>Ga0102588_1000004_pt1 | contig 1189610 bp, 1024 predicted proteins | sample AraplaMF_Col_mMS_FD_76854 | JGI IMG/M metagenome (GOLD analysis project Ga0102588, IMG submission 76854) | Arabidopsis root microbial communities from the University of North Carolina, USA - plate scrape MF_Col_mMS (SPADES assembly) (version 2) | ecosystem: Host-associated > Plants > Roots >...
GGAAGTCGCCTTCCATGCGATGGGTGAGGTCGCCGTCGGCGATCGCGCGCAGCAGGTTGGACAGCGCGCCGAGGTTGTCGTCGGCGGTGGACATCAGCAGGTTCAGCGTTTCCACCATCGAGCGGAAGTCATGCTGGAACGCGTCGGCGTCGCCGCGCAGGGAGAAGTTTCCGGCCGCGGCGGCCGCGCCCAGGCGCTTGATCTCGCCGTTGATCGCCCCGAGGCTGCGCTTGACCGCATCCATTCCCTCGGTGATCACCGCCTTCTCGCCGGGCAGGCGGTCCATGTCCACCGACAGGTCGCCGGCGGCATAGCGCCGGATCACCTCGACCACGCGCATCTTCACCGCAATGTGCTGGGCAACGCAGGCGTTGGTCTCGCGTGCCATCTGCGCGTACTCGCCGGGGAAGTCGGCTTCGTCCATGCGGTAGCTGATCTGGCCGAGGTCATGGCGGTGCGACAGTTCGCGCTGTTCGGCGATCAGGTGCTTCAGCGTGCCGGTGATGCGCTGCAGCGATTCGCCCAGCGCGCCGACTTCGTCACGCGTGCTGATGTGCACGCTGCGCGAGAGGTCGCCGCCGGCGACGCCGCGCATCGCGCTGGCGACCTCGACAATCGGCCGGATCACCGAGCGGCGCAGCCACAGCGCCAGCGCAGCCAGCAGCACCAGCGCCGCCGCCAGGGTCAGGCTGCCGGCAAGGACCAGCACGCGCCGGGCATGCCCGGCGTTGGAAGCGATCGCCGCATCGGCCAGCAGGGTGGTGCGTGAGGCCAGGGCATCGAGGGTGACGCCGAGCGGCCGGTCCAGTCCGCGCACCAGCCGGTCGCCCGTCTCCGGGTCGTGGCCGGCGGCGGCGAACTCGGTCAAGGCGTCGTGGTACTTGCCGACCAGGGCATGGTGCTGCGCGGCGAACTGCCGGCCCAGCGTTGCCACCTGCGCATCGGCCGAGCCGATGAGGGCATCGGCGTCGGCGGCGACCTTGCCGCTGGCGGCGTCGAAGGCCGCCAGGTGCTTGTCGCGCAGGCCTTCGTCGCGGCCGCGCAGCAGCACGTTCTTCCACTCCTGTACCTGCAGGCGGAAATCACGGTCGAGCGCCTGGGCCTGCGAGGCCTGCGCCACCTCCGGCGGCAGCGCGTGGCCGAGGTTCATCCAGGCCGAGCCCAGGCCGGTGAGTGCGCAGGCCAGCAGGATTGCCAGGCCCACGCCGAGCGCGCCGAGCAGTTTGCTCTGCAGGCCCAGGGATGGGAATGAGGTGGAGCGGTTGGCGCGCATGGTCGTTGGCTCTTTGGCTGACGGGCAACGAGCTATCGGCGCGTGGCTCCCGCGCTTGAGGCGACGTCGTTCATGAACTCGAACCACAGGCGTCGAAGTGCGAACCGCGCCACGTAATGACCGGCGCGGCTTGCGTATTCATCCGGCAACCCCCGGCACCGTGGTGCAGGGGCGCGCCCAGCGGCTTACCCGGCGCGACCGATGCCCGAGGACACGCGCCAGATGTCCACCTGGCCATCGCCGGCATGCCGGTCGATCTCGGCCAGTTCGCTGGCGCTGAGGGCGAGATTGGCCACCGTGTCGAGCGAGTCGTCGAGCTGGGCGACAGTGCGTGCGCCGATCAGCGCGGAGGTGACGCGCGGATCGCGCAGCACCCAGGCGATCGCCAGCTGCGCCAGCGACTGACCGCGCCGGGCGGCGATCTCGTTGAGCGCGCGGATGCGGGCCAGGTTTTCCTCGCCGAGCATGCCCTGCTTGAGCGATCCGCCGCGACTGGCGCGGGCATCGGCCGGCACCCCTTCCAGGTACTTGCTGGTCAGCATGCCCTGGGCCAGCGGCGAGAAGGCGATGCAGCCGACGCCCAGTTCGCCCAGCACCGGCAGCAGGCCGCGTTCGATGTCGCGGTTGAGCATCGAGTAGTTGGGCTGGTGGATCAGCAGCGGCACGCCTTCGCTGCGCAGGATCGCCTCGGCCTGGCGGGTCAGTTCCGGCGAGTAGGAAGAGATGCCGACGTACAGCGCCTTGCCCTGGCGGTGCAGGTGCGCCAGCGCGCCCATCGTCTCCTCCAGTGGCGTGTCGGCGTCGACGCGGTGCGAGTAGAAGATGTCTAGGTAGTCCAGGCCCATGCGGCGCAGGCTCTGCTCGCAGCTGGCGATCAGGTGCTTGCGGGTGCCGGTCGGGCCGCCGTAGGGGCCGGGCCACATGTCCCAGCCAGCCTTGCTGGAAATCACCAGCTCATCGCGGTGCGGCTTGAAGTCCAGCGCGAACCAGCGGCCGAAATTCTCCTCGGCCGAGCCATAAGGCGGGCCGTAGTTGTTGGCCAGGTCGAAATGCGTGACGCCACGGTCGAAGGCGCGGCGCAGCATGGCGCGGCCGGTCTCGAACACGTCCACGCCGCCGAAGTTCTGCCACAGGCCCAGCGAGATGGCCGGCAGCACCAGGCCGCTGCGCCCGGTGCGGCGATAGGGCATGCGGCCGTCGTAACGGGTCGGGTCGGCGATGTAGCTCATGGGGATCTCGCGGGCGCTGGAAAGGACGCCATGTTCGCGTTCGATCCCGTGGCAGGCAAGGGCGGCGCCCGGCTGGGCCGGTGTGTCTGCGATGCGATTGGACCTGCCTGGCTAGCCCAGCGCCGCCCCGACGCAATCGGCCAGCGAGGTGGTGGGCCGCCCGATCAACCTCGACAACTGGTGGCCGTCGTCGTACAGCGCGCCCTGAGCCGCGCCGGTGTCCCAGGAGGCGATCGCCGCGGCCAGTCCGGCAGGCAGGCCGGCGGCGACCAGCGCCGCCGCATAGTCGGCTTCGGCCAGGTCCTGGTACGGAATGTCGCGACCGGACTGGCGCGAGAGTTCGGATGCCAGTTCCGCCAGCGTATAGGCGTCGTCGCCGGCCAGCTCGTAGGTGCGGCCGGCGTGGCCGCTGCCGGTGAGGACCGCGACCGCCGCCTGTGCATAGTCGGCGCGCGCGGCAGAGGAGATCCGGCCGCTGCCGGCGCAGCCACGCAACACCCCGCTGGCCAGCGCACCCGGGATTGCGCCGGTGTAGTTCTCGGTGTACCAGCCATTGCGCAGGATCGTGTGCGGTAGCCCGGATGCCCTTAGCGCGGCCTCGGTCTGCGCATGCTCGGGCGCCAGGCTCAGCGGCGAAGTGTCGGCGCGCAGCAGGCTGGTGTAGACGATCCAGGTCACGCCCGCCTGCTTGGCCGCGTCGATGACGTTGGCATGTTGTCGTGCCCGCTGGCCGACCTCGCTGCCGGAGACCAGCATCAGCGTATCCACCCCGGCGAGTGCGGAAGTCAGCGTGTCGGGTCGGGTGAAGTCCGCCTCGCGGACCTCGATGCCGAGCGCGTCGGCCTTGCCGGGCGTGCGCGCCAGTCCCACCAGGTTCGAAGCCTGTGCGCGGTCCTTGAGCCCTTCTACGATGAGACGGCCGAGGTGGCCGCTGACGCCGGTAACGGCGATGGTCATGGTCGGTCTCCGGGTTGTGCGCGCAGGGGGCTGGCCAATCAGAGGCCGGCCGACGTTGCCGGCCCGTGAAGGCAGCAGGTTTCGGCGGGCGCTGGCCTATGTCGTTGTGCCGCCTGAACATCGTGGATCGTGGGCGCCCGGCCGGATCACGCTCGCGCCGGCGGGCTCGCCCTCGACCCGGCGCAGCCGCAGGCGCATCCTTGCGGTCATCGTGGGAGATCCGGTGGGCCGACAAGGGCGTTATCGATGGATTCGCTGCTCTCCGCCGCCGGCCGTGCCCTGAGCGTCGGGGATCCGCTCGCCGCGCTCAAGCATGTCGCCCTGCGCGAGGATCCGCCCGCGCTGGCGCTGCGCGCGATCGCGATGGCGCAGCTGGGGGAATATCCGCGTGCGCGCGATCTGTTGCGACGGGCGGCGCGTGGCTTCGGTGCGCATGAAGCACTTGCCCGCGCGCGCTGCGTGGTTGCCGAGGCCGAGGTTGCCCTGGCCATGCGCGAGCTGGCGCGCTCGCCGCGCGCCCTGCTGGAAGCAGCCGGCCTGCTGGAACAGCATGGCGACCACGGCAACGCCGCGGTGGCACGGCTGGTTGCCGCGCGCCAGCAGCTGTTGCTGGGCCGGCTCGATGCCGCCCGCGGACTGCTCGCCGCGCCGCAGGGCAGGGCATTGCCACCGACCCTGCAGGCCATCGCCGCCCTGGTCGAGGCGGAACTGGCGCTGCGCGCGCTGGACACCCGGCGCGCGACGGTCCAGCTGGAGGCGGCCATGGTCGCGGCGACGCGGGCCGGCGTGGCGAGCCTGCAGGCGGAAATCACCCGCGCGCGTTCGGCGCTGCAACTCACCGCCGCACGCATACTGCGCCGCGGCCACGAACAGCCGCTGCGACTGGACGAGGTCGAACGCCTGCTGGCCTCCGATGTGACCGTCATCGATGCCTGCCGCCGTGGCCTGCACGCCGGGGGGCACTGGCATCCGCTGTCGCGCCGCCCGGTCCTGTTCGCGCTGCTGCGTGCGCTGGGCGAAGGCTGGCCTGATGAGGTGGATCGGCATGCGTTGATCGCCCGGGCATTCCGCACTACACGGCCCGATGAAAGCCACCGCGCGCGGCTGCGCGTGGAGCTGGGCCGGTTGCGCGCGCTGCTGCGTGGCGTGATGCAGGTGCAGGCCACGCCGAATGGCTTCGCGCTGGCCGGCGGCAACGGACCGGTCGTGGTGCTGGCGCCGCCGGTGGACAGCGAGCAGGGCGCGGTGCTGGCCCTGCTGGCCGATGGCCTGGCCTGGTCCACTTCCACGCTGGCCACCGCGCTGGGCACCAGCCAGCGCACGGTGCAGCGCGCCCTGGGCGAGCTGGAAGCCGGCGGCCAGGTGCACGCGCGCGGACGCGCACGCGCCCAGCGCTGGCTGGCCGTTCCGCTGACCGGATTCACGACGACATTGTTACTCCCGCCTGCGTGGGCACCGGCCTAGAGTCGGCTCGAAGGCACCAGTGCGGTCGCCATCCATCACCAGGAGTCGCGCCATGAAGGACACTGTCCACAACGTGCCGGTCGAGCCGGCGGAAATCGTCCGCGAATACGGGCCGTTCGAGGGTGCGCCCAGCGTCGCCGGAGTCACCCACGACGGCCATGATGTCTGGGCCGCGCTGGGTTCGAAGATCGTCGCCTTCGATCCGGCCGATGGCCACCTCACCCATGCGCTGGCCTTGCCCGGCGATGCCGGTACGGCGTTCGACGGCACGTATCTGTACCAGATTGCCGAAGCGCGGATCGACCGCATCGACCCGCGCAGCGGCCAGGTCGTGCACAGCATTCCCGCGCCGGGCGAGGGACGGGATTCGGGCATGGCCTGGGCCGAAGGCAGCCTGTGGGTCGGCCAGTACCGCGACCGCAGGATCCACCAGGTCGACCCGCAGACCGGCAAGGTGCTGCGCACGATAGAGTCGGACCGTTTCGTCACCGGCGTCAGCTGGGTCGATCACGAGCTGTGGCACGGCACCTGGGAAGAGGACGCGAGCGAGCTGCGGCGGATCGACCCGGACAGCGGCCAGGTGCTGCGCCGGCTCGGCCTGCCCGAGGGTATCGGCGTCAGCGGCCTGGAGAGCGATGGCGATGGGCTGTTCTACTGCGGTGGCGGCAACAGCGGCAAGGTCCGCGTCGTGCGTCGCGCCGCCACCAGCGGCGCCCGGCGATGAACGCCGCCGTGACTGGGCCGGTCGCTGGCGCGCAGCGCATCGTCGACCGCGGGCAGTGGCGCCAGGCCCGCCTGGAGTTGCTGGCGCGCGAGAAGGCGCTGACCCGCCTGCACGACGAGCTCGCCCGCCAGCGCCGCGCCCTGCCCTGGGTGCGCGTGGACACGCGCTACGTCTTCGATACGACCGAGGGGCCGCGCAGCCTGGCCGACCTGTTCGGCGATCACAGCCAGCTGATGGTGCAGCACTTCATGTTCGCGCCGGGCTGGGCGCAGGGCTGCAGGAGCTGCTCGTTCATGGCCGACCACACCGACGGCGCGCTGGCGCACCTGGCCCGGCGCGACCTGGCCTTCGTCGCCATCGCCCGCGCACCGCTGGACGAGCTGGAGCGCTTCCGCAAGCGCATGGGCTGGCGGTTCCGCTTTGCGTCCTCCCATGGCAATACGTTCAACCACGACTTCGCCGTGTCCTTCAGCGACGAGGAACTGTCCAGCGGCGGGGTGGACTACAACTACACGCGCCAGCCCTTCCCGCATCCAGACGCGCCCGGCATCAGCGTGTTCGCACGTGACGCGGATGGGCAGGTGTTCCATGCGTATTCGCGGTTCGGTCGCGGCGTGGAAGTCATGATGCATACCTACGCCCTGCTTGACCTCACTCCGAAGGGGCGCGACGAGGATCTGCTCGACTACCCCATGGCGTGGGTGCGCCATCATGACCGCTACGACGCGGACTGACCGCGGCCGTCCCTGGTCGCGGTGATCCGCTTCATCGCGATGGTCCTGCGCGCGTCCACGCGGGCGACATTCCGCCGGCAGGATCGGCCGCGTATAGTCCTTCGATGAACCTGTCCGTCGTCTGCCGCGTGCTTGCGGTGCCCGTGGCGTCGAAACCTGCCTCCGCGCGGGCCGGGCGGCGTCGGCCATGACCACCCGCGGCACCCGCCTGCTGCAGCTGCTCGACGACCTGCGCAGGCGGCGTCGCCCGGTATCGGGCGCGCGCCTGGCCGAACAGCTCGGCATCAGCCTGCGCACGCTCTATCGCGACATCGACGCACTGCGCGGGCAGGGCGCCGACATCGTGGGCGATCCCGGCGTCGGCTACCAGCTGCGCGACGGCTTCCTGCTGCCGCCGCTGATGTTCTCCCCCGACGAGCTGGAAGCGGTGGTGCTGGGCATGCGCTGGGTCGCCTCGCATGCCGACCCGGAACTGGCGGCGGCTTCCGGGCGCGCGCTGGATCGGGTGGTCGGCGTGTTGCCCGAATCGCTGCGGCTGCAGGTGGAAACCAGCGGCCTGTTCGCCCCGAGCTGGAACCCGGCGCCTTCGCCGGAGCCCTGGCTGCCGACCCTGCGTCGCGCGATCCGCGAGGGCAATGCGGTGCGCATGCACTACCGCGATGCGCAGGGCGCGGCGACCGAGCGCGTGGTATGGCCGTTCGCGATGGCCTTCCTGGCCGAGATGCGCCTGCTCGCAGCCTGGTGCGAGACCCGCGCTGACTTCCGCCATTTCCGCGCCGACCGCGTCGTCGCGCTGGAGGACACCGGCCGCCGCTATCCCGAGCAGCGCCATCGCCTGATCAAGCGCTGGGAGGATGCCCGCCGCCGCCGGCGCGCGGACTGAGCGGGACCGGCTGCTGACACCGGCTGTCAGCAGGGCCCGCGCACACTGCGGGCTGTTCCCAACCGGAGTCCCCGCATGAGCAACACGTTGACCTTCTACACCAACCCGATGTCACGCGCCCGCATCACCCGCTGGATGCTGGAGGAGACCGGTCTGCCGTACGAGGAAGTCGTGCTCGATTACGGCACTACGATGAAGTCGCCCGACTATCTGGCGATCAACCCGATGGGCAAGGTGCCGGCGCTGCGTCACGGCGATACCGTCATCACCGAGAACGCGGCGATCTGCGCCTACCTGGCCGAACTGGTGCCGGACAAGCGCCTGGCGCCGCCGGTCGGCTCGCAGGCCCGGGGCAGCTACTACCGCTGGCTGTTCTTCCTGGCCGGTCCGGTCGAGGCGCTGTTCACCGCCAAGGATGCCGGCGTGCTCGGCAAGCCGATGACGGCCGGCTACGGCAACGAGGCCGATGTGCTGCAGGTGCTCGAGCAGGCCGTGGCCGGGCGCGAGTTCCTGTGCGGCGACCACTTCACCGCCGCCGACCTCTACATGGCCGCGTTCCTGGGCTACTACATGATGATCGGCGCGCTGGAGAAGAAGCCTGCTTTCGTCGCCTTCGCCAGCCGTCATGCGCAGCGCCCGGCTGCGATCGCCGCCAACCAGCATGACGACGCGCTGGTGCCGCAGCATCCCAATCCGGCGATGCCGGCCGCGGTGGCCTGAGCGGGCACTGCCCCTGCCTGCGTTGACGGATCGTGCGGCTCCCCTCGGCCACACGGTGTAGTCGTGTCGCCGATGGCATCGGCGCTGCTTGCCCCGGGAGCTGGACGATTCTAGGATCGTCCAGCGCCGGCCCGATGGCCGAGGCGATGTCATGCGGCCCATCGAAAGGGCGTTGAAGTCACGCCGACCGTGGATGCGGTCCGGCCGGGGATCGTCGATGAAGCAGGATCGGAATGTCCAGTTGCCCAATTCGCTGCTGCTTGCCGCGATGGGCATCGCCGTGGCATCGGGGGCAGGCCTGATGGCCTTTCCCGACAATCCGCGCGTGTGGCAGCTGGAGGCCTGGGTGCTCGTGGTGGCGCTGCTGGCCGTCGCGGGGCTGGTCATGGCCTGCGGCTACATGCTGGCGACCCGCCGTGCGGCACGGACCTGGCAGCGCATCGCCACCTTCTCGATGGGCGTGGTCATGCTGGCAGTGGTGGGAATCGGGTCGCTGTAGCCGCGCAGTCCCGATGGAGTCCGGCGGCGTGTGCGCGCCGTCCGTCCTTGCGACGGCGGGAATGCTCGCCGGTTATAGCTCATGCCCGAATCCGAATGGCGCAGCGGCCGGGCGCGCAATCGCCTTCGATACACTGCCTGCCGGCAAATAAAGGCGAACGATGACGATGCGTACCCGAGGCCTCCTGGCGTTGCTCCTGGCCATCGCGCCGCTGTCCGCGATGGCGGCATCACCTGCGGCGCGCATGCTCGATGTCGATGCCGCGCAGGCATCGACGCCGGTGGATCGCTTCTACGCCCTGTCGGTCGGCTCGGACTATCCCGGCACGCTGATCCGCCCCGACAGCCAGGCGCAACTGGTGCCTGCCGTGCACGAACTCGGATTCCAGTACCTGCGCTTCCACGATGTCTTCCACGACACGCTCGGCACCGTGCGTCGTGTCGACGGCAAGCTCGTCTACGACTGGACCAAGCTCGACCAGCTGTACGACGGCCTGCTGGCCAAGGGCATCCGTCCGTTCGTGGAGCTGGGGTTCACGCCCAATGCGCTGAAGACCTCGGACCAGACCCTGTTCTACTGGAAGGGCAATACCTCGCATCCACAGGCGGAAGGGTGGTCGCAGCTGGTCGATGCCTTCGTGCGCCATGTGCGCGAGCGCTATGGCGCCGAGGAAGTGCGCAAGTGGTTCTTCGAGGTCTGGAACGAGCCCAACCTCAAGGATTTCTGGGAGAACGCCGACCAGCAGGCCTACTTCGACCTGTACGCCAACACCGCCCGCACCCTCAAGGCCATCGATCCGCAGCTGCGTGTGGGCGGGCCGGCCACCGCCGGCGCCGACTGGGTGCCGCAGTTCCTCGCATTCGCCGCGGCGCAGCAGCTGCCGGTCGATTTCGTCACCACCCACACCTACGGCGTGGCCGGCGGCTTCCTCGACGAGCAGGGCAACCAGGACACCAAGCTGCTGGAGAGCCCGGACGCGATCGTCGCCGACGTGCGCAAGGTGCGCGCGCAGATCGACGCCTCGGCCTTCCCCGGGCTGCCGCTGTACTTCACCGAGTGGAGCGCCAGCTATACTCCGCGCGACTTCGTGCACGACAGCTACATCAGCGCGCCCTACATCCTGAGCAAGCTGCGACAGGTGCGTGGACTGGTGCGCGGCATGAGCTACTGGACCTACAGCGACCTGTTCGAGGAGCCCGGTCCGCCGCCGACCCCGTTCCATGGCGGCTTCGGGCTGATGAACCGCGAGGGCATCCGCAAGCCGGCGTGGTTCGCCTACAAGTACCTCAACCAGCTGACCGGCCAGGACATCGCGCTGGCCGACGGCAACGCGCTGGCGGCGCGCGACGGCAACCGCATCGCCGTGCTGGCCTGGGACTGGCAGCAGCCGGTGCAGGAGGTCAGCAACCGCAGCTTCTACACCCGCAAGCAGGCGGCCACCGCGGCAAGCCCGCTCCGCCTGCGCCTGGCCAACCTGCCGGCGGGCCAGTACCGCCTGCAGCTGCGCAGGACCGGCTACCTGCGCAATGACCCGCTGTCGCTGTATATCGACATGGGCCTGCCGGAGCGGCTGACCGATGCGCAGCTGTCCCAGTTGCGCAAGGCGACCGACGATGCGCCAGAGCAGGATCGGCTGATCACGGTCGGTGCCACGCCGGTCGAGGTCGAGCTGCCGATGCGCAGCAACGACGTGGTGCTGGTCACCGTGGTGCCGGTGGCGCACTGACGCGTGGCGCGATGGCCGGCGTGAGCCCCGCTGCAAGGTGGGGCTTCCTTTCGGGCTCGACGTCGCGCGGCAAGTGGCGCGCTGCGGGGGGCGTAGGAGCGGCTCCGGGTGGCCTCGGGCCATCAGCCGCGACACCAGTTCCCGGGGCTGGCGACCGCTCAGGCAATGGAGCCCGTGCCATCGAGCAGGGATTAGTTCAATGGTGCGGGCACGCCGACCGTGATCAGTCCCGGCCCTTCCAGGTCCGCGATCACCGGCGCCAGCTCGCGCGCGAGCTGCGCGAACCACCAGGCCAGCTGGTCGGGCCGGCATTGCAGCCAGGCATCGCGCTCGTCGTCGGCATTGCGCGAGGCGACGACCTGCGCGAGCAGTTCCAGGTGTTCGATCACGCCGGCGAGCCGGTAGCGCGCATGCTCGGGCAGGAAGTAGCCGCTGCGCGGCGGGGAAGGGGGCGGGTCGGAAAGGTTCATGAGGGCTCCTCGTCCTTGGGGGAAGGCCCTCGCGTGGGGCGAGGGTGTCGGGAGCTCAAAAGCCGAGAGAGCACAATCGGTGGGCTGATTCCCCTTGCGGGTGTTGTATTCGCCCCATCCCGACGCAGCAAGATCGAGACCCAGTTTTCACTGGGGCTGGCTTCGTCGCAACGTGATTTGTGCTGTCAGGAGCTTTGAGACTCCGCTTGCAAGGCTAGACACTCATTCCTGCCCCAGCCATGCGGGAATGCCGCTCGCAGCCTGGGTGATTGGCGCGACGAACTGTAGGTGGGTTCTGCAAAGGGCGCCGACTTCCTTGGCCTTGCTCCAGCCCTGCCGCTTGCGCCCGATCTCCCCGGGGTCTATAGTTAGCCACATGGCTAACAATACAACGGGATTGGACCAGGTCTTCCAGGCGCTCGCCGACCCCACGCGCAGGCGCGTCGTGCAGCGGCTCGGCAGGGGTCCGGCGACCGTGGGCGAGCTGGCGCAGCCGTTCGCCATGGCCCTGCCGTCCTTCATGAAGCACCTGGGAATTCTCGAACGGAGCGGACTCATCCGCTCGCGGAAACAAGGCCGCATCCGCACCTGCACGCTCGAACACAAGCGCCTGGCCGCGGCCGAGCGCTGGTTCGCCGAGCAGCGCGCCGCGTGGGAAAGCCGGTACCAGAACCTTGATGCCCTCCTGGCGTCACTCAATGGAGAAGAACGTGAAAGCTGAGCTGCGTTTCGATTTCGCCGTAGAGAAGGAAAACAACCGCATCATCGTGCAGCGGGAGTTCGCCGCGCGGCGGCAACTGGTGTGGGACTGCCATACCCAGCGCGAACTGCTGGATCGATGGTTCGCGCCCAAGCCGCTGACGACCCGCACCGCGCACATGGATTTCCGTGCCGGCGGCTATTGGCACTACGCGATGATCACCCCGGACGGCCAGACCTTCTGGAGCCGCCTGGACTACCTGGCCATCCATCCGATCGACGACTACGCCGCACTGGACGGCTTCGCCGACGAAACCGGCCAGGTGAATCCCGACCTGCCGCGCTCGCGCTGGGAAGTCAGCTTCACCGATGCGCACGAGCGGACCCTCGTCACCACGATCGTCCAGTACAACTCGGCCGATGACGTGCAGAAGGCGATCGACATGGGCCTGAAGGATGGCCTGGCCTCCACGCTCGAACGCCTTGACGAGCTGCTGCTGGTGCTGGGCGAAGCCACGGCGCGTGTCTGACAGGCGAGCGGGCGATGGCGGATTGGCCACCGCCCGTCCGGCGTACCTGTGAGCGGATAGGCAAAGGTTGTACCGAGACGGAGGCAAAGCTTGTGCCTGTCGGCCCATCAGGTGAACAGACTATGCCGACGGGCGTAGGCATAGTCTGTGACTTCTTGGCAAAATCAATAAGTTGCGGGGATCGATGCGGGCCGCGTTCTGCGCCTTCGCGAGGCAAAGTCGGCGCACCCTGCGCCACCAGGCTGTAGCACGGCTCGGCCTTCATGCCGAATGCATCGCTCGTGGCTGGAGGAGCAGAAGTGGATCTGCCCAGCAGACCCAGCGGTTCTTATTTCACAGAAGTCTGGATCGAATACGAGCAGTGTCTTCCAGACGATCGGATTACGTGCGAGAGCGCCGGCTAATCGCATTCATCGTCGAAATGGCCCATGAATCTCCGAAGACGCGCCCTGCCGGATGCGTCCATTTCAGCATGGTGACGTAGGAATCTTGCGTCGATGGTGTCGAGCATGCTCGTGGGCTCCGGAGCACCGAGCAGAAATTCTGGAGTGACATCCAGGGCCTTGGCAATCCTTCCAACCGGTCCGCAGCCGGGCTTCTACAATCGCCCATCTCCAATCTCCAGATGAAGCTCCTACTTGATTCGGACAGCTCCGCCAAGGCCGAAAGGCTGAGGCGCATGGCTTGTCTCCTCATTCGCACCCGTTGTCCGATCGACGATGGCATCGCTGTCTCCAAGGATTGGCGCGGGTTTGCTGTGGGAAGGTCGGGTTAGAAGTGGATCAGTCAATGTTCGCTGACGCCAGGCGCAGTTCTGAGACGAATGTGTGCTGAAGCTTGGTTGGAATCCAATCGCTTCTGTGGGTGATCCCGATGGTGCGCACGGTGTCTTTCATCTTGAATCGCAATTTCTCAACAACCCCAAGCTGCACTTCCGCCGCGACCTGGGCGCCGGAAATGCAGCCGATATGGTCAGAGATGCGCAGGAGCTCCCGCATCAGAATCATTGACGCGGTTTCTATCAGGCTGGGTTGAGTAGTGCAGCCGCCAAACAAGCGGTCAAAGGCGGACCGGGTCGGCGTGCCATCGAAAGGAACAATAAAGGGAAATTGCGCAAGATCGGATACTTTGATTCCCGGCCGCCCCATCAGGGGGTGTTGTGGCCTTGCAACCAGGACCAACGAGTCTTGGAAAAGCGGGTGCTGCTCAACGTCATCGATGGGGGCGGGCTCTCGTAGGGCGCCGATAAGGAGATCGATGGCTCCGCGGCGAAGGTCGGACAGTAGGTCGCCGTATGGTCCTTCGACCACCTGAATCGGCAGGTCCGGATGGCGGGTACGAAAGCGGGCGATGGCTTGCGGTAGTACGCACGATCGGGATAGCGGCATGGCGCCCACCACGATTCTGCCCACCTCGCGGCCAAGGAGCTCGGCCAGGTCAGCCTCGGCCAACTCAAGTTCGGCAATCGCCAGGCGGGCGCCATGGGCCAGCGCCAAGGCCGCGCGGCTGGCGAGCATGCCGTGGGCGGTGCGCTCAAAGATGCTTCGGCCCGCTATTTGCTCGAGCTGGGAAATTGCTCGGTGCACGGTGGGCTGTGCCAGGCCCATCTGCCGTGCGGCCAAGGTGAAGTTCTCCGCCTCGCACATCGCGATGAGCGCCTGGAGCTGGGAATAGCTCGCCACATGGCGAAGGCGCGGTGCAAGCGCATCTAGCGGTGGATCGAGATATGAGAAGGCGCGCCGGACACGTACCGCCAAGGCCTCGCCCCCTGGCGTAGGAAACAACCCCTGGGGTCTCCGGAGGAACAACGGCTGCGCCGCCGCCCGCTCGAGCTTTCCCACTACTTGGGTGACGGCTGGCTGCGAAACGTGGCAGAGCTCGCCAGCCCTGGTAATGGAGCCGGTTTCGGCGACGGCCAGGAACACCCGCAGGTGACGCAAATTAGTCTTCATGCACCGCTCGCAAGCATGTTGCAGTGCCGCGAATCCGGCACGGACATCGGGTCCCACCCCTAATGCAGTAGTCCACTACCTATCGCAGCCCCTTGGCGCGCAAGCAAGATAGCAAAAACTTATGGTATGGGTGAAAGTTTGGAATTGCGTGCCGCGGCTTTCCCGGCAGAGCATCCTCCCCGAACTGAATCTCGTACCCGGAGTTGATCCATGGCCCGCATCATTGGCGGTATCGCCTGCTCGCATACCCCGACCATCGGCTTTGCCGTGGACGGGCGCAAGCAGCTCGACCCCGCATGGGCCCCGATCTTCGAGGGGTTTGCCCCGGTGCGGGCGTGGCTGGAGGAGAAGAAGCCCGACGTCCTGTTCATGATCTACAACGATCACGTGACGTCTTTCTTCTTTGACCACTATTCGGCGTTCGCGCTGGGGGTAGACGACGCCTACCAAGCTGCCGACGAGGGCGGTGGCGAACGCGACTTACCGCCGGTACCGGGCGATTCGGCGCTGGCGCGGCACATCGGAGCCTCTCTGGTAGCTGATGAGTTCGATATGGCGTTCTTCCAGAAGCGCCCGCTTGACCACGGGTGCCTCTCGCCGCTGTCAGCGCTCTACGATCCCGCTGGCGGGTGGCCGGTCCCGATCGTTCCGCTCGCGGTGGGCGTGCTGCAGTTCCCGGTACCTTCGGCCCGGCGCTGCTACCGGTTGGGTCAGGCGCTCCGTCGAGCGATCAATAGCTATCCGCCCGACATCTCGGTGGCCGTCGTGGCAACCGGGGGTCTGTCCCACCAGGTGCATGGCGCGCGAGCCGGCTTCAACAACGTGGATTGGGACGCGCGCTTCATGACGCTTCTGGCCGAGGACCCCGAAGTGCTGGCCGAGATGACCCTGGCGCAGTTCGCTGAGCTGGGCGGGCTTGAGGGGTCGGAGGTGATCATGTGGCTGATCATGCGTGGCGCCCTGGCCAAGAAAGTACAAACCCTTCACCGGTCCTACTACCTGCCGTCCATGACGGGGATCGCAACGCTGGTGCTGGAAGACGTTGAAGCCGATGAGCAGGATACCGACCAGGCCGAGGCCCACCGAAAGCATATCGGACACCAGCTGGAGGGCATCGAGAATCTTCCTGGAACCCACCCGTTTACGTTGGAAACCAGTGTTCGAGCCTATCGCCTCAACAAGTTCCTGCACGGGATGGTTGAGCAACGCCATCGCGAGCGCTTCCTACAGGACCCCGAGGCCAGCTTTGAAGAGGCAGAGCTGACCGAAACCGAACGGGATCTGCTGCGTCGCCGCGATTGGGACGGGCTCATCCGCTATGGCGTGATCTTCTTCATGCTGGAAAAGCTTGGTGCCACCGTTGGCGTATCCAACCTGCACATTTACGCCGCAATGCGAGGCGAAACACTTGAGAAGTTCCAGGCTACACGCAACGCGCCAAACGCTCTGTACTCGGTAGCCGGAAAGGGCGCGACCGAGCCGACCTGGGACAAGCCGGGCGGCTGACCTCCACAACGGAACCCACATTGTGATCATTGACATCCACGGTCATTACACGACCGCTCCCCAGGCTTTGGCCAAATGGCGGGAAAAGCAGCTCGCCGCGGTCGGCCAGCCGTCGCTTTCACCCTCTGTATCCGAGCTGCGGATCAGTGACGACGACATCCGGGAGAGCATCGAAACCAATCAGCTCGCGAAAATGCGCGAGCGCGGAATCGACATGACCGTGTTCTCGCCCCGAGCGAGCTTCATGGCCCACCACCTTGGGGACGCCGCGACCAGCGCCACGTGGGCGTCGGTCTGCAACGAGCTTTGTCATCGCGTGGCAGCACTCTACCCAGACCACTTCATCGGCGCGGCAATGCTGCCGCAATCACCCGGCCTGGACAACCGCGAGTGCATCCGTGAGATCGAGCGTTGCGTTCGCGATTTCGGATTCGTGGCGATCAATCTGAACCCGGATCCTTCGGGGGGGCACTGGAACTCGCCACCGCTGTCAGATCGCTACTGGTACCCAATCTACGAGGCAATGGTCGAGTACGACCTGCCGGCGATGATCCACGTGTCGACCTCGTGCAACGCCTGCTTCCATACAACCGGTGCGCATTACTTGAATGCTGATACGACGGCGTTCATGCAGTGCCTGACTTCGAATCTGTTCGCGGACTTCCCTAGCCTGAAGTTTGTCATCCCGCATGGCGGTGGTGCTGTCCCTTACCACTGGGGGCGCTTCCGGGGCTTGGCCCAGGAAATGAAGTTGCCATCGCTGTCGGAGCACCTGCTGAAGAACGTGTTCTTCGACACCTGCGTGTACCACCAGCCCGGCATCAACCTGTTGACCGAGGTGATGCCCGTCGAGAACGTGCTATTCGCGTCGGAGATGATCGGCGCGGTTCGAGGAATTGATCCCGAGACCGGGTACGCCTTTGACGATACCCGGAGATTCATCGAGGCAACGCCGTTCCTCAGCGAAGAGGACCGCCGGAAGGTTTTCGAGGCCAATGCGCGCCGTGTCTATCCACGACTGGATCGCGCACTTTCGGAGAGAGGGGTCTGACAATGGCACTTGCAGAAGTCGGCGTCGTCCGGCAGAACATCAAGCGCGCGGAAGCATCGGTCATCGAGGGCCTGGCTCGCGCGGGTGTGGCTACCGTCCACGAAGCCCAGGGACGTCGCGGGTGCCTTGCCGCCGGCCTTCGCCCCATCTTCGCAGGCCCCCAGATCGCTGGCAGCGCCGTCACCATCAGTGCGCCCCCGGGCGACAACTGGATGCTGCATGTCGCCATCGAACAGCTGCGCCAGGGCGACATCCTGGTGCTGGCGCCCACTTCCCCGTGCGACAACGGCTACTTCGGAGATCTGCTGGCTACATCGGCCATGGCGCATGGCTGCGCTGGCCTGGTGATCGATGCTGGCGTGCGGGATATCCGGGATCTCACCGCGATGGGATTCCCCGTCTGGTCAAGGGCGGTATCGGCCCAAGGAACGATCAAGGAAACCCTTGGTTCGGTCAATGTGCCTATCGTGTGTGCCGGCGCCAGCATTGAAGCGGGTGACGTGATCGTCGCCGACGACGACGGCGTGGTGGTCGTGGCTTGCGAAGAGGCTGCGCACGTTCTGGCTGCAGCCGAGAAGCGGCTTGCGCTCGAAGCCGAGAAGCGCGCCCGGCTGGCCGCCGGTGAGCTGGGGCTGGATATCTACGACATGCGGCCACGCCTCGCTGCCAAGGGGCTGCGCTATGAGTGATGGCATTCCCTGCCTGTGGATGCGAGGAGGAAGCTCCAAGGGGGCGTACTTCCTTTCGGAGGACCTGCCGTCCAACCCAGCGGAGCGTGACGCGCTCCTGCTCCGGATCATGGGCGGTCCTGATCCACTGCAGATTGATGGAATCGGTGGCGGAAATCCGCTCAGCTCGAAGGTCGCCATCCTGCAGCGGTCCGCATCGGCCGATGCCGATGTTGACTATCTGTTTCTGCAGGTATTCGTGGACCGTCCCCTCGTATCTTCGGCACAGGGCTGCGGGAATCTGTTGGCAGGGGTAGGTCCGGCGGCGATTGAACGCGGCCTGGTTCCTGCCAAGAAGGGCATCACTCCGGTCCGCATTCGCATGTTGAACACGGGAGAGGTTGCCGATGCCCGCGTCCGTACGCCGGGCGGCATGGTGACCTATCAGGGAGAAACCGAGATAAGCGGGGTTCCTGGGCGTCATGCGCCGGTCGAGCTTCTGTTCCGGAACATCGCGGGCTCGACCTGCGGGACCTTGCTGCCGACGGGTCGCTCCATCGACTTGATCGACGGGGTCGAGTGCACCCTGATCGATAACGGAATGCCAGTCGTCGTTATGCGTGCATCGGACCTAGGAATTTCCGGGTATGAGACCCCGGAGGCGCTGGAGGCCAATGCATCTCTCGCCGCTCGGGTCGAGGCGATCCGTCTCCAGGCAGGGGGGCTCATGGGACTCGGGGACGTCCTGAGGTCATCGGTGCCGAAGATGGCGCTGGTGTCGTCACCCAAGCAAGGCGCAGTGCTGTCCGTGCGCTGCTTCATTCCCCATCGGGTACATGCCTCGCTGGGGGTATTCGCCGCCGTCAGCCTGGCGACCGCCTGTCTCCTGGAAGAAGGGCCAGCTGCCTCGATGGCGGAACTCCCGGTTGATCACAGGTTCCGTTTGGAACATCCAACCGGAGAAATCGAAGTCGTACTGGACCGTGCGGCAGACGGAACCGTCACCGGTGCTGGAACCACGCGGACCGCACGCAAGTTGTTCGATGGACGTGTCTTCCCCGGCTGACGCGAGTCGATGCGGGGACGAGGAATTTAGAAAGGGGTTGTACGAGCTAGATCCAGAACAGCAACAACAATCAGACACTCGATTCGGGTCTACCAACGGGAGGGAGTATGACCAGGTTTCCGAGGCTTTCCACACTGGTGTCGCATTGCGCCTTGGCGCTGGCGACCGGCTATGCCGGCGTTGCGACAGCACAGGAGGCCGCACCAAGCAACAACGAGCCGGCCACGACGCTCGATAGCATCGTCGTGACCGCCACCAAACGCGCCGAATCACCGTCCAAGATCCCCGTTGCCATCTCGGTGCTCGAGGGGGATCAGCTGCGGACCATGGGCGTGGTGAGCGTCAGCGACATCCAGAATGTCGCACCAGGCGTGAGCGTCGGCCGTGACGTTTTCGGCGTCAACATCAATATCCGCGGCGTTACCACAACCGATACCACGTCCAAGGGCGAGCAGGGCATCGCCTTCAATGTCGATGGCGTCTTCGTCGGGCGGCCGTCGATCCAGGGCCTGTCGTTCTTCGACATCGACCACATCGAAGTCCTTCGTGGGCCCCAGGGCACGCTGTACGGGAAAAGCTCAACCGGCGGTGCGATCAACGTGATCACGCGCGCCCCGGTACTTGGCGAAACCAGTGGGCACGTGGGGCTGGACGTTGGCAATCTGGATACCCAACGTGGCGAATTCGGTGTCAATCTGCCGCTCGGCGACACGGTTGCGGTTCGTGTGGCGGGTGCGTTCAACAAGCAGGACGGTTGGCTCAAGCCGGTCGACGGCGCCGAGGCCGACGGCTTCTATGGCTCTGCCCAGGGGCAGAAGCCCAAGAACGACCAGGATGATCGGTCGGCTCGAGTATCGGTGCTGTGGCAGCCCCGCGATGATTTCTCGGCACGACTGACGGCGACCGGCGGCCACGTAGGCGGCACAGGTCCTGGAACCGCAGTGGTGGACATGCTCGACAACAACAGCGGCTCGGCCAAGCTCCACGTGCTACCCAATCCGTTCCAGACCGGGCTGGACCAGGACTTTCTCAACTTCAACGGCGAGGTCAACTACGATGTCGCTGGAAGTACGCTGACCTGGGTGGGCGCGCACCACCATTTCGAGGCCGATGACCATACGACCTCGAACAATAACCCGCTGGCCAACTACAACGGCCCGCCGCCAGCACAGCCGATGTATGCATGGCGGAATTACACCGGCACCGTGAACACCGACTCGCATGAAGTCCGGATTGCGAATACCGATCCGGCACTGATCGATTACGTCGTTGGCATGAACTACTTCAAGGAAGACATCGACGAGAGCGACCACAACTGGTCCGCCCCCGTCGACAACCCCACACTTGAGGGCAGCCAGAACGGAATCGACCCTCTTAACAATACCGTGCATACCTCGTACGGTGTATTCGGGCAGGCGACCTGGCATGTCACCGACAAGGTGGGCCTGGTGGGCGGCATGCGCTATTCCAACGACCAGGTGCGTCGCGTCGGCACCTTCGCGGCGGGCCCGGGCCCGTGGCCGAATCCGGACGGCGGTCTGTGCGTGGCGCCGGACAACTGCGTCGGTCCGCCGGCCAACGGCGAGCAGAAGGCCAGCAAGGTCACCTGGCGCGCGGGCATCAACTATCAGATGACGCCGGTGGATCTGCTGTATGCGTCGGTGGCTACCGGCTACAAGGCAGGCGGATTCAATGACTTTGACCCCGTTGCGCTGACCACGGCGCCATATGCCCCAGAGGAGCTAGTGGCCTACGAGGCCGGCTATAAGGGTCGACTGGGAAGCAGCGTCCGCTGGAACTCGGCCCTCTACTACTACGACTACTCCAAGATGCAGGTCAGCAGCCTGGTGAACATCGCCGGCAGCATGGTCATCTATACCCGCCTCATCCCGACCGAGATGTACGGCTGGGAAAATGACCTCACCTGGGATCTGAGCGCCAATACCAGCCTTGTGGTGACCGCGGCCTGGCAGCACTCCGAGTACAAGGAATTCATGGCTGGCGTGGGCCAGGACATCGACTGGTCAGGGCAGTCCCTGGACAAGACGCCGACCTTCGTCGGATCTGTGGCCCTCAACCATGCGTTCGGCCTGCCCAACGGGGATGAGCTGCGTCTGCGTCTGTACTCCAAGTACAGCACCTCCTACCTGGTGAGCGACTTCACCACGCCGGTGCGGCTGCGGCAGGACTCCTTCACCCGCAGCGATGCCAGCCTGACCTGGGTGCCGAAGAGCGGTCGCTGGAGTCTGCAGGCCTATGTCCAGAACATCGAGGACAAGGTCCAGATGATCGGGCAGCCGGGAACCTATAGCGACGTGATCCCCAATGCCACTACTGTTGCGGTTTCCCAGCCGCGTACCTATGGCCTGCGTTTCAACGTAGATTTCTAGCCCCACCCGGACCCGCCGGTCACCCCGGCGGGTCCTCATTTTCCGGAATTTCCATGTCGGGTTCGTTTGCCGCATCCGCCTCCACAGAGGCCACCTGGTCCAGGCGCGCCCTGGTGACGGTCGCACTGTGTTTCCTGATCAACATGATTGACGGCATGGACATCATGCTGATGTCCTATCTGGCACCCAGCCTTCAGCAGGAATGGAGCGTGGGTCCCGCGGAATTCTCGATCGTCTTCAGCGCTGGCCTCGCGGGCATGGCGCTCGGTGGACTGGGGCTGGCGCCGTTGGCGGATCGCTATGGGCGCAAGAGGCTGGTGCTGTTTGCCTTGGCCCTTATGTCATTGGCCATGCTGGCCAGTAGCCAGGCGAGGACCGTGCTTCAGTTGGTCAGCCTGCGTGTTGTCGTGGGTACGGGCATCGGCACCGTTCTGGCGTGTATCGCCGCGTTGGCAGCCGAGCATGCTCCCCCGCGCTATCGGAACTTTGCCGTCGGATTCCTGCAGGGTGGCTACCCGGTGGGTGCCATGATCAGCGGCTTCGTCACCGCCTGGGCGCTTCCAATATTCGGATGGCATGGGGTGCTGTTGGGAGCGGGCCTGGTTTCGCTTCTGGTCTTTCCTCTGGTCCTGATCTGGCTGCCGGAATCGCTGCGGATGACCAGGGGCACGGCTCGGCCCACGACTAAGGACGCCATAGGCGGGTCCCGTCTGCAGGCCTCCCTACTGCTGTGGACCGCCGCGATCTGCGCCGTTATGGCGCTCTACTTCATCGCCAGCTGGATCACCAAGCTGGCAATCGAAGCTGGCCTGCCGCAAACCGACGCAATCATCGCCAGTGCCGTCTATAACGGCGGCGCCTTCGTCGGGGTGACCGCGATGAGCCTTGCGGCCACGCGAATCGACATTCGAAAGCTCGCCTGCCTCTTCCTGGTTGCAGCTGCCGTAACCTTCGTGTGGTTTGGGGGTCTTCGAATGTCTGTGGGCATGACACTGCTGGCGGCTGGCGTAATGGGGCTGGCACTTCAGGGGGGCTTTAATGCGCTGTATCCGCTGGCGGCCCGAATCTATCCTGAGCATGTCCGCGCCACCGGCATCGGCTGGGCCATGGGACTGGGCCGCATCGGCGCCTTTATCGGGCCGCTGGTCGGTGGTTGGGCACTCGGCATGAACTGGCCGCTGGTGGCGGTGTTTGGACTGTTCTGCGTTCCGCTGCTAATTGCGGCGGCCGCTTCAATTGGGATTCGCTATCCGGTGGATGACGCCTCCCGGAGCTAAGAATACGACCCGGGCCGGTTTGCTGTCCGGGGCTGCCGCCGACCCAAAGCTGTCCCCATGGACGGGTGCCCCGTGTATCTCGCGAAGCTGCTTTTCATGGAAAGACACCTCATACTCAGCGAGTGGACAGGCCTGTCGCCGGACTAACAAGACAAGAGCGCGCTGCGCTCCGAAGGTGCGTCAGCAATTGGGCGCGTAGTGAGCTGTCGAAGTCTCCTCGCAGTCGTTTGCAAGTGCAGTCGGCGATGCGCCAGCCGGACGGTTGGCTTGGAAATCGCCTACATGGCGCCACAGTGACGTTTTCCCCGGATCAACTGCGTCAGTTCGCCAAGATCCTGGACATAGCCATTCCGCAGGAAATTATTGACGTCGCAGAACAGCTGAGTGCTGCGGGCCGGGCTACGTACAGTCGGAGAACAGCTCCTCCTGCCGTCAGCGAAGACGAGCTTGGCCGCGCCGGCAGCGCGCAGCGAGAGATCCAACTGCTCCTCGATACGGCTTCGCATGGGCGGGTTCATAGGTCGCGTGATCTTGATTGGACGTCTCGTCGATTTGGTCTCGGCAAGGGGAGAGCGGAGACATTGGAGGAGATTGGATCCTCTGCCGGTGTCACGCGCGAGCGCGTACGGCAAGTTGAGGCAAAAGTCCTTCAGCTTGCATCCATTGTGGCAGCTGGACGATCGCTACCAATGTTGGCGGGCGTACATCGGCGAGTTCTAGATTCCGTCGGCTTGCCGTGGGATGCCATAGAGGATGAGCTGCGCCCGTTCCTCGGTGATATCCCGCTTCGCGAAGCGATTCGATTTCTCGAGGAAGTGCAGTCGCCAGATGAAAAGGTTGGTATGGACCGGGCGTCGATCTATGGCCTCGGAAAATCCCTTAAGGTTGTCGCGGCGTCAATTGAAGACGTTCGCTTCACAAGCCAGGTATCGTCGGCGGCTAGGAGGATATTTAGCTTTGCTGGTGCGGCGCTTGTTAACGACGTCCGCGCCGTTGTCGAAACGATGCGGAAGAGGCCAGCATCGCTTCGTGACGTAGTTCGAACTCTAGGTGCCCTGCCAGAGATTGAGTGGCTCGACGATCGCCGCCGTTGGTGCTGGTTTAATACCCCCGAGCTATCTGCACTATTGCGTCGATCTGCGCTGATACTCACGGCCGCGCGGGCGCCCGTCGACATGGAGACGCTTTACGCTGGACTAGTCCGAGAGGGGCGTAGAGACTTTGATTCGAATGCCGCCGATGTGACCGATCCAGTACCACCATCTCACGTCGTACACGCGATCCTTAAGCGTCATCCGGACTTCCGACGTACTGCAGCGAACGCTTTCACGTATGTGGGGGCTGTCGATCCATCGATCGACGTCGAACCGGCGATCCGGCTCGTTATCCAGCGGTTTGAGGAGCTAGGCGGAGCTGCGACACGCGCAGAGCTCTATGAGTTGGCCAATCATCCGGACCATCCCATTCCGAAGAACTCATTCGCGCACTATCTATACTGCGCTGGACGTGTCGAGCGCATTGGCCCTGGGGCATGGGCGATCCGCGGTCGGCCGATTGATGAGTCTCGCCGTCGTGAGGTCTTGTCAGGCAGCCTGCATGCATACAGTGCCAGCACAACGCCGCCGCAGCTTAGGCCGGCTGGCCCGTGCTGGACAGTTGTGGTTCGCCTAACCGACGCCGCTCGCCGCAATCGCCTGGTGACCTTTCCAGCGGCGGCTGTTCCTCATGGTGTGGCAGGCAGCTATCAGTTGCCCAATGGGCATGCCGTGATACTGCATCAGGATCGTCACGGCCCCCGTTTGACCCGGCTTGGACCAACGATCAAGGCGCTGCTCGCTGATGTAGGTACGGACGCCATACGCTTCCAGTTCGATGCCGAAGCACGCTCTATCGTCGTTCATTCTGAGGGAGATCAATGCGAGTCAGAGGGGCGATAGAGCGCGGCACCCATCGGGATCGCGTGATCCCCGTCCTTGGATTCACTGGCGCGTACGGAATGGAGAACTAAGGGGCGCGCGGAGCTGTGGGGGGCAAATGGTAGGTCCGAGCTTGGCCGAAAGCGGATCGTGGGACCGCTTGGCGGCTGGCCCGGTGGTAACGTCCGCTTTCGACCCGAAGCGGACATTCAATGTCAGGGTCACGCTTGGCCTTCGGAGACCGCGATGCTGGACGTCGTTGCGCATGTAGAGATCGAACTGGCATTGCTGCCGTCCGCGAGGCAGAAGCGTTCCGGATATCGCCCAAACCATAAGCATCCTCGTACAGGCGAGTTCTTTCTGGGCGAAGTCACCTTCGAGAACGGATTCATCGATCCCGGCGAAGTGGCGCGTGCGCAGGTCAGGATCTTGGCTTCCGCCGGCGATCTCGATTCGCTACTGCAATTCGGTTCGTGGTCGGTATGGGAGGCAACGGCTCACGTTGCCCAGGTTCAAGTAACTCGCGTGATCGGTCGCGCGCCACTACGCGATTAAGGCCGACGCCGGTTCGGCCAGCCGAAGGTGAACGTCCGCTCCTGGCCGCTAGCTGAGGCCGCTTATTGGCGGAAGATGAGTACCTGGGATGCCCGTGGGGAGCCTTTCTCGGGCACAGGCGGCGCCGGCGGGATTCCGGTCGTCGTGACCAAAAGAGAGAGAGGGTTGGCAGAGCCAACCCTCTCATCCCCATGCGGAGCCTGATTCGGCGCTATCGATCCCGCGGGCTGTAAGGCTCGAACAGGTGCTTGCCTGCCCAGTCGGGGGTGCTTTCAGTGTAGAGCGCTGGACCGCACACCTGAGCGGTTCCAAGAGTTCCCTTATCCGTAGCCACATGGGCAATGGAGGGGAAAGGACAGATCAGGAACGGAGCTTGCTTCGCCTGCCCAACGTCGGCTGCGAGCTCACTCGGGGGCGGCAGATCGCCGGGCTTAACCCCGGGAGGCAGCGGCGGAAGATCCTCGGGCTTCACGCCCGGAGGAAGTGGCGGTAGGTCGCCCGGTTTGACGCCCGGCGGCAGCGGCGGGAGTTCCTTCGGCTTGCCGCCCGCAGCAGGTGGCTGCCCGAAGTTGGATGCCTTGGCGGCGGCGGCGCGTGCCACGACCGCATCAGGCGCAACGCCGCGCTCCACCCAATCCAGCATGGGAGACAGCAGGTCAAAGCTGGAAGGGCCTTGCCCGCCACCGCAATGCGCCACGCCCGGGAACAGGTAAAGGCGCTCGAAACCTCGTGCAACGTCGCCCCCCATCTGGCGGGACACCGCCTCGTGGTAGGCGATCGTGTTGATGGGCGAGATGTGCTGGTCACCCCAGCCGTGCCATAGGATCAGCTTGCCGCCGGCGGACTGGAAGCGGCTCAGGTCCGGATTGGTGGCATCGAACAGGGGATGGCGTGCGCGCAGCTGGTCGAACATGCTGGCATCGAACGTGACCGCATCGAGCGTCACGTTCCTGGCGCCATCATCGAGGATCAACCCGTTCATCGAGCCCAGCGCAATCTGACGACTGAAGATTCCCTGCTGCGCGGTCTGCGGCACGAAAACGCCCGCCCAGTTGAGTTCACTGCCGAACTGGGGCCCGCCGACCAGCAGGCGCTGACCCGTCTTAGGGTCGCGCGGGCCATCGTAGATCTGGCGGACCGTAGCGACTTCCGCTGGGGTGAGGCACTTCGACGTATCCCCGTCCACGTCCTGGCACTGCAGCGTGCCCGGGTCGAAATGACACAGGCGAGGCTCGGCTAACAGGCCATCCTGCAGGCCATCGAGCGCATCACATGCCTCCAGCACCGCCGCATGCAGCAATGGCAATCGGTTTGCGAGCAGGACCGGCTTCCCATCGGCCCCTGTGTTGGACTTCGCGAGCCAGGCGTGATGCAGGCTGTTCTGCACTTGGAAGATCAGCGCCGGCGCACCGGCGATGATGCCGTTGAAGTCTTCCGGATAGCGCTGAGCCTCGATCAAAGCCTCGCGGCCGCCGTCGGAGCAGCCGTTGAAATACGAAAAGCGCTCCTTCTGCCCGTAGTAGGCCTGGATGAGCTTCTTGGAGGCCAGCGCGGTGACGTGCTGGGCGCGGTGGGCAAAGTCGGCCCGGCGTTGTGCGTCATAGCCAAAGTCCCCGCCCATGCCCTGATGGCCCATGTCGGTGGCGGCGATCACGAACCCGCCGGCATCAAGCGGAACGCACCCGTCGGCCGCGCCGACCATCATCTGGATGTTGCCACAGAGCCCGCCACAGCCAATCTGCATGTAGCGCTGCGTCCAGCTCCGGCTGGGGAGCTGGATCTCGACATTGATAGCCGGCGCCAGCAGCGCCTTGACCGCGCATACCGGGTGGCCTGACGCTTCAGTGGACGTCGCGGAGATCACCCGGCTACCGGCACCGCCGATATCGGCGAGGTCAGTGGCCGTCAATGAATCGCAAGCCTGTACCGGTGCTACCAACGATAGGGTCTGGCCGGCAGCCGCTGGCGCCGGATCGCTTGCCGTCGTCCGGTCTGGAGGTGCCGCTCCAGGTCGGCTGCAGGCGGCCATGGCGATGGCCATGAGGATCGAGCTGAAGCCCCCTATCGCCATCTTTCGGCGCCTACTAAAACCCTTGTCCATCACTTGCCCTCCCGACAGGTCATATATTCCCAGCTCATGGCTGGGGATTTGGTTATGCCGCAATGGGACCATGGCGCCTGCGGGCGCGCCATTTCGATTGGCGTCCGGCTCATAACTTCTGGCTGTTGCCGGTTGAGTGAGGGCGGATCGCCGGTAGACACGTCGCAGAAGTCTTGACTTAGTCGAAGTGGGCGCAGAACCCGTCTACTCGGCGGATTTCCTGTCAGAAGTGCTCAGTAAGGTGATTGTTGAGGGGCGCCCAAAGGCGGCCGGCGAGATTCGAGAGCTGCTAGACGTCCCGCGGATGAGCGTGCGTTGCTGAGGAAGGCTCAGTTGCGAACAGCCAGGAATTTCTTTCGCCAAATGAACTGGACACCGTCGCCAACGAATTCGACACCTCACCCGGACCTTGTTTCACTACCTCAACGCGAAGGGCTAACGCGAAACCATCCGCACAATCTAGGAGTTGCCGCAGTGCAAGTGCGAAGGACCGCTCTTGGCCGAAAGGGGACATCCTGGGCCGCACGTCGGCTATCGGCCAGAAGCGGCCCTGCCCGAGCCCGAGCTGTCCAGACACTTTCCCTCCACCATCTGAGCCGAGCTTGCCTTTTCGATGGGGTTTGGCTGCCAGCCGATGACTTCGTGCTCATACGCTCGCAGCAACTTGTCCGATGACACCAGTTGATGCGGAATTTCGGCCTTTCGTGCGGCAAAGCGGACCAGAACGTTTGTCGACAAGTCGACGGCGAGGGCGCCTTTGGTACTGTCGAAGATGGCGAAGCGCGTCGCCGAAATCCCTGCTTCGCGCTCGAGAGACGCGACTGGTCAGGCGTCAGATGAAACACGTAAGGAGTGCGCGTGTTGTCCTTGTGACATTTGGCGATGTAGTCAAGGCGCACTACTTGCTCTGGTGATAGAGCGATGACCGTGGTCGCTCCTGGAAACCGCCCGTCGCGAAGCTGCCATCCATCGGCGCAGACGTCTCCGGCGATGAGGGCCATGGCAAGTATTCCGACAAGTCGTGCGGTTCCGTCCATGGCCGTGCACCTCGATGTCCGCTCCGGGTTGACGGCTGCCTGTAAGCCGCAAGCGGCGCCTGAATGGGCCGTCTGCCGGGTTGCCGCATGTTACGTGCACCATAGTCTGTACATCGGGGCGCGCACCATAGTTTGTACAACGTGTACGAACTATGGGTTTGCGATCACTTGGGCAGCCGCCTTGCAGATCCATCGTCATTCCATATACTACCCCCCAGTATCAATCCGGCCCGCCCCATGCCCCATTCCCCCGAGGAAAAGAAGCGCGTCCTCACCCGCGTGCGTCGCATCCGCGGGCAGTGCGACGGGCTTGAGCGCGCGCTGGAAGCCGGCGCGGACTGCGGGCCGGTGCTGCAGCAGATCGCCGCTTTGCGCGGGGCCGTCAACGGTCTGATGTCCGAGGTGCTCGAAGCGCATATCCGCGAGGACTTCAGCCAGCCCGCCCAGTCCGACGCGCAGCGCGCCGAGCGCGTGCAGGAACTGCTGGGCCTGGTGCGCTCCTACCTGAAATAAGCCGGTCGCCGCGCGGCCGCATCCTTCCTTTCCGTCCCCACCGCATCCGCAGGAGTCCCCCATGAAATCCCGTGCCGCCGTCGCCTTCGGTCCCGGCCAGCCGCTGCAGGTCGTCGAGATCGATGTCGCCCCGCCCAAGGCGGGCGAAGTGCTGGTGAAGATTACCCATACCGGCGTCTGCCATACCGATGCGTTCACGCTTTCGGGCGACGATCCGGAAGGCCTGTTCCCGGTGGTGCTCGGCCATGAGGGTGCGGGCGTCGTGGTCGAGGTGGGCGAGGGCGTGACCAGCGTGAAGCCGGGCGACCACGTGATTCCGCTGTATACCGCCGAGTGCGGCGAGTGCCTGTTCTGCAAGTCGGGCAAGACCAACCTGTGCGTGGCGGTGCGCGCGACCCAGGGCAAGGGCGTGATGCCTGACGGCACCAGCCGCTTCTCGTACAACGGGCAGCCGCTGTACCACTACATGGGCTGCTCGACCTTCAGCGAGTACACGGTCGTGGCAGAGGTCTCGCTGGCGAAGATCAATCCGGAGGCGAATCCGGAACACGTCTGCCTGCTCGGCTGCGGCGTGACCACCGGCATCGGCGCGGTGCACAACACCGCCAAGGTGCAGGAAGGCGATTCGGTTGCCGTCTTCGGCCTGGGCGGCATCGGCCTGGCGGTGATCCAGGGTGCGCGCCAGGCCAAGGCCGGGCGCATTTTCGCCATCGACACCAATCCGTCCAAGTTCGAGCTGGCGCGGCAGTTCGGCGCCACCGACTGCATCAACCCGAAGGACCACGACAAGCCGATCCAGCAGGTGGTCGTGGAGATGACCGGCTGGGGCGCGGACCATACGTTCGAGTGCATCGGCAACGTCAACGTGATGCGCGCGGCGCTGGAGTGCGCGCACCGCGGCTGGGGCCAGTCGGTGATCATCGGCGTGGCCGGTGCGGGGCAGGAGATCTCCACCCGGCCGTTCCAGCTGGTCACCGGGCGCAGCTGGAAGGGCACGGCGTTCGGCGGCGTGAAGGGTCGCTCGCAGTTGCCGGGCATGGTCGAGGATGCGATGAAGGGCGATATCGAGCTGGCGCCGTTTGTCACCCACACCATGCCGCTGGATGAGATCAACGAGGCGTTCGACCTGATGCATGAGGGCAAGTCGATCCGCTCGGTGGTGCATTACTGACTGCGGTGGGATTGCGTCGGCCTGCGGGATTGCCCTGGGGGCCGACGATTTCCGGTCGCGGCTGAAGCCGCTCCTACAGGGATACATCATGCAACGCATCGAACAACACGCCTGCTTCGGCGGGCAGCAGGAGGTGTGGCAGCACACCTCGTCCACGCTGGGCTGCGAGATGAAATTCGCGGTCTATCTGCCGCCGCAGGCCCGTGCCGGCGCGAAGTTGCCGGTGCTGTACTGGCTGTCGGGGCTGACCTGCACCGAGCAGAACTTCATCACCAAGGCCGGCGCGCAGCGCTACGCGGCCGAGCACGGGCTGATCCTGGTGGCGCCGGACACCAGTCCGCGCGGTGATGGCGTCGCCGACGCGGAGGGTTACGACCTGGGCAAGGGCGCCGGCTTCTACGTCAATGCCACGCAGGCGCCTTGGGCTGCGCATTACCGGATGTACGACTACGTCGTGGACGAGCTGCCGGCGCTGGTCGAGGCGCACTTCCCGGCCGGCGCGGCGCGTGGCATCAGCGGGCATTCGATGGGTGGGCATGGCGCGCTGGTGATCGGCCTGCGCAATCCGGCGCGCTATCGCAGCATCTCGGCGTTCTCGCCGATCGTGGCGCCGTCGCAGGTGCCCTGGGGCGAGAAGGCGCTGTCGGCCTACCTGGGCGCGGATCGCGAAAGCTGGCAGGACTACGATGCCACCGCGCTGATCGCCAATGCCTGCGCGCGCACGCCGCTGCTGGTCGACCAGGGCACGGCGGACGAGTTCCTCGACGTGCAGTTGCGCCCGCAGCTGCTGCAGGCCGCGGCCGATGCCGCCGGGCATCCGCTACGGCTGCGGATGCAGGAGGGCTACGACCACAGCTATTACTTCATCGCCAGCTTCATCGGCGAGCATGTGGCGTGGCATGCGAAGGCGTTGCAGGCGGGTTGAGCGCGCGCGGTCGAATGCCTTTGTGTAGGAGCGGCTTCAGCCGCGACCCGGGAGATCCTGTGGTCGCGGCTGATGGCCCGAGGCCACCCAGAGCCGCTCCCACACGAAGGCATCGCCGGCACGCGGGTGCTAGCCCTCCCACAGGCATGGCAAATGTGGGAGGGGCTTCAGCCCCGACTGCATCCGAAGCCGGGCGCTATCGAACGTTGCGCAGCTCCCAATGCTTGCCGGCCAGCACGTGCATGCGGTGCTTGAGGATGTCGCCGGGAATGCTGGTGGTGGCGACCAGGTTGATGCGCAGGTCGCTCTGCTGGCCAGTGACCGTTGCCGCCGGATCGGTGATGCCCATGCTCGGGTCGACCTCGTCCGGATCCGGCTGCAGGGAGAGCCAGCGCTGGAACCAGGCCGGGTCGGCCAGGGCATCGCGCAGCTGCTCGGCGAATGCGTCGGCGCCGTGCGCGGTGAAGCTCACGCTCGGTTCGCTGCCGCGGGCCTGGGCGGGTTCGGGAAGGCTGATCGAATAACTCACGGACATGGAACGCTTCCTGGTTGCAGCCACGGCTGTGGCAGGCGGCAAGGGTAACGCCGCGCGCCGCCAGCGATACGTGACGACGGCGGTCCCGTGTGTCCTGCCGGTGGAACGTCAGGCCGCGAAGGCGTGCGGCTCGGCGGCGAAGCCGACCGCGACGGCGCCCTTGCCGACGTTGACCATGCCGGTCAGGCTCATCACGCTTTCGAACATCTCCACGCCCTTCTCAGCGCAGGCATCCCTGAGTGCGGGGTAGCCGGGCAGGCTGCGCAGTTCGGCCAGCTCGCCGCCGTAGCCCACGCACACGGTCGGCGTCATCAGGCCCTCGCGGACCTTGCGCGCGGTGAACTCGAACAGCTTCTGCACCGAGGGTTCAAACCCCTTGAGCTTGGCCACCGGCTCGGTATTGCCGCGATAGGCGCGCAGTACCGGCTTGATGTCCAGCGCGCTGCCGAGCGCGGCGCTGATCAGGCCGACGCTGCGGTCGCCCTTGGCCCGGGCGCGGTTGCGCAGGTAGTACAGGTCGCGCGGGATCATGTAGCCGTAACTGTTCTCGGCCAGCTGCTCGATGCGCGCGCGGATCTGCGCGACGTTGGCGCCGTCCTCGCGCATGCGCACGGCCTCGACCGCGGTGACGCCCTGGCCGGCGAACAGGTTGAGGGTGTCGATCACCCGCAGCGCGAACGGCGAGTTGTGCCCGGCCGCCTGCCGCACCGGCTTGTAGTCGTTGAGGATGGCGAAGCTGGCCTGCATCGCGTTCTCGTGGATCTGGCTGCGCATCTTGGAGATGGTCAGGCAGAACACGTGGTCGTAATCGATGACCAGCCGGTCCAGGAACAGGTCGCGGATCTGCGCGACCGAGAACGGGGTGGTCTCGGCCTCATGGCCGCGCTCGGCCACGTGGGCGTGCAGGAAGCTCAGCGTGGCTTCTTCGTCGCGGTGGTCGGCCAGGACCGCCTCGCCGATCCGGACGCTGATCGGCAGCAGCACGATGTTGTGCTTTTCGATGTAGTCAACCGGCAGATCACAGGCGGAATCCACCACGATACCGATACGCATTGCCCCCTCCGGCTGTTGCGTGTGTAGGTTCTGGAATGTGAAAGCTATCGCAAAACCGGGGGGCGAGGCGAGCCGGGAGAATCCCGACGCCCGGGCTCAGCCGTCGCGCCGGATGCCGACCGGCAGGTCGGGCAGGCGGGCGGCTTCACCGCGCCGCAGCCATTCCGGGTCGGCCAGCACGGTCTCCATCAGGCCGTGGGCGTCGTTGCCCCAGAACAGCTCGCCGCCGATTTCCAGGGTCGGCACGCCGAACACCCCGGCCGCCAGCGCCTGCTCGGTATTGGCGCGCAGGGTGGCCTTCACGGAAGGGTCCGACAGCGCCGACATCACGTCCAGGCCGAGCGCATGGGCCAGCGGGGCGAGGGCCTCGGGGGTGTCGCCGGCCAGGCCGTCGCGCCATAGCCAGTCGAAGATCGCATCGATGGCGTGCACGGTGGTGCCGGCGGCGATGCACAGGCGCAGGGCCGGCAGCGGATTGAACGGATGGCTCGGCGGGAAGCGCAACGGCACGTTTTCGTGCTCGGCCTGCCACTGCACCTTGCGGTAGGTGAAAAGCCGCTTGCCGTCGATCTCGGCCGGGCCGCGGATGCCGAGCTTGTCGAGCACCGCGCCGAACAGGATTGGTACCGGCACGATGTTGCGCGCCTGCGGCAGACGCCGCAGCTTCTGCCAGTGCAGGTAGGAGAACGGCGAGACGAAGTCGAAGTACCAGTGGGGGGCGGGCATGGGCGGCGGTGTCCGGTCAGGGCTGTGGCGTCATGGTAGCCGGCGCCTCGCCGCCCGCCGGCGTGCCGGTTGTCGCGACCGGGACGATCGCGCCATCGGTGGCGATGCCCCAGCTGCCGCGCGTGGTGGTGACGATCATCGGCTTGCCGGCCCACAGCGCCCAGAACACGTGGATGCCGGTGGGGGTCGGGTCGAGCGGGTGGTTGAGCGTGAACGCGGCGCCGTCGGGGCGGTTGTCGAGCATGAGGCAGCTATGGGTGTAGCCGCGCTGCGCGATCACCTGTTGCCCCTGCATGTCGAACCGCCAGGCGCCGCCGACCGGCAGCTGCCGCTCGTCGGCCACGCCGGGCAGCAGGTATACCGTCCAGCGCTCCGGTGACGGGCCGGGCAGGGTCACCGCGTTGTAGAAGCCGGTGCACGAGGGCGGCGCGGCGGCCAGCGCGGCGGCGCGGGCCTGGGCGGCGCCAAGCTGTGCGGGAGTGAGTGGAGCAGGGCGGCTTTCCAGTCCGGCGGGCTGGCCCTGGGCGTCCACGCCGACGCGATACAGGGCCGCTGGCGTCGCGTCGACATAAATCACGTCGACGCCGTCCTCGCGTTCCTCGGTGATCCAGCCCTGCACGCGCGGGTCGATGCGCCCGCGCGCGGCCGCCACCAGGGTGTCGCTGGCTACCCAGGCGGCGCGGTCCAGGCGGAACAGGCGCTGGCCGAGCGCCTCGGCGTCGCGCAGGGCGCCGCTGTCGGCGGCGGCATCCGCGGGTGTGGTCTTCGCTGCGGCCGCCGGCGATTGCGCATGGGCCGCTGGCAGGGTGGCCAGCAGCAGGCCGGTCAGCAGGGTCGGGATGGTTACTCGCATGGGCGGTCCGGGTCGGCTGCGGGCATCAATGGCGGTAGGCGCGGGGCAGGCCGTCGGGCGCGGCCAGGTAGCGGTCGCGCAGCTCGGTCTGGCGCGAGCGCATCGGCATCGCGCGGCCTCCCAGCCAGACCTGCTGGGCGTAATGGGCTACGTCGAGCGGATCGCCATCCCACAGCACCAGGTCGGCCTGCTTGCCGACGGCGATGCTGCCGATCCGGTCGGCCACGCCGAAGATCTCGGCCGGCACGCGTGTCATGCCTTCCAGCCCGGCCTCCCAGGGCAGGCCCTGGGCGACCGCATTGCCGGCCAGCTGGCGCAGCTTGCGGGCGTTGTGCGAGGCGTCGCTGGACTGCGCGAAGCTCACCGCGACACCCGCGGCGTGCAGGCGCGCGGCGTTCTCCAGCGTGGCACCGACCTGGTCGAAGTTGGCCGGCAGGTCGGCCAGCGCATCCACCAGCACCGGCACCCTGGCCTGTGCGATCAGCGCGGCGACCTTCCACGCCTCGCTGCCGCCGGCGATGGCCACGTGCACGTGCTCGCGCTGGGCCCAGCGCAGCAGTTGGCGGATGTCGGCGGCGCGTTCGACCTGGACGACGATGCGGCCGTTGCCGGCCAGGTAGCGCGCCAGCACGGCGCGACCGGCCGGGGTGAGCAGCGCATGCGGGGAGGTAGCCGGCACGCGGTTGCGGGCTTCGTCGACCAGCTGGTCGAGCAGCATCCACTGCGCGGCGCGCGAGTTGCCGGTCAGGTCGTTGGCGGCGGCGCCGAGGCGGATGAACAGCGCGCGCGGGCCGATCGGATCGGGACTGCCGTCCAGTCGCACCACGCCGCCCTGGCCGGCGATGAAGGCGCCGCTGGTGGTCGCGCCCAGCGCGGTGAAGCCGATGCCCTCCACGCGGGCCACCGGCACCAGCACCGAGTCGGGGTTGTAGGCGAGGGTGACGTCGAACTCAGGCCGCAGCGGCTGGTCGCGCAGCTTCAGGCCGCTGTCGACGGTGTCCTCTTCGCCGGAGACCTCCTCGATGCCGATCTCGGTGATGCCGCCGAACATCGCCGGCGTGAGCGGCCGGCCACCGGCCTCGACCACCACCGCACCGGACGGCGCGGCCAGGCCGGGGCCGATCGCGCGGATCACCCCGCCGCGCACCAGCACGTCGGCGTGCTGCAGCGTGCCCTGGGCGGTGGCGGTATGCACGGTGGCGTCGCGGACCAGCAGGTCCTGCGCGGCCAGCGGCGCGGCCGCGACCAGCGCGGCGAGGGCCGCCAGGGCGGCGTGGCGGAAGGCGCGGCTCACGGCGTCACCTCCTGGCCGAGCATGAAGTCCGAGACCGGCTGCAGCCTTTGCGCATGGCGGTCGTAGATCTGCGCGCCGTCGATATAGACCTGTTCGGCCAGCGCGTAGGAGCTGAAAGGGCTGCCGTTCCACACCACCACGTCGCCCATCTTGCCCGCCTCCAGCGTGCCGGTCTGGCGTTCGATGCCCAGCGCCTTGGCCGCGTTGGCGGTGAGCCAGGTGATGGCGTGTTCGGGCGGTATGTCGATGCCGGCGCGGCGCGCGCTGGCGATCGCCTTGGCCGCTTCCTGGTTGAGCCGCTGGATGCCTTCCTCCGAATCCGAATGCACGATCGCGCAGCTCCTCGGCACGCGGTCGACCAGGGCGATGTTCTCCTGGATGCCGTCGAAGGCCTCCATCTTGAAGCCCCACCAGTCGGCCCACATGCCGGCGCAGACATTCTCGGCGGCCAGGCGGTCGCCGATCTTGTAGGCCTCCACGGCGTGGTGGAAGGCGGCGATGTGGAAGCCGAATTCCTTCGACAGGTCGAGCATCGTCGCCATCTCGTCGGCGCGGTAGCAGTGGATGTGCACGCGGATGTCGCCGTTGATGGCGCCGGCCAGGGTGTCGAGCTTGAGGTCGCGCTTGCCGCCGCTGTCGCCGCCGCTGTCGGCGTCGCCGGCCTTGCTCCACCAGTGCTTCTTCTGCGCGGATGGCTTGGTTTCGTTCTTGCGCAGGTATTCGGCCGCGTCGATGAACGCGGCGCGGTAGCCGGCGACGTTGCCCATGCGTGTGGCCGGGCCGCCCTTCTCGCCGTAGACGCGCTTGGGGTTCTCGCCGCAGGCCATCTTCAGGCCCCAGGGCGCGCCCGGGAACTTCATCGCCTGGTAGGTGGTGGCGGGCACGTTCTTCAGCGTCACGCCGCGGCCGCCGATCAGGTTGGCCGAGCCGGGCAGGACCTGCAGCGAGGTGATGCCGCCGGCCAGCGCGGTCAGGAAACCGGGATCCTGCGGCCAGATCGAGTGCTCGGCCCAGACGTTCGGGGTCACCGGCGCGGTCATCTCGTTGCCGTCGCTGTGCGCCTTCACGCCGGGACTGGGGTAGACGCCCAGGTGCGAGTGGATGTCGATGATGCCCGGGGTTACCCACTTGCCGTGGGCGTCGATGCGGGTGGCGTTGGCCGGCGCGGCGAGGGCGCGGCCGACCGCCTGCACCTTGCCGTCGGCCAGCAGCACGTCGGCGTCCTCCAGGCGCTGCCCGGTGCCGGTCAGCACGGTGGCATGCTCGATCAGCACCGGCGCCGAGGCGAGGGGCCGGTACGTGCTCGGATACGGATCGTCGACGAAGCGCGGCGCGGCGGCGGCCGGGCCGCACAGCAGCACGCCGGCCAGGCCGGACAGCAGGAGGTGACGCATTGGATTTCCCCGGTCAAGACAGTGGTTGCCGGTCCACGCTAGTGCAGCCGGGCGCGCATTGCCACTCCCGGAAGCCATGCCCGCCCGTGTGCTGCGCGATCACGCCGGGCAGGGCATGCTGTGGCTCCCTCTCCCCTGGGCCCGACCATGACCCGTTCGCAAGCCGCCAGACAGATCGACGAGGTGCTGGAATTCTGGGAGTCGGCCGGACCGGAGCGCTGGTTCAGCCGCAACGAGTCCTTCGACGCCAACTTCCGCCAGCATTTCCTCGACCTCCACTACGCCGCGGCGCGCCGCGAATGCGAGGACTGGCTGTCCAGCGCCGATGGCGCCCTGGCGCTGTTGATCCTGCTGGACCAGTTCCCGCGCAACTGCTTCCGCGGCAGCGCGCATTCCTATGCGACCGACGGCCTGGCGCTGCATTACGCCCACCGTGCCGTCGAGGCCGGCTTCGACTTCGACGTGGCCCCGTCGCTGCGGATGTTCTTCTACCTGCCGTTCGAGCACAGCGAGGATCCGGCCGACCAGGCGCGCTCGGTCGAACTGCACCAGGGCCTGCCCGAGCCGGACGCCGACAAGTGGGCCCTGCTGCACCAGGACATCATCGCCCGCTTCGGCCGCTTCCCGCATCGCAACGCCGCGCTGGGCCGGCAGACCACGCCGGAAGAACAGCGCTTCCTCGACGAGGGCGGCTTCGCCGGCTGAGACGGGGTTGCCCGGGATGGCGCTTTTCCCTTGTAGGAGCGGCTCTGGGTGGCCTCGGGCCATCAGCCGCGACAGCCGGGAAGCGCGGTCGCGGCTGATGGCCCGAGGCCACCCAGAGCCGCTCCTACAGGAAACGGAGCGACTACCTCCGACGTAAACGAAAAAACGCCGCGTGAGCGGCGTTTTTCCTGCAACGGCTGCGGCGCCTGGATCAGTACTTCGCCACGCTGCCGTCCACTTCGTCGGCCCAGGCGTCGATGCCGCCGGTGACGTTGTAGACATTGGTGAAGCCCAGGCCGCGGAAGTGCTCGGCCGCCTGCAGGCTGCGGCCACCACGATGGCACAGGAAGGCGATGGCGGTGTCCTTGGGCAGGGCTTCCAGTTCGCTGCGGCCGTTGCCGTCGAACGTGCGATGGGCCACGTTCACCGCGGCGATGGCGCGCTCTTCGGGCGGGCGCACGTCGACCAGGATCACGCTGCCGGCGGTGACGCGGTCGGCGGCGTCGCGCACCGGCAGCTCCTGCACCGGCTTGGGTGCGTTCGGGTTGTCGATCGCCAGGCCGCGGCCACGGATGTCGTCGACCCAGTCGATGGTGATGCCGTCGGCGCGACGCGCGCTGGACAGGTCGAACTGCACGCGCAGGCCGTTGGACTCGGCGGCGATCGCCTTCTCGTCGGTCGGCACCAGCTGGAAGTTCGGCTGGAACTGGGCGTTGATCGACAGCGCCAGCGAGGCGCCCGGCGCATCGGCCAGCGCACCGCGCAGCATTTCCACCGCCGCCGGGGTGATGGTGATCGACGGCGGCGTGCGGTCCGGCGCCTGCAGGCCGAGCAGGCCGCTCAGCTCGCCGCTGTTGGCCATCTGCTCGATGATGTCGCTGCCGCCGACGAGTTCGCCGTCGATGTACAGCTGCGGGATGGTCGGCCAGTCGCCGTAGGCCTTGATGCCTTCGCGGATCTCCTGGTCGGCCAGCACGTTGACGTGGGCGTACTCCACGCCCAGGCCGTCGAGCACGCCGACCGCCTTGGCCGAGAAGCCGCACTGCGGCATGCCGGGCTGGCCCTTCATGAACAGGACGACGCGGTTGGACTGGAGCAGCGATTCGATGCGCGAGCGCAGGGCGGGATCGAGGGACATCGGGCGGGCCGGTCGGAATGGGGCCGATCATTCTACCGGCGTGCGATCATGCCGGCATGACTGCGTCGGAAACACTGTATCGCGGCGCCACGCCGCGCCACGCCTGGGCCTGGTGGCTGGCCGCCTCGCAACTGCTGGTGGTGGCGCTGTGGTGGCGCTGGGGCTGGCAGGCCGGGCTGCCGGCGATGCTGCTGAGCCATGCCTTCTTCATCGGGCACGTGTTCCTGCCGCGCTCGCGGCTGTACGCGCCGGTCCTGTCGCGCCTGCCCGACCAGGGGGCCGCGGTCTGGCTGACCATCGACGACGGCCCCTCGGACGACACCCTGGCCATGCTGGACCTGCTCGATGCCCACGATGCCCGGGCCACGTTCTTCCTGGTCGGCGAACGCGCCGCACGGCATCCGGCGCTGGTACGGGAAATCGTGCGCCGGGGGCATGAACTGGGCAACCACAGCCACAGCCATCCGCAGGCCTGGTTCTGGGCGCTGGGCCCGCGTGCCATGGCGCGCGAGATCGGCCAGGCCCAGACCACCTTGGCCCAGCTGGCCGGGCGCGCGCCGCGCTGGTACCGCTCGGTGGTCGGGATGACCAATCCGTTCGTCGCCGCGCCGCTGCAGGCACATGGGCTGCAGCGGGTGGCATGGAGCGCGCGCGGCTTCGACGGCGTGCAGTGCGATCCGGACACTACGGTCGCGCGGATCGAGGCCGACCTGCGGCCGGGCGCCATCGTGCTGCTGCACGAGGGTGCCGCGCACGGTCATAACCGGCAGATCCTGCAGCGGGTCCTGCAGGCGCTGCAGGCGCGCGGACTGCGCGCGACGTTGCCCGACGCGCCCTGACCCTCAGCCCCGAGCCAGGCTCCCCACCAGCATCAGCAGCAGCATGATGACCATCATCGTGCCGGCGAAGACCAGGCCGAGCGCGCTGAAGATGCGTCGCCGGTCGCGTTGGCACAGCGCGGCAATGCCCAGCCCGATGGCGATCAATTCCAGCGCCAGGCCGAAGATGATGACCAGCCCGGCCAGCACCGTCGCCGGGGCCTGCTGGTTGATGCCGCCGGGATGGGCCACCTGCATCATGCTGGCGACGACGATGGCGGCGAACAGCATCAGGCCGGCGAAGAGGCTGAGGACGAACGAAGCGATGCCAAGCCCGGAATGGCGAGCGGAAAGCGTACTCATGTTTTCCCCTGGATGAACGAACGTGCGTGCGGCGCGGTCAGGCGTGATGGGCGATGACCAGCCAGTTGTTGAAAGGCGTGCGGCCATAAAGCGGCTGGCAATGGCCGCGCAGCCCGTGGCGGGCGAGCGTGGCCAGCAGGCCCTCGCCGCTGGGATAGTGGCGAGGTGCGGTGGGCATCCAGCCGACCAGGTGCGACAGTCGATCGGCCAGACGTGTGACGCGCCCGCGCGCGTGGTCGCCGGCGAGCTGGGTGCGGATCACCAGGGGGGCGCCGGGCTGCAGCCGCGCCGCGGCCTGGGCCAGCAGCGCCTGCTGCTGGTCGGCTGGCAGGAACTGCAGCACGTCCAGCAAGGCCACCGCGCCAGCGTGGGGCGGCAACGCGCCGCCGACGTTGACCACGCTGAACTGCGTGTCCGCAAGGCCGGCCTTTGCCGCCACTCGGGTGGCGCGGTGGACCTTGCCGGCATCGATGTCCACGCCCAGGTAGGCCCGCCGCTGGCCGTCGGCCCGCAGCGCGTGCGCCAGCAGGCCGAGCCCGCAGCCCAGGTCGAGCAGGGGCTCGTGGCTTTCGCGCAGCACCGCCAGCACGCCCGGATACAGCGGGTCGGTGCGCAGCTTCGCCTGCACGTAGTGGTAGTGGTAGCGGTTTCCCCAGCGGCGCTCGGGGAGGAAGGCGCGGGCGATCGCCAGTGCCTCGGGCGCGCTCATGCCGCGAACGTCGGAGACGTGGCTCATGCGACCTCCGGACGGCCGCCCAGGGCGGCGCGTGCCGCCGGCAACGCCTGGCGCGCCCAGTGCGCGTACATCAGCCCGGAAGGATGCAGGCCATCTTCGGCGAGCATCGCCAGGTCCCGGGCCTGTTCGCGGCTGTCGGCGGTGATGTCGATGAAGGCCACACCGGCCTGGGCGCAGACGGCTGCGGCGACCGCATTGAAAGCCTCGACCTCGGCGCCGACCATGCCGGCGTCGCGGCTCTGCTGGCGCGCGTACGGCGTCGGGCCCCAGTCCGGGATCGACAGCACGATCACCCGCGCCGGCACGCCGCCGGCGAAATCGACCGCCTGGGCCAGCAGCGAGGCGAACTGCGCGCGGTACTCGTCCAGTGGCCGGCCGCGGTACTGGTTGTTGACGCCGATGGCCAGGCTGACCAGCGAGAACGGCCCCCGCGGCGCGGCGGCGGCGATGCCGGCCTGCAGCTCGTCGGTGGTCCAGCCGGTGGTGGCGATGATTTCAGGTGCCTGCAGGCGATGGCCCTCTGCGCCCAGCAGCGCGGCCAGCTGTACCGGCCAGCGCTCGGATTCGGCGACGGCCTCGCCGATCGTGTAGGAATCGCCCAGCGCGAGGAAACGGACCGCGCCGTCGCCACTCATGCGACGTTGCGCGGCTTCAGCGGCACGACCTTGCGCGCGGCTTCGGCGCGCCGCGACAGGGCGCGGTCGATGCGCGCGAAGACATCGCGCATCACCGCCGCTTCCGGCAGCAGGGTGACGCGGAAGTGGTTGCGGTAGGGCACGTTGAAGCTCGAGCCCGGCACCACCAGCACGCCTTCCTCGTTCATCAGCTCGAGCGCGAACTCGTGGTCATCGAAACCACGCGCGGCGGCGCCGACCACGCCCGGGAAGGCGTACAGCGCGCCGGCCGGCGCCACCAGCGACAGGTGTTCGCTGGCTTCGCAGGCCTCGATCACCGCGCGGCGCGATTCGTACAGGCGGCCGCCCGGCGCGGTCAGCGCGGAAATGGTGTCCTCGCCGTTGACCGCGGCGACGATCGCGTACTGCCCGGGCACGTTGGCGCACAGGCGCAGCGCGCCGAGCAGGTCGAGTGCGTTGCGGAAGTCGTGGACACGCTCGCCGGCACCGGAGAGCAGCGCCCAGCCCACGCGCCAGCCGCAGGCGCGATGCACCTTGGACAGGCCGCTGAAGGTCACGCAGGGCTGGTCGCCGGCCAGCGGCGCGACCGGCTGGAACGGCGCGTCGTCATAGAGGATCTGGTCGTAGATCTCGTCCACCAGCAACAGCAGGTCGTGGCGGCGGGCGATGGCGACGATCTTCTCCAGCAACTCGCGCGGATAGCTGGCGCCGCTGGGGTTGTTCGGGTTGATCAGCACGATCGCGCGGGTGCGCGAGGACACCAGCGCCTCGATCTCCACCGGGTCGGGCTGGAAGCCGTTTTCCGGCGGGCAGCGGTAATAGACCGGGCGGCCGTCGTTGAGGATGGTCGAGGCCGACCACAACGGGTAGTCGGGCGAGGGCAGCAGCACTTCGTCGCCCGGGTTGAGCAGGGCGCGCAGGGCCAGGTCGATCAGCTCGCTGACACCGTTGCCGATGAACACCCGGTCCGGGTGGGCATCCGGGTACTGGCGGCGTTCGTAATGGCCGGCGATGGCCTCGCGCGCCACCGGCAGGCCCTGCTGGTGGGTATACGGGTCGGTGCGGCCCATGTCGTCGGCGATCGCGCGCTGCAGGTGCTCTGGCGCGCGGAAGCCGAAAGCGCCCGGGTTGCCGATGTTGAGCTTGATCAGCTTGCGCCCCTGGGCTTCCAGGTCCCGGGCTCGCCGTGCCAGTTCGCCGCGGATCTCGTAGCGGACTTCGGACAGGCGCTCGCGGATGGCGAGCGGCTTCAGCGGCGGATTGGACATGGCGGTCGGGGCGTGGCGTGGGAAAGGGGGTCCAGCCGCATGGTAGCGGAATTGCGGCGCTGCGGCAGGGCGATAAATCCCCCGCCGCGCAAGGCGCTGCGGGCCGTCCCCGGGCGCGGCGGCGGGGGCCGCCGCCCCCGGCGCGGATGCCCGCCGCCAGGGCGAAGCGCCTAGAATTGCCGTGATGACCGAACCCTCACCGGATTTCCGCTCCCTGCGCGCCATCGGCTGGCCCTGGCCGGGCGCCCCCGAGCCTGCCCAGTGGCAGGCCCTGTTCGCGGCGCATCCGGCGGCGCGGCCGGCGCGGGTGATCGAGCAGCACCGCACCGGCTACGTGGTCGCCGACGCGCCGGAGGCCTCGATCAAGGCCGAATCACCGCCGGAATGGCAGCGCCCGCCGGGCTTCAAGAAGGGGCATGCGCCAGCGCATGAGCGCGCCGCGGTCGGCGACTGGGTGCTGATGGAAGGCCGGCGCATCGTCGCGCTGCTGCCGCGGCGGACCGCGGTCAAGCGCGGTGCGGCCGGCGAGCATTACCAGCAGCAGGTGATCGCCGCCAACATCGATACCGTCTTCATCGTCTGCGGGCTGGATGCGGACTTCAATCCGCGCCGGCTCGAGCGTTACCGGCTGCTGGTCGGCAGCGGCGGCGCCGAACCGGTGATCGTGCTGACCAAAGCCGATACCGGGGTCGATGTCGAGGCCGCGATCCAGGCCCTGGTCGACCTGGCCGCGCAGCAGGTCGCGGTGCGCGCGGTCAACGCACGCGACCCGGACAGCGTGGCGGCACTGCTGCCGTGGCTCGGCGAGGGGCGCACGGTGGTGCTGGTCGGTTCCTCCGGCGCGGGCAAGTCGACCCTGACCAACACCCTGTTCGGCGAGGAGCGCATGCGCACCGGCGCGGTCCGCCAGGCCGACTCGCGTGGCCGCCACACCACCACCCACCGCGCGCTGATGACGCTGCCCTCCGGTGCCTGCGTGATCGACACGCCCGGCATGCGCGAGCTCAAGCCCACCGGCGAGGAAGACCTTTCCGATGGCGGCTTCGCCGACATCGAGGCGCTGGCGCTGCAATGCCGCTTCCGCGACTGCTCGCACCAGGCCGAACCGGGCTGCGCGGTGCGCGCGGCGATCGAACGCGGCGAGCTGGACCCGGCGCGGCTGGCCAATTACTTCAAGCTGCGCGACGAGGTCGCCGGGGCTGCCGACAAGCTCGCCAGCCGCCTCGCTCAGAAGGCCCAGGTGCGCACGCCCGGCAAGCCGCCGACGCGCCGCGCGCCGGACCGCAACGGGCGCCGGTGAGGCCGGTACCCGCCGACATCGCCCATCACGCCGCGCTCGATGCGCGGCTGGTCGCGGCGGTGCGGGGCATCCGCCTGCTCGGCCTGACCAGCTGGCCGGCCTCGCTGCAGGCGCCGTTCCTGGACAGCGTGGCACGCGGCGTGCCGGCGCTGCCCCGTGTGGAGTACCCCCGGCTGGATTTTTCCGCGGCCCGGCGTGAACTGGCTGCGCTGGCGGCGCAGGCCGATCCCCAGCATCCGATGGGCGCCTACCTGCATTCCTCGGCGCGCAGCTGGGACCTGGCCGCGGCGTTGCTGGAGTCGCTGGGCACGACTGCGGCCGGCGAATACTCGGCACAGCTGTTCGGGCTGCCGGAAGATCCCATGCCCGGGCAGGGGCCGACCACGCGCGAGGCGGCGCGGCATTTCATCCAGATCGCCGCCGAGCTCGACCACGACCTGCTGGCGCCGCAGGAGCAGGTCCCGGTATCGGCCAGGGCATTGCAGCTGCAGCTGCAGAACGACCTGGACGACTTCTTCGACCAGCGCGTGATCACCGTCGAGCTCGATCCGCAGCTCATCGCCAAGGCCGCGGCCGGCGCCGAGCGCATCCGCCTGCGCAGCGGCGCGATGTTCAGCGACTACGACCGCGCCCAGCTGTTCCACCACGAGGCGCTGGTGCACTCGCTGACCGCGCTCAACGGCCGTGGGCAGGTGCACCTGCCGAGCCTGGCGCTGTCCTCGCCGCGGGTCACCGCGACCCAGGAGGGTCTGGCGACGTTCGCCGAACAGATCACCGGCAGCATCGACATCGAGCGGATGAAGCGCATCAGCCTGCGCATCGAGGCGATCGCGATGGCGCGCGATGGCGCCGACTTCATCCAGGTGTTCGAGTACTTCCGCCAGTCGGGACAGGCCGCCGAGGAGAGTTTCGCCTCGGCGCAACGCGTGTTCCGCGGTGTGCCACCGGGCGGCGGCCACGCCTTCAGCAAGGACACCGTCTATCTGCGCGGCCTGGTGTCGGTGCACACCTTCTTCCGCCAATCGCTGCAGCACGACCAGCTGCGCCGGTGCCGCTGGCTGTTCGCCGGCAAGATGGCGCTGGAGGACGTGGCCGCCTTCGCGCCGCTGTTCGAGTCCGGCGTGCTGGCGCCGCCGCGCTGGCTGCCGCCCTGGGCCAGCCGCGCGAGCGGGCTGGCCGGGATGCTGGCGTTCTCGCTGTTCGCCAACCGCATCCGCATGGACCGGCTGTAGGCGCGGCCGGCCGCGCACCGGCCCACGCCGGCAGCGGCCCCCACGCCGATGGCTATGCCGCCGCGGCCCTGCGCCTTTGCCGCCAGCCGCGCAGCAGCGGCAGCGCCAGCATCAGCGCGACCAGCGCCCAGATCGCCAGCGAGATCGGACTCGCCCACAGGATGCCCAGCGCGCCATCGGAGATCGACAGCGCCCGGCGCAGGTTCTGCTCCATCAGCCCGCCGAGGATGAAGCCCAGCAGCAGCGGCGACAGCGGGAAATCCAGCTTGCGCAGCAGGTAGCCGAGCAGGCCGATGCCGATCATCAGGAACAGGTCGAACGGAGTGGCGTGCACGGCGTAGACGCCGACCGCGGTGATGATGGCGATACCGGGCAGCAGCAGCCAGCCCGGCACCTTCAGGATCTGGGTGAACACCCGGATCATCGGCACGTTGAGCACCAGCAGCATCGCGTTGGCGACGAACAGCGAGGCGATCAGGCCCCAGACCAGCGCCGGTTGCTCCTGGAACAGCATCGGGCCGGGGGTGATGTTGTAGAGGGTCAGCGCGCCCAGCATCACCGCGGTGGTGCCCGAACCGGGCACGCCCAGGGTCAGCATCGGCACCATCGCGCCGCAGGCCGAGGCGCCGATCGCGGTTTCCGGGGCGGCCAGGCCGCGCATGTCGCCGCGGCCGAACTGGTTGTCGGGGCCGGCCAGGCGCTTTTCGGTCATGTAGGCCACCGCGCTGGACAGCGTCGCCCCGGCGCCCGGCAGCACGCCCATGAAGAAGCCGAGCAGGCCGCAGCGCAGGTTCACCCAGGCCACCGAGGCGGCTTCGCGCAGGTTGAACAGCATGCGGCCGCTGGCTTCGATCATGCGGTGGCCGTGGTGGGTCTTCTCCAGCATCAGCAGGATCTCGCTGACCGAGAACAGGCCCAGCACCAGCACCACGAACTGGATGCCATCGGCAACATGCAGGCTGCCGAAGGTGAAACGGTAGACGCCGCTGTTGGCGTCGATGCCGACGCTGGACAGGAACAGCCCGAGCAATGCCGCCAGCAGGGTCTTGAGCGGCCGGTCGCTGGCCAGTCCGCCCAGCGCGACCACCGCGAACACCATCAGCGCGAAGTATTCGGCCGGGCCGAACGCCACCGCCCAGCGCGCCAGCAACGGCGCCAGCAGCACCATGCCCACGGTCGCCATCAGCGCGCCGATGAACGAACTCCACGCCGACAGCGACAGCGCGACCCCGGCCAGGCCCTGGCGCGCCAGCGGATAGCCATCCAGCGCGGTCATCACCGCCGAGGCCTCGCCAGGGATGTTGAGCAGGATCGAGGAGATGCGGCCGCCGTATTCGCAGCCGAGGTAGACCGCGGCCAGCAGGATCAGCGCCGATTCCGGCGGCAGGCCGAGCGCGTAGGCGATCGGGATCAGCAGGGCGACGCCGTTGATCGGCCCGATTCCCGGCAGCAGGCCGACGACGGTGCCGATCAGCGTGCCGATCAGCACGGTGACCAGGTTGTAGGGCGTGAGCGCGACGCCGAAGCCTTCGGCGAGATAGTTCAAGGTTCCCATCGGAGGCCTTCAGGAGAGGAGGGGAGAGAGCACGCCCATCGGCAGCGGCACTTCCAGCACGCGGTCGAACAGCACGTACATGCCCACGGCGATGCCCACGCCGGCGAGTGCACTGGGCCAGGGGCGACCGCCGCACAGCAGGGCCAGCAGGCTGGCCACCAGGGTGGTGGACAGCACGAACCCCAGCGGCTCGAACAACGCCGCGTGTGCCAGCAGCAGGAGCATGCACAGGCCGATCTTGCGCAGCAGCGGGGGCGTCATCGGCGGCTCGTCCTCGTCGTGCTGGATCGCCGGCGGGCGAATGATCCACCAGGCCAGCCCGAGCGCCATCAGCCCCAGGCATAGCAGCGGGTAGGCGCGTGGCCCGACCGGCTCGTAGGCGAAATCGGTGCGGTACTGCCAAGCCAGCGCCGCCAGTACCACCGTCGCCAGCAGCCAGAGGCCGCCGACGACGCGCTGGAATATGCGGTCCCGGCGCAGCTGCGGGGCGGTCATGGTTTGACCAGCCCGAACTCGGCGGCGAGTTCGCGGTAGTGGGCGACGTCGGCGTTGACCTGCGCCTGCAGCGCCTCGCCGGTCAGGGCGAGTGGGAACAGCTCGCGCTCGGCACGCAGCCGGGCGAAGTCCTCCGAGGCCAGCAGGCGGTCGAAGGCATCGCGCCAGAACGCGTAGTCGGCCTCGCTCACCTGCGGGCCCACGTAGTAGCCGCGCATCACCTTCCAGACCACGTCATAACCCTGTTCGCGCGCAGTGGGCAGCGTGGCCAGCGCGGCCCGGCCCGGCAGGCGTTGCTCGGACAGCACCGCCAGCACGCGCAGCTTGCCGCTCTCCACGTGCGGCATCGAATCGGACACGTCGGTGCTGCCGACCTGGATGTGCCCGCCCAGCAGCGCGGTGGCGATCTCGCCGCCGCCCTCCATCGCCACGTAGCGCAGCTGGCCGGGCTTCACCCCGGCGGCGCGTGCCAGCAGCGCGGTCTGCATCCAGTCCTGCCCGCCGACGGTGCCGGCGGCACCGATGACGACCTTCTCCGGGTCGGCCTGCAGGGCCTTCACCAGGTCCGACAGGTTGCGATACGGGGCGTCGGCGCGCACCACGATCGCGCCGTAGCTGCTGCCGACCGCGGCCAGCCAGCGCACGGCGTTCTCGTCGTACTGGCCGAACTTGCCCTGGGCCAGGTTCAGCAGTGAGCCGCTGGAGAAAGCAGTGATGGCATTGCCATCGGCGGGGCGCTGGGCGACGACGGTGTTGTAGGCCACCGCGCCGACGCCGCCGGGCATGTAGGTCACGCGCATCGGCTTGGACAGCAGGTCGGCCTGCACCAGCGCCGACTGCGCCAGCTTGCACGTGAGGTCGAAGCTGCCGCCGGGCGAGGCCGGGGCGATGCATTCCGGGCGCGCGGGCGGCGCGTGCCCGCCGGTGGCGGACGGGGTCTTGCCGCAGGCGGCCAGCAGCAGGGCGATGCCGAAGGCCGCGCCCAGGGGACGGATCGTGGACATGGAGTTTTCCTCGGGGTGGGGCGGGCACGCGCCGATCACCCGGCGCGCGCCGCGGGGCTCAGAAGTCGTACTGGAAGCGGCCGGTGACCGCGCGGGTGCGATCCAGCGTGCGTTCGTGCAGGCGGTCGCGGTTGTGGCTCTGGATCAGGTCGAGCATCAGGCGCAGGTTGGGGCGCAGGTACCAGTTGCCGGCGACCGTCACCGAACTGGTGCGCCCGGAGCGCAGCAGCGGCTGGCCATCGAGATGCTGGTCGCCCCACATGGTGTCGTAGCGCAGCGCCAGCTCGAAGGCACCGCCGCGGTGGTTGAGCGAAGGCAGCCGGCCGAAGCGGCCGTTCTTGCGGTCGTAGGGCCGCGATTCACCGGTGGGGAACCACGACAGCATGCCGTAGGCCGCCTGCACGTCGCCGTGCTGCATGCCGTCGGCAAAGGTCGCGCCGCTCCATTCGGCCTGCCAGGAGACCGGCCCGCGGCCCTGGGCGTATTCCAGCGCCCACTTGTTGACGCGGGTATCGCGGCCGGCGGAGAAATCGACCAGGGTCATGCGGCTGTTGTCCGACAGGTGCCCGGCCGGGCGCGGTCGGATCTTCACGCCGGGATGGCCGTTGGCGCCCGGCGACTGGTAATGCTCGTGGATCAGCGACAGCCCCAGGTGCAGCACCCCCGCGTCGGCGGCCGGCGGCGCCCAGGTGGCGCGAGCGGCCAGGCCGAAGCCCTTGTTGCTGGTGACGTCGATGCTCTCCAGGCTATAGCCGCTGGCGGCCCAGGTCATGTCCCCGGGGCGGGCCTGCCACATCGCGCCGAGACGGTAGAGCGGGGCCAGCGTGGCCGCAGCGCTGCTGCGCTCCATGAAGCTGCCCCAGTTCGAGCTGATGCGGTCGTCCAGCGAGTAGTGCTGCTTGAACTGGCCGACGGTGAGCACGCCGGCGTCGCCGAAGGCGCGGCTCAGGTAGACATCGCGCGCGACGATGTCGTCCAGGTCGGCGAAGTCGCCTTCCAGCTTGTACTTGAAGCCATGGAGCTTGCCGGAGACCGACAGCCAGGCGCGGCGCACCTCGGTGTCGTCCGGATTCGGCCGACCGCGGTCGTCGTTGTGGAAATCGGCGAAGTCCAGGTGCAGCCGGCCGTGGAAGTCGGCGCTGACCGCGCCGTCGGCCGCCAGCGCGGGGAACAGTGGCGAAGCCGCCAGTGCGACGAGCACGGCGGCGAGCGGGATGCGTCCGACGGAAACGCGCTTGCTTTGCATGTCTACCCTCCCAGGCAGTTGGCGTTGCGGGCGTGGACCGCGCGTTGCGCAGCCGCACGCCGGGTCGCGACGCAGCCTAGGAAGTGCAAGCTGTCATCAGCCTGTCGCCAGGCGGAAAACCCGGCATTCCATGAGAAAAATCCAACGTCCTTGATCGTCGTTGTCGCGCATCCTCTGTTCCCGGAACGGGCCGGAGAGGCGGGCATGCAGCTGTTGTTGTGGGGGAGTGACCCGGCGTGGGGGGCGACGCTGCAGCGTTGGCTGCTGGCGCGCGGGCATGCGGTCGAGTGGCTGCGCCAGCCCTGCGGCGCCGCTGCGGCGTGCGCGCTGGATCACTTCGACGTGGTGCTGCTCGAATGGCTGGCCGGGCGTCCCCCGGACGCCCGTGCACTGGCCCGGCTGCGCTGCCGTGACGGCAGTGCGGCACTGCTGGCGATCATCCCGGCCGGCGGCAGCGAAGACCGCGTGCGCGCGCTGGACCAGGGGGCCGATGACTGCCTGGCCTGGCCCTGCGACCTGCACGAGCTGGAGGCCCGCTGCCGGGTCCTGTCGCGTCGCCGCCGCGGGCTGGCGAGCCAGCGTTTCGAACACGCGGGGTTCTGCTTCGAGGCCGACGCCCACCGCGCGAGCATCCACGGCCGTGAATTGCGGCTGCCGCGGCGTGAGTTCGCGCTGCTGGGTATCCTGGTCGGCCGCTTCGACCGCGTGGTGCGCAAGCCGGAACTCGGCCGCTTGCTGTTCCGCGACGGCGGCGCCGCCGACGGCAATGCGGTGGAACTATACGTGGCGCGCTTGCGCCGGCGCCTGGACGGAGCAGGGGTATGCATCCGCACCGTCCGCGGCGTGGGCTACCGGCTGGAGGCGGTGGCCGGCACCGCCGTGGAGCCGGCCCCGGTATCTGAGGAGGCGTCCGCCGCGGCGGTCAGAACATGACCTGCGCGCGCAGCTGCCAGATGTCCGGCGTGGTGTGCACGCCGCGGCGGCTGGCGTCGGCCTTGACGTAATTGGCCTGGAACTTGAAATGGCTGGTCAGGTACCAGTTCGCGCCGAACGTCCAGTCGTGCTGGCGGCCGCCGTCGATGCCTGCGTCCTGCAGGTCCAGGCGGCTATAGCGGGCCAGCAGCTCGACCGCGCCGTAGTTGTGCGCGGGCTTGATGTTGGCCACGGCGCCGGCCGCATACGGCCGCGACTCGCCGGTGAGGACCCAGCTGCCGTAGATGTACTGTCCGTTGGCGCGGTAGTCGGGCAGGCCGTTGTCGCGGGTGACCCTGGCCTGCAGCGCCTCGCCCTGGACCGAGAACGGGCCATGGATCCAGATCCCCTCGAAGCCGGCGCGACGGATCTGGTCCACTGGGGTCAGGGTGCCCGAATCGACCAGGCGCACATCGGTCATGCCGGCCTCCGGGCGCGCGCGCAGCCGGGCGGAGGGATCGAAGTGCTCGTCGCGGCCATTGCGGTAACCGCGTGGATTCTCCACCGACGCCGACAGCCCCAGGTGCAGGACCTCGCCCTCGGCCTTGATCGGTGTCCACACGCCGCGCACGGCCTGCATGGTGCCGGGATTGTCGCCCTGCAGGTCCTTGCCGCCGTAGGCGCCGGCCTGCAGGAAATACTTCGGCTGGTCGTAGGTCCACTCCACGCCGGTGCGACGCCCGGCATAGATCGCCTGCACCGGCAGCGCCACCTCCATGAAGCTGGTGGCGCGCGAACTGGTGACCCCGTCCAGGCCGACCGGCGTCTTCATGTAGCCCAGGCGGATCCGGCCGAAGTCGCTGCCGAACAGCGCCTTGGTCTCCAGGCGCAGGAACACGTCCAGCCAGGTGTGCGATTCGAAGTCGAAGTAGACCATGGCGTCGTAGACGCCCTTCTTCTTCAGCGTGGCGCCGAACTCGCGCCGGCGCATGCCGTTGTCGTCCTCCAGGCGGTCGTCGCCGGAGAAGTCGTTGTTGTCGTAGGCGAAGTTCAGCGTGCCGGCCAGCTCGGTGCCGTCGTCGAAGGTGTATTTCGTCGGCCAGTCGTCAAAGCCGCTGGCGAAGGCGGCGGAAGGGGCTGCGGCCAGGCACAGGGAGACGAACAGGACATTTGGCTTCATGACGGAATTCTTCGCAAGGGAGGACCACCGACGGCATGGGGGCGGTCGAGGGATGCCGGTCGAGGCAATCCGATAGCGGCCCATGTGCCGGAAAATTGATTCTAGGCGGCAGTGGCGTGATGAACCGTACACCTGCTACCAATGGCTTATCGGCCCATCACGGCCTCCTGCGCTACAAAGGACGCCCCGCGGGAGCGCCAGCCGATGCTTCCGTCCCCCCTGGAGTGCCCGCCATGCATGTCGTTCCCACCAATCCCGCCGCGCGCCCGCCGCGCCTGCCGCTGTACCGCCAGCTCTACGTCCAGGTGGTGGTGGCCATCGTGCTGGGCGCGCTGCTGGGCCACTTCGAGCCGGCGATAGGCGAGGCGATGAAGCCGCTGGGCGACGCGTTCATCAAGCTGGTGAAGATGATCATCACGCCAGTCATCTTCCTGACCATCGTCACCGGCATCGCCGGCATGTCGCAGCTGCGCACGGTGGGGCGGGTGTTCGCCAAGGCGATGGTGTATTTCCTGTTCTTCTCCACCCTGGCGCTGGTGGTGGGCATGATCGTGGCCCACGTCGTGCAGCCGGGTGCGGGCATGAACGTGGATGTCGCCGACCTGGACAAGAGTGCGGTGGCCAGTTTCGTGCAGAAGTCGCACGACCTGACCCTGGTCGGCTTCCTGATGGACATCATCCCCAACACGCTGATCAGCGCGTTCGTGGACGGCAATATCCTGCAGACCCTGTTCGTGGCGGTGCTGTTCGGGATCTCGCTGGCGCTGGTGGGCGAGCGCGGGCGCCCGGTGCTTTCGCTGCTGGAATCGTTGACCGCCCCGGTGTTCCGGCTGGTGCACATCCTCATGCGTGCCGCCCCGCTCGGTGCCTTCGGCGCGATCGCCTTCACCATCGGCAAGTACGGCGTCGAGTCGCTGGTCAACCTGGCCTGGCTGGTGGGGTCGTTCTACCTCAGCTCGCTGCTGTTCGTGCTGCTGGTGCTCGGCCTGGTGGCGCGCCTGTGCGGGTTTTCCGTGCTCAAGCTGATCCGTTACCTCAAGGCCGAACTGCTGCTGGTGCTGGGCACGTCCTCGTCGGAGTCGGCGCTGCCCTCGTTGATGGAGAAGATGGAGAAGGCCGGCTGCAGCAAGTCGGTGGTGGGCCTGGTCGTGCCGACCGGCTACTCGTTCAACCTGGACGGCACCAACATCTACATGACCCTGGCGGCGCTGTTCATTGCCCAGGCGACCAACACCGAGCTGACCCTGGGCCACCAGATCACCCTGCTGCTGGTGGCGATGCTCAGTTCCAAGGGCGCGGCGGGGGTCACCGGCGCCGGCTTCATCACCCTGGCCGCGACGCTGTCGGTGGTGCCCGAGGTGCCGGTAGCCGGCATGGCGCTGATCCTGGGCGTGGACCGCTTCATGAGCGAGTGCCGCTCGCTGACCAACTTCATCGGCAACGCGGTGGCCACGGTGGTGGTGTCGCGCTGGGAAAATGCCCTGGATCGCGAGCAGCTGGCCCGCGTCCTGGCGCAAGGCGAGGACGCCGACGCCGCGCCGCCGGCCTTGGCCGCGGCTTTCATCTCCACCGACGACAAGAGCCCGGATTGAGGCACGCGCGCCGGGTGCGTGGCCGGCGCCGGGGGCACAGGTCACGCCGCAATGCAGCATGACGGCGGGCCGGCCGACAGCTGGCCGACAGCCAGCCGCAGGGCCCATGGGGGTAGAATCGTCGCTCCCCCCGCGCCCCGATCAACCAGAAACCTCGATGTCCAACGACGAGTTCAAGAAGGCCGCCCTCGACTATCACCGCATGAGCCCGCCGGGCAAGATCAAGGTCACGGCGACCAAGCCCATGCTGACGCAGCGCGACCTGTCGCTGGCCTATTCGCCCGGCGTGGCCTATGCCTGTCAGGCCATCGTCGAGGACCCGGGGCAGGCCAGCGAGCTGACGGCGCGCGGCAACCTGGTGGCGGTGATCTCCAACGGCACCGCGGTGCTGGGCCTGGGCAACATCGGCCCGCTGGCCGGCAAGCCGGTGATGGAGGGCAAGGGCGTGCTGTTCCAGAAGTTCGCCGGCATCGACGTGTTCGACATCGAGGTGGACGAGACCGATCCGGACAAGCTGGTCGACATCATCGCCAGCCTGGAGCCGACCTTCGGCGGCATCAACCTGGAAGACATCAAGGCGCCGGAGTGCTTCATCGTCGAGCGCAAGCTGCGCGAGCGGATGAACATCCCGGTCTTCCATGACGACCAGCACGGCACGGCGATCATCGTCGGCGCGGCGGTGCTCAACGCGATGGAGATCACCGGCAAGCAGATCGGCGAGGTGAAGCTGGCGACCACCGGCATGGGCGCGGCGGGTATTTCCTGTGTCAACATGCTGGTGTCGCTGGGCCTGAAGCCGGAGAACATCCTGGCCTTCGACCGCGACGGCGTGATCCACACCGGCCGCACCGACCTGGATCCGGAAAAGGCCCGCTATGCCCGCGACACCGACAAGCGCACGCTGGCCGAGATCGTCGACGGCGCGGATATCTTCCTGGGCCTGTCGGCGGCCGGCATCCTGACCCCGGAGATGGTCGCCACGATGGCGCCGAACCCGGTGATCTTCGCCCTGGCCAACCCGAACCCGGAGATCATGCCCGAGGCCGCGCGCGCGGTGCGCCCGGACGCGATCATCGGCACCGGCCGTTCGGACTACCCGAACCAGATCAACAACGTGCTGTGCTTCCCGTACCTGTTCCGCGGTGCGCTGGATGTCGGCTCGACCTCGATCAACGAGGAAATGAAGGTCGCCTGCGTGCGCGCGATCGCCGCACTGGCCCGCCGCGAGGCCTCGGACCTGGGCGCGGCCTATGGCGGCGAGACCCCGAGCTTCGGCCCGGATTACCTGATTCCCCGCCCGCTGGACCCGCGCCTGCTGGTCGAGCTGTCCTCGGCGGTGGCCCAGGCGGCGATGGATTCGGGCGTGGCGACGCGGCCGATCGCCGACATGGACGCCTACCGCGACCAGCTCAGCCAGTTCGTCTACCGCACCAGCCTGATGATGAAGCCGGTGTACGACGCCGCGCGCGCCGACAAGCAGCGCGTGGCCTACGCCGAGGGCGAGGAGGAAGTGGTGCTGCGCGCGGTGCAGAGCGTGGTCGACGAGGGCCTGGCGCACCCGATCCTGATCGGCCGCCCCGAGGTGATCGAGGCGCGCATCCAGCGCATGGGCCTGCGCATGAAAGCCGGGGTCGACTTCGAGATCACCAACATCCTCGACGATCCGCGCTTCAATGATTACTGGCAGTACTACCACCGCCTGACCGAACGTCGCGGCGTCACCGTCAGCGCCGCCAAGGAGCTGATGCGTTCGCGGCCGACCCTGATCGCGGCGGTGATGGTCGCCCGCGGCGAGGCTGATGCCATGCTTACAGGCGTGGTCGGCCGCTTCCACAAGAAGCTCGGCTACGTGCGCAGCGTGATTCCGCTGGAGCCGCGCGTGAGCTCGACCTCGGCGATGACCGGGGTGATCAACCAGCAGGGCGCGTTCTTCTTCGTCGATACCCACGTGCAGGAAGACCCCAGCGCCGAGCAGATCGCCGAGGCGACCCTGCAGGCGGCCTATCGCCTGAAGCTGTTCGGCATCGAGCCGGCGATCGCCCTGCTGTCGCATTCGAACTTCGGCAGCCATGCCTCGCGCGACGCGCTGAAGATGCGCGAGGTCCGCGAGCTGCTGATCAAGCGCAACCCCAAGCTCAACATCGATGGCGAGATGCAGGGCGACACCGCCTGGGACGAGGCGCTGCGGCAGAAGATCATGCCCAACAGCACGCTGAAGGGCCGCGCCAACCTGTTCGTGCTGCCCAACCTGGAAGCGGCCAACATTGCCTACAACCTGGTGCGGGTATTCACCGATGGCGTGGCGATCGGACCGATTCTAATGGGTATCTCCAAGCCGGTGCACATCCTCACCAGCAGTGCCACCTCGCGCCGGGTGATGAACATGACCGCCATTGCCGCGGTCGATGCGCAGATCCGCAAGCAGATGGACGCCGAACGCGGCTGAGGCCGGCCTTCGCAGGTCCGCGCTCAAGGCCGCCCGAGGGCGGCCTTGTCGCATCCGCTCACCGGCGATTGCGCTGTGCTTCGGCCATGTCGACCAGGGCGCGGCGGATCGGCGCGCGGCAGCCACGGAAGGCGCGCAGCAGGCGCAGCTCCTGGGGGTCGTCGACCAGTTCGCCGGAGATCGCCACGACCTCGTCGGGCTCATCGGACACACCGCGCCCGGTGGCCAGCCATTCGTAGGAAACGCCGGTGCGCACGGCGATCGCCAGCAGGCGCGCGGTCGCCGGCCAGATGCCGGTAACGCTTTCCCAGTTGGCCACGGCGCTGCGACTCACGCCCACGCGTTCGGCAAGATCGGCTTGCGTCATGCCCGCCAGTCGCCGCGCCTTCCTGATCCGATTGCCAAGGTTGCGTTCCATTGCAAGGCAACGATAGCTATCGCAGCGTTCGGTGCCATGGGGAAATGCGGAATGCCAGCGATATTGGCGCATCTTGTCCATACCGCTGGCAGGGGAGCCGCGAGGGCCTTCCCCTTGCAGGTTTTTGCGGAGACTGCCAGCGGATCTGACGTAGGTGAGTGTTGCCGTCTCTTGCCCTTACGGAGGATTCCGTGAGTCGGGTTGGCGGATTTCCCACCTCGGCGCTTCCTGTGCCCGATGGCAAACATGGGCCGAAGGACATTTCCGGCGCGTGGCGCGGAAGAACACCGATAACCGCCGCTTTCCCATGCCATCAATATTGGCGAAAGCTGTCCATATCGATGGCATGTGCAGTCAGGAGGCCGGAGCGGCGCGAGGACCGGTGCAGATGCCAGTCGATTTGACCGGCCGGGCGACTTGCCCGCGCCGAAGGACCTGGCGATCTTGCACGGGCCGGTCGCCTGCCATGGAATGCGTCCCGGCCGTGTCCGCAGTTGGCGGGCGCGTTCCTGCAATGCGAACAAGGAGAAAGACAATGCGTGAACTGAGTCCTTCGGAAGTGGAAAAGGTCAGCGGCGGGATCCTTCCGGCGCTGGCGGTGGTGGCGCTGATCGTCGCCGGTGGCAGCGGCTGCGCGCATACCAAGGGCGTGCGTCGCGGCGAGAAGCCGTCGAAGTAAGTCGCTGAGAGGCGCTTGCCGATCGCCGCCGCCGCGAGGCGGCGGCACAGGAGGTGTTCTTGTCGTATCGATGGAGCTTGTGGCTGTTGTCGGTCGCGGTGATCGTGGCGGTGGCGGCCGTGTGGTTGCCGGCGGTGCTGCCGACGCTTTCCCTGCTGGTGGTGGCATTGCTGCTGCTGTGTGCGAGCGCGGTCATCGCGTTGGCGGGTTTCCCGCGTCATGCGGGCATGCCGGCGCCGCGCTGGGCATGGTGGACCGGTGCGGCACTGATCGTCGGCGCCATCGCGGCCGACGTCTTTGTCACCGTCTGGAAGTCGCCGGGGCTGGAGGCCGAGGAGAACCTGTTTGCCGCCGCGCTGCTGGATCAGGTGGGGTTGGCGCCGCGCAGTGTGTACGTCCTGGGCGGGGCTGCCCAGCTTGCGGTGGCAGCGTGGATGCTGGCGCTTTGGCGCAACCTGCTGGCCAGGCGGGGCTGGTACGCGGAATCGCTGCGCTTGGCGCGCGTGCAGGGTCGGCCGGTCTGGCTGGCGATGTTCGGCATGCGCGACGGCACGCTGCGTTCGTGGCTGGGAGAGGGAGCGCGCTGGGACGTCCTCGCCACCGCCGCCGGATTCTATGTGCCGGCGTTGGCCGGATACCGCGCCTATCTGGCGATGGAGTGGCTGGGGTGGGTGCCGTACTCGCGCGTGCTGGTCCCCGGCGCACTGCTGCTTGCCGCGGCTGTCGTCCACGTGCGCTGCGTACGGCGATGGAGTCGGATGGGTACCGCCGGCGCCGCAGGCGAGCCAATGGCAGCGGGACGGGAAGTATCCCGTTGAGTCCCGGCGCGGAAAGAGGATGAAGGCTTGACGGAGGCGTTGTTCCGCAGGGAAGTGCTGGAAGCGCAGCGTAGCAGCGGCCTCGGCGGGATCGCGCTGGTGCAGCCGTTGGCCGCTTCGGTGCTGGTGGTGGCGGCGGTCGCGGTGGCGCTGGTGGTGGTGCTGTTCCTGTGCCTTGCCAGCTATACGCGCCGCGTCAGCGTCGCCGGACAGCTGGCACCGGCGCGCGGGCTGGCGACCGTGGTTGCGCCGGCGCGCGGCGTGGCCGCCGAGGTGGCCACGGAGGAGGGCGCGCAGGTGCGCGCGGGACAGCGCCTGCTGCGGCTGGTCATGCCCATGGCCACGGCTGCCGGTGAAGACGCGGTGGTGGCCCTGCAGGAGCGGCTGGAGGCGCGTCAGCAGGGCCTGCAGGCGCAGGATGCAGCGAGGGCGCAGATCGCCGCGCAGCAGGCTGCCGGCCTGCGCGCGCAACTCACGGCTGCAAGGGCCGAACAGGCGCGGGTCGACGAGGAGATCCACGCGCGGCAGGCGCAGCTGGTCCTCGCCGGGCAGTCGCTGGCGCGGCTGCGCGAGCTTGAACGCCAGCGCTATGTCAGCGCCGCCCAGGTCGAGCAGCAGCAGAGCAGCGTGCTTGAGTTCACCAGCCAGATCCAGTCGATGCGCCGGATGGCTGCAGCCGGTCGCCGGTCGATCGCCCAGCTGGAGCAGGCGCTGGCCGAACTGCCGGGTCAACGGCGCTCCGAGGCAGCCGGATACCAGCAGGCCCTGGCCCAGCTCGGCCAGGAGCTGCTGGAGAACCAGGCGCGCGGCGCGCAGGCGATCAAGGCGCCGGTGTCCGGGCGGGTAGCGAGCCTGCTGGTCAAGGCCGGGCAGGCGGTGGAGGTCGGGCAACCACTGCTGAGCGTGCTGCCGGCAGACGAGCGGCTCGAAGCCGAGCTGTGGGTGCCGAGTCGCGCCATCGGCTTCGTGGCGCCCGGCGATTCGGTGCTGCTGCGCTACCAGGCGTTCCCCTACCAGAAGTTCGGGCACCAGCAGGGCACTGTGCGCAGCGTCGGCCGCAGTGCGCTGGGCCAGCGCGAGCAACAGGCCCTGGCGGTCGCTGGCGCCGGCGAGCCCTACTACCGCGTGACCGTCTCCCTGCGCAAGCAAGGCGTGCTGGCCTACGGCAGGCAGGAAATGCTGCGGCCGGGCATGTTGCTGGAGGCGGACATTCTCGGCGAGCGACGGCGGCTGGTGGAGTGGTTGTTCGAGCCCCTGTACTCGATCCAGGGGCGCGTGGGCCAGGTCTCGCGCGAAGGCGCGCGATGAAGCCCGTCCTGCAGTCGGAAGCCGCCGAATGCGGACTGGCGGCGCTGGCGATGATCGCCAGCGCGCACGGCCAGGCCACGGACATGGCCAGCCTGCGCAGGCGTTTTCCCCTGTCGCTGAAGGGCGCTCGGCTGGCGCAGCTGATCCAGATGGCGCAGCAGATGGGCCTGTCGGCGCGTCCGCTGCGTCTGGAGTTGGAACATCTGCCGCAGCTCGCGCTGCCGTGCATCCTGCATTGGGACATGAACCACTTCGTCGTCCTGGCGAAGTTGGCGCGTGGCCGCGCGACCGTGCTGGACCCGGCCATCGGCGAACGACGAATGACGCTGGCCGAGCTTTCCGCCCACTTCACCGGGATCGCGCTGGAACTGGCGCCCACCGCCAGCTTCGAGCGCTGCCCCCAGGTGCCGGCCGTGCCGATCCGCCAGCTGACCGGGCCTGTGCGCGGCCTGTGGCGGGCCCTGGCCAAGGTGTTCGCGTTGTCGCTGGGCCTGCAGGTCTTCGTGGTACTGGCGCCGTTCTATTCGCAGTGGGTGATCGACCAGGTGCTGGTGTCGGCCGATCGTGACCTGCTGGTCGTGCTGGGCCTGGGCTTCGGGGTCGCGCTGTTGCTGCAGGTCGCCATCGGCCTGCTGCGCGGCTGGATCGTGGTGCAGTTGTCGGCGTCGATGGGCCTGCAGTGGATGGGCAACGTCTTCGCGCATGTGCTGCGCCTGCCGCTGGACTACTTCGAGAAGCGCCATCTCGGCGACATCACCTCGCGGCTGTCGTCGCTGAAGTCGATCCAGCAGACCCTGACCACCAGCTTCGTCGAAACCGTGATCGACGGCGTCATGGCGCTGCTCACCCTGGGTCTGATGCTGGTCTACAGCTGGAAGCTGGCGCTGGTGACCGTGCTGGCGGTACTGCTGTACATCGCCATCCGCGCACTGGCCTACCGGCCCATGCGCGATCGCACCGAGCGCCAGCTCGTGGCCGCCGCGCGCCAGGAGAGCCATCTGCTGGAAAGCCTGCGCGGCATGCAGAGCCTGAAGGTGGCGGGCGAGGAGCCGCAGCGGCGCAGCACCTACGAGAACCTGATGGTCGAAACGGTGAACCAGGACGTGCGCCTGGCGCGCATGGACCTGGGCTTTGGCAGCGCCAGCCAGCTGGTGTTCGGTCTCGAGCGCGTGGCCGTGGTCTGGATCGGGGCACTGCTGGCGCTGCGCGGGGCGTTTTCGGTGGGCATGCTGATCGCCTACCTCTCGTACAAGGACCAGTTCGCCAGCCGCATGGCCGCCCTGGTCGACCGCTGGGTCGAGTTCCGCATGCTGCGCCTGCATGCCGAGCGACTTGGCGACATCGTGCTGGCCACACCGGAGCCGCAGCCGTCGGCGGCATCGCTACCCCTGCCCGAACAGGCCAGCCTGGAGGTGGAGGGCCTTTGCTTCCGCTACGGCGAGGACGAGCCATGGGTGGTGCAGGACTGCACGTTCCGCATCGAGGCCGGGGAGTCGGTGGCGATCATCGGTCCGTCGGGCTGCGGCAAGACCACGCTGCTGAAGCTGCTGCTCGGCCTGCAGCAGCCCAGTGGCGGGAGCATCCGCATCGGTGGCTGCGACCTGCAGCAGCTGGGCCCGGCGCGGGTCCGCAGCCTGTTCGGCGTGGTGATGCAGGATGACCAGCTGTTCGCCGGCAGCATTGCCGACAACATCAGCTTTTTCGATGCCGCTGCCGACCTGGCGAAGGTGCACGAGGCGGCCAGCCTGGCGGCGGTGCACGAGGACATCCTGGCCATGCCGATGGGCTACCACGGGCTGATCGGCGACATGGGCAGCGCGCTGTCCGGTGGGCAGAAGCAGCGCCTGATCCTGGCGCGGGCGCTGTACCGCCGGCCGCGCTTCCTGCTGCTGGACGAGGCCACCAGCCATCTCGACGTGGCCCGCGAGCAGCAGGTGAACCAGGCGGTGTCACGCCTGCGCCTGACGAGGCTGATCATTGCCCATCGCCCGGAAACCATCGCCAGCGCCGACCGCGTCCTGCTCATGGACGGTGGCCGCATCGTCGCCCTGCCGGGGCCTGCCGCCGCCGCGGTGGCCGCGGCCCCGGAATAGGGGCCGCGCGCCGGCGCGATCCCCTCAGCCGCCCCCGCCCGCTGGTAGAATTGGCCGACCCCGTTCTGCCTGCGACCCCCGCCATGAGCCATACCGCCACCGCGCCCGCCAACGCCGAAAAGCGCTACAACGTGCACCGCAGCGACCTGCCGCTGAGCTGCCCGACGCCGGAGATGGCGCTGTGGAACTCGCACCCGCGGGTCTACCTGCCGATCGAGGACGAGCCGAACCAGGAAGCCAAGTGCCCGTACTGCGGCGCGCTGTTCGTCCTGGTCGACTGAACCCCGCCGCATGCACCGCCTGACCGTGGTGCAGTTGCTGCCGGCCCTGCATTCCGGCGGCGTCGAGCGGTCCACGCTTGAGATTGCGCAGGCGCTGGTCCGGGCCGGGCACCGTGCCGTGGTGGTGTCCTCCGGCGGGCGTCTGGTCGAGCCCCTGCTCGCGAGCGGCGCCGAGCACCTGTCCCTGGACATCGGCCGCAAGTCGCTGCTGACGCTTCGACATGTCCCGGCCCTGCGTCGCCTGTTCGACGAACTCGGCGCCGACATCGTGCACGCCCGTTCACGACTGCCGGCCTGGCTGGCCTGGTACGCGCTGCGCGGCATTCCCGAAGGTCGCCGCCCACGTTTCGTCACCACCGTGCACGGACTCAATTCGCCCGGCCGCTACAGCGCGGCGATGACCTTCGGCGAGCGGGTGATCTGCGTGTCGCGCACCGTGCACGACTACGTGCTGCGACATTACCCGGCGACCGATCCGGGCAAGCTGCGCACGATCCCGCGCGGCATCGACATCGCCCAGTTCCCGCGCCGCCCGCGCCCGGATCCACGGGCGCGCGCGTGGGCCTGCGCGCAGGTGCCGCAGTTGCGGGCCGATGCGCCGATCCTGCTGCTGCCCGGGCGCGGCACCCGCCTCAAGGGACATGCCGACGGCCTGCGCCTGCTGGCGGCCCTGCGCGCCGGCGGCAGCGATGCCCGGCTGTGGCTGCCCGGGGCACGCGAGCCGGGGCGCGAGGACTATGTCGGCGAACTGGAGGTCGAGGCCCGTCGCCTGGGAATCGCCGAAGTCGTGGCCTTCACCGAGCCCACCGCCAGGATTGCCGAAGCCTACGCGGCCAGCGACCTGGTGCTGCAGCTTTCACGCAAGCCCGAGGCCTTCGGCCGCACCGTCGTCGAGGCGCTGGCGGTCGGTGCGCCGGTGCTGGGCTGGGACCACGGCGGCGTCGGCGAACTGCTTGGCGAACTCCAGCCCGGCGGCGCCGTGGCGCCGTTCGATGAAGACGCCCTCGCGGCACGGGCCGGCGCGATACTGGCCAGCCCCGCGCCTGCGCCGGCGCGGGTTCCCTATACCCTGCAATCGATGCAGGACAGCACGCTGAAGGTCTATGCCGAACTCCGCCGCTGAACGCGCCCCGCCCGTGCCGGTATTGCCGGCCTCCGCCGGCCGCTGGGCACCGGTGTGGGTGATCGTGTTCGTCGCCCTGTGGCCGGCACCGGGCCTGGCCGAGACCGTGCTGTCGCTGGGCGCGGTGTTCGCCAGCTGGCGCCTGCTGCGGCGGCGCTTCCGTGGCGGCACCCAGCTGCTGAGCGGGGCGGCCTGGGCACTGACCAGCGTGTTGTTCTTCGCCTACTGGTTGCCCGAGCTGCTGTCGGCCTTCGATGCCATCGACGTGCCGCTGGCGCTGCGCAAGTCGGTGGTCGACCTGCGCTACCTGCCCTTCATGTGGCTGTGCGCGATCGCCGTCGCCGATCCACTGCGGCGACGGCGCACGTATGGCGGGCTGGCGGTGATCGTCGCCGTGTGGACGCTCGATGCGCTGCTGCAGGCGGCGTGGGGTACCAGCCCGCTGTTCTGGTCGATGGACCAGCTGAAATGGGCGATCAACGGCCACGGCCTGTGCTCGCCGGCCGAGATCGAAGCGGTCGACCGGCTCGGCGGGTTGTTCGGCCCGTGCAATCTGAAGTTCGGCCAGACCCTGGCCAGCGTGTCGCCGTTCCTGCTGTTTGCTGCCGCGCGGCGCGGGCGCCTGGCCTGGGCGCTGGTCGCGCTGGCCTGCGGCGTGGTGATCGTGCTGGCCGGCGCGCGCGCGGCCTGGATCACCTATGCGCTGGTGCTGCTGTGCTCCGGCTGGCGGCTGATCGGCTGGCGCGGGATGGCCGTGGTCGGCGTTGCCGCGGTGCTGGGCGGGGTGGTGCTGTTCAACGTATCGCCGCAGGTGCACGAGCGCGTGGCGCGCACCGGCAGCCTGCTCGGCAGCGGCACGGCCGGCGTCGATGCGGCCCTGTCCGGCCGTGCGCAGATCTGGTCGGCGGCGCTGTGCATGGTGCGCGAGCATCCGCTCAACGGCGTGGGCGCGCGCGGTTTCCGCGAGGCCTACCCGCAGTGCGATCCACGTCCCGGCCAGGCGGCCTGGGGCGAGGGCCCGGCCTTCCATGCCCACCAGATCGTGCTGGAAGTGCTGGCCGAAACCGGCTTCATCGGGCTGATCCTGTGGCTGGCCGGCGTCGCCCAGGCGTGGCGGGCATGGCGCTACTCCAGCCCGGCCGCGCGCGAGCAGGCGCGGCCGGCAATGGTCGCGCTGCTGGTGACGGTGTTTCCGCTCAACACCCACCTGGCCTTCTATTCCAGCTTCTGGGGCGGGCTGACCCTGATGCTGGCCGGCCTGTACGCCGGTGCGCTGCTCAACGAGGACCGCGCGCCGACGGCCTGAGCGGCCGGCGCCTCGCCTTGACTACTGGTAGAGCCGCAGCTTGGGGCCGCCGTCGGGCTGGCGCTTGAAGCGGCGGTGGATCCACAGGTACTGGTCCGGCGCTTCGCGCACCATGTCCTCGATGGCGGCGTTCACCTGCGCGGTATCGGCGATGACGTCGTCGGAGGGAATCGAAGCCAGCGGCGCACCGACGCGCAGGATATAGTCCCCGCCTTCGCGCCGGTGGAAGTACGGCACCACAGCGCAGCCGGTGAGCCGGGCGAGCTGGTGGGTGGCGGTGATGGTCGAGGCCGGGTGGCCGAAGAACGGCACGAAGACGGTGTCCTTGCCGCGCATGTCCTGGTCCGGCGCGTACCACAGGAAGCCGCCCTTCTTCAGGTGCTTGACCGTGGCGCGCAGGTCCTCGTTGGCGAACATGGCCTGGGCGTAGCGCAGGCGACCGCGCTTGACCGCCCATTCGAACACCGGGTTGCGGTGGCGACGGTACATGCCGGCCAGCGGGACGTAGTCGCACAACAGCCGGCCGCACATCTCCAGGGTCATGAAGTGGCCGGAGACCAGCAGCACGCCGCGGCCCCGGGCCTGCAGATCGCGCAGGTGCTCCAGGCCCTCCACCCGCACCCGCGGGCGGATCGCATCGATGCTGCCCCACCAGGCGCGGGCGAATTCGAACAGGCCCACGCCGAGGGCATCGAAGCTGTCGCGCAGCAGCCGCGCGCGCCAGGCGTCGTCCTGCTCGGGAAAGCACAGCCGCAGGTTGACCTCGGCGGCGCGCCGGCGGGTGCCGGCGACATGGAAGGCGATCCAGCCCACGCCCCGGCCGATCGCGCGCTGCAGCAACCACGGCAGACGGCCGGCGGCGACCATCACCACCAGCGCCAGGTACATCGGCCAGTGCGCCGGCTTGAGCAGGGAGGGGCGGATCGCGACGTCGGGGGCTTCGGACATGCGGCAATTCTATCGCCCCGGGACCGGAAGCGCCGTCGCGCCGGTGGCGGTGCCCGTCGTATCCTGTCGCGATGCGGAAAGACCCTGTCGAATGGCTGTTGCGCGGGCTGTACTCGGCCCTGCTGTATGTCCTGTTGCCGATCACCGTCTATCACCTGGTCTGGCGCGGTTTCCGCGTGCGCGAATACTTCAACCGCTGGAGCGAGCGCTACGCGGCGTACCCGAGCGGCTGCGGGCGCCCGCAGGTTTGGGTGCACGCGGTCTCGGTCGGCGAGGTCAATGCCGCCGCGCCGCTGGTCAACGCGCTGCGCGCCCAGCGCCCGGATATCCGCTGGGTCATCACCACCATCACCCCGACCGGCTCGGAGCGCGTACGCGCGCTGTGGGGCGAGGCGGTGGACCATGTCTACCTGCCGTATGACGTGCCTGGCAGTGTGGGGCGCTTCCTGGCGCATTTCCAGCCCAGCCTGGCGCTGATCCTGGAGACCGAGCTGTGGCCGAACATGCTGTTCGGCTGCCGCGACCGCGGGATTCCGGTCTACATCCTCAACGCGCGCCTGTCGGCGCGCTCGCTGCGCGGCTACCGGCTGCTGGCGCCGCTGATCAGCCGCGCGCTGCGCACGGTGACCTGCGTGTGCGCGCAATCGCAGGACGATGCGCGGCGCTTCGTCCGGCTCGGTGCGCGACCGGACCAGGTGGTGGCGCTGGGCAACCTGAAATTCGACATCGCCGTGCCGGCGCAGCTGCCGGAGTTCGTCGCCGACTTCCAGGCGCGCGTGCCGGCGACACGGCCGGTATGGATCGCTGCCAGCACCCACGAGGGCGAGGAGGCGGCGGTGATCGAGCTGCATCGCCGGCTGTGCCGCGTTTTCCCCGATCTGCTGCTGCTGTGGGCACCGCGTCATCCCGAACGCTTCGCCAAGGTCGAGGCCCAGGCGCGCGAACAGGGCTGGACAGTGGCCACGCGCCGGCAGCAGCGCTGGCCGGAGGCGCAGACCCAGGTGTTCGTGATCGATACGCTCGGCGAACTGATGGCCTTCTACGCCTGCGCACAGGTCGCCTTCGTCGGCGGCAGCCTGCAGCCGATCGGCGGCCACAACCTGCTGGAGCCGGCCGCGGTGGGGACGCCGGCGGTGACCGGTCCGCACCTGCACAACTTCGCCGAAATCTCGCGGCGGATGCGCGAGGCCGGGGCGGTCGATATCCGCGAGGACGCCGAGGGCGTGGGCGAGGCACTGCAGGCGCTGCTGGCCGATCCGCAGGCGCGTGAGCGCATGCGCGAGGCGGGGCTGGCGCTGGTGGCCAATGGCCGCGGCGCGGTCGCGCGCACGCTGGTGCAGGTGGCGCCGCACCTGCCGCCGGTGGTGGAAGCCTCGCCGGTCTGAGCCATCGTCCAGTATGGGGCCTTCCTACGGTGCACCAGGGCAGGCATGAAAAAAGCGGGCCGTAGCCCGCTTCGTTCACATCGCGCTGGAGCCGGTTACTGCTTCAGCGTGTCGTCGGCGCGCTGCAGCTTGGCTTCCGCATCGTCGGTCAGCATGCGGTTGATGTCCTGCAGGTCGGCGATCTCCAGCTTGCCGGTGGCCTGGGCCAGCAGCAGGCGGTTCTGCAGGAAGTTGTAGCGGGCGCGCACGTAATCGACCTGCGCGGCGAACAGGGTGCGCTGGTTCTGCACCACGTCCAGCACGGTGCGGGTGCCGACTTCCAGGCCGACCTGCGAGGCGTCGAACGCGGCCTGCGCCGAGACCACCGCCAGGCGGCGTGCCTCGACCTCGCTGACGCCGGCGACCACGGTCTGGTAGGCGTTGCGGGTATTGCGGTCCAGAGCGCGCTTCTGTTGCTCGAAGGTGTCTTGCTGGATGTCACGGCTGGCCAGCGCCTGGCGCACGCGCGACTGGGTCGCGCCACCGGAGAAGATCGGCACCGACAGGGTCAGGCCGATGCTGTTGGTGGTGGCATCCGGGGTCAGGCCGCCGGAACCGGTCGAATCACCCCACTGGGCGCTCTTGCCCCAGCTGCCGCCCAGGGTCAGGGTCGGGTAGTGGCCGGCGCGGGCCGCCGAGACGCTGGACTCGGCCGCACTCACCTGCAGGCCCTGCGCCTTCAGCGCCGGGTTCTCGGTGATGGCGCTGGACACCAGTTCGTCGACGTTGCTGTACTGGGCCGGGACTTCCGGGCGCCAGGCTTCCGGCAGGGCGCGCAGGCTCATCACCGGCTGGCCGGTGAGCTCGGTCAGCGCCTGGTAGTAGTCCTTGAGGTTGTTGCGGGCCAGGATGGTGTTGGCGCGTGCCTGGTCGTACTCGGCGCGGGCTTCGTGCACGTCGGTGATCGGCGCCAGGCCGACCTCCAGGCGCTTGTCGGCGTAGTCGAACTGCTTCTTGGCGGCGGCTTCGTTGGTCTCGGCCGCGGCCAGCGACTCGATGCCGACCAGCACGTTGAAGTAGGCCGCCGAGGTACGCACGATCAGATCGTCGTTGGCCGATTCCAGCGTGAAGTCGGCAGCCTTGCTGATCTCGCGCTCGGCGCGCAGGTTGGCGAACTGGGCCCAGTTGAACACGGTCTGGGTGCCATCGACGGTGTAGCGGCGCGACTTGGTCGTGACCGAGCCGTTGACGCCGTCATAGTCGGTGCGTGCGCGCGACAGCGATGCAGTACCGTCGACCTGCGGCAGCAGGGCGGCAAGTGCCTGGTTCTGTCCTTCCTTGTTGTACAGCCGGGTCGACTCCGCCGACGCCAGCTGCGGATCGCCATTGCGGGCCATTTCGTAGACCTGAAGCAGATCGGCGGCCTGGGCGGCCATCGGAGACAGGGCGGCGGCCAGCGCCAGGGCGAGGGATCGGCGAATCATGGGGCTTCCTTGGGATTCAGAATTTGAACTGTGGCGTGGGGGCCGCGCCCTTCAGGTAGGCGAGATCGGTCTCGAACAACGACTCGACGCGCGGACCGTTGACATCGGCACGGACGAGGACGGCTTCCATCACCGGATCGTGACCGCGCACGACGAACAGGCGGCCATCCGGGCGCAACCATTGCAGGAACTGGGTCGGCAGCTGGTCCACCGCGCCGGTGACGCAGATCGCGTCGAAGCGGCGTTCGCTCTGCCAGGCGAACACGTCGGCGGTTTCGATGCGCACGTTGCTGCCCAGGCCGCTGGCATCCAGCGCGGCACGCGCGCCGGCGGCCAGCGCCGGGTCGATCTCCAGGCTGACCACTTCACGCGCCAGCGCGGCCAGGCAGGCGGTGGCGAAGCCGCTGCCGGTGCCGATCTCCAGCACGTCCTCGCCCGGCTGCAGGTCCAGCGCCTGCAGCATGCGGCCTTCGACCACCGGCTTCATCATCTTCTGGCCGCCGGCCAGCGGGATTTCCAGGTCGGCGTAGGCCAGCGCCTTGTAGGCCTCCGGCACGAAGGCCTCGCGCGGCAGGCGGGCCAGGACGTCGAGCACCCGCAGGTCCAGCACGTCCCAGGGACGGATCTGCTGTTCGACCATCTTTTCGCGGGCTTGGGAGAAATCGATCGTCATGGCGTGTATCCAGCTCGGTGGGGCGGGCATTTTACCGTTGAAGCGCCGGTGCGGTGCGGTCGTAGCATCACCGGGCCCCGCCGGGGGGCGCAGTGCCGGAAGTCACCGCGACCACCGGCTCGGCGGGGGCGCATTCAGCGCGGCGCATAGGCACGCAGGAAGAAGTCCACGCTGGCCTCGACATGGCGGCGCACGTCCGCGGCGGTGGGCGTGCCGCCCAGCCCGCACATCATCATCGGGTGCAGCTCGCCCTTGAGCAGGCAGAAGAACTGCGAGGCGGCCAGGGCCAGGTCCGGAACCTCCAGCTCGCCCTCGGCGGCGCGGGCGGCCAGGAAGTCGGCCAGCGACTGCTGGGTGCGCTTGGGTCCGGCGTTCCAGAACATCTCGCGGATGTGGTCGTCGCCGGTCCCCGGCGCCAGCATCATCCGGTGGGTGGCAATGGCCGCGTCGGAGCTGATCATCGCGAAAAAGGCCTCGCCGATGCCGACCAGCTGCTGGCGCAGTGGCCCGTTGGGTGCAGGCTCGAACAGCCCGTCGGGCATCATTTCCCGGCACTGGGCCTGGATGGCCTCGGAGAACAGGGTCTCCTTGTCGCCGAAATGACTGTAGACGGTGAGCTTGGAAACGCCGGCCAGGGCGGCGATGCCGTCCATGCTGACGCCCGCGTAGCCCTGCTCGATGAAGAGGGATTTTGCCGCATTGAGAATGGCGGCGCGCTTGCCCAGATCCTTGGGTCGCCCGGGTCCATTGCCTTTGCCGGCACCGGCACCCTTGGGGGCGCTCACCTGGGGCTGGGGAGAGATCGAGGTCGACATTCCCCGAATACTAGACCATTGGGTTCTATATTTATACTATACCGGCAGGTTCATTATTGAGCCCTCACTTTCCCATTGCCGGAACATCCCCGATGCGCCCGAGTACGGTTTCCAGGTTTGCTGCTTGCACGTTCGTCCTGCTGCTGGCCGCCTGCGGCAGGAAGGAGGAAGCCGCGCCCGCGCCGACGCCGGCGCTGGTGGTGCAGCCGGCCACGGCGCAGGGCCGGGGCATGGCCAGCTTTCCCGGCGAGGTCCGGGCCAGGCAGGAAAGCGCGCTGGCGTTCCGGGTCGGCGGGCACATCATCCGGCGCGACGTCGATGCCGGCGAGCGCGTGCACAAGGGGCAGGTGCTGGCCGAGCTGGATCCCTCCGACCTGGCCCTGCAGGCGCGTTCGGCCCAGGCCCAGTACGAATCGGCGCAGGCCGACCTGGTCCGCGCGCGCGATGACTACCAGCGCTACGGCAAGCTGGTCGACCAGCAGCTGGTCAGCCGCTCCACCTATGACGCCCAGACCGCCGCCTACAAGGCCGCGCAGAACCAGGCCGAAGCTGCGCGCGCCAGCCTGGCGGTGGCGCGGAACCAAGCCGCCTACGCGCAGCTCGTGGCGCCAGCCGACGGCGTGATTGCCAGCCGCCAGGCCGAGGCGGGGCAGGTCGTGGCCGCCGGGCAGACCGTGTTCACCCTGGCCGCTGACGGTGCCCGCGAGATCGCCATCCAGCTGCCCGAAGCGGGCGTGGCCCGTTTCAGTGTCGGCCAGCCGGCGCAGGTCGAGCTGTGGAACCGCCCGGGCGAGCCGCTGCACGGGACCATCCGCGAGATCGCCCCGGCGGCAGATTCGCAGACCCGCACCTACGCCACCCGCGTGGCGCTGGCGCCCGAAGCGCTGGCCCAGGTCGAGCTCGGGCAGAGCGCGCGCGTCTACCTGGCCGCTGCCGACGACCAGGGCCTGACCCTGCCGCTGTCGGCGATCCAGCGCGGTGCCGGCGACGCCACCGCGGTGTGGGTGGTCGACCAATCCAACGGCCAGGTCCATTCCAGGCCGGTGCGCATCGGTGGATACGCCAGCGACCGCGTCCCGGTCCTGTCCGGCGTGAGCGCCAATGACTGGGTGGTGGCCGCCGGCGGCCACCTGCTGCGCGAGGGCCAGCAGGTCACGCCGGTCGATCGCGACAACCGCCCGCTGCGCCTGCCCGCCGCCGCGCGCTGACGCGCGTCCCCCTCCGAACCGGACCGTCCGCATGCGTCGCTTCAATCTCTCCGAATGGGCGCTGACCAACCGCGCCCTGGTGCTGTACGCGATGATCGCCATGGCGATCATCGGCGCCTGGTCGTACCGCCACCTCGGCCAGTCCGAGGATCCGCCGTTCACCTTCAAGGCGATGGTGGTGCGCACGCTGTGGCCCGGCGCTACCGCCGAGCAGGTTTCGCGCGAGGTCACCGAACGGATCGAGAAGGCGCTGATGAATACCGGCGAGTACGAGTTCATCCGCTCGTACTCGCGCCCGGGCGAGTCGCAGATCATCTTCATGGCGCGCGACTCGATGAAGTCCAGGGACGTGCCCGACCTGTGGTACCAGGTACGCAAGCGGGTAGGCGACATCAAGGCGACGCTGCCATCGGAAGTGGTCGGCCCGTTCTTCAACGATGAGTTCGGCGACACCTTCGGCAACATCTACGCGCTCACCGGCGAAGGCTTCGACTACGCGGTGATGAAGGACTACGCCGACCGCATCCAGCTTGAACTGCAGCGGGTGCCCGACGTCGGCAAGGTCGACCTGGTCGGCCTGCAGGACGAGAAGGTGTGGATCGACATTTCCAACACCAAGCTGGCCAACCTGGGCGTGTCGATGACTGCGGTGCAGCAGGCGCTGCAGCAGCAGAACGCGGTGGTGCCGGCCGGTTTCGTCGAGACAGAGGGCGAGCGTGTGCAGTTGCGGGTGAGCGGCCAGCTCGGCTCGGTGGAGGACATCGCCGAGTTCCCCATCCACGCCGACGGCCGCACCGTGCGCCTGGGCGACGTGGCCACCGTCCACCGCGGCTTCTCCGACCCGGCGGCGCCGAAGATGCGCTTCATGGGCCGCGATGCGATCGGCATCGCCGTGGCGATGAAGGACGGCGGCGACATCCTGCGCCTGGGCAGCGCGCTGGAAAGCGAGTTCCAGCGCCTGCAGAAAACCCTGCCGGCCGGCATGGCGCTGGACAAGGTCTCCGACCAGCCGCATGCGGTGGAGGACTCGGTGGGCGAGTTCGTACGCGTGCTCACCGAGGCGGTGGTGATCGTGCTGGCGGTCAGCCTGTTCTCGCTGGGCCTGCGCACCGGCCTGGTGGTGGCGGTGTCGATCCCGCTGGTGCTGGCGATGACCTTCGCGGTGATGCACTACTTCGGCATCGGCCTGCACAAGATCTCGCTCGGTGCGCTGGTGCTTGCGCTGGGCCTGCTGGTGGACGATGCGATCATCGCGGTGGAGATGATGGCCATCAAGATGGAGCAGGGCTATGACCGCATGCGCGCGGCGAGCTTCGCCTGGACCTCGACGGCCTTTCCGATGCTCACCGGCACGCTGATCACCGCCGCCGGCTTCCTGCCGATCGCCACCGCCGCCTCGAGCACCGGCGAATACACCCGCTCGCTGTTCCAGGTGGTGACGATCGCATTGCTGGTGTCGTGGGTGGCGGCGGTGTTGTTCATTCCCTACCTGGGCGACAAGATGCTGCCGGACCTGGGCAATCCGCAGCCACCCAAACCCGGCAGCCTGGCCGCGCGCTGGCGCGCCCGCCGCGAGGCCTGGGCCGATCGCCATCCCGCGTTCGGGCGCTGGCTGGCGCCGCCGTCGCTGGCCCACGAGCACCAGCACGATCCCTACCAGCGGCCTTTCTATCGTCGTTTCCGCCGCTTCCTGGAGGCCTGCCTGCGCCATCGCTGGTGGGTGATCGCCGCCACCGTAGGCCTGTTCGTCGGCTCTCTGGTGCTGTTCCGTTTCGTGCCGCAGCAGTTCTTCCCCGATTCGACCCGGCCCGAACTGATGGTCGACCTGGAGCTGGCCGAGGGCGCTTCGCTGCGCTCGACCCAGGCCCAGGCCCAGCAGCTGGAGAAGCTGCTGGCCCAGCGCCAGGACATCGCCAACTACGTGGCCTACGTGGGCACCGGCTCGCCACGCTTCTACCTGCCGCTGGACCAGCAGCTGCCGGCGACCAACTTCACCCAGTTCGTGGTCCTCGCGCGCGACATCCACGCCCGCGAGCAGGTGCGCGACTGGCTGCTGCATGAGGTCGCACCGAAGTTCCCGGGCCTGCAGTTCCGCGTGACCCGCCTGGAGAACGGCCCGCCGGTCGGCTACCCGGTGCAGTTCCGCGTCTCCGGCGAACACATCGAACGCGTGCAGGCGATCGCCCGCGAGGTTGCCGGGAAGGTGCGCGCCAATCCGCACGTCACCAACGTCAACCTGGACTGGGACGAGCCGAGCAAGATCGTGCGGGTGGTCATCGACCAGGATCGTGCGCGCGCGCTGGGCATCACCAGCGCGCAGGTGGCGCAGTTCCTGTCCGGGGCGCTGTCCGGGCAGAGCGTGAGCACCTATCGCGAGGACAACGAACTGATCGAGATGCTGGTGCGCGGCGCGGCAGACGAGCGCGGTAAGCTGGAGATGCTGGCCGGCCTGGGCATTCCGACCGGCGATGGCGGCAGCGTGCCGCTTTCGCAGGTGGCGCGGCTGGAGCCGGCGTTCGAGGACGGCATCATCTGGCATCGCAACCGGCTGCCGACGGTGACCGTGCGCGCCGACATCGCCGACCGGATGCTGCCGCCGGCGGTTACCGCGCAGATCGAGCCCACGCTCGACGGCATCCGTGCCGCGCTGCCCAGCGGCTACCTGCTGGAAGTCGGGGGCACGGTCGAGGATTCGGCGCGCGGTCAGAATTCGATCAATGCCGGCATGCCGCTGTTCCTGCTGGTGGTGGTGACCCTGCTGATGCTGCAGCTGCGCAGTTTCTCGCGCACGGCCATGGTGCTGGTCACCGCGCCGCTGGGCATCATCGGCGCGACGCTGTTCCTGCTGCTGTTCCAGATGCCGTTCGGATTCGTGGCGATGCTCGGCACGATCGCGCTGGCCGGCATGATCATGCGCAACTCGGTGATCCTGGTCGATCAGATCCAACAGGACATCGATGCGGGCCACGATCGCTGGCACGCGATCCTCGATGCGACGGTACGTCGCTTCCGGCCGATCGTGCTGACGGCGCTGGCGGCGGTGCTGGCGATGATCCCGTTGTCGCGCAGTGCGTTCTACGGGTCGATGGCGGTGGCGATCATGGGCGGACTGATCGTGGGCACGGTGCTGACGCTGGTGTTCCTGCCGGTGCTGTATGCGACGTGGTTCCGGGTGAAGGAAGCAGAGGCGGCGGGGTAACCGGGTTCGGCTCGGGCTCCTGCTCGGCTTTTCCCGCGCGTACGGTGGGCTATCAGGCCACTCGGGCGAGCGGGGCTGACCGGGCACGCTTCGGAGTCGGAAGAGGTCTCGTCTTGGCTGACTCATTGGGAGGAGATGAGGGGGGCGGCCTGGCGGCCGCTTTGTGCCTTGTTCTTTGCGTGCTGCTGGTTTTTGGCCTTCGACGTGGGGCGGCTCGCGTTCTGGCTCGCGCGCGACTGGCCGGCCCGCCTTCCCGGGAACGCCGTAAACCCATCTTTTGGGCCCGGTGGCGCCGTCCGTGGGCGTCACACGGTTCCCGGAATGCGATGCCCTACCGCTCCGGCGGATTTATGGCGAGTGATCAGGGGGGCTTGCGGCCTGGCGGCCGCTTTGTGCCTTGTTCTTTGCGTGCTTCTCGTTTTATGGATTTCGATGTGGGTCGGCTGTCCTGGAGTTGCGCGCGACCGGCGGGGCGCCGCCTTCCCGGGACACGCCGTAAACCCATCCGTGGGGGCTCGGTGGCGCCATCCATGGCGCCACACGGTCCCGCGAAGGCGGCGCCCCGCCGGTCCGATGGATCCTGGCGTTGGATGGGAAAGGCGGAGCGAAAAGCGAAAGGCGAGAGCGAAAGGCGAGAGCTGAAGAGCGAAGAAAGATAGAGAGATAGAGAGATAGAGAGATAGAAGAGACGCGGGAATGGAGGTGAGCTTGCGGTGGGCGGCCATCATTCGAGCCGGTCCCGTCGCCGCATGGCGAAAAAAAAGGCGGCCAGCGGCCGCCCTTTGCCATCTGCTTGCTGCGAAGCTCAGTCGCGCAGCTCGGATACGGGGCTGCGCTCGCGGATTCGCTGTACGACGCCGATGGCCGCCTGCTGCGTGCTCAGCGGGGCGATGCCGGTGGCGGCCAGGTCGGCGGTGAAGGCCTTGGCGTCGAGGGCGTCGCTGACGCACTGCTCGATGCACTGTGCCTCCTGCTCCAGTCCCAGCGAATGCCGCAGCAGCAGGGCGGCGCTGAGGATGGTCGCGTAGGGATTGGCGATGCCCTTGCCGGCGATGTCGGGCGCGGAGCCGTGGATCGGTTCGTACAGGCCGACCTTGCCTTCGCCCAGCGAGGCGGAGGGCAGCAGGCCCAGCGAGCCGGCCAGCATCGAGGCTTCGTCGGTGAGGATGTCGCCGAACATGTTCTCGGTCACCACGACGTCGTAGTCGCGCGGGCGCGAGAGCAGGTGCATGGCCATCGAGTCGACCAGCTGGTGCTCCAGGCGCACGTCCGGGAACTCCTCGCGGCCGATCCGCGCGGCCACGTCGCGCCACAGGCGCGAGGTTTCCAGCACGTTGGCCTTGTCCACCGAGGTGACGTGGCCGCGGCGACCCTGCGCCAGCCGGAACGCGGTGCGCATGACGCGCTCGATCTCGACCACGCTGTAGCGGCACAGGTCGCTGGCATCGGTGTCGCTGCGGGTCTTGTCGCCGAAGTAGATGCCGCCGGTCAACTCGCGGACCACGATCATGTCCACGCCGGTCAGCAGGTGCGGCTTGATCGGCGCGGCATCCAGTGCCGCGGCGTGCGGCTTGACCGGGCGCAGGTTGGCATACAGCCCCAGCGCCTTTCGGATCGCCAGCAGGCCCTGCTCCGGGCGCACCTTGGCGTTGGGGTCGGACCACTTCGGGCCGCCCACCGCGCCGAGCAGCACCGCGTCGGCCTTTCGGCAGGCTTCCAGCGTGGCCGCCGGCAGTGGCTCGCCGGTGCGGTCGATGGCGATGCCGCCGATGTCGTGCTCGTGGAAAGTGAAGCTGTGGCCATGGCGTTGCGCCACGGCCTGCAGGACCGCGACCGCGCCGGCGATCACTTCCGGGCCAATGCCGTCACCGGGCAGCAGGACGATTTCAGCGTGCATGGGATGCCTCGTACTGGGAGATTTCATTGCCGCGGGCCAGCAGGTAGCCCATTTCGTCCACGCCTTCGAGCAGGCAGGTCTGGGCGAAGGCGTCGAGCGGGAAGGAGTACACGCGGCCATCGGGCGTGCGCAGTTCGCGCGTGGCCACGTCGATGGTCAGCTCGTCGTCCGGGCGCTGCATCAGCGCCTGCACGTCTTCCTCCGGCAGCACGATCGGCAGCAGGCCGTTCTTCAGCGAGTTGTTGCGGAAGATGTCGGCGATCTCGCTGGAGACGATCGCGCGCAGGCCCAGGTCGGTCAGCGCCCACGGCGCGTGCTCGCGCGAGGAACCGCAGCCGAAGTTGCGACCGGCCAGCAGGATGCTTCGACCCTGGTTGGCGGGCTGGTTGAACGGGAAATCCGCATTGGCGCTGCCATCGGCCTGCCAGCGCCAGTCATTGAAGGCGTTCCGGCCCAGGCCGGCGCGTTCGGTCGTGGACAGGAAGCGCGCGGGGATGATCTGGTCGGTGTCGATGTTGGTCTGGCGCAGCACAACGCTGCGCGAGGTGACGTGGGTGAAGCCCGCCATCAGCGGTTCTCCTGGCGATGCTTGCGCGTGGAAGGGGCGGTGCGCACGACGGCGCGCCGGGTCGGCCGCGGCAGCGCCATCACCACGACGGCGGACACGACCAGGGCGGCGAGGAACTGGGCGACCATCAGGCCACCTCCAGCGTGTCGGCATACAGTTCGCGCGGGTCGGCGACGCGGCCATTGACCGCCGCCCAGGCCGCGCTTGCCGGCGAGGCCAGCAGGGTGCGCGCACCAGGACCCTGGCGGCCCTCGAAGTTGCGGTTGCTGGTGCTCACGGCCAGCTGGCCGGGGGCGACCAGATCGCCGTTCATCGCGATGCACATCGAGCAGCCGGCCTCTCGCCATTCGGCACCGGCGGCACGCACCACCGCGTCGATGCCCTCGGCCTCGGCCTGGCGCTTGACGATCTCCGAGCCGGGCACGACCAGCATGCGCACGCCGGCGGCGACCTTGCGGCCACGCAGCACCTCGGCAACCTGGCGCATGTCGCTCAGGCGACCGTTGGTGCATGAGCCGACGAACACCACGTCCACCGGCGTGCCGGCCAATGCGTGCCCGGGCTGCAGGTGCATGTAGTCCAGGCCCTTGCGCGCGGCGGCATCGGCCGGCGCGGGGATCGGTGCGTCGACCGCGATCGCGGTGCCCGGATGCGTGCCCCAGGTCAGGGTCGGGCGGATGTCGGCGGCGTCGATCCGCACGTTTGCATCGAAGGCGGCACCGTCGTCGCTGCGCAGCGTGCGCCAGTAGGCGACCGCCTGTTCGAAAGCCTCGCCCTTGGGACCGCGCGGCGTACTGGCGACCCAGTCGAAGGTCACCTGGTCCGGTGCGACCATGCCGGCGCGTGCGCCGGCCTCGATCGACATGTTGCACAGGGTCATGCGCTGCTCCATGTCCATCGCGCGGATGGTCGAGCCGCGGTACTCGATGACATGGCCGGTGCCGCCGTTGACGCCGATCACGCCGATGATGTGCAGGATCACGTCCTTGGCACCGACGCCGGGCGCCAGTTCGCCGTCGACGGTGATCGACATCGTTTTCGCCTTGCGCTGCAGCAGGCACTGGGTCGCCAGCACGTGGCCGACCTCGCTGGTGCCGATGCCGAACGCCAGCGAGCCGAAGGCGCCGTGGGTGGAGGTGTGGCTGTCGCCGCAGACGATGGTCATGCCCGGCTGGGTGAAGCCCTGCTCCGGGGCGATGACGTGGACGATGCCGCGGTTGGCCGAGGCCATGTCGAACAGCTCGATGCCGTACTCGGCGCAGTTGCGCGCCAGCGTTTCGACCTGCACGCGCGCGGCGTCGTTGGCATAGGGCAGCTTGCCGTCGGGACCTGGCGGCAGGGTCGGGGTGGAGTGGTCCATCGTCGCCTTGGTGCGGTCGGGCCGGCGCGGCGCGATGCCGCGGGCGCGCAGTTCGGCGAAGGCCTGCGGCGAGGTGACCTCGTGGATCAGGTGCAGGTCGATGTAGAGCACGGCCGGCGCGGCCTCGCTCTCGGGGACGACGACGTGCGCGTCCCACAGTTTGTCGTACAGGGTGCGTGGCGCTGGGGTCATGGGAATCAATGCCTTGCGGGTTCGGTATTTGAATTGACGGATCAGATCGCGGTGGCGTGGAAGCGCAGCCGGACATAGTCGCCGCTCCAGGCGCCGGCGGCATCGCGCAGGGCCGGGGCGAGCAGTTCGATCGCGGTGTCGATCACCGCATCGCGATGGTCGGCGGCGACCTCGGCGAGCCAGGGATCGGAGAAGGTGCGCAGCCAGCCGGCCATGCCGGTCGGCAGCGGGGTGGGGCGCGGCAGCAGGGCGATCGAATCGACCCGGAAACCGTGGTCCTCCAGCAGACGCGCCTGCTGCCCGGCACTGGGGAAATACCAGGCGAACGCCGGATCGGCGTGGCCGTGCAGGCGCAGGGCGGCGCGCAGCGCGGTGGTGATCGCGGCGACGTTGCCGTGGCCACCCATTTCGGCGACGAAGCGCCCACCCGGGCGCAGCGCCCGGCGCACGCCGGCCACGACTTCGGCAGGGCGACGCATCCAGTGCAGCGCGGCATTGCTGAAAACCGCGTCGAACTCGCCGTCGAATGCCAGCGCGTGGCCATCGACCACCTCGGCATCGACGCCGCGTTCGCGGGCGGCGGCGACCAGTTCCGGCGAGGCGTCCACGCCGATCACGGTGGCGCCACTGGCAGCGAGCTTGGCGGTCAGCACGCCGTCACCGCAGCCCAGGTCGAGGATGCGCTCGCCGGCGCGCGGGGCCAACAGGGTGGCGACGTCCTGGCCCAGCGCCGGCACGAAGTCGGCGTTGGTCGCGTAACGCGCGGGGTCCCAGCGCTGGCTGGCGGCCGGCAGTGCGTGCACGGTCGCGCTCACCGCAGGGCCGGTTCGACGTCGGCGCTGGCCGGGGCCGGCGCTTCGCCGCTGGCGCGCTGGCGCAGCAGGCGGTTGGCCACGTCCAGCCAGGCCAGTGCGCTGGCCTCGATGATGTCCTTGCTGGTGCCGGTGCCTTCGTACTCCACACCATCGTGGCGCACGCTCAGGCTGGCCTCGCCGCGCGCGTCGGCGCCGATGCCGACGCTGTGGACCTGGTAGCTGTCCAGCTGCAGGCGCACGCCGGTGGCGGCGGACAAGGCGCCGAACAGCGCATCAACCGGGCCGTTGCCCTGGGCGGTTTCGGCAACGCGCTTGCCGTCCGGATCGGACAGCTCGACCAGCGCGTTGGCGCGGCTGCCGACATCGCTGATGGTCATCGAGGCCAGGCGGTAGCCATCGCTGCCATTGGCGTCCTGCATCAGGGTGCGCAGGTCGGCGTCGTTGACCACGCGCTGCTGTTCGCACAGCGCCTTGAACTGCTCGAACACCAGCTTCAGCTCGTCTTCCTCCAGCCAGTAGCCCAGCGCACGCAGGCGCGCCTCGACCGCGGCGCGGCCGCTGTGGCGGCCCAGCACCATCTGGGTGTCCGGCCAGCCCACGTCCTGCGGGCGCATGATCTCGTAGGTGCCGCGGTGGCGCAGCATGCCGTGCTGGTGGATGCCGGACTCGTGCGCGAAAGCATTGGTGCCGACGATCGCCTTGTTGCGCTGGACCGGCATGCCGACCAAGCGCTGCAGCAGCTGCGAGGTCGGCACGATGCGCGGGGTCTGGATCGCGCTGTCGATCTCGTAGAAGGCGTTGCGTACCTTCAGCGCCATGGCGACTTCCTCCAGCGCGCAGTTGCCCGCGCGCTCGCCGATGCCGTTGATGGTGCACTCGACCTGGCGCGCGCCGCCTTCCACGGCGGCCAGCGAGTTGGCCACGGCCAGGCCCAGGTCGTTGTGGCAGTGGGCGCTGAAAATCACATTGGCGGGGTTGCCGACGCCGGCGATCACGCGCGAGAACATCCCGCGGATTTCCTCCGGCGTGGTGAAGCCGACGGTGTCTGGCAGGTTGATCGTGGTGGCGCCGGCGGCGATCGCCGCGCGCACCACCTCGATCAGGTAGTCCTCCTCGGTACGCGTGGCGTCCTCGGCCGAGAACTCGACGTCGTCGACATAACCACGGGCCAGCGCGACGTGCTTGTGCACCGATTCCAGCACCTGCTCGCGGCTCATCCGCAGCTTGTGTTCGCGGTGCAGCGGGCTGGTCGACAGGAACAGGTGCAGGCGCGGCTTGGCGGCTGCTTCCAGCGCCCTGGCCGAGGTCTCGATGTCGGCCGCCAGGCAGCGCGACAGCACCGCCAGGGTCGGGGTACGGACTTCGCGGCCGATCAGCGCCATCGCCTCGCGGTCGGACTGCGAACTGGCCGGGAAGCCGGTCTCGATGATGTCCACGCCCAGCTCGGCCAGGGCGCGTGCCATGACCAGCTTCTGGGGGGGAGTCATGCTGCAGCCGGGGGACTGCTCGCCGTCACGCAGGGTGGTGTCGAAAATTCGGATGCGGGGTGGGGATACGGCGGATTCGGTGTTCACCAGGAGGACTCCTCTGCGGCGATGGCTTGGGCGATGGCGTTCTTGCGGGCGGTGGCGGGCGCGGCGGCCAGGTCGGAAGCAGCTCCCGACCCGGCGCGCGCCTGCCTAAGTCGCTCGCTGCTGCGACGGCGCGGTTTGCGCGGCGGCCGCGGACGCACTTCGGACAACAAGATGGACAGCACGCTGGCGTCGATGTTTCCTCCCGACACGACGGCGCACTTGCGCTTGCCGGCGACGCGGCGCCCGGCGGCCAGGGCCAGGGCGCCAGCGCCCTCGGCGATTATGTGCTCTTCCAGGGCGAGCCGGACCAGGGTCTCGCGCAATTCAGCCTCGCGGACGATGACGATGTCATCCAGCAGGGTGGCACACAGGCGGCGGGTGATGTGGCCGGGAATCTTGACCTTCACGCCGTCGGCCAGGGTCGGCACCGGGTCGATCGCGCGGACGTCGCCGGCGACGGCGCGGGCCATCGAATCCACGCCTTCGACCTGCGCGCCGACCACGCGCACGCCCTGCGACTTCAGCGCCAGGGCCACGCCGGAGGCCAGGCCGCCGCCCCCGATCGGCACGATCACCACGTCCGGCACGCTGTCGGCGATCTCGATGCCGACCGTGCCCTGGCCGGCGATGACATCCGGATCGTCGAAGGCGGACAGGAAGCGGTAGCCGTTCTGCGCGGCCAGTTCGCGGGCGAAGCCGTAGGCCTCGTCGTAGCTGTCGCCATGCTGGCGCACGGTGGCGCCCCAGTGCGCGACGCCGGCGATCTTGGTCGCCGGCGCGCCATGCGGCATCACCGTGATCGCCTGCAGGCCCAGGCGGTGCGCCGACCAGGCCACGCCCTGGGCATGGTTGCCGGCCGAGGCGCAGATGACCGGGCGATCGTCGCCGCGTTCCAGGCCGGCGAGCATGGCGTTCAAGGCGCCGCGCACCTTGTAGGAGCCGGTGCGCTGCAGGTTCTCCAGCTTCAGCCAGACGCCGAAGCGCTCGGCGTAATGCAGCGGGGTCGACACCAGGTAGCGGCGCAGGCGGGCCTGCGCGGCCAGCACGTCGGCCACGCTGACGCGTACGTCGGATACATCGGGCTCCAGTGCGGTGCGGCCGGCGTCAGGCATGGCGGCACGCGAACGGCTGGCGCGGAAGAAGACACCTCCGCACCAGCTGCTCCGGGTGGCGGGCCACGGCGTTCACGCCGCGGCCTCCAGCGGCATGGCAGTGGCCTGCACCGATTCGCAGTCGTAGACCTTCTCCAGCTGGCGGCACAGCGTGTCGGCCGGGCGGCTGCCTTCGACCTCCAGCTGCAGGTGCCAGCGGCCCTGGTCGTCGGCATCCGGTGCGCCGTGGATCGCGCAGGGGCTGAAGCCGCGGCGCTCGGCCATGCCGATCACGCGCAGCAGCGCGCCTTCGGCCGGGCGCAGGACCAGGTCAAGCCGGTAGCGCATGGCTGGCCTCCCGTGCGGCGTGGGCGGGGTTGCTGTCGAGCATGGTGCTGTTCGCGTTGTTCGGGGGAACCAGCGGCCAGACGTTGGCGCGCGCGTCGATGGCCACGTGCAGCAGGCCCGGGCCGGGCTGGGCGATCAGCGCGGCCAGCGCGTCGTCGACCTGGTCGCGCGCGGTGATGCGCGTGGCCGGGATGCCGAACACCTGCGCCAGCGCGGCGAAGTCCGGGTTGTCGGACAGGTCGATCTCGCTGTAGCGCTCGGCGAAGAACAGTTCCTGCCACTGCCGGACCATGCCCAGCGAGCTGTTGTCCAGCAGCACGATCTTCACCGGCAGGCGGCAGCGGGCGATGGTCACCAGCTCCTGCACGTTCATCATGAAGCTGCCGTCGCCGGACACCAGCACCACGGTGCGGTCCGGGCAGGCGAACTGCGCGCCCATCGCCGCCGGCAGGCCGAAACCCATCGTGCCCAGCGCGCCGCTGGTCAGGTGGTTGCGCGGATGCTGGAAGCGGCAGTGCTGGGCCACCCACATCTGATGCTGGCCGACATCGCAGGCGATGATGGTGTCGGCCGGGGCGACCTCGCTCAGGCGCTTGAGCAGTGCCGGGGCGTAGATGTCCTGGCCCGGGGCATCGTAGCGGGCGCCGAAGCGCTCGCGGTTGCCGCTGCAGCGGCGCCGCCAGTCCTCGCAGGTCGAACGCGCGGCGGCCAGTGCCTTCAGGCCGGTCGCCACGTCGCCGGGAATGGCGATGTCGGCGGTGCGCAGCTTGGAGATCTCGTAGGCATCGGCATCCAGGTGGATGACGCGGGCGAACGGGGCGAACTCGCTCAGCTTGCCGGTGGCGCGATCGTCGAAGCGTGCGCCCACGACCACCAGCAGGTCGCATTCCTGCACGGCCATGTTGGCCGCGCGGGTGCCGTGCATGCCCAGCATGCCCAGGCTCTGCGGATGCTGCGGGGGCAGCGCGCCGAGGCCGCGCAGCGTCATCACCGTCGGCAGGCGGGCCGATTCGACGAAGTGGCGGAATGCTTCGACCGCGTCGGCCAGGGCGATGCCGCCGCCGGCGTAGACCACCGGACGCTCGGCGCCGGCGATGGCCGCCAGTGCTTCGGCCAGGCGGGCCGGCTCGGGCGCCGGCGGCGGTGCGACCGCGGCCGGGACATGCGCCGGCAGCGCCGAGGCGTCGGCCAGCTGGACGTCCTTGGGCAGGTCGATCAGCACCGGGCCCGGACGGCCCTCGCGGGCAATCCGGAACGCTTCGCTCACCACCTGCGGCAGGTCTTCGACCCGGCGCACCAGGAAGCTGTGCTTGACGATCGGCAGGGTCAGGCCGAACACGTCCAGCTCCTGGAACGCATCGGTGCCCAGCAGTGGCGTGGCGACCTGGCCGGTCAGGCAGACCATCGGCACCGAGTCCAGCATGGCGTCGGCGATGCCGGTCACCAGGTTGGAGGCGCCGGGGCCGGAGGTGGCAACGCAGACGCCGACCTTGCCGCTGGCGCGGGCATAGCCGTTGGCGGCCAGCGCGGCGCCCTGCTCGTGGCGTACCAGGATGTGTTTGAGCGACGAATCGACCAGGGCATCGTAGAACGGCATGATCGTGCCGCCCGGATAGCCGAACAGCGTATCCACGCCTTCGGCCTCCAGGGCCTGCGTCAGCCAGCGTGCACCGTTGGGTGGCGTGGCGTTTGCGGTGGTGTCCATGCGGGGGCGTCCTTTGCGGATCGACGGGAGCGCGGCTTACGCCGCGCGTTGACTGCTATCGCCGGATTGCGCCGCGGCGCCCTGGCCGTTGAGCCAGACCATCTTGGCGCGCAGCTGCTTGCCGACCTGCTCGATCGGGTGGTCCAGGTCGGCCTGCTTGAACTTCTTGTAGTTCGGCAGGCCCGCTTCGTACTCGGCGACCCAGTTCTTGGTGAAGGTGCCGTCCTGGATGTCCTTGAGCACTTCCTTCATGCGCGCCTTGGTGCCGGCATCGATGACGCGCGGGCCGCTGACGTAGTCGCCGTACTGCGCGGTCTCGGAGATGAACTCCAGCATGCGGGTGATGCCGCCTTCGTAGAACAGGTCCACGATCAGCTTCAGCTCGTGCAGGACTTCGTAATAGGCGATCTCCGGCTGGTAGCCGGCTTCCACCAGGGTCTCGAAACCGGCCTGCACCAGCGCGCTGGCGCCGCCGCACAGCACGGCCTGCTCGCCGAACAGGTCGGTCTCGGTCTCTTCCTTGAAGGTGGTCTGGATCAGGTTGGCGCGGGCGCCGCCCAGGCCGCCGGCATAGGTGAGGGCCAGCTGCTCGGCACGACCGCTCCTGTCCTGGTACACCGCCCAGATGCACGGCACGCCGCGGCCGATCTCGTACTCGCGGCGCACCAGCGCGCCCGGACCCTTGGGCGCGACCAGCACCACGTCCAGGTCCGCGCGCGGCTCGATCATGCCGAAGTGCACGTTCAGGCCGTGGGCGAACAGCAGGCAGGCGCCCTGTTTCATGTTCGGCGCCAGCACTTCCTCGTATAGCTTCTTCTGCACCATGTCCGGGGTCAGCACGGCAACCAGGTCGGCATCGCGCACGGCGTCGGCGGGAGCGCGCACCTCGAAGCCGTCGGCCTTGGCCTGGATCTCGGTGGGGCCGCCCGGACGCAGGCCGACGGTGACGTCGAAGCCGGAGTCGCGCAGGTTCATGGCGTGCGCGCGGCCCTGGCTGCCGTAGCCGACGACGGTGATGCGCGGGTTGGACTGTTCGTTGCTGCTCATCGTGCGATTTCCTCGAGGTGAAAAAAGATCAGCCGGCGCGCGCGGGGGCGGGTCGGCTGAGGGGAAGGGCGACGGCGGTACGGCCACGGGCCTGCGCACGGCACGTGCCGTGGCGGTTTTCACTGCGGGTTTTGCCTGTGGAATGGGTCATGTGCCTGCCGTGCTGTCGTTCGTGATGCCTGCAAAGAAAAACCCCGCGCCGTTGCCGGTGCGGGGTTTCGTCGAATCCTGGCGTTTGTTGCTTACGCGCCGGTTCGTCCCGCACTTGTGGGCGAGGTAATAAGTACAAGGACGAGGAGCGAAGCGACGTCGCGCGCCGGCGGGGGCGCGGCGATCAGTTCGGTGTTCGCGGTGGTGTGGCGCTGCAACATGGATGCGAGAAAAACATGGGTGGAATGTCGTGTCAAGCGCTCTTCGGGAAAAATTTTGCTCACGTGCGTAACGGTTTCAGGGGCAACGGAATCGGTGCGTTCCAAGCCGGAAAACGGAATCTCGACTCAGTTCTTGCGCCACGCCACAAAGCCTTGTGTGACTGCGGTTTCGCCGCCGCAAGCGCGAATGAGTCGACGCCGGAGGGGCCTGCCGTGCAGCCGCTGGACAGGTGATGGAGTGAACCTGGATTCGATGCTTGCTGGTCGCGAGAGCTGTTGCCGAGATCACGTTTTGCGCGGATTGGTGCCACGTGGCGGACGCGGGCCGCGGTGCGAAGTGGATGAACCCGGCGCTGACCACGCACGTGATATTGGAATTCTCGAATGGTCCATGCCGGGCGGCGTCGCGATGATCCGGGCTCCTTCCGGCGGCCCGCACCGCGGTCCGCCATTGCCTGGAGATGCCAATGAACGAGTCGCGCAAACCCCGCCCGCTGGTGGCCGTGATCCTGATCCTGCTGCTGGTGGTGGGCCTGGCCGGTGCCGCACTGATGTTCCTGACCACCGACCACCGCGGCGCGGCCACCGGGAGTGGAACGGAATCGGCCGAGGCCACCGAGGCGCTGGATTTCGCCAACCGCTTCGTGAGCCTCGACGAGCCGGATACCTTCGACCAGCAGATGCAGCTGACCAGCCGCTCCCTGCGCGCCCTCTACGACCAGGCCGTGGAACGCGACCGCCAGCGCTCGGCGCCGCCGCACGCCGACGCGGCGGACCTGAATCCGGAGCACGCGCAGGTAGAGGAGAAGCCGGCGATGGCCGAGGCCAGCGTCTGGGTCTTCGGCCTGGCCGATGCCTGGAAGCCCGGCGAGATGCGCCTGCACGCCGCCGATGCCACGCACGCCGCCATCGATGTCGACCTCCAGGTCATCGACGGTCCGGTGGTGACCGATCGCCTGCTGCTGGTGCGCGAGGATGGCCAGTGGCGCGTGGACGACGTCCTGCACGGCCCGGACGGCCGTGACGGCAGCCTGCGCAAGCAGCTGGCCGCGGTGCCCTGAGGCGGGACTTCCGGCATTCCGCCGGGCGGGGAGGGCGATGCTACGGTGACGGTTTCCGCCTGGACCGTCGCCATGTCCCCGAATCCCGCGTTTCGCCCGCGCCATTGTCTTGCGATGGCGCTGCTGGCCTGCCTGCTGTCGCTGCCGGCCACCGCCATGGCGGGCGACCGCATCACCGGCCCGTCCTTCGCGACCCGCTCGGAGGTCATCGCGCCGCACGCGATGGCCGCCACCTCGCAGCCGCTGGCCACCCAGATCGCCCTGGACGTGATGAAGCAGGGCGGCTCGGCGGTGGATGCGGCCATCGCCGCCAATGCCGCGCTCGGGCTGATGGAGCCGACCGGCAGCGGGGTGGGCGGGGACCTGTTCGCGATCGTGTGGGATCCCAGGACAGGGAAGCTTTACGGCTACAACGGCTCGGGCCGCTCGCCGAAGTCGCTGACCCTGGCCGAGTTCCAGCGCCGCGGGCTGAAGGACATCCCGCCGACCGGCCCGCTGCCGGTGTCGGTGCCCGGCACGGTCGATGCCTGGTTCGCGCTGCATGATCGTTTCGGCCGCAGGTCGATGGCCGACAACCTGGCCCCGGCGATCCGCTACGCCCGCGAAGGGCATCCGGTCGCCGAGACCATCGCCTACTACTGGGACCGCTCGGTGCCGCGGCTGTCCAAGTACCCCGGCTTCACCGAACAGTTCACCATCGACGGACACGCCCCGCGCAAGGGCGAGCTGTGGAAGAACCCCAACCTGGCCAACACGCTGCAGAAGATCGCCGACGGTGGCCGCGACGCCTTCTACAAGGGTGACATCGCCCGCACCATCGACAGCTACTTCAAGGCCAATGGCGGCTTCCTGTCCTACGAGGACCTGGCCAGCCACCAGGGCGAATGGGTCGAGCCGGTGAGCAGCAACTATCGCGGTTACGACGTGTGGGAACTGCCGCCCAACAGCCAGGGCATCGCCGCGCTGCAGATCCTCAACATCCTCGAGGGCTACGATTTCTCGAAGATCGGTTTCGGCTCGCCCGAGCACATCCACCTGTATGTAGAGGCCAAGAAGCTGGCCTTCGCCGACCGCGCACGCTTCTATGCCGACCCGGCGTTCCAGAAGGCCCCGGTCGACAAGCTGATTTCCAAGCAGTATGCGGCCGAGCGCCGCAAGCTGATCTCCATGGACAAGGCGCTGAAGGAAGTGCAGCCGGGCACGCCGAAGCAGCTGGAGGAGGGCGACACGATCTACATGACCGTGGCCGACCCGGACGGCATGATGGTCTCGCTGATCCAGTCCAACTACCGCGGCATGGGCAGCGGCATGGCACCGCCGGGACTGGGCTTCATCCTCCAGGACCGCGGCGAGATGTTCGTGCTGCAGAAGGACCATCCCAACGGCTACGCGCCCGGCAAGCGTCCGTTCCAGACCATCATCCCGGCCTTCATCACCAAGGACGGCAAGCCCTACATGAGCTTCGGCGTGATGGGCGGGGCGATGCAGCCGCAGGGCCACGCGCAGATCGTGATGAACATGGTTGACTTCCACATGAACCTGCAGGAGGCCGGAGATGCGCCGCGCATCCAGCACGAGGGTTCGACCGAACCTACCGGCCAGGCCACGGCGATGACCGATGGCGGCGAGGTCAACCTGGAAAGCGGCTTTTCCTACGAGAGCATCCGCGAGCTGATGCGCAAGGGTCACCGGGTGATCTTCGCCGACGGTCCCTACGGCGGCTACCAGGCCATCCTGCGCGACCCGGCGACCGGCGTGTATTACGGCGCATCGGAAAGCCGCAAGGACGGGCAGGCGGCTGGGTATTGAGTCATGCCGCGATGTCGCACGGCGGGCCTGCGGCATCGCGGTTGGCAGACCTGCATGGGTGCCGCACCCGGCGGGTATCGGTGACCGGACGTTCGCGCCCGGCCACATAACGACGCAGGTCGCGGACATAACGACTCGACATTTCCGCGTGCATATGTGCGCGTAGTTAAGTGTGCTGCGTGGCGATGCTGAATGCGCCGCCGCCCCACTTCCCCACGAGTCGTCCCCACCGATGAACAACCCTCGCCTCACCCTGCGCCGCAGCGTGCTCGCCGCGGCCCTGGCCTTGGCTGCCTCGCCGTTTGCCAACGCCCAGTCCACCACCGGCAACATCGCCGGACAGGCGCCGGAACGCACGGCCACCGTGCTGATCCGCAGCGACAACGGCCTCAGTCGCGAGGTGCCGGTCGACAATCGCGGCCGCTTCCAGGCCAGCCAGCTGCCGCTGGGCAGCTATACGGTCATCGCGCGCGACGCCGATGGCCAGGTACTGCAGCAGCGCGACAACGTCGGCCTGACCGTCGGCAGCACCACGGATGCTTCGTTCGGCAACGTCGTCCAGCTCGATGGCGTGCGCGTGACCGCCGATCGCGCCGCGGCGGCGATCGACGTCAACAGCGTCGATTCGCGCACGGTGATCACCGCCGAGCAGCTGCAGAAGCTGCCGCTGGGGCGTTCCTCCGAGGCGATCGCCCAGCTTGCCCCGGGCGTGGTCGGCAACAGCGGCAGCGGCACCTACATCGGTCCGACCGGTGCGCAGCTGGTGAGCTTCGGTGGTTCCTCCGCCGCCGAGAACGCCTATTACATCAATGGCTTCAACACCACCGATCCGCTGCGTGGTCTCGGTGGCCTGACCCTGCCGTACGGCAGCATCGACCAGCAGGAGGTCTACACCGGCGGCTACAGCGCCAAGTACGGGCGCTCCGATGGCGGCGTCATCAACGCTGTCGGCAAGCGCGGCGGCAACGAATGGCGCTACGGCGCGCAGGTCACCTGGACCCCGCCCGGCACCCGCGCCGACAAGGCCGACGTGTACTACCCGGGCAACGGCGCGCTGTACCGGCCCGACTCGCTGGACCGCGAATGGTCCGCCAGCCAGAGCGTCTATGCCGGCGGCCCGCTGATCGCGGACCGGCTGTTCTTCTTCGGCTCCTATGAGAACGAGCGCATCGAAGGCAGCGACCTGGACAGCGTGGAGGACACCAACGCCTACACGCGCTACCAGTACGACCGGCCCAAGTGGTATGCCAAGGTCGACTGGAACATCACCGACAGCCACCTGCTCGAGCTCACCGGGGCCTCCAGCCGCAACGTCTACCGCGGCAGCGTCTACGATTTCGACTACGACACGCTCGAGCGCGGCGAGCTGCGCGGCCAGGACAACACCACCAAGACCGGTGGCAGCCTGTGGACGGCGCGCTATACCGGCTACCTCACCGACCGCCTGACCGTCAGTGCCCAGTACGGCGAGATGCGGACCGACGACTACTCCGGCAATCCGGCCTATGACGGCGGCCTGACCTATATTTCCGGCGCCGCATTCCAGAATCCGGCGCTCAACGGCGGCTCGCCGATCGGCAACGCCCAGACCACCTCGCTGCTGGTCGATCCGGACCGCGGCAACCGCACCGACAACCTGCGCCTGGACGTGAACTACGTCATCGGCCACCACAGCCTCACCGCGGGCATCGACAACCAGAACGCCCGCGCGCTCAACCGCGGCTCGGTGGCCTCGGGCGATGGCTACTACTGGATCTACGGCCAGTCCAATCCCAACGTGCCGATCAACACCGGCCTGGGCGTGCCGGCCACCGGCGCGTATCCGAACGGCGGCGAGGGCTACTACGTGCGCAAGTACATCTACAGCGCGCTGGCCTCGGTACGTTCGCGCCAGCGCGCCCAGTACGTCGAGGACAACTGGCGGGTGACCGACAACCTGCTGCTCAACCTGGGCCTGCGCCTGGACCAGTTCACCAACTACAACCGCGACGGCGACGCGTACATCAACCAGAGCAGCGGGCAGTGGGCGCCACGCCTGGGCTTTGCCTGGGACGTCAACGGCGACGGCCGCTTCAAGCTCTACGGCAATGCCGGCCGCTATTATCTGGCCCTGCCGCTCAACCCCGCCTTCAATGCCGCCGGCGCCACCCTGGCGACCTCGACCTATTACACCTACGGCGGCATCGACGCCAACGGCTATCCCACCGGGCTGACCCAGTTCTCGGACGCAGTGTCGGCCAACAATTACTACGGCGTGCTGCCGGACCCGAAGACCGTCGCCACGCAGGGCATCAAGCCGTCCTACCAGGACGAGTTCATATTCGGCTTTGACAAGGCATGGGGTGACAGCTGGGTCTATGGCGCGCGTGCTGTCTACCGGGTGCTGCGCGCCGGCGTCGATGACTACTGCGACATCGACGCGGTGCTGGCCAAGTCCACCCAGCTCGGCCATGACGTCACCACCGACAGCAATCCGGTCAGCTGCTGGCTGATCAATCCGGGGCGCGCCAATACCTTCACCCTGGTCGACACGGCCGGCAACTACGTCAGCGTGCCGATGAGCCGCCAGGAGCTGGCACTGCCGCGCTTCAAGCGCGACTACTACGCGCTGAACCTGTCGCTGGAGCATCCGTTCGACTCGCGCTGGTACGGGCGCTTCGACTACACCTGGTCGCGCAGCTACGGCACGACCGAGGGACAGCTGCTGTCAGGGATCGGGCAGACCGCCGTGTCTACCACCCAGGCCTGGGACTATGCCTCGCTGATGGAGCACATCAACGGCCCGCAGAGCAACGACCACACGCACCAGTTCAAGTTCTTCGGGTATTACCAGATCAATCCGGACTGGCTGGTGTCGGCGAACCTGCGGGTGATCTCCGGCGCGCCCTTCACTACGCTGGGCTCCTACGGCCCCGACCAGGCCGACCCGGCCGGCTACGGCATCGCCTACCACTACTACCAGGGCCAGCCGGCGCCTCCGGGCAGCCAGGGCAGGCTGCCGTGGCAGAAGCAGCTGGACCTGGGCCTGGCCTGGCGGCCGTCCTTCGCCGAGCACCGGCTCAGCCTCAACCTGGACGTGTTCAACGTGTTCAACAGCCAGGCCGTGCTGTGGCGCTATCCCTATTCGGAACTGGATCCGGGGCAGCCCGATCCGCTGTATCGCGCGGCCTCGGTACGCCAGGATCCGCGGTCGCTGCGGGTCAGTGTCAGCTACGACTACTGAGGCATCCGCGGCAGGAGTCGATGCGCGCGGGGCCAGCCCGTCGGTGCCCACAAAAAAATAGCCGCCGGGGACGCCGGCGGCGATGGAGAGAGAGATGGATTCTTGTTGTGCGTCCAGCATGCGGCGCATGCATGGCGCGGCGATGTCCGGGACTCGACCTGGCGGCCACCACCGGCGCCGACTGTGCCGGTGCGGGGATTAAGCGGACGAAAAGGCCAACGCTGCAGCGGTCCCGGCGCTGCGGTCGTCGCGCATGCCCGAACGGCCAGGAATGGCGCAGGCACCCGCGGCCAGGCGCCGGCGCCATTCAGGATGCCTGGCGCGCCGGGCGAGGGGATCGCGGCTGCCGGTATGGCAGGCGATGTGGTTTAATCGCCGCCGAAGCGGGGGTACCCGTGCCGGTGGCACGTGGTTGAGACAGACCCTTCGAACCTGATCCGGCTCATACCGGCGTAGGGAAGCTTCGCGACATGTGGTGGAGACGGGGCTTGACCCCGGCGTCCCGGATTGGCGGGCGCGCGCCTTTCCCCGCATCGAGCGCCGCCGCTTCGTCCCGATCACCGCCAGGACGAACGCCATGAATGCCCAGCCACAATCGCTGCTGCAGCAGACCGAGCAGCTTTCCGAATCCGTCACCCGCCCGATCCCGGGCTCGCGGAAGATCTTCGTCACCGGTTCGCGCGAAGACCTGCGCGTGCCGATGCGCGAGATCGCGCTGACCCGCACGCCGACGCTGTTCGGTGGCGAGGAGAACCCGCCGGTCACCGTCTACGACACCTCCGGCCCTTACACCGACCCGCAGGCCCGCATCGACCTCGCCACCGGCCTGCCGGCGCTGCGCGCGGCCTGGATCGCCGAGCGCGGTGACACCGAGCAGCTCGGCGCCTTGAGTTCGGAATTCGGTCGCGGCCGCGAATCCAACCCGCGCCTGGACGCGGTGCGTTTCCCGGCGCGCGCGTTGCCGCGGCGGGCGATCGCCGGCGCCAACGTCACCCAGATGCACTACGCGCGGCGCGGCATCGTGACGCCGGAGATGGAGTACGTGGCGATCCGCGAGAACCAGCGCCTGGAAGCAGTGCGCGACGCCGGGCTGCTGGCGCAGCATCCGGGCGAAAGCTTCGGGGCGAACATCCAGAAGATCATCACCCCGGAATTCGTGCGCGAGGAGATCGCCCGCGGCCGCGCGATCCTGCCCAACAACATCAACCACCCCGAAAGCGAGCCGATGATCATCGGCCGCAACTTCCTCACCAAGATCAACGCCAACATCGGCAACAGCGCCGTGTCCTCGGGCATCGCCGAGGAAGTGGAGAAACTGGTGTGGTCGATCCGCTGGGGCGGCGACACGGTGATGGACCTGTCCACCGGCAAGCACATCCACGAAACCCGCGAGTGGATCATCCGCAACTCGCCGGTGCCGATCGGCACTGTGCCGATCTACCAGGCGCTGGAGAAGGTCGATGGCCGCGCCGAGGAGCTGACCTGGGAGATCTTCCGCGACACGCTCATCGAGCAGGCCGAACAGGGCGTGGACTACTTCACCATCCACGCCGGGGTGCTGCTGCGCTACGTACCGCTGACCGCGCGGCGCGTGACCGGCATCGTCTCGCGCGGCGGCTCGATCCTGGCCAAGTGGTGCCTTGCCCATCACCGGGAGAATTTCCTCTACACCCACTTCGAGGAAATCTGCGAAATCATGAAGGCCTACGACGTCGCCTTCTCGCTGGGTGATGGCCTGCGCCCGGGCTGCATCGCCGATGCCAACGACGCGGCGCAGTTCGGCGAGCTGGAGACGCTGGGCGAGCTGACCAGGATCGCCTGGAAGCACGACGTGCAGACCATGATCGAAGGCCCCGGCCACGTGCCGATGCAGCTGATCAAGGAAAACATGGACAAGCAGCTGCGCGAGTGCGGCGAGGCGCCGTTCTACACGCTCGGGCCGCTGACCACCGACATCGCGCCGGGCTACGACCACATCACCAGCGCGATCGGCGCGGCGATGATCGGCTGGTTCGGCACCGCGATGCTCTGCTATGTCACCCCGAAGGAGCACCTCGGCCTGCCCAACCGCCAGGACGTGCGCGACGGGATCATGGCCTACAAGATCGCCGCGCATGCCGCCGACCTGGCCAAGGGGCATCCCGGGGCGCAGGTGCGCGACAACGCGCTGAGCAAGGCGCGCTTCGAGTTCCGCTGGGAGGACCAGTTCCACCTCGGCCTGGATCCGGAGAAGGCCAAGGAATTCCACGACGAAACCCTGCCCAAGGACGCACACAAGCTGGCGCACTTCTGCTCCATGTGCGGCCCGCACTTCTGCTCGATGAAGATCACCCAGGACGTGCGCGACTACGCCGCCGAGCACGGCGTGGACGAGGCCCAGGCCTTGCAGAGCGGAATGGCGGAGAAGTCGATGGAGTTTCTCGCGCAGGGGGCGGAGGTCTACCGCCAGTCCTGATGGAGAACGCGGCGCGTCGGTGAATCGGCGCGCCGCTTATCTGATATTCATTTTTCTGCCTGCCCTGCGGGAGCAGTCGGCGCTCTCGTCTTTCATGACAAACGCCCGGCACGCGATGGCGAGATCACCTGAAAACACGCGGCATAGCGTGCACACAGGTGTCACATAGGTGAACGGCAGATAAAAAAATCGCGCCAAAGGCGCGAATTTTGAAACGGATTATGTGAGTTCGTCGGCAGAGAGAGAGCCTGATGCGTGGCCGCCCGCCAAAGCGGGAAGCTGCGGACGCTAGGGTAGAATTCCCTTCTTCCGGTTACCTGACCGATTCGGCCGCTCCACTTTGCGGAATGTGGCGGATCGCGCGGGAATGGCCGGCAACGTCCGAGATCCAGCGCCGCCCCACGATGCCCAACTCCACGTCCAGATCGGCGCCGCCGGAAAGGCTGCGGGTAGGTGAGTGCGTCGTCGATATTGCCTCGCGGGAGGTGCACGCGCCTGGAGCGCGGCGGCCGATCCGGCTGACGCCCAAGGCGATGGCGGTGCTGCGCGTGCTCGCCGAACAGCCAGGCCAGGTAGTGTCGCGCGAACACCTGCTGGCCGAAGTCTGGCCCGACACGCTGCCGACCAACGATGTCGTCACCCAGGCGATCACCCAGTTGCGCAAGGCGCTGCAGCACGCGGGCGATGCCGCGGGCAAGGCCGGCGGCATCGAGACGATCGCCAAGACCGGCTATCGGCTGCTGGCGCCCGTGGCCTGGGAACTGGCGGCGGTCGAGCCGGTGGTGCGGGAAGCGGTGCCGGTCGCCGACATCGGCGCTGGGGCAGCCGGGCACGAGGTTGCCGCGGCGGCGTTGTCGCGCGCGCCACGCCGCAGGCGCGATGCCGGGGTGTGGATCGGCATGGTCGTCGCGGCGCTGCTGCTGGTGGTCGGCGTGGCTGCTGCCTTGCTGTCGTATCGCGACCGGGCACCCGGCGTTGCTGCCGATGGGGGTGGCGCCGAGCGCGTGGTCGGCATGCCGCGTCTGCCGTATCGTCTGATCACCTCCGGCGGTGGCTTCGACCTGACGCCGACGCTCTCGCCCGATGGTTCCATGGTGGCCTATGCCTCGCGTTCCGATGCGCGCCCTGGCACCTCGATACGCATCCAGACGACCAGCAACTCGCCGCCGCGTGAACTGGTGGCGCCCGGCACGGGAGAATCGGACCGCCAGCCCGCCTGGTCGCCCGACGGCCGCGAACTGGCCTTCATGCGCCAGGGCGAGGACGGCAGCTGCCGGGTGATGGTGGCGGCGGCCAACGGCGCGGCCGGCGAGCATGAGGTGGCGCGCTGCGACTACAACGAACTGGTCAGCTTCAGCTGGGTGCCTGGGCGCAATGCATTGCTGTTCGGGTCGATGAGCGGCGGCCACGGCAACGGCGGGATCCGCGAGCTGGACCTGGACAGCGGCGCCTGGCGCGACCTGCGCTACGAGCACGACAGCCGCGACCTCGACCATGCGCCGCGCTACTCGCCGGACGGGCGCTGGATCGCGTTCGTGCGCAATCCGCAGATGGGCGACCTGTGGCTGATGCCGGCTGCCGGTGGCGCGCCGGTGCCCCTGACCCAGGAGAACGCCGAGATCCGCGGCTGGGATTGGCTGCCCGACAGCAGCGGCCTGGTCTTCGGCCGTCGCGTGGACAGCCAGTCGCGGCTGTATCGCCTGGACCTGCAGACCCGGCGCCTGCACGACCTGGGCCTGGCCGATGCCGAGTCGCCGTCGATCTCGACCGAGAAGGGGCAGCTGGCCTTCATGCAGCGGCGCCCGCAGTTCAACCTGTTCCGCATCCAGCGCGCCAGCGCGCGCGGGGCCTATGCGCATGAGCGCCTGTTCCCGTCCAACGGGCGAGATTCGCAGCCGATGGTGTCTCCGGACGGGCGCCAGCTGGCGTTCGTCTCGGATCGTTCCGGCGATTACGCGCTCTGGTGGGCCGACCTGGCGCGGCCCGATTCCCTGCGTCCGGTCGAAGGCCTGTTGCCGGAAACCCGGCAGCCGGTGGACTGGGCGCCGGATTCGCGCTCGCTGCTGGCGATCGGTCGCGATGACGGTGGCCGGCCCCTGTTGTACGAGGTGCTGCCTGCCGAGGGCCGGGCGAACCGCCTGCCGGTTCCGGTGCCGCGGCCGTTGCAGGGGCTGCATGTCGGCGATCCGGGCCGGATCCTGGTGCTAGCGGCCGACGACGGCGGCGGCGCCAGCCTGGTCCTGTACGACCGCACGCGGCAGCCCTGGCGCGAGCTGGCACGCCTGCCTGACGTCTCCCAGGCCCGCTACGAGCCCGCCGGGGACCAGGTCTACTTCACCCGGTTCTCCGATGGCGGGCTGTGGCGGATCGATGCCGCGCTGGATGCCGCCAGCCTGGCCACCATCGACCAGGAAGCCCCCGGACGCTGGCGATATCGCAACTGGGCGCTGGCCGGGCAGGGCCGGGTCTACTATCTCGCGCCGGGCCCCAACTGCTTCAGCCAGCTTTCGAACCTGGGCGCGGCCGTGCACGCCACCCCCCGCTGTGTCGCCGCCGATCGCTTCAGCACCACCAACGGCTTCAGCGTCGACCGCCATGATGGGTCGCTGTACATCGCCCTGGCTGCGGCCGACGGGGCCGGAATCGGCTTCATGGCGCTGCCGAAAGCGCCGCCGCCCGCCCTCGGCGTGGTGTCCAAATGGCTGATTGCACTGAAAAAATCGCCTTCGTGATTTCTTCGGGGTGGGCTTCGTGGCGATTTCGCCGCGATTTCGCCTAAACCTCCTGATCCACGCCCGCTTCGGCAAAACAATCCGCCCTCTTTGGCAAACAGGGGTGGCGTGATGAACCTAATGGTGGCGGCCGATCGCGGCCAGGCGATTTCGCTGGAACAGGACGGCGAGCCGTCCGTGCCGCTGTGCATGGCGGTGTCGCGACTGGGCAGCGTGCGCCCGGCGGCCGGAACCTTCACCCTGTGGGTGCAGCTGCGTGGGCGCTCCTGGATCGAATCCAAGGAAGGCAAGTTCCGCCTGCGCGCCGGCGACTGGATTGCCTTCGACCGCGACTCGCGTCCCACCGTGCAGGCCGACCGCAATGGCCTGGCGATCGGCGTCGGGCTGGGCGGTGCCGGCCTGCAGGCGCTCGCCGAGCTGACCGACAGCGCGCTCTACCCCGGCCGCAGCCAGCTCGGCCGCAGCGACCTGCGCATCGCCCTGCGCCTGTGGCGCAACGCCGCGCGCAGCGGCGACGCCGCCGGTGCCCGCCCGATGCTGCTGCACATGGCTGCCATGCAACGCGGCTTCGCCCAGCAGGAGCAGCGCTGCCCGGGCCGCTCGCGCAGTCGCCGCCGGCAGGTGTTCGGCCGCATGCAGCGCGCCCGCCTGTACCTGGAAGGCAATAGCGACCGGGTGGTGCGCGTGGCCGAACTGGCGCAGCTGACCAATTTCTCCAGCTGGTATGTCTCCAAGACCTTCCAGAGCCTGTACGAGGAAAGCCCGCAGGCGCTGTCGGCGCGGCTGCGCCTGGAGCGCGCGGCCGACCTGCTGTGCGACACCTCGATGATGATCGGCGAGGTGGCCGCGGCCAGCGGCTTCGACAACTGCTGCAGCTTTGCCCGCGCGTTCCGCGCCCGCTTCGGGGTAACGGCGTCCCACTATCGCGACCAGCTGGCCCTGTCGCCAGAGTCGGCAAAGTCAGGCGGCATGCGGCGCAAAGCGGTTGCCTTCACACGGTCGTAATTTGCTGGGGGCGTTTAACACGCCACTAACGACCTTTGGAGAGATTGATGAACTTCCGCACTCCCGTGCGGGTGGGCCTGCTGCCCGCCAGCATTGCGATCGCGTTGACGCCGGCTTTTGCCGCCGCGCAAGAGCAGACCGCCGATCAGAGCACCACCACCCTCGACCGTATCGAAATCACCGGCTCGCGCATCCGCTCGGTCGACGTGGAAACCGCCCAGCCGGTCTTCACCGTCTCCTCCGAGGACATCAAGCGTTCGGGCCTGGTCAGCGTGGGCGATATCCTGCAGAACCTGACCGTCTCGGGCACCCAGACCTTCAGCAAGGCGGCGGTGCTGACCTCCAACGCCGAGCAGGGTGGCCAGTACGTCAACCTGTACAACCTGGGCGAGCAGCGCACCCTGGTGCTGGTCAACGGCAAGCGCTGGACCACCAGCCTGTCGGGCGTCAGCGACCTGTCGACCATCCCGTCGGCCCTGATCGAGCGCATCGAAGTCCTCAAGGACGGCGCCTCGGCGATCTACGGCTCCGACGCCGTCGCCGGCGTGGTCAACATCATCCTGAAGAAGAATTTCGACGGCGCCCAGGCGTCGGCGTACTTCGGCCAGAACAGCCGTGGCGACGGCAGCAAGGAGCAGTACTCCTTCATCGTCGGCAACACCACCGACCGTTCTTCGCTGACCTTCGGCGTCAACTACACCAAGGAAGATCCGGTGTGGGCCAAGGATCGCGCGCTGACCCGCTACACCTACGGCCCGAACCATCCGCTGGACGGCCTCAGCGCCACCGGTCCGTGGGGTCGTTTCAACAACGACGACGGCACCTGGGTGCGCAACCACACCGGTTCCTGGGACGGCTCGGGTTCGGCCATCGGTGATTCGGGCGACATCGCCAATTACCACAATGGCGTGACCGACGACGACTACTACAACGCCACGCAGCAGATGATGCTGCAGCAGTCGACCGAGACCAAGTCGGTGTTCGCGTCGGGCAGCTACAACCTGACCGACAACATCACCTTCAAGGCCACCGCGATGCATTCGGAGCGTGACTCCGAGCGCCAGATCGCCGGCTATCCGCTGACCTCGACCTCGCAGGCCAACTTCCCGGTCGCCATCAGCGCAGACAGCGTCTACAACCCGACCGGTGAGGACATCACCAGCTGGTACCGTCGCATCGTCGAGCTGCCGCGCGTCAGCGAGAACAACGTCAAGACCAACCACTTCGACGCTGCCGTGGAAGGCATGTTCGACGTGAACGGCCATGGCTGGAACTGGGACGTCGGCTTCAACTACAACAAGTACGACGTCGTCCAGAAGAGCACCGGCAACATCAACCTGCTGGCGCTGCAGAAGGCCCTGGGCCCGTCGTTCATCAACGCACAGGGCGTCGCGCAGTGCGGCACCGCCGCCAACCCGATCACGCTGGGCACCAACCAGTCGCTGGGCCAGTGCACGCCGTTCGACATCCTCGGCGGTCCGTCGAACTCGACCCCCGAATCGCTGGCCTACATCAGCACCCTCGGCCAGGCCACGCAGGGCAACGAGACCAAGCAGTACACCGCCAACATCACCGGTGGCCTGTTCGACATGCCGCTGAACGCCGGCGAGTTCTCGTTCGCTGCCGGTTACGAGCACCGTGAAGTCAGCGGCTACGACTATCCCGACCAGCTGTCCAGCGCCGGTTACACCACCGACCTGGCCGCCGGCCCGACCGATGGCCGCTACCAGACCAACGAGTTCTACCTGGAATTCCTGATTCCGGTGCTCAAGGACATGCCGTTCGCCAAGGAACTGTCGTTCGACGTGGCCAGCCGCTACTCGAACTATGACCGTTTCGGCAACACCACCAACAGCAAGTTCAGCCTGACCTGGAAGCCGATCGACGACCTGCTGGTCCGCGGTACCTACGCCAACGGCTTCCGCGCGCCGACGCTGGAAGACACCTTCGGCGGCGGCTCGCAGACGTTCGACGACTACACCGATCCGTGCGATGCACGCTTCGGCCAGCTCGGCACCGCCTCGGTGGCGCAGCGCTGCGCGGCCCAGGGCCTGGCGCCGACCTTCCGCCAGACTGATTCGGCCGGCAACCCGATCAGCGCCCGCGACACGCAGGGCAACACCGCGTTCAACGCCGGCGTGGGCAACGCCGACCTGCAGCCGGAGTTCAGCCGTACCCGCACGCTGGGCTTCGTTTACAGCCCGCACTTCGTCGACGGCCTGGACTTCTCGCTGGACTGGTACAAGATCTCGATCTCCAACGTCATCACGGCGGTTGATGCGAACTACGTGCTCAACCAGTGCTACGTCGGCAACGTCGAGTCGTTCTGCAACGACTTCACCCGTGACGCGACCACCGGCCAGGTCGTGACGCTGAACCGTGGCAACGCCAACCTCGGCAAGCTGGAAACCGAAGGCTACAACTTCGGCGCCCACTACCGCCTGCCGGAGCTGGGCATCGGCCAGTTCGCCGTCACCCTGGACAGCAACTACCTCACCTCGTTCCGCTCGCAGTCCGAGCCGGGCGCGCCGTGGGGCGACTACGCCGGTTACTGGAACTACCCGCGCGTGCGTGCCAACCTGGGCGTGAGCTGGTCGCTGGGCAGCCTGTCGGCCAACTGGGACCTGCGCTACTACGGCGGTTTCCGCGACTACTGCTGGTCGGCCGACGAGGAATGCTCGGAGCCGAACTACCAGACGAGCAACCCGGCTTGGGGCGGCGGCGACGGCGCCAACAAGAAGGGCTCGATCAACCAGCAGGACCTGTCGGTCACCTGGGCTGCTCCGTGGGATGGCAACATCACCATCGGCGTGCGCAACCTGTGGAACAAGCAGCCGCCGATCACCTACTCGGTGACCAACAACAGCTCGTCGTCGATCGACCCGATGCTGGACTACGATCGCTTCTTCTTCATGAACTACACCCAGCGCTTCTGATCCATCGAATGCGGTAAGCGATCTGGAAAGGCGGGCCTCGTGCCCGCCTTTCCTTTTCTCGCGGTTCCGCTCCGCGCAGCCGTCGAAGTCGGACAAACAAAAGGCCCGCTTTCGCGGGCCTTGCCGTTCCACGGGGTGAAGCAGCCGGCTCAGGCGCCGACGGCCATCCCGGTCAGGGTTTCGGCCTGTTCGCGCCATGCCGGCAGGCGCGGCAGCACGCCGACCTTGGCCAGGTAGGCCTCGTCGACCGGCTCGCCGGAAGCCAGCGCCGTGGCGACATGCACCGCGCCGCTGACCCAGAAGCTGCGCGTGCTCGAGCGCTGCGGGGCGCGCTGGAACGCGACCGCCTCGATGATCGGCATCGGCAGGCCCCACAGGCCGAGCAGGTAGGCGCCCGCTTCGGTATGGCCGGGGCGGTCCTCGGAGGCGTCCGGGTCGCGTTCGTTGCGCACGCCGGGCAGCAGCAGGCCGATGTCGGCCAGCAGCGCGGCGGTCGCGCCCAGCTCGGCGCTGGCGTGCGGCAGCAGCTTGGCGGCCAGTCGCGAGGACACCAGCGCGCGGCGCTGCATTGCGTTGCGCTCGGCCACCGACAGGGTGGGTATCGAGAAGACCTCGCTGGCCAGGACCAGGTCGCGCAGGGTGGAAACGCCCAGGCGGGTTACCGCCGTGCGCAGATCGGTGATGCTGCGGCCACCGGAGAAGAACGCCGAGTTGCACAGCTGCAGCACCTTGGCGGCGATCGCCGGGTCGGCAGCCACCAGCTTGGCGATGTCCGCCGCGTCGGTGTCCTCGTCGGCCTCCAGCGCGTGCATCAGGTTGAGATACAGGTGCGGCGGCGAGGGCAGCTTCTCGATGCGGCCGATCGCCGAACGCAGGCGCGGGTTGTCCAGCAGCTCGCGCAGTTCCTCCAGGCTGGTGATCGCCTCCAGCAGCACTTCCGGCGCCAGCGGCAGCGGCAGGAAGCGGTGGGCGACGCCGATGATCCGCGACGGCGGTGCGCGCTGGCTGTCGCCGGCGGCCACCAGGGCGATGCGGATGGTTTCCGGACGCAGCGTGCGGATCTGGCCGAGCAGGGTGGCGGCGGTCAGGTCAGGCAGTTCCGGCGCGACGATGACCACGTCGATCGGCGACTGCGCGGCAGCGGCGATGGCGGAATTGCCATCGGGCACCTGCTGCACCTGGAACTCGTCCCCAAGATCACCCAGATACTCGACCAGCTCCGGCGGCAGGCTGGATTCGTCGCCGACAAACAAGATACGCAAGACACTTCCCCAAAGGCGGGGGCCGCCAGTGGCGCGACCCCGAAAGAGCTTGCAATGTACTGCAACCGGTTACCCCGGTCATCGGGATCACGCTGGAAACGTGACCCCGATCTCCGTGTCCGACGATGGTCGGGCGGCCCCTATTCAGCTGGCGTCGGCGCTGTAGCGCTCGACGGCCTCGACCAGGATCTTCTTGGCTTCGGCGGCGCCGCCCCAGCCGTCGAGCTTGACCCACTTGCCCTTTTCCAGGTCCTTGTAGTGCTCGAAGAAGTGGCCGATGCGCTCCAGCCAGTGGCTGGACACCTGGTTGATGTCCTCGATGTGGGCGTAGCCGGAGAAGATCTTGGCGACCGGCACGGCAAGGATCTTCTCGTCGCTGCCGGCCTCGTCGCTCATCTTCAGCACGCCGACCGGACGGCAGCGGACCACCGAGCCGGGGACCAGCGGCAGCGGCAGCACGACCAGCACGTCGGCCGGGTCACCGTCGCCGCACAGGGTGTTGGGCACGTAGCCGTAGTTGCAGGGGTAGCGCATCGGGGTGGAGAGGATGCGGTCGACGAAGATCGCGCCGCTGGCCTTGTCGACTTCGTACTTGACCGGCTCGGAATCCTTCGGGATCTCGATGACGACGTTGATTTCTTCCGGCAGGTTCTTGCCGGCGTTGACCAGTTCCAGGCCCATGCGTGCTCCGAGGCGTTCTAGCGGTGATGTGGACCGCAAATTCTACGCGTTCGGCTGCTGCGCTGCAGCGAGGGGCCCGGCTCGGACGGCCCTGCGTCCGGCCGGTTGGCGCGGACGGGGTGGCCGGGGACCGTGTAGCCGGCCCACCCGGGTACCCACCTGTCCCGCCGGGGCCGGCGGGACAGGCGCGGCCGGCCCCTTTACAGCAGCGGCACCAGCAGCAGGGCGACGATGTTGATGATCTTGATCAGCGGATTGATGGCCGGCCCGGCGGTGTCCTTGTAGGGATCGCCGACGGTGTCGCCGGTTACCGCGGCCTTGTGCGCCTCGCTGCCCTTGCCGCCGAAGTGGCCATCCTCGATGTACTTCTTGGCGTTGTCCCAGGCGCCGCCGCCGGTGGTCATCGAAATGGCCACGAACAGGCCGGTCACGATCGTGCCGATCAGCAGGCCGCCCAGGGCACGCGGGCCGAGCAGCAGGCCGACCACGATCGGCACCACCACCGGCAGCAGCGAGGGCAGGATCATCTCCTTGATCGCCGAGCGGGTCAGCATGTCCACGGCGCGGTCATACTGCGGCTTGCCGGTGCCCTGCATGATGCCGGCGACCTCGCGGAACTGCCGGCGCACCTCCTCCACCACCGCACCGGCGGCGCGGCCCACCGCTTCCATCGCCATTGCGCCGAACAGGTAGGGGATCAGGCCGCCGATCAGCAGGCCGATGATCACGGTGTGGTCGGACAGGTCGAAGGTGAACACCTCGTTCGGGTGTGCGGCCTGCAGGTTGTGCGTGTAGTCGGCGAACAGCACCAGAGCCGCCAGCGCCGCCGAACCGATCGCATAACCCTTGGTCACCGCCTTGGTGGTGTTGCCGACCGCGTCGAGCGGGTCGGTGACCGCACGTACTTCCGGCGGCAGCTCGGCCATCTCGGCGATGCCGCCGGCGTTGTCGGTGATCGGTCCGTAGGCGTCCAGCGCGACCACCATGCCGGCCATCGACAGCATCGAGGTGGCGGCGATGGCGATACCGTACAGGCCACCGAAGTGGTACGCGCCCCAGATCGCCGCGCACACCGCGATCACCGGCAGGGCGGTCGATTTCATCGACACGCCAAGCCCGGCGATGATGTTGGTGCCGTGGCCGGTGGTGCTGGCCGCGGCGACGTGCTGCACCGGCTTGTAGTCGGTGCCGGTGTAGTACTCGGTGATCCATACGATCAGCCCGGTCAGCACCAGGCCGATCAGCGCGCAGGCATAGATCGCGTTGGCGCCATGGGTGTTCTCGCCCATCAGCGCCCGGGTGATCGGCCAGAACGCGATCGCGGCGATCACGCCGGAGACGATCACGCCCTTGTACAGCGCGCCCATGATCGAGCCGCCCGGCCTGGTCTTGACGAAGGTCGCGCCGATGATCGAGGCGATGATCGAGGCGCCGCCCAGCACCAGCGGATATAGCACGGCGTGCGACCCGGCCTCGGCGGCCATCAGCCCGCCGAGCAGCATCGTGGCGATCACCGTCACCGCGTAGGTTTCGAACAGGTCGGCGGCCATGCCGGCGCAGTCGCCGACGTTGTCACCGACGTTGTCGGCGATCACCGCAGGATTGCGCGGGTCGTCTTCGGGGATGCCGGCCTCCACCTTGCCGACCAGGTCGGCGCCCACGTCCGCGCCCTTGGTGAAGATGCCGCCACCCAGACGCGCGAAGATCGAGATCAGCGAGGAACCGAAGGCCAACCCCACCAGCGCGTGCAGGCTCTGCTCAAGCGGCAGGCCAAGCTGCTGCAGCACCCCGTAATACCCGGCCACGCCGAGCAGGCCCAGGCCGACCACCAGCATCCCGGTGATCGCGCCGCCGCGGAATGCGACGTCCATGGCCTTGCCCAGTCCGTGGCGGGCGGCCTCGGCGGTACGCACGTTGGCGCGCACCGAGACGTTCATGCCGATGTAGCCGGCCAGGCCGGACAGAACCGCGCCGATCGCAAAGCCAATGGCCGTGTACCAGCTCAGGAACAGCCCCACCAGCAGGAACAGCACCGCACCGGCGATCGCGATCGTGAGGTATTGCCGGTTGAGGTAGGCGCGGGCGCCTTCCTGGATGGCGGCGGCGATCTCCTGCATGCGTTCGTTGCCGGCCGGCTGCGCCAGGATCCAGCGTGCCGAGACTATGCCGTAGAGGATCGCCAGTACCGCGCAGCCCAACGCCAGCACCAAACCGTAATGTTCCAGCATGACCCCTCCCAGAGTTGTGGATGTCGTCCGGCGCGGAACGAACCAAGAAGGCCTGCGCGCACGCAGCGGGGCGGGGAGCAGGGACCACGTAACCTGATCGGCCGCCTGGCCGCCACGCACTCGCGATGTTCGTCATGCCCTGGATCGAGGCCGAGTATGCCCGGCACCCGTCGATGCCGCTACCGGCCCACCTGGCGGCAGGCCAGGAGCGAGGCAATCGCCGCCATGTCGCCCCGCAGCATGCGTGCATGATGGAGGCGTGCGATGCATGCCCGGACCTTGTCGCGATGTTCAGGCGTTTCGTGACAGCCTGCGCCTTTCTCGTGCAGGGAGCCGCGCCATGTCATCGATCTCCAGGGCCTTTGCCAGCTTGTGCCTGCTCGGCGTGGTGGCCTCGGCCAGCGCGGCCGACCCCGTGCCGGAGCGGCAGCGCCCGCCCGGCACGCCGCAGGCAGTCGGCGCGCTGCATACGCTGCGGCAGATTCCCGAGGCCTGCGCGCGGCTGGAGGGCATGTTCACCGGCCAGGCCGCCGAGCCTTACCGCTTCTCGGTGGTGCCGAGCAGCCCCAGCTGCCAGCCGCGCGCGCGTTACGTCGACTACCTGCAGGCAGCGCCAGAGGCTGCGCATGGCTGGAAGCTCAACGACGTGATCCGCGTACCCAACGCCGGGTGTCCGTCGCAGCAGGCGGTGGTGCGGGTATGGCGGCTGCCGGCCGACAACCAGCCGCCACAGCTCGACGGCCAGGGCCAGGCGCGCATCTACCTGCAGGAGGCCAAGCAGCAGGCCGCCAGCGGCAAGGTGCCGAAGGTGGCGCTGTTTTCGGCGCAGATGACGCTTGAGGGCAAGACCTGCCCATGAGTCGAGCGGCGCGCCGGACCGGGTGTGCCGGCGCGCCTGCGGGGCATCAGTCGACCCGGTCGAGCTTGGCCGCCATGCCCGAGAACGTGGCTTCGTCCGAGGGAGCCAGGTTGGGGCGGCCGGAGAGGATGCCCATGTTCATCGATGCTTGCACGTAGTAGGTCTCGCCCGCCTCGACCTCCAGGTCGAGCACGTCCTTGACCTCGGAATGGACCACGTACTGGTGCCTGCCCGGCTCGACCAGCGCGACGAAGTACTTGCCGCTGCGGAGCTTGCCCAGTTCGTTCTCGCCCTCGCGCACCTTGAAACCGAAGGCGCTGCCGGCGAACTTGCTGGGGCGGAAGAACACGATCTGCGCCTTGTCGGCCGGCGCGGCGGCGATGAGCCCCTGGGCAACGCCGGCGGTGGCGTTGTTACCGGCGGCTGCATCGGGTTGGGCGGCGTGTGCGCCACCGGCGCCGAGCGCGAGCAGCAGCGGAAGCAGGGTCAGGCGATGGCGCATGGGTCGGTTTCCTTGTCAGACGAGGATGGAGCGGCGGACGCCGCTGGTGTCATGGGGATGTCATTGAAGTCATAGCGAAGCTTCGCGGTGCCGTGGGTGCCGGCGGGGATGACCAGGTCCTTGCCACGGATGAGCAGGCCGAATGCACCGATCACCGTCGACACGCCGGCAGACAGCGCGGCCTCGCTCCTGCCGCTGCCGCCGAGGCTGAAGCCCCGCAGCGGGATGCAGCGGTCGTTCCAGTGCAATGCGCGTACCGTCACCAGCAGCTCGCCTGCGCCGCCGCCGGCACGCGGATGGGCGGCATGCACCACCTGGCCCACGCCGCGCACGTCGGCGGGAACGCGCTCTACGCCGTCGATCAGCAAGGGCGCGGCCAGGCGGATGGGGAAGACATCGCCACGCTGTCGCGTGCCCGAGCTCACTTCCTCGAGGATCTCGATGTCCACGGCGGTGCCGGCGGGGACCAGTGGGGCAACGGTGGCCGCTCCGGCGGTAGCTGTCGGCGCGGTCGCCGACGTTACGCTGGCGGGTGCAGGCTGCGCCTGCGCCCGGATGCCACCGGCCCATGCGAACGCCAAGCACAAGCACGCCGCCGTCACCGGCAACCTGGTGTATCCCTGCATCTGTTGTCCCCCTGTGGCCGGCACGCCGTGATCGACGTGCCGTCGCGGCGATCCTAGCGCCAGTCGCCGCGCCGCACCAGCCGGTTCACCCGGCCCAGTCCGGCAGCTTGCGCGCCACCGCCACGTTCTTCAGCGTGACGTACTTCGGCAGGCCGTCGCGGCCGTAGGGCAGCGGGGCCTCGCCCTGGATCAACGGCTGCAGGTAGCGGCGTGCGCGCTCGGTGATGCCGAAACCATCCTTGCGGATGAAGCTGGCCGGCATCTTCTTCTCTTGGTTGGCGATCTTCGCCAGCGGCGCCGGCTCGATCCGCCAGCGGTAGGGCACGTCGCTGGTGCGCACGATCACCGGCATCACCGCGTTGCGGCCCTCCAGCGCGTATCGCACCGCGGCCTTGCCGACCGCCTGCGCCTGCGCCCAGTCGGTACGCGAGGCCAGGTGGCGGGCCGAGCGCTGCAGGTAGTCCGGCAGCGTCCAGTGCACCTTGTAACCCAGCCCCTGCTTGACCCGCTCGGCCAGGTGCGAGGCCACCCCGCCCAGCTGGGTGTGGCCGAAGGAGTCCTTGCTGCCACCGGCATCGGCGACGAAGCGGCCCTCGGCGTCCTGGATGCCCTCGCTGGCCACGACCACGCACCAGCCCACCTTTTCCACTACCTTGCGCACCTGCGCCAGGAAGGCCTGTTCGTCATAGGCACGTTCGGGCAGCAGGATGATCTGCGGGGCCTCGTCGGGCGACTGGCCGGCCAGCCCGGCGGCGGCGGCCAGCCAGCCGGCGTGCCGGCCCATCGCCTCGTAGATGAACACCTTGGTGGACGTGTCGGCCATGGCGGCCACGTCCAGCGCCGCCTCGCGCACCGACACGGCGGTGTACTTGGCGGCGGAGCCGAAGCCCGGGCAGGTGTCGGTCACCGCCAGGTCGTTGTCGATGGTCTTGGGCACGCCGATGCAGTGCAGCGGGTAGCCGAAGGCCTGTGCCAGCTGGGAGACCTTCCAGGCGGTGTCGGCCGAGTCGTTACCGCCGTTGTAGAGGAAATAGCGCACGTCGTGGGCGCGCAGCACGTCCAGCAGGCGCTCGTAGCGCGGCCGGTCGGCTTCCAGCGACTTGAGCTTGTAGCGGCACGAGCCGAACGCCCCGCCCGGCGTATGGGCCAGCGCGCGGATGCTGGCCGCCGATTCCCTGCCGGTGTCGATCAGGTCCTCGCGCAGCGCCCCGAGGATGCCGTTGCGCGCCGCCAGCACCTTGACCTTGTGGGCGCGGGCCTCGGCGATCACGGCCGCCGCGGTGGCGTTGATGACGGCGGTCACGCCGCCGGACTGCGCGTAGAGCAGGGTGCCCTGGGCCATGGGGGACAGTCTCCTGTAGCGGTTGGACATTGCCGGGACATTACCCGGATGCGGTAAAGTGGGTGTATTGCGGTGCAGCGAGATCGCATCGGCCCTCGCCGGCTGACCCCTGCGCCCCCGTCGATTTCCCCCCATTCTTAACTCTCTTGGAGTCACACGATGCGATTGGTTCTGTTGGGACCGCCCGGTTCGGGCAAGGGAACCCAGGCGGCCCGACTCAAGGAAAAGCTGAACATCCCGCACATCTCCACCGGCGACCTGCTGCGCGCCGAAGTCGCCGCCGGCACCCCGCTGGGCCTGCAGGCCAAGGAAGTCATGGCCCGCGGCGACCTGGTCTCCGATGAAATCCTGCTTGGCATGCTGGAATCGCGCCTGGGCCAGGCCGACGTCGCCAACGGCTTCATCCTGGACGGCTACCCGCGCAACCTGGCCCAGGCCGCTGCGCTGGACGGCCTGCTGGCCAAGATCGGCCAGCCGCTGGATGCCGTGGTCCAGCTGGACGTGGGCACCGACCTGCTGGTCGAGCGCATCGCCGGCCGCGCCAAGGCCGAAGGCCGCGAGGACGACAACCCCGAGTCCGTGCGCAAGCGCCTGCAGGTCTACAACGACTCCACCGCCCCGGTCATCGGCTTCTTCGCCGACCGCGGAACCCTGGCCCGCGTCGACGGCGTCGGCTCGCTGGACGAAGTCCTCGAGCGCATCACCGCCGCCCTGCAGGGCTGACGGCCCGGCGCGCCCTCCAAGGGCGCGTCAGGCCAGGCGCTGTAGGAGCGGCTTAAGCCGCGACCTGCTGGATTCCCGCGCTCGCGGCTGAAGCCGCTCCCACAGTGCAATCACAACCATTGCGCCCCCTGGAGGATAGCCCCCTTTGTTAAGGGGGCGCGGCGAAGCCGCGGGGATAGGCAGGCCATGGTTCTGGGCGCGGAGCGGCCTGCCCGCGCAGCGGGCGCGCCGACAGGCGCGGGGATAGGAAGCCACTGAGTCGGGTCCCGAAGTTTGCGCAGCAAACTTTGGGGGGGCGTTACCGCGAAGCGGTTCGCCACCACGAAAAAGCCCCGGCACCGCATGGCGATGCCGGGGTCTGATTTCAAATAAGCGCCAGCGGTCAGGCTTGCTCAGAGCCCCGCAACACGAGCTCCCTGGGGATTGGCCTCTTGGGGAGTATGGCCATTAGGGGTTGCTGCGGCTGGCGTTCAGTATTGTGACCAGACCGTTCAGCAGCTCATATCAGGAAGTTCCTGACACTGGTCACGATATTCCCGACAGCGGCAACGATGCCCCGCAGCGGCGCGGATTCCGGGAACGCCGGGGATCGGAGACAATCGCAGCATGAGCAAAATCCATATCCTCGGCATCGCCGGGACCTTCATGGGCGGCGTGGCTGCCCTTGCGCGCGAGCTGGGGCACGAGGTCGAGGGCAGCGACCAGGCGATCTACCCGCCGATGTCCACCCAGCTCGAGACGCTTGGCATCGCCCTGCGACGCGGCTACGAGCCCGCCAATATCAGCGCCGACTGCGACGAGATCGTGATCGGCAATGCGCTTTCGCGCGGGAACCCGGCGGTCGAGGCCGTGCTCGACCAGGGCCGCCGCTATACCTCCGGCGCGCAATGGCTGGCCGAGCGGGTGCTCCCGGGCCGGGAGACGCTGGCCATCGCCGGTACCCACGGCAAGACCACCACGACCACCATCCTGACCTGGCTGCTGGAAGCCGCCGGCCGCCAGCCGGGCTTCCTGATCGGTGGGGTGGCCGAGGACTTCGGTGTTTCCGCCCGGGTCGGCGCCGGTCGCGAGTTCGTCGTCGAGGCCGACGAGTACGACACCGCGTTCTTCGACAAGCGCAGCAAGTTCGTCCACTACCGGCCGCGGGTGGCCATCCTCAACAACCTCGAGTACGACCACGCCGACATCTTCCCCGACGTGGCGGCGATCCAGCGCCAGTTCCACCACCTGGTGCGTACCGTGCCGGGCAATGGCCGGCTGATCGTCAACGGCGAGGACGAGCGCCTGGCCGAAGTACTGGCGATGGGCTGCTGGACCCCGGTGGAGCGGTTCGGCTTCGCCCCCGGGCTGGAATGGAGCGCGCGCCTGCTTGCCGCCGATGGCAGCCATTTCGCCGTGCTGCACGAGGGCCGGGAGATCGGCCAGGTGGAATGGCCGCTGCTCGGCCGCCACAACGTGCTCAATGGCCTGGCGGCGCTGGCCGCCGTGCACGCGGTGGGCGTGGATCCGGCCAGCGTGATGGCTGCGCTGAAGCAGTTCCGCAGCGTGAAGCGCCGGCTGGAAGTGCTCGGCGAGCACAACGGCATCACGGTCTACGACGACTTCGCCCATCATCCGACCGCGATCGCCACCACCCTGGAGGGCCTGCGCGCGCGCGTGGGCGATGCACGCATCGTCGTGGCCATGGAGCCGCGCAGCAATTCGATGCGGCTGGGCGCGCATGCCGGGGCGCTGGCCCCTTCCCTGGACGGCGCCGATGCGGTGGTGTTCCTGCATCGTCCGGAACTGGCCTGGGACGCCAAGCCGATCCTGGCCCGGGTGCGCGGGCAGTCGCAGGTGGTCGCCGATGTCGAGGCGCTGCTGCAGGCGTTGCAGGCGCAGGTGCGCCCGGGCGACCACGTGGTGTTCATGTCCAACGGCGGCTTCGACGGCGCGCCGCGGCGCTTCCTGCAGGCACTGGCCGACTGAGCCGCCGCATGCACGGGGACGATCTCCAGACCCTGCCGCTGTTCCCGCTGCACGCCGTGCTGCTGCCCGGCGCGGTGATCGCGCTGCGGGTATTCGAGCGCCGTTACCTGGACCTGGTGCGTGAGAGCGGTCGCAACGGCGCCAGCTTCGGTGTCTGCCTGATCCTGGAAGGGCAGGAGGTCGGCGCCCCCGCCACCCCGGCGGCGTTCGGTACCGAGGCGCGGATCGAGGATTTCGACCTCGGCGCCGACGGCGTGCTGGTGCTGCGGCTGCGCGGCGGCCGGCGCTTCCATGTCGAACGCACGCGCGTGCGTGACAACGGCCTGGTGGTGGGCGACCTGCGCTGGGGCGAGCCGGACAGCGATGACGAGCTGCGGCCCGAGCACGCGCTGCTGGCAACCCTGCTCGAGCATCTCGTCGAGCAGGCCGGCATGCAGTACGCGCCGGCAACGCCAGCACAGCTGGACCAGGCCGCATGGGTCGGCTGGCGGCTGGCCGAACTGCTGCCGCTGGCCGAGGCGCAGCGCCTGGCGCTGCTGCAGCACGACGACCCGCATGCGCGGCTGGACCTGCTGCTGTCCTGGATGCCGGAAGACTAGGGACTGGGCGCCGGCGCCGGGGCTGAGGCGGTCACGTCGACCAGCACCACCGGCATGCCGCTGCGCGGCCGGTATTCCATGCGCCAGGCCAGCCCATCGAGCGAGGCCTGCAGGGCATCCAGTGCCGGATCCACGCCGCGCATCGGCCGCCACAGGCCGACCAGGCCGAAGTGCCGGTCGAAGTGCAGGGTCTGCGTGCTGCCCAGCCACAGCGGCGTATCACCGGGCTGCAGGCGGGCGGAGGCCGGCCACAGGCGCAGCACGTGCAGCTCGTTCGCATCGGCGCCCGGGCGGACCAGCAGCAGGGCCTCGACCTGGGTGTCCAGGGTCGCCGGCAGGACCGGCACGTCGGACGGCCCGGCCTGGGTTTCCAGCAGACGCAGGGCCTCCTGCCAGCCGGCCTGCGGCTGCACGCGCCAGCCGGTGGCTTCAAGGCGGGCGCGCAGCGGGTCCAGCGGACCGGCGACCTGCACGTCCAGCGGCCAGCGCTGGTCGTCGTCGAATTCGTTGCGGCGCGCCGGCAGCGCACGCCAATGCCGGGCCCACCAGTCGGCGTGCGCGAGCTCGATCCGCACCGGATGCGGCGGCTCGAACTTGACCAGCTTCTCCTCCAGGTGCCGCGGGGCGAGGAATATCGCCGCCACGACGAAGGTGCCGTAGAACAACCAGGACACCGGCTTGACCCAGAACGAGCGGTTGAAGCGCCGCCGGTAGGCGATGCCCAGCACCAGCAGCCAGAACGTGCCGAACAACATGCCGCCGACCACGTCGCTGAGCCAGTGCGCGCCCAGGTACAGGCGGGCAAAACCAATCGTGGAGACCACCGCGCCGCAGACCAGATAGGGCCAGACGCGGCTGCGCCCGGGCAGCTCGCGGGCGATCAGCACGGCGAAGAAGCCGAAGCTGATCGTCGCCATGGTCACCGCCACGGACGGGAAGCCGAATCCGCTGCTGGCCGCTGGCGGCCGCACCACGTGCACCGTGGCGCCCAGCAGCTTGGTCAGCGCCAGGCCGAAGGCCAGCGCAGCCAGCCAGTGCGCCACGGACATCCAGCGCCGCCGCCACAGCAGGTAGCCCATGGCCACGGCGATCGCCGGCAGCAGGATCTGCCAGTCGCCAAGCGAAGCCAGCGCCGCCATCGGGTAGTCGGCGAGCGGATTACGCAGGGCCAGCATCAGGTCGTGCACGGCCAGGTCGATGCCCAAGGGCTCGCCGTGCGCCAGCACCACCATCAGCAGCACGAACCAGCCCCAGCCCAGCAGCAGGAGCATCAGCGCCAGCACGGCCAGCGGCACCGATTCGCGGCGACCGGGGTCGAACACGCCCACCGACCAGTTGCCCAGCACCGGATGCCGGTGCGACCACGACAGCAGGCGGGCCAGCAGCGAGTCCAGGTGCATCGCCGACCAGCGGTAGCCATACAGCACGAAGGCCCAGGCCATGCCCAGCACCACGGCCAGCAGTGTCACCACCACGAACAGCCGGCCGGCGACCGCGGCCACCGCATCGTAGGCGGTACCCAGCACCCAGCCCGGCACCAGGAACAGCAGCGCCCACGACAGCGCCGCCAAGCCGCTGGCGAAGAAGTAGCGGCGCAGCGGCATCCCCGCCATGCCGGCGATCGCCGGCACGAACGGGCGGATGGCGCCGACATAGCGCGCGACCAGGATGCTCTTGAAGGCATTGCGGCGGAACAGCACCTCGCCACGGTCGAGCAGCTGCGGATAGCGGTTGAACGGCCAGAAGCCACGCAGGCGATCTCCCCAGCGATGTCCGACCCAGTAGCTGATCGCATCCCCGGCGAAGGCGCCCACCGCGGCGCAGGCCACCGCGTAGGGGCCGGAGATCTGCCCGAGCCCGATCAGCACGCCGATGGCGAACAGCAGCGGCAGCGCCGGGACGATCGCGCCGAGCACGATGACCGCATCGCAGAACGCGATGGCGAAGATGACCGCGCCCGCCAGCGTGGGGTGGTTGCCGATCCACTCCAGCGTGGCGTCGATCCAGGGAGAGTTCATGGCCCGATTATAGAAGCCGTTGCATGACCGGCCACCGTGCCGCGTCGGCGGCTGCCGCCCCCTACAATGGCTGCATGAAGTCCCTGCCTCCCGGCGCCCAGGCGCTGAAGTCCGACACCTTCGGCCGCATCCTGCTGGTCCGGGCTGCCGATGGACCATTCGTGCGCCGCGACCTCACCGCTTCGCCGTGGTGGCTGCGCCTGCCGGCCTGGTACCTGGCCCGGCGCGAGGCCCGCGCGCTGCGGCGCCTGGACGGCATGCCCGCCACGCCGCGCCTGCTGGGCTGGGACGGCACCTACCTGGATCGCAGCTTTCTCGACGGGCAGGCGATGTACCTGCGGCCGCCACGCGGTGAGCTGGCCTACTTCCGCCAGGCTCGGCGCCTGCTGCAGCAGCTGCATCGGCGCGGCGTGGCCCACAACGACCTGGCCAAGGAAGCGAACTGGCTGGTGCGCGAAGATGGCACCCCCGCGGTGATCGATTTCCAGCTGGCGGTGTGTGGTGATCCGCGCTCGCGCTGGATGCGCCTGCTCGCCCGCGAGGACCTGCGCCACCTGCTCAAGCACAAGCGGACCTATTGCGGGCATGCGCTCACGCCGGTGGAGCGCCGGCTGCTCAAGCGCCATTCCTGGGTGCGCGACCTGTGGTTCCGGACCGGCAAGCCGGCCTACCGCTTCATCACCCGGCGGGTGCTGCACTGGGAAGACAACGAGGGGCAGGGGCCGAAGGCGTGATCCGTGGCGTATCCCGCTGCGCGGGCTTCGCCTCCAAGATTTGCTGCGCAAACCTTGGACCCTGACTTCTGCCTTGCCTATCCCCCGCGCCGTTGGCGCGTCCCCCTTAACAAAGGGGGACGGGGCGTACCCCGCTGCGCGGGCTTCGCCTCCAAGATTTGCTGCGCAAACCTTGGACCCTGACTTCTGCCTTGCCTATCCCCCGCGCCGTTGGCGCGTCCCCCTTAACAAAGGGGGACGGGGCGTATCCCGCTGCGCGGGCTTCGCCTCCAAGATTTGCTGCGCAAACCTTGGACCCTGACTTCTGCCTTGCCTATCCCCCGCGCCGTTGGCGCGTCCCCCTTAACAAAGGGGGACTCTCCTCCAGAGGGCGCGATGCGGGGGATTGCACTGTGGGACCGGCTTCAGCCGCGACTGTGGGTCTAGCTGCCTTTACATCGCCCGCGCGCGCAGAGCGTCGGGGCTGAAGCCCCTCCGACAGGGGGCGCCGTGGCTTCCAGCATCCTCGATTCGTTCGCACCCACGTCCGCAGCAGCGCGCTCCGCTCGCCCCTTATCAAAGGGGGACTCTCCTCCAGATGGTGATCGGGGCGGTCACTGCACTGTGGGAGCGGCTTCAGCCGCGATGGGAGTGTCGGGGCCTTCGGGTCGCCTGTGCCGGAAATCTGTCCGCGGCCGGTCTTCTCGCGTCGCGGCTGAAGCCGCTCCTACAATGGGGGCTCCCTACTGCGTGCGATCGCCATGAGCTCACTTGCCGGCAAGACCCTGTTCATCACCGGTGCTTCGCGCGGGATCGGCCTGGCGATCGCGCTGCGTGCGGCGCGCGATGGCGCCAACGTGGCCATCGCGGCGAAATCCTCGGTGCCCAACCCGAAGCTGCCGGGCACGATCCACAGCGCGGCCGAGGCGGTCAACGCGGCGGGTGGGCAGGGACTGGCACTGAAGTGCGACATCCGCGAGGAAGACCAGGTGCAGGCGGCGGTGGCCGCAACCGTGGACACCTTCGGCGGCATCGACATCCTGGTCAACAACGCCAGCGCGATCTGGCTGCGCGGCGCGCTCGACACGCCGATGAAGCGCTTCGACCTGATGCAGCAGGTCAATGCGCGCGGCAGCTTCCTGTGCGCGCAGGCCTGCCTGCCGCACCTGCTGCAGGCGCCGAACCCGCACATCCTCACCCTGGCGCCGCCGCCGTCGCTGGATCCGAAGTGGTGGGCGCCGCACACCGGCTACACGCTGGCGAAGATGGGCATGAGCTTCGTCACCCTGGGCCTGGCCGGCGAGTTCGGCCCGCAGGGCGTGGCGGTCAACGCGCTGTGGCCGCGCACGCTGATCGCCACCGATGCGCTCAACATGATCCCGGGCGTGGACCTGCGCAACGGTCGCCGCCCGGAAATCATTGCCGATGCGGCGCACGCGGTGCTCACGCGGCCTGCGGCGGGATTCAGCGGCCACTTCCTGATCGACGACGAAGTGCTGGCCCAGGCCGGCGTCACTGACCTGTCGGCCTACGCGGTGGACCCCGGCGCGCCGCTGCTGCCGGACCTGTTCCTGGACTGAGCGCCGCGCGCGCTCAGCCCGGCGGCAGCGGATTGAGCGGCGGCGGCAACTGCGTGCCGCAGCGGCGGCAGAACAGCGCGTCGCGGTCGTGGCCTTCCAGTCCGCAATGCGGACAGCCGCGGTTGTCGTGGCGATGCGCGTCCTCGGCGTCGCGCAGGCCCTTGGCCAGCTCGGCGGTGTAGATGCCGGTGGGCACGGCGATGATGCTGTAGCCGATCAGGATCAGTACCGAGGTGACGAACCGCCCGGCCGTGGTCTGCGGCACCACGTCGCCGAAGCCGACCGTGGCCATGGTCACGATCGCCCAGTACATGCTGGTCGGAATGCTGGTGTAGCCGTGCGCCGGGCCTTCGATCACGTACATCAGCGAGCCGGCCAGGATGGTGATGGTGATCACCGTGAACAGGAACACCAGCACCTTGCGCCGGCTGCGCCACAGCGCCTGCATCAGCATTCCGCTTTCCTCGACGTAGCGGGTCAGCTTGAGGATGCGGAACAGGCGCAGGATGCGCAGCACGCGCACCACCAGCAGGGTCTGCGCGCCGGGGATGAAGATCGACAGGTAGGTCGGCAGGATCGCCGCCAGGTCGATGACTCCCCAGATGCTGAAGGCGTAGCGCAGCGGCCGTTTCACCACCGACAGGCGCAGCAGGTACTCGGCGGTGAAGACCAGGGTGAAGGCCCATTCGACCACGTAGAAGGCGGTCGACCAGCGATTGTGGATCCACTGCACGCTGTCGATCATCACCACCAGCACGCTGGCCAGGATGGCGTAGACCAGCAGCAGGTCGAAATTGCGCTGCGGGCCCTTGTCGTGCAGGTAGATGATGTCGAACCAGCGCCGGCGCCAGCCGGTTTCGGTGGCGGGATTGAGCTGCGGGTCGGAGAACGGTCGCATGGCCGCATTGTGCCCCAGCGGCAGTCCCCCGCGACCGGCCGGAATGGGGGAGAATGCGGGACTTTCCCGCCACACCCGCCGCCGCCATGACCGAGAACACCGACCAGCTGCTGTCCCTGTCCCACTACTACCTGCCGGTCTACCGCCCGCGCCAGGTCGTGCTGGAGCGCGGCCAGGGCGTGCGGCTGTGGGACAGCGAGGGCCGGCAGTACCTGGACCTGGCCGCCGGCATCGCGGTGTGCGGGCTGGGCCATAACGATCCGGACCTGCACGCGGCGCTGGTCGAGCAGGCCGGCAAGCTGTGGCACACCAGCAACGTCTTCTACAGCGAACCGCCGCTGCGCCTGGCCGGGGAACTGGTCGAGGCCTCGCGCTTCGCCGAGCGGGTGTTCCTGTGCAATTCCGGCACCGAGGCCAACGAGTGCGCGATCAAGCTGGTGCGCAAGTGGGCCACGGCGCAGGGGCGGCCGCCGCAGCAGCGGGTGATCGTCACCTTCCGCGGCAGCTTCCACGGCCGCACGCTGGCGGCGGTGACCGCCGGTGCGCAGCCGAAGTACCAGGAAGGCTACGAGCCGCTGCCGGGCGGCTTCCGCTACTGCGATTACAACGACGAGGTGCAGCTGGAAGCAGCGATGGCCGCCGGCGACGTAGCCGCGGTGATGCTCGAGCCGGTGCAGGGCGAGGGTGGCGTGACGCCGGCCAAGCCGGGCTTCCTGCGTCGCGTGCGCGAGCTGTGCGACCACCACGGCGCGCTGATGGTGCTCGACGAGATCCAGGCCGGCATGGGCCGCACCGGCACGCTGTTCGCCTTCTGGCAGGACGAGGCGACGCCCGACATCGTCACCCTGGCCAAGGCGCTGGGCGGCGGTTTCCCGATCGGCGCCTGCCTGGCCGGGCCGAAGGTCGCCGAGACGATGCAGTTCGGCGCGCATGGCACGACCTTCGGCGGGAATCCGCTGGCCGCGGCAGTGGCGCGGGTGGCGTTGCGCAAGATCGCCTCCCCGCAGATCGCCACCAACGTCTCGCGCCAGTCGGCGGCACTGCGCGCCGGCCTGGAGCAGATCGGCCGCGAGACCGGTGTGTTCGCCCAGGTGCGCGGCCGCGGCCTGATGCTGGGCGCGGTGCTGGCGCCGGCGCATGCCGGACAGGCGGGGGCGATCCTGGATGCGGCGGCCGAGGAGGGCCTGCTGGCCCTGCAGGCCGGGCCGGACGTGCTGCGTTTCGTGCCGGCGCTGAACATCACCGATGCCGAGGTGGCGGAGGGCCTGGCGCTGCTGCGCAGGGCTATCGCGCGCTGGCAGTCGAAGTAACGGGGCCTTGAGGCGAGGATTCGCCGTTTGCTTATTTGCCGTGAAGGCGGGGCGCCCGCTTTCGCGCTGTATTGGGGTTTTATAAGGGCGCGCCCGGCTTCGGTAAGCCCGCGTGTGGCGTTACGGGCTATTCGTTCGGTCCTGCCGTGGCGACGGCATCATTCCAACGGTCGCGGCACGTCCACAGGAGCGCGGCCCCGACCCACCGGGGGTGGGTTCGTCGGGGCAACGGACGTCCTGTCCGACACCCCGAGCGCGGGCCATCCATGGCCCGCTCGACCCCACCCCCGCCGGGACGGGGCTTGGCGCTTCGGTTTCCAGGTCTTCGTTCGGTGGCGCGCTGGGAAGGGGAAGAGAAGAGCAAAGGCGGCGTCCCGGTCCTTACCGTGACCAGATGCATCTCCGCTTCGTCGGGAATGTCCTGTAGGAGCGGCTTCAGTCGCGACCTGCTGGACCTCGCGTCGCGGCTCAAGCCGCTCCCACAGTGCAATTGCCAGCGAAGCTGCAAACTCGCAGGTGGCATCGCCTCTCAGGGAATGCACGCTCTTGCTCTTCTCTTCCCCCCTTCCGGCGCGCTCCAAAAGAATGGGGAAACAAAAGCGCCGGGTGACGTCCCGGCGGGTAGGGGCGCGAGTGGCACAGGGATGTGCCACGTTCGGTTTCGTCACGACAGGGACGTCTGCCGAAACCGACGCGCCCCTACCCGTCGGGGCGGCGCTCCCAAACGTAAGTCAGAACCAACGTTCCGCACACCAAGGCGCGCCCTCAACAACCCCAATGCAGCCCGCGCAGCGGGCGCCCCGCTTTCCACGGAAAACAAGCCAGCCAAGCACAGTCCGTACGCGCACTCAGACCCACAGCCGATGCCGCGCCAGCACCCGCCGGAAGCTGCGCGGATCGCGCGAAGTATCCGCCCATAGCCCGGCGGCGCGGGCGCCGCGCACGTTGACGAACAGATCGTCGATGAACAGCGTATGCCGCGGCTGCGCGTCCAGCGCGTCGAGCACCTTCAGGTAGACCCCGCGCTGCGGCTTGCGGCCGCCGAACTGGCCGCTGCAGAACACGCTCCCTTCCAGCATCGGCGCCAGCGACGGCACGATGCGTTCGATCGCCCGCGCCATCAGCGGGCCGTTGTTGGTCAGGATCGCGACCTGCATCCGCGTGGCGAGCCGGGTGGCATGTTCGACCACGTCGGCGAATGGCCGGCAGGCGGCGACGCGGGCCGCGATCCAGAGGGTTTCGTCGACCGGCCGGCCGATCCCCATGCCCAGCCGGGCCAGGTAGGTCGCGGTGTCGAGCTCGCCGCCGTCATAGGCGGTTTCCAGGCCCGAGCCGAACAGCACGGCGTGGACGTGGGCTGGTGAGCAGCCGGCATGCTCGGCCAGGTGGCGCATGCGGTCCTCGCGGCTATAGCGGGCCAGCACGCCATCGAAGTCCAGCAGCAGGGTGCGCGGCGCGTGCAATGGGGTCATCGCGCGATTATGCCGCGTGGCGCAACGGCCCTGTCGGATCGCTTCCCTCGCGCGATGCGTGCGACAACCGGTCGCGGCCGTGCGCGACGGCCGCGCGGTGACGCCCGCCTAGAATGGCGGCCTGGTAACAGGAGTGCCCGCATGAAGTTCCGCTACGCCCTGCTCGCGCTTGCCGCCGGATCCTGCCTTGCGCCGTCGGCCTTCGCGCGTGTCTGCGCCTACACCGTGACCAGCGATGACCGGATGCGCTTCGACACCGCCGCGCTCAGGGTCGCGCCGGACTGCGCCGAGGTGGCACTCACGCTGCGCCACGCCGGCAGCCTGTCGGCCAAGGCGATGGGCCACAACTGGGTGCTCACCCGCGCCGGTGACATGCAGGCAGTGGCGATGGATGGCATGCGCGCGCGCTTCGAGGATGGCTACCTGCAGCCCGGCGACAAGCGTGTGATCGCACGTACGGCGCTGATCGGCGGCGGCCAGTCGACCACGGTCAGGTTTCCCACGCGCTTGCTGCAGAAGGGCACGTCCTACGCCTTCTTCTGCTCCTTCCCTGGCCATTTCGGCCTGATGCGCGGCACGCTCAGCTTCGGCTGAGGGCCGCGCTGCACGGGATCAGCCGGCGGCAACGACGGCGAAGGCCTCGCGCGCGGCCACGAGGGTCGCTTCGATCACCGCCTCGTCATGCGCGCTGGAGACGAAGCCGGCTTCGTAGGCCGACGGCGCCAGGAACACGCCGCGCTCGAGCATGGCATGGAAGAAGCGGTTGAAGGCCGGGATGTCGCAGGCGGTGGCCTGGGCGTAGCTGGTCACCTTTTCGGCAGTGAAGAACAGCCCGAACATCGCGCCGACCTGGTTGGTCGTCACCGCCACGCCGGCCTCGCCGGCCGCCGCTTCCAGGCCTTCGCACAGGCTCGCGGTGGCCGTGGCGAGGTCGCGGTGAAAATCCGGCGCCTGGATCAGTTCGAGCATCGCCAGGCCGGCGGCCATCGCCACCGGGTTGCCGCTGAGCGTGCCGGCCTGGTAGATCGGCCCGGCCGGAGCGATCTGCGACATCAGGTCGCGGCGGCCGCCGTAGGCACCGACCGGCATGCCGCCGCCGATGATCTTGCCGAAGGTGGTCAGGTCCGGCGTGATGCCGTAATGCGCCTGCGCACCGCCCAGGGCGACGCGGAAGCCGGTCATCACCTCGTCGAAGATCAGCAGCGCACCGTGCCGGGTGCACAGCTCGCGCAGGTGCTCCAGGTAGCCCGGCAGCGGCGGGATGCAGTTGGCGTTGCCGACCACCGGCTCGATGATCACCGCGGCGATCTCGCCGCCGATGTCGTCGAACAGCGCGGTCGCGCCGTCGAAGTCGTTGTAGCTGAGGGTGGCGGTCAGTTCGCTCAGGCCCGCCGGCACGCCGGGCGAAGTCGGCACGCCCAGCGTGAGCATGCCGCTGCCGGCCTTGACCAGGAACGAGTCGCCGTGGCCGTGGTAGCAGCCCTCGAACTTGACGATGCGGTTGCGGCCGGTCGCGCCGCGCGCCAGGCGGATTGCCGACAGCGTGGCCTCGGTGCCGGAGTTGACCATGCGCACCATCTCGCACGAGGGCACCAGCCGGGTGATGGTCTCGGCCATGGTGACTTCGGCCGCGCACGGGGCGCCGTAGGACAGGCCGTCGCGCACCGCGCGCTCGACCGCCTCGCGCACCGCCGGATGGTTGTGGCCGACGATCATCGGCCCCCACGAACCGACATAGTCGATGTAGCGGTTGCCGTCGACGTCGAACAGGTAGGCACCATCGGCGCGCTGCACGAAGAACGGTTCGCCGCCGACCGAGCGGAAAGCGCGCACCGGCGAGTTCACGCCACCGGGGATCAGCTGCTGGGCGCGGGAGAACAGGGCGTGCGAACGATCGTGGTTCATCGGGGTATCCGTGGCGGGTGGGGCGGAATTCAGAAGCAGGCGCGGTAGGCCTGCAGTGCGGCGAGCGGGTAGGGGGCCGAGTAGACGCCACTGATGACGGCGAGCAGGTCGGCGCCGGCCTGCACTAGTGCCCGGCCATTGTCCGGGGTGATGCCGCCGATCGCCACCCGCGGCACCGCCAGCGTTGCGGCCGCGCTCAGCAGCGCGGGCGAGGCCTGGCGGGTATTGCTCTTGCTGCGGCTGGGGAAGAACGCCCCGAAGGCGACGTAGTTGGCGCCTGCCGCCACTGCCGCACGCGCCAGTTCGAGCTGGTCGTAGCAGGACGCGCCGATGATCGCCGCCGGTCCGAGCAGGGCCCGCGCGGCGGCGATATCGCCGTCATCCTCGCCCAGATGCACGCCGTCGGCGCCGACCGCGGCGGCCAGCGCCGGATCGTCGTTGACGATCAGCGGCACGTCCTGATCGCGGCACAGCGTGGCGAGCGCGGCGGCCTGGGCCTGCCGGGTCGGCGCGTCCACCGCCTTGTTGCGGTACTGCAGCCAGGCGATGCCCGGAAGCAGCGGCGCGGTGCGTGCGAGCAGGCGCGCGGTATCGGTCTCGTCGGGGGTGATCAGGTACAGCCCACGGCGGGCCAGTGGCGGATTCATCGGGTGTCTTCCGGTGCGGCGGGCGGGGTGGGACAATACGGCTCCAGTCCCACGGCAACCGTGATTATCCGATGACCGACGCAACCGCGACCACCTACCGCAGCTGGATGTGCGTTGTCTGTGGGTTCGTCTACCACGAGCGCGACGGGCTGCCGGAAGAGGGCATCGCGCCGGGCACGCGCTGGGAAGACATTCCCGAGACCTGGACCTGCCCGGACTGCGGCGTGACCAAGGACGACTTCGAGATGGTCGAACTGGATTGATGCCGTTCGGTTTCCTGCAGGAGCGGCTTCAGCCGCGACCGCAGGGATCATGTGGTCGCGGCTGAAGCCGCTCCTACAAAGGGCTGCAAGACCGGCGATCAATGCATCCGCGAGCGACCCTGGTTCAGTTCGACCAGGTGCTCGTGCATCGCCGTGGCGTCGCGGGCCTGCGGATTGAGCTGCAGGTAGCGCGACAGATCATGCCGGGCGCCGTTGCGGTGCTCCAGCTGCAGATAGGCCAGGCCGCGGTCGCGCAGCGCCTCGGGCTGGTCGGGCATCAGTTTCAGGATCCGGTCGGCGCTGCGCGCGGCACGGTCCCACTGGCCCTCGTCGGCATAGACCCCATGCAGGTTGCGCAGGATCCGCACCAGGATCGCGCGGGCCGGCGCCGGATCGAGGATCTGCAGCAGCGCGCGGTCGTCCGGCGGATCGCCGCCCAGGTGCGGACGCGCGCGCTCGCGCAGTTCGTCGACCCCCAGCGGGCGCCCACCGTTGAACGGGTCCATCACCAGCAGGCCGTCATCGACCGGCAGGCGGACCAGGAAATGGCCGGGGAACGATACCCCGTCCAGCGGAATGCCCAGCCGCCGCGCCACTTCCATCTGCACCATCGCCAGCGAGATCGGGTTGCCGAGACGACGCTCGAAGACCTGGTTCAGGTAGCTGTTGCGCGGGTCGTAGTATTCGTCGTGGTTGCCGGCGTAGCCGAGTTCGTCGAACAGGTGGCGGTTGACCGCGGCCATCTTCAACGGCCACAGCTCGATCGCCTCGACTTCGGTGCGCAGGTGTTCGACATGGCTCTGCAGCAGCGTGTCGTACAGGTCGGCGTCGAGTTCGGGATACTCGTCGCGCGCGATCAGCAGCGCGGTGGACAGCAGCGGCAGCGCGTCCTCTTCCAGGTTCGCGAGCGTGTTCCAGCCGGGCAATGTCAGTCTGTCCCCCATGGGCCAAGACTGGGGCCAAAAACGCGCCGGTTCAAGTCCGGAAGCCGCCGCGATCGCGACGGCGCGCCACGGTTCAGTGGCCGGTCGGGATGCCCGGGCCGAAGGTCAGCACGGCGCCGTCCTTGAGCTGCAGGCGCTGGGCCTGGCCGGCGTTGAGTTCCAGCACGTAGAGCGCCGGCGCGTTGCTCGGATACGGCGGGCAGCCGTCGCCGAGCGTGCACGGCGGTACGTCGCGCTGCTGCGAGACCAGGCGGCGCTGTTCATCGAAGTAAAGGATGTCCAGCGCGATGTGGGTGTTCTTCATCCAGTACGCCTGCGGTTCCTCGCGGTCGTGGATGAACAGCATGCCGTGGTCGGCCGGCATCTCGTCGCGGAACATCAGCCCGCGCGCGCGGCTGGCGTCGTCCTGGGCCAGTTCGACCTGGTAGCGCTGGCCGCCCAGTTCGACCCAATGTCTGCCCCCCGCGCTGGCGCAGCCGCTGATGGCGAAGACCGAGGCGAGGACGAGCAGGCGGAACAGGTTCATGGGCGGCGCGCTGGTGGACGGGACGGCGCAAGATCGGGCATCGGTCGCGCCGCCGTCAAGCGCTTCGCGGCGCCGGCGCCTTCAGGCCCGGCGCCGGTGCCGATCACAGCACCTGCGGCGGTTCGCCGCCGACGATGACCACGTCGGCGCGGCGGCGGGCGAACAGGCCCACGCACACCACGCCCGGGATCTGGTTGAGCTCACGTTCCAGCGCCACCGGATCGGTGATCTGCAGGTGGTGGATGTCGAGCACGACGTTGCCGTTGTCGGTGACCACGCCCTCGCGCCAGGCCGGCTGGCCGCCGGTACGTTCGAGGATCTGCCGGGCCACGAGGCTGCGCGCCATCGGGATGACCTCGACCGGCAGCGGGAAGCGGCCCAGCACCGGCACCTGCTTGCTCGGGTCGATGATGCACACGAAGCGCTCGCTGGCCTCGGCGATGATCTTCTCGCGGGTCAATGCCGCGCCACCGCCCTTGATCAGGCACTTGCCCGGGTCGCACTCGTCGGCGCCGTCCACGTACAGCGACAGGTTGCCGGTGTGGTTGAGGTCCAGTACCTCGATGCCGTGCCGGCGCAGGCGCTCGGTGCTCTGCTCGGAGCTGGACACCGCGCCCTTGATGCGGTGGCCGATCCGGCCCAGCGCGTCGATGAAGTAGGCGACCGTCGAGCCGGTGCCGACGCCGACGATCATGCCGTCCTGGACGTATTCGATGGCCTTTTCGGCGGCCATCCGCTTGGATTCGGACATGGGGTGGACCTGGTTGGGAATACGGGGCGCGCTATTCGAGCGACAGCAGGAATTTCCACTGCGCGGCGGTCACCGGCAGGATCGACAGGCGGTTGCCGCGGGCGATCAGCGGGAAGCCCTCGCCGAGCGCATCGGCGTGCTGCTTGATCTCGTCCAGCGCGATGGTGCGCTTCAGCTTGCGGTCGAAGGCCACGTCCACCAGCAGCCAGCGCGGGTTATCGCGCGTGGCCTTGGGGTCGTAGTAGTCGGACTTCGGGTCGAACTGGGTGGCGTCCGGGTAGGCCTCGCTGGCCACCGTGGCCAGGCCGACGATGCCGGGCACCTTGGCGTTGGAGTGGTAGAACAGCACGCCGTCGCCGACTTTCATGCCGTCGCGCATGAAGTTGCGCGCCTGGTAGTTGCGCACGCCGTTCCAGGGCTCGGTGCCCACGCGCTGCAGATCGTCGATGGAAAAGGCGTCCGGCTCGGACTTCATCAGCCAGTAGCGTTTGCGGGTCGTCATGCGGGGAGGGGATCGCTCAGGAGGGTGGCCGCTTCGGTGCAGATCGCGTCGACCGGAACGTCCCAGGCTTCGGCGGCCAGGGCCGGGACCTGCTGGAGCGAGAAACCCACCCCGACCAGCCACGGCGGCGCGGCCTGGTTCTGGCGGAACGCGAAGCTGCGATCATACCAGCCGCCTCCCATGCCGAGCCGGCGGCCGGCGGCATCGAAGCCGACCAGCGGCGCCACCACCAGGGCCATGGCCTCGGCGGGCAGCGCGGCGGCAGGATCGATGTCCGGCTCGGGAATCCCGTAGCGATTGGGCTTCAGCGGCTGGCCCGGCCGCCAGGGCGCGAAGCGCAGCAGCTTGCCGTGCAGTACCGGCAGGCAGTAGCGCACGCCGTCGGGCAGGCTGAGCTGCCAGCGATGCAGGCCGATTTCCCCGTCCATCGCCCAGTAGCCGGCGACTGCCCCGCTGGCGGGCGCGAACGGCAGCGCCAGCAGGCGCTCGGCGAGGCGGTCGGCGGCGGCGATGCGGGCGGCGGCAGGCAGGGCGCGGCGGCGCTCGCGCAAGATACGGCGGAGGGCGTCGCGGTCGGCCGTCATGCGGTTTCCTTCGAAGCGGGAAGGGCAGGGTCGGCGCCGGCGGCGCAAAAGACAAGAGCGACGCCCCTGGGGGACGTCGCTCTTGCGGGATATTGCATTCTCCGCGGTGACGATGCGTGCGAAACGACCTTGAACCCGGGGTTCAAGTGGGGACGCTGGGAAACCATCGGGCTTTCCGCTGCGAGGCGGACATGCACACCCGGCGTCGTCGCGCCCCCGTGGTCGTAATTAAGGGACAAGGCGAATGTTTGCACACGCCGTCGTTCACAGCAGAGAACGCGCCGCCATTATAGCGACCGTCGCCGGGCCCGCCAGTCCGAAGCGCGGTTTCGCGTTGCCCGGGAATTCATTTTTATGATCGCAGCGCCTATTCGGCTTCAACGCGATGTATCGGAGACGCTGTCCAGGCGGCGGTTGAGATCGGCCAGGGTGCGCGCCAGCTCGCGCTCGCGGCGTCCCTGTTCGTCGCGCAGCTGCTGCAGCTCGTGGGCCAGGTTGAGCGCGGCCAGCACCGCCAGCCGGTCCAGCGCGACCATGCGGTTGCTGCCGCGGATCTCGCGCATGCGCGCATCCAGCAGGCGCGCCGCGGCGGCCAGGCTGTCGCGCTCCTCGCCACTGACGCCGACGGTGTACTCGCGATCGAGGATGCGGACGCTGACCGGCTCGTTGGACTGGCTCATGTGTGCTGTTCCAGCGACTTGAGGCGGGTGATCATCGCCTCGACCCGGGAGCGTGCCTGCTCGTTCTTGGTCAACAGCTGGGCGCGTTCGCTGATCAGCTGCTCCTGCTGGTGGCGCAGGCTGCGGTTCTCGTCGGCCAGGCGCTGGGTGCGTTCGACCAATGCCTCCACGCGCGCGGCGAGGGCACGCAGTTCGGCGAGGGTTTCGGTCGGCTCCATCCGGGCAAAATAAGCGGGCGGCCGAGCGCCGGTCAAGGCGCGGCGAGGACCGCCGGCGGCGGGGCCGCCAGCGGTGGCAGCAGGGCCCGGCAGGCAGCGGCGTCGCGGCCCGGGGCGATCAGGTAGCCCTGGATCTCGTCGCAGCCGTGGGCCTCCAGGAAATCCTTCTGGCGGGCGTATTCCACCCCCTCGGCGACCACCTGCAGGCCGAGGGCATGGCCCATGTCGATGATGGCCGCCACGATCGGGCCGCTGCCCTGGGCCAGGTCGGTCACGAACGGCTGGCCGATCTTCAGCGTGGTCACCGGCAGCTGGCGCAGGTAGGCCAGCGAGGAGTAGCCGGTGCCGAAGTCGTCGATGGCGATGCCCACGCCGAGGTCGCGCAGTTCCCGCAGCAGCGAGATGCCGCGCTCGCCCTCGGCCAGCATCGCCCCTTCGGTGAGTTCCAGCTCCAGGTTCTGCGGTGGCAGGGCGAATTCGGCCAGCAGGTCGGCGACCTCGCGTTCGAAATCCGGCTGGCGCAGCTGCCAGGTGGACACGTTCACCGACATGCGCAGGTCGGTGATGCCTTCCTGGCGCCACTGCATCAGGGTCGCGCAGGCGCGGCGCAGGACCCAGCGGCCGATGTCGGGCATCATCCCGATCTGCTCGGCGATGGGGATGAATTCCTCCGGCGAGACGCTGCCGAAGGCATCGTCGTGCCAGCGCAGCAGCGCTTCGACCGCCGCCATGCGGCCGCTGCGCAGCGACAGGCGGGGCTGGTAGACCAGATGGAAGCCGCGGTCCATGTCGGCGGCCCGCAGCGCATTGGCCAGGCGGGCGCGGCGATGGCTGGCGCGGTCGAGCATGGCCGAATAGACGCGCCAGGTGCGGCGGCCGGCGGCCTTGGCGCGGCGGGTCGCGCTTTCGGCATGCGCCAGCAGCTCGCTGGGCAGGCGGCCATGTGCCGGCGCCTCGGCGATGCCCAGCGACAGGGAGATGATGGTGGTCTGGTCCACGCCCAGCCGCAGCGGTTCGGCAAAGGCGGCCAGGATCTCGCCGGCGACCTGCTCGGCCAGCCGGCTGGCGTCGGCGTCGCACAGCACGACGGCGAACTCGTCGCCGCCCAGGCGGGCGAGGATGCCGCGGTCGCCGATCACCTCGGCCAGGCGCTCGGCGCTGGCACGCAGCGCCTGGTCGCCGGCGCGGTGGCCGAGCCAGTCGTTGATGTGGCCCAGGTGGTCGATGTCCATCGCCAGCAGCGCCACGGTCTGGCCCTCGCGGCGGCTGCCGACCAGGGCATGGGCCAGATGTTCGGACAGGCGCGCGCGCAGCGGCAGGCCGGTGAGGATGTCGTAGTTGGTCAGATAGCGCAGGTCGCGTTCGGCGCGGCGGGATTCGCCGATGTCGCGCAGGCTCAGCAGGGTGAGTGGCGGCGTGGTCCCGGGTAGCGGCTGGCGGCTGACCCGGCACGGCACCAGGCCGTCGTCGGCCCGCCGCAGCCAGGTCTCATGGGCGCCCAGCGGCTCGGGCGCCGCTTCGTCCAGCGCCTGCAGCTGCGCGAAGGCGCGCGCGCGCACCGCTTCGGCGGTCCAGCCGCCCAGGCGTAGGAACGCCGGGTTGGCATCGAGGACCCGGTCGTCGGCGTCCAGCACCGCCACCGCCTCGTCCACCAGTTGCAGCGCCTGGATGGCGGCCTCGTCGAGCGGACGCCGCTGCCGCCGGCCGCGCTGGTGCCAGTAATAGGTGATCGCCGCGAGCGTGGACGCCATGCCTGCGGCCAGTGCGGCCAGCGGGTGGGGTGGAAGCAGGGCGACGAGTAGATGCGGCATGGAGCGCTTGCGGGCAGGAGCGATTGGCGAGTGTGGACTGCCTGCGCGGAACCGACAAGGCGAGCGCACAGGATTGGTACACTGGCGATCCAGCCCCCGTATGTGCGGAAGCAGAAGCAGATGAGCGAATTGCCGGAAGTGTCGGCCGTGCAGGAAGAGAGCCGTCGCCTGGGGCTGGCCGCCAGTCCCGCCGAGCTGCACGGCGGGCTGTGTGGCTGGCTGGCCGGCGGTGGCGATGACGTGGCGGACTGGCCGGCGCGCGTGCTCGCCGACGACAGCCTGCCGGCGCCGGCGCCGGACGACGCGCTGGACCGGCTGCGCCAGGTCAGCGTCGCCCAGCTCAATGACCGCGACTTCGGCTTCGACCTGCTGCTGGCCGACCCGACCGCGCCGCTGTCCACGCGTGCCGATGCGCTGTTCGAATGGTGCCGTGCCTTCCTCGGCGGCTTCGGCCTGGCCGCGCGCACGCGCCCGACCCTGTCCGAGGAGGGGGACGAGGCGTTGCAGGACCTGGCCCGGCTGGCCCAGGCATCGAGTGCGGATTTCGACAGCGCGGACGAGGACGAGGCCGCGCTGGCGGAGATCGAGGAATTCGTGCGCGTGGCGGCGCTGCTGCTGCATGGCGACTGCGTGCTCGGTCCGCGCTACCGGCAGCGCTTGAACTGAGGCCGCGGTGAAGCGCCAGACCGGGATCAGCGCCGCCGAGTACGCGCGCCGCCGCCGCCAGCTGATGCGCATGGCCGGCGAACAGGCGATCCTGGTGCTGCCGGCGGCGCCTGAACGCGTGCGCAGCCACGACACCCACCATCCCTACCGGCAGGATTCGGATTTCTGGTACCTGAGCGGCTTCCCCGAGCCGGAGGCCGTGCTGGTGCTGATCCCCGGCCGCCGCCACGGCGAGGTGATCCTGTTCTGCCGCGAGCGCGATGTCGAGCGCGAGGCCTGGGATGGGCCCCGTGCCGGCCAGTCCGGCGCGGTCGAGGACTATGGCATGGACGATGCCTATCCGATCGAGGACCTGGACGACATCCTGCCGGGCCTGCTCGAAGGGCGCTCGCGCGTCTACTACCACTTCGGCCGCGATGCCGACTTCGACCTCAAGCTGATCGGCTGGGTCAACCGCGTGCGCTCGCAGGTGCGCTACGGCGCGCAGCCGCCACACGAATTCCTTGAACTGGGCCACCTGCTGCACGAGCAGCGGTTGTTCAAGTCGCGCGACGAGATCGCGCTGATGCAGCGCGCCGCCGAGATCAGCATGCGCGCCCATCGCATCGCCATGCGGGCGGCGCGACCGGGCATCCACGAGTACGAGCTGCAGGCCGACGTCGAGCGCGAGTTCCGCGCCAACGATGCGTGGCCGGCGTACGGCAGCATCGTTGGCGCCGGCGCCAATGCCTGCGTGCTGCATTACCGCGACAACAACGCACGCAGTCGCGATGGCGACCTGGTCCTGATCGACGCCGGCGCCGAGTACCGTGGCTATGCCAGCGACATCACCCGCACCTTTCCGGTCAACGGCCGCTTCAGTCGCGAACAGCGCGCGCTGCACGACCTGGTCGGCCGCGCGCAGGCCGCCGCGCTCGTCCAGGCTCGCCCGGGCGTGGCCTACGAGTCGGGCCACCTGGCCGCGGTGGAGGTGCTGACCGAAGGACTGCTGCAGCTGGGGCTGCTGAAGGGCCGGCTGGAGAAGAACATCGAGGAGGGCCTGTACCGGCGCTTTTACCGGCACAAGACCGGACACTGGCTGGGCCTGGACGTGCATGACGTCGGCGAGTACCGGCTGGTCGGCGATTCGCGCCTGCTTGAGCCTGGCATGGTGTTCACGATCGAGCCGGGCCTGTACGTGGCGCCGGACGACGAGACGGTCGAGCCGAAGTGGCGCGGCATCGGCATCCGCACCGAGGACGACGTGCTGATCACCGAGGACGGCCACCAGGTCCTGACCGGCGCCCTGGAACGCAGCGCCGAGGAGATCGAGGCGTTGATGGCGTCGCGCGACGCCTGAGCTCATTGCTGCCCCGTAGGAGCGGCTCCGGGTGGCCTCGGGCCATCAGCCGCGACGAGCGGATTCGAGAACTGTCAGATGGCAGTCGCGGCTGAAGCCGCTCCCACAGTGCAATGCCCCGCATTGCCTCGTCTGGAGGAAAGCCCCCCTTTGTTAAGGGGGGCGCGGCGAAGCCGCGGGGGATAGGCAAGGCAGAGGGAGGGGCCCGCCGTTTGCGCAGCAAACGGTGGGGGCTCGGCCCGCTCCGCGGGCCGTGCCGTCCCCCGCACTGAGTCCGCTACGCGGACTCAGTGCGCCACGAAGCGCAGGTCGCGCTCCTCGTCTTCCGCGGCCGCGAATGCCGGCCGGGTCAGGTTCTCCGGCGCGCCGTCGGTGCAGGCGACTTCGTCCTCGATGCGCACGCCGCCATAGGGCTTGAAGTGCTCCACCCGCGTCCAGTCGACGCTGTCGGCGTGGCCGTTGCGCTTCACCTCGTCCAGCAGCATGTCGATGAAGTACACGCCCGGTTCGATCGTCACCACCATGCCAGGCTCCAGCACGCGGGTCATGCGCAGGTAGGGATGGCCGGCCGGGCGCTCGATGCGGCCACCTCGGTCGCTGGCGGCGAAGCCGGCGACGTCGTGCACCTGCAGGCCGATCAGGTGCCCCAGCCCATGCGGGAAGAACGCCGCGCTCACGCCGGTCGCCAGCGCCGCCTCCGGCGAAACCTTCAGCACGCCGAAATCCTTGAGGATGCCCATCAGCGACAGGTGGGCATCGACGTGCAGCTGCTTGTAGTCCACGCCGGCGCGCACCGCCTCGCCCATCGCGACCTGCGCGCGGTCGACCGCCTCGATGAGCGCCTGGAAGTCGCTGTCGGCGTCGCGCGCGTAGCTGCGGGTAATGTCGCTGGCGTAGCCGGCGGCCGAAGCGCCGGCATCGATCAGGAAGCTGCGCGACGGATCGGCAGGTGCGCGGTCCAGCTCGGTGTAGTGCAGTACCGCACCGTGCTCGTTGAGCGCGATGATGTTGCCGTAGGGCAGGTCGTTTGCATCCTGGCCGACGGCCGCGCAGTACGCCATGTGGATGGAGAATTCGTCGCGGCCCTCGCGGAAGGCGGCTTCGGCGGCGCGATGGCCGCGCACCGCCAGCCGCTGCGCCTGGCGCATCAGGGCCAGCTCGTAGGGCGTCTTGTAGGCGCGGTGGTACTCCAGGTAATCGACCACCGGCGCGGGATTGTTCGCGGCGTAGCCACCGAGCGTGCTCTGCGGCTCGCCGAGGATGGCGCAGCGGGCGATGTCCTTCGGCAGCAGGGCCAGCGCCTCTTCCGGCTTGCGGATGATGTGGATGTCGAAGTGCTCGACCCACCAGCCGCTCGGCGCCGCCGGCACCACGTGCCAGTAGTCGAACGGCTGGTGGAAGATCACCTGCGGGCGCTTGCCGGGCGAGTACACCAGCCAGCTGTTGGGGACCCGGATCAGCGGCAGCCAGGCCTTGAACTGCGGGTTCACCGCGTACGGATAGTCGCGGTCGTCGAACAGCTGGTAGTGCAGGGTGCCGCTGGGCACGACCAGGTGGTCGAAGCCGCCGCGCGCGAGCGCCTCGTCGGCGCGCTGCTGCAGCACGGCCAGATGGGCGGGATAGAGGGTGCCGGGGTCGATCTGGGTCATGGCGGGGTATCAGCCTTGCGGATTGCAGGACGTGATTCTGCCATGGGGCTCCGGGGCTGGCTTCGCTGGCTGGAGGCACTGTGGGAGGGGCTTCAGCCCCGACGAGCGGAGTGGCGAACTGTCAGATGGCAGTCGCGGCTGAAGCCGCTCCCACAATGGTGCCGCATGCATCGGCACCATTGGAGCAAGGCCCCCCTTTGTTAAGGGGGGCGCGGCGAAGCCGCGGGGGATAGGCAAGGCAGAAGTCAGGGTCCGAGGTTTTGCACAGCAAAACCTTGGAGGCACAGCCCGCGCAGCGGGATGGGTCACGCTCCCCTTTGTTAAGGGGACGCGGCGAAGCCGCGGGGGATAGGCAAGGCAGAAGTCAGGGTCCAAGGTTTTGCACAGCAAAACCTTGGAGGCACAGCCCGCGCAGCGGGATGGGGCACGCCCCCCTTTGTTAAGGGGGGCGCGGCGAAGCCGCGAAGGATAGGCAAGGCAGAAGTCAGGGTCCAAGGTGTTGCACAGCAAAACTTTGGAGGCACAGCCCGGCAGCGGGATGGGTCACGCCCCTTTTGTTAAGGGGGGCGCGGCGAAGCCGCGGGGGATAGGCACGGCAGGAGTCAGGGTCCAAGGTTTTGCACAGCAAAACCTTGGAGGCACAGCCCGCGCAGCGGGATGTGCCACACCCTAGCCCATCACCCACTCGCGCAGGCGTTCGCGGTGCTCGTCGCTGATGGTCAGGAAGCGAAAGCCGGCCCACTGCTGGCCCGGCGCGTGCGCTTCCTCCAGCCACAACAGGTGCACGCCCACCGCGACATGGGTGGCATGCGGATCGGGCAGGGCGAAGTTCAACTGGTACAACGCGTCTTCGGTGAGGGGTGCGGAGGCCAGCAGCAGCATGCCGGTCTCGGAGATGTTGCCGAGACGGCCGATGGTCGTTTCGGACATGAAATCGACCACCGGTATCGCCGCGGTCGGCTGGCGCCGTGGGCTGCGGCGGGCTTCGTTGATCATGCCGGTACCTCCTGCGGCCCGCGATTGCCGGCCAGCGCGCGCAGCGCGCGCACGGTGGCCTGCCAGGCGCGGTCGATCAGGCGGCCCTTCTCCTCGGTGACGATGCGTGCCTGGCCGGTGGCCAGCAGCCGCGCCAGCGCGTCGAGCGAGTGCTCGCCGATCTTCTGCCCGCGCTGGTTGACGAACAAGGCGTTGTCGGTGACCAGGCTGTACCAGGACAGGCGCTGGCGGCGGAAGTCGCCCTGCTGGTTGGTGACGAACTCGAACCAGGTCCCGAACGGCAGCGTGCGCAGGCCGCGGTAGTGACCCTCCTCGACCGCCGAACGCGGCGACGGCGCGGGCTTGCGCGGCGCCGTCTCGGCGTCGCCCTGTTCGCCCAGGCGGCTGCGCGCCTTCAGCTTGGCGGTCAGTTCGGTGCGCGAGGTGACATCGTCCTCGCCGCCGGGCGTGGACAGACGGCGGGCGATCGCCCCGGCTTCGTCGCGGTGGTAGCCGACCTGCAGCAGCGCGTTCTCCACCTCGCCGCCCAGGGCGATGTCAGGCGGGCCGCCGGCCGGGCGGCAGGTGACTTCGGCGATGCGGTCGGTGGCGGCCTGGCGTTCGGCCCATTCCTCGGACTGTTCGCCCTGGCGCAGCAGGGTGAGCGTCAGCACGTCGGTCCAGGCCTGGCGCAGCAGGGTCTGCACGAACTTCGGCGGCGCATGTTCGGCGCACACGTGTTCGATGCTGTCGCCGGCCAGGCGCTTGGCCATCTCCAGGCGTTCCTTGCCACGCGCGGCTTCGACATGGCGCCGCTCGGCGACTTCGGCCTTGCGCGCCTGGTTGCGGTAGTGGGCCTGGATCTCCTGGTTGGCGGTCTCGAATACCGCCTCGTCGCCCTGGTAGTCGGTGACGACCTTGTCCACCGCGCTGCCGAGCTTCTGCAGCAGCTGCGGGTCGGCGTCGTCGTCGGCCAGCCAGGTGGCGCCGGATTCGGCAACGGCGTTGAGCAGCTCGCGGGCCGGATGCTGGTCGCGCACGAAGAACGCGCTGTCCTGCAGCGCGGCGCGGACCACCGGCACCTGCAGGCGGACCAGCAGCTCGGCTGCCGAGGTACCGCTGCGGACCTCGCGGTCGATCTCGTTGTAGAGCAGGCCGAGCAGGTCGAAGGTGTCCGCATCCTGCGGCGACAGGCTGGCCTGCGGCCCGTGTTCGGCGCGCAGCATGCGGAGCAGTTCGCGCTGGACGTCGGCGACGCTGCGGCAGGCCGGCAGCGTGCCGTCGCCGGTGGCGGCGCGCGACTGCAGCGAGCCCAGTGCCTGGTGCAGCACCGCCGGCTGCAGGGGGATGCCGCCGCCGGCCGGGATGCCCGCGGCCGCGCCCAGTCCGCCGCCGCCCGGCAGCGCGTGGGCCTGGCGGGCCGCGCCGAGCATGCCACGCAGCGAGGAGATCGCCGGGCCGAAGCGGTCGTCGTTGGCGCTGGGCTGGTCCTGCATGCCGGGCCAGCCGGGACCGCCCGTGGCCGGGTCCACGGTGGCGCCGGCGTGGGCCGGTCCATCCGCCGGCAGGGCGCCGGCCATCGGATCGCCGGCCATCTCCGCGCCCCAGGCCGCGCGCGGTGCCTGGCCGCCCCAGCTGGTAAGCGGACGCTGGCTGTGCGCGCGGGGGCCGTCGCTGCGGGCCGGCGCGATGGCGCCGGGTGCCGCGCCGGCATCGCCGGCCGGGCGCTGGCCGCGGCGGGCCTGGCCCGGGCGCGCCAGGTAGGGCAGGTAGACCAGGCCCGGCAGCACGCCCTCATGGGCGAGCAGGATGTTGGCGCGTTCGATCAGCTCGGCGTAACGGTCCAGTGCCTGGCGCTCGAACACGCGGTACAGCGCCAGCTGGTTGTCCAGCGCCAGTCCGATCGTGTCGCCGGCCTCGCGCAGGATGCGGCAGGCGACCTGCGGGCCCAGCGGGATGTTCTCCGGCTCGAACGCCGGTGCTGCAGCCAGCACGCCGAAGCGCTGCCCGAGCAGCTGCAGCGCGGTGTTGCAGCGCGAGGTTTCGCGACGGGCGATCTCGCCCAGCACGATGTCGCGGTCGATCTCGTTGTCCTCGACCAGGGTCAGGGCATGGAAGGGCTGCGCCGCCGGGCTGTCGGCGGCCGGCACCACGCGGCGCGGCTCGCACAGCGAGGCCAGTTCCTGCAGCAGACCCTCGAGGAAGCGCGGCGCGAAACGATCGCCGTGATCACGCAGGCGCTGCATCTCGGCGTACAGGTCGGCTTGGACCTGGCTGTTGCGGGCCCGTTCGGCATGGCTGAACAGCTCCCGCTCCAGGCTGACCAGGGTCAGCTTGAGCGGGTCGGCCAAGGCCTGGGAGTACAGCGCATAGAGCGCCTCGAGCAGGCGGCGCGCGCGCGGCGACACCGGCGCCGTCGCCAGCGGCCCGTGGGAATGCGTGGACGACGAAGACGCGGACGTGACCATCCGTTGCGCAGCTATTCTCCCCCTGAGAATGCGCTATGTATCACGTTTCCGGGGTGCCGGCCAAGATTGTCGACCGGTGACGGGCACGGGCCGGTCGAACCGGCCGACGGACGGTGCGCTCAGTCCAGGAACAGCTCGATCACATCGTTGGTGAAGCGCCGCCCGAGCTCGGTCGGGCGCCAGTGGCTGGCCGATGTTTCCAGCCAACCACGTTCGCGGGCGATTGCCAGCGGGCGCGCCAGGGTACTGGCCGGCAGTCCGGTGGTGACGGCGAAGTCCGCCTCGGAAAAGCCTTCGTGCAGGCGCAGCAGGTTGAGCATGTATTCGAACGGCAGGCGCTGCGCCGGCACCACCTCGTCGCCGCCGATCGCCGCCGCCGTACCGGCGTGGGCCAGGTAGGCCTGCGGGTGCTTGTGCTTCCAGCGCCGCAGGACGTGCTGTTCGGCACCGGAGCTGATCTTGCCGTGGGCACCGGCGCCGATCCCCAGGTAATCGCCGAAGCGCCAGTAGTTGAGGTTGTGCGCGCACTGCCGGCCCTCGCGCGCATAGGCGCTGACTTCGTACTGCGCGTAGCCGGCATCGGCCAGCAGGCGCTGGCAGTGCTCCTGCATGTCCCAGGCCGCATCGTCGTCCGGGATGCCCTTGGGCGGCCGGGCGTGGAAGATCGTGTTCGGCTCCAGGGTCAGCTGGTAGTGGCTGACGTGCGTGGGCTGCAGCGCGAAGGCGCGTTCCAGGTCGGCTTCGGCCTGGGCCAGGGTCTGCTCGGGCAGCGCGTACATCAGGTCCAGGTTGAAGTTGTCGTAGCCGGCGTCCTGGGCCAGCTTCACCGCGCGCTCGGCTTCGGCGCTGTCGTGGATGCGGCCGAGCCGGCGCAGCGCTTCGTCGTCGAAGCTCTGGATGCCGAAGCTCAGGCGGTTCACCCCGGCGGCCAGGTAACGGTCGAAGCGGCCGTGCTCGGCGGTGCCGGGATTGGTCTCCAGGGTGATCTCCAGTCCCGGCGCGAAGCGCAGCCGGGCACTGGCCGCCTGCAGGAAGCGGTCGATCGCCTCGGGTGGGAACAGGCTGGGGGTGCCGCCGCCGAAGAACACCGAATTCACCACCCGGCCCCAGACCAGCGGCAGGTCGTGGTCGAGGTCGCGGACCAGCGCATCGACGTATTCGTCGAACGGCAGCGCGCCCTTGGCCGCGTGCGAGTTGAAGTCGCAGTACGGGCATTTACGCACGCACCAGGGCAGGTGGACGTACAGCGACAGGGGCGGCGGGATCAGCATGGCGTCGGCGGGGCGGGCAGGGCGGGATCGCCCGGCAGGGGCGGCAACATCAGGATGCGGGCGGTGGCGGGTGGATCAACCGCCGGCCCGTCGGTCAGGCGGTCAGTGCGCGCAGCCGTTCATGCAGGGCATCGAGGGCGCGGGCGCGGTGGCTGAGCCGGTTCTTGGTCGCCGCGTCCATCTCCGCGGCGGTCTGGCCATGCAGGGGATCGAAGAACACCGGGTTGTAGCCGAAGCCGCCGGTGCCACGCGGCTCGAAGGTGATCTCGCCTTCCCAGCGGCCCTCGGCGATCAGCGGCTGCGGATCCTCCGGGTGGCGCAGCAGGACGATCACCGCGTAGAAGCGCGCCGAGCGCTGCCCGGCGGGGACTTCGCGCATCGCCTCGAGCAGCTTGGCGTTGTTGGCGGGCGCATTGCTCGGCGTACCGGCATAGCGCGCGCTGTACAGGCCGGGTGCACCGCCGAGCGCATCGACGATCAGCCCGGAGTCGTCGGCCAGCGCCGGCAGGCCGGTGACGGCGCTGGCGTGGCGGGCCTTGATCAGCGCGTTCTCGACGAAGGTCAGGCCGGTTTCCGGCACGTCCTCCACGCCCAGTTCGCCCTGGGCGACGATGCGCAGCGGCAGGTCGGCCAGCATGGCGCGCAGTTCCTCCAGCTTGCCGGCGTTGCCGCTGGCCAGGACCAGGGTGTCGTTTTTCGTGCTCATGGCTTGGGCTCCAGCAGGTCCCAGGTGTTGCCGTACAGGTCGCGGAACACCGCGACCGTGGCATAGGGCTCCTCGCGCGGTGCTTCGAGGAATTCGACGCCGGCGGCCAGCATCGCGGCGTAGTCGCGGTGGAAGTCGTCGGTATGCAGGAAGAAGCCGACCCGGCCACCGGTCTGGTTGCCGATCCGGCTGCGCTGCTGCTCGTCGCTGGCGCGGGCCAGCAGCAATGCGGCGGCGTTGCCGTCGGCGGGGCCGACCACCACCCAGCGCTTGTGGCCCTGGTCGATGTCCTCGATCAGCCGGAAGCCGAGCCGCGTGGTGTACCAGGCGATGGCTTCGTCGTAATCGGCCACGACCAGGGTGACCAGGGCCAGGCGACGCTTCACGCCGACAGCGCCGCCTGCTGCAGCGCCAGCAGTTCGCGCACGCCCTTGTCGGCCAGGGCCAGCAGCGCGTCCAGTTCGTCGCGGCGGAAGGCATGGCCTTCGGCGGTGCCCTGCAGCTCGATGAAGCCGCCGCCGTCGTTCATGACCACGTTCATGTCGGTGTCGCAGTCGCTGTCCTCGGCGTAGTCCAGGTCCAGCACCGGGGTGCCGCGATAGATGCCCACCGATACCGCGGCCACCGCGCCGAGCACCGGGTTGCGCTTGATCTCGCCGCGCTTGAGCAGCCAGTTCACCGCATCGACCAGGGCCACGTAGGCGCCGGTGATGGCGGCGGTGCGGGTGCCGCCATCGGCCTGCAGGACGTCGCAGTCCAGGGTGATGGTGCGCTCGCCCAGCGCGTTGCGGTCCACGCAGGCGCGCAGGGCGCGGCCGATCAGGCGCTGGATTTCCAGCGTGCGCCCGCCCTGCTTGCCGCGCGCGGCCTCGCGGTCGGAGCGGGTGTGGGTCGAGCGCGGCAGCATGCCGTACTCGGCGGTCACCCAGCCTTCGCCCTTGCCGCGCAGGAACGGCGGCACCTTGTTGTCGACGCTGGCCGTGCACAGCACGCGGGTGTCGCCGAAACTGACCAGGACCGAACCTTCGGCATGGCGGGTGAAGGCGCGTTCGATGCGCACCGGGCGCAGCTGGTCGGCCGTGCGGCCGCTGGGACGGGAGAAGGTCATGGAGTGCTGGGGGTCCGTGCTGGTCTGGCGCGGGCAAGGGCGGTCCGTGGACCGGCCCACGCGGTGCGCTAGGGTACCATTCGTGCTTTGCCGGACACCTCCAACGCCATGATCCGAAGCATGACCGCCTTTGCCGGCGGCGAGCGCACCACCCCCTGGGGCACCCTCGGCGGCGAGCTGCGCTCGGTCAACCACCGCTTCCTGGAAGTGGGCGTGCGCCTGCCCGAGGAGCTGCGTGCCCTCGAGCCCTTGCTGCGCGAGCGCGTCGCCGCGCGGGTCAGCCGCGGCAAGCTCGACCTGGTGCTGCGCCTGCGCGCGCCGGAAGGCGGCGGGGCGCTGGCGATCAACGAGACCCTGGTGGCCGAGCTGGGCGCCCTGGCGCAGCGGCTCGACGGCCAGTTCCCGAACCTGCGGGTCGAGTTCTCCGACCTGCTGCAGCTGCCCGGCGTGCTGAAGGCCGACGCCGCCGATCCGGCCGCCCTGCAGGCCGAGGCGCTGGCCCTGCTGGACGAGGTGGTGGACGGGTTCGTCGCCGCGCGCGAGCGTGAAGGCGCCAAGCTGGCCACGGCCATCATCGAGCGGGTGGATGCCATCGAGCGCATCGCCGCCGAGGTCCGCACCCTGATCCCGGCAATCCGCGACGGCCAGCGCGCCAAGCTGGCCGCCCGCCTGGCCGACCTGCCGCACCCGGTGGACCCCGGTCGCGCCGAGCAGGAGCTGGTGCTGTGGCTGCAGAAGCTGGACGTGGACGAGGAACTGGACCGCCTGTCCAGCCACATCGTCGAGATCCGCCGCGTGCTGCGCCAGGCCGAGCCGGTCGGCCGCCGGCTGGACTTCCTGCTGCAGGAGTTCAACCGCGAGGCCAATACCCTGGGTTCCAAGTCGGTGGACAGCCGCACCTCCAACGCGGCGGTGGACCTGAAGGTGCTGATCGACCAGATCCGCGAGCAGGTGCAGAACATCGAGTAAGCCCGGTCGCCGCGCCCGCCGGGTGGGGGGGGGGCACGCTGCGGGGTGCTCTATTCACCGTCGGGACCCGTGTGCCTGCGTGGCCGGGAAACGGCCGATGCCATGGCTGGAGTGGCGTCTTGCCGTTCCGGCGTGCCCCTGATCTTCATGCGATTGATCGTCGGGAGGTCTCCCGTCGTGGGGCGAGTTGGGCCTGCGACGGATCCGTGTACTCCAGTGATCGTGCACTTCCGTGCTGTCGTCCATCGACACCGGAGGTAGCGTTTCGATCATGACAAGAGGCTCGGTGGAGGCATCCTGGTCGTGAGTCGTTGCGGGAAAACGGGTTTGGTCTGCCTGTCGGTGCTGGTGCTGGCGGGATGTCCCGGCGTCGATGATTCCCCGCCGGTGCATCCACGCGAGGGAACCCGGGAGGCTCGGACGGATGCGCGCATGCCCGGCGCTGTCGTCGTCAACGCGGCCCCGGAGGCGCAGGGGCTACGGCGTCTGGCGGGCCGTGCCTATGTCATGGAGGAGTTCGGAGTTGCGCCGCCCGGCAACGCGGCCGAAGTCGTCGAGCGCCTGAAGGTGGCGGCGAGCAGGGGTGATGCGGTATCGAGCTACGCGCTCTATCTGAAGCTCAGGGAATGCCTTGACGAAATCAACGCGGACGCAAACTCGGACACAGTCCGAAATCCCTCGCGGGTGAAGCAATGCAGGGAACTGTCGGCGGATGACTATGCATCCGCCGGAGAGTGGCTTGAGCTGGCGGCCGCTCAGGGGAGCGTTCCAGCTGCGTTGCTTTATGCCTCCGATCCAGCTGCGGTGCTGGGGGGCGCGCCCGACATGTTGCGGGATCCGGATCGGGTGAAAGCTTACAAGAGCAGGGCAATGTCCTACCTCAAGCGGGCGGCGGAAGGCGGCAGCGTGGATGCGCTCCTGCAGCTCGGCAAAGCCTACAGGAATGGCGTCATGGTCGACCGGAGTCTGGTCACAAGCTACGCCTATTACGAAGCCGCAAGCGTGGCCAGTCCAGAGCTGGTGCCGGCCAGGGTGGTGGAAGAGCTCGTCCGGGAACTCACCGCAAGCGAACTTGCCGCAGCTACCCAGGAAGGAAGGAGGATCCATGCAAAATGCTGCCGAAATTAGCCGTGCGTCCCGGCGGCGAATACTCTGGATTGTCACGATTGGTGCCGTCGCGATGCTCGGCGTTGTCAGCTGTCTCCACGCCTTCGAAAGGGCCCCCTTCGTGTGCAGGAACGGCTGTACCGTACAGTCCCCCATCATCGATTCCGCGACGGAAGCGTATCTGGAGAGCATCTTGGCTCCCGTGGATAGAGTTCCCCTGGCGATGTATTTTTCCGGGACCACGTATCTCATCTGTAATGCCACCCACTGTACCGCTTACCGACAGACATTCAGTGGGAGCTACGCAGGAGCTGAACGGAAGGCCATTTCGCCGGGACCAAGTGGCAATGGGGGGTGCAGGGGAAGTTGCAGTCCAGGTAATGGCGGAGGCAGTCGCGGCGGCAGCCCCGGCGGCGGTGGAGATAGCGGAGGGGGTGGCGGAGGGGGTGGAGGTGCTGGCGTAGTCACGGTCGGGCCACCCACCCAGGAAGACTAAGGCGGCCGTGCCAGCGCTGGCGGCCCTTCGTGTAGGATGGCGCCCCCCGAACGCGGCATTCAGCCGCGTCGGCGGCGTCCTTCCAACGAGTCCAGCCCATGCGCGGCACCCTCTACATCGTCGCGGCGCCCTCCGGTGCCGGCAAGAGCAGCATCGTCAATGCCACCCTGGCCCGCGACCCGCAGATCGCCCTGTCGATCTCGTTCACCTCTCGCGCGCCACGGCCGGGCGAGCGCCATGCCGAGCACTACCACTTCGTGTCGGCAGAGGAGTTCCAGTCGATGATCGCCGCCGGCGACTTCTTCGAGTACGCCCGCGTGCACGGCGACTGGAAGGGCACGGCGCGGCAGTCGGTGGAGCCGCAGCTGGCGGCCGGCCATGACGTCCTGCTGGAGATCGACTGGCAGGGCGCGCGCCAGGTGCGCGAGAAGGTGCCTGACGCGGTCAGCGTGTTCATCCTGCCGCCGTCGCGTGCGGCGCTGGAGGAACGCATGCGCAAGCGTGGCCAGGACAGCGAGGCGGTGATCGCCCAGCGCCTGGCGGCCGCGCGCGAGGAGATGTCCCATTACGGCGAGTTCGACTACCTCATCATCAACGAGGATTTCGACGTCGCGGTCGCCGAGATGTGCGCGATCTTCACCGCCAGCCGCCTGCGTACCGGCGCCCAGCAGCAACGCCATGGCACCCTGGTGGCGGCCCTGCTGGCCGATGATGCGTCCGCAACTGGCTGATTCCAAAGGAAACTGAACGATTGTTGCTTGCGCCTGCCGCCCCGGGGCGCCTACAATCGCCACCCTTTCCCTCATTCGTGACGCGACCTGCCGGTCGCCGGGAGCCCGCATGGCCCGCATTACCGTAGAAGACTGCCTGGAAGTCGTTAACAACCGCTTCGAGCTGGTCATGATGGCGTCCAAGCGCGCCCGCCAGCTCGCCAACGGCGTGCAGGCCACCCTGGACAACAGCGAATCGGCCGACAAGCCGACCGTGCTGGCGCTGCGCGAAATCGCCGCGCGCAAGATCGACAACGCCCTGATCGAGGAAGTCGAGAAGGCCGAGCGCGAGCGCGCCGAGCGCGAAGCCCTGGAATGGGCTGCCGCCGAGGTCGTCGCCGACGAAGACATGTCCAAGAACGACGATTGATCTGCCGGCGCCTGCGCGCCTTGTCCGCGATCGATCCGCAGAACAGCCCGCCCGCAGCGGGCTGTTCTGCTTTCCAACGTTTGCCGTCCCCGTTGCGCTGGCATAGTCTTCCCGCATGAACCCAGGCCCTTCCGCCCAGGCTGCCCTTGCGACGCCGTCTCCCGGCGCCGTACCCGATTACGTCCTGGAGCTGGAGCGCGCCGCCAGTTACCTGCCTGCCGAACAGCTCCCGCTGCTGCGCCGTGCCTGGGAAGTCGGTGCCGCCGCCCATGCCGGGCAGACCCGCAAGTCGGGCGAGCCCTACATCACCCATCCGGTGGCGGTGGCCGGCGTGCTCGCCGAGCTGGGCATGGACGTGGAATCGCTGATCGCGGCGATCCTGCACGACACCATCGAGGACACCCCGCTCACCCGCGAGGAGCTGTCCAGTGAATTCGGCGAGGCGGTGGCCGAGCTGGTCGATGGCGTCACCAAGCTGGACAAGCTGAAGTTCCGCGACCGCCAGGAAGCGGCCGCCGAGAGCTTCCGCAAGATGCTGCTGGCGATGTCGCGCGACCTGCGCGTGATCATGATCAAGCTCGCCGACCGCCTGCACAACATGCGCACGCTCGGCGCGCAGAGCACCGAGGCGCGCGCGCGCATCGCCCGCGAGACGCTGGAGATCTACGCGCCGATTGCCCAGCGCCTGGGCATGAGCCTGATCAAGTCCGAACTGCAGAACCTCGGTTTCAAGGCGCTGTACCCGTGGCGCCACGCGATCATCGAGAAGCACATCCGCAGCCAGCCGGTGGTGCGGCGCGAATCTCTGGCCCAGGTCGAGGTGCAGCTGTCCCAGCGCCTGGCCAAGGAGGGGCTGGAACACCGCCTGGTCAGCCGCATCAAGACGCCGTGGAGCATCTACAACAAGATGCGCGACGAGAACAAATCCTTCGACCAGGTCATGGACGTGTTCGGCTTCCGCCTGGTCGTGCGCACCGTGCCGGACTGCTACCACGCGCTGGGCGCCGTGCACGCCACCTTCAAGCCGCTGGACGGGCGTTTCCGCGATTTCATCGCCATTCCCAAGGCCAACGGCTACCAGTCGCTGCACACGGTGCTGTTCGGTCCCTACGGTTCGCCGATCGAGGTGCAGATCCGCACCGAGGAGATGGACCTGATCGCCGAACGCGGTGTGGCCGCGCACTGGACCTACAAGTTCGGCAGCGATTCGCCCAACAGCGCGCAGAGCCGCGCGCATGCGTGGATCGTCGAGCTGATCGAATCGCAGCGGGCCGCCGGCTCGTCGCTGGAGTTCCTCGACAACGTCAAGGTCGACCTGTTCCCGGACGAGGTGTACCTGTTCACCCCGAAGGGCAAGATCCTGGCCCTGCCGCGCAATTCCACCACGCTGGATTTCGCCTACGCCGTGCATACCGACGTCGGCAACCAGGCCGTGGCCTCGCGCGTGGACAAGAAGCTGGTACCGCTGCGCACCAAGCTGGTCAGCGGGCAGACGGTGGAGATCATCACCGCGCGCTCGGCCACGCCCAAGCCGCAGTGGCTGGAGTTCGTGGTCAGCAGCAAGGCGCGCACGGCGATCCGCCACCAGCTCAAGCAGCTTGAGCACGAGGATGCCGTGCAGCTGGGCCACCGCATGCTCGACCGCGCGCTGGAGGCGATGGACTCCTCGCTGGAGCGGCTGCCGAAGGGGCGCCTGGATGCGTTCCTGGCCGAGCACCGCTACCCGCGCCTGGAGGCGTTGCTGGCCGATGTGGCGCTCGGCAACTGGATGCCGACCCAGGCCGCGCAGGCCTTGATGGCCTATGCCGAGCTGCGCGGTGGCGGACATTCGAAGCATTCGCAGGAAAAGATCCTGATCAACGGCAGCGAGCGCGGCGTGGTCAGCTTCGCCAACTGCTGCCAGCCGATCCCCGGCGACGAGATCATGGGCTACCACACCGCCGGCAAGGGCATCGTGGTACACCGGCTGGACTGCCCGAACCTGGCCGAGCTGCGCAAGTCGCCCGAGCGCTGGGTGCCGATCGACTGGGACTCCAACGTCAGCGGCGACTACGACACGGCGCTGGTGGTCGAGGTGGAAAACCGCACCGGCGTGCTGGCGCAGCTGGCCGCGGCGATCGCCCAGAGCGAGTCGAACATCGAGCGCGTGGATTACCTGGATCGCGACTTCAACGCGGCGGTGCTGCGGTTCAACATCCAGGTGCGCGACCGCCGGCATCTGGCCGAGGTGATGCGACGGTTGCGACGGCTGCACGTGGTGCAGAGCGTGCGGCGGCAGTAGGGGTTGGCGGGATGGGGCGGCCTTTGGCCGCCCTTCTTGGTTTTGCCCGGGCTGCGGGTTTGCTAGGTGGACCGGCGGGCAGGGTTGGGCGCGCGGTCGCCGGCGCCAGGCCCTTTCGAGGACACGCCGTGCCCTGTCCATGGACGCGATGGCGAGGTGCTTGTTGCGAGCTTTCGCGAGTGGGAATGGGGAAGTTGGGGCGGCCTTCGGCCGCCCTTTTTGGTTTCGCACGTGCTGCGAGTTGCTGGCTGGCGAGGTTGACCGGCGGGCAGGGTTGGGCGCGCGGTCGCCGGCGCCAGGCCCTTTCGAGGACACGCCGTGCCCTGTCCATGGACGCGATGGTGAGGTGCTTGTTGCGAGCTTTCGCGAGTGGGAATGGGGAAGTTGGGGCGGCCTTCGGCCGCCCTTTTTGGTTTCGCACGTGCTGCGAGTTGCTGGCTGGCGAGGTTGACCGGCTGGGGTGGTCTGCGCGCGGTCGCCGGCGCCAGGCCCCTTCCGGGACACGCCGTGCGCCTGTCCATGGACGCGATGGCGACGTGCTTGTTGCGAGCTTTTGCGAGCGGCAATGGGGAAGGTGGGGCGGCCTTTGGCCGCCCTTCTTGGTTTTGCCCGGGCTGCGGGTTTGCTGGCTGGCTAGGTGGACCGGCGGGCAGGATTCGGCGCGCGGTCGCCGGCGCCAGGCCCCTTCCGGGACACGCCGTAAATCCGTCCATGGAGGCTCGATGGCGACATCCATGTCGCCAACGGTCCCGGAAGGGGCCCGGCGCCGACGACCCGATAACTTGACGCGGGCGGTGGGGAAGGCAGGAGCAGAGCAAAGCAGGTGCAGAGCAAAGCAAAGCAGGAGTGGGAGTGGGGAAATGGGTCAGGTTTTGCCGGAACGCCATGACGGCCACAGGGCCCTGCACCCGGCCGGCTGCCGCAACCGGTAAAATCACCCGTCATTTCCCAAGCGGTGAGTCCCAATGACCCGTCAGATCATCCAGACCGACAAGGCCCCGGCTGCGATCGGCCCGTACTCGCAGGCCGTGCGCGCCGGCAACACCGTCTACTTCTCCGGCCAGATTCCGCTGGATCCGGCCACCGGCGAGATCGTCGGCGCCGGTGACATCGGTGCGCAGGCGCGTCGTGCCTTCGACAACCTCAAGGCAGTGGCCGAGGCGGCCGGCGGCTCGCTCGACCGGATCGTGCGCGTGGGCCTGTACCTGACCGACCTGGGCCAGTTCGCCGCGGTCAACGCGGTGATGCAGGAATACTTCCAGGCGCCGTTCCCGGCCCGCTCCACCATCGAGGTTTCCGGCCTGCCCAAGGGCGCCGGCTTCGAGGTCGACGCGGTGATGGTGCTCGACTGACCGATCCGTGCCGCGGTCGCGCCCGCCCGTGCCGAGCCTGACCCGGGCCGGCGACGCCCCGCTGACGAGCCTGCCCGGGGTCGGGCAGGCCGTTGCCGCCAAGCTGGCCGCGCGCGGCATCGTGACCCTGCAGGACCTGTGGCTGCACCTGCCGCTGCGCTACGAGGACCGCACGCGGCTGACCGACATCGCCCAGCTGCAGTCCGGCGTGCCGGCGCAGGTCGAGGGCCGTGTCGAGGCGGTCGAGCGCGGCTTCCGCTACCGGCCGATGCTGCGAGTGGCGCTTGCCGATGAATCCCGCGGCTCGGTGGTGCTGCGCTTCTTCCATTTCCGCAACCAGCAGGTGGCGCAGTTCCAGGTCGGCGCGCGCGTGCGCGCCTATGGCACGCCCAAGCCCGGGCAGCAGGGTTGGGAGATCGTCCATCCGAGCTATCGGGTGATCGAGGCCCACGAGGCCGGCGTGCTCGGCGATGCGCTCGACCCGGTGTATCCGGCCGTGGAGGGCATCGGCCCGGTGACGCTGCGACGGCTGATCGGGCATGCGCTCGATCGCCTCCCGCCGGAGGCCGAACTCGAGCTGCTGCCTGCCGGCTGGCTGCGTGACGAACGCCTGCCCTCGCTGCGCGCCGCGCTGCTGGCGATGCACCGGCCGGCGCCGGACAGCGATCTGGCCGCGCTGGCCGCCGGGCGCCACCCGGCCCAGCACCGGCTGGCGCTGGAGGAACTGCTCGCCCACCACCTCAGCCTGCGCCGCCAGCGCATCGCCCTGCAGCGCCATCGCGCGCCGGCATTGACCGGCGATGGCGCGCTGGTCGATCGCTTGCTGGCGACCCTGCCATTCGCGCTGACCGGCGCCCAGCGGCGCGTGTTCGACCAGGTGCGGCACGACCTCTCGCAGCCCTCGCCGATGCTGCGGCTGGTGCAGGGCGATGTCGGCAGCGGCAAGACCGTCGTCGCCGCGCTGGCGGCGATGCTGGCGGTGGCGCGCGGCAAGCAGGCCGCGCTGGCCGCGCCGACCGAACTGCTCGCCGAACAGCACCTCAACAACCTGCGCGGCTGGCTGGAACCGCTGGGCATCCGCATCGCCTGGCTGGCCGGCAAGGTCACCGGCAAGGCGCGCGCGCAGGCGCTGGCGCAGGTCGCTTCCGGCGAGGCCCAGGTCGTCGTCGGCACCCACGCGCTGATGCAGGAGGCGGTGGTCTTCCACGACCTGGCGCTGGCCATCGTCGACGAACAGCACCGCTTCGGCGTACACCAGCGCCTGGCGCTGCGCGACAAGGGCGCTGGCGAAGGCAGCGTGCCGCACCAGCTGGTGATGACCGCCACCCCCATCCCGCGCACCCTGGCGATGGCCGCCTACGCCGACCTGGACGTCTCGGCGATCGACGAGCTGCCGCCGGGCCGTACCCCGGTGCAGACCATCGTGATCAGCGCCGAACGCCGGCCCGAACTGGTCGAGCGCATCCGCGTGGCCTGCGCCGAAGGCCGCCAGGCCTACTGGGTCTGCACGCTGATCGACGAGAGCGACGAAGTCATCGCCACCGCCGCGCAGGCCACCTACGAGGCGCTCTCGGCGCAGCTGCCCGGCCTGCGCGTGGGCCTGGTGCACGGGCGCATGAAGGCGACCGAGAAACAGGCGGCGATGCGCGCGTTCAAGCACGGCGAGATCGACCTGCTGGTCGCCACCACGGTGATCGAGGTCGGCGTCGACGTGCCCAACGCCTCGCTGATGATCATCGAGAACGCCGAGCGGCTCGGCCTGGCCCAGCTGCACCAGCTGCGCGGGCGGGTGGGGCGCGGTTCGGCCGCGTCGAGCTGCGTGCTGATGTACCAGCCGCCGCTGTCGGCGATGGCACGCCAGCGCCTGGAGACCATGCGCCAGACCAGCGACGGCTTCGTCATCGCCGAGAAGGACCTGGAGCTGCGCGGGCCCGGCGAACTGCTCGGCACCCGCCAGACCGGCCTGGCCAGCTTCCGGGTCGCCGACCTTGCCCGCGACGCGGGCCTGCTGCCGAAGGTGCAGCAGCTGGCCGAGGACCTGCTGGCTTCATCGCCCGGCATCGCCGACCAGCTGGTGGCGCGCTGGATCGGTGGCGCGGTCCGCTACGCGGCGGCATGAACCGCGCGACCGCCCGGTCCTGCGGGGTGGATGGCCTGGCCGGCGATCTGGCCGATAATCGCGATCTTCCCCGCCAGTTGCCCCGCCGATGCACGACGCTTTCCCCTCACGCGCCACCCCGGCGCGGCCGCTGTCCGCCGAGGGCGAGGCGATCGCGATGACCGGCGGCGACGCCTTCATCGCCGCCGACGTCGGCGGCACCCACGCCCGTGTCGGCCAGGTGCGGATGGGCGAGGGCGGGCGGATCGAGGTGCTGGACTTCCACCAGTACGCCTGCGCCGGCTGGCCGAGCCTGGCGGCGATCCTGCGCGACTTCGCCGGGCGCAGCGGTCGCGGCGCGGCGCACGTGGTGGTCGCCATCGCCGGGCGCCTGGATGGCGATGACCTGGTGAACGCCAACCTGCCGTGGCCGGTATCGGTGGCGCACACGCGCCGCGAGGCGGGCATCGGCCAGCTGGTGCTGCTCAACGACTTCGAGGCCGTCGCCTGCGCGATGCCCTATATCGAGCCGGCAGCGATGACGCGGGTCTGCGGTCCGGCGCGAATCGGCGAAGGTGCCGCACTGGTGCTCGGGCCGGGTACCGGCCTGGGCGCTGCCGTGCGCCTGCCCGGACCGCCGCCGCAGGTGCTGGCCAGCGAGGCCGGCCACGCCGCGCTGGCGGTCGGCAGCGCGCGCGAACTGGCCGTGCTGCAGCAGCTTCGGCAGCGCTGGCCGCACGTGGATGTGGAGCGCGTGCTGTCCGGGCCCGGCCTGGTCAATGCCTACCAGGCGCTGTGCGAGCTCGATGCCCGCAAGGCGATGCTGGAGACACCGGCGGCGATCGCCCGGGCCGCTGCTGACGGTGATGATCCCTCCGCGGTCGAGGCGCTGGAGATGTTCTGCGCGCTGCTGGGCAGTTTCGCCGGCGACCTGGCGCTGACCTTCGGCGCCGACACCGTCTACCTGGCCGGCGGCATCCCGGCGCAGATCAAGCCGCAGCTGCTGCGCAGCGCCTTCGCCGAGCGCTTCGCCAACAAGGGCGTGCTCGGCCCGATGCTGGCGCAGGTGCCGGTGTGGCTGGTCGAACACGGCCAGCTGGGCCTGGTGGGCGCCGCGGCGTGGTATCACCAGCGCTATCTCACGCGCTGACCATCCTGCGCCGGCACGGCGCGCATGCAGAGGACATCGATGAATACCCGACGCCGTTTCCTGCAGTCCACGCTTGCGGCCGGTGCCGCGCTCGCCCTGCCTGCTGCGGCCGCGCCTTCGCGCGCCTCGGCTCCCGGCGGTGCGCGCGTGGTCTCCACCTGGGATTTCGGCGTGGGCGCCAACGCCGCCGCGTGGAAGGTGCTGGACGCCGGCGGCCACGCGCTGGATGCGGTCGAGGCCGGCGCGCGCTGGGCCGAAAGCGACCTGTGCAACCCCACCGTCGGACGCTGCGGCAATCCCGATCGCGACGGCGTGCTGACCCTGGACGCCAGCATCATGGCCGGCGACGGCCGCTGCGGCGCGGTGGCGGCGCTGGAAGACATCGACCATCCGGTCTCGGTGGCGCGCGCGGTGATGGAGAAGACCCCGCACGTGCTGCTGGTCGGGCAGGGAGCGCAGCAGTTCGCGCTGGCCAATGGCTTCCGCAGGACCCCGCTGCTCACCGATGCGGCACGCCAGGCGTGGCAGGAGTGGATGAAGACCTCGCGCTACGAGCCGCAGATCAATGCCGAGCGGCGCCTGCGCCCGGGCGACAGCCACAACCACGACACATTGGGCATCCTCGCCCTGGACAGTGCCGGGCGACTCGCCGGCGCCTGCACCACCAGCGGCATGGCGTGGAAGATGCACGGACGCGTCGGCGACAGCCCGATCATCGGCGCCGGGCTGTACGTCGACCAGGACGTCGGTGCGGCGACCGCCTCGGGCGTGGGCGAGGAGATGATCCGCAACGCCGCCAGTTTCCTCGTCGTGGAACTGATGCGGCAGGGCCGCTCGCCGCTGGACGCCTGCCGCGAGGCGATCGACCGCGTGGTGCGCAAGCGCCCGGAGGACAGCAAGCAGCTGCAGGTGTGCTTCCTCGCGCTGGGGCGCGACGGGCGCTTCGGTGGCTACGCCCTGCATCGGGGCTTCGTCTACGCGATGCAGGACGCCACCCCGGGGCCGCACGACAAGCTGCTCGAGTCCGGCTCGGTCTACACGACGGAGCAGAAGTGAGCGCGCGCATCGCGCTGGAGATCGCCGCCGGTTCGCTGGCTTCGGCGCTGGCCGCGCAGGAAGGCGGCGCCGACCGAGTGGAACTGTGCGAGAACCTCGCCGAAGGTGGCTGCACCCCCTCGCACGGCACGCTGGCGCTGGCGCGCGAGCGGCTGCGCATCCCGCTGTACGTCCTGATCCGTCCGCGCGGCGGCGACTTCGTCTACGACCCGGCCGAGCGCGAGGTGATGCTGCGCGATATCGAGCACTGCGTGCGCCTGGGTTGCGATGGGGTGGTGATCGGTGCGCTTGATGCACACGGCGAGGTCGACATGGCGACCTGCACGGCGCTGCGCGCGGCCGCCGGAACGCTGGGTACCACCTTCCATCGCGCCATCGACGTGGCGGCCGATCCTGCGCGCGCGCTGGAGGCGGCGATCGCGCTGGGGTGTGATCGCGTGCTGACGTCCGGTGGGCAGGACAGCGCGCCGGCGGGCGCGGCCGGGATCCGGGCATTGGTCGCACAGGCGGCGGGACGGATCCGGATCATGGCCGGGGCCGGGATCGAGGCCGCCAACGTGGGCGAGTTGCTGCGCCATTCCGCTGCCGACGAGGTGCATGCTTCCGCCCGCGCCTGGCAGCGCCCGGTCCACCCGCAGCGCGCCGCGGTGGCCGGCCTGGATGCAGCCTGGCTGCAGACCAACCCGACCCGGGTACGCGCGCTGCGCGAGGCGCTGGACCGGCATGCGGACGAAGGAAGCCGCCATCTGCCGCACTTGGTTTGAAACACGCACGGTGCCAGACTCGCCGGTCAAGCGAAGAGAAATGCAGATGACCGAGAAGATTCCGCTGTTGATCGACACCGACCCGGGCGTGGACGATGCGCTGGCCCTGCTGATGGCCTTCAACGATGCCCGCCACGAGGTGGTCGGCCTGACCATCGCCGCCGGCAATGTGGGCCTGGCGCACACCGTCCGCAACGCGCTGAAGCTGTGCGAGGTCGCCGGTCGCCCGGACGTGCCGGTATATGCCGGGGCGCCCGAGCCGCTCGTGCACCCCTCGGTCGACGCCGCCCACGTGCATGGCGAGGATGGTTTCGGCGACGTCGGCTTCACCCCGGCCGCCCGCACCGCCGAGGCCGAGCATGCGGCGCTGGCGATCCTGCGCCTGTCGCATGAATACGCCGGCAGGTTGCTGCTGGTCGCGCTCGGTCCGCTGACCAACCTGGCCCTGGCACTGCGGCTCGATCCCACCCTGCCGCAGCGCGTGGGCCGGTTCCTGGTGATGGGCGGGGCGATCAACGGCCACGGCAACATCACCCCGGTGGCCGAATTCAATATCGCATTCGACCCGGAGGCGGCCCATATCGTGTTCTCGGCCTTCCCGCACGTGGAGGTCGCCGACTGGGAGGCCACCGTCGCGCACGGGCTGCCGCATCGCGAGGTCGAGCAGTGGCTGTCCGGCGAGGGGTCCCGGGCGCGGTTCTACGACGAGATCTCGCGCAAGACCCGGCTGTGGTCCGAGGACAGCCGGGGCGATCGCTGGTACGCCGCCGACGCCCTGGCGATGGCCTGGGCCCTGGAGCCGCAGGGGGCGACCCGGGTCGAGCGGCGGCCGCTGCAGGTGGAACTGGCCGGAACCCATACCCGCGGCGCCACGGTGGTCGACTGGAACCGCCAGCTGGGCCTGCCGGACAACGCCAGCCTGCTGGTCGGCTACGACCAGGGCCGGTTCGAGCGCCTCGTCCGGGGCGCCCTGGCGGCTGGCTGAACCGCGCGGCTTGCCTGGGCCGGGGAGGGTGGTTATAATGCCGCTCTTGTCCAGGCAGCCGATTACGTCCATGAAGGCCGACATCCATCCGAACTACCGCGACGTCGTCTTCCACGACGTGACCTCCGATTTCAAGATCCTGACCCGCTCGACCATGGCCTCCAAGGAGACCGTGAAGTGGGAAGACGGCCAGGAATACCCGCTGATCAAGGTTGAAATCTCCTCGGCTTCGCACCCGTTCTACACGGGCAAGCACAAGGTGATCGACACCAGCGGCCGCATCGACAAGTTCCAGAAGCGCTACGCGCGCTGAGGCGCCGGCCGGGCCCTGGCGCCCGGTCGACGATGCGATCCAGGCAACGGCCGCGCGCATGCGCGGCCGTCGTCTTTTGCGCTTTCTGGCGATTGGCCGCAACGCAATGTTGCGCGCCCGTGTTCGACTTCAGTCGGGGTCCCGCACCTATGCTGCTGTGCGATAATGACGGCTATCCAAGGGAATAATCCCCATGGACAGCCATCATCATCCGCACGGCCCCACCGCGCGGGGAACCATACTGAGGAGCGACACTGTGTCCGATCTTGATCAGGTCACGCTCAACGCCGGCGACAAGTCGGTAGTTTTGCCGGTACTCAAGCCCACGCTGGGCAACGACTGCGTCGACATTTCCAAGCTGACCAAGGAAACCGGTCTCTTCACCTACGACTCGGGCTTCACCGCCACGGCCAGCTGCAAGTCCGCCATCACCTACATCGATGGCGACAACGGCGTGCTGCTGTACCGCGGCTACCCGATCGAGCAGCTCGCCAAGCACTCCAACTTCCTGGAAGTGTCGTACCTGCTGATGAACGGCGAACTGCCGAACAAGGACGAGTTCTCCAAGTTCGAGCACGAGGTCACGCATCACACGATGATGCATGAGTCGCTGAAGCACTTCCTCAAGGGCTTCCACTACGACGCGCACCCGATGGCCATGCTGGCCGCCTCGGTGGCCTCGCTGTCGGCGTTCTACCACGACACCCTGGACCTCAATGATCCGGAGCAGCGCCGCCAGGCCGCGATCCGCCTGATCGCCAAGGTGCCGACCCTGGCCGCCGCCGCGCATCGCTACTCGCTGGGCCAGCCGATCCGCTATCCGCGCAACAACCTCGAGTACGTCGACCGCTTCCTGCACATGATGTTCGAAGTGCCGAGCGAGCCGCTGGAGCTGAACCCGGTCGTGGCCAAGGCCATGGACCTGCTGTTCATCCTGCACGCCGACCACGAGCAGAACGCTTCGACCTCGACCGTGCGCCTGGTCGGCTCGACCGGCGCCAATCCGTACGCCTCGGTCGCCGCCGGCATCACCGCGCTGTGGGGCCCCGCGCACGGCGGTGCCAACGAGGCCGTGCTGAAGATGCTGGAGGAGATCGGCGACGCCAAGAACGTCGAGTCCGCCATCGTCAAGGCCAAGGACAAGAACTCCGGCTTCCGCCTGATGGGCTTCGGTCACCGCGTCTACAAGAACTTCGACCCGCGCGCCAAGATCATCCGCGAGATGACCCACAAGGTGCTGGGCGAGCTGGGCGTGAACGACCCGCTGCTGGAAGTGGCGCTGAAGCTGGAAGAGGCCGCGCTGAAGGACGACTACTTCGTGCAGCGCAAGCTGTACCCGAACGTGGACTTCTACTCGGGCATCATCTACAAGGCGCTCAACATCCCGGTGGAGATGTTCACCGTGATGTTCGCCATCGCCCGCACCAGCGGCTGGGTGTCGCATTGGCTGGAGCAGCAGGTCGACCCGGAAATGAAGATCGGCCGTCCGCGCCAGATCTACACCGGCCACGACGTGCGCGATTACCCCGCCAAGGGCTGATTGCTCGTCCGCTTGTGTTGCAGACGCCCCGCCTCGTGCGGGGCGTTTTGTTATGGCGGTTGTTCGTGGCCCTGCGGAAGCTTCGGTCCGCGACTTCGTCCGCGATTGCACTGTAGGAGCGGCTTCAGCCGCGACGGCGGGATCCTGCAGATCGCGGCTGAAGCCGCTCCCGCAGTGCAACCGCAACCATGAGGCGCCGCGGATCGGCCCTCCGAGGTGTCCGCCCTCTATCGCGCCGCGCGCGCGGCAGGGGCGGTGCCGTGGGCGATCGCCTGCGACAGCGCCGCATGCAGCGCCTTCACGTCGGAGGCGTAATGGCTGGTGCGCAGCGCATAGCCGCCCTCGACGCAGCCTTCCAGGCGCGCCTGGGCCTGGCCGGGCTCGTCCAGCTCGCCCGGCGACTGGCGCCCCCACAGCAGCGGAGTGGTCCAGGCCTCGCGCACGCCCTTGAGCTGCTCGCGCTGGAAGCGCAGCGGCACGGCCTGCCGCGCCGCCGCGACGCCGGGCCACGGGCTGCCGGCCACCGGGGCCAGGGTGACAATGTCGCCATGCACGTCGATCAGGACCTGCAGCGGCTTGCTGCCGTCGCCGAGGGAAACCTGGCCGATGTAGCGCTCGTCCGGCAGTTCGCTGCCGGCCCCGCAGCGCAGCGCCAGCGAAGCCGCCCCGGCGTGCAGGCGCTGCTCCAGCGCGCGGCGCGCCTGCACATCGGTGACGTCGGTGCCGATCGCCGGCAGGCCGATCCAGGGACGGTCGACTGCGGCGAACTGTTCGCGCAGGGCGCCGGCACGGCTGGCCTGCACGACGATCGCCACCAGCACCAGCAGGCAGATCCAGATCGCCACCACGCGGCCGCTGGCCGCCCGCTCAACCTGTGTAGCCAAGGATCTCCTCCTCCGCCAGCAGGGCGCGCAGCTGCGTGGCGCTGGCCCGCGCCACCGGCTTCTCGTCGACCTGCGACAGCGGCGCCTGGCGCAGCGCGTCATAGGGCAGCACGGTCAGGTCGAAGGCCAGGTCCTCGGCGCTGAACACCCAGACCGGGAAATCGCTGGTGCGTTCGCGGTCCAGCCGCAGCCGGCGCATGCGCGACTCTGCCGGGATGCGATGCTCCTCCAGGAACCGCGCCACCGCTTCCGGGTCATCGCTGTGCAGGTGCAGCTGCACGGGAGCGTTGGCGTCGGCGGTGCCTTCGAGCACCGGCCCGGTCAGCCGCGGCGAGAACGCGGCGAGGAACTCCAGCGCGTGCAGGGCCGCCTCGCGCCGCTGGCGCAGGCCCTGGCCATGCGCCGGGCCGGCAAACAGGCGCTGGTATTCGCGCAGCGCGTCCTCGATCTCGCGGTTGCGCGGCAACGAGGCGTCATCGTGGATGCCGAGCCGGTCGGCCGCCTTGAGCTTGGCCTGGTGGAAGTCGCGGATGCCGCCTTCGGCCATCAGCCGCGCGGCTTCATGGGCGAGGCGATGGCGGCGCTCGCGGGTGCGGGTCTCGGCGTGCTGGCGGGCGCGATGCATGGCCGTCTCCCTGTTGAACATCCGCCTCGACTCTACCGCAAATGCGTGAAGGCACGGCGACAGGCGGCGCCGGTGTTTCCCAACGGGACAGGGCCGCCCTGCGGCGGCCCTGTCGGCATCTTCGCTTCCGGCCCGCAGGCTCAGAAGATGTCGAAGGCCTTGTCGTCGGCCTGCTGGTCCTGCAGGCCGTAGTCGTAGTCCTGCAGGCGATCCATGTCCTCGTTCTTGACCCATTCGACCGCGCCGTTGATCGTGGCCTGGGTCATGCCGTCGGGCGGATCATTGGCGGTGATCGGCGCGTCCTTGAGTGCCACGCGCATGTAGTCGATCCAGATCGGCAGGGCGGCCTTGCCACCGTATTCGCGGTAGCCCAGCGACTTGAAGTCGTCGCGGCCGACCCAGACCGTCGTCACCAGCGGACCGCCGAAGCCGGAGAACCAGGCGTCGCGGTGGTCGTTGGTCGAACCGGTCTTGCCGCCCACGTCCTCGCGGCCGAGCACCTTGGCCGCGGTGCCGGTGCCGCGCTGGACCACGTCGCGCATCATCGATACCAGCTGGTAGGCGGTGCGTTCGTCGATCGCGCGCGGGGCGATCTTGCTGTCGGCGGCAGCCGGGGCCGGCACGGTTTCGGCCGGCTTGGCGGTGTCGGCAGTGGCTGGCTTGGCCGCCGCTGCGGGTTGCGCGCTGCCGAAATTGAAGCCGTCCACCACCTGGCTGACCGGCGCGGCCTTGCCGCCTTCGGTGTGGCAGGTGCGGCAGGCTACCGCGGGGTTTTCCTTGAACACCACGTTGCCGTCGCGATCGCGGACCTCGTCGATCACCCACGGATCCACGCGCGAGCCGCCGTTGGCGAACACCGCGTAGCCGCGCGCCACCGACAGCGGGGTCAGCGAGGCGGTGCCCAGCGACATCGACAGGTTGGGCGGCAACTCGGCCGGGTCGAAGCCGAACTGGGCGATGTACTGGCGGGCGAAGTCCACGCCGATCGCATCGAGCAGGCGCACCGAGACCAGGTTGCGCGACTGCACCAGCGCCTCGCGCAGGCGCATCGGGCCCTTGAAGCCGCCGCCGTCGTTCTGCGGCGACCAGGTCTTGCCGCGTCGGTCGCGGAACACCACCGGGGCGTCGAGCACGATCGAGGCCGGGTTGAAGCCCTTCTCGAACGCCGCCGCATAGACGAACGGCTTGAAGCTGGAGCCGGGCTGGCGGCGGGCCTGGGTGGCACGGTTGAACTTGTTGCCGGCGAAGCTGAAGCCGCCGACCATCGCCCGCAGCGCGCCGTTGTTGGCGTCCAGTGAAACCAGTGAGCCCTGGCCGCGCGGGATCTGGTCCAGCAGCCATTCGCCGTCCTTTTCGCCGGCGCGCACGCGCACCAGGTCGCCGCGCTTGAGCAGCGTGGCCGGCGACTTGCCGGTCCAGCGGCTGGCGGCGGCCGGCAGCACGATCTCGCTGCGGTCGGCCAGTACGACCCGGGCGCTGCCGTCGGGCTGCGTGGCCGCGACGATCGCCGGGCGCATCCCGGCCTGGGTGACGATCCCGGCCAGGCGCGCGGCCAGCGCGCTGGCATCGGCCTCGGCGGGCACGTCGAAATGCTGTTCGGCGCCGCTCCAGCCATGCCGGTGGTCGTAAAGCACCAGTCCGTCGCGCACGGCCACGTCGGCGGCCTGCTGGAGGTTGGCGTCGATGGTGGTGGTGACCCGGTAGCCCTTGTCCAGCACCTCGCCGCCATAGCGGGCGATCATCTCCTGGCGGACCAGCTCGGCCACGTACGGTGCGTAGACTTCCACCGGCGGCTCGTGCGGCTTGGCGTGCATCGGCACCGCCTTGGCCGCGTCGGCCTCGGCCTGGGTGATGAAGCCCAGGTCGGCCATGCGCTGCAGGACGTAGTAGTCGCGTCGCTCGCGGGCGCGCTCGGGATTGCTGATCGGGTTGCCGCTGGAGGGGAACTTCGGGATGCCGGCCAGCGAGGCCATCTCGTCCAGGGTGAGCTCGTTGAGCTTCTTGCCGTAGTAGTACTCGGCGGCCGCGCCCACGCCGTAGGCGCGGTTGCCGAAGAAGCTCTTGTTGAGGTACAGCTCGAAGATCTCGTCCTTGCTCAGCTCGCTCTCGATCTTGCGCGCCAGCAGGATCTCGTTGAGCTTGCGGGTGTAGCTGTACTCCGAGCTCAGGAAGAACTGGCGGGCCACCTGCTGGGTGATGGTCGACCCGCCCGGCACGCGCTTGTCGTCGGTGGTGGCCAGCAGCCAGACCGCTCGCGCGATGCCCTTGTAGTCGACCCCGCCGTGCTCGTAGAAGCGGGCGTCCTCGGTGGCCAGGAAGGCCTGCTTGAGGCGCTCGGGGACCTGGCTCATCTGGATCGGGTAGCGCCGGGCCTGGCCATAGACCGCCATCAGCCTGCCATCGCTGGCGTAGACGTACATGGGCTCCTGCATCTCGACCTGGCGCAGGGCCTGGACGTCGGGGAGCTTGGCGGACAGGGTGTAGTACAGGCCGCCGGCGGCCACCAGGCCGAGCAGGGCGAACACCACGAACGCGGCCAGGATCCAGCCCAGCCAACGACGGAAACGGGGCATCAAGCAGATTCCGATTGCAGATTTCTTGGCCGCAGAGTATAGATTAGGCGGGTCTGGCTGGGGCCGGATCCGGGGATGGCAATTGGGGACCCCTTCAAAGTACGTGAAGTAGACGTGACGAGCTTCTCGGCTTGCGCGCGGGGTGGTTGCCAATTGCAAAAAACTAATTATTAATGCGCGGGCGCAGAAAGCGCGTCCAAGTGCCCGTCGGCAGGGGAGTTTCCGTGGGGCTTATTCCCAAGAGTCAGTCGCCGCTCATTGGCGTCGACATCAGTTCGACTGCGGTAAAGCTATTGCAGCTTTCCCGCAGCGGTAACCGTTTCCGCGTGGAGCACTACGCGGTCGAGCCTCTGCCCCCGAACGCGGTGGTGGAGAAGAACATCGTGGAAGTCGAGGCGGTAGGGGAAGCCATCCGCCGGGCGATCAACCGTTCCGGCAGCAAGGCCAAGAACGCCGCCGCCGCCGTCGCCGGTTCGGCCGTGATCACCAAGCTGATCCCGATGCCGGCCGACCTGGACGAGAACGACATGGAGGCCCAGGTCGAACTGGAGGCCACCAACTACATCCCGTACCCGATCGAGGAAGTGAACCTCGACTTCGAGGTGCTGGGGGCGATCCCCAACAACCCGGAAATGGTCCAGGTGCTGCTGGCGGCGTCGCGTTCCGAGAACGTCGAGCTGCGCCAGTCGGCGCTGGAGCTCGGCGGACTGACCGCCAAGGTGATGGACGTGGAGGCCTTCGCGGTCGAGAACGCCTTCGCCCTGCTGGCCGGCGAGCTGCCCGTGCCGCAGGACGGCCTGGTCGCCCTGGTCGACATCGGCGCGACCATGACCACCCTCAACGTGATCCGTGGCGGCCGCAGCCTCTACAGCCGCGAGCAGGTGTTCGGCGGCAAGCAGCTCACCGACGAGGTCATGCGCCGCTACGGCCTGACCTACGAGGAAGCCGGCATGGCCAAGCGCCAGGGCGGGCTGCCGGAGAGCTACGAGGTCGAGGTGCTGGAGCCGTTCAAGGAAGCCACCGTCCAGCAGATCAGCCGCCTGCTGCAGTTCTTCTACGCCGGCAGCGAGTTCAACCGGGTGGACTGCATCGTCCTGGCCGGCGGCTGCGCCGCGCTGGCGGGGCTGCCGGAAATGGTCGAGGAACAGCTCGGCGTCACCACCGTGGTGGCCAACCCGCTGGCGCAGATGACGCTCGGACCCAAGGTCCAGGCGCAGGCGCTGCAGCAGGATGCCCCCGCCCTCATGATCGCCACCGGCCTGGCCCTTAGGAGCTTCGACTGATGGCCAGAATCAACCTATTGCCCTGGCGCGCGGAGCGCCGCAAGCAGCGTGAGCGCGAGTTCTTCGGGATGCTGGGCTTCGCCGCCCTGGGCGGCGTGCTGCTCGCGGTGGCGATCTGGTTCTACTACGACCGCCAGATCACCGGCCAGCAGGAGCGCAACCAGTTCCTCACCGCCGAGATCGAGAAGGTCAAGGCGCAGAACAAGGAAATCGAGGAGCTCGACAAGAAGAAGGAGCGCCTGCTCGCCCGCAAGCGGGTGATCGAGGAGCTGCAGGCCAACCGCTCGCAGATGGTCCACCTGTTCGACTCGCTGGTGCGCACGATCCCCGACGGCGTGGTGCTGACCTCGCTCAAGCAGGAAGGTGAAGTGCTTACCCTGGAAGGTCGCTCGCAGTCCAATGCCCGGGTCAGCGCCTACATGCGCAACCTGGAAGGCTCCGGCTGGATGACCAGCCCGGACCTGTCGATCATCGAGGCCAAGGCCGAGGAGAAGAAGACCGGCAACGTGGCCGATTCCAAGGCGCTGCCGTACGTGTTCAACCTCAAGGTCAAGCTCGCCAACCCCAACGCCTCCGACAAGGCGGCTGAAGGCGGCGTGGACCCGGCCAGCGCCACCGCGCAGGCCCCGGTCGCGGGCGCGACCCCGGCGGCACCGGCGGCACCGGCGGCGGCTTCGCCGGCCGCTGCGCCGGCCACCCCGGCGGCGCAGCCGGCAAACAGTGCGGCACCGGCAGCAGCTCCGGCCACGGCGCCGGCGGCCAAGCCCCAGGCGGGAGCGGCGTCATGAGCAAGCGCAAATTCGGAATCAAGGACCTCGACTTCCAGAACACCGGCAACTGGCCGCAGGAATGGAAGATCGGCTTCTGCGTGGTGGTCGCGCTGTTCATCGTGGCGCTGTCCTGGTTCGCCCTGATCTCGTCCAAGCGCGACGAGCTCGGCAGCCTGGAGGCACAGGAAACCACGCTGCGCCAGCAGTTCGAGGATGAGCAGAAGAAGGCGGTCAACCTGGAGCCGCTCAAGCAGCAGCTGGCCCAGATGGAGCAGGTGCTGCAGCAGATGCTGCGCCAGCTGCCCAGCAAGACCGAGATGCCCGACCTGATCATCGACATCTCGCAGACCGCGCTGTCCAGCGGCCTGGCCAACGAGCTGTTCCAGCCGGGTGCGGAAACGCCGAAGGAGTTCTACGCCGAGAAGCCGATCGCCCTGCGCATGGTGGGCAGCTACCACCAGTTCGGCGCCTTCGTCAGCGGCGTGGCCTCGTTGCCGCGGGTGGTGATCCTCACCATGCACGACATCAATCTCAAGCCCAAGGACGCCAAGGCCGGCATCACCCAGCGCGGCGCGCTGGAACTGGCCGGCACGGTAAAGACCTACCGTTACCTGGACGACGAGGAGATGGCCGCGCAGGAGAAGTCCGCCAAGAACAACGGGAAGGCCAAGTGATGAGTATGACGACCTACAAGAGGCTGTCGTGCCTGGCCCTCGTGGCGCTGCTTGCCGGCTGCGGCCGCGGCATCACCAGCACGCCCGGCGATGCACCGAACCTGCAGGGCTGGGTGGCCGAGGTGCGTGCGCGCCCGGCACCGCCGCTGGAACCGCTGCCGGTGATGCAGCAGTTCGAGACCTTCGAGTATGCGGCGCAGGGCATGCGTGACCCGTTCTCCGATGCCTGGGCGAATCCGGATAGCGGCAATGGCCTGCGTCCGGATCCGAACCGGCGCAAGGAGCCGCTGGAGGCCTTTCCGCTCGACAGCCTCGACATGATCGGGAGCATCGGCAATGGCCCCGGGCTGGTTGCGTTGGTGATGGCCCCGGACAAGACCACCTACCGGGTTCGCCCGGGGATCTACCTGGGGCAGAGCGATGGTCGGGTGACGGGAGTGTCCGAAGATCGCATCGATTTGATTGAACTGGTGCCGGATGGTGCCGGTGGTTGGCTGGAACGCCCGGCCTCCATCGCACTTGACGATCAATGATTGACTAGGGGATAGCACGATGACTTTTTCCAAAGCCCTGAGCCTGCGTCCCATCCGGCGCCAAGCGATCCGGGCGTGCGCGTTGGGGTTCGCGCTCGCTCTGGCTAGCGGCTCTTCCTTCGCAGCGCCCGCGGCGCCGGCGAGCCTGACCGCCCACGAACCGGCCAAGAGCGCGCCGGCCGCCGTGGCGGTTTCCAAGATCGACTTCAAGCGCGGCGAAGACGGCGCCGGCCGGTTGATCCTGCAGTTCGACGGCCAGGGCGCCAGCCCGGACCTGCGGACCCAGGGCAATACCGTGCTGGTGGATGTCGGCAACGCCAAGCTGCCTGCCGAACTGCAGCGGCCGCTGAACGTCACCGACTTCGCCACCCCGGTGCAGCGCATCGACGCCAAGCCCGCCGGTGGCGGCGCGCAGCTGGTGCTGAGCACGACGGGGCCGTTCGAGTCGCTGGCATACCAGACCGGCAACGAATACGTGGTCGAGATCAGCCCGCGCAAGGGCGTCCCGGCCATGGGCGCGCCGAACGCCGCCAACGTCACCCAGGCCGCCGCGGTGGTGGCCGCCTCGCGCGGTTACAGCGGCCGTCCGGTGACCTTCAACTTCCAGGACGTGCCGGTGCGCACGGTGCTGCAGCTGATCGCCGAGGAATCCAACCTCAACGTGGTCGCTTCGGACACCGTGCAGGGCAATGTCACCCTGCGCCTGGTCAACGTGCCGTGGGACCAGGCGCTGGACATCGTCCTGCGCGCCAAGGGCCTGGACAAGCGCCGCGAAGGCGGCGTGATCTGGGTCGCCCCGCAGCCGGAACTGGCCAAGTTCGAGCAGGACAAGGAAGACGCCCGGATCGCGATCGAGAACCGCGAGGACCTGATCACGGATTACATCCAGATCAACTACCACTCGGCCGATGCGATCTTCAAGGCGCTGACCGAGGCCAAGGGCATCGGTGGCGGTGGTGGCGGTGGCGGCGGTGGTAGCGGCGGCCAGAACGAGAACGGCTTCCTGTCCAGCCGCGGTCGCGTGGTCGCCGACGAGCGCACCAACACGCTGATGATCAGCGACATCCCGAAGAAGGTCGCGCAGATGCGCGAGCTGATCAGCCACATCGACCGCCCGGTCGACCAGGTGCTGATCGAGGGCCGCATCGTCATCGCCTCGGACACCTTCGCCCGCGACCTGGGCGCGAAGTTCGGCATCGGCGGTACCCGCACCTATAACAACGGCGACAACGTCGCGACGATCGGTTCCGGTGCCACCGGCCTGGGCGACGCGACCCGCGGGCTCAACGTGAACCTGCCGGCCGGCTCGTTCACCAACGGCGCCGCCAACGCGCCGAGCATCGCGTACACGCTGCTGGGTGCGAACTTCAACCTGGAACTCGAACTGACCGCGCTGCAGGAAGAGGGTCGGGGCGAAGTGATCTCCAATCCGCGCATCGTCACCGCCAACCAGCGCGAAGGCGTGATCAAGCAGGGTAAGGAAATCGGCTACGTGACCATCACCGGCGGCACCGCAGGTACCGCGGCGACCCCGAACGTGCAGTTCAAGGAAGTGCTGTTGGAGCTGAAGGTCACCCCGACCATCACCAGCGACAACCGCGTCTTCCTCAACATGAACGTGAAGAAGGACGAAGTCGACCAGTACATCGAACTGAAGGGCTACGGCACCGTGCCGACGATCAACCGCCGCGAGATCAACACCGCGGTGCTGGTCGACGACGGCCAGACCGTGGTGATCGGCGGCGTGTACGAGTTCACCGACCGCTCCAGCGTGAGCAAGGTGCCGTTCCTGGGCGATATCCCGTTCCTCGGCAACCTGTTCAAGAAGCGCGGTCGCAGCAAGGAAAAGGCCGAGCTGCTGATCTTCGTGACCCCGAAGGTGCTGCGCGTGGCCAAGGCCGCCTGAGCCACCGACCGGACGTGATGGAAGAAGCCGCCTTCGGGCGGCTTTTTCTTTGCCGGCGACGGTATCGACGACGGGGCGGGATCAGGCCAGCACCGGGCGGTCGCGGACCCACTGGGTGACGATCCATTTCTCCCCGCCGGCCACCGGCTGGCCGGCGTGCAGGCTGCGCGGATCGAGCTGGCCGAGGGCATTGCCGTAGGCGAAGTACACGCCCATCCCGCGGGCCGGGCTCAGGCTCAGTCCCGGCTGCGGGAATCCGGTCTGTCCGCCGGCCTGCACGGCCTCCAGGTAGACCACCAGCGTGGCCAGGCGCTGGCCGCCGTCGGCGGCGGGACGTTCGAAGTAGTCGTGGTGCGCCTCGTAGCGCCCCCCGGCGCGGTAATGCAGCACCTGCAGCCGCTCGGCATGGCTGACCTCGCAGCCCATCAGCCAGCACAGGCGTGCCTGCAGGCGTGGCAGCCAGGGCAGCGCCGCCGGATCCAGGCCGACCCCGGCGCTGGTCCGCGCCTGGTCACGGCGATGTTCCTGCGAATGCGGGTCGACCACCCGCGACGGCGACAGCCGCGGGCGGGCGGCGGCGATCAGGGCTTCGCACTCACCGGCATCGAGTACGTTGTCGAGCAGCGCGACCGCCGGCGCCTCGAGCCGTGCCAGCAGGCGCACCGGGTGCCCGTCGTGGCTGGCTTCGTGGCGATCGGCGAAGGGGAACGCGGCGGGCCAGAAAGACGCCGGTGCGGCGTCGACCGCGGCCGCCTGGCCGCGGCCGGTCAACAGCGCCCGGACCAACGCGCTGGCGCCTGCCGCCGGCAGGCCTGCAGCTTCCAGCTGCCCGAGCACCTGGCCGGGCGGCATGCCCTGGGCCAGCCATTGCCTGGCCAGATCCTGCAGCTGTCCGGCCATGGGCGGGGACGGAGCCTGTCGGTGCATGTCGGTCGATCCGCTGGAAAGCCTGCCAGTTCGCCGCATCCGGGCGCGCATCGCCAGCGCGAAACGGCCTGTATCCGCACCATCGACGATTTTTCGAACGCCTGCACCGCGTGAAGACCCGGTCAGCACCCGGCAGTGACGCCGATCACGCCCGGGTGCGGTGGTTGAACCAATCGTGTTGCGATCGGTCAAACTCGGCCTATGAACGCACCGCCCCTGCTCCCGGACGAGGCCGCCGGCACCCCGGCCACCGATGCCCTCCACGACGCCTTCATCGGCTTGCGCGACGCGCTATCGGCGCGCATCGTCGGCCAGTCGGCACTTGTCGAACGCCTGCTGGTCGCCCTGCTGGCCGATGGCCACCTGCTTGTCGAAGGCGCCCCCGGCCTGGCCAAGACCACCGCCATCCGTGCCCTGGCGGCGCGGCTGGAGGCCGACTTCGCGCGCGTGCAGTTCACCCCCGACCTGCTGCCCGCCGACCTCACCGGCACCGAGATCTGGCGCCCGCAGGAGGGCCGTTTCGAATTCGTGCCCGGGCCGATCTTCCATCCGATCCTGCTTGCCGACGAGATCAACCGCGCACCGGCCAAGGTCCAGTCCGCGCTGCTTGAAGCCATGGGCGAACGCCAGGTCACGGTGGGCCGGCACACCTATGCGCTGCCGTCGCTGTTCCTGGTGATGGCCACGCAGAACCCGATCGAACAGGAAGGCACGTTCCCGTTGCCGGAAGCGCAGCTGGACCGCTTCCTGATGCATGTGCGCATCGGCTATCCGCAGGCGGACGCGGAGGCGGAGATCCTGCGCCTGGCCCGCGAGGCGGCACGCGGCGCGCTCGGCGATGCCGAGCCGCAGCCCGAGCGCCTGTCGCTGGAATCGGTGTTCGCGGCACGTCGCGCGGTGCTGTCGCTGCACATGGCGCCGAACCTGGAACGCTACCTGATCGAGCTGGTGCTGGCCTCGCGCGACGCCCGCCGCTACGACCCGCAGCTGGCGCGGCGCATCGCCTGGGGGGCAAGCCCGCGCGGTTCGATCGCGCTGGAGCGCTGTGCGCGTGCGCGCGCCTGGCTGGCCGGACGCGACTTCGTCACCCCCGATGACGTCCGGGCGGTCGCCCCCGACGTCCTGCGCCACCGCATCCTGCCCAGCTACGAGGCCACCGCCGAAGGCTGGGACGGCGAGCGCCTGGTGCATGCGCTGCTGGAACGGGTGCCGCTGCCATGATCCGTCGCCAAGCCGCGCCGGTCGCGATCCTGTCCTGAGGGGCGGCGTTGTCGGTCTCCCCCGCCCCTGACGTGCCGGCTGCCGCCGACGGTCTGCGCCCGACGCTGGCCGAACTGATCGCCCTGCGCGGCAGCGCGCGCGCGCGCGCCGGCAGCGGGCGGGGCCGCCATGGCCTGGCCGGGCCGGCGCCCTCGCAGCTGCGCGGACGCGGCATGGAATACGCCGAATCGCGCGAGTACGTGGCCGGCGATGACGCCCGCCACATCGACTGGCGGCTCACCGCGCGCAGCGGTCGCGCCCATACCAAGCTGTTCCAGGCCGAGCGCGAGCGGCTCAGCCTCATCGTCGCCGACACCGCGCCGGCGCTGTACTTCGGCACCCGGGTACGCTTCAAGTCGGTGCAGGCCGCGCGTGCGGCCGCCGTTGCCGCCTGGCTGGCGCAGCGCCAGGGCGACCGCGTCGCCGCGCTGCGCGGCAGCCTGCGCGAAGCGCCGGTGCCGCCGGGCGGAGGCGTCAGGGGCGTGCTGCGCGTGCTCGATGCGCTGGCCCGCTGGTATGCCGAGCCGCCCGCCGAAGACGCCGGCCTCGGCGTCGCGCTGGACCATGCCGGGCGGCTGCTGCGGCCCGGCTCGCGACTGACCGTCTTCGCCGATCCGCACAGCGCCGCGGCATTGCCGCCGGCACGCTGGTCGGCGCTGGCGCTGCATCACGAAGTGGTGCTGGTGCTGCTGGCCGATCCGCTGGAACTGGCGCCGCCGCCGCGGCAGCTGCCGTTCTTCAGCGGTGGACGCCGGGTCGAGCTCGATCTCGGCGGCACCGCTGCCCGCGAGGGCTGGTCGCACGAATTCCTGCAACCGCTGCAGCGCCTGCAGGAAGAACTGCCGGCGCGCCGCGTGAGCGTGCGCGTGCTGCGCAGCGACGACGGCAGCGACGCCTGGCTCGGTGCGGGCGGCGGGAGCAACAGCTGATGGCGCCGAGCGAGCTGCCGCTGCGCGACGTGCACCTGCCGCCGCCTCCGGGCTGGTGGCCACCGGCGCCGGGCTGGTGGTGGCTGGGCGCGGGCTTGCTGCTGCTCGTGGCGATCGCCGTCGCCATCAGCTGGCGACGCCGTGCACGGCTTCGGCGCTGGGAACGCCTCTTCGTCGAGGAATCGCGCGGTGATACCGCGGTGGCGCGGATCGCGGCGATCTCCGCGTTGCTGCGTCGCGCCGCGCGCCGGATCGACCGCAACGCCGACACGCTCACCGGCGAGGCCTGGCTGCGCTGGCTCGATGGCCCCAAGGCCCAGGCGTTCTCCGCCGGCCCCGGTCGCGCGCTGCTCGACCACGGCTTCCGTCCCCGCGGCGGCGAAGCCGAGCTGGCCGCGCTGGAACCGCTCGCGCGCAAGCGCTTCGTGCAGTTGATGGCAGGGCGCCGATGAGCGGCCTGGACCTGCACGCCTGGCAGCAGGCATTCTCCGGCGCGGCCTGGCCGTGGGCCTGGTGGCTGCTGCCGCTGCCGCTGCTGGTCTACCTGCTGCCGCCCCTGTCCGGGCGCGCTGCCGCCCTGCGCGTGCCTTATGGCGACACGCTGCGCGGCATCGCCGCGGCCAGCGCGAGCCGGCCGGCGTGGCGGCGTACGCCATGGCTGCCGTGGCTGGCGTGGCTGTGCCTGTGTGCCGCGCTGTCGCGGCCGCAGGAACTTGGCGCGCCGATCCAGCCGCCGCACCAGGCGCGGCAGATGATGCTGGCGGTCGACCTGTCGGCCAGCATGACCGAAACCGACATGCAGCTTGGCGGCCAGGTCGTCGATCGCCTGACCGCCGCCAAGGCGGTGCTGGCCGACTTCCTCGAGCGCCGCCAGGGTGACCGGGTCGGCCTGCTGGTGTTCGCCGAGCACGCCTACGCGCTGACCCCGCTCACCGCCGACCTGGCCACCGTCAGCGACCAGCTGCGCGACGCCGTGGTCGGGCTGGCCGGTCGGCGGACAGCGATCGGCGATGCGCTGGCGCTGTCGGTCAAGCGGCTGCGCGAGCAGCCACGCGGGCAGCGCGTGGTGATCCTGCTCACCGACGGTGAGAGCAACGCCGGCGCCATCACCCCCGAAAAGGCCGCCGAACTGGCCGCGAGTACCGGCGTGCGCGTGCATACGATCGCCTTCGGCGGCGCTGGCGGCTATTCCCTGTTCGGCATCCCGCTGCCCGGCAACGACGACGAGATCGACGAAACCACGTTGCGGCAGATCGCCGAGAAGACCGGCGGTCGCTTCTTCCGCGCCCGCGATGCCGCCGAACTGGCCGGCATCTATGCCGAGCTGGACCGGCTGGAACCGGTGGCCACTGCCGCCGCCGCGGTACAGCCGCGCATCGAACGCTACGAGATGCCGCTGGCGCTGGCACTGCTGTTCGGCCTGCTGCACCTGGTCTGGCCGAGGCGGCTGCGATGAGCGCGCTGGTCGCCGCCTGGGCGGACTTCCACCTGCTGCGTCCGCACTGGTTGTGGGCGCTGGCGGCACTGCCGCTGGCCGTGGCGGTGTGGCGTTTGCGCCTGCGCCGCGCCGACGCCTGGCGCGGCGTGGTGGACGCGCACCTGCTGCCCAACCTGCTCGAGGCCGGGGGACGCGCGCGCTGGCTGGGCCTGGCCGTTGCCCTGCTGGGCTACGCGCTCGGCGTGCTGGCGCTGGCCGGCCCGAGCTGGCGCCAGGAAGAGCTGCCGCTGTTCCGTACCCACGCACCGCTGGTGATCGCGCTGGACCTGTCGCCCAGCGTGATGGCGGCCGACCTGCCACCTTCGCGCCTGCTGCAGGCACGCGCCAAGCTCGCCATGCTGCTGCGCGAGCGCAAGGCCGGCGAAGTGGCGCTGCTCGCCTACGCCGGCGACAGCTTCACCGTGGCCCCGCTCACCGACGACGCCGCCAATGTCGCGCTTTTCCTCGATGCCCTCGATCCGTCGGTGATGCCGGTCGATGGCCAGCGTGCGGATCGCGCGATCGCCGCAGCGGTCAAGCTGCTGCAGCAGGCAGAATTCAACCATGGCGACATCCTGCTGCTGACCGATGGCGCCGATGGCGACGCCCGCACCCAGGCCGCGCAGGCACGTGCCGGGGGCTACCGGGTGTCGGTGCTGGGCCTGGGCCTGCCGCAGGGCGCCCCATACCGCCAGGCCGATGGCCGCATCGCCCAGGCGCGACTGGACGAGGCCGCTCTGCGCGCCCTGGCCGGCGCCGGCGGCGGCGCCTACGCGAGGCTGGCATCCGGTGACGCCGACCTGCAGTCGCTCGGCGTGCTCGATCCGGCACGCGGCAACGAGGCCGGCGGCGGCGGCGACGGTGACGGCCTGCAGTGGCGCGACGACGGCTACTGGCTGCTGCCGCTGGTCATGCTGCTGATGCTGCCGGCCTTCCGCCGGCGCGGTGCGCTGGCCGTGCTGGCGCTGTGCCTGCTGCCCCCGCTGGTGCCGCGCGCCGAGGCGGCCGAGGGCACGCTGTGGCGCCGGGCCGACCAGGTCGCGCAGCAACAGCTGCAGGCCGGCACCGAGGCCTACCGGCGTGGCGACTTCGCCGCTGCCCAGCAGCGATTCGAAGGCATCGACAGCGACGAAGGCTGGTACAACCTGGGCAACGCGCTGGCCCGGCAGGGCCGCTACGACGAGGCCATTGCCGCCTACGACAAGGCGCTGGCGAAGCATCCGCAGATGGCAGACGCGGTGGCCAACCGCGCCGCCGTCGATGCCGCGCGCAAGCGCAGGTCGCATGACGACAATGGTGGGCAGGGCCAGGGCCAGCAGGGTTCGCCGAACCAGCAGAACCAGGGCAGCGGCCAGAAGCAGAACCAGGACCAGAACATCGGCCAGCAGCCGGGGCAATCTTCATCCGGGTCGGGCCAGCCCGGCCAGCAGCAGCCGCAATCCGCACAGTCGCCCAAGCCCGGCGCCTCGCCGCAGGGGCAGGGCAGGGACGGTGAGGACAAGCCGCAGCCCGGCACAGACCCGCGCACGCAGCAGCAGGCCGACGCCGCCCAGCGCGAACGCATGCGCCAGGCGATGGCCGGGCAGAAGCAGGCACAGGCCCAGCCCGACCAGGCTGCCGCGCAGCCGCACGAAACCGCGGCCCAGCGCGAGCAGCGCCAGGCGCTGGAGGCCTGGATGCGGCGGGTGCCGGATGATCCGGGCAGCCTGCTGCGCAGCAAATTCCGCCTGGAGCAGGAGCGCCGGCAACGAGAGGGGAACCCATGAGCGCAGCGCGTCCGGCATCGCAGGCGATTGCCGTCTTCATCCTGGTCGTGGCGAACTGGCTGGCGCCGTGGGCGATCGCGCCGGTGCAGGCGGCGACCCGCGCCTGGCTCGATCGCGACAGCGTCGAGGTCGGCGCGCCGGTCACGCTGACCATCGAAACCGACCAGAACACCAGCGGTCCGGACGTCACCCCGCTGCGCGGCGATTTCGGCATCAGCGGACAGCAGAGCAGCCGGCAGCTGCAGATGGTCAACGGCAGCGTGTCTTCGCGCACGCTGTTCGGCCTGGTGCTGACGCCGCGTCGCGCCGGCAGCCTGACCGTCCCCGCCCTGCGCGTGGGCAACGAGACCACCGCACCGCTGGCGCTGACGGTCACCGGCGCGGCGAACGCGGGTGCCGGCGCCAATGCCGCCGCGGCAACCAGCGCGCGCGGCGACGAAGTGGTGTTCGTCGAAACCCGGGTAGACGATAGCCAGCCCTACGTGCAGCAGAGTGTCGGCGTGGTGGTGCGGCTGTATTACGCCACCCAGCTGGCCGCCGGCACGCTGGAACTGGACCCGCCGCAGGGCGCGTCGCTGCAGCAGGTGGGAGACGACGGCAATTCGGTGCAGACGATCAACGGTCGCCCGTACAACGTGGCCGAACGCCGCTACCTGCTGGTGCCCGAACGCAGCGGGCCGCTGATCCTGGCCGGCGCGCGCTTCAGCGGCCGCGCCGTGGGCGGTTTCTTCGACGACTATTTCGGTCGCGGCAACGGCGAGCTGAGCGCGCGCAGCGCGGCGACCACGCTGCAGGTCCGCGCCCAGCCCGACAACGCGCCGCAGCCCTGGCTGCCGCTGCGCGACCTGCGCCTGCGCTATGTCGCCACGCCGCAGCGCGCGGTCGCCGGCGAGGCGGTGCAGGTGGTGGTCGAGGCCACCGCGACCGGCGCCACGCGCGCGCAGTTCCCCGAACTGTCGATGCCGCCGGTGGGCGGTGCGCAGGTGTTCCCGGAACCGGCGCAGTACGACGAACGTTTCGTCGGCGGTTCGCCGCAGCTGAAGATGACAAGGCGCTTCTCGCTGGTGCCCAACCAGGCCGGCAAGCTCGTGGTACCGGGCCTGCAGGTGCAGTGGTGGGACGTCCACGCCGCCGCCGCGCGCAGCGCCACCCTGCCGGATCTCACGGTGGATGTCGCCCCCGGCAGCGGCGCGTTCGCCGCCGCGGCACCGCAGGCTGCACCAGCGCCCGCGCCGGACAGTGCGCCGGCGGTATCGGCGGACGAAGGCGGGTCCCTCGCGCAGGTATCGGCGAGCCGGAACTGGATCATCCTGGCCGCGGTGCTCGGCCTCCTGTGGCTGGCGACGCTGGGCCTGGCCGCATGGCTGTGGCGGCGGCGCGCCGACGTGCCGGGTCGCGCCGCGCGGATCGAGCCGACCGATGCAGGCGCGACCGCGCGGGCGAGTGCATCACTGGTCGACCTGCGCCGCGTGCTGGACCAGGGTGGGCTGGATGAAGTCGCCCGGGTCCTGTGCGCGCTGGCCGGCGTGGACGAACTCGACCAGGTCGTCGCGCGGCTGGCCGATCCGGCCCAGCGCGATGCCGTGCTGGCGATGCAGCGCGCGCGCTGGGGCGGCGAGGGCGACGTGACCCAGGCGCGGCAACGGCTGCGCGATGCCTTCCGCGAAGGACCGCGCTGGCAGGCGCAGGCGCCGGCGAGGCGCGGCGAACTGGCGCCGCTGTATCCGGGAGCCGGCCCGCGCCCGCACTGAGCCGTCCCGGAAAGCGCACGTTCGCAGGGATTTTTCGCATCCGTCGCGGGGCGGCGGCGCACGCGCGCCTGTTACAGTCGGGCTTTCGTTCGCGCACAGCCAGGAGCCGCCGATGACGACGACCCCGCCACCTTCGATTTCGCCCGCGCCGCCGCGCCGGAAACTGCCACTGCACTGGAAGATGGGCATCGGCTTCGCCGCCGGCCTGCTGCTGGGGCTGGCGGTGTTCTTCGCCGGCGGCGCCGAGGCCGCCTGGGTGCAGGCATTCACGCGCTACGTGACCACGCCGTTCTCGCAGCTGTTCCTCAACCTGATCTTCATGCTGATCGTGCCGCTGCTGTTCTCGGCGCTGGTGATGGGCGTGGCCGACATGGGCGACATCCGTGCGCTCGGCCGCATCGGCTGGCGCACGCTGGGTTACACGATCGTGCTGTCCGGCGTGGCGGTGCTGCTGGGGCTGGTGCTGGTCAACCTGCTCAAGCCCGGCGCCGGCGTGGATCCGCAGCTGGCCGCGCAGCTGCTGCAGGCCAATGCCGAGCGCAGCCGCGAGATCGTCGCCGGCGCCGCCCAGCAGCCGCAGGGCATGGACATGCTGATGTCGATCGTGCCGAGCAACGTCATCGCCGCCGCGTCGAGCAACGGCGCGATCCTGTCGCTGATGTTCTTCGCGGTGATGTTCGGCGTCGGCATGGTGCTCACCGAGGACGCGAAGGTCGCCACCCTGCGTCGCGCCATCGAGGGCATCTTCGAGATCTCGATGACGCTGATCGGCCTGGTCATCCGCCTGGCGCCGTACGCGGTGGCCTGCTTCATGTTCAACCTCGCCGCGTTGTTCGGCGTGGACCTGCTGGTCAAGCTGGGCGCCTATGTTGGCGTGGTGGTGCTGGCGCTGGGCCTGCACATGGTGGTGAGCTACGGCATCGCGGTGCGCCTGGCCGGGCGCTCGCCACTACAGTTCTTCCGCCAGACGCAGGCAGCCACGGTGATGGCTTTCTCCACCGCGTCGAGCAACGCGACGCTGCCGACCGCGCTTCGCGTGGCCGACGAGATGGGCCTGCCGCAGCGGGTGTCGCGTTTCGTGCTGACGGTCGGTGCGACCGCCAACCAGAACGGCACGGCGCTGTTCGAGGGCGTGACGGTGATCTTCCTGGCGCAGTTCTTCGGGGTGGACCTGAGCCTGGGCCAGCAGTTCATGGTGATGCTGGTCTGCATCCTCGGCGGCATCGGCACGGCCGGCGTGCCGTCGGGTTCGTTGCCGGTGGTGGCGCTGATCTGCGCGATGGTCGGGGTCAACCCGGTCGGCATCGGCCTGATTCTGGGCGTCAACCACTTCCTGGACATGTGCCGCACGGCGCTGAACGTCACCGGCGACCTGGCGCTGACCACGCTGGTGGCGAAGGGCGAGAAGTAGTCGTCCTCTGCTCCGTTGCCCCTTTGGTTCTTCGCGGGGTTTTCGAGGGAAGTGGGGGTGGGGGGGCGGCCTGGCGGCCGCTGGGTTTGGATCTTCGTCGGGTGCTTGGTTGGTTGGCCTTCGAGGGGATTGTCGCGAGAAGCCGCGCGGGGCCTGGTTGGTCGCGGGCGGCGGGGTGCGAGGCCTGCTGCCGCTCATGTCCCCCGGTTCAGGCCCGCCTTGCGGGCATGAACCTCCTCCTTTACTTCCCGTCAGCAGGCCTCGCACCCCACCACCTCGGGGCCAATGGCCACGGGACTGATGGCAGAAGCCAAAGCGAAAGCGAAAAGCAAAAGCGAAAAGCAAAAGCGAAAAGCAAAAGCGAGAAGCAAAGGCGAGAAGCAAAGGCGAGAAGCAAAGGCGAGAAGCAAAGGCGAGAAGCAAAGGCGAGAAGCAAAAGAAGCAAAAGCGAGAAGCGGGTTGAGTGGTGAGGGAGAAAAGCGGGTCGCCCGCTGCGCGGCTCGGGACGCGACGTCACTCGAAGCCGCCGGCACGAAGCTTCGGAATGCGTCGAGACCAGCATCTCATGCCCTGACTACCTCACTTCCAACTTCCCACTCCTCACTTCCCACTCCTCACTCCTCACTTCTCACTTCCCACTCCTCACTCCTCACTTCTCACTTCTCACTTCTCACTTCTCACTTCTCACTCCTCACTCCTCACTTCTCACTTCTCACTCCTCACTCCTCACATCTCACTTCTCACATCTCACGCCTCACTTCTCACTTCTCAACCATTAGCTTTTTCTTCGATCTTCGATCTTCGATCTTCGATCTTCGCTCTTCGCTCTTCGCTCTTCGCTCTTCGCTTCGGCCTTCGCCTTCGCCTTCGCCTTCGCCTTCGGGCTTGCTTTCCCCTCGGCGGCCATTGATCTTGCAGCGGTGTGGCGTGCTGCCTGTTGACGGGAAGTAAAGGAGGAGGTTCATGCGCGCAGCGCCTGAACCGGGGGACATGAGCGGCAGCAGGCAGCGCGCCGCGCCGCCCGCGGCCAACCAACCCCGCAGGGCGCTTCGCGACAAACCCGCCGAAGGCCAACCAACCCAACACCCAACAAAGAAGCGAAGCCCAGCGGCCGCCAGGCCGCAACCCCAACCCCACCCTCCCCAACTCTCCGCCCGTCCAAGCGATTCGGCGGTAGGGCGCGCTTCGGTCAGGATGTGGGACCCATGGCTGGCGCCACCGAGTTCGCAGGACCCGGTTCCTGGCCTGTCCCGGCGGACCTGCCCCGGCTGCCAAGCCCGGATCTCCGCCAGCCGCCGCTGTGCACCGCCCGCCGCCAAGGCTGCGAGCCGACTGCGCCTGGCAACACCTCCAGCGATGCGACAACCCCGCAGATCGTGGCATCTGCAACAAAATCCCCGCCGCCAGACCGCCATGAACCCCCGTCTGTCCCGGCCACTGGCCACCCCCCATGTGGGACAATTGGCGGACCGCACCGCGCGGTGTCCCTTCCGCTGACAAGACGCCCCATGACCCAGCCCACCCGCCGCCAGCTGGCCAACGCCATCCGCTTCCTTGCCGCCGACGCGGTCGAAACCGCCAAGTCCGGCCATCCCGGCATGCCGATGGGCATGGCCGACATCGCCGAAGTCCTGTGGAACGACTTCCTGCGCCATAACCCGGCCGACCCGAAGTGGTTCAACCGCGACCGCTTCATCCTCTCCAACGGCCACGGCTCGATGCTGCAGTACGCCCTGCTGCACCTGTCCGGCTACGACCTGCCGATCGAGGAGCTGAAGCACTTCCGCCAGCTGCACAGCAAGACCGCCGGCCACCCCGAGCGCAGCGAGACCCCGGGGGTCGAGACCACCACCGGTCCGCTCGGCCAGGGCTTCGCCAACGCCGTCGGTTTCGCGCTGGCCGAGAAGCTGCTGGCGCAGCGCTACAACCGCGAAAACCACGCCATCGTCGACCACCGCACCTACGTGTTCATGGGCGACGGCTGCCTGATGGAAGGCATCTCGCACGAAGCCGCCTCGCTGGCCGGCACCTGGGGCCTGGGCAAGCTGGTCTGCTTCTGGGACGACAACCACATCTCCATCGACGGCAACACCCAGGGCTGGTTCACCGACAACACCCCGGAGCGCTTCGAGGCCTACGGCTGGCACGTCGTGCGTGATGTCGACGGGCACAACCCGGATGCGATCAAGTCCGCGATCGAGCAGGCCATCGCCGAGGAAGGCAAGCCGACCCTGATCTGCTGCCGCACCATCATCGGTTTCGGCGCCCCGACCAAGGCCGGCAAGGAATCCTCGCACGGCGCCGCGCTGGGCAAGGACGAGCTGGAAGGCGCGCGCAAGGCGCTGGACTGGCCGTACGGTCCGTTCGAAGTGCCGCAGGAGATCTACGCCGGCTGGAACGCGGTGGAGGCCGGCACGCACGCCCAGGCCCAGTGGCAGCAGGCTTTCGCCGCCTACGAAGCCGCCTTCCCGCAGGAAGCGGCTGAGATGCTGCGCCGCTACAACGGCCAGCTGCCGAAGGACTTCATCGCCCAGGCCGATGCCTTCATCGCCAAGGCCCAGGCCGATGGCCAGACCATCGCCTCGCGCAAGGCCTCGCAGCTGACGATCGAGGCCTTCGCGCCGCTGCTGCCGGAAATGGTCGGCGGCTCGGCCGACCTGGCGCATTCCAACCTGACCCTGTGGAAGGGCACCAAGTCGGTCGCCAGCGACGACCCGAACGCCAACTACGTCTACTACGGCGTGCGCGAGTTCGGCATGACCGCGATTGCCAATGGCCTGGCGCTGCACGGCGGCTTCATTCCGTTCGACGCGACCTTTCTGGTGTTCAGCGACTACGCCCGCAACGGCGTGCGCATGAGCGCGCTGATCCCGGCCCACGCGATCCACGTCTACACCCACGACTCGATCGGCCTGGGCGAGGACGGCCCGACCCACCAGCCGGTCGAGCACCTGGCCTCGCTGCGCTACATCCCCAACAACGACGTGTGGCGTCCGTGCGATGCGGTCGAGTCGGCGGTGAGCTGGAAGGCCGCGATCACCCGCCAGGACGGCCCGAGCTGCCTGGTGTTCAGCCGGCAGAACCTGCCGCACCAGCCGCGCAGCGATGAACAGGTCAAGCAGATCGAGCGCGGCGGCTACGTGCTGTCCGACGCCGAGGGCGGCCAGCCGGACGTGATCCTGATCGGTACCGGCTCGGAAGTCGGCCTGGCCACCGAGGCCAAGAAGCTGCTCGATGCCGCCGGCCTGAAGACCCGCGTGGTGTCGATGCCGTCGACCGACGTGTTCGATCGCCAGGATGCCGCCTACCGCGAGTCGGTGCTGCCGGGCGCGGTGCGCAGGCGCGTGGCGATCGAGGCCGGCGTCACCGGCTTCTGGCGCAAGTACGTCGGCCTGGACGGTGCGGTGATCGGCATCGATACCTTCGGTGCCTCGGCGCCGGCGGAGGTGCTGTACAAGCACTTCGGCATCACCGTCGAGCACGTGGTGGAAGCGGCCAAGGCGCTGTAACGGTCCCGCGACCGTGACTGATCCCGACGAGGGCCGGCCATGCCGGCCCTCGTCGTATTCGCGGCCGCCGCGCTCAGAACCGCAGCGAATAGCGTGCGCTCAGCGCGAGGTCGTCGGCGCCGTCGCCAAAGGCGCCGTGGTAGCCGAACTCGAGCAGGCTGTCCGCGCCCAGGCGCGCACGCACGGCCAGGTCGACCAGCAAGCCCCGCTCGGCCAGCGGCGCGCCGTGGACGGTGAAATCCGGCCCGTCCTGCCAGTGCGCCAGCACACCCGGGCGGCGGTCGCCGCGCGCCTGTTGCCAGGCCAGCGCGCCGCCCAGGCTGAGCCAGCTCTGCTGTTGGCCGCGCGCGCGCAGATCCAGCGCGGCACGCATGCCGGCGGCGAGCAGACCGACCCGCGCGCTGTCGCCCGCCAGCTGCAGCGCGGCGGGCCCGCCGCTTTCGCCGGCGCTGTCGCTGCGCTGGCGCAGCCAGGCATAGCGGGCGAACGGGGCGATCCGCCCGGCGCGACCCTCCCAGCGATGGCCCAGCTCGAGGAAGGCCTGCGAGGTGTCGCTGTCGTAGTCGGCGTGGGCGTGCTCATTGCCCAGGACCGGCAGCGAGATCGCGCGTTCGGTGCGCAGCGCCTGCCAGGCCTGGCCGATACCGCCGCGCAGCTCCCAGCCCCGCCATTGCCACCCGCCGTACACGCCGGCGTAGCGGGCGCGGACGCGGGCATGATCGACACTGCCGGCCAGGCCGATGTCGCTCTTGCCGGTGCCGATCAGCGCGCCCAGCCGGCTGCCGCCGGCGAAGCGGTGGTCGGCGCCGATCAGCAGGCTGCTGCCGTCCAGGCGCGCAGCGCGTGCATTGCCGTCGCCATCCAGCTGGCGGCGCTGCTGCTGCACGTCGGCCCACAGCCCGGCGCCGTCGGCGCCAGGCGCCTGCGCGACGAAGCCGTCATCACCCGCCCGCGCCAGCGCGGCATCGCGCAGGCGCTGGCTGTCCTGCAGCAGCAGCGCGCGGCTGCCGGCGTGCAGTTCGCCGGACAGCTGGTCGAACGCCGCACGCGCGACCGCTGCCGAGGGCGACTGGGTCAGCGCCTGCGGCAGCGGCTGGGCCCAGTGGTCGCGGTCCAGGGCGACTGCGACGGCGCGCTGGTTGTCGGTATCCGCCGCGCTGGCCAGCGGCAGGCCGCGATCGACCAGCACTTCGACCGCCTGCGGCAGGTAGTCGGCGCGCAGGCCGAGGAACGGCGTGAGCGCGAAAGCGTCCAGCGCGGCGAAGGCGCCGGAGACGCCACCGGCGGCCTCCAGCACGCGGTAGCGCTGGCCCAGCCGGTAGCCGGTGCCAAGCGGGCGCAGCTGCAGCGTGCCGGCCAGCTGCGCGCTGCCGCCGACCTGGAGGCGATCGGCGCGGTCCGGGGCCTCCAGCTCGGCCAGGTAGGTGGCGCCGGGCAGCTGCACGTAGTCGCCGTCGATCGACAGCTGGCCGATCGAATGGCCGGGCGAGAGCGTGCCGGCGTTGCGGGTGGTGCCCAGGCGGCCATTGCCCGACAGCTGCGCGCCCGGGGCCAGCGCGACCGTGCTGGCGACCACGCCGTCGACCACGGCCCGCGCATCGCCGAGCGCCAGGGCGCCGCCTTCGATCCGGCCGCTGGCAGGCAGTTGCAGGGTTGCACCGGCGTCGAGGTCGAACCGCGGCGCCTGCACCTGGCCGTCGATACGCGCCTGCCCGCCGTGCAGCATGACCTCGCCGCGCAGCGTGCCGGCGACTTCCAGCAGGCTGTCGCCATCGGCGCGCAGGTTCGCCTGCAGCTGGCCGTCGATGCGCGCCTGCGCGTCGTGCAGCTGCAACGCGCCGCCTTCGAAGCGGCCGCGGGGCAGGACGTGCAGCAGCGCGCCGCCATCGGCCACGGCGCTGGTGACGCTGGCGCGGCCATCGATCAGCGCGCTGGCGCCGTGCAGCGCCAGGTCACCGCGTAGTTCGCCCGGTACCGCGAGGACGCCGCCGCCGCCGATCTCGGCAAGCGGGGCCTGCAGCAGCCCCTCGATGACGGCGCGGCCGCCGTCCACCCGCAGCGCGCTGCCGAGCAGTTCGCCGCTGACGTGGAGGTGACCGGCGCGTTCGACCTGCACCGCGCCGTCGAGCTGGTTGCTGCCGCGCAGTTCCAGCGTGCCGGCCTCCACCTGCGCGCCCGCGAAGGTGTTGTCGCCGGCCAGCCGCAACCAGCCTTCGCCGGCCTTGACCAGCCGGCCGGGTCCGCCAATGTCGTTGCGCCACTCGTCCCAGGCCGGCGCGTCCCACACCGCCAGCCCGCCACCGCGGCGATCCATCACCACCCGCGTATCCACGCGCAACTGGCCTGGCCCGTCGATCGCCTTGCCCAGGTCCACTTTTCCCCAGCCATAGCGCTCGTCCACGCCCGGTTCGCCCAGGTCGGTGGCAGTGGTCAGCAGCACGTCGCGGACCTGCGCGTTGTCCAGGTAGGGAAAGCGCTGCATCAGCAGCGCCAGCGCGCCGGTGACGTGCGGGGCGGCCATCGAGGTGCCGCTGATCTCGGCATGGCCGTAGCGCGGCGAATCCTGCCCGACCTCCAGCCCGACGACATCGCCGGCCGCATCGCGCAGCGGCGTGGCGGGAACCTGGCCTTCGAGCACGGTGGAGAGGATTTCGTTGCCCGGCGCGGCCACGCACCAGTCGCGGCTCAGGCCGCAGATCGAAGATCCATCGCTCAAGGTGTCGTCCTGCTGCAGGTCGACCACGCTCAGCCAATAGGGTTCCAGACCGGGGAGATAGCGCGGCAGCGAGGCGGTGAGGTCGGCGGTCATGCCCTCGAAGTTGCCGGCCGCCACGACCTGCAGCAGGCCGTGCTGCAGGCTCGGCCGCGCCATCACCGCCACGCCGTCCTTGAACTCCTCGTAGCTGCGGTCGACGGTCGCGGTATCCACCGGCGGCGTTCCCATGCCCCAGCTGTGGTTGACCACCCGCACGCCACGCGCGCGCAGCGTTTCGTAAGCCGCGGTCATGCCCGGCTCGTCGATCTGCTGGACCAGGCTGACGCTGTCCTCCATTCCCAGGAAGTCACGCATGTCGCGGTATGCGTCGCTCTGCAGGCGCACCGCATGCAGCTGGCTGGCAGGCGCCACGCCCTGCATGCCCTGTCCATCGCGCGCCGCCGCCATGATGCCGGCGACATGGCTGCCGTGGGCGTCGTAGCGGCCGTACGCGACGTTGTCCAGGAGCCAGGCTTCGTCGTCGGGATAGAACATCCCGTCCGCCAGTTCGCTGTCCCAGTCGAGGTAGCGCACCTGCGCGCGCAGGCCTTCATCGGCGAAACAGGCGCCCGGGCCGCCCAGCCAGGGCGATGGTGCGCAGGGGCTGCCGTCGGGCAGGCGACCTGCTACCGGCACCCCGTGGCCGCGACCGCGCAGGTCCGGATGATCCATCGCCACGCCACCGGGCTCGAACAGCGCAGTCCCGATCCCCGTGCCGTCGAGTCCGCGGGCGTAGGCCAGGTGCGCGTTGATCGCGGCCAGGCCCCAGTTGGCGGAGAACTCGGTGTCGCCCAGCCAGCTGGCGGCGTCGGTGGGCGCGCCGTGCGCGGGCAGGGAAGCGGCAAGGGCGAGCGCGAGCGACAGGCGCTGGCGGCGTGGCGAGAAAAGCGGGGATGCAGGCGACATGAGGACTCCCGGGCAGCATGGGCAGGCGCGCGTGGGGAACGCGGCGTGTCACGAGGCGGGTGTCGTGCGCGCGGGGGAACCGCCGGGTGACCCGGCGACGATGGCAAGCCGCCCGGGAGGCGGCAATCGCATCACTGCATCAATGTGCGGGGCGTGTGTCCGCCGGGATTCCGCGGCGCGATATGTCAGGGATCCTGGCCGTCGTGCAGCACCGGGTACGGATTGATCGCCTCGCCTTCCCACCAGTGGCGTTCCGGGCCGAGGTGGAAGATCGCGAAGTGCAGGTGTGGCGCGCCCGGGTCTGCGTTGCCCGTGCTGCCGACGTAGCCGATCACCTGCCCGCGCCGGATCGCCTGCTTCTCGGCCAGGCCGTCGGCATAGCGCTGCAGGTGGGCGTAGTAGTACGCATAGCGGCCGCTGGGCTCGAACTGGTAGATGGTCAGGCCACCGCGCTTGCTGTCGAACAGCTTCTCCACCGTACCGTCGGCCACCGCGAGCACCGGCGTGCCGGCCGGGGCCATGATGTCGATCGCATCGTGCACGCGGCCCTCGCTGCGCGCGTCGGTGAAGGTGTCGTGCAGCTGGTCGCGGGTCAGGCCCGGCAGCGGCAACAACAGTCCGGCGTCGGTGGGCGACGCCGGCACCGGGGCCGGCGGGGTCGCTGCGGATGCAGGTGCTTCGGCGGGCGAGGGGATGGTGCCGGCCGCGGCGACCGTCCTTGCCCCCGTGCCCGCGGCGGGAATCGTCCCAGGCGCCGTCGCGGCGCCGGGAGACCGCCTGGCACTGGCCAGCGCAAGGGCACGATCGATCGAGGTACCGGTGGACGGTGCATCCGAAGTCGCCCACCAGTAACCGGCCATTCCCAGCACCAGGCCGACGAGCACGAGGGTCGTGAGCTTCATGGGCTACTCCTGCAGCACGGCGGGGACGGAGGCATCGACCGCGCCGGCCACGGCCAGCGCGTCCCAGTTGGTCAGGCGGATGCAGCCGTGCGATTCGGTCTTGCCGACATGGCCGGGTTCGGGCGTGCCGTGGATGCCGTAGTGCGGCTTGGACAGGTCGATCCAGACCGGTCCCACCGGGTTGTTCGGGCCGGGCTGCAGCGTCGCCTTGCGGTCGCCGCGGCTGGCGTCCCAGAACAGCTTCGGGTTGTAGTGGAACTTCGGGTCATGCGAGATGCCCAGGATCTTCCAGCGGCCAATCGGCAGCGGGTCATGCTGGCTGCCGGTCGAGGCGGGGAACTGCGCGTAGACCTTGCCCTGCGCGTCGAGCAGGGCGACGGTGGAGTCGGAACGGTCGACCACCAGGCGCGCGGCCTTGGGCAGCGGCGCGGTGGCGCCGACCGCGGGGACCTTGAGCACGGTGCCGGCGCGGCCCAGATCGGCCTGCGGATTGAGCGCGCGCAGCAGTGCGGGACTGGCGTGGAAGCGTTCGCCCAGGGCCTCGTCGATGGACTGGTAGCCCAGCGCGGGGAGTTCGGCCTGGGCGGCGGGCGTGTCGGGCAGCTTGGCGTAGGGGCCGGCCACGTCGGTGTCGGTCAGCGTGTAGTCGGCGAGGATCGGCGCCGCGTCGGCGGCCAGCGCCTGCCAGGTCGCCTCGTCCAGCTCGCCGCTGGCGGGCAGGCCGTGCGCGCGCTGGAAGCCGAGCACCGCCCGTCGCTGGTTGGAGCCGGCCCGCGCATCGATTTCGCCGGGGGAGAAGTGCGCCCGGTCCAGCAGCACCTGCGCGGCCAGGTCCGAGCGCGGGCCGGTGTCCGGCGCGCTGATGGTCGCCGGCAGCGGCTGCGCCGCGGCGGCCCAGGAGGCCAGGGCCGATGCCAGCACCATCGATGAAAGCTTGCGAACCATGCGTGCACTCCACTCAAACCTGATCGGTGCATGCAGGTTGCCCGCGCCGAATGCGCGCGCTGCGTGAAAAGGCTGGCTTGCAGCTGAAGTGCAGGCCGCGTCAACGCGCGGTGCGCGCCAGCGCGTGCCGCAGCAGGCGTGCCTGCACGCGCTCGCCGGCCCTGCGTGGCGTCGCCAGGTCCATGCGCGCGAGCGCGTCGCCATCTTCCACGCGCTTGCCGACCAAGGCGCCGGCAAGCAGGCGCAGCTTGCCAGGCAGCGTGGCCGATTGCGCCTTCAGCCAGCCCAGTGCCCGCAGCAGGCGCTGCTCGACCTCGGTGAAGTCGCTGCCAAGCGGGTAGTCAGGCAGCGTGCCGTCGCGGCGGAACGGCGCCAGCGTGGCGGCCAGGGCCTGCGGCGTATTGCGCGCCCAGCGCTCGGGGGCGTTGAAGTCGACGCGCAGCTTGCGGGCGGCCTTGGCCTCCGCGAGCAGGCCGGCCTGGGCGGGCGCGGCGGTGATCGCGGTCATCGCGATCACGCAGTCCTCGTCGGTGGCGCCGAGCAGGTCGGCGATGCCGTACTGGTTGACGTAGACGTCGCGCAGGTGGCGCGGGATGGTGGTATGCCCGTAATGCCAGCGCACGTTGGATGCCTCGCGGCCGCCGGCGTCGGTGCGGGTGGCGCGGAACATCAGCACGCTGCGCGCGTCCTCCAGTGCATGAGCCATGGCGACGAAGTTGTACTGCCCGCCGACGCCGGATACCACGCGACCGTCCTCCAGCGCATCGGAGGCCGCCGCGCCCAGCGCCGAGACGATCATGCAGCTGTTGAAGAAGCGCGCGTCACGTCGCTGCAGGCGCTCCAGCCGCTCGTGGCCGCCGTAGAGCTGGTTGATCTCGCTGATCCGGCGCATGCCCATGCCATGGTTGCCGTCGCCCAGCCCGCGCAGCCAGTCGTAGAACTCGTGCGAGCCAAGGTAGAAGGCGCCGTGCAGGAACTGGCCCTCGCGCGCGAGGCGGGCATGGTCGGTCGCGTCGGCGGTGCCGTCGTCCAGGCGTTGCATCAACGATGCGTCGTCGTGGACGCGTCGCCGGATCACCCCGGTCTGCACCAGCCGGCGGAAGCCTTCGTTGAGCATCTCGCTGCAGCCGTACAGGCCCTGCTCGAACGGTCCCAGCCCGCCGTGCTCGCGGACCAGCGGGTGGGTGGCCAGGCCGGGATCGAGCGCGTCGATCACCTGGCGGTAGCGCGCATTGTCGGTGTGCCGCAGCACCAGCGCATGGCTGAGGGCATCGGCGAGGGCGCCGATGCCCACCTGCAGCGTGCCGCCATCGCGCACCAGCGTGCTGGCGTACAGGCCGATGGCATGGTCGGCATCGCCGACCGGCTGCCGGGGCAGGGCGAACAGGGCCGGATGCGGCGGCGGCGGCTCGATCACCAGGTCGAAGAACGACTCGGCGACCGCGGCGTCGCCGCCGATCCAGGGCAGCAGCGGATCGACCTCGGCCACCATCAGCGGGCGCGGCAGGCCGCGGCGGGCGAGGGCGTCGAGCAGGTCGCAGGTCAAATCGTTGTTGCACGACAGCGACAGGCGCGTGCCGCCCGGCTCGCGCGCGACCTTCTGCAGCAGCAGGTTGGGCTGGCGCATCGCCACCGCATCGGCGGCCATGGTGTAGTTGAGGCTGGTATAGGCGCGCTGGGCCTGGCGCGAGCGCAGCATCGCGCCGGACTGCATGTAGAACTCCTCCACCTGCACGTGCGCCGGCAGCGCGTCGCGGCGCATTGCCGCCACATAGTCCAGGCGGGGGAAGTCCGCGCCGAAGTGGCGCGCGGCGAACGGCCGCAGGAAGCGCCCTTCGAGTCCGTCGCCGGGGTCCGGCGGGTCGAGCGACAGGGCGGTGTACAGCTGCAGCGGGCGCGAGGGATCGGCGGCGATGCGGCGGTACAGCAGGTTGAGCAGGCGGTGCGGCTTGCCCAGGCCCAGCGGGGCGGCCACGCGCAAGGCGCCGGGCACGCGCTGGAGCAGTCGGTCGGTTGCGGCTTCGAGGTCATGGAGGATTTCGCTCATCGCAACAGCCTAGCCGGTCGCCGATCAAGCCCGCGCACGGGGGCTTGACAGCTGATATGTTTACGCGCGTAATCGGAAAAAATTCACAGGTGTAATCGCATGCCCGGGACGATTTCCATCAGCGACGCCGAAGCCGTGGTGATGCAGGTGTTGTGGCAGCGCCAGCCGCTGTCGGCAGAAGATGTATATGCCGCGGTGGCCGGTCGCAGCGGCTGGGCCGAGCCCACCGTCAAGACGCTGCTCAACCGCCTGCTCAACAAGGGTGCGATCGCCGCCGAGAAGGACGGCCGGCGGTATCTCTATTCGCCGCGGATCAAGCGCGAACAGTGGGTGGAACAGCAGAGTGCGGGCCTGCTTGAGCGCGTGTTCGGTGGTCGCGTCGCACCGCTGGTGGCGCATTTCAGCGAGCGCGGCAAGCTCACCGCCGAGGACATCGCCGAACTGAAGCGGTTGGTGCGGGAGCTCGACGATGAGGCCTGATCCGCTGTTCCTGCTGCTGCCCACGCTGGCCTTCAGCACCGCCTGCGTGGTGGTGCTGGCGCTGCGCGGGCCGATGCGCCGCCGGGCCGGCGCCGGCATGGCGTACGGCCTGTGGTGCCTGCCCGTGCTGGTCCCGCTCGCGCTGGCCTTGCCGGCACCGCGGCAGGCGATCGTGCAGATGCAGGCCCATGCCGGTCTGCCGGTGGCGTTGCCCATGCAGCTGCTGCCGGCTGCCGGGCTGCACGGCGGTGGGTGGTGGCTGGCCTGGCTGGCCGGGGCCCTGGCCTGCCTGGGCTGGCAGGCATGGCGGCAGTGGCGTTTCGTGCATGCGCTCGGACCGTTGCAGCCGCTCGCCCATCCACTGCTGCCGCTGTGCCGCGCCAGCCATGATCCGGGTCTGCCGGCACTGGTGGGGTTGTGGCGGCCGCGCATCGTGCTGCCGCCGGATTTCGAGCATCGCTACGATCCCGCGCAACGGGCCCTGCTGCTGCGCCATGAAAGCGTGCACTGGCGTCGTGGCGACCCGCAGTGCAATGCCGTGGCCACGCTGCTGCTATGCCTGCAGTGGTTCAACCCGCTGGCGCACCTGGCGTGGGCGGCCTTCCGCCGCGACCAGGAGATGGCCTGCGATGCGCGCGTGCTGGCGGATCGCCCGCGTCAGCGCCGCACCTATGCCGAAGCCATGCTCATCGGCGGCGTGCAGGCGCCGCTGCCGCCGCTGGGATGCCCCTGGCCATCGCGCCATCCGCTCAAGGAGAGAATCGAGATGCTCAAGCTGCCTGGCGCTTCCAGGCGCCGCCGGGTCGCGGCCGCCCTGTGCATCGGACTGCTGGGCGCGGGCGGTGCCTATGTCGCCTGGGCGGCGCGGCCGGCCAGCGGCGGGGACGTCGTTGCCGGCGCAACCCAGCCGCGCTATCGCACCGAGGTTGAGCTGACCATCGATGGCGAGCAGCGGCAGTTCGCCCTGGTCGAGCAGGCCGGACGCTGGATGGGCTTTGGCGGTGATGGCAAGTTGGGGCATTGGGACGCCCAGATGCGTTGGATGCTTCTGCCCGACGGCAGGATGCGCCTGGAGATGAAGCTGTCCATGGCCGGGCAGTCAGTGGCCGAGCCGGTACTGGAAGTACGGCGCGAAAGACCGGTGGCCACCGTCGATGTCACCAACCGCGACGGCCGTTCACGGCTCACTGCCGTGCTGCGGGCAGTCGAGGTCAAGGATGCCGACGCCGAGGCCGAGATCACGATGCGTACCCTGCCGCCACCGCGCTATCCCAAGGTGGCATACGAACAGGGCATCGGTGGGGACGTGCTGCTGGAGGTCAGCGTGCGCGCCGATGGCAGCGTGTCCGACGTGGTGGTGGTCGAATCCAGGCCGGCGGGCGTATTCGACGAAGCCACGGTCGCCGCCGCGCGCCAGTGGCATTTCAATCCGCAGATGAAGCAGGGACGGCCGGTTGCCGGCAAGGTGCGGGTGCCGGTGAACTTCGCACTGGACGCGGATGCGCCCGCGAACCCGTCGATGGCGATGCGCTGATGCGGCGCGCCCTCATCGCCGCCAGCCTGGCGCTGCTGCTGGCGCCGGGATGCCGCGGCATCGGCGGCGAAGTGCGCGATACCCGCAGCGACTCGGTCGACCAGCGCCTGCTTTCGCCTTCCGGCGGCGCGGCCGGCGCGGGGAAGATCGAGCGCTATGCGCCGGGGCCGCAGGAGGCCTTCCGCATGCCGCTGCTGCACGACAATGTCGATCCGGCGCTGCCGGCCGATACGCCGCGCGCCACGCTCCCGCCGACCACGGTGTGCATGCGCGTGATCATCGATCGCGAAGGCGCCGTGGAGCGCGTCGAACCACTGCTTGATCGCGCCGAATGCGCCGCCGGTGGTGACGCCGCCAACGCCGACCTGCTGGCCGCCGTCGCCGGGGCGGTGAAGACCTGGCGGTACCAGCCGGCGGCGATCTGCCACTACCCGGCGCCCGCACCGCGCGATCCGCATGACTGCGCCGACGCAGAGCGCGTCGAGCCGGTGCCGGTGACGCTGAGCTATGCCTTTACCTTCCAGATGGAGCGCGGCCAGGTGCGCGTGCAGCGCGGTGGCGTGGGCGGGCGCTGAGGTCTTCAGAGCATCTCTGGCAGGAACAGCCGCCGGCGCGAGATGTCCGGTCCCGAGCACATGAAGCGGCCATCGCCCCGGTAGTGCAGGGTGCGCGGCGTCGCCGGCCTGCGCGCGACGTGCGCCTGGACCACTTCCCAGATGAAAAGCCCGTGCCGTTTCACCTGGCTGGCGTCGTACAGCCGGCACTCGAAGCTCGCCCAGCATTCGGCGATCCGTGGTGCCTGCACGCGCGTGCCGGGACGTGCGGTAAGGCCGAATGCCTCGAACTTGTCGATCTCGCGTCCGCTGCTGTTGCCGATCCGCACCACGGTATCGACGATCTCGACGGTCGGCAGGTTGACCACGCATTCGCGCGAGCGCCGGGCGAGCTCGAAGCTGTGGTTCTCGTTCCACAGGTAGCAGGCCCACAGCGAAGGCGAGAATCCCATCACCATGTGCCAGCCCAGCGTCATCACGTCGCGCTGGCCGCGCCATGCCGAGGACAGCAGGACGATGGGGCCCGGCTCGAGATAACGGCGGACGTCCTCGACCGGAAAGGCATGCTGGCGGTATTGCTTCATCCAGGGGATCCATGCGCGCAGGTGCCGGCCATGCGATGCCGGAAGGCGTTATCGCGTCGTGTCAGCCACGTGACCGCCATCTGTATTTCACGCGTCCGTCATCGCGGCTGAGACTGAATGGCAGCTGTCTTTCTCCCGGTTCTGGCGAGGAATCCCATTCCTGCGCCCCCTGCAGGAGCCGGGAACGCGGTAGCTGTCCCCCGTGCGCAAGGAGCATCCATGAGACCTTGGGTATTCGCTTCGGCACTGCCGCTCATGGCCTGCCCCGCGCTGGCCATGGCCCAGCAGCAGGACACCGTCGAGAGCCTGCGTGCGGAGATCGGCCAGGTCGAAAAGACCCTCCAGTCACTGAATGCACGCCTGGACGCGCTGGAGGGCCGGCAGGGGCCGCCGGCGCGTGCGCCGGTGGCGCAGGCCGCGCCCGCGGTGGCCGCGCCGGCTTCCACGGCCTCGTCCAGCGGCACTGCGGCCACCACGACCACCGCTGTCGCAACCGGCACGCCGCCCGGTTACCACAGCGTGCTGCCGCCACGTGAATCGGTGGCCGATCCGTCGATCGCGGCCTCGCGCCCGGACAACACGGTCTCGCCCACGGATCCGGAACTGAAGGGTTTCTTCGCCATCCCCGGCACCGAGACCATGATCCGGCTCGGCGGCTACGCCAAGCTCGATGCGATCGCCGACAACCGCGCGGCCGGCGACCAGGAGCAGTTCATCCCCTCGACGATCCCGGTCGGCAGCCCCAACCGCGATACCTCCAATTTCGAGATGCATGCCAAGCAGACCCGCTTCAGCTTCGAGGCGCGTCGCCCGACCAGCCGCGGCAACCTGCGCTTCTACCTGGAGAACGACTTCTTCGGCAGCAGCGACAGCTACCAGTTCCGGCTGCGCCATGCCTATGGCCAGCTCGGCAATACCTATGCCGGCTACGGCTATTCGACCTTCATGGATGCCGACTCGCTGCCCGACACGCTGGATTTCGCCGGCCCGGGCGGGGCGGCCTACCTGCTGGTGGCCGGCATCCACCACAGCTTCCGGCTCGGCGAGGGCAGCACGCTCACCATCGGCGCGGAGAATCCGGAATCCGAACTCGATACCAACGGCGTCGACGCGGTGGCCGTGGACCAGGTTCCCGATGTCAGCCTGGTGGCGCGGATGGAGCGCGACTGGGGCCACCTGCAGCTCGGCGCGGTCGCGCGCAGCCTGGGCTACGACACCGACACCCGCAAGGAGAAGACCTTCGGCGGCGGGGTGTCGTTCAGCGGCTCGTTCTCGTTGCCCGAGCGCGACCTGCTGCTGTTCGGACTGCTCGGCGGGCGTGGCATCAGCCGCTACACCGCCGACCTCACCGGGTCGGGCATGGACGCGGCGATCGGCCCGGATGGCGACCTGACCGCCCTGCCGGGCTACGGCGGCTTCGTCGGCTACACGCATTACTGGACGCAGATGTGGCGATCCAACCTGGTCTACGGCGAGCTGCACATCGACGGCGACAACGTCCTGGCGGCCGACGCGTTCAAGCGCAGCCGCTACGGCGCGATGAACTTCATCTGGAGCCCGGCGCCTTCGTGGACGATGGGCATGGAGCTGCTCTACGGCCAACTCCAGCAGCAGGACGGCCGCAGCGCCGACACCTTCCGCCTGCAGGGCAGCCTGCAATACAACTTCATCAAGTGAGGTCGACCGCGGCCTCGCCGGCCGCGTCCGACCCTGACCAGGAGCGACGGCCATGGCGCAGGGCAAGAAGATCGGTGTAGTGGGGGCGACCTTCCTGGTCGCGGGCAACATGATGGGCTCGGGCGTGTTCCTGCTGCCTTCGAGCCTGGCGAAGATCGGCACCGCCTCGATCTGGGGCTGGCTGATCACCACCGCCGGCTCGCTGCTGCTGGCCTTCGTGTTCGCCAAGCTTGGCCGGCTGTCGCCGCAGGCCGGAGGCCCTTATGCCTACGCGCGCGACTGGTTCGGGCCCTACATGGGGTTCCAGACCAACACGATCTACTGGTTCGCGAACTGGATCGGCAACGTCGCCATCCCGATCGCGGCGGTGGGCTATTTCAGCTATTTCTTCCCGGTCCTCTCGCAGCCGCTGGTGCGCTGCGCGGCGGTGCTGGTGCTGGTGTGGCTGCTGACCTTCGCCAACATCATCGGCCCGGCCTTCGTCACCAAGGTGCAGACGCTGACCACCAGCTTCGCGCTGATCCCGATCCTGGGCATCGCGATCTTCGGCTGGTTCTTCTTCAAGCCGGAGATATTCCAGGGCGCCTACAACGTGTCGGGCCAGTCCAATTTCAGTGCGGTGTCCAGCGCGGCCGCGTTGACGCTGTGGGCCTTCATCGGCGTGGAATCGGCCTCGGTCACCGCCGGCGTGGTCGAGAACCCGGAGAAAAACGTGGCCCGCGCCACCCTGGCCGGGGTTGCCCTGGCGGCGGTGGCCTACATCCTCAGTTCCTCGGTGATCATGGGCATGGTGCCCAACGCGCAGCTGCAGACCTCCGACGCACCGTTCGCGCTGGCCGCCGCCGCGGCCGTGGGCGGCTGGGGCGGTGCGGTGGTGAGCCTGTGCGCCTTCATCGGTGCGGCCGGCTCGCTGGGCGGCTGGATCTTGCTGACCGCGCAGAGCGCCAAGGCGGCCGCCGACGATGGCCTGTTCCCGGACGTGTTCCGGCGCGCGAACGCCGACGACGTGCCGGTCAAGGGCATCCTCGTCGTCGCGGTGCTGATGACCATCGCCGTGCTCGTCACCTCCACCTCGGAAACCGCCTCGGACCAGTTCGACGTCATCACCTCGGCGGCGGTGATCCTGACCCTGCTGCCCTACATCTACTCCTGCGTGGCCTGCTACTTCGTGGTCGAGCGCTCGCACACCTGGGCGCATATCGGCACCTTCTGGGTGCTGACCAGCGTCACCGTCGTCTACTGCCTGTGGGCGGTGTTCGGTTCGGCCGGCGCGATCGTCAAGTACGCCTTCCTGTTCGTGCTGTTCATCACCGTCTTCTATCCCTTCTTCAGCGAACAGCGCCGCCAGCAGCGTGCCGGTGCGCTGGTGCCCCCACGCGCCGGCTGAAGGTCGCTCCGCCGCCCCACGCAACTGCCAGGAGAACCACGTCGTGTACTTCAAGTCCCTTGATTACCCGGTCGTCATCATCGATGCCGATTACGAGTCGCCGCGCATCGGCGGCATCCTGATCCGCGCCCTGGCCGAAGAGCTGCGCAGGAACGACCAGCGCGTGCTCACCGGCCTGACCCTGGAGGATGCCCAGGCCGGCGCGCGTACCTACGTGGCGGCCTCGGCGGTGCTGATCTCCATCGACGGCACCGAGGACGTGGCCGGGGAGTTCCAGCGCCTGCTGGGTTTCCTGCGGGAACAGAGCCAGCGCCGCGCCGAACTGCCGGTGTTCCTGTACGGCGAGCGCCGCACCATCGAGAAGGTGCCGACCAAGCTGCTGAAGTACATCCATGGCTTCATCTTCCTGTTCGAGGACACCAAGAGCTTCGTGGCCCGGCAGGTGATGCGGGCGGCCGAGGCGTACATGGACAAGTTGCTGCCGCCGTTCTTCGGCGCGCTGATCCATCATTCGGCCGAGTCGAGCTACTCCTGGCACACCCCCGGCCACGCCGGCGGCGTGGCCTTCACCAAGTCGCCGGTCGGGCGCGCGTTCCACCAGTTCTTCGGCGAGAACACCCTGCGCAGCGACCTGTCGATCTCGGTGCCCGAGCTGGGATCGCTGCTCGACCATACCGGCCCGATCCGCGAGGCCGAGCGCGAGGCGGCGCGCAACTTCGGCGCCGACCACACCTTCTTCGTCACCAACGGCACCTCGACCGCCAACAAGATCGTCTGGCACGGCACGGTGGGTCGCGGCGACGTGGTATTCGTCGACCGCAACTGCCACAAGTCGCTGATGCATTCGCTGATGATGACCGGCGGCATTCCGGTGTACTTCACCCCCAGCCGCAACGCGCACGGGATCATCGGCCCGATCAGCCTGGACCAGTTCTCGCCCGAGGCGATGGAGGCCAGGATGGCGGCCCATCCGCTGGCCAGCCAGGCGCGCGAGGCCGGCAGCAAGGCGCGCATCGCGGTGGTGACCAACTCGACCTACGACGGCCTGTGCTACAACGCCGAGAAGATCGCCGCGCAGGTGGGCGAGAAGGTGGAGTTCCTGCATTTCGACGAGGCCTGGTACGGCTACGCGGCGTTCCACCCGTTCTACGAGGACCACTACGGCATGGCCAAGGGCAAGCCTCGCGAGCAGGACGCCATCATCTTCACCACCCAGTCGACCCACAAGCTGCTGGCGGCGTTCTCGCAGGCCTCGATGATCCACGCGCGCGATGCTGCCGACCGCAGGCTCGACGCCGAACGCTTCAACGAGGCGTTCATGATGCACACCTCGACCAGCCCGCACTACGGCATCATCGCCTCCTGCGACGTGGCCTCCAGGATGATGGAAGGCGAGGCCGGCCGCTCCTTGGTGCAGGAGATGCACGACGAGGCAATCGCCTTCCGCCGCGCGATGCTGCACGTGCAGGAGGAGCTCGGCCGCGACGAGTGGTGGTTCCGCATCTGGCAGCCCGACGAGGTGGGCCGCGCCCTGGCCAAGGGCGACACCGCCGCGCCGATCGTGGCCGACCGCCGTGAGTGGTACCTGCGCCCGGACGCGCGCTGGCACGGCTTCGACAAGCTGGCCGACGACTACATCCTGATCGATCCGATCAAGGTGACGCTGATGACGCCCGGCCTGGCGATGGACGGCGAGATGGGCCAGCGCGGCATCCCGGCGGCCATCCTCAGCAACTTCCTGTGGTCGCGCGGCATCACGGTGGAGAAGACCAACCTGTACTCGGTGCTGTTCCTGTTCTCGATGGGCATCACCAAGGGCAAGTGGAGCACCCTGGTCACCGAGCTGATGGCGTTCAAGGAGCTCTACGATGCCAACGCTCCGCTGCAGAAGGCGCTGCCGGAGCTGGTGGCGACCTATCCGACCGCCTATACCGACGTCGGCCTGCGCGACCTGTGCGACGACCTGCACGCCTTCAACCGCGAGTTCCGCGTGGCCGAGGTGATGAAGGAGATGTACGTCGACCTGCCGGTGCCGGCGATGACCCCGGCCGACGCGTACAACCACCTGGTACACGGCCGGATCGAACGGGTCGACATCGACCAGCTGCCCGGTCGCGTGGCCGGCACGATGCTGGTGCCGTATCCGCCGGGCATCCCGACCATCATGCCGGGCGAGCGTTTCGGCGACAGCGACGAGCCGATCATCCAGTCGCTGCGGATCGCCCGCGCGCAGAACGAGCGCTTCCCCGGCTTCGAGTCGGACGTGCACGGGCTGATCGTCGACCGCACGGTCAATCCGCCGACCTACAAGGTCGAAGTGCTCAAGCTGTGAGGGCGCTGCGACCGGCATGAGCGACACCCGGCGCGAGCAGCGGGTCCTGCAGGTCTCGATCGTCGCCACCGTCGCGGTGGCGGCGATCGGTTTCGTCGGCGGCCTGCTGGCGCGTTCGCAGGCGATCCTGTTCGACGGCGTCTACAGCCTGGTCGACGTCGCCCTGACCCTGGTCGCGCTGGCGGTGCTGCGGCTGGTGGCACGCGAGGAAAGCCCGCGCTTCCAGTACGGCTACTGGCACCTGGAGCCGATGGTCGAGGCGCTGGGCGGGGCGATCCTCAGCCTGGCCTGCGTCTACGCGTTGGCCAATGCGGTGATCGGCTTCACCGATGGCGGCCACGTGGTGCGCTACGGCGCCGCGCTGGCCTGGGCCCTGCTGCTGACCGTGGTCGACCTGGCGATGGCGCTGTGGATCCACGGCCACGCCCAGCGGCTGGAATCGGGCCTGCTGCGGCTCGATGCGCGGGCCTGGCTGCTGACCGGCCTGATGAGCCTGGCGGTGGTGCTGGCCTTCGTGGTGGCGCTGGCGCTCAAGGGAACGGCGTACGAGAAGTGGACGCCGTTCATCGACCCGCTGGTCCTGTGCCTGATCAGCATCGCCGTGCTGCCGCTGCCGCTGCGCGGAGCGTGGCGGGCGATGCGCGAGGTGCTGCAGGTGGCGCCGGACGACCTGGACCGCCGCGTGCACGAGGTCATGACCGCCTTCGTCGCCGAGCACGGTTTCGTCGGTTTCACCAGCCACGTCGCCAAGATGGGGCGGATGCGCTTCGTGGAAATCCACGTGCTGACCCGGCCGGACTACAACCCCGGCTCGATCGGCCGCGCCGACGCCCTGCGCGATGGCATCGCCGCCCAGCTGGGAGCGCGCGAGGCGCAGTTCTGGCTGACCATCGACTTCACCTCGGACCCGGCCTGGACATGAGCGCGGCATCGCCGAAGAAGATGGGCCTGCCGATGGCGACCATGCTGGTGGCCGGCAACATGATCGGCACCGGCGTGTTCCTGCTGCCGGCCAACCTGGCCACGGTCGGCAGCATTTCCTCGTTCGGCTGGATCGTGGCCACCGCCGGCGCGGTCGCGCTGGGACTGGTGTTCGCCCGTCTCGGCCAGGTCGATCCGCAGCCCGGCGGCCCCTATGCCTACGCGCGCGACGCGTTCGGCCCCTATATCGGCTTCGTCAGCAACTACGCCTACTGGTTCGGCAACTGGATCGGCAACGTCGCCATCGCCCTGGTGGTCACCGGCTACCTGGCCCGGCTCGTCCCGGCGCTGGATCCGCTGGCCACGCGCATGGTCTTCACCCTGCTGGTGATCTGGGGCCTGAGCCTGGCCAACGCGCGCGGCGCGCGCTGGATCGGCGCGCTGGAGAGCGGCAGCCTGCTGCTGGCCCTGGTGCCGATCCTGTCGATCGCCATTGCCGGCTGGTGGTGGTTCGATGCCGGCCTGTTCCGCGCCGGCTGGAACGTCAGCGGGCTCAGCGACAGCGCGGCGATCTCGCGCAGCGCCTCGATCGCGCTGTGGGCCTTCATGGGCGTGGAGAGCGCCGCTGTCTCGGCCGAGGTGATCGACAACCCGAAGCGCAACATCCCACTGGCGACGCTGGGGGGGCTGGCGCTGTCGGCGGTGATCTACATCGCCTGTTCGCTGGTGATCATGGGCATGCTGCCGATGGCCGAGTTGCGCGACTCATCGGCGCCTTTCGCCGATGCGGCGCAGATCATGGTCGGGCCCTGGGGCGCGGTGGCGATCGCGCTGTGCGCGGTGTTCAAGTCGTTCGGCGCGCTGGGCGGCTGGATGCTGCTGGTCGGGCAGTCGGCCAAGGCGGCCGCCGAGGACGGGCTGTTTCCCCGCGTGTTCTGCCGGGTCAACCGCCATGGAATGCCCGGCGCGGGACTGATGGTGGTCGCCGCGCTGATGAGCGTGCTGCTGCTGGCAACCGCCTCGCCGACCCTGTCGCACCAGTTCGACCGGCTCACCAACATCGCCGTGCTGCTGACCATCATTCCCTATCTGTTCTCGGCCGGGGCGCTGATCTGGCACGGCCTGGCGCATGGCGAACGCGGATGGACGCTGGCTGGCTGCCTGCTCGCCGGCGGCGCCGCGATCATGTACTGCCTGTACGCGCTGCTGGGCGCCGAGCCGCAACTGCTGGCCTATGCGACGGTGGCGATGCTGTTCAGCGCGGCGCTGTATCCGTTCTTCATGGGGCGCATGCGCGAGGCCGCGGCGAGAAAGGCCGCCAGCTGATCAGTCGAGCACGTGCACCGCGCCGGCGATGCGGCGCACCTCGTCCTCGCGGTGGCTGACATAGAGCATCGGCAGGCGGATCTCGTCGCGAACCCGCTGCAGGTAGGGGATCAGTTCCTCGCGGCGCGCGCGGTCCAGCGCCGACAGCGGTTCGTCCAGCAGCAGGATGGCCGGCTGCGACAGCAGGGCGCGGCCGATCGCCACGCGCTGCGCCTCGCCCCCGGACAGGTGCCGCGTGCGACGCCCGAGCAGGGGCGCGATGCCGAGCAGGGCGACGATGTCGTCGAAGGAGAAACTGCCGGTGTCGGCGCGGCCGTGGCGGCCGTAGCGCAGGTTGGCGCGTACATCCAGGTGCGGGAACAGCCGCGCGTCCTGGAACACGTAGCCGATGCGGCGGCGATGCGCAGGCAGGTCGATGCGCCGCGCCTGGTCGAACAGCACGCGGTCGTCGATGGCAATGCGCCCGGCCTGCGGCCGCAGCAGTCCGGCGATGGCCTGCAGCACGCTGGTCTTGCCGGCCCCGGAGGGCCCGACCAGGGCGATCACGCGCGCCGGATCCTCGATCCGCACATGGCGCTGGTAATCGCCGCGCCTGAGCTGGATGTCCAGCGACAGCATCAGCGTTCGTTCCCGGCGCGCTGGCGGCGTACCAGCCATTCGGACAGCAGCAGCGCCAGCAGCGAGATCGCGAAGGCCACCGCGGTGAGCCGCCAGATGCCGGCTTCGCCGCCGGGCACCTGCAGCAGGCCATAGATCGCCGAGGACAGGGTCTGGGTTTCGCCGGGAATGTTGGACACGAAGGTGATGGTGGCGCCGAATTCGCCCAGCGCCTTGGCGAAGGCCAGCACCGCGCCGGCCACCAGCCCCGGCCATGCCAGCGGCAGGGTGATGGTGAAGAACACCCGCCACGGCGCCGCGCCCAGCGTCGCGGCGGCTGCTTCCAGGCGGCGGTCGGTGGCCTCGATCGAGAGCCGGATCGCGCGCACCATCAACGGGAAGCCCATCACCGCGCAGGCCAGTGCCGCGCCGGTCCAGCGGAAGGCGAACTGGATGCCGAGGTGCTCGTGCAGCCAGGCACCGATGAAGCCCTGGTTGCCCAGGGCGATCAGCAGGACGTAGCCGGTCACCACCGGCGGCATCACCAGCGGCAACAGCAGCAGCGCATCGAACAGCGCCTTGCCGGGGAAATCGCGCCGCGCCAGCAGCCAGCCGCAGGCCACGCCGACCGGCAGGCTGGCCAGCGCGGCCACCAGCGCGACCTTGAGGCTGAGCGCGATGGCGGTGACTTCCTCGGGCGTGAACGCTCCCAAGGGTCAGGGCATCACGCTGAAGCCGTGGCGGCGGAAGATCCCGAGCGCGGCCGGCTGGCGCAGCCACTGCACGAAAGCCGCCGCAGCCGGCGGGGCCTTGGCCAGTGCGGCCACCGGATAGACGATCGGCGGATGGCTGGCAGCGGGGAACGTGCCGACCACCTTGACCTTCGGCTCCGCTTTGGCGTCGGAGCCGTAGACGATGCCCAGCGGTGCTTCGCCGCGCGAGACCAGCATCAGCGCGGCACGCACGCTCTCCGCCTCGGCCAGGCGTGGCGCCAGCGCGTTCCACTGGCCGAGTTTTTCCAGCGAGGCGCGGGCGTACTTGCCCGCCGGCACGCTGCTGGTCTGGCCGACGGCCAGGCGGCCATCGGTGCCCAGCGCCTTGGCGATGGCCCCGGCACGCGCCGGATCGACCGTCGCCACCGTCGCATCGACCGGGGCGACCAGCACCAGCGTGTTGCCGAGCAGGTTGTGGCGTTCGGCGCCGCGCACCAGCCCGCGCTGCTGCAGGTAGTCCATCCATTCCAGGTCGGCGGAGAAGAACACGTCGGCCGGCGCGCCCTGTTCGATCTGGCGGGCCAGCGTCGAGCTGGCCGCGTAGGACACCTTGACCTCGGTGCCGGTGGCCTGGCGGTAAGCGGCGGCGGCCTCGTCCATCGATTCCTTCAGGCTGGCCGCGGCGAACACGGTCAACGGCGCGGCGGGCGCGGTCTGCGCGAGCGCAGGCATGGCCGCCAGCATCGGCAGGGCCAGGGCGAACAAGGACCAGAGCAGGCGTGACAGCTTCATGCGCGGACTCCCGGAGGGTAGTCGATGATAGGCCGGATCAGAGCGGCAGCAGGTCCTCGTAGCGGCCACCCTGCAGGTTGGCCTTGATCGCCGGCCCCATCAGCCGGGGCTCGGCCAGCGTGGCGTCGCGGGCCTGGCGCCGGGCGATGAAGGCCTGCGCGTCGACGCCGTCACGCACGTGGATGTTGCCCGCGCGCTGTTCGCCGATCGTGGTGGCATGGGCGATCGGGCGCCCCTCCGGACCGTAGTCGTGGCAGATGAACACGCGGGTGGCGTCGGGCAGTTCGAACAGGCGCTGGATCGAAGCGTGCAGCTGGCCGGCATCGCCGCCGGGGAAATCGCAGCGCGCGGTGCCCGCGTCGGGCATGAAGATCGAATCGCCAGGGAACAGCGCATCGCCGATGAGGTAGGCGATGCTGTCGCCGGTATGCCCGGGCACGGCGATCACGCGCGCGTCCAGGTCGCCGAGGGCGAAACAGTCGCCGTCGGCGAACAGCCGGTCGAACTGCGAGCCGTCGGGCACGAAGTCCGCCGGCAGCCGGTAGCGCGGCGCGAAGCTGCGCTGGACCTGCACGATGCCCGCGCCGATGCCCAGCCGCGCCTGTGGCCAGGCCCGGCGCAGCCATTGCGCGGCCGACACGTGGTCGGCATGGGCATGGGTTTCCAGCAGCCAGCGCACCTGCCAGCCACGCGCGGCGGCGGCATCGACGATGGCCTGAGCGGGCGCGAAGCCGACCGCGCCGGTGTCGGCATCGAAATCCAGCGCCGGATCGATCACCGCGGCCTCGCCGCTGCGCGGGTCGGCCACCAGGTAGCTGAAGGTATTGCTCGGTGCGTGCAGGAAGGCGAGGACTTCGGGACGCATGGGGGGCTCCGGGGGAAGCGTCAGGGGGTGGCCAGCGCCGCGTTGAGGATCGCCGCCAGGCGGTCGCCGGCCTGGCGCAGCGCGGCCTCGGCCACCGGACGATATTGCGCCACGTAGCCCGCCGGCAACACGTGGCTGGGCGGGTACACGCCCGGGGCGATCGCCACCCGGCACGACGCCTGGGCCCAGGCGACCGCATCCGGCGGCACTGCCGGGCTGGCCGGCGGCGTGGCCGGCAGCTTCAGCAGCTCGGCCAGGTAGGCGTCGTCGTCGAGATGGCGGTCGTAGATCATGCCGCTGTCCCACAGCGAGTGCAGGTTGGTGCCCTTGCCGTTGAACTGCAGCTGGAAGTCGTTGCCGCCCTTGTCGTTGGCATAACCGGCATGCATCGGCTGGTGGATGTCGCCGACGAAGTGGACGACGAACTTGAGCGCCTGGCGGCGGGTCTCGATCGACTGGCTGCGATCGGCGAGCAGGGCGGTCTGGACCTTCAGCGCGACGATCACGCAGTCGCCGCCCGGGCAGTCGCGCGGCGGCTCGTAGCCGCAGTCGTTCTCGCCGAGGTTGACGTAATGCCAGCGCGAGCTCTTCCGGCCAAGGTCCGGATCGTGCTCGCGCAGCTGGTCGGCCCAGGAGGCGATGCCGGGCAGGGTCGGGTCGGGCTCGCCGGCCAGCAGCAGGTCGACCTGCGCCTTGGCCTGCGGGGTCAGTTCGGTCTCGGCGACACGGGCGACCAGGCGATGCCCCTGTCCCCCCCAGGCCTGGGCCTGCGGGCTGTGGAGGAGGGCGAAGGAGAAAAGAAGGGGAGAGAGCAGCAGGGCAAGTCGGTTCATCGCGCCATTGTATCGGCGCCACATGACGCCTCCCTGTGCCGTTCGTGCCGGCTGGCGTAGGCCCGCCGCCCTCGTCCCTGTAGGAGCGGCTCTGGGTGGCCTCGGGCCATCAGCCGCGGCCCCGGACCATGCAGGTCGCGGCTGATGGCCCGAGGCCACCCAGAGCCGCTCCCACAATGCAATCGCATGCACTGCCGCCAGCTGGAGCAAAGCCCCTCGCGCCGAAGGCGGGGGGGCGAGGCAGAACTCAGGGTCCAAGGGTTTGCGCAGCAAAATCCGGGAGGCACAGCCCGCGCAGCGGGATGGGTCACGCCTTGCGACCTGCCGTGCGCTCAGAAGCGATGCACGTAGGCCACGCCGTACACCAGCGGGTCGATGTTGGCCGTGCCGATCTTGCTGCCGTCCAGCTTGACCTTGCTGTCGATATCGATCCAGCGCAGGTCCACGCGCAGCGAGCCGCGCTCGCTGACCGCGAAATCCACGCCGGCATGCGCGGCCAGGCCCCAGGAGTCCCCCAGCTTCAGCTTGCTGCCGGCCAGCGCGCCGGTGGTGTCCTCGCTGAAGAAGGTCGTGTAGTTGATGCCGGCGCCGATGAAAGGCGACACCTTGCCCTTGCCGTTGAAGTGGTACTGCAGCGAGACCACCGGCGGCAGCTGCTTGCTGCTGCCGACGCGGCCGAGGCCGTCGATGTTGATGTCGTGCTTGAAAGGCAGGGCGCCGAGCACCTCGATACCAAGGTTGTCGGCGATGAAGTACTCGCCGGTGATGGTCGGCTTGGTGTCGCTGTCCACGTCCACGGCCAGGGTGCCGCCGGCCAGCCGGCCGTTGTCGGATTTCGGGTTCACCTGGTGGACGCCGACGCCCAGGGTCCAGTCGCCCCTGGACTGGGCCAGCGCCGGGGCGGAGGTGGTGGCCACGATGGCGGCCAGGGTGCAGCCGAGGAACAGTTTGTTGCGCATTGTCTTTCCGGGTGGTTGGGGTGCGGGGGCCAGTCTCCCCAATGCCCCGCGCAAGCGCCTTGATTGCGATCAAATCGGCCGCCATGCCCGGCTGGCGCGCAACCCCGGCGGCCCGGGTCCCGGCCTGCGGCCGCCGGGTGGCGCCTGCTAGAATGGGCGTCCCTTACCACCCGCCGCGCTGGCGCGGCCGCAGGAGCTTGTGAACATGGCAATCAAGGTCGGCATCAACGGTTTCGGTCGCATCGGTCGCAACGTGCTGCGTTCGGCGGTGCAGAACTTCGGCAACGACATCGAGATCGTCGCCATCAACGACCTGCTGGAGCCGGACTACCTGGCCTACATGCTCCAGTACGACTCGGTCCACGGCCGCTTCAAGGGCGAGGTGAAGGTCGACGGCAACGCGATCATCGTCAACGGCAAGAAGATCCGCCTGACCCAGGAGCGCGACCCGGCCAACCTGAAGTGGGACGAGGTCGGCGCCGAGGTGGTCATCGAGTCCACCGGCCTGTTCCTGACCAAGGAAACCGCCGAGAAGCACCTGGCCGCCGGCGCCAGGAAGGTGATCATGTCGGCCCCGTCCAAGGACGACACGCCGATGTTCGTCTACGGCGTGAACCACACCGAGTACAACGGCGAGACCATCGTCTCCAACGCCTCATGCACCACCAACTGCCTGGCCCCGCTGGCCAAGGTCATCCACGACAAGTGGGGCATCAAGCGCGGGCTGATGACCACCGTGCATGCCGCCACCGCGACCCAGAAGACCGTCGACGGCCCGTCCAACAAGGACTGGCGCGGCGGCCGCGGCATCCTGGAAAACATCATCCCGTCCTCGACCGGCGCGGCCAAGGCGGTCGGCAAGGTCATCCCGTCGCTCAACAAGAAGCTGACCGGCATGAGCTTCCGTGTGCCGACCTCCGACGTGTCGGTGGTGGACCTGACCTGCGAACTCGAGAAGCCGGCGACTTACGCCGAGATCTGCGCGGAGATCAAGGCGCAGAGCGAAGGCGCGCTGAAGGGCATCCTCGGCTACACCGAGGACAAGGTCGTGGCGACCGACTTCCGCGGCGAGACCTGCACTTCGGTGTTCGACGCCGACGCCGGCATCCAGCTGGACGACACCTTCGTCAAGCTGGTCAGCTGGTACGACAACGAGTGGGGCTACTCGAACAAGTGCCTGGAACTGGCGCGGGTCGTGGCGGCCAAGTAAGCGCAGCGCATTGCATCAGGAAGCCCCGGCCTTCGTGCCGGGGCTTTTTTTTGGTTCTTCGCCGATTTGCGGGGAAGATGAGGGGGGGGTGTTTTTGCGGCCTGGCGGCCGCGTTGTTTTGGTTCTTTGTCTTTTGTGGCTGGGCTGGCCTTCGATGTGGGCCGGCTCGCTTGGGTTGTGCGGGGTCCTTGGGCTACCGGCTGGTCGGGACACGCCGTAAACCCGTCCCTGGGGGCTCGGTGGCGCCATCCATGGCGCCACACGGTCCCGACAAGCCGGTAGCCCAAGGACCCGACAGATGGCGGGGGCGGACGGGAAAGGCGGAAGCGGAAAGCAGAAGCGGAAAGCAGAAGCGAAAAGCGAGTGGATGAGGTGGGGTGGAGGGAGAAAAGCGGGTCGCCCGCTGCGCGGCTCCAAGCATCTCGAAGCCACTCCTCCCAGCGCATCGCGCAGCTGCCGGCCTCGAAGCCGCGCAGCAGGCGCCCCGCTTTTCATCACCCCACCCCCCACTTTCATTCGGTCTTGCTCTTGGTCTGCTCTTGCTCCTGCTTTCGCCCTGGCTTTTCCCCACCGCCCTCAGGAACCCATCGGCGACTTGGGGATACCGGCGGATCGGGACCGTGGGGCGCCATGGATGGCGCCACCGAGCCTCCATGGATGGATTCACGGCGTGTCCCGATCCGCCGGTATCCCCAAGGCGCATGCACAGCCCATGCGAGCCGATCCACATCGAAGGCCAACCGGGCCACAAAGGACAAACAACCAAAACAACGCGGCCGCCAGGCCGCAACAACTATCCCCCCGCTTTCCCCCGAGATCGCGGTAGCGCCCTCTCCAGGCGAAAGCCGACTGGCGGCCAGCAGCGGCATCATGCCCATGCGAAGGGTGGGCCAATCAAACGTCCACCGCGAATCGGCGAAGAACTTTCTTCTGCCTGTACGCTGGCACGCGGCATGACGCTTTTGTGCCGCCCTGCGGGATCGGCTTCGGCCGCGACGCGCGGTCCGGCAGTCGCGGCTGAAGCCGCTCCCGGGCTCCAGGGAGGTGGGCAAGCTGCCTCCCCGCTGCCGGCCACGCCGCTCTTGTACGATGGGCCCGCGGCAAGATCGCCGCCCCGGCGCGGCCGGGCCAGGACTAGGGAGCGGGACACTTGGAATCGATCATCGTGCTGGTGGTGTTGGCCGTGCTCGCCGTGCCGGTGCTGTTGCTGGTGCTGCTGCTGTCGGTGAGCGGATTGAAGCGTCGCGTGGCGACGCTGGAACAGCGGCTGTCCGAGCTGCAGGCCGGTGGTGCCAGCGACCCCGCGCCAGCCCGGCCGCAAGCTCCCGCTGCCCCCGCTGCCCCCGCTGCTCCCACGACTGCCGCGGCCGCAGTCCCACCCCGGCGTGCCGTCTTTCCCGAGCCGCCCGCGCTCCCCGACGAAGTCCCGCTCGCGCGCCCGGTCGCGTCCACGGCGACGGCCGACCTGCTCGACCGCGTTGACATCCCCGCGCCGCTGAGGAGCGCGCAGGCTCATGCCGAGGCGCCCCGCGCGCCGCGTGAGCCGGGACTGCCCGAGCGCGTGCTGGCCAGCGCCAAGCGCTGGTTCAGCGAAGGCAACGTCCCGGTGAAGGTCGGCATGCTGGTGCTGCTTGCCGGCGTGGCCTCATTGCTGAAGTACGCCAGCGACCAGGGCTGGCTGCGGCTGCCGGTCGAACTGCGCCTGGCCGGCATCGCCGCCGCCGCGCTGGCCGGGCTCGCCTTCGGCTGGCGCCAGCGGCTGGCCCGCCCGGGCTTCGGCCTGGCGCTGCAGGGCGGGGCGATCGGCGTGCTGCTGCTGGTGGTGTTCGCCGCCTTCAAGCGCTACGACCTGATGCCGGCCGCGGCGGCGTTCGCGCTGAGCGTGGTGCTGATCGCCGGCATGTGCGTGCTGGCGGTGCTGCAGGACTCGCGCACGCTGGCCGTGCTCGGCACGCTCGCCGGCTTCCTGGCGCCCTTGTGGCTGTCCACCGGCAGCGGCAACCATGTGGCGCTGTTCTCGTACTACGCGGTGCTCAACGCCGGCATCTTCGCCATCGCCTGGTGGCGGCCCTGGCGCGTGCTCAACCTGCTCGGCTTCGCCTTCACCTTCGGCATCGGCGCGGCCTGGGGCGTGCTGAGCTACAAGTCCTCCCAGTTCGCCAGCACCGAACCGTTCCTGCTGCTGTTCTTCGCCTTCTACCTGCTGATCCCGGTGTTCTACGCACGGCGCGGGGGAGGCGAGGACCGCCGCCGCGTCATCGATGGCAGCCTGGTGTTCGGGACGCCGCTGGTGGCCTTCGCGCTGCAGGCCGGGCTGCTGCGCGGCGAACGCTGGCCGCTGGCGCTGTGCGCGCTCGGCGTGGCGGCGATCTACCTCGTGCTGGCGCGTGTGTGCCTGCGCGGGGAGCGCACGCGGTTGCTCGGGCAGGCGCATGCGGTGCTGGCGGTGGGATTCGCCACGCTGGCAGTGCCGCTGGCGCTATCGGCGCAGGCAACCGCCGGCGTATTCGCGCTGGAGGGCGCCGGCCTGGTCTGGCTCGGCCTGCGCCAGCAGCGCGGCCTGCCGCAGCTGTCCGGCGTGGTGCTGCAGCTGCTGGCCGCCGTGGCCTATGTCGTGGCCTGGGACGTGCCGCCCGGCGGCATCGCAGTGGCCAACGGCAACTTCATGAGCGGGCTGCTGGTGGCGCTGTCCGGCTTCGCCATCGCAGGCAGCTTCCGGGCCGCACGTCGCGATGTCCTGGCCTTGCTGGCCTATCTGTGGGCGCTGGCGTGGTGGGCTGGCATCGTGAGCGGCGAGATCGCGCGCTTCGTGGCCGCCGACGCGCGCCTGGCGGTGGAACTGGTCGTTGTCGGCGCGACCGGCTGGCTCGCCGCCGAGGTCCATCGCCGCCGGCCGGCCGTGGCGCTGGCGGCGGCGGTGCTGGGGGCGTTCGCATTGGCGGTGCCGCTGGCAGTGGCGCAGAGCAGCTTCGGACGTGCGCCGTTGTCCGGCGCCGGTGGCTGGGCCTGGCCGCTGTTCGCCGTGCTGGGCGTGCGCGCGCTTTGGTGCCTGCGCGGCGCCGAAGCCGCGCCGCGGGTGGCGGGTGCGGCGCAGTTCGCCTGGTGGTTGCTATGGGCCACGGTGGCGACGCTGTGCCTGCGCTGGACCGGCCTGCATTTCGCGCTTGCCGGTGGCTGGCTGCTCGCGCTCGGCGCGGCCCCCTGGCTGGCGCTGCTGGCGCTCGCGCTGTTCCGTGGGCCGTGGCTGGCCGCGCCCCTGGGCGAGGCCTTCGCCTCCTGGCTGCCGCTCCTGCGCGCGACGGCGGCGGCAGTGGTCGCGGCGATCTGGATCGGCTCGCTGGCCGCGCCCTTGTCGGCCCATCCACTGCCGTGGCTGCCGGTGCTCAATCCCGGCGAGCTCACCGAAGTGGCGGCGCTGTGCCTGCTGGCGTGCTGGACGTGGCGCCACGCCACCGCGCTGCGGCCCCAGCATCGCGTGCTGCTGTTGGCGATCGCCGGCCTGCTGTGGATCACCGTGGCGACGCTGCGCAGCGTCCACCAGTGGGGCGGCGCGGCCTGGGGGCCAGGGCTGCTCGATGCCGGCGTCAGCCAGACCAGCCTGACCATTGTCTGGAGCGTGCTCGGCGTGGCGGGCTGGATCAGCGGATCGCGCCGCCGACAGCACGGGCTGTGGCTGGCCGGCGCATTGCTGATGGGGCTGGTGCTGCTAAAACTGGTCGCCATCGACCGCCAGCACCTGGGCAACCTGCTCGGCATCGGTTCCTTCATCGCCTACGGTCTACTGTGCACGCTGGTCGGTTACTTCGCCCCGGCGCCGCCGCGCGCGCCGGTGGCCGGGGACAGGGAGGAGGTCGCATGACGCGCAGGTGGATGCTGTGGCTGCTGTGCCTGCCGGCGCTTGCGCAGGCGGCCACGCCCAATTCACGCGATGCCTATGTGCGGCAATGGCCGCTGCAGCTCTCGCGCGAGGGCGCCGGGGCCTACCGCGTGCCGCTGGACGAAGCGGTGTACCGCACCGCGCATTCGCCCACCCTGGCCGACGTGCAGCCGTTCAATGCCCAGGGCCAGCCGCTGCCCGCCGCGCTGGCCGAGGTCGATGCCGCCGTGCCGGCAGCCGAGTCGCGCGCGCTGCCGCTGTTCGTGCTGCCTGAATCGGAAACCGCCACGGGGCGGGATCTCGAGCTGATCGCCGAGCGCGACGAAGCCGGGCGGATCCGTCGCATCGAAACCCGCGACCTGGCGCGCGCACCGACCACCGCGGCCGCCGCACGCGCCTGGCTCGTCGATGCCAGTGGCCTGCATGCGCCGATCCGCGCACTGGCGCTGGACTGGGCCGGCGAGGCGCCAGTGCAGGCCGAGCTGCGGGTCGAGGCCAGCGAGGACCTGCGCGACTGGTACCTGCTCGATCCGCGCGCACGCGTGCTCGATCTGGGCAACGGCAGCCAGCGCCTGCAGCAGCGGCGCATCGCCCTGGACAGCAACGCCCGCTATCTGCGCCTGGTGCTGCTGTCCGGCAGCCTGCCTGCGCTGGACGGCGTGCGCGCCGAACTGGCCGGGCCGGTGCGTCCGAACGACACGCGCTGGCTGCTGCTGGAGGGCCGCCCGCAGGAGCGCGGCTACGTCTATGAGCTGCCGGGCCGCTTCCCGGTCACCCAGGTCGACGTGCAGGCGCCGGACAACCAGGCGCTGCGCTGGGTCGTGCAGAGCCGCGAGAGCGAGGACGCCCCCTGGGTCCAGCGCGCCGGGCCATGGCTGGCCTACCAGCTGGGCGCCGGCGGTACGGCGCAGCAGTCGCCGCCGCAGGCGTTGTCGCGCTACAGCCGCGACCGCTACTGGCGGTTGATTCCAGACGGTGGCGAGAGCACCGCGATGCCGAAGCTGCGGCTGGGCTATCGACCGGAAACCCTGGTCTTCATCGCCCAGGGCGAGCCGCCATATGCGCTTGCCGCCGGCAGTGCGCGCGCGCAGCGTGCCGATGCGCCACTGGCGCAGCTGGTGGCAACGCTGCGGCAGGTGCGCGGGCCGACCTGGGAGCCGGCCGCCGCCAGCCTGGCGGGACCGCCCGAGCCGCTCGCCGGCCCGCAGGCGCTGCAGCCCGGGCCGGTGCCGCGCGACTGGAAGGCCTGGCTGCTGTGGGCACTGCTGGTGATCGGTGCCCTGCTGGTCGGCGGTTTCGCGCTCAGCCTGCTGCGTGGACGCGCCCCGCCGCCGCCGGCCTGAGTTTCGGCGCGCCGGCATCCATGCCGTCCTCGCTTGGTTTGCCCGCGCCGGCGCGACGCCGGACAATGGCGGTCCGCCCGCGCGGCCGAGGCTGCCGGTGCGCTCCCCTCTTTCGAAACAGCGAGTTGCGAAATGTCCATCGTCCGTATGTCCGACCTCGACCTCACCGGCAAGCGCGTGCTGATCCGCCAGGACCTGAACGTGCCGATCGAGGACGGCCGCATCACCTCCGAGCAGCGCATCACCGCTTCCGTGCCGACGATCCGCCTGGCGCTGGACAAGGGCGCGGCGGTGATGGTGACTTCGCACCTGGGGCGGCCGAAGGAAGGAACCTGGACGCAGGCCGATTCGCTGGCGCCGGTGGCCGCACGCCTGTCCGAGCTGCTCGGCATCGAGGTGCCGCTGCTGCGTGACTGGGTCGACGGCGTGGACGTGAAGCCCGGCCAGGCCGTGCTGCTGGAGAACTGCCGCATGAATGTCGGCGAGGGCAAGGACGACGAGGCGCTGTCGAGGAAGTACGCCGCGCTGTGCGACGTGTTCGTGATGGATGCCTTCGGCACCGCGCACCGCGCGCAGGCCTCGACCCATGGCGTGATCCGCTTCGCCCCGATCGCCGCCGGCGGCCCGCTGCTGATGGCCGAGCTGGATGCGCTGGCCAAGGCGCTGGCGCAGCCGGCGCGGCCGCTGCTGGCGATCGTCGCCGGCAGCAAGGTCTCGACCAAGCTGGAGCTGCTGACCAGCCTGGTGGAGAAGGTCGACCAGCTGATCGTCGGTGGCGGCATCGCCAACACCTTCATCGCCGCGGCCGGCTACAAGGTCGGCAAGTCGCTGTGCGAGCCTGACCTGATCGAGACCGCCAATCGCATCGTGGCTGCCGCCAAGGCGCGCGGGGCCGAGATCCCGCTGCCGACCGACGTGGTCGTGGCCAAGCAGTTCGCCGCCGATGCGCCGGCCACGGTCAAGGCGGTCGATGCCGTGGCCGAGGACGACCTGATCCTGGACATCGGCCCGGATACCGCCGCGCGCTACGCCGCGCTGATCGCCAAGGCCGGCACGGTGGTGTGGAACGGCCCGGTCGGCGTGTTCGAGTTCGACGCCTTCAGCCACGGCACCGAGACCCTGGCGCGCGCGATTGCAGCCTCGCCGGCGTTCTCCATCGCCGGCGGCGGCGACACCCTGGCCGCGGTCGACAAGTACGACATCGCCGGCCAGGTCAGCTACATCTCCACCGGTGGCGGCGCGTTCCTCGAGTTCCTCGAAGGCAAGACCCTGCCTGCGGTGGCGGCGCTGGAGGCCCGCGGGCAGTGAGCCTGTCCACGCTGTTCTTCGACATGGACGGCACGCTGATCGATTCCGAGCCCGGGATCGTCGGCGGCATCGTCCACACCTTCGATGCGCTGGGGCAGATGCTGCCCTCGACCGACCAGCTGCGTGGCTGGATCGGCCCGCCGCTGCGCGACAGCTTCCACGAGCGCTTCGGCGGCGACGAGGCCATGGTCGAACAGGCGCTGGCGCTGTACCGCGAACGCTATGACACCGTGGGCTGGACCGAGCACAGCGTGTTCGCCGGCATCGCCGAGGCGATCACGGCCCTGCACGCGGCCGGCCATCGCATGGCGGTGGTGACCTCGAAGAACGAACGCTTCGCCCGCCGCATCGTCGAGCACCTGTCTTTCGGCGGGTGCTTCGAGGAAGTGGTCGGCGCCAGCGACGACGGCGCGCGCCGCTTCAAGCCCGACCTGGTCGCCGAAGCGCTGCGACGCCTGCAGCTGGCACCGGCGCAGTGCGTGATGATCGGCGACAGGCGCATGGACATCGAAGGCGCGCGCGCGCACGGACTGCGCAGCATCGGCGTGCTGTGGGGTTTCGGCGACGAAGCGGAACTGCGCCGCGCCGGCGCCGACGTGCTGGCCACCGATCCTGCGCAGCTGGCCGCCCTGGTCGATTGAACGCGCCGGCGCCGGCATCGCCGGCGCCGGTGGCCGTGGTGGAAAGATCGCCCGCATGGGCGATCGCGCAACGCCGGAATCGGAAAGAGTGAATCGTCGTTCGCGCCATGCGCAGGCGCATGTTGTGCCGACATGCCCGAATACGGGCGCTGCTATGCCGCAAAGACATCCCTGCGACGGGCGCCGATGTGCTAATTTTCCGGACTTTTCCGGGGGAGTCCCACGCCATGACCGAACGCCAGCGCCGCACCAAGATCCTCGCCACCCTCGGACCGGCCACCGATCCGCCGGGCGTGCTGGAGGATCTGTTCCGCGCCGGCGTGAATGTCGTGCGCCTGAACTTCAGCCACGGTGACCCGTCCGGGCAGGCCAAGCGTGCTGCCGACGTGCGCGCCGCCGCCGCCCGTGTCGGCGCCGAGGTCGGCATCCTCGCCGACCTGCCCGGCCCGAAGATCCGCATCGAGCGCTTCGCCACCGGCAAGATCACGCTCAAGACCGGCGACCGTTTCGACCTCGTCGCCGATCCCAACGCGCCGGCCGGCGACACCACCCAGGTCGGCGTCAGCTACCTCGGCCTGCCGCAGGACGTGACCACCGGCGACGTGCTGCTGCTCGACGACGGCCTGATGCAGCTGCGCGTGGTCGAGGTGCAGGGCGAGCGCATCGTCTGCACCGTGCTCAACGACGGCGTGCTGTCCGATCGCAAGGGCCTGAACAAGCAGGGCGGCGGCCTGTCGCTGGGCGCGCTGACCGAGCGCGACAAGGAGCTGATCGGCATCGTCGCCAAGATCGGCGTGGATTTCATCGCCGTGTCGTTCTGCCGCAACGCCGAGGACATGAACGAGGCCCGCCGCATCGCCCGCGAGCACGGCTGCGACGCCGCGCTGGTGTCTAAGGTCGAGCGCACCGAGGCGATCGAGAACCTGGTCGAGATCGTCGAGGCCTCCGACGTGGTGATGGTCGCCCGCGGCGACCTCGGCGTGGAGATCGGCGACGCCGAGCTGCCGGGCCTGCAGAAGAAGATCATTCGGGAGTCGCTGGCGCAGAACAAGGTCGTCATCACCGCCACCCAGATGCTGCAGTCGATGGTCGAAAGCCCGATCCCGACCCGCGCCGAGGTGCTCGACGTCGCCAACGCCGTCATCGACGGCACCGACGCGGTGATGCTGTCGGCCGAGACCGCCGCCGGTGCCTACCCGGTGCGCGCGGTGGAGGCGATGGCGCGCATCTGCCTGGGCGCCGAGCGCCAGTTCGAGACCGATGCGGACTTCAGCAAGGCCGCGCGCAACCTGGAGCGTGCCGACCAGGCGATCGCCATGGCGACCATGTTCCTGTCCGAGCACGTCGGCGTGCGCGCGATCGTGGCGATGACCGAATCCGGCGGCACCGCGCGCTACCTGTCGCGTTTCCGTGCCAAGGCGCCGATCTACGCGGTGACCCGCCACGACGGTGCGCGCCGGCAGATGGCGATGATGCGCGACGTGTTCCCGATCAACTTCGACAGCCGCGGCCTGACCCCGCGCGAAGCGGCGCGCGGCAGCATCCGCGTGCTGGTCGAGTCCGGCACGCTGGCGCCGGGCGACCGCGTGGTGTTCACCAGCGGCGAGCACATGGAAACCCACGGCGCGACCAATACCCTGCGCCTGCTGGAAGTCGGCGCCGACGGTCGCGCCAGCGGCCTGGGCGAGCTGTAAGCCCGCGCTGTCCGATGCTGTCCCGCCGTCGCGGCGGGACGGACATCGACGCGCCACCGACCAGCCATAGCCAATAAACCTGTAAACGTTTGCAGCCATTCCGTGAAGGAATGGCTGTATGCGTTCATGGGTATAATTCCGTTCTCCCCCGCTGCTGCCACAGGAAACACATGAGCATCGAACAGCTTGCTGAAACCGCCCAGGCCATGGTCGCCCCGGGCAAGGGCATCATCGCCATCGACGAGTCCACCAGCACGATCGCCAAGCGCTTTGCCAGCGTGGGAATCGAGAATACCGAGGAGAACCGTCGCGCCTACCGCGAGCTGCTGCTGACCACCCCGAAGCTGGGCGACTACATCTCCGGCGCGATCCTGTTCGACGAGACCATCCGCCAGTCCACCAAGGACGGCGTGCCGTTCGCCAAGTACATGGCCGAGCACGGCATCATCCCGGGCATCAAGGTCGACAAGGGCGCCCACCCGCTTGCCGGCATGCCGGGCGAGCTGGTCACCGAGGGCCTGGACGGCCTGCGCGAGCGCCTGCAGGAGTACTACAAGCTGGGCGCGCGCTTCGCCAAGTGGCGCGCGGTGATCAACATCGGCGAGGACATTCCCTCGGGCACCTGCATCGAGGCCAATGCCCACGCGCTGGCGCGCTATGCCGCGCTGTGCCAGGAAGCCGGCCTGGTGCCGATGGTCGAGCCGGAAGTGATCATGGACGGCGACCACGACATCGAGACCTGCTACGAAGTGACCGAGGCGACGCTGCGTTCGCTGTTCGCCGCGCTGTATGAGCAGAACGTGGTGCTCGAGGGCACCATCCTGAAGGCCTCGATGGTCATCTCGGGCAAGGGCTGCGACGAGCAGGCCGACATCGACGAGGTCGCCGAGTCCACCGTGATGTGCCTGAAGAGCACGGTGCCTGCGATCCTGCCGGGCATCGTGTTCCTGTCCGGCGGCCAGACCGACGAGCAGTCGACCGCGCACCTCAACGCGATGAACAAGCTCGACAACCTGCCGTGGCCGCTGAGCTTCTCCTATGGCCGCGCCATGCAGCAGGCCGCGCTGAAGCTGTGGGCCAAGGACATGAAGGGCAACTTCGCCAAGGCCCAGCAGGTGGTCTACGAGCGCGCCCGCGAGAACGGCCAGGCCGCGCTGGGGCAGTGGAAGGGCTGATCCTTCCTGCGCCATGCAGCAAAGCGAAAACGCCGGCGCAAGCCGGCGTTTTCGTTTGGCGGGCGCCGCGCCGGGACTCAGGCGACCTGCGGCAACGCCTGCGCGAGCAGCTGCTGGTAGGTCTTGAAGGTAGCGTCGTTGAAGGCCACCAGCACGATGCGCTTGGGCACCTTGTGCGACTTCTCCCAGGCCAGCGTCTCGGTCACCGCCACGCGCGCGGCCTGCTGCAGCGGATAGCCGTAGACGCCGCAGCTGATCGCCGGGAAGGCGATCGAATGCAGGCCCAGTTGTTCGGCCAGGCGCAGCGACTGCCAGTAGCAGTTCGCCAGCAGGGCAGGTTCGTGGTGGCTGCCGTCGCGCCATACCGGGCCGACCGTGTGGAATACGTGTCGCGCCGGCAGCAGGTAGCCGCCGGTGGCGCGCACTTCGCCGGTCGGGCAGCGTACGCCCGGCCGGACTTCCGGAATCTGCCTGCACTCTTCGAGCAGGCCCGGCCCCGCGGCGCGATGGATCGCGCCATCGACGCCGCCGCCCCCGAGCAGGGTTTCGTTCGCGGCGTTGACGATGGCGTCCACCGCCAGGGTGGTGATGTCCCCTTGCCAGATTTCGATGGTCATGTGCGGATCTTCAGGTGCGATGGATGAGGGGAACGTGATGGCGCGGGGGGCCATCGCGACGTCCGGCCAGCATGGCGCGAGCGCGTATCACGGGCCGCGACAGCCGCGCTGCCGGGCGTTCATCGCAGCGGCGGAACGTGTCGTGCAACTGTCATCAAAATCCTTGATTGCATTGGATTTTCCGCATTTCCCCCGCGACGGCCCCGTGTGAGCTTGATGGCCGGGCGAACCAGCTCGCCCGCCACATCGGTCAGCGACGGGGAGAGCCACATGAAACTGCTTCGCAGGAACGCGTTGGTGTCGTGCGTGATGGTGTCGATGGCGCAGGGCGCCCTGGCCCGGCCCGACATGCCGGGCGGGCCAGCCGATGCGCCGGCATCGCCCCGGGCTTCCCCGCCGACCACGACGGAGCTGGATCGCGTGACGGTCACCGGCTCGCGCATTCCGCGCGCCGGCTTCGACACGCTGGAGCCGGCGCAGGTCATCGGACGCGAGTTCATCGAGCAGCGCAACACGACCAACATCGCCGAGGACCTGTTCGATACGCCCAGCTTCGGTGCCAGCGCCTCGTACTACGGCAACCAGGACACGTATGGCGCCGGGGTCAGCTTCGCCTCGCGCTTCGGGCTCGGCTCCAACCGGATGCTGACGCTGGTCAATGGCCGGCGCTTCGTCACGTCCAATCCGCCCACCAACTTCGGGCCCGCCAGCGAAGGCACCCAGGTCGATCTCAACGACATCCCCACCAACATGATCGAGCGGGTCGAGAACATCGGCATCGGCGGCGCACCGAGCTATGGCAGCGATGCCATCAGTGGCGTGAGCAACCTCATCCTGCGCGACCGCTTCGACGGCATGGAAAGCCGGTTCGGCTACGGCCAGAGCGAGCGTGGCGACAACCTGCGCTACACCTTGTCCAACCTGCTGGGCAGCAATTTTGCCGGTGACCGCGGCCACTTCGTGCTGTCGCTGGGGGTTGACCGTACCGAGGGCGTGCCGGCGATCGCGCGCCGCGCGTTGCGCCAGGACTACGCACTGGTGCCCAATCCGCGTGCCGACGCCATCGCGCGCCACCAGCCCGATCGGGACCCGGCCAGCGACGGCAGGCTGGACCGGCGCATCGGTTTCGACGGCGGCAGCGGCGACGGCGTGCCGGGGAACGTCCATATCCGCGACCACCGACTGCCCTATGCCACGGTCGGTGGACTGGCCCTGCCCGCCACCGGGCGCCACCTGCGCGACAGCAGCGGGCAACTGCGCGGCTTCGGCGCGCGCGGCGACCAGCTGCTGCAGTTCGATTCCGCCGGCCGGCTGGTTTCCTACGATCCCGGCACGGCGTTCGGCGGCAGCGATGCGTCGGGCGGGCAGGGGAGCGATCCCGCGCTGCGCAGGCAGATCGTGTCGGACGTCGATCGCGCCTCGCTTTACCTGACCGGTCGATTCGATCTCAATGCGCGCCTGCAGGCCTTCTGGGAGGGCTCCTGGTACGACGCCAGCGTGCGCGAGCTGGTTGACGGCAGCGTGTCCAACACGGTCAACAGCGGGTATGGCGGTATCGATGGCAGCGGCGCGCAGAGCGGCTCGCTGGCCTTCGACGGCGACCACCCGCTGCTCACCGCGCAGGCCCGCGAAACGCTCGACGCGCTGGGGGTGCGAAGGTTCCGGCTGTCGCGCTTCTGGGACGACATGTTCATGCGCAACGCTGCCAGCCGGAGCCAGGTCTGGCGCGCGGTCGGCGGCCTGCGGGGCCGGTTCGAGCTCGCTGGCCGCAGCTATGACTGGGAAGCGAGCGTGAACCGCGGGCGCGGCCAGTTCGAATACCGCACCACCGGCCTGGTACAGCAGAACTTCATCAACGCGCTGAATGTCGCGCGCGACCCGCAGGGGCGCGTAGCCTGCGATGGCGGTGCACCGGGAACGGTGCCCGATCCGGCCTGCGTGCCGCTGGATGTCTTCGGCGCCGGGCGCGCCAGCCAGGCCGCCATCGACTACGTGTCCACCCCGGTGCGCACCACCGCCGCGACCCAGCAGACCCTGGTCAACGCCAACGTGACCGGCGGACTGTTCGACCTGCCCGGCGGCGAAGCGCGCTTCAACGTAGGCTACGAGTACCACCGCGAGGAAGCCTGGTTCCGGCCAGACGCCTACCAGCAGCTGGGGCAGGGGCGTTCGATACCGCTTGCGCCGAACGCCGGGCGCTACCACAGCAACGAATACTTCGGCGAAGTCCTGCTGCCTCTGGTCGACGAGGCGGCCGGCCTGCCCGGGCTGCGTCGCCTGGACTTGACCGGCAAGCTGCGGCGCGTGGTCAGCTCGGTCAATGGGGGTTTCAACGCGTATACCTACGGCTTGCAGTACGAGCCGGTGGAAGGCATCCAGCTGCGCGGCAACCGCACCCGTTCCTTCCGTGCGCCGGGCATCGTCGAGCTCAACGTGGCGCAGCCGGCCTATTACTCGATCCCGGAACCCTGCCAGGCGAGCAATATCGGCGCCGGGCCGCGACCGGACCGGCGCCGCGCCAACTGCGAGGCGTTCTTTGCCGCCCAGCCCGGCGTGGATCCCGCCACCTTCCAGCGCTCGGGTACCTCGCGGCTGGGTTACCGCAGCGGCAATCCAGACCTGCGCAATGAGCAGGCGCGATCCTGGACCGCGGGCCTGGTGTTCCAGCCGCCATGGGCAGGGGGCCTGCGCGTGGCGCTCGACTGGTACGACATCCGCATCAGCGACGTGATCGATTCGCTGGGCGCCGGCGACATCACTTCGGGCTGCTTCGACGCGGCGGTGTTCGACGCCGGCGACATCGCCAACGCCAACCGCTACTGCAGCCTGATCAGCCGCGATCCTGCCACCGGCGTGGCCGATGGCATCCGCACGACCTTCGAGAACGGTCCCTACATCCAGTTCCGCGGCTGGAGCGCCGATGCCGGCTATCGCCTGGACCTGGAGCGCCTGGGCTGGGGCGCGGGTCGGGTGGACCTGGCGTTCTACGGCTACTTTCCGCGCACGCTGGAAAAGGCCGCCGGTCCCGGAATTCCCGCCCGGGCCGAGGTCGTGCGCCGCCAGTACCAGTGGAAGGCCGGCTACGCGGTCGGTCCCTGGGCGATCGGCCTCACCGCCAACTACACCGCCGGTGGTGCGGCGGGCGCCCTGTTGACCGCCGAATCCCGGGATTTCCTGCACATCGACAGCTATACGCGCTGGGACGCGAGCCTGGGCTACCAGATCACGCCGAATTTCCGCGCGAACCTGGCGGTGACCAACCTCACCGACAACATGGGCAGAGCGCCGTTTCTGCGCGACACCCTGGGTCGGCGCTACATGCTGATGCTGACGAGCAGCTTCTGAAGAACGCCAGCCAGCCCGGGATGAGAAGAAATCGGCTGGAAAACGTCAAGAATTCGCTATAGGAGTGGATTTTTCGAATTCAATTCCAGCCAGTCAGCCTATTGAATTCCTTCCCGGGCAGGAACGGCAACCGCCGTCCCACCACACCGCCAGAGGGAGAGACGAAAGATGACTGCAGCCAGTCAACGCAAGCTGTTGGTGTCGTGTGTGATGTGGGCGCTTGCCCACCCGGTGCTGGCGCAGGAAGTCGCGCCGGTCGATGCAGCAGGACAGCAGGGGCCGGCGGCCGGTACGCCGAGGCAGGACAATGATGCGCCCAATCCCACGACACTTGATCGCGTGGTGGTCAAGGCTACGGGGACGCGCATTCCGCGCGCGGGCTTCGACACGCTGGAGCCGGCGCAGGTGATCTCCCGCCAGTATCTGGACGACGCCAACATCACCAACCTCGCCGACGCGTTCTCGCGTTCTCCGAGCTTCGGGCTGGGCGCCTCGGCCTACGGCGATCAGTCCAGCTTCGGTGTCGGCGTCAGTTTCGCCTCGCGTTTCGGCCTGGGCTCCAACCGGCTGCTGACGCTGATCAACGGGCGCCGCTTCGTCAGCTCCAATCCGCCGACCATCTTCGGGCCGAGCGATCCGGGCAACCAGGTCGACCTCAACGTGATTCCGACGATCCTGGTCGACCGCACCGAGAACATCGGAATCGGCGGTGCGCCGACCTATGGTTCGGATGCGATCAGCGGCGTCAGCAATGTCTTCCTGCGCGATCGTTTCGATGGCGTCGAGGTCCAGCTGGGTTACGGCCTCAGCGAGCGCGGCGATGGCCAGCGCGTCAATGCAGCGAGCCTGTTCGGTACCGATTTCGCGCAGGGACGCGGGCACTTCGTGCTGGCATTGAGCTATGACGATCTCGAGGGCGTGCCCGACTCCAGCCGGCGCTTCTATCGCGAGGGCTATTCGCTCAAGCCCAATCCTTCGGCCAGCGCGATCAGTCGCTACCAGCCGGGCCGCGAGGCGGCCAGCGACGGGCGCCTGCATGGCGCGATTCCGTTCGATGGCGGTCCCGGCGACGGCGTGCCGGGCCAGGTCTACATGCGCGACCGGCGCCTGGGCAGCATCACCTGGGGCGGCCTGGCGCTGCCGGCCGGACGCAGCCGCGATCCCAGCGGCCAGGTGCTGGGATTGGGGGCGAACGGCGACCAGTTCCTCCAGTTCGACCGCCAGGGCCATCTGGTGCCCTATGACCCGGGCGTCAACTTCGGCAGCAGCAGTGCCTCCGGCGGTGACGGCGTGGCGCTGTGGGAAGCCGGCCAGATCGTTTCCGACCTCGACCGCAAGACCGCCTTCCTGACCGGCCATTTCGATTTCACCGACAACGTGCGCGGCTTCTGGGAGGCCTCTTCCTATAGCGCACAGGCCAGGGAAATCCGTGCCCAGAGCATCTACAACGCGGACGGCTTCGGCCGTGCGGGGCTGGACGGCAGCGGCGCGACCAGCGGTACGTTGACCTTCAGCGCCGACCATCCAATGCTGACCGACCAGGCGCGCCAGGCGCTGGCCGATCGTGGCGTGCGGCAGTTCCAGCTTTCGCGCGCCTCGCGTGACCTGGTCGTCAACAACGCCAGTTCGCTGAGCAACGTATGGCGGGTCGTCGGTGGCCTCGAAGGCTACTTCTCCGTTGGCGGGCGCGGGTTCAACTGGGAGGCGAGCGGCGTGTACGGGCGCGGTGACTTCGTCTACTCCGGTACCGGGCTGGTGCAGCAGAACTTCATCAACGCCCTGAACGTGACCCGCGCCGCGGACGGCAGCGTGGCCTGCGATGCCACCGCGGCGGGCACGAGCGCCGATCCGGCCTGCGTGCCGCTGGACTTGTTTGGCGAGGGGCGCGCGTCGCGCCAGGCGCTGGCATACGTGACCACGCCGACCCGGGCGACCGCGGCGATGGAGCAGACGGTGTTCAACGCCAACCTGACCGGCGACATCGTAGACCTGCCCGGCGGCGCGCTGGCATTCAATGCCGGCTACGAGTTCCGCCGCGACGAGGGCGCATTCCGGCCCAGCGAGTATGAGCGGCAGGGCCTGGGGCGCTCGGTCGCGATCAACCCGACGCAGGGTCGCGTGCAGAGCAACGAGTTCTTCGGCGAGCTTTTCGCGCCGCTGGTCCACAGCGAGGCGGGCATTCCCGGACTGCACCGGCTGGACCTGACCGCCAAGCTGCGCCGTGTCAACAACTCGGTGAACGGCTGGTTCACCGCCTACACCTACGGCCTGCAGTATGAGCCGGTGAAGGGTGTGCAGCTGCGCGGCAACAAGACCCGCTCGTTCCGCTCGCCAGCGTTGGTGGAGCTGTACGCCGACCAGGCGGCGTTCTATTTCGTCAGCGAGCCCTGCCAGGCCGCCAATATCGCCAGTGGCCCCCGGCCGGACAACCGCGCGGCCAACTGCGAGGCATTCTTCGCTGCCTATCCGGGCGCCAATCCGGCTACCTTCCAGGGACCGCCGGCCTCGATCCAGGGCAAGCGTGTGGGCAGCACCGAACTGGGCAACGAGCAGGCCGACTCCTGGACGGCCGGCCTGGTGCTGCAGCCGGACTGGGCGCCTGGCCTGCGCATGGCGGTGGACTACTACCGCATCGAGCTGAGCAACATCATCGACGGCATCGGGACCGACGACATCCAGTCGGGCTGCTTCGATGCCGACGATTTCGGGCCGTCCAATCCGTACTGCCAGCTGGTCACCCGCAATCCGGTAACCGGCCTGGCCGAGTCGGTCAACACCACCTACGTCAATGGCCCGTACATCAATTTCCGCGGTTGGACCGCGGAGCTGGCCTATCGGCTTGATCTGGAAGCACAGGGGTGGGGACGGGGGCGCGTGGACCTGTCGTTCAACGGCTACTTCCCGCAGAGCTGGGAACGCGCCGCCGCGCCTGGCATCCCGGCAGTGGAATGGGTGGATACCCGGCGCGGGCAGACCCGTACCTATCAGTGGAAGGCGGACTATGCGCTGGGCCGGTGGAATTTCGGTGCCGAGGCCCTCTACACGCCGAGCCAGATGTACGAACCGAACATGGGTGCGGAGAGCCAGGACTACGGACGGGTGGACGGCTACCTGAAGCTGGGCGCGAACGTCGGCTATCGCTTCAACGAGCGCTGGCGGATGAACCTGGCGGTGGACAACCTGACCGACGACATGGGGCCTTTCCCCTATGTCGATGACGCGCTGGGTCGGCGCTACATGCTGACGGCGACGATGAAGCTGTAAGCACCGTAAAGCGGAAAGGGCCGCACTCGCGGCCCTTTCCCATCGTGTGCCATCGCCCGCGCTTACGGCAGCCCGGCCAGCCAGTCGTCGTCCGAGCCTTCGTTGATGTCGGCGAACAGCGGGGTGCTGAAGTAGCGCTCGCCGGTGTCCGGCAACACCGCCAGCAGCACCGAGCCCGGTGCGGCCTTGGCGGCGACATCGAGCGCGGTGGCGACGGTGGCGCCGGAGGAGATGCCGACGAAGATGCCCTCCTCGGCGGCCAGGCGACGCGAGACCTCGATCGCGCGCTCGTCGGCGATCGAGTACAGCTCGTCGTAGACCTCGCGGTTGAGCACTTCCGGCACGAAGTCCGGCGTCCAGCCCTGGATCTTGTGCGGCTTCCACTCCGCGCCGGAGAGCAGGGCGGCGCCGGCCGGTTCGGTGGCGATGATCTTCGTCTCCGGACGCGCCACGCGCAGCACCTCGCCCACGCCGGTGAGGGTGCCGCCGGTGCCCCAGCCGCTGACGAAGTAGTCCAGGCGCTGGCCGGCGAAGTCGCGCAGGATTTCCGCCGCGGTGGTGTTGCGGTGGTAGGCCGGGTTGGCCGGGTTGGCGAACTGGCTGGCCAGGAACCAGCCGTGCAGTTCGGCCAGTTCCTTCGCCTTGCGCACCATGCCGCTGCCGCGTTCGGCGGCCGGGGTCAGGATGACCTTGGCGCCGTAGGCGCGCATCAGCTTGCGGCGCTCGATCGAGAAGGTCTCGACCATGGTGGCGACGAACTTGTAGCCGCGCGCGGCGGCGACCATCGCCAGCGCCACGCCGGTGTTGCCGGAGGTCGCTTCCACGATCGTGTCGCCGGGCTTGATCAGGCCGCGCTGTTCGGCGTCGAGGATGATCGCCAGCGCCAGGCGGTCCTTGACCGAGCCGCCCGGATTGAACGATTCGACCTTGGCGTAGACGGTGACGTGCTCGGGCGCGATCCGGTTGAGTTTGACCACCGGCGTGCGGCCGATGGTGTCGAGGATGCTGTCATGCAGGGCCATGCGGGGATCTCCGTGGAGTCGGTCAGGCGGCGTGCGCGAGTGTGGCGTCGCCGGGCTTTGCGGGAAGTGATGGCGGTTCGCCGAGTGGGGCTGCGCCGAACCAGTGCAGGGAGGGCGCCAGCGCGGCGACGTCGCCGAGGATCAGCAGGGCCGGCGAGGCGACGCCGTGGCGGCGGGCCACGCCGGCCAGGTCGCCCAGCTGGCCGAGTACCACCCGCTGCTCGGGTCGCGAGCCGTTCTCCACCAGCGCGAACGCGGTGGCGGCACCGCGGCCGCCGGCCAGCAGCCGCTCCTGCAGCAGGTCCAGCGCGCCGACCCCCATGTAGAAGGCCAGGGTCTGGCGCTCGCGCGCCAATGCCTGCCAGTCCAGGGTGTCGAGCGAATCGCGGCAATGGGCCGTGACCAAGCGCACCGACTGGGCATGGTCGCGGTGGGTCAGCGGGATGCCGGCATGGGCGGCGCATGCGACCGCGGCGGTGATGCCGGGCACGACCTCATAGGCAATGGCGTGCTCGCGCAGGAATTCCAGTTCCTCGCCGCCGCGGCCGAACACGAACGGATCGCCACCCTTCAGCCGCACGACCCGGCGGCCGGCGCGGGCATGCGCCAGCATCAGTGCGTGGATGGCGTCCTGGTGCATGCTGCGCCCGGCGGCGGACTTGCCGACCTCGATGCGCTCGGCCCCCTGGCGCGCCAGCGCCAGCACGGGTCCGCTGACCAGCCGGTCATGCAGGATCACATCGGCCTCGTTCAGCGCCCGCAGCGCTGCCAAAGTCAGCAGCCCGGGATCGCCGGGACCGGCGCCGACCAGGGTGACCGAGCCGTGCGCTGCCGGCGTCGGCTGGGCAAGCTGGGCGTCCAGCCAGGTCTGCGCATCGGCCTGCCGGCGCTGGCGCAGCAGGCGCGGCAGCGGCCCCGACAGCTGGGCATCCAGGAAGCGGCGTCGCGCCGAGGGGTCGGGATGGCGTGCGCGGATCGCTGCGTCACGGTGGCCGAACAGCGCGACCAGTCCGCCCCAGCTGTGGTCAAGCAGCGACTCCATCCAGCGGCGGAGATGGCGCGAGACTGCCGGCGCCTGCCCACCGCTGGAGATAGCCACCTGCAGCGCGCCGCGGCGGATCGCTCGCGGCAGATGGACGCTGGAGGCGGCGGGATCGCCAACCACATGGACGGGGCGGCACTGCGCATGGGCGAGCCGGGCGATTTCGAGGTCGACCGCGCGGTCACCGGTCGCGGCCACCACCAACCAGGCCGGGGTGTCCAGCCAGGCCGGCTCGAAGCGGCCCGGCAGCCATTCCAGCGTCCCGGCCGACACGGCCGCGCGCAGTGCCGGATCCAGACGCGGGGCGCCGACACGGATCCGCGCGCCGGCCTCCCTCAGGGCCTCCACCTTGCGGGCAGCTGCCAGGCCCCCACCGACCACCAGTACCGGGCGGTCACGCAGGTCGGCGAACATCGAAAGCGGGGCGGCGGTCACGGGCGCTCGGCGGCGGGCGGGGAGAGCGCTGACCGTAAGACGCGCTTATGTCGTCCGGAAATGACTTCATGCAGGGAACAGATAACATTCGGTTATAAGATCCGAAGACAGATTCCCTTACAGTCAATCCGCCCCTTCCCGCAGCCGTAGACCCGCCGATGACGCTGACCCAACTCCGCTATCTGGTCGCCATCGCCGATGCCGAGCTGAACATCACGCTGGCGGCCGCGCGCGTGCACGCGACCCAGCCAGGCCTGTCCAAGCAGCTCAAGCAGCTGGAGGATGAGCTGGGCTTCCTGCTGTTCGTGCGCAAGGGCCGCAGCCTGGAGTCGGTAACCCCGGCGGGCGTGGAAGTGATCGTGCGGGCGCGGTCGGTGCTGGCCGAGGCCAACAACATCCGCACCTACGCCGCCAACCAGCGCCGCGAGGCCCAGGGCCAGCTCACCCTCACCACCACCCATACCCAGGCGCGCTTCGTGCTGCCGCCGGCGGTGGCGCAGATCAAGCAGGCCTATCCGCAGGTCAGCGTGCACCTGCAGCAGGCCGCCGAGAGCGCGGCGCTGGACCTGCTCAGCCAGGGCGACGCCGACATCGCCGTGGTCAGCACCGCTGGGGGCGAACCGAGCGCCGGCATCGCCGTGCCGCTGTACCGCTGGCGCCGGCTGGTGATCGTCCCACGCGGGCACGAGCTCGATCGCGCCCGCCAGGCACCGGACATGGCCGCGCTCGCCGCCCAGCCGCTGATCAGCTACGAGTCCTCGACCCGGCCCGGCTCCTCGCTGCAGCGCGCCTTCGCCCAGGTCGGCCTGGAGCCGCGCATCGCCCTGACCGCGCTGGACGCCGACCTGATCAAGACTTACGTGCGCACCGGCCTGGGCGTGGGCCTGGTGGCCGAGATGGCCATCGGCGGCGGCGACGAGGACCTGCGCGCGTGGCCGGCACCGGCCCCGGTCGCCGAATGCATCGCCTGGGCGGTGCTGCCGCGCGACCGCGTGCTGCGCGACTACGCGCTGGAGCTGGTGCACGTGCTCGCCCCGCAGATCGACAAGCGCGACCTGCGCCGCGTCCTGGAAGGCAACCAGGCCCCCGCCTGGCCGACCCCGCCGACCTGGGAAGCGCTGACCCAGACCATCACCAGCTGAACCGGGCAGGTTGCTTGCGACAACTTGTCGCGGCTTGATCTTCACGGTCCGGGGCGCGGCCGCCTGCGACTAGAATCCTCGCATGCTCCGTTCCGCGCCCCTGCAGAACCTGCTTGCGCGACTGGCCTGCCTGGCGGTGGTGCTGATGCTGTGCGCGCCGCTGCTCAGCCGCGCGCTGCAGTCGCACGGCACAGCCGCGCGCTTTGCCGAGCTGTGCACCACCCAGGGCCTGCAGCGCGTGGCGCTGGACGCGACGTTGCCGATGTCCCATGACCTGCATGCCGCGATGCCCGGGATGTCTGCCATCGACAAGGGCGGCACGCACGCGGACATGGCCGGCCATGACGGCGCGGCCTGCGACTACTGCCTGCTCGCAATCCGCCTGCTGCCGCTGCTGGCAATCGTGCTGGGCCTGCTGCCATTGGCGCGCGGCGTCGCGACCCGCTTGGACGTGGCGGTCCCGCGCCATCGGGAACATGGCTGGCCGGCGCATCCGGCCCGGGGGCCTCCGCTGGCGGCCTGAAACCGCCCGCCCTGATCGTGCGCGCCGCAGACGCTGCAGCGCGTGCCCGCCGTGTTCGAACGGAGTTCCCTATGCCTTTCCCGCTTCCGTCGCCGGCCGTTCCGGCGACCCTTGCGTGCGCGCTGGCCTGTGCGCTGCACGCCGCGCCCGCGCGCGCCGACGACAACCGCGACACCCGTACCCTCGATACCCTCGTCGTTACCGCCGCCGCCCCGGACAGCCCGCTGACCTGGGTCACCGATCCGCGCCTGCCGCGTCAGCCCGTGCCGGCCAGCGACGGCGCCGACTACCTCAAGACCGTGCCGGGCTTTGCCGCCATCCGCAACGGCGGCACCAACGGCGACCCGGTGCTGCGCGGCATGTTCGGCTCGCGCCTCAACGTGCTCAGCAACGACGGCAGCCTGATCGGTGCCTGCCCGGCGCGCATGGACAATCCGCTGTCCTACATCGCGCCGGAAACCTATGACCGCCTGGTGCTGGTGAAGGGCCCGCAGACCGTGCGCTGGGGGCCCGGCGCCTCCGCCGGCACGGTCCGCTTCGAGCGCGATACGCCGCACTTCGACGCGCCGGGCCTGCAGGTCGACGCCAGCGCGCTTGCCGGTTCGTTCGACCGCAACGACCAGGTGCTCGATGCCACCGCCGGCAACACCCTGGGCTACCTGCGCGTCAACGGCAATCGTTCCGAATCGGACGACTACGAGGACGGCAACGGCGACGTCGTGCCCTCGCGCTGGCGCAAGTGGAACAGCGACGCGGCGATCGGCTGGACGCCCGATCCCGACAGCGTGCTGGAGGTCTCCGCCGGCACCGGCGATGCCCAGGCGCGCTATGCCGGCCGCGGCATGGACGGCGCCGCGTTCCGCCGCCACAGCTACGCCGCGCGCTACCAGCGGGAGAACCTGCCCGGGGCCTGGGACCGCGTCGAGGCGAACGTGTACTACAACGACGCCGACCACGTGATGGACAACTACACGTTGCGCACGCCCAACCCGACGTCGTCGATGCCGATGCCGATGGCCTCCAACGTCGACCGTCGCACCACCGGCGGCCGGGTGGCGGTGGACTGGCGCTGGGACGCGGTGGCGATCAGCGCCGGCGTCGATGCCCAGGACAGCCGCCATCGCGATCGCAGCGCGGCGGGCCGCGGCGTCTACGCGACCCTGCCCTGGAACGTCGATGCCCGCTTCTCCAACCTCGGCGTGTTCACCGAGATGACAGTCGGCGCCGGCCAGGCGGGGCGCTGGGTCACCGGCCTGCGCATGGACCGCGCTGAAGCCAAGGACGAACGCGCCACGACCGGGATGATGGCCATGCCCAATCCGACCGCCGGCCAGCAGCGACGCGAATGGCTGGGCAGCGGCTTCTTCCGCCGCGAACAGGACCTGTCGGCCAACACCACCTGGTACGCCGGCATCGGCCATGTCGCGCGCATGCCCGATTACTGGGAGCTGTTCTCCGCCGACCACGGTCCGGCCGGCTCGGCGAACGCCTTCGCCGGCGTCGCGCCCGAACGCACCACGCAGCTCGACATCGGCCTGCAGTTCCGCACTGGGCATATCGACGCCTGGGTCTCGGCCTACGCAGGCCGCATCGGTGACTACATCCTGTTCGATTACCAGGATGGCGGGATGATGGGCGCCACGACCACGGCGCGGAACGTCGATGCCCGCATCGCCGGCGCCGAGGCCGGCGTCGAATGGCACCTGCGGCAGGGTCTCAAAGTGGGCGGCACGCTGGCCTACGCCTGGGGCGAGAACCGCAGCGACGGCGGCGCGCTGCCGCAGATGCCGCCGCTGGAATCGCGCCTGAGTGCCGCGTGGGAAGGCAGGCACTGGTCTGCAGGCGCCCTGCTGCGCGCGGTGGCGCGGCAGGGGCGCGTGGCGGTGGACGAGGGCAACGTGGTCGGACGCGACCTGGGGCCCAGCGCGGGCTTCGCGGTGTTCTCGCTCAATGGCGGCTATCGCTTCAGCGACGCACTCGCGCTCACCGCGGGCATCGACAACCTGTTCGACCGTGCCTACGCCGAGCACCTCAACCTCGCCGGCAGCGCGGACTTCGGCTACCCGGCCGACCCGGTGCGCATCAATGAGCCTGGTCGCAGTGCGTGGCTCAAGCTCAGCTATCGGTACGACTGAATCTGGGTCGTGGCTTTTTAGGATTGGCGGGAAAGCGGGGCGCCCGCTTTGCGGGCTGTATTGGGCGTTTATGAGGGCGCACCCGGCTTCGGTAAGTCCGCGTGTGGTATTGCGGGCTATTCGTTCGGTCCTGCCGTGGCGACGGCGTCATTCCAACGCTCGCGGCACGTCCACAGGAGCGCGGCCCCGACCCGCCGGGGGTGGGGTCGTCGGGGCAACGGACGTCCTGTCCGACACCCCGAGCGCGACACATCCATGTGCCGCTCGACCCCACCCCCGCCGGGACGGGGCTTGGCGCTTTTGTTTCCCCATTCTTCAGGGGCGCGCCGGGATAGGGGAAGAGAAGAGCAGAAGCATGCACTCCCGATTGGCAACGTCATTGGCCAGTTCGCGGCTTCGCTGGTGATTGCACTGTGGGAGCGGCTTCAGCCGCGACGCGAGGTCCAGCAGGTCGCGGCTGAAGCCGCTCCTACAAGGGAGCATCGGCGAAGCGGGCATGCGTGAGGCCACGACAAGAATCGGGACGCCGCTTCTGCTTCTCTTCCCCCCTCCCGGCGCGTCCCTGAAGAATGGGAACAATAAAAGCGCCATGCACCGACCCGGCGGGTCGGGGCCGCGCTCCTGTGGACGTGCCGCGAGCGTCGGAATGACGCCGTCGCCACGGCAGGACCGAACGAATAGCCCGCAATACCACACGCGGACTTACCGAAGCCGGGCGCGCCCTCAATAAACCCCAACACAGCCCGCGAAAGCGGGCGCCCCGCTTCCCCTGCAATACGCAAAGGGCCAGAAAAGCGCAGCCTCAGATGTCCTCGTGGATCCCGCACTCGCGCTTGAGCCCGAAGAACCGCGTGTCCTCCTCGCGCATCCCCGGCTCCCAGCGCCGGGTCGTGTGGAAGTCCCCGATCGACACGTAACCCTGCTCCCATAGCGGGTGGTAGGGCAGCTCATGCTTCTTCAGGTACTGCCACACATCGCGATCGGTCCAGTCCGCGATCGGGCTGACCTTGTAGCGCGCCCCGCGCAGCGACACGATCGGCGTCTGCGCGCGGCTGGCCGACTGCTGCCGGCGCAGCCCGGTGAACCACGTGCCCACGTCGAGTTCGTCGAGCGCACGGCGCATCGGCTCCACCTTGCGCAGGTTGTTGTACTGCTCGATCCCCACCACGCCCTGTTCCCACAACCGGCCGTGGCGCGCCTCCATCCAGGCGCGGCTGACCAGCGGCCGGAACACCTTGAGGTTGAGCTGCAGGCGCTCGGTCAGCGCGTCGGCAAAGCGGTAGGTTTCCGGGAACAGATAGCCGGTATCGACCAGGATCACCGGGATGTCCGGCTTCTGCACGCTGAGCATGTGCAGCGCCACGGCCGACTGCGCGCCGAAGCTCGAGGACAGCGCCGCCTGCGCCGGGCCGTTGGCCAGCGCCCAGGCCACCCGCTCTTCGGCGCTGCATCGCTCCAGCAACGCATTGATGGCGTCGAGGTCGTGCGCCGTGGTGGCGGCAGCCGGGGAGGAGGCGGGCAGGGCGGTCATACGAGTTCCAGTTCGACCCGGCGTTGGGTCGGATAGGCGGGCAGGGCGACCACGCCCTGGCGGTGGAGGAAATCGCCAAAGCCTTCTTCGGCCGCCCGCTCGCCGGCATAGCGGGCGAACAGCGGCTCGAGGGCGTCGAGGATTTCCGCTTCGGTGATGTTCTCGCGGTACAGGGTGTTCAGGCGCTGGCCGCGACGGTCGCCGCCGAGCATCAGGTTGTAGCGTCCCGGCGCCTTGCCGACCAGCGCGATCTCGGCCAGGTACGGTCGCGAGCAGCCGTTCGGGCAGCCGGAAATGCGCAGCACGATCGGCGTGTCGGCCAATCCGTGCCGTTCCAGCAGCGGCTGCAGGCGCGCGTTGAAGTCGGGCAGGTAGCGCTCGGCCTCGGCCATCGCCAGGCCGCAGGTTGGCAGGGCGACGCAGGCCATCGCGCCACGCGCCAGCGCGGTCGGCGCGCGATTGCCCGCGTCCAGGCCGTGTTCGACGACCAGCGCGTCGATGCGCGCGCGCTGCGCCGCCGGCACGCCGGCGATCACCAGGTTCTGGTTGGGGGTCAGGCGGAATTCGCCCTCGTGGAAGCGGGCGATCTCGCGCAGCCCGCTGAGCCCGGTGCTGCCCTCGATGTCGGCGATCCGACCAGCCGGCAGCGACAGGGTCAGGTGCCAGCGGCCGTCCTCGCCCTCGACCCAGCCGTAGCGGTCGCCGTTGTGGTCGAAGGCGAAGGCACGCGCCGGCGCCAGCGCGAAACCGGCGCGGCGCTCGATCTCGGCGACGATGAAGTCCAGGCCCCTGTCGTCGATGGTGTACTTGAAGCGTGCGCGCTTGCGCTGCTCGCGGTTGCCGAAGTCGCGCTGGGTGGTGACCACCGCGGTGGCGACCTCCAGCAGGCGTTCGCGGGCAAACCAGCCCACCACGTTGCCGACCCGCGGATACGTCTCCGCATCACCGTGGGTGGCGCCCATGCCGCCGCCGATGACCAGGTTGTAACCGGTCAGCACGCCCTGCTCGAGGGTGCCGACGAAACCCAGGTCGTTGGCGAACACGTCGACGTCATTGAGCGGCGGCAGCGCGAAGCCGATCTTGAACTTGCGAGGCAGGTAGCGATCACCGTAGATCGGCTCGGATTCCTCGCCGCTGCCGGCCACGCGCTCCTCGTCCAGCCAGATCTCGTAGTAGGCACGGGTGTTCGGCAGCAGGTGCTCGGAGGTGCGCGCGGCATCGGCGAACAGCTGCGCGTGCGCGGGTGAGACCAATGGGTTGGCGGCCACCAGCACGTTGCGGTTGACGTCGCCGCAGGCGGCCAGGGTGTCGATCAGCGCGGCGTTGATCGCCTGCATCGTCGCCTTCAGCTCGCGCTTGATCACGCCGTGGAACTGGAACGCCTGGCGGGTGGTCACGCGCAGCGAATGATTGCCGTAACGCGTGGCGATGGCGTCCAGCTGCAGCCACTGCTGCGGGGTGACCACGCCGCCCGGGGTACGGGTGCGGATCATGAACTGGTAGGCCGGCTCCAGCTTCTGCCGGCGGCGCTCGTCGCGGATGTCGCGATCGTCCTGCTGGTAGCTGCCGTGGTACTTGATCAGGGTCTGGTCGTCCTCGCGCAGGGCGCCGGTGACCGGATCGGCCAGGCTCTCCAGCAGCGAGCCGCGCAGGCGTCGGCTGGCGGACTTGATGTCTTCGACGGAATGGTTGCTCATGGGTGGCGTCTGCGTGTGAGGTGCGGAAAGCGGCTGTGGGTGCGGCTCGGATGGCCCCGAGCCACCAGCCGCGAACTCGGATCCATCAGGGCTCAATACACGTCACGGCTGTAGCGCCCCTCCTTCTGCAACCCGGAGAGGAAGTCCGCGGCGCCCTCGGCATCCATCCCGGCATGCTCGGCGACGATGTCCAGCAGCGCAGCGTGCACGTCCTTGCCCATCGAGATCGCACCGCAGACATAGAGATGGGCGCCTTCGCGCAGCCACGCATGCACCTCGCGGCCGCGCTGGCGCAGGCGGTGCTGGACGTAGATCTTGTCGGCCTGGTCGCGCGAGAACGCCAGGTCCAGCTCGTGCAGCTCGCCGCGGGCCAGCGCCTGCTGCCATTCGGCCTGGTAGAGGAAGTCGCGGTTGAAGTGGCGGGCGCCGAAGAACAGCCAGTTGCGGCCGCCGGCGCCGCGCTCTGCGCGTTCCTGGACAAAGCCGCGGAACGGCGCCACGCCGGTGCCAGGGCCGATCATGATGATGTCGCGCGAATCGTCGGCCGGTACGCGGAAGCGCTCGTTGGGTTCGACGTAGACCGCCGCCGTGTCGCCTTCGGCCAGCGCGGCCAGGAAGGCGCTGGCCGAACCGACATGGGCATGGCCATGGGCCTGGTACTCGAGTTCGTCCACGGTCAGGTGGACCTCGTCGCCGACGCGGCGGCGGCTGGAGGCGATCGAGTACAGCCGCGGAGCCAGCGGCCGCAGCGCGGCCAGCAGGCCCTCCTGGTCCCAATCCGCCGGCCAGCGACGCAGCACGTCGATCAGCTGGTGGTCGGCGAGCAGCGTCGCCAGGCCGGCAGTCTGGGTGGGGGCGAGCAGCGCCTGCAGCTCGGCCGCGCCCGACCGTTCGGCATGCGCGGCGAGGAACGGCCGCGACAGCTTGGTCAGTTCGCGGCGGCTGGAGAGCCACTCCGACAGGGGCGCAGTCTCGGCGCCGACGGTGACGTCGGCATGACCGTCCAGTTGCAGGACCTCGAGCACCGGGGCGACCAGCGCTTCGGAGTTGCGATGACGGAAGCCCAGCGCGTCGCCGGGCTCGTAATGCAGGCCGCTGCCGGCCAGCGACAGCTCCAGATGCCGGACCCGCTTGGAGGCGGCGCCGTAACGCTGGTAGGCCGGGCCCTTGAACTCGCGTCCGCTGATCACCTGGTTGGCGAGCAGCTCGGCGTTGAACGGGTGTTCGTGGTCGAATGCCGCCGTCACCGGCCCGCGCAGCGGCGTGACCTTGGCGCCGGCGGCCGGCACCGCTGCCAGCTGCTCGCGGGCTTCGCGCAGGGCGCGCTCGCGCCAGGGCGTCGCAACCGTGTCGATGTCCAGGTCGGCCTCGGCCAGCGGCTGCAGGCGCTGGGCGCCGAGCTCGGCCAGGCGCGCGTCCAGGCGGCGGGCGATGCCGCAGAAGTCGGCGTAGCTGGAATCACCCAAGCCGAGCACGGCGAACTTCAGCTCCGGCAGCTTCGGCGCGCGGCGGCCGAGCAGGAACTCGACCAGGCCGATCGCATCGTCCGGCGGGTCGCCCTCGCCCTGGGTGCTGATAACCACGTACAGAAGGCGTTCGGCGGCCAGTTCGCGGGTCGGGTAGGTGTCGGCGCGCTGCAGTCGAACCCGCAGGCCGGCGGCCTCGGCTTCGGCGGCCAGCTTCTCGGCGGCGCGGCGGGCATTGCCGGTCTGGCTGCCATACAGCACGGTCAGGCGCCGATCGTCGGCACGCTCGGCGGCCGCACCCCCCGGGACCAGGGCCAGCGAGGGCGGGGCGGCGTGGCCCTGGGCGAGCCCGGCCGCATAGCCCGACAGCCACCACAACGAAGGCGCGTCCAGGCCCTCCACCACGCGGGACAGCAGCGCCCTGCGTTCCTCCGGCAAGGGACTGGCGGGCAGGGCGGGGCTGGCGGCGGTCATTCCGGGTCCGGTTCGCGGGTAATTGGCTCGATCCTAGGCAAGCCCCGCGCGCGGGAGAAAGGAGCAGGAGTTATCCGCTTATGCATGCCGCTTATTTCGCCGGCGCAACGACACCCGGTCAGACTTCGCTTCCCCGTCGGTGCTACGCTTGCCCGGCTATTCAGACGCATGGCGCCAGATGAGTCTTCCTCCGCTTTCCCATCTCGACCGGCTAGAAGCCGAGAGCATCCACATCCTTCGCGAGGTCGCGGCCGGCTTCGCCAACCCGGTGCTGCTGTACTCGGTGGGCAAGGACAGCTCGGTGCTGCTGCACCTGTTGCAGAAGGCCTTCGCGCCGGCGCCGCCGCCGATCCCGTTGTTGCACGTGGACACGCGCTGGAAGTTCCGCGAGATGATCGCCTTCCGCGACCGCCGCGCCGCCGAGACCGGCGTGGACCTGCGCGTGCATATCAACCCGGACGGCATCGCCCGCGGCATCGGCCCGATCAGCCACGGCGCGGCGGTGCATACGGACGTGATGAAGACCCAGGGCCTGAAGCAGGCGCTGGAGCAGTGGAAATTCGATGCCGCCATTGGCGGCGCGCGCCGCGACGAGGAGAAGTCGCGCGCCAAGGAACGCGTGTTCTCGTTCCGCAACGACCGCCACCGCTGGGATCCGAAGAACCAGCGTCCGGAGCTGTGGAACCTGTACAACACCCGCGTGCACGCCGGCGAAAGCGTGCGCGTGTTTCCGCTGTCGAACTGGACCGAACTGGATATCTGGCTGTACATCTACCGCGAGGCGATCCCGGTGGTGCCGCTGTACTTCGCCGCCAAGCGGCCGGTGGTGGAGCGCGACGGTGCGCTGATCATGGTCGACGACGAGCGCCTGCCGCTGCGCGAGGGCGAGGTGCCGCAGATGCGCTCGGTGCGTTTCCGCACCCTGGGCTGCTATCCGCTGACCGGGGCGATCGAGTCCACTGCCGACAGCCTGGAGGCGATCATCGCCGAAATGCTGGTGGCGACCAGTTCCGAACGGCAGGGCCGGGTGATCGACCACGACCCGGCCGAGTCGATGGAAAAGAAGAAGCTCGAGGGCTATTTCTGATGGCGCACGTACCAGGAACCGCGGAAGCAGCTGCCGCCCCCGCCGCCGAGGCTGGCGCGCAGCCGGCCGGCGAGGCGGTCGCCGCCTACCTGCAGCGCCATGAGACCAAGCCGCTGCTGCGCTTCATCACCTGCGGCAGCGTCGACGACGGCAAGAGCACCCTGATCGGCCGCCTGCTGTACGACAGCAAGCGCCTGTTCGACGACCAGCTCGCCGCACTTGAGCGCGACAGTCGCCGCCATGGCACCCAGGGCGGACGGATCGACTACGCGCTGCTGCTGGACGGCCTGTCGGCCGAGCGCGAGCAGGGCATCACCATCGACGTGGCCTACCGCTACTTCGATACCGACCGCCGCAAGTTCATCGTCGCCGACTGCCCTGGCCACGAGCAGTACACGCGCAACATGGCCACCGGCGCCTCCACCGCCGACCTGGCGGTGGTCCTGGTGGATGCGCGCAAGGGCCTGCTGCCGCAGACGCGCCGGCACAGCTACATCGCCTCGCTGCTGGGCATCGGCCGGATCGTGCTGGCGGTCAACAAGATGGACCTGGTCGGCTACGACCAGGCGGTGTTCGAGGCGATCGCCGAAGACTACCGCGCGCTGGCCGCGCAGCTTGGCCTGGAGTCGGTGCAGTGCATCCCGCTGTCGGCGCTGGAAGGCGACAACCTCTCCGCGCGCTCGTCGAACATGCCCTGGTACGACGGCCCCAGCCTGTTGGAACACCTGGAAACCGTGTCGCTGCCGCAGGCCGGCAACGATGGCGGGCTGCGCCTGCCGGTGCAGTGGGTCAACCGGCCGAACCAGGGCTTCCGCGGTTTCGCGGGCACGTTGGCCGCCGGCCAGGTGCGCCCGGGCGACGCGGTGGTGGTGCTGCCCTCGGGCCGCCGCTCGCGGGTGGCGCGGGTGATTTCGCCCGATGGCGATGTGGGCGTGGCGCGCGCCGGCCAGCCGGTCACGCTGACCCTGGAGGACGAGATCGACGTGAGTCGCGGCGACATCATCGCGGCGGCCGGTGATCCGCCCGAGGTGGCCGACCAGTTTGCCGCCCACCTGTTGTGGCTGGACGATGCCGCGCTGCTGCCGGGCCGCCCGTACTGGCTGAAGATCGGCGCCCGCACGGTCACCGCCAGCGTCAGCGAGATCAAGCACCGCATCGACGTGAACACGCAGGAGCACCTGGCTGCCAAGCGGCTGGCGCTCAACGAGGTGGGTTACTGCAACCTGTCGCTGGACGAGCCGGTCGCGTTCGAACCCTATGCGCGCCAGCATGAACTCGGCGCCTTCATCCTTATCGATCGCCAGACCAATGCCACCGTCGGCGCGGGCACGCTGGATTTCGCCCTGCGCCGCGCCGGCAACGTGCACTGGCAGCACCTGGACGTGGACAACGCCGCGCGCGCGCGCATCAAGGGCCAGGCACCGAAGGTGCTGTGGTTCACCGGCCTGTCCGGCGCCGGCAAGTCGACCATCGCCAACCTCGTCGACCGCCGCCTGCATGCGCTGGGCTACCACACCTTCATCCTCGACGGCGACAACGTCCGCCACGGCCTCAACCGCGATCTGGGCTTCACCGACGAGGACCGGGTGGAGAACATCCGCCGCGTGGCCGAGGTGGCGCGGCTGATGGCCGACGCCGGCCTGATCGTGCTGGTGAGCTTCATCTCGCCGTTCCGCGCGGAACGGCGCATGGCGCGCGAGCGCTTTGGCGAGGGCGAGTTCGTCGAGGTCTTCGTCGACGTGCCGCTGGAAGTGGCCGAGGCACGCGACGTCAAGGGTCTGTACGCCAAGGCGCGTGCCGGGCAGATCCCCAATTTCACCGGCATCGATTCGCCTTACGAGGCCCCGGAGTCGCCGGAGGTGCACCTGCACGCCGATGGCGAGAACGTCGAGGCGCTGGCGCGGCAGGTGCTGGCGCATCTGGGGCTGGATCGCTAGGTCTATCTACGTTGTGGAGCACCGCCCCGATGGGCATGTGCGCGTCGCTTTCGGCAGACGTCCGTGGCACCCCAGGCCCACGGTCGCGGCTGAAGCCGCTCCTACAGGTGCAATTGCCCGCATCCTCGCATCTGGAGGAAGGCCTCCATTGTTAACGGGGCGGGCCGAAGGCCGGGGGATGGGCAAGATCACCCCGCTTCGCGACTTTGCCGGCGATTGAATTGTGGGAGGGGCTTCAGCCCCGACGCTTTCCGCCTGCAGGCGATGCAATGGCACCCCAGGCCCACGGTCGCGGCTGAAGCCACTCCTACAGGTGCAATTGCCCACATCAATCCTTCTGGAGGAAGGCCTCCATTGTTAACGGAGCGGGCCGAAGGTCGAGGGGTGGCAGGATCACCCCGCTTCGCGACTTTGCCGGCGATTGAATTGTGGGAGGGGCTTCAGCCCCGACGCTTTCCGCCTGCAGGCGATGCAATGACACCCCAGGCCCACGGTCGCGGCTGAAGCCACTCCTACAGGTGCAATTGCCCGCATCAATCCTTCTGGAGGAAGGCCTCCATTGTTAACGGGGCGGGCCGAAGGTCGAGGGGTGGGAGGATCACCCCGCTTCGCGACTTTGCCGGCGATTGCACTGTGGGAGGGGCTTCAGCCCCGACGCTTTCCGCCTGCAGGCGATGCAATGGCACCCCACGCCCACGGTCGCGGCTGAAGCCGCTCCTACAGGTGCAATTGCCCGCATCCTCGCATCTGGAGGAAGGCCTCCATTGTTAACGGGGCGGGCCGAAGGTCGAGGGGTGGCAGGATCACCCCGCTTCGCGACTTTGTCGGCGATTGAATTGTGGGAGGGGCTTCAGCCGCGACGCTTTCCGCGTGCAGGCGATGCAATGGCACCCCAGGCCCACGGTCGCGGCTGAAGCCGCTCCTACAGGTGCAATTGCCCACATGAATCCTCCTGGAGGAAAGCCCCCATTGTTAACGGGGCGGGCCGAAGGCCGGGGGATGGGCAAGATCACCCCGCTTCGCGACTTTGCCGGCGATTGAATTGTGGGAGGGGCTTCAGCCCCGACGCTTTCCGCCTGCAGGCGATGCAATGGCACCCCAGGCCCACGGTCGCGGCTGAAGCCGCTCCTACAGGTGCAATTGCCCGCATCAATCCTCCTGGAGGAAAGCCCCCTTTGTTAAGGGGGCGGGCCGACAGGCCCGGGGATAGGCAAGGCAGAAGTCGGGGCCCAGGGTTTTGCGCAGCAAAACCTTGGGGGCGCAGCCAGCGTCAGCGGGTTTCGCCACTGTCATAGGTCATGGCCCCAATCTGGCCTCCGGTGTCAACTCTGTCACCGGCTGTCGTTAAACTCGGGTCATTCCTTTGCAGGACCCTGATCGATGCGTTCCCGATTTCGCGCGGGCGTGGCAGCCGCGACCCTGTTCACCCTGGCCTTGGCGGGCTGCAACCGGACCGCCCACACGGCGGCCACGGCCAGCCCGGTCCCGGTCACCGTGCAGGCTGTCGCGCCCCAGGCCTGGAACACCACCGTGCAGTCCATCGCCACGGTGCGGGCGCGCGAGTCCGTGGCCTTGACCGCTGCGGTCAGCGACGTCGTCGACAAGGTGTATTTCGAAAGCGGCGACTCGGTCGCCGCCGGGCAGCTGCTGGTCAGTCTGCGCGGCAACTCGCAGCAGGCCGCGCTCAGCGCCGCCCAGGCTACCTACGAGGAGGCCGACCAGCTCTACCGCCGGCAGCAGGAACTGATCGACCAGCAGCTGGTCGCCCGCTCCACCGTCGATACCCAGCGGGCGCTGCGCAATGCGGCGCTGGCACGGGTCGAGCAGATGCGTTCGGACATCGGCGACCGCGAGGTGCGCGCCCCGTTCGCCGGCGTGCTTGGCATCCGCCAGATCAGCCCCGGTTCGCTGGTTACCGCGAGCACGGTGATCGCCACCCTGGACGACATTGAACGCATGCACGTCGATTTCCAGGTGCCGGAGGCGCAGCTGGCGCTGGTGAACATCGGCGACCAGGTCAGCGGCGCCGCTGCCGCGTTCCCCGGCGAACGCTTCCAGGGGAAGGTGTCGGCGATCGATTCGCGCGTGGACGAAAGCACCCGCGCGGTCACCGTGCGCGCCGATTTCGCCAATGCCGACCACCGCCTGCGCCCGGGCATGCTGCTGGACGTGCGGTTGTTCCAGCCGGCGCGCCAGGCCCTGGTGATCCCGGAGATCTCCGTGGTGCAGGTCGGCCGCGAGTCGTTCGTGTACCGAGTCAAGGCCGACGACAGCGTCGAGCGCGCCGACGTGCGCACCGGCGAGCGGCGGGACGGCAAGGTCGAGATCCTCGAGGGCCTGCAGCCCGGCGAGCGGATCGTGGTCGACGGCACCGGCAAGCTGCGTCCCGGCCTGAAGGTGAAGGCCGAGGCGGCACCGGCCGCTACCGGGAAGCCGGCGCGATGAAGCTGTCTGACCTGTCCATCACCCGGCCGGTGCTGGCGGTGGTGATGAGCCTGCTGCTGGTGGTGCTGGGCGTGATGTCGTTCACCCGCCTGACCCTGCGCGAGCTGCCGGCAATCGATCCGCCCATCGTCTCGGTGGATGTCGAATACACCGGCGCGTCGGCCTCGGTGGTGGAGAGCCGGATCACCCAGGTGCTGGAAGATGCGCTGGCCGGCATCGAGGGCATCGAGACGATCGAGGCGCGCAGCCGCAACGGCAGCTCGGACATCAGCATCGAGTTCGCCCAGACCCGCGATGTCGAGGCCGCCGCCAACGACGTGCGCGACGCGGTCAGCCGGGTCAGCGACCGCATGCCCGACCAGGCGCGGCCGCCGGAGATCTCCAAGGTCGAGGCCGACGGCGATCCCATCCTGTGGCTCAACATGAGCTCCACGGCGATGGACACGCTGCAGCTGTCCGACTACGCCGAGCGCTACGTGGTCGACCGCTTCTCCAGCCTGGACGGCGTGGCCCAGGTGCGCATCGGCGGGCGCCAGCGCTATGCGATGCGGATCTGGCTGGACCGCGACCAGCTGGCCGCGCGCGGGCTCACCGTCAGCGACGTTGAAACGGCGCTGGAGAAGGAGAACGTGGAGCTGCCGGCCGGCAGCATCGAGTCGGCGCAGCGGGACTTCACCCTGCGCGTGGAGCGCAGCTACCTCAAGCCGGAGGATTTCGCCCGGCTGCCGCTGGGCAAGGGCGCCGACGGCTACGTCGTGCGGCTGGGCGATGTCGGCAAGGTCGAGCTGACCTCGGCCGAGCGCCGCGCCTACTACCAGAGCAATGGCGTGCCCAACGTCGGCCTGGGCATCGTGCGCAACTCCACCGCCAACGCGCTGGACGTGGCGCGCGAGGCCCGTGCGGAAGCCGAGCGGATCCAGAAGTCGCTGCCGGCCGGCACCAACATCTTCGTCGCCTTCGACAGCACCACCTTCATCGATGCGGCGGTCGAGCGCGTGTACCACACGCTGGCCGAGGCGGTGATCCTGGTGCTGGTGGTGATCTGGGTGTTCCTCGGCAGCGCCCGCGCGGCGCTGATCCCGGCGGTGACCGTGCCGGTATGCCTGGTCGCGGCATTCATCGCCCTGTACGCCTTCGATTTCTCGATCAACCTGCTGACCCTGCTGGCCCTGGTGCTGTGCATCGGCCTGGTGGTCGACGATGCGATCGTGGTGGTGGAGAACATCCAGCGCCGGATCGACCTGGGCGAGCCGCCGCTGGTCGCCGCGCGCCGCGGCACCGCGCAGGTCGCCTTCGCGGTGGTCGCCACCACCGCGGTGCTGGTGGCGGTGTTCCTGCCGGTGGGCTTCCTGGAAGGCAATACGGGCCGGTTGTTCCGTGAGCTGGCGGTGGCGCTGGCGGCGGCGGTGGCGATTTCGGCCTTCGTCGCGCTGACGCTGACCCCGATGATGTCCTCCAAGCTGCTCAAGCCGCATGACAGGGAAAAGCCGAACCGGTTCCACCACTGGTTCAACGGCCGCATGCAGCGCCTGGCGCTGGCATACAGGCACTCGCTAGAGCGCAGCATCGACCGCAGCTGGATCTTCGGCGCGGTGATGCTGGCCGCGTTCGCGCTCAGCGGCTGGCTGGCCACGCGGATCCCCTCGGAGCTGGCGCCCGCCGAGGACCGCGGCAATTTCCAAGTGATGATCGATGGCCCCGAGGGCGCCGGCTTCGACTACACGGTCGGGCAGATGCACCAGGTCGAGGCCATCCTCAAGCCCTACATCGGCCCCGACCAGCCGATCGTGCGGGCCAACCCGCGCGTGCCCGGCGGTTTCGGCAGCAGCGAGGAAATGCACACCGGGCGCGTGAGCGTGTTCCTGCAGGACTGGCAGCACCGCGACCAGCCGACCGTGGCGCTGGCCGACGAGATCCAGAAGAAGCTCTCCGTGCTGACCGGCGTGCGCGCGCGTACCCAGGTCAGCGGCGGCCTGGTGCGCAGCCGCGGCCAGCCCTTCCAGATGGTGCTGGGCGGGCCGGAATACGCCGAGCTGGCGCAGTGGCGCGACCGCATGATGCAGCGCATGGAAGAGAACCCCGGCCTGGTCGGCGTGGACTCGGATTACAAGGAGACCCGCCCGCAGATGCGCGTCAACATCGACCGCCTGCGCGCGGCCGACCTGGGCGTGTCGGTCACCGAAATTGGTTCTGCGCTGGAGACGCTGATGGGCTCGCGGCGCGTGACCACCTTCGTCGACAATGGCGAGGAATACGACGTGATGCTGCAGTCCGGGCGCGAGGGACGCATGTCGCCGGAGGACCTGGCTGCGATACGGGTGCGCTCGGCCAGCGGCGAGTTGATCCCGCTGTCGAACCTGGTGACCCTCAGCGAGGTCGCCGAGGCCGGCACGCTGAACCGCTTCAACCGGCTGCGATCGGTCACCCTGAGCGCCAGCCTGGCACCTGGCTACAGCCTGGGCGATGCGATCGCCTGGACCGAGCGCGTGGCCGAGGAAGAGCTGCCGGAGTACGCGCAGATAGACTGGAAGGGTGAGTCGCGCGAGTACCAGAAATCCGGCAGCGCGGTGCTGCTGACCTTCGCGATGGCGCTGCTGGTGGTCTACCTGGTTCTGGCCGCGCAGTTCGAGAGCTTCGCCCACCCGCTGGTGATCATGCTGACGGTGCCGCTGGCGGTGCTCGGCGCGCTGGTCGGCCTGTGGGTGACCGGCGGAACGCTCAACCTGTTCAGCCAGATCGGCATCGTGATGCTGGTCGGCCTGGCGGCCAAGAACGGCATCCTCATCGTCGAGTTCGCCAACCAGCTGCGCGACGAGGGCCGCAGCGTGCACGAGGCGATCGTCGAGTCGGCCTCGGTGCGCCTGAGGCCGATCCTGATGACCTCCATCGCCACGGTGGTCGGCGCGATTCCGCTGGTGCTGGCCGGCGGCCCGGGTTCGGCCAGTCGCGCCACCATCGGCGTGGTGGTGATCTTCGGCGTGTCGCTGTCTACGCTGCTGTCGCTGTACGTGGTGCCGGCGTTCTACGCGCTGATCGCCCCGTACACGAAGTCGCCCGAGGCGCTGGCACGCGAACTCGAGGCGCTGGAAGCACGTACGCCCTCGGTCGGCGGCCACGCGTGACCTGATCCGCTTGCCCGCGCACGGGCGAGCGGCGAGCATGGGGACTCCCGACAGGAGTGCCCATGGAGAACATGACCGAACTGCACGGTGACGGTTTCGCGCTGCGCCGCTGGCGGGCCGACGATGCCGCCGCGCTTGCCGCGGCCGCCAACCATCCGCAGGTCAGCCGCTGGCTGAGCGGCCGGTTTCCTTATCCATACACGCACGAGGACGCGCTGCGCTTCCTGTCCGGCCAGGTACTCGACCTCGGCGACCCGGTGTTCGCCATCGTCGTCGACGGCCGCATCGCCGGCGGCATCGGCGCCCATCCGGAGCAGCCGGGCCGCGCCGAGGCCGTGCACAGCGCGCTGCTCGGTTACTGGCTCACCCCGGAATATTGGGGCCGGGGCCTGATGAGCCGGGTGGTGGCCGGTTTCGCGCCCTGGCTGATGGAGGCGCGGAGCCTGCATCGGCTGGCCGCGCATGTGTTCCCGGACAACCTGGCCTCGGCCGCGGTGCTGCTGCGCAACGGATTCGCCGAGGAGGGCCGCATGCGCCTGGCGGTGGTCAAGGACGGGCGGCCGCATGACCTGCGGCTGTTCGCGCGTATCCGCCAGACGCTTCCGGACTGAGGCGCCGCCGCCGCAAGCCCATGCAGTTCCGCGCGGACCCGGCCGGGGCGGCTTGGGCAGAATCGAGTGGTCCCGGTCCCGGTCCCGGGGCGGTCCATCCAGCCAGAGGAGTCGCAACCGCATGGAATCCCTGATCGACGGCATCAACGGCATCATCTGGAGCAAGGCGCTGATCGTCGCCTGCCTGGGTGCCGGCCTGTACTTCAGCTTCGCCACCCGCTTCATGCAGGTGCGCGGCTTCCTCGAGATGCTGCGGCTGACCGTGCGCGGGCAGAAGTCCGATGCCGGCGTCTCCTCGTTCCAGGCGCTGGCGATGTCGATGGCCGGGCGCATCGGCATCGGCAACATCGCCGGGGTGGCCACCGCGATCGCCTTCGGCGGCCCGGGCGCGATCTTCTGGATGTGGGTGATGGGCTTCCTCGGCGCGTCGACCTCGTACATCGAGTGCACGCTGGCGCAGCTGTACAAGGTCAAGGACGCCGAGGGCCGCTATCGCGGCGGGCCGGCCTACTACATCGAGCGGGCGATGGGCCTGAAGTGGTACGCGCTGGCGTTCGCGCTGGCCACGCTGGTCGCCGCCGGCCTGCTGATGCCGGGCGTGCAGGCCAACGCGATCGCCGACAGCGCCGCCAACGTCTGCGCCGGCAGCCGCTGGTGTGGCGACTTCGCCGGGCAGTGGTTCGGCCTGCCCGCGCGCGAGGCCTTCAAGCTCGGCGTTGGCGGCGCGGTGGCGCTGCTGCTGGCGGTGATCATCTTCGGTGGCGTGAAGCGCATCGCCAATTTCGCCGAGGTGGTGGTGCCGTTCATGGCCGGCGGCTTCATCCTGATGGCGGTCACGGTGATGGTGCTGAACCTGGAGCGCGTGCCGGAAATGTTCTCGATCATCTTCAGCAGTGCGTTCGGCAGCCATGCGGCGTTCGGCGGCATGCTCGGGCTGGCGGTGGAGTGGGGCGTCAAGCGCGGCATCTATGCCAACGAGGCCGGCCAGGGCACCGGGCCGCACGCTGCCGCGGCCGCCGAGGTCTCGCATCCGGCCAAGCAGGGCTACGTGCAGGCGTTCGCGATCTATGTCGACACCATGCTGGTCTGCACCGCGACCGCGTTCCTGATCCTCACCACCGGCATGTACAACGTGCATGCACCCGAAGGCGGCGCGCCGCTGTTTGCCGGCGTGCCGGGCATCGGCGAGGGCCCGGGCTTCGCGCAGGCGGCGGTGGAATCGGTGCTGCCGGGCTGGGGCGCGGGCTTCGTGGCGGTGGCGCTGTTCTTTTTCGCCTTCACCACGATCATGGCGTACTACTACATGGCCGAGACCAACCTGGCCTACGTCAACGGCAACCGCCGCCGCCCGCTGACGGTACTGCTGCTGCGGCTGGGAATCCTGGCGATGGTGGTGTTCGGCGCATTCCACGATGCGCGCATGGCCTGGGCGCTGGGCGACATCGGCGTGGGCCTGATGGCCTGGCTGAACATCATCGCGATCCTGATCCTGCAGCGGCCGGCATTGCGCGCGCTGCGCGACTACGAACGGCAGCGCAGGGCCGGGCTGGATCCGGTGTTCGACCCGGATGATGCCGGGGTGCCGGATGCGGACTTCTGGCGCAGGCGCTGAGGCGGGGGCGGGCTGCGTTGCCGGGTTGCGGCCTGGCGGCCGCTGGCTTGGGGGCCCCTTGAGCTTCGAGTTCGTTGGCCTTCGATGTGGATCGGCTGCCCGGGGCTTGTGTGCGACCGGTGGGGCGCCGCCTTCCCGGGACACGCGGTAGACCCGTGTCTGGGGCTCGATGCGGTATCCATGCGCCAACTGTCGGGAGGGGAGGGGGGATTGGGTTGCGGCCTGGCGGCCGCTGGCTTGGGGCCCCTTGAGCTTCGAGTTCGTTGGCCTTTGATGTGGATCGGCTGCCCGGGGCTTGCGTGCGACCGGCGGGGCGCCGCCTTCCCGGGACAGGCGGTAAACCCGTGTCTGGGGCTCGATGCGGCATCCATGCGCCAATCGTCCCGGGAGGGGCGAGGGGAGTATTGGGTTGCGGCCTGGCGGCCGCTGGCTTGGGGGCCCCTTGAGCTTCGGGTGCGTTGGCCTTCGGTGTGGATCGGCTGCCTGGGGTTTGCGTGCGACCGGTGGGGCGCCGCCTTCCCGGGACACGCGGTAAACCCATCCCTGGGGCTCGATGGCGCCATCCATGGCGCCATCGGTCCCGGGAAGGCGGCGCCCCACCGGTCCGACGGGATCGGGGCGGCGGAGGGGAAAAGCAGGAGCGAGAGCGGGAGCGTGGGCGGGAGCGGGAGCAAAGCTGGGGGAGCGAAAAGGAGGAAGAGAGTGATCGTCTAGCTGCGTCGGCGCGGTCAGGTGAACCGCGGGCGGCGTGACGTGGGGTGGGATGACCGGCATCATGCGGCGGTCCGGGGCGCTGCATCGCGTGGTCGCCCCCGCCCCACAGGAAAAACTGCAGTGAACGATCCCTGGAAATCCGCGCGGCGCCCGCCGCAGTCTCCCTCCCCAGGCAAGGGGCCGCGTCCGCCGTCGCCGCCGCGGGAGCCCGGCAGCGGCGGTCGTGGCGAGGAGCTGCGGCTGTATGGCGTCAATGCCGTGCGTGCTGCCTTCGAGCGGCGGCCGTCGGCGCTGCGCAAGCTCTACCTGGCCGAAGCGATGATCCCGCGCCTGCAGCCGCTGCTGAAATGGTGCGTCGCCAACCGCGTCGGCTACCGGGTGGTGGAGGCGGAGGATCTCGACAAGCTGGCCGGCAGCCAGCACCACGAGGGCGTGGTCGCCGATTTGCTGCGCGAGCCAGTGCCGGCGCTGGAGGACTGGCTGCCGACGCTCAGGCCCGGTCCGGCGCTGCTGCTGTGGCTGGATGGCGTCGGCAATCCACACAACTTCGGCGCGATCCTGCGCTCGGCCGCGCATTTCGGCGCCGCCGCCATCCTGTTGCCGGAGCGCTCGCCGCTGGCGCTGTCGGGCGCAGCTGCTCGCGTGGCCGAGGGCGGTGCCGAGGCCGTGCCGCTGGTGCGCATGCCGAGGGCGGCGGTGGCCGACGAACTGCTGCACGATGCCGGCTTCGTGCTGGCGGCCACGCTGGTGGAAGGCGGCGATGACCTTTTCGCCACACGCCTGCCGCAACGGCTGGTGTACGTGGTCGGCGCCGAAGGCGAGGGCATGGATCGCGCGCTCGCGCAGGCCTGCGACCTGCGCCTGTCGATCCCGGGGAGCGGGGCGGTGGAGAGCCTCAACGTCGCCAGCGCGACCGCCGTGTTCCTGGCCAGCTGGCGTTCGCGCCTGCAGGGGGCATGAGCATGGCGGCAGACCAGGCGCGCCGGTTGGCGCTGCTTCTCGTGCTGGGCCTGGCATGGGTGGGCGCCAGCGCCAGCGCCGCGCCGGCACCGGTCGTCAAGCTGCCGGCGGGCAGCCTGCAGGGCGCCGCCCAGGAAGACGGCAGCCTGCTGTTCCGGCGCATTCCCTATGCGGCTCCGCCACTGGGGCCGCTACGCTGGCGCGCGCCGCAGCCGCCGGCGCGGTGGCAGGGCGTGCGCGATGCGGTCGTGCAGGCCCCGCCATGCGTGCAGCCGGCGCTGGGGTGGAACAACGCGATGGCCGCCCAGGGTAATGAGGACTGCCTCTACGTCGAGGTGCAGACCCCCTCGCTGCATCCGGATGCGCCCCTGCCGGTGATGGTGTGGATCCATGGCGGCGCCAACGTCGCCGGCAGCGCCGACATCCTGCCCACCGCGCTGGTACGCCAGAACGTGGTGCTGGTGACGGTGCAGTACCGCCTGGGTGTGTTCGGTTTCCTCTCGCTGCCGGAAATGCAGCGGCAGGCGCCGGACGAGATCGGGGCGAATTTCTACCTGCAGGACCAGCTCGCCGCCTTGCGCTGGGTGCGTGACAACGTCGCCGCGTTCGGCGGCGATCCGGCGCGGGTGACGATCTTCGGCCAGTCCGCCGGCGCGCAGGACGTGGGCCAGCTGATGCTGGTGCCGGCAGCGCGCGGATTGTTCAGCGCGGCGATCGAGCAGAGTGGCACCGCCGGCTTCGGCCTGCCGGGCCGGCCGCTGGCCGAACAGCAACGATTGAGCGCGCAGATGGCCGCGCGCGCCGGCATCGCTGCGGGTGAGCAGCGCCTGGCCGGGCTGCGCGCACTGCCGGCCGACAAGCTGGTCGCCGCGGCGTCGGGTATCGACGTGCCCGGGCTGGATGACGACGGCTACTTGTGGCTGCAGCCGGTCATCGACGGCACGTTGCTGCCCGATGCGCCGCAGGCGCTGCTGGGAGCCGGCAAGCAGGCGCCGGTGCCGCTGCTGCTGGGCAGCAATGCGCGCGAGCTGACCTACGGCGGTGGCGAGGCGGGCGCGCGGGCGCGCCTGCAGCGCGATTACCCGCAGGTGGCCGCCACGGTCCTGGCGGCGCCGGCGGGTGCGCCGGCGCTGTATGGCGATGCCGGCACGCGGCTGGGCACCGATCTGACCTTCCGCTGCCCGGCCTTGGCGGTGGCGCGTGCCCAGCTGGCGCGCGGGGTGCCGGTCTGGCATTACGAATTCGAACTGGCGCCGCCGGGCGCCGAAGTCTCGCACAGCAGCGAGCTGGGCTTCGTGTTCCGTGGCCTGGCGATGCCGGGTGACGCCTCGCTGGCGCGCTACTGGGCCAACTTCGCCCGCAGCGGCAATCCCAATGGCGACGGCCTGCCGGCATGGCCGGCGTTCGCCAGCGGCCAGAGCCTGCGCTTTACTTCCGAAGGGCCGCGCCCCGCGGTGTTGGGCGGGGAAACCTGCCGCGTGCTGACCCTGCCATGATCGGAAACGGGCCGCCCAGGCCGGGCGGCCGTGTCGCTACGCTACTGTGCGTGTCGCCCGACTCCTGCGTCGAGTGCGGAGAACTCGCGCGACAGGATCCACACGGCACATGCCGCGCTGATGCCGAACAGGCATCGCAGGAGGTCGGCCTCCATGATGCCCTGCTTCAGCAGCATTAACCCGGCAAGCGTCAAGTACAGGAAAATATAGCTGCGGCGAAGGATCATCAGTCGCGGCTCCTACAATCCGGCCCAGAACCCATCAGCAAATCCTGCAAGCCAAGCGAGATCATTGCGGAAAGCCGCATTTGCCTTGGCCGAGCTATCGGCATGGTGGCCTGCACCCATGCCCCCTGAAACACGGCACACTTCTTCAGCGTTCAGTTCGCGCATTTGTCCATCTCCCAACGTCTCAGGCAGAAGCCGCCATCGCGGCGCTGATGGCCGCGCCAATGCCAAGCACCATGGCGCTGTAGCTCAAAAAGCGGGCAGTCGCATAGCCAGCTCGATATCCCGCGTCGTATGACCCTGCGCCGCCGGACACGGCTGCAATCTCCTGGATGGTAAGTTCCCGCATGGCTAGCCTCCTTGTCGGTTATGGCGTCGAGGCGAGTGCTCGAGGCGACTAGAACTTTGCGCTTCTCTTCCGACGGCTCAATTCGATAAATCATACGGATTGGCGGAATCTCTCCCTGCTACGTGCCGCGCACGCGTCGGGAAAGCGCGCACACCATCAGCACCCCGCGTTGCAGGGTGCCTGGGCAATGTCATGCGTGCGCCCTGCCGCCCTCGGCGGGGGCGGCGACGCCCTGTCGGGCCTACTCGCCCGGCGGTACGGTCGGCTTGTCCTGGCTGCCGAAGCCGCCATCGGCCTCCGCGGCGAGATACGCGAACACCGCATACGCCGCGGCATTCTGCGCCAGCGCCTGCGGGTCGATCTTGTCCAGGGTGTCGTCGGCGGTGTGGTGCAGGTCGAAGTAGTCGGTCCCGTCCTGCGCCAGCCACGCCCAGGCGCCGCCCTTGGCGGCGATCGGCCCGATGTCCGGCCCCGGGCCGCCCTTGGTCGGCTGGTATTCGATGCCCAGCGGCGCCAGCACCTCGGCAATCTGCCTGGTTGCCTCGCGCGAGCCGGCGGCATCGCCCGAGCCGGTATTGAAGGCGTAGATGCGGCCGGCACCGAAGTCGCTCTCGGCGCCGATCTGGTGCAGCGGCAGTTCGCCGGCCTTGGCGCGGGCATCGGCATAGGCGCGGCCGCCGTACAGGCCCTGCTCCTCGTTGGCGAAGGCGACCACGCGGATGGTGCGCTTGGGTGCCTGCTTGAGCTGGCCGATCAGGTGGCCGGCGGCCATGCTGATGCCCACGCCGGCGCCGTCGTCGATGGCGCCGGTGCCCAGGTCCCACGAATCCAGGTGGCCGCCGATCACCACGACCTCCTTCGGCTTGCTGCGCCCGGTGATCTCGCCGATCACGTTGTAGGAGGTCGCGGTGCCGTCCCAGCCGCAGTCCAGGTCCAGGCGCACGCGCGCCGGGCCGAGCGCCAGCAGGCGGGCGAGCTGGTCGGCGTCGGGCGAGGACAGGGCGGCCGACGGTACCGGGGTCAGTCCGTCGTCGAAACGGGTGATGCCAGTATGCGGCACGCGGTGCGAGTCGGTGCCGGCGGAGCGCATGATGAAACCGACCGCGCCCTTGCGGATGGCCTCGGACGGAGCGCGGCTGCGGATCGCGCCGCCCTGGGCGTAGTCGGCGCCGTCGCGCTTCTTCTCCATCTGGTAATCGACGAAGGCGATCTTGCCGGCCAGCGAACCTTCCGGCGCCGCCTTGAGCGCGGCCAGGTCGGCGAAGCGCACGATCTCGCCCTCGACGCTGCCGCCCGGGCTGCCGCCCAGTGCGGTGACATGCAGCGGCTGCGGATTGGCGCCGACCACCTGGGCGTGTTCGCTGCGGCGTTCCCACTTGGGGAAGCTCACCGGTTCGACATAGACCTTGTCGAACCCCAGTTCCTTGAACTTGGCCCGGGCCCAGGCCACGGCCCGCGCGTCGGCTTCGCTGCCGGCCATGCGTGGCCCGACCTGGGTGGTCAGCGACTCGGTGACCTTCCAGGCGGTGTCATCGGCCAGCGCGCGCTGGCGCAGGTCGGTGGCCACTTCGATGGCCTTGGGCGAGAGCGAGGTCCCGGCCGCCTGGGCGGCGCAGGGGGCGGCGAGCAGGACGGCGATGGCGACAGCGAGGCGACGCATGCGGGGCTCCATGGCAGGAAAGACCGCGAGCGTAGCAGCGCGCGGCCATGGTGCCCCGTGCGGGAGGTCACCCTCCCGCGACCTGGATCACTTCTTCAGCGAATCGCGGATGTCGCGCAGCAGCAGCACTTCCTCGCTGGGCGCCGCCGGGGCGGCCTCGTGCGGCTTGTGCAGGCGGTTGATCACCTTGACCAGCACGAAGATCGCGAAGGCGACGATGACGAACTGCACGATGCTGTTGAGGAAGTCGCCATAGCCGATCACCACCGCCGGCAGCTCCTTGCCGTCCGGGCCGGTCCGGGCCGGTTCCAGCTGCCAGGCGAGCTTGGCGAAATCCACCCCGCCGATCAGCCAGCCGATCGGCGGCATGATGATCTTCTCCACCAGCGCGGTGACGATCTTGCCGAACGCGGCGCCGATCACCACGCCCACGGCGAGGTCGATCACGTTGCCGCGCATGGCGAATTCCTTGAACTCCTTCAGCACTCCCATGGGTCATTCCTCGAATATTGCGACGGGACCCGGGCATCCTAGCCGCTGCGTGGTGATCAGGCGATAACGCCATGGCGTTCGGCGACGTTCTCCAGCCGCGCGCTGAAGCGGTCGCCGGGCCGCAGCGCGGCCACGCCGGCGGGAGTACCCATGAACACCAGGTCGCCGGCCTTGAGCGCGTAGAGCTTGGACAGCTCGTGGAGGATCTCCGGCACGTTCCAGATCATCTGGTCCAGCAGCGACTGCTGGCGCACTTCGCCGTTGACCTCCAGCGACAGGTTGAGCGCTTCCAGCGCGCCGACCTCGCCGGCGTGGACCAGCTCGCTCACCGGCGCGGAATGGTCGAAGCCCTTGGCGATGTCCCAGGGCAGGCCCTTGGCCTTGGCCGCCGCCTGCAGGTCGCGCCGGGTCAGGTCCAGGCCGACGCCGTAGCCGTAGACCAGCGCTTCGGCCTGTTCCACCGGCAGCACGCCGGGCGGCGCGTCGCGGCCCAGCGCCACGACCAGCTCGACCTCGTGGTGCAGGTCCTGGGTGCCGGGGGGATAGGGGATCGCGTCGTCATGGCCGGGAACGATGGCGTCGGCCGGCTTCATGAAGAACACTGGCTGGCCGCGCTCGGCCTTCGAGGCTGGCGCCTGGGCGCCCATCTCGCGGGCGTGGTCGGCGAAATTGCGGCCCACGCAGTAGATGCGGCGCACCGGGAAGGTGCCGCCGCCGAGCACCGGGATGCGGGGAACGGGAGCGGCGGGGATCACATCGGAAGTCATGCGGCACGTCCTCGGTCGGGAGCGTGCGAGTCTAAGTGTTTCGGGCCGCCGCGGGACGCGCGGCGGCGTGCCCTCAGCGCGACAGCGGCAGCGCGGGCTTGCGGACGACGCGGTACTCGCCGTCGACGACATCACGGCGCGGCGCGGCGGCGCGCTTGCGGCCGAGCAGCTTCCAGGTCACGCCGACCAGGATCATGGCGGCGCCGACGAACACGCTGAAGAAGATCAGCACGGCGAGGATCGCCAGGCCGGCCAGGCCGACCGCCAGACGCACCAGCGGATGGCGCGGCTTGCGGGGTTCGAACAGCGTCCGGGCGTTGCCGAACGAGGTAAAGGAGACGCGCATGGGCGGTGGTTTGCCGGAATGAGCCAGGCGCCAGTATCCCGGCGGTGACGGTCGTGTGAGTGAAAATTGCGTTAACTACATGCGCTGCGTCACAAGCCGCCATGCTGAATGGGTGGGAAAAATTCGCCGCCAAGGTGGCGGCCGAAGGCTTCACCCTTCGCTCGCGACCGGGCTGTTAATCAAGTCCCTCCGCCGCTGATCCGGCCTTTCCATGTCCCCTTCCTCCCGCAGCCCCGTCGACGATCATGGTCTCGACATGAGGCGCCGCTCCGTCCTCAAGGCCGGCGCCGCCTCGATGGCGGCCTCGGCCTTGCCTGCCGGCGCCGTGATGGCTGCCGAGGCCGGTACGCGCGGCACGACCCCGGCGCCGGTGATGGCCCGGGTCTCGCTCAAGGTCAACGGCACGCCGCAAACGCTGCAACTCGACACGCGCACCACGCTGCTGGATGCGCTGCGCGAGCACCTGCGCCTCACCGGGACCAAGAAAGGCTGCGACCACGGTCAGTGCGGCGCCTGCACGGTCATCGTCGACGGCCGCCGCATCAACGCCTGCCTGACCCTGGCGGTGATGAACGAAGGCAGCGAGGTCACCACCATCGAGGGCCTGGGCACGCCGCAGCGCATGCACCCGCTCCAGCAGGCCTTCGTCCGCCACGACGGCTACCAGTGCGGTTACTGCACGCCCGGGCAGATCTGCTCGGCGGTGGCAATGCTGGGCGAGCTGCAGGCGGGCATGCCCAGCCACGTCACCACCGACCTGGAGCGCGCGCCGGCGCTGGACGTGGCCGAGATCCGCGAGCGCATGAGCGGCAACATCTGTCGCTGCGGCGCGTACTCCAACATCGTCGAGGCGATTGTCGAGGTTGCCGGGGGCCGGACATGAGGGCCTTCAGCTATGAACGGGCGAGCGCGCCCGCGCAGGCCGCCGCGGCGGTCGCGCGCACCCGCGGGGCGCGCTTCATCGCCGGCGGGACCAACCTGCTGGACCTGATGAAGCTGGAGATCGAAACCCCCACCCACCTGGTCGACATCAACCCGCTGGGGCTGGACCGCATCGAGGCGACCGCGCAGGGCGGGCTGCGGATCGGCGCGCTGGTGCGCAACAGCGACCTGGCCGCCGACCCGCGCGTGCGGCGCGACTATCCGGTGCTGTCGCGGGCGCTGCTAGCCGGCGCTTCCGGCCAGCTGCGCAACCGCGCCACCACCGCCGGCAACCTGCTGCAGCGCACGCGCTGCCCGTATTTCTACGATCCCCAGCAGGCCTGCAACAAGCGCCTGCCGGGCAGCGGCTGCGCCGCACTGGGCGGCTTCAGCCGGCCGCTGGCGGTGGTCGGCACCAGTGACCATTGCATTGCCCAGCATCCCAGCGACATGGCCGTGGCCATGCGAGTGCTCGACGCCAGCGTGGAGACACTGCGGCCCGACGGCAGCACGCGCGCAATCGCAATGGACGACCTGCATCGGCTGCCCGGAGACACGCCGCACCTGGAGACGACCTTGGTGCCCGGCGAACTGATCACCGCGGTGACGCTGCCCGCGCCAGTCGGCGGCCGGCAGGTCTACCGCAAGGTGCGCGACCGCGCCTCGTATGCCTTCGCCCTGGTATCGGTGGCGGCGATCGTCCAGGCCGATGGCAGCGGCCGGATCGCGTTGGGCGGCGTGGCGCCCAAGCCCTGGCGCTCGGCGGCGGGCGATGCAGCGCTGCCACGCGGTGCCCGTGCCGTGGCCGGCGCGCTGTTCGAAGGCGCGCGGCCGACCGGCGACAACGCCTTCAAGCTGCCGCTGGCCGAGCGCACGATCGCCGCGGTGCTTGTCGACGCAGGAGCGAAGGCATGAAATTCGACAGCCCCGCCGGCCGCAATCCGATCGACCAGGGCCGCGTCGTCGGCCGGGCGACCGACCGCATCGACGGCCCGCGCAAGACCACCGGCACCGCGCCCTATGCCTACGAACGCCACGACGTCGCCGGCCACATCGCCTATGGCCATGTCGTCGGCGCCGGCATCGCCAAGGGCCGGGTCACCCTTTTCGACGACAGCGCGGCGCGGCGTGCGCCGGGCGTTCTGGCCGTCGTCAGCGCGAACAACGCCGGCACGCTGGGCCAGGGCCGGTTCAATACCGCCAGGCTGCTCGGCGGACCGCAGATCCAGCACTACCACCAGGCGATCGCGATCGTGGTTGCCGAGAGCTTCGAGCAGGCACGCGCCGCGGCCGGGCTGATCCGGGTGGAGTACGCCCGCGAGAATGGACGCTTCGACCTGGCCGCCGCCCGCGATTCCGCGATCAAGCCCAAGCCGGAGGAACGCCCCGACACGGCGGTGGGCGACTTCGACGGCGCCTTCGCCTCCGCCCCGGTGCAGCTGGATGCCACTTACACCACGCCGAACCAGTCGCACGCGATGATGGAACCGCACGCCACGATCGCGCGCTGGGAAGGCGACCGGCTGACCGTGTGGACCTCCAACCAGATGATCGACTGGAGCCGCGGCGACCTGGCGAAGACCTTGGGCATCCCGAAGGAGAACGTCAGGCTCGATTCCCCCTTCATCGGCGGCGGCTTCGGCGGCAAGCTGTTCATCCGCGCCGACGTGCTGATGGCCGCGCTCGGCGCGCGGGCGGCCGGTCGCCCGGTCAAGGTGGCGCTGCAACGCCCGTTGATGGCCAACAACACCACGCACCGGCCGGCGACGATCCAGCGCATCCGCATCGGCGCCACGGCGGCGGGGAAGATCACCGCGATCGGCCACGAAAGCTGGTCGGGCGACCTGCCCGGCGGCAGCCCGGAAGTGGCGGTGCAGCAGACGCGGCTGTTCTACGCCGGCCAGGACCGCATGACCCGCATGCGCCTGGCGGTGCTGGACCTGCCCGAAGGCAATGCCATGCGTGCCCCGGGCGAGGCGCCCGGCCTGATGGCGCTGGAAATCGCCATGGACGAGATGGCCGAAAAGCTCGGCATGGACCCGGTGCAGTTCCGCATCGCCAACGACACCCAGGTCGATCCGGAAAAGCCCGAGCGGCGCTTCACCCAGCGCAACTTCGTCCAGTGCCTGCGCGAGGGTGCCGATCGCTTTGGCTGGCAGGCGCGCAATCCCCGCCCGGGGCAACGCCGCGAGGGCCAGTGGCTGCTTGGCATGGGCGTGGCCGGGGCGTTCCGCAACAACCTGCTGATGAAGTCGGCCGCCCGCGTGCGCCTGGATCGCAACGGCCGGTTGACGGTGGAAACCGACATGACCGACATCGGCACCGGCAGCTACACGATCCTGGCCCAGACCGCCGCCGAGATGCTGGGCGTGCCGCTGGAACAGGTGGAGGTGCGGCTGGGCGATTCGGATTTCCCGGTGTCGGCCGGCTCGGGCGGGCAATGGGGGGGCAACAATTCCACCGCTGGCGTGTTCGCCGCCTGCACGCGCCTGCGCGAGACCCTGGCCACCAAGGCAGGCTTCAACCCGGCACAGGCCGAATTCGTCGATGGCCGGATCCGTGCCGGCGGTCGCAGCGTTGCCCTGGCCGACGCGGTCGGCGACAGCGAGGTGGCGGCCGAGGACCTGATCGAGTACGGCGACATCGCCAAGCGCTACCAGCAATCCACCTTCGGTGCGCATTTCGTCGAAGTGGCGGTGGACCGCGCCACCGCCGAGGTGCGCGTGCGGCGGATGCTGGCGGTCTGCGCCGCCGGCCGCATCCTCAACCCGAAGTCGGCGCGCAGCCAGGTGATCGGCGCGATGACCATGGGCGTGGGCGCCGCGCTGATGGAGGAGCTGGCGGTGGACCGGCGGCTGGGCTTCTTCGTCAACCATGACCTGGCCGGCTACGAGGTGCCCGTGCATGCGGACATCCCGCACCAGGAAGTGGTGTTCCTCGACGAGACCGATCCGTATTCCTCGCCGATGAAGGCCAAGGGCGTGGGCGAGCTGGGCATCTGCGGGGTGGGCGCGGCGGTGGCCAATGCGATCCACAACGCGACCGGGATCCGCGTGCGCGATTACCCGATCACCCTGGACAAGCTGATCGGGCGGATGCCGGATCTGGCCTGAGCCAGCGCGGCAGCGTGCGACAATGCGCGCCCGCCAGTCGCGTTGCCCCTCATGCCTGTCGCCGATTCCGATCCCGCCTTCCTGGCCCGCGTGGAGCAGCTGCCCGACGGCGGCTTCCTGGAAGTCGAAGCCAGCCTGGACGGCGATGCCGAGTCGCTGGTGCTGTACCGCGAGGGCGGGGCGGTGCGGGCGTGGTTGAACGTCTGCCCGCACGCCGGGCGGCGCCTGGACTGGGCGCCGGGACAGTTCCTCAAGAGCGCGCAGGGGCAGCTGGTCTGCGCCGCGCATGGCGCGGCCTTCGAGCTGGTCAACGGCGACTGCGTGTCCGGTCCCTGCCGCGGCGATCGGCTGCGTGCGGTCGCAGTGGTAGTGGAGGACGGGGAGGTCCGGTTGGGGCCGGTCGTGGGTCGCGGCTGATGGCCCGAGGCCACTCAGGGCCGCTCCTGCAGGACCTCGTTTACAGGCCGCCCCACAGCGCCATCAGGTGGATGATGCCCACCATCACGAACACGTAGATCAGCGACAGCGGCCCGCCGACGCGCCACAGCTCCCGCGGGGTGTAGTTGGCCGGGCCGGTGATCATCGAGATCACCGGGTTGGACGCGCTCATCAGGTTGTTGGAGGCCGACAGCGCCACGATCAGCGCAAACGCGGTCGGGTTGCCGCCGGCGGCCAGCGCCAGGTTGACCGCGATCGGCACCATCACGATGGTCGCCCCGACATGGCTGATCACCAGCGAGAACGCGGTGGTCAGCAGGGCCAGCGAGATCTCCAGCGCCCACACCGGCATGCCCTCGGGCAGGCGCTCGATGGTATGGCCGGCGACCCAGGCCGCGGTGCCGCTGCTGTCCATCGCCCAGCCCAGCGGGATCAGCCCGGCCATCAGGAACACGGTCTTCCAGTTGATCGAGGCGTAGGCCTCGTCCATGCGCAGCACGCCGGTGATCAGCATCCCGGCCACGCCGGTCATCAGGGTCAGCGCGACCGGTAATTTGGAGGTCAGCGCGATCAGGATGGTCAGGGCGAAGATCGCCATGGCGATCTTGAACTTGTGCGGCCGCTGCTCGCCCTTGGGGTAGTCGGTGACCACGACGAAGTCGCGGCTCTGCGCGGCTTGGCCCAGGTCCTGCCAGATGCTGTGGAACACCAGCATGTCGCCGGCGCGCAGCTTTTCCTGGCGCACGTCCTCGCGGATGACCTGCTTGTCGCGGTTGATCGCGAGCAGGCTGATGCCGCTCTGCTTGCGCAGCCGCAGCTCGGCCGCGCTGTGGCCGATGAAGCGCGAATTCGGCGGGATCAGCGCTTCTGAAATGCCGGCGCGGCTGGGGTTGAACAGGTCGCCCAGGTGGCGCAGGCGCGAGGACATGCGCAGGAACTGGTTCTGGGCGAAGTCGGCCACGTGCTGGCGCTCGCCCATCACCCCGAGCACGCTGCCGACCCAGATCCGCATGTCCGCCGGCGGCGCCAGGCGGGTGTCGTCGCCTGTCTTCAGCGCCAGCATCAACGGCGCGTCGTGCAGGTTCTCCGATTCGCCCAGGGTCATGCCGACCAGCGGGCTCTCGGCGCTGACCACCAGCTCGAACACGTCGCCCTCGATGCCGTAGGTCTTGGCGAAGTAGCTTTCCGTGCGCGCCGGGGTGACGCCGTCGTTGGCCAGGGTTTCCTCTTCCACCAGCTTGCGGTCGCCGTGGTAGCGGAAGTACAGCAGGGCGGCGACCAGCAGGCCCACGCCGATCGGCAGCGGCGCGAACATGCGCAGCGGCTCGATCGTGGCCATGCCCGAGGGCAGGTTGTTGTTGGCCGACATCAGCAGGTCGTTGAGCAGGATCAGCGGCGAGTTGCCGACCATGGTCAGCGCGCCGCCCATCACGATCGCCGCGGCGATCGGCAGCAGCAGGCGCTGCAGGGTCAGGCCGGTGCGCGCGGCCAGCCGCGAGGCCACCGGCAGGTACAGCGCCATCACCGAGGGGTTCTGCATGAACGAGGAATTGAGGCCGGAGATGGCCAGGGTCATCGTCATCAGCCGCTTCTCGTTGCCGTGCGAGCGGCGCAGCAGCCAGGAGGCCAGGCGGTTCAGCGCGCCGGTGCGTTCGAGCCCGGCGCCGAGGATGGTGGTGGCGACGATGCTCATCACCGCGTTGCCGGAGAAGCCGCCGAAGATCTCCTCCGGGGCGATCAGGCCGGTCACCCCGAGCACCACCAGCACGATCAGCGCCACCACGTCGGCGCGGATGCGCTCGAACAGGAACATCGCCATCGTGAAGCCGACCAACGCCAGCACGAGCTTCATGTCGGTGGTCAGCGTCAGCGCGGTTTCCATGTCGCGGTGGGTTCCGGGGCGTGTCCTGGGTCAGGTCCGATCGTAGAGCAGATCCCACACGCCGTGGCCGAGCTTCTGGCCACGGGTTTCGAAGTGGGTCTGCGGGCGCCATTCCGGGCGCGGCACGTGCCCGCGCGGGCCGGCACGATTGGCCAGGCCTTCGGTGGCGTCGAGCACGTCCCACATCTGCTCGGCGTAGTCCTCCCAGTCGGTGGCCGCGTGCAGGCGGCCGCCCGGGCGCAGCTTGCGCACCAGCAGGGCGGCGAACGCAGGCTGGATCAGCCGGCGCTTGTTGTGGCGCTTCTTGTGCCAGGGATCGGGGAAATAGATGCGGATCTCGTCCAGCGCGCCGTCGGCGATCTCCTTCTCCAGCACCTCGACCGCGTCGTGGTGGTACAGGCGGACGTGGTCGCTGCCGTCCTCGGCCAGCGCGTTGAGCAGGCGGCCGACGCCGGGAGCGTGGACTTCCACGCCGATGTAGTCGCGCGAAGGATCCTGCTGGGCGGCAAAGCGCAGCGCCACGCCGTTGCCGAAGCCGATCTCCAGCACCTTGGGCGCGTTGCGGCCGAAGGTGGTGTCGAGGTCGCGCGGCTGGCCGGTGAAATCCAGGCCGAAGCGCGGCCAGCGTTCGTCGAAGGCGCGCTGCTGGGCCGGGGTGAAACGGCCCTGGCGCAGGACGAAGCTGCGGACTTCGCGATGGCCTTCGGTCACCGTGAAGGGCTTGGGCGGCGCCTTGGCGCCGCTGCTGGAGAACGGGTCCGTCATCAGCCGACCAGACCGTCCACCGGCGAGGAGGCGCTGGCGTAGCGCTTGCGCGGGATTCGCCCGGCCAGGAAGGCCTCGCGCCCGGCCTCGACCGCCTTGCGCATCGCGCTGGCCATCAGGATCGGCTGGCGGGCGCCGGCGATGGCGGTGTTCATCAGCACGCCGTCGCAGCCCAGTTCCATGGCAATGGCCGCGTCCGAGGCGGTGCCCACGCCGGCGTCGACGATGATCGGCACCTTGGCGTCCTCGATGATCTGCATCAGGTTGTACTTGTTCTGGATGCCCAGGCCCGAGCCGATCGGCGCGGCCAGCGGCATCACCGCCACGCAGCCGATCTCCTCCAGGCGCTTGGCCAGGATCGGGTCGTCGCTGGTGTAGACCATCACCTCGAAGCCGTCTGCGACCAGCAGCTCGGCCGCCTTGAGCGTCTGCACCACGTCCGGGTACAGGGTCTTCTGGTCGCCCAGTACCTCGAGCTTGGTCAGGTTGTGGCCGTCGAGCAGCTCGCGGGCCAGCCGGCAGGTGCGCACGGCTTCCTCGGCGGTGTAGCAGCCGGCGGTATTGGGCAGCAGGGTGTAGCGGTCAGGCGGCAGGGCGTCGAGCAGGTTCGGTTCGCCGGCGTTCTGGCCGATGTTCACCCGGCGGATCGCCACGGTGACGATCTCCGCCGCCGCGGCCTCGGTGGCCAGGCGGGTTTCCTCGAGGTCCTTGAACTTGCCCGTGCCGGTCAGCAGGCGGGAACGATAGGTCTTGCCGGCGATGACCAGCGGATCATGGGGGGTAGGGGTGCTCATCGCGCAATTATCACCCATCGCACCGCGGCTGCGCTGTGCAGGCCGCGCCTCACGACAGGCTCAGCCACCGCCGAGCGCGTGCACGATCTCGACCTTGTCGCCGGCCTGCAGGGCGTGTTCGGCATGGCGGCCGCGCGGGATGATCTCGCCGTTCACTTCGACCGCGACCCGGCGCCCGGCCAGGCCTTCGGCGTCGAGCAGGGTGGCCAGGGTGGCGTCGGCGGCAAGCTGGCGGTTTTCGCCATTGATCTGGATGTCCATGGCATCATTGTCGCATCGCGCGCCGGACCGGCGCGCGATTTCGTTTCATGCGGCAGTGCAGCGTGAGCGGCCGGCGGCCCGGTGGAAAGATGCACCATTCGCCGGCGTACGTCGCGCGCGGTGCCGTGGCCCAACCTACAGGAGTTCCCGATGTCCTCGTCGTTCCGTCCGATCCGTTCCCTCATGGCCGTGGCCATCGCCCTTGCCGCGGCCCCGGCCTTCGCCGAATCCACCTTCAACCAGACCGTCTTCTTCGGCGACAGCCTGACCGACAGCGGCTACTACCGTCCGCTGCTGCCGGCCGCCGTGCAGCCGGTGACCGGCAAGTTCACCACCAACCCGGGCTGGGTGTGGGCGGAATACGTGGCCGATTACTACGGCACCAACGCCGCGCCGAACGGCAACGGCCAGACCGGCGACAACTACGCCATCGGCGGCGCCCGCGTGGCCGCGACCAACCCGCCGTCGGCCCTGGGCGTGGCCCAGCCGATGACCACCCAGGTCGCCAACTACCTCGCCGCCAACGGCGGCAAGGCCAACCCGAATGCGCTGTACACCGTGTGGGGCGGCGCCAACGACCTGTTCGCGATCCAGGCCGGTGCGCCGGTGCAGGCCACCGTCGCCAGCGCCGTGACCGCGCAGGTCGGCATCGTCGGCACGCTGGAGAATGCCGGTGCCCGTTACGTGATGGTCCCGACCATCCCGGATATCGGCCTGACCCCGGCCGCGCGCGCCGGCGGCGCCGTGGGCATGGCCCAGGGCACCGCGCTGGCCACCGCCTACAACAATGCCCTGTTCGCGGGCCTGGAATCGGCCGGCCTGCGGGTGATCCCGCTGGATACCTTCCACATCCTGCAGGAAATCGTCGCCAACCCCGGCACCTACGGCTTCGCCAATGTCACCGGCCAGGCCTGCACGATGGCCCTGCCGACCTGCAACCCGACCAGCCTGGTCGCGCCGAACGCGCAGAACACCTACGTGTTCGCCGACGGCGTCCACCCGACCACCGCCACCCACCAGATCCTCGGCCAGTACGCGCTGTCGATCCTGGAGGGCCCGCGCCTGCAGCAGGTACTGACCCATTCGGCCGCGGCCAGCGGCCGTGCCCGCGCCGACCAGGTCGCCTGGCATCTGGACGGCAAGCCGGATGCCGACGGCATGCGCTGGTGGGGCAGCGTGCGTGGCGACTACCAGCGCTACGACCACGCCGACCTCTACGACGGCCTGGCCCCGGCCGGCCTGTTCGGTATCGACTGGACCCGCGGCGACCTGGTGTTCGGCGGTTTCGCCGGCTACGGCCGCATGGATGCCGACTTCGGCCAGAGCCGTGGCGACTTCACCCGCGACGACACCACCCTGGGCGGCTTCTTCGGCTGGTACACCGGCCCGGTCTGGGTCAACGCGCAGGTCAGCTACAGCTGGCTGGGCTACGACGTGACCCGCAAGGTCCAGCTCGGGCCGGCCACCCGCGAGCACAAGGGCTCGCCGGACGGCAGCAACTTCACCGCCGCGCTCAACGCCGGCTACGAGCTGGGCGAGGGCAGCTTCAAGCACGGCCCGGTGGTTGGCCTGACCTGGCAGCAGGTCAAGCTCGACGGCTATGTCGAGAGCAACGAAAGCGCCACCGCGCTGGGCTACGAGGACCAGGACGTCGACTCGCTGGTCGGTCGCGTGGGCTGGCAGTTCCGCCTCGACAACCTGCCGGTCAAGCCGTACCTGCAGGTGACCTACGACCACGAGTTCGAGGACAACAAGGAAGCCGGCGCGTGGCTGCAGACCATGCCGGACGTGGGTACCTTCCGGGTGCCGGGCATCGACTTCGACCGCAACTACGCCAGCGTCGTGCTGGGCGCGCGCACCGGCCTGTGGGGCCTGCAGAGCAACTTCGGCGTGACCGCCACCACCGCGCAGAAGGGTGCCAGCGACATGTCGTTCTTCGTCAACTTCAGCGGCGCGTTCTGACGGGCTTTCCGTCCGCGTCCGATGTCTGGAAGGGGCCGGCTCGATGCCGGCCCCTTTTTTATTCCGAATGGAGCGGCGCAGGCCCGGCTTGTCGGTGGTTGCCCTGTAGGAGCGGCTTCAGCCGCGACTCGCGGTCAGGCGGTTCGCGGCTGAAGCCGCTCCCACAGCGCAGACATGATTGCGCTCGCACGCGGTGCCCCCTAGACTGGCGCCCACGCCGCGCGGGCGTAGCTCAATGGTAGAGCTGTAGCTTCCCAAGCTACTGACGTGGGTTCGATTCCCATCGCCCGCTCCATCTTCCAGGCACGCCACGGGCCTGAGGCGCCATCCACCGGACCGGGCAAGATGCGTCCGGACCGCTCCGCGCTACCGGCCGCGATGAAGCTCGCCATCCTTTCCCGCAATACCCGGCTGTATTCCACCCGTCGCCTGGTGGAAGCCGCGCGCGCGCGCGGCCATACCGTTCGCATTCTCGACCCGCTGCGCTGCTACATGCGCATCGCCGCCGGCAAGTTTTCCCTGCACTACAAGGGCCGGCAGATCACCGGCTACGACGCGGTGATCCCGCGCATCGGCGCCTCGGTCACCCGCTACGGCACGGCGGTGCTGCGCCAGTTCGAGATGATGGGCACCTACACGCCCAATCCCTCCGACGCGATCCTGCGCGCCCGCGACAAGCTGCGCGCGCACCAGCTGCTGGCCGCACAGGGCATCGACATGCCGGTGACCGTGTTCGGCGACAACCCCGACGACACCCAGGACCTGCTGTCGATGCTGGGGCCGCCCCCGCACGTGGTGAAGCTGAATGAGGGCGCCCAGGGCACCGGGGTGATCCTGACCGAGAAGACCAGCGCCTCGCGCGGATTGGTGGAGGCCCTGCGCGGGTTGTACGCCAACTTCCTGGTCCAGGAATTCATCGGCGAGGCCGACGGCGCCGACCTGCGCTGCTTCGTGGTCGGCGACCAGGTGGTGGCGGCGATGCGCCGGCAGGCCGCCGAGGGCGACTTCCGCTCCAACCTGCACCTGGGCGGGACCGCCGCCCTGGCCGCGGCCACCGATGAGGAGCGCGACGTGGCGGTGCGCTCGGCCCGGGCGCTGGGCCTGGAGGTGGCCGGCGTGGACCTGATCCGCTCGCGCCGCGGCCCGCTGGTGCTGGAGGTCAATTCGACGCCGGGCCTGGAGGGGGTCGAGTCGGTCTGCGGGGTGGACGTGGCCGGGGCGATCATCGCCAATCTGGAGCGGGCAGGGCCGCCGCGCCGGCCAGCGTCTCCTTAGTGGAAATTTAACGGCTGTTTAATCGGCGGGGCGATAGTCTGGCCCCTACCGCAGCTCTGCCCTCGCAGGAAACGGTGAATCGGGATGCTTCGGCCCAGGCGCGTGACCCGCGCCTGGGCCTTTTTCTTGCTTCGGGGGTCATTCCTGATGAAACTGGGGATCCGGCCGGCAGGAACGGCGACGGGTAGCCAGATCAAGGAGGAGTTTGGGATGAAGCGTTACTGCATTGCGATTTTGCTGGTGGTGGCAGGTTATTCCGCGCAGGCGGAGACCATCAGGGGACCCTTGGACATTACCCGTTCGGCTGATCAGGTGACTGCGCAGATCGCGCAGGTCCGCCGGGACATGGCCGACGGCAAGACTTATTCGGAGATCTCGGCCGACAAGCGCGCCGACGTGGATGCCGCCTTGGGGCGCATCTCGGGCCGCTTGGTCCGTGCCGACGGCGCGGTGCTTTCTCCCCATGACCAGATGGAAACCCTGAACGACCAGGAACTGGTCAACACGACGCTCGCCAAGGCACGCGAGGACAGCCGCCTGGTCTGTCGGCGCGAGCGGGTGGTGGGCTCCAACATGGTGACCTCGCAGTGCATGACCGTGGCCCAGCGGCGCCAGCGCCAGCAGGACAGCCAGCAGAACATCAGCACGATGCAGCGCACCGGCAAGCAGATGGATTGACCGCGCAGCGGCGCCGGCAGCGGAAGGGCATGGTCTGCCCCGCTGCCGTCGCCCCTCGGCCCGGCAGGATGGGGGCCGTGAACTTTCCACGAACGGGCGAGTCTCACTGAGGCATGCAACGCGCTCGTGAACACGTTCTTGACCCGCGCCAAGGATGATGGACAGATGGTCCACACGCGCGAGCGGCCTGTCGGCTCCGGAACGGAAGCGGCTGGCGGCAGCGGAACGAATCGAGCGCCGGCATCTCGCCGGACTCCTGCAGAAACATAGAGGTTCAAGTGCGAATTCTGGTAATCGAAGACAACAGTGACATCGCCGCCAACCTGGGCGACTACCTCGAGGATCGCGGGCATACCGTGGACTTCGCCGCCGATGGCGTGACCGGGCTGCACCTGGCGGTCGTCCACGACTTCGATGCGATCGTGCTCGACCTCAACCTGCCGGGCATGGATGGCATCGAGGTCTGCCGCAAGCTTCGCAACGAGGCACGCAAGCAGACCCCGGTGCTGATGCTTACCGCCCGCGATTCGCTCGACAACAAGCTCGCCGGCTTCGATTCCGGGGCCGACGACTACCTGATCAAGCCGTTCGCGCTGCAGGAAGTCGAGGTGCGCCTGAACGCGCTGTCGCGCCGCGGCAAGGGCGTGCATACGCGGGTGCTGGAAACCGGCGACCTGGAATACAACCTTGACACCCTGGAAGTACGCCGCCGCGGCAAGCTGCTGCAGCTCAACCCCACTGCGCTGAAGATCCTGCAGGCGCTGATGGAGGCCGCCCCGGCCGTGGTGACCCGGCAGGAGCTGGAAACCCGGGTCTGGGGCGAGGAGCTGCCCGATTCGGATTCGCTGCGCGTGCACATCCACGGGTTGCGCGCGGTGGTCGACAAGCCGTTCGACGTGCCGCTGATCCAAACCCGCCATGGCATCGGCTACCGGATCGCCGCGCCCGATGCCTGAGCGTAGCGGCGTCGTGCGGCCCGCACAGACGCGCGGCCGGTACCGACGCCGGCTGCGCAGCCGAATCATCCTGTCGATCGTGCTGTTGGGCTTCTGCCTGACCAGCCTGTTCGCGTTCGCCACCAAATGGGCCCGCGCCCGCGTCGAGAACCAGCTCGTCGAAGACGTGATGGAACGCAACATCGACGAGTACGTGCGGCGCTTCTACGCCGATCCCAGCCACAACCCGCCGGTGCCGATCGACCAGATCCGCGGCTGGGTGTATTCGCGCGACAAGCTCGACCGCGTATACGAGGAACACCCCGACTGGGTCGACCTGCAGCCGGGCGTGTACCGGATCATCAGCGGCGTGGACGAGGAGGGCAGGCCGTTCGCCTACCGTCTGGCCGTGCGCAAGACCGACGAGGCCTGGTTCTTCCTCGCCTACGACATGACCCAGGCCCAGCGCGGCGAGGTCCAGCTCAACCGCACGCTGGTGGTCGCGGTGCTGGTGTTCAGCCTGCTGTCGCTGGTGCTGGGCTGGTGGTCGGCATCCAAGGTGATGCGCCCGGTGTCCGACCTGGCCGCCAGGCTGCGCGCCTACCGCGGCGGCACCAGCGAGCCGAAGCCGCTGGCGCCGTACTTCACCGATGACGAGGTCGGCCAGCTGGCCGAGGCACTGGACGATTATTCCAACCGGCTGACCGAGGTCGTCCAGCGCGACCGCGAGTTCAATGCCGACGTCAGCCACGAACTGCGCACGCCGCTGGCGGTGATCCGCGGCGCCACCGAGCTGCTGCTGACCCGGCCGGACATGGACGAGAAGGTCCGCCAGCGCCTGCAGCGCATCCAGCGCGCCGAGCAGCAGTGCAGCGACCTGATCGGCGCGCTGCTGCTGCTCTCGCGCAACGAGCGCGGGCAGGGCAGCAGCAATGTCTGCCGGGTCGCCGAGCAACTGCTTGACGCCCATCGCGCCCAGCTGGGCGGCAAGCCGCTGGAGCTGATCCTGGAAGGCGCCCGCGATGTGGTCATCGACGCCCCGGAATCGGCGCTCTCGGTAGCCCTGGGCAACCTGATCGGCAACGCGGTGAAGTACACCCAGGAAGGCCAGGTACGCGTGCGCGTGCTGGAGGATTCGGTGGAGGTGGTCGACACCGGCCCGGGCCTGAGCGAGGAGGATGCCGCCAAGCTGTTCCAGCGCGGCTATCGCGGTACCCATGCCGGCCACTCGCAGGGTGGCGGCATCGGTCTGTCGATCGTCAGCCGCCTGTGCGACCTGTACGGCTGGCGGGTCGGGGTGAAGCCCGGTGAGACCCGCGGCGTGGTCGCGACCCTGCATTTCTCCGGGGGCTGAGGGCGGTTTCATGCCGTGGGAAGCGCCCTTGTGGGAGCGGCTTCAGCCGCGACTTGTGTCGGCTCGCGGAATGCCCATCGGGGCCGCTCCGTCGCGGCTGAAGCCGCTCCCACAGGGGGGCTCCTGCAGCGCCGCGCCTACATGCCCGCGGCCAGCTGCCGATAGCGCGCATCCAGTTCGCGCGCGCTGGCTTCCAGTCGCACCGGATCACCGTCATTGACCACCACGTCGTCGGCCAGCGCCAGGCGTTGCTCACGACTGGCCTGGGCGGCGATCATGCGGTCGGCGAGGGCGGCATCGATGCCGTCGCGCGCCATCAGCCGCTCGCGCTGCAGTTCAAGCGGCGCATCCACCAGCAGGACGCGGTCGAGCCAGGGATAGGCCTGGCGTCCGCCGGCCTCGGTCAGCAAGGGGATCGCCACGACCACATAGGGACCCGGCGCAGCGCGGCTGCGATCGAGCAGGCGCTGGCGGATGGCTGGATGGGTGATGGCCTCCAGGGCCAGGCGCAGCTGCTCGTCGGCGAAGACCAGCTCGCGCAGGGCACGCCGATCCAGTGTGCCGTCCGCCTGCAGGACCGCCAGGCCGAAGCGCTCGGCGATCGCCGTCAGCACCGGGCCGGGCTCGACCACCTCGCGGGCGACCACGTCGGCATCGACCAGGGTCACCCCAAGCGCCTCGAACTGCCGGCCCAGCGCGCTCTTGCCCGAAGCGATGCCGCCGGTCAGGCCGATGGCGTAGTCGCTCATCGCCCCGACCCGTGACTCAGCCCAGCCCCGCCAGGCGCATGTAGCCACCGACGATCTGGTCGCCCCAGAAGAACACGATCCAGCCGGCGATGGCCAGGTAGGGGCCGAACGGGATCGGCGTGGCGCGGTCGCGGCCCTTGGCCGCCAGCCAGATCGAGCCGATGATCGCGCCGACCACCGAGGAGATCAGGATGATCGGCAGTATCCCCTTCAGGCCGCACCAGGCGCCCAGTGCCGCCAGCAGCTTGAAGTCGCCATGGCCCATGCCCTCCTTGCCGGTGAGCTGCTTGAACAGCCACCACACCGCCCACAGCGAGAAATAGCCCACTGCCGCGCCGAGCAATGCGGGCTTGGCATGCAGGTAGAGATTGTCCATCGAGCCGATCAGGCCCAGCCACATCAGGGGCAGGGTCAGCTGGTCCGGCAGCAGGCGGGTGCGCAGGTCGATGCCCGACAGCGCGATCAGGAAGCAGCTCAGCACGATCGCGCCGAAACCCTGCCAGCCAAAGCCGAAACGCCAGACGCTGGCGACCACCAGCAGCGAGGTCAGCAGCTCGACCAGCGGGTACTGGATCGAGATCGGCGTGTGGCAGTGCCGGCACTTGCCGCGCAGCGCCAGCCAGCTGAATACCGGGATGTTCTCGTACCAGGACAGCTTGTGCTTGCAGTGCGGGCAGTGCGAGGGCTCGACCACGATCCCCGGCGGCGGCGGCTCGTAGATGTCCGGCAGCTCGAGGATCTCGCGCGCGTCGCGCTTCCACTGCCATTCCATGCGCTTGGGCAGGCGCAGGATCACCACGTTGAGGAAACTGCCGATCAGCAGTCCCAGTCCGGCCGTGGCGGGAAAGCCGAGGCCGGGATGCTGGTCGAGAAATGCCATTGCTTACTTATCCGACTACCGAGGCGAGCTTGAAGATCGGCAGGTACATGCCGATGACCATGCCGCCGACGATGGTACCAATGAACACCATCACCATGGGCTCGATCAGGCTGCTCAGCGCGTCCACCGCGTTGTTGACTTCCTGCTCGTAGTACTCGGCCACCTTGAACAGCATCGCGTCCAGGGCGCCGGCCTCTTCGCCGATGCCGGTCATCTGGATCACCATGTGCGGGAACAGGTTGACCTGCTTCATCGCCATGTTGACCGGGTAGCCGACCGAGACGTCGTCGCGCATGCGCAGCACGGCCTGTTCGTACACGCTGTTGCCGGTGGCGCCGGAGACGATGCCCAGCGCCTCGACCAGCGGCACGCCGGCCTTGAAGGTCACCGCGGTAGTGCGGGCGAAGCGTGCGATCGAGCTGTTGTGCATGATCTGGCCGATCACCGGCACCTTCAGCACCAGCCGGTCCATGCCGTGCTGCATCGAGGGCGAGCGCTTGTAGGCGAAGATGAAGCCGATGATGGAGCCCGCCACCACGAACAGCACCAGCCACCACCAGGCCACCATGAAGCGCGAGGCTGCAACGATCATCTGGGTAAAGGCCGGCAGCTCGGCACCGAAGCCCTTGAACACGTCCTCGAACTGCGGCACCACCCACACCAGCAGGATGGAGCTGACCAGCAGCGCCACCGCGATGACCATCGCCGGGTAGAACAGCGCCTTCTTGATCTTGCCCTTCAGGGTTTCGATGTTCTCCTTGTAGGAGGCGATCGTCTCCAGCACGGTTTCGAGCACGCCTGCGCCTTCGCCGGCCTTGACCAGGTTGCGGTACAGCTCGTCGAACTGGACCGGATGCTTGCTGATCGCCTCGTACAACGAGGAGCCGCCTTCGATGTCGGTGCGAATCTGATCGACCATCTTCTTCATGCGCGGGTTCTTGTGCCCGCTGCCGATGATTTCCAGGGCGCTGACGATGGGCACGCCGGACTTCATCATCGTCGCCATCTGCCGGCTGAAGAAGGCGATGTCCTTGGGACTGATCTTGGCCCCTGAAGACCCGAACAGCGGCTTGGGCTTCGGTCGGACCGTGTTCGGCGTAATGCCCTGCTTGCGCAGCTCCGCGCGCAGGGCATTGGCGTTCTTGGCCGCCTGTTCGCCCTTCATCTTGGTCCCGCGTTTGTCGGTCCCCTCCCAGACAAACGGTTGCATCTGGCTGGTGCTGCGATCAACGGGTTCTTTCTTGATGGCGCTGCGCGCTACTGACATGTCATTTCCCCGGACGGCCATCCCCAGGCCGTTACTCGACCGCATGGTAGCCGGTTCCGGCGGGACTGGCACGGGGCGCCGGCCAAGCGTGGAGAAGGTCACGCTTTCCCGCTGCGCCGGCGCACCTTCGGGCCCGACTCGCCAGCCGGAATGTCGGGTCAGGGCAGAAAGTGACCCTTTGCGTCACATGCGAGTTTGGGTCGCAAAAGTGCAGCGCGGGGCTTCCAATCGCGCCGGCAGCTGCCATCATGGCGCCGGGGAGTTCGATTGGGGGTGCCAGAAACTTGGCACGCAACCTGCGACTGACTTCTGGCAGGACTTCCTGCCGGGTGGGTCAGCCATCGCCGGAGGCCCGGCCGGACGCCTTTACACCAACCAAAACCTCTAGGGGATGTACTCATGAAGAAGCAGCAGGGCTTTACCCTGATCGAACTGATGATCGTCGTCGCGATCATCGCCATCCTGGCCGCCATCGCGCTGCCGGCCTACCAGAACTATGTCGCCCGCTCGCAGGTCACCGCCGGCCTGGCCGACATCCGTGGCGGCGTGACCGCGTTCGAAGAGTATGTGCAGCGTGGCAGCGGCGCCGCCGTCACCACCAACCTGATTGGTCTGAAGGGCACCACTACCCGTTGTGCTGTTGCGACCACCGCAGGCGCCGACGGCAAGATCGAATGCACGCTGACGGGCAACCCGAAGGTCCAGGGCAAGAAGATCTCCCTGACCCGCAACTCGGCTGACGGTTCGTGGACCTGCGCCAGCGACGTTGCCGCCAACTTCAAGCCCTCGGGCTGCCAGTAAGCTGTCGCCAGCATAGTCATCGACTATGCGAGAACCCCCGGCAACGGGGGTTTTTTATTACGCGAACGCAGGGGGCGTTATGCGCGGACAGAAGGGCTTTACCCTAATCGAACTAATGATTGTTGTGGCGATCATCGCCATTTTGGCGGCAATTGCGCTGCCTGCCTACCAGTCATACGTCACCAGGTCGCAATTGACCGCCGCATTGGCAGACATCAATGCGGGAAAGTCACTGTTCGAATCGCAGATCATCGCAAACAACGTGACCAGCTTCAGTGCGACGGACATAGGTCTGCGTACTCAGACCGCGCGGTGCAGTCAGGTCCAGGTCGCCGCCCAGGCCGATGGCTCGGGCTACATCCGTTGCACCGTAGTTGGTAATCCCGTGGTCAGCGGCAAGCTGATTTCGCTTCAGCGAGGGAGCGATGGCGTCTGGGCGTGTCAGGGTGCCGCCACTATTCCTGGCTACCTGCTTCCGTCGGGCTGCCAATAACGATTCGAGGGGCTGCAGGTGTCGATGGCTGGAAGTAGGACAATGTCTTGGGGGATCGCCGCGGCGCTGGTCGCGGCCGTGCTATTGGCGTTCTGGCCTGGGCTCTCGGGTGGCTACCTGTTCGACGACTATCCCGTCGTATACAAGAACGAGCTGATCCAGCTGACTGCGTTGGATTGGCCATCGCTGAAGCGGGCCCTGGGCGGATTCGCCGTCGGCGAATTCGGTCGTCCCCTCGCCACATTGAGCTTCGCCCTGAACTATCTGGCGGGGGGCGACAATCCCTGGGGCTACAAGCTTGTCGGCGTCCTTATCCATGCATTCAATGTGTTGCTGGTGTGGAAGTTGCTGCTTGCCATCACCTCTGCTCCCGAAGCCCGGCTGGATCGGGCCGCATCGTCCTGGATGTCGGTAATCGGGGCTGCGTTGTGGGCCTTGCATCCGTTACAGGTCTCATCAGTTCTGTATATCGTCCAGCGCATGGAGGTGCTGGCTACGACCTTTGTGTTCATTTCGTTGCTGGTGTACGTGAAAGGACGTCGTCGCCAGATCGACGGAATCAGGGGTGGTTGGGCCCTGCTCGTGCTGTCAGCCGTAATCGCTGCATTGGGTCTACTCAGTAAGGAAACCGCAGCGCTTGCCGGGCTGTTCGCGCTCTGCATCGAACTCGCACTGTTCGGGTTTCGTGCGCGGAACCCCCTGGATTCCCGCTGGTTGAAGATCGCCTACTCAGTCGTGATGCTGGTAGCCTCGGTCCTGGCGATTCATCTATGTATCAAGTACGCCAGTCCGGAAACTTATACGGGCCGGTGGTTCACCGGCGGAGAGCGCCTGCTGACCCAGTTGCGGGTGTTGCCGCTGTACCTGCTGCAGATGCTGTTCCCGGCCCCGCATCTGATGCACTTCTATTACGACGACCTCGTGGCTTCGCGATCGCTGTTGGATCCCGTCACTACGCTGCTCGGCGGTCTGTTGCTCGCCGGCGTGCTGGTGACCGCCTTCCTTGTCCGTCGGCGCCTGCCATTGGTCGCATTGGGCATCCTGTGGTTCTTTGCTGGCCACGCGATGACAAGCGGTCCGCTCAATCTCGAATTGGTCTTCGAGCATCGCAACTACTTCGCGCTGCTGGGCGTCGTAGTGGCGTGCTTGTCGGCCATGCACGCCGTCATCGGGGGTGTAAACCAGCGGACTCTCACCTTGGTTTCTATGGTTCTGGTCGTCGGGCTCTCCGGCCTGACCTGGCTGCGATCGGCTACTTGGGGAGATCCGCTAATGTTGGCGACCGAACTGGCCCAGGAGAATCCCAGGTCCGCGCGTGCAGCGACTGACCTGGCCGAACAGTACATGCTGCTTTCGGGCATGCAGTCGTCGTCACCATTCTATGAGTTGGCGCGCAATGAGTACCTTCGGGCTGCAACGTTGCCGCAGGCATCGCCACTGCCGGAGGTCGGTCTGTTGCTGATGATTGGAGCGAGTGGAGGGCAAGACGACCCCGCTGTGTGGGCGTCGTTGCAGCAGAAGCTGCGCAATAGCCCCTTGGGGCCGCAAGAGAAGCTCGCTGTCAGATCGCTTATTAAGCAGTTCGATGACGGACTATCGATCAATGTGCCGTTGCTGGACGACACGATCGGATTGCTCTTGCAGCGAGTTCGGCCGGACCCAGTCGCGTACGCAATATACGCGGACTTCTTGCTGCGCGCCGATCGCGGTGACGACCGCGCTGTCAAACTCTACGTAGAGGCATTCAGGGTTTCGGGTAGGGACAAGGCTTATCTTCGGCGTATTGAAAAAGATCTTACAGCCGCCGGGCACCAGGATATCGCTCAAAGGGTTCTAGAACTCGCAGCAGCGCAATCCTGAGCCATTTGTCTTTAAAGGCTGATCGATGTGATTACTCCAGCGACCTCGGCTGCACGGTCATCCCAACTGGCGACTGGCACGTGGCGAGTTGGATTGTCGGCTTTTGCGAGTTGTCGGCTGATCATCTCGGACAAGGAAGCGGGGGATCCCGGTGTGTACAGCAAAACGTCGTGGACCTCCGCCAGTCTTGGGATGTCACCGACGCTGGCGGCCACGATGGGTCTGCCGCACGCCAGGGATTCATGGAGTTTCAGTGGATAGCAGTACCGGCCGAACTCATCGTCTCGATTGCAGACAACGGAGACGTCCAGGCTATTGATCAGGAATGGCACTGACTGCCAGGTGAGCACGCCCAGATCAATAATACGTGGGTGGCGGTAAAGGTTCGGCGTGCTGTCTCGGGGGCCGGCAACCACCAGATGTAGATCAGGAATGGATTCGGCCAGCTGCATGAAGCCGATGAACATGTCTTCGATGCCACGGTCCGCAGTCAGGGCGCCGGCGCATCCGATCAGTTTTGCTGATAGCGGAAGGCCGAGTTTCGATCTGCAAACGTCACGTTCCATTGGATGAAAGATGTTTGCTGCAGCCGCATTTCCTACGACGTGAATCTTTCCACTGGGAGGCATCCAACTGGCCACATAATCCGCTAGAGATTGGCTGGCTGCGGTGAGAGCCGTCGCCCTCCGGCAAGCACGTTGAAATAGACCGGCAACGCCCGGTATGCGCGTCAGGCCGAAGCTCTCGTAATTGTCGTAGAGATCGATCACGCAGGGGATGCCAAGCCTCTTGGCGATCGCCTGGCCGAGAATTGCGCAGGGCGCATCGGAGCTCGCCCAGACGACTTCTGGCGGATTCCCCGTCGAGCGCAACTGCTGGATTTGCCTGCCGAGTTCGAATATCCCCCAGGGAAGGATGTTGATCGACGTCCACTGCACGCCGTTGGGTGAGCGGTGATGGTGCCGGTCGCGTCGGCGATAGCTCAACGCAATACCACTCACCTGGTGGTCGCGCCGGGCCAGTCCTTCTGGAATCTCATACAAACGCCCATACCGATCATCCAGCAGGTCGCGGGCGGTGTACTGGCGCTTGCATAGGACGAGGACATGCATTGGATTACGCAGGCAGGTATTCTGTTTGGGCTCCCATGATCCGATAGGACGGTGGCGGGCGCCAGTCTTCAGGGGGAGCGAGTGCGATGGACGCGATGGAAGCTCTGCGATCGGCTGGAAACCGATTGCGGTTCGGGAGTGGGCCGGGGATCGTACAAAGTCTTCTCCGACGTCTGTTCAGGCGGGCTCGCGGACGGCGCACCATTCGGGATTTCGACGGCCGGTTCATCATGAACCTTGATCTGGCCGAACATATGCAGCGCCGGATCTTCTGGATGGGCTATTACAATCTTCGCCTGGTGCCGGTGCTCGATCAGCTGTTGAAGCCTGGCATGGTGGCCGTGGACGTGGGTGCCAACATCGGGGAAGTAAGCCTGGTCGCCGCCAATAGGGTAGGCCCCACCGGCCGCGTGATCGCGTTCGAGCCAGCTCCGGCGATTGCGGACGAACTGGAAGCGCATCTTCGCTCCAACGGGTTGCACGCGGTGGTCGACCTGCGTCGTCAGGGACTTGCCGATGCCGTGGGCAGGCTACCCTTGTACGGTTCATGCGGCCAGGGGAGTTCCGACGACCCGCATCGCGGCCTCGGCAGCTTGCATGGTGTGCCCGGGAGCGATCCCGTCATCGCTGAAGTCGAGATCACGACGCTCGATGCGGCGGTCCAGTCACTCGGCTTGTCCCGTCTGGATCTGCTCAAGGTTGATATCGAGGGAGGGGAGCTACCCTGTCTGCGCGGAGCGCGAGAGACCCTCCAAAAATTCCTTCCCGTCGTGGCGGTAGAAGTCCAGGCGCAGTCTTCGGGCGCAGCTGGCTACCGCGGTCGCGACATCCTCGACCATCTGAGTCCTCTGGGGTATCGCTTCTATTGTCTGGAGAAGAAGGGGCGACTGAGGCCGGTGAGCTCGGATACCTTGACGGATTACCAGGATGTGATCTGCGTGGCCGGTCCACGATTGGCGATAGAGCCGCAGTGATCTGGTTGCTGGCCAGTCGCTGGGAGCAAGGGGGCCTTGAGCGGGTGCAGTACAACCTTGCACGCGCACTCGCACGCAGTGGGCGATCCGTACGTATCGTTGCGGGAAGAGATCTTGGTGGTCCGGGAATGGAAGGGGAGGTGGACTTCATTGCACCGCTGGGTGCCTTGCAGTTCCTCTGGAGATTAGTCGGCCACGTGCGGCGGGAGCGTCCGCAGGTAGTGGTGACCACGTCCAACGACGTGGCGGTCTGGATGCTACTCTGCCGCCGCTGGTTGTTTCCCGACGTCGCCGTGGTGGTCTCGCAGCATCTCTCGATCTCAGCACCGATCCGGCACGCGGAGGGAGGCAGGTGGCTGAAGCTCGAGCTCGTCCGCCGCGCCATGCGTTGGGCCTTCGGGTCCGCCGATGCGCTGATCGCCGTTTCCCAAGGTGTCGCCGAAGACATGTGTCGGCAACTCGGCTTGGACCGGGTGAGGGTCACTGTCATATACAACCCTGTTGTGGGCGTGGGGCGGAGGTCGCCAAAGCCTCCATTAGAGTCAGCGCCATGGCCTTTTCCCGACGACGGCGTGCCCGTGGTCGCATTCGCTGGAAGGCTTTCGACCGAAAAGCGCCCGGATCTGCTCCTGGAGGCGTATCTGCGCGTGCGCCGCGAAAGGCCGGCCAGGCTGTTGTTTCTCGGAGACGGATCGATGTGTACGCAATTGCAAGCTGCGATCTCAGCCGCTGGCGTCGATGCGGATTGTGCGATGCCGGGAGTGGTCGACGACGTTCTGCCATGGCTGGAGCGTTGCAGGCTGCTCGTGTTGCCGTCCGACTACGAAGGCTTTGGCAACGTGCTGGTGGAGGCGATGCACGCAGGCATCCAGGTCATTTCGACGGATTGCCCCAGCGGCCCGTTCGAGATCCTGGCGGGCGGGTTGTTCGGACAACTGGTTCCAGTCGGTGCGGTCGGGCCGATGGCCGAAGCGATGTTGGCCAGTATCGATGGCAGGTTCCATATTGACGCTGACGCACTGCGCCAGCGCGCCGAAGCGTTCTCCATAGCGCGAGCGTGTGCTGCCTATGAAGAGATGTTTGATTCTCTCCCTGCTCGAAGGGTACCGCCGGTGGCGGAGAGCTGAAGGGCGATCCACGCTGCCACGGCCATTGATGCTTCTGCTGCGATGATCATCCAGGTCGCGCCCATGACCCCGTGCCGGGGCACCAGCCAGGCACTCAACAGGCTCATCAACACGATCCCGCACCCTTCGATGAAGGTCTTGCGCAACTTCATTCCTCGCCCGACCAAGGCATTGCACGCCATCTGCCGCAAGCTGTAGGCAAGCACAAACGCTCCCATCCACCGCAGCGCCGGCGTGGCTGCTGCGAAGTCATGGCCAAGCAGTCGGGGTAGAAGCGGGGCGCCGAGCCACAGTGCGAGCGCGGCGAAGAGCGAATACCCGATGGCTGCCGTGGCCATGCCGGCGATCAGGTGCCGATGGTGGCCTGCCTGGTGGTCGCCGCGAAACAGACGCGGCAAGGCCGACATGACTATGGCGTCCAAGGGCATGGCCAATACCGCGCAGATTCGATAGGTCGCGGCGTACAGGCCTGCCGTTGCGTCGCCGCCGGCGTGGAGGACGAAGGATTTGTCCAAGGTCGTGACGCTGGTTGCGGTGGTCCAGCTCGCCGCGTGTCCGACGCCGTGCCGCAGGTCGCTGGTGTCGATGTCGACGTGCGCGCTGGCTGGGCCGAGCAGCATGCGTGCCGAAAGCAAAGCGAAACCGGCGCCAACCACGGACGCGATCAGGTGAAGACCGAGGTAGTGGGTCAGGTCCCGCGTGATCGGGAGGGTGCTGAACAGCGCGATGGCTAGCAATCGCAGCCCAGCGCTCACCGCAGGCAAGGCCGCCGACCAGCCGAGGCGTTCATTGGCCGAGAACGCGAATACCGCATTGGTGACAAGAGGGTAGGCGATGATTTCCGACATCGCGACGAGTGTGATGGTCAGGGTCGGCAGCGCATCGCGATGAGCCGCGAACAAGAAGAATCCCAACGCTAAAGGCAGGCTCGTGGCTGCACACATCACCAGCGTCTGCTTCCAGTAGCGGGGGAAAAGTCGGCGATCCCGCACGCTGTACTGATACATCAGCATGCCGCTTCCCAAGCCGACGAGCCCCGCCAATGCCGATGCGATGCCGACAACGCCGGAGAAGAGGCCGTAGTCCTGCGCACCGAGAGTGCGGGCGGCGACCACGACCCATCCGGCTAGGCACAGCAGGCGTACGCCTTGCCAAAACATGACGCGCAGCGAGGTTTTGGCCAGCTTGCCCGGTCTCCAGCGGAGCCTCCTCAAGGCTCGAGCCTCGGTGTGATACCCAGCAAACGGCGGAATTTTTCTCCGAATACCGGCCACGCGAAACGTGAGGCGTGGCCGTTGATGCTGGAAGGGAACAAGTTTTCGAGCAGGAGCTTGCGGGTGGTTGCCGCAAAGGCCTGCGCGATGCCGGTCGGGATGAGAAAGCCGGATGTCCCGTCATTGACGGCATCCACAACCCCACCCGTTGCATACCCCACCGTCGCCAACCCATGCGCAGCCGCCTCGATCGCCACCATGCCGAACCCTTCCGGATCCCCGGGAATCTCCCTTACCGGGAAGACATGGACCGCCGCCGCCCGGTAGGCCTGCGAGAGCAGCGCCGGATCGGTGATCGCGCCTACAAAATGCACCTGCGACTCCAGGCCGTTGGCGCGCGCTTCGGCGAGGATGCTCTCGCGCGACTGGCTGCGCGCGGCCAGGGCATCGTTGGCGACATCGCCCACCACCACGAGTTGGACATCCGGATGCGTGGCGGCGATCAGGGGCAGGACATCGCGGACGAACTCACGCAGCCCTTTCCGTTCGGTGAGCCGGCCGACCGACAGCAGGATCGGGCCGGGGCCCAGGCAGTGCCTTTGGCGGAAGAGGCTGCCTTCATCGCCCGTCGGCGGGCCGGGAAGCTCGACGCCGGGATGCAGGATCTCGATTCTGGAAGGCGCGACCCCGCGCGCGATCGCCAGCGCCCGGGTCGGGTTGCTGTTGGCGATCACCAGGTCCATGCGACGGATGAAGGGCAGCCAGCCCCAGGCATAAAGCGGGTGCTGGATCCCGATATCCAGCCCATGCAGATAGACCGCCGCACGCGCACCGCTGGCGCGAGCGGTCAGCCAGGCGATCGGAGCGGTCAGTCCGCTGCCCGCGAGCACGATGTCCGGACGCCGAAGCCGGGCCACGCGCACACCGCGCCAAGCAGCGGCCAGAAGGAATCGCCACAGCGGCTTTCCGCAGACGCCGTGCAGCTGGATCCGCTCGCTGGCCGGAAGGCTGGAGTCCGCCGGCGCCACCACATCCACTTCGGCGGCCCTGGCCAGTTCGTCGGCCATGTGCCAGTTCAGCCGTTCCATGCCGCCCAGCAGCGGGGGCAGATTGCGCGTCACCAGCAGGACCCGCAGCAACTCAGCCATCGCGCCGATACGTCAGGTTGGTGATCTGCTCGGAGATCAGCCCGATCAGGAACACGATCACCGCGGCGCTGAACAGCAGTGCGCTCATGTTGGTGAAGCGGTGCATGGTCGCGAACGTGTAGCCGTAATACCCCAGTCCGGTCAGGAAGAACGCCAGCGCCACCGGGGCGAACAGCTTCAGCGGCGAGTAGAGCGTGGCGATCTTGAAGATGATCAGCAGGAAGCGGATGCCGTCCTTGACCGGTCGGATATGGCTGCCGTTGCCGACCCGCCTGGCAACCGGGATCGGCACGTAGGCCACCGGGTAGGCGCTGCGGAAGAACGCCATCGTGCTGGTGGTCGGGTAGCTGAAACCGTTCGGCAGCAGGTGCAGGAACTCGCGGAACTTCTCCGCGCGCACCGCGCGGAAGCCGGAGGTGAGGTCCTTGATCGCGAAGCCGGTCATGTGGCTGGCCAGCCAGTTGTAGAAGGTGTTGGCCGCGCCGCGATGGAAGTTCGCCTGGCCGCTGCCGTCGCGGGCGCCGACGACCATGTCGTAGCCCTCCTCGAGCTTGGCCAGCAGGGCCGGGATGCTGGCCGCGTTGTGCTGGCCGTCGGCATCCATGAATACGAGGATGTCGCCGGTGGCGGCGCGGGCGCCGCGCTTGATCGCCGCGCCGTTGCCCATCGAGTACGGGCTGCCGAGCACGCGCGCGCCCAGCGCGGCGGCCACGGCGGCGGTGTCGTCGGTCGAGCCGTCGTTGACGACGATGAGCTCGGCGTCCGGGAACTGCAGGCGCAGCGCCGGCAGTGTCTGTTGCAGGCCTGCCGCCTCGTTCTTGGCGGGCAGGACGATACTGATGCGGTTCAAGTGCTATCCCCAGGGTTCCCCGGTGGGCATGGTAATCGGTCCCCGGGCCCGCGGTCAGCGCCCTGCGTCGCGGACCGCGAACCCGGTCCGGGCGACTGGCAAGGAAATTGCAGTAATCTTGGCGGGTTGCTGGGGAATCATCGGAATACATGAACGCCGTAACCGCAAATCTGGTGGGGATCACCGGTATCGCCCGTCGCCTGGTGCAGGACGGGGTCCTGGAGGAAGCCGCGGCCCGGGCCGCCATGGACCAGGCCGGGGCCGCCAAGGTGCCGCTGCCGCAGTGGTTCGCCGAGAAACGCCTGGTCACCGCCGCGCAGCTGGCCGCCGCCAATGCGGTCGAGTTCGGCATGCCGCTGCTCGACGTGTCCGCCTTCGACGCCAGCCAGAACGCGGTCAAGCTGGTCAGCGAGGAACTGCTGCAGAAGCACCAGGTGCTGCCGCTGTTCAAGCGCGGCAACCGGCTTTTCGTCGGCGTCAGCAACCCGACCCAGACCCGCGCGCTGGACGACATCAAGTTCCATACCAACCTGGTGGTCGAGCCTATCCTGGTCGACGAAGACCAGATCCGCCGCACCCTGGAGTCCTGGCAGGCCAACCACAGCAACATCGGCGAGGCGCTGGGGGGCGACGAGGAAGGCATCGGCACGCTCGACGTGGATGCCGGCGGCGACGCCGACATGGCCGGCGGCGATACCGGCGTGGACGCCAAGGGCGACGACACCCCGGTGGTGAAGTTCGTCAACAAGGTGCTGGTCGATGCGATCCGCAAGGGCGCCTCGGACATCCACTTCGAGCCCTACGAGGACGACTACCGGGTCCGTTTCCGCATCGATGGCCTGCTCAAGAACGTCGCCCGTGCGCCGGTCAAGCTCAACCAGCGCATTGCCGCGCGCCTGAAGGTCATGTCGCAGCTGGACATCGCCGAGAAGCGCGTGCCGCAGGACGGCCGCATCAAGCTCAACCTGTCCAAGACCAAGCAGATCGACTTCCGCGTCAGCACGCTGCCGACGCTGTTCGGCGAGAAGATCGTGCTGCGTATCCTCGACGGCAGCGCGGCCAAGCTGGGCATCGACAAGCTCGGCTACGAGCCCGAGCAGCAGAAGCTGTTCCTGGACGCCATCCACAAGCCTTACGGCATGGTGCTGGTGACCGGCCCCACCGGCTCGGGCAAGACGGTGTCGCTGTATACCGCGCTGGGCATCCTCAACGACGAGACGCGCAACATCTCCACCGCCGAGGACCCGGTGGAAATCCGCCTGCCGGGCGTGAACCAGGTCCAGCAGAACAACAAGCGCGGCATGACCTTCGCCGCCGCGCTGCGCTCGTTCCTGCGCCAGGACCCGGACATCATCATGGTCGGCGAAATCCGCGACCTGGAAACCGCCGAGATCGCCATCAAGGCCGCGCAGACCGGCCACATGGTGCTGTCCACGCTGCATACCAATGACGCGCCGCAGACCATCGCGCGCCTGATGAACATGGGCATCGCCCCCTACAACATCACCAGCTCGGTGACCCTGGTGATTGCGCAGCGCCTGGCGCGGCGCCTGTGCTCGGCCTGCAAGCGGCCGGTGCAGCTGCCGGAGAACGCGCTGCTGGCCGAGGGATTCACCCCCGAGCAGCTGGCCGCGGGCATCGACCTGTACGAGCCGGTCGGCTGCGAGGAGTGCACCGAGGGCTACAAGGGGCGTACCGGCATCTACCAGGTCATGCCGATGACCGACGAGATCGCCACGATCGTGCTCGCCGGCGGCAATGCGCTGCAGATCGCCGAGGCCGCCGCCGCGATCGGGGTCAACGACCTGCGCAAGTCGGCGCTGCTGAAGGCTTCGCAGGGCATCACTTCGCTGGCCGAGATCAACCGCGTCACCAAGGATTGAGTTTCCGGGGTGGAAGGCAACAGGCAGAAGGCCGCCCCAGGGCGGCCTTCTGTTGTCCGGAGCGCGGCCTGGCCGCCTATTCCATCCCGAGCTTCTTGAGCTTGTAGCGCAGCGCCCGGAAGGTGATGCCGAGCTGGGCGGCGGTGCGGGTCTTGTTCCAGCGGTTCTCTTCCAGCGCCTTCTGGATCGCCGCGCGCTCGAGCTGCTCGATGTAGGAGGGCAGCGCGGCGCTGGTCGGGTCGATGTCGAGGACCGCTTCGGCCAACTCCTGTGCGATCGCGGCGGTGGCCAGGCGGGCGCTGCCATTGCCCTGCGGCAGGCGCAGGTCGCTGGCGCTGATCTGGTCGTCCTCGGCCAGCGCCAGGGCGCGTTCGAGGATGTTTTCCAGCTCGCGTACGTTGCCGGGGAAGCGGTAGTGGTCCAGGGCTTCCAGGGCCGAGGGCGACAGCAGCGGGATCGAGCGGCCATGCCCGCGCGCCAGCCGCGCCAGGATCGCCGCGGCCAGCTGCGGCAGGTCGCCGCCGCGCTCGCGCAGCGGTGGCACGCGCAGCTCGATCACGTTGATGCGGTAGTACAGGTCATGGCGGAAGCGGCCTTCGGCGACCAGGTCGGCGAGGTCCTTGTGGGTCGCCGAGAGGATGCGCACGTCGACCGGGATCTCGCTCGCAGCGCCGACCGGGCGCACCGACTTTTCCTGGATCGCGCGCAGCAGCTTGACCTGCATCTGCAGCGGCAGCTCGGCGATCTCGTCCAGGAACAGCGTGCCGCCGTTGGCGGCCTGGAACAGCCCCGGCTTGTCAGTGTGGGCGCCGGTGAAGCTGCCCTTCTTGTGGCCGAAGAACTCGCTCTCCATCAGCTCGGCCGGGATCGCGCCGCAGTTCACCGGCACGAACGGCCCGGCGCTGCGCGCGCCTTGTTCGTGGATGGTGCGCGCGACCAGTTCCTTGCCCACGCCCGATTCGCCGAGGATGTAGACCGGCGCCTGGCTGCGCGCGACCTTGGCGATCGTCGCGCGCAGGGACTCCATCGCGGCCGAGTCGCCGAGCAGGCGGCTGGCCTGCTCCGGCGGCGGAGGCGGCGGGGCGGGGCGCTCGGCGTTGTTCAGTTCCAGGGCGTGGCGGACCAGGCCGCGCAGCACCGCGATGTCGACCGGCTTGCTGACGAAGTCGAAGGCGCCGGCCTTCAGCGCCTCCACCGCCAGGTCCATGCTGCCGAAGGCGGTGATCATCGCCACCGGGGTGCGCGGATGGTTGCGCGAGATCTCGGTCACCAGCTCGATGCCGTTGCCGTCGGGCAGCCGCATGTCGGTGATGCACAGGTCGTAGGGATTGTTGGCGAGCAGCTCGCGCGCTTCGGCCAGGTTGGCGGCGGTGCTGATTCTCAGGCCCATCCGGCCCAGGGTCAGGACCAGCAGTTCGCGGATATCGCGTTCGTCGTCGACGACCAGGGCGCTTCGGCTTTCGTTCATGAATGTGGAAGATAGCTGAAGGGGCCAGATGCGACAAATATTGCCGGTTTCTGACCGCCGACGGCAGGGGGGGCTGGCTGAATGGCCGGCCCGCCTGTTCAGGCCGAGAGCATGGTGTGCGGGCCGGGGAGGGTAATGCGGAAACAGGCGCCGCCCGCCGGCACCGCCACGTATTCCAGCCGGGCCTGGTTGGCCCGGCAAAGCTCGCGGGCGATGTACAGCCCCAGCCCGGTGCCATGCTCGGAGGTGGTGAAGAACGGGCGGAACAGCTGGGCGGCCACCGCTTCGGGAATGCCTGGACCGCGATCCATCACGTCGATCACCGCGGTGCGTTCCATCGCCGACACGCGCAGGCGCACCCGCGCCGGTTCGTCCATCGTGCGGCCGTACTTGAGCGCGTTGTGGACCAGCGCGGTGAGGATCTGGTGCAGGTGCTTGGGATCGACCAGGGCCTGGACCGAGGTCTGGCTGATCACCGCCTCCAGGCTGTCGTTCTCGACCGACAGCGTCTGCCGGTATTCCAGCACGAAGCGGCGCACGAACGAGACCAGGTCCAGGTTCTCCGGATTGGCGCGCTCGCGGCGGGCCAGGCCGAGCACGCTCTCGACGATGCCGTTGGTGCGCTGGCATTGCTGGTTGATGATCTGCAGCAGGCGGCGGTCGGCCTCGCCGATGGCGGGTGATTCCTCCAGCAGCTGGGCGGCATAGGTGATCGCCGCCAGCGGGTTGCGGATCTCGTGGGCCAAGCTGGCAGAGAAGCGGCCCAGCGCCGACAGGGTCAGCGATTCGGCCCGCCGCGACACCACGGTGGCGTCGTCGAGGAAGATCAGGGTCAGGTCGCTGTCGGCCAGCAGGCGGGCGAAGCGCGGCTGCACCTCGGGCTGGTCGGGCGAGAGCTGCAGCGGGGTGTCTTCCTGCTGCCAGCCGTTGCGCCAGCGCTGCAGCCGACGCGCCAGTTCCGGCGCCGCGCTGGAGAGCTCCAGCTGGCCGCTGATCGTATTGCCCTCCGCGTCGCCGATCAGCACCGAGGCGGCCTCGTTGGCCAGGGTGATGCGGTTGCCCGCGTCGACGACCAGCACGCCGGTGCGCATGCGCCGGATGATCAGTTCGTTGACCTCGAACAGGTTGGCCACCTCGGCGCCGCGGCGATCGGCCACCACCTGGTTGCTGCGCGCGCGCTGGCCGATCTGGTAGCAGATGTAGGCCAGGGCCAGGTAGCTGGTGGCGAACATCGCCAGCTCGGCCAGGCTGCGGTTGCTCGGGCTGCCCTCCAGCGTGCTCCAGATGAACTCCAGTGCCGTGGCGACGCTGGCGATCACCGCGATCGACATCCCCAGCCGCAGCGGCAGCAGCATGCCGGCGGCGGCGATGTTGAACAGCAGCATCATCGAGATGCCGGCGCTGGCGGCGGGCAGGGCATGTGTCATCAGGGTCGCCGCGGCGATGTCGGCGATGACCGAACAGAACACGATCGCGTGGAGCCAGCGCTCGTTGCGGCCCCAGGCCAGCAGGGCCAGGGCGAGCAGCAGGTAGCCGACCGCGACGGCGTCGGCCAGCAGGGGCATCCGCGCTTCGCCGGCCATGGCCGCCAGCGGGCTGAATACGAGGGCGGCGATCAGCCCGGCGACCAGCACGCGGTAAAGCGCGAAGAAATACAGCTCGCGCCGGGGGATCGACTCGATCCGGTCGATGAGTGAAGCGCTGGGTGACAAACCGAACCCCTTCGGCTGGACAGGAACCGAGTATAGGCGGCTGCCGCCGTGTGCGCCGGCTGGCGGCGGTCGCGGTGAACGTCGCCGATCCGGACGGCACCAGAGCAGGTGCCGTCAACTTTTGCGCCCCGGGCCCCCGTGGGCGACAATAGGCGGCCCGCTTGCGCCCCAGGTCGCCGTTTCCGGCCACCGGCGCGCGCTCCCAGCGGTCGTTTCCTATTTCCCACGGTGACGCATGAATTTCCACGAATACCAGGCAAAACAACTGCTTGCCGAATACGGCATCCCGGTCCCGGCCGGCAAGGTCGCGGCTACTCCGGACGAAGCGGTCGAAGCCGCCAAGGCGCTGGGCGCCGGGCCCTGGATGGTCAAGGCACAGATCCATGCGGGCGGCCGCGGCAAGGCCGGCGGCGTCAAGTTCTGCAAGACCGTCGATGACGTGAAGGCCGCTGCCGGCAAGATGCTCGGCACCAAGATGGCCACCTACCAGACCGCCGGCGTCGAGCTGCCGATCAACCTGGTGCTGGTGACCACCGCCGGCGAGATCGTCAAGGAGCTGTACCTGTCGGTGCTGGTCGATCGCGGCACCAGGACCATCAGCTACATCGCCTCGTCCGAGGGCGGCATGGAGATCGAGCAGGTCGCCGCCGAGACCCCGGACAAGATCCACACGCTGAACGTGGACTTCGTCGAGGGCGTGCAGGGTTACCACGGCCGCGACATCGGCTTCAAGATGGGGCTGACCGCCAAGCAGGCCGGCCAGTTCGCCAACATCATGGTGAACCTGTACCGCATCTTCAACGAAAAGGACCTGGCGCTGGTTGAGATCAACCCGCTGGCGATCCTCGACGACGGCAACCTGTACGCGCTGGACGGCAAGTTCAACAGCGACGACAACGCCAACTTCCGCCACAAGGAACTGGTCGCCATGCGCGACAAGTCCCAGGAAGACGAAACCGAAGTCACCGCTTCGGAGCTGGACATCAACTACGTCACCATGGACGGCAACATCGGCTGCATGGTGAACGGCGCCGGCCTGGCGATGGCCACGATGGACGTCATCAAGCTCAACGGCGGCGAGCCGGCGAACTTCCTGGACGTCGGCGGCGGCGCGAACAAGCAGCGCGTGATCGAGGCCTTCAAGCTGATCCTGTCCTCGGACAAGGTCGAGGGCATCTTCGTCAACATCTTCGGCGGCATCGTCCGCTGCGACATGATCGCCGAGGGCATCATCGCCGCAGTGAAGGAAGTGGGCGTCAAGGTGCCGGTGGTCGTGCGCCTGGAAGGCACCAACGTGGAAGAAGGCAAGCAGCTGCTGCGCGACAGCGGCATGGCCATCATCCCGGCCGACAACATCAACGACGGCGCCAAGAAGGTCGTTGAAGCGGTCAAGAACGCCGCCTAACCCACGTCACCGAAGGAATTCTCATGTCTGTTTTGATCAACAAGAACACCAAGGTGATCGTGCAGGGCTTCACCGGCCAGCAGGGCACCTTCCACGCCACCCAGATGATCGAGTACGGCACCCAGGTGGTCGGCGGCGTCACCCCGGGCAAGGGCGGCACCACCCACATCGACCTGCCGGTGTTCAACACCGTCGCCGATGCGGTCGCCAGCACCGGCGCCGATGCCTCGGTCATCTACGTCCCGCCGCCGTTCGCGGCCGACGCGATCCTGGAAGCCGCCGCGGCGGGCATCAAGGTCATCGTCTGCATCACCGAGGGCATCCCGGTGCTGGACATGCTGCGCGTCAAGAACGTGCTGACCCGCTCGCATCCGGACACCGTGCTGATCGGGCCGAACTGCCCCGGCGTGATCACCCCGGGCGAGTGCAAGATCGGCATCATGCCGGGCCACATCCACATGCCGGGCAAGATCGGCATCGTCTCGCGTTCGGGCACGCTGACCTACGAAGCGGTCAAGCAGACCACCGAAGTGGGGCTGGGCCAGTCGACCTGCATCGGTATCGGCGGCGACCCGATCAACGGCCTGAACTTCGTGGACTGCCTCAAGCTGTTCAACGAGGACCCGCAGACCGAAGGCATCATCATGGTCGGCGAAATCGGCGGCGACGCCGAGGAAGCCGGTGCCGAGTACATCGCCAAGCACGTGAAGAAGCCAGTCGTCGGCTTCATCGCCGGCGCCTCGGCCCCGGCCGGCAAGCGCATGGGCCACGCCGGTGCGATCGCCTCCGGCGGCAAGGGCACCGCGGAAGGCAAGTTTGCCGCGATGGAAGCGGCCGGCGTCACCACCGTCCGCTCGCCGGGCGACCTGGGTGCGGCGATCGCCGCGCGCCTGAAGAAGTAAGTCGCCGCAGCAGTGGCGTCACGGAAAGCCGCCTTCGGGCGGCTTTCCTGTTTCTGCGTCTGTAGTGACGGCACGAGCTGCGCCTGCCACCGCTGTCCTCGCTCAGGCCTCCTCGATCGCCGCAAGGCGCCAGCCCGGTTCGGCCTGGCGGGCGAGCTCGGCGATCCAGGCGGTGAAGGCGCGGACGGTGGGCGACAGATGGCGATTCTGTGGATACATGACCGACAACGGTGCGGTCGGCGCATGCAGGTCGGGCAGCACCCGGCGCAGCAGGCCGCTGCGCAGGTGGCCGATGACCATGTAGCTGGCCGCGCGGATCAGGCCCAGCCCTTCAAGGCCGCCTGCCACGTAGGCGTCGGTGTCGTTGACGGCAATGCGCTCCGGGACCCGGACCGCATGCGCCTCGCCGTCGATCACGAAGCTCCAGGGAACGCTGCGGCCATTGCGGCTGGACAGGAATCCCACGCAATGGTGGTCCTGCAGGTCCTGCAGCGAACGCGGTTGGCCACGCCCAGGTGGGCCTCCAGTTCGTTGACCGCGCGGGCTACCGACGAGCGTGGCAGGGCCAGGCTGTCGGCGGCCTTGCTGAAGCTGTGCGCTTCCACACGCGCGTGAACACCTGCATGGCCTGCAGTCGATCCATCCTGAGGGTCCTCGTTGCGGCTCGGGGCCTGGTCGTCGTGCGGCTAGAACTCGGCCGTTTCCGGATCCGGGCCCAGCCGGCCACCGGCACGATCCAGCGCGGCCATGCGCGCCAGGTCGCCGGCCTGGGCGACCTGCTGACCTCGCATCCCGACGTGGCCACGGTCACCCTTACCGGTTCCACCACTGTCCGGCATCGTCGTCGAATGGACCGAGCTTGGCCTGGCCCAGTTCTGGGTGATCGTCTCCACCGGGATGTTCACCAGCTTCCTGTTCGAACCGGCCTTCGACGTTGTCGATCTCGAACGCGCGACCGTGCGCGGACTGGGCAGTTGGGATACCCGGGTCACGGTGACCACCCCGGACGACATCGGCAGGCTCACCACCGAAATCCTGCTGGCCGAACCGCGCATCGTCGACGAGGTGGTCTACGTCGCCGGCGACACGCTCTCCTACGGCGAGCTGGCGCAGGTCGTCGAGCGGGTCACCGGCAGGGTCTTCGAGAAGACCGAGTGGCCGCTGCACAAGCTGCATGCCGATCTGGCAGCCGCGCCCGGGGATGTCATGACGCGCTACCGCGCCGCGTTCGCCCGGGGCGATGGGATGTGGTGGAACAAGTCCGGCACCTTCAACGCGCGGCTTGGCATCGAGACGGTCGATGTCGAGGGCTATCTGCGCAGCCGGTTGAGCTGAGCACGCGCCGGCCGGTGTCCACGAGCACCGGCCGGCCATGCCGGCAGGCAGTCGCGGGACCGAGGCGTGCGCGCCTCGCATGGCCATCGCGCATGGGTTGATATCATCGGCGCCATCCTTCCCATGAGCCTGCATCCATGGCCAACCTCCGCATCGCCCTGGCCCAGTTCGATTTCCCGGTCGGGGCCGTGGCCGGCAATACCGAGCGCATCATCGAGTTCATCGGCCAGGCGCGCGACGAGTTCGGCGCCGACATCGTGCTGTTCCCCGAACTGGCGATCAGCGGCTATCCGCCCGAGGACCTGCTGCTGCGGCCGGGTTTCCTGGCCGACTGCGAGCAGGCGGTCGAGCGCATCGCCGAGGCCGCGCGCGACATCGTCGCGGTGGTCGGCTGGCCGCAGAGTGCCGGCAGCGTGGTCTACAACGCCGCCAGCGTGCTGCGCGACGGACGCGTGGAGGCCACCTACCGCAAGCGCGAGCTGCCCAACTACGCGGTGTTCGACGAGCGGCGCTATTTCGATATCGACCCCGATGGCGGCGACTGCGTGTTCGAGCTCAAGGGCGTGCAGGTCGGCCTGGTGATCTGCGAGGACCTGTGGTTTCCCGAGCCGCTGCGCTCGACCGTGGCTGCCGGTGCCGAACTGGTGCTGGTGCCCAATGCCTCGCCGTTCGAACGCGGCAAGCACGCCCAGCGCGACGCCCTGCTGGCCGAGCGCACGCGCGAGAGCGGGGCGGCAATCGCCTACCTCAACGTGGTCGGGGGGCAGGATGCGCTGGTGTTCGACGGCGCTTCGGTGGTGGCCGACGGCGACGGCTCGGTGCATCCGGCCGCCGCAGCCTTCACCGACCAGTGGCTGGTGGTTGACTACGCCAGCCCCGAGCGGCGCTTCCTGCCGATCGAGTGGATCGATGACGGCGACGAGAGCATGGATGCGCTGGCCTGGCGCGCGGTCGTGCGCGGCCTGCAGGACTACTGCGCCAAGAACGGCTTCCGCCGCGTCTGGCTGGGCCTGTCCGGCGGCATCGATTCGGCGCTGGTGCTGGCCCTGGCGGTGGACGCGCTGGGGGCGGAGAACGTGACAGCCGTGCGCCTGCCCTCGCGCTACACCGCCGACCTGTCCAACGACCTGGCTGCCGAACAGTGCGCGGCACTGGGCGTGAAGCTGGAGACGGTGGCGATCGAGCCGGCCTTCGAGGGGCTGCTGGCGGCCCTGGGGCCGATGTTCGCCGGCACGCAGGCCGACATCACCGAGGAGAACCTGCAGTCCCGCAGCCGCGGCGTGATCCTGATGGCGCTGGCCAACAAGTTCGGCGGCCTGCTGCTGACCACCGGCAACAAGAGCGAGTACGCGGTCGGCTACGCGACGATCTATGGCGACATGTGCGGCGGCTACGCGCCGCTGAAGGACCTGTACAAGACCGAGGTGTTCGGCCTGGCCAAGTGGCGCAACACCGTGGGCGGGGCGCCGGTGATCCCGCCGGCGGTGATCTCCCGCCCGCCGTCGGCCGAGCTGCGCGCCAACCAGACCGACCAGGATTCGCTGCCGGCCTACGACGTGCTGGACGGCATCCTCTACCGCTATGTCGACCAGGAACAGTCGCGCGAGGACATTGTCGGCGCCGGCTACGCCCCGGAGGTGGTCGACAAGGTGCTGCGGCTGGTCCGGATCAGCGAGTGGAAGCGCCACCAGGCCGCGCCCGGGCCGAAGATTTCGCGTCGGGCCTTCGGTCGCGAGCGGCGCTATCCGATCACCAACGGGTACGGCGGCTAGCGCATTGGCAACATTGTAGGAGCGGCTTGTGGGAGCGGCTTCAGCCGCGAACTGTCCCCGCTCGCCGAATCGCCACCGGGGCCGATGGTTTCCGGTCGCGGCTGAAGCCGCTCCTACAAGAAAGCAAAAAGGGCCCTCGCGGGCCCTTTGCTCTGGATCCACCCGTGGGTGAACCTATTTCTTGTCCATGATCGCGTTGCGCTGGCCGGTGGCGGCGGACTTCTCGCCGGCGAACGGGTTCAGCTTGCGGATCGCCCACGGGTACTTCGGCCAGTCGCCGGTCAGCCACGGGTGCTGCGGGGCGTTGAGTTCGAGCACGCGGCGGGCGTCGTCGGCCAGCTGCTTGTTGCCCAGCTGGGTGTAGGACTCCCCGAGCAAGGCGATGGCGTCGTACTGGAAGGCGCTCTGCGGGTAGGTTTCCAGCAGGTAGCTGGCGCGGCCGGCGGCCGACACCCAGGCGCCGCGGCGGGCGTAGTACAGCGCGTTGTCCAGTTCGTGCTGGGCGAACACGTCGCGCAGCACGATCATGCGCGCGCGCGCGTCGTCGGCGTAGCGGCTGTTCGGGTAGCGGTCGGCGACGGTGTTGAAGTCGTTGTAGGCCTGCAGCGGGGTCGACAGGTCGCGCCGGCTCGGGTCCAGCGACCAGACGCGGCGCAGGAAGATCGTGTCGCGGTTGGAGTTGGACAGGCCGCGCAGGTAGTACAGGTAGGCGATGTTGCGGTGGGTCGGGTAGGTGCGGATGAAGCGGTCGATGCTCGACACCGCGTCGTCGTGCTTGCCCGACTTGTACTGCGCGTAGGCGATCTCGATCATCGCCTGCTCGGTGTACGGGCCGTACGGGTACTGGGCGATCAGCCGCTTGAAGCTGGACTCGGCGCCGCTCCAGTTGCCCTTCATCGCCAGGCCGTGGGCCTTCTGGTAGAGCTGTTCGACGGGCACGCCCTCGTCGGGGTTCTTGTCCTTGGCCCCGCGGTGGCAACCGGTGGCGAACAGGGACACGACCAGCAGCAGGGCGAACAGGCGGAGGGTCGCGGACAGCGAAGCGGAGCGTCGGATCATGGGTCGGGCGGGACGCGGCTGGAAAACGAATGGGCGATGATAGCCTAGTGGCCTGTCCTGCGACTGAAATTCCCTGCCGGACACCGTTTCCCCCTTTCCTGTCGTGCTTCCCATGTCCCAGATTCCCGTTGATCCCCGCCAGGCCGTGGTGCCGGATGGCGCCGCCGGACGTCGTTTTGACGCCGTTCTGGCCGAATTGTTCCCTGAATATTCGCGTTCCCGCCTGGCTGAGTGGATCAAGTCCGGCGATGCCCTGCTGGACGGCAATCCGGCCCGGCCGCGCGACCCGGTGCGCGGCGGCGAGACGGTGACCCTGCAGGCGGTGCTGGAAACCCAGACCCACTCGGTCCCGCAGGACATCCCGCTGGACATCCTCTACCAGGACGAACAGGTCTTCGTGATCGACAAACCGGCCGGCCTGGTGGTCCACCCGGGCGCCGGCAATCCGGACGGAACCATGGTGAATGCGCTGCTGTTCCGCGACCCGGCCCTGGCCGCGCTGCCACGGGCCGGCATCGTCCACCGCCTGGACAAGGACACCAGCGGCGTGATGGTGGTGGCCCGCACCCTGGAGGCGCAGACCGCCCTGGTCGAGCAGCTCTCGGCCCGGCAGGTGCACCGCCAGTACCTGGCCGTGGTGGTGGGCGCCCTGGTTTCCGGCGGCACCGCCAATGCGCCGATCGACCGCCACCCGCGCGACCGGCTGAAGATGGCGGTGCGTGAAGATGGCCGCGAGGCGGTCACCCACTATCGCCTGCGCGAGCGCTTCCGCGCCCATACCGCGCTGGAATGCCGCCTGGAAACCGGCCGCACGCACCAGATCCGCGTCCACATGGCGCACCTGAAGCACCCGATCGTCGGCGATCCGCTCTACGGCGGCCCGCTCAAGCTGCCCAAGGGCGCCACCGAGGCGCTGGCGGCCGAACTGCGCGGCTTCAGGCGCCAGGCCCTGCATGCCGAAACCCTGGAATTCGCCCATCCGGTCAGCGGCGAGCCGGTACGCGCCAGCGCCCCCGTCCCGGCCGACCTGAAGCGGCTGATGGACGTGCTGCGCGAGGACACCGCCCTGGCCGCCGAGCGCGAGCGCCGCTGATGGACACGCCCTGGCGCGAGGCGGACTGGGCCGCGCCGCCGGGCGTGCGGGCCTTCACCACGCGGCGGCATGGCGCCGGGACCTCGGCGCCGCCGTTCGACGACTTCAACCTGGGCAATCGCAGCAGCCCGGAGGGCGACCGGCCCGAGGCCGTGGCCGCGAACCGGGCCCAGCTGCAGGCGCTGGCGGACCTGCCTTCGGCTCCGCACTGGTTGCGCCAGGTCCATGGCACCGGCGTGCTGCGCTTCGATACCGCGCCGGCCGGGCAGGGGCCCGAACATGAACCCACCGCCGACGCGGCGGTGACCTCCGTGCCCGGCGTGGTACTGGCGATCCTCACCGCCGACTGCCTGCCGGTGGTGCTGGCGGCCGGCGATGGCGGCGAGGTCGCGGCGGCGCACGCCGGCTGGCGCGGCCTGGCCGATGGCGTGCTGGAGCGGACCGTGGCGGCGATGTCGACCCCGGCGGCGAACCTTCATGCCTGGCTGGGCCCGGCCGCCGGGCCGCAGGCCTACGAGATTGGGCAGGACGTACGCGAGGCCTTCCTCGTCCACGATCCTGCCGCCGATGCCGCCTTCGTGGCCACGCGGCCGGGTCACTGGCGGGTCGACCTGTACGCGCTGGCGCGCCAGCGGCTGGTGGGCGCGGGGCTGGATCCACTGGCCATCCACGGCGGCGACCTGTGCACGATCTCCGATCCGCAGGCTTTCTTCTCGCACCGCCGCGACCGCCGCAGCGGACGCCTGGCGACCCTGGCCTGGATCACCCCGTGAGCGAGCCGCTGTTCGCCCGGGTGCTGGGATCGGCGTTCGATTCCCTGCCGCCGACCCTGCGCGCGCTGCACGCTATCCAGGACCGCGAAACCTGGACGGGCGTCGCGCGGATCCAGCGCGGCAGCCATCGGCTGGTCGCGCCCTGCGCCTGGCTGTCACGCTTGCCGCCGAGCGCCGCCGCGGTGCCGGTACAGGTCGAGTTCGTCGCCGCCGGGGGCGACGAACTGTGGCGCCGCCGCTTTGGCGAGCACCGCATGCCGTCGCGGCTGTGGGCCCACCGCGGCCGCCTGCGCGAGCAGCTCGGGCCGCTGCGCTTCGAGTTCGACCTGCGGGCCGGTGAGGGGGAAATCCATTGGCGGGTGCATCGGGTCCACGCGCTGGGCTTCCTGCCGCTGCCACGGCGCTGGTTCGGCCAGGTCCGCTGCCGCGAGCGCGAACGGGTCGGTCGTTATGAGTTCCAGGTCGAAGTCGCGATGCCGCTGATCGGCCCCTTCATCACCTACGAGGGCTGGCTTGAACGCGCCTGATCCTGCGGTGGAGGCCCCGGTCATCGTCTTCGATGGCGTCTGTGCGCTGTGCAGTCGCTGGGTGCGCTTCCTGCTGCGCTTCGACCGTGCCGGGCGCTACCGTTTCGCCGCCATGCAGGGCGCCCACGGCCGGCGGCTGCTGTCGGCGCACGGGCTGGATCCGGACGACCCGATGTCGTTCCTGCTGCTGGAGGACGGCCGGGCCTTGACCGACAGCGATGCCATCCTCCGCGTGCTCGCCGGCCTGGGCGGCCCTTGGCGCTTGGCCACCAGTGCGCGCCTGCTGCCGCGCCGCTGGCGCGATGCCGCCTACCGCGCCCTGGCGCGCAACCGCTACCGCTGGTTCGGCCGCCACGACGCCTGCTACCTGCCGACCCCCGCCCAGGCCGCCCGCTTCCTCGATTGATCCCAGCAGGAGCCGCCTCAGCCGCGATCGCAGGCTCCCGCAGTCGCGGCTGAAGCCGCTCCTACAGTCCAATCGCGCGCATTACTCCCTCTGGAGGAGAGTCCCCTTTGTTAAGGGGGGCGCGGCGAAGCCGCGGGGGATAGGCAAAGCAGAAGTCGGGGCCCGAAGTTTGCGCAGCAAACTTTGGGGGCACAGCCCGCGCAGCGGGATGTGCCACGAGGGATAGGCAAGGCAGAAGTCAGGGTCCAAGGTTTGCGCAGCAAACCTTGGAGGCAGAGCCTGCGCAGCGGGATGTGTCACGACAGCGGGTTGTGTCACGCCGCCTCCAGTGCTTCCAGGTAGGTCTGCCGCCAGTGGTTGATGTCGTTGTGGCGCAGGTGGTCCATCATCGCCTGCCAGCGTTCGATGCGCTTGGGGCGTGCGAGCGTTGCCGCGGTGGCGATGGCGTCGGCGACGCCGTCGAGGTCGTGCGGGTTGACCAGCAGCGCCTCGCGCAGCTCGTCGGCCGCGCCGGCCAGCAGCGACAGCACCAGCACGCCGGGATCTTCCGGATCCTGGGCGGCCACGTACTCCTTGGCGACCAGGTTCATGCCATCGCGCAATGGCGTCACCAGGCCGACGTCGGCGGCCCGGTAGAAGCCGGTCAGCGTGGCGTGGGTGAAGTTCTGGTTGACGTAGCGCAGCGGCGTCCAGTCCGGCTCGGCATGGCCGCCGTTGATGTGCCCGGCGATCTGCTCCAGCTGCCCGCGCAGGGCGCGGTACTCGGCGACATCGCCGCGCGAGACCGGGGCGATCTGCAAATAGGTCAGCGTGCCGCGCTGGTCGGGGTGGCGCTCGAGGTAGCGCTCGAAGCCGAGGAACCGCTCCGGCAGGCCCTTGGAGTAATCCAGCCGGTCCACGCCGATCGCAAGCTGGCGATCGCGCAGGCTGCCGCGCAGGTCGCGCACGGCCTGCTTGCCCATCGCCGCCTTGGCCTGGCGCGCGATCAGCTCGGTGTCGATGCCGATCGGGAACGCCGCCGCGCGCAGGCGGCGGCCACCCGGCGCTTCGAGTTCGCCATCGCCGAGCAGGCGGCCACCGCCGAACAGGCGCACGTAGGAAAGGAAGCGGTCGACGTCGCGCTGGGTCTGGAAGCCGACCAGGTCGTACGCGTACAGGGTGGAGAACAGCCGCGCATGGTCGGGCATGGCCTGCACCAGGTCCGCCGAGGGCATCGGCACGTGCAGGAAGAAACCCATCCGGCAGCCGATGCCGCGCTCGCGCAGCAGCGAGGCCAGCGGGATCAGGTGGTAGTCGTGGATCCAGACGATGTCGTCCTCGCGCAGCATCGGCGCGAGCTTGTCGGCGAACATCGCGTTGACCCGGCGGTAGCCGTCGCGCTTGGCGCGGTCGTAGTCCACCAGGTCCAGGCGGAAGTGCAGCAGCGGCCACAGCGTGCGGTTGGCGAAGCCGTTGTAATAGGCGTCCAGGTCGCGCTTGTTGAGGTCCATGGTGACGAAGCGGATGTCGCCTTCCACCTGCTCGTGCAGTGCGCCGCTGTCGCCGCGCGCGACCTTGCCGTTCCAGCCGAACCATAGCCCGCCGCGTTCGCGCAGCGCCGCCAGCAAGCCCACCGCCAGCCCGCCGGCGCGGCTTTCGCCGGGCATCGCCACGCGGTTGGACACCACCACCAATCGACTCATGAAGCCTCCTGCCAACTCCTGGACAGCCGCATCGCGGCGATGATCAGGCCTACGTGCGAATAGGTCTGGGGGAAGTTGCCCCAGGCTTCGCCATTCTCGAAGGCCAGGTCCTCCGAGAGCAGGCCGACGTGGTTGCGGCGGTCGAGGATGCGTTCGAACATCAGCCGCGCCTCGTCCTTGCGGCCGATCGCGGCAAGCGCGTCGATATACCAGAACGTGCAGATCGTGAAGCTGGTTTCCGGCTCGCCGAAGTCGTCCGGCGCGATGTAGCGGTACAGCGAGTCGCCGTGCTTGAGCTCGCGGCCGATCACCTCGACGGTGGCGATGAAGCGCGGGTCCATCGCGTCGATGATGCCGATGTCGGCGAGCAGCAGCAGTGCCGCATCCAGCCGGTGGCCGCCGAGCGTATCGGTGAAATGGCCACGCTCGGCATTCCAGGCGTCGGTCAGGATGTGTTCGCGCAGTTCGTCGGCGCGGACGCGCCAGTAATCCTGGCGCTGCGCCAGGCCGAGCCGGTCGGCGATCTTGGCCAGGCGGTCGCAGGCTGCCCAGCACATTGCCGCGGTATAGGTGTGCACCTCGGTGCGGCCGCGGAACTCCCACAGCCCGGCGTCAGGCACGTTGTACAGCGCGTAGGCGCGCTCGCCGAGCGGTTCCAGGCGCTGGAAGGTGTGGGCATCGCCGGGGTCCTTCAGGCGCAGGTCGAAGAACAGCTGGGTGGAGGCCAGCACCACGCTGCCGTAGACATCGTGCTGCTTCTGGATCCAGGCCAGGTTGCCGCGCCGTACCGGGCCCATGCCGCGGTAGCCGTCCAGCGACTCGACCTCGTGCTCTTCCAGCTGCGACTCGAAGCCGATCCCGTACAGCGGCTGCATGGTGCCGTCGGTGGTGGCGATGTTGAAGATGTAGCCGATGAACTGCTCCATCGTGCGGGTCGCGCCGAGGCGGTTGAGCGCGCGCACCACGAAGGCGGCATCGCGCAGCCAGCAGTAGCGGTAGTCCCAGTTGCGCGGGGTGTGCGGCGCCTCCGGGATCGAGGTGGTCATCGCCGCGATGATCGCGCCGCTGTCCTCGTACTGGCACAGCTTGAGGGTGATCGCGCTGCGGATCACCGCCTCCTGCCACTCCAGCGGCACCGACAGGTAACGCACCCACTCGCGCCAGTATTCCTCGGTGCGCTCGTAGGCCTCCTGGACGTAGCCGGTCAGCGAGCGGGTCAGCGACTCGTCCACGCCCAGCACCAGGTGCACGGGGTGGTTGAGCACGAAGGGCAGGCCGTCGCGGATGAAGCGCACCGGCACGTCGGTGGTCAGGCGCAGGGTGAAGTCCGGCAGCAGCCAGCGGATGTGGTTGCTGCCCCAGGTCGATTCCGGCACGCGTGCGCCCCAGTCGGCCAGCGGCCGGGCCCGCACCACGATGCGCGGCGCCCCGGACAGCGGACGGACCTGGCGGATGATGCTCACCGGGCGGTAGAAGCGGTTGTGGTTGCGCCAGCGCGGGGCGAAATCGATGATCTCCACCGCGCCGCCCTTGTTGTCGCGCAGCACGGTGCGCAGGATCGCGGTGTTGGGGATGTAGGCCTGTTCGCTTTCCTGGAAGTCTTCCAGCTCGATCGCGAAATCGCCGCCGTCGACGCGCGGCGACAGCAGCCGGCAGAAGGCCGGGTCGCCATCGAAAGCCGGCAGGCAGCTCCAGACGACACGGGCCTGGCGGTCGACCAGGGCGCCGAAACTGCAGTTGCCGATGACGCCCAGGTCCAGGTTGGGTTCGCTCATGGGGGGGACGATCCTTGGTTCTGGCGGGGGGAGGTGGCCGCCTTGGCGGCCAGGTTCAACGCGTTGCGGCGTTCTCCTGCAGCCAGGCGTGCACCGCACTGGTGCCTGGCAGCGAATAGCGGGCCTGGGTGGGTTCGCGGTCGCCCACGCGCACGGCCCAGCCGCCGAGCCGTTGCGCGGCGGCGAAGCCGAATTCGTCGGTGAGGTCGTCGCCGGCGAACACCGGCGTGCGGCCGAGGAAGGGCGCACGCTGCATCAGCAGCGAGACCGCCACGCCCTTGTCGCTGCCCTTGGGCACGAACTCGACCACATGGTCGCCCGGCTGCAGGCGGTAGCCGGGCAGCTGCTCGATCTGCGAGCGGGCGAACGCCAGCACGGCATCGGCTGCATACGGCGCCGAACGCCAGTGCAGGGCCATGCTCACGCCCTTGTCCTCGACCAGCACGCCGGGATGGTCCTTGGCCATGTGCGCGGCGCGCCCGTGCAGGTCATGCAGCCAGCCGGCGGTGTCGCCGGCAGCGGGCATCGCCGCGCGCGCGTGGATATCGTCGCGCAGCTCATGGCCATGCAGGCCGGCAGCCGGAAGGCGCAGGGGGGCGAACAGGACGTCGAGCTGGGACAGGGGACGGCCGCTGACCAGGGCCACCGCGCCGCCGAGGCGGTCGGCGATGGCGCCGATGGCGTCGCGCACCTGCGGCAGCAGGTGGACGCGCGCGGGGTCCTCGGCGAAGTCGATCAGGGTGCCGTCCACGTCAAGAAACAGGGCGCAGTCGTCACCGAGCAGCGGCGGTGGCGGTCGGAAGGGGGGGATTTCTGACATGCGCCCCATTCTTGCAAAGGGGGTGTGATATTCAGGTTATGGGCAAGCCGGCAGGATCGCGGCTGAAGCCGCTCCCACATTGCAACGACCTGCCTTGCATCCTCTGGAGGAATTTCCCCCTTTGTTGAGGGGGACGCGCCAACGGCGCGGGGAATAGGCGAGAGGGGAGTCGGGGCCAGAAGTTTGCAGGGCAGACTTTGGGGCCAAGGGCGCCCTTGGCAGGCGCATGACCGCGAAGCGGCCATGCCACGCTCAGAACGTGTAACGCACCCGGCCATACCAGTACGCGCCGTTGCTGCCGATCGGCGACAGCACGTCGTAGGGCAGGTTGCCGAAGTAGTAGATGTCCTCGTTCGACAGGTCCGGATAGTTGTCCAGCACGTTCTGGCCACCGATCGCCACGCTCCACTGCGGGGTGATGTGGAATTCGGCTTCCAGGTCGAGCTGCCACTCCGCGCCGTAGGTCTGGGTCGGCACGTAGCCATCGCCGAAATCGAACACGCGCGTGGCGCTGCCGTAGCGGCTCAGGCGCGACTGCAGGGCCCAGCGGTCGTTGCTCCAGCTGGCGGCGAACTGGCCGCGGTAGCGCGGCGTGGCATCGGTCAGCGTATTGCGCTCCTCCACGCCGAACAGCACGTAGTCCGGGTCCAGCGCCAGCAGCTGCGCCGGCGTGGCGACGATGTTCTCCAGATCGGTCTTGGCATGGCTGTAGGTGCCGGTGAGCAGGAGCTGGCCGCCGGCCAGCTGCTGCCGCCAGTTGGCGACCAGCTCGGCGCCGCGCGTGCGGGTGTCGGCGGCATTGACGAAGAAGCTGGCGCTCTGCACGCCGGAAACACCGAAGTTCTGCGCGATGAAATCGGTGAGCGCATCTCCGGTGATGTCCTCGGAGATCGCCACGCGGTCGTCGATGTCGATCTGGAAGAAGTCCAGCGACAGGTCGAAGTGCTCGCCGACGCGGCTGGTGAAGCCGAACGAGTAGTTGCGCGACTTCTCCGGATCCAGCGGTTGCGCGCCGAGGGCCCGGGCGATCGGATTGTTCACCGACAGCAGCCGGCCCTGGGTGAGGCGCCCGGCGGCGTCGTAGCCGGTCGAGGTGGCCTCGTAGCCGATCTGGCTCAGCGAGGGCGCGCGGAAGTTGTTGGAGATCGCCGCGCGCAGCGCGAACGCCGGGACGAATTCGTAGCGCGCGGCCAGCTTGCCGGTCCACTGGCTGCCGAAGTCCTGGTAGTGCTCGTAGCGGCCGGCGATGTCGGTGGAGAACTTCTCGCCGAACTGGCTGGACAGGCTGGCGTAGGCGCTGGCGACGTTGCGCGACAGGTCGGCCTCGTCCTGCGGAGTCAGGCCGCCGCCGGCCTGTGAACCGGTCGGCCGGTCGGTATACGGTCCGGCCGCGTAGCTGGCCGGGTCGCCGGCATGGGTGCGGTACTGCTCGCGGCGCAGCTCCACGCCGGTGCCCAGCGTGTGCGAGGCACTTCCGGTGTTGAACACGCGGGTCAGGTCGAGGTTGCCCACGGTCTGGTCGAACGCGTAGTCGCCGGTCTTGAACCGGGTCGGGCTGCCGGGGCCGAGCGAGGCATTGAGCGAGTTCTTCAGCCGGTAGGTGAAGTCGTTGTGGCCGTAGTCCAGGCTGGCGTCGTAGTCCCAGTCGCCCCATTGCCCGCGCACGCCGGCGGCCAGCTGGGCATCGCGGTTCTCGCCCAGCGAGACCGGCCGGTAGCCGTCCGGATAGACCTGCGGCCAGTTGCTGCTGTCGTCCGGATAGCGGAAGTAGTTGGCGCCCTCGGTATCGCGCTGGTTCCAGGTGCCGAACGCATAGAACTCGGCGTGCTCGCCCAGCGGCGCGCCGGCATTGAACCAGGCATTCAGGCCCTTGCTGTGACCGTCGCCGAGCACGTAGTTGCGCTGGCCCTGCAGGCGCAGGTTGTTGTCGGTCTGCTCCCACGGCGGGATCTGGTCGAAACCGGCGCGGTTGGTGCCTTCGCGGTTCAGCAGCTCCACGCCGGCCTTGACGAAGCCCTGGCCGAAGCGGGTGCCGCCCTTGGCGCTGAAGAACGTGGTCTGGCCGTCGGTGAGGGTGCGGTCGATCGGCTCGAGGTGGGTGTGGTGGGCGCCGAAGCTCGCCTCCACCGCGCCATGGTCCGGATCCTCGTCGAGGATCACGTTGATCACGCCGGCGATCGCGTCAGAGCCGTACTGCGCGCCGGCGCCGTCGCGCAGGACCTCGATGCGGGAGATCGCGCTGATCGGGATCGAGTTGAAATCGACCGGCGTGGTGCCCTTGCCGATCTTGCTGTCGGTGTTGACCAGTGCCGAGACATGGCGACGCTTGCCGTTCACCAGCACCAGTACCTGGTCCGGCGACAGGCCGCGCAGCTGGGCCGCGCGCACATGGTCGGCACCGCCGGAGTTGGACTGGCGCGGGAAGTTGAACGAGGGCAGCAGCGCCTGCAACGCGCTGCCGAGCTCGCCGTTGAGCACGCCGGCCCGGCGGATGTCCTCGGCGGTGAGCACGTCCACCGGCGCGGTGGATTCGAGCACGGTGCGGTCGCTGGCGCGGGTGCCGGTGACGATGACCGTGTCCAGGGTGGTGGCGGCACGATCCTGGGCCAGGGCGGGCGTCGACACGGCGGCGGCCAGTGCGCTGGCCAGGGCGAGGCGAGCGCCTGCAGCAGATCGACGGCGGGGGAGAGCGGGCTGCATCGGAAACTCCGGGTCGGGCGGAGGACGAATCAACATTCATCCGGATGAAGCGATATGTTAACTTCCCGTCGTCGCCGTCGTACCGGTCGCTCGGCATGAGCACATCGCCGCTGGTTATCAGCCCGGCGTGCCGGCGCCCGCTACCCTCTCGCCCTTCCTGCAGGTTTCCCGGAACGCCCGCCGTGCCCCAGCCCGTCCCCGTGTTGCGCAGTTCGCTGCTCGCCCTCTCGCTCCTGCTCGGCTCCGGCTGCGCGACCACCGCGGCCACGCCCGCCAGCGGCGCCACCGCCGAACTGCGCGGCGACGCCGCCCGTCCGGCCCAGGCCGCCGGCTGGGTGCGCAGCGAGCTGTACTTCGGCGTGGGCGAGGAGAGCGGGGTCGGCGATCGACCTCAGGACGAACCGATCAGCGAGGCGCGCTGGCGCGAATTCCTCGACCGGGAAGTCACCCCGCGCTTCCCCGACGGGCTGACCGTGTTCGACGCCTATGGCCAGTGGCTGTTCCGCGGCGCGCCGCAGCCGAATCGCCTGAAGACCAAGGTGCTGGTGGTCCTGCACGAGGACACGCCACAGCGGCGTGCCGACATCGAGGCGATCCGCCTTGCATGGAAGCAGGCCACCGGGCACCAGTCGGTGCTGTGGTCGCGCCAGCCGGTCGAAGTCTCGTTCTGACCGCCCCCCCTCCAGCCTCCCTCCGGAATCCCCATGAGCGCTGCTCCCGCGTCCTCCCGCCTGCGCTGGTTCGTTGCCGGCGACTTCAACGGCTTCTTCGGCCTGCTGGTCGACAACCTGACCATCCTCGGCTTCATCGCCATGGCGCTGGTCGGGCTGTTCCAGTTCCCGGCCGAGGTCGTCTACACCCGCATGTTCCCCGGCACCGCGTTCGGCGTGCTGGTCGGCAACCTGCTGTACACGCTGATGGCGCGCCGCCTGGCCGCGCGCAGCGGACGCGACGACGTCACCGCGATGCCGCTGGGCCTGGATGCGCCGACCAGCATCGGCATGGCCCTGCTGGTACTCGGCCCGGCCTTCGTCGGCTTCAAGGCGCAGGGCCTGGATCCGCAGGCCGCGGCGATCGCGACCTGGAAGCTGGGCATGGCCTCGCTGGTGGTCATGGGGCTGCTCAAGCTGGTGCTCTCGTTCTTCGGCGAGGCAGTCACGCGGGCGCTGCCGCGCGCTTCGCTGCTGGGCTCGATCGCCGGCATCGCGCTGGTGCTGATGGGCCTGCTGCCACTGCTGGAAACCCTGCGTGCGCCCGTACCCGGACTGGTCACCCTGGGCCTGCTGCTGTACGTGCTGATCGCCAGGCGGCGCCTGCCGGTCAAGCTGCCCGGGGTGCTGGTGGCGCTGCTGGTCGGCACCGCGCTGTATTACGGACTGGGCCTGGCCGGCCTCGGCGTGCCCGGCTTCACCCTGCCGGCGTGGACGGCGCCGACCGTCGTGCTGCCATGGCCCAACCTGGGCTTCCTGGAAGGTCTGCCGCACACCGTGCCCTACCTGCCGCTGCTGCTGCCGTTCGGCCTGCTGATGGTGGTCGGCGGCATCAATGTGAGCGAGAGCGCGCGCGCCGCCGGCGATGACTACCGCACCCGCGACATCCTGCTGGTCGAGGCCTTCGCGACCCTGGTCGCCGGCGTCTGCGGCGGCGTCGCCCAGACCACGCCGTACATCGGCCAGCCGGCCTACAAGCACATGGGCGCGCGCAGCGGCTACACGCTGCTGACCGGCCTTTTCGTCGGCATCGGCGGCATCCTCGGGATCATCTCCGGCCTGGTGCAGTGGCTGCCGCTGGCGGTGCTGGCACCGATCATCGTCTACGTCGCCATCGACATCACCACCCAGGCCTTCCAGGCCACGCCGCAGCGCCATGCCGGCGCGATGGTGCTGGGCTTCCTGCCGTCGGTGGCCTACCTGCTGGCGATCAAGGCGCCGGGCTGGATCGCCCCCGAGCAGCTGGTCGCGCTGACCACCCATCTCGATGGCCACGGCCTGCCCGAACTGGCGGTGATCTTCACCCTGGGCAACGGCTTCATCATCACCGCGATGCTGTGGACCGCGTCGGTGGCGGCGATGGTCGACGGCCGCCTGCGCCGCGCCGCCGGCTTCCTGCTGGTGGCGGCCGCGCTGGCGCTGTTCGGATTGATCCATTCGGTCGATCCGCGCGGCGGCATCTACCTGCCGTGGCAGCTGGAGGGCCTGGCGCGCACGATCAGCTGGCAGTTCGTCGGGGCCTATGTCGCGCTGGCGGCGGTGCTGGGGCTGCTGTCGTTCGTCGACGCGCCGGCCGCGGATGAATCGGCGCACTGAACCGCGGAACCCTCGGAGACATCGCCGGTCCTACTCCTGGTTGAACCAATGGCAGGAGAAGCCGGATGCAGGACAGGCAGGTACGTGGCACGTGGCTGGCGTAGGTGTTGGGTGCGGCGGTGATCGGTGGCGCCGCGCTGTGGATGTTCCGGCCGGCTTCCAGCTCGCCCCCTGATGCCCCGACGTCCAAGGCGCCGCCTTCGGCACTCTCCAGCGTGCCGGAAACCGCGGCGCCGGCGGCAGCCGGCGGGGTGCAGCATCCGGTGGCCCCGGATGCGGCGGACGCGGCGGTCCCGGCCCTGGCCGACAGCGATGAAGCCGCCTGGTCGGCCCTGGCCGCGCTGGTCAACGACGAAGGCGCCATGGCGATCCTGCTGCGCGACCACCTGGTCGAGCGGCTGGTGGCGATGGTCGACAACTTGACCCAGCGCAGCGTCAACACGCGCGTGCTGCCGTATCGGCCGCTGGCGCCGGCATTGGCGACCCGCACCGATGCCGACGGCACGCTGAGCCTGGACGCCGCCGCCAATGGCCGTCGCTACGCACCCTTCGTGCGGGCTTTCGTGCAGCTGGACCCGCAGGCGCTGGCGGCGACCTACCGCCGCTTCTATCCGCTGTTCCAGCAGGCCTACGTCGAACTGGGCTATCCGCAGGGCTATTTCAACGACCGCCTGGTCAAGGTGATCGACCACCTGCTGCAGGCCCCCGTGTCCAATGCGGCGATTGCCGTCACGCCGACGGCCAGCGGCAGACTGCGTTTCGTCGACCCGGCGCTGGAGTCGCTGTCGGTCGGCCAGAAGGCGCTGCTGCGGCTGGCGCCGGAACAGGCCCAGGCGGTGAAGCTGCAGCTGCAGGCGATCCGCGCGGCGATTGCCGGCGGCTGACGACTCAGTCCTCAACCACGGCGGCGGCCAGCCATGCCAGCTTGCGCTCGCGTGGCAGCTGCTTGAGCGCCCATTCCGCGCGCGAGGCGCTGGCGCGGTCGGGGAAACTACGGCTGCCCAGCAGTTCGACCGGCGGAAACGCCCGCGTATAGCGTGCCCCGCGCCCGGCCAGGTGCGCGGCATAGCGTGCCGGCAGGTCGTTGGTGATGCCGGCGTAGTAGCTGCCGTTGCGGCACAGCAGCAGGTAGACGTGCCAGGGGGCGGTCATGGCGTCAGAGACCGATCAGGCTTTCCGCGGGAATGCCGAGGTTGCGGTGCAGGTTGCGGATCATCTCCAGCGTCAGTCCCCGCTTGCGGTTGAGCACTTCGTAGACGCGATTGGGCTGGCCGATGGAAGGTACGAGGTCCTTCACGGTCAGGCCCGCCTGGTCCATCCGGAAGCGGATCGCCTCGATCGGATCGGGGGCGTCGATCGGGAAATGCCGGGCCTCATAGGCTTCCACCAGCGTCGTCATGACCTCGAAGCGGTCGCCTTCGGCGCTTCCCGGCGCGGGTTCGCGATTGAAACCCGTCGAAAGTTCGGCCAGCGCCTGGCGATAATCGGCGTCGGTGCGGATCGGGCGGATGGGTCGGGTATTCATGGCGCCTCCACGGTGGCGGCATCGATGCGGTCGTATTCGGCGTGCGTGCCGACGAACTTGATGTAGGCGGCCTGGAACCGGTAGGCCACCGCCACCACGAGCCGGTAGTCGTTGCCCTTGATGTTGAAAACCACCCGGTTGTGGCCGACAAAGCTCGCGCTCGCGTAGCGCTCGCGGATCTCCCGTGGGCACGACCATGTCGCGTGCCGGGCTTCGTCGTACCACGCCTTCAGCGGTTGCTCGGCCAGCGGATGCCGGTGCCAGAAGTCCCGCAGCGCTGCCACTGCAATCACCTTCATGCCGGCACCTTAGTCCCGGAATGGGACTATTGCAAGCCCAGGGCCGCGCGGGGATCGCAGGCGGACGCAGGCGTCTCACCGGCCCTTGAAACACGCCGGCTTAACCGCATCTGGAGATCATTGCCGGCGCCGCCGGTCACACTCTTGCAGAGGATCCGTCCCCCATGCGAATGGACAAGCTCACCTCGCGTTTCCAGCAGGCGCTGGCCGACGCCCAGTCGCTGGCCGTCGGCCGCGACCACAACATCATCGAACCGGTGCACGTGATGACCGCCCTGGTCGACCAGTCCGGCGGCAGCACCCGCCCGCTGCTGGCGCAGGCCGGGGTCAACGTGCCGCTGCTGCGCGAACGCCTGGGCGAGGCGCTGGACAAGCTGCCCAAGGTCTCCGGCCAGGAGGGCAACCTGTCGATCGGCAACGACCTCAACCGCCTGCTCAACCAGACCGACAAGCTGGCCCAGCAGCATGGCGATGCCTTCATCGCCAGCGAGTGGTTCGTGCTGGCCGCCGCCGATGACGGCGGGGCGCTCGGGCTGGCCATGCGCGCCGCTGGCGCGGACAAGCGCCGCATCGAGGCGGCCATCGACAAGGTGAGGGGAGGGGAAACCGTGCAGTCCGAGAACGCGGAAGAACAGCGCCAGGCGCTGGAGAAGTACACCATCGACCTCACCGCGCGCGCCGAGGGCGGCAAACTCGATCCGGTGATCGGGCGCGACGAGGAGATCCGCCGCACCATCCAGGTCCTGCAGCGGCGGACCAAGAACAACCCGGTGCTGATCGGCGAACCCGGCGTGGGCAAGACCGCGATCGTCGAGGGCCTGGCCCAGCGCATCATCAACAACGAGGTGCCCGAGGGCCTGCGCGGCAAGCGCGTGCTGTCGCTGGACATGGGCGCGCTGATCGCCGGCGCCAAGTTCCGCGGCGAATTCGAGGAACGCCTGAAGGCGGTGCTCAACGACCTGGCCAAGAACGAGGGCCAGATCATCCTGTTCATCGACGAACTGCACACCATGGTCGGCGCCGGCAAGGCCGATGGCGCCATGGACGCGGGCAACATGCTCAAGCCGGCGCTGGCGCGCGGCGAGCTGCACTGCATCGGCGCCACCACGCTGGACGAGTACCGCAAGTACATCGAGAAGGACGCCGCGCTGGAGCGTCGCTTCCAGAAGGTGTTCGTCGGCGAGCCTTCGGTGGAGGACACCATCGCCATCCTGCGCGGCCTCAAGGAGAAGTACGCCGTGCACCACGGCGTGGAGATCACCGACCCGGCGATCGTCGCCGCGGCCACGCTGTCCAACCGCTACATCACCGACCGGCAGCTGCCGGACAAGGCCATCGACCTGATGGACGAGGCCGCCAGCCGCATCCGCATGGAGATCGACTCCAAGCCGGAGGAGCTCGACCGCCTCGAGCGCCGGCTGATCCAGCTGAAGATCCAGCGCGAGATGCTGAAGAAGGAGAAGGACGAGGCCTCGCTCAAGCGCCTGGCCGACCTGGAAGCCGACATCGACGGGCTGGAGCGCGAGTTCTCCGACCTCAACGAGATCTGGAAGTCGGAAAAGGCTGCCCTGCAGGGCACGACCAAGATCAAGGAGCAGATCGAGCAGGCCCGCCTGGAGCTGGAGGCCGCGCAGCGTCGCCAGGACTTCGCCCGCATGAGCGAGATCCAGTACGGCCAGCTGCCGACGCTGGAGAAGCAGCTGGTCGCCGCGCAGGAGGCCGAGCGCACCGAGTTCAAGCTGGTGCAGGACCGCGTCACCGACGAGGAGATCGCCGAGGTGGTCTCGCGCTGGACCGGCATCCCGGTCAACCGCATGCTCGAGGGCGAACGCGATAAGCTGCTGCGCATGGAGCAGGTGCTGCACGAGCGCGTGGTCGGCCAGGAAGAGGCGATCCGCGTGGTGTCCGACGCCGTGCGCCGCTCGCGCGCCGGCCTGTCCGATCCGAACCGCCCGAGCGGCTCGTTCCTGTTCCTGGGGCCCACCGGCGTGGGCAAGACCGAGCTGTGCAAGGCGCTGGCCGAATTCCTGTTCGACAGCAGCGACGCGATGGTGCGCATCGACATGAGCGAGTTCATGGAGAAGCATTCGGTCGCGCGGCTGATCGGCGCCCCTCCGGGCTACGTGGGCTATGAAGAGGGCGGCTACCTCACCGAGGCGGTGCGCCGGCGTCCGTATTCGCTGATCCTGCTCGACGAGGTCGAGAAGGCGCACACCGACGTGTTCAACATCCTGCTGCAGGTACTAGACGACGGTCGCCTGACCGACGGCCAGGGCCGCACGGTGGATTTCCGCAACACCGTCATCGTGATGACCTCCAACCTCGGCTCGCACCAGATCCAGGAGCTCAGCGGCGACGATTCGCCGGAGGCCTACCTGCAGATGAAGGCGGCGGTGATGGGCGTGGTGCAGGCGCACTTCCGCCCGGAATTCATCAACCGCCTCGACGACATCGTGGTCTTCCATCCGCTGGACAAGCAGCAGATCAAGCAGATCGCGCGCATACAGATGTCCGGCCTGGAGAAGCGCCTGGCCGAGCGCGGGCTGCGCATCGAGGTCAGCGACAAGGCCTTCGAACTGCTGGGCAATGTCGGCTTCGACCCGGTGTACGGCGCGCGGCCGCTGAAGCGGGCGATCCAGGCCCAGCTGGAGAATCCGCTGGCGCAGAAGATCCTGGCCGGTGAGTTCGCCAGCGGCGACGTCATCAAGGTCGACGGCGAGGGCGGGCAGCTGGTGTTCGCCAAAGGCTGAGCGCGCGCGGGTGTCGATCTGCGGGGCCCGGGCAGCATTGCCCGGGCCTTTTGCTTTCCTGCGCTGGTGCGCGCCCGCGACCATGCCCTTGTAGGAGCGGCTTCAGCCGCGACCGGTAGATCTCGCGGTTCGCGGCTGAAGCCGCTCCTACAAGGGCGCAATGCGCGCATCACGCCTCCTGCAGGAACGCGCCCTTGTGGAGGACGCGCAGCGGAACGGACCACACGACCTGCATCCCCTGCTAGCATGTGCGTCCCTGAGGTGACCCGCGGCATGCCGGGGGTTTAAACGGGAATCCGGTGCGTCGAGCTGGTCCGCCAGCGCGGCAATTCCGGAGCTGCCCCCGCAACGGTGGGCGAGGCAGGCGACACAACCCAGCCACTGTGCATCTGCATGGGAAGGCGTGTCGCCGGAAGCGCGGTCCAGCAGGAACGCCGCTTCACTCGCGAGCCCGGAGACCGGCCCCAGGGATGCATCGGCACGCGGAGGGCGTGGCTGCGGCGATCGCGGCCCGGCCGCGCATCGTCCTGGTCCTTCCTGCGCCTGCCGTCTTCCCACCATCCGCGCGGGCAGGCGCGGTCCAGGAGTCCACCCTCTCATGCAGTCCCTTGTTGTCGCTCGCCGTCGCGCCGTCCTGGCCGCGGCCATCACGCTCTCCCTCGGCGCAACCGTCGCCGTCCCCGCCTTCGCCGAAGCCGCCACCGACCTGGACCGGGTCGTGGTCACCGCCTCGCGCACCGCCCAGACCCAGGACCAGGCGCTGGCCCCGGTCACGGTGATCGACCGTGCCGAGATCGAGCGCCGCCAGCCGCAGACGCTGGCCGACCTGTTCCGCGGCGAGGCCGGCATCTCGCTGGTCAACAACGGCGGCGCCGGCAAGGCAACCGCGCTGTTCCTGCGTGGCACCGAGTCCGACCACGTGCTGGTGCTGGTCGACGGCGTCAAGGTCGGCTCGGCGACTTCCGGCGGCGCCGCGCTGCAGGACATCCCGGTCGAGCAGATCGACCGCATCGAGATCGTGCGCGGCCCGTTCTCCAGCCTGTATGGCTCCGAGGCGATCGGCGGGGTGATCCAGATCTTCACCCGGCGTCCGCAGGGTACGTTCGATCCGAACCTGGCGCTGACCCTTGGCAGCGACAATGCGCGCCGCTACAGCGCCGGCCTGGCCGGTCGCAGCCAGGGCGACCTCGGCGAGCGCGGCGGCTGGTACGCGCTGCAGGCCGTGCATGACCAGACCGATGGCTTCAACGCCTATACCAACACCGCCTCGAAGTATTACGACCCGGACCGCGACGGCTATCGCAACGATTCGCTGGGCGTGCAGGGCGGCTGGCGCTTCAATCGCCAGTGGGACGCGGAGGTCAACGCGATGCGCGCAGACAGCCGCAACGAGTACGACGGCAGCGTCGACAATCTCTCCAAGGGCAGCGAGCAGGTGGTCGGCGGCAGGCTGCGCTACGCGCCGGTGGAGGGCGTCAAGCTCACCGCCAGCGTCGGCGGCAGCGCCGAGCTGAGCGATACCTACCTGGACGGCGTGTATTCCTCGACCTTCGACACCCGCCGCCGCGTCGGCGCCCTGCAGGCCGACGTCAATGCCGGTCCGGGCCTGCTCACGCTCGGCTTTGACTGGCAGCGCGACGAGATCGCCAGTAGCGAGACCTATGACGCCGACAGCCGCATCGACCGCGGCGTGTTCGCGCAGTGGCAGCAGCGCTTCGGCCGCCAGCAGGTGCAGGCCAGCGTGCGCCGCGACGACAACAGCCAGTTCGGCGGCAAGACCACCGGCAGTGCGCTGTGGGGTTGGGACTTCACCGACCAGCTGCGCCTGACCGCCAGCTACGGAACCGCGTTCAAGGCACCGACCTTCAACGAGCTGTACTACCCCGGCTACGGCAACCCCAACCTCGGACCGGAGACTTCGCGCAGCGCCGAGCTGGGCCTGCGCGGCGAGCACGGCTGGGGCGACTGGTCGGTCAATGCGTTCGAAACCCGCGTGGACGACCTGATCGCCTACGACGCCGACCTCATCGACGCCGCCCACCCGTTCGGCCAGCCCAACAACATCGACAAGGCGAAGATCCGCGGCGCCGAGGCGATCGCCTCGACCGAACTGGCCGGCTGGCAGCTGCGCGGTACCTTGACCTGGCTCGACCCGAAGGCCGACGGCGATACGAACCACGGCAACATCCTGCAGCGGCGCGCGCGCCAGAGCGGGCGCCTTGACGCCGATCGCAGCTTCGGCGCCTTCAGTGTCGGTGGCAGCGTATTCGGCTCGGGCGAGCGTTACGACAACCTGGCCAACACCACGCGCCTGGCCGGCTACGGCCTGCTCGACCTGCGCCTGGGCTGGCAGCTGGCCGCCGACTGGAAGCTCAGCCTCGCCGCCAACAACGTGTTCGACCGCAGCTACGAGACCGCGCGCTGGTATGCCCAGCCCGGCCGCAATTACCAGTTGACCCTGCGCTACCATCCGGCGCAGTAACCCAGGAGAGCCGCCGATGAAGTCCCTGTCCCGTCCCGCCGCTTCGGCGGTGCTGATCAGCCTGCTGGTGGTGATGGTCGCCACGCGCTACCACCACTTCGGCGACCTGCTGCACCTGCCGGACGCCTCGATGGCGCTGTTCTTCCTCGGCGGCTTCTACCTGCGCCGCTACACCCTGTACGCGCTGATGCTGGCGGTGGCGGTGCTGGTCGACTACGTCGCCATCCGCCAGCAGGGCATGAGCTTCTTCCAGCACTACTGCGTGACCCCGGCGTACTACGGCCTGCTACTGTCCTTCCTCGTGCTGTGGCAGGCCGGGCGCTGGGTCGCGGTTCGCCGGCAGACCGGGGTCGCCTCGATGGCCATGGTCTGGCTGGTGGGCGTGGCCGCGGCCGTGGTGTCGTTCCTGATCTCCAACGGCATGTTCTACTGGTTCGGTGGCCGCTACCCGGATCCGAACTGGGGCCAGTACCTGGCGCGCGTCGGCCAGTGGGGACCGCTGTTCGTGCGTACCACCGCCGTGTACCTGGCGGTCGGGCTTGCCCTGCATTACGCGGTTGCCCGGCTGCGTCGCACGCCGCAGGCGCCGGTGCCGCAGGCATGAACGACCAGTCGTCGCGCGACGAACAGGCGCATTACCGCGAACGCGCCCAGCGCAAGAAGGAGCTGGTCGACCGCCGCATCGCGCGGGCGACGATCGACCGCGGCGTGTTCGTGGTCAATACCGGCAACGGCAAGGGCAAGAGTTCCTCCGGCTTCGGCATGCTGGCGCGTTCGCTTGGCCATGGTCTGCACTGCGGGGTGGTGCAGTTCATCAAGGGCAGCTTCGCCACCGGCGAGGAGGCCTTCTTCCGCCGTTTCCCCGACCAGCTCGACTACCACGTGATGGGAGAGGGTTTCACCTGGGAAACCCAGGACCGCGAGCGCGACATCGTCGCCGCGCAGGCGGCCTGGCAGGTGGCGCGCGGCATGCTGTCCAACCCGGAATACGACTACGTATTGCTGGACGAGCTCAACATCGCGCTGGCCAAGGAGTACGTCTCGCTCGATGAAGTGCTTGAGGCGGTGCGCGCGCGGCCGGAGCGCCAGCACGTGGTGATCACAGGCCGCGGCGCGCCCGACGCGCTGGTGGACGCGGCCGATACCGTCACCGAGATGCGCGTGGTCAAGCACGCCTTCAAGGCCGGCATCATGGCGCAGAAGGGCATCGAACTCTGATCCGGCGACCGCGATGAGCGCCACCCTCCCGTTCCTGGTCGCCCTCGCCGCGGTGCTGCTGGACGCGCTGCTCGGAGAGCCGCGGCGCGGGCATCCACTGGTTGCGTTTGGACGCCTGGCCGGCCGGCTCGAGCGCGTCCTGCACCGTGATTCAATCGCCGCCGGCCTGCTGGCCTGGGCCTGCGCGGTGCTGCCCTGGGTGGCGCTGGCGGCGCTGCTGCAGTGGCTGTTGTGGCGCTGGTCGCCCTGGGCTGCGGCGGCGGGTGCGGCGCTGGCGCTATATGCAGCGCTGGGGCTGCGCAGCCTGGGCGAGCATGCCCAGGCCGTCGCCCTGGCCTTGGCCGGTAACGACCTGACGGCGGCGCGCAAGGCGGTCGGACGGATCGTCAGCCGCGATACGGCGCAGCTCGACCGCGTGCAGGTTGCCGCGGCGGCCACCGAATCGGTGCTGGAGAACGGCAGCGACGCGGTCTTCGCGGCCTTGTTCTGGGGCGTGCTGCTCGGCGCGCCGGGCGCGGTGCTGTATCGCCTGTCCAATACGCTCGATGCGATGTGGGGCTACCGCACGCCGCGCTACCTGCGCTTCGGGCGTGTGGCCGCGCGCATCGACGACGCGCTCAACTGGCTGCCTGCGCGGCTGGTCGCGCTGACCTATGCCGTGCTCGGCGCCACCGGCGTGGCGCTGCGCTGCTGGCACCGGCAGGCGCCGAGCTGGAAGAGTCCCAACGCCGGGCCGGTGATGGCCGCCGGCGCGGGCGCACTGCGGATCGAACTGGGCGGCGCGGCGCCGTATCACGGGCAGTGGCAGGCGCGCCCGCTGCTGGGTGAGGGCCGGTCGGCCGATGTCGCCGGAGTGCGCGCTGCCGTGCGCCTCGTGCGCGCCGGGGTCGTGCTGTGGCTGCTGCTGCTCGCGCTGTTGGCGCTGCCTGGGGTCACCAGCCGGGCGGCGCAGGCCAGCGACATCTCAGGGGAGACGGCACGACATGCTTGAACATGGCGGACGACTGCTGCGCGCCGCGCAGCGGCTGGGCATGCCCGCCAGCGAATGGCTGGACCTGTCCACCGGGGTGAGCCCCTGGCCGTGGCCGGTGCCGCCGGTCCCCGCCAGCGCCTGGCATCGGCTGCCGGAGGATGAGGACGGCCTGCTCGACGCCGCGCATGCCTACTACGGCACCGAGGCGCTGCTGCCCGTCGCCGGCTCGCAGGCAGCGATCCAGGCGCTGCCGCTGCTGCGTGCCCGCGGCAAGGTGGGCATCATCGCGCCGGGCTACAACGAGCACGCCCACGCGTGGCGCCGCGCCGGCCACGAGGTGACCTGCGCGCCGGCCGCCCGTCTGCTCGAACACGCCGACGACTTCGACGTGCTGGTGCTGATCCATCCGAACAATCCCGGCGGCGAACGCTTCGATCCCGCCGCGCTGCTCGACCTGCACGCGCGTCTGTCGCGACGTGGTGGCTGGCTGATGGTGGATGAGGCCTTCATGGACGCCACGCCGCAGGACAGCCTGAGCGCGCATGCCGGTCGCGAAGGGCTCGTGGTGCTGCGCTCGATCGGCAAGTTCTTCGGCATGGCCGGCGCGCGCGCCGGCTTCGTCTGCGCCGACGCACCGCTGCGCGACGCCCTGGGCGAACGACTCGGTCCGTGGACGCTGGCCGGGCCCTCGCGCTGGGCGGTGCGGCAGGCACTGGCCGATCGGGAATGGCAGGAGGCGGCGCGGCCGCGCCTGCAGGCCGCCTCGGCGCGGCTGCACGCCATGCTGTCCGCGCACGGGCTCGCGCCCACCGGCGGCAGCGCATTCTTCCAGTGGTGTCGACGTCCCGAGGCCGCCGCGCTGCACGAGGCACTGGCGCGCCGCGCGATCCTGACCCGGCTGTTCGACGCACCGGCCAGCCTGCGCTTCGGCCTGCCACCGGACGACGCCGGTTTCGCGCGCCTGGACGCCGCACTGCAGGGGATCGCAGCATGAGCGCGCGCGTGTTGATGGTGCAGGGCTGCACCTCCGATGCCGGCAAGAGCACGCTGGTCGCCGCGCTGTGCCGCTGGCTGCATCGGCGCGGCGTCGACGTGGCGCCGTTCAAGCCGCAGAACATGGCGCTCAACGCCGCCGTCACCGCCGATGGCGGCGAGATCGGGCGTGCCCAGGCGGTTCAGGCGCAGGCCTGCGGGCTCGCGCCGCATACCGACTTCAACCCCGTGCTGCTCAAGCCGCAGAGCGACACCGGCGCGCAGGTGATCGTGCATGGGCGGGTGGTCGCCACGCTCGATGCGGTGGCCTACCACGACTACAAGCGCGTGGCCCGCGAGGCGGTGCTGGCCTCGCATCACCGGCTGGTCGCCCGACACGCGGCGCTGCTGGTCGAAGGCGCCGGCAGCCCGGCCGAGATCAACCTGCGCGCCAATGACATCGCCAACATGGGCTATGCCGAGGCGGTCGACTGCCCGGTGATCCTGGTCGCCGACATCGACCGCGGCGGCGTCTTCGCCCACCTGGTCGGCACCCTGGCGCTGCTGTCCGACAGCGAGCGCGCACGCGTGGCCGGCTTTGTGATCAACCGTTTCCGCGGCGACCTGGCGCTGCTGCAGCCGGGGCTGGACTGGCTGGAACGGCACACCGGCAAGCCTGTGCTTGGCGTGCTGCCCTACCTGCACGGCCTGCAGCTGGAAGCCGAGGATGCACTGCCGCGCGACGCCGCCGCCAAGCCGGGCGCACGCCTGCGGGTCGCGGTGCCGGCGCTGCCGCGGATCAGCAACCACAATGATTTCGACGCGCTGGCCGCGCATCCGCAGGTGGCGCTGTCCTTCGTCGGCCCAGGCCAACCGGTGCCGCCGAGCGATCTCATCATCCTGCCCGGCAGCAAGGCCACGCGCGCCGATCTGGACTGGCTGCGCGCGCAGGGCTGGGAGCAGGCGATCGCCCGCCACCTGCGTTATGGCGGGCGGGTGCTCGGCATCTGCGGCGGCTTCCAGATGCTTGGTCGCGGCCTGCACGATCCGCTGGGGATCGAAGGCGCCGCCGGCAGCAGCGAAGGCCTGGGCTGGCTGGACATGGACACCCGCTTCGCCGCGTACAAGCAGCTGCGCACGACTGCCGGGCGCCTGTGCTTGGCCGATGCCGAGGCGCGGGGCTACGAGATCCATTGCGGCGACAGCAGCGGCCCGGCGTTGCTGCGTCCCTTCGCCGTGCTCGACGGCGGGCGCGCCGATGGGGCGGTTTCCGCCGATGGCCAGGTGATGGGCACCTACCTGCACGGCGTGTTCGACACCCCGCAGGCGCTTTCGGCACTGCTGCGCTGGGCGGGGCTGGCCGATGCGGCGCCGCTGGACCTGGCCGCCCTGCGCGAACAGACGCTCGAACGGCTGGCCGATGCCGTCGAGCAGCATCTAGATACCGCGACGCTGTCGCGCCTGCTCGACCTGGCCGGCGATACCCCGCCGAGGGAGCCTTTCCATGCATGAACTCATACTCGGCGGCGCCCGCTCGGGCAAGAGCGCGCTGGCCGAGCAACGCGCGCTCGCCCATGGCGGCGAGGTGATCTACATCGCCACCGCGCAGGCGCTGGATGCGGAGATGGCTGCGCGCATCGCGCACCATCGCGCCCGCCGTCCCACCGGCTGGCGATCCATCGAAGAGCCGCTGGCGCTGGCCGAGGTGCTGCGCGCCGAAGCCGGCGAGCAGCGCTGCCTGCTGGTCGACTGCCTGACCCTGTGGCTGGGCAATCTGCTGGGCCACGAGGACGAAGGCCGTTTCGTGCGTGAACGCGAAGCGTTGCTCGCGGCGCTGCCGACGTTGCCCGGTCGCGTGCTGCTGGTCAGCAACGAGGTCGGGCAGGGCGTGGTGCCGATGGGGGAGCTGAGCCGGCGCTTCGTCGACGAGGCCGGCCGCCTGCACCAGGCGCTGGCGCAGCAGTGCGGGCGGGTCTGCCTGGTGGTGGCCGGTCTTCCGCTGTGGTTGAAGGGAGCCCAGGCATGAGCGCGGCTTGGTGGCAGCGCCCGCTCGCCATGCCCGATGCCGAGGCACGCGCTGCCGCCGTCGTTCGCCAGGCCCGGCTGACCAAGCCGCCCGGCTCGCTGGGCCGGCTGGAGCAACTGGTGGCGCGCCTGGCCGGCATGCAGGGCTGCGAGCGGCCGCGGCTGGAGCGCATCTGGATCACGGTGTTCGCCGGCGACCATGGCGTCGCCGCCGAGGGCGTGTCGGCGTTTCCGCAGGCGGTCACCGGCGAAATGCTGCGTAATTTTGCCAGCGGCGGCGCGGCGATCGCGGTGCTTGCGCGCGAACTCGGCGCGCAGCTGGAGGTGGTCGACCTCGGCACGGTCAACGATGTCGGCCCGATCGAGGGCGTGCGGCGCGCGCGGATCGCCGCGGCGACCGGCAATTTCTGCGAAGGCCCGGCCATGACGGTCGACCAGCTGGCGCTGGCGCTGCAGGCCGGTGCCGACAGCGTCGCGGCCGCACGGGCGGCGGGCAGCCAGCTCTACATCGGCGGCGAGATGGGCATCGGCAACACCACGGCCGCCGCCGCGCTGGCCGCCGCGCTGCTGCGCCTGCCTCCGGAACGGCTGGTTGGCGCCGGCACTGGCGTGGACGCACGCGGCGTCGTCCACAAGGCGCAGGTGATCAGCCGCGCGCTGGCGCTGCACGCGGGCGACCACGAGGCGATGGAATGGCTGCGTCGCCTGGCCGGCTTCGAGATCGCCGCGCTGGCCGGCGCCTGCATCGCTGCCGCGCAGGCCGGCTTGCCGGTGCTGGTGGATGGCTTCATCACCAGCGTGGCCGCGCTGGCCGCCACGCAGATCCAGCCCGGCGTCGCCGACTGGCTGCTGTTCTCGCATCGTTCGCACGAGAACGGCCATGGCGCCGTGCTGGATGCCCTCGACGCCGAACCGCTGCTGGACCTGGGCCTGCGACTGGGTGAAGCCAGCGGCGCCGCGCTGGCGCTACCCTTGCTGCGCCTGGCCTGCGCGCTGCACGCGCAGATGGCGACCTTCGACGAAGCAGGAGTCTCCGAAGCATGAGCGCCGGGCCCACGATCGAACTGCTGCGCCACGGCCATACCGGCCAGCGCAGTTACCGCGGGCAGCTCGACGATCCGCTCAGCGAACTGGGCTGGCAGCAGCTGCGCGCGACCACCGCCACCGGCCAATGGGACGCCGTGGTGTCCTCGACGCTGCAGCGCTGCGCGGCCTTCGCTTCCGAGCTGGCGGACCAGCGCGGCCTGCCGCTGCGACTGGACGCCCGGCTGGCCGAATACCACTTCGGCGACTGGCAGGGCGTGCCGATCGAGGACATCGACCGCGAGCATGGCCCGGCGCTGGGGCGCTTCTGGGCCGACCCGGTCAATCATCCGCCGCCGCGCGGTGAACCCTTCGCCGATTTCAGCGGCCGCCTCGCCGCCGCGCTCGATGCGATCGTCGATGCCCACGCCGGCCAGCGCGTGCTCGTGGTGACCCATGGCGGGGCGATCCGCGCGATGCGCTGCATGGCCGAGCGGCGGCCGTTCGGGCAGATGGTGGAGATCGAAGTGCCGCATGCCTCGCTGCATCCGCTGGCCTGGCCACCGACGGCATGATTGACGGCCTGCTTGTCGCGCTGGGCTTCCTCACCCGCCTGCCGGTGCCGGCCGCCGTGTTCGCGCGGCCGCAGGCACAGTCGCGCTCGCTGCCCTGGTATCCGCTGGTCGGACTGCTGGTCGGCGCCCTGCTGGCCGCACTGGCCTGGCTGCTGCGCGACAGCGGCCAGCTGCTGTCGGCCGGCCTGGTGGTCGCCGCCTGGTCGTGGTTGACCGGGGGCCTGCACCTGGACGGCCTGGCCGACAGCGCCGATGCCTGGGTCGGCGGCATGGGCGACCGCGCACGCACGCTGGAGATCATGAAGGATCCGCGCAGCGGCCCGGCAGGCGTCACCGCGGTGGTGCTGGTGCTGCTGGTCAAATTCGCCGCCCTGGCCAGCCTGCCGGCGCCGGCGTCGCTGGCCCTGCTGGCAGCGCCGATGCTGGCGCGCGCCGCGCTGACCGGGGCCTTCCTGGTCACGCCCTACGTGCGCCCCGGCGGGCTGGGCGCGGGGTTGGCGCCGGCCTCGAAGATAGCCTGTGGCGCGGCGGTGCTGCTGGCCGTGCTCGCCACCGCCATGTACGTGCCGCGCGGCGGCTGGGTGCTGCTGGTGACGATCGCGGTGTTCTGGCTGTGCCGGCGGGCCTGCATGCGCCGGCTGGGCGGCATGACCGGCGACACCTGCGGCGCCCTGGCCGAGCTGATGGAAGTCGCCGTGCTGGTCACCCTGGCCGTGTAGCCTCGCGCCCAGGAAGCGCAAGATCGGCAACGCCGCGCCGCAGGCAAGGTTCGACACTGGGGCAGTTCCCCTCGGAGATCGCCACCATGCGCGGCACCGCAGCCCAACGCTACCTGACAGGAATCGATCGCGTCGTCGCCCGCCTGCAGGGCGCGATCACGCGCGGCGAGCCACTGCCCGAACTGGCCGAACTGGCCGGCGTCGCGCATCTGTCGCGGTTTCATTTCCATCGTGTCTACCGCGCGCTGGCCGGCGAGACCGTCGGACAGACCGTCGCCCGCCTGCGCCTGAGCCGGGCGCTGCAGCTGCTGGCCGATGGCGGGCGCGTGACCGACGTGGCGCTGGCGGTGGGTTATGAATCGCCACAGGCGCTGGCGCGCGCCTTCCGCGCTCGACTGGATGTCACGCCGGCCTCGCTGCGCGGCGATGCGGATGCAGCCGGTGCGCTGCGCGCGCGACTGGCCGCGCCGGCAGCCGAGGCCATCCGCGAGGGAGCGCCTTTGCAGGTAACCGTGCGCGAGGTCGCGCCGTTCGAGGTGGTGGTGCTGCGCCAGCGCGGCGCCTTCGCCGACCTGGACCGTGGCTACGGGCGGCTGTTCGACTGGGCGCTGCAAATGGGCCTGGCCGAGCGGCTGCAGCGGCTGGTCGGCCTGCCGCACGGCGATCATCGCAACCTGCCGCCCGCCGCACACGTCTACGACTGCGCGATGGCGTTCGACGAGGACATCCCGCCGCCGCCGGCGCCCATGATGCGGCAACAGGTGGGAGGCGGCAGGTACGCGGTGCTGCGCCATGTCGGCCCCTACGAAGGATTGGAGGACGCATTCGACCGGCTGCTGTCCGAGTGGTGGCCAAGCAGCGGCCATGACCTGCGCGAGGCGCCGGTGTTCCACCATTTCCTCGACGATCCCGAACAGGTGCCGGCGGCGATCCTGCGCGCGGATCTCCATCTGCCGCTGGGCGAGGGGTGAGCCGGGGTAGCCCCTGCCGGTCTGCCGACGACGCTGGCAGGCGGCTGTGGGAGGGGCTTCAGCCCCGACGACGACGACGTGGAACCTGCCGCCCGCTCAAACCCGCAACGCGCGGTACGGCGGCGTGGACAGGATCATCTCGGTCAGCGAGTGCGCCAGCTCGCGCTCGGCCAGCACCGCGCCGTCGGCGCCGTGGTCGAGCAGGTACTTCACCTCGGCATCGCTGTGCGCGCGTGCGAGCAGGGTCAGCGAGGGATTGAGCGCGCGCAGCTTGGCCAGGGTTTCGCCCGCCTCCAGCGGCTGCGGGATCGCCAGCACGGCGATCTTGGCGGTTTCCGGGTGCGCCTCGGCCAGTACCTTGTCGGCCGCCGCGCTGCCGCGGATCGCCGGAATGCCCGCCGCGTGCGCGCGCTCGACGTGGTCGCGGTTGTCGTCGATCACCAGCACCGGCACGCCGCGGTCGCGCAGCAGCGGCGCCAGCGCGCTGCCGACGCGACCGTAGCCGATCACGATGGCATGGCCTTCGGTCGGCAGCGGCGGGCCCGGCGGCAGCTCCGCCTCGGCCGGCAGCGGGGTCTCCACCGCGTGGCGGGCCTGCCAGCGATCCAGCCAGGAGAACAGGAAGGGATTGGCGATGATCGACAGCAGCGAGCCGGCGAGGATCAGGTCGCGACCGGTTTCCGGCAGGATCGCCAGGCCCACGCCGAGCCCGGCCAGGATGAAGGAGAACTCGCCGATCTGCGCAAGGCTGACCGAGATCGTCAGCGCGGTGCCGGTCGGGTGGCCGAAGGCGCGCACAATGAAGAACGCCGCCACCGACTTGCCGACCGTGATGGTCAGGAAGGTCGCCAGCACCTGCCAGGGATGCTCGACCAGGATCGACGGGTTGAACAGCATGCCGACCGAGACGAAGAACAGCACCGCGAAGGCGTCGCGCAGCGGCAGCGAATCGTTGGCGGCCTTGTGGCTGAGCTCGGACTCGTTGAGCAGCATGCCGGCGAAGAACGCGCCCAGCGCGAACGACACGCCGAACAGCATCGCCGAGCCGAACGCCACCCCCAGCGCGATCGCCAGCACCGCCAGGGTGAACAGCTCGCGCGAGCCGGTGGCGGCGATGCGCGCCAGGATCCACGGGATCGCGCGCCGGCCGATCACCAGCATCACCGCCACGAAGGCGGCCATCTTCAGCAGCGTCCAGCCCATCGCCATCGTGATGGCCATCGCGCCGCCGCCGTGGTCGCCGCCGATCGCCGAGGCCAGCGCCGGCAGCAGCACCAGCGCCAGCACCATCACCAGGTCCTCGACGATCAGCCAGCCGATCGCGATCTTGCCGCGCTGGGTCTCCAGCAGGCGGCGTTCCTCCAGCGCGCGCAGCAGCACCACGGTGCTGGCCACCGACAGCGCCAGGCCGAACACCAGGCCATTGAGCGGCGACCAGCCCAGCGTCCAGGCCAGGCCCCAGCCCAGCGCCGTCGCCACGGCGATCTGCGCCAGCGCGCCGGGGATGGCGATCCACTTCACCTCCAGCAGGTCTTCCAGCGAGAAGTGCAGGCCGACGCCGAACATCAGCAGCATCACGCCGAGCTCGGAAAGCTGGGTGGCAAGGTCCTGGTTGGCGACGAAGCCGGGCGTGAACGGCCCGACCAGCATGCCCGCGATGAGGTAACCGACCAGCGGCGACAGGCGCAGTCGATGGGCCAGGGCGCCGAGAATGAAGGCGACGGCCAGGCCGACGGCGATGATGTCGATGAGGCTGGTGTCGTGGTGCATCGGCTCGGACGGAACAAAGGGGTTCGAGTGTCGCCGATGAATGCGCGATGGGGCAATCGCCGTGGCGGCGCTCGTGACGCAACCCGCTACGCGGGCTGCGCCCCCGAAGTTCGCTGCGCGAACTTCGGGCCCCGACTTCCGCCTTGCCTATCCCGCGTGGCACCTCCCGCTGCGCGGGCTGTGCCCCCAAAGTTTGCTGCGCAAACTTCGGGCCCCGACTTCTGGCTTGCCTATCCCCGCGGCTGTCGCCGCGCCCCCTTAACAGAAGGGGGCTTTTCCTCCAGCAGCACGACTGGCTCCTGTAGGAGCGGCTCTGGGTGGCCTCGGGCCATCAGCCGCGACTGTGGGTCCGGCGGCTTTTGCATCGCCTGTGCCGGAAAGCGTCGGGGCTGAAGCCCCTCCCACAATGCGCACGGGCAAACGTCACGAGGTCGGACTGTGGGAGCGGCTTCAGCCGCGAGCGTGGGTCTGGGACCTCTTGCATCGCCTGCGCCGATGAGGCGTCGCGGCTGATGGCCCGAGGCCACACAGAGCCGCTCCTATAACGAGTTCTTGTGATCGCGGGCGAAGCCACGGGGTCGAAGCGCTCGCGGGGTCGGGGAGCGTTCTTCTCTTTCCACCTACCAGCGCGCCCCAAAAGAATGGGGAAACCCAAAGCGCCGGGTGACGTCCCGTCGGGTAGGGGCGCGAGTTGCACAGGGATGTGCAACGTTCGCTTTCGTCACGACATGGACGTCTGCCGAAAGCGACGCGCCCCTAACCGACGGGGCGGCGCTCCCAAACGCAAGTCAGAGCCAAGCCTCCGCAACACCGAGGCGCGCCCTCAACAACCCCCAACAAAACCCGCGCAAGCGGGTGCCCCGCTTCCCCCACAAAAACGAAGGGCCCGGTTTCCCGGGCCCTCGCATCACATCGCCACTACCCGCCAGATCACCAGCGGTAGTTGATTTTCCCGTACACGTAAGCGCCGTTGAAGCCGAACGGCGACAGGTTGCTGTAGGGGAACTGGCCGCTGGTCGAGTTCGGGAAGGTGTTCTCGTCCGGATACTCGTTGAGCAGGTTGTCCGCGCCCACCGTCAGCGTCCAGCCACCGGTCCTGTAGGCGGCCGAGGCATCGACTACCCACTTGGCGCCGTAGGTCTGGTCATTCACGGCCGAGGCCGGGCGGGTGGTGAACTCGCCGTAGCGCGTGGTGGCCAGCGACAGGATCCAGTGCTCGGCGGTCCAGGTGCCCCCAAGCATGAACTTGTCGCGCGGGAAGCCTTCCTCGATGCGGCCGCGCTCGGTGCGGTCGATGCGCTCCAGGTTCAGCCCGTTGGCGGTCAGCTGCGCCGGGTTCGGGGCGATGTGGGTCACCTCGGTCTTGGCGTAGCTGTAGCTGCCGGTCAGGTCGAAGCTGCTGGCGGCCAGCTGCCAGCGGTAGCTGCCGACCACGTCGACGCCGCGGCTGCGGGTGTCCACCGCATTGGTGAAGTAGCGGCCGCCGTTGACGCCGTAGATGCCCTGCGCCTCGAGGAACTGGCGCACCGCGTTGCCGGTGAGGTTGGAAGACAGCACGATGCGGTCGTCCACTTCCACCTGGTAGGCATCGATGGTCAGGTACAGGGCGTCCAGCGGCTGCAGCACCAGGCCGGCGCTGTAGCTGGTGGAGGTTTCCGGCTTCAGCGGTTCGGCGCCGAGCGCCTGCGCGGTCGCGCTGCTGGCCGGGAAGGTGCGGATCTCGTACGGGTTCGGATCGCCGGCCAGGAAGGTCGTGCTGGTGGTCTGGAAGTACTGCTGCGGCAGCGACGGCGCGCGGAAGCCGGTCGAGGCGGTGGCGCGCAGGGCGACGCGGTCGGTGAAGGCGTAGCGCGCCGACAGCTTGCCGGAGGTTTCGCTGCCGAAATCATCGTAGTCCTCCCAGCGCCCGGCCAGGCCGGCGGAGAACTTGTCGGTGAAGTCCGCTTCCAGGTCGCCATAGATCGCGTAGCTGTCACGCGAATACTGGCCCGAGACGCTGGGCGCGAAGCCGCCGAAACCCTGCGCGCCGGCGGCGAGCGTGCCGGACTGGTAGTACGAGCCGAGTTCGCCCGGCGACTGGTTCCACTTCTCGTTGCGGTATTCCACGCCGAAGGCGACGTTGACCGGATAGGCCAGGCCCCAGTCGAAGCCACGGCTGAAGTCGAGGTTGCCGATGTTCTGGGTGGTTTCCAGCGCGCCGTCGTAGAACGAGGTCGGCGAGCTCGGGCCCAGGCTGACGTTGAGCGTGTTGCGGGTGTGGAAGTCGATGCGGTTGTAGCCGTAGTTGTAGCTGGCATCCCAGTTCCAGCCGGCCACCGTGCCGCGCAGGCCGGCCACCAGGCTGCGGTCCTTGGAATAGGTCTGGATCTGCGGCAGGAAGCCGTCGGGGTAGATCGACAGGATGTTCTGGGTCGTGCTGCCCGGCGCGCGGAAGAACGCCGAGCCGGTGATGTCGCGGTTGCTGGCGATCGCGAAGGCATAGCCGCTGAGGTTGTCGGTGAAACTGTACTCGCTGTTGAGCGAGAACGCCTGCGCGTCCACGTCCGGATCGCCGATCACGAAGGCCTTCTGGCCGACTGCCGGCTGCGAGGCGCTGGGCGCGCCGGCGTAGGGGCGGGCGCGGTTGGTCGGGTCCTGCTGGTTGAGCTGGCCGGCCACGTGCAGCCAGCCGCGGTCGCCGCCCAGCGAGACGCCGGTGTCGCCGGAGAGCTGGTAGTTCTTGCCGTCGCCGGCCGAGTACTGGCCGTAGCCGGCTTCCAGGCTGCCGCCCTTTTCCGCACCCTTGAGCACGATGTTGACCACGCCGGCGATCGCGTCCGAGCCGTACTGCGCCGAGGCGCCGTCGCGCAGCACTTCGACGCGGGCGATCGAGGCGATCGGGATGGTGTTCAGGTCCACCGCCGCCGAGCCGCGGCCGATGGTGCCGTTGATGTTGAGCAGCGAGGAGGTGTGGTAGCGCTTGCCGTTGACCAGCACCAGCACCTGGTCCGGCGACAGGCCGCGCAGCTGCACCGGGCGCACGGCGCTGGTGCCGTCGGCCAGGGCCGGGCGCGGGAAGTTCAGCGAGGGCAGGGCGCGCGCCAGCGCGGTCGCCAGTTCCGGGGTACCGGTCGCCGACAGCGCCTCGGCGCTGATGATGTCGATCGGCGACTGCGATTCGGCCACGGTGCGGTCGCTGACCCGGGTGCCGGTGACGATCACGGTGTCCAGCGTGCTGGGGGCGGGGGCGGCGGCCTGGGCCAGGGCGCCGCCGGCCGGAAGGGCCAGGGCGATCGCTGCGGCCAGCGGGGCGAGAAGCGGGGGGAGGGACGACTTCATGACATCTCCAGCAGGCCCGGCAAGGGCGTGAACGGGAACAGGGACCGGGGCGGAACCGCCGTCTGCGGAGGAGAGGGAGGCGGGCGGCGGCGGCCCCGGACGCGCTAAGTATTCGTTAACGCTAGAATGGCGTCGCAGGAAGGCTGCTCATCTGCTTATGCCTTCCGGTTATCAAGAAACTACGCCTTAGGCCTTTCCGTCATGATTTCCCTGCGCAATTTCTCCCTTCGTCGCGGAGAGCGGCTGCTGCTGTCCAATGTCGACCTCGCCATGCATGCCGGCTACCGGGTCGGCGTGGTCGGCCGCAACGGCACCGGCAAGTCGAGCCTGTTCGCCGCCATCCGTGGCGAACTGGAGGCCGACAAGGGCGACGTCGACCTGCCCGGCAAGATCCGCATCGCCTCGGTGGCGCAGGAAACCCCCTCGCTGCCCGATCCGGCGATCGAGTTCGTGCTCGGTGGCGATGTCGAGGTCGCCGCGGTGCTGAAGGCAGAGGCCGAGGCCACCGCGCGCGAGGACTGGGAGGCGGTCGCCGACGCGCACCAGAAGATGGCCGAACTCAATGCCTACGACGCCGAGGCGCGCGCCGGCAAGTTGCTGCATGGCCTGGGCTTCCCGGCCGAGACGCATTCGCGCGCGGTGTCGGCGTTCTCCGGCGGCTGGCGCGTGCGCCTGAACCTGGCCCGTGCGCTGATGATGCCCTCGGACCTGCTGCTGCTCGACGAACCGACCAATCACCTCGACCTGGACGCGGTGTACTGGCTGGAGCAGTGGCTGCTGAAGTACCCCGGCACGCTGCTGCTGATCTCGCACGATCGCGAGTTCCTCGACAACGTCGCCACCCATACCCTGCACCTGCATGGCGGCGGCGCCAAGCTGTACGTCGGCGGCTATACCGACTTCGAGCGCCAGCGCACCGAGCAGCTGCGCCAGCAGCAGATCGCCCACGAGAAGGAACAGGCCGAGCGCGCCCACCTGCAGAGCTTCATCGACCGCTTCAAGGCGCAGGCCAGCAAGGCCGCGCAGGCGCAGAGCCGGATGAAGCGCCTGGCCAAGCTGGCCGGCACCGAGGCCGTGCGCGCCGAGCGCGAGTTCCGCATCGAGTTCGCGCCGCCGGCCAAGCTGCCGTTCTCGCTGATCCGGCTGAACCATGTCGAGGCGGGCTACGGCAAGGACTCGGTGATCCTCCATGACGTCGGTTTCGGCCTGGAAGCCGGCCAGCGCATTGGCCTGCTCGGCCCCAACGGCGCCGGCAAGACCACCCTGGTCAAGACCCTGGTCGGCGAACTGGCGCCGGTCGCCGGCGAGCGCGCCGCGCACCCGGACCTGCGCATCGGCTACTTCGCCCAGCACACGGTCGAATCGCTGCACGAGGGCCAGAGCCCGATCGACCACTTCCGCGATATCGCCCCGGACGCCTCCACGCAGTCGTTCCGTGACTTCCTCGGCAAGTGGAACTTCCCCGGCGACCGCGCCTTCGAACCGGTCGATGGCTTCTCCGGCGGCGAGCGCGCGCGCCTGGCGCTGGCGCTGATCGCCTGGCAGCAGCCCAACGTGCTGCTGCTCGACGAACCGACCAACCACCTCGACCTGGAAATGCGCGAGGCCCTGGCCGAGGCGCTGAGCGATTTCGAGGGCGCGATCGTGATGGTCTCGCACGACCGCCACCTGATCGGCCTGGTCTGCGACACCTTCTGGCGCGTGGCCGACGGCGTGGTCGAGCCGTTCGCCGGCGATCTGGACGAATATGCGGCCTGGCTGCGCAGCCGGCCGTCGGCGCAGGGCACCAAGCAGCGCCTGGCCGACGCGGCGCCGACCCCGCCCCCGCCACCGCCGCCGCTGGCCCCGCCGGTGGCGAAGAAGCCCAACAACCCGCACAAGGTCGCCGCGGCCGAGAAACGCGTCGGCGAGCTGGAGGCGCTGCTGGCCGACCTCGACGCCCAGCTGGCCGATCCGGCCAACTACGCCGACAGCAACCGCATGGGGTCGCTGGGACGCGACCGCGAGAGCGTGGCCGCGCAGCTGGCCGCGGCCGAGCAGCAGTGGCTGGAGCTGATGGGCTGATTTCTGGTTCTCCTCCGATTTTTGGGGAGGGGATGGGGTTGCGGCCTGGCGGCCGCTTGGTTTTTGGTTCTTTGTCCTTTGTGGCTGGGTTGGCCTTCGATGTGGACCGGCTTATCTGGGTTCTTGGCGTGGTCCTTGGGCTACCGACTTGTCGGGACACGCCGTAAACCCATCCATGGAGGCTCGGTGGCGCCATCCATGGCGCCCCACGGTCCCGATCCGCCGGCATCCCCACGGCGCACGCACAACCTAGGCGAGCCGGCCCGCATCGAAGGCCAATCAAGCCAAACCGACAATAAACCAGGTAACAGCGGCCGCCAGGCCGCAACCCCACCCATCCCCGCAGATCGACGAAGCGCGAGATTCTTGGCCCCGCGCCCCGCGCCCCGCGCCCGGCGCCCGGCGCCCGGCGCTCAGCGCTCAGCGCACCGCGTCCAGGAACAGGCGGTGCCGCTGGTACTGGTCGAGCACGTCGCCGATCAGTTCCTCGCGCCGCCAGCCCATCACGTCGTAATCCTGTCCGCCTTCGCGGAGATGGACCTCGGCGCGGTAGTGCGCCGCGGTCGTCGCGGCGGCGGCGCGCGGATCCACCAGCACGAAGCTGGCGGCCTCGAAGGGCCGCGGCCGCACGGCGTACAGGAAATCCAGTTCCTCGCCGTGCTCGACCCGCAGGCGCACGCCGTCGTCCTCGCCGTCGTCGTCAACCGCCACCACCAGCCCCTGCGCCTGCAGCTCGGTCGATACTTCCACCAGCGCCGGGCGGACTACCTGCGCGATGTAGGTGGTGACCTGCTGGCGGGTCGGCGGGCGCGACAGCGCGCGCAGGCGCGCGCGCCAGTCGCCGCCGCCGGGCCGGGTACGAGCCTCGCGCAGCAGCGAGCGCTTCAGTACGTCCAGGCGCATCGCCTTCACCAGGCCCCAGCACATCAGCAGCATGATCACGGTGAACGGCAGCGCCGAGGCGATCGTCATCGCCTGCAATGCCGACAGCCCGCCGGCAAGCAGCAGCGCGATGGCGATGGCGCCGGTCAGCAGCGCCCAGAAGATCCGCTGCCACAGCGGCGAGGCGGTTTCCCCGCGCGAGGTCAGCATGTCGATGACCAGCGCGCCCGAATCGGCCGAGGTGACGAAGAAGATCACCACCAGCACCGTCGCCAGGACCGAGGTGGCGGTGTGCAGCGGCAGGTGTTCGAGGAAGTGGAACAGCGCCACCGAGCTGTCCTGCGCCACCGCGTTGGTGAGGTCGCCGGCGCCCTGCGACATCACCATCCACAGCGCGGTGTTGCCGTAGATCGTCATCCACAAAAAGGTGAAGCCCAGCGGCACCAGCAGCACGCACAGCACGAACTCGCGCACCGTCCGGCCGCGCGAGATGCGCGCGATGAACAGGCCGACGAAGGGCGACCAGGCGATCCACCAGCCCCAGTAGAACAGCGTCCAGCCGCCGATCCAGCCGGTCGGCTCGTAGGCGTACAGGTTGAAGGTCATCGCCATCAGGCTGGACAGGTACATGCCGGTGTTCTGCACGAAGGCCTGCAGCAGGTGCACGGTCGGCCCGGTCACCAGCACGAAGGCCATCAGGACCACCGCCAGCACCATGTTGAGCTCGGACAGCCGGCGCACGCCACGGTCCAGCCCGCTGACCACCGAGCCGGTGGCGATCGCGGTGATCACCACGATCAGCAGCACCTGCACGCCGGCTCCCACCGGCACGCCAAAGACGTAGTTGAGCCCGGCATTGGCCTGCATCACGCCCAGCCCCAGCGAGGTGGCCAGGCCGAAGATGGTGCCCAGCGCGGCGAAGCAGTCCACCACGTGGCCGATCGGTCCGTGGATGCGCTCGCCGACCAGGGGGTAGAGCGCCGAACGGATCCGCAGCGGCAGGCCATGCCGGTAGGAGAAGTAAGCCAGCGACAACGCGACCACGGCGTAGATCGCCCAGGCGTGGATGCCCCAGTGGAAGAAGGTGATGCGCATCGCCTGGCGCGCGGCCGCCACGGTCATCGGATCGCCGGTCGGCGGATCGGCGTAGTGCATCAGCGGCTCGGCCACGCCGAAGAACATCAGGCCGATGCCCATGCCCGAGGCGAACAGCATCGCGAACCAGGTGGTGTAGCTGTAGTCCGGCTCGCTGTGGTCGGGACCGAGCTTGATCCGGCCGAAACCGGAAAACGCCAGCGCCAGCACGAACACCAGGAAGCCAGCCACGGACAGCACGGTGAACCAGCCGGCATCGCGCGCCACCCATTGCTTGGCCGCGCCGAAGACCGCCTCGGCGCGCTGCGGAGCGATGAACGACAGCGCCACCAGCGCCAGCACGATCAGTGCGGTCGGGTAGAAGACTGCCGGCAGGATGCGCTCGCGTTCTCGCGCGGCGACGGGTTCGGCCATGGCGGATTCCCTTTCATTGGCTCGCGCCGTCCGCCGCGCCCGCGGCAGGCCCCGGGCCGGGCCTGCCATCGCGAGTGTAGAAGCCGTCGCGTTAAGCGGCCGGCATCTGCGCCTGGTAGCCGTCGATGAAGCCGCGGACCATGTCCGGTCCGGCGGATGAAACCAGCAACAGCAGCGCGGCGAGCAGCATCACGTTGCGGCGGTTGCGGCGGTAGCCGACGACCAGCGCGACCACGCCGGCCAGCAGGCAGATGACTTCGAATGCATACGCCATGGGTTCCCCTTCGTCCGTGTTGGTCGCGCCAGCATGCCGCATCGGCCCGCCGCGCGCATGCCTCAGCCGCGCTGTGCCAGCAGCCACTCGCGGAAGCGCCGCGCCGGCTCGCTCTCGGCGCGCGAGCGCAGGCGGGTCAGCCAGTAGCGCCCGAGGTCGGCTTCCAGGGCGAAGGGCTGCTGCAGCCGTTCGGCGGCCAGGTCCTGCTCGAACATGCGCAGCGGCAACAGCGCCACGCCTGCGCCGGAGGCCGCCGCGCTGGCCAGCGCCAGCGACGAGTCGAACACCGGGCCGAGCGCCTCCAGCGGCGCGATGCCTGCCGCCTGCGACCAGCGCGTCCATTCGTCGGCCCGGTACGAGCGCAGCAGGGGCAGCCGGCGCAGGTCCCCGGGCTCGCGCAGCCGGCGTGCCAGCGCCGGGGCGCACACCGGGGCGAACGGGGCGTCGAGGATCGCGGTGGCCAGCTGGCCCTGCCAGTCGCCGTCGCCGAAGCGGATCGCCAGTTCCAGGCCTTCGCCGGCCAGGTCGATGCGGTTGTTGTGGGTCTGCACCCGCAGCTCGATGTCCGGATGGGCGGCGGCGAAATCGGCCAGGCGCGGCAGCAGCCAGCCGGTGGCGAAGGTCGCCACCACGCCGATCGCCAGCACGTGCCGGTAGTGGCCGCCGCTGAAGCGTTCGAGGCTGGCGGCGATCTGGTCGAACGAATCGGCCACCACCGGGAACAGCCGCATCGCCTCGTCGGTCAGTGCCACGCCGCGCGGCAGGCGATGGAACAGCCGCACCCCCAGGCGTTCCTCCAGCGCCTTGATCTGGTGGCTCAGGGCGGCCTGGCTGACGCACAGTTCGGCGGCCGCGCGGGTGAGGTTCTGGTGGCGGGCCGCGGCTTCGAAGGCGCGCAGTGCATTGAGGGGCAGGCGGGGGCGCTGCATCGCAGGCATCAATTCAATTGATGGGTCTCCTTGAATAACCGCGCTGGTCGCCCCCGGTCAACCCGCCAATAATCCGGGCTTTCCCGGGAGGTGGCGGATGCACACGAGGAGGCGGTTCCTGCAGGGCGCGGCGGTTGCCGGCGCGGCGTACTGGCTTGGGGCGGGCCAGGCCCTGGCGGCCGGAGCGCCGGCGCGGCCACTGGCCGGGCTGGCGGCGGAGTTCGCGCGGATCGAGGCCGGAAGCGGTGGGCGGCTGGGCGTGGCGCTGCATGACGCCCGGGGCCGGCGTCTGGCCGGGCGGCGCGACGACGAGCGCTTCCCGATGTGCAGCACCTTCAAATTTCTATTGGCGGCCGCGGTACTGCAGGCAGTCGACCAGGGCCGGCTGCGGCTGGATCGGCGGGTGCCGGTGGCGGCTTCGGACCTGCTCGGCAACTCGCCGGAGACCGGAAGGCATGTCGGCGCGGCGGGCATGAGCGTGGCCGACCTGTGCCGCGCCACCCTGATCTGGAGCGACAACGCCGCAGCCAACCTGCTGCTGCCGCTGGTGGGCGGGCCGGCCGGGGTGACCGCCTTCGTCCGCGCCGCCGGCGATCCGGTCACGCGCAACGACCGCCCCGAGCCGGAGGTCAACCTGTTCGCGCCCGGCGACGATCGCGATACCACCAGCCCGGCGGCGATGGCCGGCAACCTGCGGCGCTACCTGCTGGGCGAGGTGCTCGCGCCGGGCTCGCGCAGGCAGCTGGGGGAATGGCTGGTCGACAACCGCACCGGTGGGGCCCGGCTGCGCGCGGGCCTGCCGGCGGGCTGGCGCGTGGGCGACAAGACCGGGTTCAACGGCGAGGACACCAGCAACGACATCGCCATCCTGTGGCCGCCCGGCGGCGGCGCGCCGTTGTTGCTGGCAGCCTACCTGCAGGGGGCCAGGGTGCCGCCGGACGCCCAGAACGCGGCCCTGGCGGCAGTGGCCCGGGCGGTGGCCGTGGCCCTGTAGGCACGGCTGCCGGTGGCCGGCGCGCCGCCTGGTCTTGAACCGGATCGGTTTGCCCTAAAATCAGCGGCATCCGTTCCACCTTGTCCTACCCCCATGCCGATCTACGCCTTCCAGTGCGCCGAGTGCGGGCACAGTTTCGACCGCCTGCAGAAGATTTCCGACCCCGATCCGGAGGTCTGTCCGTCCTGTGGTGCTCCCGCCGTCAAGCGGCAGGTCACCGCACCGTCGTTCCGCCTGGCCGGCGGCGGCTGGTACGAGACCGATTTCAAGAAGGCCGGGGACAAGAAGCGCAACCTGGCCGGGGGCGGCGATGCCGCCGCCGCGCCGGCCAAGGCCGACAGCAAGCCGGCCGGCTGAGGCCCCGGGGCCGCGGCCCCGGGCAGGGCGTGGCTCAGCGGGCGCCGAAGCGCGCCCGGCAGCCGTCGTCCACCCAGATCTGGTTGCCCTGGAAGCCCCAGGTGCGGCCTTCGTCGCAGCGGGTGCCCGACAGCTGCTTGAGCACCACCGGGCGGCCCTGGCGGCGGTCCCAGTCGCAGTAGCGGCGGCGCTGGTTGTCGCTGGAGCAGGTCACCTGGTAGTTCGGGTTGGCATTGCCCCAGCCACCGCCGCCGCCATGACCCCCGCCCCAGCCGCCGCGGCCTTCGGCGAATTCGCCGCGGCAGCCGTCGTTGACCCAGATGCTGCCGTTGCGGAAGCCCCAGGTGCTGCCCTGCACGCAGCGGGTGTCGGAGAGCTGGCGGACCAGTACGGCATCGCGCCAGCCGGTATTGCAGGTGCGCTGGCGGTGGTCGCTGCTCTCGCAGCGGATCGTGCCGCCCTGGCCGCCGCCGCTCCAGCCGCCGCCGCTACCGCGGCTGTCGGCGAAGCGCGCCCGGCAGCCCTGGTCGACCCAGACGAAGCCGCGGCCGCTGCCCCAGTTGCGGTTCTCCACGCACTGGGTGCCGGACAGGTTCTGCACCAGCACGGCGCGGCCGGAGAAAGGGGTATTGCACTGGGTGCGGCGGTTGTTGTTGCTCGAGCAGGTCACCGTCTGCCCGGTATAGCCGCGATCCTGGGCGGTGGCCGGGGCGGCATGGGCCGCCAGGACGGCCAGGGCCAGGCCGGGGAGGAGGACCGGAAGGCGCAGGGACATGGAGATTCCTTTCGCTTGTGAAGATGGCCGGACTATAGCCGGGGGGATCCGCAATGGATCGTGACCGGCGCGGATTTGCCCGGCAGGCCGCGCGGCCGCAGAATATCGGGCTTTCCGGCGCCGCCTGCGCCGGGCAATACCTTTGCGGAGCTTTCCGATGCGTACCCACTTCTGCGGCCTGGTCGACGAGACCCTGATCGGCCAAACCGTCACCCTGGCCGGCTGGACCGACGTCGCCCGCAACCTCGGGGGCGTGTGCTTCATCGACCTGCGCGACCACGAGGGCATCGTCCAGGTGACCGTGGAGCCGGACAACGAGGAAGTGTTCAAGGTCGCCGCGTCGCTGGGCTACGAGGACGTGCTGCAGGTCGAGGGCGTGGTGCGCGCCCGCCACGCGGTCAACGACAAGATCCGCAGCGGAAAGGTCGAAGTCATCGCCACCCGCATCAGCGTGCTCAACAAGGCCGCGCCGCTGCCGTTCCACGCCCACGAGAACCCGGGCGAGGACACCCGCCTGAAGTACCGTTACCTGGACCTGCGCCGCCCGGAGATGCAGCGCATGCAGCGCACCCGCATCAAGCTGGTGCAGGCGCTGCGCCGCCATCTGGATGCACGCGGCTTCCAGGACATCGAGACCCCGATCCTGACCAAGGCCACCCCCGAAGGCGCGCGCGACTTCCTGGTGCCGGCGCGCATGCACCCGGGCGAGTTCTACGCGCTGCCGCAGTCGCCGCAGCTGTTCAAGCAGATCCTGATGGTGGCCGGCTTCGACCGCTACTACCAGATCGCGCGCTGCTTCCGCGACGAGGCCCTGCGCGCCGACCGCCAGCTCGAGTTCACACAGCTCGACATGGAGTTCGCCTTCGTGCGCGAGCGCGACGTGCAGGATTTCGTCGAGGAGATGATCCGGGCGATCTTCAAGGAAGTGGTCGACGTCGAGCTGGCCGCGCAGTTCCCGCGCATGACCTGGGCCGAGGCGATGCGTCGCTACGGCTCGGACAAGCCGGACCTGCGCATCGACCTGGAGCTGGTCGACGTCGCCGAGCTGGTCAGGGACAGCACCTTCGCGGTGTTCACCGGCCCGGCCAACGAGGCCGACGGCCGCGTCGCCGCGCTGCGCATCCCCGGCGGCGCCACGCTCTCGCGCAAGCAGATCGACGAATACGCCGCGCATGCCGCCAAGTACGGCAGCAAGGGCCTGGCCTACATCAAGATCGGCGAGACCGGCGAGATCACCTCGCCGATCCAGAAGTTCTTCAGCGAGGCGCAGTTCGCCGCGCTGGTCCAGCACGTCGGCGCCGGCAATGGCGACATCGTGTTCTTCGGCGCCGGCAGCTACAACAAGGTCTCCGACTTCATGGGCGCGGTGCGCCTGAAGGCCGGCAAGGACTTCGGCCTGGTCGCCGAGGGCTGGCGCCCGCTGTGGGTCACCGACTTCCCGATGTTCGAATGGGACGAGGAAGCGCAGCGCTATGTCGCGCTCCACCACCCCTTCACTGCCCCGGCGGTGGACGACATCGCCGACCTGCGCGCGAACGCCAGGACCGCAGTGTCGCGCGGCTATGACATGGTGCTCAACGGCAACGAGATCGGCGGCGGTTCGATCCGCATCCATCGCCCGGAAATGCAGAGCGCGGTGTTCGAGCTGCTCGGCATCGGCGAGCAGGAAGCGCGCGCCAAGTTCGGCTTCCTGCTGGATGCGCTGAACTACGGCGCGCCGCCGCACGGCGGCATCGCCTTCGGCATCGACCGCATCGCCGCGCTGATGGCCGGCACCGAGTCGATCCGCGACGTCATCCCGTTCCCGAAGACCACTGGCGCGCAGGACCTGATGACCGATGCGCCATCGCCGATCGCCGACGAGCAGCTGGCCGAGGTGCACGTGATGGTGCGTCCGCAGCCGGCCAAGGGCTGACCGCGCGCCCATGGCCCTGGCCATCCGCCGCGCCAGCGCTGCCGACGCCGAGGTCCTCTCGGCGCTGGCGGCGCAGACCTTCACCGAGACCTTCGGCCACCTGTATCCGGACGAGGACCTGCAGGCCTTCCTGCTCGAGGCCTATGCGGTGGAGCGTTCGCGCATCGTGCTGGCGCACCCGGATTACGCGATCTGGCTGCTCGAGGACGACGGTCGCGCGATCGGCCACGCCGCCGCCGGCCCGTGCGGCCTGCCTCACCCGGACGTGCGCGAAGGCGATGGCGAACTGAAGCGGCTCTACCTGCTGAAGCAGTACCAGAACAGCGGCTGGGGCAGCCGGCTGTTCGAGACCGCGCTGCAGTGGCTGGAACGCGAGGGGCCGCGCACGCTGTGGATCGGCGTGTGGTCGGAGAACTTCGGCGCCCAGCGCTTCTATGCGCGCTACGGCTTCGAGCGGGTCGGCGAGTACGAATTCCCGGTCGGGAAGGTTCGCGACCTTGAGTACATCCTGCGGCGCAGCGCTCGCTAGTTCGCGGGGCTGCTTCGTTTCCTTTAGGGAAAGCGGGGCGCCCGCTGTCGCGGGCCGTGTTGGGGTTTTATGAGGGCGCGCCTTCGTGTGCGGAGGGTTGGCCCTGACTTACGGTTTGGTGCGCCGCCCCGACGGGCATGTGCGCGTCGGTTTCGGCAGACGTCCGTGTCGTGACGAAACCGAACGCCCGTGACGCAACCCGCTGCGCGGGCTGCGCCCCCAAAGTTCGCTGCGCGAACTTCGGGCCCCGACTTCTGCCTTGCCTATCCCCGCGGCTGTCGCCGCGCCCCCTTAACAGAAGGGGGCTTTCCTCCAGCAACCAACGGGCTCTTGTAGGAGCGGCTTCAGCCGCGACCGCATGATCCGGCAGGTCGCGGCTGAAGCCGCTCCTACAGGAGATTCCGGCCGAAGCGAAGATGCATCAGGTCACGACAAGAATCGGGACGCCGCTTTTGCTCTTGCTCTTCTCTTCCCCCCTCCGGCGCGCCCCAAAAGAATGGGACCAACAAAAGCGCCAAGCCCCGTCCCGGCGGGGGTGGGGTCGAGCAGCACATGGATGTGCTGCGCTCGGGGTGTCGGACAGGACGTCCGTTGCCCCGACGACCCCACCCCCGGCGGGTCGGGGCCCCCAACGCAAGTCAGAGCCAACCCTCCGCACCACCGAGGCGCGCCCTCATAAACCCCCAATACAGCCCGCGAATGCGGGCGCCCCGCTTCCAGCGCAGAGAGCACTTCAAGCCCGGCACGCCGGCTCCGCTGCGACCCGCGCAGGCTTGGCCACGACAGCAGCCGCACCGCCGCGCGAAGCCAGCACCACGCCGGCGATCACCGCCGCCACGCCGGCCAGCTGCGCCACCTGCGGCATCTGGCCGCCGGCCATCGACACCAGCAGCGTGAACACCGGGACCAGGTTGAAGAAGCTGGCGGTGCGCGCCGCACCCAGGCGCTTGGCCGCGGCGAACCAGAACAGATAGCCGAGCACCGAGCTGCACAACGCCAGGTAGACGATGCCCCAGTGCACGCTGGCCGGCGCGCGGGCCATCGCCTGCAAGGGCTGCTCGTGCCACAGGCCCAGCACCAGCAGCACCGCCGTGCCCAGCACGATCGACCACGTCGTGGTCTGCTGCGCCTCCAGCGGATGCAGGTAGCGCCGCGAGATCACCGTGGCCAGCGCCCACGACAGCGCGCCACCCATCACGATCGCGTCGCCGCTCGCCAGGTGCAGGTGCGCAAGCCGCGCCGGATCGCCGCCGCTGACCACCAGCGCCACCCCGGCCAGCCCGCTCAGCAGCCCCGCGGCACGCCAGCGGTCGATCGGCTCGCGCTCGATCAGCGCCGACAGCAGCAGCGTCCATAGCGGCGTGGTCGCCATCAGCAGCGCGGCGTTGAACGGCGTGGTCGAGCGCAGGCCGAAGAACATCGCAAGGTTGAAGCCGGCCACGCCGAGCACGCCGACCGCAGCCAGCGCCGGCAGGTGTTGCCGTGCCAGCCGCCAGTCCAGCCGGCCGGTAAGCGCGAGCAGGACGAGCAGGGCGACGCTGGCGATCAGGAAGCGCTCGGTGCCGGCGCTGATCGGCGACATGCCGGCGATGACATGGGCGCCGACATTGAACGCACTGCCCCAGAAGAAGGCGGTCAGCACCAGGCTGGCATAGGTGAGCGGGGAGGCGCGCATGGCCGGGCTCCGTGGAAGAAGCGGCTAGGCTGCGCCGGGGTGCGATTGTTTAATATTCCCCAGGACACCCACCCTGACGGGAAAAAATTCCCATGCCTGACTGGGAAGACCTGCGCCATTTCACCGCCTTCGCAGATGCCGGCTCGCTGGCCGCCGCCGCGCGCCTGCTGCAGGTCGAGCACGCGACCGTGGCCCGGCGCATCGCCGCCCTGGAAGCCGCGCTGGGGCTGAAGCTGGTCGACCGCCGGGCCCGGGCGTATGCGCTGACCGCCGACGGCGAACGGATCGCCGTGCTCGGACGGCAGATGCGCGAGGGCGCCGAGGCGGTCGCGCGGGTTGCCGTGGCCGGCCAGCATGCGCTCGGCGGCCAGGTGTCGGTGAGCGTGCCGCCGGCGACGGCGGCCACCCAACTGGCCCCGCACCTGGGCGAGCTGCGGCGGCGGCATCCGGCAATCCACCTGCTGCTGATCGCCGAGACCCGCATGGCTTCGCTGCGGACCGAGACCGACCTGGCGCTGCGCCTGGGCCGGCCGCAGGACCCCGAGCTGGTGGTGCGGCGGCTGCGGCGGCTGGGCTTCTCCTGGTACGGCGCGCCGGCCTACCTGGCCGCCACCCCGCCGGAGCGCTACGAGTTCATCGGTTACGACGCCAGCCTGGACGACAGCCCGCAGCAGCGGCGCCTGTTCGAATTCGCCGCCGGCCGGCCGCTGGTCCTGCGCAGCAACAGTTCCGACGTGCAGCGCGCCGCCGTGCGCGCCGGTGCCGGCATCGCGCTGCTGGCCGACTTCGCGGAGAACCTGGCAGACCCGGCGATGGCGCGGCTGGAGGTCGCCGGTCCGCGGCTGGAGCGTGACCTGTGGCTGGTGGTCCACCGCGACCTGCGGCAGGCACCGGCGGTGCGCGCGGTGGCCGATTTCCTGGTCGAAGTGCTGGCCGATCCGTCGTTGCCCGCCTAGTCGGCCTCGCCGTCGCCGGGCAGCAGCGGGGCGCGGCTGCCGTCGAGCAGGCCGCGGCTGGCGCGCCCGTCTTCCAGGAACAGCAGCTCGCCGGTTTCGCCGCGCTTGATGCTGCTGTCGATGGCGATCACCCGGCCGTCGAAATAGCTGCCGACATGCGCCATCGAGGTGTGGCCGACCACGATCCGGCGCACCCCGAGCCGCTCCAGCGCGGCGTCGACGTCGGCGGTCGAGGCGCGGCCGTCGAAGTAGCCGCGGTACCAGATCGGGCTGGTCTTGCCGTCGTACAGCGGGGCGGTGCGTGGATCGGCCTTGACCTGTGCCTTCGGCGTGCCGAGCGAGGCGCGGTAGCGCGCGTTGGCCTCGTCGCGGTCGATGCCGGTGGCGAGGAATTCCGGCGACATGCCGGCATGCACGAACAGGGTGTCGCCGACCCGGGCGATCGCCGGCGCCTGCCGCAGCCAGCGACCGAGCACGCTGCCGTCGTCATACAGCGCCGGATAGGGGCGGCCCAGCCGGGAGGCGACCTCGGCGTACTTCGGGTTGAGGTAGCGCAGGTCGTCCTGCAGCGTCATGGTCTCGTGGTTGCCGAGCAGGAACAGCACGTCACCGCCGGCGCGGCGGGCCTGCTGCTGCAGCTGCTGCAGCAGCCAGAACGCCTCGGTGACCCGTGGGCCGCGGTCGAACACGTCGCCGCCGACCACCAGCAGGCCGGCCCCGAAGCGCCAGCGGTCGTCGTGGCCGATGATGCCGTTGGCCCGCAGCAGCCGGCGCAGCTGGTCGTACTGCCCATGGATGTCCGAGAGTGCGGCGATCCGTGCCGGTGCGGTTCGCTGCGCCGGCATGCCGGTGGTCGTCGCCAGCGCCACCTCAAGCCGGTGCGGATAGCCGCAGCGGGCCGGCACCTCGGCCACGCCGCGACGGGCGCGCACGTGCAGGCGCTGCACCTGGCCGGCGCAGACCCACTCGGCGTCCACGCCGTCGGCGGCCAGGCGCAGGTAGGGTCCGTCGTCGAGCGCCTGTGCCGCCGGCACCGGCGTTTCCATCGTTTCCGGGGCGCTGGCGGTGGCCAGCAGGCCGGCCAGCAGGCTGGCCAGGAAGAGCGGGGTGGGCATCGGCAATCGGGCGTGGCGGTGGAGCCGGCATGATGCCCGCCGGCATGCTTGCGCGTCCTTGTCGTACGGCATGGACCTGCACGCGGGTGCGCCCGACCCGCTGCTAGACTCGGCCCGACCGCCACGGAGAGGAGACGCGCGATGAAGACCGTAGGTATTCCGCTGTTGCTGGTGCTGGGCCTGGCCGGCTGCGCGCCGGCGACGTCGCTGCAGCCGGAAAGCCCCGGACCGCAGATCAGCGGCAGCGGTGCCTGCCATGCCGACAAGGTGGCCTGGGCGGTGGGCAAGGAGGGCAACCAGCAGGTGATGGGCCAGGTCTGGAAGCAGAGCGGCGCCGGCCTGATCCGTCCAATCGCCCCGGACCAGGCGGTCACCCGCGACTTCAAGCCGGACCGCATCAACGTGCACCTGGACGGGAACAACATCATCACCGCGCTGGACTGCGGCTGAGTCAGAGCCGGCCGCGATGAAGCTGCTTCTGGTGCACGGCCTGTGGAACTCGCGCCACTGGCTGGCGCCGCTGGCGTGGCGGCTGCATCGGGAGGGCTTCGAAGTCGAGCTGTTCGGCTATGCCAGCCTGTTCGGCGGCGCCGAGGCGGCGATGCCGCGGCTGGCCGAGCGGATCGCCGCCAGCCGCGCGCAGGGACTGGTCGGACACAGCCTAGGCGGACTGCTGGCGCTGGAAACCCTGCGCCAATGGCCGGGCAGCGCGGTCGAGCGGGTGGTTTGCCTGGGTTCGCCGCTGCTCGGCAGCGCCACCGCCGGCAGCCTGGCCGGGCTGGGCGCCGGCGTCGCGCTCGGGCGATCGGCCCAGTTGCTGCGCCGGGGCGTGCCGGTGTGGGACGGGCGGCCGGCGGTAGGCATGGTGGCCGGCAATGTCGCCCATGGCTTCGGTCGCTGGATCACGCGCCTGGATGGGACCTCCGACGGCACCGTGGCGCTGGCCGAAACCCGCTGGCCCGGGCTGGCCGACCACTGCGAGGTGGCCTGCGGCCACAGCGGGCTGGTGCTGTCGGCCGATGTCGCCGGCCAGGTCGGCCGGTTCCTGCGCGAGGGCCGGTTCCGGCACGAAGGGCGGGGCGGGCAGGGGATCGGGTAAAATCCGCGCCTGTCTAAAGATCGTACCGGTGTCCCATGGGAAGAGGCCCTTCCATCGAAGCCCGCAAGAACGCGTCCGATGCCAAGCGCGGCAAGATTTTCACCAAGATCATCCGCGAGATCGGCGTGGCCGCGCGGGCCGGCGGCGGTGACCCGAACAACAACCCGCGCCTGCGCGTGGCCATGGACAAGGGCCTGGCCGCCAACATGTCCAAGGACGTGATCGAGCGCGCGATCAAGAAGGCCACCGGCGAGCTGGAAGGCGTCGAGTACGAGGAAATCCGTTACGAAGGCTACGCCCCGGGCGGCGTGGCGGTCATCGTCGACTGCCTGACCGACAACCGCGTGCGCACCGTGGCCGACGTGCGCCATGCCTTCAGCAAGTGTGGCGGCAACATGGGCACCGAGGGCTCGGTCGCCTTCATGTTCAAGCGCCTGGGCGTGCTGAGCTTCGGCGCCGGCGCCGACGAGGAACGCGTCACCGAGGCGGCCATCGAGGCTGGCGCCGACGACGTGGTGGTCTATCCGGAGGACGGCGCGATCGACGTGCTGACCGCGCCGGAGGCGTTCAGCGCGGTCAAGGACGCGATTGCCGCGGCCGGGCTGGCGGTCGACCACGCCGAGATCACCTTCCGCGCCGAGAACGACATCGCCGTGGACGGCGATACCGCGCTGCAGGTGCGCAAGCTGCTGGACATGCTCGAGGACCTGGACGACGTCCAGGACGTGTATTCCAACGTGGACCAGGCGTCGCTGGACGCCTGATGGCGCTGGCGCCATGACCCGCATCCTCGGCATCGACCCGGGTTCCCAGCGCACCGGCATCGGCATCATCGATGTCGACGCCGGCGGCCGCGCGCAGCATGTCCACCACCAGCCGCTGGTCCTGCTGGGCGAGGGCGATTTCGCCCTGCGCCTGAAGCGCCTGCTGCTGGGCCTGGCCGGGCTGATCGAGCAGTACCGTCCGGACGAGGTGGCGATCGAGCAGGTGTTCATGTCGCGCAACCCCGATTCGGCGCTCAAGCTCGGCCAGGCCCGCGGCGCGGCGATCGGCGCGGTGGTGCTGCGCGACCTGCCGGTGCACGAGTACGCCGCCACCGAGATCAAGCTGGCGGTGGTCGGCAAGGGCGGGGCGGACAAGCTGCAGGTCCAGCACATGGTCGGCGTCATGCTCAACCTCAAGGGCAAGCTGCAGGCCGACGCCGCCGACGCGCTGGCGGTGGCCATCACCCATGCCCACGTGCGCGCGACCGCGCAGCGCCTGGGCGTGGGCACGCGCGTGGCATGGAGCCGCAAGTGAGCCTTCCCCGCCGCGACGTCGCGGCCATGGCGGGTTTCGACCTTTTCCCTATGCAACAGGCGTCCCCATGATCGGCAGACTCCGCGGAATCCTCGCCCACAAGCAGCCGCCATGGCTGGTGATCGACGTCGGTGGCGTCGGCTACGAGCTGGAGGCGCCGATGAGCACCTTCTACGACCTGCCCGACGTCGGCCGCGACGTCATCCTGTTCACCCATTACGCGCAGAAGGAAGACAGCGTCGCGCTGTACGGCTTCCTGCGCGAGGGCGAGCGGCGGCTGTTCCGCGACCTGCAGCGGGTCACCGGCATCGGCGCCAAGATCGCCCTGGCGGTGCTCTCCGGCGTGAGCGTGGACGAGTTCGCAAGGCTGATCCAGACCGGCGACGTCACCGCGCTGACCCGCATCCCCGGCATCGGCAAGAAGACCGCCGAACGCATGGTGGTGGAGCTGAAGGACCGCGCCGCCGACTTCGGCGGCGGCGGTGCCCCGGTCACCGGCGCGCTCGGCGCCGACCCGGTGTCCGAGGCGACCGTGGCCCTGCAGCAGCTGGGCTACAAGCCGGCCGAGGCCGCGCGCATGGCCAAGGACGCCGGCAATCCGGGCGACGACGTCGCCACCGTGATCCGCAAGGCCCTGCAGGCCGCGCTGCGCTGAGCGCGGCTGCGGCCTCCACCCCAACTTCTTCACGCCAACTGGCGATACCCTCGGTCCGACATGTCCCAGCCTTCGACCTCCCACGCCTCCGGTTCCCATGGTGGCTCCCACGGTGGACACGCCCCGTCGGCCGGCATGGCGCTGATCATCGGCGCCATCGGCGTCGTCTTCGGCGACATCGGTACCAGCCCGCTGTACACGCTGAAGGAGGCGTTTTCACCGCACTACGGCCTGGAGGGCAACCACGACACCGTGCTGGGCGTGCTGTCCCTGGCGTTCTGGGCGCTGATGATCGTGGTGACGCTGAAGTACGTCACCATCATCATGCGCGCCGACAACGAGGGCGAGGGCGGCGTGATGGCACTGATGGCACTGGCCCAGCGCACGCTCAAGCAGGGTTCGCGCTCGGCCTACGTGGTCGGCATCCTCGGCATCTTCGGTGCCTCGCTGTTCTTCGGCGATGGCGTGATCACCCCGGCGATCACCGTGATGGGCGCGGTCGAGGGCCTGGAGATCGCCGCGCCCTCGCTGCATCCGTTCATCGTGCCGATCACCGTGGCGGTGCTGTGCGGGGTATTCCTGGCCCAGCGCTTCGGTACCGAGAAGGTGGGCAGGGTCTTCGGCCCGATCATGGTGGTGTGGTTCCTGTCGCTGGCGGCGATCGGGGCCTGGAACATCTTCGACGCCCCGGAAGTGCTCAAGGCGTTCAACCCGTGGTGGGGCGTGCGCTTCTTCCTGGAGCACGGCTGGCATGGGGTGTTCATCCTCGGCGCGGTGGTGCTGGCAGTGACCGGTGGCGAGGCGCTGTACGCGGACATGGGCCATTTCGGCGCGCCGCCGATCCGCCACGCCTGGTACTTCTTCGTGCTGCCCTGTCTGCTGCTGAACTACCTGGGCCAGGGCGCGCTGGTGCTCGACCGCCCCGAATCGCTGAAGAATCCCTTCTTCGAGGCGGTGCCCGGCTGGGCGCTGTATCCGATGATCATCCTGGCCACCATGGCCGCGGTGATCGCCTCGCAGGCGGTCATCACCGGCGCCTACTCGGTCGCCCGCCAGGCCATGCAGCTGGGCTACATCCCGCGCATGCTGGTCAAGCACACATCCAGCGACACCATCGGCCAGATCTACGTGCCGGGCATCAACTGGCTGCTGGCGATCCTGGTCATCGCCCTGGTGCTGGTGTTCCGCAGCTCCAGCAACCTGGCCGTGGCCTACGGCATCTCGGTGTCGATGACGATGCTGATCGACACCCTGCTGCTGGCGCTGGTGGCGCGCGCGCTGTGGCCGGCGCACCGGCGCTGGGTGCTGCCGCTGTGCGCGGTGTTCTTCGTCATCGAGCTGGCTTTCGTGGTCGCCAACGGCGCCAAGCTGCTGCAGGGCGCCTGGTTCCCGCTGGCGCTGGGCATCGTGGTGTTCACCCTTATGCGGACCTGGCGCCGCGGCCGCGCGCTGCTGCGCGAGGAGATCCGCAAGGACGGCATCCGCATCGATACCTTCCTGCCGGGCCTGATGCTGGCGCCGCCGGCGCGCGTGCCCGGCACGGCGGTGTTCCTCACCGCCGACCCGATGGTCGTGCCGCATGCGCTGATGCACAACCTCAAGCACAACAAGGTGCTGCACGAGCGCAACGTCTTCCTCAACGTGGAGACGCTCAACATCCCGTACGCGCCCAAGGACAAGCGCCTGAAGATCGAGTCGATCGGCGACGAGTTCTACCGGGTCTACGTGCGCTTCGGCTTCATGGAGACCCCGGACGTGCCGCTGGCGCTGATGCGCTCGTGCGACCGCGGCGGGATCTATTTCGACCCGATGGACACCACCTTCTTCGCCAGCCGCGAGACCATCGTGGCCAGCGCCAACCGCGGCATGCCGGTCTGGCGCGACAAGCTGTTCGCGCTCATGCACCGCAACGCCGCGCCGGCGACCGGCTTCTTCCGCATCCCGGGCAACCGGCTGGTCGAGCTGGGCGCGCAGGTCGAGATCTGACGCCCACGCTGGCCGCGCCCGAGGATGGGCGCGGGCGCCGATGCGCGGGAGAGGGCCCGGGAACCGGCCCGACCCGCTAATATGTCCACCGATTCCCTCGCTGATTTTCCCCCACGCCCGCCAATGGACCGCCTCATCGACAGCAGCGCCACCCGCGAGGACGACGCGGCCGATGCCAGCATCCGTCCCAGGCGCCTGGCCGACTACCTTGGCCAGCAGCCGGTGCGCGAGCAGCTGGGCATCTACATCGAGGCGGCCAAGGCGCGCGGCGAGGCGATGGACCATGTGCTGATCTTCGGCCCGCCCGGCCTGGGCAAGACCACGCTCAGCCACGTCATCGCCAACGAGCTGGGGGTCAACCTGCGGGTCACCTCCGGCCCGGTGATCGAGAAGGCCGGTGACCTGGCAGCGCTGCTGACCAACCTGCAGCCGCACGACGTGCTGTTCGTCGACGAGATCCACCGCCTCTCGCCGGTGGTCGAGGAAGTGCTGTATCCGGCGATGGAGGATTTCCAGATCGACATCATGATCGGCGACGGCCCGGCCGCGCGCTCGATCAAGATCGACCTGCCGCCGTTCACCCTGATCGGTGCCACCACCCGCGCCGGCCTGCTGACCGCGCCGCTGCGCGACCGCTTCGGCATCGTCCAGCGCCTGCAGTTCTACAGTCCCGAGGAACTGACCCGCATCGTGGTCCGCTCGGCGGCGATCCTGGGCATCGACTGCACGCCGGAAGGCGCCGCGGAAATCGCCCGCCGCGCCCGCGGCACCCCGCGCATCGCCAACCGCCTGCTGCGCCGCGTGCGCGACTACGCCCAGGTGCGCGCCAGCGGCCGCATCGACGTGGAAGTGGCCGACGCGGCGATGAAGATGCTCAAGGTCGATCCGGAGGGCTTCGACGAGCTCGACCGCCGCCTGCTGCACACCTTGATCGACCACTTCGACGGCGGCCCGGTCGGCGTCGAGTCGCTGTCGGCCTCGCTGTCGGAGGAACGCGGCACGCTCGAGGACGTGATCGAGCCCTACCTGATCCAGCAGGGCTTCCTGGTCCGCACCGCGCGCGGCCGCATGGCCACCCACAAGGCCTACCGCCACCTCGGCCTGCAGCCGCGCCGCGACACCGCCGACGCGCCGGGCGACACCGGAGACCTGTTTTGAACGGCGTTGGACTGCAGTTCAGTTGGCCGACACGCGTTTACTGGGAAGATACCGACGCCGGTGGCGTGGTCTACCACGCCCGCTACGTGGCCTTCATGGAACGGGCGCGCACCGAATGGATGCGCGCGCTGGGCCATGGCCAGGAGCAGACCCGGCAGGATCACGGGCTGGTGTTCGCGGTGCGGGCGATGCAGGTGGACTTCCTCAAGCCGGCGCGGCTGGACGATGCGCTGGAAGTCGGGGTCATCCTGCGCCAGTGCCGCCGCGCCAGCCTGGTGTTCGAGCAGCGCATCACCCGCGAGGGCGTGCTGCTGATCACCGCGCAGGTCAAGGTGGCGGCGCTGGATGCGGCGACGTTCCGGCCCCGCGGGATCGCCGATGCGCTGTACGACCGCTTGAAAGCCCTGGAAACCACAGAATCCGAACCTTGAGGAACAACGGATGATCGCTTTGCTACTGGCCCTGCAGGACGCCGTCGTCGAGGCGCTGCCGCAGGACGTCACCCAGGCCGCGGTGCAGACCGCCGCCCATGGCGGCAGCATCAACTACCTGGAACTGGTCATCCGCGCCAGCATCCCGGTCAAGCTGATCGTGCTGCTGCTGCTGGCCGGCTCGTTCATCAGCTGGGTGATCATCTTCCGCAAGGCGCGCATCTACAAGAACGCCAACCGCGAAGCCGACGACTTCGAGAACCGCTTCTGGTCCGGCGCCGACCTCGGCAAGCTGTACGCCTCGGCGACCGACCGCAACCGTTCGGTCAACGGCCTGGAAGCGATCTTCGAAGCCGGCTACCGCGAGTTCAGCCGCCTGCGCGAGCGTCGCCGCATGGACCCGCGCGGCCAGCTCGAAGGGGCCCAGCGCGCCATGCGCACCACCATGACCCGCGAGGTCGACCAGCTCGAACGCAACCTGGAGCTGCTGGCCAACATCGGCTCGACCGCCCCGTACGTGGGCCTGGTCGGCACCGTGTTCGGCATCATGGTGACCATGCACGACATGATCTCCAGCGGCGAGCAGGCCGGCATCGCCTCGGTCGCCCCGGGCATCTCCGAGGCGCTGTTCGCCACCGCCATCGGCCTGTTCGTGGCGATCCCGGCGGTCTGGGCCTACAACCGCTTCACCACCCGCGTGGAGCGCCTGTCGGTGCGCTACGAAACCTTCGCCGACGAGTTCAGCTCGATCCTGCAGCGCCAGGCCGGCGCCGACGAATAAGCGCCAGCCGTCGCGCAGGAGCCCGAGGAGACGCCCCGCATGTCCCGCCGCAAACGCCGCAAGCTGAAGTCCGAGATCAACGTCGTGCCGTACATCGACGTCATGCTCGTGCTGCTGATCATCTTCATGGTCACCGCGCCGCTGCTGACCCTGAGCATCGACGTCGACCTGCCGACCTCCCACGCCAAGGCGCTGGAGAGCAAGCAGGATCCGATCGTCGTGACCGTCCATGGCGACGGCCAGCTCGCCCTGCAGCTGCCCGATGGCAAGCCGCAGTCGATGGATGCCGAAACCCTGCGAACCCAGCTGGCGGCCATCGTCAGCCAGGACAGGAACGTGCGCGTGGTCGTGGCCGCCGACAGCACCGTCCCGTACCAGCGCGTGATCGACGCGATGGACGCGCTCAAGCGCGCCCGGGTCGAGAAGGTCGGCCTGCTGACCGATTCGGGCGGCAATGCACGCTGACGCGCTGCCGCCGCTGCCCCCCCGCGACGAAGGCTGGGGCCGTCCGGTCGTCCTGGCCGTGGTCGTCCACGTGCTGGTCGTGCTGGTGTTCCTGGCCGCCTGGCTGTGGTCGCCGCAGCGCCAGACCGAGCCGGCCGCCGGCGACCCGAGCCTGGAGGCCAGCCTGGACGTGAGCGCCGCCGACGCCCGCGTCGCCCGCCAGGCGCTGCGCCAGACCCCGCAGCCGGTGCAGCCGCCGGAGCCCGTCGCGCCGCCCGAGCCGGCGCCGGAAGACACCGTCCCGCCGCCTCAGCCCATTCCAGAGCCCAGCCCGCAGACCGCGCCCACGCCGGTGCAGACGCAGGCGCAGGAGCGCGTGGCCGAACCGGACAAGGTCGACCAGGAGCGCGTCAGCGCGATGGCGATCGCCGAGGAGAAGGCCAAGCAGGAGCAGGAAGCCAAGCGCCGCCAGGAGCAGATCGACCTGACCGAGCGCAAGCGCCAGGAAGAGGCCGAGCAGAAACTGCGCCTGGCCAGGCAACAGCAGGAGGAGGCGGACAAGAAGAAGGCCGCCGAAGCCCAGCAGCAGGCCGAGCGCGAGCAGAAGCTGGCCGAGATCCGCAAGAAGCGCGAACAGGCCGAGCGCGAGGCCACGCTGGCCGAGCAGAAGCTGCGCCAGCTGGCCAACGCCCGCCAGAGCGCCGCGGCGGCCAACAGTTCCAGCGCCACGCAGACCACGGCCGGGCAGAACGGCACCAACACCGACCTGACCGCCAAGTACGCCGCGGCGATCCAGCAGGCCGTGCTCGCCCAGTGGGTGCGCCCGGACTCGGTGCCGCTGGGGCAGAAGTGCACGATCAACATCCGCCAGCTGCCCGGCGGGCAGGTGGTCGATGCCAGCGTTTCGGCCGGCTGTCCGTTCGACGACGCCGGCAAGCGCTCGATCGAGGCGGCGGTACTGCGCGCCCAGCCCCTGCCTTATCGCGGCTTCGAATCGGTGTTCCAGCGCAACCTGACCTTCAACTTCACCGCGCAGGATCGCTGAGCCGGCCGCGGGGGCCGTCGCCTGCGGCGGCCCGGCGGGTCCGCGCAGGCGAAAAATCCGCTTTCATCCGCTTGCCGCAGGAATAAGGTGGCATTTCACGCTGTCTTTGTTCACGATTGCGAAAATGTTCACCCGGCGCTTGCTATCCCTTGTCCACTTTTCCCCTCAAGCCGAGCGATCCATGAAGAATCCGCGTTGGTTGGCCCTTGTGGCTGCTTTGCTCCTCCCGTTCGCCGCGATGGCGCAGCAGAGGGGCCTGGAAATCGACATCGTCGGCGGCAGTGCGTCCGCCACCCCGGTCACCGTGGTGCCGATGCCCTACCAGGGCTCCGGGTCCGCCCCGGCCACCGACGTCTCGGCCGTGGTCGGCGCCGACCTGGACCGTTCCGGCCAGTTCCGCACCCTGCCGGCCGCGCAGATCGTTGAGAAGCCGACCCGCGGCAGCGAGATCCAGTTCCCGACCTGGCGCGCGCTGAAGCAGGACTACATCGTGGTCGGGCGGGTCATGGACGCCGGCGAGGGCGCCTACCGGGTCGAGTACGAGCTGTACGACGTCGCCAAGGGCGAGCGCCTGCTGGGCCTGGCGATGACCGCGCGCAGCAATGCCATGCGCGATGTCGCCCACCAGATGGCCGATGCCATCTACGAGAAGATCACCGGCGTGCGCGGCGCGTTCTGGACCCGCATCGCCTATGTCACCGCCAGCGGCACCGGCGGCAACATGCGCTTCGCCCTGATGGTCGCCGACTCGGACGGCTACAACCCGCAGACCATCGTCCGCTCGGCCGAGCCGCTGCTGTCGCCGGACTGGAGCCCGGACGGCAAGAAGCTGGCGTACGTGAGCTTCGAGCGCGGCAATTCCTCGATCTACGTGCAGGACATCGCCACCGGCGGGCGTGAGCTGGTCGCCAGCTTCCGCGGCATCAACAGCGCCCCGTCGTTCTCGCCGGACGGCCGCAAGCTGGCCATGGCCCTGTCGCGCAGCGGCAACCCGGAGATCTACGTGATGGACCTGGGCAGCAAGCAGCTGACCCAGCTGACCAACCACTTCGGCATCGATACCGAGCCGACCTGGAGCGCGGACGGCAACACCATCTACTTCACCTCCGACCGTGGCGGCCGGCCGCAGATCTACCAGGTCGCCTCCACCGGCGGCAGTGCCAGCCGGGTGACCTTCCAGGGCAACTACAACGCCAAGGCCACCGTGTCCTTCGACGGCAAGAAGATCGCCGTCGCCCAGGGCAGCGGCAATACCTACCGGATCGCGATGATGGACCGCAGCCTGGGCTCGCCCAGCTGGACCACCCTGTCGCCCGGTTCGCTGGACGAATCGCCCAGCTTCGCGCCCAACGGCAGCATGGTCCTCTATGCCGCCCGTGAGGGGGGGCGCGGCGTGCTGTACGCCGTTTCCGCCGATGCCCGGGTGCGCCAGCGCCTGGTCCTGGCCGACGGCGATGTAAGGGAACCCTCCTGGGGCCCCTTCCGGACCGCGCGTTAATGTTAATATTTCGCTTGCGTTAAACACCCCTCATTGGCTTAGGAGCCACAAAAGGTAATCGCCATGACCAAGTCCACCCGCGTTCTGCTTGTTTCACTGCTGTCCGTTGCCGCTCTGGCTGGCTGTTCCAAGAAGGTCAAGGAGCAGCCGCAGGCTCCGGTCGACACCGGCACCGCCGTCCCGGCGCAGCCGGCCACCTCCGGCCTGTTCGGCCCGAACGACCTCGACACCGACGCTTGCCTGCGTCAGCGCGTGGTGTACTTCGACTTCGACAAGGACGAAGTCCGTTCGGAATTCCAGGCCATCATGGCCTGCCATGCCAAGTACCTGCGTGACCGTCCGTCCTCGCGCATCACCCTGGAAGGCCACACCGACGAGCGCGGCTCGCGCGCGTACAACCAGGCCCTGGGCGAGCGTCGTGGCAATGCCGTGTCGTCGGCCCTGCAGGCCAACGGTGGCTCGGCCAGCCAGATCACCGTGGTTTCCTACGGCGAAGAGCGCCCGGTCTGCACCGAGTCCAACGAGGCTTGCTGGTCGCAGAACCGTCGCGTTGAAATCGTCTACACCGCGAAGTAAGCAATGTTCTCCCGGGTAATCACTACCCTGGCCGTCGCGGCGACCCTCGTGGTCGCCGCGCCGGTGCATGCGCAGCGGGCCAGCCTCGCCGACCGCGTGGCCGTGCTCGAGCAGCAGGCCAACAACAGCCAGGCCAATACCGACCTGCTCAACCAGCTGCAGGAACTGCGCCGCACCGTGCAGAACCTGGAATCGACGGTCGAGCAGCTGCAGCATGACAACGAACAGCTCAAGCAGTCGGCCAAGGACCAGTACCTGGACCTGGACGGCCGCCTGAACCGGCTGGAAGGAAACGGGGGCGCGATGCCGCCGCTGCCGCCGGCCAACAGCGCCGCCCCGGCCGCCAAGCCCGCCGCCGCCAAGCCGGCGACGGCTGCGGTCGAACGTGCTCCCTCGGTGCACGGCGATGCCGGTGCGCTGGCCGCCAGTGGCGACGAGCGCACCGCCTACAACGTCGCCTTCGACGCCTTGAAGAACGGCAAGTACGACGACTCGGCGCAGCTGTTCCAGAGCTTCCTGGAGCTGTACCCGAACGGCGTGTACACCCCGAACGCGCTGTACTGGCTCGGCGAGAGCTATTACGCCACCCGTAATTTCCAGCTTGCCGAGGCGCAGTTCCGCGACCTGCTGGCGCGTTACCCGACCCACGACAAGGCCGCCGGCGGCCTGTTGAAGCTGGGCCTGTCGCAGTACGGCGAAGGGGACACCCCGGCCGCCGAGCAGACCCTGCAGCAGGTGATCGGCCAGTATCCCGGCACCGACGCCGCCCGCGTGGCCCAGGACCGGCTGCATTCGATCCAGATCGGCCAGGCCATCCGCTGATCCCGTAGGCGTTCCCCTCAGCCGGGCGGGCGCATAATTCCCCGCCATGAACGCTGACGCCGCCGCCATTCCCAGCGAGATCGTCCAGTCGCCCCTGCCGCGACTGAAGATCACAGAGATTTTCCTGTCCCTCCAGGGCGAAGCCGACACCGCCGGCTGGCCAACCGTTTTCGTGCGCCTGACCGGCTGCCCGCTGCGCTGCCAGTACTGCGACACCGCCTACGCCTTCCACGGCGGGCAGTGGCAGGATATCGACGACATCGTCGCCACGGTCCTGTCCCATGGCGTGCGCCACGTCTGCGTGACCGGCGGCGAGCCGCTGGCGCAGAAGCGCTGCCTGGTCCTGCTGCGAAGGCTCTGCGACGCCGGCCTGGACGTTTCCCTGGAAACCTCCGGCGCCCTGGACGTGTCCGAAGTGGATCCGCGGGTCTCGCGCGTGGTCGACATCAAGACGCCCGGCTCGGCCGAGGTCCACCGCAACCGCTGGGAGAACCTGCCGCTGCTGACCGCGCGCGACCAGATCAAATTCGTCCTGTGCGGCCGCGCCGACTACGAGTGGGCGCGCGAGCTGGTCCGCGCGCGCGGGCTGGACCGCATCTGCACGGTGTGGTTCTCGCCCAGCAAGAGCGAGGTCAGCCCGCGCGAGCTGGCCGACTGGATCGTCGCCGACCGCCTGCCGGTGCGCTTCCAGATGCAGCTGCACAAGCTGCTCTGGAACGACGAACCCGGTCGCTGAGCCCCGTCCCGCGTAGCCTGTCCTTCCCCCGCATCGATACCCGATCCCATGAAAAAGGCCGTCGTCCTCCTCTCCGGTGGCATGGATTCCGCCGCCGTCGTCGCCATGGCCCGTGAGCAGGGCTTCGCCGTGCATGCCCTGAGCGTGCGCTACGGCCAGCGCCACACCTCCGAACTCGATGCCGCCCGCCGCGTCGCCGAGGCACTGGGCGTGGTCGCTCACAAGGTGGTCGACGTCGACCTGCGCAGCATCGGCGGCTCGGCCCTGACCGACGACGCCATCGAGGTGCCCGAGGCGGGCGGGGAGGGCATCCCGTCCACCTACGTGCCGGCGCGCAACACCATCATGCTGTCGCTGGCCCTGGGCTGGGCCGAGGTGCTCGGCGCCAACGACATCTTCTGCGGCGTCAACGCGGTGGATTATTCCGGCTACCCGGACTGCCGCCCCGAGTTCATCGCCGCCTTCCAGGCCCTGGCCAATCTCGCCACCAAGGCCGGCGTGGAAGGCGCGGGCCTGCGCGTGCATGCGCCGCTGCAGTTCCTCAGCAAGGCCGACATCGTGCGTGAAGGCGTGCGCCTGGGCGTGGATTTCGGCCTGACGGTGTCCTGCTACCAGGCCGATGCACAGGGGCGTGCCTGCGGCCACTGCGACGCCTGCCGCCTGCGCGCGGCCGGATTCGCCGACGCCGGCGTACCGGATCCGACCCACTACGCCTGAATGGATCGATTTCGCCCCGGCGTCGCGCTGGGGTAGAATGCACGCCCCGGTGCAAGGCCGGGCGCACGGCCGCCGGAGGCGACCTGCACGCAACAAGGGCCGTTAGCTCAGTCGGTAGAGCAGAAGACTTTTAATCTTTTGGTCGAAGGTTCGAATCCTTCACGGCCCACCATTCCTTTCAATGACCTGGGTTCGCCGGCGAAGCGTCCCTCGTTGATTCATGTTTTCCGCGTGCGATCTGCCCGGCTGGCGCAGTGATGAGTTCCACTCCGGATGGCCGGGAATCGCAGGACAATGGTGACGCGCCGGACTTCCCGCTCCGACCTCTTGAGCGCAACACACCCAAGACCATGGCCGCAGTGACGACACGCAGTTCATCCGAGGGACTCGATGACCTCGTTCCGGGCGCGCGCCTGGCCAGCGGCAGGGGGCTGGCTTGGAAAGACCTGCTGATCCAGATATTCGAGCGCGACCGCCATCAGGAGTCCCTGCTGATTCCAGCGGTCCCGGAACCGCTGATCGTGTGGATCCTCTCGGGCCGTGCCATGGTCGAGGAGCGGGAACTGCATGGCGAATGGACGGCGAGCAGCGTCGCCGCCGGGGACTTCTTCCTGACCAATGCCACCGAGCCGTATGAGCTTCGATGGACCGCGGACGGTGGGCAGCCTTTTGCGGTGATGCACATCCACCTGGGCTTGCCGTTGCTCAAGCGCGCTGTCGTTGAGCTGCTGGGCAAGGACGCCGAGGTAGCACTGCGCGACGTATCCGGGGAGCAGGACGGCGAGCTCTCCGCGCTATTGGGGCTGCTGCGCGCCGAGCTCGTTTCCACGGCAAGCCCCAGCCCGCTGTTTGTGCAGGGACTGGCGCAAGGCCTGGCCGTGCATCTGGTCCGACGTTACGGCGCCCAGGCACGCACGCGCCAGCGACCGCGTGGTGGGCTGCCGGCATTCAAGCTGCGCCAGGTCACCGGCATGATGCAGGCGCGGCTGGCGCGAGAGTTTGAGCTGGCGCCTCTGGCACGGGCGGCCGGATTGAGCGAATTCCATTTCGCGCGCGCCTTCAAGCGCAGCACGGGCTACCCGCCGTCGCAGTATTTCATCCGCCTGCGGATGGCGCGTGCGCGCCGCCTGCTGCGCGAGACCTCGCGGCCCATCATCGAGATAGGTCTGGAAGTCGGCTATTCGAGCCCCAGCCACTTCGCGCAGGTGTTTCGCCGGGAATCAGGGCTTAGGCCCAGCGAGTACCGGGGCGAATCGTAAGCGCAGGATCGCGACAGGCGGGGCAGAACCGCGAGAGAAGCACCGAGGGATCCGGCGCAACCTACGCCGCGTGCCCGTCGATCGACCTGGTCATCGACCGCACGCCTTCCCCCCCTCCCACGGTGAATCTCATGAACATCAATGGCAAGACCGCGCTGGTAACCGGCGCATCCAGCGGCATCGGCGCCGCCACCGCCCTCAAGCTCGCCGCGCAAGGCGCGAAGGTCGGCCTCGCCGCCCGCCGCATCGACCGCCTGCAGGATCTGGTGCGTCGGATCGAGTCGTCGGGCGGCGAGGCGATCGCGATCGAGATGGATGTGGTCGACCCGGCCTCGGTCGCTGCCGGCGTCCACAAGCTGGTCGGTGCCTACGGCGCCATCGACATCCTGTTCAACAACGCGGGCCTGATGCCGATCTCGGATATCGAGTCGCTGAAGACCGACGAGTGGAACCGCATGGTCGACGTCAACATCAAGGGCCTGCTCAACAGTACGGCGGCGGTGCTCCCGCACATGCAGAAGCAGGGCGCAGGCCACATCTTCAATACGTCGTCGATCGCCGGGCGCAAGGTGTTCCCGGGTCTGTCGGTGTACTGCGCGACCAAGCACGCGGTCACAGCCTTTTCCGAAGGCCTGCGGCTGGAAGTGGCCAAGAAGTACAACATCCGCGTGACCTGCATCCAGCCGGGCGCGGTGGATACCGAACTGTTCGAGCAGGTCAGCGACAAGGGCTATCGCGAGCAGATGGAAGGCCTTCGCGGGCAGATGTCGTTCCTGAAGGCCGAGGACATCGCGGACACGGTGCTGTTCGCCCTGCAGGCACCGGACTACGTCAACGTCGCCGAGCTGTTCGTGCTTCCTGTCGACCAGCCCTGGTAACGGCGGGCCGATCCGAGGCCCGAGGGAGCGGCGCTGTGACGGCGTCCGCCCCCTGGCGTTGGCGCTCCCGCAGGCAGGCCGGTGCCCCCGTGCCCGTTCTTCGCATGCCCCGGGGCCTGCCTCAGCGAAGCGGGGTGACGATTTCCAGCCCGGGCAGATCAAACGGCTGCAGGCGCGGATCGTCGCGTTCGACCTCGGTCACCAGCGTGCCGATCTGCGCCAGCGCCATGATCCCGTACGCCGAGGCCGCACCCAGCTTGTCGGCGGTGGCCAGCACGAAGGTCTCGGCTGATTGCCGGGCGATCAGCCGCTTGATCGCCGCCTCTTCGCCATCGCCGGTGGTCGCGCCTGCCTCCGGGTGCAGGCCGGTCACGCCCATGAAGTAGCTGTCGCAGCGGATGCGCGAGATTGCCTCGGCCGCATCGGCGCCCACCGCCACGATCGAATGCTTGAACAGGCGGCCGCCGATCAGCGCCACTTCGATGCGCGGATGGCGGACCAGTTCGACGGCGATGCTGGGGCTGTGGGTGATGACCGTGGCGACAAGCTCCGGCGGTAGCTGCCGGGCCAGCTGGACGTTCGTGGTGCCGCCGTCGAGGAAGACGATCTGCCCCGGCCGGATCAATCGCGCCGCCGCGCGCGCCAGTGCGGCCTTGCTGGTGCTGCCGGCCTGCTCGCGCGCGGCGAAATCTGCAACGGCCGGCGAGGCCGGCAGGGCGCCGCCATGCACCCGTTGCAGCAGCCCTTCGGCGGCCAGTTCGCGCAGGTCGCGGCGGATCGTGTCCTCGGACACGCCCAGCGCCTGGCTGAAGTCCCGGGCGATCAGCCGCCGCTCGCGCCCGAGGACCTCGAGGATCAGGGCCTTGCGTTCGACGGTCAGCACGGGCGCTCCCAAGTCTGCATGAAATGTCTTGACGTTGCACGAAACTGCACGAATTATAGCCGGCCCCGAGGGCCGCGCAACCCGCGGCCTGGTCGATCAAAGGAGTCGCCGTGAGCATTGCCCACCGTATCCGCGTCGAAGACGTGACCCTGCTATCGGACGACTGGTTCGTCCTGAAGAAGACCCGGCTGAGCTTCCTGCGCAGCGACGGCAGCTGGCAGACGCAGTCGCGCGAAACCTACGACCGCGGCAACGGCGCGACGATCCTGCTCTACGACCGCAGCCGCCGCACGGTCATCCTGACCCGGCAATTCCGCTATCCGGCCTTCGTCAACGGCCACGACGGCCTGCTGGTCGAAACCCCAGCCGGCCTGCTCGACGATGCCGGGCCCGAAGCGCGCATCCGCGCCGAAACCGAGGAGGAAACCGGCTTCCGGGTGCGCGAGGTGAGGCAGGTGTTCGATGCCTTCATGAGCCCGGGTTCGGTGACCGAGCGGCTGCATTTCTTCGTCGGCGAATACGCGCCCGGCGACCGCGCCTCGGCCGGCGGCGGGATCGCCGAGGAGGGCGAGGACATCGCAGTGCTGGAGCTGGATTTCGACGTGGCGATGACGATGGTCGAGCGCGGCGAGATCCGCGACGGCAAGACCATCATGCTGCTGCAGTACGCGGCGCTGAACCTGTTTGACCGCACGCCGGCCTGAGCCGCGCCCGCGTATCCTGCATCCGGCGGTCGGCACAGGCCCGGCGCCGGAATGGCGTGCGGCCAATGCGGGGATGGGGCATGTTTGAAGATCCGACCTACGTCGTATTGGAACTGCCGGCGAACCTCGCCGGGGCGGTGCGCGAACTGCGCGCTCGCTATGACCGGCGGCTGGCGGCTTACCCGGTGGAGATCACCTTGGCCGGTTCTTCCGGGATCGGCCCCCTCGCGGGCGGGCAGGATGTCGCCAGCGTGCGGGCTGCATTCGAGCGCGTTGCCGGCGCGCACCTGCCGCTGCGTTCGAGATTCGCAGCCATCTCCCGTTTCGCCAGTGGCCCGGTGGTCTGGTTGCAGCCCGCGGACCCGGCCCCGTTCGAGGTCATGCAGCGAGCCCTGGTAGCTGCAGGGATCGCGTTCCTGCCGCATCGCTACTCCTATACGCCCCACTGCAGCCTGTGTAGCCGGCCGCTGCCGCCGGACCGGCTGGCGTGTCTGCTGGCGGCGCAGTTCCCCAGGCAGGAATTCGAGTTGTCATCGCTCGCGCTGTACGCGGTCGCTGCCGGCCATCCGCGGCTGCTGACGCGATTTCCCGCGTCGGTGTGCTGACTGCGCGCCGCTGCCGCGGTCCTGCCGCCGGCTGCGGTGCAAGTGCCGCCGACAGGCGATATCCCCATTGGCCGATCGGCGCCGTTCATGCCGGCACCACCCCCTGCGCGACCACGTTCCGCCGCCAAGCCGCCGGCGGCAGCCCGTATTCGCGGCGGAACGCACGGCTGAAGGACGTGTCGTTCTGATAGCCCACTTCCTCGGCCACGCGCGAGAGCGGGGTGTTGCTGCAGCGCAGGAGGTTGGCGGCCATCACCATGCGCCACTGGGTGAGGTACTGCATCGGCGAGGTGCCGACCAGCTGCTGGAAGCGTTCGGCCAGCACCGAGCGCGAGGTGCCGGCGGCGCGCGCGAGCTCGGCCAGGGTCCAGTCGTGGCAGGGGCGCTGATGCAGCGCGTTGAGCGCGCCGCCGACGACCCGGTCGCCAAGGCCGGCGAGCCAGCCGGCCTGGTTGTCGGTTTCGTGCACGTATTGGCGCAGCACTTCGATGAACAGCAGTTCGGCGAGCCTGGCGAGCAGGCCGGCGCCGCCGGGACGCGGCGTCTTTGCCTCCATCAGCGCGTAGGCCACGGAGGATTCGAGCCATTGGCCGGCGCCGGAATCGCGCAGGCTCACCCGCACGACCGGCGGCAGGCCGTTGAGCAGCAGGCGCGCCAGGCGCGTGTCGCAGGCGAGGTAGCCGCAGACGATCCGGGTCGGCGCGCCGCCGCCACCGTAGGCCAGGCGCCGGGGGCGCGCGGACAGCAGCTTCTTCAGGTCGGCCGGGCCACGCGGCGGCGAAAGCCCTGCGGCGGAGGCCATGCGGTGTGCGCAGCCGGTGGGGAACAACACCACGTCGCCGGTGCGCACGGCGAGCGGGTCGGCGCCCTCCATCTCGACCAGGCACCCGCCCTCGGTGATGAGATGGAAAATCACGATCTGCTCGGCGCTCGGTGCCAGCCATGGCGCGGCCAGCGCGGCCCTGGGCGACTGGTAGCACCAGGGCGCGCTGAAACGCGCGTTGACGAAGAACGCGCCGGACATCTGCACCACCCGCAGGATTTCCGAGAGCGCATCCATTTCAGCCCGCCGCAGGCCCATCGACTTCGACCTCCACGGTGATCGGCGGGTGCCGTTGCATCGCGTCCATCATCGGCGAACGGCGCAGCCCTTCGTCCACCAGCCGGCGCAGCCGCGCCGGGTCCACGCCGGGCGCCCGCAGGCGCACCTGGAGGGTGATCGCCGCCGGGCCGGCGGGCACCGTCGCGCCGCCGGGTTCGCGCATGCCCAGGCAGCCGCGCGTGTCCGAGCGGCTGCCGACGGTGACCTCCAGCTGCGACAGGCCGATGTCCTCGCTCGCGGCGATCATCGCGATCACGGTGGCCGCACAGGCGGCGATGCCGGCGCGGAACAGCCAGCCGGGCGAGACCTGGTCGCCGCTGCCGCCCAGTTCGGTCGGCATGTCGGTTTCCATCTTCGCGCCGCTGGCGTGGTGCGCGGCGATGCGGGTGCCGCCGCGCCAGCAGGCACGTGCGGCGGCGTCCTCGTGCAGGCCGAGGTCGGGACGCCGGTTCAGCACGGTGACGGCACGCGCCATCGCCTCGGCGATCTGGCGGGGATTGTTCATCTGCCTTCGGGCTCCAGAGCCATCGATTCGATCGCTGATTCTGACCAGCCAACGCAGCGCGGCGGGCGATGCGGCCATCGCAGCGGACGCCCGGCAAGGATTTCCGGTGCCGCGGCGAGCCGGGCGCCGCGCCGGACGCGCTGGCAGTTCCGGCGGACGCGCTGGCAGGACGGGGCGCGGCGGCGGTCGCAGTCTGGCCGCTCCTGACCTTGCTGCGGAATCAAGCGCGATGAACACCCTGACCCAACCTGTCTCCACCACCCCCGACCTGGCCGCCGTGAAGCAGCGCCAGCAGGCCGCCTGGTCCAGCGGCAACTACGCCGTGGTCGGCACCACGCTGCAGATCGTCGGCGAGCGCCTGGCCGAGGCGGCCGACCTGCGCTGGGACGAGCGCGTGCTCGACGTCGCCGCCGGCAATGGCAATGCCAGCCTGGCCGCCGCCCGCCGTGGCTGCGCGGTCACCTCCACTGATTACGTGCCGGCGCTGCTGGAACGCGGCCGCCAGCGCGCCGAGGCCGAGCAACTGGACATCGCCTTCCAGGTCGCCGACGCCGAGGCGCTGCCGTTCGCCGACGCCAGCTTCGATGCGGTGCTGTCCACCTTCGGGGTGATGTTCACCCCCGACCATGCGCGCGCGGCGAGCGAAATGCTGCGGGTCTGCCGCCCGGGAGGGCGCATCGCGCTGGCCAACTGGACGCCGGAAGGCTTCATCGGCCAGATGTTCAAGGTGCTGGGCAAGCACCTGCCGCCGCCCGCGGGCCTGCAGCCGCCGTCGCTGTGGGGCACGAAGGCCCACCTGCAGGAACTGTTCGGCGCGCGGGCCGCCAACATTGCCGTGACGGCGCGCACGTTCAACTTCCGCTACCGCTCGCCGGCGCACCTGGTCGAGGTGTTCCGGGCCTGGTACGGGCCGGTGCAGAAGGCATTCGAAGCACTGCCTGCGGACAAGGGCGAAGCGCTGGCGCGCGACCTCGTCGCCTTGCAGGAGCGCCTGAACACCAGCACCGCCGAGCCGGGCCGCCCGGCCGCCCTGCTGATTCCCAGCGAATACCTCGAAATCGTGGTCACCCGCGCATGAGCCTGGAAGCGCGCCTGCAGCGCCGCATCCAGCGCTACGGCTGGGACCTGGCGGCCGACGCCTACGAAGGCCTGTGGCAGGGCCAGTTGTCGCCGGCGCACCAGCGGTTGCTGCAGCTGGCGCCGCCCACGGCCGGCGAGCGGGTGCTCGACGTGGCCTGCGGCACCGGGCTGATCGCGCTGGCCGCCGCCGAGCAGGTCGGCGAGGCCGGGCAGGTGACCGGCGTGGACATCTCCGGGCGCATGGTCGCCGTGGCCGAGCGCCGCGCCGAGGCGCTGGGCCTGGCGAACACCCGCTTCGCGCGCATGGAGGGCGAATGCCTGGACTGCGAGGACGCCAGCTTCGACCTGCTGTACTGCGCGCTGGGCCTGATGTACATGCCCGAGTGGGACCATGCGCTGCGGCAGATGCACCGGGTGCTGCGGCCGGGCGGCCGCATCGCCCTGGCAGTGTGGGGCGAGCGCGGGCGTTGCGGCTGGTCGGCGGTGTTTCCCATCGTCGATGCGGAAGTCCGCAGCGACGTGTGCCCGCTGTTCTTCCAGCTCGGCCATCCAGGGATGCTGGCGGCGCTGTGCCGGGCGGCCGGCTTCGTCGACCTCCACGAGCAGCGCATCAGCGCGCCGCTTTACTACGAGACTGCCGGCCAGGCCTGCGAGGCTGCCTTCGTCGGCGGTCCGGTGGCGATGGCCTGGTCGCGCTTCGATGCGACAACCCGGGCGCGGGTGCGCGCACGCTACACCGAGGCCATTGCGCCCTGGCGGGAGGGGCGCGGCTACCGCGTGCCCGGCGAGTTCGTGGTGCTGGTGGCGCGCAAGCGGGTCGGCTGGCGTGGGCGCCTGCATGCCTGAGCGATCGGCTCAGAGCCCTTGGTAATCCAGCAGCGCGGCGAGTGCGTCGGCCGCCTCGACATGGCCGCCGATCGCGACGATCCGCGCGCCGGCATTGCGACCGGCCTGCAGGCCGGCGGCGGAGTCCTCGAACACCAGGCAGTCGCCGATGGCCACGCCCAGGGCATCGGCCGCCTTGAGGAAGCCTTCCGGGTCAGGCTTGCCGCGGCTGACGTCCTCGGCGGCGACCAGATGCGCAGGCAACGGCAGCCCAACCGCCTCCATGCGCCGCAGGGCCAGCTCGCGCGGCGCGGAGGTGACGATCGCCCAGCGTGCAGGGTCCAGGCGTTCGATGAAGGCATTGATGCCGGCGATGGGCATTACGCCCTCGATGTCGGCCATCTCGGCGCGGAACAGGGTCTCTACCTCGCGCGCCACGTCCATGCCGTCGTGGGCGAAACGGCGCACCAGGTCCTCGGCGCGCACGCCGTGCATCACCGACATCAGCGCGGCCACGTCGACGCCGTGCCGCATCGCCCATTCGCGCCACACGCGCTCGACCACCGCGGAAGAGTCGAGCAGGGTGCCATCCATGTCGAACAGGAAGGCGGCGAAGTCGTGGCCGTGGAAGCGGAGGGGACGGGTGGGCATTTCGAGTTCGTTACAGCCGCTGCTGTGAGGGCCGAGGATGGCAAGGCGCGCAGGGCAGGGTCAAGGCAGGCTACCGGTACCCATATCGGGTCACCCCAGTTCGAGCGCGTGCAGCACCGTCGCCAATTCCCTGCGTGCCTCGCCTTCGAGTGGCCGCAGCGGCGCCGGCAGGCACGGCGAGGGCACCAGTCCCATCAGCTCGGCGGCCGTGGCCATCACGCGCACGCCGCCGCCATGCTGGTTGAACAGCGTCCACAGCGGCGTCAGGCGATCCGATTCAGCCGTCGCGCGCGCCCAGTCGCCGGCCTGCGCGGCACGGGCGATTGCCAGCGCGCGCTGCGGGAACAGACCGCCGATCACCGAGTACCAGAGGTCACAGCCGGCCTTGAAGCCGGCCACGGCGAACCGATCGCCGCTGACGCCGAGGCTGACCCGCGCGGGGATGCGTGCGCGCAGGCAGGAGATCCGGCTGGGTGCTTCGGGCGCGTCGAAAGTGGCGCCCGGCAGCTTGATCGAGGCCACGTTCGGCAGCGCGGCGATCGCGGCGTGCAGTTCGTCGGTGAAGGCAAAGCGCGTGGTGCCGGGATTGTCGTAGACGCAAAGCGGCACCGAAAGCGTGCGTGACACCACCTCGTACAGATGGAACACCTCGCCGGCGTTCAACGGGTGGTAACCGACCGGCGCCAGCAGCACGGCACTGGCGCCGGCGCGCTGGGCGTCCTCGGCGTAATGCAGTACGTCGCGCAGGCGCAGCGCGCCGATGCCGACCATGACCGGGATGCCGTCGGCGTGCTCCACGGCCACGCGCGCCGCACGCGCCCGCTCGGCCCGGTCGAGATAGGGATAGCTACCCGTCGACCCCAGCGCGCCGATCGAATCCACGCCGGCGACGGCGAGCCTTGCGACCAGCCGGGCGAATGCCGCCTCGTCCAGCCGGTCGTCGTGCATCGGGGTCAGCGGAAACGCGCTCAGGCCTGTGAACATGGGCATGCCAACGAGGGTCAGTGGAGGGGATGCAGCAGCAGGGCAGCGGCCAGCGAGAACATGAAGGCCGCCACCAGTGTATCGAGCACGCGCCACGCCCGCGGGCGCTGGAACAGCGGCGCCAGCAGCCGCGCGCCGAAGCCCAGCGTGGTGAACCAGGCGATGCTGGCCAGGCAGGCGCCGGCGGCGAAGGCCCAGCGGACATTGCCGGGATAGCGGGTGGAAAGGCTGCCCAGCAGGATCATCGTGTCCAGGTAGACGTGCGGGTTCAAGAAGGTAAAGGCCAGGCAGGAGGCCAGCACGGTCTTCCAGCCGGCGACCGCATCGCCGCTCGCAGCCAGGCCGCCGTTGCCCTGCCACGCGCGGCGCGCGGCCAGCGCGCCGTAGCTGGCCAGGAACAGCGCGCCACCGTAGCGCAGCACCTCCAGCAGCAGCGGCCAGCGCCGTACGATGCCTCCCATGCCAGCCACCCCGGCCAGGATCAGGCTGACATCGCCGAAGATGCAGGTAGCCACCACCAGCGCGACATGCTCGCGACGCAGGCCCTGGCGCAGCACGAAGGCATTCTGCGAGCCGATGGCGATGATCAGGCCGGCACCGGCGAGCAGGCCGGCAAGGGCGGCGGCAGCGAACATGGGCAACTCCGGTAGATGGGCCGCCATGGTCGCGGGCCTGGCATCATCAGCCAAGCTAATTATTCTGTTCTTACTTCAGAACATCTTAAGGAGCCCGGCATGTCGCTCGTACACCCGCAGCTGGCCGCTTTCACCGCCATCCTCGAGGAAGGCAGCTTCGAGGCCGCGGCAGCGAAGCTGTCGGTAACCCCGTCGGCGATCTCGCAGCGCATCCGCGCGCTGGAGGACCGGCTGGGACAGGCCCTGGTCGTGCGCACCTCGCCATGCCGGCCCACGCCGGCCGGCGAGCGCCTGCTGCGCCGGGTCCGGCCGATGCAGGTGCTCGAGCACGAAGCGCTCGCCGACTTCGAGCCGGCGGGCGTGGCGGCGCGGCCGATCCCGATCGCGGTCAACGCCGACTCGCTGCATACCTGGTTCATCGAGGCCCTGGCCACGCTTCACCGCGCGCACGGGCTGCTGTTCGACCTGCAGGTGGACGACCAGGACCACACGCTGGAGTTGCTGCGCGACGGCTCGGTGCTCGGCGCGGTCACCGCGGTGGGTCAGGCCATCCAGGGCTGCAACGTGCGCCTGCTCGGGGCGATGCGCTACCTGGCCATCGCCTCGCCCGGTTTCGCCCGACGCTATTTTCCCCAAGGCATGGATGCAGCATCGCTGGCCGCCGCGCCGATGGTGGTGTTCAACCGCAAGGACGACCTGCAGTGGCGGTTCCTGCGCAGGATCACCCGCGCGCGGATCGCGCCGCCGCTGCACTACATTCCCAGCGCCACCGGTTTCGTCGATGCCGCCGCGCTCGGGCTGGGCTGGTGCATGGTGCCCGAGGCGCTGGCGCGCCCGGCCATCGCGTCCGGACGCACCGTGCAGCTGGAGCCGGACAGGTGGCTGGACGTGCCGCTGTACTGGCAGCATGCCGCCGTTCCCTCGACAACGCTGGAGCTGCTCGGTCGTGCCTTCGACGCCGCGGCGGGGCAGCAGCTGCGCTAGCGGTGGACCGCCCTGGGCTGCTTCGGCCCAGGCCCAGCTGGCAGACCGGTGCCAGTTGCAGGGTCAGACCTGACGCTCGGCGAGGAAGGCGGCGGTTTCCCGCCATAACGCCACGCGTCGCGGCTGCAGGTGCAGCCAGTGGTTGCCGCCGGAGATCTTGACGTCGCGCTTGTCGGGGCTGCGCGACAACGCGGTGTACAGCTGCCGCGCATCGTCGTCGGTGGTCACGTGGTCCCACTCGCCGCGCACGATCAGTACCGGCTGGGTGACGCGCGCGCTGTCGGCCAGGACGCGACCCTGCCAACAGGCGCCGACGTCGGCCGAGGGGCCGCCCGGGACCTTCACCGATGCCGGCCGACGCGTGTTGGCGGCGACATCGGTGGCCAGGTAGGCCGCGCACCATCGGTCGATCTCCGCCGCTTGCACCGGAGTGGGAGTGCCCGCCGGCAAGCCGGCGCGGTGTCGGGGGCGCTGCGCGGCTTCGTCGACCAGCGACCACGCCGCTTTGGGGAGTTCCGCTGGCGCGCCGTCGCGGGGCACTACCGGACCAAACAGCACCAGGCGCGAGACTTCGCCCGGATGCGCGATGGCAGCCAGCTGCGCCGGCAGCGTGCCCCAGGAGTGGGCGACCAAGTGCAGGCGAGCGCCGGGCCGCAGTTGGCGCAGGTAGGCGATCGCCGCGCCGATCTGGGTCGCCGCGACCTCGCAGCTGCCGTAGGGCGGCGCGGCGTCGGCCGGCTGGTCGAAGCAGCGCGGGCGTGCCGCAGCGCCGAAGCCGGCGAAATCCAGTGCCCAGGCATCGAAGCCGGCGCGTTGCAGGTCGTCCATCCATGACACCCCGTCCATGCGCCAGCCCACCGACAGCGCGGCGGGAAATGTTGCCCCATGCAGGTAGAGCACGATGTCGCCGGGGCCGGGCTGGCGATGCAGCACCAGCGACAGCGTTTCGCCGTCGTGAGCCCAGTCAAGCCGGTGGCGCTGCGCGGGTAGCGCGCTGGCCGCCCTGGCGGGCGCGGGCAGTGCGGCGGCCGCGAGGGCGAGGCCGGTGGAGGCGAGCAGGTCGCGACGTTTCATGGGAGTCCGGAGGGATGGGCAGGCCCCGCAGTGTGCGCACTTGCATCGCCCGGATGCTTCGATCAGGATCGAAGCATGACCGATCTGCCACCCCTGGCGCGGATAGCCGGCCTCATCGGCGATCCGGCACGCGCGTTGATGCTGGCCGCGCTGATGGATGGGCGCAGCCGTACCGCCGGGGAGCTGGCGCGGGAAGCGTCGATCACCCCGCAGACGGCGAGCACGCACCTGGCCAAGCTGGTCAACGCCGGGCTGCTGGCGATCGACAGGCAGGGGCGCCACCGCTACCACCGTCTGGCCGGGTCGGCCGTCGCCCACGCGCTGGAGGCGATCCTGGCGCTTTCGGCCTCGTCCGGTTCCACGCGGCGGCTGGGGCCAGCCGACACGGCACTGCGGCGTGCCCGCGTGTGCTACGACCACATGGCCGGGGAGGTCGCCGTCGCCCTGGCCGAGCGCTGGCTGCGGCGGCGTTGGATCAGTATCGATGGCGCAACCTGGCAGCTCACGCCGGCAGGCTCGCGGGGGCTGGCGGCGCTGGGCGTAGCCTTGCCCGACGAGCGGTTGCGCCGCCCCGCGCTGCGCCCGTGCCTGGACTGGAGCGAACGCCGTCCCCACCTGGCGGGGCAGCTCGGCGCCAGCCTGCTGGCGGCGATGCGCGCAGCCAATCTCGTCCGCCAGCAGCGGGATTCGCGCGTGCTGCAGGTCACGGCCGAAGGCGAACGCGAGTTCGCGCGCTGGCTGCGCTGAGCCCTAGCCGCCGCGCCCGGTCGTCACCAGGCGCAGGAACAGCTCGTGCTGGTAGCGGCTCATGCGCAGCTGCTGGCCGGTGTCCAGGGTCAGCACGTGGTGGCCGTTGAACCACGGCTGGATGTCGCGCACGCGGCGCAGGTTGACGATGGCCGAGCGATGCACGCGGGCGAAGCGGCGCGGGTCCAGTTGCGTCGCCAGCGCGGTCATGGTCTGGCGCGCTCGTGGACGGCGCCTGCCAGGTGCAGCTCCACGGTATTGCGGTTGGCGCGGATCCACACGATGTCCTCCACCGGCACCAGCACCACGCGCTCGTCGATCCGCACCGGCACGCGTTCGAGATATTCCTCGCGGCGGCGCAGGGCCTCCAGCGCCTGCGCAACCCGGCGCGGCTCGTCCTGGTCCCGGGCCAGCCGCTGGCGGGCGCGCTGCAGGGTCTGGGCGAAGCGCTCGCGGCTGAAGGGCTTGACCAGGTAGTCCAGCGCATTGGCCTCGAAGGCGCGCACGGCATACTGTTCGTAGGCGGTGACAAACACCGTGGCCGGCAGCTGCGCGCCGAGCGCGGCGGCGACCTCCAGTCCCGACAGCTCGGGCATCTGGATGTCGAGGAAGACCAGGTCCGGCGAGTGCGCGCGGATCGCCGCCAGCGCGGAAGCGCCATCGCCGTATTCGCCGGCAATGGCGATGTCAGGCTGGTCGCGCAGCAGGCGCGCCAGCGCATGCCGGGCGATGGGTTCGTCGTCGACGACCAGCACCGACAGGCTCATGCCGGCACGTGCTCGGGCGCGTCGTCGATCTCTTCCAGCGCACGCGCGGGCAGGCGCAGCCGGCAGGCCACGCCTTGCGGCCAGGTGATGTCCAGTCGCAGTTCGGCAGCGTCCCCGTACAGCTCACGCAGGCGCAGGCGGGTGTTGGCCACGCCGATGCCATGCCCCTGCGGGCCGGGCGGCTGGGTTTCGGGTGGCAGCACGCTGTTGCGGTTGCGCACTTCGATCCGCAAGGTGTCGTGTTCGCGCGTTGCTTCGATCTCGACGCAGTCGCCGCCGGCATGGCGGCCGATGCCGTGGCGGATGGCGTTCTCCACCAGTGGCTGCAGGATCAGGCTGGGCACCGCGCAGTCCAGCGCATCGGGATCGATGTACAGGCGCGTCTGCAGGCGATCGCCGTAGCGGCGACGCTGGATGCCCAGGTACAGGTCGAGCAGTTCCAGCTCGCGCCGCAGCGGGATTTCCTGGCCGTCGTATTCCTCAAGGAAGGCGCGCAGCAGGTCGCTCAGGCGCAGCAGCATGTCCTCGGCCGAGCGCTGGTCCTCGTCGAGCAGGGTGATGATGGCGTGCAGCGTGTTGAACAGGAAGTGCGGCTGCAACTGGGTCTTGAGCACCTGCAGGCGCGAGCGCGCCAGTTCGGTGGCCAGGCGATTGGCCTCCAGTTCCCGGCGCGTGGCCTCGTCGCGGTAATGCATCGCCTGCTGCACGGCGAGCAGGGCGAAATAGGTGAACATCCCGATGGCGAAATGCCGACCGACGTACTGCTCGAGCTGGTCGTCCAGGTCACCGGGGCTGACCATCGCGCCAACCACCACCGCGGCGAGCGTCAGCGCCCAGGCCAGGCCGAGATGGCGCCACAACGAACGCACGCGCAACGGGCGGGGCAGCGGCCAGTGCTCGCCGAAACGGAACACCACCGGTGCCAGCGCCGCCCAGGTGTACCACTGGATCGCCGACCAGCGCAGGTAGTCGAACGGCGACCATACGACGCTGCCGAGCAGTGCGTCCTGGACGAGGCCCTGGAAGGCGAACGCCAGCACCACCAGCGTCCACAGCGACAGGTAACGGGTCAGGGTGATCTCGGTGATGCCCAGGCGGATCTTCATGGCGCTGCGTCCGTCGGTGGTGACGCATCCTAAGCATGCCCGTGGCGCCCGGGGAAGGGCAGGCATGCCAGGGCGATTTCCACTACGTTTCGTCCCGCCGCCACGACGATCCGTCCCGGGTCGCTTCCGCCGCGGGCAGGCCTGCGCGCCAGATGTGCGCGGGCCGCGCATCCCGCACGGCCGCGCCAGGGAGATCTCCGCCATGCGCCTGTCCGTCCTGCTGTTGTCGCCGTTGCTGCTCACGAGCGTGGCCCGGGCCGAGGCCGCGCCGACGCGTTACCTCCAGCTGGTGAACCATGCCCAGGCCAGCATCGTCACCGTGCAGGTGGCCGCGCATGGAACAGCCGCGTTCCGGGAGATGGCGCTCGAGACCCCGCTGCGGGGCGGGGGCGAGAGCCAACGCGTGGCATTGCGACGCGTCGGCTGCCGCTACGACCTGCGTTTCGTCTTTGCCGATGGCCGGACGCTGCGCTACGAAGACGTGGATCTGTGCCGGCACGGCGAGGTCGCCGTGCGCGCGCTCCCGCGCGGCACGGGGGAGGGCGACTACCGGGTGGAGCTTGGGCGCACCGGAGCCACGCTCGCCGAGCGCGCAGCGGATGGCGCCGGCCGGCCGTGACTAGCGGTGCTGGCCGCGTCGGTCCTGTTCCTGCCGGTTCTTCTGCTCGCGGACCTGCTGCTCGTTGTGCTGCTGTTGCTGCTGGTTGCCCTGCTTCTCGGGACGCTGGCTGCCCTGCTGCTGGTCGTGGTTGTTGCTCATGGCAGGCTCCTGGCTCCGGGCCGGTGCGGCCCGTGCGCAGGGTGCCGGTCGCGGTGGTAACGCCGCGTCCGGACCGCGTCGGCAGGATGTGAGGCGGGGCGGCTTACCAGCCCGACGGCGGTGGCGTGCCCCAGCCCGGGCCAGGCGCGGCGGCCGACCCGGGTGCGGCACGGTAATAACCCGGGCCAAAGCCGTAGCCGGGGCCGTAGTAGCCGGGGCCGTAGCCGTAATAGCCGGGGCCTTCGCTGCGACCGACCGAGATGTTCAGGCCGACGCGGCGAGTCCTGCCTTCGTCGGTGTTGTAGTCCTTCGTCAGGTTGATCGTTGCGCCCTGCCAGTTGCTGTTGCCGCCCTGGCTGGAATAGCCCACGCCAGCGGCCACCGCGCCATGCACCTGCACCTTGTCGTCGATGACGTCGGCAATGCGGCCGTCCGGCGCGCGACCCTCGCCGGTGCTGGGCAGCGGGCCGGACTTGTCGCCGTAGAAGGTGCCCGGCGGATCGTTGCGGTAGGCAGGCTCGGCGCTGCGGTACTCGATCGGCGCCTTCGGCACGCTGAGATCGAGCGCGCTGGCCGAAGGATTGCCGCCGGCGGCGTCGCTCTGGGCCAGGGCAGTGCCGGAGGCGAGCAGGGCGGCAGCGAGAATGGGGATGCGCATCATCGGGGTGACTCGGCTGGAACGACCGGCGGCGGTCTCGTGAGGATACTGGCAGCGGCAGCTTGAATGCCTGCTGTCGCCATCGGGACGGTGCTTGCCAGGTCTGACCTGGCGCCGGCGCCGGAAGTTCAACCCTGCTCGCGCACCACCTCCAGCAGGCGCTGGCCGTAGCGGGCCAGCTTGCTGCCGCCGATGCCGCCGACCCGGGCCAGCGAATCCAGGTCTTCCGGCCGTTGTTCGGCGATGTTGCGCAGCGTGCTGTCGTGGAAGATGACGAAGGCCGGCACGTTCTGTTCCCTGGCCAGTTCGGCACGCAGGCCACGCAGGGCGTTGAACAGGTCCAGGTCCTGGGCCGGCACCGACAGGCCGGTGCGCTGGCCGGCACGCTCGCCGCGCTCGCGGGCCGGTGCCTGTTCGCGGCGCATCATCACCGTGCGGTTGCCCTTGAGCACCTGGCGGCTGGCGTCGGTCAGGCGCAGGCCGCCATGGCCCTCGCTGTCCACTTCCAGCAGGTGGGCGGCGACCAGCTGGCGGAACACGCTGCGCCAGGTGCGCGCATCCAGGTCGCGGCCGATGCCGTAGGTGCTGAGCTGGTCATGGCCGAACTGGCGGACCTTCTCGCCGTCGCTGCCGCGCAGGATGTCGATCAGGTGGCCGACGCCGAAGCGCTGGCCGCTGCGGTAGACGCAGCTCAGCGCCTTCTGCGCCGGGACGGTCGCGTCCCAGGCCGCGGCGGGCGTCAGGCAGTTGTCGCAGTTGCCGCAGGGCCTGGGGTAGGTTTCGCCGAAGCCGGCCAGCAGCACCTGGCGGCGGCACTGCATGGATTCGCAGTAGCCGAGCAGGTGGTCGAGCTTGGCTCGCTCCAGGCGCTTGCGCTCCTCGGAAGCCTCGCCCTGCTCGATCATCTGCTTGAGCAGCACCACGTCTCCCAGGCCGTAGCAGAGCCAGGCCTCGGACGCCTCGCCATCGCGGCCGGCACGGCCGGTTTCCTGGTAGTAGCCCTCCATCGACTTGGGCAGGTCGACGTGGGCCACGAAGCGCACGTCCGGCTTGTCGATGCCCATGCCGAAGGCGATGGTGGCGCACATCACCACGCCGTCCTCGCGCAGGAAGCGGCGCTGGTTGGCCGCGCGCACCTCCGCCGGCAGGCCGGCGTGGTAGGGCAGGGCATCGAAGCCCTGGGCGCGCAGCTGCTCGGCGGTTTCCTCGACCTTGCGCCGCGACATCGCATAGACGATACCCGCCTGGCCGCGGTGCCGGCCGATGAAATCCTGCAGCTGGCGGCGCGCGTTGTCCTTCTGCACCACGGTGTAGCGGATGTTGGGGCGGTCGAAGGAGCTGACGAAATGGCGCGCCTGGGTCAGGTCCAGGCGCTCGGCGATCTCGCGCTGGGTCGGCGGGTCGGCGGTGGCGGTGAGGGCGATGCGCGGGACTTCCGGCCAGCGCTCGTGCAGCACGGTGAGCTGGCGGTATTCCGGGCGGAAGTCGTGGCCCCACTGCGACACGCAGTGCGCTTCGTCGATGGCGAACAGGCCGATCCGGCTGCGCTCCAGCAGCGACAGGAAACGCCCGGTCAGCAGGCGCTCCGGCGCGACGTAGAGCAGGTCGAGTTCGCCGGCGAGCAGCTCGCGTTCGACCCGCTGCGCGGTTTCCGCGTCCAGGGTCGAATTCAGGAACTCGGCGCGCACGCCGAGCTGGCGCAGCGCCTCGACCTGGTCCTGCATCAGCGCGATCAGCGGCGAAACCACCACGGCGGTGCCGTCGCGCAGCAGCGCCGGGACCTGGTAGCACAGCGACTTGCCGCCGCCGGTGGGCATGAGCACCAGGGCGTCGTTGCCGGCGGCGACGTGTTCGACGATGGCCTGCTGGGGACCGCGGAAATCGTCGAAACCGAAGACGCGACGCAGGACGGCATGGGCGGGGGAAGGCATCGGCCTAGGATACCTTGGCGGTCAAGCCGGGCTGGCCCGGCGCGGGGTCGGACGCCGCCGCGGCTTGCCGCAAACCGTTCAGGTAGCGACGCTGGGACGCTCCCGGGCCAGTTCGAGCAGGTAGCGCAGCCGTCCGTCGGGGTCGCGCACGCCGAACATCCGACCGAACGGGCGGTCCTGCAGCGGAACGTCGATGGGGGTTCGGCTGGCGAACGCCGCGTGGGCGCGTTCGATGTCCTCGACCAGCCAGTACAGCTCGACCGGCTCGCCGGGGCGCTCCGGTGCGTCGCTGGCGACGGCGAAGGTGTCGAACTGGACGAAACGCGGGTGCCTGCGCCGGACCTGCAGTCCCATGACCTCGACATGGAAGCGTACCGACGCCTCGATGTCCCGCACGTACTCGACGACGAAGCCGAACTCCGGATGGATGCGCATCATGTTCTCCTTTGTGCGTCGTCAGGCCGCCAGCGGGACCTGGGCAACGATGCCGGTGTCGCGGCAGTGGCGCAGGTAGTCGGCGATTCGGTCGGCGGTGGTGATCCGGCGCAGGACCTCGCCGGCCGGCCCCAGGTATTCCACCGCGCCCAGCACCACCACGAACAGCACCAGCGGCGTGTCACCGGTGGCTTCCCACCAGTCCACGTTACCGCCGGACTCGTGCACGTAGTCACCCGGGCCGACCGTTTCGCCACTGCACAGGCGACGGCTGCCAAGCAGGTTGTAGGCATGCACGTCGCCGGTGTGCCGGTGCAGACCGAGCCGGGTGCCAGGCGCCAGTCGCATCAGCTCGATCCAGCCGCCGTTGTCGGCCAGGAAGCGCAGCGGGCGCGACCATTTGCCCGGACCTTCGGGGATCCACTCGGATTCCTCCAGCGTTGGCAGGGCGGGGATGACGACATGGCGCGCGTTGAACATGGCAGTGGCCGGCGGAAGCGGATGGAGGCGACGACCTTAGGCCCCCCGCCACGGACCGGCGGACCAGTTGGCGCCGGAATCGGGGTGCCAGTTGGCGCGGCTCAGCGCGATAGCGCACGTGCCGCGCTGGCCAGGGCCGGGGCGATCGCCTCGACGTCGATCACGCCGTAGCCGAACACCACCATCGGTTCGGCATCGGGCTGCATCGAGTAGGCCGCGACCGTCTGCGCGCCCGGCACATGCAGCTGTAGCGCCTCCGTCACCCGCCGCGGATCGGCGGCCGGGGCGATCCGCGCGGCCAGGTGCAACCCGGCCTGCGATGGCAGCGGTTGCAGCCAGTGCCCGAGGTCATGGCGCAGGCCGTGCAGCAGCGCGTCGCGGCGGGCCGCGTAGATCGGCGTCATGCGCCGCACGTGGCGGGCCAGGTGGCCCTCGCGGATGAAGGCTGCCAGCGCCTGCTGCAGCGGTGCCGGTGCGTGCGAGGCGCCCAGCCGCAGCAGCGCCACCATCGCTTCGCGGGCCCAGCCGGGGACCACCACGAAGCCGGTGTCCACGGCAGGGAACAGGCTCTTGGTGAAGGTGCCGACGTAGAACACCCGGTCGTCGCGATCCAGGGTCTGCAGTGCGTCGAGCGGGCGGCCGCCATAACGGAATTCGCCGTCGTAGTCGTCTTCCACCACCACCGCGTCGTGCGCGCGCGCATGCGCCAGCAGCGCGGTGCGGCGCGGCAACGACATCGCCACGCCGGTAGGCGACTGATGCGACGGCGTCACGCAGATCACGTGGACGTCGGCAGGCAGTGCATCAACGCGCAGCCCCTGCTCGTCCACGGGCACGGGTACCAGCTGCGCGCCAGCGGCGGCGAAGGCCTGGCGTAGTGGCGGGTAGCCCGGTTCCTCCACCGCGACCCGGGTCAGTCCCGGCGTCACCAGCAAGCGGGCCAGCAGATCGAACCCATGCTGCGCGCCGTGGGTCACCACGATGTCGTCGGCGGCACAGGCCACCGCGCGGGCGAAGGCGATGTGCTCGGCGATGGCAGCGCGCAGCGCCGGCACGCCTTCGACGGGCGGGTAGTGGAAGGGCTCGCGTGCCCACTCGCGCCAGCTCCGGGCGACCAGCCGGCGCCAGGGCTCGTGCGGAAAATGGCGGTGCTCGGCCAGCCCGAGGCGGAAACTGCGCGCCGGCAGGGGCGCTGCGGGGCCGTGTCGCGGCGGCAGGCTGCGCCAGCCGGGGGCCAGCAGTCCTGCACGCGCCTGGACCGTGGCGCCGGTCGGGCGCGCGCCGGCGCGTCGCCCGGCGATGTCGGCGACCACGGGGCGCGCGCCGCGGCGAGGCAGGACATAGCCTTCGGCGACCAACAGGTCGTAGGACGCGATCACGGTGTTGCGTGCGATCCCCAGCGCGGCGGCGGCTTGTCGCGTGGAGGGCAGTACGCTGCCAGCCGCGAGCCTGCCTTCGACGATCGCCGCACGCAGTTGCCGGTGCAGGGTGGCGGTCAACTCGCCGCCGTGCGCCGGGAGGTCCAGTGGGATGGCGAAAACTGGACCCTTGTCTTTCCCGGAATCTGGACGCTTCATGGTGCCAATCTGGACCTAGGCTGACCTCCCGTCAATTCCGGCCCGCCGTCATGACCGCCCCCCTCTGCCAAACCTGTGGCACCCAGTACGCCGCTGCCGACGTCGCCCCGGCGCACTGTGCCATCTGCAATGACGAACGCCAGTACGTGGGCTGGGAAGGGCAGGCCTGGACCACGCACGAGGCCCTGGGCGCCGGGCATCGCGTGCGGGTGGCAGAGGACCAGAGCGTGCTGGGGCTGGACCTGGTTCCGGGCTTTGGCATCGGCCACAGGGCGGTCTGGGTGCCAACCGCGGAGGGCAACCTGCTGTGGGAAACGCTGAGCCTGGTCACCGACGAGGCCGTCCAGGCGTTGCGCGCGCGCGGTGGCGTGCAGGCGATCGCGATCTCGCACCCGCATTTCTACGCCGCGATGGTGGAGTGGAGCGAGGCGCTGGGCGGCGTGCCGATCCTGCTGCACGCCGCCGACCGCGAATGGGTGAAGCGGCCTTCGCGGTGGATCGAATTCTGGTCGGGCGAGCGCAATGTGCTGTCGAGCTCGCTGACCTTGTTCAACTGCGCTGGCCACTTCCCCGGCAGCACGGTCCTGCATTGGCGCCAGGGGCCGCATGGCGGTGGCGCCCTCCTGCCGGGCGATGCGCTGCAGGTGGCGGCAGATCGTCGCCATGTGAGCTTCATGTACAGCTATCCCAATGCCATCCCGTTGGCGCCGAGCCGGGTGCGGGCCATGCGGACGCTGCTGGCCGGCTGCGATTTCGAGGACGTGTATGGCTATTCGCGCGGGCGCAACATCATCGGCGGGGCGCGCGCGGCGGTGGATGCCTCTTTCGACCGCTACCTGGAGGCGGTGGCCGGCTGAGGCTCTGGCCCCGGGGCTAGAATCTCCACGATGGATGCCCATCGTGCCTTGCTCGCCGAAGCCGCGGACTTTTCCTTCCGGTCTGCGCCGGCGCAGTTGTGGTGCCGGCTGGATTGGCTGGATCGGTTCGATCGCCTGCATTCCTGCGCGGCATCGACCTCGCTGGCGCAGCCGCTGGAAGCCGCGCGCCAGCACGCGGAAGCCTGCAACCAGACGCTGTTCGGGCATTTGCGAATGGCGCTGCGACAGGGCCACGGCATTGCCGAACTTGCCGGGTTGCTCGCGGCGCGCCAGGGAGCACTGCTGCCGCCGGCCGCCGAGGAAGGTTTTGATGCAGTGGACGACCTGTTCGCCGGGCTGCTGCAGCTGCAGCCACCGGCGGCGCCGGAGGTCGCGCTGGCCGACGGCATGGTCGCCTACCAGCCAACCCCGGCGCGCCATGTCCTCGACCTGCTGGCGCGACTGCGCCTGGATGCCGAGGACCTGCTGGTCGACATCGGCGCGGGCCTGGGCCAGGTGCCGATGCTGGCGGCGCTGTGCTCGCCGGCGCGGGCGCTGGGCATCGAGATCGATCCGGCGCTGGTGCGCAGTGCGCGCCAGTCAGCGGACGCGCTGGCGCTGTCGCGGGTGGAGTTCCGCGGCCAGGACGTGCTCCAGGCCGACCTGTCGGCCGGCACGGTGTTCTATCTCTACACGCCGCTGCGCGGCGCGCTGTTGGCCTGCCTGCTGGAACGCCTGCGCGCGGAGGGGCGGCGGCGGCCGCTGAGGGTCTGCGGCTTCGGGCCCTGCGTGGCGACGCTGGCGGCGCAGGACTGGCTGCGGACGGAAGGCGAGGTACACCAGCACCGGGTGGCGGTGTTCGCCAGCCAGGCAGCGGCCTGAAACGGCAGCGCCCGGCCGGAGCCGGGCGCTGGGAGCGAAGCGGCCGGCGGGATTACTGCAGCAGCGAGCGCAGCATCCAGGCGTACTTCTCGTGGGTCTGCAGGCGCTGGGTCAGCAGGTCCACGCTCGGGTCGTCGCCGGCGTCGTCGGCCACCGCCAGCACCTTGCGCGCGGTGCGGCACACCGCCTCGTTGCCGGTGACCAGCTGGCGCACCATCTCGCGCCAGTCGGCGCTGTCGGTCAGGCCCGGCTCCTCGGGGATCGAGGTCAGGTTGACGAACTCGCGGTAGGAGCCGGGGGCGTTGTAGCCCAGGGCGCGGATGCGCTCGGCGACGTCGTCCAGAGCGGTCCACTGCTCGGTGTACTGGGTCTCGAACATGGTGTGGAGCGAGTTGAACATCGGCCCGGTCACGTTCCAGTGGAAGTTGTGGGTCTTCAGGTACAGGGTGTAGGCGTCGGCGAGGTAGCCGGACAGGCCCTCCGCGATCTTCTTGCGATCGCTGTCCTTGATCCCGATATCGACGTTGGGCGCCGACGGCGCCGCAGCCAGGACAGTCTTGGCGGGCTTGCCCGGCTTGGCGGCGTTCTTGCTCTTGCTGGCGTTCTTGGCCATGGGTTTCCTCCTTGGGGACGGGTATGGCGTCACAATAGACAGGCTAAAGCATCCGCGGTAGTCGAAACTTCACATCCTCCTGATTGATGAGTGCTATCGAAAAACAATTGAGCGACCGCCTGCGCGCCCGCCGCGCGGCGGTGGACACGGCCATGAGCCGCGATCGCGGCCGCCTGCTCGGCCTGTGGTCGCGCTGGCAGGGCAAGCCCGGCAACGGCCAGGCCGAGCAGGCCTTCGAGCAGGCGCTGGCGGCCTCGGCGGCCGAACGGCTGCGCCGCGAGAACAGCCAGCCGGCCATCCGCCTGGACGAGCAGCTGCCGATCGCCCGCGAAGCCGACCGGATCGTGGCGCTGATCCGCGAGCATCCGGTGGTGGTGATCGCCGGCGAGACCGGCTCGGGCAAGACCACCCAGCTGCCCAAGCTGTGCCTGGCCGCCGGGCGCGGCAACGCCGGCATGATCGGCTGCACCCAGCCGCGCCGGATCGCCGCGCGCGCGGTGGCCGGCCGCGTCGCCGAGGAGCTGCAGTCGCCGCTGGGCAGCGTGGTCGGGTACCAGGTGCGCTTCAACGACCGGGTCGGCGAGGACACCCGGATCAAGTTCATGACCGACGGCATCCTGCTGGCCGAGATCGCCAGCGACCGCTGGCTGTCGGCCTACGACACGATCATCGTCGACGAGGCCCACGAGCGCAGCCTCAACATCGATTTCCTGCTTGGCTACCTCAAGCAGCTGCTGCGCAAGCGCCCGGACCTGAAGCTGATCGTCACCTCGGCCACCATCGATACGGAGCGTTTCTCGCGCCATTTCGACGATGCCCCGGTGATCAGCGTCGAAGGCCGCACCTATCCGGTGGAAGTGCGCTACCGCCCGCTGGAAGGCGAGGTCGGCGCGGAGGGCGACGAGGCAGAGACCGGGCGTGATGGCGAGCGCTCGGTCAACGAGGCGATCGTGGCGGCGGTGGACGAGATCACCCGCACCGATCCGCGTGGCGACGTGCTGGTGTTCCTGCCCGGCGAACGCGAGATACGCGATGCGCACCAGTCGCTGGAACGGCGCAAGTACCGCGAGACCGAGGTGCTGCCTCTGTACGCGCGGCTGTCCAACCAGGACCAGGACCGGGTGTTCAATCCCGGCGGCAAGCGGCGCATCGTGCTGGCCACCAACGTCGCCGAGACCTCGCTGACGGTGCCGCGGATCCGCTACGTGGTCGATCCGGGCTTCGCCCGCGTCAAGCGCTACAGCCCGCGGCAGAAGCTCGACCGCCTGCACATCGAGCCGATCTCCCAGGCCAGCGCCAACCAGCGCAAGGGCCGCTGCGGACGCGTCGCCGAAGGCATCTGCGTGCGCCTGTACAGCGAGGCCGATTTCCAGGCCCGCGCCGAGTTCACCGATCCGGAGATCCGCCGCTCCAGCCTGGCCGGGGTGATCCTGCGCATGCTGCAGCTGGGGCTCGGCCGGATCGAGGATTTCCCGTTCCTCGAAGCGCCGGACGAACGCGCCGTTGCCGACGGCTGGCAGCAGCTGGCCGAGCTGGGCGCGATCGACGCCGAGCGCCGCCTCACCACGGTGGGTCGGCAGATGGCCCGGCTGCCGGTCGACGTCAAGCTGGCGCGGATGCTGGTGGCCGCGCAGGCCGCCGGCTGCCTGCGGCCGATGCTGGTGATCGCCTCGTTCCTGGGCATCCAGGATCCACGCGAACGCCCGCCGGAAGCGCGCGCGGCCGCCGACAATGCGCATGCGCTGTTCGCCGACGGTCGCTCGGAATTCGTCGGCGTGCTGCGCTTGTGGGAAGCTTACCGGCAGGCCCACGAAGACCTCACCCAGTCCAAGCTGCGCGACTGGTGTGGGCGACACTTCCTCGGCTTCCTGCGCATGCGCGAGTGGCGCGAACTGCATCGGCAGCTGCGCCTGCTGTGCGAGGAGCTGGGCTGGAAGGAGGAAGCGGCCGAGGGATCGTTGTTGCCGCTGCTGGCCGGCAGCAGCGCCCCGCCGGCCGCACGCGACGACGCCGCCGCGGCCAAGGCCACGCGTGGCCAGCTGCATCGTGCCGCCCGCCTGGCGCGCGAAGGCAAGGCCGAGCCGGCGCCGGTGGCGAAGGAGGCGCCGAAGCGTGAAGCCGGACAGGATGCCGGCGGCTTCAGTGAGCGCGTGCGCGCCGCGGCCTACCAGACCCTGCATCGCGCGCTGGTCGCCGGCCTGCCCACGCAGATCGGCCATCGCACCGAGAAGGGCGATTTCCAGGCTCCGCGCCAACGCCGTTTCCTGCCGTTCCCCGGCTCGACCCTGGCCAAGCGGCCGCCGCCGTGGATGCTCTCGGCCACGCTGCTGGACACGCAGAAGATCTGGGGCCTGACCAACGCCGCGATCGAGCCGGACTGGGTGATCGCCGAACTGCCGCACCTGCTGCTGCGCAAGCACTTCGACCCGCACTGGTCGCGCGCCCAGGGCCAGGTGCTGGCCTCCGAGCAGATCAGCCTGTTCGGCCTGGTGCTGGCGCCGAAGAAGCCGGTGCACTACGGCCGCATCAATCCCGGCGAGGCGCATGACCTGTTCGTGCGCCAGGGCCTGGTGACCGGCGAGATCAATACCAAGGCCGGCTTCGTCGCCGACAACCTGCACGTGCTCGAACAGGCTCGCGAGGAAGAGGCCAAGCTGCGCCGCGCCGGCATCGTCGCCGACGAAGGCTGGCAGGCGCGCTGGTACCTGGATCGGATTCCGGCCGAGATCCACTCCGCCGCCGGGCTGGACGCGTGGTGGAAGGCCCTGCCGCAGGACAAGCGGCGCGCGCTGCACTGGACGCTGGTCGACCTGCTCCCCGGCGAGGGCAGCGAGGAAGACCGCTACCCGAAGTATTTCCCCTTGGGTGATGCGCGGTTGGCGATGCATTACCGGTTCGAGCCCGGCGCGGCCGACGACGGCGTGACGCTGGAAGTGCCGGTGCACCTGCTCAACGCGCTGGATCCGGCGCGGCTGTCGTGGCTGGCGCCGGGCTTCGTGGCCGACAAGGCCTCGGCGCTGATCCGCAGCCTGCCCAAGGCGCAGCGTCGCAACTACGTGCCGGCCCCGGACTTCGCCCGCGCGTTCTTCGAGGCCTATCCGCAGCCATCGGCCGACGACATCGGCGGCGAGCTGGCGCGCTTCCTCGGCAAGGCCACCGGCGTGCCGGTCTCGGCTCTGGATTTCGACGTGGCCGCGCTGGAGCCGCACCTGCGCATGAACCTGCGACTGCGCGACGAACAGGGCCGGGTGCTGGCCGAGTCGCGCGACCTGGACACGCTGCGCGCCCGCTTCGGAGAGCGTGCCGGCCAGGCCTTCGCCGCGCGCGCCGGCCGAGCGCTGGCCGCCGAAGGCCTGCGGGAATTCCCGCATGACCCGATCCCGCGCCAGGTGCCGGGCGAGGCCGGCGTGCCGGCATATCCGGCGCTGGTCGATCAGGGCGACAGCGCGGCGCTGCGGATCTTCGCCGATCGTGCCGAGGCTGATGCGGCGCATCCGCGCGGTGTGCGCCGGTTGCTGGAAATCGCCCTGGCCGACAAGGTCAAGCAGGCACGCAAGCAGCTGCCGGTGTCGCCGAAGACCGGCCTGCTGTACGCGGCGATCGAGTCGCAGGAGCGGTTGCGCGGCGACCTGGTCGATGCGGCGATGAATGCCTTGCTCGACCAGGGCCTGGACGATATCCGCGATGCGGATGCGTTCGCGCAGCGGCGCGAGGCGGCCGGCAAGCAGCTGTTCGGCGAGGCGATGCAGCGGCTGCAGCTGGCCGAGCAGATCCTGGCCGGCGTGGCGGCATTGAAGCCGGAACTGGAGGCGCCGCTGATGGGCTGGGCGCGCGGCAACCTCGACGATCTGCAGGCGCAGCTGGCGGCGCTGGTCCACCCGGGCTTCCTGCGGCAGACCCCCGCCGAGGCGCTGGCGCAGTTCCCGCGCTACCTCAAGGCGGCCAAGCTGCGCGCCGAGCGCGCCAAGCGCGATCCGGCACGCGACCAGACACGCATGCTCGAGCTCAAGCCGTTCCTGGACGCGCTGGACGAAGCGGCCGCGCTGGGCCGTCGCGACCGACCGGAATGGCAGGCGCTGCGCTGGGACCTGGAGGAGCTGCGGGTCTCGCTGTTCGCCCAGGAGCTGGGCGCGCGCGCGGGTATTTCGGCCAAGAAGCTTGCGCAGCGGGTGGCGGCGTTGCGGGGGTGATGGTGCCTTTGCGGGCCTGGTGGCGTGGCCTGTTGTGACGTGACGTGACGTGGCGGGAAAGCGGGGCGCCCGCGTGCGCGGGCTGTATTGAGGTTGTTGAGGGCGCGCCTCGGTTTGCGGAGGCATGGCCCTGACTTACGGTGCGAGCCCCGACCCACCGGGGGTGGGGTCGTCGGGGCAACGGACGTCCTGTCCGACACCCCGAGCGCAGCACATCCATGTGCTGCTCGACCCCACCCCCGCCGGGACGGGGCTTGGCGCTTTTGTTGTTCCCATTCTTCAGGGGCGCGCCGGGGAGGGGGAGGAGAAGAGCAAGAGCAAAAGCGCATTCCGATTCTTGTCGTGACCTGATAGATCTCCGCTTCGTCGGGGCTCCCCTTGTAGGAGCGGCTTCAGCCGCGACCGCGGGATCCAGCAGGTCGCGGCTGAAGCCGCTCCTACAGTGCAATCGCCAGCGAAGCCGCGAGCGCGCAGATGGCGGCGCCGGCAGGGAATGCACGCTTTGCTCTTCTCTTCCCCCTCTCCCTGCGCGCCCCCGAAGAATGGGGAAATTAACGCGCCGGGTGACGTCCCGGCGGGGGTGGGGTCGAGCGGGCCATGGATGGCCCGCGCTCGGGGTGTCGGACAGGACGTCCGTTGCCCCGACGACCCCACCCCCGGCGGGGCGGCGCTCCACAACGTAAGTCAGGGCCAAACCTCCGCCCCCCCGAGGCGCGCCCTCAATAACCCCCAATACAGCCCGCGAAAGCGGGCGCCCCGCTTCCCGATGACAGGTTCCAACAAGGGAACGCGAAACCGCCAGGAATCAATCGGCGTCCTCGATCCGCTCGCCCATCAACTCGCGCTGGCGCTTGTCCAGCTCCTCGGCATAGCGCTTGCGCACGAAGCTTTCCGAGAGCACGCCGAGCACATGGCCCTGCGCGTCCACCACCGCCATCTCGTCGGTCTGGGTCTGGTCGAAACGGCGCATCACCGCGACCACGTCGGTATCGGCGGCCAGCGCGATGTCGCGGTTGCCGGCAAAGGCCGATAGTGGCGCGTCGGGCTTGACGCCATCGGCGTAGACGCTGGCCACCGGAACGATGCCGGCGTAGCGCTGCTGCGCGTCCAGCAGCACCACGCGCGTTCCGGAGCCCAGCGGGAAGCGATGGCGGAACTCGGAGACCGGGGCCGATTCTGCGATCGTGGCCGGGTCGCGGCGCATCATCCGACCGGCGCTGAGATGCTGCACCCAGCCGACGTCGCGCGCGCTCTTGATGCTCTCCCCGCGCAGGTGCAGGCGCCAGGTCGAGAACGAATAGCCGAACACCTGGCGCACCACCGTGCTGGCGACCAGCACCGCGGCCATCACCGCGCTGGCGAGGACGAAGTCGTGCGTGCCCTCCAGCACCAGCATCGCCATGGTCATCGGCGCGCCGACCACCGCGGCCGCAAGCGCGGCCATGCCGGCCAGGGCCGCCGCGGTCGGGTCGACCACGGCATCGCCGATGCCGGTGTTGAGCAGGCCGGCAAACAGTGCGCCGACCAGCGAACCCATGAACAGCGAGGCGAAGAACAGGCCGCCGCGGAAACCGAAGCCCAGCGACACGCCCGATGCCAGGCACTTGAACAGCAGCAGCAGGCCCAGCCACAGCAGCGGGGTGTGCCCGGTCAGGTCGATGTGCAGCGCGCCATGGCCGGATGACAGCGTCTGAGGCGTGACCAGCGCCAGCGGGATGAGCAGCAACCCGCCGACTGCCGGTCGTGACCACGGCGGCAGCGGGCTGCGGTTGACGCGCTGCTCGATGCCGGTCACCAGCCGCATCACCGCCACGCCGACCAGCGCGCAGACAAGCCCGAGCGCGGCGAACAGCGCGTAGTCGCGCGCGTGCAGGCTCGAAGCGGTCGCTGCCGGCAGCAGGTAGGGTGGCAGGCCCGCCGCCTGGGCGATGAAACTGCCCGAAAGCGCGGCGATCGCCACCGCCGCCAGGGCCGAGGGCGTGTAGGCGCCAATGACGATCTCGAAAGCGTAGAAGGCCCCGGCCAGCGGCGCGCCGAACGCCGCGGCGATCGCGCCAGCCGCGCCGGCGCCGACCAGGGTGCGGATGTCCGCGCGGCGCAGGCGCAGCAGCTTGCCGAGCTGCGATCCGCTGCCGGCGCCCATCTGTGTATAGGCCGCCTCCAGTCCCACCGAGGCGCCGAAGCCATTGGACAGCAGGGTCTGCATGGAGACGATGAGGTTGTCGCGCATCGACATGCGCCCGCCGTGCAGCGCGTTGGCCTCGACCGCGTCGAGCAGCTGGCGCTGGCGCGCCCGCGCGGCCCTTCCGATCAGCCCGACCGCCAGTCCGCCGACCGGCAGCACCCACAGCGATTCCAGCCCGACCCGGGCGAGCGAGCTCAGGCGCTGGTCTTCGTCGAAGCCGTACAGCCAGGCCTGCAGCGAATGCGCCAGGCCGGCCTGCAGCAGGGTCAGCGCACCGGCGATCAGCCCGACCAGCATGGCCAGCGCGATCAAGCCGCCTTCGCTGCGCCGGAAGAACTGCCGCAGCGCCGACATCACGCCGTTACCGGCGGATGCGGCGTCTCTGGGCGGCGGCTGGCTCATCGCAACGCCGGTTACTTGATGCGACGCACCTTGGGCTGGGCGTTGTAGCCCTCGACCTGCAGGTACCACACGCCGGCGATGCCGGGCTTGATCTTCACCTTCGGATCCTGCTTGCGGGCGCTGAGCTGCACGGCGTCGGTCTGCTCCCACTCCTGGCCGTTGGCGAGCACGTAGTGGCGGCCCTTGCCGAAACCGCTGAACGCGCCGGTGACTGTGCTCTCGATCGGCTCCTTGGAGCCGAAGTCGAAGAAGCCGCGGTTCTTGACGATCACTTCCTGCCGGCCTTCCTCGCGCGCCTGCGCCAGCGCGACGCTGGCTTCGGCGGTGGCCTTGCGGGTTTCCTCGGCGACCTTGCCGTGCAGCCAGTCGTTGAGCGCGGCCAGTTCGGCCGGGCTGAGCTTGTCCAGGCCAGCGGCCTTGAACTGCGCCGGGGTCATCGCCTGCTGCAGGTCGCCCTCGAACGTGCGCTGCGCGAAGGCCGTGCCTGTCGACAGGCAGAGGACAACCGCGAGGGCGAGGCGGGTGGCAAGCGGGCTGGGCAGGCGCATGACGTTGGTTCCTGGCAGGGGATGCGCCATAGTGTAGACGCAACCCGCTGGCTTCGATCCGTCGTTTTCCCGTGCACCATTCGCCTCCCGCTTCCCTGGACGACCTGCTGCGGCGCCGCTCGGCGGCGGCGATCACGCCATCGCTGCGCGAGGCGCTGGCGCAGGCCTGGGCGCCCATCGCCGCCACCGCTCCCGCGCCGGCCTGGCCGGTGCTGGCCGAAACCCTGGACCTGCTGGCGCTGCTGTCGGCCGACGAGGCGACCCTGCTGGCCGCGCTGCTGTTCGACCTGCGCGGTCTGCGCGGCAGTCTGTCCGGGCTGCCGCTGGACGCCCCGCGCCGGCAGGTGCTGGCCGGCCTGCTCGAAGGCCAGGACGCCGCCGACCAGGTCTGGGCGCTGCACGCCGGTCGCGAAGCCGGCCGCAACAGCGAAGGCCTGCGCCGGCTGCTGCTGGCGATCATCCATGACCTGCGCGTGGTGCCGATCCTGCTCTCGCGCCAGCTCGCGCGCATGCGCGCGGCCAGCCAGCTGCCTGATGCCGAACGCCGCGCGCTGGCCCAGCTGACCCGCGACATCCACGCCCCGCTGGCCAACCGGCTCGGCATCTGGCAGCTGAAGTGGGAGCTGGAGGACCTGGCTTTCCGCTACCTGGAGCCTGACACCTACCGCCGCATCGCCCGCGAGGTCGACGAGACCCGGGTCGAGCGCGAGCGCTACATCGAGTCGGTCCGGCGCGCCCTGTCGCATGCGCTGGCCGAGCAGGGCCTGCGCGCCGAGGTCAGTGGCCGCCCGAAGCACATCTACAGCATCTGGCGGAAGATGCAGAAGAAGCGCCTGGCCTTCGACCAGCTCTACGACGTGCGCGCGCTGCGCGTGATGGTCGACGATGTCGCCGCCTGCTATGCCGCGCTGGGCGTGGTCCACGCCCTCTGGGCACCGGTGCCCAGCGAGTTCGACGACTACATCGCCCGCCCCAAGGCCAATGACTACCGCTCCCTGCATACCGCCGTGGTCGGCCCGGAAGGCCGCACGGTCGAGGTGCAGATCCGCACCCACGACATGCACGCGCAGGCCGAGCTGGGCGTGGCCGCGCACTGGAAGTACAAGGAAGGCGGCAAGGGGGCGGAGAAGTCCTTCGACCGCAAGATCACCTGGATGCGCCAGCTGCTGGAGCAGTCGCAGGAAGGCGAAGCCGGCGGCGAGCAGGCCGGGCTGGCCGGCGCGCTGGATGCCGAACTGGTCGAGGACAGGGTCTACGCGCTCACGCCCAAGGGCGAAGTGATCGACCTGCCGCAGGGCGCCACCCCGCTGGATTTCGCCTATCACGTGCACACCATGGTCGGCCACCGCTGCCGCGGCGCCAAGGTCAATGGCCGCATCGTGCCGTTGACGTACAAGCTGCGCAGCGGCGACCGGGTGGAGATCCTCACCGCCAAGGAGGCCGATCCGCGCCGCGACTGGCTGTTGCCGGCCAACGGCTTCCTCGCCAGCGGGCGTTCGCGCGACAAGGTGCGCGCCTGGTTCCACAAGCTGGACCGCGCCCGCAACGTGCAGGCCGGGCGCGAACTGCTGGACCGCGAGCTGAAGCGGCTCGGCCTGCAGCAGGCGGACCTGATGGTGGCCGCGCGTCGCTTCCACGCCGACAGCGTCGATGACCTCTACATCCAGGTGGCCCTCGGCGATACCGGGCCCAGCCAGGTCAGCCGCGCGCTGCTGGAAGCCGAGCGCGCCCTGCAGCAACCGCCGCCGCCGCCGCGTCCGACCGCGCGCCGGACCGGGCTGGGCCGCTCCAAGTTCACCGTCGAGGGCGTGGGCAACCTGCTGGTGCAGCTGGCGCGCTGCTGCCAGCCGGTCGCTGGCGAGCCGATCGTCGGTTACCTGACCCAGAGCCGCGGGGTGACCGTGCACCGGGCCGACTGCGCCGCGCTTGCGCGCCTGGCCGCGGCCAATCCGCAGCGCGTGCTGCCGGTGGAGTGGGGGCAGGCGGGCGGCGGCTACGAGGTCGACGTGCAGGTGCGCGCGGTCGACCGCCGCTACCTGCTCAAGGACATCACCAACCTGATCGCGCAGGAGGACGCGCACGTGCTGGAGATCAACAGCGACAACGTGCGCGACAGCGGCCAGGCCCAGCTGCGCCTGCGCCTGAAGGTCAGCGACTACGGCCAGCTGTCGACCCTACTGGGCAAGCTCGACGCGCTGCCGGGGGTGCACCGGGTCCGGCGCCTGGGATGAGCGGCGGCCGCGCAGACGGCTGCCGTCCTGTCACCAGCCCGCGCGCCGCGGGCGGCTAGGATCGCGGGATGAAACCCGATCCCGGCGCCCGCCGGCCCTCTCCCCGGCGATTCCATGCCCCGCTGCGCCGTGCGCTGGTGCGACCGCTGCGCAGCCGCACCCTGTGGTGGGGCGTGGCGGGTGCGGCATTGCTGATGGTGGTCGCGCTGGTGCTGTTCCGGCGTCCGCTGGGCGAATGGCTGTGGCCGGACACGCGCATCCAGCAGCGCCTGGCGCAGGCCGAGCGCGCGCTGGGGCAGGGCCGCCTGAGCGCGCCCGATGGCAGCGGCGCGCGCGAGCTGTTCGAGGCTGCGCTGGCCCTGGACAGTGACCGCGGCGAAGCCCGCGACGGCCTGGCCCGGACCGGCGAGGCGGCGTTGGGGCAGGCGCGGCGCGCGCTGGCCCGCGATGACCTGGAGGCGGCCAAGCAGGCGTTGGCGCTGGCCCGCGTCCTGCAGGTGCCGCAGGCCCGCGCCGACGCGCTGGCGCAGGCGATCCTGCGCCAGGAACGTACCCATGCCGGCATCGACGAACTGGTCGCCCGCGCCGCACGGGCCCGCGCCGAGGGCCGCCTGGACAGCGAGCCCGATGGCGCACTGCCCCTTTACCGCCGGGTGCTGGAACTGGCGCCGGAGCGGCTCGATGCCCTGGAAGGGCGCGAGGACGCCCTGTCCGACCTGCTGCAGCAGGTGCGCCAGGCACTGCGCCAGGACGAGCTGGCGTTGGCCGCCGCGCAGCTGGCAGCGGCGCGCGGCTACGACCCCGGCCATGTCGATCTCCCGGCTACCGAGGCCGCGTTCAACGATGCCGTGCAGGCGCGCCTGCGTCGCGCGGAAACCCGCCTGCGGCAGGGGCGGCTGGCCCCGGCGGCCGAGGATCTGGCGGTGTTGGCGGCCCTGCGCCCGGATGATCCACGGATCCTGCGCGGCAGCGAACGCCTGGCCGATGCACTTGCCGCAGAGGCGGTCAGGCGGGCGGGCGACTTCGATTTCGATGCCGCCGACGATGCACTGCGGCGCGCGCGTGCGCTGGCGCCTGCGGCGGCCTCCCTGCGTGGTGCCGAACAGGCGGTCGCGCGTGCGCGCCAGCTGCAGGCGAGCCAGCATCCCTCGCTGTCGCCGGCACAGCAGGCCCGTCGCCTGCGCCAGCTGCTGGCCCGGCTGGAAGCGGCCGAGGCGCAGCAGCACTGGGTGACGCCGCCCGGCGCAAGCGCCTACGACGCCCTGCGCGAAGCGCAGGCACTGGCGCCGCGCGATCCGCGCGTGCGCAGCGCGGTGGCGCGCATCGTGCCCAAGACCCGCGAATGCTTCGAGGACGCCCTGCGCGCCAACCGCGTGCGTGGCGCCCAGGCCTGCCTGGAAGCCTGGCAGCTGCTGGCCGCGCAGGACGCCGGGCTGGCCGATGCGCGCCAGCGCCTGGCCGAGCGCTGGATCGCGGTCGGCAGCGAACGCCTCGGCGCCGGTGATGCCGACTTCGCCAGCGAGGCGGCGCGACAGGCCCGGCAGCTGTATCCGCAGGCGCCGGCACTGGCCGATTTCGATGCGCGGATCCGCGCCGTGGAACGGCGCGGCCGCTGAGTCACTCGAGGAACACGCGGCGCACCGTGTCGCGTGCGGCGTCCAGCGAGAAGTGTTCGGCGACGTTGCGCAGGCCGTTGGCCGACAGCTCGGCCCACAGCGCGGGATCTTCGTGCAGCCTGACCACCGCGTCGGCGAAGCCCTGGGCGTCGTCGGCCACCAGTACGTCCTGTCCGTCGCGCAGGTGCATGCCTTCCACCGCGCAGGACGTCGCCACGACGGGCTGGCCATGTGCCATGCTCAGGTTGACCTTTCCCTTCACGCCGGCGCCGAAGCGCAACGGCGCCACGGCCACCCGGCAGCCATCCATGTACGGCGCCAGGTCGGGCACGTGGCCGTGGACCTCGACCCCGGGCTGCCCGGCCGCCAGCGCGCGCAGGGCGTCGGGCACATCGGCGCCGATGCAGTGGAAGCGGATGCCGGGCAGCTGCGCGCGGATGCGCGGGAACACCTCGCCGATGAACCAGGTCATCGCGTCGGCGTTCGGCGGATGGCCGAAGCCGCCGACGAACACCAGGTCGCGGCGGGCGTCGCGGGGCAGGCCGGTGCCGGCGATCTCGTGCAGGTTGGACAGCAGTTCGATGCGCAGGTCCGGCGCCTCGCGCCGCAACTCCTCGCGTTCGGCGGGCGAGACCAGCACGGTGATGTCGCTGGCGGCCATGACCGCCAGTTCGCGCCGACGGGTACGTTCGGCCGCGCGCAGCCCGCTCGCATCGCCGGACAGCTCGGCGCCGCGTCGCTCGCGCAGGTAGTGCAGGTCGACGGTGTCGAAGATCGTGCGGGCGCGCGGCGCGTAGCGGCGCAGCAGCGGACCGCTGGCATGCGCGACATGGTGGCGCACCAGCAGCACCGCGTGGAAGCGCGGGCCATGGACGCGCAGCCAGCTGGACAGGCGCTTGAACCGGGGTGCGTGCCAAACCTCCACGCCAAGCGCCTGCAGGGCGTGGGTATGGCGACCGCCGTGGGCGCGCGCGGTCGGAACGAACACGACGTGCGCGCCGCCTTCCAGCAGCAGGCGGATCAGGTTGAGCTGGCGCAGCGATGCGGAGTCGCGGTCCGGCTGCGGAACGGCCTCGTCGAGGATCAGCACCTGGCGCCTGGCGTGGTGCAGCACCGCCGGCGAAGGCACCGTGCCCGGCGCCGGCTGCGCCTTCAGCGCCCGGGCCCACTTGTCGGCAAAGATGGCGCGGTTGCGCACCTGGTAGGCCTTGGTCCCGCTGCCGGTGTCGGTGCCGTGGCTGGTGCCCTCGTCGTGCACAACGCGCGCGGCCGGCTGCACCAGCACCTCCAGCCCCAGGTCGCGGACCGCGAACGCCAGGTCCGTGTCCTCGTAGTAGGCAGGCATGTAGCGGGTATCCAAGCCACCCAGCTGCGCCAGCAGTGCGCGCGGGATCGCCAGCGCCGCGCCGGAAACGTAGTCGGCGTGGCGCACGTGGGCGTAGCGCGGATCGTCGGGTGACTCGAAGCGCCCGTAGCTCCAGGCGCTGCCGTCGCTGAAGACCACGCCGCCGGATTCCTGCAGCCGGCCATCGGGGTACAGCAGCTGTGCGCCAACGACGCCGGCGCGCGGATGCGAGGCGAAAGTGCCGATCAACGCATCCAGCCAGCCCGGTTGCGGCACGGTGTCGTTGTTGAGCAGGACGACATAGTCGCCCCGGCACAATGCCAGGCCCTCATTGCAGGCGGCGATGAAGCCGCCGTTGCGCTCGCGTCGGTGGTAACGCAGGCCGGCGATCTGCGGCAGCACGACCGGTGTGTCGTCGTCCTGCCCGGCATCGTCGACGACGATGACTTCGCAGGCCAGCGCGGGCGGGGAGGCCGCCAGCGCCCGCAGGCAGGCGAGGGTATGGGCCAGGTGGTTGTAGACCGGTATCAGGATCGATACCCGCGGCGCATCGCTGGCGGGCACGGCTGCGGGCGCGATGGGCTCGGCGGGGGGAAACCAGAGCGGGGCGTCGCCCGCCGGCTGCGGCAGCAGATGCACCTGGGCGCGCGAAAGGGTGGCTCGCCATCCTCGGGCGCGCAGGCTGGACAAGCCGCGATGGGCCAGCCCGGCCATGCGTTGCGCCAGGTAACGCAGTTCGGTCAGGTTCATCGGGCAACGCCCGGGCGCCGGGGCGGGGCCATCGAGGCATCCCGGCGCAGGCCGCGGGGCAGCAGGTCGGGGTTTTCGGCAATCCAAGGATCCATAACACGCTCTGAGCCGCAATTCGCTTCGGCGGCAATGCCTGCGCGGGCTGCGCTAGACTCGCCGGAACCCACATTCTCGCATCCCTGTGCCGCGACACCACGATTACGACGATCCCGAGGATTTCGAGGACGATCTCGACGAAGACGAATCAGGCCCGCCCTGGCGGCGCCGGCTGATCGTCTGGGGGCTGGCCGCATTGGCGCTGGCGCTGGGTTTCCTGATCCCCTACACGCTGTACCTGAACCAGCAGGTCACCCAGCGCTTCGGCGAGCTGCGCTGGCAGATCCCCACGCGCGTGTACGCGCGCCCGCTCACGCTGGCGCCGGGTACCGCCATGGATGCGGCGACCCTGAAGACCGAACTCGATGCCGCCTCCTACCGTGACGACGGCAATGGCCAGCTGCCCGGCACCTACCAGCGCGACGGCGGCCGCTACGTGATCGCCAGCCGTGGCTACATCGATGTCGATGGCCGGGTACCGGCGCGACGCATCGAGGTCAGCCTGGGGGGCGGCCGCGTCAGCGCGCTGCGCGACGCCGGCACGCGCAAGGCGCTGCGCGCCGCGCGCCTGGATCCGGCGCGCATCGCCACCCTGTACGGGCAGAAGCAGGAAGAGCGCCGCCTGGTCCGCCTGGAGGAAGTGCCCGACCTGCTGGTGACCGGCCTGCAGGCGGTCGAGGACCGTGATTTCAACAGCCATCACGGCATCGACGTCAGCGGCATGTTCCGCGCGGCGTGGGTGATGCTGCGTTCCGGCGGGCAGACCCGCCAGGGCGCCAGCACGCTGACCCAGCAGCTGGCGCGCAGCGGCCTGCTCGGCATCGGCAAGGAGCAGACCTTCACCCGCAAGTTCAACGAAATCCTCTACGCGCTGATCATGGAAGCGCGCTATGACAAGCGCACCATCCTGGAGGCCTACCTCAACCAGGTCTACCTGGGCCAGCGCGGTGGGCAGGCGGTGCATGGCGTGGCCTCCGGCGCGGAGTTCTGGTTCGGTCGCGACCTCAACTCGCTGACCACCGAGCAGGTCGCGCTGCTGATCGGCCTGGTCAAGGGGCCGTCCTACTACGATCCGCGCCGCAGCCCCGAGCGCGCGCTGGACCGGCGCAACTTCGTCCTGGGCAAGCTGCGCGAAAGCGAGCTGATCGACGACGCCGCGTACAAGCGCGCGCTGGCAGCACCGCTGGGCGTGCCCGAGCAGCCCGGCCTGGTCGCTGCCAACCGCTTCCCGGCCTACGTGGACCTGGTGCGGCGCCAGCTGGCGCACGATTATCCGGAGAACGTGCTGCAGGGCGCCGGCATGAGCGTGCTGACCGGCATGTCGCCTTCGGCGCAGGCCTATGCCGAGGGCGCGGTGGCACGCACGCTCAAGTCGCTGGAGGGCAAGAAGCGCCCGCCACTGCAGGCCGGCCTGGTGCTGACCGACGTGCATGATGGCGACGTGCTGGCGGTGATCGGCAGCGGCCAGGTCTCCCAGCCGGGCTTCAACCGCGCGGTCGAGGCGCAGCGCCCGGTGGGCTCGCTGCTCAAGCCGTTCGTCTACCTGCTGGCGCTGGCCTCGCCGGACCGGTGGTCGCTGTCGAGCTGGGTGGACGACTCGCCGGTCACCGTGCAGCTCTCGCGCGGCCGTACCTGGTCGCCCGGCAATGCCGACAACCGCAGCCATGGCACCGTGCGCCTGGTCGATGCGCTGGCCCATTCGTACAACCAGGCCACGGTGCGCGTGGGCATGCAGGTCGGACCGGAGCGCGTGGCGCAGCTGATCCACGTGCTGGCCGGCATCCAGGCCGATCCGAATCCGGCGCTGATCCTGGGTTCGACCGACCAGAGCCCGTACGCGATGGCGCAGCTGTACCAGTTCCTCGCATCCGGCGGCGAGATCCAGCCGCTGCATGCGGTGCGCGGCGTGCTTGACCCGCAGGGCAAGCTGCTCAAGCGCTACGACAAGAACCCGGCGCCGGCCCAGGAGGGCGACTCGATCGCCGCCAACCTGATCGGCGTGGCCCTGCAGCAGGTGGTCAGCAACGGCACCGGCCGCCAGCTGATGGCCGATGGCCTGGGCCGGCTGTCGCCGGCGGGCAAGACCGGCACCACCAACGATGGCCGCGACAGCTGGTATGCCGGCTACACCGGTGACCACCTCGCGGTGATCTGGATCGGCAATGACCAGAACGAACAGGCCGGTCTTTACGGCGCCACCGGCGCGATGAAGGTATGGTCGGGCATCTTCTCGCGGCTTCCGAGCGCACCGTTGAAGGTCAACGGCAAGGGCCTGGACTGGCAGTGGGTCGAAGCTGCCGGTTCGGGCACCACGGACGTGGATTGCCCGGGTGCGCGGCAGTTCCCGTTCGTGGTCGGCTACGTGCCGGCCTACGTGCCCTGCAGCGCGGCACCCGCCCCGGTCGAGGGCGAGCCCGCGAGCGAGGGCGGCGGTGGCTGGCGCAGCTGGTTCGGCCTCGACCACAAGGACGCCGCGAAGGAAGCTGCGCCGGCTTCGCCGACCCCCTCGCCCGAACAGTGAGTTGCCCCATGACATCGATCCGCCTTCCCTACCGGTTTTGCGCCCCGCTCGCGCTCGCAGCCGTCCTTGCCGCCTGTTCCAGCGCGCCGCCGCCGGCCGTTCCGGTCGACAGCACCACGCCGGCGCAGCGCATGGCCGCGGTGGAGAAGATCGCCGGCGTGGACGACAAGGAGCTGTCGGTGCAGCCCCTGCGCGACCCGCAGGTCGACGACCTGCGCGAAACCGCACGGCGCAAGCGCGCGGCCGGCGACCTGGCTGGCGCCGCCGCCGCGCTCGACCAGGCGCTGGGGCTGGTGGCCGATGATCCGGGCGTCCTGCAGGAACGCGCCGAGATCGCCCTGTTGCAGGGCGAGTGGGGCAAGGCCGAGGACTTCGCCAAGCGCGCGGTCGACCTGGGCTCCAAGACCGGTCCGGTCTGCCGCCGCCACTGGGCGACCATCGAGCAGGCCCGCCTGGCCCGCGGCGAGAAGGAGAATGCCGCCTCCGCGCAGGCGCAGATCGACGGCTGCACGGTGCCGGGGATCCAGCGCTACTGAGGCGCGGACGGGCGATCGGGTCAGCCGGGTCGTCACCGCCACCCGCGCGTCCTGCCATCACCGGAAACTCCGCCCCATGTCCCTGCTTGCCAACGCCAGCCGCGAGGCGCTCGATGTCGAAGGTGCGCTGGCGCGGCAGATCGCCGCGTTCGTGCCGCGCCCGGCGCAGCTGCGCCTGACCTCGGCGATCGCCGACGCCTTCGACGGCCGCGACGTGCTGCTGGCCGAGGCCGGCACCGGCACCGGCAAGACCTTCGCCTACCTGGTGCCGGCGCTGCTGTCCGGCCTGAAGACGATCATCTCCACCGGTACCCGCGCGCTGCAGGACCAGCTCTACCATCGCGACCTGCCGCGGGTGCGGGCTGCGCTCGGCGTCGGCGTCAACAGCGCACTGCTGAAGGGCCGTGCCAACTACCTGTGCCGTTACCGCCTGCAGCAGGCGCGCGGCGAGCCGAAGTTCAGCACCCAGGAGCAGGTCGCGCAGTTCCAGCGCATCGTCACCTGGAGCGGGCGCACGCGTTTTGGCGACATGGCCGAACTGGAGGCGCTGCCGGACGACTCGCCGCTGCTGCCGATGGTCACCTCGACCGTGGACAACTGCCTGGGCACCGAGTGCCCGTTCTGGGAGGAGTGCTTCGTGGTGCAGGCGCGCCAGCGCGCCCAGGCCGCCGACATCGTGGTCGTCAACCACCACCTGCTGCTGGCCGACCTGGCGCTCAAGCAGGAAGGCTTCGGCGAGATCCTGCCCGGCGCGCAGGCCTTCGTCATCGACGAGGCGCACCAGCTGCCCGAATTGGCGGCCAACTTCTTCGGCGAGGGCTTCGGCATGCGGCCATGGCAGGAGCTGGCACGCGACTGCGTGGCCGAGGCGCGCCTGGTTGGTGGCGCGCAGGCAGCGCTGCAGGAACCGGTGCGCCTGCTCGACGAGTCCCTGCGCAACCTGCGCACCGACATGGAGGGCCTGCCGCCGCGCGGAACCCAGTGGCGCGCGCTGGCCCGCCCGCAGGTGCGCGAGGGATTCGATGCGGTGCTGTCCGCGCTGCAGCGACTGCAGGACACGCTGGCACCGCTGCGTGATGCCTCGCCCGGCCTGGATGCGTGCGCGGCGCGGGCCACCGAAGCCGGGCGGCGGTTGGCGCGCTGGCTGGGCGAGGATGCGCCGGCGCTGGATTTCGAAATCGATCCGCCGGCCGGCACGGCCGATGCGGCAGTCGACAACGACGTGCTCTGGTACGAGCTGACCCCGCGCGGCTTCCGCTGCCAGCGCACGCCGCTGGACGTGTCCGGGCCGCTGCGCGAGCACCGCGAGAAGTCGCATGCGGCGTGGGTGTTTACTTCGGCGACGCTGGCGGTGGACGGTGATTTCGAGCACATCGCCACCCGCCTGGGCCTGCATGATCCGATGACCTTGCTGCAGCCGAGCCCGTTCGACTGGAACCAGCAGGCGCTGTGCTACCTGCCGGGGCCGTTGCCGGACCCGGCCGCGCGCGGTTACGGCACGGCGCTGATCGCCGCGCTGCGACCGGTGCTGGCGGCGTCGCAGGGCAGGGCGTTCGTGCTGTTCGCCTCGCATCGGGCGCTGCGCGAGGCCGCCGAGGCACTGCGCGATGGTCCGTGGCCGCTGTTCGTGCAGGGCGAGGCGCCGCGGGCGACGCTGCTGCAGCGCTTCCGCGAGTCGGGCAACGGGGTGCTGCTGGGCTCGGCGAGCTTCCGCGAGGGCGTGGACGTGGTGGGCGACGCGCTCAGCGTGGTGGCGATCGACAAGCTGCCGTTCGCCGCGCCGGACGATCCGGTCTACGAGGCGCGGCTGGACGCGATCCGCCGCGAGGGCGGCAATCCGTTCCGCGACGAGCAGCTGCCACAGGCGGTGATCGCGCTCAAGCAGGGCGTGGGGCGGCTGATCCGCAGCGAGACCGACCGCGGGGTGCTGGTGCTGTGCGATCCGCGGTTGCAGACGCGCGGTTACGGGCGTGTCTTCCTGGATTCGCTGCCGCCGTTCGCGCTGACCCACGAATTGGCTGACGTGCAGGCGTTCTTCGGGCAGTCGCCTGAGAGGGTGGAGAACGCTGGGGGTTGAGTCTGGCTGCCGGGTGGTGCGGTGCTGGTCGTTGATTTCGCCTGGAAGCGGGGCGCCCGCGTTTGCGGGCTGTATTGGGGGTTTATGAGGGCGCGCCTCGGGGTGCGGAGGCGTGGTTCTGACTTACGGTGTGGAGCGCCGCCCCGACGTGCATGTGCGCGTCGGTTTCGGCAGACGTCCATGTCGTGACGAAACCGAACGTTGCACATCCTTGTGCAACTCGCGCACCTACCCGCCGAGGCGGCACCCGGCGCTTTGGTTTCCCCATTCTTCAGTGGCGCGCCGGAAGGGGTGGAGGAGAAAAGCAAGCTGCCCGACCCTGCGCAATAGCACTGTGGGAGGGGCTTCAGCCCCGACGCTTTTGGGGTGCAGGCGCCGCAAAGGCACCCAGATCCACGGTCGCGGCTGATGGCCCGAGGCCACCCAGAGCCGCTCCTACAGTGCAATCGCACGCATCGCGTCATCTGGAGCAAAGCCCCCCTTTGTTAAGGGGGGCGCGGCGAAGCCGCGGGGGATAGGCGAGGCGGAAGTCAGGGTCCAAGGTTTGCGCAGCAAATCTTGGAGGTCCAGCCCGCGCAGCGGGATGGACCACGCCCCCTTTGTTAAGGGGGGCGCGGCGAAGCCGCGGGGGATAGGGGAGGCGGAAGTCGGGGCCGGATGCCTGCGAAGCAGGCTTTGGGCGCCAACGGCGCGCAGCGCGGTTGGCACGACAGCCATAGCCCGTGCAGCGGGATATGGCACCATTTGCCCATGAACGTCCTCGCTTTTGAAACCTCCACCGAAGCCTGTTCCGTCGCCCTGCATACCGCCGATGGCGTGATCGAGCGCTTCGAGCTGGCGCCGCGTCGCCATGCCGAACTGGCCCTGCCCTGGGCCCAGGCCCTGCTGGCCGAGGCCGGGCTGGCGCGCAGCCAGCTCGATGCCATCGCCGTGGGCCGCGGCCCGGGTGCCTTCACCGGCGTGCGCCTGGCCATCGGCATCACCCAGGGCATCGCGCTGGCGCTGGACCTGCCGGTGCTGCCGGTGTCGACCCTGCGCGCGCTGGCGCTGCGCGCGCCTGCCGGCGCCGAGCGGGTGCTGGCCTGCATCGATGCCCGCATGGGCGAGGTCTACGCGGCCTGTTTCGCGCGCGATGGCGGGGAATGGACGGCGCTGTCGGACGAGGTCGTGATCGCCCCGGACGCCTTCGCCCTGCCCGACGAGGCCGGTGGCTGGCAGGCGGTGGGGACCGGCATGGCCGCCGCTGATGCGCTGCTCCCCCGGCGCCTGGGTGCGCAGCTGGCCGGGGTCGATGCGAACGCGCTGCCGCATGCCGCGGACGTGCTGGCGCTGGCATTGCCGGCGCTGGCGCGCGGGGAAGGGGTGGCCGCCGACCGGATCGAGCCGGCCTACCTGCGCGACAATGTCGCGCTCACGCTGGAGCAGCAGAAGGCCGCCCGCGCGGCCCGCTGAGCCGCGCGCTCAGCGGTCGTCGCGCAGTTCGCCGCCGGGCAGGAACAACCAGGTGCGGGTGACCTGCAGGATGTCGACGCCATCGTCGGTGTGCGGCAGCGGCGGGAACGGTTGCGCCAGCTGGATCACCCGCAGCGCGGCCGCGTCGAGCACCGGCACGCCGCTGGAGACCAGCACCCGGCTGCTTTCCACGCTGCCGTCGCGGCGCACGCCGACGGTGATCACCACCTTGCCGGCCAGCCGGCGCTGGCGCGCTTCGTCGGGATAGTTGAGGTTGCCCACGCGTTCGGCGCGGTCGACCCAGGCACGCAGGTAGTTCGCATAGGCGTACTCGCGCGTGCTGGCCGAGACGAACTTGCGGTTCGGACGCTTGGCGTACTGCTCAGAGCGCAGGTGGACCTCGGCCGCCAGGCGGGCCATCTCGGCGTCGCGCTGCTCGCGCGCGGCATCGGCCGCGGTCTGCGGCTGCTCGACCTGCGGGTCGGGCTGCTGGCGCGGCTGCAGGTCCTCGCCGCGGCGGCTGCTGACCAGCCGCGATTCCGGCGGCGGGGTGACGGCCGCGTGCCGGGCCTGGACGGGCACCGGGGCCAGGCCGGTACGCGGTTGCGGGACGACGCCGGGCTGGCTGTCGCGGGGCCGGGCGGCCTTGTCGTGGTCGCCGCCGCCCTGCTGGTTGGCCTGGGCGAGGAAGTCGGCCTGCTTGGGCGTGAGCGGGGTGCTGGTCTGGCTGAAGATCACGTCCAGGGTCGGCACCAGGGGGGCTTCGTCGCTGACCGCGAAGCCGACGCCGAGAATGAGCAGGCCATGCACGATCAGCGACAGCACCAGGGTGGCGCTGAAACGCTGGTTCTCCGCTTCGCGCGGATCGGGCAGGCGGCCTGCGCCCAGGGTCGCGCTCATGCCGCCGGCCCGGCCTCGATCGCGTCGAACAGCTGGCCGCAGATGTTCAGGCCGAACTGGGCGTCGAGTTCGCGCGCGCAGGTCGGGCTGGTGACGTTGACCTCGGTCAGGTAGTCGCCGATGACGTCCAGGCCGACGAAGCGCATGCCGCGCCGGCGCATCTCCGGGCCGACCTGGGCGGCGATCCAGCGGTCGCGCTCGCTCAGCGGGCGGCCTTCGCCGCGGCCGCCGGCGGCCAGGTTGCCGCGGAACTCGTCGCCCTGCGGGATGCGCGCCAGGCAGTAGTCCACCGGCACGCCGTCGACCAGCAGGATGCGCTTGTCGCCGGCGCTGATGTCCGGGATGAAACGCTGCGCCATGGCCAGCTTGCGGCCGCCGTCGGTGAGCGTTTCCAGGATCACGTTGAGGTTGGGGTCGCCCTGGCCGCTGCGGAAGATCGAGCGCCCGCCCATGCCGTCCAGCGGCTTGAGCACGACCTGTCCGTGCTCGGCGGCGAAGGCCTTGAGCTGGGCGGCGTCGCGGCTGACCAGGGTCGGCGGGCAGCACTGCGGGAACAGCTGCGCGGCGAGCTTCTCGTTGAAGTCGCGCAGGCCCTGCGGGTCGTTGACGACCTGCGCGCCGGCAAGCTGGGCGATGCCCAGGATATGGGTGTCGTAAAGGTATTCAGGGTCGAACGGGGGGTCCTTGCGCATCAGCACGACCTGGCCGGGCCCGAACGGCAGTTCGGCGAAGTCGCCCAGTTCGAACCAGCCGGCCTTGTCGTCGCGCACCTTCAGCGGCGCCACCGTGGCGACCGCGGTGCCGCCGCGCAGCGCCAGCCCGCCCGGGCGGACGTAGTGCAGCCGGTGGCCGCGCCGCTGGGCTTCCAGCAGCATGGCGAAGGTGGTGTCTTTGGCGATCTTGATGCTGGCGATGGGATCCATCACCACGATGACGTCGAACGGCATGACCGGACCTGGGGGAAGCGGGAAGCTGGCCGCCGATGTTAACGGTTTGGCGGGCGGTCGCGGGGGCCGGGAAGGGCGCCCGGTGGCCTTCGGGCGGGGTCGCGGTTCGCGCAAAAGTGCGACGCAGTTCCGTCGTCGCCGGCTAGCACCCGCAGGGCTGGAGGGGGTCGGGACGGCCCCGCTTGACAGTCCCCGCCGGTACTGGGATACATGACGTTTCGCAGCGCCGCCGGAATGGATGAAGCGTCGCGCGCACGGGGACATTGGAATGACTGAAAATATTGCTGCGGGCGGGGAGCTCGCAGGACTGAGGGTCATGGTCATCGATGATTCGAAGACCATCCGCCGCACTGCCGAGACCCTGCTCAAGCGCGAGGGTTGCGAGGTCGTCACCGCGACGGACGGTTTCGAGGCGCTGGCCAAGATCGCCGACCAGCAGCCGCAGATCATCTTCGTGGACATCATGATGCCGCGCCTGGATGGTTATCAGACCTGCGCGCTGATCAAGGGGAACCAGCTTTTCAAGTCGACGCCGGTGATCATGCTGTCCTCCAAGGACGGCCTGTTCGACAAGGCGCGCGGCCGCATCGTGGGCTCGGAGCAGTACCTGACCAAGCCTTTCACCCGTGAAGAACTGCTGAGCGCCATCCGTACATACGTCAACGCCTGACCAGGGGGAAGGGCAACATGGCAAAAATCCTGCTGATCGAAGACTCGCCGACCGATCGGGCGGTCTTCAGCCAGTGGCTGGAGAAGGCCGGCCACCAGGTCGTCGCCACCGACAACGCCGAAGAGGGTCTCACGCTGGCCAGGGGCCAGGCGCCGGACCTGGTCCTGATGGACGTGGTGCTGCCGGGCATGAGCGGCTTCCAGGCTACCCGCGCGATGTCGCGCGACGAAGCCACCAAGCACATCCCGGTGCTGATCGTCAGCACCAAGGGCATGGAAACCGACAAGGCCTGGGGCCTGCGCCAGGGGGCGGCCGACTACATCGTCAAGCCGCCGCGCGAGGAAGACCTGATCGCGCGCATCGCCGAGCTGGTGGGCTGATGCGCTCGCCGTTCGACATTCTCGAAGCCTACGAGCGGCGCAGCCTCGCCCATGCGGTGCAGCTGCCCGAGCGGCAGTTCGCCACCGACATCTGGCGTGGCGTGGGCTACCGCGTGGGTAACCATCGGCTGGTGTCGGACTTCCGCGAAGTCGTGGAAATCGTGCCGATGCCGCCGGTCACGCCGGTGCCGGGCGCGCAGCCCTGGCTGCTGGGCGTGGGCAACCTGCGCGGCAACCTGTTCCCGGTGGTCGACCTGAAGCAGTTCCTCGAAGGCCGGCGCACCGTGCTGCACGAAGGCCAGCGCGTGCTGATCATGCGCCAGGCCGGCGGCGACGTCGCCCTGACCATCGACGAACTGTTCGGCCAGCGCAGTTTCGAGCAGGCCCAGGCGATCGAGCCGGGCGAGCTGGGCCAGGGCCGCTATGGCCATTTCGTCGATCGCGCCTTCCGCGCCGAAGACCAGGACTGGGGCGTGTTCTCCCTGTCGCTGCTGTCGCGCACCCCTGAATTCCGGCAGGCCGCGGCGTAATCCGCCGCGCCCTGCTTCCGCATCGAGCATCGAGGTCGAACATGAGTACCGCCCCGGACGCGTCCAAGAACAAGAAGATCGGTGGCACCGGCACGAGTTTCTGGCTCGTGCTGCTGGTCATCTCGATGATCGTGTTCGCCGCCAACTTCGCCGTATCCACCTGGCAGGGCAGCCGCCTGGCCGGTGCCAGCACCGGCGCGGCCGACCTGCAGGTGCTGTCGCAGCAGCTCGCCAACCAGGGCCGCGAGGCGGTGTCCGGTGATGCCAAGGCGTTCGCCGCCTTCAAGGACACCAAGGCGCAGATCGACAGGACCGTTTCCGAACTCGATGGCCGCTACGGCCAGGAGACCGGCGTGGTCGGCGCGATGCGCCAGCTGAAGTCGACCTGGAATCCGCTGAGCAAGAGCGCCGACCAGGTGACCGCCTCCGAGCCGGCCGTGCTGGCCCTGGCTGGCAACGCCGACCGCTTCGTCGGCAGCGTCCCGCAGCTGCAGGCGCAGCTGAACGAGGTCGTCCGCGCGATGACCGTCAGCGGCGCGCCCGCCTCGCAGATCTACAACACCCTGCAGCAGGTCGTGGTCGCCGGCACCATGGCCCGCCGCGTCACCGAAATGCGTGCCGGCGGCGCCGGTGCGGCCGCGGCCGGCGACGCGCTGGCGCGCGACTCGGTGGTGTTCAGCCAGATGCTCGAAGGCCTGCGTAACGGCAACGAGGAACTGGGCATCGCCGCGGTGAAGAACGCCGCCGCGCTGTCGGCCCTGGAGCAGTCGCAGGCCCAGTGGGCGACGATGAAGAAGGACGTCGACGCGATCCTGGCCAGCTCGCGCAACCTGTTCGCCGCGCAGTCCTCCGCAGCGGCGATCACCGGCGGCTCGGGCAAGATGCTCGAGGACAGCAAGAAGCTGTTCGACGCCTTCTCGGCCTTCGGCTCGGCCCGCGATACCCGCCTGTTCCCGAACCTGTGGCTGGGCGTGCTGTCCGGCGCGCTGCTGGTCATCTCGCTGGTGATCCTGCTGTTCTCGATGGTGCGCGCGCGTTCGCGCGAACAGGAGCTGCGTTACCAGACGCAGGTGGAATTCAACAGCCGCAACCAGCAGGCGATCATGCGGCTGCTGGACGAAATCTCCTCGCTCGGTGAGGGTGACCTGACCGTGAAGGCCTCGGTGACCGAGGACATGACCGGCGCGATCGCCGACGCTATCAACTACGCCGTGGACGAGCTGCGCCACCTGGTGACCACGATCAACGACACCTCGGCCAAGGTCGCGGTGTCCTCGCAGGAAACCCAGGCCACCGCGATGCAGCTGGCCGAGGCCGCCGGCCACCAGGCCAGCCAGATCACCACCGCTTCCGAGCGCATCAACGAAATCGCCGCCAGCATCGAACAGGTCTCGCGCAACTCCACCGAGTCGGCCGAAGTGGCGCAACGCTCGGTGGTCATCGCCGCCGAGGGTGCCGGCGTGGTGCGCGAGACCATCCAGGGCATGGACCAGATCCGCGACCAGATCCAGGAAACCTCCAAGCGCATCAAGCGCCTGGGCGAGTCGTCCCAGGAGATCGGCTCGATCGTGGAACTGATCAACGACATTTCCGAGCAGACCAACATCCTGGCGCTCAACGCCGCGGTGCAGGCGGCCTCGGCGGGCGAGGCCGGTCGCGGCTTCGCGGTCGTGGCCGACGAAGTGCAGCGCCTCGCAGAACGTACCTCGGGCGCGACCCGACGCATCGAAAGCCTGGTCCAGACCATTCAGGCCGACACCAACGAGGCGGTCAGCTCGATGGAGCAGACGACCTCCGAAGTGGTCTCCGGCGCGCGCCTGGCCGAGGACGCCGGCACCGCGCTGACCGAGATCGAGCGCGTGTCCAACGCACTGAACAACTTGATTAAGAACATCTCCATCGCCGCGCACCAGCAGTCCGCGGCGGCAACCGACATCACCCAGACGATGGACGTCATCCGCAAGATCACCGGCCAGACCTCGCAGGGTGCGGGGCAGACGGCCGAGTCGATCGGCCACCTGGCGCAGCTGGCTGCCGACCTGCGTCGTTCGGTCGCCGACTTCAAGCTGCCGGCGTGAGTGACGGGCGGAACGGGAAAGGGATCACGAGAATGACGCGTAGCAATACGCCAATGCAGCAACCGGCAGCAGTGGGAGTCCGGCGATGAGTGCACTTCGCGATGCGATGAGCCACGCGGCGCTGGGCTGGGTCAAGCCCGAGCTCGACGAGACGCTGCGCCAGGCCCGCCACGAGATCGAGTTCTTCGTGGAGGAGCCGGCCGACACCAGCCGCATGCGCTTCTGCGCCGGTTACCTGCACCAGGTGCAGGGCACCTTGCGCATGGTCGAGCTGTACGCCCCGGCGATGGTGGCCGAGGAGCTGGAGCTGCTGGCCAAGGCGGTCCACGACGGCCAGGTTGCCGATGTCAACGAAGCCTGCGCGATGCTGATGCGCGGCACCGTGCTGCTGCCCGATTACCTCGAGCGCCTGCAGAACGGCCACCGCGACATCCCGATCGTGCTGCTGCCGCTGCTCAACGAAATCCGCGCCATGCGCGGCGAGGCGGTACTCAACGAGAGCGTGCTGTTCGCCTTCGATCCGCAGGCCGGCAACGCCACCGAGGCCGAACTCGACCATGCCCGCGGCAGCCTGAGCGGGCGCAACCGCGAACTGCTCGATACCGTCGGCAACGCGGTCAAGGAAGAGCTGCTGCGGGTCAAGGACGCGCTCGACCTGCACCTGCGCACCGGCGGCGATGTCGCCGAGCTGCAGACCCAGGTCAGCGAGCTCGGCGCGGTTGCCGACACACTGGGCATGATGGGCCTGGGCGTGGCGCGCAACGTGGTGGTGCAGCAGCGCGATGCGCTGCGCCGCATCGTCGATGGCCAGCAGCAGGTCGACGAAGGCCTGCTGCTCGACATCGCCGGCGCCCTGCTTTATGTCGATGCCTCGCTCGACGACCAGGTCGCGCGCCTGGGCGCGGACGCCAGCAACGACGACGACGTCAGCGTGAATGCCAACGCCGCCGAGGTCCGGCGCACGCTGGAGGTGCTGGCGCACGAGGCGATCGCCAACTTCGGCGCCGCCCGCGAGCACTTCGTCGCCTTCATCGAGACCAACTGGGACCACACCCGCCTGGCCGACGTGCCGCAGCTGCTCGGCGAAGTCGGTGGCGCGCTGCGCATCCTCGAACTGCCCGAGCCGGCGGACTACCTGGACGGCGTGCGCCGCTACATCGAGCGCGAGCTGGTGGCCAAGCAGCGCGTGCCCAGCGGCCGCCAGCTCGACACCCTGGCCGACGCCATGGCCAGCCTGGAGTACTACCTCGAAGCCCTGCGCGAACGCCGCCCGGGTCGCGACGAGATCCTCGACATCACCCGCAGCAGCCTGGAGACCCTGCGTTACTGGCCGTTGCCGGTGGACGAGGAGGTCGCCCTGCCGGCGACGCCGGTGGCCGCCGCGGTTGCCGCGTCAGTCGAAGCGCCCGCCGTCGAAGCGGTCGGCGTACCGGTCCCGGAAGCAGTCGAAGCGGAATCCGTCGAGCTGGAAACCATCGAGCTGGAGGCGGTGGAAGTCGCCGCCGTGGCCGAGCTGGCCGGCGCGGGCGCCACCCGCGAAGTGCTGGTGACCGACATCAGCCCGCTGCCCGAAGGCCTGCACGTGACCGCCGGCGGCTTCGAGTGGACGCTGCAGCACGAGGCGCCGGCCGTGGCGCCGGTGGTCGCCTCGTTCGATCCGGTGGCCGCCGAACAGGACTTCCAGGCGCCTGCCGCCGGGTCCGTGATCATTCCGGTCGACCTGTCCGGCGAAGGTGGCCACACGGCCGACCCCGGCCATTGGGCCGCGCCCGCCGCCGCGCCGTCGTTCGATCCGGTTTCGGCCGAGCACGCCGATGCCGCGCCAGCGCCCGAGGTCCATTACGCGTTCGATGCCTCGCAGCTGGAAGTCGGCGCCTCGGTGCTGGACGTCACCGCCACCGAGCTGCCGCCGCTGCCGCCGTTGCCGGAACTGTCCGAGCTGGAAGCCGATGCCGGCGAGGCGGTCGCCTTCGAGGCGCCGCGCGCCTTCGATCCAGCCGACCCGCAGCTCGACGCCGACAGCCCGTTCGTCGAATCCTTCGAAGCCACGCTGCCCGCTTTCCTGGAAGAGGAAGTGGCGCCGCCGGTGGTGTCCGGGGAGCTGCCCCGCGTGCAGGAAGGCATGATCGGCAAGATCGAGCTGGACGACGCCTCGGCGGCCTTCATTGCCGAGCTCGACGCCGCTGCCGCCGGTTTCAGCACCGAACCCGAACCGCAGGCTGCTCCCGCGGCCGCCGTCGAACCCGTCGCCGCGCCCGCGCTGGCCGGTGGCTTCGTCGATGACGGCAACGAGATCGACAGCGACATCCGCGACGTCTTCCTCGAGGAGTTCGACGAGGAACTGGCCAACCTGCAGCAGCTGCTGCCGGTCTGGCGCGCCGCGCCCGACAGCGTCGACAACCTGCGGCCGATCCGCCGCGTGTTCCATACCCTCAAGGGCAGCGGCCGGCTGGTCGGCGCGCGGACCCTGGGCGAGTTCAGCTGGAAGATCGAGGGCATGCTCAACCGCGTGCTCGATGGTTCGCGGCCGGCCAGCCCGGCGGTGGTGGCGATGGTCGAGCAGGCCTACCAGGTCCTGCCGCAGCTCAATGCCGCCCTGCGCGGCAGCGGGCACATCGACGCCGACCTGATGGCGATCCAGGCCGTTGCCGATCGCATCGGCGCCGGCGAGGAGGCCTGGTACGTGCCGGTCGCCGCGCAGGCGGCCGTCGTTGCCGGTGCGCCCGCGCCCGTGCCCGAGCCGGAGGGTACCCCGGCGTCGGTGGACAGCGTGCTGCGCGAAATCCTCGAGGCCGAGGTCGCCACCCACCTGGAAACCGTCAATGCCTGGCTGGCTGGCGCGCGTGCGCTGCCGCAGCCGGTCACCGAGGCGCTGCTGCGCGCGGTGCACACCATGAGCGGCGCGTTCGCGATGACCGACGTGCCGGAGATCACCGCGGTCACCACGCCGGCGGAAAGCTTCGTCAAGCGCTCGCTGGCCGCCGACCGCACGCCCGGAACCGAAGGCGTGGACGCGATCGCCGACACCGCCGGCGCGATCGCCCGCACCGTCGCCGCGCTGCAGGCCGAATCGCCGCGCATCCCCTCGTTCGCCGCGCTCGCGCAGCGTCTGCGCGACCTGGTCGACACCCTGCCGGAAGCGCAGTGGCCGCCGCAGCCGGTGCTGGGCGAGGAAGACCTGTCGCCGCTGGCCCCGCTGGTGGAAGAGGAACTGACCGCCTCGCAGGACCTGGGCGCCTACCTGGATGCGTCGACCGCCGCTGCCGCGCAGGTCGGCAGCCCGGCCGAGACCGAGGTCGAAACTGCCGCCGATCCGTTCGCGGGGATGGTGGTGGAAGAAATCGAGATGCAGGCGCCGGCAGCGCCCGAGGCAGTGCCGGAAACCCGTGGCGATGCCGCGATCGACGACGGATTCGCAGAAGCGATCGCCGCCCTCGAGGCCCTGCAGGTGGCCGGCCAGGCGCCTGCCTCCGAGCCGGCGGCACAGGACTTCGCCATCGAGGAGATCGCCGTCGAGGCGCCGGTCGAATTGCCGGTGGAATCGCCGGTGGAATCGCCGGTGGAATCGCCGGTGGAATCGCAGCCGGCCGGGATCCCGGACGGCGAGGTGTTCGAGGCGTCCTTCGACGCGCAGCCGGAGCCGGCCGACGAGGCCGCGCCGGTTGTCGAGGAAGTTGGCGAGGTGGTCGCCGAGGCCGACTTCCACGCGCCAGTCGCACTGGAAGACGCGCCGGCCGGTAAGCCGCAGCCCTTCGAAGCCGAAGCGCCCGAAGCAGCCGACGCGGTCGAAGTCGCCGCCATCACGGAAAGCTTCGAAGCGGCCGAGCCGGCACAACCCGGCGACGTCTTCGAGGTCTCTGAACCTGTCGACGTCATCGAAGTCGCGGAAATCAGTGAAGTCGCAGAAGTCGGCGCAGTGGCGGAAGCCACCAGCCAAGTCCCGTCCGAACCGGTTCCGGCCGCTGCCGAAGCGCCCGAGCCCGCGACCTTCCCGGCGGTTGACGTGGATGCCGGCCCGCTTGATTTCGCCGAGCTCGACCGCGAGCTGGTCGACATCTTCGTGGAGGAAGGCAAGGACCTGCTCGACCATTGCGACGGCCTGATCGCCGATCTGCGTCAGGCACCGGACGACCGCGAGGCGCTCGCCGGCCTGCAGCGCGACCTGCACACCCTGAAGGGTGGCGCGCGCATGGCCGGGATCAACGCCATCGGCGACCTCGGCCATGGCATCGAATCGCTGCTGGAAGCGGTCGCGGCCAACCGGACCGAGATCGGCCGCGACGACGTGCGCCTGCTGGAGCGCGGTTTCGACCGCCTGCACCAGCTGCTCACCCGCACCGGCGAGCACCGCGCGGTGCTCATGCCGCGCGACCTCATCGATTCGTTCGAAGCCCGTACCCAGGGCCGCGCCGAAGTGCCGGCGGCCGATGTCGACGTGCAGCAGATGATCAGCGCCGCGGTCGAGCCCGCGGTGCAGACGCCGCTGTCGGCGCCGGTGCCGGTCGAGGGCGTGGTCGACGAGGAGCTCGGCCCGGCCCGCGCGCCGCAGGAGCAGGTGCGCGTGCGCGCCGACCTGCTCGACAGCCTGGTCAACCACGCCGGCGAAGTGGCGATCTACCGCTCGCGCCTGGAACAGCAGCTGGGCGCCTTCCGCGGCGCCATGGCCGAGCTGGACCGCACCAACGCGCGACTGCGCGACCAGCTGCGCCGACTGGACCTGGAAACCGAAGCGCAGATCGTCGCCCGCTACCAGCGCGAGCAGGACCAGGGCGACACCACCTTCGATCCGCTGGAACTGGACCGCTTCTCGACGCTGCAGCAGCTCAGCCGTGCGCTGAACGAATCTGCGGCCGACCTTGGCGGCCTGCAGGGCGTGCTGGACGATCTCTCGCGCCAGTACGATTCGCTGCTGCAACAGCAGTCGCGCGTCAGCTCCGAGCTGCAGGACGGCCTGATGCGCGCGCGCATGGTGCCGTTCGACGGCCTCGTGCCGCGCCTGCGCCGCGTCGTGCGCCAGGCCGCCAGCGACACCGGCAAGCAGGTCCACCTGGTGCTGGAGGGCACGCACGGCGAACTTGACCGCAACGTGCTCGATCGCATGGTCGCGCCGCTGGAACACATGCTGCGCAACTCCGTGGCCCATGGCCTGGAGAAGCCGAAGGCACGCCGCGAGGCGGGCAAGCCCGAGGAAGGCACCATCTCGATCAAGCTGCGCCGCGAAGGCTCGGAAATCGTGCTGGAAGTCTCCGACGACGGTGCTGGCCTGGACCGCGAGGCGATCCGCCGCCGCGGCGAGCAGCGTGGCCTGGTCGAAGCCGGCGCGCCGCTGTCGGACAGCCAGCTCGACCAGCTGATCTTCGCCTCCGGCTTCAGTACGTCCGACCAGGTCAGCCAGCTGGCCGGCCGCGGCGTCGGCATGGACGTGGTGCGCAACGAAGTCCGCCAGCTCGGCGGTTCGGTGGACATCCACTCCGTGCGCGGCCAGGGCGTCACCTTCACCCTGCGCCTGCCGCAGACCCTTGCGGTCACCCAGGCGGTGTTCGTGCGCATCGGCGAGACCACCTTCGCCGTGCCGGTCGCCTCGGTCAGTGGTATCGGCCGCATCGCCCGCGGGCGCTACGAATCCGGCCAGGGTGGTTACCACTACGCCGGCGAGGAGTACGCGCTGCACGACCTCGGTTCGCTGGTCGGCCAGGCGGCCGCCAACGCCGACGGCGCCGCGCAGATCCCGCTGCTGCTGGTGCGCGCCGGCGACCTGCGTGCGGCGGTGGCGATCGACCAGGTGCTCGGCAACCGCGAAATCGTGGTCAAGCCGGTCGGCCTGCAGATCGCCTCGGTCCCGGGCATCTACGGCGCCACGATCACCGGCGATGGCCGCGTCGTGGTCATCCTGGACGTCGCACCGCTGGTGCGCCGCCACCTGGCCCAGCCTTCGCGCCCGGTCAGCGAGGTCGTGCCCGAGTCGAGCCGTCGCGTGCCGCTGGTGATGGTGGTCGACGATTCGCTGACGATGCGCAAGGTCACCGGCCGCGTGCTGGAGCGCCACAACTTCGAGGTTTCCACCGCACGCGATGGCGTCGAGGCGCTCGAACAGCTGGAAGAGCGCGTCCCCGACCTGATGCTGCTGGACATCGAAATGCCGCGCATGGACGGCTACGAGCTGGCCACCGCGATGCGCGCCGACCCGCGCTTCAAGGACGTGCCGATCGTGATGATCACCTCGCGAAGCGGCGACAAGCACCGCCAGCGCGCCTTCGAGATCGGCGTGCAGCGCTACCTCGGCAAGCCTTACCAAGAGTTGGACCTGATGCGAAACGTGTACGACCTGCTGGGTATCGCCCGTGTCCGCGAGTAACGATCCCGGTACCCCGGTGGCGTTGCTGGGCCGCAGCGGCCCGGCGCGCGAGAGGATGCGCGAGGCGCTGTCGCTGATCGGCGCGCGCGTGGTGCTGGAGGACGAGCCCGGCGCCATCGACGCGCGGACCCTGGACGATGCCGGCGCCGAAGCGGTGCTGGTGGCGCTGGAGCCGGCGATCGAGGACGCGCTCGAGGCGCTGGAGCCGGCGCTGCAGCGGCCCGGCCTGACGGTGATCTTCGACGAGGCCGAGCTGGCCGCCCGCCGCGAAGGCTGGGATGCCCAGCGCTGGGCCCGCCACCTGGCGGCCAAGCTGCACGGCCATGACGACGTGCTGCCGCCGGGCGCCGAGCAGGAGCCGAGCTGGACGCCGATGCCCGGCCTGCCGGTCACGCCGGCCGAACTGCATTCCGCGCAGCCGGTCGAGCCGCACCTGCAGGCCGCAGCCGAAGCCCTGGACGAGGTGCCCGGCGACGCGCTGTTCGTGCTGCCCGAACTGCAGCCGGATGCCGAAGCGGCGCCGGCGTTCGTGCCGCGCAATACCCCGATGCTGGAGCCGATCGACGATCCGTTCGGCAGTCTCGTCCGCGCAGAGCCTGCATCGCCAGTGGCGGCAGCGCCGGTCGTTACGCCCGAGCCGCCGCGTACGCTCGGCGATTCGAGCACCTGGGGCCTGGTCGAGGACGTGGCGATCGTCGAGCGGCCGCGCGGCGGTACCTCGTTCGACCATCTGTCCGATGGCGGCCTGTCGCTGGTCGACCTGGAGCCGGCCGCGCAGGCGGAAGTCGAGCGCGGCGCGGTGCTGGTCATGGCCGGCATCGGCGGCCCTGACGCGATCCGTCGCCTGCTCGGTGCGCTGCCGGCCGAATTCCCGCGCCCGCTGCTGATCCGCATGGCGCTCGATGGTGGCCAGTACGGCAATCTGGTCCGGCAGATGGGTCGGGCGTCGAGCCTGCCGGTCGTGCTGGCCGAAGCCGGGCAGTCGCTGGTCGGCGGTCATGCCTACATCCTTTCCGACGGCGTGGGCCTGGTGCAGGCCGACAGCGGCCTGGGTTTCAGCGAAGGCGGCGGCGACCTGCCGGCGCTGGTCGCCGCGCTCTCGCCCACCGACAGCGCGGTGCTGCTGCTCAGCGGCGCGAGCGAAACGCTGGTGCCCAGCGTGCTCGAGCTGGGCGGGCAGGGCGCCTGGGTGGCTGGCCAGTCGGCCGAAGGCTGCTACGACCCGGCGGCGGCCAACCGCCTGGTGCAGCAGGGCCATCCTTCCGGCGACCCGGTGCAGCTGGCGCAACAGCTGCTCGCACGCTGGCCGGCCTGATCGCCGCGCCCATCCTGATTCCCCGGAGTTGCCATGAGTTACGCCACCAATGACGAAATCCGCGGCGTCCTGATCCAGGCCGGCGAAGAGCGCGTCCTGCTGCCCAACGCCACCGTCGCCGAGGTGATGTCGCGCGTGCCGGTGGAGCCGCTGGGCGATGCGCCGCGCTGGCTGGTCGGGCAGATCGCCTGGCACGGCTGGAAGGTGCCGCTGCTGTCCTTCGCGCGGCTCAGCCACCTGGGCGAGGAGCCCGCTGCGGTCAACAACAAGATCGTCGTGCTCAAGGCGCTCGGCGGGCATGCCGCGCTGCCTTATTTCGCGCTGCTGACCGCCTCCTTCCCGCAGCTGATCTCGGTGCCGCGCGACGGCCTGCTGGCCGACGCGTCGGAAGACGCACTGCCGCAGGGCGTGCACATGCGCGTGCTGCTCGGCGAGCAGAGCGCGCTGCTGCCGGACCTGGACGCCATCGAATCGATGGTGCTCGAAGCTACGGCCTGACCGGGTTCTCGTGCCAAGGGGCCCGCGGCGCTGCCGGCGTTACGGGTTGGCGCGGGTTTTGCGGTCGTGGTCGCGGTGGCGAAAGCGGGGCGCCCGCTGCGCGGGCTGTATTGGGGTTTGTTGAGGGCGCGCCTCGGGTGCGGAGGCTTGGCCCTGACTTACGTTTTGGAGTGCCGCCCCGACGGGCATGTGCGCGTCGGTTTCGGCAGACGTCCATGTCGTGACGAAACCGAACGCCCGTGACGCAACCCGCTGCGCGGGCTGCGCCCCCAAAGTTCGCTGCGCGAACTTCGGGCCCCGACTTCTGCCTTGCCTATCCCCGCGGCTATCGCCGCGCCCCCTTAACAGAAGGGGGCTTTCCTCCAGCAGCACTACGGGCTGTTGTAGGAGCGGCTTCAGCCGCGATGCTTTCCTGGCGCAGGCGACGCAAAGGCAAGCCGACCCACGGTCGCGGCTGAAGCCGCTCCCACAGTCCGACGTCGCCGCTTCGCCCGTGCGCACTGTGGGAGGGGCTTGAGCCCCGACGCCTTCCGCGCGCAGACGACGCAAAGGCGACCGGACCCGCGGTCGCGGCTGATGGTCCGGGGCCACCCAGAGCCGCCCCTCCAAGGGCGATCGTCCGCATCGTGCTCGCTGGAGCAAAGCCCCCTTTGTTAAGGGGGCGGGCCGACAGGCCGGGGGATAGGCAAGATGGAAGTCAGGGTCCGCGGTTTGCGCAGCAAACCGTGGAGGCGCAGCCCGCGCAGCGGGATGAGCTACGACAGCCCGCGCAGCGGGATGGGTCACGACAGCCCGCGCAGCGGGCTGTGCCACGCTACAGATCCCCCAGCCTTGCCTGCAGGGCGGCGATCGCGGCCAGGCCGGCGGTTTCGGTGCGCAGGATGCGCGGGCCCAGCTGCAGGCCCTGGAAGCCCGCCTTCTCCAGCGCCTGCCGGTCGCGCGGCGACCAGCCGCCTTCCGGGCCGATCGCCACCACGATGGGCGTATCGGCCCCGGCCTGCAGGGTCGAAAGGCGATGCCCGCCCTGGGGATCCAGCGTGAGCTTCAATGCGTTGGCCGGGACCGCCGCGGCGGCTTCGGCCAGCGACTGCGGGGCGGCCAGCGTCGGTACGCGCGCACGCCCGGACTGCTCGCAGGCCGAGACGACCACGCTTTGCCAGTGGGCGATGCGCTTCTCCAGTCGCGCGCCGTCCAGCTTCACCTCGGTGCGCTCGGCGTTGACCGGCAGCACGGCCGATACCCCCAGTTCGGTGGCCTTCTGCAGGATCAGGTCCATCTTCTCGCCGCGCGCGATGCCCTGCAGCAGCACGATCGCGCGCGGCGACTCGCGGTCCACCGGCTGCGGCACGCCCAGCCGCACGCGCGCTTCGCGCTTGGCGGCCAGGGTGATCGTGGCCGGGTAGTCGTGGCCGTCGCCGTTGAACAGCACGCAGTCATCGCCCTCGGCCAGGCGCAGCACGCGCAGCAGGTGGTTGGCGGTTTCGTCCGGCAGCTGGACCTCGGCACCGGCTGCCAGCGGCAGGTCGACGTGGCAGCGGGTCAGGCGCATGCGGTGGCCTCCTCGATCGCGGCCAGCGTGGTTTCGGCCAGCAGGGCCAGCTGGGCATCGTCCACGCAGTACGGCGGCATCCAGTAGAGGATGTCGCCGAGTGGACGCAGCACCACGCCGCGTGCGAGTGCGGCGCGGTAGGCGTGCAGGCCGACGCGCGCGGCGGCCGGAAATGGCGTGCCGCGGTCGCCGTCGCGGGTCAGTTCGAAGGCCACCACCATGCCGGCCTGGCGCACGTCGGCCACATGGCGATGGTCGCCGATGGTGCGCGCCAGCTGCCGCATCGTCGCCGCGGTGGCCTGGTTGCGGACGAGGACCGCGTCGGTCTCGAAGATGTCCAGGCTGGCCAGCGCGGCGGCGCAGGCCAGCGGGTTGCCGGTATAGCTGTGCGAGTGCAGGAAGGCGCGCTCGCGCGAATCGTCCAGGAAGGCGTCGTACAGCGCCTGGGTGGTGAGCACGGCCGACAGGGGCAGGAAGCCGCCGGTCAGGCCCTTGGACAGGCACAGCAGGTCGGGCATCACGCCGGCCTGCTCGCAGGCGAACATCGTGCCGGTGCGGCCGAAACCGGTGGCGATTTCGTCGGCGATCAGGAACGCGCCATGGGCGTCGCACAGTTCGCGCGCGCGCTTGAGGTAAACCGGATCGTGCATGCGCATGCCGCCGGCGCACTGCAGGCGTGGCTCGAGGATCACCGCGCAGATCTCGCCGGGATGGCGGTCGAACAGGTCGGCCAGCGCATCGGCGGCGTGCAGGGCGCGGCCGGCGGCGTCCTGGCCGGGTGCGGCCAGGTAGGCGTCGGGCGAGGGGGCGAACAGCGCCTCGCACAGCAGCGGCGCGTACACCCGGCGGTACAGCGGGATGTCGCCCACCGACAGCGCGCCGATGGTCTCGCCGTGGTAGCCGTTCTCCAGGGCGACGAAGCGCGTGCGCTGGGTCTCGCCGCGGTTGCGGAAGTAGTGGAAGGCCATCTTCAGCGCGACTTCCACGCCGGCCGAGCCGTTGTCGGCGTAGAACACCTTCGACAGCGGCGCCCGTCCGGGCTGGCGGGGAGCGATCTGCAGCAGCCGCTCGGCCAGCCGGATTGCCGGCTCGTGGCTGAAGCCGGCCAGCATGACCTGCTCCAGCGACTGCGCCTGGCGGGCGATCGCCGCGCCGATGCGCGGTTCGGCGTGGCCGAACAGGTTGGTCCACCAGCTGCTGACCGCATCCAGGTAGCGGCGACCGTCGTGGCCGACCAGCCAGGCGCCTTCCCCGCGCGCGATCGGTACCAGGGGCAGGGTGTCGGGATGCTCGCGCATCTGCGTGCAGGGGTGCCAGAGCACCGCCAGGTCACGCTGGCGCCAGGTTTCGGCGGCGGCGGGGTCTGCTAGCATTTCGTCTCGATGAATCTCTCTGCGCATATGCCCATTCTATCGGCCCACCGCGGCCCGGCGGTCGCCGCATGAGCCGCCCGCTGCCGGTGATCCACCAGGTCCAGGAGCTCGGCGAGGGCCGCCAGCAGCTCGACCTGGAGTTCTCCAACGGCGAACGCCGCCGCTACCACCGCCAGCTCAGCGGCGGCCACGGCGCGGTCGTGGTGGTGCCGATGCTCGACGACGAGACGGTGCTGCTGGTACGCGAATACGCCGCCGGCGTGCACCGCTACGAGCTGGGGCTGGTGAAGGGCCGCATCGACGAGGGCGAGACGCCGATCGAAGCGGCCGACCGCGAACTCAAGGAGGAGGCCGGCTACGGCGCTCGCCGCCTCGACGTGCTGCGCGCGATGACCCTGGCGCCGACCTACATGTCACACCAGTCGTGGCTGGTGGTCGCGCGCGACCTGTATCCCGAGCGCCTGCCCGGCGACGAACCCGAGGAGCTGGAAGTGGTGCCGTTCAAGCTGGCCGAGCTGGAGCAGCTGATGCTGCGCGAGGATTTCTCCGAAGGCCGCTCGCTGGCCGCCCTGTTCATCGCCCGCCAGTGGCTGGCGGGGCAGGCGTGAGCGCGGTGGTCGACGCCGCGCTGGGCGAAGGTGTCATCGCCATTGCCGAGGCCGCCGGCGCCGCGATCATGGCCGTGTACCGCGATGGCTTCTCGGTGCAGACGAAGGAAGACGCCAGCCCGCTGACCCAGGCCGACCTGGCTGCGAACCGGGTCATCGTCGACGGCCTGGCACGGCTGACCCCGCAGATCCCGGTGCTCTCGGAAGAGTCGGCGCAGGTGCCGTGGGAAACCCGTCGCGCCTGGACGCGCTATTGGCTCGTCGATCCACTCGACGGCACCCGCGAGTTCATCAAGCGCAATGGCGAATTCAGCGTCAACATCGCCTTGATCGACCAGGGCGTGGCGGTCTTCGGCGTGATCCAGGCCCCCGTCGACGGCCGGATCTGGCATGGCTGGCGCGAAGGGGCGGCGATGCGCCGCATCGGCGGCCAGGACAGCGTCCTGCGCGTGCATGCGCCGGCGGGTTCGCCGCTGCGGGTCGCCGCCAGTCGGTCGCACCGCGGCGCCCGCACCGACGCCCTGCTGGAACGGATGGGGGAGGTCGAGGTGCTGGCGCAGGGTTCCTCGCTGAAGTTCTGCCGCATCGCCGACGGCGAACTGGACCTGTATCCGCGTTTCGGTCCCACCTCCGAATGGGATACCGCCGCCGGCCAGTGCATCCTGGAGGCTGCCGGCGGCCAGGTGCTGGCGGCCGACAGCGGCAAGCCGTTCCGCTACAACCAGCGCCAGACCCTGCTCAACGGCGATTTCATCGCCCTGGGCGATCCCGCGCTGCCCTGGCGCAGCTGGCTGTAGGAATCGGCCGCTGCATGCCCGGGGCGATCGCCGGGCAGCGGCTCGGTCACTATCATGGGCGCTCCTTCCGCGGGTCGCTTTCCCATGAACCAGGCTGATTCTCCCGACCGCCACGACATCCGCGGGCTGCTCGCGATCATGGCCCGCCTGCGCGATCCGGACGGCGGCTGTCCCTGGGACCTGGAGCAGGACTTCGCCAGCATCGCGCCGTATACGATCGAGGAGGCCTACGAGGTCGCCGATGCGATCGACCGTGGCGACCTGCCCGCGCTGAAGGACGAACTCGGCGACCTGTTGCTGCAGGTGGTCTTCCATGCGCAGATGGCCGCCGAACAGGGTGCCTTCGATTTTTCCGACGTGGTCGCGGCGATCAGCGACAAGCTGGTGCGCCGGCATCCGCATGTGTTCGCCCAGGTCCAGGTGGACGGCGCGCAGGGCGTCAGCGCCAACTGGGAGGAAATCAAGCGGGCCGAGCGCGCCGCCGCCGGTGAGCAGGACGGCTCGGCCCTGGCCGGAATCGCCCGCGGGCTGCCGGAATGGCAGCGCGCCACCAAGCTGCAGGCCCGCGCGGCGCGGGTCGGCTTCGACTGGCCGAACCCGGCCCCGGTGCTGGCCAAGCTGCACGAGGAGATCGAGGAGGTACGCGAGGAATTCGCCCATGGCGATGTCGGCGCGCGCCACGCGCAGCTGCAGGACGAAATCGGCGACGTATTGTTCGTCTGCGCCAACCTGGCCCGGCATGCCGGGGTCGATGTCGGCGCCGCGCTGCGCGGCGCCAACCAGAAGTTCGAGCGCCGCTTCCGCGCCATGGAGGCACTGGCCGAGGAGGCCGGTACGCCGCTGTCGACGCTGTCGCTGACCGAGCAGGATGCCCTGTGGGACAGGGTCAAGCGCGACGAACGTGCGCCGGCATGAAGACCCTGGGCCTGTTCATGCTGACCGCGCTGGCGGAGATCGCCGGCTGCTATCTGCCCTGGCTGTGGCTGCGGCGTGACGGCAGCGCCTGGCTGCTGCTGCCCGCCGCGGTCTGCCTGGCGGCCTTCGTCTGGTTGTTGAGCCTGCATCCGACCGCTTCGGGCCGGGTGTACGCCGCCTACGGCGGTGTCTATGTCGCCGTGGCGCTGCTGTGGCTGTGGCGGGTCGACGGGGTGGCGCCGACCCGCTGGGACCTGCTGGGCGCGACGCTGTGCCTGGGCGGCATGGCGGTGATCATGTTCTCGCCGCGACCAGCCTGACGGGCGCCGATCCCGCTGCTGCCGCGAGCGCGTATGCTGGCGTCCGCCCGAATGGCCGGAGGAAAGTCCATGCGCCGTTTTTCCAGCTTCAGCGAGTTCTATCCGTTCTATCTGGGCGAGCATGCCAACCGGACCTCGCGGCGCCTGCATTTCATCGGCAGCTGCGGGGTACTGGTCCTGGCCGCGCTTGCGCTGCTGCGCGCGCAGCCGGCGTGGTTGCTGGGTGCGCTGCTGTGCGGCTATGGCTTCGCCTGGGTGGGGCACTTCTTCTTCGAGAAGAACCGCCCGGCGACGTTCCGCCATCCCTTCTATTCGTTCGCCGGCGACTGGGTGATGTTCCGCGACATCCTGACCGGCCGCATTCCCTTCTAGGGCGCGGGCGGCCCGGCGCTGCGGCATACTGGAGCCTTATCGGAGAGACAAGGAGGACCGGATGTTCACGACAGGATTCCTGACCCTGGTAGTGCTGGTGGTCGGCGCGATCGTGCTGTTCAAGGCGGTGCGCATGGTGCCGCAGGGCTACGAGTGGACGGTGGAGCGCTTCGGCAAGTACACCCATACGCTGAGCCCCGGCCTGCACGTGCTGGTGCCGATCGTCTATGGCATCGGCCGCAAGGTGAACATGATGGAGCAGGTGCTGGAGGTGCCCAGCCAGGACGTCATCACCAAGGACAACGCGGTGGTGCGCGTGGATGGTGTGGTGTTCTTCCAGGTGCTGGACGCGGCCAAGGCCGCCTACGAGGTCGCCAACCTCGAAGTGGCGACGATCGCCCTGGTGCAGACCAACATCCGCACGGTGATCGGTTCGATGGACCTGGACGAATCGCTGAGCCAGCGCGAGACCATCAACGCCAAGCTGCTCAACGTCGTCGACCACGCCACCAACCCCTGGGGCATCAAGGTCACCCGCATCGAGATCAAGGACATCCAGCCGCCGCAGAACCTGGTGCAGTCGATGCAGCAGCAGAAGATGGCCGAGCAGAACAAGCGCGCCGCGGTGCTCGAAGCCGAGGGCGTGCGCCAGTCCGAGATCCTGCGCGCCGATGGCCAGAAGCAGGCCGCGGTGCTGGAGGCCGAGGGTCGCAAGGAAGCCGCGTTCCGCGATGCCGAGGCGCGCGAGCGCCTGGCCGAGGCCGAGGCCAGGGCGACCCAGGTGGTGTCCGACGCGATCGCCAGCGGCAGCGTGCAGGCGATCAACTACTTCGTCGCCCAGAAGTACGTGGAGGCGTTCAAGGAGCTGGCCACCGCGCCGAACCAGAAGTTCGTGCTGATGCCGATGGAGTCGGCGGGCATCATCGGCTCGATCGCCGGTATCGCCGACCTGGCCAAGGAAGCGCTCAGCGACCGTGCCGCCACGCCGGCGCCGCGCGGCAACCCGCCACCGCCGCGCTTCGGGGGCTGAGCCATGCGCACCGAGGTCGTCGCCTGGGCCGCACTGGCGCTGGTCCTGTTCGCCGCCGAGACGCTGGCGCCCGGCGCATTCATGCTGTGGATGGGCTTCGCCGCGGCCGTGGTGTTCGTGGCGGTCTGGCTCGTTCCCGGCATCCCGCTGCTGCTGCAGGCGCTGGCATTCGTGGTGCTGAGCTTCGTCTCGGTGCAGGTATACCGCACCTGGTTCCGGCGCCGCGACCGCCAGAGCGACCAGCCGCTGCTCAACCGCCGCGCCGAGCAGCTGATCGGGCGGGTGGTCCTGCTGGATCGCGAGATCGCCGGCGGCCGCGGCCGGGCCAAGGTCGACGACGCGTTCTGGGTGGTCGAGGGGCCGGACCTGCCCGCCGGCAGCGCGGTGCGCGTGGTCGCCGTGGACGGCATGACCCTGAAGGTCCAGCAGGCCTGAGGCGACGGTGCTGCCCTGCGCCGTGATCGGCCGGCGCGGGCAGGCGATAATGGCGGTCTTTCCACTGGAAGTACCGCCATGACCCTGAAGCAGACCATCCTCAACGACAGCCACCGCGCCCTGGGCGCGAAGATGGTCGACTTCGGCGGCTGGGACATGCCGATCCACTATGGCTCCCAGATCGACGAGCACCACCTGGTGCGCCGCGACGCCGGCATGTTCGACGTCAGCCACATGACCGTGGTCGACCTGCGCGGCGAGCGCGTGCGCGACTTCCTGCGCCACCTGCTGGCCAACTCGGTCGACAAGCTCAAGGTGCCGGGCAAGGCGCTGTACAGCTGCATGCTGAATCCGCAGGGCGGGGTGATCGACGACCTGATCGTCTATTTCCAGGACGAGGCGTTCTTCCGCCTGGTGGTCAATGCCGCCACCCGCGAGAAGGACCTGGCGTGGATCGGCGAGCAGGCCGCCGCCTTTGGCGTCAGCGTCCAGGAGCGCCCGGACTTCGCGATGATCGCCGTGCAGGGTCCGAACGCGCGCGAGAAGGTCATCGGCCTGCTGGCCGCCGGCGACCAGGCTGCCGCGCGCAAGCTCGGCCGCTTCGCCGCGCTGCATGCCAGCTCAGCCAGCGGCATCCCGCTGTTCGTGGCGCGCACCGGCTACACCGGCGAGGATGGTTTCGAGATCGTCCTGCCCGAAGCCAGCGCGGTGGCTTTCTGGGACGCGCTGCTGGCCGCAGGCGTCAAGCCGGCCGGCCTCGGCGCGCGCGACACGCTGCGCCTGGAAGCGGGCATGAACCTCTATGGCCAGGACATGGATGACGGCGTGTCGCCGTTCGAGGCCGCGCTGGCCTGGACGGTCGCGCTCGACGAAGGCCGCGACTTCATCGGCCGTGGCCTGCTCGAGTCGCAGCAGGCCGGCGGTGCGCCGCGGCAGATGATCGGGCTGGTGATGGACGAAAAGGGCGTGCTGCGCCATGGGCAGAAGGTGCTGACCGCGCAGGGCCAGGGCGAGATCCTGTCCGGCACGTTCTCCCCGACACTGGGCAAGGCCATCGCCTTCGCCCGCGTGCCGGCCGGCGAGCCGGGCCAGGTGCGGGTGGACATCCGCGGCAAGGAAGTGCCGGTGCGCGTGGTGAAGTTCCCGTTCGTGCGCGAAGGCCAGGCCCAGCCCGGCGTGCTGGCCTGATACCCGGCAGGCCGGGCTTCCGCCACGCGGATGCTCGACCGGCACCCGGTTGGTTAAACTACCCCCTGTCCCCTCAGTCTGTTTTTTCGGAGCTTTCCCATGAGCGAGATCCCCGGCGACCTCAAGTTCCTCAAGTCCCACGAGTGGGCCCGCGCCGAAGGCAACGGCCGCGTCACCGTCGGCATTTCCGACCATGCCCAGGGCCTGCTTGGCGACCTGGTCTATGTTGAGCTGCCCAACGTGGGCGATACCGTCGAGGCCGGTGCCGGCGCGGCGGTGGTGGAATCGGTCAAGGCCGCGTCCGACGTCTACAGCCCGGTCAGCGGCAAGGTCGTCGAGGTCAACGCGTCGCTGAGCGACAAGCCGGAAACCATCAATGAAGACGCCTATGGCGACGGCTGGATCTTCGTGGTCGAGCTGAGCGAGCCGGAACAGCTCAATGACCTGCTGTCGCCGGACGACTACGCCGAACTGCTGGAAGACGACGCTCACTGATCCTTCACGGATCGGCAGCAGTCACGGGAACGGCCGCGCAAGCGGCCGTTTTCTTTTTCCGGCACTAGGCGATGCGCCGTTGCCGATCGCGACGCGGGTCGGGTCGCGTCCGGCAGCCGCGAGGTGCGTCGTCGCAACGCCCCGTCGACATACCTTGCAGGCGGTGGCCAAGCGTCGGATGGGTCGCCGTCGCACACCGCGGCGGCACCTTGGGAGGCGCGAAAGTTTGCGCATTTCGACCAATGCGATGCCACGAAAGCGCCTTTCCGGAAATTTTTTTTGCCGTGCCGGGCATCGCCTTCAGCTGCCGTCAGTCCTCTGGCGCGCGCACCGACCGGATGCCCGCCGGTTCGCCGGCGCACATCGCGCGAAAAAGAAATACAGCTGAAATGAAGTGCTTTTCTTTCATCGCCTGGTTGGCGAAGGCTTGCGCCGATGGCAGGAGCGCGGCAGCGCGGGAGACATGGCGGCGGCGCCGGGCGGCACCGGCGTCCAGGCCGGCACGAAAATTTTTTCGTGGGAGTGTTGACAGTAAAAAAAACCGTGATTAGGTTTCGCCCCAAGCAGACGTTGCTGCCGCAGAGAGTGAGCCGAATCGACATCAAGGTGACAAGCAGGAACCGCGCATCCACCCTGGAACCTACGACGGTGGATATGGGCCCGCTTCCCTCCGCGAAAACCGCAACGTCCTCCCATCGCGCACCCGTGTCGGCGTTCGACGCGGGTGTTTCTGTATCCGCCGCGTCGACTTCGACGGGCTGGCGGTATCCGCAGGCGGGTCTCCCGCCGCGGGCTTGGTTTCACTGGGCACTCAACTCCATAGTTCACTGACGAGGAGCCATCACATGGCCACGAAGAAAGCTGCGAAGAAACCGGCCGCCAAGAAGGCGGTGAAGAAGGTCGCGAAGAAGGCTGCTGCCAAGAAGGCGGTGAAGAAGGTCGCCAAGAAGGCCGCCACCAAGAAGGTAGCCAAGAAGGCCGTCAAGAAGGCCGGCGCCAAGAAGGTCGCCAAGAAGGCGGTGAAGAAGACCGCCAAGAAGGCTGCCGCCAAGAAGGTCGCCAAGAAGGCCGTGAAGAAGACCGCCAAGAAGGCGGTTGCCAAGAAGGCTGCCAAGAAGACCGCCAAGCGCGCCGTCAAGAAGGCCGCCGGCAAGAAGGTCGCCAAGAAGGCCGTGAAGAAGACCGCCAAGAAGGCCGTCAAGAAGGCTGCTGCGAAGAAGGTCGCCAAGAAGAAGCCGGCCGCTCGCAAGAAGAAGGCCGCTCCGGTCGCGCTGCCGGCCACCCCGGCGCCGCTGATCTGATTGATCCGTCCCGATAAGCCGTAAATCAAACTCCTTCCCCGGCGCCCAGCGGGGAGGGAGTTTTTTTATGCCCGCGACGGGATCGCCCGAGGCTTGGGGCGCGGGCTCGACCGGCTCGAACCAGTCGGCGGCGATGCCGCAGCGGAAGGCCTGGACACTGAGGTAGGCGAAGGGACTATCCGCCGCGGCGCCATGCCAGTGGCGTTCGCCGGGCGCGAACCACAAGGTGTCCCGGCGCGGACTTCGAAGATGTCGCCGCCTTCGCGCTGGGCCCGGCCGACGCCGTCCAGGCCATGCAGCACCTGCCCGGGCGGATGGCTGTGCCCGTGCGAGATCACGCCCGGCTTCAGCCACGCGTGCATCGTCGACAGCTCGCCGTCGACGCTTCCCGACAGCAGCCGCTGGACCAGGAAGCGCGCCGTGGTCCACCGTTCCCAACGCTGGATGCCATCGCCGGCGTGCAGGACCGTCATGCGCGGCGGATATCCGCTGGCTGCATCGGCGCGCGCGTTCATCGGATCCCGCCCGCGTCGTTCGCCGCGGCCGAGAGACCGCCGGCGAACGACCAGTCCTCGAAAGTCGCGTTGGCGATCACCACCATCACGTCCTCGGGTCGGATGCCCGGTGCCACGGCCAGGCGTTCGACCAGGCCGCGGAAGAACCGTCGCGTCACTTCCGGCGAACGCGTGCGGCCGGTGCTGACGTGGAACAGCACGAAGTCGTCCGAGCGGGGCCCGCCGCGGTAGTGGCGATCGAAGACCAGCTCGCCGGGCGCGTGCTGGTGGATCACCGCGAAGCGGTCGGTCGGCGGCACTTCGAAGCAATCGACGAGCGCCCGGTCGAGGCTGTCGGTGATGGCGGCGAGGTAGTCGGCCGGCTTGCCGGCGAGCAGGGAGATGCGGGTGAAAGGCATGGTGGACTCCACGTGGGATGCGTTGACATCCGCCAGCATGGAACGCGACGATGATTCTGAAAATCAGATTATCGGGAAGCCACACTTCCGGATTCCGGGACGATCGCATGCGACTGACGAACCTCGACATGGACGCGCTGCGCACGTTCGTGACCGGCATGGACCTGGGCTCTTTCGCACGCGCGGCCGAACGGCTCGGCCGCTCGACCTCGGCGATCAGTGCGCAGCTCAGGAAGCTGGAAGACCAGACCGGCGCGCCGTTGCTGCGCAGGTCGGGACGCGGATTGGTGCTGACCGATGCCGGCGAAGCGCTGATGTCCTATGCGCGCAGGCTGCTGGCGCTCAATGACGAGGCGGTCGGCGCGGTGCGCGGGCCCGAACTGGAAGGCTGGGTGCGACTGGGCCTGCAGGAGGATTTCGGCGAGACGATCCTGCCGCAGGTGCTGGGGCGATTCGCGCGCGCACATCCGAAGGTGCGCATCGAAGGACGCGTCGCCCGCAACCACGAACTGAAGGCGCGCCTGGCCGCCGGCCAGCTGGACCTGGCGCTGGCGTGGGACGACGGCACCACTGCGGAGGTTGCCGAGCCGATCGCCGCGCTGCCGCTGCGCTGGTTCGCCACCGCCGACGGCGAGGCATTCCGGCATGCGGCGATCGAGGGGCCGGTGCCGCTGGTGGTGCTGGAAGCGCCCTGCCTGCTGCGCACGCTGGCCTGCGAGCAGCTCGAGCGCGAGGGGATTTCCTGGCGACTGGCGTTCGTGAGCCAGAGCCTGGGCGGCCTGTGGGCGGCGACGTCGGCCGGCCTGGGCGTGTCGGTGCGCACCAGCTTCGGCGCGCCGGCGTCGGTGCGGGCGCTGGATGCGGCTGCCGCCGGCTTGCCCGCACTGCCGGCGCTGGGGCTTTCGCTGCTGCGCGCGGGGCAGGACATCGGTCCTACCGGCGAGCACCTGGCGACGATCATGGGCGAAGCGCTGCGCGAGGCACTGCCGGCGGAGTGGTTGCTGGCCTAGCCGGTCGCGATCACCGGAAATGGAAAGGCGGCCAATGGCCGCCCTCCATCGTGCCGCAACCGGGACGATGCCTTACCGCGGCGAGGCGACGGCCTTGCCGGTCGATGCACCGCGGCGCGGGGTCGGGGCGTCCTGCTTCTCGGCCAGCATGTTGTCGTTGCCGAAGTCGCTGTCCACGTCGATGTCCAGCCAGCGCTGCGCCGGCAGGCCCATGGCGCGGTCGAGGATGGTCGGCAGCAGGCCCGAAGGCAGGCCGCTCTCGCTGTTCCACAGGATCGCCACGCCCAGGTCGCGCTCGGGCACCAGCGCTACCAGGCCGCGATAGCCCTGCACCGCGCCGGCATGGAAGACGACCTGGTGGCCGGAATAATCGAACACGCGCCAGCCGAGCGCGTAGCTGGCCGAATCCACGCGCTGGTGGCGCCACCCCGAGCGCATTTCGCCCGGGGTGGAGATCAGCGGTGCGTGCAGGGTGGCCAGCAGCGGCGCCGGCAGCACGTCGGGACGATGGCCGGTGTGGGCCAGCAGCCACTGCGCCATGTCGCTGGCGCTGGCGTTGACGCCGGCCGCCGGTGCCAGGCGGTAATAGGTCGGCTTCGGCGTCAGCGCGACCCAGCCGTTGCGGCTGCGCACGTGCGGGCGCGCCCAGCTCGGGCTGGCCTGGATGCCCGCCAGGCCCATGCTGGCGTCGTTCATGCCCAGCGGCTTGAAGATGCGCTTCTCCACCGACTGCTCGTAGAAGCTGCCCGAGGCGGCGAAGACCACGTCGCCGACCAGGCTGAAGGCGACGTTCTGGTAGGCGTAGCAAGCGCCCGGCGCGCAGCGCAGCGGGGCATAGGCCAGCTTGTGGCTCAGCGTGTAGTAGTCGTCGTTGGATTCGACGTCGCGGTCGTAGGCATTGCGGGTCAGGCCGACGCGATGGCTGAGGACGTCGGCCACGGTGAGCTGGCGGGTGGCCACCGGGTCGCTGAGCTGGAAGCCGGGCACGAAGTCGACCACCTTGCTGTCCCAGCGCAGGGTGCCGTCGTTGACCAGCAGGCCGGCCATGGTGCCGGCGAAGGCCTTGGACAGTGACGCCAGGCGGAACACGGTGTGCGCGTCGATCGGCTGCGGATGGTTGACGTCGGTGACGCCGAAGCCGCGCGCGGTAATCACGCGGCCACCCTGGACGATCGCAAGCGCCATGCCCGGCACGCGCTCGCCATAGGTGAGCTGCTCGGCCATCGACTCGAAGACCGCCGGGTCGAAGCCTTCCGGCAGCGGCTGCACGTTCGCCTGGGTGGGCCGGTAGGCGACCGGCTGGGTCGGCGACGGCTGCGCGGTGTTGAACGCCTGCAGGACCTGCGCCGGCGGGGCGGGGGTCTGGGCGGTGGAAGACAATGCGAAGGGCATCAATACCCCGAGCAACCCCGATGCCACCGGCCGAAGACGCCGGCGCCTGCTCATGTCTTTCATTGGTTTTGTGCCGTCTGTGGACCTGCCTTGGGGGATTCTAGCGCCGCTTTTCGCAAGAGCACAAACCGCAGCAGGATGAATGGGCATCTTGTTGATCCTGCTGGGGTTCTTCACGGGGAAGGCAACCGGTTCAGGCATCGGCCGCAATCAGGTCGGCGGCCCTTTCGGCCATCATGATCACCGGCGCGTTGGTGTTGCCGCCGGGCAGGGCCGGCATCGCCGAAGCGTCGACCACGCGCAGTGCGTCGATGCCGCGCACCCGCAGTGCCGGGTCGAGCACGGCGAGCGGGTCGCCGGTCGCGCCCATCCGGCAGGTGCCGGCCGGGTGGTAGATGGTTTCGGCCTTGGCGCGCACGAATCCGGCCAGGCCGGCATCGTCCAGGTCGGTGCGTGCGGGGAAGATCGGCGCACCGCGCCAGCGGTCGAAGGCCGGCTGCGCCAGCAGCCGGCGCGAGAGCTTGGCGCACTCCACCATCATGCGCAGGTCCAGGCCCTCGGCGTCGGACAGGTAGGCCGGGTCGATCATCGGCGTGCTGAGCGGGTTGGCGTCGCGCAGGCGGATCGTGCCGCGGCTGCGCGGGCGCAGGAAGCAGGCGTGCAGCGTGTAGCCGTCGCCCGGCAGGCGATGGCGGCCGTGGTCGTCCAGCATCGCCGGGACGAAGTGCAGCTGGATGTCGGGGCGCCCGTCGCTGGCCAGCGGCGAGCGCACGAAGCCGCCGGCCTCGGCGATGTTGCTGGTGCCGGCGCCCTGGTGGCCGCGCAGGAAGTAGTGGAAGGCGATCGCCAGCTCGCTGCTGCGGTCGTAGCTCATGCCGGGCACGGTGTGGAACAGCGTGCAGATATCCAGGTGGTCCTGCAGGTTGGCGCCCACGCCGGGCAGGTCGGCGTGTACCGGCAGGCCGAGTGCGCGCAGATGGTCGGCCGGGCCGATGCCGGAGAGCATCAGCAGTTGCGGCGAATTCACCGCGCCGGCGCACAGCAGGACCTCGCGTCCGGCCCGCGCGACCCGAGCCACTCCGCGGTGGCCATAGCGCACACCAGTCGCGCGACCGCCATCGATTTCCACGCCCTGCACGTGCACGCCGGTCAGCACGTGCAGGTTGGGGCGTGCGCGGACCGGGTGCAGGTAGGCGGTGGCTGACGAGCAGCGCGCACCCGCCTTCTGGGTGACCTGGTAGAAGCCGACGCCGGCCTGGGTCGGCCCGTTGAAGTCCGGGTTGGAAGGCAGGCCAGCCTGCACGCCGGCAGTGATGAAGGCTTCCGACAACGCATTGCGATGGCGCAGGTCGCTGACATGCAGCGGACCGTCGCCGCCGTGCAGCTCATCGGCACCGTGCTGGTTGCATTCGCTGCGGCGGAAGTACGGCAGCACGCCGGCCCAGTCCCAGCCCTCGGCGCCGGCACGCGCCCAGTCGTCGTAGTCGCCGGGGGCGCCGCGCACGTAGCACATGGCGTTGATCGAACTCGACCCGCCCAGCACCTTGCCGCGCGGCCACCACAGCCGGCGGCCATCGAGACGGGCCTGCGGCTCGGTGTCGTAGTTCCAGTTGACCGCGCGCTGGTTGACCAGGCGGGCCAGGCCGGCCGGCATGTGGATCAGCGGATGGCGGTCGCGTGGCCCGGCCTCCAGCAGCAGCACGCGGCAGGCCGGGTCGGCGCTGAGCCGGTTGGCCAGCACGCAGCCGGCCGAGCCCGCGCCGACGATGATGTAGTCGTACACGCCATCCCTCCCCGGAAGCGGCAGGCATCGAGGATAGGCAGTGGGCCGCGGCGCGGCAACGCGCTGTCGCACCGGCGGCGCTGGCGGCGCGCCGGGGCATGGGCTAACTTGCGCGCTTTCTCCTCCCCCGGAGCCTGACCATGTTCCTCCCCTGCCCGGGCACGCCTGCGTGCCGGAGTCGTCCGTGAGCGCGCCGTCGCCCATCGGTTCGCCCGGCGCGCTCGGCCGCTTCCACGCGGCCCTGCGCGGCTCGCCGCAGCTGTGGTGGTCTTTCCTGTATTTCTTCTGCCTGCTCAGCGGTTATTACGTGCTGCGCCCGGTGCGCGAGGCGATGAGCGCCTCGGCCGACGTCCAGGCGGTGTTCCCGCAGGCGATGATCGATTTCTTCGCGGCCCGCGGGATGCCGCTGAAAGATTTCACCCTGCAGGTTCTGTTCACCCTTACCTTCCTGATCATGCTGGCGGCGCAGCCGCTGTACGGCGCCCTGGTGAGCCGCTACCCGCGCCGGGTGTTCCTGCCGGTGGTGTACGGCTTCTTCATCGCCAGCCTGCTCGGGTTCTACGTGCTGTTCGACAGCGGCGTGCCGGGCCGCGGCATGGCATTCTTCCTCTGGGTCACCGTGTTCAACCTGTTCGCGGTGGCGGTGTTCTGGAGCTTCATGGCCGATGTCTTCAGCAATGCCGAGGCCAAGGCGTACTACGGCTACATCGGCGCCGCCGGCACGGTCGGCGCCTTTCTCGGCCCGATCCTGACCCGCGTGCTGGTCGAGCGCATCGGCATCGCCAACCTGATGCTGGTCTCGGCCGGCTTCCTGTGCGCGTGCATGGTCTGCCTGCTGCGGCTGCGGCTATGGGCGGTGCAGCGCGAACGCGAGCAGCGCCTGGCCAGCGGCGAGGTGCCGATGGGCGGCGGCGTGCTGGCCGGCCTGCAGCTGATCGCGCGCGAGCCGCTGCTGCGCTGGCTGGCGGTGATGACGGTGTTCGGCGTGGGCGTGGGCACCTTGCTCTACAACGAGCAGGCCGCGATCGTGCGCCGGCTGTTCACCGATCCGGCCGCCAGCACCGCGTACTACGCGGGCATCGACCTGGCGGTGAACGCCCTGACCCTGCTGGTCCAGGTGTGCTTCACCCGCCTGCTGCTGTCGCGCTACGGCATCGCCCCGGCGCTGCTGGTCCCGGGCATCGCGGTCATCATCGGCTACTCGATCCTGGCGGCCTCGCCGCTGCCGATGATGGTGGCGATCGTGCAGGTGGTGACCCGCGCCGGCGAGTTCTCGCTGGCCAAGCCGGCCCGCGAGACGATCTACACCCGGGTCGGCCGCGAATGGCGCTACAAGGCCGGTGCGGCGATCGATACGGTGATCTACCGCGGCGGCGACCTCACCTTTGCCTGGGTGCACAAGGGGCTGTCGGTGTTCGGCTCGCACGTGCTGTTCGGCGGCGGCGTGCTGGTGGCCTGCGCGATGACCTTCGGTGCCTGGCGCGTCCTGCGCGAGGCCGACAAGCTGCCGTCCGGGCGCGGTGATGCGAAGATGGCCGCCGACGCATGAACACGGAGCGCCGCCGATGATGCTTACCCGCACCCTGGTCACCCTGGTGGCACTGCTGCACCTGTACTTCCTGGTGTTGGAGATGTTCCTGTGGACCCGCCCGCTGGGCCTGAAGGTATTCCGCAACACGCCCGAGAAGGCCGCCACCACCCGCGTGCTGGCGGCCAACCAGGGCCTGTACAACGGCTTCCTCGCCGCCGGCCTGTTCTGGGGCCTGCTGGCCTCGCGCGGCGACGTGCTGGTGTTCTTCCTGGCCTGCGTGGTCATCGCCGGCACCTACGGCGCCTGGAGCGTGAGCCGGCGGATCTTCTGGATCCAGGCCCTGCCGGCGCTGCTGGCGCTGGGCGCGCTGTTCGCGCGGCTGTGAGTGCAGCCGCGCGGGCTCAGGCCCGGCGCGGCGACACCCACATCGCGATGCGGGCGTGGAAGACCTGCTCGCCGGCGTCATTGCGCACGGCCACGTCCACCGGCAGCTCGTAGGGCTCGCTTGCTTCGCGCAGCGGCACCGCCGGGGTGGCGGTAGCGTGCAGGGTGCCGCTGGCCTTGCGCTGGTACTCGACGGTCATGCCCTTGGGAATCCAGCGCATCGAGGCCGGCAGGCTGGCATCGACCATCACTCCGCCGACCAGCTCGGCCAGGTTGCACAGCGCGATCGCGTGCACGGTGCCGATGTGGTTGTGCACGCGCCGGCGGTCGGCGATGCGGGCCTCGCACAGGCCCGGCTCGAGCCGGGTGATGCGCGGGGCGATGGTGGCGAAGTAGGGCGCCTTGAAGCAGATCGCCCGCGAGAACAGCCAGTGGCCGGCCGGCCAGCGGGTGATGCGTTGGTACAGCCTCAGCAGTGAAGTCATCGCGCTTCCTCCGGATGCGAAGACGGCGGGCCAGGCCCGCCGTCTCGCTGTGCTTGTGGACTTGGCTCAGGCCGCTTCGCGCGAGCGCCCGCCATGCAGCTGCTCGTGGTAGCTGGCCGCGCGCAGGTCCTCGGTGTCGAAATCGTCCACCGTGATGGTGTCCATGGTGATCTCGCGCAGCTCTTCGAGCAGCTTGCGCTCCTCGGCGCTGATCACGCCCTCGGCCACCGCCTCGTCGAGCTGGGCGCTGAACTCCAGCGCCTCGATGCCCTTGGTCTTGAGCGCCTTGAGGAACTTGCGCTCGACCGGCTCGGCCATCACCGCCTTGGCCAGGTAGCTGGCGATGCGCCCGCCGGGGTTGTTCTCGCATGGGGTCAGGAACACGCCGCGGGCCAGGCCGTCGCGGGCTTCGTTGGGCGCCATCAGCAGCGCGGCAACGCGGCGTGACAGGCGGTCACCCGGCGCCTCGGCACGACGGCCGAGCGGGAAGATCAGCGCCCACATCAGCCAGCCGACCGGACGGATCGGGAAGTTGCGCAGGGCCGCCGACAGCGCGGTCTCGATCTTGTGCACGCTGTCATGGAAGGCCCAGGCCAGCAGCGGCTGGTCTGCCTGCGGCGCGCCCTCGTCGTGGTAGCGCTTGAGCATCGCGCTGGTCATGTAGATGTGGCTCAGCACGTCGCCCAGGCGGCCGGACAGCGATTCCTTGAACTTGAGCTTGCCGCCGAGCATCAGCATCGACACGTCGGCCATCAGCGCCAGGTTGGCCGAGTAGCGGTCCAGCTTGCGGAAGTAGCGACGGGTGTAATCGTCGCCCGGGGCGGCGCCGATGCGCGCGCCGGTCAGGCCGAACCAGAACGAACGCACCGCGTTGGAGATGCCGAAGCGGATGTGGCCGAACAGGCTCTCGTCGAACTCCTCCATGCCGCGGGCGGTATCCGGATCCTGGGCGGCCTTCATTTCCTTCATCACCCACGGATGGCACAGGATCGCGCCCTGGCCGAAGATCAGCAGGCTGCGGGTCATGATGTTGGCGCCTTCGACGGTGATGCCGATCGGCGCCGCCTGCCAGGCGCGGCCGGCGAAGTTGCGCGGCCCCAGGATGATGCCCTTGCCGCCGACCACGTCCATGACGTCGCTGATCACTTCGCGGCCCATCGTGGTGCAGTGATACTTGGCGATCGCCGAGGGCACCGACGGCACGTCGCCACGGTCGACCGCCGCGGCGGTGGCCTGCGACAGCGCGCTGATCGCGTAGGCCTTGCCGCCGATGCGCGCCAGCGCCTCTTCCACGCCCTCGAAGCGGCCGACCGACAGGCCGAACTGCTTGCGGATGCGCGCATAGGCACCGGTGACGACCGCGCCGAACTTGGCGCCGCCGCTGGCGGTGGAGGGCAGGGTGATCGAACGGCCGACGGCCAGGCACTCGTTGAGCATGTTCCAGCCCTTGCCGACCATGTCCACGCCGCCGATCAGCTGGCTCAGCGGAATGAATACCTCGTGGCCGTGGATCGGGCCGTTCTGGAACGGCGAGTTGAGCGGGAAGTGGCGGCGGCCGATCTCCACGCCCTCGGTCTCGCGCGGCAGCAGCGCCAGGGTGATGCCGATGTCCTTGGTGTCGCCGATCAGGCCTTCCGGGTCGTACATGCGGAAGGCAAGACCAATGATCGTGGCCACTGGCGCCAGGGTGATGTAGCGCTTGTCGAAGGTCAGCTTGACGCCGAGCACGTTGGCGCCGTTCCACTCGCCCTTGCAGACGATGCCGTAGTCCGGGATGGAGGTCGCATCCGAGCCGGCGAACGGACCGGTCAGGCCGAAGCACGGCACTTCCAGGCCCTGGGCCAGGCGCGGCAGGTAGTAGTCCTTCTGCTCCTGGGTGCCGTAATGGACCAGCAGCTCACCGGGGCCGAGCGAATTCGGCACGCCCACGGTGGAGCTGACCACGCTGGAGACCGAGGCCAGCTTCTGGATCACCTTGTGGTGCGCCAGCGCGCTGAAGCCCAGGCCGCCGAACTGCTTGGGGATGATCATGCCGAAGAACTTGTGCTTCTTGACGAATTCCCACAGCTCCGGCGGCAGGTCGGCGTGGACGTGGGTGATCTCCCAGTCGTTGATCATCGTGCACAGTTCTTCCACCGGCCCGTCGAGGAAGGCCTGCTCCTCGGCCGTGAGCTGCGGCTTGGGATAGTCGAGCAGCTTCTGCCAGTCCGGATCGCCGGTGAACAGCTCGCCCTCGAAGCCGACCGAGCCGGTCTCCAGGGCAATGCGCTCGGTCTGCGACAGCGGCGGCAGCACCTTGCGGAAGAACTTCATCAGCGGCGCGGTCAGCAGCGGCTTGCGGACGAAGGGCAGCAGCACCGGCACGGCGACCAGCAGCACCAGCACCGCGGCCACGATGGTGGCGGCGTGGCTGGCGCCGAGCAGCCAGCCGGCGACCAGCAGCGTGGCGCTGATCGCCACCCAGGCCGCCAGCCGCATGCGGTGGTAGGCGGCGAAACCGGCCGCCAGCAGGATGAGAAGGAAGGGCGCGACGATGCTCATGGTCTTGCTCCAGTGACGAACTCGATGGATTGCTCAGCGGGGGAGGACGCCGCGCTGGCCGGAGCCGCGGGCAGAGCGTCCAGATAGTGCAGCACAGCGGCGGTAAATGCGCTGTTTTCGTCGCCGGCGACCATGTGCGTGGCCTCCGGCAGGCGGATATGCGTGGCGTGGGGCACCAGGGCGAGGAATTCGGCGATGGTCTGCGGCGTCACCAGGTCGCTGCGGCCGCCGCTGACCAGCAGCACCGGACAACGCACCTGCGCGGCGGCCTGCATCAGCACCCGCTGCTGTTCGCCGGCATCGCCACCGGCCAGTTCCTCGACCAGGCGCGGATCCCAGTGCCAGTACCAGCGACCGTCGGCGCCGGGTTGCAGCAGCCTGCGCAGTCCCTCGCCGGACTTGCGCGGCCGGTGCGGCAGGTAGCCGGCGATTGCGTCGGCCGCGGCCTCCAGCGATTCGAAGCCGTGCGGATGGGCGGTCATGAAGCGCAGGATGCGTTCGACTCCGGCGGTCTCCCAGCGCGGCGTGATGTCGACCAGCACCATGGCGCGGAACAGGCCAGGCCAGCGCGACTCGGCAAGCAGGCCGAACAGGCCGCCCATCGAAGCGGCGACCAGCACCGGCGGGGGCGACATCTCGCCGGCGATGACGATCAGGTCATCGGCGAAGCGCTGGCCGTCATAACGCTGGTCGGCAGGGTTCCAGGCCGATTCGCCATGGCCGCGCGCGTCATAGGACAGCGCGCTGTAACCGGCGGCGGCGAGGGCCTGGGCGGTGCTGTCCCAGGCGCTGCGGGTCTGGCCGAAGCCATGCGCGAGCAGGACCTGGCCCTTGTCGCCGCTGCACACCAGCGAGGCCGCGATCAGGTTGCCATCGGCACCGACCAGCTGTGCGGCCGGCGGGGCGGACGGGAATGTCGGCAGATTGACCATACCTAATGGTATGGTTGGCCCTCCGGGCCTGTCAATACTGACTCGTATGGAGGCGCTAGCCCAAGCGTGGCGCGGCTTGGCGCCCGTTTCGGGGGCGCCGCGTACTGCAACCGACTCCGCCGTATGGTTAAATCCACGAATGACTGAAGACAACGACACCCAGAACCCCTCGGGACGCGCCCCGGCCAGCCGCAACAACCGCCTCAGCGCCGAGGACTGGGCCCAGGCCGCCCTGGACCTGATCGCCGAGCAGGGCGTGGGCGCGGTCGCGGTCGAGCCGCTGGCACGCCGGTTGGGCGTGACCAAGGGCAGCTTCTACTGGCACTTCCCCTCGCGCGATGCCCTGCTGCAGGCGGCGCTGGAGCGCTGGGAGCTGTTCGAGCAGGAGCAGGTCTTCGGCAGCCTGGAAGACGTCGCCGACCCGGGCGAGCGCCTGCGCGCGCTGTTCCAGCTGGTCGCCCACGAGGTCAAGCCGCACGTCATCTACAGCGAGCTCCTCAAGGCCCTGGACCATCCGTCGGTACGGCCGGTCATCGACCGCGTCTCACAGCGACGCATGGACTATCTGGTGGCCTCGTTCCGCCAGGCCGGCCTGAGCCGGACCGACGCGCAGCACCGGGCGAGGCTGGCCTACGCGGCCTACGTGGGCTTCCTGCAGCTGTCGCTGCAGCTGCAGCAGCCCAAGCAGGCGCGCGAGGACTTCGAGGCCTACGTCGAGCACGTGATCGCGACGCTGATCCCGGGCTGATTGCCGGCCGGCACGCACCATCTGCCCTGATGCCCGCGCCCCATCCGCGCGCGGGGTTGTCACGCCCGCGCATCGAGAACCCGCTGGCGGCGACGGGTCGGAATCGGCGAAGCGCCAAAAAACTACGGCCCCTTTCGGGGCCGTAGTCGTGTCCATGCAACTGATCGGATCGATCAGAAGCGCTGACGGTACTGCATGTAGTAGAAACGGCCCGGCAGGTCGTACTGCGGATCGAACATGTTGTACGACACGCTGTAGGAGACCGGCGGATCGCGGTCGAACGCATTGTTCACGCCCAGCGTGACGGTGGCATTCCACGGCACGTTGTAACGGAACTGCAGGTCGTTGTACGCGGTGGCGCCCATGTGGTTGCGCGGCTCGGCACCGTTGGCGGTGACGCGGTTCGGATCCGAGCAGTAAGCCTGGGCCAGATCGTCGTCCAGCGGGCACTGCTCGGTCAGGCCGGACATGTAGCGCACGCCCCAGGTCGCACCGAAGTCACCCAGCGTCCAGTCCAGGTACAGGTTGGCACGAACGCGCCAGTACGGATCCTGGTTCAGGTAGGAGCCCTGCAGCAGTTCCGGATCCGATTCCGGGGTCGCCTTGGTTTCCCACTTCGACAGGTAGGTACCGTCGAAACGCACCGCGAACTGGCCAATCGAGGTTTCCGGCAGGCGGTAGCTGGCGGCCAGATCCCAGCCCTGGACCTTGTACGAGGCCAGGTTCATCAGCTGCTGGCGGACGTTGGTGATGTAGTACGCCTGGTCCGGGTAGTTCGGATCGCGGGTGATCAGCGGGCAGTACACCGCCGCTTCTGCATCGTTACCGGCGTAGCACTTGTCCAGGATGAACTGGGCGTCCGGACGACGGATCGCGTCCTCGATCTCGATCTGCCACCAGTCCAGGCTGATGTTCAGGCCGGTCACGAAGCTCGGGCTGTACACCAGGCCCAGCGTCTTGCTGGTCGAGGTTTCCGGACGCAGGTTCTCGTTCGAGGCCCAGGTCCACGGCTCGAGGGTCTGCTTGTTGACGCCGCCCGCACCCGGCTGGGTGAAGTTGGCCGGAACACCTGCGGCGTTGCAGCGCTGCACCACGGTCGGGTTGCTGCGCTGGTTGGCGCAGGGATCGGCGTAGGTTTCGTAGGAATCGGCATCACCGGCGAACAGGTTGCTGATGCTCGGCGCGCGGAAGCCGTCGGCGTAGTTGCCGCGGACCATCAGGTCCTCGATCGGCTTCCAGCGGAAACCAAACTTGTTGTTGGTGGTGTTGCCGAAGTTGCTGTACTTCGAGTAGCGCGAGGCCACGCTGAAGTCCAGCAGCTGCGCACCCGGCAGGCCGGACAGCACCGGGATCGAGAACTCGACGAAGAACTCGTCCAGGTCGTACGAGCCGGCGGTCGGCTTGGCGCCGTTGCCGGTGCTCAGGCCAGCGGCGATGAAGGCGTCCGGATCGAACTGGCCGCTTTCCTTGCGGTATTCATAACCAGCAGCGAAGGCCAGCGGGCCGGCCGGCAGGTTGACGATCTCGCCGGAGATGTTGGCGGTGTAGCCCTTCGACTCGACCGACGAGGAGTCGTGCGCGGTGAAGGACGAGTAGGCCAGCGCTTCCGGGGTGATCGAGCCGATGCCGCCCAGCGGGTTGATCGGCACGCAGCCCGGGATCACGTCGCCGCCGGCGGCGGTGACGCACACCGGCACGCCATTGCGGATTTCCGACGGGCCGTAGGCCTGGTCGAGGTTGGCGACGTTGAACAGGCCGTAGGTCAGGTCGTTCTCGTCCGACTTGTCGTAGCGGTATCCGACGTCCCAGTCGAAGTGGCGATCGGCGAACTCGAAGAAGCCTTCGAAGCCACCGTAGAAGTGCCAGTTCTTGACGTTCTGGTTGAACGAACGGCCGCCGGTCTCGATGAAGCGACGGTTGACGCTGGTCAGGTCGACGCCGTACGGGTTGTAGATGCTGTCGGCATCCAGCGTCATGCCGGTCACCGGCATGGCGGCCAGCAGCTGCTCGGACTTGCGCTCGTTGTACAGGGCTTCGGTACGGAAGGTCACGTTGTCGGTGACGTTGTAGGTGCCCTGGGCGAACAGCGAAGTACGCTCGTTCGGGGTCAGCAGGTAGTTGTCCGGCGAGGTGTTGTAGCCGTGCACGTTGGCGACGTACGGGGTCTCGACGCCGTCGATGATCACGTAACGCTTGCCGTTGCGGATGTACGAGCCCGGGAAGCCGGTGCCGCTCTGGCCGCTGAAGAACGGCGGGCCGCCGGCGGAGATGTGGCGGTCGCCCGCCATCACTTCGCGCTCGTTGACGTACGAGGCGCCGATCATCAGCGTCGCGCGGTCGGTGGTGGTGCCCAGGGTGAAGTCATAGGCTTCACGGTCACCGTCGCCCTGGCTGTACTGGCCGAAGTACGCGTTGGCTTCGGCGCCTTCGAAGTTCTGCTTGGTGATGATGTTCACCACGCCGGCGATCGCGTCCGAACCGTACAGGGTCGAAGCGCCGTCCTTCAGGACGTCGATGCGCTCGACCATCGACACCGGGATGGTGTTCAGGTCGACGCTGCCGTCCAGGCCGGTGGTCCAGCGGCGGCCATTGACCAGCACCAGGGTGCGCTGGCTGCCGAGGTTGCGCAGGCTGATGCCCGACGAACCGTCACCACCGTTGTTGAAGGTGCGGTTCAGCGCGGCGCCGCTGGCGCTGATGCGCTGCAGGACGTCGGCGACCGAGGTCACGCCCTGCTTGTCGATGTCCTGGCGCGAGAGCGTCAGAACCGGCTGCGACGTTTCGACGTCCGCGCTCTTGATGCGCGAACCGGTGACCTCGATGCGATCCAGGTTGGTGGGGTTGCCCGACGCATCCTGCGCGAAGGCGGGAGCAGCAGTGCTGCCGGCGCCGACGACAAGCGCGAGCACAACTGCATCACGCAGTTTGTTGGACTTGCAATTCATTAGCTCTCTCTCCAAGTGTGATCTTGGTCTTGCCAAGGGTTTGGCCAGCGGGGCTTCGAAAAGCGAAACCAAAACCAACCGGCTTGACCCGATGGTAGCCGCGATCTGGAGAGAATTAAAGTACCGTTAACGAATCGGAATCAGCGCGTGAACCCGGCTTCCCCGGCTTGGTGCGACGTGCACTCAGGTGGTGCTCCGGACGACAGCAGAACGCCCGCTCAGAGGCGGGCGTTTCAGGGTGAAAAGTCTTTTGGATCAGCTTGTTACAGATCCTGCTCGTACCGTACGTACGGAACCGTACCGTCGCTGTTGCTGTCATTGTTCGGCGCGAACGGATTCTTGCCCCGTGTGACGATGTTCTCAGCGCCGACCGTCAGCTGGCCGCTCCAAGGGGTCTTCCAGGTGATGCCCAGGCCCAGGCCCTGCCATTTTTCCGGTTGCCCCGGCACGTCGACCACGCGGCCGATGATGTTGGCGCTGAAGGCGCCGTAGCCGCCGCCGACGGAGAGGGTCTTGCTGTCCCATTCGCCTGCCAGGCTGGGCGCGGCATCGGCCAGCGGCACCAGCTTGGCCTTGGCGAAGGTACCGCCGATGGACACGAAGCCTTCGCGGCCGATGTCCTTCTGGCCGAACACGGTCAGGTCATTCTGGTCGACGTGCGCGGCCGGCGAGCGGCCATTGCCGGTCAGCCAGGCGGGCAGGTTGTCGCGGCCGGTGCCGGCGGTCAGGCCCAGGCGCGTGCCGCCGCGGTTGAAGCCCACCGTGCCGGAGACATGCCGGCTGCCGTTGTCGTCCTCGTCGTCGCCCAGCGTGGCCAGCATGCAGTGGCTGGCCAGGCCGGCGATGCTGGTGCCGCGGCTGCTGTTGCACAGCAGGCCCAGCGAGTCGCCGGAGGACAGCCCGAAGGCGGCATCCAGGGAGTTGCGGCCGAAGTGCCAGCGGGCGCCGGCCTTCTGCTCTCCGGTCGGCTCCAGGTAGAGCAGGGCCTCGACCTTGCCGCTGCCCTGGTTCCATACCGGAATCACCGTGCCGCTATCCGCCTTGCCCGGCAGGGCCTGGGCGTGCGCGCCCGTGGCCGCGGCAATCGCGGTCAGCAGGGCAAGCGTGAGGCGAGCGAAGGTGCGCATGTCCGTCAGACCTGAGGGCAAACGTTAAGTTCCCGGAAAGCCGGGCGGACGATGCTAGGCGGTTTATGATTCTTTAACAAGTCTCCGTCCTCCCCAGAACGCAGGCCTGCTGTGACGGCTATCACTGAAGCCGTTCGGGCGCCGGCGGCCCAGCCGGCACCTCGCTGAACAATACGCCGAATTCGGTCAAAGGGAAGTGATATTCACGCCCGCAGAACTCGCAGCGCACGTCCACCGCGCCGGTGGCTTCGGCCGCCGCACGGGCTTCATCCTCGCCCAGCGAGCGCAGCATGGCGGCAACGCGTTCGTGCGAGCAGGAGCAGGCGAAGGACAGGTCCTTGCCGCCGACCAGTTCGGGGTTCTCCTCATGGAACAGCCGGTGCAGCAGGGTGGCCGCTTCCACGCTCAGCAGTTCCGGCGCCGCCAGGGTGTCGAACAGCGCGCCGGCGCGATGCCAGCCGTCCTCGTCGCCGCTGTCGCCGGGCAGCTTCTGCAGCAGCAGGCCGGCGGCGCGGTCTCCGTCGGCGGCCAGCAGCAGGCGGGTCGGCAGCTGCTCGGACTGGCGGAAGTAGTCCTCGAAGGCCTCTTCCAGGGTCGGCGCATGCAGGGCGACCAGGCTCTGGTAGCGCTGGGGTTCGCGCGGGTCCAGGCCGGGATTCTCGATGGTGATCGCCAGGAAGGTCTGCTCGCCAAGCTCGCGCAGGTCGGCCGGCGCATCGCCGCCTTCCTCGCCGAGCTGGACGATGCCGCGCAGCGTGCCGGCCGCGGTGCATTCGGCGAACAGCGTGCGCATGGCGCCATCGCCGCGCAGCTGGACGGACAGGCGACCATCGATCTTGGTGTGCCCGGTGAACAGGGCGGCAGCCACGCAGGCTTCACCGAGCAGGCGGCGCGCGCGTGGCGGGTAATCGGCGCGGTTGCCGATCTCCTGCCAGGCCGGGCCGAGCTGGACGTGCACGCCGCGCACGCCGGCGGCCGGAAGCAGGAAGCGGGTGAGGTGGTCGGGGGCGGTCATCGGTGGGCGGTCACTGGCAAGGGGGACGTAGGCGTCGCGTTGCCGGATAATGCGGCAAGCGACCAGGGGCAGGGGAATGCAGTGACAGTGGGGGCTGAATCGGACCATCTCAAGGCGCGGCAGCCGCGCTGGCGCCGCTGGCGCAACTGGCTGCTGGCGCTGCCGCTGCTGTTCGCCGCCGCCAGCGTGCTCCAGGTGCTGGTCCTGCGCTTCGTCGATCCGCCGTTCACCACCACGATGGCCCTGCGCCATGTCGAGGCCTGGACCGAAGGCGACTGGGGCTTCCGGCTGCATTACCAGTGGCGCGACCTGGACCAGATGGCGCCCAGCGTGCCGATCTCGCTGGTCGCCGCCGAGGACCAGCGCTTCCCGCTGCACAGCGGCTTCGACCTGCAGGCGATCGAGAAGGCGCGCGACCACAACGCACGCGGCGGCCGCCTGCGCGGCGCCAGCACGATCAGCCAGCAGGTGGCCAAGAACCTGTTCCTGTGGCAGGGCCGCAGCTGGGTGCGCAAGGGGCTGGAGGCCTGGTACACGGTGCTGATCGAGCTGTTCTGGCCCAAGCAGCGGATCATCGAGGTCTACGCCAACATCGCCGAGTTCGGCGACGGCGTGTACGGGGTGCAGGCGGCTGCGCGGCAGTTCTGGGGCAAGGATGCGTCGCGGCTGACGCCGGCGCAGGCCGCGCTGCTGGCGGCGGTGCTGCCGGCGCCGCGCCGCTACGATGCGCGTGATCCCGGACCCTACGTGCAGCGGCGCGCGGCCTGGATCCAGCGCCAGGCCCGGCAGCTGGGCGGTCCCGGCTACCTGGCGCCGTGAGCGCGCCGGTGGCTGGCCGCGACGATGCCGGCTCCGTAACATCGCCGCATGCCTGCTGATTCGCTAACCGTCGTCGTCGCCGCCTGCAACGAGGCCGACAGCCTGCCGCGCCTGCATCCGCGCATCGTCGCCGCACTGGCGCAGGTGCCGGGGCTGCGCGCGCGGGTGCTGTACGTGGACGACGGCAGCAGCGACGGAACCTGGGATGTGCTGCAGGGCCTGGTTGCCGACGACGCGCGTGTCGGCGCGATCCGGCTGTCGCGCAACTTCGGCAAGGAGATCGCGCTCACCGCCGGGCTCGACCAGGTCGGGGAAGGCGCCGCGCTGCTGATCGATGCCGACGGACAGGATCCGCCGGAACTGATCCCGCGTTTCGTGTCGCTGTGGCGCGAGGGCTACGACAACGTGTTCGGCACGCGGCTGGTGCGCGAAGGCGAGGGCTGGACGCGGCGGGTGGCGGCGGCGGCGTTCTATCGCGTGATCGGGCGGCTGTCGCGCACGCCGATCCCGGCCGACACCGGCGACTTCCGCCTGCTCTCGCCGCGCGCGCTGGCGGCGCTGCGACAGCTCCGCGAGCGCCACCGGTTCATGAAGGGGTTGTTTGGCTGGGTGGGCTTCCGGCAGATCGCGCTGCCCTACGATCGCGCCCCGCGACTGGCCGGGCACAGCAAGTTCAACCTGTGGAAGCTGTGGAACTTCGCCCTGGAGGGCGTGACCAGCTTCTCCACCGCGCCGCTGCGCGTGGCTACCTACCTGGGCCTGTTCACCGCGGCCTTCGCCCTGCTGTTCGCGCTGTGGGTGGTGGTGAAGGCCGCGCTGGTCGGCGACCCGGTCGCCGGCTGGCCGACCATGATGGCGGTGATCCTGCTGCTGGGTGGCATCCAGCTGATCGCACTGGGCCTGATCGGCGAATACCTTGGCCGCCTCTACGACGAGGCCAAGCAGCGCCCGCTCTACTTCGTCGACACCCGCATCGGGGGCGACGGAGTATTCTCCGGCTACCCATCCAACCAGGGAGCAGGCCATGCTTACGGTGCGGCAACTGTTGGGGATGAAGAAGCCTGAGGTGTTCGCGGTCGGCGTGGATGCCGCGGTGATCGACGCGATCCGGCTGATGGCCGACAAGGGCATCGGCGCGGTGCTGGTGATGCAGGGGCAGCGGCTGGTCGGGATCCTGTCCGAGCGCGACTACGCGCGCAAGGTCGTGCTGCGCGACCGCTCCTCCTCCAATACCCAGGTCGGCCAGATCATGACCGCCGAGGTGGTCAGCGTCGGCATGGGCGAGACGGTGGAGCAGTGCATGAAGATCATGACCGAGCGGCGCATCCGCCACCTGCCGGTGATCGAGGGCGACGCGGTCAAGGGCGTGGTCTCGATCGGCGACCTGGTGAAGGCGGTGATCGAGGACCAGCGCCGCGACATCGACCAGCTGCAGCGCTACATCGCCGGTTGAGGCGGCGCCCGCTTCAGCGGGCGTACTTGCCGCCGCAGTCGATGTCCTTGCCCGGGCCGGTCTCGATCGTGGCCAGCAATGCCGCCGGCGGCGTGATGGTAGCCAGCGCGATGGCGACCGCGCCGCGCAGGCCCAGCGCCTTGAGGTCCGGGAGGAAGGACGGATCGGCGAAGGTTCCGCCGATGCGCAGCGGCGAGCGGAAGGTCAGGATGCTGCGGTCCTTGGGGCGCGGCTTCAGCAGCAGGTCGAGCTTCTCGTCCTTCAGGTTGATCGTGCCCTCGCCGACGATCAGCGTGTCGGTGGTGTCGAAGGCCAGCGCACGGCTGGTCATCAGCCCGTCGCGCACGCCGAAGTCGGCGAACGCGCAGCGCAGCGGGATCTGCCTGTCCTTGGTCAGCAGGAACTTCAGCGACTCGGCCACGTCCAGCCCGGCCAGTTCCATGATCAGGTTGCCGATGTGCCCGCTGCCCATCGCCAGCCCGACATTGCCGTCGCTGTTGCCCAGCATTTGCGCGACGGAATTGCCGGTGCCGCTCAGTTCGATGTCGCCACCGATCGCACCGGCCGCCTGCTGTGCCAGCTTCGCATCCGGGAACAGCTGGCCCAGGTGCAGGCCCCGGATCTTCGCCTGCAGCCGGGTGTCGATCTGCGCCCGCCTCGCGTCCATGCGGATGTCGCTGCGGATGTCGCCGCCGGCGACGCCGAAGTTCAGCGGATGCAGGCGCAGCAGCCCGTCCTGCAGGCTGAGGGTGGCGTCCATGTCGTCCAGCGGCAGCGAGGGTGCGTTGATCCGGTGCGCCCGCCAGTGCACCTCGGCGTCCATGGCGCGCAGCTTGGACAGGTCGTAGGGCTTGGCCGGGAGCACGCGGCCGCTGGCATGGATCTTGGCCGCTTCCTGCTTCTGCTCGGGGTTGGCAGTCTCGCCGGTGCCGGTCTTCGGCGGTGCACCGACGAAGCCGGCGAGGTCGTCGAAGTCCAGTCGCTGCGATACCAGCTCGCCGCGCAGGAACGGTCGATCGCCGCCGACATCGACCTGCACGTCACCTGCCAGGTCGCTGTCGCCGGCCTTGCCCTTGAAGCGGACATAGCGCCACACATCGTTGTCGCGCTGCAGGCGGCCATCCAGCTGGTAGGGCGGCGTGGAAGGGATGGCGATGCCCAGCAGCGGGTACAGGTCTTCCATGTCCTGTCCGGAAAGGGCCATCTGCAGGTCGAACACGCGGAACTGGAACGGGTTGGTCAGCGTCCCGTGCACATGCGCGCGGGTCGCGCCGGCCGCGCCACGCAGGTCGATCCGGAACGGATGCTCGGTATCGCTCAGCTCCAGCGGCGAGGCCGTATTGCCGCGCAGCGTGAACGGGTAGCCCTTCCAGCGCCCCTTGCCCTCGATGCCGATCGGGGCCGCATCATCGCGACCCTTGACTGGCAGGCTGTTGACGCTGACCTCCACGTCGGTCTTGCCGGCGGCATCGACGAATTTCATCCGGCCCGCGTGCACGCGCAGGCGACCGAGGGTGGGCAGCTTGCCGTCGCCGCCCGCGGTATCGAAGACCCAGTTGCCCGGATGCTTGCCGTCGCCGGTTTCCAGCAGCAGGTCCGGGCGATCCAGGCGGATCTCCGGAATCTGCACCCGCCCGGTCAGCAGCGGGAACAGGCGCACGTCGATCTCGCCACTGCCGATGCTGGCCATGCGCGGGGTCTTCGACCAGTTCGCGTTGGCCAGGGTCATGTCGTCGCCGCGGATGGTGGTGACGCGGCCGAGATCGACATCCAGGTGACCGAGGTGGAACTCGCGTCCGGTGCGCGCCTGCACGGCGCGTTCGACCGGGCCGCGGAACCAGTTCCAGTCCCACAGCGCGATGAGCAGCGCGATCAGGCCGAGCACGACGGCCAGGACGATCAGCCCGCGGCGAGGCCTGGGTCGATGCGGCGGGGGATTGGTGTTGACGGACACATCATCATTCATGCGCCCATGGTTCGAGTCGCCTCGTGCAGATCGCGCGAACGCGATCTGAAGGCGGCGTCACAGCAGCTGCGCGGTGACCGCGACGAAATGGCAGACGCTGCCGGCCAGCACGAACAGGTGCCAGATCGCGTGGAAGTAGCGGATCGAGTCGCGCTGGTAGAACCAGGTGCCCAGCGTGTAGAACAGTCCGCCGGCCAGCAACCAGCTCAGGGTAAAGGTATCCAGCGACATCAGCAGCGGCTTGATCGCCACGATCACCAGCCAGCCCATCGCGATGTAGATCAGCGTGGACAGCAGCCTGAAGCGCCCGGTGAAGAACAGCTTGAACACCACGCCGGCCAGGGCCAGCGTCCAGATCGCGCTGAACAGTCCCCAACCCCAGGGTCCGCGCAGGGCGATCAGGGTGAACGGCGTGTAGGTACCGGCGATCAGCAGGTAGATGGCGCAGTGATCGAAGATCTGCAGGCGCGCCTTGGCCCCGGGGTGGGGGATGGCGTGGTACAGGGTGGAGGCCACGTAGAGCAGCAGCAGGGTCACGCTGAATACGATGGCGGTACCGAGTTGCCAGCCGCCGCCCTGGATCGCGGTCAGGGTGATCAGCACCGAGCCGCCGGCGAGGGCGGCAATGGCGCCCAGGCCGTGGGTGAGGGCGCTGGCGAGTTCGTCCCGGGGGTCGGTCGAGGGCAGGGCGTCGGCGTTCATGGCCCCACGTTACCTGAGTTGCGAGTGATTCGCATCGCCGCTGGCCGGGACCGCGACGCCCGTCGCGATCCCGCTGGCCGGCCGTTCAGTCGATCGCCACGCTGTGGGCATGCTCGCGGGTGGCGGAGAAGCGCACGTCGGGGGCGCGTTCCTCGGCCAGTTGCAGGTTGACCCGGGTCGGCGCCAGGTAGACCAGCTGGCCGGCGGCGTCCAGGCCGAGGTTCATCGCATTCTTCTCGCGGAACTCCTCGAGCTTCTTCGCGTTGTCGCAATGGACCCAGCGCGCCGTGGTGACCGCGACCGGCTCGAAGATCGCGTCCACGCCGTACTCGTCCTTCAGCCGGTAGGCGACCACGTCGAACTGCAGCACGCCAACCGCGCCCAGGATCAGGTCGTTGCTCATCAGCGGGCGGAAGAACTGCGTGGCGCCTTCCTCCGACAGCTGGGCCAGGCCCTTCTGCAGCTGCTTGAGCTTGAGCGGATCGCGCAGGCGGGCGCGGCGGAACAGCTCCGGCGCGAAGTTCGGGATGCCGGTGAACGACAGCGCCTCGCCCTCGGTGAAGGTATCGCCGATGGAAATGGTGCCGTGGTTGTGGATGCCGATTACGTCCCCGGGCCAGGCTTCGGCGGCGATCTCGCGGTCCGAGGCCATGAAGGTCAGCGCGTTGGCCAGCTTCAGGTCCTTGCCACTGCGCACGTGGAAGGCCTTCATGCCGGCGCTGAAGCGGCCCGAGCACACGCGCATGAATGCGACGCGGTCGCGGTGCTGCGGATCCATGTTGGCCTGGATCTTGAACACGAAGCCGGTGAGCTTGTCCTCGGTCGGCGCGACGTCGCGGCCGGTGGTGGCGCGCGGCTGCGGCGGCGGGGCGTGCTCGACGAAGAAGTCCAGCAGCGGCTGCACGCCGAAGTTGTTCACGCCCGAGCCGAAGAACACCGGGGTCTGGCGGCCGGCGCGGTAGGCGTCCAGGTCGAACGGATGGCTGGCGCCCTGCACCAGCTCCAGCTCGTCGCGGACCTGCTGCAGCAGCTCGGCGCCGATGCGTTCGGCCACGCCGGGCGCGTCGATCGACGGGAAGATGGTCGAATCCTGGCGGGTGAAATTGCGGCCGGGCTCGTACAGGTGGACCTCGCCGCTGATCAGGTGGATCACGCCCTTCAGGCGCTGGCCCATGCCGATCGGCCAGGTCACCGGCGCGCACTGGATGCCGAGTACGGTCTCCACTTCATCCAGCAGCTCGATCGGGTCCTTGCCCTCGCGGTCGAGCTTGTTGATGAAGGTCATGATCGGGGTGTCGCGCAGGCGGCACACCTCCATCAGCTTGATCGTGCGCTCTTCCACGCCCTTGGCGACGTCGATGACCATCAGGGCCGAGTCCACCGCGGTGAGCACGCGATAGGTGTCCTCGCCGAAGTCGGCGTGGCCGGGGGTATCGAGCAGGTTGACGATCTTGCCGTCGTACGGGAACTGCATCACCGAGGAGGTGACCGAGATGCCGCGCTCCTTTTCCAGCGCCATCCAGTCCGAGGTGGCGTGGCGGGCGGCCTTGCGTCCCTTGACCGAACCGGCCATCTGGATCGCGCCGCCGAACAGCAGCAGCTTTTCGGTCAGCGTGGTCTTGCCGGCGTCGGGGTGGGAAATGATGGCGAAGGTGCGGCGGCGCGCGGCTTCGGTGGAAACGTCGGACATGAGCGGGCGCGCCGGGCAGGCGCTGCAGGAAGCGGTGGGAGCCGGCGATTATAGCGGGGCCGGGGTGGGCGCCGCCGCCCCCGTTCAGGGAGTGGCGCTGGCCGCGGGGGCGTCGTCCTGGCGGGCGAAGTGCAGTTCGCCCAGTGGGCCGGCGATGCGGAACGGGATCGCCGCCAGCCGCAGCCCGGCGTTGACCTGGATGGCGAAATGCAGGTGTGGCGCGGTGCTCAGGCCGGTCTGCCCGGACAGCGCCAGGCGCTGGCCGGCCTGCACCCACTGGCCGGGCCGTACCGCCAGGCCGGTCGGAGCCAGGTGGGCATAGATCGCCATGGTGCCGTCGCGGTGCAGGACCCGGACCAGGTTGGCCGGGCCGCCGCGCCTGTCTTCGCCGGTCGCGCCAAAGTCGCCTTCGACCTGCAGCACGGTGCCCTCGCGCGCGGCCAGCACCGGGGTGCCTTCGGGCAGGGCGAAGTCCAGGGCGTAGCGGTTGGCCGGATCCTGGTGGCTGAAGCGGCCCTCGTAGCCCTGGTCGATGCGCACCGGCGCGCCGGCGAAGGGCAGGCGGTAGAGCTGGCCGTCGGGCAGCGCATCGGGCGGGCCGGGTACTGCGTCCACGGCCAGGCCGAGCGTCCCGGCGGCCGCGTCGACCCGGTACAGGCGGGCCATCGCGCGCCGCTCGCCGGCCGCCAGTACCGCGACCGCGGGCAGCGCCGGCACGCTTTCATAGCCCTGCAGCCCCTCCGCGCGCAGGCGCACCTGCGCCGGGCCGGGCAATGGGTTCTCGACCCGGGCGACATAGCCGCCGCTGGTCTTCTCCAGTTGCAGCCAGCTGTCGGTGGAGGCTGTGGCAGGCGGCACCGGCGCCTGGGCGGCACCCCAGTGCAGCAGGCGCTGGGCGGGCGCGGCGGAGGCAGTGGCGAGCAGGCTGGCGGCCAGCAGGGCAGGGAGGATGCGCATCGCCGGATTATGCGGGGCCGGCCGCGCGATCGTTGCAGATGTATCTATCTCTTTATCCGTATAAAGCGATTGACATGCCGCGGAAGGGCTGGCATCGTGCACGCACCATCGAGACCGGCGGAGGGACAGGCCCTTTGATGCCGGGGCAGCCCGCGGATGCGCAAGCGTCCGCGTAGGTGCCAAATCCTGCGGGGACCACCGCGTCCGCCGAAAGATGGTTCGAACCCTGCCCTCCGCAGGTCGAACGCGAGCTCCGCGAAGCTCGATGGCTGATTTCCCAGTGTTCTTCCGGAAACCGCCATGAGTCTCGTGAACGCCGCCAGCCGATTCCTTCCCAGTGACACCGCCGTCGCCTTCGCGGCCGACGATGCGCGCCTCGCCGTGCGCGGCGAACGCATCATCACCCTGCACCTGCGCCACGCCGGTGCCCGCCAGCTGGCCCTGCGCTATGAACTGGTCGGGGCGGCGGACGCGCCGGTGGTGTTCGTGGCCGGCGGCATTTCCGCCCATCGCCACATCGCGGCCAGCAGCGAATTCCCCGAGAAGGGCTGGGCCGAGGGCCTGGTTGGCGAAGGCCGTGCGCTGGATCCGGCGCAGCGTCGCCTGCTCGCATTCGATTTCATCGGCGCCGACGGCAAGCTCGATGCGCCGATCGACACCGCCGACCAGGCCGATGCGATCGCGCTGCTGCTGGACCTGCTGGGCATCGAGCAGCTGCACGGATTCGTCGGCTATTCGTATGGCGCGCTGGTCGGCCTGCAGTTCGCCATCCGCCACGCGCGTCGCCTGGGCCGGCTGGTCGCGGTCAGCGGCGCCCATCGCGCCCATCCCTATGCCGCGGCCTGGCGCGCGCTGCAGCGGCGGGCCGTGGCCCTGGGCCAGCTGCAGTGCGCCGAGGACCACGGCCTGGCGCTGGCGCGCCAGTTCGCCATGCTCAGCTACCGCACGCCGGAGGAATTCGGCGAGCGCTTCGACGCCGCGCCGGAGCTGGTCAACGGACGCGTGCGCGTGGCCGCCGAGGACTACCTCGATGCCGCCGGCGCGCAGTACGTCTCGCGCACCCCGGTGGATGCCTACCTGCGCCTGTCCGAATCGATCGACCTGCACCGCGTGGAGCCGGCCACCGTCGCCGTGCCGACCGTGGTCGTGGCCGTGGAGGGCGACCGCCTGGTGCCGCTGGCCGACCTGGTCAGCCTGGTCGAGGGCCTGGGCCCGCGCGGCAGCCTGCGCGTGCTGCGCTCGCCGTACGGCCACGACGCCTTCCTGAAAGAAACCGATCGCATCGACGCGATCCTCGCCAATGCCCTGCGCACCACCGGAGAAACCGCATGAGCCTGCATGATTCCGCCGACGCCCGCTGTACCGCCGCCACCTCCGCGGTGCGCGCCGGCATCGACCGCGACACCGCCTTTGGCGCGGTGACCCCGCCGCTGGTGCTGTCGTCGAACTTCTCCTTCGACGGCTTCGGCAACAAGCGCCAGTATGACTACACCCGCAGCGGCAACCCGACCCGCGACCTGCTCGGCGAAGCGCTGGCCGAACTGGAGGGCGGCGCCGGCGGCGTGATCACCGCGACCGGCATGGGCGCCATCACCCTGGTGCTGCACGCCCTGCTGCAGCCGGGCGACAAGCTGGTGGTGCCGCACGATGCCTACGGCGGCAGCTGGCGCCTGTTCAACGCGCTGGCGAAGAAGGGCCATTTCGAACTGATCACCGCCGACCTCACCGACCCGCGCTCGCTGTCCGACGCGCTGGCGCAGTCGCCGCGCCTGGTGCTGGTGGAAACCCCGTCCAACCCACTGCTGCGCATCACCGACCTGCGCTTCGTCATCGACGCCGCGCACAAGGCCGGCGCGCTGGCGGTGGTCGACAACACCTTCCTGTCGCCGGCACTGCAGCGTCCGATCGAGTTCGGCGCCGATGTCGTCCTGCATTCGACCACCAAGTACGTCAACGGCCACAGCGACGTGGTCGGCGGTGCGGTGATCGCCCGCGATGCCGAGGTGCACCAGCAGCTGGTCTGGTGGGCGAACGCGCTGGGCCTGACCGGCTCGCCGTTCGACGCCTTCCTGACCCTGCGCGGCCTGCGCACGCTGGACGCGCGCCTGCGCGTGCACCAGGAGAACGCCACGGCCGTCGTCGACCTGCTGGCCGCGCACGGCGCGGTGGCGCAGGTCTACTACCCGGGCCTGGCCACCCATCCGGGCCACGCGGTCGCCGCGCGCCAGCAGAAGGGCTTCGGCGCGATGATCAGCTTCGAGCTCGGCGGCGATACGCCGGAGCTGCAGGAGGCCGCGGTGCGCGCCTTCGTCGATGGCCTGCGCTATTTCACCCTGGCCGAGTCGCTGGGCGGCGTGGAGAGCCTGGTCGCGCACCCGGCGAGCATGACCCATGCGGCGATGACCGCCGAGGCGCGGGCCAAGGCCGGCATCAGCGACGGCCTGCTGCGGTTGTCGGTCGGCATCGAGTCCAGCGAGGACCTGGTCGCCGATCTGGCGGCCGGCCTGGCCCGCGCCGAACGCGTGCTGGCCGAAGCAGCGCGCGCTGACGCCGACTTCAAACGGGCCGACGCATGAGCAGCACCGCTCCGCTGGCGTCGCGTCGTACTCCGGCGGCGGTGCGCACGCCGCGCCTGGCCCTGCTCGGGACCGGCATCGTCGGCAGCGCTTTCGTCGCCCGTTACGAGTCGTTGCAGCGGCGGCAGCTGCAGCTGCCGCGCTTCGACTGGCTGGCCAACTCACGCGTGGCGCGCGACTGCGGCGCCGGCATCTCACAAGCCCTGGCCGAGGCTCGCCAGGCCCCGCGCGGGGAAGAACGCGCACTGCAGCCCTGGGCCGAGACCACCGCGCTGCGGGCCGGCGACGTGCTGGTCGACGCCACCGCCAGCGATGCCGTCGCCAGCTGGCATGCCGAATGGCTGGCGCGCGGGGTCCATGTGGTCACCGCCAACAAGCTAGGCCAGGGCGCGCAGCTGGAACGCGCGCAGTCGATCGGGCAGGCGCGCCACGCCGGGGAGTCGCAGTACGGCGACAGCGCCACGGTCGGCGCCGGCCTGCCGCTGCTGAGCAGCGTGCGCGCGCTGGTCGCCGGCGGCGACCACATCCATGCCGTCGAAGGCGTGCTGTCCGGCTCGCTGGCCTGGCTGTTCCATCGATTCGATGGCCGCGCGCCGTTTTCCGAGTGCGTGCGCGCCGCGGCCGCGGCTGGCTACACGGAGCCGGACCCGCGCATCGACCTGTCCGGCGAGGACGTGCGCCGCAAGCTGCTGATCCTGGCCCGCAGCGCCGGCCTGCCACTGCGTGGCGAACAGGTGGTGGTGGACTCGTTGGTGCCGCCGGAACTGGCAACGGTGGGAGAGGGGGAGTTCCTCGCCCACCTGCCCGAACTCGACGCGGCACTGGCCACGCGTTGGCGCCATGCCCACGATGCCGGCCGCGTGCTGCGCTTCGTCGGTCGCTTCGACGCCCACGGCGCCACGGTCGGCCTGCGCGAGTTGCCGGCCACGCATCCGCTTGCCGGCGGCGGTGGCACCGACAACCGCGTGGCGATCCACAGCGATCGCTACCGCGAGCAGCCGCTGCTGATCCAGGGCCCGGGTGCCGGCGCCGAGGTCACCGCCGCGGCGCTGCTGGATGACGTCCTGCGGGTGGTCGCGTGAGCGACGCGGGCCCGGTCAACCGGACAGGGCCTGCAGCAGGGCGGCATTGAAACGGGCCGGATCCTGCACCTGCGGGGAATGGCCCAGCTCGGCGAACTCGACCAGCCGCGCGCCGGGTATCGCTGCCGCGGCCGCGCGGCCCAGCCGCGGATAGTCGCCAATGCGGGCGCGCACCTCAGGCGGGGCGCCGTCGCGGCCCAGCGCCGTACGATCCTTCTGGCCGATGAACAGCGTGGTCGGCACGCGCAGCAGCGGCAGCTCGCCGACCACCGGCTGGTTGAACAGCATGTCCGAGGCCAGCGCCTGGTTCCATGCCACCGATTCGCGGCCGGGGCCGGCGTAAAGGCCGGCCTGCATCCTCGCCCATTGCTCGTATTCCGGCCTCCACTGGCCGTCGTAGTAGACCTCCATCTGGTAGCGCTTGATCCGCTCGAAGTCGGTCTGGCGCTCGGCGGCAAACCACGCGTCCGCGCTGCGCCAGGGCACGCCCTGGGCCTTCCAGTCTTCCAGCCCGATCGGATTGACCAGTGCCAGCTGCTCGACCGCCTGCGGGTACATCAGCGCGTAGCGGACCGCCAGCATGCCGCCCATGGAGTGGCCGATCACGCTGGCGCGGGCGATGCCCAGGTGGGCGAGCAATGCATGGGTATTGTCGGCCAGCTGGGCCAGGGTGAACTGGTAGGCGCCGGGCTTGCTCGACTTGCAGAAGCCGACCTGGTCCGGGGCGATCACCCGGTAGCCCTGCCTCCGCAGTGCCTCGATGGTGTCGCGCCAGGTGGCGGCGCAGAAGTTCTTGCCGTGCAGCAGCACGGCGGTGCGGCCGTTGGGCGTGCCGGCGGGGGCGACGTCGAGGTAGGCCATCTCCAGCGCCTGGCGCTGCGACTGCAACGCGAACATGTGCACCGGATAGGGATAGTCGTAACCCTCCAGCCGCGGCCCGTAGGCGGGCTGGGCCGGCGCGGCGGCAGTGCTCGCGCATACGGCCATGAGGAGCAGTGGAACGACGGCGGTCAAGCGGAACATGGGGCGGCCTCCGGTGTGGAGGCCGCAGGTTAGCGCAGTGGCCGTACGGGTCGGTTCAGCACTCGATGACGTTGACCGCCAGCCCGCCGCGGCTGGTTTCCTTGTACTTGTCCTGCATGTCGCGACCGGTGTCGCGCATGGTCTTGATGACCTTGTCCAGCGACACCTTGTGCTTGCCGTCGCCGCGCATGGCCATGCGGCTGGCGTTGATCGCCTTGACCGCGCCCATCGCGTTGCGCTCGATGCAGGGGATCTGCACCAGGCCACCGATCGGGTCGCAGGTCAGTCCGAGGTTGTGCTCCATGCCGATCTCGGCGGCGTTCTCGATCTGCCCCGGATTGCCGCCAAGCGCGGCAACCAGGCCGCCGGCGGCCATCGAACAGGCCACGCCGACCTCGCCCTGGCAGCCGACCTCGGCACCGGAGATCGAGGCGTTCTCCTTGTAGAGGATGCCGATCGCCGCGGCGGTCAGCAGGAAGTCGAACACGCGCTGCTCGCTGGCGCCGGGGCAGAAGCGGTCGAAGTAATGCAGCACCGCCGGGATGATGCCCGCCGCACCGTTGGTCGGCGCGGTCACCACGCGGCCACCGGCAGCGTTCTCCTCGTTGACCGCCAGCGCATAGAGGTTGACCCAGTCCAGCGTGGTCAACGGATCGCGCATGTTGGCCTCCGGCTTGGAGGACAGCTCGCGGTAAAGCGTGGGCGCGCGGCGCGAGACGTGCAGGCCACCGGGCAGCGTGCCTTCCTCGCGGATGCCGCGCTGCACGCAGGTCTGCATGGCGATCCAGATCTCGCGCAGGCCGTTGCGGATCTCGGTCTCGCTGCGCCAGCTCTTCTCGTTCTCGAACATCAGCTCGGCGATGCTCAGGCCACTGCGCGCGCACTGCGCCAGCAGTTCGTCGCCGCTGTTGAACGGGTAGGGCAGCGGAGTCTCGTCGGCGACGATGCGGTCGTCCGCGGCGTCGTCCTGGTTGACCACGAAGCCGCCACCGACCGAGTAGTAGTCACGCGTGGCGATCACCTCGTCGTTGGCGTCGAAGGCGGTGAAGCGCATGCCGTTGGTGTGGAACGGCAGCTTCTGGCGCTTGTTCATCGGCAGGTCGCGCTTCTCCTCGAAGGCGATCTCGTGCTGGCCCATCAGGTTGATCCGCTTGCTGGCGCGGATGCGCTCGAGCGTGGCGGGGATGATGTCCGGGTCGATCAGGTTCGGGCGGTGGCCTTCCAGGCCGAGCAACACCGCCTTGTCGGTGCCATGGCCGCGCCCGGTCAGGGCGAGCGAGCCGAAAACCTCGGCGCGGATCCGCACGGTGTCGGCCAGGCGGCCGGTGTCGAGCAGCCAGCGGTGGACGAATCGCTCGGCGGCGCGCATCGGGCCGACGGTATGCGAGGAGCTCGGCCCGATGCCGATCTTGAACAGGTCAAACGTGCTGACGGCCATGGTGCGGGAAACCAAAGAATGAACGAATATTCTAATCCCCGCGCTGCGTCAGGCCTGAACGCAGTGCAGCAATGCGCCGGAGTCCGGATGCCGCTGACCCTGTACCAACGCGACGACTGCCACCTGTGCGACCTTGCCGTCGAGGCACTGGCGGCGGCCCGTGCCGGCGATTTCGCCAGTGTCTACATCGATGACGACCCGGCGCTGGAGGCGCGCTATGGGCTGCGGGTGCCGGTGCTGCGCGATGCCGACGGACGCGAGCTGGACTGGCCGTTCGACGCCGCCCGGCTGCTAGGCTGGCTGGCATCCTGAGCGATCGGCACTACGCCATGTGGAAGCGGCTTCAGCCGCGACCACGGCGATCCGGCGGTCGCGGCTGAAGCCGCTCCTATGTGAGATGGCCGGCGCATCCGCGTTCCCGGCAGCCAGGGCCGGGAACGACGCGGCGCCCTGGCTTACTTCGCCTTGAGCACCACCCGCGTGCTGATCGCCGTTTCGTTCGGGATGGTCTTGGTGTCGGCCCAGTCGCCACCGCCGACGCCGAAGTCCAGGCGCTTGACCGTGGCCTTGCCGGCCAGCACCGGCTGCGCGCCGGGGGTCCAGGTGAAGGTCAACGTGACCGGCTTGGTCACCCCGCGCAGCTCCAGCGTGCCGTCGGCGGCGTACTGGTTGCCGCCCAGCGAACGGAACTTGTCGGCCTTGTAATGCGCGGTGGCGAACTTGGCGACATTGAAGAAATCAGCGCCCTGCAGGGTCGAATCACGATCCGGGTTGCCGCTCTTGGCTCCGGCCAGCGGAATGCTCACCTCCAGCCTGGCGCCCGCCAGGTTGGCCGGGTCGAAGCTGAGCCGGGTATCGAAGCCGGGGAAATTGCCGGTGAAGACTTCGCCGTCGTACTTGCTGGCGAACACCAGCGTCGAGCCGGGGGCCTGCACGTAATCGGCGGCCATCGCCGGAGTCGCGGCGAGCAGGGCGACCAGCGAGGCGGCGACCAGGGCGGGGGTAGCGAACTTGGACGACATAGCGGTTTCCTCAGGACTTGGGAGAGAGCCAGCCGCGCGGAAGCATGCGGGCCAGGGTGGCATCACGCTGGAACAGGTGGTGGTAGAACGCGGCGGCGGCATGCGCCAGCACCACCGCGATCAGCAGCCAGAAGCCCCACTCGTGGAAGAAGTGCGCCACGGCACGGATGCCCTCGTCGGGGCCGCTGAGCTTGGGGACTTCCCACAGGCCGAACCAGCGGAACGGGCGCAGCCCGCTGGCCGAATCGTACAGCCAGCCCGACAGCGGCAGCACGAAGATCAGCAGGTACATCAGCGCGTGGGTCGCGCTGGCGATCTTTTCCTGCCAGCCCGGCGTGCCCGGCACCGGCTTCGGCGCGCCGGCGTACAGGCGCCAGGCCAGGCGCGCGATCACCAACGCCAGCACGCTCAGCCCGAGCGACTTGTGCGCGGTGTAGACCCAGAAGTACTTCGGCGTCTGCGGCAGCTGGTCCATGGTCAGTCCGACGATCCCGAGCAGCAGGATCAGCAGGGCGATCAGCCAGTGCAGGGTCTGGCTCACGCCGCCCCATCGGTCGGCGGTGTTCTTCAGGGTCATGGCGTGGCTTCCTTGGCGGGCGCGGCGGGGACGGGTTCGGGCGTGGCAGGGGGAGTGGATTCGACAGGCGCGGCCTGCTCGTCGCCCTTGCCGTTGCCCTGGCGGAGGGCCTCGGCTTCGATCCGCAGCTCCACCTGGTCGCCGATGACCGACTTCCAGGCATCGATGCCGAACTCGGCGCGGCTGATCGTGGCGGCGGCCGAGAAGCCGGCGGTGCGGCGGAACGGCGGCAGCGGGTGGCGCTTGAGCTGGTTGAGGGTCACGTCCAGCGCGATCTCGCGGCTGGTGCCATGCAGGGTCAGGGTGCCGAACACGCGTGCGTGCCGGGCGTCGACCGGCTCGATCCGGCTGGAGACGAAGCGCGCCTGCGGGTAGCGCTCGCCGTCGAGCAGATTGCGCGCCAGCGCAGCCTCGTTCCACTTGCCGTCGCCCAGGTCGAGCCGGGTCAGCGGCACGCTGACGTCCAGTCGCGCTGTCGTCCAGTCGTCCGGATCGAACACCAGCGTGCCCTCGCTGCCGGAAACGGTGCCCAGCGCCTTGGAGAAGCCGGCATGGTCGATCGCGAACAGCACGCGGGTGTGCACCGGGTCGAGCGCGTACTGCGCCGGGGCCGCCTGTGCCGGCAGCGCGGAGGCGAACGTGAGCAGCAGCGCGGCCAACAGGTGCCGGTGGAACGGGGCGGGTTTCATGGTGTCGATTCTAGGCATGGGACGATGACCGGCTTGCAGTTGCGTGCGCAACGATCCGTTGCGAGGATTCAGGCCGGATTGATGATGCAAAGGATGGCAAGGATGGCATCGGATTGCCTGCCGGCCACGTGGCGTGGCGTACTGGCCTGCGTGCTCGCCTGGGCCGGCTTGGCAGTGGGCATGGGCAATGCCGCGGCCGCCGTGCCCGAGGTCCCCAGGCTGGGGCTGGTGGACGGCAGCGCCGGACTGCCTTCGACCGAGATCGCCGGCATCGCGCAGGACCGCGAGGGCTACCTGTGGCTGGCCACCGGCGATGGCCTGGCCCGCTACGACGGCGCCGGCTTCAAGGTCTGGCGGCACGACCCCGCCGATCCCGCCTCGCTGCCGGGCAACTCGCTGCAGGCGCTGTATATCGATGGCCAGGACCGGATCTGGGTGGCGGCCGAAGGGCGTGGGGTCAGCGTGCTCGATGCCGCCCGCCAGCACTTCCGCCATTTCCGCAGCGGCCATCCGGCGCAGCTGCGCGACGAGGGCGTGTTCGCGCTCGCCGGCCGCGGCGCGGAGGTCTGGTTCGGCACCCAGGGCGGTGAGCTGTACCGCATCGGGGCCGACGGGCAGGTCCGGCGCTTCGAACTCGACCACCTGCTGCCTCCAGATTCGCTGCATGTGATGGCGCTTGCCGCCGATCCGGCCGGCAACCTGTGGATCGGCACCACCGCCGGCCTGCTGCGCCACGATGGCCAGCGGCTCGTGCGCGAGCCGATGCCGGTCGAGGATGGCATATTCGCGCTCGCCTGGATCGACGACCAGCTGTGGGTCAGCAGTGCATCGGGCATCGCCCAGCGCGACCGGCAGGGCCACTGGCACCTGCCGCCGTGGTCCCGGCGCTTCAGTTCGCGCGCCGGCAACATCGCCTGGTCGATGGCGGCCGCCGGCGACGGCGAGTACTGGCTGGGGACCGAACGCGGGCTGTGGCGGACCCACGGCGATGCCGAGCCGGAGCCGGCGGTGGCCGACCAGGTGCCGGTCAGCCGGCGGCGCAACGTGATGGCGCTGCTGCGCGGGGACGATGGCGGCCTGTGGGTCCCCCTGCATGGCAGTGGCCTGGGTTACCTGCGTGCGGACTGGAAGCGCACCGCGGTGCTGCCGCTGGCCGCGGACCTGGGCGACGGCGTGTACTGCCCGCTGATGCAGGCCAGCGGCGGCGGCCTGTGGCAGATCGATGGCGGCCGGCTCTCCAGGCTCGACACCGCCACTGGCGTGGGCCAGGTGCTGCCGTGGACGCCGCCCGCGCTGCGCGACATGCTGGTCACCGCCGGACTGGAGGATCGGCGCGGCCGCCTGTGGCTGGGCAACTACACCAACGGGCTGGCGCGCATCGACCTGCGCACCGGTCAATACCGCGACTGGGTCGGTGGCACGCCCGAGTACGGCGCGCCGACCTGGATCGTCGAGGACGCGCGCGGCGAAATCTGGCTGGGCGTCATCAACACCCTGCAGCGCCGCGCCGGCGACAGCGGGGCCCTGATCGACAGCTACGCCGCTGGCCGCGACAAGCGCCTGCAGGGCGGGCAGGTCTCCCAGCTCGGCCTGGGCCCGGATGGTGAGGCCTGGGTGGCAACGTCCAGCGGGCTGCAGGCCTGGCAGCCGGCGCGCGACCGCTTCGAACCGGTGCCGGGGATGACCGGCGAGGCGGTCGACCTGTTCGAGGTCACCGCCGATGGCGTATGGACCTATCGCCTGGGCGAGCTCGAGCATTGGCACCAGGTCGCCGGGCGCTGGCAGCGGCAGCGCCGCCTGGACCACCTCGATGGGGTGCCGGCGACCGAAGCGATGGACCTGCGCGTGGACGAACGCGGCCGGCTCTGGCTGGCGACCCGGCGCGGCCTGTGGCGGCTGGACCCGGCGGCGTCGGGCTCCCAGGTCGCGCGCGGCTATGGCCTGCGCGATGGCCTCAGCAGCCCGGAGTTCATCCGCGGCTGCCTGCGCATGGATGCCGGCGGCGTGCTGGCCGGCGCCACCGACGACGGCAACCTGCTGCTGGTCGATACCCGCATGCCGGATCCTGCGCCGGAGACCCCGCCGCTGCGCATCGAGGAGGTCAGCGTGCTGCGCGACGGGCATCGCGAGAACCTGTCCGCCAGCGGCGAGCAGCAGCTGCGCAGCGACGACCGCCAGCTGCGCGTGGTCGCGCGCCTGCTGGCCTTCGGCGGCGGCCAGGGCGTGCGCTACCGCTGGCGCATGCTCGGCCTGGACGATGCCTGGAGCGAACGCGATGGCCCCGGGTTGCAGGAGTTCGCGGTGCTGCCGGCAGGCGACTACGTCCTGCAGGTGCAGGGCATCGATGCGCTCGGCAATGCCTCCACGGTGCACCAGCTGCGCTTCGGCATGCCGCCGCCGTGGTGGCGCAGCGGGACCGGCCTGGCGCTGTGGGGCGTACTCGTGGCGATGCTGGCGCTGGCCGGCGCGCTGGTCTACCGGCAGCGCCTGCGTGCGCGCCATGCCTGGCAGCTGGCGCAGCACAAGCGCGAGCTGGCCGAACAGGCGTCCAGCGCCAAGAGCCATTTCCTCGCCACCCTGGGCCACGAAGTGCGCACGCCGATGACCGGCGTGCTGGGCATGACCGAACTGCTGCTGCAGACGCCGCTGGACGCCCGCCAGCACGACTATGCCAGCGCGATCGACGTCGCCGGTCGCCACCTGCTGCGGCTGGTCAACGACGCGCTGGACCTGGCCCGCATCGAGGCCGGCAAGCTGTCGCTGGAGCAGCACCGGTTCGATCCGCGCCAGCTGGTGCGCCAGGTTGCCGCGCTGGCGCGGCCGCTGGCCGTGCGCAAGGGACTGGATTTCCTCGTCGTCGTCGATCCGGCCTTGCCGGAACACCTGCTGGGCGATCCGGACCGCGTCCAGCAGATCCTCTCCAACCTGCTCGGCAACGCGGTCAAGTTCACCGAGCACGGTCGGGTCGAACTGCATGCCGCGGCCGGCGCGGACGGCCATGGCGTGATGTTCGAGATCCGCGACACCGGCCCTGGCCTGAGCCAGGAACAGCAGTCGCGGCTGTTCCGCCGCTTCGAACAGGCCGACGGCGCGCACACCCGGGCCCGTTACGGAGGCAGCGGCCTGGGCCTGGCCATCTGCCGCGAACTGGCCACCGCGATGGGCGGCGCGGTACGGATGGAAAGCGCGGCCGGGCAGGGCACGCGGTTTCGGGTCGAGCTGCCGTTGCCGGCATGCGCGGATGCCGTGGCCGAGACGGTCCCAGTCGATGCGCCGCCGGCCGCGACCGAGCCGCTGCACGTGCTGCTGGTGGAGGACGACGACACGGTCTCGCGGGTGATTACCGGCCTGCTGGAGGCGCGCGGGCATCGGGTGACGCGGGTGGCGCATGGGCTGGCGGCCCTGGCCGAACTGGACGTGCAGGACTTTGACGTCGGCCTGTTCGACCTCGATCTGCCCGGCATCGACGGCCTGGCGCTGGTGCGGCAGCTGCGGCAGATGGGCCAGGCGCTGCCGGTATTCGCGGTCACCGCGCGTTCGGATCCGCAGGCCCAGCCCCTGGCGCTGGCGGCCGGCTGCACCGGCTTCCTGCGCAAGCCGGTGACCGGCGCGGCACTGGCGCAGGCCCTGGCCAGCCTGCAGCCGGTCGCGGCCGGGACGCCGTCGTGAGTCGGCACGGCGGCCTTTCGCGCCGACTTGCCATGCCGGTTGGCGCCAAGCACGATGCGGCCGGGGTAATGCTGGAGTTACGGATGCTGGGTAGATCGAATGGGCGGTCGCCGCGCCTGCCACGCTGGCAGGCCCTGGCGGCGTGTGGCCGCTACCTGGCCCTGGCGCTGCTGCTCTGGTCCGGCCTGGCCGCACCGGTCGCCGCCGGCGTTCCCGCCACGCCGCAGCCGCGCCAGCTCACCGTCGCCGACGGCCTGCCCTCCAACTCGATCAATGGCTTTGCCGAGGATGGCTACGGTTACCTGTGGCTGGCCAGCAGCGACGGACTGGCCCGCTACGACGGCCGCGGCTACCGCATCTGGCGCATCGAGGACGGCCTGCGCGACAACATGGTGTGGACGGTCCATGTCGACGCCCGCAACCGGGTCTGGATCGGCACCGAGAATGCCGGCCTGGTGATGCTCAGCGAGGATCGTCGCACCTTCCATTACTACGACACCCGCGGCTATCCGCAGATGCTCGGCAACACCGTGTGGAGCATCCAGTCCACGCCGGACGGCAGCATCTGGTTCGGTACCTCGACCGGCGGCCTGTACCGGATCGCGCCCGATGGCCGGATGCAGCGCTTCCTGCCGGTCCCCGGCGACGACCGCAGCCTGCCGGCGGCCTCGGTCAACTTCCTCAAGGTGGCGGCCGACGGCACCTTGTGGATTGCCGCCAAGAATGCGGTCGCGCGCTGGACCGGCCACGACTTCGAGCGCCTGCAACTGCCCGGCGACCCGGAACGACTCATCAACGGCCTGACCACCGAGCCGGACGGCAGCCTGTGGATCGCCGACTCCAATGGCGGCCTGCTGCGTCGCCGCGCCGACGGCAGCTGGGATACCAAGCCGTGGCGCCAGATGGGCGACGAGTCGGTGCTGAGCGTGCTGCTGCGCGACAGCGCGGGCGGCTACTGGCTGGACACGCTCAACGGCCTGGGCCACGCTGCCGACGGCGAAATGCACAACGTGCCGCTGTACAGCAGTTCGGCGCACGGCTTGGTCAAGCCGAACTGGTCGACCGCCTACGAGGATCGCGAGGGCGGGATATGGTTCGCCAGCCCGAACACCGGCCTGTGGCACCTGCCGGCCAACTGGCGCCAGTTCGCCGTGCTGTCGAACCGGCGCGAGGAAGCGGAGACGATCGGCAATCCCTACGTGCTGGCCGCCGCGCGCGCCAGTGACGGTCGGTTCTGGCTGGTGGGCACGCGCGGCATGCTCGACCGGCTCGATCCGGCCACCGGCAAGGTCGAACACCACCTGCAGCCGGTGGATGGCCGCCGCTGGCCGCAGTCGGTGCTGGAGGACGACCAGGGGCGGGTATGGGTCGGCCTGTACCGCTCGCTGGTGCGCTACGACCCGCGCGACGGCTCGGTGAGGCGCTGGCGCGACGGTGACGCCCGCGACCCGGCGCCGCCGGGCGAGATCGAGATCATGCGGCAGACGCCGGAGGGGCGGATCTGGATGTATTCCGATGCCGACGGCATCCAGCTGCGCGACGTCGACGGACATGTGCTGCGCACCCTTGGCCACGATGCCCACGGCCTGTCGCGCGAGCTGGCGGTCAACGAGATGCGGGTCGGTCCGGACCGCGCGCTGTGGCTGGCGACCAGTCGCGGCCTGCTGCGCTGGAACGAGCCGGCCGACCGCTTCGAGCCGGTGCCCGGCGCGCCGATCGAGGCGCTGTATACCTTCCGCATCACCGATACCGGCATTGCCTGGCTGGCCGGCATGGGCGTGCTGCAGCAGTATTTCTGGAACGGCGAGCGCCTGCAGCTGCTGGACAGCATCGGCGGCAAGCAGGACTTCCCGGCGCTCGAGCCCGGCGGCCTGGTGATCGACAACGGCGGCACGGCGTGGGTATCGAGCATGCGCGGCTTGATCCGCATCGACCCGGCCAACCGCGCGATCCGCATCTACGGCGTGCACGACGGCCTGCCCAACCAGCAGTTCCGGCCGCGTACGCTGCTGCAGTCGCACCAGGGCCAGATCATCGCGGCCACGCCGGACGGGCTCGTGCTGTTCGACCCGGCCCGCGTGCAGCCTTCGGTCCGCCAGCCGCCGCTGATGATCGAGCGGGTGGGCGTGCGGCGCGGCGAGCGCGGGCTCGACCTGACCCACGTCGAGCCGCTCGAGGTCGCCGACGGCGACCGCGACCTGCACATCGTGGCGCGGATGCTGTCCTTCGCCGATTCGGAGGCCAACAGCTACCGCTTCAAGCTCAGCGGCTACGATCCGGACTGGATCGACGTCGGCCCCAGCGGCGAGCGCCTGTTCTCGCGCCTGCCCTCCGGCCGCTACACCCTGGAGGTGCAGGGCAAGACCGTGGACGGCGTATGGTCGAAGGTGCGCAGCCTGCAGTTCCGGGTGCTGCCACCGTGGTGGCGCAGCAGCTGGGGCCTGGCCGCGCTGACGGTGATGGGCCTGCTGCTGGTGCTGCTGGTGTTCGCGCTGTATCGCCGCCGCCTGCGCCGCCTGCATGCCTGGCAGCTGGCGATCCACAAGCAGGAGGTCGCCGAACAGGCCTCCCTGGCCAAGACCCGTTTTCTCGCCACCCTCGGCCACGAGGTGCGTACGCCGATGACCGGCGTGATGGGCATGAGCGAGCTGCTGCTCGGCACCGCGCTGGACGAGCGCCAGCGCGGCTACACCGAGGCGATCCGTCGTGCCGGCGCGCACCTGCTGCGCCTGGTCAACGATGCCCTGGACCTGGCGCGCATCGAATCGGGCAAGCTGGAACTGGATTCGGCGCCGTTCTCGGTCAACCAGCTGGTCGAGGAGGTCGCCGCGATGACCGCGCCGCTGGCCGGCAGCCGCGGCCTGTGCTTCGTGCTGGAGGACAGGCTCGACGGCGAACTGGCCGCCAGCGGCGACGCCACCCGCGTGCGGCAGATCCTGCTGAACCTGCTCAACAACGCGGTCAAGTTCACCGAGCACGGCAGCGTGACCCTCAAGGTCGAAACGCTGGCCCCGGGCCAGGGCCTGCGCTTCGAGGTCGCCGACACCGGGCCCGGCGTCAGTGCCGAGCAGCAGCAGCGCATGTTCCGCCGCTTCGAGCAGGGCGAAGGCCCGCGTACCGCGGCGCGCTACGGCGGCAGCGGGCTGGGGCTGGCGATCTGCCAGGAGCTGGCGATGGCGATGAACGGCCGTATCGACATCGTCAGCCGGCTCGGCGCCGGCACGCGCTTCATCGTCGAACTACCGCTGTCGTGGGTGCGCTCGGGCGCGGCCCGCAGCGAACCGGTGCGCGCCGAGGTCGCGAACGGAAGCGGGCTGCATATCCTGCTGGTCGAGGACGACAGCACCATCGCCGAGGTGATCGCCGGCCTGCTGCAGGCGCGTGGCCACCATGTCGTGCACGCCGCCCATGGCCTGGCCGCACTGGCGGAAGTGGCCGACCAGCCGTTCGACCTGGCCCTGCTGGACCTGGACCTGCCCGGGCTGGACGGTTTCGCGCTGGCCCGGCAGCTGCGGGTGTTCGGCCATGCGATGCCGCTGATCGCGGTGACCGCGCGCGCCGATGCGGAGGCCGAGCCCGCTGCCCGCGCGGCTGGTTTCGATGGCTTCCTGCGCAAGCCGGTGACCGGCGAGATCCTGGCCGAGGCGATCGCCGAGGTGCTGCGCCCGCTGCCGGCAGCCTGAGCGGCGCGCCGGATCCGCGCCGTCTATTCGGCGACTTCTTCCACCTGGCGCGGCTCCGGCCGGGTATCGCTCAGCTGCCAGAAGATCAGCGTCGAGGTCAGGGTGATCGCGCCGACGCAGATGAAGGTGGCATGCAGGGCCGAGGTGGCGTCGGTGTGGTCCACGCCCAGGTGGTGGCTGAAGGCGGCCAGCAGGCTGCCGGCGGCCGCCGCGCCGAAACCCGTGGCGAGCATCATCACCATCGACAGCAGCGAGTTGCCCGGGCTGGCCATGTCGCGGTCGAGGTCGCGCAGGGTCACGGTGTTCATCACGGTGAACTGCAGCGAATTCACCGCGCCGAACACCGCCAGCTGCAGCAGTCGCCAGAACAGGTGCTGGCCCGGCTGCACGAGCGTGAAGCTGGCCATCATCACTCCGACCAGCACGGTGTTGACCATCAGCACGCGCCGGTACCCGAAGCGCGTGACCAGTCGCACCGCGGCCCGCTTGGAGGCCATGCCGGCCAGCGCCACCGGCACCATCATCAGGCCGGCATTCATCGGGCTCATGCCCAGCCCGACCTGCAGCAGCAGCGGGATCAGCAGCGGCATCGAGCCGCTGCCGATGCGCGAGAACAGGTTGCCGAGGATGCCGATGCGGTAGCTCGCCACCCGGAACAGCGCCAGCGGGAACAGCGGCGCGCTGGCATTGGCCGCGTGCAGCCAGTAGCCGATCAGCGCGGCCAGGCCGCCGATCGCCAGCAGCATCACGAAGGCGCTGCGCAGGCCCAGTTCGGAAATGCCGTCCAGCGCCAGCGACAGCGCCACCATGCCGAAGGCCAGCATCAGGTAGCCGGGCAGGTCGAAGCGCTGGCGCTGGGCCCCGTAATGGTCGGGCATGATCTTCAGCGCGAAGGCGAACCCGATCACGCCGATCGGCAGGTTGATCAGGAACACCCAGTGCCAGGAGGCGACTTCGACCAGCCAGCCGCCCAGGGTGGGGCCGATCAGTGGGCCGACCAGGGCGGGGATGGCGATGAAGCTCATCGCGCGCAGGAATTCCTCGCGCGGCACCGAGCGCATCACCGCCAGTCGCCCCACCGGCAGCAGCATCGCGCCGCCGATGCCCTGGACCACGCGCGCGGCGACCAGCTGGCCCAGCTGCTGCGCGCCGGCGCACAGCAGCGAGCCGAGGGTGAAGACGATGATCGCGACCAGGAAGGTGCGGCGGGTGCCGTAGCGATCGGCAACCCAGCCCGAGGCGGGGATGAACATCGCCACCGCCAGCGCATAGCTGAACACCACCGACTGCATCTGCAGCGGGCTCTCGCCCAGGCTGTTGGCCATGGCCGGCAGCGCGGTGTTGACGATGGTCGAGTCCAGCATCTGCATGAAGATCGCCAGGGACACCAGCCACAACAGGGGGCGCAGGGAGGTGTACGAGGGCGTGGTGTTCATGGGCGGTCGCTACGGGGGACGTGGGAATTATCCGCCTCGCCATGTGTAGGTGGCGCTGAATCCGGGGACTTCATGTGGCTTGCCGCCTTGTCGGGAATGCCGGGTGGTGGGATTCGGCAAGGTGGCTTGGCTTTCCGGGCGAAGCGGGACGTCTCGCTGGCGTGGAAAGGTGAGGGAGGTGTTGTTGTTGCGGCCTGGCGGCCGCCTTGTTTTGGTTCTTTGTCTTTTGAGGCTGGGTTGGCCTTCGATGCAGGCCGGCTCGCCTGGATTGTGCGCGCGCCTTGGGGATACCGGCGGAGCGGGACACGCCGTGAATCCATCCATGGAGGCTCGATGGCGGCATCCATGCCGCCAACGGTCCCGCTCCGCCGGTATCCCCAAGGCGCCGACAGGTTTCTGAGGGCGGTGGGGAAAAGCCAAGGCGAAAGCAGGAGCAAGAGCAAGAGCAGGAGCAAGAGCAGGAGCAAGAGCAGGAGCAAGAGCAGGAGCAAGAGCAGGAGCAAGAGCAGGAGCAAGAGCAAGAGCAAGAGCAAGAGCAAGAGCAAGAGCAAGAGCAAGAGCAAGAGCGAATGAAAGTGGGTGGTGGGGTGATGGAAAGCGGGGCGCCTGCTGCGCGGCTTCGCGGCCGGCAGCTGCGCGATGCGCTGGGAGGAGTGGTTTCGAGATGCTTGGAGCCGCGTAGCGGCGACCCGCTTTTCTCCCTCCACCCCATCTCATTCCACTCGCTTTTCGCTTCTGCCTTGCTTCTGCCTTTCGCTTCCGCTTTTTCCGTCCGCCCCCGCCATCTGTCGGGTCCTTGGGCTACCGGCTTGTCGGGACCGTGGGGCGCCATGGATGGCGCCACCGAGCCCCCATGGATGGGTTTACGGCGTGTCCCGACAAGCCGGTAGCCCAAGGACCACGCCAAGAACCCAATAAGCCGGCCCGCATCGAAGGCCAACCCAGCCAAAAAAGACAAAGATCCAGAACCAAAGCGGCCGCCAGGCCGCAACAACACCTCTCCCCTCCGCCCCACAATGGGTTTACAGCATGTCCCGACAAGTCGTCAGCCCAAGCACCACGCACAACCCAAGCAGGCCGACCTACATCGAAGGCCAACCCAGCCAAAACCGGCAAGGAACCAAAACCAAAGCGGCCGCCAGGCCGCAACAACACCCATTCCTCTCCCCACAAATCGCCGAGGCGCGGCGACGGCCGCAGGGGATGGGCAGGTGAAAGTCGGGGCCCGAGATTTTGCGCAGCAAACTTTGGGGCCATGGCCGCGGAGCGGTCACGGCACGGGTTACGCCCTCCGGCTGAGCGCGTGCACCGCATCCACCAGCACGCGCACGTGTTCCGGATCCATGTCCGGCGACATGCCGTGGCCGAGGTTGAAGACGTGGCCTTCGCGCGAACCACCATTGCCCTCCGCGTAGCTGTCGAGCACACGGCCGGCTTCGCGGGTGATCGCCTCCGGCGAGCCGTACAGCGTGGCCGGGTCGAGGTTGCCCTGCAGCGCGACGCGGCCGCCGGTGCGGCGCGCGGCATCGGCCAGCTCCACCGTCCAGTCCACGCCCAGCGCGTCGGCACCGGTGGTCGACAGCGCTTCCAGGTGCAGGCCATTGCCCTTGCCGAACAGGATCAGCGGCGTGCGCTCGCTCCCTTCGCCACGCTCCAGCTCGCGGGCGATGCGCGCCAGGTAGGGCAGCGAGAACTCGCGGTACATCGCCGGCGACAGCACGCCGCCCCAGGTGTCGAACACCTGCAGCGCCTGGGCGCCGGCCGCGCGCTGGGCCGAGAGGTAGGCGATCACCGCGTCGGTGACCACTTCCAGCACGCGGTGCAGCTGCGCCGGTTCGTTCAGCGCCATCGCCTTGATGCGCGCGTATTCCTTGCTGCCGCCGCCCTCGACCATGTAGCAGGCCAGCGTCCACGGGCTGCCGGAGAAGCCGATCAGCGGCACGGCGCCGTCCAGCTCGCGGCGGATCAGCCGCACCGCGTCGGTGACGTAGCGCAGCTCGGTCTCCATGTCCGGCACCGCCAGCTTCGCCACGTCGGCGGCGCTGCGCAGCGGGCGCTCGAACTTGGGGCCCTCGCCTTCGACGAAGTACAGGCCCAGGCCCATCGCGTCGGGGACGGTGAGGATGTCCGAGAACAGGATCGCCGCGTCCAGCTCGAACCGGCGCAACGGCTGCAGTGTGATCTCGCAGGCGATTTCCGGGTTCTTGGCCATGGCCAGGAAGCTGCCGGCCGCGGCGCGGGTGGCGCGGTACTCCGGCAGGTAGCGGCCGGCCTGGCGCATCAGCCAGACGGGGGTGCAGTCCACCGGTTCGCGGCGCAGGGCGCGCAGCAGGCGATCGTTCTTCAGCATGGGGTTTCCTCTTTCAGCGCGGGGCATCGGCACCGCGCGCGAACATGATCTGGTAGCCGCGCTTGAGCTGCGAGTCGCGGGCTTTCTCGAAGGCGCGCTGGGCCTCGTCCTGGGCCAGGTACTGCTCCCGACGCAGCTGCGCCCGGCCGCCGACCTGGCCGCTTTCGCGCAGCAGCTCCCAGCCGCCGAACAGGTCCGGCTGCAGCGTCAGCTGGACGTATCGGGGCGGTTCCTGACCGCCGGGGAGCTGTTGCAGGTAGAGGCGCATGGCCCCGATTGTAAGGCGGGCGGGCGATTCCCGCCGCCGCCGCGGTCCGGCCCGAGCGCCCTGCGGCCAATCGTCGCGGGCGGGCTCAGCCCGTGCGCAGGACCTTCAGCACCTCGGCCTCGTCCACGTCCGGCACCACTTCGGCGCGGCCGATGCCCCGCCAGAGCACCAGCCGCAGTCGGCCGGCGACGTTCTTCTTGTCCAGGCGCATGCGCGCCAGCAGCGCCTGCGGGTCGAGCCCGGCCGGAAGCGCGGTCGGCAGGCCATAGGCAGCCAGCAACGCGCGCAGGGTCTCGGTGTCCTGCGCCGGGGCCATGCCCAGCGCGGCGGACAGGCGCGCGGCCAGCACCATGCCCACCGCCACGGCCTCGCCATGGTTGAGGTTGTCGTTGTGCGGCGCGCCGTAGCCCTGTTCGGTCTCGATGGCGTGGCCGAAGGTATGGCCCAGGTTGAGCAGGGCACGCTCGCCCTTCTCCAGCGGATCACGTTCGACGATCTCGGCCTTGTGCTCGCAGCTGCGCGCGATCGCCTGCGCGGTGGCGGCGGCATCGCCGCGCAGCAGGGCTTCGCGCTCGGCGTCCAGCCAGTGGAAGAACAGCGGGTCGCGGATGGCGCCGTACTTGATGACCTCGGCCAGGCCGGCGCGCAGCTCGCGCGGCGGCAGGCTGTGCAGGGCGGTGGTGTCGGCGATGACCGCGCGCGGCGGATGGAAGGCGCCGACCAGGTTCTTGCCCTGCGGGATGTCCACGGCGGTCTTGCCGCCGACCGAGGAGTCGACCATCGACAACAGCGTGGTCGGCAGCTGCACGCAGTCCACGCCGCGCATCCAGCAGGCCGCGGCGAAGCCGGCCAGGTCGCCGACCACGCCGCCGCCCAGGGCGAACACGCAGGCATCGCGGGTGGCGCCGAGTTCGGCCAGCGCGGTGATCGCCGCGCCGAAGTTGTCCAGCGTCTTGGAAGCTTCGCCGGCCGGGATCAGCAGTTCGCCGACCTGCAGGTCGGGGCGGGCCCCGAGCAGCGCGGCGCGAACGCGTGCCGCATACAGCGGGGCGACGCTGTCGTCGCTGAGCAGCAGGACATGGCGGCCGCGCACGGAAGCGGCGAGCAGGGCGCCATCGCGCAGCAGGTCCGGGCCGATGGAGATGGTGTAGGGCGTGGCACCGCCGACATCGACGGTGCGTGGTGCGGAAGGAAGCGTCATGCGGGAGTGGTCTGCGGTTGCCAGGCAGCCGCCAGCCGCGTCACCAGGTGCGCGGTGGCCTCGGCCGGGGAAAGATGGTCGGTGTCCAGGCTGAGATCGGCGATCTCGCGGTACAGCGGGTCGCGCAGCATGGCCAGCTCGCGCAGCACCTGTTCGCGGTCCGGGCGCTGCAGCAGCGGGCGGCCGCGGTCGCGGTGCAGGCGCTCGAGCTGGCTGTCCACGCCGACGTGCAGGTGGATCACGAAGCCGCGCTCGCGCAGGCGGGCGCGGTTGGCCGGATCGAGGATGGCGCCGCCGCCGGTGGACACCAGCTGGTTATCGCCGGCGAGCAGGTGTTCGAGCACCTCGCGCTCGTGGGCGCGGAAGGCCGCTTCGCCGGACAGCTCGAAGATCTGCGGGATGCTCGCGCCGGCATGTTCGACGATCGCCTGGTCGACATCGACGAAGGCCAGGCCGAAGCGCTCGGCCAGGCGGCGGCCGATGCAGGTCTTGCCCGCGCCCATGGGGCCGATCATGACGACGTTTGCGGCGGATTTCATGCGCTGATGCTAGCACTGCGGCCGCCCCGCACGGCGCGGCGCTTTCGCCTGAAACCAGTGGTCGCGATCAGGGCGACAGCGGCTGTCGCGACTCGTCGAGCGGCACGACCTGGTCGGCGATCGCCGGCAGCGTGCGCAGCGCGTGGCGGCTGATGCGTTCGTAGTGGGCGAGGAAGCGCGCCAGCGCGGGCCGATCCATGCCGCTGCGACCGGGCGCGGCGGCGAGCAAAGCCTGTTCCTGCTGCCAGCGCCAGCGGGCGACGATCTCGAACGACGGCGCCTGCAGCAGCCATAGCCGGTCCAGGCGCCGCCACAACGCCGGGTAGCGTTCGCGCAGTGCGTCATTGCAGTAGCGGCGCCAGCGACCGTCGGGGTCTTCCTCGCGTTCGAGCCGGTTGAGCGGCTGGGCGAGTGCGGCCTCCGGCTCGGCCGGCACGCCCAGGCACCAGCCTTCCATCACCAGCAGGTCCAGCGGCGCGTCCAGCCGCGGCCAGGCCGACGCGGGCAGGCGGTCATCGGCGAGCTTGTCGAACCGCGGCAGGCGCACCGGCTGGCCGGTGGCAACCGCGTCCAGGGTGGCGTGGGCCAGGTCGAGGTCATGCGTGCCGGGCGGACCGCGCGTGGCCAGCAGCGGGTGCACGTCGGCGGCAAGCCGGCGGCGCGCGGCGGCGGTCAGGTAGACGTCGTCCAGCGACAGCGTGGCCGCCACCAGTCCGCGCGCCCGCGCCGCATCGGCAACCTGGGCGGCGAAAGTCGACTTGCCGCTGCCCTGCAGCCCGCTGATCGCCAGGATCACCGGGCGCCGGTCGGCGGCCCGGTGCGACAGTGCGTCGTCCAGTGCCTGCCCGGCCAGCACGGCGTCGAAGCTGGCGCGCGCTGTCATGTGCGCTTTCGCTTGCATGCGGCCACAATAGCGGCATCGCTGCCCTTACACCGCTGCCATGACCGATTTCTACGCCGAAGCCCTGTCCACCTTCGCCGCCCTGTACCAGGAAGCCCAGGGGAGCGACGAGCTCGAACCCAACGCCATGACCCTGGCCACCGCCAGCCTGGAGGCGCGGCCGTCGGCGCGCACGGTGCTGCTGAAGTCCTTCGACGAACGCGGCTTCGTGTTCTTTACCCACCTGGAGAGCCCCAAGGGCCGCGACCTGCAGAGCAACCCGCAGGCGGCGCTGCTGTTTCTGTGGCGGCGCCTGCGCGAGGCCGGCATCCAGGTCCGCATCGAGGGCGAGGTGCAGCAGGTGTCGGCGACCGAGTCCGATGCGTATTTCGCCTCGCGGCCGCGGCAGAGCCAGATCGGCGCCTGGGCGTCGATGCAGTCGCGCACGCTGTCCTCGCGCGAGGAGTTCGAGCAGCGCATGGCCAAGGTCGAATCCGGCTTCGAGGGTCGCGAGGTTCCGCGCCCGGAGGGTTGGGGCGGCTTCCGCGTGGTGCCGCAGCGCTTCGAGTTCTGGTACGGCGCGCAGTTCCGCCTGCACGAGCGCTGGCGCTACGAGCGCGATGCCGCGGGCAGCTGGAGCAAGCGGATGCTGTTCCCCTGAGCCGGCGGCCGTGATGCGCCTGCTGCCGGTGTACCGGGTCTGCGTGTTCGTGCCGCCGGAACACCTGGCGGCCCTGCAGGCCGGCATACGCGCGGCCGAGCCGCTGGGCGACGGACGCTACGACCAGGTGATGTGGATCTCCGCGCCCGGGCACGAGGAGTTCCGGCCGCTCGATGGCGCCGAGCCGGCGAGCGGGGCGATCGGCGCGCTGAGCCGGGTGCCGAGCGTGCGGCTGGAGTTCGCCATCCCCCGTGATCCCGAACGCCTGGCACGGGTGCTGGCCGAGGGCGTGCGCGCGCATCATCCGTGGGAGTCGCCGGCGATCTTCGTCGACGAAAGCCTGCAGCCGGTATTCGACGCCGCCGATCCCGGCTAGGCCCGCCGCACGATCATCACCGTCGCCAGCGCCAGCAGCGTGGAGACGGCAAAGGCCGCCAGGTAGCCCAGCGGTGCCGGTCGCGCCAGCAGCATCGAGAACAGCCCGCCGGCCACCGCCAGCGCGGCGGTCACCGCCATCGCCTCGCTCAGCTGCAGTGCCGAACTGTTGCGGCCCTGCCGCGACGGCGGCGACAGCGCCAGGGTCAGCACCGACAGGCTGGGGTACAGCAGGCCCATGCCCACGCCGGCCACGGTCCATCCGGTGATAGCCACCCAGACGGGCAGCGCGATCGCCGCGCCGACGGTGCCCGCGATGCCGGCCACCAGCAGCACGCTGCCCAGATGCATGGCCTGCCGGCGCGCCGGTTCGGGCAGGCGGTGGCCCTGGTACCAGGAGCCGCAGCACCATCCCAGCGCGCCGGCGCCGAGCGCCGCGCCGGCGGCCAATGGCGACAGTCCGCGCTCGCGCGACAGCAGCAGCGGCACGAAGGCTTCGCAACTGAAGAACGCCGCCGCGGCGACCCCACGCAGGGCGATGACGCTGGGCAGCCCGCGCCCCAGGGCCAGCGTGCCGGGCGGCAACAGCCGCCAGGCGCACAGCAGCATCAGCGCGCTGCCGCCGATCCAGGCCAGTGGACGCAGCGGCGCCCCCAGCTGCCCGGCCAGGTGCAGGGCCAGGGCGCCAATGGCGGCGCCGAGCGCCCAGCCGATCCCACTGGCCGACGCCTCCGCGGCGCGCCGGGGCATCGCCGCCAGCTGGCGCAGGCCCGGGCGCAGCAGCCAGGCCGCCGGCACCGCCAGCAGCGGCACGCCCAGGAACACCCAGCGCCAGCCCAGGTGCTGGACGATCAGCCCGCTGATTCCCGGCCCGACCAGCGAGGGCACCACCCAGCCGGCGGCGAACGCGGCGAACACCCGCGGCCGCAGGCGTTCGGGATACAGGCGGGCGACGATGACATACAGGGCGACGAAGAACGCGCCCGCGCCCAGGCCCTGCAGCAGACGGCCGGCGACCAGGGTGCCCATGTTGGCGGCCAGCCCGGCCAGCAGCAGGCCGGCGATGAAGCAGGCCATCCCGGCCCACAGCGGCCCGGCCGGACCGGCGCGGTCGCACCAGCGGCCGGCCGCGGTCATGCCGACCAGGCTGGTGGCGAGGATGCCGCCGAAGGCCAGCGCATACAGCGACAGCCCGCCCAGCTCGCGCGCCACGGTCGGCATCGCCGCGGCCACCGCCAGGACCTCGAAGGCATTGAGCGAGACCAGCGCGACCATGGCCACGGTGGTGGCACGGTAGTCGCGGTCGAGGATCGAATCGGGGCCGGCGTCGGCGGTGCGGGTGGCGTCTGGGGACATGGTTTTCGTGGATCGTTGGCTTGCCCGCGCGGGCATTGCGTCGCAGGATGCGGGCTCAACCGAGGTTGAGGTCAACAGATGGAAAGCGAGCTTGGGGTGGGCGAGGTCGCCCGTCGCAGCGGGGTGGCAGTGTCGGCGCTGCATTTCTACGAGCGCAAGGGCCTGATCCACAGCGGTCGCAACGCCGGCAACCAGCGTCGTTACGGCCGTGACGTGCTGCGGCGGCTGGCGGTGATCCGGGTGGCCCAGCGCCTGGGCATCCCCCTGCAGCATGTCGCCGACGCCTTCGCCGTGCTGCCGGCCGGTCGCCCGCCCACGCGCGCGGAGTGGGCGCGGATGTCGGCCCGCTGGCAGGCCGGGCTGGACCAGCGCATCGCCGTCCTGCAGGCCCTGCGCGACCAGCTGACCGAGTGCATCGGCTGCGGTTGCCTGTCGCTGCGCCGCTGCCGGCTGGGCAACCCGCAGGACGAGCTGGGGCGCGAGGGCGACGGCCCGCGCCGGCTGCCGTCGCTGGAGGGGATCGACTGATCCCTGCACGCGGCTGCCATGCAGACGGGGCATGATGGGGGCATCGCCGCGGAGGAAGCCCAAGCATGAAAGTCGCCGTCTACAGCACCCGTCGCTACGACCGCCTGATGCTGGACCGGGCCAACGCCGGCCATGGCCACGAACTGGTGTACGTGCAGGACGCGCTGACCCCGGCGACGGTGGCACTGGCGGAGGGATGCGGTGCGGTCTGCGTGTTCGTCAACGACAACGTCGATGCAGCAGCGCTGGAGGCGCTCAAGCGCCTGGGCATCGGCTTGGTGACCACGCGTTCGACCGGCTTCAACCACATCGACGCGGTGGCCGCGCAGCGGCTGGGGATTGCCGCGACCCGGGTCACCGACTACTCGCCGTACTCGGTCGCCGAGTTCGCGGTCGGCCTGCTTCTGGCGGTGAACCGGCGCATCGCCCGCGCCAGCGCGCGCACCCGCGACGGAAATTTCGAGCTGGACGGGCTTATGGGCGTGGACCTGCACGGGCGGACGGTGGGCGTGGTCGGCACCGGCAAGATCGGGCGGATCTTCGCCGGCATCATGCGCGGCTTCGGCTGCCGGGTGCTGGGCTTCGATCCCTTTCCGAACCCCGACTTCGAGGCCATCGGCGAATACGTGACGCTGCCGCGGCTGCTCGCCGACAGCGACGTGATCTCGCTGCACTGCCCGCTGACTCCCGAGACGTTCCACCTGATCGACGAACGCGCGCTGGCGGGAATCCGCCAGGGCGCATTGCTGGTCAACACCAGCCGCGGCGGGCTGGTCGATACGGAGGCGGTGATCGGCGCGTTGAAGTCGCACCGCCTGGGCGGGCTGGCGATCGACGTCTACGAACAGGAGGCGGACCTGTTCTTCCAGGACCTGTCGGCGACGGTGATCACCGACGACGTGATCCAGCGGCTGGTGTCGTTCCCCAATGTGATCGTCACCGGCCACCAGGCGTTCTTCACCGCCGAGGCGATCGGCGAGATCATGGCAACCACGCTGGAGAACATCAGCGCGTTCGAGCGCGGCGAGCCGCTGCGCAATGTGATTCCGGTGCAGTGAGGATCGGCGCGGGCGGGCGCGTTGTCTGGTTCGGGGGAAAGCGGGGCGCCCGCTTTGCGGGTTGTATTGGCTGTTTGTTGAGGGCGCGCCTTGTTTGCGGATGGTTGGCCCTGACTTGCGGTGTGTGCGCCGCCCTGACGGCGATGGGCGTTAGCGCTCGGCACACGTCCCTGTCCGACTCGCGGCCGCGGCACATCCATGTGCCGCTGACGCCCATCACTGCCAGGAAGTCGCAAGGCGCTTTGGTTGCGCCCATTCTTCGAGGGCGCGCCGGGAGAGGGGAAGAGAAGAGCAAGAGCGACGCCCCGACCTTCGCGGTGACCTGAAGGCTTGCCACTCCGCCCCGCAAATGCACTGTGGGAGCGGCTTCAGCCGCGACTACACGATTCCCGGAGCGCGGCTGAGGCCACGCCGTCATGCCGCGCAGCGGGGCCACTTCACAGTTCGCGCCCGCGCCGCGTCGCCGCATCGATGGCGCTGGCGACCAGCGTCTCGAAGCCGCCGGCCTGGAAGGTTTCGATCGCCGCCTGGGTGGTGCCGTTCGGCGAGGTGACCCGGCGCCGCAGTTCGGCCGGGGACTCGCCCGATTCGACCAGCATGCGCGAGGCGCCCAACAGCGTCTGCGTGACCAGGGTGGCTGCCGCCTCGGCGGGCAGGCCCTGGGCGATGCCGGCGGCCTGCATGGCCTCGGCGAGCAGGAAGACGTAGGCCGGGCCGCTGCCGGAGACGGCGGTGACCGCATCCATCAGGGCCTCCTCGTCGATCCAGACGGTGCGGCCGGCACTGGCGAGCAGCTGTTCGGCGCGGGCGCGGCGCTCGGCCGGGACGTCGCCGCCGGCATACAGGCCGGTGACGCCGGCGCCGAGCAGGGCCGGGGTGTTCGGCATCGCGCGCACGATCGAGGCGCCGTCGCCGAGCCACTGCCGCAGCCGAGCGCTGCCGATGCCCGCGGCGATGGAGACCACCAGCGGGCGGGTGATCGCCGCCAGCGGGCCCAGCGGCGCACACGCCTCGGCCATCACCTGCGGCTTCACCGCCAGTACCCAGGTGGCGCAGTTCTCGGCCGCCTCGAAGGCGGTGGGGTGGGGCAGGATGCCGAAGTCGATCGCCAGCCGCTCGCGCAGCGCGTCCACCGGCTCGGCGACGTGGATCGTATTGGCCGGCACGCCCTGCTGGATCAGTCCGGCGATCAGGCTGCGGGCCATGTTGCCGCCGCCGATGAAGGCGATGGGTTCCGGCGTCGGGGCGGGCGTATCGGTCATGGTGCGGCCTGCGGAGGAGTGGGCCCGGGATGTTAGCGCGTGCCGGGTTGCCGGCCGGTGCAGGGGGCCGGCCTCAGTGGCGCGCGCCGAACAGCGCGGTGCCGACCCGGACCAGGGTGGCGCCGGCGGCGATGGCCTGGGCGAAGTCCGCGCTCATCCCCATCGACAAGGTATCGACCTGCGGGTGGCCGGCGGCGAGCTGGTCGTACAGGGCGCGCATGCGCTCGAATGCGGCCTGCCGGCGCGCCGCTTCCGGGAACGGCGCCGGGATGGCCATCAGGCCGCGCAGGCACAGCCGCGGCTGCGCGGCGATGGCCGACGCCAGCGCCGGGATCTCGGCCGGCGTGCAGCCGTGCTTGCTCGACTCGTCGTCGATGTTCACTTGGATGAGGACGTTCAGCGGCGGCCGCTCGGCAGGCCGGTGGCGGGCCAGGGCCGGTACCAGCTTGGGCCGGTCCAGCGTCTGCACCCAGTCGAACAGCCGCGCGGCCTGCTCGGCCTTGTTGGACTGCAGGTGACCGATCAGGTGCCATTCCAGCCCCAGGGCCTGCAGTTCGGCGATCTTGCCCGCCGCCTCCTGGACGTAGTTCTCGCCGAAGGCCGCCTGGCCCTGCGCCGCCAGCGCGGCGACGGCGGCGGCCGGCTGGGTCTTGGAGACCGCCAGCAGGCGGACGGCTGGCCGCTGCGCGGCGCGGGCCGCGTTGGCCATTTCTTCAAGGATCGACTGCAACGCGGAAACCGGCACGAGGTCTTCTTCCAGCCTGATACAAGGGCGCTATACTGCCGCCCGGGGAAACACCTTTCCAGTCGCAGCCAGGGGAAACGCAGCGTATGGATATCGCTGAACTATTGGCCTTCTCGGTCAAGAACAAGGCGTCGGACCTGCACCTTTCCGCAGGCCTGCCGCCGATGATCCGCGTCGATGGCGACGTGCGCCGCATCAACATCCCGGCCCTGGACCACAAGCAGGTCCACGCGCTGGTGTACGACATCATGTCGGACAAGCAGCGGCGCGACTACGAGGAATTCCTCGAGGTCGACTTCTCGTTCGAGATCCCGTCGCTGGCGCGCTTCCGCGTCAACGCCTTCAACCAGAACCGCGGCGCCGGTGCGGTGTTCCGTACCATTCCCTCCGAGGTGCTGTCGCTGGAGGAGCTTGGCTGCCCGCCGATCTTCCGCCAGCTGATCGAGCAGCCGCAGGGCCTGATCCTGGTGACCGGGCCGACCGGTTCGGGCAAGTCGACCACGCTGGCGGCGATGATCGACTTCATCAACAAGAACGAGTACGGCCACATCCTCACCGTCGAGGACCCGATCGAATTCGTCCACACCTCGCAGAAGTGCCTGATCAACCAGCGCGAGGTGCATCGCGACACGCACGGCTTCAACGAGGCGCTGCGCTCGGCGCTGCGCGAGGACCCGGACATCATCCTGGTCGGCGAGTTGCGCGACCTGGAAACCATCCGCCTGGCGCTGACCGCGGCGGAAACCGGCCACCTGGTGTTCGGCACCCTGCATACCAGTTCGGCGGCCAAGACCATCGACCGCATCATCGACGTGTTCCCCGCCGGCGAGAAGCCGATGGTGCGCTCGATGCTGTCCGAGTCGCTGCGCGCGGTGATCTCGCAGGCACTGCTGAAGAAGGTCGGCGGCGGTCGTACCGCGGCCTGGGAAATCATGGTGGGCACCCCGGCCATCCGCAACCTGATCCGCGAGGACAAGGTCGCGCAGATGTATTCGGCGATCCAGACCGGCCAGCAGTCCGGCATGCAGACCCTCGACCAGCACCTGCAGGACCTGGTCAAGCGCAGCCTGATCACCCGCAACCAGGCCCGCGAGTACGCCAAGGACAAGCGCATCTTCGAATGATGCGCGAGCGCCGCGGCGCCCCCCGGCGCCGCGGCCGTTCCGCCGCCGGGGACGTGCCCGCGCCAGCCGCCCGCCCCAGCAGCCCCGACCCCGATTCCGGAGAGCCGCCATGAGCACCATCGACTTCACCTCGTTCCTCAAGCTGATGGCGCACCAGAAGGCGTCGGACCTGTTCATCACCTCGGGCATGCCGCCGTCGATCAAGGTCCACGGCAAGATCAGCCCGATCACCCAGACCCCGCTGACCGCGCAGCAGAGCCGCGATCTGGTGCTGAACGTGATGACGCCGGCGCAGCGCGAGGAGTTCGAAAAGACCCACGAGTGCAACTTCGCCATCGGCGTGGCCGGCGTGGGCCGCTTCCGCGTGAGCTGCTTCTACCAGCGCAACCAGGTCGGCATGGTGCTGCGCCGCATCGAGACGCGCATCCCGACGGTGGAGGAGCTGAGCCTGCCGCCGGTGATCAAGACGCTGGCGATGACCAAGCGCGGCATCATCATCTTCGTCGGCGCCACCGGCACCGGCAAGTCGACCTCGCTGGCTGCGATGATCGGCTACCGCAACCAGAACTCGACCGGGCACATCATCACGATCGAGGACCCGATCGAGTTCGTGCACAAGCACGAGGGCTGCATCATCACCCAGCGCGAGGTCGGCATCGACACCGACAGCTGGGACGCGGCGCTGAAGAACACGCTGCGCCAGGCCCCGGACGTGATCATGATCGGCGAGGTGCGCACCCGCGAGGGCATGGACCACGCCATCGCCTTCGCCGAGACCGGCCACCTGGTGCTGTGCACGCTGCACGCCAACAACGCCAACCAGGCGATGGACCGCATCATCAACTTCTTCCCCGAGGATCGCCGCGGCCAGCTGCTGATGGACCTGTCGCTGAACCTCAAGGGCGTGGTCGCCCAGCAGCTGGTGCCGACCCCGGACGGCAAGGGCCGCCGGGTGGCGATGGAGATCATGCTCGGCACGCCGCTGGTGCAGGACTACATCCGCGACGGCGAGATCCACAAGCTCAAGGAAGTGATGAAGGAGTCCACCAACCTGGGCATGAAGACCTTCGACCAGAGCCTGTTCGAGCTCTACCAGGCCGGCGAGATCAGCTACGAGGACGCGCTGCGCTACGCCGACTCGCAGAACGAGGTGCGCCTGCGCATCAAGCTGTCCCAGGGCGGTGACGCCAAGACGCTGGCGCAGGGGCTCGATGGCGTGGAGATTGCCGAGGTCAGGTAGGCGATCCGGCGTGGCCCGTCCCGCTGTGCGGGCTGGGCCGTGGCTACACCCGCTACGCGAGCTGCGCCTCCACGATTTGCTGCGCAAACCGTGGACCCTGACTTATGCCTTGCCTGCGTGGCCCATCCCGCTGCGCGGGCAGTGCCTCCACGATTTGCTGCGCAAACCGTGGACCCTGACTTATGCCTTGCCTATCCCCCGCGGCTTCGCCGCGCCCCCCTTAACAAGGGGGGCTATGCTCCAGTTGGCGCGATGCGGGCGATTGCACTGTGGGAGCGGCTTCAGCCGCGACTGCCGGATCGCGCGGTCGCGGCTGAAGCCGCTCCCACAGTGCAATCGCAGGCGAAGCTGGAGGCACCGATCTCCTTTTCTTTCCCCGGGGCGCGTCCGGCGACATGAAGGCCCTCTTCATGCAAGCGCCCTGCAGCTGTTGTCTAATACGCGCCCCCGCGTCACCGAATACCCCCACATGGAATCCTCCGTTTCCGACCTGCCGGCCGGCGGCGACGCCGTGCTGTCCGATGGTCCCCTGGTCACCGACGGACCGCTGACCCCGCCGGCCGACGCGGCCGGTACGGCCCGCGACGATCGCGCCTTCCACCATTCCGCCGCCGAAGACGTGCAGGGCATGGTCCTGGCAACGCTGGTCGCCTCGATGGGCCTGGCCATCTTCGCCAAGGGCGGCCTGTTCATCGGCGGCATGGCCGGGGTGTCCTTCCTGCTGCATTACGCGCTGGGCTGGAACTTCGGCCTGGTGTTCGTGATCGTCAACCTGCCGTTCTACTGGCTGTCGATCCGCCGCATGGGCTGGGAGTTCACCGCCAAGACCTTCCTGGCCGTGGGCGCCTGCGGTGCGCTGGTCGACCTGCTGCCGCGCTGGATCGACTATGCCCACGTCAGTCCGCTGTTCTCGGCGCTGGCCGGGGGCGCGCTGTCCGGCCTCGGGATCCTGTTCTTCATCCGCCACCGCGGCAGCCTCGGCGGCGTGGGCATCCTGGCGGTCTACCTGCAGCAGACCCGCGGCATCAGCGCCGGGCGCGTGCAGCTGGGCTTCGACGCCTGCCTGATGGTCGGCGCGTTCTTCCTGCTCTCGCCGGACAAGGTGATCTATTCGGCGATCGGCGCGCTCGTGCTCAGCCTGGTGCTGATGTTCAACCACCGCCCGAACCGCTACATGGGCGTGTGAGGCGCTAGGGCCCCGGCGGCAGGTCGCAGCCCGGGGCCTGGCCCAGCCGCCGCATCAGCGCGACGGCGTCGAACGGCGCGTGGACCTTGGCGTCGTTGTCGAAATAGCAGTAGACGTCGCGGCGCTTGCGGGCCGGCGCAGGCGGGGCATGGCGCGCGGCGTCGGCGGGCTCGCCGCCCCCGGCCCAGTGCCGGATCCGCTCCGCCCATCGATCCAGTGCCGCTTCCCCGTAACCGCTGGCATACAGCTCGGCATCGCCGTGCAGGCGCAGATAGGTGAATCCGGCGGTGAGGTCTTCCATCAGCGGGTAGCGCCGCGCCGCATCGGCGATGACCAGGGCGACGCGGTGCCGGCGCAGCAGGGTGATGAAGTCCGCATCGAGGAAACTGTCGTGGCGCACTTCCAGGGCGTGCCGCAGGCGATGGCGCCGATCTCCGGCCAGCACGCTGCGCCCGTGCATCAGCCTGCGGTCGCGGCGCCGCGCCAGTGCGGCGGCGGCGTCGCTGTCGCGGGGCAGGGCGGCGAGGAAATCGTCCAGGAGGGCGTGGTCGTAGCGTAGGGTCGGCGGCAGCTGCCAGAGTAACGGGCCGAGCTTGCGGCCAAGCCGCAGCAGGCCGGAAGCGAAGAAGTTGGCCAGCGCGGTGTCGCAGTCGCGCAACCGCTTGGTATGGGTGATGAAGCGTGGCGCCTTGACCGCGAACACGAAGTCGCGCGGCGTGGCGTCGTGCCAGGTCTGCCAGCTTTCCGGACGCTGCAGCGAATAGAACGAGCCATTGAGTTCCACGCTGGGGAAACAGCGTGCGGCGAAAGCAAGCTCCTCGCGCTGGACCAGGTCGCCGGGGTAGAAGCGGCCCCGCCACCGCGGGTAGCGCCAGCCGGAGATGCCGATTCGTATTGCCATGCCGGCACCTTGGCGATCCACGCGTAAGGCCGGGTGGCGGCAGCGTGGAGGCGGCGTGGATTCAGCCGCGCTGCCAGGGCGGGTCGAGCGCGACGATCCGTGCATGCACGGGGCAGTCGGCGTGGTGCGCACCGGGCAGGTAGCCCAGGCTCATCAGGAACTCCCCGGTGATCTCGCCGCCGGTGAAGCGGAAGGTCTTCTTGAACAGCTTCACCCACTCGGCCTTGCTGCGCGGGTGGTGCGCGTCCAGCCAGCCGGCGAAGCTGCCGTGGCTGGCCCGCAGGCCCTGCACCACCTGGGCATTGTGGATGGCGGCCAGGACCTTGAGGCGATTGCGGATGATCGCCGGATCGGCCATCAGCCGGTCGATGTCGGCCTGTCCATAGGCGGCGACGGCGTCCACATCGAAGCCCGAATAGGCGCGGCGGAAACCCTCGCGCTTGCGCAGGATGGTCTCCCAGCTCAGCCCGGCCTGGTTGATCTCCAGCAGCAGTCGCTCGAACAGCTCGGCCTCCTCGCGCTGCGGGAAACCGTACTCGTGGTCGTGATAGTGGCCGTGGACCGGGTGGCCGGGGGCAATTCCGCAGTATCCGCTCATGTGGCCAAGGATACGGCCATTGCTCGCCCGCCGGTCCAGCGCCAGCGCCGATCCGGCACCGATGTCGCCGCCACGCGACGGCCCGGGCGCGGCCGATCACGCGCAGATGCCCTCCAGGCCCTAAAATGGTCGCCATGTCCGCGCCGGCCACCCATCTCACCCGCCAACTCCTGATCGCGCTGCCTGCGCTGTCGGATCCGAATTTCTCGCGCGGCGTCGCGCTGATCTGCCAGCACGACGACAACGGCGCGATGGGGGTGATGGTCAACCGCCCCTCCGAGTACACGCTGGGCGAGGTGCTCGGCCAGATGGGCATCGATACCGACGATGCCGCCCTGCGCGACCAGGTCGTGCTCAGCGGCGGCCCGGTCCATCCCGAACGCGGCTTCGTGGTCCACGACGGCGCGGCCTGGGATTCCAGCCTGGCGCTCGGCGAGGGGCTGTACCTCACCACCTCGCGCGACGTGCTCGAGGCGATGGCGCGCGGCGAAGGCCCGGCGCATGCGCTGGTCGCGCTCGGCTGCGCCGGCTGGGGCACGGGGCAGCTCGAGTTCGAGATCGGCGAGAACAGCTGGCTGACCGTGCCGGCCGATGCCGAGCTGCTGTTCGACCTGCCGCTGGAGCAGCGCTGGCAGGCGGCGGCCGGCCGCATCGGCGTGGACCTGTTCCGCCTGACCGACTATTCCGGGCATGCCTGAGCCTGTCGCGATCCCGCTCGACGCCACGGTGCTCGGCTTCGATGTCGGCTCGCGCCGCATCGGCGTGGCCGTGGGCAATCCGCTGGGCGCCGGCGCGCGCGCGGTGGCGGTGATCGACGTGCACGGCGCCGGCCCGGACTGGAACGCGCTCGATCGCGTCCATCGCGAATGGCGCCCGGCAGGGCTGGTGGTCGGCGATCCGCTCACCCTGGAAGGCGAGGACCAGCCGGCGCGCAAGCGCGCCCATGCCTTCGCCCGCCAGCTGCGCGAGCGCTACCGCCTGCCGGTGGTGCTGGTCGACGAGCGATCCAGTTCGGTCGAGGCCGCGCACCGGTTCGCGCGCGAACGCGCCGAGGGCCGCAAGCGCCGCCGCGATGCCGAGGCGCTGGATGCGATGGCCGCCGCGGTGATCGTCGAGCGCTGGTTCGCCGCGCCCGGCCAGGCCCTCCCACTTTCCTGACTTCCCACTGCCCGCGATGACCATGCAACTCGACTCCGACGGCCGCCTGCGGCACCTGCTTACCCTCGAGGGCCTGCCGCGCGCGACCCTGCTGCAACTGCTGGACCGCGCCGGGCAGATCCGCGACGCGGCGGTCGGGCGCGTCGGCAAGCGCAACGTGCTGGCCGGCAGCGCGGTATGCACGCTGTTCTTCGAACCGTCCACGCGCACCCGCAGTTCGTTCCAGCTGGCAGCGCAACGCCTCGGCGCGGACGTGCTCAACTTCGATGCCTCGACCTCCTCGACCCGCAAGGGCGAGACCGACCGCGATACGCTGAAGAACCTCGAGGCGATGAGCGTGCGCGGCTTCGTGGTGCGCCACCCGGAGGACGGTGCGGTCGCCCGCCTGGCCGCCGAAGCGGGCGAGGGCACCGCACTGATCAACGCCGGCGACGGCCGCAGCGCGCACCCGACCCAGGGCCTGCTGGACATGCTCACCTTGCGCCAGGCCAAGGGCAGCGACTTCTCCAGGCTGAAGGTGCTGATCGTTGGCGACGTCAAGCATTCGCGCGTGGCGCGCTCGGACCTGCATGCGCTGCGCACGCTGGGCGCCGGGGAGATCCGCGTCTGCGGCCCGGCCTCGCTGCTGCCGCAGGACGACACGCTGGCCGGCTGCCAGGTCGGCGATGACCTGGATGCGATGCTCGAGGGCGTGGACGCGGTGATGATGCTGCGCCTGCAGCGCGAGCGCATGGAAGAGGGACTGGTGCCGTCGCTGGAGCAGTACCACGATCAGTACGGCCTGACCGCCACGCGCCTGCGCCGCGCGGCCGCCGATGCGGCGGTGCTGCATCCGGGGCCCATCAACCGCGGCGTGGAGATCACCGACGAGGTGGTCGACGGCCCGCAGTCGTGGGTGCTGCGCCAGGTGGCCAATGGCGTGGCGGTACGCATGGCGGTGCTGGAGACCTTGCTGGGCTGAGCTTGCGCCTCTGGCTTCGCGTGTAAAGCGGGGCGCCCGCTTTCGCGGGCTGTATTGGGGGTTTATGAGGGCGCGCCGCTGTGGCGGAGGCTTGGCCCTGACTTACGTTGTGGAGCGCCGCCCCGACGGGCATGTGCGCGTCGGTTTCGGCAGACGTCCGTGTCGTGACGAAACCGAACGTTGCACATCCATGTGCAACTCGCGCACATTCCCGCCGAGGCGGCGCCCGGCGCTTTGATTTCCCCATTCTTCGGGGGCGCGCCGGGGAGGGTGGGAAGAGAAGAGCAAGAGCAAGAGCAACAGCAAGAGCAACAGCAACAGCAAGAGCAACAGCGAGCATTTCCCAGGGCGCTGTTACGAGCGAGTCCGCAGCTCCGCTGGCAATTGCACTGTGGGAGCGGCTTCAGCCGCGACGCGAGGTCCAGCAAGTCGCGGCTGAAGCCGCTCCCACAGGGAGATCGCAAACGAGGTGGCGATCCTTCAGATCGCATGCGGAGATCGGGATGCCGCTTCTGCTCTTCTCTTCCCCCCTCCCCGGCGCGCCACTGAAGAATGGGAACAACAAAAGCGCCAAGCCCCGTCCCGTCGGGGGGTGGGGTCGAGCAGCACATGGATGTGCTGCGCTCGGGGTGTCGGACAGGACGTCCGTTGCCCCGACGACCCCACCCCCGGCGGGGCGGGGCCGCGCTCCTGGGGACGTGCCGCGATCGTTGAAATGATGCTGTCGCCACGGCAGGACCGAACGAATGGCCCGTAACACCACACGCGGGCTTGCCGAAGCCGGGCGCGCCCTCAATAAACCCCAATACAGCCCGCGCAGCGGGCGCCCCGCTTCTGGAGAGTAAACAAGGCCCGGCGCCAGCATCGCGGCAGAGCCGGGCGGCCGAACCTGCACGCCCACGCCCACCCGCAATGACCAATGGCAGTCCCGATGCGGGCAGCGGCCTGCCTAGCATGGCGATCCCCTCGCCGTCGCCAGGTTTCCAATGCGCCTCCGCTCCCACCCGCTGATCTTCCTGGCCAGCCTGGCGCTGTCCTTCGCCGCCCAGGCCGCGCCCGCGCAGGACGACGGCGGCTTCGACCCGCGCGAACTGTTCGCCCCGCTGCAGCTGCCGCAAGCGCCCAATGCCTTCCGCAGTGGCGCTGGCCTGCCCGGGCCACTGTTCTGGCAGAACCGCGCCGACTACGACCTCAAGGCGACGATCGACACGTCCGCCCACCGCCTGCTCGGCGAGGCGACCATCACCTATACCAACCACAGCCCGGATACGCTCGACGTGCTGTGGCTGCAGCTGGACCAGAACATCTACCGCGCCGATTCGCGCGCGGCAATGGCCCGCCCGGCGCGGCGCAGCCAGAGCACCGACGGCGTGCGCATCGCCGCCATCGAGGTCGAGCGCGGCGGCAAGCGTGTCCCGGTGCATTACCTGGTCGACGATACCCGCCTGCGGGTCGACCTGCCGCAGCCGCTGGCCGGGCAGGGCCAGGCGCTGAAACTGCACATCCGCTACGACTACGACATCCCCGGCACCTGGGGCGGCCGCACCGCGGTCACGCCCAGCCGCAACGGCGAGATCTTCGAGATCGCCCAGTGGTACCCGCGCATGGCGGTCTACGACGACCTGCGCGGCTGGGACACCCAGCCCTACCTGGGTTCGGAGTTCTACCTGGAATACGGCGACTTCGACTATGCGGTCACCGTACCGTGGAACTTCATCGTCGCCGGTTCCGGCGAGCTGGTGAACCCGCAGGACGTGCTCACGCCGGTCCAGCGCGAGCGGCTGCGCCAGGCCGCGGCCAGCGCCAGCACGGTGATGATCCGCACCCCGGCCGAGGTGACCGATCCGGCCAGCCGGCCAACCCGCGGGGGCACCCGCACCTGGCGCTTCCACATGGCCAACAGCCGCGACGTCGCCTTCGCCGCGTCGCCGGCTTTCGTATGGGATGCCGCGCGCATCGACCTGCCGCAGGGACGGCATGCGCTGACGATGTCGGTGTACCCGGTCGAGGGCGTCGGGGCCGACAAGTGGAACCGCTCCACCGAATACGTGAAGGGCGCGATCGAGCATTTCTCGCAGTGGTACCCCTATCCCTGGCCGGCGGCGGTCAACCTGGGCGGCCATGGGGCCGGCATGGAGTACCCGGGCATCGTCTTCGACGGCATGGACGACGCCGGCAAACCGCTGTTCTGGATCAGCGCGCACGAGATCGGCCATACCTGGTTCCCGATGATCGTGGGCTCCAACGAGCGCCGGCATGCGTTCATGGACGAGGGGTTCAACACCTTCATCGACGTCTACGCTTCGGACGCCTTCAACCACGGCGAGTACGCACCCAAGCGCGATTCGGAATACGCGCCCAAGGGCGGCAACCCGGTCGAGGAGATCCTGCCGCTGCTGGCCGACGCCGACGCGCCGACGCTGATGGACACCGCCGATGCCACCAGCGAGAAGTACCGCCATCCGCTGACCTACTTCAAGGGCGCACTCGGCCTGGTCCTGCTGCGCGAGCAGATCCTCGGGCCGGAACGCTTCGATCCGGCCTTCCGCAGGTACATCGCGACCTGGGCGTTCAAGCACCCCACGCCATCGGACTTCTTCCGGCTCATGGAGAGCGAGTCCGGCGAGGACCTGTCGTGGTGGTGGCGCGGCTGGTACTTCAACAACTGGCAGCTGGACATGGGCGTGCGCGAGGCCAGCTATGTCGACGGCGACCCGGCCAAGGGCCTGCTGGTGACGCTGGGCAGCCGGCAGAAGCTGGTGATGCCGGCCACGCTGCGCGCCGAGCTGGCCGATGGCAGCCACCTCGACCAGCGGGTGCCGGTCGAGGCCTGGCTGCAGAACAAGGCGCCGCAGGTGAAGCTGCCCACGCACCAGCGGGTGCTGCGGGTGAGCCTGGATCCGGACGCCAAGCTGCCCGACGCCGACCGCCGCGACAACCGGCTCGACGTCGCCGGTTGACGCGCCGCTGCCGGATCAACCGGTGGCGGCGACAGCACTGGCTGCCGGCATGCTCGGCCGCGCCTTGAGTCCGAAGCACGGCCGCAGCCAGCCCACGCGGCGGATCACGAACTCGTGCAGCAGCAGGCAGCCGAGCACGGTGCCGGCGATCACCAGCGCCGGTTCCAGCACGGGGCCGAGGTGGAGGGGGATCAGCCAGAACGCCAGCACGATCAGCAGGCTCTGGTGCAGCATGTACCAGGGATACACCGCCTCGGTGCAGTAGGGCAGCCAGCGGAACGGGCGGTTCAGCCCGATCTGTGCCCAGCCGAAGATCGCCAGCAGCGCCGTCCAGGTATAGCCGGCGCGCGCGACCCGCTCCACCTCCGCCCAGGGCACGTGCACCCAGATGCCGCGTGCCTGGACATGGTGCTGGCCCGCGGCCTTGAGTCCGAGCTCCACGCCGATGCACAGCACCGCCAGGGCCAGGCTCAGCCAGCGCCAGTCCCGCAGCCGGGCCCAGAACGTGTCCTGGCGGGCGATCGCGTAGCCCAGCAGGAACAGCGGCAGCGATTCGGCGTGCACGGACCAGTCGTTGACCAGCGTATGGCTGGGCCACCAGCGCGGCATCACCCACAGCAGGTTCACCGACTGCCAGGCCACCGGCAGCAGCAGCCAGGCCAGCGCCGGCACCGGCACCGCGCGCAGCCGCGCCAGCGGCGCCTGCAGGGCCGGCAGGCGCAGCAACGCCAGCAGGCCGAGCAGCAGCATCGTGTACGGCCACAGGTAGGCCAGGTACCACAGGTGGTTCCAGGTGATGCCGAACTCGGCGCCGGCGAAGGTGCCGGGCGGCCAGGGCCGGACCTGCCAGTAGCGCAGCAGGAAGCTGCCGAAGCCCGGCTCGATGTGGCCGTGCGCCAGCGCCTCGCAGTAGGGCTGGATCGGCACCACCACGAACATGCCGAACAGCAGCGGCAGCAGCAGGCGCCAGCTGCGCAGCGCGGCGGTGCGCCCGAGCGCCTGGGGTCGCATCAGGCCCAGGGCGACGCCCGAGATCATGAACAGCAGCGGCATCCGCCAGCGGTTCAGCACCAGCATCGGCCACTGCAGCCAGTCGGCGGTATGCGGGCTCTTGAGGTGGAAGGACCAGTCGGCGACGTACACCATGGCCGCGTGGTAGAGGATCAGCAGGCCGAAGGCGATCACGCGCAGGGCATCGATGTCGTGGCGGCGGTTCATGGCGGCATCCGTGGCTGGGTGGTGCCATCCTCGCCAGCCCCGTGTCGGCGGGCGGGGCGAAGGGTCCTGTGGCGGCCTCCAGGGGACGAATCGCGGTCCCACGGGGACCGATGGGGCCGGAAAATCCCCGCCCCGACCTAGAATGCGCGGATGAATCCAAAGCCCTACCGCGATCCCGATCCCGCCGCCCCGGATGCCGAGCGCCGCTCCCGCCTGTGGGTGGCGGTGTTCTGGGTGGCCGTGTTCGTCATCACCGGCCTGGCCAACGTCGCCACCGGCCTGGTGGACGCCCAGCGCTACGGCGTTCCCGTGCCCGCCTGGCAGCTGCTGACCTGGGAGCTGAGCAGCGCCGCCGCCTCGCTGCTCCTGCTGCCGCCGACGCTGGCAGCCTGCGCGCGCTGGCCGCTGCATGCCGAAACCTGGCGCCGGCGCCTGCCGGGGTACCTGCTCGGCAGCGTGCTGTGGTCGCTGCTGCACGTGGCCGGGATGGTCCTGCTGCGCAAGGCGGTCTATGCGTTGGCGGGGGACCACTATGCCTTCGATGGCCTGTGGGCAGGTTGGAGCTACGAATACCTGAAGGACGCGCGGACCTTCGCCCTGCTGGTCATCACCACCCAGACCGCGGCCTGGTACGGCCGCCGCCTGCAGGGTGAGGCGCGGCTGTTCGACGTGCCCGACGAGGGCCCGCCGCTGGAGCCGGTCGAGCGGCCGGAGCGCTTCCTGGTGCGCAAGCTGGGCCGGGATTTCCTGGTAGCCGCGGCCGATATCGAATGGCTGCAGGCTGCCGGCAACTACGTCAACCTGCGTGTCCGCGGCCACGACTACCCCCTGCGCAGCACCCTGGCCGGGATCGAGGCGCGGCTGGACCCGAGTACATTCGTGCGGATCCATCGCAGCTACCTGGTGAACCTGGGCCGGGTGGTGTCGATCGAGCCGCGCGACGACGGCGACGCCAGCGTCCATATGGATGACGGCAGCACGCTGCCCTGCAGCCGGCGCCACCTGCCGGCGCTGCGGGGTGCGGCGGCCGAGGGGCGGTCGCCGGCGCCGCGCGAGGCCCGGGCCGCCGCCGCGGCGACCGGCCGGGACTGAGCCGGAGGCGCCTGCCGGGACCGGTGATATTCCTGCAGTGCAGCTAGGCGCCGCGCGCGCGCAACGCGTATCGTGTCCGGTTTCCCGCCATCGCCCATGCCCATGACCCAGCCGACCGCCGCACCCGATCGCCTCAGCCACGCGCTCAAGCCGCGGCAGCTGATCATGATGGGCCTGGGCAGCGCGATCGGCGCCGGCCTGTTCCTCGGCTCCGGCGTCGGCGTGCAGCTGGCCGGCCCGGCCGTGCTGGTGTCCTACCTGATTGCCGGCGCGCTGGTGATCATCGTGATGAACGCACTGGGCGAGATGGCCGCGGCCAAGCCGACCAGCGGTGCGTTCTCGGTCTACGCCGCCGACGCCATGGGCGCGACCGCCGGCGCCACCGTCGGCTGGTTGTGGTGGGTGCAGCTGGTGATCGTGATCGCCGCCGAGGCGGTGGGCGCGGCGGGACTGCTGGCCACGGTCTGGCCGGCGCTGTCGGTACCGGCGACGGCGATGCTGTTCATGCTCGCGTTCACCGCGATCAACCTGCTCGGGGTGCGCAACTTCGGCGAGTTCGAGTTCTGGTTCGCGATCCTCAAGGTGGTGGCGATCCTGGCCTTCATCGCGATCGGCGCGGCGCTGCTGCTGGGCTGGCTGCCGCATGCCGCCTCGCCGGGGCTGTCGAACTTCACCGGCCACGGCGGCTTCGCCCCGCGCGGACTGGAGGGCATCGGCGCGGCGCTGCTGGTGGTGGTGTTCGCCTTCGGCGGCACCGAGATCGTCGCGGTCGCCGCAGCCGAAACCGCCGACCCCGAGCGCAGCATCGCCCGTGCGATCCGTACCGTGGCCTGGCGCATCCTGGTGTTCTACATCGGCTCGCTGGCGGTGATCATCGCCGTGGTGCCGTGGACCAGCGAAGCGCTGAAGTCGCCGTTCGCCGCGGTGCTGCAGGCCGCGGCGATCCCCGGCGCGGCCACCGCGATCACCCTGGTGGCGGTGGTGGCGCTGCTGTCGGCGCTCAATGCCAACCTCTACGGCGCCTCGCGGATGATCTTCTCGCTGGCACAGCGCCGGGAGGCCCCGCGTTGGCTGGCGCAGGTCGGCACGCGTCGCGTGCCGTCGTTCGCAGTGCTTGCGAGCGTGGCGTTCGGCTTCATCGCCGCCGTGCTGGAGCTGCGCTATCCCAACCGCGTGCTGCCGACCCTGCTCAACATCGTCGGCGCCACCTGCCTGCTGGTGTGGACGATCTCGCTGCTGTCGCAGCTGGTGCTGCGTGCCCGTGCCGATCGTGCCGGCACGCGCCTGCCGTTCCGCATGCGCGGCTATCCGTGGCTGACGGTGCTGGCACTGGCGATCCTGGTGCTGATCTTCGTGCTGCTGGTCGCAACCCCCGATACGCGCGTGCAGTTCATCTCGATGGCGGCGCTGACCGCCGGCATCGCGCTGGCCAGCGAAATCGCCCGGCGGTTGCGCGGAGCGTGATGCGCGCCTGCTAGCCGCCAGGCGTCGCTGCCGCGCCGGCTTGGGGCGGCGCGTGCCGGCGGATGTACTCCAGCTCGTTGAGCGCGGTCGGGTTGTCCGGATCCAGTTCCAGCGACCTGTCGTAGGCCGCTCGTGCACCTGCCCAGTCCTGCTGCTCCACCAGCGCGTAGCCGATGCCGCGCCAGGCCAGCGGCCGGATATAGGCGGCCTCCGGTGCGGCGTCGGCAAGCGCGAGCACCTGTTCGTAGGCCTGCCTGGCCTCGGCGTTGCGGCCAAGCTGGTTGAGCGCGGCGCCGCGCTCGTTCAGGGCATCGGGGAAGTAGGGCGCCAACGCGACGGCCTTGCCCAGGAAGGGCAGCGCCTGCGCGAAGCCGCGCTGTTCCACCCATGCGTAGCCCGTGTAGTAGTAGGCCTGGGTGCAGGACATGTCGAGCCATTCGACCGGCAGGCCCTGGCCGTGCGCGCTCACGTAGCGGTCGTACTGCGCGGCATTGGCCACGCTGACGAAGTGCACGTCGCTGCGGGCCTGCTGCGCGTCGCAATACGCCACCACCGGCGCCAGTGCGGCAATAGCCGCCTTGGGCTCGCCGCCCATGGCCTGGCGGACGGCATCGGCGACGGTGCGGCGATACTGCTGGCCGATCGCGGTTTCGTTGGCGGGCGCGTCCAGATGGGTCTGGATCATCTGCTGCGCGATGGCCGGCGTGGCGGCCCCGGCGACGAAGCCGGCCATGGCGATGGTGTGGACGGTGATGCGCATGGGATCCCCTGTTCCCCGGCGTAGGCGCCGATGCCCACGCTCCTCCAGGCGGGGCCGGCGGTCAAGGGCTGCCGGTCGCCGGGCCGATCCTGCGCCGCTTGTCGAACATCCACTGCCACATCCGCGCATCGGCGTAGGTCGCGTCCCAGGCGTTGTGGTTGCCCCCGGGGTACTCGCTGTAGCGCATGTCCGCGCCGATCAGGCGCGCGGCCTTGTACAGGCGGCGGTCGTCGCCGGGCGGAACCAGGTCGTCGAGCGCGCCATGGAACATCCACACCGGCACTTCGCGCAGGCGTTCGGCGACGGCGGCATAACGATCGCGCGCGCCGGCGACCTCGCTGACGTAGAGCTGGTCCTCGTCGTCGCGCGGGGAATGCAGCGCGCCGCAGATAGGCACCAGCGCGGCGAAGCGCTCCGGCGCCATCAGGGCGATTTCCCAGGTGCCGTAGCCGCCCATCGACATGCCGGTGAGGTAGGTACGCGTGGCGTCGCCGCCGAACTCCGCACCGGCCGCGTCCAGCGTGGCCAGCGCCATGCGTGCGTTGACTCCCATCCACTGCTCGTCCTCCGGGACCTGCGGAAACACGACCAGGGCGGGGAAGTCGGTGGCGTGCTCGCGCAGGTAGGGCCCCAGGCCGGATTCGGTCTGCACGTAACCGTCGCCGCCGCGTTCGCCCGAGCCATGCAGGAACAGCACGATCGGCAGCGGTCCGGGGTGCTGCCGGCGGGCGAGCGGCACGAATACCTGGTACCGGTACTGGCGGCCTTCCAGTTCCAGTTCGCGGTGGACGAAATGACCGCGCGGGTGGTCCGTTGGTGCGGTGGTGGTGGCGCAGGCGGTGAGCATCGACACTCCCAGGGCGATCAGGAATTGGCGGCGGAGCATGCGCAGGTCCGGTGGTGCGAGCGCCGAGTATGGCGGGGCCGGCGGCGCAGGGCACGCACCGCAGGCCGGGGCGTTCGGCGGGGGTTGGGTTTTCGCGCGGGTGGATGTCAGCCGGTGCCGGCGTGTGTCCACAGATGGCCAAGCGCGGTCTCGTGCAGCAACACGCAGGCCCAGAACGCGAACTGGTAGGCGAGTTTGCGGTTCTTGTGGCGAAGCGCGCGCTGGGCCAGCAGCGCCCCCGGCCAGCCGCCGGCCAGTTCCAGCAGGTGCAGGGTGAGTTCGGGCGTGCGCCGGGCCTGCAGGCGTGCGGCGCGCTTGTCGCGCGCGTAGGCGAGGAAGGCCAGCAGCGACAGCACGCCGAATCCGACCAGGATCGCACCGGGCAGGGCGCCGTCATGGTGCATCAGGGCCAGCAGGCCGACGTGCATGCCGACCAGCCCCAGCGCGGCGAAATCACCGGCGCGCCGCCAGCCGGAGGGCGAGCGCCCCGGCGCACGGCCGGTGGCCGGGCGGGCCGGCTTGCGGGTGCGCCTGCGGGCCGGAGCGCGGCTCAATGCAGCAGGATGAGCGTGGCCAGGCCGAGGAAGCTGAGAAAGCCCATCACGTCGGTCAGCGTGGTCAGGATCACGCCGCCGGCCAGGGCCGGGTCGAAGCCCAGGCGCTTGAGCGTCACCGGCACCAGCACGCCGCCCAGGGCCGCCGTGCACAGGTTGATGGTAAGCGCCGAACCGATCACCACCGACAACATCGGCTGCTTGAACCACATCAGAACGATCAGACCCAGACCCAGGCCCAGGCAGACGCCGTTGATCAGCGCGACCATCAGCTCCTTCTTCAGCAGCGTCATCACGTTGGAGGCGCCGATCTGCCCCAGCGCCAGGCCACGCACCATCAGCGCCAGCACCTGGGTGCCGGCGTTGCCGCCCATGCCGGCGACGATCGGCATCAGTGCTGCCAGCGCGACCAGCTGGGCGATGGTGCCTTCGAATTCGCTGACCACCGAGGAGGCGATGAAGGCCGTGCCGAGATTGACCGACAGCCAGATCAGGCGCCGCCGGAAGGCGCGCCGGGCCGGGCTGAACATGTCCTCGTCCTCGTCCAGGCCGGCGGCGCTCATCGCCTGGTGCTCGGCCTGCTCGCGGATGATGTCGACCACGTCGTCGATGGTGATGCGGCCGAGCAGGATGTTGTTGTCGTCCACCACCGGGGCGGAGATCCAGTCGTGGTCGGAGAACTGCCGGGCAACTTCCTGCGCGCCCTCGCCGACGTCGATCGCCGGCTGTTCGTCGTCGACCAGGCGGTTGATCGGCGTGCTGTCCTCGTGGGTGACCAGCGAGGCCAGCGAGACCCGGCCCAGGTACTGGTGGCGGCGGCTGACCACGTACAGGTGGTCGGTGTGGTCGGGCAGCTCGCCGCGCAGGCGCAGGTAGCGCAGCACGACATCGACGTTGACGTCGGCGCGCACCGTGACCACGTCCGGGTTCATCAGGCGGCCGGCGGTGTCCTCCGGGTAGGACAGCACCTGTTCCAGCCGCTCGCGGTTCTCGCGGTCCATCGACTTGAGGACTTCGTCGATGACGGTGTCGGGCAGGTCCTCGACCAGGTTGGCGAGGTCGTCGATGTCCAGGTCCTCGACCGCGGCGACGATCTCGTCGGTGTCCATGTCGGCGAGCAGGCTTTCGCGGACCTCCTCGCCGACGTGCAGCAGGACCTCGCCGTCGTCCTCGGGGTCGACCAGTCCCCAGACCACCTCGCGCTTGCCGGGCGGCAGCGATTCCAGCAGGTTGCCGATCTCGGCCGGCGCCAGCGTGTTGACCAGGCGGCGCACCGGGCCCAGGCGCCCGCTGTCGAGGGCGTCGGAGAGCAGGCGCAGGGCACGCGCGGTCTTGTCGTGGCGAATGGCTTCGACCATGCGGGGCTCCTGGGGGGCGGGGGCGCGGCGCGACTGGCCGCGAGACGGACTTGCGCGGGCATTATCGCCTGCGGGGCGTGACGATCACAGCCTTTGCGGGCGTGTGGGTGATGGCGGGGGTTTGGTGTTCTCTGGTCTGCCTGGTTTCGCGTGGGAAGCGGGGCGCCCGCTTTCGCGGGCTGTATTGGGGTTTATTGAGGGCGCGCCTTGGTGTGCGGAGGCTTGTCTCTGACTTACGTCGGGGAGCGCCGACCTGCCGCCGATGGGCGTCACCGCTCGGCAGACGTCCCTGTCTGACTCGCGGCCGCGGCACATCCATGTGCCGCTGACGCCCATCACCGCCAGGACGACGCTTGGCGCTTTGGTTCTCAGGTCTTCGTTCGGGGCGCGCCGGAGGAGGGGAAGAGAAGAGCAAGAGCGGTGTCGCGACCTTCGCGGTGACCTGAAGCATCACCCCTCCGCCTGCAATCGCACTGTGGGAGCGGCTTCAGCCGCGACGCGGGATCCGGAAGTCGCGGCTGAAGCCGCTCCTACAATGCAATCGCAAGCATCGCGCCCTCTGGAGCAAAGCCCCCCTCTGTTGAGGGGGGCGCGGCGAAGCCGCGGGGGAGAGGCAAGGCAGGAAGTGGGGCCCGAAGTTTGCGCAGCAAACTTTGGGGGCCCAGCCCGCGCAGCGGGATGGGCCACAAAGGCAGAAGTCAGGGTCCGAGGTTTTGCACAGCAAAACCTTGGAGGCACAGCCCGCGCAGCGGGGTGGGGTACGGAGGCACGGCCCGCGCAGCGGGATGGGTCACGGGCATGGCCGCGAAGCGGCTATTCACGACTCCAGCCATTTCTCGATGCCCTTGCGGTCGCGCGCGCGCAGCAGGCGCGAGGAGCGGGCGGTGAGGGCGGACAGGTCGCTGGCGCGGATGGCGCGGCGCACCTCCAGCAGCGTGGCCGGGTGCAGGCTCAGCTCGGTCAGGCCAAGTGCCAGCAGCATCGGCACGAAGCGCGGGTCGCCGGCGATCTCGCCGCAGACCGCCACCGGCGTGTCGTGTTCGGCGGCAGTGGCGATCACGTGCCGCAGCAGCCGCAGCACGGCCGGGTGCAGTGGCGAATACAGCTCGCCCAGCGCCTCGTGGTTGCGATCGACCGCCAGCAGGTACTGGACCAGGTCGTTGGTGCCGATGGACAGGAAGTCGACATCGTCGATGAACGCCTCCAGGCCGATCGCCGCGGCCGGGACCTCGATCATCGCGCCCAGCGGCACCTCGGCGGCGATCTCGTGGCCCTCGGCGCGCAGGCGGTTGGCCAGGCGCTTGATCTGGCGGCGCAGCAGCACGATCTCCTCGCGGCAGCTGATCATCGGCACCAGGATGCGCACCGGGCCGTAGCCGGAGGCGCGCAGGATCGCCCGCAGCTGGGCGTTGGCGACTTCCGGCCGGGCGAGCGACAGCCGCACGCCGCGCAGGCCGAGCGCCGGGTTGTCCTCGTCGCCGAGTACCAGGCCGGTGCGATCGGCCTTGTCCGCGCCAAGGTCCAGCGTGCGGATGGTGACCGGGCGTCCGCTCATGCCGAGCACGACGTCGCGGTAGGCCTGGAACTGTTCCTCCTCGGTCGGCAGCTCGTTGCGCTGCAGGAACAGGAACTCGGTGCGGTACAGGCCAAGGCCGGCGGCACCGAGGGCGTGCGCCTGGGCGACGTCCGCCGGGGATTCGGCATTGGCCAGCACGGTGATGTCGTGGCCATCCAGGGTGCGGCTGGGTTTGCTGCGCAGCCGGCCGAGCTCGCGCTGTTCGCGGGCCTGGGCGCGCAGGCGTTCGTGGTAGCCGCGCAGGTCGGCGGCGCTGGGCTCGACGATGATGCCGCCGTTGCCGCCATCGACGATCAGCGCATCACCGTCGTTGATCCGCTGCAGCGCGTCGCTGACCCCGACCACCAGCGGCAGGTGCAGGCTGCGGGCGAGGATGGCGCTGTGCGAGAGGGCGCTGCCGGAGACGCTGACGATGCCGACCACGCCCTGGGTCTGCAGCTGGGCCAGCTCCGACGGGGCGACGTTGTCGCAGACCAGGATCTCGCCGGCGACGCCGGGCAGGTCCGGGCCGCGCTTCTGCAGGTAGGCATGGATGCGCCCGATCACGTGGTCCAGGTCGTCCATGCGGCTCTTGAGGTAGGCGTCCTCCATGCCGTCGAACACCGCGGCCAGGCGGTCGCGCTGCAGGCGCAGCGCGTAGTCGGCGCTGTAGCGGCCGCTGCGGATCAGCTCGTCGACGCCGAACAGCAGTTCCGGGTCGTCCAGCAGCAGGGCGTGCAGGTCGAGGAACTCGCCGACCTCGCGCACCATCGCGCCCTGCAGGCGGGTGCGCAGGGCGTGCATTTCATCGCGGGCGGCGTCCACCGCGCGGTGCAGGCGCGCCAGTTCGTGCTCGACCGCGGCAGCCGGGACGCGCTGTTCGGCCACCTCGAGCACGTGCGGCAGGCGCAGGCGCGCACGCCCCAGCGCGATGCCGCGCGAGGCGCCGTGTCCATGCAATCGCAGGCCCGATGGGCCGCGCGGACCCGGGGCGGTGGGCTTGGCGGTGCGTCGGCCGGTGCCCCGCACCCTCAGCTGTCCTCGTCGAAGCGGCGCTCGAACAGCTCGACCAGGGCCTGCATCGCCGCCGACTCGTCCTCGCCGTCCACGCGCACCAGCACCGCCGTGCCCTGGCCGGCGGCCAGCAGCATCACGCCCATGATGCTCTTGGCATTGACCTCGCGTCCCTTGGCCGCCAGCGTGGCGTTGCAGCGGAACGACGACAGGACCTGCACGAGCTTGGCAGTGGCCCTGGCATGCAGCCCGAGGCGGTTGGATACGGTGAGTTCACGTTCAAGCATCGTCGACTATCGCTCCATTGCGGGTCCCCGCCGCCGCCGTGGCGGGCAGGTCTTGCAGTCCCTGTTCCGGATAATTCATTACCCGCAGCAGCATCGGCAGGCTCAGCGCCGATACCCGCCGCACCGGCGTGCCGAGCCGCGCCAGCTGTGCGGCCAGGTTGCTCGGGCTGGCGCCGTACAGGTCGGTCATCACCAGTACGCCGTCGCCCCCATCAACCCGGCGCAGCGCCGCGGAAGCCTGCGGCAGCAGGACGTCGAGATCGGCATCGAACGGCACTTCGAACGCTTCGGTCTTCAACGGCAGCTGCCGCAGCAGCGTGGTTGCAACCTGCAGGAGGGAAGTGCCGATGCCGGGATGGGTAATGAGGAGAATGCCACAGGCCATAGCGAAACGTTAACAGGTCGGCATGACACGGCGATAGCCGTTGCCGGGCCGGATTCGCGGGATTCTGAATTCGCGTGACGGGGCTTGTATGGCGACGGCCGGGAAAGGGGGCGGATCGCGTTCACCTGGCCCGTCCCTTCGCATGGGCCGATGCCGTCGCCGGCTGCGAGTTGGCTTGCGCCTGGGAAGCGCTGCCGCGATCTGGCGGGGAAGGGGAGGGGGTGTTGTTGCGGCCTGGCGGCCGCTTTGTTTTTGGCTTTTTTGTCTTCTGAAGCTGGGTCGGCCTTCGATGTGGGTCGGCTCGCCTGGGCTGTGCATGCGCCTCGGGGATACCGGCGTATCGGGACACGCCGTGAATCCATCCATGGAGGCTCGGTGGCGCCATCCATGGCGCCCCACGGTCCCGATCCGCCGGTATCCCCGAGGCGCCGAGAGGTCCCTGAGGGCGGTGGGGAAAAGCCGGGGCGAAAGCAGGAGCAAGAAGCAAGAGCGAGTGAGTGAAGTGGGTGGGGATGATGGAAAGCGGGGCGCCTGCTGCGCGGCTTCGGGGCCGGGAGTTGCGCGATGCGTGGGATGGTGGCTTCGGGTGCTTGGAGCCGCGCAGCGGGCGACCCGCTTTTCTCCCTCCACCCCATCTCATTCCACTCGCTTTTCGCTTCTGGTTTGCTCCTGCCTTTCGCTTCCGCCTTTCCCGTCCGCCCTCCGCCATCTGTCGGGTCCTTGGGCTACCGGCTGGTCGGGACCGTGGGGCGCCATGGATGGCGCCACCGAGCCCCCATGGATGGGTTTACGGCGTGTCCCGACCAGCCGGTAGCCCAAGGACCACGCACAATCCAAGCAAGCCGGCCCACATCGAAGGCCAACCAAGCCACAAAAGACAAAGAACCAGAACCAAAGCGGCCGCCAGGCCGCAACAACAACTCCGGCGCGTCAATCCAGCTCGCGATGGAACGTCGCCACCTCCGGCCAGCCCTGCTCGCGGGCATGGCGGGCCATGGTCTCGGCCAGGTAGACCGAACGATGCTTGCCGCCGGTGCAGCCGAAGGCAATGGTCACGTAGCTGCGGGTGTCATTGCCGAGTTTCGGCAGCCAGGTGTCGAGCAGGTCGATGATCTGCGCGCTGTAGCGGATCACCTCCGGCTGCCGTTCCAGGTACTCGCGCACGCCGGCATCGCGGCCGGTGAGCGGGCGCAGGTCCGGGTCCCAGTGCGGGTTGGGCAGCACCCGGGCGTCGAAGACGAAATCCGCTTCGGCCGGCACGCCGCGCTTGTAGGCGAACGATTCGAACAGCAGCGAGAGTCTGTCGCTGTGGCCCAGTCCGAACTCGGTGACCACGCGCCGGCGCAGCTGGTGCACGTTCAGGCCCGTGGTGTCGACGATTGCATCGGCCTGCTGGCGCAGCGGCGCTGTCAGCAGGCGTTCGCGCGCGATCGCCTCCGGCAGCGAGAGCCCGAGGTGGCTCAGCGGATGCCGGCGGCGCGTATCGGCATAGCGCTTCAGCAGCGCCTCGTCGGTGGCCTCGAAGAACAGCAGGGTCACCCCGATGCCGTACTGCTGGGCGGCCTCGCGCCAGCGCGCCAGCTGCGACAGGTCGGTGCGGCCGCGCACGTCGATGCCCACGGCCAGGCGCTGGTCGCCCAGGGGCTGGTCGCGCAGGCGGCTGCGGACGAAATCCGGCAGCAGTTCGATCGGCAGGTTGTCCGAGCAGTAGTAGTCCAGGTCCTCGAATGTCTTCATCGCCACCGACTTGCCGGAGCCGGAAAGCCCGGAGACGATCACCAGGGCGGGTGGCTGTTCGCTCATGGCCGGCGCTCCAGCAGGTTGCTGTGGCGGGCGATGAACATAGCCGCCGGGTCGATGCCCTTGGTGCGCAGGATGTGCAGCCGGGTCGCGGCCTCGGTGAGCACGGCCAGGTTGCGGCCGGGCATGACCGGCAGGGTGATCAGCGGCACGTCCAGGTCGAGCACGTGGCGGCTGCCCGAATCACCGGTCAGGCGCTCGTAGCCGTGCGGCGTGGGCTCGGTCATCGGCTTGGTGAGGTGGACGATCAGGCGCAGGTACTTGTTCTTCTTGACCGAGGTGTCGCCGAACATGTCGCGCACGTTGAGCACGCCCAGGCCGCGCACTTCCAGCAGGTCCTGCAGCAGTTCCGGGCAGGTGCCGTCGAGTACGTCCGGGGCGATCTGGGTGAATTCCGGCGCGTCGTCGGCGACCAGGCGGTGGCCGCGGCTGAGCAGTTCCAGCGCCAGCTCGCTCTTGCCCGACCCGGCCTCGCCGGTGATCAGCACGCCAATCGAATAGATCTCCATGAACACGCCATGCAGCGTGACCCGCGGCGCCAGCGTGCGCGCCAGGTGGTAGGAAAGATGGTTGAGCAATTCATGCCCGCGCTTGGGCGAGACCCACAGCGGGGTATTGGATTCATCGGCCGCCGCGCGCAGGTCTTCCGGACAGGGCTGGTTCTTGCTGATCACCAGGGCCAGCGGCTGGAACTGGATGATCTTCTCGATCGTCTCCCAGCGCTGGCGCGGATCGAGCGAGTCCAGCCAGGTGAGTTCCTCGGTACCGAGGATCTGCACCTTGTTGGGGTAGATGGCGTTGAGATAGCCGGCCAGCGAAGGGCGTCGGGAGATGGTGTCCCCGGCTTCCAGCTCGCGGCGCTCGCCCTTCTGCCCGGCGAGCCAGCGCAGGCCGAGTTTCTCGCGTTGCTGGTCGAACAGTTCTCGCGCGGAAATGCTGGTGTTCATTCAACGTCGGCCTGGGCGTGGGGTCGGGTGAGCAGGGTGAGCAGGGCGTCGGCATCGGGGGCCTGGCGCAGGGCCTGGCGGAACCCGTCGTCGACGAAGCGCGAGGCCAGTTCGGCCAGCAGCGCCAGGTGCTCGTGCGTGTAATGCGCGGGAACCGCCATGGCGAAGGCGAGGTCGACCGGCTCGCCGTCGAAGTCGGCCGGTTCGCGCAGGCGGATGAGGATGCCGCGGGGATGCTCCAGGCCGGGCGCGCGCCCATGCGGCAGGGCGATGCCGTGGCCCAGGGCGGTGCTGCCGAGCGCCTCGCGGTCGCGCAGGCTGGCCAGCAGTTCGGCCTGGCCGCACTGGCGGCAGGCGAGGCGTTGGGCGGCAAGTTGCAGCAGGGTGTCGCGGTCGGCGGCCGCGCACACCTCGGTGCGCACGGCCGCCATCAGGTCAGTCAGGGACATGACGGGTTCTGGACGGAAAACTCACGCCAGATTGTCGCGCACCTCGTACGCGTGGTGGTCATGTTTCTTTTCCTTGTACTTGATGATCAGCCGGTCCAGCTTGTCGGCCAGCAGGTCGATCGCCGCATACATGGTCGGTGCGCTGGCATCGGCGTGCAGGGTGCGGCCGGGAAGGTTGACCGTTGCCTCGACGTGGTGGTCGGGCTTGCGCAGGGCCAGCTGGGCGCGGACTTCGCAGTGCTGGTCGAAATGTCGCTGCAGGCGTTGCAGCTTGGTTTCCACGTACTCGCGCAGGGCGGGAGTGACTTCGATCTGCTGGCCGTACGTCTCGATGCGCATCGGGTACCTCCTTTGGATTCGGTGGGTCAATGAACTTCCCGCCGCCTACAGCGGTTCAACCAATGCGTACTCGTTCGTGGGAGGCGGAAATGTTCATGGCCTCACGATACTTCGCCACGGTGCGTCGCGCCACTGGTACGCCGGAAGTCTTGAGCAGGTCGGCCAGCTTGGCGTCAGACAACGGCTTGCGCGGGTTCTCGTCCTCGATCAGGCGGCGGATCATTGCCTGAATGGCCGTGCTCGACGCCTCGCCACCGCCGTCGGTGTCGATCCCCGAGGCGAAGAACGCGCGCAGTGGGATGGTGCCGCGCGGCGTGCGCGCGTACTTGCGGGCGATCGCCCGCGAAATGGTCGATTCGTGCAGCGAAAGCTCGCCGGCGATCTCGCGCAGGGTCAACGGGCGCAGGGCCTGTTCGCCGAACTCCAGGAAGCCGGCCTGGTGGCGCAGCAGGCAGTTCACCACCCGCAACAGGGTTTCGCCGCGCGCCTCCAGGCTCTTGAGCAGCCAGCGCGCCTCCTGCAGGTGCCCGCGCAGGTAACCGGCATCGGCTTCGCAGCAACTGCGGATCAACTGCTCGTAGCCGCGGTGGATGGTGACCCTGGGTTGCGAGCGGCCAGCCAGCGCCACGCGCCAGACGCCACGCTGGCGCCAGATCACGCAGTCCGGGACGACGTAGGTATCGCTCCCCAGCGTGCCAAGCTGCTTGCCGGGACGCGGATCGAGCGAGCGGACCAGCGCGATGGCTTCCTCGACCTCGGCCAGCGGCAGCTTGAACTCCTGGGCCAGGCCGGCGGCGCCGGTGCGTGGCAGGCGCTCGAGCGGGCCGCCGACGATCCGTTGCGCCAGCGCGCGGCCCGGCGTTTCCGGGGCCAGTGCATCCAGCTGCAGCGACAGGCATTCGCCAAGGTTCATGGCACCGATGCCGACCGGGTCGAAGCGCTGGATCTGGTGCAGCACGGTGAGGATCTCGGCCTCGCTGGCGAGCGTGTCCGGCAGCAGGGTTTCGGCGATCGCCGACAGCGGCTCGCGCAGGTAGCCGTCCTCGTCCAGGGCGTCGATCAGCGCCGCGCCGATGCGGCGGTCGCGTTCGGACAGGTGCGACAGGTGCAGCTGCCACAGCAGGTGGTCGGCCAGGGTCTCCGGTTCGGCGACGCGATCGGCGGCACTGCCGGCGTCATCGTCGTCGAAACTGCCGCCGCCGGTGGCCCAGCTGCCTTCATCCGGCGTCCAGTCCTCGCCGGGGCCGTCGTCGCGCTCGCCGCGTGCCTCCTGCTCGGCCGATGGCGCCGTCGCGTCGCGGTCGGAGCCGGACTCGACCGACAGCGGCGCGTCCTCGGCCCATTCCAGCAGCGGATTGGTCTCCACCGCTTCGGCGATCTCCAGTTCCAGCTCGGTGGTGGACATCTGCAGCAGACGGATGGCCTGACGCAGCTGCGGCGTCATGACCAGCTGCTGCCCCATCGATGTCTGCAACCGTGCCTTCATGAGTTCACTGAACGTAATGCGCGCGGATTTGCGGCCGTCAGGCGGCCAGGCGGGGGAAGTCCTTCCTTCGCAGCATATACGGCAAGGCGGGGCGCTGCCAAAGCGGGATGCAGCGGCTCTGTCCTGGTCATGCATTGGCCCCGGCGGGGCGATGCGCCCGCGCGCTGGTCGCACGCGCGGGGCAACCCCTAGAGCCGGAAGGTCTCGCCCAGGTAGACGCGGCGCACTTCGGCGTTCTGCAGGATGTCCTCGGGCGAGCCCTGGGCGAGCACCGCGCCCTCGGCCAGGATGTAGGCGCGGTCGCAGATGCCGAGGGTTTCGCGCACGTTGTGGTCGGTGATCAGCACGCCGATGCCGCGGCCCTTGAGGTGGGTGACGATGCGCTGGATCTCGCCGACGGAGATCGGGTCCACGCCGGCGAAGGGTTCGTCGAGCAGCATCAGGCGCGGCCGCGCGGCCAGGGCACGGGCGATCTCGCAGCGGCGACGCTCGCCGCCGGACAGGCTGGCGCCGAGCTGGTCGGCGACGTGGCTGATCTGCAGTTCGTCCAGCAGCGAGGACAGCTCCTGCTCACGGGCTTCCGGGCCGAGGTCCTCGCGCAGTTCCAGCACCAGGCGGATGTTGTCGGCGACGGTGAGCTTGCGGAACACCGACGGCTCCTGCGGCAGGTAGCCGACGCCGAGCTTGGCGCGGGTGTACATCGGATCGGCGGTGATGTCGCGCCCGTCGAGCTCGATGCGCCCGGCATCGGCCTCGACCAGGCCGACGATCATGTAGAAGCAGGTGGTCTTGCCGGCGCCATTGGGGCCGAGCAGGCCGACCACTTCGCCCGCTTCCAGGGTCAGGCCGAAGTCGCGGACGACTTCGCGTTGCTTGTAGCGCTTGCGCAGGCCGGTTGCCGACAGCATCACTTCTTCTCCGCCGGCTTGGCCGGGGCCGGGGCCGCGCTCTTGGGCTGCAGCACGGTGCGCACGCGGGTGCCGTCGCCGCCACTCTGCATCTGCCCGGTCTGGGTGTTGTAGACCATGCGCTGGCCGGCATTGCTGCCCTTCGGCGATTCGACGGTGAAGTTGCCGGTCAGGATGATCGTGTTCTCGGTGACGAGATACTCGATGTTGTCGGCCTTTGCGTTCATCGCCGCGCCATCGTCCATCACCTGCCGCATGGTGGCCTGGCGCCCGGTGAGCAGCACGCGCACGATCTCGCCGTTCTTGCGGAAGATGTCGGCGGTGTCGGCGTGTACTTCCAGCGTGCCCTGGGTGATCACCACGTTGCCGGTGAAGCGGCACTTGCCGCTTTCGTCCAGCAGGTTGCAGTCCTGGGTGGCAGCTTCCAGGTTCATGGGCTGGTTGCGGTCGCTGGTCTTGGCCAGTGCCGCCAGCGGCAGCATCAACGCGGCCAGCACGGCCAGCTTACTTGGCGACATTCGGTTCATAGCGGGTCTTGACCTGTGAAAGGAGCTGATACTGCCGGGTCTGCAGGTTGGCCTGGAAACCGACGCCGGACTGCTGCAGGCCGGGGCGGGTCATGACGACCTTGTCGGCGGTGCGGGCCAGGTGCTGCTGCGGGAACACGTCCAGCGTTTCGGTACGGAAGGTGGTGGGCACCACGTTCGGCGCGGCCGGGCTGTCGCCGGCGACGCCGCCGCGCAGGCGCAGTTCCTCGCCCTTGGGGCTGACCCAGCCGGTCCGCGCGCGCAGCGTCCAGTGCAGGCCGTCCTGGTCGGGCAGCAGGAACACCGGGGTGGTGATGTCCAGGGTCTGGTCGGCGCGGTTGCGGTGGGCCTCCGGCGCCTGCAGGGTCACCGACTCCCGGCCGGTGTCCTTGTCCAGCGAGATCAGCTCGAAGTCGTACAGCATGTAGTCCGCGCTGCCTTCGTCGGCCACTTCCTCGGCCGGCTTGGCGCGGTTGTGCCAGGCCGACCAGCCGCTGACGATCGCGGCGGCCAGCAGCAGCAGCCCCATGACCAGGCGCCAGTTCATGCGCCGTACCCCGCCAGCACGGCCGGGACCGCGTCCTGCGCGGCCAACAGGACATCGCAGAATTCGCGCGCGGCACCCTGGCCGCCGGCGGCGACCGTCCGCCAGTGCACGCGCTCGGCGATCCACGGGTGGGCGTTGGACGGCGCGACCGCCAGGCCGGCGATCCGCAGCGCGGGCAGGTCCGGCAGGTCGTCGCCCATGAAGGCGGCCTGGTCCGGGCCGATGCCGTGGCGCGCGCACAGTTCGCGCAGCGCCTGGGCCTTGTCGCCGACGCCGATCTGCACCTCGATGCCGAGGTCGCGGCCACGCTGCTCGGCCGACAGGCTGGCCCGCGCGGTGACCAGCACCACCTCGATGCCGGCGCGCTGCAGCAGCTTCAGGCCCAGGCCGTCCTGGACGAAGAATGCCTTGCTCTCGTTGCCGGCATGGTCGTAGAACAGCCGGCCGTCGGTCAGCGTGCCGTCGACGTCGAAGCACGCCAGGCGGATGCCGGCAGCGCGGGCGACCAGGTCGGCGGGAAAGGCATGCAGCGGCGCGTAGGGCATCGGCTCGGATCGGAAAGGGGGAACGGACGGGCTGGACGGGACATCGTGCCGTGGATTGGCCGGTTAAACCACCTTGGCACGCAACAGGTCGTGAATGTTGAGGGCACCGACCGCGCGCTGCCGCTCGTCCACCACGATCAGGCCATTGATCTTGAACTCCTCCATCAGCCGGGCGGCCTCGGCGGCAAGCTGGTCGGCGCCGATGGTGCGCGGGTGGCGGGTCATCACGTCATTGATGTGGGCGGTACGCACGTCAATATCGCTGTCCAGCGCCCGGCGCAGGTCGCCGTCGGTGAACAGCCCGATCAGGCGTCCGTCGTCGTCGACCACGGCGGTCATGCCCAGGCGCTTGCGGCTCATTTCCACCAGCGCCTCGCTGAGCGTGGCGTCCTGGCGCACCTTCGGCAGCTCCTCGCCGCTGTGCATGATGTCGGTGATGTGCAGCAGCAGGCGGCGGCCGAGGCTGCCGGCCGGGTGCGAGCGGGCGAAGTCGTCGGCGGTGAAGCCGCGCGCGTCGAGCAGGGCCACGGCCAGGGCATCGCCCATCGCCAGCGAGGCGGTGGTGCTGGAGGTGGGGGCCAGGTCCAGCGGACAGGCCTCGGTCGGCACGCTGACGTCCAGGTGGATGTCGGCGGCCTGGGCCAGGGTGGAGCGGGGGCGGCCGGTCATCGCGATGATCGGATTGCCCTGGCGCTTGAGCACCGGCAGCAGCATGCGCACTTCGTCCGATTCGCCCGAATACGACAGCGCCAGGACGACGTCGGCCTCGGTGATCATGCCCAGGTCGCCGTGGCCGGCTTCGCCGGGGTGGACGAAGAAGGCGGGGGTGCCGGTCGAGGCCAGGGTGGCGGCGATCTTGCGGGCGATGTGCCCGGACTTGCCCATTCCCGTGGCGACCACCCGGCCGCGCGAAGCGAGCACCAGCCGGCACGCGGCGGCAAACTCGGCACCGATGCGGGCGCCCACCGTGGCCAGCGCCTCGCGTTCGATCTCGACCACCCGGCGGCCGCTGGCGACCAGGCTGGCGTCGCTGGTGGCATCCGGTGGCAGGGGCGCTGCGGCCATACGGGAACCCGCTCGGAGAGTAGAATGGCCCGACATTTTATTAGGAAAGCCCGTTGGACGCCGAAACCATCCGTAAACTCATCGAATCCGGCCTGCCGGAGGCGCGTGCGGACGTCCGCGGCGACGATGGCGTGCACTTCGAGGCCACCGTGGTCAGCGAGGCCTTCCGCGGCAAGCTGCCGCTGGCCCGCCACCGGATGGTGTACGCGACCCTCGGCGACCTGATGGGTGGGGCGATCCACGCGCTGCAGCTCAAGACCGTCACCCCCGACGAATCCCCCTGACCCGCGGCGGGGCCCGGCCCCGACCGGCCGCCGGCGAACTGCCCGGCCTCCCGCGCCATCCCTTGCGAAACTCCCGATACCCATGGCCAAAATCGTAGTCACCGGCGGCAACGCGCTGCACGGCGAAGTCAACATCTCCGGCGCCAAGAACGCCGTCCTGCCGATCCTGTGCGCCACCCTGCTGGCCGACGCGCCGGTGGAGATCACCAACGTGCCGCACCTGCACGACGTGATCACCACGGTGAAGCTGCTCGGCGAACTCGGCGCGGCGGTCACCATCGACGAGGGCACCCTGGCCCGCGGCAGCTCGATCACGGTCGATCCGACCTCGGTCAACAGCCACGTGGCGCCCTATGAGCTGGTCAAGACCATGCGCGCCTCGATCCTGGTGCTCGGCCCGCTGCTGGCGCGCTATGGCGCTGCCGAGGTGTCGCTGCCGGGCGGCTGCGCGATCGGTTCGCGCCCGGTCGACCAGCACATCAAGGGCCTGCAGGCGCTGGGTGCGGACATCAGCGTGGAGAACGGCTACATCAAGGCCACCGCGCAGCGCCTGAAGGGCGGTCGCTACGTGTTCGACATGGTCAGCGTCACCGGCACCGAGAACGTGCTGATGGCCGCCGTGCTCGCCGAAGGCACCACCGTGCTGGAGAACGCGGCGATGGAGCCGGAGGTCGTGGACCTGGCCGAATGCCTGGTCGCGCTGGGCGCCAGAATCGAGGGCGCCGGCACGCCGCGCATCGTCATCCAGGGCGTCGAACGCCTGGGCGGCGGTCGCCATGCGGTGCTGCCGGACCGCATCGAGACCGGCACCTTCCTGGTGGCCGCGGCGATGACCGGCGGCCGCGTCACCGTGCGCCGCGCGCGCCCGGACACGCTGGATGCGGTGCTGGACAAGCTCAAGGAAGCCGGTGCCGAGCTGGAATGCACGGCCGACAGCATCACCCTGGACATGCAGGGCAGGCGGCCGAAGGCGGTCAGCCTGACCACCGCGCCGTACCCGGCGTTCCCGACCGACATGCAGGCGCAGTTCATGGCGCTCAACTGCGTGGCCGACGGCGTTGGCGTGATCAACGAGACGATCTTCGAAAACCGCTTCATGCACGTCAACGAGCTGCTGCGCCTGGGCGCGGACATCCAGGTCGAGGGCCACACCGCGATCATCCGCGGCGCCGAGCGCCTGAGCGGCGCGCCGGTGATGGCGACCGACCTGCGCGCCTCGGCGTCGCTGATCCTCGCCGGGCTGATGGCCGACGGCGAGACCACCATCGACCGCATCTACCACCTGGACCGTGGTTACGAGAACATCGAGGAGAAGCTGGGATCGCTGGGCGCGATCATCCGGCGCATCGCATGATCCTGCGCGGCCGCTTCACCGCCCGGCGCAGGGCGCTGCTCGGCGTGATCGTGCTGATCCTGGCCTGGCTGGCGTGGGCCGGCTGGGCGGGGATGGCGATCACCCAGGGCGTGGAGTTCAAGGACATGGACTGGAATGGCGATGGCACCGCCACCCGCGCGGAGATCGCGCAGTCGTTCTACGCGGTGGCGGTGAAGACCACCGTCGACGGCAACCGTCGTTGCAGCACCTTCTACTGGCGCGGCAGCGGCGAGCAGATCCGTGTGGACTGCCGCACCGAATTCGGCGCCGCGAAGAAGGACTGAGCCGGAGTAGGCGTCAGACAGGAAAGCCCGCCTTCCGGCGGGCTTTCCGTTTCTGCCTCGCGCGTGCAGCGCCGGCTTATTTCAGCGAGCGGATGGTCAGGTCCAGCGCGTCCTGGCCGTCCTCGCGCTGCAGCAGTCGGGCCGGCACCGGCAGGTCGGGCACGATCCAGGCGATCAGTTCCTTCTTGCCGTCCACCCGCGACACCTTGGTCGCCTGCTCCTGCTTGCCGTTGACGGCGATGTTCTCCTTGCCGACAACCTTGTAGGTCATCTCCTTGACCCGGCCCTCGTCGACCATGCGATAGGTCAGCGGGCGGCCGGCGGTCACGTCGCGGGCGATCGCCAGGTTGATCAGCAGCGCGTCCATGTCGCCCGGCTGCAGGGCCACCGGTCCACGGCGTTCGGGCTTGACGTCGCCGCTCCAGGTCGCCTGCTTGGTATTCCAGTCGTACTTGGCCTGGACGTTGCGGCGCTTGACCAGCAGCGCCGAGCTGTCGTTGCCGGAGAGCGGGCGCAGGTGGCCGTTCTTCTCGTCGAAAACGGTGTTCTGGCTCAGGGTGGCGAGCTGGTTCTGGATCTGCAGCGAATACTTCCACTGGTCGCCACCGGCCGGGGCCAGGGTCATCGTGCCGCTGGCCTGCATGCCCATGTAGTTGGCCTGGTAGTCGGCGGTGAAGGGCTGCAGGGCCAGCGCCGGGAGGCTGGCCAGCGCCAGGGCGGCCGCGCCCAGCAGGGCCATCGGACGGGCGAGGGGTCGGGCGGGTCGGTTCATCGTCACACTCCTTGGTATTCGACCAGGCGCAGGTCGATCTCGTCCTGGCCCTTGTCGCGCTGGAGGATGCGCACCGGGGTGGGAACCCCGTTGGCGATCCACAGGATGGTTTCGTTGTCGCCACCGTTGGTGCGGTAGACGCGCAACGCGTCGTAGCTCAGGTCGCCGACCTGCACGTTCTCGGTGGCGTCGGCGGCGCGGTATTCGTAACGGCGCGCGCGGCCGACATCGACCATCCGGTAGCCCAGCGCCTTGCCGGGACTGGCATCGCGCATCAGCGACAGGTTGAGCAGCAGCGCGCTCTGGTCGCCCGGCTCCAGCGCGATGGGCTGCAGGCGTTCCTTCTTCAGGTCACCGCTCCACTGCGCGGTGCGTGCCTGCCAGTCATAGGTGCCGGTGGCCTTCTTGCCCAGGAACAGCGCCTTCTTGACCGTGCTCTGGGTCAACGGCACGTAGGTGGCGTCTTCCACGTTGAACACGGTGCTCTGTTCGATGTTCAGCCCGAGGATGCTGGCAAAGCCCTTGCGCCCGCGCACGGCCATGTCCACGCGCCATTGGTTGCCGTCCATGTGGGTGACCCGCATGGTCGCGTCGCCGGCCTCCTTGCCCTTGTAGAAGGCCTGGTAGGTGGCCACGAAGGGCTCCAGCGCCGGGGCATTCCATTCCAGCGCCGGCAGCATCGGCGCCGCGGTGGCGGGGGCCGCCGGCGGCACGGCATCCTGCCCGTGGGCGAGGGGCCAGCAGAACAGGGCCAGCAGGACGAGGCGGGAAGGGCGCATGCGCATGGACGGGGGGCAGGGTCTTCAGGATGGGGGCAATGGCATCACGGCGGCGTGTCCGTCGCCACCAGTTCTCCGGCGGAATCTAGTTGCAGCGGCGTAAACAGCTCCTGACCGTCCAGCCGTGGCCGACCCTGCCGTTCATCCAGGCGGCCGCTGGCCAGCAGGCGCAGGGCGGCGATGAGCAGCGGATGTTCGCGGGCCAGCACGCGATCGGCCAGGGCGGCGGCGTCGTCGCCGGGCAGCACCGGCACCCGGGCCTGGGCCAGCACGCTGCCGGCATCGAGCTCGGCGATCACGAAGTGGACGCTGGCGCCATGCTCGGCGTCGCCGGCCTCCAGCGCCCGGGCATGGGTATGCAGGCCGCGGTGGCGGGGCAGCAGCGAGGGATGGATGTTGACCAGCCGGCCCTCGAAGCGGCGCACGAAGGCCTCGCCGAGGATGCGCATGTACCCGGCGCAGACGATCCAGTCCGGCTGCAGCGCGGCCAGGGCGTCGCCCAGCGCGGCATCAAAGGCCTCGCGACTGGCGAAATCGCGCGGGCGAGCGGCCCAGCGCCGCTCGGGCGCGACCTTCTGCAGCGCGGCCGCGGCCGGCTTGTCGGACAGCACGCCGACCACCTCGGCATCCAGCGTGCCGGCGGCGATCGCGTCGAGGATGGCCTGCAGGTTGCTCCCGCGGCCGGAGGCGAGTACCGCGATCCGGGCCGTCATGGAGCGCCGGCACCCTCGAACAGGGCCTTCACCCGGGGCCGCACCAGCACGACCAGGGTGAATACCCCCAGCACCGTGCCGAAGGGCATCATCATGCAGGCCAGCGCGGCGACCACCATGCAGTAAAGGTAATGCCGCCGCCGTTGCAGGCGGCGGCCGGCCACCGCGATCGCGATCGCCAGGGCCAGCCCGAAGAGGATGAATGCCGAGGCGAAGGCGATGAAGAACCAGCCCATGAGCCGCCCCTGCGGGTCGTGGCTGGGCAGCGCGCCGGTGACGATCGCGATCCCGATGCCGAGGTGGAACACCGGGATCAGGGAAAACAGTGCGGTCAGCCCGGCCACGACGTAGTGGAAGATCCCGAGCAGCCGCAGCTGCGCCAGGTCCTCGGCGGTGTCGGCGGCCGCGGGCAGCGGCGGGGCGGCGGCCATGGCCGGGATCAGCCGATGCGGACGCGTTCGCCGCCATCGGCGGCGACGACCTCGCCGATCCGCCAATGCCCCAGGCCCAGGGCGTCGACCGCCGCTTCCAGCGCGCCAGCCTGCGCCGGATCGGCCACCAGCACGAAGCCGATGCCGCAGTTGAAGGTGCGCCACATCTCGCTGTCGGCCACCGCGCCCTCGCGCTGCAACCACTGGAACACCGGCGGCAGCGGCCAGCTGCCGGCGCGGATGTCCAGGCCCAGGCCGTCGGGGATCACCCGGATGATGTTCTCGGTCAGGCCGCCGCCGGTGACGTGCGCCATGCCGTGGATCGCCTCGCCATGCGAGGCCAGCAGCGACAGCACCGGCTTGACGTACAGGGCGGTCGGGGCCATCAGCGCGTCGATCAGGCGGGTGCCGTCCTCGAGCACGTGGTCGGCCGGGGCGCCGGCACGCTCGTAGATGCGCCGCACCAGCGAGTAACCGTTGGAGTGCGGGCCGCTGGAGGCGATGCCGATCAGCACGTCGCCAGCGCGCACGCCGGCACCGTCGAGCAGCTTGGATTTTTCCACCGCCGCCACGCAGAAGCCGGCCAGGTCGTATTCGCCCGGCGGGTACATGTCCGGCATCTCGGCGGTTTCGCCGCCGATCAGCGCGCAGCCGGACAGCTCGCAGCCGCGGGCGATGCCGCCGACCACGGCCGCGGCGGTATCGATGTCCAGCTTGCCGGTGGCGAAGTAGTCCAGGAAGAACAGCGGCTCGGCGCCCTGCACCAGCACGTCGTTGACGCACATGGCGACCAGGTCGATGCCGATGGTGTCGTGGCGGCCCAGCTGCTGGGCCAGCTTCAGCTTGGTGCCCACGCCGTCGGTGCCGGAGACCAGCACCGGCTCCTTGTACTTGCCGGAGAGGTCGAACAGGGCGCCGAAGCCGCCCAGCCCTCCCATCACTTCCGGGCGGAAGCTGCGCTTGACCAGCGGCTTGATGCGCTCGACCAGCGCATTGCCGGCATCGATGTCGACGCCCGCGTCACGGTAGGTCAGCGGCGAGGAATTGGAAGCGTTGGGGTTGGTCACGGCGGGGGCGGGCGTTGGCGGCAAGGCCGTGGATTTTAGCAGCCGGCGTTCCGGCGTTGGCGCGCGGGCGCCATTCGGGCAACAATTCCCCCCGATGAGCCCAGCAACGGAATCCGCGATGCGCCGCAGTCTTGCCCTGTTCCTGTTCCTGGCCGGCTGCCTGGCCCCGGCCCTGGCCGCCGCCCAGGCCGACCTGCGCACCGAAGGCGACGTCGCCAAGGCGCAAGGCGCCTACGAGGCCGAAGTGCCGGTCAACAGCCAGGGCGAGGGCGACCGCGCCGGCGCGCTGGCCCGTGCCCTGGGCAGCGTGCTGGCCAAGCTGTCCGGCGACCGCAGCGTGATGGGGCGGCCCGGCGTCGCCCAGGCGCTGCGTTCGGCCGGCAACTACGTCGAAAGCTACGACTACCGGCAGGACCAGGGCACTTCGCCCAGCGGCGCGCCGACCTTCCGTACCACCCTGGTGGCGCGTTTCCGCCAGGACGACGTGGACGGCCTGGTGGCTGCCCTCGGCCTGCCGGTCTGGCCGCAGCCGCGGCCCAAGCCGGTGCTGTGGCTGGCCATCGACGATGGCAGCGGCCCGCGCCTGGTCGGGGTCCAGCAGGCCAATGCCGCCCGCAGCGTGCTCGACCGCGCCGTCGAGCGCGGCTTCAAGCTCGGCCTGCCCGGGGGCGACGCCGCCGAACAGGCCCTGGTCGGGGCGATCTGGCGCCAGGACACCGCCGCCATCGCCCGGGCCTCCTCGCGCTACAGCCCGCCGATGCAGCTGGTCGGCAAGCTCCAGCGCGCCACCGGCGGCGGCTGGACCGCCGACTGGGCCTTCATCGACGACGGCAAGGTGCTGTCGACCTGGACCAGCACCGATGCCGACCCGCGCCGGGCCATGGCCGCCGGTGCCGACGGCGCCGCCGACGCGCTGGTCAAGCGTTACGCCAGGAAGGTCGACAGCGGCGTGCCCGGCACCTACCGCATGGTGGTGACCGGCCTGCACGATGCCGATGACTACCTGCGCCTGGCCAGCGCGCTGCAGAACGTCTCGGTGGTGCGGGCGATCCGCCCGGTGAAGGCCAGCGGCGACCGCCTGGAACTGGACGTGGACCTGTTGACCGGCCCGGCCGGCCTCAACCGCATGCTCGGCGCCGACAGCCCGATCGAGCCGGTCTCCATGCCCACCGACGGCCCGGTGCGCCTGGAAGGCGAGGCGGCGGAGTACCGGATCAAATGAACCTCAGCCCCGAGGCGGAGATCGCCCAGTTCCTGCGCCGGCTCAAGTGGGTCGCGCTGGCGGTGGCGGTGTTGTGGGTGATCTGGCTGCTGGCGCCGGTGCTGACGCCGTTCGTGCTGGCGCTGCTGCTGGCCTGGCTGGGCGACCCGCTGGTCGACCGGATCGAGCGTTCCGGCCGTTCGCGCAACGTCGCCGTCACCCTGGTGTTCGTGCTGATGGTGCTGCTGGTGACGCTGGCGCTGATGATCCTGGTGCCGCTGATCGAGCGCCAGATCGTCACCCTGATCAACGCGCTGCCGCAGATCCGCGAATGGGTGGTCGGAACCGCGGTGCCGTGGATCGAGCAGCGCACCGGTTTCGAGCTGATGAACTGGCTCGACCCGGAACGGCTGATCGAATGGATCCGCAGCCACTGGGAGCAGGCCGGCGGCGTGGCCAAGACCTTCTTCGGCTACCTGTCGCGCTCGGGCTTCGCGATGGTGACCTGGGTGGTCAACCTGGCGCTGCTGCCGATTCTCACCTTCTACTTCCTGCGCGACTGGGACAAGCTGGTCGAGCGGATCGCCGCGGTCATCCCGCGCGCCTACATCGGCACCGTGAGCCGGCTGGCGCTTGAGTCCAACGACGTGCTGGGCGCCTTCATCCGCGGCCAGTTCCTGGTGATGGTGGCCCTGGGCGTGATCTACGCCGCCGGCCTGTCGCTGGTCGGCCTCAACCTCGGCCTGCTGATCGGCCTGATCGCCGGGCTGATCAGCTTCATTCCGTACCTGGGCGCGACCACGGGCATCGTGCTGGCGGTGGTGGCGGCGCTGTTCCAGGCGCAGGGCTTCGACCTCCAGCTGCTGGTGCTGGTCGGCGTGGTGTTCACCGTCGGCCAGCTGATGGAGAGCTACGTGCTGACCCCGCGCATCGTCGGCGACAAGATCGGCCTGCACCCGGTGGCGGTGATCTTCGCGGTGATGGCAGGCGGGCAGCTGTTCGGCTTCCTCGGCATGCTGCTGGCACTGCCGGTGGCCGCGGTGGCAAACGTGCTGCTGCGCTATGCGCATGCGCGCTACACCGAAAGCGACCTGTACGCCGGCGGACGCCCGGCCATCGTGGTCAGCAGCACCGAGACGCTCGTGGTCGAGCTGCCGAAGGATCCGACCCCGCCGTGAGCGTGCCGCAGTTGCCGCTGGCCCTGCGTTATCCGCCGGACCAGCGTTTCGAAACCTACGTGGGCGCGCCGGAAGGCGTGATCGCGCAGCTGCGCGCGATCGCAGTGGGTGCGCGCGCGGACTGGATCTTCCTCGCCGGCCCGGCAGGCAGCGGCAAGACCCACCTGGCGCTGTCGCTGTGCGCGGCCGCAGAGCAGGCTGGCCGCCGCGCCGCCTACCTGCCGCTGCTCGCCGCCGCCGGCCGGCTGCGTGATGCGCTGGAGTCGCTGGAGGGGCACGAGGTGATCGCCCTGGACGGCCTCGACGCGATCGCCGGCCAGCGCGAGGACGAGGTCGCCCTGTTCGACTTCCATAACCGTGCGCGCGCGGCGGGCGTGGCCCTGCTGTACACCGCGCGGAGCATGCCCGATGGCCTGCCGCTGGTCCTGCCCGACCTGCGCTCGCGGCTGTCGCAGTGCGTGCGCATCGGCCTGCCGGCCCTCGATGACGCCGGCCGCACGGCGGTGCTGCGCGAACGCGCGCAGCGGCGCGGGCTGGTGATCGACGATGCCGCGATCGAATGGCTGCTGACCCACAGCGGGCGCGATCTCGCCGGCCTGGTCGCGCTGCTGGACCGGCTCGACCGCGAATCGCTGGCGGCCAAGCGCCGCATCACCGTGCCGTTCCTGCGCAGCGTGCTGTAGGAGCGGCTTCAGCCGCGACTGCTCCGGCTCGCGGGATTGCCAGGGACACCGAGGGTCTGTGGTCGCGGCTGAAGCCGCTCCTACAAGTGGCTTGGCGCGCCCAGCTGCGCATCCAGCTCGGCCAGCCGTTGCGGCGTGCCGACATCGGTCCAGCGTCCGGCGTGGTACTCGCCGCTGACCTGCCCGTCATCCATGTGCGCGCGCAGGATCGGCGCCAGCCCGAAGCGTGGCTTGCCGTTGGCCACCAGGGTGGCGGTCACGTGGTCGCTCCAGCCAGCGAGCAGCTGCGGTCGATAGATGCCGATGCCGGAGTAGGTCAGTCGACGCTTGCCATCGCGATGCAGCAGCCCGGCTTCGTCCAGTGCGAAATCGCCGCCCGGCGCCTGCGCCGGCGGATCGACCATCACCAGGTGGGCCAGGCCACGCGGCTCGGATGGCAGGCGGGCGAAGTCGTAATCGCTCCAGACATCGCCATTGACCAGCAGGAACGGCGCATCGCCCAGCAGGGGCAGGGCATTGAGCATGCCGCCGCCGGTTTCCAGCGGGGTATCGCCTTCGAACGCGTAGTCGATGCGCAGGCCCCAGCGGCTGCCATCGCCGAGCTGCTCGGGAAAGCGCGGCGCCAGCCATGAAGTGTTGATGACGACCTCGCGTACCCCGAGCGCGGCAAGCTTCTCCAGGTGCCAGGCGATCAGCGGCTTGCCGCCGACGGCCAGCAGCGGCTTGGGCGTGTGGTCGGTGAGCGGGCGCATGCGCTCGCCCAGGCCGGCGGCGAAGACCAGCGCCTTCATGCCGCGTCGGCTCCGGCTGCTTCACGCGCGGCCAGTGCCGGCTTGATCTTCAGCTCCAGCAGCTCCTGCAGCGGCTGCAGCTGCGGGTGCCGCGGCAGCACTTCCTCCAGGTAGGCGATGAAGCGCGGGATGTTGGCCAGGTACCAGCTCTTGCCATCGCGGTAATGCAGGCGGCAGAAGATGCCGAGGTTCTTCAGGTGGCGCTGCACGCCCATCCAGTCGGCATCGCGCTGGAACTGCGCCAGCGGCGGCACCGGCAAGCCGGCTTCGAGCGCGCGCGCGTGATAGCGGGCGAGCCAGGCGTCCACACGCGCCAGCGGCCAGCTGACCGAGGTGTCCTTGAACAGGCTGACCGGGTCGTAGGCGATCGGGCCGCGCACACAGTCCTGGAAATCCAGCACCGCCGGGCCATCGGCCACCGGCATCAGGTTGCGCGGCATGAAGTCGCGGTGGACCAGCACCTTGTGCTGGCCGAGCGCGTTGTCCATCAGCCGGCGCTGGGCGATCTCGAGCAGGTCCGATTCATCGCACTCCAGCACGATGCCGAGGTGGCGGACCAGGAACCACTCCTCGAACAGGCCGGCATCGCGCTGCAGCAGCGCCTCGCCGAACAGGCCCATGTCCGCGGGCGGCGCGATCTTCTGCAGCCGCAGCAGCTGCTCGATCGCGCCGTCGAACAGGGCGTCGGCGTTGGCCTCGTCCAGCACCTGGGCCAGGGTCGGGCCACCGAGGTCCTCCAGCAGCAGGAAGCCGGCCTCGACATCGGCGGCGATCACTTCCGGCACGCGCACGCCGCCGCTTGCGAGCAGCTCGCGCATGCGCAGCCACGGGCGCGGATCGTCCAGGCCGGGCGGCGAGTCCATCACGATGCGGGTGGGGCCGGTGCCGTGGCTGCGCCAGTAGCTGCGCATGCCGGCGTCGATGGAGGCGCGTTCGAGGGTGGCGTGCGGGTCGGCGAGGGCCTGGCGGGTCCACTGCAGGCGCTGGGCCGCGCGGGGATCGGATTCGGAATCTTGGGACATGGCGGGGCCGGCGGCCGGAGGCCGCGAGGTGTCGGTGGAAGGGAGGGCTTCAGCGGCGGCCGCTGAACAGCCGCAGCAGGGCGAGGATGGCGATCGCACCGAGCAGGGCGCCGAGGAAGCCGGCCGGTTCGCCCGGCCGGTACCAGCCCATGTGCTGGCCGAACCAGCCGGCCAGCACCGCGCCGGCAATGCCGAGCACGATCGTCAGCAGGCAGCCGAGCTTCTGCGTGCCCGGCGAGAAGAAGCGCGCCAGCACGCCGACCACGAAACCGACCAGGATGATGTAGAGCCAGCTGCCGCTGCCGAACAGGCCGCCCATGCGCGATGCCTCGTGGAGAGAAGGACGCAGCCTAGCAAGGCCGGGCTGCGCCCGTCATCGCGATCAGCAGCAGCCGTGGCCGCCGTGGCGGGTGCCGCTGTCGGCGGCGACCGGCGAGCCACTGGTCTCGCCGCGCAGGCAGGCGGCATGGTGGTCGGAGATCACCTTGGCCACGCACGCGGTCACCCGCTTGCCCATCGGGATGTGCAGGAACTCGTTGGGCCCATGCGCGTTGGAATGCGGGCCGAGCACGCCGGTGATCATGAACTGCGCGCCGGGGAACTTCTCGCCGAGCATGCCCATGAACGGGATCGAGCCGCCTTCGCCCATGTACATCGCCGGCTTGTCGAAGAACGCCTGGCTGGCGTCGTCGATCGCCCTTTCCAGCCACGGCGCCATCGCCGGGGCGTTCCAGCCGCTCGAGGCCTTCTCCAGCTCCAGGGTGACCTTGGCGCCGTTCGGCGGATCGCGCAGCAGCGCTTCCTTGAGCAGTTCGCCGCACTTCTTTCCGTCGGCGGTCGGCGGCAGGCGCAGCGACAGCTTCACCGAGGTCTGCGGGCGCAGCACGTTGCCGGCTGATTCCAGCGGCGGCATGCCGCCCACGCCGGTGATCGACAGCGCCGGGCGCCAGGTGCGGTTGAGCACCAGCTCGGTCAGTTCATCGCTCATCGGCTTGAGGCCTTCCACCAGCGGGAACTTGTCGAAGATCGCCGTGTCCAGCACCTTGGCCGCGTTGTTGGCCTGGGCCAGGCGCTCGGCCGGCACTTCCACGTGCAGGCCCTCGAGCAGGATACGACCGGTCTTTTCGTCCTCGATGCGCGAAAGCAGCTGGCGCAGCAGGCGGAAGCTGGACGGCACCACGCCGGAGGCGTCACCCGAATGCACGCCTTCCTCGAGCACCTTCACGGTGAGGTTGCCGCCGGTCAGGCCGCGCAGCGAGGTGGTGCACCACAGCTGCTCGTAGTTGCCGCAGCCCGAATCCAGGCACACGACCAGCGACGGCTTGCCGATGCGATCGGCCAGGTGGTCGACGTAGGCCGGCAGGTCGTAGCTGCCCGATTCCTCGCAGGCCTCGATCAGGATCACGCAGCGCGCATGCGGCAGGTCCTGCTGCTTGAGCGCCAGCACCGCGGCCAGCGAGCCGAAGATCGCGTAGCCGTCGTCGGCACCGCCGCGGCCGTAGAGCTTGTCGCCGCGCAGGACCGGCTTCCACGGGCCCAGGTCCGGGTCCCAGCCGGTCATCTCCGGCTGCTTGTCCAGATGGCCGTACAGCAGGACGGTGTCCTCGCCGGTCTCCGGGCCGGTCGCCGGGATCTCCAGGAAGATCAGCGGGGTCCGGCCTTCCAGGCGCACCACCTCGACCTGCAGGCCGGGAATCTGCTGGGCGCGGGCCCAGGTTTCCATCAGCGTGACGGCCTGCTCCATATAGCCGTTCTTGACCCAATCGGCATCGAACATCGGCGATTTGTTGGGAATCCGAATGTATTCGACCAACTGGGGAACGATGTCCTGGTCCCATTTGTCGCTGAGAAAGGTGCCGATCTTGGCGCTGTCCATGGCGGAACTCCGGAGGATGCGGGGAAAGCCGCCATTCTACGCCCGCCAAGAGGGTAGGGATTTCCCTACAACAGGCCGCGCGCTTTACCTGCTGTGTGCGGCCGCGCCGGGCGATAGGCTGCATTCATGTGGCGCGGGACACTGGACCCGCCGGAAGGAACGCCGGCGTACCAACCCAAGCCACAAGGAGTGTTGCAATGAAGTATTTCGTCGTAGCCATGAAGGCGCTCGCGCTCGCGCTGTTGTTGTCGACCCAGGCCATGGCAGGCCCGAAGGTCAATCTCAACACCGCCAGCGCCGAGGAACTGGACCAGGTGCTGGTGAATGTCGGGCCCGCGAAGGCCAAGGCGATCATCGAGCACCGGCAAGCGAATGGACCCTTCAGGAGCGCCGAGGATCTGGCGCAGGTCAAAGGGATCGGACTGGCCACGGTCGAACGGAATCGGGACCTCATCGAGGTCGGCGCAGGAAGCGCAGCCGCTGCCAAGGCCGCAGGAACGGCCACGGGAGCAGTCAAGGCCGCAGGGACAGCTCCAGGGAAGGCCGCGGCCGGGGCCGTGACGAAACAATAGGAACAGGGATCGCAGGGATACGGATCGACGCTGGGATGCGTGGCCGCGCCCTATCTAGGCTGGAAGTCTAGGGGAAGGCTGGAAGCCGACAGGGATGTAATCGCCCGGAGACGCACAGGACGTGCGCCCGGGCGATTTCTTTTTGGGGCGATCGGATCCCCGCGCATTCGGCGACCCTCGCAGCCGGCATCTGCAGCCGGCCAGGCTTCCGGCAGAATATCGGCATGGATGCCCTGCACATGCCCAGCCGCGTCATTCCCGCCCAGGACTATCGCCGCGAACGCTGGCGCAACCAGCAGGGCTGGACGCGCGAGATCCTGCGTGCCGGCGATCCCGATGACTGGTCGCTGCGCCTGTCCATCGCCGAGATCGAGCAGGATTCCGATTTCTCTGCCTTTCCCGGTATCGAGCGCGAACTGGTGCTGCTGCGCGGCAACGGCGTGCGCCTGTGTTTCCAGGGCGGCGAGGTGGCCACGCTGCTGCCGCCGCACGACCGACTGCGCTTCCCCGGCGAGGCCGTGGTGCGTGGCGAGCTGGTCGACGGCCCAACCCACGACTTCAACCTGATGTGGCGCCGCGATCGGTTGCAGGCGACCCTGCTGCATCGCCCGCTGGTCGGGCCGATGCTTTTCTTCACCGAGCCCGGCGTGGCCTGGGCCATCCACCTGCTGGGTGGCGATGCGGCCTTCGAGGCGGAAAGCGGGCTGGCGCCACTGGCCGGCGGCGACACCGCCTGGCTGGGAGCCGGTCCAAGGCGTCGGCACGCGCTGCACGGTGCCGGCGAGTTGCTGGCGATCAGGATCGCCCCGGCGGCTCAGTAGATGTCGCGGCGGTAGCGGCCTTCGCTGAGCAGCGATTCGCGCAGGCTGGCGCCCAGCGCCTGTTCAAGCACTGCATCCACCGCCGGCGCCATGCCGCGCAGGCTGCCGCAGACATGGATCGCCGCGCCAGCGGCGACCCAGGCGCGCAGTTCGTCGGCGGCCGCGGCCAGCGCGTCCTGGACGTAGCGGTGCTGGCCGCCATCGCGCGAGTACACCGCGTCCAGGCGCTCGATCCAGCCTTCGCGGTGCCAGCGCGCCAGGTCTTCGCCGAAGTGGTCGTCGTGGGCGGCATGGCGTTCGCCGAACAGCAGCCAGTTGCGCCGCGCACCAGCGTGCACGCGGGCGGCCAGGTGCGCCCGCAGGCCGGCGATGCCGGTGCCGTTGCCGACCAGGATCAGCGGCCGCGCCGCAGCCGGCGGATGGAAGCCCGGGTTCGCCCGGATGCGCAGTTCGATGTCGTCGCCAATCGCCGCGTGTCGGGTCAGCCAGCCGCTGCCCAGGCCGAGCTGGCCATCGGGCGCGGCATGCTGGCGCACCAGCAGGCCCAGGCGCTGCTCGCCCGGGATGGTGGCGATCGAGTACTCGCGGTGCGGCAGCGGCTGCAGCGCGGTGATCCAGGTATCGCCGTCGGTCGCGGTATCGTCGGCGGGCCATCGCGCGCGCGCCAGCCGGTCGCGCAGCGCGATACCGTCGACGAGGCGGTCGCCGTCCAGGCTGCGCGCGCGCAGCCAGCGTTCGACGGCCTCGCCGGGCTGGCGCGGGCCGATCTCGGCGATGTCGCCGGCCTGCCAGTCCGGCCACTCGCCGTTGGCCGGCGCCAGCGCCAGCCGGTACACCGTGCCCTCGCCGCAGCCGGGATTGGTCGCCTGGCGATCGAGCAACCGCCAGGCCTGGTAGCGCGGCCGGTCCCAGTCGGCCTGCGTGCTGCCGTCGCCCAGCTGGCCGAGCAGGTACTGCCAGTGGCGCAGCGCGCCGGGATCGGCGTTGTCGACCTCGATGCGGTCGAACAGTGCGTGCGCGCCGCGATGCGCGAGCCAGTCGTCGAGCTGGCGACCGAAGGCGCAGAAGTCGTCGTAGCTGCGATCGCCCAGCGCGAGCAGGCCATAGTGCAGCTGCGACAGGTCGTCCACCCGGGGTTGGGTACCGCGCTGGAAAGCCAGGGCATGGTCGGGCGGATCGCCTTCGCCGGTGGTGCTGACGACGAACAGCAGGCGCTGCGCCTGCCGCAGCGTGTCTGCGTCCAGTGCGTGCAGCGGCATGGCTTCGGCCGCCACGCCGGCGGCCTGGAGGGCGGCGACGCTGCGCTCGGCCAGCTCGCAGGCAAAGCCGGTCTGGCTGGCCCAGACCACCAGCAGCGGTGGCGTGGTCGACCTCGGAAGCCGGCGCGGTCGTGACTTCCAGGCGATCGCGCCGCAGAGCAGGCCATAGCCCAGCAGACTGGCGACTGCGGCCTGCCACTGCCAGGCCAGAGCGCTGCCCGGCCACCAGCGCCCGCCGTGCAGCGGCAGCAGGGCCAGGACGATCACCGCCAGGCCCGCCATCACGAGTCCCTGGGCCCAGCGGCTGCCGGTGCCTGTCCGCGCGCTCATGCCGCCGCCGCCAGCAGGGCCTCGAACGCGGGGCTGAGGGATTCGTGCAGGTCGGCCCCGCTGCGCGACAGGAAGCGCACCGGCAGGTCGAGGCTGCGTGCCAGGGCCAGGCCTGCTTCGCTGCCAAGCACGGTCATCGCGGTGGCCCAGGCGTCGGCGTGGGCGGCGTCGGCGGCCACCACGGTCACCGCCGCGGCGGCGCCGGGCACCGGTCGGCCCAGCCGCGGGTCGAAGCTGTGCGAGTAGCGCTCGCCGTTGCTTTCGAAGCGATGCCAGCGATCGCCGGAGGTCGCCACCGCCTGGTCGCGCAGGGCAAGCACGCGCGGCGGAAGCTCGCTCATGGCGTCTTCCTCCGGCGCCGATTCCACCAGTACGCGCCACGGCTGGCCGTCGGGCTTGAAGCCGTATCCGTGCAGTTCACCGCCGAGCTCGACCAGCGCGCTGGCCACGCCGGCATGGCGCAGGTAGGCGATCACGGCGTCGACACCATGGCCCTTGGCGATGGCCGACAGGTCCAGCTCCAGCCCGCCGGGCTGCAGCAGTTCCCGCCTGGCGGGATTCCATTCCAGCCGCTGCCAGCCGGTGCGTGCCAGGGTCGCGGCGAGTGCCTGCGCGTCGGGCACTCGCAATGGCCCGCGCGCGGCGCCGAAGCCCCATAGCGCGACCATCGGACCGACGGTGGGATCGAACGCGCCGCCGCTGGCGCGGGCGACTTCCAGCGCCACTTCGAGCACATGCGCGAAGGCCGCCGGCAGTTCATGGCGGCTGCCGGCGCCAGCGCGGTTGTAGCGGCTGATGTCCGAGTCCGCTTCCCAGTTGCTCATCTGCGCCACGATGCCATCGAGCACGTCCTGGATGCCGGCATGCAGGCCATGCAGGTCGCGGCCGCGGCGCACGACCAGGCGCACGCGCCAGCTCGTGCCCATGCTGGCGCCGCCCAGCGAGGCGATTTCGAGGTCGGGGGAAGAGAGCGCGGACATGGTGTGGGCGGGACCGGCGCGAGGCGCGCCGATCCGATGCCGGATTACTGCGGCAGCACTTCCAGCGTGGCCACGTAGCTGAGCCGGCGCTGCCTGGCCTGCTTGACCGTGGTCCTGTCGTCCTCGCTGCCGGCCTGCAGCCAGTACATGCCGGCCTCCGGCCAGGTCACGCTGAAGCTGCCCTTGGCGTCGGTGGTGACCTTGATCTCGTCCTGGGTGTTCCGGTAGCGGGTGCCGCCGCGGATGATCTCCACTTCCAGCCCGGCTGCCGGCTTGCCGTCGATCTGCAGCCTGAAGGTGGCCGCTTCCCCGGCGAACAGGTCGTTCGGATGCGTGACCGGCACCAGTTCCAGGCCCTTGCCGTCCGGCTTGAGCGCGGTGTCGTTCGGCGCGCCGCTGGTGACGAAGGTTTCCACCCGCCCGTAGGACTGCGACACCTGCAGGTCCTGCGCGTTCTTCGGCACTTCTGTGGCGAAGCTGGCTTCGTTGCCGCGCCAGCGCTTCGGCTTGCCGTCTTCCTTCCAGCTGGCGTTGAGGCCGGCGTTGACCACGCTCAGGCGCCAGGTGCCGGGCTGGGTCAGTTCGACGTCGAACACGCTGCGGAACTTGCCGGTGGCCGCGTTCTGCGGCTGCGCGCGGCTGCCGTCCGGGGCGGTGATCACCAGGCCGTCAAGGCGCAGCGGCACGTGGTTGAGGTAGAACAGGTCGTTGGATACCGCCGCATCGACGCTGATCCACGGCTTGTCGCCGGCGACGACGGTCTGCGAGGGCAGCAGCCAGGCCTTGTGCGCCGAGGCCAGCGGGGCCAGCACGAGGAGGGCGGCCGCGGCGACGGCGGCGGCGAGGGAGGAACGCTTCATCTGGACTCCTTTGACGGTCTCTGGGATCGCGGGAACGGGTCGTGGATCAGGGCTGCACGGCGAGCGCGACGGCGCCCAGCTCGCTGCTGCCCCGGGCCTTGCCCTGCTGGGCACCGTCGCCCCACTGGAAGGGAATCTTCAGCAGTTCGCGGCCGCCGACCTCGCGCGCGGCTTCCACCACGAGGGTGTATTGCCCAGGCTTGAGTTCCTTCAGCTGCGCCTGCCCGAAGGACAGCGCGTGCTGGCCGGCCGGGCGGGTCGGGCCGGTGACGCCGTCGACCGGCAGTTCGAGGCTGCGACCGGACTTGCGCCACCACTGGCGCAGGTCCGGCAGCCATTTGGTGCCATGGCCTTCTGCGGTGCCCTTGGCCTGGTACCAGACCGCCAGGTTCTGCGCGACCTGGCCGTCGGCGCCTTCGATCCAGATCGCCACGTAGGGGCGGTGGTATTCGGCGACATCGAGCTTGGGGATCTCGATATTGACCTCGAGGGTGGCCGCGTACGCCGGCGTGGCCAGCAGGCCGCAGCAGGTGATCGCGAGGGTGACGGTGGCGCGCATGGCGGATCTCCGTAAGGCGGGTCAGTGGATGAGGAGCAGGGCGATGAGCAGCGGCAGCAGCAGTCCCAGGCCGACCAGCGGCCAGGTCATGCGGCGCTGGCGCGCGTGCATCTGCAGCAGGAACAGCCCGGTGACGCAGAACACCAGGCAGGCCACGGCGAACACGTCGATGAACCAGCCCCAGGCCGGACCGGCGTTGCGGCCCTTGTGCAGGTCGTTGAAATAGGAGATCCAGCCACGCACGGTTCGCTCGTATTCCACCGCGCCGGTTTCACGGTCGATGCTCAGCCAGGCGTCCTCGCCGGGGGCCGGCAGCGACACGTAGACCTCGTCGGCCGACCATTCGCCCGCGCGCCGCGACAGGCGCAGCGAGAGCTGGTCGCCCAGCCAGCCGGCGACCGAGGCCGGCAGCGGCGCATCGCCTTCCGCCGGCCCCTTGCGCAGCTGTTCGAGCATCGGCGCCGGCAGCGCGAGCTGGCGATGGGTCACCTGCGGCTTGGCCTCGATCCGCGCGGCATGGTTGAGGGTCAACCCGGTCACCGCGAACAGCAGCATGCCGACGATGCACATCGCCGAACTGATCCAGTGCCACTGGTGCAGCGTGCGCAGCCAGAAACCGCGGCGCTGCTGCTGGGTGGCGAGGTCGGAGGAGGGGTCTGACAAGCTTGGAGCCGCCGCGGGAGGTGGGGTAGCCATTCTATTCAATTGAGAATGGATCGCAATTGCAATGGATCAGGTCTCCGACCAGGCCCGCAGCAGGTTGTGATAGACGTTGGTCAGCCGCAGCAGGGCATCGCGATCGGCACCGGACTGGGTCAGCGACTGGATGGCGGCATCGAGTTCGAACAGCATCTGCCGCTGGCCGCCATCCCGGACCAGGCTCTGCACCCAGAAGAACGAGGCGATGCGCGCGCCGCGCGTCACCGGCGCGACCCGGTGCAGGCTGCTGGACGGATACAGGATCAGGTCGCCCGCCGGCAGCTTCACCTCGTGCTCGCCGTAGGTATCGCTGACGATCAGTTCGCCGCCCTCGTACTCCTCCGGTTCGCACAGGAACAACGTGCACGACAGGTCGGTGCGCAGCGTCATCGCCGGCTGGCCCTCGCTGGCGGCCACGTTCATCACCGAGCCGTCGACGTGGAAGCCGTAGTGGCCGCCGCCCTCGTAGCGGTTGAAGCGCGGCGGGATCGTGCGCAGCGGCAATGCCGCGGCGAAATACAGCGGGCTGCGGCCCAGTGCGTTCAAGACGGCGAGACCAAGCTGCTGCTTCAGCGGCGAGGCATCGGGCAGCTGCAGGTTGCGCTTGACCTGCGCGCCCTGCGCGCCGACGGTCTCGCGCCCGTCGGTCCAGTCGGCGGCGTCGAGCTCGCGGCGGAAGCGGGCGACTTCCTCCGCGCTCAGGATGCCCGGGATGTGCAGCAGCATGGCTTTCTCCTTGCGTGCGGACGCCTCCGCGAGGGAGGCGTCCTTGGCATTGCATCGCGATCCGGTGGTGCCGGTCAGAAGCGCAGGTTGGCCGTCAGCGTGAAGGTGCGCGGCGCACCCGGGCTGTAGCGGTAACCGCTCTTGTTGATGCCGGCGACGTATTCCTTGTCGAACAGGTTGAAGGCATTCAGGCGCAGGTCGAAGTGGTCATTGAACGGATAGGTGACCACCGCGTCCCACACCGTATACGACTTGACGAAGGCCGGCGTGCCGATCGCGCCGTCGGTGCCGCGCTTCATCTGCCCGCTGTAGCGCACGCCGCCGCCGATGCTCAGGTTGAACGGCAGCGTATAGGTCGTCCAGGCGGTGAACGCGCTGTCCGGGGTGTAGGCCAGGTCGACACTGCCGTCCTGGGCCACCTTGGCGCCCTGCTTCACCTGCGCGTCCATCTTCGTATAGCCGGCCGAGACCGACCAGTTCTCGCCGATGCGGCCGACCGCCGAAAGCTCCACGCCCTGGACCTGCTTCTCGCCGGTCTGGTAGTAGAGGTTCGGGTTGGTCGGATCCGGCGCGATCTCGTTGGTCACGTCAGTGCGGAACAGCGCCATGGACACCAGCAGGCCCTGGTCGAAGAAGCTCCACTTGGTGCCGACTTCGGCGGTCTTGGCCTTCTGCGGGTCCAGGTTCGGGTTGTTGAGGTTGTTGGCCGCGCTGCTCAGCTCCAGCGAGCTGCCACCCGGGGGCTGCTGCGAGATGGCGTAATTGGCGTACAGGCTCACGTCTTCGCTGGCCTTGTAGACCGCGCCGAGCTTCCAGTTGAACAGCGTGTCGGTGGCGCTGGCATCCACGCCCGGCACGACGCTGCCGGCCGGCAGGGCACCACACGCGGGGCCGCCGCGGCTGCCGCAGACGACCATGCTGCTGAAGTCGGTGTCGTAATGGTCCAGGCGCACGCCGCCGGTGAGCAGGAAGCTTTCGCCGAACCTGAGCGTGTCGAAGGCATAGGCCGACCAGGTGGTGGTGCGGCCCCGCGAGTCGGCGCCGTTGCGGCCCCACACCAGGCCATCGACGTTCCAGTCCGGGTCGTACAGGTTGGCCGCCGGCCAGGCGCCGCTCTTGATCGCCACGCCCCGGTTCTCCAGCTCTTCGCGCGTAGCCTCGATGCCGGTGCTGAGGTTGTGCTGGACCGCGCCGGTGGCGAAGTCCCAGCGCAGGTTCAGCTGGTCGGTCAGGATGGTGTAGTCCTGGTCCTTGAAGGTCGGGGTGCTGCGGGCCACCGTCCAGGTCGACGGGTCGGTCGGATCGGGCGTCTTCAGGTTGGCGGCGGTGACCATGAAGGCGGTGAGCATGTAGTCCTGCTCGTTGCGGCCCCAGCGCGCGGTGTTGGTCAGGCGCAGCGAGTCGGAGAAGTCATGCTCGAAGCGGAACGTGGCCATCTTCGACTCGACGTTGTCGTGGTCGTGGATGGTGCCGTAGAAGTTTTCCGGGTCGACCATCGGCGCGCTTGCCAGCCATGGGCGGGTCGGGTCCGGCGAGGAGTAACCGGGCAGGCCGATGGTCGGCACGCTGCCGTCGGGAATGTTGTCCTGCTTCACGTACAGCAGGTTGAGGTAGTAGCGGGTATTGCCGTCCAGGCCGAACGCCAGCGACGGCGCGATGCCCCAGCGCTTGTTCTGCACGTGGTCGCGACCGACCGCGTCGCTGTCCTGGCCCATGACGTTGAGGCGGAAGGCGGCACCGGGATTGCCCAGGGTCTGGTTCCAGTCGGCGGTGACCCGGCGCTGGCCGTCCACGCCGCCGGTCAGCGAGGCCGTGGTGGCGTCGGCGCCGAAGGCCTGCTTGGTCACCAGGTTGATCGAGCCGGTCGGCGCGCTGCGGCCGTTGTCCGTGCCCGCCGGGCCCTTCTGCACCTCGATCTGCTCGATGTTGAAGACATCGCGCGAGACCGAGCCCAGGTCGCGGATGCCATCGACGAAGATGCTCGAGGAGGTGTCGAAGCCGCGCATGTACACGGTGTCGCCGGTGCTGGTGTTGCCGTTCTCGCCGACGTAGAAGGTGCCCACGCCCGGGCTGTTGCGCAGCGCCTCGGTCAATGTGGTGGCGCCCTGTTCGTTGAACAGGTCCTTGCTGATGATGTTGATCGTCTGCGGGGTGTCCTGCAGCGGCTGGGTGAACTTCGGCGAGGAGACGGTCTCGACCAGATAGCGCTTGGCGCGCTCGGCCTGCACGTTGACCTTGTCCAGCGTCTTGGCGCCGTCAGCGGCGACGTCGGCGCGGGCCAGCGGGGCGGCCAGCAGCAGCGCGGCGGCGGTCAGGGTGGTCGCGCCCGCGGCGCGGGGCAGGGTGTGCTTGCGGCTCTTGATGGTCATCGTCGTCTGCGTTCCTGGAGACAGGCCGAACGAACCCCGGCGGTCCCCCGGCGAGGGGCCGCTTCGGTGTCCGAACATGGATTCGCGCCTGGCAGAAGGGCTTGGCGTACCCGGCTATTGTGTCAGCAAATGCGAATCGTTTGCAAATGGCCGTATCTGCAACTCAGAACCGCCAGTCCACGCCGAAGGTGAAAGTGCGCGGAGTGCCTGGCGTGTAACGGAAGCCACTCTTGTTGATCGCGGCCACGTAGCGCTTGTCGAACAGGTTGTAGGCATTGACGCGAAGGTCGAGGTGTTCGCCGATCGGAAAGCGCATGATCGCGTCCCACACCGTGGATGCGGCTACCTGCGCGGGCGTTCCCACCGCGCGGCTGCTGCCGCGCTTCATCGCCCCGGTATGGCGCACGCCGCCACCGAAGCTGGGCCCGGAAGGCAGCGTGTAGGTGGCCCAGGCGGTGAGCGCGTTGTCGGGCGAATAGGCCAGGTCCGCGCTGCCGTCCTGGGCGACGGGGTTGCCCTGGCGCACGCGGGCCTGCATCCGGGTATAGCCGGCAGAAAGCGACCAGCGCTCGCCAAGACGGCCCACCGCCGACAGTTCCAGGCCCTGGACCCGCTTCTCGCCGGTCTGGGTGTACTGGCTCGCATCGGTCGGGTCGGCGGCGATCTCGTTGCTGACATCGGTGCGGAACAGCGCCATGGACAGCAGCAGTTGCTGGTCGAAGAAGTTCCACTTGCTGCCGACCTCGGCGGTCCTGGCCTTCTGCGGCGCCAGCGCCGGGTTGTCGGCATTGTTGGCGGCACTGCTCAGTTCGAGCGCACTGCCGCCGGGCGGCTGCTGCGAGAGCGCGTAGTTGGCATATACGCTGACGTCCTGGCTCGGCTTGTAGAGCGCGCCGAGCTTCCAGTTGAACAGCGTGCCGCGAGCGCGCGCATCGACGCCGGGCACCAGGCTGCGCGCTGGCCGCGAGCCGCAGGCGGGGGCGCGGCGCTCGCCGCAGATGGCGGTGCTGGTGTAGCGGGCATCGTAGCGGTCCAGGCGCAGGCCGGCGCTCAGCAGGAAGCTGTCGCCGAACCTGATGGTGTCGAAGGCGTAGGCCGACCAGGTCGCGGTGCGGCCCTGGCTGCCGGCGCCATTGGCCTGCCACCGCAGCCCATCGACGTTCCAGTCCGGCCGGTACAGGTTCGCCGCCGGCCAGTGGCCGCCGGTACCAGTGCCGCGCCTGCGCAGTTCCTCGCGCGTGGCCTCCAGCCCGGCGCTGAGCTCGTGCGCCACCGCGCCGGTGGCGAAGTCCCAGCGCAGGTTGAGCTGGTCGGCCAGCAGCGTGTACTGCTGGTCCTTGAAGGTGGGCAGGCTGCGCGCCAGCGTCCAGCCGGACGGATCGGCCGGGTCCGGCGTGACCAGGTTGATCGCGTTGCCCATGAAGGCGGTCAGCAGGTAGTCCTGGTCGTTGCGGCCCCAGCGGGCGGTATTAGTCAGGCGCAGCGCATCGGAGAAGTCGTGTTCGAGCCGGAACGTGGCCATCTTCGACTCGACCTCGTCATGGTCGTGGCCGGTGCCGTAGAAGTTGGCCGCGTCCACGGCCGCGGCATCGCGCAGCCACGGGCGCCGGCGGTCCGGCGAGGTGTAGCCGGGCAACCCCAGCGTGGGCACGCCGCCGTCTGGGATGTTGTCCTGCTTCACGTACAGCAGGTTGAGGAAGGCGCGGGTGTCGCCGCCCAGGCCGACCGCCAGCGACGGGGCGACGCCCCAGCGCCGGTTGCGCACGTGGTCGCGCCCGGCCGCAGCGCTGTCCTGTCCCATGACGTTGAGGCGGAAGGCGGCGTCCGGCCTGCCCAGCGCCTGGTTCCAGTCGGCGGTGGCGCGGCGCTGTCCGTCGATCCCCTGGGTGAGCGAGCCGGCGACGGCCGTGCCGGCATGCGCCTGCTTGCTGATCAGGTTGATCGCACCGCTGGGCGCGCCGCGACCGTTGTCGGTGCCGGCCGGGCCCTTGGTCACCTCGACCTGCTCGGTGTTGAAGACATCGCGGGAAATCGAGCCCAGGTCACGCACGCCGTCGACGAAGATGCTCGAGGCGGTGTCGAAGCCGCGCATGTAGACCGCATCGCCGGTGCTGGTGCTGCCGTTCTCGCCGGCGAAGAAGGTACCCACGCCCGGGCTGTTGCGCAGGGCCTCGCTCAGGGTGGTGGCGCCCTGCTGGTTGAACAGCTCCTTGCCGATGATGCCGATCGTCTGCGGCGTGTCGCGCAGCGGCTGGGTGAACTTCGGCGAGGCGGAGCGCGACACCAGGAAACTGCCGCGCTCGGCGCTCACCTCGATCCGGTCCAGCGTCGTCGCGGCGGCGTCGGGAGTCTCGCCGGCCTGCGACAGCGGCGCGACAAACAGCAGGGTGGCGGCGGCCATGCCGCGGGTGGCCGCGCACGGCGGCGTGGAATGCTTGCGATGCTTGATGCCCATGGGCCTGGTCCTCGAAACGCGCGGTGGCGGTTTCGCGACCGGCCCTTCCGCGCAGGTAGGTCCTGGCGGCGGGCTTGGACGACATGGAGGATTTCACGGCCAGCCGAGCTTGCCCGCAAGCCGATTCGTGCATCAATCGCGGGAGGCTGCGGTGGCCGCAGGCGGAAGCTCAGTCGCGGTCGTCGCGGGTCCAGATGCCGCCGTTCTCCAGCTTCACCGGGAACTTGGGCACCGGGGAATAGGCCGGCGGGCAGAGCGGGCGGCCATCGCGGATGTCGAAGCGCGCGCCATGCAGCAGGCACTCGATGCTGCCCTCGGCGACGTTGAAGCTGCCCGGCGAGAGTTCGTACTCCTCGTGGCTGCAGCGGTCTTCCAGGGCGTAGAACTCGCCATCGAGGTTGAACACCACGATCGGTGCGTCGGTGACTTCATCCCAGACGTTCTTCAGTTCGCCGGGCAGCAGCTCGGCGCTGGCGCAGACGTAGGTCCAGGTCTGGCTCATGCCGTCGCGCCCAGCGGCTTTTCCAGGATCTCGAAGCGCAGGTCGTCGCGCAGCGGGATGCCGAAGCGCGCGTCGCCGTACGGGAACGGCTTGGTGATGCCGGTGCGGCGGTAGCCGCGGCGCTCGTAGAAGGCGATCAGCTCGGCGCGCACGTCGATCACGGTCATCCGCATCAGGGCATGGCCCCACTGGCCGGCGACGATGCGCTCGGCCTCGGCCATCAGCTGCTTGCCGACGCCGCCGCCCTGCAGGGTCGGGCTGACCGAGAACATGCCGAAGTAGCCGGCGTCGCCGTCGTCGGAGATGTGCGCGCAGGCGACCAGCTCGCCGTCGCGCTCGGCCAGCAGCACCAGGCTGCGGTCGCGCAGGATGTCCTGGCGCAGGACCTCCGGATCGATGCGGGCGCCGTCGAGCAGGTCGGCCTCGGTGGTCCAGCCGACCCGGCTGGCGTCGCCGCGGTAGGCGGAGGTCACCAGGGCGACGAGGGCGTCGATGTCGGCGACGGTGGCAGTGCGGAAGGTCAGCGTATGCATGGCGGCATTGTATCCGGGGCGCCGCCGGGCGGGGACCCGGCGGCACCTGCCCGCGACTACCGGCGTCAGCCGAGCAGGCCGCGGACCTTGCGCAGCGCGGCGATGAACTGCTCGATCTCCTCGTGCGTGTTGTAGAACGCCAGCGAGGCGCGGCAGGTGGCGGCCACGCCGAAGTACTGCAGCAGCGGGTGGGCGCAGTGCTGGCCCGAGCGCACCGCCACGCCTTCCAGGTCGAGCAGGGTGGCCAGGTCGTGGGCGTGCGCGCCTTCGACCAGGAACGACACCACGGCGGCCTTCTCCGGCGCGGTACCGATGATCCGCAGGCCGTCGATGCGGGCGAACTCCTCGTTCAGGTGCGCCAGCAGCTCGGCCTCGCGTGCCTCGATGTGGTCGCGGCCGATCGCCTCGAGATAGTCCACCGCCGCGCCCAGGCCGACGAAGCCGGCGATGTTCGGCGTGCCGGCCTCGAACTTGTGCGGCGGGTCGTTGAACACGGTGCCGTCGAAGCTGACTTCCTTGATCATCTCGCCGCCGCCAAGGAACGGCGGCATCGACTGCAGGTGCTCGCGACGCGCCCACAGCACGCCGGTGCCGGTGGGGCCGCAGATCTTGTGGCCGGTGAAGGCGTAGAAGTCGCAGCCGATCGCGGCCACGTCGACGCGCCGGTGCGGTGCGGCCTGCGAACCGTCGATCACGGTGACGATGCCGCGCCTGCGCGCCTCGCGGCAGACCTCGCGCACCGGGTTCACCGTGCCCAGCACGTTGGAGACGTGGGTCAGCGCCAGCAGCTTCACCTCGGCGGTCATGGCCGCGCGCAGTGCGTCCAGGTCCAGGCTGCCGTCGGGCAGGATCCCGGCGACGCGGATCGTCGCGCCGGTACGCTCGGCCACCAGCTGCCACGGCACGATATTGGCGTGGTGCTCCATGCGCGAGACCAGGATCACGTCGCCGGCCTTCAGCCGCGGCAGCGCCCAGGAATAGGCCACCAGGTTGATCGCGAAGGTGGTGCCGCTGCACAGCACCAGTTCGTCGGCGCGCACGTTGAGGAAGCGCGCAAGCTTGCCGCGCGCGCCCTCGTAGGCCTCGGTTGCCTCGCTGCCGAGGGCGTGCACGGCGCGGCTGACGTTGGCGTTCTGGCGCCGATAGAACTCGTCCACCGCGGCGATGACCTGCAGCGGCTTCTGGCTGGTGTTGGCGTTGTCCAGGTAGACCAGCGGCTTGCCGTGCACCTGGCGCAGCAGGATCGGGAAGTCGCTGCGGACCCGCGCCCAGTCCGGCATCGCGGCCGGGGTGGCGTTGACGGGCGCGTTCATGCCACCCCCGCCGAGGCCAGGGCCGCATCCAGGCGCGCCGACAGCCAGCCGCCAAGCGCCGGCGGCAGCGCGGCCAGCGGCTCGTGGCAGAACGCCGCGCTGAGCAGTGCCTGTGCCTGGGCCTGCGGCAGGCCGCGCGAGCGCAGGTAGAACAGCGCGTTGGCGTCGAGCTGGCCGACGGTGGCGCCATGCGCGGCCTGGACTTCGTCGGCGTCGATCACCAGCACCGGCTGGGTGTCGATCTCGGCGTTGGCCGACAGCAGCAGGTTCTTGTTCGACAGGCGCGCATCGGTGCCGTCGGCGCCGGGGCGAATGTTGATGCCGCCATGGAAGACCACGCGGCTGCGATCGGTGGCCACGCCGCGCCAGAGCAGGCCGCAGCTGGTGTCGCGGGCGATGTGCTCGATGCCCAGGCGCGTATCGACATGGCGGCGGCCGTTGCCGAGCAGCACGCCGTTGGCGACCAGGCGGGCGTTGTCGCCCTCCAGCCGCACATTGAGCTCGTGGCGGCTCAGGCCGGCGCCAAGCTCCAGGTCGATGCGCTGGTAGGTCGCATCGCGCGCCAGCACCGCGTCGGTGCGCAGCAGCGAGGTGAACGCGGCGGCGCCTTCCTGCACTCGGGCGTGCGAGAGCGTGGCGCCCTGGGCCAGGTGGATATGTGCGACGGCGTTGCCCAGGTGGGCCGCCTCGCCGGCCTGGCGATGGTGCTCCAGCAGCGACAGCGTGGCGTCGCGGCGCAGCTCGACCAGGTGGCGCGGATGCCAGGCCTGGTCGGCCTCGGCGGCGGCGCTGATGAAGACCAGGTGCACCGGCGCTTCGGCGCGGACGCCTTGCTCCACGCGCAGCAGCACACCTTCCTCGGCGAGCGCGGCGTTGAGGCGGGCGAAGACCTCGTCGCTGCGCTCGTAGCGGCGGCCGAGGAAACGCGCGGCTTCCCCGCCACCGGCCAGCGCCGCCGAGAGCGGCTGCAGGCTCACGCCGGCGGGCAGGTTGTCGAGCTGCGACAGGGCCGGTGCATGGCGGCCGTTGACGAAGACCAGGCGCGGGGCCGGGATGTCGGCCAGCAGCTGCGGGTCGATCGCCGGTGCCTGTGCCGGCGCGGGGGCGAAGCCGCGGCGTTCCAGCGAGCGCAGCGGGGTGTACTTCCAGGCCTCGCTGCGCGCGCCGGGCAGGCCGTCGCGCAGGGCCTCGTCAAGCACCGTGCGGCGATCGGCGTCGCCGTGGAAGCCAGCGGCCAGGGAGTCCAGCAGCGTGCTCACGCGGCGGTCTCCGGAACCACGCGGTCCTTCAGCCAGGCATAGCCGTGCTTCTCCAGTTCCAGCGCCAGTTCCGGGCCGCCGGTCTGGACGATGCGGCCATCGGCCAGCACGTGCACCACGTCCGGCTTGATGTAATCGAGCAGGCGCTGGTAGTGGGTGATCACCAGGAACGAGCGGTCCGCCGAACGCAGCGCGTTGACGCCGTCGGCGACGGTCTTGAGCGCGTCGATGTCCAGGCCCGAGTCGGTCTCGTCGAGGATCGCCAGCTTCGGCTCGAGCACGGCCAGCTGGAAGATCTCGTTGCGCTTCTTTTCGCCGCCGGAGAAGCCTTCGTTGACGCCGCGGTGCAGCAGCTCGTCCTTCAGGTGCAGCACGGCCAGCTTCTGCCGCACCAGCTTGAGGAACTGCATCGAATCCAGTTCCTCCTCGCCGCGCGACTTGCGCTGGGCGTTGAGCGCGGCGCGCAGGAAATAGGTGTTGTTCACGCCGGGGATTTCCACCGGGTACTGGAAGGCCAGGAACAGGCCGGCGGCGGCGCGCTCCTCCGGCTCCAGCTCGAACAGCGGCTTGCCGTCGAACTCGACGCTGCCTTCGGTGACCTCGTAGCCGTCGCGACCGGCCAGCACGTTGCCCAGCGTGGACTTGCCGGCGCCGTTCGGGCCCATGATCGCGTGGACCTGGCCCGGCTGCACTTCCAGCGACAGGCCCTTGAGGATTTCCTTGCCGGCGACGCTGGCGTGGAGGTTGTTGATCTTCAGCATGGGATTGGGATCTTTCGAAAAGGAATGGGGGCGAAGTGCGGGCGCGTCAGCCGACGCTGCCTTCCAGCGACACTTCCAGCAGCTTCTTGGCCTCGACGGCGAATTCCATCGGCAGCTCGCGGAACACCTGCTTGCAGAAGCCATCGACGATCATCGACACCGCGTCCTCCTCGCTGATGCCGCGGGCGCGGCAGTAGAACAGCTGGTCGTCGCTGATCTTGGAGGTGGTGGCCTCGTGCTCGACGGTCGCGCCGGGGTTCTTCACCTCGATGTAGGGGAAGGTGTGGGCGCCGCACTTCTTGCCGATCAGCAGCGAGTCGCACTGGGTGTAGTTGCGCGCGCCATCGGCGTTGCGGTCGACCTTGACCAGGCCGCGGTAGGTGTTCTGGCCGCGCCCGGCGCTGATGCCCTTGCTGACGATCTTGCTCTTGGTGCGCTTGCCGACGTGGATCATCTTGGTGCCGGTGTCGGCCTGCTGGCGGTGGTGGGTCAGCGCCACCGAGTGGAATTCGCCCGAGGAGTCGTCGCCCAGCAGCACGCAGGAGGGATACTTCCAGGTGATCGCCGAGCCGGTCTCGACCTGGGTCCAGGTGACCTTGCTGCGGTCGCCGCGGCATTCGGCGCGCTTGGTGACGAAGTTGTAGATGCCGCCACGGCCTTCCTCGTCGCCCGGATACCAGTTCTGCACGGTGGAGTACTTGATCTCGGCGTCTTCCAGCGCGACCAGCTCGACCACCGCCGCGTGCAGCTGGTTCTCGTCGCGCATCGGCGCCGTGCAGCCTTCCAGGTAGGACACGTAGGCCTTGTCCTCGCAGACGATAAGCGTGCGCTCGAACTGGCCGGTATGGCCGGCGTTGATGCGGAAGTAGGTGCTCAGCTCCATCGGGCAACGCACGCCCTTGGGGATGAATACGAAGCTGCCGTCGGAGAATACCGCCGAGTTGAGCGCGGCGAAGTAGTTGTCGCCGACCGGCACCACGCTGCCCAGGTACTGCCGCACCAGTTCGGGGTGCTCGGCGATCGCCTCGGACATCGAGCAGAAGATGATGCCCTTCTCGGCCAGTTCCTTGCGGAAGGTGGTGCCGACGGAGACCGAGTCGAACACCGCGTCCACGGCCACGCCGGCCAGCTTGGCGCGCTCGTGCAGCGGCACGCCGAGCTTGTCGTAGGTTTCCAGCAGCTCCTTGGGCACTTCGTCGAGCGACTTGTACTTGGGGCCCTTGGGCGCGGAGTAGTAGCTCAGCGCCTGGAAGTCGATCGGCGCGATCTCCAGCTTGGCCCAGTGCGGCTCGCTCATGGTCAGCCAGTGGCGGTAGGCCGACAGGCGCCATTCGGTCATCCATTCCGGCTCGTGCTTCTTCGCCGACAGGGCGCGGATGGTGTCCTCGTCCAGGCCGGGCGGGAGCGAGTCCGATTCGATCTCGGTGACGAAGCCGGCGTCGTAGCGACGGCCCAGCCGTTCCAGGATCTCGGCGTTCTGCGGGGTTGCGGTTTCTTCGGTGGCCATGGGGGCTGCCTACGCTCAGGAGCTGGCGAGGTCGGCGGCGATCAGGCGTCGCCGGCCGTCGCCGGTGGTGGAAAGGGGATGCAGCATCTGCGCCAGGGTGACGCCGCGCAGGGCGTCGGCGACCACATCGTTGATCAGCCGCCAGTTCGCGCGCACCCCGCACTGGTGGGCGATGCCGCACTGGCCGTGGTCCTGGCTGCACTCGGTGATCGCCAGCGGGCCTTCCATCGCCTCGACGATCTCGATCAGGGTTACCTGCTGGGCGGGGCGCGCCAGGCGGTAGCCGCCGTGGACGCCGCGCAGGCCCTCGACCAGCCCGGCCTGCGCCAGCGGCTTGAGCAGCTTGCTCACGGTGGTGGTCTCAAGGCCGGCCTGTTCGGCCAGTTCGCTGGCGCTGAGCACTTCGCCGGCGCGCGCGGCCAGGACCGTCAGGACGACGGTGGCGTAGTCGGTGAGCTTGGTGACGCGGAGCATGGCGGGCAGTGGGGTGTAAAGCGGACTGAAATTGTACGCTTTTGGCGCCGGCAGTCCAACCCGGCCGGTTCAGGCGCCGCGAACCGGCATGCGCGCCGGGATTGGCGCATCCGTGCCGCGCGGGCGACAATGCCGGGCCCCCTTTCTGGAAGACTTCATGTCGCGCAAGATCGCCGCCCGCAAGTCCCGCATCCACGGCAATGGCGTGTTTGCCGTGCAGGCCCTCAAGAAGGGTGAGCGCGTCATCGAGTACAAGGGCCGCCGCCGGACCCACGCCCAGGTGGACGCCGACGAGGCCGGGGACGTGGAAACCGGGCACACCTTCCTGTTCACCCTCAGCGACGACTACGTCATCGACGCCAATTACGAGGGCAACGACGCGCGCTGGATCAACCACAGCTGCGACCCCAACTGCGAGGCGGTGATCGCCGAGGACGAAGGCAACGATCGCCGCAAGGACCAGGTCTTCATCGAGGCGATCCGCGACATCAAGCCCGGCGAGGAGCTGACCTACAACTACGGCATCACCCTGGCCGAGCGCCACACGCCGCGCCTGAAGAAGATCTGGGAGTGCCGCTGCGGCTCGAAGAAGTGCACCGGCACGATGCTGCAGCCCAAGCGCTGACGGCCACGCCACGCCACGCTGACGCGTGGCTCACGGCCGGCCAACGCCGGCCGGCCCAGCCTGTGGCCACTTCCGCTGATGGAGAGGGTCATGGTGCATCAACTCACCGGCCGCAAGGTCGCCGTGCTGGCGACCGACGGCTTCGAGCAGTCCGAGCTGACCGAACCCAAGCGCCTGCTGGAATCGTGGGGCGCGCAGGTGGATGTCATCGCGCCGGGCGACAAGCCGGCGATCCGCGGCTGGCAGCACACCGACTGGGGCGACGAAGTGCCGGTCGACCTGCACCTGGACCAGGCCAAGGTCGACGCCTACGACGCCCTGGTGCTGCCGGGCGGCGTGATGAATCCCGATACCCTGCGTCGCGATGCCGCGGCGGTGGACCTGGTGCGCGCCTTCGCCAGCGCCGGCAAGCCGGTGGCCGCGATCTGCCATGGGCCCTGGCTGCTGGCCGAGGGCGACCTGGTCGACGGGCGCGAGGTGACCTCGTGGCCGTCGCTGCGGACCGACCTGGGCAACGCCGGCGGGCGCTGGAAGGACGCCGAGGTGGTGGTGGACGAGAACCTGATCACCAGCCGCAAGCCCGACGACATTCCCGCCTTCGCCGACGCGGTGGCGAAGGCGTTGGCGCGCTGAGCGGGATCAACGCGACTGCAGCAGGGCGGCGGGGACCAGCGATTCGACGTTCTGGTTGAAATGCACGACCAGCCGCCCGTTCTCCACCGCCGCGGATTCGACCTGGAGCGTGCCCATCAGGCTGGCAATGGCCGGGTCGAGCTTGTAGATCGGCTCCTTGCGCGCGTAGTCGGCGAGCCAGACGTTGAGCAGTTCGCGGGTGCGCGAGTCGAGCCTGCCGCCGGCCTGCGCCGGCTGGAAGTCGTCGACGGTCGGCTGGTCGAGGAAAAAGCCCTGCCGCGCGGCGTCGTAGCGCAGGGCGCTGCTCAGCGCCACCTTGCCCACCGGCGTCGGCGCGCCGCCGGCGGTGGCCATCGCCAGGTCGAAACCCAGGTTCAGGCGGTTGCCGGGGGGCAGGGTGAGCTGCGGATGGCTGACGGTAAGTTCGAGCAGGCCGCCCAGCGCGTCGTGGGTCTGCGGAAAGGTGCCGCCGAGATATTGCTGGACATCGCCGGCATCGACGCTGACCTGGCGACCCTGGATGGCAGGCGCAGCGTCGGCCGCCAAAGTCATCGAAGCCAGCGACGGGGCCAGCGCGAGGGCGAGGAGGAGGGGCAGTCGGGCGTTCATGGGCATCCTGGCACGGGAAACCCGTCCATCTTCTCGGTACGCGGTGAATCGGTCATGAGCGGGCCGGTCATGCGCGGATCGGGCTTCGCTCAGGCCTCGCGCGACAGCCGCGCGGCCGCTGCGAGCAGGGCGTCCAGCTCGGGCTGCAGGCCGGCGGTGGCACGGTCGTCGCCGGACGGGTCGCTGCTGATCGCGCGCAGCAGTTCGATCGACACCGCCAATGCCGTGCAGCGGTCGCCGCAGGCGCCGCGCTGGCGCTCGAACGTCTCCACGGTGCGGTTCCAGTTGTCGCTGGAGCGCTGCTCGAACTCCAGCGAGTTGCGTCCCGGGCTGGGGCGGCCATCGGGTTCGATCGGGGTGACGGTAATGCGGTAGCGTTGCTTGGACATGGCCGGGGGACTGGATGGGGGATGCACCCAAGATAGGCCCGGCGGCGATGGTGGACGAGGCGGACCCCCATGACGGAGTGTTCCAGCCTCAGTGTCCGGCCTGCTGCGTTGCGCGCAGGCGCGGCAGCGGGTCGAGCGCGCCGTCGCCGGCGTAGACCCCGTAATGCAGGTGGGGCGGGGTGGTGCGGGCATTGCCGGTGTTGCCGACGGAACCCAGCACGGTGCCCGGCGCGACGATGTCACCGACCGCCAGCCCAGGGGCCCAGTCACGCAGGTGGGCGTAGTAATGGCGTTCGCGCGCCGGTCCCAGCACCCACACCTGGCGCCCGCCCAGGCCGCGCTCGCGCACGGCGACGACGATGCCCGGCGTGGTGGACCGCACCGGCGTGCCGGCAGGGGCGAAAATGTCCACGCCGGCGTGACTGCGGTCGCTGCCGCGCGGCGCGCCGAATGTGTCGGCGACCTGCCGCGCGCGCAAGCCGTCGACCGGCATCGGCAGCGCGGCCGGCGCCGGCATCCGCGCCAGTTGCCAGGCCATGCGTGCCTGGACCGCGAAAGGTTGCCGCCATGCCCAGGCCGCGGCCAGGGCCAGTGCCAGGCACAGGCCGCACAGCACGAGGCGGCGGCGCCAGCGGAAGGCAGGGGAAATCGATGTGGCAGGCGTCATGGGGTCCGGCCCGGGAATTCGGCGCCAGCATCGCAGGTCGTGCGCGGGGGCGTCGTGAGGCATTCGCCTGGCCCCAAAAAACAACGAGACGGCCGGAGCCGTCTCGTCGGGTAACGCGGAATCCCAGTTCGCGATCAGGCCGCGGCGTCCTTGAGCTTCTTCATCGGACGCACCTTCACCTTGACCGAAGCCGGCTTGGCGGCAAACCACTGCTCTTCCTTGGTGAACGGGTTGATGCCCTTGCGCTTCGGCTTGGCCGGCACGTTGACCGAGGTGATCTTCAGCAGGCCCGGCAGGGTGAAGCTGCCAGCGCCCTTCTTGCTGATCGAGGCGTGCACGGCGCTTTCCAGCGAAGCCAGCACGGCGCGCACGTCCTTGGCAGCCAGCGAGGTGGCTTCGGCGATATGGGCGACCAGGCCCGACTTGCTCAGCGCTTCCTTGATCGGCTTGGGAGCGGCCGGCTTGGCGGCGGCCTTGGTGGCGACTTTCTTCGCTGCCTTCTTCGGGGCAGCCTTCTTAGCGGTCTTTGCCATGGTTTCCTGTTCCGTAAACGGTGGGTTGTTGAGTCGCCGACCCCGTCGGCAACGCGAAATGTAGGGCATGTATCGCGTGCCGCCAATAGGGCATCGACAAAAAGTGCCATGAAAAAGCGATATCAGGGCAACTTTCGATCGCCGTCGGTACGCCCGGCGACAGCCGGCGCTGTGCTCAGTCGTCCTCCGCGCCAGGTTGGTGCGCCGCCACCAGGCGCTGCTGCACGCCCGGCGGGACCGGCTCGTAGTGGCTGAAATCCAGCGAATATCGCCCCTGTCCGGCGGTTGCCGACTTAAGTTCGGCGGCGTAACCGTCCAATTCCGACAGCGGTACCTGGGCGCGGATGACGATCTCGCCATGCTGGCTGTCGGTGCCGTGGATGCGCGCGCGCTTGGCGGCCAGTCCGCCGGTGACGTCGCCGGCCTGCGCCTCGGGCGCGCTGACTTCCAGTTCCACGATCGGTTCCAGCACCTGCGGCGCCGCGCGCGACACCGCGTCCAGGAAGGCCTTGCGCCCGGCGGCGGTGAACGCGACTTCCTTGCTGTCGACCGGATGGTGGCGGCCGTCGTAGACCACCACGCGCACGTCCTGGATCGGATAGCCGGCGATGGCGCCCTGGCCGACCGCCTGGCGCACGCCCTTCTCCACGGCAGGCATGAACTGCCCGGGGATGGTGCCGCCCTTGACCTCGTCGACGAACTCGAAGCCCCCGCCGCGCGGCAGCGGCGCGATGCGCAGGTAGACCTCGCCGAACTGGCCGGCGCCGCCGGTCTGCTTCTTGTGCCGGTGGTGGCCCTCGGCGGCGGCGCCGATGGTTTCGCGATAGGCGATGCGCGGGGTGCGCGTGGTGACCTCGACCGCGTGGCGCGAGGCGAGGCGGTCGAGCATCACCCGCAGGTGCAGGTCCGACAGGCCGCGGATCCGGGTCTCGTGGGTCTCGTCGTCGTGCTCGACCAGGAACGCCGGGTCTTCCTGGGACAGCTTTTCCAGCGCCGTGGCCAGCTTCTGCTCCTGGCCGCGGCTGGCCGGGGCGATCGCCAGCCCGAACATCGACTGCGGGAATGCCGTCGGCGCCAGGTGCAGGTGGTCCTGTTCGTGGCGATCGTGCAGCACGGCGTCGAAATGCACCTCCTCGACCTTGGCGATCGCGGCGATGTCGCCGGCCACCACCTGGTCCACCGCGGCATGCTCCTTGCCCTGCATCCGGTACAGGTGGGCCGCGCGCACCGGCTTGCGCGCATCGTCGACCAGCAGCGGCATGTCCTTGGCGAGCGTGCCCTGGTAGAGCCGGAACACGCCGATCTTGCCGACGAACGGATCGTTGATGATCTTGAAGACATCGGCCACCACCGGCGCGGCGGGGTCGGCACCGACCGCGACCTCGGTGCCGTCGGCGACGAACGCGGGCGGATTGCCTTCCAGCGGGCTGGGCAGCAGGTCGCGGCAGATCGCCAGCAGCTCCGCCACGCCGGTGCCGGTGCGCGCCGACACGAAGCACACCGGCACCAGGTGGCCCTCGCGCAGGCACTGCTCGAAGGCGTCGTGCAGCTCCCGCGGTGCCAGCCCGGATTCGCCGTCGTCGAGGAAGTGCTCCATCACCTGTTCGTTGATCTCCACCACCTGGTCGACGATCGCCCGATGCCAATCGGCGACCGGGCCGGCGTCGCTGTCGCCGGCGTCGGTGGCAAAGCAGTCCACCACCTGGCGGCCGCCATCGGCGGGCAGGTTCAGCGGCAGCACCACCGGGCCGAAGGCCTCGCGCAGCCCGGCGAGCAAGGCGCGGGCATCCACGCCCTCCTGGTCGATCTTGTTGACCACGATCATGCGGCACAGCCGGCGGCCTTCGGCACGCTGCATGAAGCGGCGGGTACCGTGCTGGATGCCGCGCGCGGCATCGACCACCACCAGTGCGGTCTCCACCACCGCCAGCGCCGGCAGCGCCGCGCCGCGGAAATCCGGATAGCCGGGCGTGTCGATGAGGTTGAGGTGCAGGCCGGGCTGGTCGATCGAGGCCAGGGTGCTGTCGATCGAGTGGCCGCGCTCGCGTTCGATCGGGTCGTGGTCGGACACGGTGTTGCCGCGTTCGATGCTGCCTGCCGTCTGCAGGGCGCCGCCAGCATGCAGCAGGGCTTCGAACAGGGTGGTTTTGCCGGCGCCGGGGTGGCCTGCCAGGGCCACGTTGCGGATGTCTTGCGCGCTGTAGGACATGAGCCGTTCCTCCGGGGAAAGAGACAGGCGTCATGGCGTCCGCAAGCCGCGACCGCGACGCGGCCGGGCCCGGGGAGGGGTCATGGCCCGGCCAATGTAGCGCTTCCCCCGCAAGTCCCCCGTTGCGTCGCACAATCCCGTCACCCCGGACCGGCTATGCTCCGCGTCCCACACACCCCGCAGGAGAGTTTCGATGGGCATTTCGCGCCACGCCACCGCGCACTGGGAAGGCGACCTGAAGACCGGCAAGGGCCAGCTGAGCACGCCCCAGAGCGGCCTGCTGGACAACACCCGCTACGGTTTCAACAGCCGCTTCGGCGACGAGAAGGGCACCAATCCCGAGGAGCTGATCGCCGCCGCGCATGCCGGCTGCTTCACCATGGCGCTGTCGGCGCAGCTCACCGAGGCCGGCTTCCCGCCGAAGTCGCTGGACACCCGCGCCGAGGTCGACCTGTCGATGGAAGGCGGTCCGCAGCTGTCGCAGATCCGCCTCAAGCTCAAGGCCGTGGTCCCCGGCATCGACGAAGCCAAGTTCCGCGACCTCGCCCACAAGGCCGAGAAGAACTGCCCTGTCTCCAAGGCCCTGAGCGCGGTGCCGATCTCGCTGGAAAGCGAGTTCTCCAACGGCTGATCGCACCATCGAGTCGTGTCCAGAACGGCGCCCCGGGGCGCCGTTCTGCTTTCGGACCCAGATCCCACGCCAATACCCACTGGCCCGTCTACTTGCGTGGGCCGATGCCGTCGCCACGGCTGGCTCCCCCATGGTCCGCGATCAGGTTTTGTTGTGGAGGAGTGCCCTTCCGCGATCTGACGGGGAAAGGGGAGGGGGTGTGTGGTTGCGGCCTGGCGGCCGCTTGTTTCTGGTTCTTTGCCTTTTGAGGCTGGGTTGGCCTTCGATGTGGATCGGCTCGCTTGGGGTTTTGCGTGCGCCTTGGGGATACCGGCGGATCGGGACACGCCGTGAATCCATCCATGGAGGCTCGGTGGCGCCATCCATGGCGCCCCACGGTCCCGATCCGCCGGTCCCCAAGGCGCCGACAGGTTCCTGAGGCGGTGGGGAAAGCCAAGGCGAAAGCAGGAGCAAGAACCAAAAGCGGGTGAGTGAGTGTGTGGGGGTGATGGAAAGCGGGGCGCCCGCTGCGCGGCTTCGAGGCCGGCAACTGCGCGATGCCTTGGGAGTGGTTTTGAGATGCTTGGAGCCGCGCAGCGGGCGACCCGCTTTTCTCCCTCCATCCCATCTCATTCCACTCGCTTTTCGCTTCTGCTTTGCTCCTGCCTTTCGCTCCCGCTTTTCCCGTCCGTGACCCGCCCTCTGTCGGGTCCTTGGGCTACCGGCTTGTCGGGACCGTGTGGCGCCATGGATGGCGCCACCGAGCCCCCAGGGATGGGTTTACGGCGTGTCCCGACAAGCCGGTAGCCCAAGGACCATGCCAGGAACCCAATAAGCCGGCCCACATCGAAAACCAGTCCAGCCTCAAAAGGCAAAAAACCAAGAACCAAGCGGCCGCCAGGCCGCAACCCTCCCTCCCTCCCCCATTTCCATTCAGTCCGGTTTCACCGCCCGAAAGCGAGCATCGCCGCATCTCCCCACACACGCGGCGAACTGCGATGAAGACCCGGCCCTTGCTCCTGGGAATGCTGGTGGTCGGCCTGGCGGCCGCCGGTGCGGCGCAGGCACAGCGTTACCGCGACGACGGCTATCGCGACGACGACCGCTATTACGACGACCGCGACCGCGACGGCACCCGCAGCGATGCCGGTTACGACTACGCCCGCGTCGTCCGCGTCGACCCGGTGATCGTCCGTGACCCCGCGCGCGACGCACCGCGCTGTTACGACCGCCCCGCCCAGGGCAGCAGCGACGGTTACTACGGCGATCGCGGCGTGCCCAGCGTCAGCTCGCCCGGTCGCGGCCTGGCCACCGTGATCGGTGGTGTCGCCGGCGCCGTGGTCGGCAGCCGCTTCGGTGGTGGTAGCGGCCAGCTGCTCGGCACCGCCGTCGGCACCATGGCCGGCGGCCTGGCCGGCCAGTCCGTATACGACGCCAATCATCCGCAGCAGCGGCAGGGCTATGTGCGCGTCTGCGATCCGGTCGCCGAATCCAGCGAGCGGGTCGACGGCTACGACGTCACCTACGAATACGGCGGCCGCACCTATCAGACCCACAGCGACTACAACCCCGGCGATCGCATCCGCGTGCGGGTCGAAGCCGCGCCCGAGTAAGCACCGGGGCGGGACTCAGTTCCCGTGCGGCCAGTCCAGCGTGCCACGGATGACCGTCTGCACCTGGCCGCCGGACCAGACCTCGCCGTCGGCGTCGATCGACAGCTCCAGGCGCGCGTCGGCGCCGATCTCCCGGCCCTGGCTGACCCGGTAGCGCCGGTCATGACCCGGCAGCGCGCCACGCTCGTCCAGCCATGCCGCCAGGACCGCGTTGGCGGCGCCCGAGGCGGCGTCCTCGAAACGCCGCCCCAGTCCGACGAAAGCGCGCACCGCCAGATCCCAGTCCGAGCCGGGAGCGGCGCGCGCATAGGCAAACACGCCCATCGCCTCGCTGGCGGTGGCCAGTGCGGCAATCGCATCCCAGTCCGGCGCCAGCGCACGCAGCGTGGTTTCGTCGGCCACCTCGACCACCCACCAGCGGCGCCCACCTTCCATCAGTGCCGGCGGCAGCGTGCCCAGCGACCAGCCGCGCAGCCCGGCCGCCAGGCGCGGATCGTCCGCGCTCGTCACCTCGCCCACGCGCGCGCGCGGGGTGCGGATGGCGATGCTGCGCGTGGCGCCTTCGCCATGCACCTGCAGCGGCAGGTGACCGGCGATGCCGTCCTGCACCAGTACGCCGTCGCGCGGTTGGGCCAGGCCCGCCTCGAGCACTGCATGCGCGGTGCCGACGCTGGGATGGCCGGCGAAAGGGACTTCCTTCTGCGGCGAAAACATCCGCAGCCGGTAGCTGGCGCCGCCGTCGGCGGCGGGGAAGACGAACGTCGTCTCCGGCAGCCGCGTCCAGCGGGCGATCGCCTGCATCGCGGCATCGTCCAGGCCTTCGGCATCGAGCACGACGGCCAGCGGATTGCCGCCGCCGGCACGGGTGGCGAAGACGTCCAGTTGCAGGAAGCGGCGCGGAATCATCGGCGGAAGCACGTCGTAAGCGGGCGCGCAGCTTACCAGTCGAGCTGGCCGTCGATGACCGGCTGGACCTGGCCGCCGATCCAGACCTCGCCGTCGGCATCCAGCTCGACCCGCACCCGGCCATCGCGGCCAACCTCGCGGCCCTGGCTGGCGAGGTAACGTCCCTCGCCGGGGAACCGCCCCTGCGCCGCCAGGCGTGCGCCGACCAGCGCATTGGCGCTGCCGGTGACCGGATCCTCCGCCACCCCGACCCCGGGGGCGAAGCCGCGCACCGCGAGCTGGTAGCCATCGGCGCCATCGCACAGCGCGTAGGCCGCCAGCTTGCCGTTGCCGGGCAGGGCGGCGATGGCGGCGAAATCGGGCTGCAGGGTCCGCAGCGCGGCCTCGTCGCGCACTTCCTGCAGCCACCAGTCCGGCCCGTTGTTCCACAGCTCGGCCGGCCCGGTGGCGATCGCCGCCAGCGCTTCCGGCAGCGGCGGCGCGGCGGTGTCGCGCAGCCGCGCGCGCGGGCTGCGCACGCTGGCGCGCAGGTCGTGGCGCGGGCCGCTCAGTTGCACCGGCAACAAACCGGCCGGGCACTGCTGGACCAGCGCACCGCCGCGCGGTGTCACCAGGCCCAGCTGCATGGCCGCCCATGCCGCGCCGACGCTGGGGTGGCCGGCAAACGGCAGTTCCATGACCGGGGTGAAGATGCGGATGTGGTAGTCGGCGCCCTCGCCCGGGGGCAGGAAGAACACGGTTTCGGACAGGTTGAGCCAGGCCGCCAGCGCCTGCATCCGCGCCGGCGACAGGTCGGCGGCGTCGGTGACCACGCCCAGCGGGTTGCCGGTGCCGGGCTGGCGGGAAAAAACGTCGATCTGGAGATAGCGGCGAACGGTCATGGCGGGGCCCGGGGCAGTAGAATCGGGGGTTCCGCGCCGATTGGCGGCACGGCTTTCCCCCTATCGTAGACAAACCGCAACCATGTCAGCTTCCCCTACCGTGGATCGTTGGATCGTCCTCAAGTTCGGCGGCACTTCGGTGTCGCGTCGCCATCGCTGGGACACGATCGGGAAACTGGCGAAGAAACGTGCGGACGAAACCGGCGCGCGCGTGCTGGTGGTGGTGTCGGCGTTGTCGGGGGTGACCAACGAGCTGACCGCGATCGCCGACGGCGCCGCCGACAGCGCCGCGCGGGTGGCTGCCCTGGAGCAGCGCCACCGCGAATTCGTCGCCGAGCTCGAGCTCGACGTCGAAGCCGTGCTTGGCGCGCGCCTGGCCGCGCTGCGCGGGCTGCTGGACGACCCGCGCGCGGCCACTCGCACGCTCGACTGGCAGGCCGAGGTGCTCGGCCAGGGCGAGCTGCTGTCCTCCACGCTGGGCGCGGCCTACCTGCGCGCCAGCGGCCTGGACATGGGCTGGGCCGATGCGCGCGAATGGCTGTCGGCGCTGCCGCCGCAGCCGAACCAGAGCGAATGGTCGCGGCGCCTGTCGGTGTCGTGCCAGTGGCAGTCCGACGCCGCCTGGAAGGCGCGCTTCGATGCCCAGCCCACGCGCATGCTGATCACCCAGGGCTTCATCTCGCGCCACGCCGATGGCGGCACCGCCATCCTCGGTCGCGGCGGTTCGGATACCTCGGCGGCGTACTTCGGCGCGCTGCTGGGCGCCAACCGGGTGGAGATATGGACCGACGTGCCGGGCATGTTCAGCGCCAACCCGCGCGAAGTGCCCGATGCCCGCCTGCTGACCCGGCTGGACTATTACGAAGCGCAGGAAATCGCCACCACCGGCGCCAAGGTGCTGCATCCGCGTTCGATCAAGCCCTGCCGCGACGCCGGCGTGGCGATGGCGATCCTGGACACCGAGCGCCCCGACCTGCCGGGCACGCGCATCGACGGCACCGCCGAGCCGGTGCCGGGGGTGAAGGCGATCAGCCGCCGCAACGGCATCGTGCTGGTGTCGATGGAAGGCATCGGCATGTGGCAGCAGGTCGGCTTCCTGGCCGACGTGTTCGGCCTGTTCAAGAAGCACGGGCTGTCGGTGGACCTGATCGGTTCGGCCGAAACCAACGTCACCGTCTCGCTGGATCCTTCCGAGAACCTGGTCAACACCGACGTGCTGTCGGCGCTGTCGGCCGACCTGTCGGAGATCTGCCGGGTCAAGATCATCGTGCCCTGCGCGGCGATCACCCTGGTCGGCCGCGGCATGCGCTCGCTGCTGCACAAGCTCTCCGATGTCTGGGCCACCTTCGGCCAGGAGCGCGTGCACATGATCTCGCAGTCGTCCAACGACCTGAACCTGACCTTCGTCATCGACGAGTCCGACGCCGACGGCCTGCTGCCGATCCTGCACGCAGAGCTGATCGACAGCGGCGCCATGCCGGTGGGCGAGGGCGAGGTGTTCGGCCCGCGCTGGCGCGAGATCACCGGTTCGGTGCGCCCGCGCCCGCTGCCGTGGTGGCGCGGCGAACGCGAGCACCTGCTGCGCCTGGCCCAGGCCGGCACGCCGCGCTATGTCTACCACCTGCCGACGGTGCGCGAGCGCGCGCGCTCGCTCAAGGCGATCGCGGCGATCGACCAGCGCTACTACGCGATCAAGGCCAACTCGCATCCGGCCATCCTCGAGACCCTGGTGCAGGAGGGCTTCGGCCTGGAATGCGTCTCCCACGGCGAGCTGCGCCGCGTCTTCGACACGCTGCCGGAGCTGTCGCCGCGGCGCGTGCTGTTCACCCCCAGCTTCGCGCCCAAGGCCGAGTACGAGGCTGCCTTCGCGCTTGGCGTGACGGTCACCCTGGACAACGTCGAGGCGCTGCGCCACTGGCCGGAGGTGTTCCGCAACCGCCACATCTGGGTGCGCATCGACCTGGGCCACGGCGATGGCCACCACGAGAAGGTCAACACCGGCGGCAAGCAGTCCAAGTTCGGCCTGTCGGCTTCGCGCGTGGACGAGTTCGTCGACGCCGCGCGCGCGCTGGGCATCACCATCACCGGCCTGCATGCCCACCTGGGCAGCGGCGTGGAGGCCAGCGGCCACTGGCGGCTGATGTTCGACGAGCTTGCCGGCTTCGCCCGCCGCATCGGCACCGTGGAGACCATCGACATCGGCGGCGGCCTGCCGATCCCCTACAGCGCCGAGGACGAGCCGTTCGACCTGGAACGCTGGGCGGCCGGCCTGGCCGAGGTGCGCGCCGTGCATCCGGCGTTCCGCCTGGCGATCGAGCCGGGTCGCTTCATGGTCGCCGAATCCGGCGTACTGCTGGCGGCCGCGACCCAGGTGATCGAGAAGGACGGCATCCACCGCGTCGGCCTGGACGCCGGCATGAACGCCCTGATCCGCCCGGCGCTGTACGACGCCTGGCACGACATCGAGAACCTGTCGCGGCTGGACGACGAGGCGCTGGGCGCGTTCGACGTGGTGGGCCCGATCTGCGAATCATCCGACGTGTTCGGTAAGCGCCGGCAGCTGCCGGTGGCCACCGCGCCTGGCGACGTGATGCTCATCGCCGATGCCGGTGCTTACGGCTACTCGATGTCCAGTACCTACAACCAGCGGGAGCTGCCGCGCGAGGACATCATCGATGCGCCCGCACGTTGAGCCCGCGCCCCTCCGATCCCCCCACGTGATCCGCCCGGCCACGCGCCCCCACGCGCGAAAACCGGGCAGCCTGTCTGCGGATATTCCATGACTGTTTTCGACAAAACCCAGGTCTCCTGCTTCCGCTTCGTGCGCTGCGCATTCGATGCCGGCAGCGGCGTAGCGTCGCTGGTCTACGCCTTCGACCAGGGCCCGGAGCTGGTGGAGACCATCACCGTGCCGGGCGCGCCGTTCCAGCTGGAGGGCACGCGCGCCGAGGCGGTGGAACGCGCGCTGCGGCTGCTGCACCTGTTCGCCGGCGTTAGCTACTACAAGGCCGCCGTGCCGCCGCAGGTCGCCATCGACGGCTATGCCATCGACGCGGCCACCGCCGCGCTGGTCGAGGACCTGTACCTGCATGGACTGGGCGAATTCGCCTATCGCAACGGGCTGAACCTGCGCGGCCGCTTCAAGCTGCCGGTCGGCGCCGACGCCGCGCCGGTGGCCGGCGCGGTCGGCCTGCGCGAACACGCGCTGGTGGCCATCGGCGGCGGCAAGGACTCCCTGGTCAGCATCGAGGCGCTGCGCGCGGCCGGCGTGGCGCAGACGGTGACCTGGATCGGCGGCTCGCAGCTGATCCGCGCCTGCGCCGAACGCACCGGCCTGCCGACCCTCAACATCGGCCGCACGCTGGCGCCGGCGCTGTTCGAGCTCAACCAGCAGGGCGCCTACAACGGCCATATCCCGGTCACCGCGGTGAACTCGGCGATCATGCTGCTGGCCGCGCTGCTGACCGGCGCCGACCAGGTGGTGTTCTCCAACGAACGCTCGGCCAGCTACGGCAGCCAGATCCCCGGCACCGGCGAGGTCAACCACCAGTGGTCCAAGGGTTGGGCGCTGGAGAAGGCGCTGGGCGAGTACGTCGAGCGCCACGTTGCCGCCGACCTGCATTACTACTCGCTGCTGCGCCCGCTGTCCGAACTGGCGGTGGCGCGGCAGTTCGCCAGGAACGACCACTACGACGCGCATTTCTCCAGCTGCAACCGCAACTTCCACATCATGGGCGAGCGCCCGGTGAACCGCTGGTGCGGCGTCTGCCCGAAGTGCCACTTCGTGTTCCTGGCGCTGGCCCCGTTCATGCCCAAGACGCGCCTGGTGAAGATCTTCGGTCGCAACCTGCTCGATGATCCCGGCCAGGCCGGCGGCTTCGACGCGCTGCTGGAATTCCAGGACCACAAGCCGTTCGAATGCGTGGGCGAAGGCCGCGAGTCGCGCGCGGCGATGGCGACGCTGGCCGCGCGGCCGGAATGGAAGGAGGATGCCCTGGTGCGGCGCTTCGCCCGCGAGATCCAGCCCCACCTGGCCGCCGACGAGCTGGCCATCGCGCCGCAGCTGGTGCTGGGCGACGAGCACCGCATCCCGGCGTCGCTGTGGGAGCGCGTGCGTGCGAATTTCGCAGCTTGAGGGGCAGTCGGTCGCGCTGTGGGGCTGGGGCCGCGAGGGGCGTTCGGCCTGGCGCGCGATCCGCGCCGCGCTGCCGTCCCAGCCGCTGACGCTGTTCTGCGGCGAGGCCGAGACCGCCGAGGCACTGGCCCTGGGTGACCTCCACCTGGCGATCGAAACCATGGTCGATGCCGCGGCGCTATCGCGGTTCGCGGTGGTGGTGAAGTCGCCGGGCATCAGCCCGAACCGCCCCGAGGCGCTGGCGGCCGCGCAGGCCGGTACGCATTTGGTCGGCGGCACCGCCCTGTGGTTCGGCGAGCATGCCCAGCCCGGCGGCGTCGTGCCCGGCGCGGTGTGCGTCACCGGCACCAAGGGCAAGAGCACCACCACCGCGCTGCTGGCGCACCTGCTGCGCGCCGGCGGCCACCGCACGGCGCTGGCGGGCAACATCGGCCTGCCGCTGCTGGACCTGCTGGCGCCGGAACCGCCACCGCAGTACTGGGCGATCGAGCTGTCCAGCTACCAGACCCGCGACGTCGCCCGCAGCGGCAGCCGCCCGCAGCTGGCGCTGGTGCTCAACCTGTTCCCCGAGCACCTGGACTGGCACGGCGGCGAAGCGCAGTACATCGCCGACAAGCTGTCGCTGGTCACCGAGGCCGCGCCGCGGATCGCCCTGCTCAATGCCGAGGATCCACGGCTGGTAGCCATCGGCCCGTCACTGTCGGCCAGCGAGGTGCGCTGGTTCAACCATGCCGATGGCTGGCACATGCGCGGCGATGTCGTGCATCGCGGCGACGTGGCGGTGTTCGACACCGCGCGCGTGCCGCTGCCGGGCCGGCACAACCGCGGCAACCTGTGCGCGGTACTGGCGGCGATCGAGGCCCTGGGCCTGGACGCCGCCGCGCTGGCGCCGGCCGCGCTGACCTTCCAGCCGCTGCCCAACCGCCTGCAGACCATGGGGGCGTGCGAAGGCATCCGCTACGTCAACGATTCGATCAGCACCACCCCGCACGCGACCTTGGCGGCGCTGGCCTGCTTTCCGGGCCAGCGCGTGGCCGTGCTGGTCGGCGGCCATGACCGCGGGCTGGATTGGCACGATTTCGCCGCGCACATGGCGCAGGACGCCGAGCCGCCCGTGGAGATCGTGACGATGGGCGCCAATGGTCCGCGCATCCACGAACTGCTGGCGCCGCTGGCGGCGGCAGGGCGTTTCGGCCTGCACGCCGCCGGTGACCTGGCCGAAGCGGTCGCGCTGGCGAAGGCGGCGCTGGGCGATGCGGGTGGGGTGCTGCTGCTGTCGCCCGGTGCGCCGAGCTTCGGTGCCTACAGCGACTACGTGGCGCGCGGCCGGCACTTCGCGACGCTGGCCGGCTTCGACCCGGACGCGATCAGCGCCATCGCTGGACTGGGCGTGGCCTGAGCTGGCCCCGTTCCGTTGCAGGAGCGGGTGCGGCGGCGACCGAAGATATGCAAGGTCGCGGCTGCTGCCGCTCCTGCATCCGATTCCCGTGGCGGAAATTTGACCAGGGCAGGCGTGGACCAGGCACGCCAAGGCCTGCGACAGGTTATCCACAAACTTCTCCGCGAGTGGTCCACACCCGGTGTGGAAAACCGCCTCCGGGGCTGGCAGTTTTTTCGCCATGCGATGCCAGGCCGTTGTGGCGCAAGGGCTGCGCGCGGTTGTCCACAGCCTTCTCCCGGTTCCATCCACACGGGTTGTGCACAATCCCCATCGCGCCGCCGGGGCGCTACACTCGCGCCGACATCCAGCCGGAGCAGTGCGATGAACAGGCGCAATCCTTGGCAGTGGGCGGTGGGTATCCTGGTACTGGCGCTGTTGCCGCTGTCGGCCTCGGCGGCCATGCAGGCCAGGCCGGTCGAGTGGAAGATCGGCCAGGACACTTTCAGCGGCGTGCTGGTCTACGACGACAAGGGCGACGCGCACCGGCCGGGCCTGGTCATGGTGCCGAACTGGCGAGGCGTGAACGACTCGGCGGTGGAGAAGGCGAAAAAGCTCGCTGGCGATGACTACGTGGTGCTGGTTGCCGACGTCTACGGCAGGAACGTGCGTCCCAAGGACGACAAGGAAGCCGGTGCGGTGGCCGGCAAGCTGCGCAACGACCGCGCGACCCTGCGTACCCGCGCGCTCAAGGCGGTCGAGGTGCTGAAGGCCCAGGCAGGAAAGGCCCCGGTGGATCCGCAGCGGATCGGCGCGGTGGGCTTCTGCTTCGGTGGCACCACGGTGCTGGAAATGGCGCGCTCGGGCGCGGCCCTGGCTGGCGTGGTCAGCCTGCACGGGGGCCTGTCCACCGACATGTCGGCGGCCGCCGGGGCGGTGAAGACGCCGATCCTGGTCCTCAACGGGGCGGCCGACAAGAGCGTCACCGCCGAGGACATTGCCGCGTTCCAGAAGGAGATGGATGCGGCCGGCGCGGACTGGCAGTTCGTCAACTTCGCCGGGGCGGTGCATTGCTTCGCCGAGCCGGATGCCAACAGCCCGCCGGGGTGCGTCTACAACCCGCGCGCGGCGAAACGGGCTTATCGGATGCTCGAGGACTTCTTCGAGGAGCGGTTCGGGGATTGAGGTTTGTGGGCGACGAGGCGTGCTGTGGGGCGTCCCGGCACCCTGCGTTGGTGGTTTATTGCGGAAGCGGGGCGCCCGCTTTCGCGGGCTTTATTGGGGTTTTATGAGGGCGCGCCTCTGGGGCGGAGGCATGGCTCCGGCTTACGTTGGAGTGCGCCGCCCCGACGGGCAGGAGCGCGTCGGTTCCGGCAGACGTCCATGTCGTGACGAAACCGAACGTTGCACATCCGTGTGCAACTCGCGCCCCTACCCGCCGGGACGTCACCCGGCGCTTTGATCTCCCCATTCTTCAGGGGCGCGCCGGGAGGGTGGGAAGAGAAGAGCAGAAGCATGCACTCCCGTTTGGCAACTTCGTCGGCAAGCTCGCGACGTGGCTGATAATTGCACTGTAGGAGCGGCTTCAGCCGCGACCTGCTGGATCCCGCGGTCGCGGCTGATGGCCCGAGGCCACCCAGAGCCGCTCCCACAGTGAGACCGCGCGCATCAAGCCATCCGGAGGGGAGCGGCGACAGCCGCAGATAGAAGGTGGACCCCAAGGTCCTGCGCAGCAAGATCCTTGGGGCGCAGCCCGCGCAGCGGGGCTGCGCCTCCCCACGCACTGAGCGGCGTAGCCGCTCAGTGCGTCCGCGATACCGCGTAGCGGGCCAGGCCGCGCAGCGCGGCGACGGCTTCGTTGTCCGGCAGCCCATCGAGCGCGCGTTCCGCGGCGTGCGCGTATTCGGCGGCTCGCTGGCGGCTGTATTCCAGCCCGCCGGTGGCCTGGATGGCGGCCAGCACTTCCGGCATCGCGCTGGCATCGCCCTGTTCGACGATGGTGCGCAGGCGCTGGCGGGTGGTTTCGTCGGAGTGCGCCATGGCGTGGATCAACGGCAGGGTCGCCTTGCCTTCGGCCAGGTCGTCGCCGAGGTTCTTGCCCAGGTCGGTGGCGTCGGCAGCATAGTCGAGCACGTCGTCGGCGATCTGGAACGCATAGCCCAGCTGCATGCCGTAGTCGTACAGGCGCTGCTGCATGGCCTCGTCGGCGTCGCTGGCCAGGGCGCCCAGGCGGGTCCCGGCGGCGAACAGCACCGCGGTCTTGCGCTCGATCACCCGCAGGTAGGCCGCCTCGTCGGTATCCGGGTTGTGCACGTGCAGCAGCTGCAGCACTTCACCTTCGGCAATGCGGTTGGTGGTGTCGGCCAGGATGCGCATCACCGCCATGCGGTCCAGCTCGACCATCAGCTGGAAGCTGCGCGAATAAAGGAAATCGCCGACCAGCACGCTGGGAGCGTTGCCCCACAGCGCATTGGCGGTGCTGCGCCCGCGGCGCAGGTCCGACTCGTCGACCACGTCGTCGTGCAGCAGCGTGGAGGTATGGATGAACTCGATGATCGCGGCCAGCTGGTGGTGCTCGGGGCCGGCACCGCCGAGGGCGCGGCCGGCCAGCATCACCAGCATCGGGCGCAGGCGCTTGCCGCCGGCCGAGACGATGTGGTCGGCGATCTGGTTGATCAGCACGACATCCGAAGCCAGGCGGGCGCGGATCAGGGCATCGACCGCGGCCATGTCGGGGGCGGCGAGCTGCTGGATCTGGGGCAGGCCCAGGGCGGGACGGAGGTCTTCGGCGAGGCTCATGCGGTTTCGGCTGGAAGCGTCGGCGAATTATAGGCGAGCCGGCGCGAGGCTGGCGTTGCCGGGGCGGGGCGTTGCTGCATCGCGGGATGCCCCTGGCGCGCGATCGCGTAGTCTTCGGGCTGCCTCCGGCCCCCGGGCCGCAGGCGCCGGTGCCGCGGGAGGGGCGGTGCCGGGCCATCCCGCCTCGGCCGGGGTGGCCGTCGTGGGAGTTTCCGTTGCAGGGTCGCCGGCGCCTTCGTCGGCCGTGGTTGCGTTGCCGTGATTCTTCAAACTGGGAGGAAGCATGAAGCACGTGGTCGCTGTACTTGCACTCGCCTGTCTGCTCATCGGCCTGGCCGTCTCGGCCACCGGCGCCGACCAGGTCACCACCGTTCCGGTCCATTTCACCAAGGGCGTCAGCGGCGCCACGCTCAAGGGCCATTTCGCCGGGTACGACAGCGTGCAGTACACGCTGGGCGCCAGGGCGGGCCAGACCATGCGCGTGAGCATCAATGGGCACAACGCCAATTTCAACGTGTTCAAGCCGGGCGACGAGCCGGGCGGGGCCGCCGCGATCGGCAGCGGCGCCGTTGGCAGGGACTGGAAGGACGCGCTGCCGGTCGATGGCGAATACATCGTGCAGGTCTACCAGATGCGCGCCAGCGCTCGCCGGGACGAGAAGGTCGATTTCCGCATCGATTTCGAAGTCCAGTAAGCACACGGCGCGGGGCATGCCGCCCCGCGCCCCGAAGCTTTCCCCGTCAAGCGGCAACCAGGCGCTGCACCCGATGCCTGGCGCGGCGGCGCGCTCCGCCTCAGGAGGGCGCGATGTTCGCATTGAAGCGCAGGCGGTTGCACGGGTCGAACCTGCGCTTGATCTCGCGCAACCGGGCGAGCTTGTCCTCGCCATAGACATCGGGAAGGCGCGAAGGACCCTCGTACTCGACGTAGGTCAGCGGCACGCCGCGATTGTAGGGCGCCAGGCGGGCGGCCAGCGCGGAGACCTGGCGCTGCGCCTGGGCCACCGTGTCCGCATCGCCCTTGAAGAAGGCGCGCCCGTTGAGCAGCCAGCTGGCATTGCGATGCGACACGGCGGTCGCTTCCTCGGCCGCGCGGCTCCAGGCACCCCCGCGGTAATAGCTGAACAACAACATCATCATCGAATCCTCCGGCTCGACGATGTCGCGCAGCACATCGACGACCGGGTCGGTCAGCTCATCGATCAGGACGCCGTGCCAGTAGTTCCTGAAGCCGTAGCCGGGGTCGCTGACGTCGTTCTCGAAATACGACAGATAGCTCTGCGCCTTGATGGTGTTGCCGAGCGGCTTCACCGCGGCCACCAGCCCGTCGACCAGCGGCTGGCCCTGCGCCGGGTCGCCGAAATAGACCAGGGCCAGGGTGACGATGGGGCGCGGTGTGCGGGTGACGGACCGGGCGAAGAAGCTCAGCGCCATCGTCATGTTGTCGGGAATCCCGTCCTGCCATGCGCGCAGGCTGGCGACGAGCTGGTGCGCGTCGTCGATATCGTAGGTCAGTACCCCCGACAGGACTTCCCTGACCGGATGCAGGCGGACGGTCATCGAGGTGACCACCGCGAAATTGCCACCGCCGCCGCGCAGCGCCCAGAAGAGGTCGGGATCCGCTGTCTCGCTGACCTGCCGGATGCTGCCATCGGCCAGCACCACTTCAGCGCCGAGCAGGTTGTCCGAGGCCAGGCCGAAGACCCGCGGGAGGTCGCCATAGCCACCGGAAAGCGTGTAACCGGTCATGCCGACGAACGGGGATACCGCCGTCGGACCCGCCAGCCCGTGGGCCTGGGTGGCACGCAGGAAGTCGATCGCGATCACGCCCGGTTCGAAGGTGGCGGTGCGGTTAGCGGCGTCGACCGCCAGACCCTTCATGCGGGAGGTGTCGATCAGGATCGCGTCGCTGCCGGCCGCCTTCAATGCGCCGTGGCCGGTGGCCTTGATCGAGATTCCAAGGTTCCGCTCGTGGGCGAACCGCACCGCCGTGGCGATGTCATCCCGCGACCGTGCATGCACCACCAGGGCGGGATGCTGCTCGATCGTGCCATTCCAGGTGCTGCGGCTATCGTCATACTCCCTGCTGCCGCGCGCGAATACCGCGCCGGGCAGGCGTGCGGACAGTGCCTGCACGGGGTCGGCGTGCGCGGCGTCGTCGGCCGCCGGTTGGCCGCTGGTGCCATCGGCCCCGGCCGGGCCGTCGTTGATTGTGTTCACGATGCGGAATCTCCTGGAGGGTCGGTGCCGCTGGACGCGGCGAACGTGGTCAGGACCTGGGTGCGCGCTGGCGGCCGTCGATGCTCAGTGCCCCCGCGCCGAAGGCGAATACCTGCAGCAGCCCGCCGGCGACGGCGAGGTTCTTGAGGAAGTGGAACAACTGGTTCTGGCTGCGGAAGTCCGAATGGAATTCGATCGCCGTCGCGACCGTGAACAGGGCCATCGCCAGCGCCACCGCGCGCGTGCGGTAGCCAAGCACGAGCAGCGCCGAGCCGCCGAGTTCGATGGCCAGCGCAAGCGCGTAGGCGACCTGCGGCAGCGGAAGCCCGCTTGATTCGATGTAGCTGATCGTTCCTGAAGGATCGGCGAGCTTGCCGATGCCGCTGACCAGGAAGATGGTCGCCAGCATCAGTCGGCCGCACAGGGCGGGGATCGGGGAGGTGGAAGGATGGGCGTATGGCACGAGGGATCTCCGTGGTGAGGGCGGCGGTTCAACCGCGGCGCATTTCGTCAGCGATTTTTTCGGCCACCATGATCACTGTCGGGTTCAGGTTGATCGACGGGATGACCGGGAAAATGGAGGCATCGACCACGCGCAGGCCTTCGAATCCGTGGACACGGCCGCTGCCATCGACCACGGCGTCCGGGTCGTCCGGGCGGCCCATGCGCACGGTGCCGCTGGGGTGCTGCAGCGTCATCGCGCCGCGGGCCAGCGCCTCGGCGATCTCGCCGTCGCTGTCGCCGACCGCCGGGCCGGGATGGATTTCTTCGCTGATCAGGTCCTTCAGGGGCGAGGTGGCAGCCAGCCTGCGGGCGATTCGGAAGGCTTCGACCATCCGGCGCATGTCGTCCGGGTCGGTGAGGTGGTTGAACCGGATGCGTGGCTTGTCGGCCGGGTCGCGGCTGGCCAGCCTGACGAAGCCGCGCGAGCGGGCGTCCATCAGCTCCAGGCCCAGCGAGAAGGCCACGCCGGTCGGGCTGATGGACGGATCGAGCAGGTGCGAGGGCGAGATGCCGATGTCCAGGTCCTGCTCGGAGGTGGCAAGGGTCGAGTTCGTCCACAGCATGGCCGCCACGACCGGGTGTTCCTGGTCGGTCCCCTTCATTTCGGCGGGGCCGGCGTAGTTGAGCCAGAAGAAGACATGGTCGAGCAGGCCGGTACCGACCGGGGCATCCTTCAGGACCGGAATGCCCAGGGCCTGCAGGTCGGCGCGCGGGCCGATCCCGGAGCGCTGCAGGATGTTCGCCGAGCCATAGGCGCCGGCGCTGAGGACGATTTCCCCGCCCCCGAACTGGCGGCCATCGGCCAGGCGCACCGCCCGGGCGCGCCTGTCATCGAACAGCACGACGTCTACCAGCACCTGGTCGAGGACGGTGAGGTTGTCGCGGGCGCGGACGTGGTCCGGCAGGTACGCGATGGCGGCATTGACGCGCGTGCCGTTGATGATGTTCATCGGGATCGGGCCCGCGCCGTTGTTCGCGCGCGGGTCGTTGAAGTCGGCGACCCGGGCGTAGCCGAGCCCCCAGGCGGCTTCGACCATCGCCCGCTGCACCGGCGTGATGTAGTCCAGCGACATCTGGTGGATCGGAAACGGTCCGCTGCGCCCATGCAGCAGGTCGTCGCCGTACGGGGTGCGTTCCATCTTCCGGTAGTAGGGCAGGACGTCGTCGTAGCGCCAGCCCTCCAGGCCCTTCGCGGTCCATCGATCGAAGTCGATCGGCAGCGCCCGCACCGCCACCGCGGCATTGATGGCCGAGCTCCCGCCAAGCACTTTCCCGCGTGGCGTGTACACCGGCCCGGGCTGCTGCACCGGCTCGGCGAAGTAACCCCATTCATAGCGCGGGTCGCCGTTGGCGGCCACGATATTGCCGGCGTAGACCAGCTCCGGGTTCTCATCGGGATCGAATGCCCGCCCGGCTTCGAGCAGCAGTACCCGCGTGCCGGCATCCTCGCTGAGGCGGGAAGCCAGGACGCAGCCGGCCGATCCACCGCCGACGATCACGTAGTCGTAGCGGGCCTGGTCGTCGGTCGCCTGGCGCGCGGCGGTACCGTCGCCCGCGCCGCGCATCCTGTCGTTGTTCATGCCTCAGCTCCTGGCCCTTGCCCGTGTGTTCCGGCGGTACCGTATGCGGCGGGCTCGCGGGCGGGTAGCTGGCTAGAATTGGCCGCAGCTTCCCATCCATTGGACGATGATGCTTCTGGACCTGAACGACCTTCAGTACTTCGTCGTCGTCGTCGACCACGGTGGCTTCGCGCCCGCCGGACGCGCGCTGGGCATCCCCAAGTCCAACCTGAGCCGCAAGATCGCGCTGCTGGAGCAGCGGCTGGGCGTGCGCCTGATCGTCCGCAACACGCGTCACTTCCGGGTAACGGATATCGGCCAGACGTACTACAGCCACTGCCGGGCGATGATGATCCAGGCCGAGGCCGCGGAAGAGGCCGTCGAGGTGATCCGGGCGGAGCCGCGCGGGATCATCCGCATCACCTGCCCGGTGACGCTGCTGGAAGAGCGCGTGGGCAGCATGGTCACCGAGTTCATGTCGCGGCATCCCCTGATCGAGGTGCACCTTGAGTCGACCAACCGGCGCGTCGATGTCGTGGGCGAGGGCATCGATGTGGCGCTGCGCGTGCGGCCGCCGCGCCTGCAGGACTCGGAGCTGGCCATGCGCGTGCTGTCAGGACGCGCGCAGTGCCTGGTGGCCAGTCCGGGCCTGCTTGAGCGCTGGCCGGCGCCAGGGCAGCCGGCGGACCTGGCCCAACTGCCGAGCCTGCATCATGGCGCTCCCCAGCAGGATTACGCGTGGAAGCTGTTCGGGCCCGGCGGTGGCCAGCTGGAGGTGCCGCACCACCCACGCCTGGTGACCCATGGCATGCCGATGCTGCGATCGGCGGCGCTGGCGGGAATCGGCGTGGCGCAGATGCCCAGGAAGATGGTCCGCGACCATCTCGAACGCGGTGAGCTGGTCCACCTGCTGCCGGAATGGGCGCCGCGCACCGAGATCATCCATGCCGTCTTCCCGACCCGGCGCGGGCTGTTGCCGTCGGTACGCGAACTCATCGATTTCCTGGCATTGCGCTTCAGCGAGGACGAGCGCGATGAGCCTTGTGACGTGCTCGGGAATCCCGAAGGCGACCTGCGCTGAAGCAGGTTGGCGCGCATTGCCGCCGGGTGTCGCGGAGGTCCGGTCGCCAGCCCGGTCGGGGCGGCGGCGACGGCGACGGCGGGCATGCGCCGGCACGCCGAAACCGGGCGGGCTCGGTGTGCATGCCGGGCACGTAAGGCTTTGAAGCCAAAGGGGTTGGTTGTCGTTGGTCCGGGCTTGCTATCATGTCCGCAAAGCCGCTCGTGGTGTGTCAGATGGCGCGTTCGCCCTTTCCTGCAGGGTCGAAAGCAGCTATCACCGATGTTTGGCACTTCTCAACAACGTTTGGCACTCATCACTCACTATTGGCACAAGGCATAACGGAAGAAGATATGGCCCGCGGCATCAACAAAGTCATCCTGGTCGGCAACCTCGGCAACGATCCCGACGTCAAGTACACCCAGAGCGGCATGGCCGTGACCCGCGTCAGCCTGGCCACCACCAGCGTGCGCAAGGACCGCGACGGCAACCAGCAGGAGCGCACCGAATGGCACCGCGTGGTGTTCTTCGGCAAGCTGGGTGAGATCGCCGGCGAATACCTGCGCAAGGGCAGCTCGGTGTACGTGGAAGGCAGCATCCGTTACGACAAGTACACCGGCCAGGACGGCGTGGAGAAGTACACCACCGACATCGTCGCCGACGAAATGCAGATGCTCGGCGGTCGCGGTGAAGGCGGTGGTGGTGGCGGCGGTGGCGATCGCCCGCAGCGCCAGTCCGCGCCGCGCCAGGAATACGCCCCGCGTCGCCAGGCGCCGGCGCCGCAGCAGTCGGCCCCGCCGCCGATGGACGACTTCGCCGACGACGATATTCCGTTCTGATTCGCGCAGCGTCAGCCTGAGAACGACACCCCGGTACAGCCCCGCGCTTGCCGGGGTTTTTGCTGTCCTGACGACCGCTGGCCCTTGACCGCTCCGCGCGTGCGGCTAGGCCTCGTCGCGGCTGGCGATGAAGTCGGCGATCCGTGCGGCGGTGTCCTCGTTGCCCGCGTTGTAGACGATCATCGACAGGTCCGGCCTTCCCTCCACCGCGAACGTGGAGAATTCCAGCTCCATCAGGCCGAGTACGGGATGGTGCAGGCGCTTGACGCCGTCGCCTTCGCTGGCCACCTCGTTGTCGCGCCACAGCGCGGCGAATTCGGGACTGCTCCGCGACAGTTCCTCGGCCAGCGCCGCCACCTCGTCTTCGGCGCCCGCGCGTATCGCGCCAGCGCGCAGCGAAGCGACGACGAAGCGGGCGACCTTTTCCCAGTCGTCCTGGGCGGCCCGCACGCTGCTGTCGCCGAACAGGAAACGCAGCACGTTGCGTTCCCTGGCCGGGATCTTCGCGTAATCGGTCAGCAGCAGCGTGGCCGCGCGGTTCCAGGCGACGATGTCCCAGGTCGGCGTCTTGACCAGCGCCGGACTGTGCGGGAGCGCGTCGAGCATGCGCTGCAGGCGCGGCGAGATACCCTCGCTGGCGCGATAGCGGATCTCCGGCGGGCGGCCCAATCCCAGGATGTACAGGTGCTCGCGCTCGGCATCGGTCAGCAGGAGCGCGGCGGCGATCCGCTCCAGCACCTCGGCCGACGGCGCGCCGCCGCGCCCCTGTTCCAGCCAGGTGTACCAGGTCGGGCTGATGCTGGCGCGCTGGGCGACTTCCTCGCGGCGCAGGCCCGGCGTGCGGCGGCGGCCCGGCGAGTAGCCGAAGCTGGCCGGATCCAGGCGCGCACGTCGGCTGCGGAGGAAGCTGCCCAGCGAATGTTGTTTCATCGCGCGACCCTGTTAGGAACTATACCTGGATAATGTCACTACTTTAACAGGATGTATGGCGCCGATACGGTGAAGCTCCCTTTCCCCATGGAGTCTTCGCGATGCTTGTTTTCCTCACTGGCGCGACCGGGTTCATCGGTACGCGCGTCGCCACGCAGCTGCTGGACGCCGGCCACCAGGTACTGGGCATGACCCGTTCGGAGGCCGGCGCCCGCGCGCTGGCCGCGGCCGGCATGCAGGTCCACCACGGCGAGCTCTCCGACCTCGCCAGCCTGCGCGCCGGCGCGGCGCGCGCCGATGCGGTGATCCACACCGCGTTCGACCATGATTTCAGCCGGTTCGCCGAGAACTGCGAGAAGGATGCGCGGGTCATCCAGGCCCTGGGCGAAACGCTGAAGGGTTCGGCGCGACCGTTGATCATCACCTCCGGCGTGGGCATCGGCGAAGGCCAGCCGGGCGAGCTGGCGCTGGAAACGCGCTTCAACCCGGACCATCACAACCCGCGCATCGCTTCGGAACAGGCCGGCAACGCGCTGCTGGAAGGTGGGGTGGACGTGCGCGTGATGCGCCTGCCGCAGGTCCACGACACCCGCAGGCAGGGGCTGGTCAGTCCCTACATCGAGGTGGCCCGCCAGCAGGGCGTGGCGGCCTACCTGGGAGCCGGGCAGAGCCGATGGTCCGCCGCGCACGTTGACGATGTCGCCGCGCTGTACCGGCTCGCCCTGGAGCGCGGCAAGCCCGGCGCGCGCTATCACGCGGTGGCCGAGGAAGGCATCGCCATGCGCGAGATCGCCGAGGCGGTCGGCAATGGACTGGGCGTGCCGGTGCGCTCGATCGCGCAGGAGGAAGTCCAGGCGATCTTCGGCTGGTTCGGCCTGTTCGTGGGCATGGACATGGCCGCCTCGAGCCAGCTCACGCGCCAGTGGCTGGACTGGCATCCGAGCGGCCCTGGGCTGATCGAGGACCTGTCGCGGATGGACTACGCGGCGACCGCTTGACCGGCGCGATGCCGGCTGTCGCGTGAGCGCAGTGGCTGCGCGCCGAGTGGCGCGCAGCCGTGGGGTCGCATGGAAGGCGGCGCGCGGGCGACGCGCGGCTGCTCAGCCCGCCTGGCCCAGCCGCACCCGCAGGCTGCGGATCTCCGCCTCGCTCATGCCGATCGCCTTCATGTAGCCCGCCGCGCCGCCGTACTGCTGGTGCAGCGCGTCGAGGAAGGTTTCCATGTTGTCCGGCGCGGTGCCTGCCAGGCCGGCCATCTTCTTCATGATTTCCGGGTGCTGCTGCACCAGGGCCATGATCTGGGCGTTCATCGCGCTGTCCTTCGGCTGGCCTTCCAGGTAATGCGCGGAAATGGCGTAGTTGTGGACGATGTCCGCGCGCGACACGCCCGCCAGGTCGAGCAGCAGGCCGGCGATGATGCCGGTGCGGTCCTTGCCGGCGGTGCAGTGGAACAGCACCGTGCCGTCCTGCTGCGCGGCGATGCGCTGCAGCACCTGCTTGAACTGCGGCTGGCTGTGGGTCAGCCACATCGCGTAGGACTCGCCCAGGGTATCGGGCATGGACGTCATCATCTGCTGCAGGTCCATCTTCTCGGTGCCCATCAGCGAGATGCGCTGGTAGTCGAAGCGGTCGTCATCGGCCAGCAGGTCGTGCGACTGCGCCTCCTCGTCGGCGGTGCGCAGGTCGATGTCCAGCTTCACGCCGGCATCGGCCAGCGCGTCGCGGTCGGCATCGGTCAGGCGGCCGAGATCGGCGGTGCGCACGAATGCGTCGGCGGGAATCGGGCCCCTGGCGCCCTGCAGCCCGGCAAAGTTGCGCACGTTCCATGCGCCCTGCAGCGGGATCACGCGCTGCGCGTCATCGGCCCGCGGCAGGACGTTGGCCTGGGAAGCCGACTGCGCAGTGGCCTGCGGGGCGGCGACGGGCTGTGGCGCGCGCGCGGCGGCGGTACCGGCGAAGGCGGGCAGGGCCAGCACGATGGCCAGGACGAGCGGGTGGTGGTTGGAATTCATCATCGGGGCTCCGGTTGATCAGAAGTGCACGGTCAGGTCGAGGCCGAACGTGCGCGGGTCGTTGAAGATGCCGGTCTGGCCGAGCGCGGCGTTGTTGAGCTTGTAGAACAGGTGCTCCTCGTCGAGCAGGTTGCGGGCCCACAGCGAGAAGTCCATCGAGGCGCCGTTGGCGTCCAGCGGCACGTCGACCAGGGCGATGCGGGCGTTGACGATGAAGGAGCTGTCGGTCAGCGTCTGGTCGTATTCGCTGGTGTAGAAGCCGTCGGACCAGTTGCCGTCGACGTGGAACTTCAGCGCCGAGGCGTTGGCGAACGGCACGTAGTAGTCCACGCCCAGGCTGCCGGCGTTCTTCGGTGCCAGCAGCGGGCTCACCTTGACCTGCAGCCCGGCACCGAACGGATCGAGCGCGGTCAGCTGGCTGGCGTCGGTGTAGGCGTAGTTGAGGCTCACGGTGAGGTTGTCGACCGGCATCACGCTGAACTCCAGCTCGGCGCCGCGCGAGGTGGCATCGTTCAGCGCGTTGGTGGTGACCATGGTGGTCCGGGTCTCGCCGCTGTTCGGATCGAACGGCAGGGTGAAGTCGACCTGCTTGTGCTTGATGGTCGAGTCGAACAGGGCCAGGTTGAGGCGCGCGCGGTTGTCCCAGAACTGCGACTTCAGGCCGAGTTCGAAGGCGGTGACCTCTTCCGGATCGAAGGCGGTATAGGTCGTCGAACGCGAGTTGGCGCCGCCGGCCTTGAAGCCGGTGCTGTACTTGCCGTAGACCATCGCGTTCGCGCCCAGGTCCCAGGCGATGTTGACCATCGGGTCGAAGCGGCCCCACGAGTCGTCGAAGCTCAGGTCGGTGCTGGCACCGTTGACGATGTAGAGGATGCCGTTCTTGTCATCGCGGGTGTAGCGGCCGCCGGCGGTCAGGTGCAGCCGCTCGATCGACGCCGGCGTCCAGGTCGCCTGGCCGAACAGGCCAAGGCTGTCGGTCCACGCCTTGCTGGCGCGGTCGATGCGCACCTTGGACAGGTCCAGCGGATTGGTGGCCGGATTGAGCGTGTAGCTGTAGCCGCCCGGGCCCCACACCATCATGTTCGGGGTCTGCGCGTTGTCGCCGGCGGTCTCGTGGTAGTAGAAGGCGCCGAGCAGGTACTGCACCTGCGAGGTGTTGCCGATCAGCTGGAATTCCTGGCTGTACTGGTGCTGGTAGACCTGCGCCAGGCTGTAGCGGCCGAACGGGGTGCCGGCGCCGCCGTAGGCGGAAATCGCGTCGACCAATCCCATGTCGTACTGGCCCTGCTCCAGTTCGCGGTAGGAGCTGATCGACTTCAGTTCGAGGTTGTCCGACAGCGTCCAGCCCAGGTTGAGCGTGTGGCCGCTGGTGCGGCCGATGTTGTCCTGCTGCGGGCCGCCGAGGATCGAGCTGTCGCGGCGATCCTCGCTGGCGCCGGCCTTCTGCAGCGGGCTCAGGTACGGGCCGGCGACCAGGATCTGGGTGTAATAGGGCGTGGTGGCGTCGTAGGAGCGGTCGAAGGAGTACTGCGCCGAGAAGCCGTCGCTGGGCTGCCACAGCGCGGTCAGGCGCGCGCCGCGCTTGTCGTAGCTGTTGAAGTCCTGCTCGCCCTGCATCGCGTTGTCGACGGTGCCGTCGCGACGGGCCTGCACGGCGTCGATCTTGAAGCTGACGTCGCCCACGCGGGGCAGGTCCAGGTGCAGGGCGCTGTTGTAGCCGCCGTAGTTGGAGACGCCGGCGGTCACCCTGCCGCCGAATTCGCCGGTCTGCTGCTTGCTGACGATGCTGATCGCGCCGCCCTCGGTGTTGCGGCCGAACAGCGTGCCCTGCGGGCCCTTGAGTACCTCGATGCGGTCCACGTCGTTGAGCATGCTGCCCAGGCCCTGCGAACGACCGAGGAACACGCCGTCCACGTAGACGCCCACGCCGGCGTCGCGCGCCGGCTGGTTGGCGTCGCCGGCCGCGCCGATGCCGCGGATGCCGATGTTCAGCGCCGAGCTGCGGGTCGCGAACGGGGTCACGCGCAGCGAGGGGATCGAGCCGTCGGCCAGGCTGCCCAGCGAGATCGCGCTGCGATCCTTCAATGCTTCCGAATCGACCACCGACACCGAGATCGGCGTCTGCTGCAGGTTGGTCGCGCGCTTCTGCGCGGTGACCACCACCTGGTCCAGGGCGACCACGTCGCGGTAGGCGGGATCCGGTGCCGGTTCGGGTGCCGGCGCGGCGTCTTCGGCGAGCGCGAGCGAGGGCAGGACGGCGGCGATGGCCAGGGCGAGCAGCTGCGGGCGCAGGGCGTTGCGGGAGAGGGAAGCGTGCATGGGGTCCAGTGGCGGGCGGTGAAAGCCGGCGCAGTCTGCGGATCCCAAATGACAGGTGAATGACCGTTCATTCTCGTTTCGGTTGGTCTACCATTCCGTCTCGAATGGATGCAACGGCCCGCCCATGACCCGCAACGAACCCGCCTCAACGTCGACCGGCAAGCGCGATGGCGCGCGTGCCCAGGCCCAGCGCGGCAGGATCCTCGACGCGGCCCAGCGCTGTTTCATCGCACACGGGTTCCATGCCGCCTCGATCAGCCAGATCGCCAGCGAAGCTGGGATCAGCCAGGGCCTGATGTACCGCTATTTCGCCAACAAGCGCGCGATGATCCTGGCGCTGATCGAGCGCCAGCTCGAGGCCGACCAGCAGTCGATCGGGCTGGCGGCGCCGTCGATGGACATGGTCGACGGCCTGCTGCTCGCCTATGGGCACTGGGCGCGCGGCGAGTCGCTCGGCGGCCACGACACCGCCATCGCCAGCGTGGCGCTGTACGCGGAAATCACCGCCGAGGCGCAGCGTGATGCGGTGGTGGCCGAGGTGCTGCGGCGGCATGACCGGCAGACCACCGCGGCGGTGCGCGAATGGCTGCGCGGCCATGACACCGCCTGCGGCAGGCGCGGCGACGAGGCTGCCCTGGAAGCACGCGTTCTGCTGCTGCGGGTCACCGTCGAAGGACTGGCGATGCGCGCGGTGCGCGATCCGGCACTGTCGCCGGACGTGCTGCGGACCTTGCTGGCGCAGACGATCGAACGGGTGCTGGGTGGGTAGGCGCGTCGTCGCCGGGCGTGCCATGGCCGGCAGGCCCGCGCGTGCACGCACGTCCCCGCGTCCGGGGCGACCTTGGGCCGCCCCGGGCCGTACTACCGCGGGAAATCGGTCGACACACTGAGCTCGCGCCACCGCTCCAGCTCCTCCAGCCGCGCGGTGTCCGCCGCCGCGATCGCCTTGACCGCGTCACTGCCCAGCGCGATGCGCAGCGGCGGGGCGGACATCGCGGCCAGTTGCACGATCACCTGCGCCGCGCGCGCCGGGTCGCCCGGCTGCCTGCCGTCGTATTCGCGCTGCCGGCGCGCGGCGGCGCCAACGACCGCGTCGTACTCGGGGCGGCCGTCGCGCAACGTGGTCGAGGCGCCGGCGAAATCGGTGCGGAAGCCGCCGGGCTCGATGATCGTCACGTGCACGCCGACCAGCGCCATCTCCATCGCAAGCACCTCGGAGAAGCCCTCTATACCCCACTTTGCCGCCGAGTAGGGCGCGCGACCCGGCGCGCCGAGACGGCCGCCGACCGAGGAGAGCTGGAGGATGTGGCCGCTGCCTTGTTGGCGCATCAGCGGGATCACCGCCTTGGTCATGATGATGGTGCCGAACAGGTTGGTATCGATCTGCCGGCGGAAGTCCTCCAGCGAGGTGTCCTCGACCGAATCGAGGTCGCCCTGGCCGGCGTTGTTGACCAGCACGTCGAGCCCACCGAAGGCCTCGACCGCCGCCTCCACCGCGCGCTGCGCGGCGACCGGGTCGGTGACGTCCAGCGCGACGATGCGCACTGAATCGCCGTAACGCGCGGCCAGGTCGGCCAGTTGGGCCGGATCGCGCGCGGTGGCGACCAGGCGGTGGCCGGCCTGCAGCACGGCTTCGGAAAGGGCGCGGCCAAGGCCGCGCGAACTGCCGGTGATCAACCATCTTGAAGACATGGGATTGCTCCTGTGGGTAGGGGGGGCTTCACTGCGCGACGCGGATCGGCGTCACGGTGCGGGCCAGCGGTTTCGGCGTGGCCGGCACGGCCTTGAGCAGCTGGCGAATGCGCGCTTCGGTCACGTCGTAGTCGCCTTCGCCGAAGTGCTGGTAGACGATGTGGCCCTCGGTATCGATCAGGTAAAGGGCTGGCCAGTACTGGTTGCCGTAGGCGTTCCAGGTCTGGTAGCCGTTGTCCTGGGCGACCGGGTAGGTGATGCCGAAGCGCTTCACCGCCGCCTGCAGGTTGTCCAGCTGCTTCTCGTAGCCGTATTCGGGCGTATGCACGCCGACGACCACCAGGCCCTTGTCCTTGTAGTCGGCATGCCATTGCTTCACATGCGGCATGACGTGGATGCAGTTGATGCACGAGTAGGTCCAGAACTCGACCAGCACGACCTTGCCCCGCAGCTGTTTCAGCTCCAGTGGCTTGCTGTTGAGCCAGTGGTCGATGCCCTTGAATTCGGGCGCGAGCGGAGCGGGTGAGGTGCGGGTCGGTTCGACCGGATCGGCCTGGACCTGCGGCGAGCAGGCGCTGGCGAACACGGCGGCGGCGAGCATCATGACGAGGGGACGGAGCTTGGCCATGGTCTAGAGTCCTTGGGAGAGGGAGGGGAGCCACTGCGTGGCCCAGGCGGAAACCAGCACGTCGTACTGGAACAGCTGCAGCAGGGCCACGCCGACGGCGAGCGCGCCGAAGCCCTGGCGAAACAGCGAGGCATGGCGCTGGAAGAAGCCCAACCGGGCGTTGACCCAGCGCCCGCCGTAGGCGATCAGCAGCATCGGCAGGCCGGCACCGAGCGCGTACAGGCCCAGCAGCGCACTCGCCTTGCCCGGTGCCTGCGCGGTGGCGGCCAGCGACAGCACCGAGGCCAGTACCGGGCCCGCGCATGGCGTCCAGGCAAGGCCGAGCGAGGCGCCGACCAGCAGCGGGCTGATCGGGCCGCGCGCGGCGCCTGGCACGGCCGCGCGGTGGCCCCAGCGCTGGACCCGCGCCACCAGCGCCTCGAACGGCGCCGGCCAGAAGCAGCTCAGACCGGCCAGCAGCAGGACGATGATCGAGGCGGTGCGGATCTGTTCCTGCAGCGCGCCCGAAGAGGCCGACAGCAGGCCGATCAGCACCCCGCCGACGGCGAAGGCGGCGATGAAGCCGGCGATCACGCGCAGCGGATCACCGCGACGCTGGCCGGCGCCGGTCGCCAGCACGATGGGCAGCACCGGCAGGATGCACGGCGAGGCGATGGTGGCCATGCCGGCGGCGAGGGCGAGGGCATAGGCGATCATGTCGGCGGCCTCAGATGACCCAGCCGCCGTCGATCGTCAGGCTGGCGCCGGTCATGTAGCCGGCCTCGGGCCCGGCCACGTGCGCGACCAGCGCGGCGACTTCCTCCGGCTGGCCGACGCGGCCCAGCGGATTGCGGCTGGCGAGGGCCTCGAGCATGCCCTCGGTGATGTCGGTGGCGATCGGTCCGGGCTGGATGTTGTTGATCGTGATCCGGCGCGGCGCCAGGTCCAGCGCCAGCTCGCGCACCAGCGTGGCGACCGCCGCCTTGGTCATCGCATACACGCTGCTGCCGACCACGCCGCCGCGCACCGCGGTGTTGCTGCCGATGGTGACGATGCGGCCGCCCTCGACCATCCGTGCGGCGGCCGCCTGGATGGCCAGGAACACGCCGCGCACGTTGACCGCCAGCATCTGGTCGAGCACCTCCAGCGGGAAATCGGCCAGCGGGCTGCCGCGGTACAGGCCGGCGTTGACCACCGCGACCTGCAGCTCACCGAAGTGCGCGACGGTCTGGGAGACCGCGCTGGTGATCGCGACCGGGTCGGCGCTGTCGGCGCCCAGGGCGATCGCCTGGCCGCCTTCGGCGCGGATCTTCTCCACCACCTCGGCGGCGCGGTCCGGACGCGAAACATAGGTGAGGGCGACGGCGTGGCCTTCACGCGCCAGGCGGCGGGCGATGGCAGCGCCGATGCCGCGCGAACCACCGAAGACGATGGCCGCGCCACGCGGCGGTAGGGTGACGTTGTTCATGAGTGGGTCCTTTGCGGAAACCGCGGCGGGGGATCCGCCGGCGACGGAATGCATTCCGCGCCGCGGCGGTATCTGCCGCGTGTCCGCATCGGCCTTTATTTGTATCTCTGTGTATCCGGCGGCCGAAACCCTACCAACGTATACAAGGCAGGCCGCTTCCAGCGCCGCCATGGCGCCGCGCGGAGGCTAAGATCCTTCCATCGGCACCGCCGCCCCACGCTCGACCGGAGAGAACCGATGTCCCATGCCGACCACATCCTGGTCGTCGACGACGACCGCGACATCCGCCAGCTGGTCGGCGACTACCTGCAGCGCAACGGGCTGCGGGTCAGCCTGGCCGCCGACGGACGCGAGATGCGGGCGATCCTGGAGACCAGCGACATCGACCTGGTGGTGCTCGACGTGATGATGCCCGGCGAGGACGGCCTGTCGCTGTGCCGCAACCTGCGCGCCGGCAGCTTCCGCCACGTGCCGGTAGTGATGCTGACCGCGCGCGACGACGAGACCGACCGCATAATCGGCCTGGAGATGGGCGCCGACGACTACGTGGTCAAGCCGTTTTCCTCGCGCGAGCTGCTGGCGCGGATCACCGCGGTGATCCGGCGCACGCGGATGCTGCCGCCGAACCTGCAGGTCAGCGAGGCCGCGCGCATGATCGGCTTCGGCCAGTGGCGCCTGGACACCACCGCGCGCCACCTGCTCGACGCATCCGGCACCGCCTACCCGCTGAGCGGCGCGGAGTTCCGCCTGCTGCGCGTGTTCGTCGACCATCCGCAGCGCGTGCTCAGCCGCGACCAGCTGCTCAACCTCACCCAGGGCCGCGATGCCGAGCTGTTCGACCGCTCGATCGACCTGCTGGTCAGCCGCCTGCGCCAGCGCCTGGGCGACGGCGCCAGGGAACAAACCTACATAAAGACCGTGCGCAGCGAGGGCTACGTGTTCGCCCAGCCGGTGGTGCTGATCGGCGACGCCGCATGAGCGTTGCCACGCCATCGCCGGGCCCGCGCTGGCTGCCACGCACGCTGGCCGCGCGGCTGCTGCTGATCCTGGCCACCGGCCTGCTGCTTGCGCATGCGATGTCCTTCGCGCTGCTGTTCCTGGAGCGCGCCGCGGCGACGCGCTCGATGATGCTCACCGGCCTGGAACAGGACGTGCCGCTGAGCGTGGCGCTGCTCGAGCACCTGCCGCCCGCCGAGCGCGCGCAGTGGGCGCCCCGGCTGCAGCGGCGGACCTACCGCTACCTGCTGCGCCCGGCGTTGCCCGGTACGCCGCTGGACAGCGCGCGCGCACGCGAGGTCACCGGCTTGATCGACCAGTCGCTGGGCCAACGTTATGCACTGCGTCCGCGTGCCGTGTCGGTCGAACCGGAGCGCTACGAGGTCGAGCTGAGCCTGGCGGATGGATCGCCGCTGACCATCGAAGTCACTCCCGCCTCGATGCCGATCGCGCGCTGGCTGCCCTGGGTGCTGGCGGCGCAGGTGGCGCTGCTGCTGGCCTGCGCCTGGCTGGCGGTGCGCCTGGCGACGCGACCGCTGGCCCGGCTCGCCGACGCTGCCGAACACCTGGATCCGGCCGGCCGCGGCATCGCGTTGCCGCAGGATGGTCCGCGCGAGGTGGCGCAGGCCGCGCGCGCGCTCAACGCGCTGCAGGCACGCGTGGCCGCCCACGTGGCCGAGCGCATGCAGATCCTGGCGGCGATCTCGCACGACCTGCAGACGCCGATCACCCGCATGCGCCTGCGCCTGGAGGCCATGGACGACAGCCCCGCGCAGGCGCGGCTGCTGGACGACGCCACCCAGCTCGGACAGCTGGTACGCGAAGGCATCGACTACGCACGCAGCGCCAGCCTCGCCATGGGCGCGCCGGTGCGCCTGGACCTGCATGCCTTCCTCGACAGCGTGGTCGCCGACTACCAGGACACCGGACGCGCGGTGCAGCTGGCCGAAGGCGCGCAGGCCTCGCGCCACACCCACCCGCAGGCGCTGCGGCGCGTGGTGCAGAACCTGATCGACAATGCGCTGGCCTACGCCGGCAGCGCCGAAGCCAGGCTGCGCGTGGACGGTGACGGTACCGCATGGATCGACATCCTCGACCGCGGTCCGGGGATTGCGCCCGAGTCGCTGGAAACCGTGCTGCAGCCGTTCCAGCGGCTGGAAACCTCGCGCTCGCGCAGCAGCGGCGGCACCGGGCTGGGCCTGGCGATCGCCCAGCAGCTGGCCGAGGCGATCGGCGGCCGGCTGCGCCTTTCCAACCGCGAGGGCGGCGGCCTGTGTGCCAGCGTCGCGTTGCCGTCGGGTCAGCCAGCGCCGGGCCGGTTGGTCTAGACTGCGCGCCTTCGCAGGAGATTCCCGCCGACATGTGATCCACGCGCTTTCCTCGTAATCCCGGTGGCTGCCGCCGCGCCTTCGCGCCCGCGGGCCGCCGGCCTGTCGCCGCGCGGCACTGCCCGCCGCGGCCCACGATGGAGGCCCGACCATGTCCGATCCCCGCATCCGCGTTTCCCGGTTGTATTTCTCCTGGCCCGACGGCACGCCCGTGCTGGAAGGCCTGTCCTTCGCCCTGGGTGCCTCGCGCACCGGCCTGGTGGCGCCGAACGGCGCCGGCAAGAGCACGCTGCTGCGACTGCTGGCCGGCGAGTTGGCGCCGCAGTCCGGCCAGGTCGAGGTGCATGGCCGCCTGGCCTACCTGCCGCAGCAGCTGTCGATCGACGCCGGCGCCACGGTGGCCGACGCGCTCGGCATTGCCGGGCGACTGGCGGCGCTGGACGCGATCCTGGCCGGTGATGCCGACCCGGCGCGCTTCGCCTGCCTGGGCGAGGATGGCTGGGACCTGCGCGAGCGCGCCGCCGCCACGCTGGCACGACTGGGCCTGGGCGACCTGCCGCTGGACCGTCGCATCGCCGATTTCAGCGGCGGCGAAGCGATGTCGCTGGCCCTGGCCGCACGCCTGCTGCAGCGGCCGGACGTACTCCTGCTCGACGAGCCGACCCACCATCTCGACCGCGACGCGCGCCGCCGCCTGCGCGAGGTGCTGGCCGATTTCGACGGCTGCCTGCTGGTGGCCAGTCATGACCGCGAACTGCTTGAAGGCATGGACCAGATCGCCGAACTGCATCCATCGGCGCTGCGCCTGCACGGCGGTGGCTGGTCGTTCTACCGCGAGGCCGTGGCGGTCGAGCAGGAGGCCGCCGACCAGCAGCTGCGCCACCTGCGCGGTGAGGTGAAGCGGCAGCAGCGCGAGCGGCAGCAGGCCCGCGAGCGTGCCGACCGGCGCGCCGGCAATGCGGCGCGCAACCTCGCCGATGCCGGCCTGCCGCGCATCGTCGCCGGCAACCGCGAACGCGCCGCGCAGGTCGCCGCCGGCCGCGCCGATGGCGTCCATGCCGGGCGTCTGCACGACGCCCGCACGCAGCTGCGCGTAGCGGCGATGGCGGCGGCCGAGGCGGAACTGCCGGACTTCGACCTGCCGGCGACGCGGGTCGCCGCCGGGCAACGCATCTTCCATGGCGAAGGGATGATGCTGCGTCATGGCACGCGCGAGCTGTTCGGTGCCGGGGGCATCACCCTGAGCCTGCGCGGCCCCGAACGGGTGGCCCTGCTCGGCGCCAACGGCGCCGGCAAGAGCACGCTGCTGCGGATCATCGCCGGCGACCTGGCACCAGATGCAGGCAGCGTGCATCGCGGGCCGGGACGGGTGGCCTGGCTGTCGCAGCGGCTGGACCTGCTCGACCCGGCGGCCAGCGTCGCCGACAACCTGGCCGCGTTCGCCCCGCACATGCCGCCGGCAGCACGCGCGCAGCTGCTGGCGCGGCTGCAGTTCCGGGGCGCGCGCATGCAGCTGCCGGTCGGCGCGCTGTCCGGCGGCGAGCGCCTGCGCGCCGTGCTCGCCTGCGTCCTGCATGCCGAGCCGGCGCCACAGCTGCTGCTGCTCGACGAGCCCACCAACAACCTGGACCTGGACGCCATCGCCCAGTTCGAACACGCGCTGCGCGGCTACGAGGGCGCGCTGGTGGTGGCCAGCCATGATGCCGCCTTCCTCGAGGCGATCGGCATCACCCGTCGACTGCTGCTCGCCGACGGCCAGCTGCGCGAGGTCTAGTCCACGCCTGGCCCGGGGACAGTCCCGGGCCAGGCCGCGCGCCTGCATGGCAGCGCGTGCCGGCCCATTGGCGCGGCATGACGAACTTGCTACTTTGCGCCAAGCAGGCAGGCCACCGGCCCGCCGCGGGGGAAGCGAGGCCGGCCATCCGGCCCGCATGGCAGAACAGGGGGCAGGATGAATATTCGTGGATGCGTCGCCGCGGTCGCGGTGCTGTGGGCGTTGTCATTTCCGGCGCCAGGCCAGGTCAAGCTGGAGGATTACCTCCGCGAGGACCAGTTCAAGGACCTGAAGATCTCGCCGGACGGGCAGTACTACGCGGCGACGGTGCCGCAGGGGGACCGCACCGCGCTGGTGATCCTGCGCCGCGCCGACGGCAAGATCACCGGCACGTTCTCCCAGGGCAGGAACACCCACGTGGGCGACTTCCACTGGGCCAAGCCAGGCTGGGTGCTGCTGGACATCAGCGAGAAGTACGGCAGCGTGGACGAGCCCTTCTCGACCGGCGAGCTGTATTCGGTGAACGCCGATACCGGGCACGCCGAGATCCTGGTGGGCTATCGCGTGGACGATGGCGGCCCCGGCACGATGATCAAGCCCAAGAAGGGCAACGAGCACGTGTTTGCGGAGCTCTCCGACCTGCTGCCCGGCGACGAACGCAGCGTGCTGGTATCGATCACGCCGTTCTCCCGCGACATCACCTACAGCACTGCCGAGCGGATGGACGTGCAGACCGGCCGGCGCATGCCGGTGGCGCGCTCGCCGGTGCAGCGCGCCAGGTTCGCGGCCGACAACCACGGCGAGGTGCGCTTCGCCCACGGCGCTGGCAGCGACAACAACAACAAGCTGTACTACCGCGGCAGGCAGGGCGAGGACTGGCGGCTGGTCAACGACGAGGCCTCCAGCGGCAGGGTCGAGGTGCCGGTCGGATTCTCGGCAGATGACGCCATCGCCTACCTGCAGGTCGAGAACCGGGACGGTCCGGATTCGATCGTGGCCTGGGACATCGCGCGCGACGAGCGCAAGGTCGTGCTGCGCGACGCGGTGGCCGATCCGGCCGAAATCCTGCTACGGCCCGGCACCCACATCCCGGTCGGCGCGATGGTGCTCGGGGATCGCCCCCACACGCTGTTCTTCGACGAGAACGGCGCCGATGCGCGCCAGTACCACAGCCTGGAGGCTGCTTTCGGTGGCGATGCGGTGCTGATCACCTCGGGCACCAGTGACGGCCGCAACCTGCTGGTGAAAGTGTGGTCCGACGCCAATCCCGGTGAGTTCTACCTGTTCGACACCCAGGCCAAGCGTGCCGAGCACGTCATTGCCCGGCGCGAATGGGTCGATCCGCGGACCGCGGCATCGTCCAGGGCGATCAGCCTCAAGGCACGCGACGGCCTCGAACTGCATGGCTTCCTGACCCGGCCGCGCGGCAGCGGCGGGAAGGCGTTGCCGATGGTCGTGCTGCCGCATGGGGGGCCCTACGGCATCTACGACCAGTGGGGCTATGACAAGGAGACGCAGATGCTGGCGGCCGCGGGCTACGCGGTCCTGCAGGTCAACTTCCGTGGTTCGGGCAACTACGGTCGCGCCTTCCACCAGGCCGGCGCGCAGCAGTGGGGCCTGGCCATGCAGGACGATGTCACCGACGCCACCCGCTGGGCGATCGCGCAGGGATATGCCGACGCGGGCCGGATCTGCATCTACGGCGCCAGCTATGGCGGCTATGCCGCGCTGATGGGGGCGGCCAGGGAGCCCTCGCTGTACAAGTGCGCGGCGGGATACGTGGGCGTCTATGACCTGCCGATGATGTTCACGCGCGGTGATACCCAGCAGACCCGCTGGGGCGAAACCTTCCTGCACGAATGGATCGGCAAGCCGGCACAGCTGGCGGCGACCTCGCCGGTCAATCTCGCCGGCCAGATCAAGGCGCCCGTGTTCCTGGCCGCTGGCGGCGAGGACGAGCGCGCGCCGATCGCCCACACCAAAAAGATGGCCGCCGCACTGGAAAAGGCCGGCGTGCCGGTGCAGACGCTGTACTACCCGACCGAGGCGCACGGCTTCTATACGCTGGAGCACCAGCGCGAGTACTACACGCAGCTGCTGGCGTTCCTGGCGCACTCGCTGGGCGGACAAGCGGCCGCGGCTGCACCGGCACAGCATTGAACCTGGCGCGGCGACGTCGGGGTCGTCGTCGCGCGGTCGACCAAGGAGATGGGGACATGGCAACGAAGGCATGGCGGGCCGCTGGCCTGCTGCTGTGGTGCTGGATCGGGGTCGCGCAGGCCCAGGTCGATCTGGATTCCTACCTGAAGAACGATACCTACGAGCAGCTCAAGCTCTCGCCGGATGGCGCATTCTTCGCCGCCACCGTGCCATTGGAGGACAAGACCGCGCTGGTCATCGTGCAGCGCACCGATGGCAGGATCACCAATCATTTCATGATGACCAAGGACACCTACGTCGACGAATTCCAATGGGTCAGCGACGACCGGGTGGTGCTTTCGGTGGCGCAGAAGTTCGGCTCGCGCGATACGCCGTATGGCACCGGCGAGCTCTTCAGTATCGATGCGGGCGGTGGTCGCTTCCGCATGCTCGGTGGCTACCGGATCGCCGACCTGGAGTCGGCTTCGCCGACGGCGCGCAGCCAGTCGACCAACGTCGTCCTCGAACTGAACGATACGCTGCCGCAGGACGACCGATTCGCGATCGTGTCGGTCACCCCGTTCGGGCGCGACCTCAAGTACAGCACCGCCGAACGGATGGACGTGCTCAGCGGTCGCCGCAGCCTGATCACCCGCAGCCCGGTCAAGAACGCGACGTTCACCACCGACAACAAGGGCCAGGTGCGCTTTGCCCGCGGCTCGGGCGATGACAACGTCAACAAGCTGTACTACCGCCCCGACGATGCCAGCGAGTGGCGCCTGGTCAACGACGAGGGACAGAGCGACCGGATCGAGTCGGCGCTGGGATTTTCCGCCGACGATGCGGTGGCCTACCTGCAGGTGGAGAACAGCCAGGGCCCGGATTCGATCGTTGCCTGGACACCGGCCAGCGACGAGCGCAAGGTGCTGCTGCAGGACCCTGTCGCCGATCCGGCGCGCATCCTGTACCGCATCGGCAGCAATGTGCCGGTGGGCGCGATGTTCGTCTCCGATCGGCCGCATACCCGGTTCTTCGATCCGGACAGCCAGGAAGCGCGCCTGTATCGCATGCTGGAGCGGTCCATGCCCGACGAGGCGGTGCTGATCACCTCCGGAACGCGGGATGGCAAGCTGATGCTGGTGCATGCCTGGTCGGGCAGCAATCCGGGGCAGTTCTTCCTGTTCGATACCCAGGCACGCAAGGCGCAGAGCCTGTTCACCCGCCGCAAGTGGATAAATTCCGAACAGGCCGGGCAGGTGCAGGCGGTATCGTTGAAGGCGCGCGACGGGCTGCCACTGCATGGTTTCCTGACCCGCCCCGCCGGCAGTGAGGGCAGGCAGACGCCGTTGGTGGTGGTGCCGCACGGAGGCCCTGTCGGCGTGTACGACACCTGGGAATTCAGTGACGAAAGCCAGATGCTGGCCGCCGCCGGCTACGCGGTGCTGCAGGTGAACTTCCGCGGCTCGGCGAACTACGGTCGTACCTTCATGCACGCCGGGGCGCAGCAATGGGGCCGGGCGATGCAGGACGACGTCACCGACGCCACCCGTTGGGCGATCGAGCAGGGCTATGCCGATCCGGCGCGCATCTGCATCTACGGCGCCAGCTATGGCGGCTACGCCGCGCTGATGGGCGTGGCGCGCGAGCCGTCGCTGTACAGGTGCGCGGCCGGCTATGTCGGCGTCTATGACCTGCCGATGATGTTCGAGCGCGGCGACATCCAGCGGACCCGCTACGGCGAAACCTATCTCAAGGACTGGCTGGGCGATCCGGTCGCGCTGGGCGAAGTGTCCCCGGTGAACCTGGCCAGCCGGATCAAGGTGCCGGTGTTCCTGGCTGCCGGCGGCGAAGACCAGCGCGCGCCGATCGCCCACACCAGGAAGATGGCCGCCGCGCTCAAGGGCGCCGGGGTGCCGGTGGAGACGCTGTACTACGATACCGAGGGCCATGGTTTCTACACGCTGGAACACCGGCGCGAGTACTACGGCAAGCTGCTGGCCTTCCTGGCGCGCTCGCTGGGCGGACAGCAGGGCCGGTCCGGGGCGGCACAGCCCTGAGACGGCAGCGTCGCGCAAGTGAAAACGGCGCCGTCTGGCGCCGTTTTCGCATTGGCCTGCAGCTCAGCGCACCCCATGCATCCAGCGCCGCAGCAGCGGTGCGCACAGCAGGGCGACCGCGCCGCAGGCCAGGCCGATCCACATCATCAGCCAGAACAGGTGGGCATAGGCGCCGGCCGCGTGCGCCACGTCGAGCTGGCCGTCGGCGGGGACGTCGATGGCCGCGAGCTTGCCGAACAGCGCCGCCAGCGCTTCGGAGAACGCGGTGGCGAGGAACCAGGTGCCCATCATCAGGCTGACCACGCGCGGCAGGGCCAACTGGGTGACTGCCGACAGGCTGACCGGGGCCAGGAACATCTCGCCGACTTCCAGCACGAAGTACGCCAGCACCAGCCACCACACGCTGGCGATGGCACCGGTGGCGCCGACCTGCTGCGCGGCGATCGCCAGCGGAATGAAGGACAGGCCGGCAAAGACCAGGCCCAGGGCGGATTTCACCGGTTTGGACGGATTGGCCCCGCGCCGGTCCATCCATTCCCACAGGGCGGCGAACAGCGGCGCCAGCAGGACCAGGAACAGCGCGCCGAGGTAGGTCAGCGAACCGGCGGTCTGCGGCAGCACGAGGCAGTCGCGCACCAGGAACACCAGCATCACGACGGTGACGCCGACGAACAGCAGGCGGGGGGCGCGCGAAGCGGCGTGGCGGTCGGACATCGTCGCGGCGACGACAAAGCCCAGCGGCGCCAGCAGCAGCGAGGCGATCGACCAGGGCAGCGGGGTCCCGTCGCGGATCACCAGCGACGGAACCAGGTCCTTGGTCAGCAGGCGGTCGTTGAAGGTCACCCACGAGCCGTAGGTCTGCTCGTAGAGGGTGAAGAACACCAGGGCCATGAAGATCATCGCCAGCAGCGACCACATCTGCTGGCGCTGCACGGGGCTGCAGTGGGTGCCGGTGAACCAGGCGAACCACAGCAGCACGCCGCCGAGCACGACCAGCATCAGCACCAGGGCCAGGCTGATTTCGCCACCGATGGAGGCCACGCCGTTGGCCGCGGCCCACATCAGGCCGGCGATCGGCAGCACCGCGGCGATCGCGCACAGGTAGATCAGCCATTCGCGCGGCAGGCCGAGCACGCGTTCGCGCAGGGTGGCCGGGGCCGGGGGCTCGGCATGGCCGTGCAGGTACTTCTGGCCCCACAGGAACATGCCCAGCCCAACCAGCATGCCGATGCCGGCCGCGCCGAAGCCGTAGCGCCAGCCGTAGGCTTCGCCGAGGTAGCCGCACACCAGCGAGGCAAACAGGGCGCCGAGGTTGATGCCGGCGTAGAACAGCGAGAAGCCCGAGTCCCGGCGCGGGTCGTCGGTGGCGTAAAGCCGGCCGACGATGGTGGAGATGTTCGGCTTCATGAAGCCGACGCCGGCGATGATCAGCGCCAGCGAGAGGTAGGTGACCGACAGCGCGCCTTCGTCGCGCACCACCTGGCCGGCGACGCGGGTGGCGGCATGGCCTTCCACCGCCATGCCGATGTGGCCCAGGACCAGCAGCAGGCTGCCGAAGGTCACCGCCTTGCGCATGCCCAGCCAGCGGTCGGCGAGCAGGCCGCCGAGCACCGGCATGCAGTACACCAGGCCGCCGTAGGCACCGAGCAGGTCCAGGCCGGGGCCGTCGCCGAACAGGTGGTGCTTGGTCAGGTAGAGCAGCAGCAGCGCCTTCATGCCGTAGAAGGAGAAGCGCTCCCACATCTCGGTGAAGAAGCAGACGTAGACGCCCTTTGGGTGGCCGAGGAAGTCGTCTGTGCGGGGCAGGGCGGTGGTCTGCATCGGGTACTGCGGCTGGCGAAAGGCGGGAGTATAGGGGGTGGTTCCGGGCGTCTGGCTGCTGCTTCGCCTGTTCGCCGGCCTGTCGGCCCGCCTGATGCGGGCCATCGCATTTGTAGGAGCGGCTCTGGGTGGCCTTGGGCCATCAGCCGCGAACGTGGGTCTGGGTGCCTTTGCGTCGCCTGCACGCGGAAAGCGTCGCGGCTGATGGCCCAAGGCCACCCAGAGCCCTCCTACAGGGAGATGGCAGGCGAAGTCGCGAGGTTGCTGTAAAGCGTCGGGGCTGAAGCCCCTCCCACAATGTGGGAACCGGATCTTGGGTCCTGGCTGCTTCACGTGCCTTCCCCCGGCCTGTCGGCCCGCCTGATGCGGGCCATAGCACTTGGGGGAGCTGCTTCAGCCGCGACCGTGGGACTCGGGTGCCTTTGCATCGTCTGCGCCGGTAATGCGTCGCGGCTGATGGCCCAAGGCCACCCAGAGCCGCTCCTACAGGCGGATGGCTGGCGGCGGCGTTGGGAGGTCGGGCCGGTCAGGCGTCGGGGCTGAAGCCCCTCCCGCAATGCGGGAGCCGGATCTTGGGTCCTGGCTGCTTCACGCGCCTTCCCCCGGCCTGTCGGCCCGCCTGATGCCGACCCCAGGCCCCCGCCGCCGGCATGGTTGCACCCGCAACTGGACAAAAACTAGCCCCAGCGGCTAGCGTGGAGCGGATTTTTGCCATTCCTTTCCTCAGGGGGTCCTTCATGAGCGTTGACGCGCAGCCGCGCCAGCTCACTTTCCGCGCCGTGGTCCTGGCCATCATCCTGGCCATGGTGCTGTCGGCGGCCAATGCCTATCTGGGCCTGTTCGCCGGCCTGACGATCGCCACCGCCATCCCGGCGGCGGTGGTCTCCATGGGCGTGCTGCGCCTGCTGGGCGGCGGCACGATCCTGGAGAACAACATCGTCCAGACCGGTGCCTCGGCCGGCTCGTCGATCGCCGCGGGCGTGATCTTCACGATCCCGGCGCTGGTGATCATGGGCTACTGGCCGGACTTCAAGTACTGGTGGGTGCTGGGCATCGCCGGCCTGGGCGGCTTGCTGGGCGTGCTGTTCTCGGTGCCGCTGCGGCGCTCGATGATCGTCGAGGACCCGCTGCCGTTCCCCGAGGGCAAGGCAGCGGCCGAAGTGCTCAAGGCCGGCGAGAACCCCGGCCCGGGCCTGAAGATCCTGGCCGTCTCCGGCGCCATCGGTGCCCTCGTGAAGCTGGCAGCGGCCAGCGGCCTGCGGGTTATCCCCGATACCTGGGTGCAGTCGGCCTATGTCGGCAGTTCGAAGATGACCGCGTTCATCGGCACCAACCTGTCCCCGGCGCTGCTGGGCGTGGGCTACATCGTCGGCCTGAACGTCGGCATCGTGGTGGTCTCCGGCTCGATCCTGTCCTGGCACATCGCCATCCCGCTGTACCAGCAGTTCTTCGCCAACAGCGACCCGGCCCTGGCCAGCGCGATCGCCGGGGCGTCGGCGGCCGATGCCGCCTACGCGATCTGGAGCGCGAAGATCCGCTACCTGGGCGTGGGCGCGATGCTGATCGGCGGCATCTGGACGCTGTTCTCGCTGCGCAAGTCGCTGCTGTCGGGGATCAAGAGCGGCTTTGCCGCCGCGCGCAAGAGCGCCGGCAGCACGGTCATCGCCGAAACCGAGCGCGACCTGCCGATGAAGTGGATGCTGGTGGCCCTGGTCGCCTTCACCCTACCGCTGCTCGGCCTGTATCAGGCGATCGTGCAGCAGTGGCACGTGTCGATCCCGATGACGGTGATCATGATCGCCGCCGGCTTCCTGTTCGTGTCGGTATCCGGCTACCTGGCCGGCCTGATCGGTTCGTCGAACAACCCGGTTTCGGGCATCACCATCTCCACCATCCTGTTCGCCTCGGCAGTGCTGGTACTGCTGCTGGGTCGCAGCGGCCTGGCCCCGGTCGGTGCCGGCGGCGCCCCGCTGGGCGCGGTGGCGGCGATCATGATCGGCGCGGTGGTCTGCTGCGCGGCGGCGGTCGGCGGCGACAACCTGCAGGACCTCAAGGCCGGCTACCTGGTCGGCGCCACGCCGTGGAAGCAGCAGCTGATGCTGGGCATCGGCGCGTTCTCCTGCGCGCTGATCATGGCCCCGGTGCTGAACCTGCTGGCCCATGCCTACGGCATCGGCGCGCCGACCCCGGAGCATCCGAACTCGCTGGCGGCGCCGCAGGCCAACCTGATGGCCTCGGTCGCGCGCGGCCTGTTCGGCGGCCAGCTGCCGTGGTCGATGATCGCCATCGGCGCGGTGGTCGGCGCGGCGGTGATCGCCATCGACGAGTGGCTGAAGTCGCGCGGCTCGCGCTTCCGCGTGCCGGTGCTGGCCGCGGCGATCGGCATCTACCTGCCGCTGGAACTGATGGTGCCGATCTTCCTCGGCGGCCTGCTGGCCCATCTGGTCGAGCGCTTCCACAAGCTGAACCCCGACGATGAGGAGGCGCGCGACCGCGTGCACCGTCCGGGCGTGCTGTTCTCGGCCGGCCTGATCACCGGTGAGGCGCTGATGGGCATCGCCATCGCGGTTCCGATCGTGGTCTCGGCCCGCGCCGACGTGCTGGCGCTGCCGGAGATGTTCCAGCTGAACCAGTGGATCGGCCTGGCCGTGCTGGCCGTGGTCGGCTGGCTGCTGTACCGGACCGGCAAGGTCGGCGAGAAGGTCTGACCTTCGGCGTGATGCAGTGCAGCGAAGGCCGCCCCCGGGCGGCCTTCGTTTTTGGCGGCCGCGCATCCCTGGATACCGGTTGTAGGAGCGGCTTCAGCCGCGACCGGAACCGTCAGCCCCCGGTGGCGATGCCGCGAGCTGATGGTGTTCGCGGCTGAAGCCGCTCCTACAAGGGCCTCGCCCATGACTTCAGTCCTTTGCATGCGGCCAGTCCGGCCCCCTACCATCGGGGGTTTGCCGTCCTGTCCGGAGAACCCATGAAGCTTCGCCAAGCCCTGCTGCCCCTGTGCCTGCTGGCCGCCCTGCCCACGCTGGCCCAGGCACGCGGTTTCGATGTCCGCGACATGGTGGCGCTGGATCGCGTCTCCTCGCCCGCGCTCAGCCCCGATGGCGGCGTGCTGGTGTTCTCCAAGCGGGTCATGGACGAGAACAGGACCAAGGCCAGCAACAGCCTGTGGCGCCGCGACCTGCGCACCCGCGACATGGCGCCGCCGAAGCAGATCAGCCCGGAAGGCTGGAACGTCAACTCGCCGGCGTTCTCGGCTGATGGACAGACCGTGTACTTCCTCAGCGCCAAGGGCGGCAGCCAGCAGCTGTACGCCATGCCGGCCGAAGGCGGCACGCCGCGCCAGCTGACCGACTTCGCCGTCGACGTGGATGGCTTCAAGCTCTCGCCGCAGGGCGACCGCATCGTGTTCAGCGCCGGCGTGTTCCAGGACTGCGGTTCGGACCTGGCCTGCACGAAGAAGAAGCTCGACGCCGCCGAGAACAGCAAGGCCAGCGGCAAGGTCTTCGACTCGCTGTTCGTGCGCCACTGGGACACCTGGAACGACGGCCGCCGCAACACGCTGTTCGTGGCGCCGCTGTCCAAGGGCGAGGCCAGGGTGAGCACCGCCACCGCGATCAGCGCGAAGATCGCCGGCGATGCGCCGTCCAAACCATTCGGCGGCAATGACGATTTCGAGTGGTCGCCGGACGGCAAGTCGGTGGTCGCCAGCATCCGCGTGGCCGGCCGCGAGGAGCCGTGGTCGACCAACTTCGACCTGTACCAGCTCGATGTCGCCGGCAGCAAGGCCGCGGTCAACCTGACCCGCGCCAACCCGGCCTGGGACGCCGGCCCGGTGTTCAGCGCCGACGGCAAGACCCTGTACTACCGCGCGATGAAGCGCCCGGGCTTCGAGGCCGACCGCTTCGGCCTGATGGCGCTGGACCTGGCCAGCGGCAAGACACGCGAGATTGCCCCGCAGTGGGACCGTTCGGCCGGCGAGATCGTGCTGAGCGCCGACGGCAAGTCGATCATCACCAGTGCCGACGAGATGGGCGAGCACCCGCTGTTCCAGGTCGACATCGCCAGCGGCCAGGTGAGCAAGCTGGTCGGCGAGGGCAGCGTCGGTTCGCCGGTGCTGGCCGGCCCGACCCTGGCCTTCACCCGCAACTCGCTCAAGAGCGGCGACCAGATCTTCGTCAGCGACACCGCCGCGCAGCACCTGCGCGCGATAACCCCGAGCGCGCAGGAAATGCTGCCGGACGTGCAGTTCGGCGACTTCGAGCAGTTCCAGTTCAAGGGCTGGAACGACGAAACCGTGCATGGCTACGTGGTCAAGCCGTACAACTACAAACCGGGCAAGAAGTATCCGGTCGCGTTCCTGATCCACGGCGGCCCGCAGGGCAGCTTCGGCAATGGCTGGAGCTACCGCTGGAACCCGCAGACCTACGCCGGCCAGGGCTACGCGGTGGTGATGATCGACTTCCACGGTTCCACCGGCTACGGCCAGGCCTTCACCGATGCGATCAGCCAGCACTGGGGTGACCGCCCGCTGGAAGACCTGCAGAAGGGCTGGGCCTCGGCGCAGCAGCAGTACGGCTTCCTCAACGGCGACAAGGCCTGCGCGCTGGGCGCCAGCTACGGCGGCTACATGACCTACTGGATCGCCGGCAACTGGAACCAGCCGTGGAAGTGCCTGGTCGACCACGACGGCGTGTTCGACAACCGCATGATGGGCTACAGCACCGAGGAGCTGTGGTTCAGCGAGTGGGAGAACGGCGGCACGCCCTGGAACAACGCCGACAAGTACGAGAAGTTCAACCCGGTCAACCACGTGCAGAACTGGAGCAAGCCGATCCTGGTCATCCACGGCCAGAAGGACTTCCGCATCCCGGTCGAGCAGGGCCTGGCCGCGTTCACCGCCGCCCAGCGCAAGGGCGTGGAATCGAAGTTCCTGTACTTCCCGGACGAAAACCACTGGGTGCTCAAGCCGCAGAATTCGATCCTGTGGCACGACACCGTCAACGCTTGGCTGAAGCAGCACATCGGCGAGTGACGAACCCACGGCGGGGCCGGCGAGATGCCGGCCCCGTTCCGTTTCCAGTGTCCTTCCCGGGAGCCGCATGAACTCCGACAGCACCGCCCTGATCCAGAACGACATCGTCGTCTTCGGCCTGATCGCCGCCACCCTCGGCGCGGTGTTCTGGACCGCTTCGCGCCAGACCGGCCTGTGGAAGCGCTTCTACACCTTCGTGCCGGCGCTGCTGCTGTGTTACCTGATTCCCGGCATCTACAACACGATCGGGCTGATCGACGGCCAGCACACCAGCCTGTACAACCCGGTCGCGCGCGACATCCTGTTGCCGGCGGCGCTGGTGCTGCTGACCCTGGCGGTGGACATCAAGGCGATCCTGCGCCTGGGGCCCAAGCTGGTGCTGATGTACGTCGGCACCTCGGCCAGCATCATGCTCGGCGCGGTCGTCGCCTTCGCGCTGATGCGCTGGCTGCATCCGTCCACGGTGGCCGGCGACACCTGGGCCGGCATGGCCGCGCTGGCCGGCAGCTGGATCGGCGGCGGCGCCAACATGCTGGCGATGCGCGAGGTGTTCAACGTCGATGCGACCACCTTCGGTCAGTTCGCCGTGGTGGACGTGGGCGTGGGCTATGTGTGGATGGCCACGCTCATTTTCCTGGCCGGCCGCGCGCAGAAGATCGATGCCCGCAGCGGCGCCGACACGCGCGCGCTGGACGAGCTCAAGCAGCGCATCGCCGATTTCCAGTCCCAGCACGAGCGCATCCCCTCGCTGAGCGACCTGATGATCATCGTCGGCGTGGCCTTCGGTGCGGTCGGTCTGGCGCATGCGATTGCCACGCCGGTCTCGGCCTGGTTCGGTGCCAACGTGTCCTGGGCGCGGCAGTTCAGCCTGGACTCTCCGTTCGTGTGGGTGGTGGTGCTGGCGACCAGCTGCGGCCTGGGCCTGAGCTTCAGCCGCGCGCGCACGCTGGAAGGCGCCGGCGCTTCGCGCATCGGCTCGCTGCTGCTGTACTTCCTGATCGCCTGCATCGGCATGCAGATGGACCTGCTGGCGCTGCTCGACCGCCCGTGGCTGTTCCTGCTCGGGGTGATCTGGATCAGCGTGCACATCGTGCTGCTGTGGGGCCTGGGGCGCCTGCTCAACGTGCCGTTCTTCTATTTCGCGATCGGCTCGCAGTCGCACATCGGCGGCCCGGCCTCCGCGCCGGTGGTGGCTGCCGCGTTCCACCCCGCGCTGGCGCCGGTCGGCGTGCTGCTGGGCACGCTCGGCTACGCGACGGGCACCTACCTCGCGTACATCGTGGGCATCACGCTCAGGGCGATGGCAGGAGCCGGCTGAGTTGCTCCTACGGAAGACACCATGCAGCTGGAGGAGAGTCCCCCTTTGTTAAGGGGGACGCGCCAACGGCGCGGGGGATAGGCAAGGCAGAAGTCGGGGCCCAATGTTTGCGCAGCAAACTTTGGGGGCGCAGCTCGCGCAGCGGGGTGTGGCACGAAGGCAAGGCAGAAGTCGGGGCCCAATGGTTGCGCAGCAAACTTTGGGGGCGCAGCCCGCGCGGCGGGGTGCGGCACGGGCGCAGCCCGCGCATCGGGGTGTGTCACGCAAGCGCGTCCATCACGCGTGCCGAATACACCAGCGCCGCGCCAGCATTGAGCGCGACCGCCACGCCGAGCGCTTCGGCGACTTCCTCCATCGTGGCGCCTTCCTTCTTTGCCGCCGCCGTGTGCACCGCGATGCAGCCGTCGCAGCGCGTGGTCACCGCCACGGCGAGGGCGATCAGCTCGCGGGTCTTGCCGTCGAGGTGGCCGGTCTTGGCGCCGGCGCCGGACAGCGTCTGGTAGCCACGCAGCGTGTCGGGGCTGAGCTTGCCCAGCTCGCCGATGCGGCCGCCCAGTTCCTTGCGGTATTCGTTCCAGTCCAGCATGGCATCTCACTCCAGGTCAGGCCGCCATGGCGCGGCAGCGGATTCTGCGCCGGAAGATCGTTCATGCCGTGTCGCGGCTTCGGAAGGATCATGGAAACCGCGCGAGCGAAGCGGCGCTGGCCTGTGCGTGGTGCCGGTTACGTTCCCGGCGCGGTCCAGCGACGCAGCGGCAGCAGCACCTGCGCCTCGCGCGGAGACTGCAGCCAGGCCGGCAACAGGGCTTCATAGCGGTCGCGGTACTCGGTGGCCTGGTGGGCGAGGAAGGCCGCGACCGAGGGCTCGTCCCAGTGCTCGTAGAGGGTGAAGCGGTCCGGGTCCTGCGCGTCGCGATCGAGATGGCAGGAGACGAAGGCCGGCTCGTTCTGCATGTCGCGCAGCAGCTCCTCCAACGCGGTCAGCCACTCGTCGATGCAGTCGGGGCGCAGGTGGAGCTTGACGAAAAACACCAGGGTGGAGGTCGGCATGGGCGTTCCGTGGTCGGGGGACGGGCGGTCTTCAATGCAGCGCGGCGACCGGCTTCACACGCGCACGTAGCTGGCGTTGCCCAGCCCGGTGCCGATGGTGAATATGCCCCAGCGCGCATGCTTGCGCATCGCGTGGCACTGGCTCAGGCCCTGCACCACCGCGTCGTTGTGCAGCAGCACCTGCGGGCGCACGCGGCCGACGCGGTCCAGCCTTGCACCCAGCGCGCCGGGCAGGTCGAACGGCATCTCCCAGTCGCCGGGCAGGTTCTGCGCGCCCTGCGAGATGCGTCCGTCGGCCTCGATCTGGCCGGGCACGGCGATGCCGACGAACGGGGCCAGGTCCACGCCCAGCGTGCGTGCCTGCGCATTGAGCCCGTTGAGCATGCCGGCCAGGCGGGCAATGGCCTCGCCGCGCGCCGGGGCGTCGTCGGCATGGCGCCAGTGCATGTGTTCTAGCAGGCGGGCCTTGCGCCCGTCGGCGGCCTTGTCGAGACGATGCTCGACCAGGCCGCAGCGCAGGTTGGTGCCGCCGATGTCCACCGCCAGGAACGCCGCATGCCGGCGCGCGGCCGGTGGCAGCAGCACGCTCCAGCCGAGCAGGGCGGCCTCGTCCGGGTCGTGCTCGAGCAGGCACAGGCGCACCTTCACCCGCGCCAGCCGCAGCAGGCGGTCGGCGCGGCGGATCGCCAGCGCGCCGAAGTGGCTTTCGGGGAAGCCGCCACCTAGCACGATGGCTTCCACGCCTTCCCATTCGGGCTGGGCAAGGAAGGCGCGGGTCACCTCGACCAGGCGCTGGGCATGGCGCTCGACCGCGATGTGGACCAGGTGCGCGGCGTCAGCGTCGCCGCCGACCAGAACCATGTCGATCTCGCGCTTGCCGACCTCGAAGGTGGGTGTCTTGCCGAACGGATCCTTGCCGGTGCGCTGCTGGCGACGCGCCTCGTCGAGCAGTTCGCGGAACGCGGTCTGGCTGGCCAGGTCGCCGACGAAGCCCTCGCCGTCGGCGCGCACCAGCGCCAGGTTGTAGCTGGCCACGCGCAGGCCGGCGGCGGTGTCGGCGCCATGCCGGCCGCGTTCCACGCGCGCCGCGCTCATGCCCGCACCGCCTTGAGGAAGGCGCAGGCCCGGGACGGGCAGGGGAGGCGTATCGGACGCATGCACGGGGCTCCAGTCGGCGTCCGGGGAGCCTGCGGCCGCGGCAGTGCAGGCGACGCGAAAGCCGCCGCGGCCGATGAACCGCTCAGGGCAGTTCGAGCACCGCGCGCAGGTCCTCGTGCCGGACCGGCGCGGAGCTGTGCTCGTGGAAGACCTTCCAGCCGCCCGGCGTGCGCCGCAGCGCGACGCTGAAGCGGTTGTCCAGGGCGCGCAGCACGCTGCCGTCGGGGGCATGCGCGGCGAAGCGTGCGATCGCATGGCCGATGGCCAGGTCGCCGTCGACGGTCGCGGCGGCCTGCCGCCAGGTCACCACGACGACTTCGTCGCCCAGCCCGCCGAACCAGTCCTCGACCATCTCCCGCCACGCTGCCAGGCCGGACATCGGCGCGGCCCGCCACATGTCGAACACCTGCAGCGATTCGTCGTACAGGGCGAGGAAGGCCGACAGGTCGCGGGCGCGGACGGCCGCGGCATAGCCGGCGAGGAAGTCGGCGAAGGGATCGCTGGCGGGCATGGTGGCGCTCCTGGGGGCCGTGGCCCGGACCGCCGTGAGCCTAGGCCCGGCGGCCGACGCCCCGCAAGTGCGTGACTTGCGGCATGGGTGCAGCGCCGCTGCGGCGGGGTAGCGTGAGGCCTGGCGCCATGCTGGCCCGTCCGGAGGATGCGACATGAAGTCGATCGTCGGTTGTCTGCTGTGCGTCGGCACGCTGCTTGCCGCATGGGAAGCTCCAGCGCACGCCCTGCCATCCCCCGAGGCCATCGACGCCCAGGTCGCCGCGCTGATGCAGCGTACCGGCGCGCAGGGCATGGCGGTGGCGGTGATCGACCAGGGACGCCCGGTCTACGTACAGGCCTACGGCCGGCGCAACGCGCAGGGCGACCCGCTGACCACGGACACGGTGATGTACGGCGCCTCGCTGACCAAGACGGCGTTCGCCTACACGGTGATGCGCTGGGTCGACGATGGCAGGCTCTCGCTCGATGCCCCGATCGCCGGCTACCTGCCGCAGCCGCTGCCGTCCTACACCGGCGCGGAGATCGTCGACCGCTACACCGACTGGAGCGCACTGGACGAGCGCTGGCGCCGGCTCACGCCGCGCATCCTGCTCAACCACGCCAGCGGTTTTGCCAACTTCAATTTCCTCGAGCCGGACGAAAAGCTGCATTTCCACTTCGATCCGGGCACGCGCTACGCCTATTCCGGCGACGGCCTGGCCACGCTGCAGTTCGTGCTCGAGCGCGGCCTGGGCCTGGACGTGGGGCAGGGCACCGATGCGGTGTTCGCCGACCTGGGCATGACCCGCACCGCGCTGCGCTGGCGTCCCGATTTCGCCGCCAACCTGGCCGATGGCTGGGACATCGACGGCAAGCCCGAGCCGCACGACGAGCGGTCCAAGGTGCGGGCGGCCGGCTCGATGGACACCACGATCGAGGACCTGGCGAAGTTCGCCGCCGCGCTGGTGACCGGACGCGGGCTCACGGCCGGGGCGCACGCCGACATGCTGCGCCCGCAGCTGCCGATCACCACGTCCAGCCAGTTCCCGACGCTGCAGCCGGAGCTGCCGCCGGCGCAGCGCCGCGCCGACGTGTCGGCGGGCGTGGGGGTGGTCACCTTCAGAGGGCCGCAGGGGCCGGGCTTCTTCAAGGGCGGCCACAACGAAACCACCGGCAACACGCTGGTCTGCCTGCAGCGCCGGCAGCGCTGCCTGCTGGTGCTGGGCAACGACGTGCGCGTCGAGGCCGGCTTCGAGGCATTGGCGCGGTTCGTGCTCGGCGAGACCGGCGTGCCCTACGACTGGGAGCATGGCACCGGTTCCTGAGCCTGCGCCGGCGCTGCGACGAACCGTCGCGCCCCGGCGGCGCGCACCTGCGCTAAGGTGCGCGCCGGAACCCCTGCGGAGGACCGCGCCTTGAACGAGACCTGGATCATCGCCGCCTGCGGCGGCGTGCTGATCGGCCTGGCGGCCACCTTGCTGCTGTGGCTGGACGGGCGCATCGCCGGGGTCAGCGGCATCGCTGGCGGCGTGTTGATGCCGGCCCGCGGCGATGTCGCCTGGCGGGTGGCCTTCCTGGTCGGTCTGGTGGTCGCGGCCGGCCTTTACATGGCCTTCGTGCCGGGGGCGGCACAGCCGCGCACGGATTTCCCGCGTGCCGGGCTGGTCATCGCCGGCCTGCTGGTCGGCTTCGGCACGCGCATGGGCAACGGTTGCACCAGCGGTCACGGCGTCTGCGGGCTCGGCCGGCTGTCGCCACGTTCGGCCGCGGCAGTGGCGACCTTCATGCTGACGGCGATCGCCACCACCTGGTTGGTCAGGCATGGCGGGGTGGGGGCATGAGCCGGATCACCTGGGGGGCGATGGCGGCCGGGGCGCTGTTCGGCGTCGGCCTGGCGATGTCGGGCATGACCGATCCGCGCCGGGTGCTCGGTTTCCTCGATATCTTCGGCGATTTCGACCCCACCCTGCTTTTCGTGCTCGGCGGCGCGGTCTGCACCACGGTGCTGTTGTTCCGGCCCGTGCTGCGGCGGGGCAGGCCGCTGTGGTCCGGGCAGTTCCGGATTCCGGAGCGCCGCGACATCGATGCGCGCCTGCTCGGCGGCGCGGCGATTTTCGGGATCGGCTGGGGCATCGCCGGCTATTGTCCCGGGCCGGCGCTGGCCGGGCTGGGCATCGGCTCGATCGAGGCGCTGTGGTTCGTGCCGGCGATGCTGGTCGGCATGGGCCTGCACCGGCTGCTGGCACGGCGCTGAACGCCGGCCGGCCTCAGCGGCCGGGGGGCGGATCCAGGTTGGGGGCGAGCAGGTCGGCCAGCCAGTCCATGAACACGCGCACCCGCAGCGGCAGGTGCCGGCGCTGCGCGTAGATCAGGGTCAGCGGCATCGGTTCGGCCACCAGCTCGGGAACGACCTCGACCAGCTTTCCCTCGGCCAGTGCCTGGCGAACGCTCATCAGCGGGACCTGGATGATGCCCAGCCCGGCCAGCGCCGCGGCGTGGTAGGCCTCGACGTTGTTGACCGTCACCGCGCCGCCCATCGGCTTGATCCGGTAGCCGGCACCATCGTGGTACTCGAAGCCGTCCGGCCGCTGGCCCAGCGTGCTGACGTAATGCACCAGCGCATGCGCGTCGAGGTCCTGCAGCGTGCGCGGCGTACCGCGCGCGGCCAGGTAGGCGGGGCTGGCGCAGTTGACGATGCGCACCGAACCCAGCGTGCGCGCCACCAGCGAGCTGTCCTGCGGGTGGCCGCCGCGCAGCACGCAGTCGAAGCCTTCGCGCACCACGTCGACCAGCCGGTCGGTGGCGCTCAGTTCGATCTCCAGTTGCGGGTGCCGGGCGAGGAAGCCGGCCAGCCGCGGCAGCACGAACATGCGCGCGATGCCGCTGCCCATGTCCACGCGCAGGCGCCCGCGAAGCGGCCGGCCTTCGGTCTGGAACATGCCCTGCAGCTCTTCCATGTCGGCCAGCACGTCAAGGCTGCGCTGGTAGAAGGCCTGGCCGTCCGCGGTCGGGTGCACGCGCCGGGTGGTGCGGTGGAGCAGCTGCGTGCCCACGCGGGCCTCGAGCTGCTGGATGGCGAGGGAGATGCTGGCCTTGGGCATGCCGAGCGACTCGGCGGCGCGGGTAAAGCCGCCGAGTTCGACCACGCGCTGGAACGCCCGCAGCGATTGGCTCAGATCCATTGTTCGTCGAATTTGAACAGTCAACTCAGACTGGTCCGGTTTATTCCTCCAGTCAAGCCCAATATCTTGGCTCCCGCAGCGCATCCCGCGCCCTGAGGAGCCTTCCCATGAGCCAGTCCCCCCGCATCACCCTGATCACCGGCGGCAACCGCGGCCTGGGCCGCAATGGCGCGCTTGCCGTGGCCCGCGCCGGCAGCGATGTCATCGTCACCTATCGCGGCCATGCCGACGAGGCACAGGCCGTCGTGGCGCAGATCCAGGCGCTGGGCCGTCGCGCCGCCGCGCTGCAGTACGACGTGGCCGATCCGGCCGCGCTGCCGGGCTTCGTCGAGGCGCTGCGCGCCCAGCTCGGCCAGTGGCAGGCCAGCCACCTGCACGCGCTGGTCAACAACGCCGGCACCGCGCTGTACGCGCCGATCGCCGAGACCACGCCGGCGCAGTTCGACGAGGTCTTCGCGGTACACCTGCGCGGGCCGTATTTCCTGACCCAGGCGCTGCTGCCGCTGATCGCAGATGGAGGTCGCATCCTCAACATCTCCAGCGGCCTGGCCCGCTTCGCGCTGCCGGGCAGCTCGGCCTACGCGATGATGAAGGGCGGCATCGAGGTGTTCACCCGCTACCTGGCCAAGGAACTCGGCCCGCGCGGCATCAGCGTCAACACCCTGGCCCCGGGCGCGATCGAGACCGACTTCGGCGGCGGCCACGTGCGCGACAACGCCCAGGTCAACGCGATGGTCGCCTCGATCACTGCGCTCGGCCGCCCGGGCCAGCCGGACGACATCGGCCCGGTGGTCGCCGCGCTGCTGGATCCGGCGACGCAGTGGGTGAACGGTCAGCGGGTGGAGGCTTCCGGCGGAATGTTCGTGTGACGAAACCCGCTATGCGGGCTTCGCCACCCCAAGATGCTGCTGCGCAGAATCTCGGGCCCCGACTCCTGCCTTGCCTATCCCCACGCCTGTCGGCGCGCCCCCTTAACAAAGGGGGCTTTCCACCGGGTGGTGTGATGTGGGTGATCGCGGTGATGGCTGCTCCGGTATTCCAGAAAGAAAGGGCGGCCGTCAGGCCGCCCTTCTTCGTTGCATCCGCAGTCGTCGACTCAACAACAACGGAACCCGTTCTTGCCGCCGTAACGCGCTTCCTGGCGTTCGCGGAAGAAGGTGGGGTAGTCCATCACCGGGCGGTCCGGGTGCTTTTCCATCATGTGGCGCACGTAGTTGTCGTAGTCGGGAATGCCGCAGCACAGGCGCGCGGTCTGCACCAGGCGCCGCCAGAAGCGGCGGTGCGCCTGGTACTGGCCGGCGGGAACGAGCGCGGTGCCCATCAGGCGTCCGCCATCTGCGCAGGAGTGAGGGCGATGTACGGCGTTTCCCTGTCGGTGCGCGCCGGGTTGCGGCGGGCGATGACGATCGTCTTGACCGAGTAGAACAGCACTGCGAACACCACGAACAGGAACAGCGCGGTCAGGCCGGTGTTGACGTAGGCGTTGGTGACGATCTGCTGCATCTGCCCCACGGTCTTGGCCGGGGCGGTGATGGTGTTGCTGGCGATCGCCGCCTGGTACTTGTGCGCCTGCGCCAGGAAGCCCTGCGCCGGATTGCTGTCGAAGATCTTGATCAGGCCCGCCGAGGTGGTGCAGATCAGCAGCCAGGCCGCCGGCACGATGGTCACCCACGCGTAGCGGTCGCGCTTCATCTTGAACAGCACGACGGTGGCCAGCATCAGCGCCAGGCCCGCCAGCATCTGGTTGGAGATGCCGAACAGCGGCCACAGGGTCTGGATGCCGCCGAACGGATCGACCACGCCGGTGTAGAGCAGGTAGCCCCACAGCGCCACGCAGCCGCCGGTGCCGATGATGTTGGCGCCCCACGACTCGGTCCTGCGCAGCGCCGGCACGAAGTTGCCGAGCAGGTCCTGCAGCATGAAGCGCCCCGAACGGGTGCCGGCATCGACCGCGGTGAGGATGAACAGGGCTTCGAACAGGATCGCGAAGTGGTACCAGAACGCCATCATCGCCTGGCTGCCGCCGGGGATGGCCTGGTGCAGGATCTGCGCGATGCCGACCGCCAGCGTGGGCGCGCCGCCGGCGCGGTGCAGGATGGTCGGCTCGCCGATCGCCGCCGCCGTGGCCTCCAGGTCCTGCGGGGTGATGGTGAAGTTCCAGTGGGTGGAGATGAAGTGCGCCGCCGAGGCCGCGTCCGGGCCGATCACCGCGGCCGGGCTGTTCATCGCGAAGTACACGCCCGGGTCGATGATCGAGGCGGCCACCAGCGCCATGATCGCCACGAACGATTCCATCAGCATGCCGCCGTAGCCGATGTAGCGCATGTGGCCCTCATTGGCCAGCAGCTTGGGCGTGGTGCCCGAGGCGATCAGCGCGTGGAAACCGGAGACCGCACCGCAGGCGATGGTGATGAACAGGAACGGGAAGATGCCACCCTTCCACACCGGGCCGTCGCCACTGGCGGCGAACTGGGTCAGCGCGGGCATCCGCAGCTCCGGCATCACCACCACGATGCCGATCGCCAGGGCGACGATCGTGCCGATCTTGAGGAAGGTGGACAGGTAGTCGCGCGGCGCCAGCAGCAGCCACACCGGCAGCACCGAGGCGACGAAACCGTAGCCGATCAGCATCCAGGTGATCGCCTTGGCGTCGAAGGTGAAGGCCGGGCCCCAGGTCGGGTCGGCGGCGACCTTGCCGCCGAGCCAGATCGCGCCCAGCAGCAGGAACAGCCCGACCACCGAGATCTCACCGATCTTGCCGGGCCGGATGTAGCGCATGTACACGCCCATCAGGATCGCGATCGGCATCGTGGCGATCACCGTGAACATGCCCCAGGGACTTTCGGCCAGCGCCTTGACCACGACCATGGCGAGCACCGCCAGGATGATGATCATGATCAGGAAGGCGCCGAACAGCGCGATGGTGCCGGGCACCTGGCCCATCTCCTCGCGCACCAGGTCGCCGAGCGAACGGCCATTGCGACGCGTGGACAGGAACAGGACCATGAAGTCCTGCACCGCGCCGGCGAACACCACGCCGACCACCAGCCACAGCAGGCCGGGCAGGTAGCCCATCTGCGCGGCGAGCACCGGGCCGACCAGCGGGCCGGCGCCGGCGATGGCAGCGAAGTGGTGGCCGAACAGCACATGCTTGTTGGTCGGAACGTAGTCCAGGCCGTCGTTGTTGATCTGCGCGGGCGTGGCGCGGGTGGGATCGAGCTGCATCACCTTGTTGGCGATGAACAGGCTGTAGTAGCGGTAGGCGACCAGGTAGATCGACACCGCCGCCACGACGATCCACAGCGCGTTGATCTGCTCGCCCCGGCGCAGCGCGATGGTGCCGAGGCAGAATGCGCCCAGCAGGGCAAGCGCCGCCCAGGCCAGTTTCGAAAAGCCTTTCATGCAAGCTCCTCCCGGAAGATTGCTGCAAGGTTCCTCCCGTGCCGGGCCGGGGTCAATGCCGGCGGACCGTACTTTGGTCGAATTGTCCTGCGGCGTGACATCACTCGTGGCACACCCCGCTGCGCGGGCTGTGCCTCCAAGGTTCGCCGTGCAAACCTCGGAGCCCAACTTCCGCCTTGCCTCCCCCGCGGCTTCGCCGCGCCCCCTCAACAGAGGGGGCGTGACGCACCCCGCTGCGCGGGCTTCGCCTCCAAGGTTTGCCGTGCAAACCTCGGACCCTGACTTCCGCCTTGCCTCTCCCCGCGGCTTCGCCGCGCCCCCTCAACAGAGGGGGCTTTCCTCCGGATGGCGCGGTGCTGGCGATTGCGTGGTCGGAGCGGCTCCGGGTGGCCTCGGGCCATCGGCCGCCACTGCGGGATCTGTCGGTCGCGGCGCAAACCGCGCCTACACGGGATGGTGCGGGAAGGCATCCATCCGGCAGGCACGGATTCGAGGTCCTGCCGGAACGAAAGGTTGCGCCGGCCGTCATTGGCCTGGAACGGTACGGGCCCCATCCTTTGGGGAACTTCAACGGAGCCACCGCCATGAGCGTCCATCCTGCTTCCACGCCGGCCCGCGTCCTGCGCACGCTGCGCGGGCAGGCCACTTCCGACGGTGCCGGGGTCAAGCTGACCCGGGTGATCGGCTCGGCCCAACTGCCCGACCTGGATCCGTTCCTGCTGCTCGACGAGTTCGGGACCGACCAGGCCGAGGACTACCTCGCCGGTTTCCCCAGCCATCCGCACCGCGGCTTCGAGACCGTCACCTACATGCTCGATGGCCGCATGCGCCACAAGGACAACCACGGCAACGAGGGCCTGCTGACCCCGGGCAGCGTGCAGTGGATGACCGCCGGCCGCGGCCTGGTGCATTCGGAGATGCCCGAGCAGGAGTCCGGCCGCATGCGCGGCTTCCAGCTCTGGGTGAACCTGCCGGCGCGCGACAAGATGACCGCACCGAAATACCAGGAATACCCGCCCGAGCGCATCCCGGTCGCCACGCCGGCCCCGGGCGTGACGGTGAAGGTCATTGCCGGCGCGGTAGGCGAGGTGGCCGGGCCGATCGTGCAGCCGGCCACCGATCCGCTGTACCTGGACATCGAGCTGGCGCCGCAGGTGGCCTGGACCTACCGCCTGCCGCAAGGCCACAACGTGTTCGCCTACGTGTTCGAAGGCGCGGCCACGGTCGGCGAGGGCGAAGGCGCGCGGGCGCTGGAGTCGCAGCAGCTGGGCGTGATCGGTGGTGGCGACGAACTGGTGCTGCGCGCCGGCGCGCAGGGCGCGCGGCTGATCCTGGTCGCCGGCCGTCCGCTGCGCGAGCCGGTGATGCGGCATGGCCCGTTCGTGATGAACACCCGCCAGGAGCTCATGCAGGCCTTCGTCGATTTCCAGGAAGGCCGCTTCTGAGCCGGCAACGCGTTCGCTTCCAAACGCCTCGCACGGGACGGCATGATGCCGTCCCGCAACTCCATCCGCAGGAAAAGCCCCGATGAGCCAGGATCGCACCGTCACCGCGCGCAGCCATGCCGCGCCCTATGTCACCGAACTGAGCGACGGCGTGCATGCCTGGCAGTCGGACACGGTTCCGGGCAATGGCGGCGCCGACGCCGCGCAGGATCCCGAGGCACTGGTGCTCGGGGCCCTTGGCGCCTGCACGGCGATCACCCTGCGCATGTATGCCGCGCGCAAGCAGTGGCCACTGGTGGCGGTCGACGTACGGCTGCGCTACAGCCGGCGCGACGGCACGGGCACCACGATCGTGCGCGAAGTCGTGCTGGAAGGCGCGCTGGACGAAGGCCAGCGCGCCCGCTTGGTCGAGATCGCCGAAAAGTGCCCGATCCACCGCCTGCTCACCGGCGAGGTGGTGATCGAGACCTCCGCCGCCGGCTGACGCCTCAGCGGCCGGCGCCGACGATCGCCGGATCCGGACGCCCGAGGATCTTGTAGATCACCCCGCCGATCACCCCGCCGATCAACGGCGCGACCCAGAACAGCCACAGCTGGCCGAGCGCGCCGCTGCCGGCGAACACCGCCACTGCGGTCGAGCGCGCCGGGTTCACCGAGGTATTGGTGACCGGGATGCTGATCAGGTGGATCAACGTCAGTGCCAGGCCGATCGCGATCGGCGCGAAGCCGACCGGTGCGTTGCTGTGGGTCGAGCCCATGATGACCAGCAGGAACACCGCGGTCAGCACGATCTCGCACAACAGCGCCGCGCCGAGCGAGTAGCCGCCAGGCGAGAGCGCGCCGAAGCCGTTGCTGGCGAATGCGCCGGCAGCGTTGTGATCGATCGCGAAGCCCGGCTGGCCACTGGCGATGTGGAACAGCACCGCCGCCGCGAGCAGGCCACCGAGGACCTGCGCGACCCAGTAGGGCAGCAGGTCGCGGGCCGGGAAGCGGCCGCCGGCCACCAGGCCCAGGCTCACCGCTGGATTGAAGTGCCCGCCGGAAATATGGCCGAACGCATACGCGCCGGTCAGCACGGTAAGGCCGAAGGCCAGCGAAACGCCGACGAAGCCGATGCCGAGGGGATTGCCGTCGCCGCCGAACTTGGCCGCCAGGACCGCGCTGCCGCAACCGCCGAGGACCAGCCAGAACGTACCGAGGAACTCCGCCGTCAATCGTTTAGCCAGGGACATGGTCGACCTCATCGACAGGCCCGCCCGGGCTGGGCGGGATTGCCGCATTCAATGCCCGCCGGCCGGCTTTGGCAACGGTAGTTTTTCGGAGGAAGCCGCGCTCAGCGGCTCAGGGCCAGGCTGGCCGGCACCAGGTCCAGCCGCTGGGCCAGCGTCTGCAGGCTGCCCAGCTCCTGGCCGTCGCCGGCGAAGATGGAGATCTGCGCATAGCGCTTCTTGCCCAGCGGCACCACCGCGATGCGGCGGTTGCCCACTTCGCGTCCGCCCAGGTCGGGGCGGTACCAGTAGAAGTCCTCTTCGAGGATCTGGCCCTTCTCCTCGCGGTGGTCTCGCGGCAGGCTCAGGCCGGGGTCGCGGGTGGTGAGCATCACGCCCAGCACTTCGCGGCCATCGGTGGTGGTGGCCTTGCAGGAGAGATAGTCGGCGCCTGCCAGCTGTTTCCACTCCAGGCCAGCGGTCGGCGGCAGGGTGGGGCAGGTCGGTTGCTGCTGCGCCAGCGCGGCGCCACCGAAGGAAAGCAGGAACAGGCCAAGCAGGCAGGATGCGGACTTCATCGGTTTTCCCCTGGTAAAGAAAGAAAGCGAAGAGCGGCGTGCACACGCGTGGAACGGCTCGCTGGCCGGTCATCGCGCGGACCGGCCAGGCGCATCCCCATGCGCAAACCGAAAGCCAGCAGCGGACGGCTGGCCGGAGCCCACCATAACCAAGCCCCGCGCCGGGGGCAAATCCGCCATCCGGTGGCGGATGGTTCCTGCTGAAACCATCCGCCGCAGCTGCCGTCAGGGGTAGTTCGGCGGCGGCGGTGCCGGCGTTTCCGGCAGCGGGATGAATTCCTTGTCGTCGCCGGGGATCTTGCCGAACCGGCCTTCGCGCCAGTCGTCCTTGGCCTGCTCGATGCGTTCCTTCGAGCTGGAGACGAAGTTCCACCACAGGTGGCGCGGGCCATCGAGCGGCTCGCCGCCCATCAGCATCGCCTTCAGCGGGGTCTTGGCACGCAGGCGGCCGCGCGCGCCCTCCTCGGGGATGACCAGGTGGCGCTCGGGAATATCCGCGCCATCCAGCTGGGCCTGGCCTTCCAGGATGTAGAGCGCGCGCTGCACGTGGCCGGTGTCCAGGTCGAGCTCGGCGCCGGCGTCCAGGTCGATGGCGACGTTGAGCGTGTCGGCGAACACCTTCACCGGCGATTCCTCGCCGTAGGCGCGGCCGGCGATCACCCGCAGCCAGGCGCCGTCGCGGCGTTGCTGCGGCAGTGTCGCGGCGCTGTGGTGGTAGAACGCCGGATCGGTTTCCTCGAAGCTGCGCGGCAGGGCCACCCAGGTCTGCATGCCGTGCAGCGCGTGCTCGCGGCCGCGCTCCGGCGGAGGGGTGCGTTCGGAGTGGGCGATGCCGCGGCCGGCGGTCATCCAGTTCACGTCGCCGGGACGGATCACCTGCTCCGAACCCAGGGTATCGCGATGGCCGATCTCACCGGACCACAGGAAGGTCACCGTCGCCAGGCCGATATGCGGATGCGGGCGCACGTCGATGCCCTGGCCGGGCTCGAAGATCGCCGGGCCCATGTGGTCGACGAACACGAACGGCCCCACGCTGCGCGCCTGCAGCGTCGGTACCGCGCGCCGGACCTGCAGTCCGCCGATGTCGTGGACGCGGGGAGGAATGATGGTGGTCATGGGCGGCGGCTCCGGCAACGTGGGTTCGGCGCGGAGCATCGCATGCCGGCGAAGGTGGCGCAGCGCCATCGGCGACATGCATCGTTGTGCTCAGCGTGGCGCCACGGCGACCTCGCCACGGCGCGAGGCGAGGCGGTCGGCCAGCCGGGTCGGTTCGGGCAGGCGGTAGCCGCGCAGGCAGGCCAGGGTTTCGGCAAGCGCGCCATCGAGCGAGACCCGGTGCCCGGGCGAGACGAACAGCGGCCGGCAACCGGCGCGACTGCGCAGGACCCAGCCCACCGCATCGCCCTTCAGGGTCAGCGTGGCGTGGTCGCCGGCACGCGGGCCGGGTGGGTCGGCGGCGCCAGTCAGGCGCTTCTTGGCCACACCGATGCTCGGCAGGTCGGCCAGCACGCCGAAGTGCGCGGCCACCCCCAGGCCACGCGGATGGGCGATGCCGTGGCCATCGACGAACGCCAGGTCCGGTCGCCGCCGCAGCTGCGCCAGCGCCACCAGCAGCGCGGGGACCTCGCGGAAGGCGAGCAGTCCGCGCAGGTAGGGCACCTCGGTGGGGATGCGCACCAGTACGGTCTCGCGCACGGCCAGGCTGCGCGCGTCCAGCAGCACCGCGGCCGCGCGGGTGATGGCCCCGGCGTCCTCGAAGCCGACGTCGAACCCGGCGATCCAGCGCGGCTGCCGGCGGCGCCGGTCGCGTCGCAGCACCTGCCGCGCAAGCTCGGCCTGGAGGGCGCGCGCGGCGTCGCGGTCGCCATTCCAGGGCGCCGTTGCAGGGGAATTCAATGGCTCCATGCGGCCAGCATGCCGCAGGCGCCGCCCTCCCGTCGTGCTCGTCATGGCGGGTCGATCCTTGCCCTACAATCGGCGGGTCATTCCCCCTGTTGCCGGAGAATCCGTAGTGACCCGCAAACTCGTACTGCTGCGCCATGGCCAGAGCCAATGGAACCTCGACAACCGCTTCACCGGCTGGGTGGACGTGGACCTCACCGAGCAGGGGCGCGCCGAAGCCGCTGCCGCCGGCAAGCTGATGAAGGACGAGGGCCTGCAGTTCGACGTCGCCCACACCTCGGTGCTCAAGCGCGCGATCCACACCCTGCAGGGCGCGCTGAAGGAACTGGACCAGGACTGGCTGCCGGTGCACAAGAGCTGGCGCCTCAACGAACGCCACTACGGCGCGTTGCAGGGCCTGGACAAGGCCGAGACCGCAGCCCGCCACGGCGAGGACCAGGTCAAGATCTGGCGCCGCTCCTACGACATCCCGCCGCCGCCGATGGACCTGGAAGACCCCGGCCATCCGGCGCACGACCGCCGTTACGCCGGCCTGGACCGCAACGCGCTGCCGGCCACCGAGTCGCTGGCGACCACGCTGGTGCGCGTGCTGCCGTACTGGTTCGACGCCATCGCCCCGCAGCTGAAGGACGGCAAGACCGTGCTGGTCACCGCGCACGGCAATTCGCTGCGCGCGCTGTACAAGTACCTCAACAACGTGTCGAACGAGGACATCCTCGAGCTCAACATCCCGACCGGCATCCCGCTGCTGTTCGAGCTGGACGACCAGCTGGCGGTGCAGGGCTTCCGCTACCTCGGTGACCCGGAAGCGGCCAAGCGCGCCGCCGAAGCCGTGGCCAACCAGGGCAAGGCGAAGTAATCACGCGACAGACAGGACCCGGCCCCGTGCCGGGTCCTGCGTTGTGGCGCGGCCATGATCCCCACATTGGCGCTGCGCCGACGGCGAGTGTTCCCCGGCCTCGAGGCCGCCACATGCGCCGGCAAACCTGCATTCCCAGCACAGGCCCATCGACCATGCCCTCGTCCCCGTCTTCCCGCGCCGCCATCGCGCTTGCTGCCTTCCTCTGCGCCGTCCAGCCGCTGGCCCGCGCGGCCGACGCGCCGCTGACCGATCCGACCTACCTCGCCGCACCGGAAACGCTCACGCCCGAACAGGTCGCGCAGATGCAGAAGCGCCTGCTCGACTGGCCGCAGCTGGCACGCTACCGCGACGAGAACGCCGCGCTGGCGCCGGCGGCCGAGGGCGTGCGGCGCGTGGTGTTCTACGGCGACTCGATCACCGAAGGCTGGGGCCCGACCGGCAGCAGCCGCTTCTTCCGCGGCAAGCCCTACGTCAACCGCGGCATCTCCGGGCAGACCACCGCGCAGATGCTGGTGCGTTTCCGCCAGGACGTGATCGATCTCAAGCCCGCGGTGGTGGTGATCCTGGCCGGCACCAACGACATCGCCGGCAACACCGGGCCGGCGACGCAGCAGATGATCGAGGACAACCTGCATTCGATGGTCGAACTGGCCAAGGCGCACGGCATCGCCGTGGTGCTGTCCTCGGTGCTGCCGGTCAGCGCGTATCCGTGGCGACCGGGCTCGCATCCGGCCGACCAGGTGCGCGCGCTCAATGCCGCGCTGCAGGCGTACGCCAGCCAGCAGGGCCTGGTCTGGCTCGACTATTACGCTGCGATGGCCAACGCCGCCGGCGGGCTGGATCCGAACCTGGCCCGGGATGGCGTGCACCCGACCGACGCCGGTTACGCGATCATGGCGCCGATGGCCGAACACGCGATCGCCCGGGCGCTGCGCTGACCTGACCGGCAGGCATGCCGGAAGGCACTGGCCGAGGCGGAGCGCGGGCGTATCGTGGTGAGCAAGAGGGTTGTCGATGATCCTGGATTACCTGCTGTCCCATGGTGTGCCGATCCTGCTGGGCGCCGCCGCGCTCGGGCTGGGCGTGGCATGGTGCTTCCGGGGGCGCGGGGGGCGGCCGCCGGGTGACCGCTACTAGCGATCGTTGCGGCGGGGCCGGGGCTCGGTCAATTTCCGCGGCGTTGATGCCGCCGCGGCGCGGATCGTCGCCCTGTGATCCAGCCGATGCCCTGAACCCCTGATCGATCCCCGGAGCGGAAAATGAAGCGCTCGCTCGTGCTGTCGTGCCTTGCGATGCTGTCGTTGCCGATGGGCACTGTCCTTGCCGCCGTTCCGGCGGGGCCGCAGATCCTGCTCGATGACGTCACCCGCTTCTATGCCCTGTACGACGCGACCGGCGGCAAGCCGGACGTGGAACGGATCGAGCGTGACTATCTCGACAAAGCCTCGCCCAGCCTGCGCGAGTTCATGCAGGCGCGACGGGTCACCGCGCAGCGCATTTTCGACCAGATGGCCGCCGACCCGTCCATGTACGCGCATGGGCGCGAATGCCTCGCGGTGCTGCCGGCGGTGAAGCAGCGCCTGACGGCGGCCTTTGCACGGCTGGCCGCGCTCTACCCATCGGCGAAGTTCCCGCCGGTGGCCATCGTGGTTGGACGTGGCCGGCCGGTCGGCATCACCAATCCCTCCGGCGTGACCATCGGGCTGGAAGCGCTGTGCGCAGCGGATTTCATGAATCCCGATGTCGAGGATCGCTTCGTCTACGTCATCGCCCATGAGTACGCGCACATCCAGCAAGGCGCCGAAACCGACATCGAGCCGGGCGATCCGCGCGCCACGGTGCTGCGCATGTCGTTGATGGAAGGCGCGGCCGAGTTCGTCGCCGAGCTCACCGCCGGCGGCGTGGGCAATGGCCGCCATGCCGGATGGACGAAAGGCCGGGAAGCCGAGATCGAGAACGCCTTCGTGCGCGACCTGGACAGCACCGACCTGTCGGCCTGGATGTACAACTACCAGGCCGGCTCGGACCAGCCCTACGACCTGGGTTACTGGGTGGGTTACCGGATCGCCAAGGCGTACTACCTGCACCATCCGGATCATGCCGCCGCGTTGCAGGCGATCCTGCACGTCGACGACCCGCACGCCTTCCTCAAGGACAGTGGCTGGACGCCGGGGATGGTGATGCCGGCCGGATCCGGGCAGCGGCCGCTTGCATTGCAAGGGCTCGCGCTCGGGCGCGTGGCACTGGGGAACCCGCCGCCGGAAGTACGTGCGCGGATGGGGGCGCCGTCGCGCACTTCCGGCCCGGAGGGCGTCCATGACGCGCATTGGTACTACCCGGGATTGGAAGTGCTCTTCGGTGGGGGGGCGGAGGAAATCACCAGCACGAGCCCGGCGTACTGCACGCCTGCGGGCGTATGTCCGGGGATGCCGGAGGCGGCGTTGGTGGCCGCCTACGGCCCCGGCGTCGCGCAGCAGCGCAAGGACGGGCGTTTCATTGTCTACTCGGCGATCGGCGATGTCTGTGGCCTTGAGGCGGCGATCGTTGCAGGCAGGGTGAAGCTGATCCGCGTCAACTGCCAGCCTTGAGGTGCTTCCATGACCAATGGCCTATCAGCAGCGCGGGGCGGATGACCTAGTCTGGATGGTTCTCATCCGCCGCAGTCCCGGAGTACCGCATGTCCCTGCGCAACATCGTCCCGCTGGCGCTGACCGCCGCGATCACCCTGGCGCTGTCCGCGCATGGACCGGCGGCGATGGCCGCATCCGCCGCCGCGCCAGCCGCCGCGACGAAGTTCGACCTGTCCAGGGTCGACGCGCCGAAGGTGTCGTTCAACATCGCCGACCTGGACCCGTCCACCAGCGCCTGCGACGACCTCAACGGCTTCGTCAACGCCCGCTGGCTGAAGGCCAATCCGGTGCCGTCCGACCGCACCAGCTGGGGCAGTTTCGAGGTGCTCGGCGAACGCTCGCTTGCGGTGCAGCACGCGCTGGTCCAGCAACTGGCGGCCGGCCATCCGGCGGCAGGCAGCATCGAGGCCAAGCTGGCCGATATCTGGCGTACCGGCTCGGACGAAGCAGCGATCGACAAGGCCGGCATCGGCCCGCTCAAGCCGCAGCTCAAGGCCATCGACGCGCTGGACGACGCGGCGTCGATCGCCAGGTGGTTGCGGGAGCGCTACGCGCAGGGCCAGGGCTTCCTGTTCTCCTTCGGCGCCAACGCCGACTACAAGGACTCCAGCCAGGTCATCGCCTATGCCGGGCAGGGTGGCCTCGGCCTGCCGGAGAAGGGCTATTACTTCGACGAGGCGCAGGCGAAGATCCGCGACGCGTACGTGCAGTACATCGCCCGCGTGCTGGAACTGTCCGGCGTCAAGCCGGCGCTGGCTGCCGGGCAGGCCAGGGAGGTGATGGCGTTCGAGACGCGCCTGGCCAACGCCTCGCTGTCGCGCATCGAGTTGCGTGACCCGGCCAAGCGCTACAACCCGGTCAGTGCGGCGCAGGCCAATGCGATCACGCCGCACTTCGACTGGAATGCCTTCTTCGACACGCTGAAGGTGCCGGCGGCGGACAAGTTCTCGCTGGCACAGCCGGACTATTTTGCCGAGCTGGACAGGATGCTGGCCGATACGCCGGTGGCCACCTGGCAGGCCTACCTGCGCTTCCACACCGTCGACGAGGCCGCGCCGTACCTGGCCAAGCCGTTCGAGCAGGCCCACTTCGACTTCTACAACAAGACCCTGCGCGGCCAGCAGGAAATGCTGCCGCGCTGGAAGCGCACGCTGGAAGCGGTCAACGATGGCATGGGCGAGGCGCTCGGCCAGCTCTACGTGGAAGCGGCGTTCCCGCCTGAATCCAAGGTCGAGATGCAGCGCCTGGTGCAGAACCTCTCGGTGGCGCTGAAGGCGCGGCTGGAGAAGCTGGACTGGATGAGCGACGCGACCAAGCAGCGCGCGCTGGAGAAGTGGGCCAGCTTCACCCCGAAGATCGGCTATCCGGACAAGTGGCGCGACTGGAGCGGCCTGCAGACCTCCAGCGGCAGCTTCCTGGCCAACATGGAAGCGGCTCAGGCGTTCAACTACCGCTACCGCCTGGACAAGATCGGCAAGCCGGTCGACCGCAGCGAGTGGGGCATGACGCCGCAGACCGTCAATGCCTACTACAACGCCACGAAGAACGAGATCGTCTTCCCGGCGGCGATCCTGCAGCCGCCGTTCTTCGATCCCAAGGCCGATCCGGCGCTGAACTACGGCGGCATCGGCGCGGTGATCGGGCACGAGATGATGCACGGCTACGACGACTCCGGCAGCCAGTTCGACGCCAAGGGCAATTTCGACAGCTGGTGGACCGGGCAGGACCGCAAGCTGTTCACCGGCCGCACCGACCAGCTGGTCGCGCAGTTCGACGGCTACGAGGCCGCGCCGGGCCTGCACGTGAAGGGCAAGCTGACCCTGGGCGAGAACATCGGCGACCTCGGCGGCCTGACCGTGGCCTACGACGCGCTGCAGATGGCGCTCAAGCAGGATCCGGCGCTGGACCGCAAGGTCGACGGCTATACCCAGGACCAGCGGTTCTTCATGAACTGGGCCACGGTGTGGCGCCGCAACTTCACCGATGGCGAGCTGAAGGTCCGCCTGAACACCGATCCGCACGCGCCGGCGAACTTCCGCGCGATCGCGGCGCCGTCGAACATGCCGGCCTACGCGCAGGCGTTCCAGTGCAAGGCGGGTGACGGCATGGTGCGTGGCAGGGATCGCGTGGTGATCTGGTAAGTCCAACGCGCTGGCGATGCTCGAAAGGCCCGGCTCCCATGCCGGGCCTCTTCGTTTGCAGGGTCTGTTGGAAAAAGCGGGGCGCCCGCGTGCGCGGGCTGTATTGGGGTTTTTATGAGGGCGCGCCTCGGGGCGCGGAGGCTTGGCTCTGACTTACGTTGTGGAGCGCCGCCCCGACGGGTATGTGCGCGTCGGTTTCGGCAGACGCCCATGTCGTGACGAAACCGAACGTTGCACATCCATGTGCAACTCGCGCACATACCCGCCGAGGCGTCACCCGGCGCTTTGATCTCCCCATTCTTCGGGGGCGCGCCGGGAGGGTGGGAAGAGAAGATCAGTTCCCCGACCCTGCGAGCGCGCCGACCTCGCGACTTCGCTCGCGATCGCACGATCCCCTGTAGGAGCGGCTCTGGGTGGCCTCGGGCCATCAGCCGCGACTGCGGAGGATTGGGTCGCGGCTGATAGCCCGAGCCGCTCCTACACAAGCACCCTCTCAGTAGTTTTACTCAGGCCGGACCGGTAGTTCATCCGTCGCAGGCCGGGTGGCGCGGTGGTCTGCTTGCCTCCATCCGGCCGGCGCGCGCCATGCGCGACGCGCCCGCCCCGCATCCACCGGAGGAGCCCCCGATGTCCCGATCTTCGCTCTGCCTGGCCCTGGGCCTCGTGCTGTCGGCACCGGCCTCGATCGCCGCGCCGGCCAAGCCCGCACCGCCCGCCGGATCCGCGGCAACGGCCACGCCCGCGGTGGAGCCGCAGGCGGTGGCCGCGCTGCAGAAGATGGGCAGCTACCTGCGCGGCCTGAAGGCTTTCACCGTCCACGGCGACACCACGATCGACGTGGTCACCGAGGACGGGCAGAAGCTGCAGTTCCCCGGTACGGTCGACTACAAGGTACGTGCCCCCGACGGTCTGCAGCTCAGCTGGAAGACCGACCGCAAGCAGCGCGAGATCTACTACGACGGCAGGCAGCTCACCGTCTATGGCCCGAAGAACAAGTACTACGCGACCGTCGACGCGCCGCCCACCCTGCATGCCCTGCTCGGCGACGCGCGCGACCGCTACGGCATCGAGCTGCCGCTGCCGGACCTGTTCCTGTGGGGGACCGCCGACGCACCGGTATCGGCGCTGCAGTCGGCGACCTTCGTCGGACCGGCGCGGATCGATGGGAGCGTTACCGAGCAGTACGCCTTCCGCCAGGACGGCGTGGACTGGCAGCTATGGGTGGAAGCCGGCGACAAGCCGCTGCCGCGCCGGTTGGTCATCACCAGCACCGATGATCCTGCACAGCCCCAGTACGCGACCACGTTGACCTGGAACACCAACGCCAGCTTCAAGGATTCGGCCTTTACCTTCGTCCCGCCCAAGGATGCCTCGCGCATCGAGCTGGTCAAGGTGGATGTGGCCGTCGTGCCGGAGGAACAGCCATGAGCCTGCATACCATCCGATTCCTCGTTGCCCTGGCCCTGGTCGCCGGTGCCGGGGTGGCGGCCCTCAGCGCGCATGCCGGCCCGCGCGCGCGTGCGGTGGCGCACACCGGCGTGAACCATCCGCCCGTAGGCGGGCATCCGGGTGTCAACCGCGGCGGCAACGTCGAGCGAAGCGCCAACGTCAACCGCAATGCCAACGTGAACCGCAACACCAACATCAACCGGAACACCAACATCAACGTGCACAACGACATCAACGTCGACGTGGACGACCACTGGCACGATGGCTGGTACGACCACCCGGTCGCCACCGCCGCGGCGGTCACCGCCACCGCGGCCGTCACCGCGGCGGTGGTCGGCTCGATCGTCAATTCGGTGCCGCCCAGCTGCGTGACCACGGTCGTCAACGGCGTCGCCTACCAGCAGTGCGGCAGCACCTGGTACCAGCCGCAGTACGCCGGCACGACCGTGCAGTACGTGGTGGTCAATCCGCCGCGCTGATCGCCTGCGGCGCCGCCCAGGGCGATGGCGGGGCACCGCCCTGCGCCCGGCCGGGTCGCGCTGGCAGGCCGCACCACACGTGGCTTGCACGCCGGCTTCCTAGAATGGCGGCATGACCCGTAAAACCACCAAGTGGATCGTCCTGGCGCTGCTGGCCTTCGTCGCCGCTTCGCTGCTGGCGCTATGGAGCTACGGGCGCTTCGCCGCGCGCGTGCAGGCAACGCCCAGCCAGGCACTGCCGGCCGACAGGATCGAAAGTCCGGTCGACCGTGCGGTGGCGCCGGTCACCCAGGCGCACGCCGGGCAGACCGGCATGGTGCTGCTGCCGGACAACGTCGATGCCTTCGCCGCCCGCTCGCTGCTGGCGCGCGGGGCCGGGCGCAGCCTGGACCTGCAGTACTACATCTGGCATCCGGACCTCACCGGCAACCTGCTCTACGACGAAGTACTACGGGCCGCAGACCGTGGCGTGCGGGTGCGCCTGCTGCTGGACGACCTCAACGTCCGCGGCAGCCGGACGGTGCTGGCCGCGCTGGACAGCCATCCGCTGATCGAGGTCCGCCTGTTCAACCCGACCCGCTCGCGCGAAGGCACCTTCATGCGCGGGGTGGAGATGGCGCTGCGCCTGCTCAGCCTGAACCGGCGGATGCACAACAAGGCCTGGATCGCCGACGGACGCGTGGCGATCGTCGGCGGGCGCAACGTCGGCGACGAGTACTTCGATGCCGCGCGCGACGTCAATTTCATGGACACCGACGTCGCCGTGGTCGGTGCGGCCGCCGGCGAGGCGTCGCGGCAGTTCGACGCCTACTGGAACAGCCCCAACGCGATTCCGCTCTCGGCGCTGGTGCGGCATGCGCCGGTGCGGCTGGAGGCGGTGCGCGACACCCTGGATACCGGGCTGTCGTCACCGGCCTCGCGACCCTACCTGGACAAGCTGGCGGCTTCGCCCTCGGTGCGCAGCCTGGTCGACGGCACCCGGCAGATCCACTGGTCGGCTGCGGCGCACATCGTCGCCGATCCGCCCGAAAAGGCCGCCGGCGCATCGCCGCAGCCGGACTGGCTGACCCCGGTGCTGATCCACGACATGGCCTCGGCGCGGCGCCAGCTGCTGCTGATCTCGCCGTATTTCGTCCCCGGTGATGGCGGCGTGCGCTGGCTGGGCAACCTGCGCCGCCGCGGCGTCGAGGTGGGGGTGCTGACCAATTCGCTGGCGGCCAACGACGTGGTCGCCGTGCACGGCGGTTACGCCGGTTACCGGGCGCCGCTGCTACGGCTGGGCGTGGACCTGCACGAGCTCAAGGCCAACGGCAAGGTCGATGGCAGCCTGTTCGGATCCAGCGGCGCCAGCCTGCACACCAAGGCCTTCGTCGTCGACGGCCGGACCGGCTTCGTCGGCTCGTTCAACCTGGACCCGCGTTCGATGAACCTCAATACCGAAATGGGCCTGCTGTTCGAGCAGCCGGCGATGGCGGCCGAACTGCAGCGGCTGTACGCCCGCAAGGTGGCGCCGGCGGTGAGCTACCGGCTTACCCTGCAGGGCAATGCGCTGCGCTGGCACGACGACGCCGCGCAGCCGCCGAAGCTGTGGACGCGCGAGCCGGAGGCCAGCCTTTGGCAGCGCGGCGCGGCCAGGGTGATCGGCTGGTTGCCGCTGGAGTCGCAGCTGTAGCGCTCAGTCGGCGTCGGCCGAGTCCTGCTGCGGGTCGAAATTGCCGGCCCATTCCAGCGCCAGGATGCGCTCGTCCGGCGCGAACACCTTGACCTCCGTGCGCGGCAGCCAGGCATTGCTCCAGCCGGTGATGGTCGCCACGAAGCCGGGCGGGGTAACCACCGCGACGCGGGCGAAGCGATGGTACTGGCCGAACTTGCGCAGCCCGTACTCGAGGTCGCGGGCAAGCGCCGGCAGGGTGAGGCCGGTGAACTGGTCGAGCTCGCAGTAGATGCCGATGCGGTCGTGGCGCTGCAGGCGCGCTTCGACGTCGGCGATGCAGCGCTCGTAGTCCTCGCGGTCGAGGGTGCCGCTGAAGCGGTAGGCGCCGACGGTGTCGACGGAGGCGAGGGTCTGGAACATGGGGCAGGCTCCGGGAGGGCTGGAGCAGTGTGCGCTGGTGTTCGCAGGAGAAGGTGAAGGGGCTGCCGCGGGCCGGTTGGGGTGGGCGGAAAGCGGGGCGCCCGCTTTGCGGGTTGTATTGGGGTTATGTGAGGGCGCGCCTGGGTATGCGGAGGCTTGGCTCTGACTTACGTTATGGGCGCCGCCCTGTCGGCGATGGGCGCCACCGCTCGGCAGACGTCCGTGTCTGACTCGCGGCCGCGGCACATCCATGTGCCGCTGACGCCCATCACCGCCAGGACGACGCTTGGCGCTTCATTGTCCCCATTCTTCAGTTGCGCGCCGGGAGGGGGAAGAGAAGGCAAGAGCGATGTCCGGACTTCGCGACGACCTGACAGACCCTCCCTTCGCCTGCGATTGCACTGTAGGAGCGGCTTCAGCCGCGACCGCCCGATCCCTCGGTCGCGGCTGAAGCCGCTCCTACAGAAGTCCCTCAGCCCTTGCGCAGCGTGGTCAGCAGCGCCCTGGCGGCATTGAAACGGTCGGCGGCCTCGGGCAGCGGGTGGCGGATGCGCAGCTTGTCCGGGCCTTCCATCGCGTAAAGCTTGGGCTGCTTCTGGATCATCTGGATGATCGCCATCGGATCGATGTCCGGCTTGGACTCGAACACCAGCCGCCCGCCGTTCTCGCCCAGCTCCAGCTTGCGGATGCCCAGCACGTTGCACTGCAGCTTGAGCTCGGCGATCGCGAACAGGTGCTTGACCGGGTCCGGAAGCAGGCCGAAGCGGTCGATCATCTCCACCTGCAGCTCGCGCAACGCCTCGCTGTCGCGCGCGCTGGAAATGCGCTTGTACAGGGTCAGGCGGGTATGGACGTCGGGCAGGTAATCCTCCGGGATCAGCGCCGGGACATGCAGCTCGACCTCGGCGCCACGCGCTTCCTCGCCGGCGTCCAGGTCCGGCAGCTTGCCCTGGCGGATGCTGCGCACCGCGCGTTCGAGCAGCTCGGTGTAAAGGCTGAAACCGACCTCGGCCATCTGCCCGCTCTGGTCCTCGCCGAGCAGCTCGCCGGCGCCGCGGATCTCCAGGTCGTGGGTGGCCAGGGTGAAGCCGGCGCCGAGTTCGTCCATCGAGGCGATCGCCTCCAGGCGCTTCTCCGCGTCCGGCGTCATCGAGCGGCGGTCCGGCACCACCAGGTAGGCGTAGGCGCGGTGGTGCGAGCGGCCGACGCGGCCGCGCAGCTGGTGCAGCTGGGCCAGCCCGAAGCGGTCGGCGCGGTTGATGATGATGGTGTTGGCGTTTGGGATGTCGATGCCCGATTCGATGATCGTGGTCGACAGCAGCACGTTGAAGCGCTGCTTCTGGAAGTCGAGCATCACCCGCTCCAGCTCGCGCTCGGGCATCTGGCCGTGGGCGATGCCGATGCGCGCTTCGGGCACCAGCTCGGAGAGGTCGCGCTGCATGCGCACGATGCTCTCGACGTCGTTGTGCAGGAAATACAGCTGGCCGCCGCGCGCCAGCTCGCGCTGGAACGCCTCGCGCAGCAGCGCGTTGTCCCACTGGGTGATGAAGGTCTGCACCGCCAGCCGGTTCGGCGGCGGGGTGGCGATGATCGACAGGTCGCGCAGGCCGGCCATGGCCATGTTGAGCGTGCGCGGGATCGGCGTGGCGGTCAGGGTCAGCAGGTGCACGTTGGCGCGCATCGCCTTGAGCGCTTCCTTCTGGCGCACGCCGAAGCGCTGTTCCTCGTCGACGATCACCAGGCCCAGGTCGCGGAACTTCACGTCCGGCTGCAGCAGGCGATGCGTGCCGACGATCACGTCGATGGTGCCGGCGGTGACCTTCTCCAGCTCGGCCTTGATCTCCTTGGTGCTCTTGAAGCGGGAGAGCACCTCGACCTTGAGCGGATAGTCGGCGAAGCGGTCGCGGAAGTTGCGGTAGTGCTGCTCGGCCAGCAGCGTGGTGGGCACCAGCACGGCGACCTGCTTGCCGGCGCTGGCGGCGGCGAAGGCGGCGCGCACGGCGACCTCGGTCTTGCCGAAGCCGACGTCGCCGCAGACCACGCGGTCCATCGGCTGGCTGCTGGCCAGGTCGCGCAGGGTGGCCTCGATCGCGGCGAGCTGGTCGGGGGTTTCCTCGAACGGGAAACCGGCGGCGAATGGCTCGTACATCGCCCGGTCCACGTGCAGCGCCAGGCCGGCGCGGGCCTGGCGCCGGGCCTGGATCTCCAGCAGCTCGGCGGCCACGTCGCGGACCTTCTCGGCGGCCTTGCGCTTGGCGCGCGTCCACTGCTCGCCGCCGAGCGAATGCAGCGGCGCGGTCTCGGCCGAGGCGCCGGAGTAGCGGCTGATCAGGTGCAGCTGGGCGACCGGCACGTACAGGCGGTCGCCCTTGGCGTATTCGATGTCGAGGAATTCGCCGGGCATGCCGCCCACGTCCATGGCGATCAGCCCGCGGTAGCGGCCGACACCGTGGTCCTCGTGGACGATCGGCGCACCTTCGGTGAGTTCGCCCAGGTCGCGGATGATCGCTTCCGGTTCGCGGCCGGCGCGGCGCGCACGGCGCGGCTGGGTGGCGCGTTCGGGGAACAGCTGGCGTTCGGTGAGCACCGCCACGCGCGGTTCGTCCAGCGCGAAGCCGTCCTCGAGCGGGGCGACCGCGATGCCGAAGCGGTTGCCGGTATCGGCCAGGAAGGCGGGCAGGTCGGGCGCGACCGTGGGCTGCAGGGCCGCGGCGGCGAGCACTTCGAGCAGGGCCTCGCGGCGGCCGGGCGAATCGGCGGCGACCAGCACGCGGCCCGGGTAATGGGCCAGGAAGGACTTCAGCGCCTCGCCAGCGGGGGCGTCCCTGGCGGCGACCGGCAGCGGCGGCAGCGGCTGGTCGCCCAGCGCGACGGCCTCGGCGATGCGGGCGTGGTCGGTCGGCCAGACCTCGATGCGGGCCAGGGCGTTCAGCCGTTCGCGCAGCGCGTCCGGCGGCTGGTAAAGCGCGTCTGGCGGCAACAGCGGGCGTTCGACATCGTGGCGACGCTGTTCGTAGCGGTTGAGCGTCTGTTCCCAGAACGCATCGGCGGCGTTGGACACGCCGGGCGCGATGAGCGGCAGCGTGGCCTTGTCGAGATAGTCGAACAGGGTCGCGGTCTGGTCGAAGAACAGCGGCAGGTAGTACTCGATGCCCGACGGCGCCAGGCCGGCCTTCAGGTCCTGGTAGAGCGCGCTGCGCCGGGTGTCGACGTCGAAGCGTTCGCGCAGGGTGCCGAGCACGCGCTCGACGCTGGCGTCGTCCAGCGGCACTTCGCGTCCCGGCAGCATCTTCACCGCCAGCACGCGGTCGAGCGAGCGCTGCGACTCGGGGTCGAACTCGCGGATCGAGTCGATGTCCTCGTCGAGCAACTCGATGCGCAATGGCGAGGTGGTACCCATCGGGTAGACGTCGAGCAGGCCGCCGCGCACGGCGAAATCGCCCGGGTCCATCACCTGCGGCACGTTGCGGTAGCCGGCGCTCTCCAGCCGGCGCTTCTCGGCCTCCAGGTCCAGGCGCTGGCCGACCTTGAGGTCGAAGCTGCCGCCAACCACGTACTTCAGCGGTGCCAGTCGCTGCATCAGCGTCTGCACCGGCACGATCACGATGCCCTTGCGCAGGCTCGGCAGGCGATGCAGCGCCGCCAGTCGCTGGCTGATGATGTCCGGGTGCGGGCTGAACTGGTCGTAGGGCAGGGTTTCCCAGTCGGGGAATGGCAGCACCGGCAGCGTGGCGCTCTCGCCGAGCAGGGTCAGCAGGTCCGATTCAAGCTGGTGCGCGCCCTGGTTGTCGCGGGTGACGACCAGCAGCGGCCCGTCATGCGCCTCGGCGGCGCGGGCGACATACCAGGCCAGGGCGGTCGCCGAGGCCGGGGCGCGCCAGTAGGCGCGGAGCTGCCCGGAACGGGGCAGCGGCGGAGCGGGGAGTTTGGCTGGAGACGGCATGCGGAGGGGATTTTACCCCGGGCCGGCGCAAGGCGCGGTGGCGACTGGGCGGGGAAGCGAAAGCAGATCCCCGCAGCGGGGGGCGCGGATGACTTTCGCCATTTCGCTGGCGATCGGATTGTGGGAGGGGCCTCAGCCCCGACGCTTTCACGGCGCGGGCGATGCAATGGCATCCGGACCCACGGTCGCGGCTGAAGCCGCTCCCACAGGTGCGATCACGAGCATCGTCGGAAGTTGTGGATGCACCGCTCAACCGATCGCGTGGATTGTAGGAGGGGCTTCAGCCCCGACGCATTCCCAGCACGGGCGATGCAATGGCACCCAGACCACGGTCGCGGCTGAAGCCGCTCCCACCGTGCAATCGCGCGCATCGTCCCGTCTGGGGGAAAGCCCCCTTTGTTAAGGGGGCGGGCCGACAGGCCGGGGGATAGGCAAGGCAGAAGTCGGGGCCCGAAGTTTGCGCAGCAAACTTTGGGGGCACAGCCCGCGCAGCGGGATGGGTCACGACTCCAGTTCGAGCACCATCCGCAGCAGCTCCGGCGAGTCAGGGTGGGGCTGCGGCTTGAAGCCCAGCGAGCCGGCGAGTTGCAGCATCGGCTCGTTGGCTTTCAGGGCGTCGCCGTAGACCCGGTCCAGGTACTTGCGCCGGGCCCATTTGACCAGCTTGCGCATGAGTTGCCGGCCCAGCCCCTGGCCGGCGACGAAGTGGCTGACCAGGATCGTGTACTCGGCCTCGCGGGTGCCGGGCACGATGCTGGCGCGGGCGACGGCGCCGACCACGGCTTCGCCGGGGGGCAGCTGTTCGGCCGCCACCAGCACGATTTCGCCCTTGGGATTGGGGTGGGTCAGCCTTTGCAGCATTTCCGGGCTGATCTCCTCGCCCGGGCCGAGGTAGCGGGCGCGGATCTCATCCGGCCCGAGCAGGCTGAACGCGCCCTGCAGCGGCGGGCCATCCTCCGGCCTTACCGGGCGCAGCAGCAGGGTGCGCCCGTTGGGAAGATTGAAATTTTCATGCCAGGGGGGCATGCGATTGCGAATGGCCATGACCGGGCTTCCTTGGGGTCGACGGGGGCCGACAGGTTCGGGTCTGGTTCGGTTGGGACAGCGGTCCTGCAGGGCGCCTCCGCAAAGGCAGGCGGCCTCACTCTACCTTCACGGCGCGTGATCCCCCCGTGACTGCGTGTTCACCCACCTGTCTTGAGCCACTCCAGCCGGGTGGCCGCGCCAGTAGCCCCGAGATGCTCTCGCAGGGCGGGCAGGGCCGGGGCGACGGTGTGGTCGAACTGCCAGGGGGGATTGACCAGCAGCATGCCGCTGCCGTTCAGGCGCAGCGGGGAGTCGTCCGGGCGCACCAGCAGTTCGGCCAGCAGCACCGACCTGGCCGGCAGCGCGGCGGCCTTGCGGAAGAACGGCTGCAGGCTGCGGCGCTGCTTGATCGGGTACCAGACCGCGACGATCGCCTGCGGCCAGCGGGTGAGGATCTCGCGCACGCTGGCGATGATCTGCGGGTACTCGGCGTCCTGCACCTCGTAGGGCGGGTCGATCAGGACGATCCCGCGGCCGATCTTGGTGGTGCCGTCCTTCGGCGGCAGGAAGGCGCGCACCGCGGCGTAGCCGTCGCCGCCATGCACGCGCACCCGGCTGTCGTGCTGGAACAGCGCCTTGAGCTCGGCGGCCTCCTCAGGCTGTGCCTCGCAGCAGGCCATGCGGTCCTGGGGACGCAACGCCTGGGCGGCCAGCAGCGGCGAGCCGGGATAGGCGACCAGCGCGCCGACCGGGTTGTCGGCCTGCACGGCGCGCAGGTAGCGCTCCACGACCTCCGGCAGCTTCGGGGCGCCCATCAGCCGCATCACCCCGTCCTCGGCCTCGAGCGTGCGCTGGCTCTCGCTGCCGCCGAGCAGGTAGCGGCCGCGTCCAGCGTGGGTGTCGAGCACGAAGCAGGGGCTGTCCTTGCGCTTGAGGTTGTCGATCAGCGCAAGCAGGACGATGTGCTTGAGCACGTCGGCGTGATTGCCGGCATGGAAGGCGTGGCGGTAATTCATGGGCGGCAGTGTAGTGGTTCCGGGGCGACTGCGCGCCGCGGCGGCCTTCACCGGCGGCAGGCTGCGGCTATGCTGCGCGGCATGACATCGACCGCCCCGCCCCCCGGATCACCCGTGCCCGCCCGCATCCTCGTCGTCGAGGACGAGGCGGCCATCGCCGATGCGGTGCTGTATGCGCTGCGCGCCGAGGGGCACGCGGTCGAGCACTGCACGCTGGGGCGGCAGGCACTGGCCCTTCAGCGCGAACGACCGGCCGACCTGGTGCTGCTCGACGTCGGCCTGCCGGACCTCAGCGGGTTCGATGTCTGCCGCGAACTGCGCGGCTTCAGCGCGGTGCCGGTGGTGTTCCTCACCGCCCGCAACGAGGAGATCGACCGCGTGCTCGGCCTGGAGCTGGGCGCCGACGACTACATGGCCAAGCCGTTCTCGCCGCGCGAACTGGTCGCACGCGTGCGCGCGCGGCTGCGCCGGCACCCGGCCGCGGCGGGCGCGGAAGCGGGCTGGCGCCAGCATGGCGACTTCGCCATCGACCGCGAAGGTCGCCGGATCCGCTACCGCGACCAGCTGCTGCCATTGACCCGCTACGAGTACAGCCTGCTCGCCGCGCTGCTGCAGCGTCCCGGCGCCATCCTCAGCCGCGCCCAGCTGATGGACCGTGGCTGGGACAGCGACGCCGACAGCGCCGACCGCACCATCGATACCCACGTCAAGACGCTGCGCGCCAAACTGCGCGCAGCCGGTGCCGACGGCGATCCGATCCGCACCCACCGCGGCCTCGGCTACGCGCTGGAGCCCTGAGATGCGGCTGGGGCTGAAGCTGTTCCTGGGGTTCTTCCTGATCGCCGGCGTGGCCGCGTTCTTCGTCATGCGCGTGTTCGTCAACGAGGTCAAGCCGGGCGTGCGGCAGGCGATCGAGGCGACCTTGGTGGACAGCGCCAACCTGCTGGCCGAGATGGCCGCGCCGGAGCTGGCGTCGGGGCATATCGCCGACGGCACCTTCGCCGCACAGCTGGCACGTGCGCGCCAGCGCGATCCGCAGGCGATGGTCTGGCGCTTCCCCAAGCACCAGGTCGACTACCGGGTGCTGGTCACCGACGCCCGCGGCATCGTGGTGTTCGATTCCGATGGCCGCGACGTGGGACGCGACAACTCGCGCTGGAACGACGTCTACCGCACCCTGCGCGGCGAATACGGCGCACGTTCGAGCCCGGAGGACCCTGCCGATCCCGCCAGTCCCTCGGTGATGCACGTGGCTGCGCCGGTCTTCGATCCCGTCGATGGCCATCTGATCGGCGTGCTCACCCTGGCCCAGCCCAACCGCAGCATCGAGCCGTTCATCGTCGCCAGCCAGCGCAGCATCCTGCGGCGCGGTGCCTGGCTGGTCGGCATCGCCGCGCTGATCGGCCTGCTGGCGACCTGGTGGCTGTCGCATGGCATCGGCCGGCTGCAGCGCTATGCGCGCGCGGTCAGCGCCGGCGAACCGGTGGCGCCGCCGCCGCGCCGGCGCGACGAGATCGGTGACCTCGGCCAGGCACTGGAGCAGATGCGGCGCAAGCTCGAGGGCAAGGCCTATGTCGAGCAGTACGTGCAGTCGCTGACCCATGAGATGAAGAGTCCGCTGGCGGCGATCCGGGGCGCGGCCGAACTGCTGCAGGACCCGCTGCCGGAGGCCGACCGGCAACGCTTCGTGCACAACATCCAGGCCCAGGAACGCCGCCTGACCGAGACCATCGACAAGCTGCTGGCGCTGGCCGAGGTGGAGCAGCACGGCTGGCTGCAGAAGCGCGCGCGGCTGGATCCGGGCCTGCTGCTGCGCGAAGCCGCCGAGGCGGTGGAGATGGCCGCCAGGTCGCGCGGGGTCGATGTGCAGCTGCAGGTGCCGGCCGGGCTGCCGGCAGTGGAAGGGGATGCCTTCCTGCTGCGCCGCGCGCTGGGCAACCTGCTCGACAACGCGCTGGCGTTCTCGCCCGCCGGCGGTGCAGTGCGGCTGGCGGCGCTGGCCGAGGCCGACGGCGTGCGCCTGCGGGTCGACGACGACGGCCCGGGCGTGCCGGACTACGCACGCGAGCGGGTGTTCGAGCGCTTCTATTCGCTGGCCCGCCCGGACGGGGCCCCACGTAGTTCCGGCCTGGGCCTGCCGTTCGTGCGCGAAGTCGCGCGCCTGCATGGCGGGCAGGCCAGCCTCGGCCAGGGCCCGGCCGGCGGGGCGCGCGCCGAGCTGTGGCTGCCGCTGGCGCGCTGAGGCGCCGGGCCGACTTCACACCCGCTTCAAATTCGCCACAAACCCGGCCCATCGACGCGGCCCACCCTGCGGTCCTCTTCCACAGAAGGACCGACGATGAAATCCCTCAAGCTGTTGCTGCGCTTCGCCGTGCTGGGTGCGCTGATCCTGCTGTTGCTGGTGCCGCTGCTGATGATCCGCGGGATCATCGGCGAGCGCGAAGGCCGGCGTGACGAGGCCATCGAGCGGGTGGCCGCGAGCAAGGCCGGCGAGCAGCGCTTCGTCGGCCCGGTGCGTTACCTGCCGTGGACGCGCGAGGTCGAGACCAAGGTGCGCGACGAGAACGGCGTGGTCCGCAGCGAACGCCGGCGCGAGACCGGGGTGCTGACCCAGGCGCCGTCGCGGTTGTGGGTCGATGGCCGGCTGCTGCCCTCGGAGCGCCGCATCGGCCTGTTCCGGGTACCGGTCTACACCTGGGAAGCCAAGGTGCGCGCCACGTTCGCGCCGATGCCGTACGCCGCCGCGGACGGCCGCGTCTATGGCCAGCCCTACCTGGCGCTGGGCCTGTCCGATGTCCGAGGCCTGGTCGGCGTGCCCTCGCTCACCGTCGATGGCCGCGAGCTGCCGCTGCGTGCCGGCGGCGGGGCGCTCAAGCGCGGGCTGCATGCCGATCTGGCCCCGGCCCCCTATGCCGCCAGCGGCATCCTGCCGGCGCTGGGGCAGACCACGCTCGACCTGCGCCTGGACGGCACGCGCGCGCTGTCGATCGTGCCGATCGGTGATGCCACCGACGTGCAGCTGTCTTCAAGCTGGCCGCATCCGCTGTTCGGCGGCAGCTTCCTGCCGAACAAACGCGAGGTCGATGCCGGCGGCTTCCGCGCGCAGTGGTCGCTGTCCTCGCTGGCCAGCGACGCGCAGGCCCGGCTGGTGGCCGGCGAGGAAGGCGAGGCGCTGCGGGTGGACCTGGTCGACCCGGTCGATACCTATACGCTGGCCGACCGCGCGAGCAAGTACGGCCTGCTCTTCGTGCTGCTGACCTTCACCGGCTTCGTCCTGCTGGAGCTGATCCGCAAGCTGAAGATCCACCCCGTGCAGTACCTGCTGGTCGGCCTGGCGCTGGCGATCTTCTTCCTGCTGCTGTTCAGCCTCTCCGAGCACATCGCCTTCTGGCAGGCCTACCTGGCCGCGGCCGTGGCCTGTATCGGCCTGCAGTTCTTCTACCTGGCCGGGGTACTGCGCAGCCGCGCGCTGGCGGCGGGCTTCGCCACCTTGCTGAGCGCGCTGTACGGGGTGCTCTACAGCCTGCTGGTGTCGGAGGACAACGCGTTGCTGATGGGCTCGCTGCTGCTGTTCGGCATCCTCGCCGCGATCATGTGGCTGACCCGCAGGCTGGACTGGTACGCCCTCAACGAAGAACTGCGGTGAGCACGATGTTCACCCTGGCGAAACTGCATCGACGCGTCCGCCGGCTGCTGCCGGCGGGCCTGGCCACGGCCGGCGTGCTGGCACCGGCAGATCCGCAATGCTGGGCATCCTCGCCGCTGTCGCGGCTGGCGCTCGACCGCAAGCTGAGTGGCGTGCTCGCACTGCGCCTGGACGCGGGCTTCGCCGGCGATCTTCAGCGCCGTGGCATCGTGCTGCTGCAGGTGCTGGCGGGCGCGGGGCAGGCCGCGGGTCGTCGCTATCGCCACTGGCAGCCGCTGCCGCGCCGGTCCAGCAGCTTCTGGACGCAGGACGAAGCCGGCGAACTGGCGGTCCTGCTCGACGGTGCGGCAGCGACGGCCTGGCTGCTCTGGCAGGACACGACAGTGCCCCGGAGGCGGACATGATCCTGTGGGCAACGGCCTGTATCTGGTTCGGCGCCACGCTGCTGCTGGCCGGTGTCGCCCGGCACGGCTGGCGGGCCTATGTGGCGCTGGCGGCAATCCCGCCGCTGCTGCTGGTCGGCGGGCTGGCGGGCTGGAGTTCGATGGCTGCCGATCCCTGGGCGCCGCTGCGGCATCCGGCCTCGCCGCTGGCGGTGCTGCTCCTGCTCGCGTGGTTGCTGGCAGTGCCGGCCGGGGCGATGCTGGCGCTCGGCAGCCGCTGGCGACGGGCGCGGGCGGCAGGGACGCCAGGCATGCGCCGGGACCAGGCCCTAGAATTGCCCCATGTCGATGTCGACCCCGACCATCACCCTGCTGCGTGGCGCTGAAGTCGTCCCCCTGCTTGACGACGTCGCCCGCTTGCGCATCGCCGTGTTCCGAGACTGGCCCTATCTTTACGACGGGGACCCGGCCTACGAGCGCGAATACCTGGCCGCCTATGCCGCCTCCCCGGACAGCGTGTTCGTGCTGGCGCGCGACGGCGGCACGGTGGTCGGTGCGTCCACCGGCCTGCCGCTCGCCGACGATGCGGCGGAATTCCGCCAGCCCTTCGTCGATGCCGGGCGCGATCCGGCGGACGTGTTCTACTTCGGCGAATCGGTGCTGCTGCCGGCCTGGCGTGGCCTGGGCGTGGGGCACGCGTTCTTCGATGCCCGCGAAGCGCACGCCCGCGCGTTGGGTCGCTTCACCACCACCGCGTTCTGCGCGGTGGATCGCGATCCGGACGACGCGCGCGCACCGGCGGGTCATCGCGCCAACGACGCCTTCTGGCACAAGCGCGGCTACCGGCGCCAGCCCGGCCTGTCCGTGCGGCTGCGCTGGAACGAGCTGGGGCATGGCGAGGTGGAGCACGCGCTGACGTTCTGGATCCGCACACTCGAGGCGCAGGCATGAAGGTCGCCGTCGCCCGCTACCCGGTCGGTCGGCCGGTCGATTTCCAGGCCTTCGCCGACAAGCAGGACGCGTTGCTCGCCGAAGCGGCGGCCGGCGGCGCACGTTTGGCGGTGTTGCCGGAGTACCTGTCGCTGGAACTGGCGGCCACCTTCGGCCTGCCGGTCCTGGCCGACCTGCATGCCTCGCTGGCGGCGATCCAGCAGCACCATCCCGCCTATCTGGCGCTGTTCGCCGACCTGGCCCGGCGGCATCGCCTGCACGTAGTGGCCGGCAGTTTCCTGCTCGACCTCGGCGCGGCCCGTTATCGCAACCGCAGCTACTGGTTCACTCCCGACGGCGGCCACGGCTGGCAGGACAAGCTGCAGCTGACCGCTTTCGAAAAGCACACCGGCGTCATCGATGGCGGCGATGCCTTGAAGGTGTTCGAAGCCGACGGCGTGCGCGCCGGCATCGCGATCTGCTACGACAGCGAGTTCCCGCTGCCGGTGCGTGCGCAGCAGCAGGCCGGCGCCCGCCTGCTGGTCGTGCCCAGCTGCACCGATACCGAGGCCGGCGCCACCCGGGTGCAGGTGGGTTGCCTGGCGCGCGCGCTGGAGAACCGCATGTTCGTCGCCCAGTCGGTGACCGCCGGCCTGGCCGAATGGAGCCCGGCGCTGGACGTGAACACCGGCGAGGCGGCGATTTACGCGCCGATGGACCGGGGCCTGCCGGCCGACGGCATCCTCGCCCGCACGACCGGCGAGCAGGTGTGGGCCACGGCCGGGCTGGATTTCGCCGCGCTGGAGGCCAGCCGGGGCCGCGCCCAGGTCGGCGTGGACCGCGACTGGCCGGGCCAGCTCGCCCCGGCGCTGGCGCAGGCGGTGGTCAGCCCGCTCGACACCCCTCGAGAGCGGTAGAGCGCGCCGCTCGACCACCAGGGCCGACAGGCTGATGGCAAGGGCCCGGCGGTCATGGTCGGGCGAAGATGGGAGGAGTTCTCATTAGAGCCGGCCGGCTACGCCATGTGGCGCCGGGTGCCGGGCGCTCCGGTAAAATCACCCGATTCCCGTTCCGCACGAGCGTTCCATGAGCTGCCGCACCCGTTTCGCCCCCAGTCCCACCGGCTACCTGCACATCGGCGGCGCGCGTACCGCGCTGTACTGCTGGCTGGAGGCGCGTCATCGCGGCGGCGAGTTCGTGCTGCGCATCGAGGACACCGACCGCGAGCGCAGCACCCAGGCGGCGATCGACGCGATCCTCGAGGCGATGGACTGGCTGGGCCTGGACTACGACGAAGGCCCGGTCTACCAGACCCAGCGCGTTGAGCGCTACAAGGCCGTGGCCGAGCAGCTCGTCGCCGAAGGCAAGGCCTACTACGCCTACGAGACCCGCGAGGAGCTCGACGCCATGCGCGAGGCGGCGATGGCCAAACAGGAAAAGCCGCGCTACAACGGCGCCGCACGCGAGCAGCAGCTGTCGTACCGTGACGACCCGAACCGGGTGATCCGCTTCAAGAACCCGCTCGACGGCGTGGTCGCCTTCGACGACCTGATCAAGGGCCGCATCGAGATCGCCAACAGCGAACTCGACGACATGGTGATCTTCCGCCCGGACGGCTACCCGACCTACAACTTCGCCGTGGTCGTGGACGACTGGGACATGGGCATCACCGAGGTCATCCGCGGCGACGACCACATCAACAACACCCCGCGCCAGATCAACATCTACCAGGCGCTGGGCGCGCCGGTGCCGAAGTTCGCGCACATGCCGATGATCCTCGACGAGCAGGGCGCCAAGCTGTCCAAGCGCACCGGCGCGGCCGATGTCATGCAGTACAGGGACGCCGGCTACCTGCCGCACGCCTTGATCAACTACCTGGCCCGGCTGGGCTGGTCGCATGGCGACCAGGAGCTGTTCAGCCGCCAGGAACTGATCGACCTGTTCGACGTGAAGGACGTCAATTCCAAGGCCGCGCGCCTGGACATGGCCAAGCTGGGCTGGGTCAACCAGCACTACCTGAAGACCGACGATCCGGCCAAGATCGCCCCGCAGCTGGAATACCAGCTGCGCAAGCTCGACCTGCCGCTGGGCCGCGGCCCGGCCGCCGTGGACGTGGTCGTGGCCCTGCGCGACCGCGTGCAGACCCTCAAGGAGATGGCCGAGCGCGCCGCGGTCTGGTACCAGCCGCTGGAGCATTACGATGGCGACGCGGTGGCCAAGCACCTCAAGCCGGCCGCCGAAGCCCCGCTGCTGAAGGCCCGTGAACTGCTGGCGCACATCGGCCAGTGGAGCGTGGAGAATGTCTCGGCGGCATTGCACGAGGCCGCCGCGGCGCTGGAAATCGGCATGGGCAAGGTCGCCCAGCCGCTGCGCGTTGCGATCACCGGCACCCAGGTCAGCCCGGATATTTCCCATACGGTGTACCTGGCCGGGCACGACGAGGCCTTGAAACGCATCGACGCAGCACTTATCAAGGTCAGGACGGCCGTCTGAGCCCAGCCTTCGAGGTTCCAATGCCCGCTGCCAAGCACGCCTGCACCGATCCGCACCACCATGTCCACAGCGCCGAGGCGTTCGTGGGCGCGGTCGAGCGCGCGTGCGCCGAGCGCGGCCTGCGCCTGACCCCGATCCGCGCCAACGTGCTGCGGTTGATTGCCGACGCCGGCAAGCCGGTCAAGGCCTATGAACTGCTGGAGTGGGTGCGCGAGGGCAAGGGCGTGGGCGCCGATGCCCCGCCCACGGTGTACCGCGCGCTGGACTTCCTGATGGCCAACGGCTTCGTGCACAAGCTCGAGTCGGTCAATGCCTTCGTCGCCTGCCACCATCCCAACAGCAGCCAGCATTCGGTGCCGTTCCTGATCTGCGACCGCTGCCACAGCGCGGTGGAGCTGGAGGACCGCGAGGTGGTTGCCCAGCTCGATGCCCGCGCCAAGGCGCTGGGCTTCCAGCCGCAGGCGCAGACCCTGGAAGTGCACGGCCTGTGCGCCAAGTGCGCCGCGGCGGCCTGAGCGGCGTGACCCGCCAGGCGTGAGGCAGCCAGGGCGCCTCCGGGCGCCCTGACTCGTCCGGGGGCCTTGACCGCCGCTTTGCGCCATTTCTGCTACCAAGGCCGTCCACCTTCGCGAGGACATGCCATGGATACCCAGCAGCTTCACCGCGGCCGCCTGATCGACCACATCCAGCTGGTGGTGCGTGACCTGCCGGCGAGCCGGCGCTTCTACGGGGCGGTATTCGACGTGATCGGCATCCCGCTCGCCGGCGAGGGCGAGGACTACTTCTGGGCCGACGAGCTGTTCGTCTCCACCGCCGATTCCGAAGCCGCGCAGGGCCAGCTGACCGGGCGCCATCATCTCGCGTTCCAGGCCAGGGACCGCGCCACCGTCGATGCCTTCCACAAGGCGGCACTGGCCGCCGGTGGGCGCGACAATGGCGTCCCCGGCGAGCGGCCCTACCATCCCGGCTACTACGGTGCCTTCGTGCTCGACCCGGACGGCAACAACATCGAGGTGGTCTACCACGGTCCAGCGACGTACAGCGCCGATTCGGTGGTGGTGACGTTCTAGCGCGCCGCGCTCAGATCCCGAGGAACTGGAAAGGCTCGCTGGGCACGAAGCGGTCCAGCGACTCGCCGGCGAACACGTTGCGCTGGTCCGGGCCGAGGTCGAGCTTGAGCACCTTGCCGGTCTGCGGGGAGAAATCTACCCGGTTGAGGTCGACCCAGAATACGTTCGGGGTCAGCGCCGACTCGAAGAAGTACAGCCTGCGCTTGTGGTCGACCACGGTGCGCCAGCGGGTCGAGGAAATGTTCGGCTCCTCCTCGGTATTCAGGCCGAACGGCACCGAGGCGTTGCGGATCACGCTGAACACGCTGGCCAGGGCGATGCGCGGGTCCTCGGCCTTGGGGATGGCATTGATGTAGAACGAGGCGCGGGCGAAGCGGTCGGCCGAGCGGTTGGTGCCCGGCAGCATCGTGGTGCCGCCGATGTCCTTCCAGTAGGCGTTCAGGGCGAGCTGTTCGTCGAAGGTCGGCGAGTTGGTCATCACCTGGTACTGGCGGCCGTGGTGGATGACCTGCCGGCCACCGATGTACTCGACGATCGCGCTGTCGCCGCTGGCGTCGGACATCGACAGGTGCAGCGTGGTCAGGCGGTTCTCGCCGGGCACGTTGTCGGTGACGATGTAGAACGGCTCCTTCTCCAGCGCCGCCACCGCTTCGGCGACGGTGGCGTAGTTGTCGAGCACGTACTGCGCCCACAGCGCGATCGACAGCGCCGGCTTGTCGCGGCGCGGCGCCGGGTACTGCGATTCCACCAGCCACAGCAGCTGCGCGGAAAGGCCGGCTTCGTTGACGCCGTCGGTGGTGGAGACGTCGTAGCCCGAAGCGGTGACGCTGCCGTACTTCGAGGTCCAGTGCGGGGTGTTGGGGCCGCCCTGGCCGCTGCGCTGCATGCCGCGCGGGAAGATCCACAGGTTGGTCGCCACATCGCTCTTCCAGTCCATCGAGCGGCCGGTGATGACGTCGCCGTCGGCGCCCAGGTAGACCGCGCGGGTGCAGGCGGAGGCGGCCGGGGCGGCGGTCAGGGTGGCGAGGATTCCGATCAGCAGACTGCGGGTCCACGTTCTCATGACAGGTTCCTTCTGGCTGGAGGACCTAGTAGGCACGCGGAGGGTGCCAAGTTGGGATGAAGATACAGGGTCATTGGATTGGTCGCATGTCGCGCCCTTGACCGGCGCCCAGGCGGTTCCAATCATCAACGACTCCCCCGACCGGATGCCTTCCATGAAGATCGCCTGGGCGATCCGCCACATCGCCTTCGAGGACCTCGGCCTGCTCGACCCGCTGCTGCGCCAGCGCGGCTACGAGATCCGCCATCACGCCGCCGGTGCCGACCTGCCGACCCCGGTGGGCTGCGACAGTGCCGACCTGCTGGTCGTGCTCGGCGGGCCGATGACCGCCGACGACTACGCCACCCATCCCAACCTGCGCGACGAGGTGGCGATCCTGCGCCATCGCCGCGAGCGCGACCTGCCCACCCTGGGTATCTGCCTGGGCGCGCAGATGATGGCGCTGGCGGTCGGCGGCAGCGTGCGGCCGATGCCGCGCAAGGAGATCGGCTGGGGTGGGGTGCGTCCGCTGGAGGTCGACGGATCGCCGCTGGCCGCGTTGCAGGCGGACGACCGCGTGCTGCACTGGCATGGCGACGAGATCCTGCTACCGGGCGGCCTGGCGCCGCTGGCCGCGACCGCGGCCTGTGCGGTGCAGGCTTTTGCCTGGAGCCCGCGTGGCCTGGCGCTGCAGTTCCATCTGGAAGCCGATCCGGCGCGCATCGACGAATGGACCGGCGGCCATGCCGCCGAGCTGGCGGCGGTGGGCATCGACCCGACGACGCTGCAGCGCGACGCCGCGGCGCTGGTCGGGCGCCAGGAGGAACTGGCCACGCGCGTGCTTGGCCGCTGGCTCGATACGCTGCCGGGTTGAGCGCTGGCCTGGGTTCAGTGGCAGGCGGCGGGAGCCGCTGGCGGGCGTTCGCGGATCGGCAGGTTGACCAGCGCGGCCAGGGCGGCCAGCGCCATGTCGGCGTACCACATCCAGCTGTAGTCGCCCGAATGTTCCAGCGCCACGCCGCCCAGCCACGCGCCGAAGAAACCGCCCACCTGGTGCGACAGCAGGGTCAGCCCGAACAACGTGCCGAGGTAGCGCGGGCCGAACAGCTTGCCGATCAGGCCGGCGGTCGGCGGCACCGTCGCCAGCCAGGTGAAGCCCAGCGCGGCGGCGAACAGGTAGAACGTCCACGGCGTCGGCGGGGCCAGCAGGTACAGGCCGATCAGCAGCGCGCGGCTGGCATACATCGCGAACAGCAGCCACTTCATGCGGAAGCGCTCGCCTAGCTTCCCGGCGACCAGGCTGCCGGCGACATTGAACAGCCCGATCAGCGCGATCGACGCCGCCGACACGCTGGCCGGCAGCCCGCACAGGGCGATCTCCCCGGGCAGGTGGGTGACCAGGAAGGCGATGTGCACGCCACAGGTGAAAAAGCCCAGGTGCAGGCACCAATAGCTGCGATCGCGCGCGGCCAGGCGCAGCTGGGCGCGCAGTCCGGTGCCGGCGGCGGGCGTGCCGTCATGCGCCGGTGCGCGTCCGCGCAGCGGCCACGACAGTGGCAGCGTCAGCAGCGACACCGCGGCCAGCGCCGTCATCGCCATCGCCCAGCCGGCGGCACCGATGACCCACTGCACCAGCGGGGCAAAGGCGAACTGCCCGAGCGAGCCGCCGGCGTTGATCAGGCCGGCCGCGAACGAGCGCCGGGCGGCCGGCAACCGGTGCGCGGTGGCGCCGATCAGGACCGAGAAGCTGCCCGCCCCGGCACCCGCGGCCGCCAGCAGGCCCAGCCCGAACACCAGGCCCCACTGGCTGGCGATCCACGGGGTCACGCCCAGCCCCAGTGCCAGCAGCAGCCCGCCGCCGGCCAGTACGGGCAAGGGGCCGCGCTGGTCGGCCAGCGCGCCGAACAGCGGTTGCACGGCACCCCAGACCAGCTGCCCCACGGCCAGGGCGAAGCTGATCGCGGCGATGCCCAGGCCGGTGTCGCGATGGATCGGGTCGACGAACAGGCCGGTGGTCTGGCGCACGCCCATGGTCAGCATCAGCACGGCCGAGGCGGCCAGCAGCAGGCGCCAATGCGCGGTGCCGGCGACCGGCGGCGCGACGGCAGTGCGGGGTAGCGTGGTCGGGACGGGGGCTTCCATCGGCACACCATAGAGCGCCGCAGGCGCCGCGCAAACCCGGGGAGGGCGCGCGGCAGGGGCGTCGCTCCAGGCCGGCAGGGGGCGCTTCGTTCCCGCTTTGCCCGGTTTCGTCGCAGGCCCGTTGCCGGCTCCCGACCGGGGGTTCAGATTCCGCGCCGACCTTGGAAGGGAGTCGCGCGCATGAAGCATGGTCTTGCCCTGTTGGCCGCCGGCCTGGTGCTGCTGTTGGGCGCCGTGCTGGTGGCCTGCCCGCTGCTGGACCTGGTGGCGGGCGCGGGTGGCTGCCTGGCGCGGGTCGCTGCGGTCCTGGATCGCGCGCCCGAGTGCGCGCTGTGGCACGCAGGCGGGCCGGAGGCGGTCGATGGCGTGCCCGGCATCGCGCTGATCTTCCTGCTCGGCGGGTTGGCCTCGCTCGGCAGCGGCATCGTGGCGCTGCGGGTTTCCTGCCCGCCGACGCATGCGCGTTGGTCGGGGTTCTGAGGGTTGCTGGCTTTTGGATGCGGGAAAGCGGGGCGCCCGCTGGCGCGGGCTGTGTTGGGGGTTGTTGAGGGCGCGCCTCGGGGTGCGGAGGGTTGGCTCTGACTTACGCTGTGGGCCCCGACCCACCGGGGGTGGGGTCGTCGCGTGGCATCACACTTCTGGATGGGTGCTATCGACGCTTCGTTCAGTCCTGCCGTGGGGACGGCATCATTTACCAGGCGCGTCTGCGCAATCGCGGCCCGGCACATCCATGTGCCGCTCGACCCCACCCCCGCCGGGACGGGGCTTGGCGCTTTTGTTGTTCCCTTTCTTCAGGAGCGCGCGGGGAGGGTGGGAAGAGAAGATCATGAGCAAGAGCGCGCGTTGCCAACAGTCACAGCGATCGTCGGGCTCGCGGCTTCGACGGCAATTGCACTGTAGGAGCGGCTTCAGCCGCGACCGCAAGATCCGGCATGGCGCGGCTGATGGCCCGAGGCCACCCAGAGCCGCTCCTACAAGGGGGATCTTGCGATCACGGGCGAAGTTGCGAGGTCGGCGCGCTCGCAGGGTCGAAGAACCGATCTTCTCTTCCCACCCTCCCGGCGCGCCCTTGAAGAATGGGGAAATAGAAGCGCCGGGTGACGTCCCGGCGGGTATGTGCGCGAGTTGCACATGGATGTGCAACGTTCGGTTTCGTCACGACACGGACGTCTGCCGAAACCGACGCGCACATGCCCGTCGGGACGGCGCACCAGAACGCAAGTCAGAGCCAAGCCTCCGCACCCCGAGGCGCGCCCTCATAAAACCCCAATACAGCCCGCGAAAGCGGGCGCCCCGCTTTCCCCCGAAAACCCCATAGAAAACAGATCGCAACAAAAAAAGCCGCCCCGAAGGGCGGCCCATGCTGACGAAGGGGAGGGGATCCGTCAGAAGAACAGGCGCACGCCGAAGGTCGCGTTGCGGCCCGGCAGCATCACATCGTCCTTCAGGAACGAGGTATGCACGCGCGCATCCTGGTTGGTCAGGTTGTTGCCGTCCAGGAACACTTCCCACGCCGTCGCCCCGCTGTCGATGTGATAGGCCACGTGCGCGTCGACCATCGTGTAGCCATCGGTCGGCGTCTCGCCTTCGGCGACCTTGTCCTGCTTCGCATAGCGGGTCGCCCCCAGCGAGGCGCGCCAGCGCTCGGCTTCCCAGCGGAACTGCGCGCCGAAGCGCGACGGCGCGATCCGCGGCAGGTTGCCGCCCTGGTCCAGGCGCGCGCGCACGGTGTCGCCGAACACCCGCAGGTCCCAGGCGCCGGTGTCGTTGTTGGCCAGGTGGAACGTCGCTTCGCCCTCGAAGCCGTGGAAGATCGCATCGGCCTGCGACCACTGGCGGATCGGCAGGTACTCGTCCTCCTCGTCGAAGTACCACTGTCCGCCCGTGTCGGCGAGATAGATGAAGTCGTCGTAACGGTTGTAGTACGCCGAGACCTTCGCATCGACCCAGTCGTTCTGGTAGTCCAGGCCCAGCTCGAGCTGGTTGGCCTTTTCCTTCTTCAGTTCGGCGCTGCCGACCTCATAGGACAGCGTGGCGATGTGCGGGCCGTCGGCGAACAGTTCCTCCTCGGCCGGCGCACGCTCGGCGTGATCCAGGTTGGCGGTCAGGCGCCACTGCTCGTTGAAGCGCCAGCCGCCGCTCAGAGACAGGCTGCCCGGGTGGAACTCGCGCGACAGGCCGGTGTCGGTCTCGTACTTGACCTGGTCCACGCGCGCGCCGAAGTCGGCCTGCAAGCGGCCCCAGGTATTGCGGGCCACGCCGAACACGCCGATCGACTTGGTATCGGTCTGCGGCACGAAGGCTTCCTCGCCGACCGCGGCGAAGGTGGAGTCGCTGGCCTGCACGCCGAAGGCGGTCTTCCAGCCGTTGTCGAAGGCGAACGAGGCTTCCACGCGACCCTCGTTGGCGCGCTTGGAGAATACCGTTCCCGGTTCGTCGCCTTCCCATTCGGTGTGCTGGTAGTCGGTGTGGCCGAAGCTGTAGCGCAGGTTGCCCTGCTCGCCGAACACATCGTTGAGGCCGCCCTTCAGTTCGTAGCGATCCTGCTTCATGTCCAGCCACACGCCGCGCTCGCCGCCGGCGATGTCGCCCGGCTCGCCGGGATTGCCGTAGGTGTCGCGGAAGCGCGAGATGGACGCGCCGACGAAACCCCAGTCCCCCGACAGCGAAGCACCGATCGCGCCGGACTTGCCGTCGACGAAGGAATTCGCCTGGCGGCCCTGCGGGGTGTCGTAGTCGTTGAGGTTGCGGTACACGCCGTCGGCATGGATCGACAGGCCCGAGCCGTTGCCGGCATCGAGGCGGAACATGTCGGTGTTGCCGTCCTTGTCGCCCGTATCGAAACGCACCTCGGCGCGGCCGCTGAGGCCTTCGACCGGGGTTTCGGCGATGCGGCCGTCGACCACGTTGACCACGCCGCCGATCGCGCCGGAGCCGTAGAGCAGGGTGGAGGGACCCTTGAGCACCTCGATCTGGTCGGCCAGGAACGGCTCGATCGCCGGCGAATGGTCCTGGCTCACGGTGGAGACGTCCTGGGTGGCCAGGCCGCCGCTGACGATGGCCACGCGCGGGCCGTCCATGCCGCGCACGATCGGCCGGCCGACGCCGGGACCGAAGTTGGAGCTCTGCACGCCCGGCAGGCTGGCCACGGTCTCGCCCAGGCTGGCGCCACGCACTTCGTCCAGGCGCTCGCCGGCCAGTACCTCGACCGGGCGGCTCAGCTCGGCCGCGGTGCCGCCCAGCGGACTGGCGGTGACGGTGACGCCGTCGAGGTCCTTCACATGGCGGCCGGCGGCGGCATCGCCGTCATGGCGGGAGTCGCTGCCCGGCGGATCGCCGGCCGGCGTCACCGGCTCGTCGGCGGCCAGGGCCAGGGCGGGGGTCAGCAGCGCGGCGAGCGCCAGGCACAGCGGGGTACGGTGGATGCGGGAACGGGACATGGGTCGCTTGTTATGTTGTATCACTGGCCGGGCGCACGTTCGGAAGCGGCGGAGCCGGGGTGAGGGGGAGGGAGGGGAGCGGACATCACCTGTGGTGCGGGAAATGTTATATTATTCCAGTCCGGTTTGCGTCCCCTGCAGGAAGTCATGTCCCCCACCCCCCGCCTGCGTGCCCTGCTTGATCGATTCGGTGCCACCGGTTCGCTGCTGTGCGCCGTGCATTGCGCGGTGCTGCCACTGCTGCTGGCGCTGGCGCCCTCGCTGGGCCTGTCGGTCTGGCTGGGCGACGGCGTGGAGCGGGCGGTGGTGGTGTTCGTGACCCTGCTGGGCCTGTTCAGCCTTGTGCTGGGCTATCGCCGTCACCGCGCCCTGCGCGCGCTGGGGCTGCTGCTGCCGGGCCTGGCCCTGCTCTGGGTCGGCCTGCTGCATGGGCCCCTGCACCATTCGGTGCTGCCGCACGCCGTGGTGATGACCCTGGGCGGCGCGCTGGTCGGCATCGCCCATCTGGTGAACCTGAAGCTCAACCACGTGCACGTTCACGATGCCGGCTGCGCGCACTAGTCCCGCTGCCGGGGGCGTCGTGATAGGCTTGCCGGCCTCGCGCGAGGGCCGGTTGCCGGCGCCGCGCCGGATCCGTGCCTGACGCACGGGCATCATGCAATCACATTCAGGAGTTGACGATCATGGGTAAGGGTGACCGCAAGACCGCCAAGGGCAAGCGCTACAACGCCAGCTACGGCAATTCGCGTAGCCACCGCGTGAGCAAGGTGGCCGTGGGCGCAGCCGCGCCGGTCGCCAAGAAGACCGTGGCCAAGACCGCGGCGAAGAAGGCCGTGGCCAAGAAGACGGTGGCCAAGGCCGGCTGATCCCCGCTTACGCGGAGGAAGCGAAGAACGCGGCGCTTGCGCCGCGTTTTTTTTTGTTCGTCGTTGAGCCGCCGAGAGCAGGACTGCTGCGGCGCGACTCTCGTAGCGCGGCTTCAGCCGCGACGCAGGATGCTGGGGGGTCGCGGCTGAAGCCGCTCCTACAATTCCTGCTCCTGCCCTTGGTTCGGCCGCCAGTGAACGTGCAGCGTTGCGGCGCGATGCCTGCTGACGCTCATGTCCCCCGGCTGCGGCCTGCGGCCTCCGCCTCCTCCTTTACTTCCCGTCAGCAGGCATCGTGCCGCAATGCCCACTGCCAGCTCACCCCTGCACCGAAGCAGGCCAACCAATCCAAATCCAGCAGGGAACCAAAACCAGCTGCCGCCAGGCCGCGACCCTCCTCTCCACCGCAAGCTCCGCGCGGAACTCAGCCCCTCGGCGGTAGCAGCAGTTCCGCCAGCCCGCGGTAGATCGGCACCCGGCAGACCAGGCCGGACACCGCACGTGCGAACAGCGCCGTCGCCAGGATCGGCAGCAGCAGTTCGCTGCTGTCGGTCAGCTCCAGCGAGATCACCGCCGAAGTCAGCGGCGCCTGCGTCACCCCCGTGAGGTAGCCGCACATGCCGAGCAGCACCAGCGTGCGTGGATCCACGCCCGGCATCAGCAGCGACAGGTTGTGGCCGATCCCGGCGCCCACCGCCAGCGCAGGGGAGAACAGGCCGCCGGGAATGCCGGCCAGGTTCGAGGCCAGGTTGGCCAGCAGTTTCATCATCCCGAACTCATGGCCGACGCCCGGTTGCCCCTGCACCAGGCTGCGTGCCTGTTCGTAGCCGGTGCCGAACGCACCTGCACCGAACAGCGATGCCAGCGCCACCAGCGCCAGTCCACACGACACCGCCAGCAGCACCGGATGCCGGCGCCGGAACTCGCCCAGCCAGCGCGGCCGGCCGGCGGCGCTGGCCAGCACCATGCGGCTGAAGCCGCCGCCGAGCAGCCCGCCGGCCACCGCGCACAGCGGAATCGCCAGCCAGGCATGGCCCAGCGGCAAGCCGGCCGGCACCGTGCCGAAATACGTGTAATCGCCGAGCAGGCCGAGCGATACCACGCCGCCGACGATCACCGCGGTCAGCAGCGTGCCGGAGAAGCGGTGCTCGAAGCGCCCGCTCAGTTCCTCGATGGCGAACACCACGCCGGCCAGCGGGGTATTGAAGGCCGCGGCGATGCCGGCCGCGCCGCCTGCCAGCAGGAAATGCCCGAGCTCGCGTGGATCGTTGAAGCCGAAACGTCGCCCGATCACGTACATCAGGCTGGCGCCGACATGCACGGTCGGCCCTTCGCGACCCACCGACGCGCCGCCCAGCAGCGAGAACGTGGTCAGCAGCAGCTTGCCGCAGGAGATGGGCAGCGACAGGTTGCGCTCGCGAAATCCGGCGTCCGGGGCGTCCAGCGCGGCGATGACCTGGGGGATCCCGCTGCCGCGGGTGGGGCGCAACGCGCCATGGGTAGCCCAGGCCAGCAGGCCGAAGACGCCGGGCGTCAGCAGCCAGGCGCACCACGGTGCGGAGCCCGTCCAGCGCTGGAACAGGGCGAAGGCGGCGTCGCTGGCCTTGGCGAACAGGATCGCCGCCAGCGCGACGGCCACCGCGCCACCCCACAGGGCGATGCGTCGGCGCCAGCCTTCGCCGGACAACAGGGGGTGCGAGGAAAACGACATCGACGCCATGATGCCACGCAAGCGCGGCGCGGCTTTCACTTCAGCGCGGCGGGACCGTGGCGCGCAGCGCCGGCAACAGGGTAGTGGCATCGCCGTCGTTGGCCGCCGGGGTGATCCCCAGCAGGTGCGCCAGCAGCGGATAGACGTCGACGTTGTCGAACGGCGGCAGGGTCACGCCGCTGGCGAAGCTCGGGCCATGGGCGAGGAATACCGCGCGCATCGACGGCAGCGCCGGATCGAAGCCGTGCGAGCCGCGCACCTGGCCCGCGTGGCGGGCTTCGACCTGGTCGGCAGGCAGCGCGTCCCAGCCCTCGTGCATCTGGCAGATGATCGGCGGGATGCGCGGATGGCTGCCGTAGTGCCAGCGCGCCGGCAGATCCTGCTTGCGCCAGCAGTCGTAGTCCGGGTGCGCACCGAGCAGGCGGGCCTCGACCGCGGCCTGCTTGCCCGGCAGCGGCGCGATGCCGATCGACTGGCCGATCGAGACCACCTTGGCCTCGTCCCTGGGCACCATGTCCTCGACCGCCAGCACCTGCGCCGGCGGCACCGTGGCCATGCCGTGGTCGGAGACGATGACGATGTCGGTGCGGGCGAGGCGGCCATCGCGGCGCAGTCGCGCGACCAGCTCGCCGATCGCCGCGTCCACGCTGGCGATCGCAGCGCGATATTGCTCCGATTGAGGGCCATGCTCATGGCCGGCCTTGTCGACCTGGTCGAAGTACAGCGCCGCCAGCGCGATCGGCGGATGGCGCTGTTCCAGCCAGCCGGCGACCTTGATCGCCCGCGCCTGCGGCACGACGTGGCCGTCGTAGTGCTGCCAGTGGGTCGGGCGCACGCCGTCGATCTCGGCCTCGCTGCCGGGCCAGGACCAGGTCGCCGCGTGCAGGCCGGCCTTCTCGGCACCGACCCAGATCGGCTCGCCGCCCCACCAGCGGCCGTCGCCCACGGCATCGGCGCGGCTGACCATGAAGCCCCCCAGGTCCGCGTCATCCATGCTGTTGTGGACGATGCCGTGGTGGTCCGGCCGCAGGCCGGTGACCAGGGTGTAGTGGTTCGGGAACGTCAGCGCCGGGTAGGATGGATTCATCCACTGCGCGCGCACGCCCTGCGCGGCCAGCGCCGAGAGGTTCGGGGTGATGCCCCGGTCCAGCGCGTCGGCGCGCAGGCCGTCGATGGAGATGAGCAGCAGCTGCGGCCGCGCCGGTGCATCGGCGCTCGGGGCAGTGGGACGCGGGGTACCGCAGGAAGAAAGCAGCAGCGCCAGCAGCGCCGCACAGGCGAGGGAAGGACGGATCATCGCGACATTCTAGGCGGTGACGATGACCCGGCGAAGACACGCGCCGGCAATGGCCGGTCACGCGATGGCAAATCACGCGACGGCAAACAGGTCCCTGTCCGGCGCGATGTCCTCCATGCCTGCGACCGCGGCGGCCCCTTCCAGGCGCAGCAGCGCCAGCTTGGTCGGCAGTCCGCCGCCGAAGCCGGTGAGCGAGCCGTCGGCGCCGATCACCCGGTGGCAGGGCAGCACGATCGGCAACGGGTTGCGTCCGTTGGCGGCGCCTACCGCACGGCTGGCGGTAGGCCTGCCGACCTCGCGCGCGAGCTGGGCGTAGGTCCAGGTCGCGCCGAACGGAATGCGCGCCAGCGTGCGCCACACGCGGCACTGGAACTCGGTGCCGCGCGGCGACAGCGGCAGGTCGAAACCGGCGCGGCGGCCGGCGAGGAAATCGAGCAGCTGGCGACGTGCCTCGGCGACCAGTGGCGCCCGTGCATCGCGCTGCCATTGCGCGCGGCCGGCGGCATCGTGGCGGTTCTCGGCGAACAGGATGTGGCGCACGCCGGTCTCGTCGGCGGCGACGGTGAGCGGGCCGATCGGGCTGTCGAAGCGGTCGTAGCGGAGCGGGTTCATGCGGCTTTCTCCTTCTTCATGTCGTCGGCCAGGTGCCATAGCTGCAGCACGGCGTAGGCGCGCCAGGGGCGCCAGGCCTGCGAGCGGGCCTCCGCCTGGCGTTCGCTGAGGCGGTCGGGGGCGCCGAGGACCTGCTGCAGGACCAGGTCGCCGGCGGGAAAGGCATCGGGCATCGCCAGCGCGCGCATGGCGATGTAGTGCGCGGTCCAGCGGCCGATGCCGGGCAGCGCGGTGCAGCGCTCGACGAACTCATCCAGGCGCTGGCCGGCGCCGAAATGCAGGCGGCCGTCCAGGCAGGCCGCCGCCAGCGCACGCAGCGTGGCGGCGCGGCTGCGCGGCAGGCCGAGGGTTTCCAGTGGAGCTTCGAACAGCTGCGCAGGGGTGGGGAACACGCGATCCAGGCCGACCGGCATGCCGTCGCGATGGCCGCCGTGACGCTCGACCAGTCGTGCCGCCAGCGTGGTGGCGCCGGCCACGCTGACCTGCTGGCCGAGGATCGCCCGCACCGCGGTCTCGAATCCATCCCAGCCGCCCGGCACGCGCAGCCCCGGGCGCCGCGCGATCGCCTCGGCCAGCAACGGCTCGACCTGCAGTGCGGCGTGCACCGCCTGCAGGTCGGCATCGAGATCGAACACGCGACGGATCCGCCGCACGATGTCGGGAATCGTGCGCGGGTCCGCCGGACCGAGCGTGAGCCGGAGCTCCGATCGCTGGGCCACGGCGCTGACATGCACCAGTACCGAGGCGTCGGCGGGCCCGGTGACGCGCGTGTAGCCGGTCTCGTCGATGCGCTCGATCCCCGGGATCGCCCGGCGCCGCAGGAACGCCAGCAGGGCGGGGAAATCCAGCGGCGGACGATAGCCCAGGCGCAGCGTGAGTTCGCCGCCGGCGACTTCCTCGCGCTGCCGGCGCAGCGCGGTCGGCGGCATGCCGCAGCCTTCCAGGAACGCCGCGTTGAAGCGGCGCAGGCTGTTGAAGCCGGCGGCCAGCGCGACCTGGGTGACCGGCAGAGCGGTTTCGGTCAGCAGCTGCTTGGCCAGCAGCAGGCGCCGTGTGGCATGCACCTGCGCCGGCGTGGCGCCGAGCTGCTGCAGGAACTGCCGCTGCAACTGGCGCGCGCCCAGGCCGACCTGGCCGGCCAGCGCCTCGACGCTGGCTTCCTGCAGCGTGCCCTCGCCGATCAACGCCAGCGCGCGCTGCACCGTGCCTTCGCCCAGGTGCTGGTGGGCCTGCGGCGACAGCTCCGGCCGGCAGCGCAGGCAGGGCCGGTAGCCGGCCGCGCTTGCCGCCGCCGCACTGGCGTAATAGGTAACGTTGCGCGGCTTGGGCGCGGGCGCCGGGCAGACCGGCCGGCAATAGATGCCGGTGCTGCGCACGGCGGTGAAGAACACCCCGTCGAAACGCGCATCGCGCGCGAGCCGGGCGCGTTCGCAGATTTCCGGGTCGGGCAGGGGCTTATGCAGCGTCATGGGGAAAAGTCTAGCCCCATGCGAAGCGGCTGGCTGGCCGTTTTCGGACATGTACGTGAAAGCGCCGGCGCGGCGCGGGTTGGGCCCGATTCATCCTGCCGTGCCGGTGCCTGTCCGGTTCGGCCTAGACTGGCGATCCCGATTGCTGCCGTCGCGTTGCTCCATGCCCAAGTCGTTGTGGTCGTTCGCCTGTTGCCTGTTGTTGTCTGCCTGCGGGGGCGCGCCGGCGGATACCGCCGCCGGCGCCGGCTCGGCGACGATGCAGCGCGCCGCCAGCGATGGCGACCACCTGGTCTCGATCGACAGCGCCGAAGCGGCACCGGCGCTGTCGTCGCCGGACAAGGCGCAGCGCGCCGACCCGGACGCGGCCTGGCCGCAGGCCGGACTCGAACTCGGCCAGGCCTTCATCAGTTGCGGCACCGACTATACCGCCGAGGAGGGCGATGGCCATCCGCTGCCGTCGCTGGATCGCGACAGCGTGCGCACCGCGCTGTGGCCCTGCCGCGACACCGGCCTGCTGCGCGTGCGCTACGAGGGCAAGATCAACGCCGGCTTCGCCGAGCTGGCCTGGCGGCTGGCGGCGATCGCCGACGAGCTGGACCTGCACCGGCGCATCCTCGACCTGGATTCCAGTGGCGGGCAGGTCGAGGCGGCGATGCGTGCGGGCGATTCGATCGGCGAGTCGAACTGGACGATCTGGGTGCGCGAAGGCTCGATCTGCCACAGCGCGTGCGTGTTCGTGCTGGCCGCCGGCGACAACCGCCTGATCGCCGGCAAGGTCGGCATCCACCGGATGATGCGCATCAGTTCCAGGGCGACCTCGCGCGCCGAACTCAACCGCGAGCTGCACGAGGTCTACGGCAACGTGAAGGACTACCTCGAGCGCAACGGCGTGGCCGTGGCCGCGGCGGACCTGATGATGACCGTGCCCAACCGCAGCCTGCGCCTGCTGACGCCTGCCGAGCTGAAGGAATACGGCTTCGACGGCACCAACGCCGTGCAGGACGACCTCGAGCGGATCCGCCAGATGCGCAAGTGCGGCGACGACTTCGTGCGGCGCAAGGATGCTTTCCTGGTCGCCTTCGACCAGCAGTGCCGGCAGGTGGGGGCCGACCTGGAGCGGGTCAACGAATGCGGCCAGGCGCTCAAGCTGCGCTTCGGCTTTCCCGACCAGGCCTGCCCGGAAGAGAGCCCGCTGGCCGAGAACGACGCCGCCCTGCTGCCGCCGCTGCGCGTCCCGGCCGGGGACTCCACCGCCAGGCTGTGAGCGGCGGCAAGGGACGCTTCACGCCAATGGCACCGTCGCGCCGGCATAGTCGGCGCCCGTCCTCCCGGAGCGTCCCATGCTCGGCAAGCGCAGCGGCATCCTGCGTGCCTATCTCGGCCCCGTGCTCTGGGTGGCTGTCGGCTTCGCGCTGGCCGAACTGCTGCGCTGGCAGGCGGCCGAGGCGCGCATGCCGGCGCTGGCGACGGCGGCGACTTGGCTCAGCCTGGCCTGCCTGGTCGCCGCCACCCTCCGCGCGCTTTGGGTGACCTGGCGGCTCTGGCGCGGTCGCGGCGGTTCCCCGGCCGCCTAGGGTGCCGGGAATTCGGTGCCCGGCGTGGGCGCCGCCTCCACGTGCCGGGCGTAGACTCGCCACGCCATTCCATTTCCCAAGGAGAGGATCCATGCGTAGCCCCCTTCCGCTGACCACCGGCCTGATGCTCGTCCTGGCCTCCGCCGCGGCTGCGGCGCAGCAGCCGTCCACCAGCGCCAGTACCACCGCCCGGCCGGCGCAGGCCCCGGCGGCACCGGCGCCGGCCCAGCAGGCGCTGACACCGGCCCAGCAGGCCGAACTGGCCAAGCAGAACGCGGAGATGATCCAGGCCGCGCAGAAGGTCCTGCAGATGGTCGATGGCGGCCAGCTGGCGCAGCTGTGGGAGGGCGCCTCGGTAGTGGCCAAGCGCGCGGTCACGCGCGAGAACTTCGTCGCCCAGATCGCCGCCGTGCGCCGGCAGCTGGGGGCGGTGAGCGGTCGTGGCCAGGCGGTGGTGACGCGCGTGCGCTACAACCCCGGCGCCTCGGTGCCGGAAGGCCTGTACATCAATGTCAGCTTCCCGACCCGCTTCGCCAATGCGCCGCAGCCGGTACGCGAGCTGGTGACCTTCCGCCTCGACGAGGACAAGGTCTGGCGCCTGGCCGGTTACAGCCTGCCCAACGGCAAGTGATCCATACACGCGCGGCCGCGCCAGGAGCAATGCCATGAGCATCGAGATCAGGATGTTGGGCTGGGCCATCGTGCTGGGTTTCGTCCAGCTGCTGCTGGCGGCCTTCACGATGACCGCGCAGCGCGGCAGCAAGTGGAACGCCAGCGCCCGCGACGGCACGCCACCCCCGCTGACCGGCGTCGCCGGGCGGCTGGACCGCGCCTTCCGCAATTTCCTCGAGACGTTCGCCTTCTTCGCCGCCGCCGTGCTGGCGGTGGTGCTGGCGCAACGCCAGGATGCGCATACCGCGCTTGGCGCGCAGCTGTATTTCTGGGCGCGGTTGGTCTACATCCCGTTGTACGCGGCCGGCATTCCCTACATCCGCAGCCTGGTCTGGGTGGTGGCGATGGCCGGCGTGGTGATGGTGCTGTGGCCGCTGCTGGGCTGAGCGCTTGATCCGGATCAAGGCCGGCGCCGGGGCGGTCGCGCAGACTGCCCCGGTCGCCCCAGCGAAACTCCTGGATTTCCGATGCAGCATTTCGACATCGCCATCGTCGGAGCCGGGCCGGTCGGCCTGGCTTTCGCCCGCGCGCTGGCGGGCAGCGGGCTGTCGCTGGCCCTGGTCGAGCAGCAACCGCGACAGGCCCTGGCCGCGCCGGCGTTCGACGGTCGCGAGATCGCCCTGACCCACGCCTCGCGGCAGCTGCTCGAGCAGCTGGGGCTGTGGTCGCGCCTGGATCCAGCCGACATCGCGCCGCTGCGACAGGCGCGGGTGATGAACGGCGGCTCGCCATTCGCCCTGGATTTCGCCCCGCCGCGCGGCAGTGGCGAACTCGGCTGGCTGGTGCCGAACCACCGTATCCGCGAAGCCGCCTGGCAGGCCGTGGCCGGGCAGGCCGGACTGGACCTGTTCGATGGCGGCGCGCTGGCCGGCCTGCAACGCGAGGGCGGGCATTGGCAGTTGTCGCTGGCCGACGGCCGGGCGCTGTCGGCGCGCCTGCTGGTTGCCGCCGACAGCCGGTTTTCCGGTGTGCGACGGATGCTGGGCATCGGCGCGCACAGCCGCGATTTCGGCCGGACGATGCTGGTATGCAGGATGCGTCACGCGCAGCCGCATCACGCCACCGCCTGGGAGTGGTTCGGTCATGGCCGGACCATGGCCCTGCTGCCCCTGCACGGCGATCGCGCCGGCGCGGTGCTGACGCTGCCGCCGGCGCGGGCGGCGGAAATGCTGGCGATGGACGCGGCGGCTTTCGCCCAGGCCGTGAGCGAATGCTTCGAGTATCGGTTGGGGGCGATGACCCAGGATGGCAGCCGGCACGCCTACCCGCTGGTCGGGGTGTACGCAGGTCGCTTCCACGCGCCGGGTGCGGCGCTGATCGGCGATGCGGCCGTGGGCATGCATCCGGTCACCGCGCATGGCTTCAATTTCGGTCTGCAGGGCCAGGCGCGGCTGGCGCGGGGCATCCTCGGAGCGGTCGCGGTCGGTGGCGATTTCGCCGCCGACCGGGTGCTGGCGACCTACGCCCGCCAGCATCGCCTCGCGACCCGGCCGCTGTACGAGGCGACCAACGCGATCGCCGCGCTCTACACCGACGAACGCCTGCCGGCACGGCTGCTGCGCGAGGCCGCGCTGCGGGCGGCCGCGCGGGTGGCGCCGTTCCGCGCGGCGATCACCGCGCACCTGACCCAGCGGGCCGTGCTGCCGCAGCGCGGTGGCTGAGGGCGCCTGGCGGCGCCGTGAGCCGGGCCACGCCGGGCGCTGCTAGGCCTCGACCACCCGGATCTCGACGTCCTCGATCCGCACCACCTGCCCGGCGCGGATCTTGGCGGTCTTGCGCAGCTCGACCTCTCCGTCGACGCTGACCGCGCCGCTGGCCACGATCGCCTTGCCCTGACCGCCGCTGTCGGCGATCCCGGCCAGCTTGAGCAGCTGGTTGAGTTCGACGTGCTCGCGGTCGAGTTCGAATTCGAGGATCTGCATGCGGGGACGCCGGCCGGGGAGGGAAGGTCGGCGATTATCCGCCTACTCGCGCTCGAAGCGGGCGATCTCCTCCAGGCTGGCCCGTGCCCGCTCGATGTAGGGGCCGGCGAACAGCCAGTCGATGGCCCGCGCCAGCCGGCCGCGGGCGCCGCGCCGCGCCCACCAGCCCAGGCCGACGGTGGCGGCCATGCCGACCGCGCCGGACGCCAGCCAGCTCCACACCACCAGGGGCTGGGCCGCATACAGATCCACCCCTTTCGGATACCAACCGACCAGCACCAGCGGCACCCACAGCACCCAGAACGGCACGCCCATCGCCCAGCCGGTGCGGATGCACATCCGCCGCAACCGGGCCACCGACTGCTGCACCCGGGCGATCGGCCCGTCGTAGTCGATCCGCAGCAGCCACAGCATGCGCAGCGCCGCCCCCGCGCAGGCCACGGCCGTGCCCAGCACGACCAGCGCCGACAGCAGCATGTAGCCGGGCAGCGGCGCCAGCAGCAGCACCCGCATGGCCTGGTAGCCGAGCAGCGCCGCCATTACCGCGATGCCCGAGGCGGTAGCGGCCTGCATCCGCAGCGGGCTGCGCACGCGCTCGACCGCCACCCGTCGCAGCAGCACCTGCTGCTGGTCAAGCCGTTGTTCCATGGCCCGCCAGGCCAGCTTCAGTTCGTCGTTGTCCATGTCGGTCTCCGGTCAGAGTTCGTGGCGGATGCGCTGCTTGAGCCGGCTTACCTTGGTGGCTGCGTTGCCTTCGCTGATGCCGAGCACTTCGGCGATCTCGGCGTGGCTGCGGTCGTCCAGGTAGAGCAGCATCAGCGCCCGGTCCAGCGGCGGCAGCGCGGCAATGAAGCGGTGCAGGGCGCGGACCTGCAATTCGCGCAGCGGGTCGGAGGCGGCCGGGTCGGCGATATCGAGCGCCTCGCCGGACAGTGGCGCCAGATGATCGTCGTCGCGGCGCCGCTCGCGCAGCGCGCTGATCGCCACGTTCAGGGCGATCCGGTACATCCAGGTGCTGAAGCTGCGCGCCGGGTCGTAGCGCGGGTACGCGCGCCACAGCTGGGCGGCAATCTCCTGCATGAGCTCGGCGCGCTCCTCGGTACCGCGCGTGTAGGTGCCGGCGACCTTCACCACGATGCCGCGGTGGCGCTCCAGCAGTGCGGTGAACGTGGTCGCGCGGTCGGGCTGGGGCAGCGCGGCGCTGGTGTCGGTCGGGGGCATGTGAAGGCCGTCGGGTAGCTTGTGAATATGATTCGCGGGCAGACCCCGATCCTTACACCTGAACGGACGCCGTGGCGGCACTTCGACAGCGGAGCCGCGAGGGCGCACAATATGGCCCCCTTGCGCCCGCCCGTTCGCGGCGGTGCCGCCCCCGGAGTCCCCATGTCCAACGAATCCCCCGCGCCGCTGCTGTTTGCAGACCTCGGCCTCTCCAGCGCCGTGATGCAGGCAGTCGCCGAGGTCGGTTACGAGTCGCCCTCGCCGATCCAGGCGGCCACCATCCCGGCCATGCTCGCAGGCCGCGACGTCCTCGGCCAGGCGCAGACCGGCACCGGCAAGACCGCCGCCTTCGCGCTGCCGGTGCTGTCCAACGCCGACCTGGCCCAGGCCAAGCCGCAGGCGCTGGTGCTGGCGCCCACGCGCGAGCTGGCGATCCAGGTCGCCGAGGCGTTCCAGCGCTACGCCGCCGCCATCCCCGGCTTCCGCGTGCTGCCGGTATACGGCGGCCAGCCCTACGGCCAGCAGCTGTCCGCGCTCAAGCGCGGCGTGCACGTCGTTGTCGGTACCCCGGGCCGGGTGATCGACCACCTCGAGCGCGGCACCCTGGACCTGTCCGAGCTCAAGACGCTGGTGCTCGACGAAGCCGACGAAATGCTGCGCATGGGCTTCATCGACGATGTCGAGGCGGTGCTGAAGAAGCTGCCCGAATCGCGCCAGGTGGCGCTGTTCTCGGCGACCATGCCACCGCAGATCCGCCGCATCGCCCAGACCTACCTGCGCGACCCGGCAGAAGTCACCATCGCCGCCAAGACCACCACGTCGGCCAACATCCGCCAGCGTTACTGGTGGGTGAGCGGCCTGCACAAGCTTGATGCGCTGACCCGCATCCTCGAGGTCGAGCCGTTCGACGCGATGATCATCTTCGCGCGCACCAAGGCCGGCACCGAGGAACTGGCCGGCAAGCTGCAGGCACGCGGCCTGGCCGCCGCCGCCATCAACGGCGACATGCAGCAGGCCCAGCGCGAGCGCACCATCGGCCAGCTCAAGGAAGGCAAGCTCGACATCCTCGTGGCCACCGACGTGGCCGCGCGCGGCCTGGACGTGGAGCGGATCAGCCACGTGCTGAACTACGACATCCCGTACGACACCGAGAGCTACGTCCACCGCATCGGCCGCACCGGCCGTGCCGGCCGCAGCGGCGAGGCGATCCTGTTCGTCACCCCGCGCGAGAAGGGCATGCTGCGAGCGATCGAGCGCGCCACCCGGCAGCCGATCGAGGAGATGCAGCTGCCGAGCGTGCAGGCGGTCAACGATACCCGCGTGGCCAAGTTCCTCGGTCGCATCAACGACACCCTGGCCGAGGGCGATATCGAGTTCTACCGCGAGCTGCTGCAGCGTTACGAAGGCGAGCAGAACGTACCGGCGATCGACATCGCCGCCGCGCTGGCCAAGCTGCTGCAGGGCGACAGCCCGTTCCTGCTGACCGCCTCGGCGCGTCCGGAGCGCGCGCCGCGCGAGCATGCCGAGCGTGGCGATCGCTTCGACCGCGGCGAGCGTCCGCGTTTCGAGCCGCGCCACGAGCGTGCGCCGCGTCCGGAAGCCGGCGAACGCCCGGCCCGCGCGCCGCGCCATGATGGCGACGACGAGCGTCCGCGCCGAAAGGACATCGCCCCGCGCGGCGAGCCGGAATTCGGCATGGAGACCTACCGCATCGAGGTTGGCCACCAGCACGGCGTCAAGCCGGCCAACATCGTCGGCGCGATCGCCAACGAGGCCGGGCTGGAAAGCCGTTACATCGGTCGCATCGACATCCACGACGACTACTCGGTGCTCGATCTGCCGGCCGACATGCCGCGCGAGCTGCTGCAGCATCTGAAGAAGGTCTGGGTATCCGGCCAGCAGCTGCAGATGCGCCGCGTGGAAGGCGACGAGGCCTCGGCGCCGAAGGCCTACAAGCCGCGCTTCGCCCGCGACAACGCCGGCCCGCGCAAGGGCCCGAACAAGAGCTTCGGCCCGCCCAAGCCGCACCATCGCGGCAAGGGACCCGGCGGCCCGCGCGAGTTCTGATGCAGTGTTCGAAGACCCCGGCTCCGGCCGGGGTTTTTCGTTGGCCCTTCTTCGATTTCCGGAGGGAGGGGGATGGGGTTGCGGCCTGGCGGCCGCTTTGTTTGGGTTCTTTGTCGGTTTTGGCTGGGTTGGCCTTCGATATGGGCCGGCTCGCATGGGCTGTGCATGCGTCTTGGGAATACCGGCGGAGCGGGACACGCCGTGAATCCATCCATGGAGGCTCGATGGCGGCATCCATGCCGCCAACGGTCCCGCTCCGCCGGTATCCCCAAGGCGCCGAGAGGTTCCTGAGGGCGGTGCGGAAAAGCAAAGGCAAAAAGCAAAAAAGCAAAAGCAAGTGAGTGAAGTGGGGGGATGAAGGAAAAGCGGAGCGCCTGCTACGCGGCTTGGGGCTGGCAGCTGCGCGATGCGCTGGGACGGGTGGTTTCATGGCTTGGAGCCGCGCAGCGGGCGACCCGCTTTTCTTCCCTCTACCCACCTCACTCCACTCGCTTTTCGCTTCTGCCTTTCGCTCGCGCTTTTCCCGTCCGCGCCCCGCCATCTGTCGGGTCCTTGGGCTACCGGCTTGTCGGGACCGTGTGGCGCCATGGATGGCGCCACCGAGCCCCCAGGGATGGGTTTACGGCGTGTCCCGACAAGCCGGTAGCCCAAGGACCCCGCGCGACCAAGTAAGCCGACCTACATCGAAGGCCAACCCAGCCCAAAAAGACAAAGAACCAAAACCAAAGCGGCCGCCAGGCCGCAACCCCCCCTCACGCCCCCAGGTCCCTCAAACCAGCCTCGCTGCAGCTGCGAACCCATGCCGACCGTTCGTCGGAAAGCTCACAGCAGGCACTTGCCGTTCCGAAATTAAGCAATTAGCGTATTAGTTAAATAAGCAAGTCCAGATCACCCACCGCAAGGAGCGTCGCATGATCCTCGAACTCGGTTACCTGCTGTACCTGGGCATCTCGATCGGCATGACCATCTGGGTCGCCCGAACCCTCTCGCGCAATGGCGAGATCTTCCTGATGAAGTGCTTCGGCCAGGACGAGCAGCTGGCCCGCTCGACCAACCACCTGCTGGTGGTCGGCTTCTACCTGGTCAACATCGGCTTCATCGCCCTGCGCATGGACCTGTGGAACGAACAGCGAGCAGTCACCGCGATGATCCCCTACATTGCCGCCAAGGTCGGCCTGTCGGCGCTGGTGCTGGGTGGCATGCACTTCTTCAACATGGCGATGATTTCCCGCTACGGCCGCACCGTCGCCGGCTGGGCGCACGGCCAGCAGGCCGCGCGGATGGCGCCGCCGCCGCTGCCGCCGCAGCCCTGACGCAGCACTGATATCCTGCGGGCGCGGACGATCGCCGCGCCCGCCCGACTTGCCGACATTCCCATGAGCACCGACAAGATCTTCGAAGCCCTCGCCTCGGCCCCGCGCCGGCAGATCCTGGCCTACCTGTCCGAGCAGGAGCTGCCGGCCGGCGACATCGCCGCGCGCTTCGAGATGAGCGCGCCGGCGGTCTCGCGGCACCTGGCGGTGCTGGAGAACGCCGGGCTGATCCATGGCGAGCGTCGCGGCCAGTACGTGGTCTACCGGCTGGTGCCGGACAACCTGGTCAACACGCTGAGCCAGTTCGCCTTCGAGATCTGCCCCATCGGCGGGCCGATCAAGCGCGAGGCGCGGCGGGCGAAGAAGGCCGCGGGCTGAACCCGCTTGGTCGCGGCAGGCGACGGCGGGTAGCGCCGTCGGGGATAATGGCGGCATGACCACCCGTCTCAACAAGCACATCGCCGAAACCGGCTTCTGTTCCCGCCGCGAGGCCGACCGCCTGATCGGCGAGCGCCGCGTCACCGTCAATGGCGTCGTCGCCGGCACCGGCGCGGTGGTGGGTGAGGGCGATACCGTGCTGGTCGATGGGCAGCCCCTGCGCTCCCGCGAGGCGAAGAAGCCCGGCGCGCGCCGCCACGTCTACATCGCGCTGAACAAGCCGGTCGGGGTGACCTGCACCACCGAGAGCGCGGTCAAGGGCAACATCGTCGACTTCGTCGGCCACGAGCAGCGCATCTTCCCGGTGGGCCGGCTGGACAAGGATTCCGAAGGCCTGATCCTGATGACCAGCAACGGCGACATCGTCAACGAGATCCTGCGCGCGGAGAACCGCCACCAGAAGGAGTACCTGGTCGCGGTCAACAAGCCGGTCACCGACGAGTTCCTGCGCGGCATGGCCCGCGGCGTGCGCATCCACAACGAGACCACGCTGCCGTGCAAGGCCTCGCGTATCGCCAAGTTCGGCTTCCGGATCATCCTCGAGCAGGGCCTGAACCGGCAGATCCGCCTGATGGCCGCCGCCTTCGGCTACCGGGTCACCCAGCTGCGCCGCGTGCGCATCGACAACATCAAGCTCGGCGCGCTCAAGCCCGGCCAGTGGCGCAACCTCACCGACGCCGAGCTGCGCGGCCTGTTGCCGCAGCGGCAGGAGTTCTGACCGCCGTCGCGGTTCCTGGTTCCGTACGCTGACGTCCGCGCACGCGCTTGGGCATACTTCAGGCATGACTGGGGAGTTCGCATGATCAAGCCGGAAAAGCCCAAGGACGAAGCCGCGCGCCTGGCCGCGCTGCATCGCTACCAGATCCTGGACACGCCGCCGGAGCAGGCCTTCGACGACCTGGTGCAGATCGCCACGACGATCTGCGGCACCCAGATGGGCGCGGTCACCCTGATCGACCGCGATCGCCAGTGGTTCAAGGCGCGCAAGGGCCTGGGCGCGACCGAGACGCCGCGCGAGTTCGCCTTCTGCGCGCATGCCATCCTGACCCCGGACAAGGTGTTCACGGTCGAGAACGCCGAACTTGACCTGCGCTTCGTCGACAACCCGTATGTCAGCGGCGATCCCCACGTGCGCTTCTACGCCGGCGCGCCGCTGCTCGGCGCCGAAGGGGAGGCGCTGGGCACGCTGTGCGTGTTCGATGACACGCCCGCCACGCTAAACGAGGACCAGCGCCAGGCACTGGAAGCCCTGTCGCGGCAGGCCTCGCACCTGCTGGAACTGGGCCGGCTGGCCCGCGCGCTCAACCAGCAGCTGCACGAGCGCGAATGGTACGAGCAGCAGCTGGCGCAGTACTCCGATTCGCTGGAAATCCTCAACGCCGACCTGGCCGAGCAGACCCGCACCGACGTGCTGACCGGCCTGCCGAACCGCCGGGCCTTCGCCGCAGCACTGGCCGCCGAGCTGGAGCGGGAGGATGGCGCGGGGCTGCCGCTGTCGGTGGCGATCATCGACATCGACCATTTCAAGACCATCAACGACCTGCACGGGCACGACCAGGGCGACCAGGTGCTGGTGGCGCTGGCTGCGCTGCTGCGTTCCCACATCGCCGGGCGCGGCATGATCGCGCGCCTGGGCGGGGAAGAGTTCGTGATGCTGCTGCCGGGCGCGATGGCCGATCACGCGCGACTGCAGTGCGAGTTCCTGCGCCAGGAGGTCGCACTGCTGCCGATCAACCTGCCGGTCACCGTCAGCATCGGCGTGGCGCAGATGCAGGTCGGCGAGAGCGTCGACCAGTGCCTCAAGCGCGCCGACCAGGCGCTGTACCAGGCCAAGCGCGATGGGCGCGACCGGGTCGTGGAAGGATGAGCTGAGCGCTGCGCGGCTTGATCCCCCGGTGCCAGGGGAGCCGCTCCTACAGCAGGGCAAGAACGCGCGGATGACGCCCTCGCTCAATCAACGATCGACTTGTTCTCGGCCGTCCCCAGCAGATCGGCATGCTCGACCGGCCCGCGGCGGCGCTGCAGCAGCGGATGGATGAACACCGCGCCGAGGATGATCGTCACGCCCAGGTAGAACAGCGGCGTGAGTTCGCGTTGTTCGCCAAGCAGCAGGGCCGCCAGCACGATCGCGTAGACCGGCTCCAGGTTGGTGATCAGCTGGACCGTATAGGCGCTGAGCTGGCGCAGGGCGACCAGCGCCAGCGCAAACGGCAGCAGCGTGCAGGCCAGGGCGAGCGCCAGCAGCAGCACGCTGTCGTGCAGCCCCGGCACCACCCAGCCGGCCGGGCCGAGGATCGGCATGACGAACGGCAGCAGCGGCGCCAGCGCGGTCAGCGCCAGCGTGCCGGCGCCGAGCTCGACGGCGGTGACCGTGAGCGGGTCGGCATGGTCGACCAGGCGCTTGTTGAAAGAGCCGAACAGCGCGACCAGCAGCGCCGATGCCGCGCCTACCGCCACGCCGGCGCGCATGCCGGCCGGCACGCCACCGGCGACCAGCGCCACGCCCGGCAGCACCGCCAGCCCGAAGGCCAGCTCGCGCCACTGGAAGGGACGCCGCGCAACCCAGGGTTCGACCACTGCGGTGAACGCCGGCGCCATCGCGATGCAGGTCGCCGCCACCGAGGCATTGGCCAGCTTGATCGCGCCGTAGAAGGTCAGCCAGTGCAGCGCCACCAGCGCGCCGACCCCGGCGTAGGCCAGCGCCAGCCGCGGGCTGAGCGCGCGCAGGCCGCGCCATACGCGCGGCACCAGCATCAGGGCCACCACGACGATCAGCATCCGCCACCACACCAGCGGCAGCGCCGGCAGGGAGATCAGCTTGCCGAGGATCGCGGTGACGCCCCACAGCAGGACGCAGAAGTGGATTTGCAGCAGCGCCTTGCGCATGGAGCGTGGGAGGGGCGAGCGGGGCGGCCATTCTACCGGCGCCGACCCAGGGCGGCCATGCACAGGGCGGTTGCAGGAGCGGCTCCGGGTGGCCTTGGGTCATCAGCCGCGAACTCCAGCCGCTTGCGAACTGTCACCGGGGCCGACGATGTCCGGTCGCGGCAGATGGCCCGAGGCCACCCGGAGCCGATCCCACGTTGGTTTCCGGGTTCAGTCCGCCAGCGCCTGCAGCAACGCCTTCGCCGCGCCCGGATTGCGCTCCTTCGCCGCGCTGATGAAGAACACGAAGACCTCGCGCGGCTTGCCTGCCGGCAGCGGCGCATCGACGTGGGGCAGGTCGGCGACGTCCTTGCCGGCGCGCCAGGATTGGATCCGCCCGGCCCACTGCGCCAACGCCGGGGCGGTGTAGCCGTGCGTCAGCCGCGACTGGCTGCGCATCAGCCGGGCATAGACGAAGTCGCCGGACAGGTCGGCGAAAGAGGGGTACTGGTCCGAATCGGTGAACACGCTGGCCACGCCATGCGCGCGCAGCAGGGCGACCAGTTCGGCGGTCACGAACGCCGGGTCGCGGATCTCCACGACATGGCGCAGGCGGCGGCCGTGCGCCTGCTTCGGCAGCAGTTCCAGGAACGCGGCGAAATCCTCGCGATCCATCTTCTTGCCCTCGGCGAACTGCCACAGCAGCGGGCCGAGGGTGTCACCCAGTTCGGTGATGCCGTCGATGAAGCCCTCGACCTGCCCGCGCGTGCCGGCCAGTTTCCGTGACTGGGTGATGCGCATGGGCGCCTTGGCCGAGAACACGAAGCCGGGCGGGACTTCGTCGCGCCACTTGGCATAGGTCGCCGGCTTCTGCTCGCCGTAGTAGGTGCCGTTGATCTCGATGGCGGTGAGCTGGCGACTGGCGTACTCGAGCTCGCGTCGCTGCACCAGGCCCTCGGGATAGAACATGCCGCCGCGCCAGGGGGCGAACACCCAGCCACCGATGCCGACGTGGACCCCTTCGATCGCGGGAGGCGGGGCGGCGAACAGGTCGTTCATTGGCGTTCCTGGCACGGCGGGACCGACAGTTTGCCAGCCCCGACCGCGGCGATCATCCCTGGCGCCACGGGTCGTAGTCGCCGAACCACCACAGGTGACCCTCCAGGTCGCGGCAGGCATAGCCTCGGCCGCCGTAGCCCTGGTCGGCGATCTCGATCAGCACCTGCGCACCGGCTGCGGTGGCACGCGCATAGTGCGCATCGGCGTCGGCCACCACCACGCAGGCGCTCTGGGTCTCGCGCCCGCCGACCTCGCCGGGCTGGACGATCAGCTTGCCCCATTCGCTGACGCCATCGACCGAGCCAAGCATCACCATGCCATTGCCGAAGCTCAGCTGCGCGTGCAGCACCATGCCGTCCTGCTCGTACACGGCGTGGCGCTCGAAGCCGAACGCCCGGCACAGCCAGTCGATGGCGGCGTGGGCATCGCGATAGCGCAGGCAGGGGATGATGGTCGCGCGGGTGTCGGCGGGGGCGGTCATGGCAGGTCCCGACAGGTGACGGATGGCAGCGGCGACCTTGGCCGTGGCCGCGTTACCATCGCGCGAAACCTCCCCGTGGCAGACCCTGAATGCGTGGCTGCGGGGAGCGGATTCCAACACGGGAGAACGCTTTTGAACAAATGGGCATGGGGAGGCGTGATGCTGCTGGCGTCCTTGGCGGTAGACGCGGCGGAGCTGCCGGCGTCGCTGCAGGATTTCGATGCGCGGGTCGAGCGGGTGCGCGAGCAGTTCGACGTGCCCGGCATCGCGGTGGCCATCGTCAAGGACGGCCAGGTGGTGCTGGCGCGAGGTTATGGCGTGCGCGAGCAGGGCAAGCCGGGCGCGGTGGAGGCGAGCACGCCGTTCGCGATCGCCTCCAACACCAAGGCGTTCACCGCCGCCTCCCTGTCGATCCTGGCCGACGAGGGCAAGCTCAAGCTCGACGACCGGGTGATCGACCACCTGCCGTCGTTCCGGATGTCCGATCCCTACGTGACCGGACAGATGCGCATCCGTGACCTGCTCTCCCACCGCAGCGGCCTGAGCCTGGGCGCGGGCGACCTGCTGTACTGGCCGGCCACGACCTACCGCACCGACGAGGTGGTGGCGCGGTTGGCCAACGTGCCGCTCAAGGGTGGCTTCCGCGATCGCTACGCCTACGACAACATCCTCTACGCGGTAGCGCAGCAGGTGATCGAGCAGGTCTCCGGCGAGACCTACGCGCAGTTCCTGAGGCAGCGCATCTTCGATCCGCTCGGCATGACCGGCGCGCGCTTCAATGCCGACCACCTCAAGCCCGGCGACGCGCCGGCGGTGGGCCATGCGATGTACGACTTCAGCAAGCTGCGCACGGTCGCGCCGCTGACGTGGTCGAACAACTCCGGCGCCGGCGGCATCTACGCCAGCGTGGAGGACATGGCGAAATGGATGAAGCTGCAGCTGGCCGGCGGCAAGCTGCCGGACGGCACGCCGCTGTTCAGTGCGCAGCGCCAGCGCGAGATGTGGTCGATGATCACGCCGATTCCGATTCCCGAGCCGTCGGTGCCCGAGCTGGCGGCGGCCAGGCCGGATTTCGCCGGCTATGGCGAGGGCTGGAGCCTGAGCTCGTATCGCGGCGAACGGCTGGTGTGGCACACCGGCGGCTGGCCGGGCATGGTCTCGCGGCTCACGCTGGTGCCGTCGCGCAACCTGGGCGTGGTTGTGCTGACCAACCAGGAAGTCGGCGCGGCCTTCAACGCGATCACCATGCAGGTGCTCGATGCGTTCCTGCAGGCGCCGCCCACCGACTGGACGGCGGCCTACGCGGCGGCGGTGGCCAAGGCGCAGGGCAACGCGGACGAGAGCTGGGCCAAACACGTGGCCGCGCGCGACAAGCGTTCGACGCCTTCGCTGGCGTTGTCGTCGTATGCGGGGACCTACGTGGACCCGTGGTATGGCGAGGTGGTGCTGGCGCAGGAGGGTGGCAAGCTGCGGCTTCGCTTTGCGAAGACGCCGCAACTGGTCGGAACGCTGGAGCACTGGCAGCACGATACCTTCATCGTGCGCTGGGACGATCGCTCGCTCAATGCCGATGCATTCGTGAACTTCGCGCTGACGCCGGATGGGAAGGTTCGCGAGGTGCGGATGGAGGCGGTGTCGCCGCTGACGGATTTCAGCTTCGATTTCCAGGATCTGGTACTGACGCCGAAGGGATGAAGGGTGGTTGGGATCGGGCGGCCTGCGGCCGCCCTTTTCCTGGGCGCTTCGGGGCTGTGGGGAAGGTGGTTGGGTGGGTTGCGGCCTGGCGGCCGCTGGAACTTGGGTTTGAGGCAGGCTGGTACCTGGCTGGCTTTCGAGTGGGGGATCAATGGGCTCTGTGCGCTGCTCGCGCGGGTTGTCGCGGACAGTTGCATGGGGCGGGTTGGTCGCGGGTGGCGGGGTGCGAGGCCTGCTGCCGCTCATGTCCCCCGGTTCAGGCCCGCTTCGTGGGCATGAACCTCCTCCTTTACTTCCCGTCAGCAGGCCTCGCACCCCGCCACCTCGGGGTCAATGGCCGCCGAAAGAAAAGCAGAAGCGAGTGGGGTGGGGGAGAGAAAAGCGGGTCGCCCGCTGCGCGGCTCGGACAATCTCATTCAACTCACTCTCGAATTTCTCACCTCCAAGCTTTGTCTCTTCTCTCTCTTCTCTCTCTTCTCTCTTCGCTCTTCCTCTTCGCTCTTCGTCTTCGCTCTTTTGCTTTTGCTTCATGGCTTCTGCTTTCCGTTCGGCGGCCATTGAGAGTGAAGCGTTGCGGCGTGATGCCTGCTGACGGGAAGTAAAGGAGGAGGTTCATGTCCGCAAGGCGGACCTGAACCGGGGGACATGAGCGGCAGCAGGTATCGCGCCGCAACGCCCGCGACCAACCCTCCTCGCAACAACGAAGCCAGCCAACCTAAAGCCAGCGAAGCACCCAGAACCAGCGGCCGTCAGGCCGCAACCCCATCCCTTCTTCCGCACGGCGTAGCCGGCGCACATGGACGTCAGAGGCATCGCGCCGCAACGCCGCGACCAACCCACCGCGCAACAACGAAGCCAGCCAACCCATAGCCAGCGAAGAACCCAAAACCAGCGGCCGTCAGGCCGCAACCCCATCCCTTCTTCCGCACGGCGTAGCCGGCGCACATGGACGTAGAGGCTTCGCGCCGCAACGCCGCGACCAACCTGCCGCGCACCAACGAAGGCCAGCCAACCTAAAGCCAGCGAACAACCAAAAGCCCAGCGGCCGCCAGGCCGCAACCCCGCCACTTCTCCCATCAGCACACTCCACCGTAGTTGCAGGGTGAAGAGAGAACGCCAGTGCAGTGAGATAATCGCCACCTTGTTTCAAAGGCGCGTGGCGATGTTCCGCTGGTTCGAGTCCCTGATCGATGTTTTCCCGAAGATCGAAACCACCATGCCGCCGCGCAGCGTATGGCGGTTCTACCTGCATTACCTGCGTCCGATCTGGCCGTTGCTGCTGGCGACCCTGGTCGCCGGCCTGTTGCTCGCGCTGGTGGAAGTGGCGATGTTCGACTACCTCGGGCGCATCACCGACCTGCTCGCCGAGGGGCCGGGCCCGGGCTTCTTCCAGCGCCACGCCGCGGAGCTGGCATGGATGGCGGGCATCATCCTGATCGCGCGTCCGCTGCTGATGGGCCTGCACAACCTGCTGGTGAACCAGGCGATCGTGCCGGGCCTGAGCAACCGCACGCGCTGGCTGATGCACAACTACGTCGTGCGGCAGAGCCTGGCGTTCTTCCAGAACGACTTTGCCGGGCGCATCGCCAACCGGGTGATGCAGACCGGTACCTCGCTGCGCGAATCGGCGGTGCAGATGGTCGATGCGATCTGGTACATCCTGGTCTATACCGGCAGCGCGCTGTGGCTGTTTGCCCAGGCCGACCCGATCCTGACGGTCCCGCTGCTGGCGTGGCTGGTGGTCTACGTCGCATTGATGTCCTGGTTCGTGCCGAAGATGAAGCACCGCGCCTGGATCGCCTCGGACGCGCGCTCCAAGGCGATGGGCCGGATCGTCGATGGCTATACCAACATCGCCACGTTGAAGCTCTTCGCGCAGGGTGGCCGCGAGCAGGCCTACGTGCGCGATGCGGTCGAGGAACTGGCGGTCAAGCACCGCCGGCAGACCCGGATGACCTCGGCCCTGGATACCTCGATCGCGATGGCGAACGGCTTCCTGATCGTAGGCACCTGCGCGCTGGCGCTGTGGCTGTGGCAGCGCGGCCAGGTCAGCGTCGGCGCGATCATCCTCGCCACCGGGCTGGTGATCCGCATCCACAACATGTCCGGCTGGATCATGTGGACGGTGAACGGCATCTTCGAGGACATCGGCACCGTGCAGGACGGCATGCAGACCATCTCGCAGCCGCTGACCGTTCGCGATGCGGCCGATGCGAAGGCGCTGGCGGTCACCCGCGGGGACGTGCGCTTCGAGGACATCCACTTCCATTACGGCCAGCGCGGCGGGGTGATCGCCGGGCTTGACCTGCACGTGCGGCCGGGCGAGAAGATCGGCCTGGTCGGGCCCTCGGGCGCGGGCAAGTCGACGCTGGTCAACGTGCTGCTGCGGCTGTACGACCTGGAGCAGGGGCGCATCCTCATCGACGGCCAGGACATTGCCCAGGTTACCCAGGAAAGCCTGCGCGGCCAGATCGGCGTGGTGACCCAGGACACCTCGCTGCTGCATCGCTCGATCCGCGACAACCTGCTGTACGGGCGGCCGGACGCCACGGTCGCCCAGATCGAGGCGGCGGTACGCAAGGCGCGGGCGGACGGCTTCATCGACAGCCTCGTTGATGGCGAAGGCCGACGCGGCTACGACGCCCATGTCGGAGAGCGCGGCGTGAAGCTCTCCGGCGGCCAGCGCCAGCGCATCGCCATCGCGCGCGTGCTGCTCAAGGATGCGCCGATCCTGGTGCTGGACGAGGCCACCTCGGCGCTGGATTCGGAAGTGGAGGCGGCGATCCAGGAAAGCCTGGACGACCTGATGGAGGACAAGACGGTGATCGCGATCGCACACCGCCTGTCGACGATCGCGCGCATGGACCGGCTGGTGGTGATGGATCGCGGCGAGATCGTGGAGACCGGCACGCACGCGGAGCTGGTCGCGCGTGGCGGGCTGTACGCGCGGCTGTGGGCGCGGCAGACCGGCGGTTTCGTCGCCGCCGATGCCTAGTTTCGCGGCAGGGCGAAGCTTTCCCGAGGGGCTTCAGCTTGTGGGAGGGGCTTCAGCCCCGACGGCGGGCGTTCGCGGCTGAAGCTGCTCCCACAATGGCGCACCCCGGCGCTTGGGGCCTGGACTGGGTGCAGACCGGCGAAGCCGACCGCATCGGCTCAGCCATCCACCGGCACCGGCGCGCCCCTGCGCCGACGCGAGGCCAGCGCGGCGCCGGCGGAGGCGACCATGATGCAGGCGATCGCCAGCCACTGGCGGCCGCTCAGCGCTTCGGACAGCAGCAGCCAGCCGGCGAGCGCGGCGACCGCCGGTTCCAGGCTGAGCAGGATGCCGAAGGTCTGCCGCGGCAGGTGGCGCAGCGCATAGATCTCCAGCGAATAGGGAATCGCGCTGGACAGCAGCGCCACCCCGGCGGCGAAGGCCAGCAGCGCCGGCGCGGAGAACACCGCGCCGACCTGGGAAACCCCGAACGGCAGCGCCAGCAGGGTGGCGACCACCAGGCCCAGCGGCACCGTCGCCCGTCCCGCCATGCGCCCGGCATGCTGGCCGATCACGATGTACAAGGCCCAGCACAGCGCCGCGCCCAACGCGTATGCGACGCCGACCGGGTCCAGCGCCGAGTCCAGGCTGCCGCGCGGCACCAGCAGCGACAGGCCGGCCACGGCGAAACCGATCCAGAGGAAGTCCAGCGCCCGCCGCGAGGACAGCAACGCCACCGCCAGCGGGCCGGTGAACTCGATCGCCACCGCGATGCCGAAGGGGATCGTGCGCAGCGCCATGTAGAACGACAGGTTCATCGCGCCCAGCACGATGCCGTAACCGGCCACCAGCGCCAGCGTGCGCGGCGCCGGCCAGTCACGCCAGGGCCGCTGCACCGCGAGCATCAGGATCGCGGCGAAGCCGACCCGCAGCAGCGTCGTCGCCGGGGCGCCGATCACCGGGAACAGGTGCTTGGCCAGCGAAGTGCCGACGCACAGCGATGCGATGGAACCCAGGACGGCGAGGATCGGCAGGGTGGTGCGGTGGGACGTGGACATGGCGCGTGGGGGAAGGCGGGGCCGGCATGATGCCACGCGTCCCGGTCGCCGGCCTGCACGCTCGCGGCGCCCACGCCGCCCGGATCAGCCCGCCCGCGCCGCCTCGCCCGCCCGCACCGCGCTGGGCGGCAGCCCGATGACGCGCTTGAACGCGCGGCTGAAGGCGGCTTCCGAGTCGTAGCCCAGGCGGTCGGCGGCCACGGTGACGCGCATGCCTTCCTGCTCGATCCAGCGCCTGGCCTGGAACATCTTCACCTTGGCCACGTAGCGCGCCGGGCTGTCGCCGACGGTGCGCGAGAAGGCATCGGCGAAGCGCGAGCGCGAGGCACCCATCAGCCCGGCGAGTTCCGCCACGTTCCAGTCGCGCTCCGGTTCGGCATGGATGGCGGCGATGACCTTGCCGATCTTCGGGCAGCGCATCGCCGCGATCCAGCCGGAGGAATCGCCGCAGGCGCATTCGACCCAGGCGCGGATGACGCTCGCGGCGAGTACGTCGGCCAGGCGCGCGAGGATGCCGCAGGCGCCGATGCGGTCCAGCGCGGCTTCGCGCTCCATCGCCTCGAGCAGGACCGGAACGGCGGGATCGCGCTGCACCAGCTCCCCGGCCAGCATGTGGTCGGGCATGAGCGCGAGCAGGGGATGCAGCGGATCGAGGTTGAAGCGCATCGAGCCGCAGAACAGCACGTCGTGCGCCGCCGTGCCAGGCTCCTCGTCGCGGTTGCGGACCAGGTAGAGCTGGTCGGCCAGCACGCTGCGCGCGCAGCGGGTGATCTGCGTGGACGCCGCTTCCGGTGCGCTGGCCAGCACGTGCGCGCTGCCACGCGGAAGCAGCACCGCATCGCCGGTGCGCAGCTGCTGCCAGGGCAGGTCGCCGGTCTTGAGCCAGGCGCCGCCGCGCGCGACGAAGTGGAAGCGCGCCTCGCGCTGCGCGGGAAAAGCCAGGGCCCACGGCGCCTCGAATTCGCAGCGGCCGTACTCCACGCCATCCAGGCGCATGCCCAGCAGGACCTGGGTGAGCAGGTCGCCTGGTCCGGGCAGGGGCGGGAGGCTGGACGTTTGGGCATGCATAGAGGGTATTCCGGCATGGAAACGCCAGCATCATACGCCCAAACTGCCGGTCCTCCCCACCCGAGGCCCGTCCCGTGACCGCAGATCCTTCCACCCCCGGCGGCCTACCGGCCGACGATGTCGCCGAGCCGCACTGGCCCGCCGTGTTCTCCCTGACGCTGGGCGTGTTCGGCCTGGTCACCGCCGAATTCCTGCCGGCCAGCCTGTTGACCGCCATGGCCGCCGACCTTCGGGTCAGCGAAGGCGCGGCCGGGCAGAGCGTCACCGCCACCGCGCTGGTCGCCGCCGTGGCCGCGCCGGCGCTGCCGCTGCTGGTGCGGCGCCTGGACCGGCGCTGGGTGATGCTGGCGTTCTCGGCGATGCTGCTGGCTTCCAACCTGCTGGCGGTGCTGGCGCGCGATCTGACCGTGCTGCTGATCGCGCGCGTCGTACTCGGCGTGGCGCTGGGCGGGTTCTGGGCGATGGCCGCGCCGCTGGCGGTGCGGCTGGTGCCGCAGGCGCTGTTCCCGCGCGCGATGGCGCTGATCCTCACCGGCGTGTCGGTGGCCACGGTCTGCGCCGCGCCGATCGGCGCCTGGATGGGCGCGACCTGGGGCTGGCGCAGTGCCTTCGTCGCCGCCGGCGCGATCGCCCTGGTCACCATGCTGGTGCAGGGGATCACGCTGCCGGCGCTGCGCCCGCGCGGCAACACCGACCTGCGCCAGCTTGGCGCGCTGCTGGGCCGTGCGCCGATCCGCGTCGTGCTGCTGGCGGTGCTGCTGGTGATCTCGGGTCACTTCGCCGGCTTCACCTATGTGCGTCCGCTGATGGAAAACGTCACCCACCTCTCGGTGGCGGCGGTGTCCGGCGTGCTGCTGGCCTATGGCATCGGCGGCTTCTTCGGCAACTTGTTCGGCGGCTGGCTGGCCGGGCGCAGCGAGCGCCTGGCGATCGTCTTCGGCGGCACCACCATCGCCCTGCTGGCCGCCGCGCTGCTGGCCCGCGGCGATTCGGCCGCAGTGGCGGCGGTGGCGATCACGCTGTGGGGCTTCGCCTTCGGCGCGTTCCCGGTCGGCTTCCAGATCTGGATCGTGCGCGCGGCGCCGGACCAAGCCGAGGAGGCCAGCGGGCTGCTGGTGGCCGCGTTCCAGGTCGCCATCGCCAGCGGCGCGATCGGCGGCGGCGTGCTGGTCGACCATATCGGCGCGCTCGGCGGCCCGGCCTTCGCCGTGGTGGCGATGAGCCTGGGCGCCTGGCTGGCGTGGCGACACGGCCCTCGCGCCGGCCGTGCGACGCTCGGCGCCGACGCCGCCTGATTCCACTTTCAACACAGGACGTTGCCATGAATGATTCCGCTGTCGTGAACCGCCGCATCGTGCTTGCCGCGCATCCGCGCGGCCTCCCGGCGCCCTCGGACTTCCGCTTCGAAGAAGTGCCGGTGCCGGCGGTGCCGGAAGGCCAGCTGCTGCTGCGCACCGAATACCTCTCCCTGGACCCGTACATGCGCGGTCTCATGGACCCGGCCGGCCCCGGTTACGCGCCGCCGCAGCCGCTGGGCGAGGCGATGGCCGGAGGCACGGTCAGCCGCGTGGTCGCCTCGCGTCATCCGGACTTCCAGCCCGGCCAGCGCGTAGTGGCCGCCGCCGGCTGGCAGGACTACGCGCTGTCCGATGGCCGCGAACTGCTGCCGATCGACGGCCTGGCGCGGCCCTCGCTGGCGCTGGGCGCACTGGGCATGCCGGGCTTCACCGCCTACGTGGGCCTGCTGGACATCGGCCAGCCCAAGCCGGGCGAGACCGTCGTCGTCGCCGCGGCGACCGGCGCGGTCGGGTCGATGGTCGGGCAGATCGCGCGGTTGCGCGGCGCGCGCGTGGTCGGCATCGCCGGTGGCGCCGACAAATGCCGGCATGCGGTCGAGGTGCTGGGTTTCGACGCCTGCCTGGATCATCGCGAGGGAGATCTCGCCGCGCGCCTGGCCGCGGCCTGCCCGGACGGCATCGACGTATATTTCGAAAGCGTGGGCGGCGAGGTGCTGGCGGCGGTGCTGCCGCTGCTCAACCCCAATGCGCGCATCCCGCTGTGCGGTTTCATCGCCCATTACAACGAGCGTGGAGCGGCCGATGGCCCGGATCACCTCCCGCAGCTGCTCGGCACGCTGCTGAGCAAGCGCGTGCTGCTGCAGGGCTTCATCATCCTCGACCACTACGCCACGCGTTACGCGGATTTCCAGCGCGACATGGGCGCGTGGATCGAGGCCGGCGACATCGTCGTCACCGAGGACGTCGTCGAGGGGCTGGAGCAGGCCCCGCAGGCCTTCATCGGGCTGCTGCAGGGGCGCAACTTCGGCAAGCTGGTGGTGAAGGTCGACTAGGCCTTGCCGCTGGCGATCGCCGCCAGTTCGATCGCGAGCCGTTCGCGCAGCGCCGTGCCCTGCAGGCGCGGCAGCTGCGCCAGCGGCAGGTCGCGGCCGATCCGGCGCGCGGCTTCCAGTCCGATCAGGTAACCGCCGCGTGCCGGCCACCGGCCCTTTGCGCCGGCACTGAAGAAAGGCAGCGCGTCGGCCTCCTGCGTCGAGTCCAGCACCGGCAGGATCGCCGCCGCCAGCTCGCGCCGCGTGCGCGCATCGGCGCCTGCCAGCTGCGTGTCGTCCAGCAGGACGTGCAGGAGGGCAGCATCGGGATTCAGCCGCTCGCTGACATAGGTAGCCACCCCTTCGGTCCACAGCGTGACGTAGACCGGTGGCGAGGGATCGAGCATCAGCGCCGGCGCCAGCTGCGACTGGTAGAGGTGGAAGGATTCGTGGTCCAGGAACACCGCCAGGTCCGGCGTGGTGCCATGGAAGCGCACCAGTCCATCGGCGCCGACGAACAGCGGCAGCGAGTCGCCGCCCGGTTCGAGATGGCCATCGAAGGCGAACAGCGAGGGCAGCAGGTAGATCGGCGCCCGCTTGCGGTCGAAATCCGGAAACGCGGCGGCGAAGCGCCGCGCATGGGCTGCGTACACCGCCGGGAAGTCGGCGACGACGCGCTGCACGTCAGCGTTCATCGCATCGAACTGCGGCAACCAACGTGCGATGCGCTCGCGGCCGGTTTTCAGGCCCGCGGCGGCGTAGACCGCGGCATGCGCCGAGAAGAAGCCATCCTGCAGTGACTGCACCCGGTCCGAAGCTCCCGCCGCCTGTGCGTAGGCCCGCCAGAAGTCGGGCATCAGGTCGATGTATTCGGCACCGTCGGCCGCACGCGCGGCCGGCAGTCGCGAGGCCAGCGCTGCGGCCACGGCCGCAAGCAGGAAAGATCGTCGTGTCGGCATGCGTCCTCCTGGCATCGGGCAGGCGAGGATAGCAGCCAGGTACGCCCCAATGCCCACCGCCCGGCAGGTCGTCGCCAGGCACCTGCCGGTTCATGCGACCTCCGCGACAGGCAGTGCGAAAGTCTGTCCGGCGGCAGCAGGAGCGACGTCAGGCGCGATGCCAGACCCCGCGGTCGCGGCTGAAGCCGCTCCTACACCCAAATCTCCCAACTCCTTTTCGCTGACATCTCGCTTCCCGCTTTCCGCTTCCCGCTTCTCGCTTCTCGCTTCTCGCTATTTTCGCTTTCGCTGCTTGCTCCTGCCTTTCCTTAGCCGGCCATTGAACCTGCAGCGTTGCGGCGCGATGCCTGTTGACGGGAAGTAAAGGAGGAGGCGAAGGCCGCAGGCCGTAGCCGGGGGACATGAGCGGCAGCAGGCATCGCGCCGCAACGCCCGCGGCCAACCCACCCAAGCACCATCGAAGGCCGACCAACCCGAAGCCATCACAGAACAAAAAGACAGCGGCCGTCAGGCCGCAACCCCGATCCATCCCCCGCCGGCCGTAGCCGGGGGACATGAGCGGCAGCAGGCATCGCGCCGCAACGCCCGCGGCCAACCCCACCCCAGCAACGACGAAGGCCAACCAACCCAAAGCCAGCAAGGAACAGAAAATCAGCGGCCGTCAGGCCGCAACCCCAATCCATCCCCGCCGGCCGTAGCCGGGGGACATGAGCGGCAGCAGGCATCGCGCCGCAGCGCCCGCGGCCAACCCACCCAAGCACCAACGAAGGCCAAGCAACCCAAAGCCAGCAAGGAACAAAAAACAGCGGCCGTCAGGCCGCAACCCCAATCGTTCCCCGCAGGCCGTAGCCGGGGGACATGAGCGGCAGCAGGCATCGCGCCGCAACGCCCGCGGCCAACCCACCCAAGCACCAACGAAGGCCAAGCAACCCAAAGCCAGCAACAAAAAGCAGCGGCCGTCAGGGCCGCAACCCCAATCCATCCCCCGCAGGCCGTAGCCGGGGGACATGAGCGGCAGCAGGCATCGCGCCGCAACGCCCGCGGCCAACCCCACCCCAGCAACGACGAAGGCCAACCAACCCAAAGCCAGCAAGGAACAAAAAACAGCGGCCGCCAGGCCGAACCCCCACTCACCCCCTCAATGAAAAAAAAGCCCCCTCGTCAGAGGGGGCTCATGGATCAAGCAATGCGCAATACAGGAAGCCAAAGCCCCCGACCGCTTACTCGATCGGCTGATCCAGCATCAGCTCGCGCGCGAAACGCACCGGCGGCGCCCCGTAGGACAGCAGCTGGTCATGGTAGGCCTTCAGGTTGAACTTCTCGCCCAGCTTCTCCTGCACCGCCTTGCGCGTGTCCAGGTGTTCCTGCACACCGACGAAGTAGGTCGGCAGCTGCGCCGACGACAGCTGTGCGCGCACCCACTTGCCCGACGCCTCGCTCTCCTGCTGGAACGCATCGTGGGTCATCAGCTGCATCGCCTGCTCGCGGCTCCAGCCGTCCACGTGCACGCCCTGGTCGAGGATCGCGTTGGCGATCGAGCGCAGGTAGAACTTCAGCTGCACCAGGTGGAACAGCGGGTCGTTGTCCAGGTAGCCCTGCTCCTGCATCATCCGCTCGGTGTACACCGCCCAGCCCTCGGCGAACATGCCCGAGCGCAGCACCGCGCGCAGCGTGGAGGGGAACTTGGCCGAGTGCCAGCCTTCCAGGTAGTGGCCAGGGATGCCCTCGTGGATCGACAGCAGGTGGATCATCCGCGAGTTGTACTCGCGCAGGAACGATTCGCTCTGCTTCTCGCTCCAGTCATCCGGGATCGGCGAGATCGCGAAGAAGGTCGCCAGGTTCTTGTCCAGCGGGCCGGGCGAGTCGCAATAGGCCACGGCCACGCCGCGCTGGAACTCCGGCATCAGGATCACGTCGACCGGGGCGTCCGGCAGGGTCACCAGGTCCTTCTCGCGCACGAAGTCGGTGGCCGACTTCAGCGCTGCCTTGGCATCGTCGACGACCCTGTCGCGCGCCGGGTGCTGCGCATAGGCCAGCTCCAGCGCCGCCTCGATCGCCTTCTGCTGCTGCTCGTCGCTCGGCTGCTCCGGCAGCGCCGGTGCGCCGGGCTTGTCCTTGAGCACTTCGCGGGCGATGCCGTACATGTCACCGCGCACGCGCTTGAGCTCGGCCTCGGCGCGCTGCTTGATGTCCTGGCGCGACAGCGAGGAGACCAGGGCGAACTTCAGCTTCTGGTCGTACTTCTCCGCACCGATGCGGAAATCGCCCTTGGCGTTCGGCACCAGGGTCTTGTCCAGCCATTCCTGCTGCTCGGCCACGGCCTTCTTCAGCCCGTCGATGGCGGCCTGCGTGCGCGCGGCATCGGCCGGTGCCAGCTCGCCCAGGTGCGGGACGATGAAGGTATCGACGATCGAGAGGATGCCCTGGTTCTGCTTGGCCACGGTCTGGGCGTGGATCAGCGGCACCCGCGCCGGGTCCAGGTTCTCGCGGGCCTGGGCGAAGATCTGCGGGATCTTCTCCATGCGCTCGGTGGCCGACTTGATGCGCTCGGGCAGCGGTGCGAATTCGCGCGCCATCAGGCCGTAGATCGCGCTGCCGGCGACGTTGTTGTAGACCTGCGGGTCCCAAGCCCAGGACTGCAGCACCTCGGTGCTCCAGATGTCGGACTGCAGCTGGTTGCGCAGGATGGCCGCATCGACCTGGTTCTCGCGCGAGAGCTGCTTGACGTCGATCCGGTCCAGCTCGGCCAGCAGCGACTTGCTGGCGTCCAGGCCCTTCTGGCGGCCGGCGGCGGAAAGATCGTCGATCTGGCCGTCGAAGCGGTGGTCGCCGGTCTGGGTGGCACCGACCGGGGACAGCTGCATCCAGGTGTCCAGGGCCTTCTTCGAGAGTTCGGCGAACTGCGCGTCCGGTGCGCTGGCGGCGCTGGCCGCGGAGGAAGTGGCATCCGCGGCGGGCGCGGTGTCGGCCTGTTTCTGGCAGCCGGCGAGGGCGGCGAGCAGGGCGGCGGCGAGCAGGGTCTTGCGCATCGGGGGTCCCGGGTTGGTCGAAACTCCCGAGCATAGGGGGTAGGCACTGCCGGCGCACATGCCTTTGGATTACCTTGGGGGCTGAACAGGAGGAGGGAACCCATGCAGTACGAAGGCAGCTGTCATTGCGGCAAGGTCGCATTCACCCTGACGACGGAGGCGCCGATCACCGAGGCGATGGACTGCAACTGCTCGCTGTGCCGGCGGCGTGGCGGGCTGCTGTGGTTCGGTCCGCGCGATGCGCTGGTGCTGTCCACGCCGGTCCAGGACCTGGGCGAGTACCGCTTCAACCACCACCATATCGCCCACCACCATTGCCCGGCCTGCGGGACCGCGCCGTTCAGCGAGGCGGTGGATCCGCGCAGCGGCCAGCTGATGGCGGCGGTCAACCTGCGCTGCGTGCCGGCGATCGATCTGGCCGCGCTGGAGGTCAAACACGTGGACGGGGCCTCGTTCTGAGGCGCGCGCCCTCGGTTGCGCGCCCTGATGGCCGAAGCCACCCAGAGCCGCTCCCACAGTGCACTGCACGGCAACGGTGCCGGTCGGGGTAATCGTAGGAGGGGCTTCAGCCCCGACAGCGGAGCCGCGACCGGACAGATGGCAGTCGCGGCCCACAGCCGCTCCTGCCAGTGCAATCCGCAAGGCATCAGGCCGGCTGCAGGATCTGCGGGAGGGGGTTCAGCCCCCATAAGCGGAGCCGCGATCAGACACAGGTAGGCGCGCCGGCAACCTGCGGCTTCAGCCCTCGTCTTCCTCGAACTCGACGAACACATCCAGCTCCAGCGCCAGCTCCTGCACCGCGTCGCGGACCTTCTGCGCGGTGGAGTCGTTGCCCGCCTCGACCTCGATCTCGTGCGTGCCCGGGCCCTCGTCGTCCGACAGCCCGGCCGAGCTGGAATCCTCGTCGTCCAGGTGCGGCATCAGGTCGTCGACTTCCTCGACGTGCTCGATGCCGTCCAGGCTCAGCAGCAGGTTGCTGATGGCGCGGGCGTCGTCCTCGCTGCCGGTGATGCGCAGGCGCAGGATGGGCATGGCGGAATTCTCCTGTTGGGGGAGTTCCAGCCTAGGCAGGACGAAGGCAACGCCGGGTGAGGAAGCCGTTCAAGCCGGCAATCCGAGCAGCTCCGCGGGCAGCGGCGGCAGCGGAGTGCGATCGTCCAGGGCCTCTCGGCGCAGCCAGTCGATCATCAGCTGGGCGGTGGCGCCGGGCGGCTGGTGCTCGGGATGCACGATGTAGTACGCGTAGCGTGGCCGCAACGACGGGCCCGGCAGGCGGACCAGCTCGTAGCGCTGCAGGTAGGGCTGGGCAACCAGCTTGCGCGCCAGCACCGCGCCCATCCCATAGACCGCCGCGCGCAGCGCCTCGGTGCTGTCGCTGAAGCTGTGCATGGGCGGCAATCGCGCGCCGCGCACGCCGGCAGCGCGCAGCCAGTCGCGCCAGCTCTGCGGTGACATGTCCGACAGCAGCGGCAGGCGCAGGATATCGGCCGGGTCGTGCAGATCGGCCAATTGCGGCAGCGCCGGCGAGGCGACCGGGAACAGTGCGTCCTCCATCAGCGGCAGGGCGGTGAGCCCCGGCCAGCGTCCGGGTCCGTAGCGGATCCCCAGGTCCAGGCTGCCGTCCTCGAAACGGGTCAGCGCGCTGCCGGTGTGGATCTCCAGCCGCACGTGCGGATGCGCCGCGCAGAAACGCGGCAGCCGCGGCAGTAGCCAGCAGTAGGAAATCGAATGCAGCGTGGTGATCCGCAGCGGCACGGTGTCCGGCTGCGGGCGCAGGTTGCCGGCCACGGCGCTGACATCGGCCAGGGCGGCGCTGGCCGCGTCGGCGAGCTGGCGGCCTTCGGCGGTCAGGGTCACACCACGCGCGTGGCGCTGGAACAGGGGCGCACCGAGCAGGGATTCCAGCTTGCGCACATGGTGGCTCACCGCGCTGGCGGTGAGGTGCAGTTCCTCGCCGGCCAGGGCGAAGTTCTGGTGGCGCGCGGCGACGGCGAACACGCCCAGGGCGGGCAGCAGGGTGGGGCGCAGGTTCATGGATGAGCCACAAATTTGATTTGTTGCTGGGCCGGATACTACGCGCTTGTCGGCCCGCCCGGTCGGCGGGATGCTGGCGTCCCTTCAGACCACCCGCCGCCCCGCCATGGATGCCCCCGTCGCCCCGCTCCAGCACCGCGTGCTGTTCGACTTCGAGATCGATTTCAGCAACGGGGGTGGCCTGCAGGGCCAGGGTTTCCGGCTGGACATCGAGGGCGAGGACATCGCCGACGAGGACCTGGCGCAGCTGATCGTGCGCGACCTGCGCCTGCTGATGGTCGGCAGCGTGCGGATCCTGCGCCGGCAGGTCATCGTCGAAGCCCACAAGCGCGTGAGCGGGGAGGCGGCATGAACAACGTGGCATCGACCGGGGCCGTCAGCGCCGGACGCGACTGGCGCACGCCGCTGGAACTGGGCGTGCTCGGCGCCATCTGGGGCTGCTCGTTCCTGTTCATGCGCATCGCCGCCACGCCGTTCGGCCCGTTCGCGCTGGTCGAGGTGCGGCTGGCGCTTGGCGCGCTGGTGCTGGCGCCATTCCTGTGGAAGTCGCGAGAACTGTTCCCGGCCCGCCGCTGGTTGTGGCTGGCGCCGATCGGCCTGCTCAATTCGGCGATCCCGTTCCTGCTGTTCGCCTGGGGCGCCGAACGTGCGCCGGCGGCGATCGGGGCGATCTGCAACGCGATGACCGTGCTGTTCGCCGCGCTGGTGGCGTTCCTGTTCTTCGGCGAGAAGATCGGCGCTCGGCGGGCTGTCGCGCTGCTGATCGGCTTCGTTGGCGTGGTCGTGCTGGCCACCGGCAAGTCAGCCGGGCTGAGCGTGGGACCGGCGGTGTTCGCCGGCGCGCTGGCCTCGCTGCTGTATGGCGTGGGCATCAACCTGGTGAAGCGCCACATGACCGGCCTGCCGCCGGCGGCCTCGGGTGCGGCGACGCTGGGCTGCGGGGCGATCCTGCTGCTGCCGTTCGCGCTTACCCATTGGCCGCAGGTCCCGCCGCCGCCGGTGGCCTGGGCGGCGGCGATCGCGCTGGGCATGGTCTGCACCGGGCTGGCGTTCCTGCTGTATTACCGGCTGATCTACCGCGTCGGCCCGGCGCTGGCCTCGACCGTGACCTACCTGATCCCGGTGTTCGGCGCGGTGTTCGCCTGGCTGTTCCTGCACGAGCCGATCACCGTGCAGATGATCGCCGCCGGCGCGCTGATCCTGGGCAGCGTGGCCTTCAGCCAGAAGCGCTGAGCGCGGCCTACTTCGGCGTGCGAACCGGCAGGGCGACGTTGCACAGGTCGATGTGCCCGGCCGGGCGCTTGTAGAAATCGTCGACGCGGTTGCGGCGCGCCTCAGTAGCGTCGCGGAAGGTCTGGCTGTCGGTGCGCAGCAGTTCCAGCGGCGTGCGTTCGGCCGCCGGCACCTGGCTGGCCAGGCGGATCGAGCGGATCGGGGTGCGCTGCGCGGGATCTTCGTAGAAGCCCATCGGTTCGGGGCCGCGCGCGGTGGCGCTGAGTAGTTCCATGCCCTTCACCACGCGGCCTACCACGGTGATGTTGTCATCGAGTTGGCGCGGTGACTGGCCGATCACGACGTAGAGTTCGGCGCCTGTGCTGCTGTCGGGCGCGTTGTTGCGGCCCGCACCGACCGCGCCATAGCAGTGCGCCAGCCAGGTCCTGCCCTCGGCACCGTCGCGCGCAGCAGGGAAGCCATCGACGAAGCCGACTTCCTTCGCCCAGCCATCGCGATCGGGCAGGCGCGAGAACGCCAAACCCTTCGATGGCCTGGCGAATTCGGCCGGCAGGTGGGTCTTCGCGCTGCCGAACGGCTTCGCCTTGGCCGGATCATCGGCGTCTGCGTCGCCGAACTGCACGACGAAGTTGTCCTGGGCGCGGTAGATCGAGGTGCCGTCCCAGAAGTGTTCGCTGGCGAAGGTGCGGATGTTGGCCGCATGCTGCGGCGCGAACTGCGGTGCCAGTTCGATCACCACCCGTCCGGCGGGCAGGTCCATGTACAGCGTGTTGTCCGGATCGAGCGTGCGCCAGTCGCTGGCCGGCGAGGCGTCGAGGATTTCCTTGGCGCTGCGGTAGGGCGCGGCCTGCGCGAGCGCGGGCAGCAGGGCGAGCAGGGCACAGGCGGCGGTCAGGCGGAGCGTCGGGCGCATGGAGGCAGGTGGCAGGGGAGTCGGGCCGATTCTGGCCTGTCCGGGCTGCCCCGCGCCAGCGCCGCTCAGCGGCCGGGCTTGCGCTTGACGTACAACTGCTTGCGTACGCGGGCGACCACCTCGCCGCCGGCGTCGACGATCTCGTTCTCGAACCAGCGCAGGGTCTTGTTGCCATCGGCGGTCGCCTGGCGCAGCTCGTCCAGCACGGCATCGTCGATACGGAATTCGGCGCTGACGGTACCGCGGCCGGGTTTGACGAACTCGATCTCGCCGGCCTTGTCCCACACGTAGTAGTCGCGGCCGATGTTGTGCATGACCAGCAGCATCCAGAACGGATCGGTCATCGCGAACAGGCTGCCGCCGAAGTGGGTGCCGACGTAGTTGCGGTTCCACGGCCGCATCCGCAGCTCGACCCGGGCCTGCCGGTAGTCGGCGGACAGTTCCGTCACCCGGATGCCGGGGAACAGGAACGGCGGCCACAGGTTCAGGCCGAGGCGGAACAGGGAGGCTTTCATGCGCGGCGTGGAGGGGCTGGCGGGGACGGCTACCCTACCATACGCGCAGGTACGGATGAGCCGTGTTCGCAGCTTGGCGCGAGAAATCTAAATTCTCCTGTAGGAGCGGCTCTGGGTGGCCTCGGGCCATCAGCCGCGATGAGCGGAGCGGCGATCGGACCGATGGCGGTCGCGGCTGATGGCCCGAGGCCACCCAGAGCCGCTCCTACAGTGCAATCGCCGCCATCGCGTCATCTGGAGGTAAGCCCCCTTTGTTAAGGGGGCGGGCCGACAGGCCCGGGGATAGGCAAGGCGGAAGTCGGGGCCCGAAGTTTGCGCAGCAAACTTTGGGGGCGCAGCCCGCGCAGCGGGATGGGTCACGCCCCCCTTTGTTAATGGGGCGGGCCGACAGGCCCGGGGATAGGCAAGGCGGAAGTCGGGGGCCCGAAGTTTGCGCAGCAAACTTTGGGGGCGCAGCCCGCGCAGCGGGATGGGTCACGCCCCCTTTGTTAAGGGGGCGGGCCGACAGGCCCGGGGATAGGCAAACCCGCGATCGGCGCCGGCTTTTTGCGCAGCAAAATGCCGGGCGAAGGCGCCAAAGGCGCCGGAGCCTGCTCTAGAAGAGCAGCGCCGACATCTTGCGCCGGTACGTGCCGACCAGGTCCTCGTCCTCGATCACGCGGAAGGCGTCGATCAGGGTCTTCTTCGGCAACCCGTCCGCGTGGTTGCGGTCCAGTCGCAGCAGTTCGATGAACTGCGACAGCGCCGCCTCGTCCTGGCCGTCGACCAGCAGGCGCACGCCGAGCAGGTGGCGCGCGGCGTGGTCGGCCGGATCCTTCGCCAGCGCCTGTTCGAGCACCTCGCGCGGCGGGGCGTCCTTCAGCGCGTTGGCGAAGCCCAGTCGGGCGCGGGCGCGCACGGCGCGGTCATCGGTGGACAGGTTGGCGGGCAGGGCGTCGAGCAGCCGGCCGGCTTCTTCCGAGCCGCCCACCCGCAGCAGGGCCAGGGCGAGGTCGAGCTTGAGCTCGTCCTTGTCCGGCTCTGCGGTAATGGCCTCGCGCAGGCGGGCGACCTCGGCTTCCGGGTCGAGCGCGGCCACGGGTACCGGCTCGGCGGCGGCCGGGGCCTCGGCGGGAACGATCCCGTGCTGGGCCAGGAATTCGCGCAGCTGGCCCTCCGGCATCGCGCCGGGGAAGCCGTCGACGATCTGCCCGCCCTGGACCAGGAACACGGTCGGCACCGAGCGGATCTGGAAGGCCGCGGCGATCTGCTGTTCCTGGTCGACATCGACCTTGGCCAGCTCGAAGGCGCCGTTGTACTCGGCGGCGAGCTTTTCCAGGATCGGGGTCAGGGTCTTGCAGGGGCCGCACCAGGTGGCCCAGAAGTCCACCAGCAGCGGCACCTGCAGGGATTTCTGCAGGACCTCGGCCTCGAAGGTCTCGGTGGTGGCGTCGAATACGTGCGGCTTGTCTGACATGGGCGGGGGAATCGATGGCAGCGAGATTCCCTCTATGGTGGCAAAAGCGCCGAGCTCAAGCGAGCAGGTGCGCGGCCGCGCCGGCGCGATGCGACAATCCAGGTTTGACTGCCGGGCGAACGTGCCATGAAAAGCATTGGATGGAGCCGGATGGGGCGGGGCGCGGCGGTCGCGGTGCTGCCGTGCTGGGTGCTGGCGGTGGCCGGCTTCGGCCTGGCCCTGGACGATTACTCGCAGCTGCGCCACCCGGTTGCGCTGCTCGGCGCCACCGGCATCGCGCATGCGCCCGCCTTTGACCTGCTGGGCTTCATGCTGCCCGGCGCCCTGGCCGCGCTCGCCGCGTTGGCGGTGTTCGCGACCGGCGGCACCCGCGCACCGTGGTGGGAACGAGTGGGCGTGCAGCTGCTGTTCCTGTCCGGGCTGGCGTTCGCGGCGATGGGCCTGTTTCCGCTGGATCCCACCAACCTGGAGGCGCGGGCCAGCCAGTGGCACGCCAGCGCCTGGCTGCTGTGGGAGGTCTCGTTCATCCCCGCCGCGCTGGCGCTCGGTGCCGCCGTGGCGGCGCGCGATCGCGTCCTGGCCTGGCTGTGCTGGGGCGCGGCCGGCGTCCTGCTGGTGACCGGTTTCACCCCCCTGCTGCCAGCGCCGCTGGCGCAGCGGCTGGGTTTCGCGGCCTGGGCGGCGTGGTTCGGCATCGCCGCCATGCGCTGGCCCGGGCGGGCCTGAACGCAGGGCTGGCACCCCCGCGTTTGGAGCCCCTGCCGCGCTGCGGTACCCTGTAGCGCTTTGCGCCGCCGCGTCCCGACCCCCTTCATGTCCACTCCCGAACAACACGCCTACGACCCGCAGCAGGTCGAATCCGCCGCCCAGCAGTACTGGGACGCCACCCGCGCCTTCGAGGTGGACGAGACCTCCGACAAGCCGAAGTACTACTGCCTGTCGATGCTGCCGTACCCGTCCGGGGCGCTGCACATGGGCCACGTGCGCAATTACACGATCGGCGACGTGATCAGCCGCTACCAGCGGATGACCGGCAAGAACGTGCTGCAGCCGATGGGCTGGGACGCCTTCGGCCTGCCGGCCGAGAACGCGGCGATCAAGAACAGGACCGCCCCGGCGAAGTGGACCTACGCCAACATCGATCACATGCGCGGCCAGCTGAAATCGCTGGGCTACGCGATCGACTGGTCGCGCGAGTTCGCCACCTGCCGCCCCGAGTACTACGTCCACGAGCAGCGCATGTTCACCCGGCTGATGCGCAAGGGCCTGGCCTATCGCCGCAACGCGGTGGTGAACTGGGACCCGGTCGACCAGACCGTGCTCGCCAACGAGCAGGTCATCGACGGCCGCGGCTGGCGTTCCGGCGCGCTGGTGGAGAAGCGCGAGATCCCGCAGTGGTTCCTGCGCATCACCGACTACGCCCAGGAACTGCTGGACGGCCTGGACACGCTGGAAGGCTGGCCGGAATCGGTCAAGACCATGCAGCGCAACTGGATCGGCCGCTCGGAGGGACTGGAGATCCAGTTCGACGTGGTCGACGCCAGCGGCGCGGCCCTGGAGCCGCTGCGCGTGTTCACCACGCGTCCGGACACCCTGATGGGCGTCACCTTCGTCTCCATCGCCGGCGAACACCCGCTGGCCATGCACGCCGCCGCGCACAATCCGGCACTGGCGCAGCTGCTGGCCGAGCTCAAGCAGGGCGGCGTCTCCGAGGCGGAACTGGAAACCCAGGAAAAGCGCGGCATGGACACCGGCCTGCGCGCGGTGCATCCGATCACCGGCGAGCAGGTGCCGGTGTGGGTCGCCAACTTCGTGCTGATGGGCTACGGCACCGGCGCGGTGATGGCCGTGCCGGGGCATGACCAGCGCGATCACGAATTCGCCAGCAAGTACGGCCTGCCGATCCGCCAGGTCATCGCGCTGAAGGCTCCGCGCAACGAGGCCGAGCAGCACTACGACCCGACCACGTGGCATGACTGGTACGGCGACAAGACCCGCGAGCTGGAACTGGTCAACTCCGCCGAATTCGACGGCCTGGACTACGCCGGCGCCTTCGAGGCCCTGGCCGAGCGTTTCGAGCGCCAGGGCCGCGGCCAGCGCCGGGTCAACTACCGCCTGCGCGACTGGGGCGTGAGCCGCCAGCGCTACTGGGGCTGCCCGATCCCGGTGATCTACTGCGCCAGCTGCGGCGCGGTGCCGGTGCCGGAAGACCAGCTGCCGGTCGTGCTGCCGGAAGACGTGCAGTTCAGCGGCACCGGTTCGCCGATCAAGACCGATCCGGAATGGCGCAAGACCACCTGCCCGCAGTGCGGCAAGCCGGCCGAGCGCGAGACCGACACCTTCGACACCTTCATGGAGTCGAGCTGGTACTACGCGCGCTACACCTCGCCGGGCGCCCGCGACATGGTCGACAAGCGCGGCAACTACTGGCTGCCGGTGGACCAGTACATCGGCGGCATCGAGCACGCGATCCTGCACCTGATGTATTTCCGCTTCTACCACAAGCTCATGCGCGACGCGCGGCTGGTGGACAGCGACGAGCCGGCGACGAACCTGCTGACCCAGGGCATGGTCATCGCCGAGACCTTCTTCCGCGCCAACGCCGATGGCTCGAAGGACTGGATCAACCCGGCCGACGTGGACGTGCAGCGCGACGAGCGCGGCCGCATCACCGGCGCGGTGCTCAGGGCCGATGGCCAGCCGGTGCAGATCGGCGGCACCGAGAAGATGTCCAAGTCCAAGAACAACGGCGTCGATCCCAAGGCCATGGTCGAGAAGTACGGTGCCGACACGGTGCGCCTGTTCTCGATGTTCGCCGCGCCGCCGGAGCAGTCGCTGGAATGGAACGAGGCCGGCGTGGACGGCATGGCGCGTTTCCTGCGCCGGCTGTGGACCCAGGTGCAGAAGCACGCCGATGCCGGCGCCGCGCCGGCGCTGGATGCCGCCGCGCTCGATGCCGCGCAGAAGGCGATGCGCCGCAAGACTCACGAGACCATCGGCAAGGTCGGCGACGACTACGGCCGCCGTCACAGCTTCAACACCGCCATCGCTGCGGTGATGGAGCTTTCCAACGCGGTGGCGAAGTTCGACGACGAGAGCGCCCAGGGCCGTGCCGTGCGCCAGGAAGCCCTGGAGGCGATGGTCCTGCTGCTCAACCCGATCACCCCGCACGCCAGCCATGCGCTGTGGCAGGTGCTGGGCCACGGCGAGACGCTGCTGGAGGACCTGGCGTTCCCGCAGGCCGACGCGGCCGCGCTGGTGCGCGACGCCGTGACCCTGGCGGTCCAGGTCAACGGCAAGCTGCGCGGCACCATCGAGGTCGCCGCCGATGCGTCGCGCGAGCAGATCGAGGCGCTGGCGCAGGCCGAGCCGAACGCGGTCAAGTTCCTCGAGGGCCTGACCGTGCGCAAGGTCATCATCGTGCCCGGCAAGATCGTCAACATCGTCGCGGCCTGAGGCCGCGGCGACCTCAAGCGGCGTTCACGGCCGTTCGGGCAGCCTTGGCAGGCGCGCCGCGCACCGCCTGGCGGTGGCGCGGCGCGCATCCCGGTTGCCGCCCACCGCCCGCTGCCCCAGACTGTCCGCCATGATCCGAGCCCCGCTTACCTTCCTCCTCGCCCTCGTCCTGACCCTGGGACTGAGCGCCTGCGGCTTCCACCTGCGCAACAAGCTGACCCTGCCGCCCGACACGCCGGCGGTGAAGGTCCAGTCGGCCTCGCCCTACAGCGAACTGGTCAAGCTGCTCAACCGCGGCCTGGTCGCCTCGGGGGCCACGCTGGCCGACGAGGACGCCAAGACCGGCTTCGCCACGCTGAAGGTGCTGTCCGAGCGCTGGGGCGACCTGCCCATCGCGATCGACGCCCAGGGCCGCGCGCAGGAATACAGCCTGCGCTATGCGGCGATCTTCACCCTGCTGCGCGCCGACGGCAGCGTGCTGGTGCCGCAGCAGGTGATCGAGCTCTCGCGCGACTACGTGTCGCCGCCGGAGGACGCCACCGGCACCGCGACCGAGCGCGAGATCCTCGCCAACGAGCTGCGTCGTGACATGTCGGCCTCGATCCTGCGCCGGATCGACAGCGTGGTGCGTGCGCGGATCGAACACGGCCAGCCGCTGGAAGGACCGGCGAGCGAGCCGGCGCAGCCGCAGCCGCAGGCCACGCCGCCGGCGCAGTGAGCGCGCCGCGCGCCTGACCTGCGGCCCACGCCATGGAACTTCGCCCCGAACAACTCGCCGCAGCCTCCGGCCAGCCGCTGCAGCCGGTCTACCTGGTCGCCGGTCCGGAAACCCTGCGCGTGCTCGAAGCAGCCGACGGCATCCGCGCGCGCGCGCGCGCCGAGGGCATCGGCGAACGCGAGGTCTTCGACGCCGACGGCCGCGACTTCGACTGGAACCAGCTCGAGCAGAGCTTCAACGCGCCGAGCCTGTTCAGCGCCCGGCGCCTGGTCGAACTGCGCCTGCCCAGCGGCAAGCCCGGCAAGGAGGGCGGCGAGGTCATCAGCGCGTTCTGCGCCAACCCGCCGCCGGACGTGGTCCTGCTGATCACCGCCAACGACTGGAGCAAGGCCCACCAGGGCAAGTGGGCCGATGCGATCGGCAGGATCGGCACGATCGCGGTGGCCTGGGCGATCAAGCCGCATGAACTGCCGGAATGGATCGAGCGGCGCCTGCGTGCCAAGGGCCTGCGCGCCGATGCCGACGCCGTGCAGCGGCTGAGCGAACGGGTCGAGGGCAACCTGCTTGCCGCCGCCCAGGAGATCGACAAGCTGGCGCTGCTGGCCGACGGCCAGGCGCTGGACGTGGCGGCGATGGAGTCGCTGGTCGCCGATGCCGCGCGCTACGACGTGTTCCGGCTGGCGGAAGCGACGCTGGGCGGGCAGCCGGTGGCGGTCGGTCGCATGCTCGCCGGCCTGCGCGGCGAGGGCGAGGCGGTCGCCGCGCTGATGCCGATCCTGATCAAGGAACTGCTGCGCACCGCCGCGCTGGCGCGCGTGCAGGCGCGAGGCGGCAACCTGGCCGGCGAGATGAAGGCGCAGGGCATCTGGGAATCCCGGCAGGCGCCCTTCAAGCGCGCGCTGGCCCGGCATGCCGAACCGCGCCGCTGGGAGCGGTTCGTCGCCGAGGCCTCGAAGGTGGACCGCATCGCCAAGGGCCGCGGCGATGGCGATGCCTGGGTGGCGCTGGAGCGCCTGCTGCTCGCGGTGGCCGAGGCACGCGCGGTCCGCCTGCTGGTCGCCTCCTGAGCCCGTGACCTCCCGGCGATGAGCGACATCGCGGCCGAAGGCGAACTGCTGCTTTGCTATGGCGGCACGTTCGACCCCGTCCACCAGGGCCATCTGGCGATCGCCCGGGCCGCGCGCGACGAGCTTCGGGTGCCCGTGCACCTGGTCCCGGCGGCCGATCCGCCGCACCGGCCGGCGCCCGGCGCCGACGCCGCACAGCGCGCACAGATGCTGGCGCTGGCCATCGAAGGCGAGCCCGGCCTGCTGCTGGACCTGCGCGAACTGCAGCGGGCGCAGCGGCAGGAACGGCCGTCGTATACCGTCGATACCCTGCGCGAACTGCGGGACCAGTGCGGCGCGCGACGACCGCTTGCCTGGCTGCTGGGCGCGGACAGTTTCGTCGCGCTGCCGCAGTGGCATGCCTGGGAATCCCTGCTGGACCTGGCCCACCTGGTGATCGCCGACCGCCCCGGCAGCGCGATCGACGCCGCGCTGCCGCCGGCACTGGCCGCCTACGCGCGCGGGCGCTGGGCCGGGGACGCCGGCATGCTGTCGCGGCAGCCGGCCGGTTGCCTGTGGCGGCTCGACCAGCCCCTGCGCACGGAGTCGGCCAGCGAGGTGCGCGCGCGCATCGCCGCCGGCGCCGACTGGCGGCCGCTGGTGCCGCCGGCAGTGGCCGCTTTCATCGCCGCCGAAGGTCTTTACGGGTACAACGTGCCGGCAGCCTGAACGCGCCTGCCGGCGCATTTGCCTATAATCCGCGCCATTCCCCTCGAGTTGCCTGCTTTGACCAGCCAAGCCCAAGTCATCAAGACCCGCGTTCCCACTCCGCCGCCGGCGCTTCCGGCCCTGCTGGCGACCGTCCGCGAGGCCGTCGAGGAGCTCAAGGGCAAGGACGTGGTCGAGATCGACGTGCGCGGCAAGTCCAGCGTGGCCGACTTCATGGTGGTCGTGTCCGGTACCTCGACCCGCCACGTCAAGGCGATTGCCGACGAGGTGGTGAAGTTCGCCAAGCGCCTGGACCTGATGCCGCTGGGCGTGGAAGGCGAGCGTGAGGCCGAGTGGATCCTGGTCGACCTCGGCGACGTGCTGGTCCACGTGATGCTGCCGCGCGTGCGCGAGTTCTACGCGCTGGAGCGGCTGTGGACGGTTGGCGACCAGCCGCCCGTCGAGTTCGACGAAGGCGCGTGACCGCGGCTGCGGCGCCGCGACGATGAAGGCGAAACTGATCGCCACCGGCGAACGCGCGCCGTCCTGGGTGGCGCAGGGCTTTGCCGAATACCAGAAGCGGTTGTCGCACTGGCTGCCGCTGGAACTGGTGGAGATCGAGCCCGGCCTGCGCGGCAAGGGCCGCGACACGCAACGCGCCACCGATGACGAAGGCCGGCGCGTGATCGCCGCGCTGCCCAAGCAGCCCTACGTGGTCGCGCTCGACGTCCCTGGCAAGCCCTACAGTTCCGAGCAGCTGGCCCAGCGCATGGCGCACTGGCGCACGCTGGGCCGTGACCTGGCGTTCCTGATCGGTGGCCCGGAGGGGCATTCGGCCGAGGTGCTGAAGCTCGCCGACGAACGCTGGTCGATCGGCCCGCTGACGCTGCCGCACATGCTGGTGCGCCTGGTGGTGGCCGAGCAGCTCTACCGCGCCGCTGCCATGCTGGCGAATCATCCCTACCACCGGGCGTAGCGGCGTGGCGTACATCCCGCTGCGCGGGCTGCGCCTCCACGGTTTGCTGCGCAAACCGCGGACCCTGACTTCGACCTTGCCTATCCCCGCGGCCTCGCCGCGCCCCCTTTAACAAAGGGGGCTTACCTCCAGTGGGTTGATGGGCGAGATCCCGGCAACGCAGGCGCGCTTTGGTCCCGCTTCCAGAAAAAAGCCCGGGCACTGCTGCCCGGGCTCATTACCCCCAAAGGGTCGCTCAGTTCCAGGTGTACTTGGCGCCGAGGGTGAAGTAACGGCCGACCGCGCCGCTGAAGTGCAGCGGGTTGTAGTTGACCGCGCCGTAGGTTGCAGGATCCAGCGGCGCGATGCGGTCGAACACGTTCTGCACCGAACCGAAGATCTCCAAGCCCGCGGTCGCCTTCCAGTTGGCCGACAGATCGAAGGTGGTGAACGACGCCAGCGTGCAATCGCCCGGCGCCGGCGAGCCGTCGGCGCGGAAGTTCAGGCAGGTTTCTTCCTTCGACCCACCGGTTTCCGGAGTGTTGTCGATGCTGCTGATGTAATTGATGATGCCGCTGACCGACCAGGCGTTGTAGTTCCAGGTCGCGCCGAAGTTCACCCGGTCCTTCGGGGTGCCGATGCAGTTGGTGACGTCGCAGTTGCCGTGGGTGCCCGCGTACTCGTGGGTCACGCCGTCCTCGGTGCGCTCGAACTTGCTGATGTGGCTCCACTGCAGGTCGAGCCTGAGGTCACCGTAGGCCCCCATCGGGATGTCCTGCCGGATGTCGGTGTCCACGCCCTCGACCTTGGACGAGTTGGCGTTCACGTACTGCGTGTTGATCGCCAGGATGCTGCCGGTGCCCGGCACGCCGTTGAGCAGGTCGGTGTCGCGCAGCACGTCGCCATTGGCGATCGCGTCGGCAGTGGAGCTCTGGGCGATCTCGTTGGTGCGCTTGATGCGCCAGGCATCGACGGTGACCGAGGTGGTGCGGGTCGGCTGCAGCACGATGCCCACCGAGTAGCTCTTGGATTCCTCGGGCTTCAGGTCCGGGTTGGGCGTGGTGATGATCGCCACCGGCTGCAGGCCGCAGTCGTCCGGGGTGCCGCCAGGGGCCGGGGTGCCGTTGGGGCAGCGCACCGGGTCAAGTGCATTGGAGAACGCAGCCAGGCCACCGTCGCCGTTTTCCGCCGGGTTCGGCGCCCGGAAGCCTTCGGCATAGGTGCCGCGCAGGGCGAACCAGTCCACCGGATTCCACTTGAAGCCGACCTTGGGCTTCACCGCGTCGTCGCCGCTTTCGTACTTGTCGTAACGCACCGCGCCGGAGAGTTCGAGGGTCTCCAGCACCGGCGCCGACAGTTCGAGGTAGCCGGCGTAGACGTTCTGGGTGCCGTCGTAGGCGGAATACCCCAGGCCGATGATGTCGCCGACGTCGGTGTAGGTCTGCGGCGTCAGCGAGTTGGTGGTGCGCCGCCACTCGGTGCCGAAGGCCAGCGACAGCGGACCGCCCTTGAGGTCATACAGCGCCCGCGATGCGGTGAAGTCGAACATGTCCAGGCTCGACTTGGCGTTGGCCTGGATGGTCGGGGAGATGTAGTCGTAGAGGCTCTGCGGGTTGGCGTCCGAGCCTTGCCCGATGTTCCACACGCCATACGGGCAGGCCGCGTCACCAAGCACGCACTGCACCGCGCTGTAGCGCAGGAAGCCGTCGCGCTTGTTGACCAGGTTGGTCGAGGAGTGCAGGTAGGCGGTGTCGTAGTCCCAGCTGTTCCAGGTGCCCTTGACGCCGACCAGGAAGCGGAAGAACTCATTGGTGTTGTCGGTGACACGTGCGCCGACATCGGCGGCGTTGTAGCGCACGCGCACCGCCTCGCCCGGATAGGGGTTGTCCGGGTGATCGGGGCCGAGCACCACCGCGCCGGGACCGCTGTTGGCATTCACCGGGCCGCCCGGATAGCCCCAGGCGCCGGACACGTTCGACGGCGTGTTGTGGAATACCGTTTCCTTCTTCGAATAGCCGAATTCGGTATAGACCTCGCCGCTGTCGCCGAAGGCGAAGGTGCCGCGGGCGAACACGTTGACGTACTTCTCCTCGGGGGTCATGTCACGCCAGTCGGCCATGTCCCACAGGCAGCCGCCACCGGCATCCTGCGGCGAAACGTTGGACAGCTGGTCGCAGCCCGGCAGCGACACCATCGTCGCCGGATCGGTGCCGGGCACGAACACGCTGCCGACCTGCGAGCTGCCGCCGCCGCTGCCGCCGCCGGTGATCGCGCCGCCGAGGAACTGGCTGCCGCCGGCGCTGTAGCCCCACGGGCGCAGGTCGCCGGTGCCGATCCACTTGCGGTTCCTGCGGTCCGATACCTTGATGGCGTCGGTCTTGCCGACATCCAGGCTGAAGAACGCGTTCCAGCCATCGGTGGCGAGATCGCCGGTGCCGGCGGTCAGGGTGGCCTTCTTCTGGTCGCCGTCGCTGTCGTCGGACAACCCGTAGGAGCCGCGCAGGATCGCGCCGGTGAAATCGGTGCGCAGGATGATATTGACCACGCCGGCGATGGCATCGGAGCCATAGATCGCCGAAGCACCGTCCTTGAGGACCTCCACGCGCTCGACGGCATCGAGCGGGATGGTGCTGAGATCGGTGAACACCTTCTGGCCGTCATCGGCCAGGCCATAGGTGGCCATGCGACGACCGTTCAACAGCACCAGGGTCGACCCTGCGCCCAGGCCGCGCAGCGATATGCCGGCGCCGCCGCCGGCGAAACCGTTGCCGAAGGTCTTGGGGATGGAGCCGGCGCCGTCGGAGGTCAGCGTCTGCAGGAACTCGGCCACCGTGGTCTTGCCGGTGCGGTCGATGTCCTGGCGCGTCACCACCTGCACCGGCGAGGGCGTCTCGGTGTTGGTGCGGGGAATGTTGGAACCGGTGACCGTGATGCGGTCCAGGTTGGTCGGGGCCTCGGCCTGCTGCGCCATTGCCGGAAGGGCGACGGTCGGGCCGATGATGGCCAGCAGGGCAAGGGAAAGCGGGGTGCGGCGACGCTGGGCGGATGACGGGACTTGGCAGATCACGACGCTCTCTCCTGAAACGATGTTGAACACGCGTGGCCATGTGTCAGGGGTGACACCGACGCCCGCAATTTCGTTTCTGCCGGGTGAGCGAAAAGTGAAAGATTCTTTAATGCGCGCCGTTCATGTTTGGCCTGGGTAAAGCCATGTGAAACCGTCACCTGGCTTAATGCGCTACCCGCAGCTGGTCGACCAGCGGGGTGAGGAAGTCCGCGTACGGCGTCCACTTCGGTTGCGGCGCTGCCTGGGGCCGTGATCGCACCTGCACCGCGCTGGCGGTCACCACGCCGCGACTGCGGCCTTCGCTGCCCAGCATGTCCGGCGTGTACTCCACCGCACAGAAGGCGGCGACTTCGCGCATCACCGTTTCCGGTTCCTGCAGCAGGCGCGCATAGGAGACATCGAGGATCCGCCCCGGCAGACGCGCATGCCAGTGCGCCATCAGGCGCTGGTAGCGTTGGTGGAACCGGCCCAGTTCCGCCAGGTCGTAACTGTAGGGATTGGCCTCGGAGAACAGCTCGCGCAGGTTCGAGAAGCAGGTCTCCACCGGGTCGCGGACCATGTGCAGGATCCGCGCGCGCGGCAGCGCGGTGGCGATGAAGGCCAGGTTGAGGAAGTTCGACGGCAGCTTGTCGGTGAAGGAGCTTTGCCCGGCGATCCGCCAGGCCGTGCTGCGCAGGTAGCGCTGCCCGGCCGCGGCCAAGTCCGCGTCGGGTGCGCGGTGGACGATTTCCTCGTCGATGACGCCGCGGCAATGGTGATCGGTGGCATGCCGCATCGCGCTGGTGAAGTCGTAGAGCTCGCCGATGCCCTTGACCTGCGGCGATCCGCACAGCATCTGTTCGAGCAGGGTGGTGCCGGAGCGATGCATGCCGACGATGAAGACCGGGCAGGCGCCGGCGGTCTCCTCCGGCGTATCGGCGGCGCGCAGCGGCGGCATTGCATGCAGGGCATCGAACAGGCGCTGGTTGGCGGCATCGTCGTAATCGAGCGAGCCGCGCTTGTGCGCGCAGCCGCGCATCAGCGCCTGCCAGGCAGCCTGGTGGTCGCCGAGATCATCCAGGGTCTTGTGCAGGGCGAATTCCAGCAGCGCCTTGTCGGCGACGCTGCGGCCGGCGCGTGCGAGTTCGCGGGTAATCGCATGCACGCCGTTGCGGTCGGCGGTCTGGCGGCGCAGCGTGGCGCGCAGCCAGTAGCCCTGGGCAATCTCCGGGGCGCGGCGCTGCGCGCGCACGATGTCTTCCTCGGCCTCGTCAAAGCGGCCCAGGTACATGAGCACCTGCGCACGCGCGAGCAGGGTGGGGGGGTAGTGGGGATCGGCGCGCCTGGCCTCGTCGAGATAGGCGATCGCCTCTTCGGCCAGGTTGGCGTAGGTCAGGTGCGAGGCCGCGGTGATCAGCGCCGGGATCGGCATCCGCGACGGCGGTCCCAGCCGTTGCAGCACGCTGCGCAGGGCCGGGATGTCGTTGAAGGTACGCAGGCGCGGGATCATCCCGGCCAGCTGCTGCGGCGTTGCGCGCGGACTGGACCAGGCATGCTGGAGCCAGGCTTCCGCGGCGCGGTAGTGGCCGGCCAGCGAGTACAGGTAGGACAGCTGCAGCAGGCTGTCGATGTGTCCGGGCGCGACCTGCAGGATCGCCTGGTGGCAACCGATTGCGCGGAGGAAATCGCCCTGGGCGGCATGCTGCTCGGCCTGCGCGGACAGCATGCCGATCCGGCTGGCGTCGGCACCATGGCTCATGCCGGCAGGTCCGCCAGGTTGGCCGCCAGTGGGGCCAGCGGCTCAGCGTAACGGCGCCACGCATCCAGCGCGCCGCGGTGGACCGGTGCGCGCACCTGCGCGCTGCTGGCGGTGCTCACCGGGCTGGTATTGCGCTCGGGCTGCGACAGGCCCGGCCAGGCCGGCAGGTCCAGGAAGTCGAGCAGGGAGGCGAGCGTGGCTTCGGTATCTTCGACCAGGTCGCGATAGTCGACGACGCGTACGGCATCGGGCGCGCGGGCCTGCCAGTGCGCCATCCAGCGCCGTGCCAGCCGCACTTCCGCCGCCAGGCCGTCGAAGTCATAGCTGTAGCCGTAGGCCTCGCCCTGGAACAGCTCCTTGAGGTTGGAGAAGGCCACGTCCATCGGATCGCGGCGCACGCACACGATGCGCGCCTGCGGCAGTGCGCCGAGGATCAGCGGCAGGTCGAACAGGTTGCGTGGGTGCTTGTCGATCGCCGCGGCGGTGGCCGGCGCGGCGCGGCGCAGGCGCTGCAGGTAGCCGTGGCCGATCGCGGCCAGGTCCTGCCCGGCGAGGAAGCCGGCCGGATCCGGATCCAGGCACAGCCCGCCGAAGAAGCGGTCGGCGGTTTCGCTGGCAGCGGCGACCAGGTCGTTGCGCTCGCCCATGCTGGTGACCCAGCCATGGTTGCCGAGCATGCGGTCGAGCAGGGTGGTGCCCGAGCGCGGCATGCCGAGGATGAAGATCGGACGGGGCTGCGCGGCGGGGGTAGAACTGGCGGCCGGCGGTGGCGTCCAGTCGCCGGCCATCAGGGCTTCGGCGGCGGCATGGCGGGCCGGGCGCGCGGCGTCGCGGACCTGGGAACGCATCAGCGCGGCGCCTTGTTCGAGCGCATGCCAGGCCGGCGCGCGCTCGTCGGCGGCATCGAGTTCGTGGAACAGCGCGTAGTGCAGCTGCGCGCGCGCGGCATCGTCCTGCGCCATGGCCAGCGCGCGCTGCAGGCGGGCGATGCGCACGGGGCTGCCGTCCGGGCGCAGCTTGGCGATGGCCCAGTGCACGTCTGGCATGTGGGGCGCGATTGCCAGCGCGGCCTCGTACGCAGCCGCGGCGCCGTCGAGGTCGCCCAGGTATTGCAGGACCTGGCCGCGGGTGAATTTCAGCAGGGCATTGGCGCCGGTCAGCGGTTCTACCGCATCGAGCAGGCGCAGCGCGTCCTCGTAGCGGCCGGCCAGCCAGAGATGTTGCGCCAATGCCGGCGACTGACGCAGTACCTGCGGGTCCTTCCAGTCGGCGCCCAGGATCACCGAGGCGACCTCGGCTTCCTCGGCGAAATCGAGCAGACGCAGGGTGACGTAGGCCAGCAGCTTGCTGCTGCCGCCCAGGCGGGCGGTGTCGGCGGCGCGCAGGGCGTACTGATGGGCCTGGCGGTACTGCCCGCTCGCCTGCGCGAAGCGCGACAGCCGCAGCAGGGCGGGAATGTGTCGGGGGTGCAGCGCAAGCAGGTTGGCGTAGACCGCGCCGGCGGCCTGGTGGTCGCCATTGGCTTCATGCGCCTGGCCGCTGCGCCAGAGTTCATCGAGCTGTGCTTGCATGCGGTTCTCGGATGCCGGCCCCGGAAAAGACGGCCGCCTTGCGGCGGCCGTTGGAGCAAAAGAGCCTAAAAGTACGGATTTCTTATGGGTGCTGCCTGGATCAGAAGTCGTACTGGACCATGAAGCGGAACGAGCGCGGCGCCTGGGTGCTGCGGTACAGACCGTAGGTGGACAGTGGCGCGCCAGTGGTGCCGTCCTCGGCCACTTCCGAGATCGAGGTCGGCTTCTGCTGGTTAAAGACGTTGAATACGTCCATCTTCAACTGCAGACCCGGCGCCCATTTCGGCAGGTAAGCCACGTTCAAGTCCAACGTGTTGGTCCACGGCAGGCGACCCGCAGTGCCGCGCGGAACCGCTACCGACGGGCCGTCCGCGCCACCGGCTTCGGTTGTGCCGCAGCGGAAGAACGCCGCGCCGTAGGGATGGATGCCGCCGTTATACGGGTACAGCACACCCAGGCAGTTCTCCGGACGACCGGACTGCACCAGGATGTTCGCACCCAGCGACCATTCGTCGGTGAACTGGTAGTTGCCGAAGATCTTGATGCTGTGGCGGCGATCGTTGGGCAGGTAACCGTACGAGTCGACCATCAGTTCCTTGTAGTCGAAGTCCTGGGTGACCGAGGTATCGGCCTGGCCGATGTCCGATTTCACGCCACCTTCGGTATTACCCTTGTTCCAGCCGATGGTCCATGAGCCCTGGAAGAAGAACTTCTGCCAGCTCCCATCCCAGAACAGTTCGATGGCCTTGTAGGTGCGCTTGGCCTTGGGCGACAGCAGTTCGGACGGGATGGTGTACTCGGTGAGCACGCCATTCCCCTCGATGTCGGTGAGGAACACCGAGTCCTTGCCCGGGTTGAACATGCGGCAATACGGGAAGCCGGCGTTCGGGATGTTCGGGGTGAGGCCATCGGCGACTGCCATGTCATAGATCGGCGTGTAGTCGCAGTTGTCGTCGATGGCAGCCTTGAGCTTGCGGTAGATGCCGCGCGCGCCGATGGCCTGGTGGTCGGTGATCTGCTGCTGGAAGCCCAGGATGTACTCGTCCTGGTACATCGGGTCCAGGTTGGTCGCCGCGATCGTCGCCGGGTTCTTCGGCTCGCCGAACTCGCCATTGATGTACTGCAGGCCGCCCCGCTTGGTCAAGCCGGTGGGCGCGCCGGTAACCGGGTCGACCCCGGTGAAGTAGTAGTTCTGGCGGGTGTAGAGCGAGGCGCTGGCGCCGCGCACGGCCACGCTCGGCGTCAGCGGCAGCGCGTAGCGGCCGGCATTGCCGTAGATCTTCAGCGTGGAATCGCCATGCACGTCCCAGCTGAAGCCCAGGCGCGGACCGAACTGGTTCTTGATCTTGACGTAGGTCTGGCCTTCGCCGTTGAGGTTCTCGAAGGTGTCCCAGCGTGCGCCGAAGTAGGCCAGGAATGTGTCGGTGATCTTCCAGCTGTCTTCGGCATAGGCCGCCCACTGCTTCAGCTTAACCGTGGAGCCTTGGTTGACGATCTGCTCACGAACGATGTCGTACTCGTCGCCATTGTTGACGATGCCGTCGGGATTGACCGTCGAGTAGCGCCAGTAGCGGCCGCCTTCGATCGAGGTGCCGGCCACCGACTCGTAGTCGTCGCGGTCGTAGCCGAAACGGACCAGGTGGTCGCCCAGGGACCATTCGAAGTCGAGGCGGAACTGGTCGCGGGTATCCTTGGCGTCCGCGCGCTCGATCGCGTCGTTGGTCAGGTTGCACTGAGACCTGATTTCGCCGCCGGTAAGTTCCTGGCGATAGGCTGGGCGTACATCAAGCACGCGTGGGCACCCTGTGGCCGGCACGTTGAGGTCGCCGCCGTAGGTGATGTCCAAGCCGGTGGCGGTGCGCCCGCCGTCCTTGCGCTTGAACTCGCCATGGCCGTACAACGCGGACATGGTCAGGTTGTCGGTGAAGTAGCCCGTGTACTTGCCGATGTAGTTGCGCCCGCCGTTCTCTTCCTTGCGTGTGCCGATGTAGGTGCCCGAGTTGAATACATCGGTGTCGGTGCGGGTCGTATCGTCGAACGCGGTAAATTCGAGCTTGTTGCTGTCGTTGATGTTCCAGTCGACTTTGACCAACCAGATCGGGTTCTTGACGTTCTTGTCTCCGGCCTTGTCACCGAACGGATTCTCGGCCGTGTTCTGGTCCGGTTGCCCGTAGGACACCACGCCGTACGCGAAAAGCTTGTCCTGGATCAGTGCACCGGAGGCCCATGCCGAGGTGATGATCGAATCGTCTTGGGCGCGTGAGTTGTCTTGGGCCAGCGTGCCGTACTTTCCTGGCTCGAGCGGGTTGCGGTAGTAGTAGTTGACCGTGTCGGCCTGCAGCGACGCCGGGCTGTAGAACACGTTTGCGCCGGCATGGAACTCGTTGGTGCCGCGCTTGGTGATCTGGTTGACCACGCCGCCGGTCGAGCGGCCGAATTCGGCGCCGTAGCCGCCGGTCTTGACCTGCTGTTCGGCGATCGCTTCAAAGGGAATCTGCGAGAATTTCAGGTTGCGGAACGAGTTCGTGACGTTAAAGCCGTTGACGTAGTACTGGTTCTCGGCGACGGAAGAGCCGCCGAAGGAAGCCAGGTTGCCGAAAGCGGCGTCGCCCTTGACCGTGCCCGGTGCCAGCAGCGCGACCGAGGTGGCATCGCGCGCGACCGGGATCTTGGCGATCTGCTCGGCGGTCAGGATGGTGGTCGACTCCACCGACGAGACGTCGATCGGGTTGACCGCGGAGGTGGCACGCACCTGGACGGAGTCCAGCGTGGTGGCATCGGCGCGGGCGGTCGCGAAGTTCACCGGCGTGCCGGTACCGACGTTGACGTTGACACCTTCGCGGGTCGCCGTCGTGCCATCAGTGCCGGTGTAGGTGACGTTGTAGCTGCCCGTCGGGAGCGCAGAGAAGCGGTAGGCGCCGTCACGGCCGACGGTGATGGAGCGCGAGAAGCCCGTTGCGGGGTTCTGGATCTGGACGGTGGAGCCGGCGCTGGCCTGGCCGAAGATGGCGCCGGAGGTATTGGACTGCGCGTACAGCGTGGGACTGAAGCAGATGCCGAGGGCAAGGCTGAGCGCTGAGCGCTGCAGGGCCCGTTTGGTTCGCTGGTTGACTGCCACTAGCTCTCTCTCCTGAGTAGGGTTCTTTTGTGTGTCGAGCGCATGACCCAAAGGTCACAGTTGCAACTCAACATTCAGAATCTACTCAGCTTTAGGGCTGGCGTCACGAAATTTTCATCTTTTTAGCTGCGGGATGTGACCGGCGTGGAATTTATGACCGGCCGCGACAATTTCGCCAAAAAAGCTGACATCGGCTTATAAAACAAGGAATACAGTCGTTTTTTTATCGTCAAGCGTTAGAGCGGGCGGGGGGTGGGTCGTGCGGCAGCCCCGCCCGCGGAGGCCCTAGTTGTCCAGGGAAAACGCGATCGGTACCAGCCCGATCGCCTCGATCCGCTGCCCGTCCTGAATGGCGGGACGGAACCGCCAGTGCCGCAGGACCTGCTGCCGGGCCGCCTGGTCGAGGACGCTGTGGCCGCTGCTGCGGGCGATGTCGACCTGGGCCGGGAGGCCGTCGGCGTCGACCCGGACCTGCAGCAGCACCGTGCCCTGCAGCCGGCCGAGAAGTGCGGCGCGCGGGTAGCTCGGCGCCGGGGCGCTCAGGTACTGCAGGGTGGCGCCGGGAGCGGGCGGGCTGATGCTTGACGGGCCGGGGTCGATCGTCTCGAGCGGCGGCGACGGTTCGGCGGCGGGCAGTGCCACCTGCGCGGCCTCGGCGGTGGGTGGGGCCAGCGTCGCGGGCGGCGTCAGCGGATGGGTGGCGGTGGGCGGCGCCGGCGTGGCGGGCGGACTGATCGGCACCGGTACCGGCGGCGTCGGCACGCTGACCGGCAGGATCCAGCGCGGCGCCGGGGTTTCCCGGGTCGGGGGCAGTGCGCTGCGGCTCAGCGGAATCAGCAGCAGGAGCAGCGCGAGCAGGTGCAGCGCGATGGCCGTGCTCAGGGCGAGGATGCGGGAAGCGTCGAAGCGGAAGGCAAACGGCTGGAATTGCGTGCGAACCATGATCCACCTCCTGGAAGGAACTGCGGAAAGGCACTGCACAGAGGCCCCGGTCCGGCGGGGCCGCGCCTGCGATTCGATCTTCATCCCGTACGCGGGCGGATGGATAGCGGCGGGCGCTACGGCGTTTTGCTCGCGTTGGGTTTTGGGTGGGGCGCAGCCGGGTAGGCGCCGGCAAAGCAAAGGGGCGCCGGAAGGCGCCCCCGTTTAAGCATCGTGGCGAGCGGGCTCAGCGGCCGAGTTCGAACACCACGTCCACGTTGACCGACAGCGTGGTCTCGCCCGGGGAGACCGGGGTGTCCATGGCCGCGCTCTGGGCGCGGGCCATCATCATCACCGGGCGCACGCCGCCACCGCGGCCTTCGGAGATGCTGACGATGCGCCGCACCTTCAGGCCCAGCGCGCCGGCGTAGGTTTCCGCGCGCGCCTTGGCCTTGGCCAGGGCGGCCAGGCGGGCCTCGTCGTAGACCGGTTCGGGGTTGTCGATCTCGAAGGACGGGCCGTTGATCTGGTTGGCGCCCTGGGCGGCGAGGGCATCGAGCACCTTGCCCAGGCGCGAGACGTCGCGCACCTTCAGGCTGACGGTGTTGCTGGCCTGGTAGCCGGTGATCTTCGGCGCCTGGCCTTCCTTGTACTGGTACTGCGGGCTGAGGTTGATGCCGCTGGTCTGCACGTCGCGCTCGGCGATGCCGGCCGCCTTGATCGCCGCCACCACCTTGCTCATCTGCTCGGCGTTCTGGCGCATGGCCGTATTGCCGTCGGCGGCCTGGGTGACAACCCCGGCGGAGATCCGGGCCACGTCCGGCACGCGGCTGGCCTCGGCGTCGGCGGAGATGTTGAGGATCGTCGCGTCGGCGGGCAGGGCGTAGCTGGGGGTGGTCTGGGCCTGGGCGGTCATGGCGAACGAGGCGAGGGAAAGGGCGAACAGCAGGGGGCTGAGGCGGGCGCGCATTCGACGTTCCTTGAGGATGGGCGGGGCAAGCGTGGTTTCGTGACGATGAACCGGCTGTGAGCCGGTTGCCAGCGGCGCGTGCGCGATGGCCGCAGGTTATGCTTCGCCGATGCTCTGGCTTGCTTCCCGCTCCCCCCGACGTTCCGAACTCCTGCAGCGCCTCGCCATCCCCTTCCAGGTCGTCGACCTGGAGGTCCCGGAGCTGCGCGGGGCGGGCGAGTCCGCCCACGAATACGTACGCCGGGTGGCGGTCGAGAAGGCGCGCGCGGGCCTGGCCGCGGTGCTTGAACGCGACCCGCGGGCGCGGGTGCTGGGCGCCGATACCGAGGTGATCCTCGGCGACCGGGTGTATGGCAAGCCGGCCGACGCCGCCGACGCGGCGGCCATGCTGCGCAGCCTGGCCGGCCGCGAGCACGACGTGCTGACGGTGGTCGCGCTGGCCGTCGATGGCGCGCCGCCGCGCGTGGCCGAGGTGCGTTCGCGGCTGCGTTTCGCGCCGCTGGACGAAGCCACGATCGCCGCCTACGTCGCCACCGGCGAGCCGATGGGCAAGGCCGGCGGCTACGCCATCCAGGGCTACGCGGAAAGTTTCGTCCAGCACCTGGAGGGCAGCTACTCCGGCGTGATGGGGTTGCCGCTCCACCAGACCTCGCAACTGCTCAACGCCTCCGGAGCGACCTGATGTCCGAAGAAATACTGGTCAACGTGACCCCGCGGGAGACCCGCGTGGCGGTCATCGAGAACGGCATGCTGCAGGAGCTGCACATCGAGCGCGGCTGGCGTCGCGGCGTGGTCGGCAACATCTACAAGGGCAGGGTGCAGCGGGTGATGCCGGGCATGCAGGCGGCCTTCGTCGAGGTCGGGCTCGAACGCGCCGCGTTCCTGCACGCCAACGACGTGGTGCGCGCGGCCGCGCCGGGGGTGGTCGAGTCCGGCGAGCCGCCGCTGACCCCGGCCACCGCGGTGCCGATCGTCGAGCTGCTGCGCGACGGACAGGACATCGTGGTGCAGGTGGTGAAGGACCCGATCGGCAGCAAGGGCGCGCGCCTGACCACCCAGATCAGCATCCCCTCGCGCTACCTGGTGCTGCTGCCGCAGTCCAAGGTGGTCGGCGTCTCGGCGCGGATCGAGGACGAGGCCGAGCGCGCGCGCCTGAAGGGCATCGTCACCGAGCTGGCGGCGCAGTACGGCGGCTTCGGCTACATCATCCGCACCAATGCCGAGGGCCAGCCGGCCGAGGCGCTGGCCGAGGACCTGGCCTACCTGTCGCGGGTCTGGAACGTGGTCGAGCGGCGCGGCCGCGAATCGCCGACCTGCAGCATCATCTACGAGGACCTGAGCCTGCCGCTGCGCTCGGTCCGTGACCTGATCCGCAAGGACGTGGAGAAGGTCAAGGTCGATTCCAACGAGACCTTCGCCCAGTTGCAGGCCTTCGTCGCCAAGTACATGCCGGTGCTGGCCGAGCGCATCGAGCTGTACACCGGCGACCGGCCGATCTTCGACCTGTACGGGGTCGAGGATGAAATCGGCCGCGCGCTGGAGAAGCAGGTGCCGCTGAAGTCCGGCGGATACCTGGTGATCGACCAGACCGAGGCGATGACGACCATCGACGTCAACACCGGCTCGTTCGTCGGCCAGCGCAACCTCGAGGAGACGGTGTTCCGCACCAACCTGGAGGCCGCGCAGGCGGTGGCCCGGCAGCTGCGCCTGCGCAACCTCGGCGGCATCATCATCATCGACTTCATCGACATGGACGACCCCGAGCACCGCCGCCAGGTGCTGCGGACGCTGGAGAAGTCGCTGGCGCGCGACCACGCCAAGACCACGGTCTACGACTTCTCGCCGCTGGGGCTGGTCGAGATGACCCGCAAGCGCACCGTCGAAAGCCTGGAGCGGCAGCTCTCCGAGCCCTGCCCGGAATGCGGCGGGCGCGGCAGCATCAAGACCACCGAGACGGTGACCTACGAGATCTTCCGTGAGATCACCCGGGCGGTCCGTCAGTTCGACGCGGCGCGGCTGCTGGTGATCGCCTCGTCCAAGGTGGTGGCGCGGATCACCGACGAGGAGTCCACCGCGGTGGCCGAGCTGGAGGAATTCCTCGGCAAGACCATCAGCTTCCAGTCCGACGACCAGTACCTGCAGGAGCAGTTCGACGTGGTGTTGCTGTGACCCAAGGGCAGGGCGGCGGCCGGGAAACCGTGCCGTCGGTCAGGGAAGGGGAGGCGGACAGGGCCACGTTGCGCTCGAGTTCGGCCAGGGACTGGCATCCTGTGCGGTTTCCGTCGTCCCGAACCCCTGATCCCGGCTCCTGATGCCCACCCCGCTGCGCCGCCGCCTCCGCCTGACCCGCCGCTTCGCCACCTATTCACTGGCGCTGGGGCTGGTGCTTGTCGCCCTGCTGGTTGGCGCGCTGAGCCAGGTGTTGCCGCTGGTCGAGCGCCAGCCGGCCAAGGTCGCGGCCTGGCTCGGCGAGCGCGCCGGCCAGCCGGTGCGGTTCGATGCCCTGCGCACGGAGTGGACCCGCCGCGGCCCCCTGCTGCGCCTGAAGGGCCTGCGCATCGGCGCGGCCGACGGCGTGCACATCGGCGAGGCCGAGGTGCTGGTGGCCATGTACTCCGGCCTGCTGCCGGGGCGCTCGCTGACCGAACTGCGGCTGCGCAACGTCGCCCTGACGCTGCAGCGCGCCGATGACGGCAGCTGGTCGGTGCAGGGCCTGCCCACCGCCGGCAGTGGCGACCCGCTGGAATCGCTGCGCCGCCTCGGCGAGCTGCAGGTGGTTGGCGGCCGGCTGCATGTCCGCGCCCCGGGTCTGGACCTGGACACCACGCTGCCGCGGATCGACCTGCGGCTGCGGGTCAATGGTGGCCGGGTCCGCGCCGGCGGGCGGGCCTGGATCGATGAAACCCGCGCGCCGCTGACGGCGGCCTTCGACTTCGATCGCGGCAGCGGCGATGGCACGGCCTACGCGGCGGCTGCGCCGGCCGACCTGTCGGCCTGGTCGCCGCTGCTCAGGGCGGCCGGAGTGCGGGTGGTCGCCGGCACCGGCCAGGCCCAGGCCTGGGTCCGGCTGCAGGCCCACCGCATCGTCGCGGTTACCACCCAGGCCGACCTGCACGGCCTGCGCCTGGCAGGCACGGCGGCCGGTACCGGCCCGGTGCCGCGCCTGGACTGGAACCGGCTGCAGGCCAACCTGCGCTGGAAGCTGGTCGACGGCGGCTGGCGCCTGGATGCGCCGCTGCTGCGGGTGACCGATGCCGCTGACCGGCCGCATGCGCTGGATGGCATCAGCGTGGCCGGCGGCCGGCGCTTCGCCGCGCTCGGCCGCGACCTGGATGCCACGCCGCTGTTCGAGGTGCTGGGCCTGAGCGACCAGGTCGAGCCGGGCTTGCGGCGCTGGCTGCAGCAGGCCCGCCCGCGCCTGCGCCTGGCGCGGCTGAGCGTGGCCGGCGAGCCGGGCGGCCCGCTGTGGGCCGAGGGCCGGCTCGACGAGCTGGGGTTTGCCGCGGCCGGCAAAGCGCCCGGGCTGGACGGATTGCAGGGCGACTTCGAGGGCGACGCCGCCGGCGTGCGCCTGCGGCCATTGCCGTCGGCGCTGGTGCGCTTCGACTGGCCGACCGGCTTCGGCGTGGTCCACGAACTGCGCCTGGCCGGGGACATCGTCGGCTGGCGCGAGGGCGAAGGCTGGCAGGTCGCCAGCCCGGCGTTGCGCGTGCAGTCGCACGAATACGCCGCCGACGTGCGCGGCGGGCTGGCATTCCAGGCTGACGGCACGCGACCGCGCATCGACCTGGCCGCCAAGATCGACGACGCCCCGGTGCCGGTGGCGAAGATGTTCTGGATCCACTCGAAGATGAGCCGCAACGCGATCGACTGGCTGGATATGGCGCTGGCCGGCGGCACGGTCACCGGCGGCACCGGCCTGGCCAGCGGCGACCTGGACGACTGGCCGTTCGATCACAACGACGGCCGCTTCGAGGCGACCGGCCACATCCGCGAGGGCGTGATCCGCTTCCAGCGCGACTGGCCGGAGATGGAGCGGGTCGATGCCGACGTGGCCTTCATCGGCGGCGGCTTCAGCCTCGGAGGCAGCGGCGAGCTGGCCGGCGTGGCGGTGGATCGGTTCGAAGCCGGCATCCCGGATTTCGGCGACGGCGAGCTCTACGTGCGCGCGCACAGCGGCAGCGATGCCGCGCACCTGCTGTCGATGCTGCGGCGCAGCCCGCTGCACAAGTCGTACGGAGACACCCTGGACAACGTCAGCATCGCCGGCGCGGCCGATACGCGCTTCGACATGCTGCTGCCCCTGCATGGCGGGCCCGGCGGCCACCTGAAGGGCGAGGTCGCGCTGCAGGACGCCAAGCTCGCCGACAAGCGCTGGAACCTGGCCTTCGACCAGGTGCGCGGCAAGGCCAGCTACGGCAGCGAGGGTTTCGCCGCGGAGGGACTGTCGGTGCGCCACAACGGCCACGCCGGCACGCTGGACCTGCGCGCCGGCGGCGACGTGCGCGATCCGGCCCAGGCCTTCGAGGCGCGCTTCGGTTCGACCGTCGAGGCCAAGGACCTGTTCGACCGCGCGCCGCAGATGGAATGGCTGCGGCCGTACGTGCACGGGGCATCGAACTGGAACGTCGAGGTCACCCTGCCCAGGGCGCAGCCCGGCAGGCCCGAGCCGCCGAGCCACCTGCGCCTGGATTCGGACCTGGTCGGCACCACGCTCGAGCTGCCCGCGCCGCTGGACAAGCCCGCCGCACAGCCGCTGCCTACCCGCGTGGACGTGGCCCTGCCGCTCGGCAATGGCGACGTCGACGTCGCCTTCGGACAACTCGTCGCGGTGAAGGCGCGCACCCGCGACGACCGCACCGGCGTGCGCGTGGTGATGGGCAGCGACAGCGTCACCGAGGCGCCGCCCGAGCACGGGCTGGTGGTCACCGGCCACGCCGCTACGCTGGATGCGATGGACTGGATCAGCCTGGCGCGCGGCGGCGACGGCGCGGACGCCAATGCGCTGCCGCTGCAGCAGGTCGACGTGCAGGTCGATCGCCTGCTGCTGATCGGCGGGGCGTTCGCGCAGACCCGCCTGCGCCTGCTGCCGCAGCGCGACCTGGTCAGCGTGCAGCTGGAGGGGCCCTCGCTGCAGGGCAGCCTGGAAGTCCCCAATGCCGATGGCGCCGTTGTCCGCGGCGACCTGGCGCGCGTGCACTGGCAGTCGGCCGCCGCGCCGGCCGGCGCGGACGCCGCCGCCGCGCGTCCCGAAAGCGCGGCCCCGCTGGCGCAGACCCTGCCCGAGCCGCAGCGCCGGGCGGTGGACGAGATCGACCCGGCGCGCCTGCCGCCGCTGTCGCTGGACATCGCCGACCTCCAGCTGGGCCAACTCAGGCTCGGCCGCGCCGTGCTGCGTACCCGCCGGCTGACCGACGGCCTGCAGCTGGACCAGCTGCAGCTGCACTCGCCCGACCAGGACATCGCCCTCACCGGTGCCTGGCGCGGCAAGGGCGAGGCGGCCACCACGCGCCTGTCCGCGCGCCTGGACAGCCGCAACCTTGGCGACCTGGTCCGTGACCTGGGCTTCGGCGGGCAGCTGCGCGCCGGCGAAGGCGAGCTGCAGCTCGATGCCGGCTGGCCCGGTTCGCCGACCGCGTTCAAGCTGGCCGCTCTCGAAGGCAATCTCAAGGTCGCCGCGCGCAACGGCCAGCTGCTGGAAGTCGAGCCCGGCGCCGGCCGCGTGCTTGGCCTGCTCAGCGTGGCGCAGCTGCCGCGCCGGCTGATGCTGGATTTCCGCGACTTCTTCTCCAAGGGCTTCGCCTTCAACCGCATCGACGGCGAAGTGCGTTTCGACGACGGCACCGCCCAGACCAGCAAGGTGCGCATCGAAGGCCCGGCCGCCGACATCGACATCCGCGGCGCGGCCGACCTGCGCCAGCAGCAGTTCGACCAGACCATCGACGTGCACCCCAAGTCGGGCAACCTGCTGACCGTGGTCGGCGCGGTGGCCGGCGGGCCGGTCGGCGCGGCGGTCGGCGCGGCTGCCAACGCGGTCCTGGCCAAGCCGCTGGGCGAGCTCGGCGCGCGTACCTACCGGGTCACCGGCCCGTGGAAGGATCCGAAGGTGGAAGTGGTCGACAAGGGCGCGGCCAGCGCGACCGAGGCCCGCTAGTCGCTGGCGGTCCCGTCCGTGCCCGGCGGAACTTCGCCGCGCACGAAACCCGGCAGCCGCAGCTTGGTGCGATGGCCGGGCTCGGGCGTGGTCCGCTCGCCGGTGACGCCGCGGAAGTAACCACGCTGCCAGCGCTCGCGCGAGGCCTGCGAGGCCGGATCGTTGAGATCCTTGAGGAACTGCCCGCGGCTCTGGTTCCACTGTTCGTACAGGCGCTGCAGGTCGACATCCTCGGAGATCGGCCGCCATTCGGCCTGGCAATCATCCAGCAGCGTGCGCTGCAGCGGGAACAGGTGGCAGAACGGTTCGCCGGCCTGGAAGCGCACGCGGCCCGGGCGGGTGAAACGCCAGTTCATCGTGAAGGTGTATGGACTCCAGTCGGTCTCCACGATGCCGGTCAGCCCGGCAATGCCGTCCTTGGGCCGGTTCAGCGGGCCGCCGACCATCAGGTCGATCCCTTCCTCGGTACGGAACAGGCACGGCACGTGGAAGGTCAGCACGCCGTAACCGAAGTGGCTCACCGCCGGCGCATGCGTGCCCGGATCGGCGTAGACGCGCACGTCCTGCAGGGCGTTGCCGCCGGTCCATTCGGCCATGAAGCCGGTCTGGCACAGCAGTTCCCAGCCGTGTGAATTGGCGATCGCCAGCGGCAGGCAGCGATAGGCGTAGTGCTGGTCGGTGGCATCCATCCAGTCGCGCTCGCGCGGCGCGGGGCGGATGTCGAGCGTATGGCCGTCGAGTACGTAGGCGGTCAGCTTCATGCACGGTCCAGGCCGGGGCAGGGCACCAGTCTCGCGCGTTTGCCGGGGGATTTGCCAGCCCGCGGCTTGTGCCCGGCACGCGCGACCCCCATCCTGCACGCATGACTGATTCCGCGATCACCCTGGCCGAGACCCGGCTGCTGCTTCCCGGCGGGCTCGACGCCGGCCACCTCGACCGCACCTTCGGCACCCTGCTGGGTCCGGGCGTGGATTTCGGCGACCTGTATTTCCAGCATTCCCGGCGCGAGAGCTGGTCGATGGAGGACGGCATCGTCAAGGACGGCGCGCACTCCATCGAGCAGGGCGTGGGCGTGCGCGCGATCGCCGGCGAGAAGACCGGCTTCGCCTATTCGGATGACATCCAGCGCGAAGCGCTGCTGGCCGCCGCGCAGTCGGCGCGGGCGATCTCGCGCGACGGCGGTGCGCAGCCGGCGCGCGCGCTGGTGCGCGGCAATGCCCGCGCGCTGTATCCGGCCACCGATCCGATCGACGACCTCGACAACGCCCGCAAGCTCGACGTGCTGCGCCGGCTGGACCAGTTCCTGCGCGCGGCCGATCCGCGCGTGAAGCAGGTGATGGTCAGCCTCTCCGGCGGCGTCGATACCATGCTGGTGGCGCGCAGCGACGGCGTCCTCGCCGCCGACGTGCGCCCGCTGGTGCGCCTGAACGTGCAGGTGATCGTCGAACAGGCCGGACGTCGCGAGAGCGGCTATGCCGGTGGCGGTGGCCGCTACGGCTACGCCGAATTGTTCGCCGGCGACCGCCCGGAAGGCTTCGCCCGCGAGGCGCTGCGCCAGGCGCTGGTCAACCTCGAGGCGGTTGCCGCGCCGGCCGGCACGATGCCGGTGGTGCTGGGCGCCGGCTGGCCGGGCGTGCTGCTGCACGAAGCGGTGGGCCACGGCCTGGAAGGCGATTTCAACCGCAAGGGCACCAGCGTCTATGCCGGCCGCATCGGCCAGCGCGTGGCCTCGCCGGGCGTGACCATCGTCGACGACGGCACGCTGGAAGGCCGGCGCGGGTCGCTCAACGTCGACGACGAGGGCACCCCGACTAACTGCACCACGCTGATCGAGGATGGCATCCTGGTCGGCTACATGCAGGACACCCTCAATGCGCGCCTGATGGGCATGGCGCCGACCGGCAATGGTCGCCGCGAATCCTTCGCCCACCTGCCGATGCCGCGCATGACCAACACCTACATGCTGGCTGGCACGCACGATCCGCAGGAGATGATCCGTTCGGTGAAGAAGGGCCTGTATGCGGTGAACTTCGGCGGCGGCCAGGTCGACATCACCAGCGGCAAGTACGTGTTCTCCGCGACCGAGGCCTACCTGATCGAGGACGGCCGCATCACCGCCCCGGTGAAGGGCGCCACGCTGATCGGCAACGGTCCGGAAACCATGCAGAAGGTGCGCATGATCGGCAACGACCTGGCCCTGGACGAAGGCGTGGGCGTGTGCGGCAAGGACGGCCAGAGCCTGCCGGTCGGCGTCGGCCAGCCGTCGTTGCTGATCGACGGGCTGACCGTCGTTGCTGATCGACGGGCTGACCGTCGGTGGTACCCAGGCCTGAGCGTGTCGTTGAACGGCAACGGCGCGCTGTCGTCACGCCGCATGGCGCGGGGTGCCCGCGGCTATTCGTCCTCGTCGGCTTCCGGGGCTTCGGCGGCGGCTTCCCCGCCGCTGGCCTGGGCCAGCTCGCGCAGCACCTGGAAGATCTCGCGGAATGCGCGCGGCGGCTTGTTGCGCAGCTTTTCCTCGCGCGCGTTGCGCAGCAGCTGGCGCAGGTGCTGGCGATCGGCGTGCGGGTACTCCTCCAGCAGCTCGGCGAGCGCCTCGTCGCCCTCGTCGATCAGCCGTTCGCGCCAGCGCTCGAGCCGGTGCATGGTCGCCACCTCGCGGCGCGAGACCTCGCTGTTGGCATCCAGCGCATCGCGGATCGCCTCCAGGGTCTCGTCCTCCTCGCGGCGCATCTGCTTGGCCAGGAACGCCAGCTGGCGCTTGTGGGCGATGTGCGCGGTGATCCGGCGGGCGTCGGCGATGTGCGGCAGCAGGGATTCCGGGACCGGCAGCTTGGCCAGCTGGGCCGGGGTCAGCGAGACCAGCTTCTCGCCCAGTGCCAGCACCTCCAGCGCCTCGCGCCGTTGCTGGCTGCGGCTGGCGCCAAGGAATTCACCGGTCTCTTCGTCACGTCCGCGCATCGTCTTTCCATCGAATCCATGGCCGCGCCAGATGCGCGGCACCAACCCGCACAGGATAAAGCATTGAACGTGATCTCCCCGGACCTTCACGCCGCCGACGACAGCCAGTCGCGCCTGGACCGCCTGGCCGACCTTTCCGAACGCCTGCTGCGGCGCGCGCGCGAGCTCGGCGCCAGCCAGGCCGAGGTGAGCTGCAGCGAGGAGCGCGGCCTGGACGTCAACGTGCGCCTGGGCGAGGTGGAAACCGTCGAGTCCACCCGTGATCGCGGCATCGCGGTGACCGTCTATTTCGGTCATCGCAAGGGCAGCGCCAGCACAGCCGACCTGCAGGAGACCAGCCTGGAGGCGACCGTTGCCCAGGCCTGCGCGATCGCCCGCCACACCGAGGACGACCCGGCCTCCGGCCTGGCCGACGCCGCGCTGATGGCGCGCGAGTTCCCCGACCTGGACGGCTGGCATCCGTGGGCGCTGCAGGCCGACGAGGCGGTCGACCTGGCATTGGCCTGCGAGGCCGCCGGCCGCGAGGCCGATCCGCGCATCGGCAATTCCGATGGCGCCTCGGTCGGAAGCAGCGAGAGCCTGTCCGTCTACGCCAACTCGCATGGCTTCTTCGGCCGCGAACGTGGCACGCATCACTCGATCGGCTGCGCGCTGATTGCCGGGCAGGGCGAAGGCATGCAGCGCGATGGCTGGTACAGCAGCGCGCTGGCCCGCGAGGACCTGGAGTCGCCGCTGGCGATCGGCCGCCATGCCGCCGAACGCACCGTCGCCCGCCTGCAGCCGCGCTCGCTGCCCACCGCCGAGCTGCCGGTGATCTTCGCCCCGGAAGTCTCGCGTTCGCTCATCGGCCACCTGCTGGGCGCGGTGTCCGGCGGCGCGCTGTACCGGCGCGCGAGCTTCCTGCTCGACAGCGTCGGCCAGTCGCTGTTCCCGGAATGGCTGGACATCGACGAGCTGCCGCACCTGCGCCGCGGCCTGCGTTCGGCCGCGTTCGATGGCGAGGGCGTGGCCACGCGCGACTCGGCGCTGGTGACCGGCGGCATCCTGCAGCGCTACGTGCTCGGCAGCTATTCGGCGCGCAAGCTTGGCCTGCAGACCACCGCCAACGCCGGCGGCGTGCACAACCTGCGGGTCTCGGCCAATGCCGGCGGGCTGGAGGAACTGGTGGGCCGGCTGCCGCGCGCGCTGCTGGTCACCGAGCTGATGGGGCAGGGCGTCAATCCGGTCACCGGCGACTATTCGCGCGGTGCCGGCGGCTTCCTGGTGGAAAACGGTGCCATCACCCATCCGGTCGACAACGTCACCGTGGCCGGCAACCTGCGCGAGATCTTCCAGCGCATCGAGGCGGTGGGCGCGGATATCGACAGGCGTTCGCATATCCACATCGGCTCGGTGCTGGTCGGCCGGATGACGGTGGCGGGAGAAAACTAAGGTCGGATTTCGATTTCACCTGCCCTTCACTTCCAGTAGCATCCCACCTCCGCAGCCGGCCCCCTGCCGGCTGTGCCTATCCATGGACAAGGAGGAAGGATGAAGGCTTCAATCGCCAGCGTCACCGTGTCGCTGGCCCTGCTGGGCGGGCTTGCCGGCTGTGCCACCGAGAGTTACCAGGCCGTCAGGCCGCAGGCCACCGCCGCCGCAGCGACGCCGTATAACGGTGTGCGCGCTCCCATCGCCGTAGGCAAGTTCGACAATCGTTCGTCCTACATGCAGGGACTGTTCTCCAACGGCGTGGACCGGCTCGGCAGCCAGACCAAGACGATCCTGCTGACCCACCTGCAGCAGACCAACCGTTTCCGGGTACTCGACCGCGACAACATGGCCGAGATCAGCCAGGAAGCGCAGATCAAGCACCAGGCGCAGCAGCTCAAGGGTGCCGACTACGTCCTGACCGGCGATGTCACCGAGTTCGGCCGCAAGGAAGTGGGCGACATGCAGCTGTTCGGCATCCTCGGCCGCGGCAAGCAGCAGGTGGCCTACGCCAAGGTCAGCCTGAACGTGGTCGACATCAGCACGTCCGAGGTCGTGTATTCGGTCCAGGGCGCGGGCGAGTACTCCCTGTCCAATCGCGAGGTCGTCGGCTTCGGCGGCACGTCCAGCTACGACTCCACCCTCAACGGCAAGGTGCTCGACCTGGCGGTGCGCGAAGCCGTCGACCGCCTGACTGCCGCCGTCGATTCGGGCGCCTGGAAGCCCGTCAAGTAATCCCGCCAAGGAAGGACATCATGCGCATCATCGAAACCCGCGCGCTGCGCTGGCTGGCCGCGTGCGGCCTGCTGTCGCTCGCAGGCTGTGCCCACCAGTCGCAGTCGCTGTACCAGTGGGGCAGCTACCAGGACCAGGTTTACCAGTATTTCAAGGGGGAAAGCCCCGAGCAGCAGATCCTGGCGCTGGAAAAGGACCTGCAGACGATGCAGGCCGCCAACCGCCTGGCCCCGCCGGGGCTGCACGCGCACCTGGGCATGCTGTACGCCGAGACCGGCAATGACGGCAAGGCGCGGGAGAACCTGCTGGCCGAACGATCGCAGTATCCGGAATCGGCGACCTACATCGACCTGCTGTTGAAGAAGCACCAATAAGGACCGGCCATGCACAGACTCCTCAAGACACTCTTCGTGCTCGGCGTGGTCCTGCTGATGAGCGCCTGCGCCAGTGCGCCGCCGGCATCACGCGACTACACCGCCTTCAAGGCGAGCAAGCCGCGTTCCATCCTGGTCCTGCCGCCGGTCAGCCGTTCCCCGGACGTCGATGCCAGCTTGAGCATGCTCTCGGTGGCGACACTGCCGCTGGCCGAGGCCGGCTACTACGTCCTGCCGGTGGCGCCGGTCCACGAAACCTTCAAGCAGAACGGCATCACCCTCGCCGATGACGCGCAGGCAGTCGATCCGGCCAAGCTGCGCGAGATCTTCGGTGCCGATGCCGCGCTCTACATCACCGTGGAGCAGTACGGCTCGGTCTACCAGGTGGTCGCCAGCACGGTCACGGTCTCGGCTTCCGCCAAGCTGGTGGACCTGCGTTCCGGGGCCTTGCTGTGGGAAGGGCGGGCGCAGGCCTCCAGCGCGGAGAACCAGAACTCCGGCGGCGGCGGCCTGCTGGGGATGCTGGTGACGGCGGCAATCAGCCAGGTCGTCAACCAGGTGACCGACCAGGGGCACAAGTTCGCCAACGTCGCCAGCCAGCGCCTGCTGTCCACGGGCCAGCCGACTGGCCTGCTGTACGGGCCCTACAACCCGAAGTACGGCACCGATTGAGCCAGCGCGGGCGGGGTGACCGGCCCGGGGCCTTGACAGGCATCGGGCGTGCGGGGAGATTGGATTCTTCTCATTCAGCAAGGAAGGACCCATGAGCGAGTACGAACCCACTCCGCCCCCGCCGCCGGTCACCAGCGCCGCGCCGCAGGACGAACGCACCCTGGCCCTGGTCGCGCACCTGCTGGGCATCGTCACCTGGGTGATCGGTCCGCTGATCGTCTGGCTGGTCAACAAGGATGCCCAGCCGGCCAAGCCCTTCGCCACCGACCAGGCCAAGGAGGCGCTGAACTTCCAGATCACCATCGGCATCGCCACCATCGCTGCGGTCATCCTCACCGTGATCAGCTTCGGCCTGCTGTTCTTCCTGCCGACGCTGGTGTGGGTCGTCGACCTGGTGTTCTGCATCCTGGCTGCGGTGAAGGCGAACAACGGTGAGACCTACCGCTACCCGTTCACGCTGCGATTGATTAAGTAATTCAGGAAAGACGTGAAACCCAGAGCCCGGCTTTTTGCCGGGCTTTTTTTTTCACGCGCTTTCAATCGCCCGTTGAATCAAACGGATACAAGCTGAATTGGCGGAGTGTATGTCGCTGGATGCCTTTCGACGTCGTAAACGCCTTCAGTAGAAATGCTGGGACGAAATTCACCCGGCCTCGACCTTGAACGAATGCAAACTCCCCGTCCGCCAGCGCTCATTCGTTGTCTGGCGTTCATGTTGGTGGGGTCGCTGCACGTTTCGCCGGTGCTGCCGCGCAGAAGGAGCGGGGCAGGAATGCGTCGTATTGGCGCTCAGGAAGAGATCGCGTGCGAATTCCGTCCATCCCTGCTGCGATTGCTTCGCGCCTGTGCGCCGGCCTGCTCGCACTGGCGGCCTGCGCCGCCGCGCAGGCGCAGGTATCCAACACCGCGACCATCACCGCGCCGCCCGGCGTCACCGATTCGAACCCGGGCAACAACACTTCCACGGTCGTCACGCCGCTCGCCGGTGTGGTCGCCAGCAGCAAGAGCGCCGTCCCCGCCAGCGGCACCACGGTCGCCATCGGCCAGCAGATCAGCTACACGCTGACCTCGGTCGTGACCAGCGCGCCGCTGGCCACCGCGTTGACCCTGACCGACGTGCTCAGCCCGGGGCTGGCCTTCGGCGCGGTGACGAGCAGCGTCGGCTTCAGCTGCAGCGGCACCGGTCCGGTGGTGTGCACGCTGCCGGCCGGCACCGCAGTCGGCACCTACAGCGTCACCTACACCGCCACGGTCACCGCCGCGGCGACGCTGCAGGTTGGCAACACGGTCACGCCCAGCGAGGGCAGCTGCACCAGCTGCAGCACCGAACATCCACTGGTGGCGGTGAGCACGAACAAGACCTCCGATGTCGGCGACGGCACGCCGGTGCAGAAGGGCCAGCAGATCGTCTACACCGTGACCAGCACGGTCAGCGGCGGCGGCAGCCTGACCACCCCGCTGGTACTGACCGATACCCTCGGTACCGGCCTGACCTTCGACGCCATCGCCAGCCCGGGTGCGTTCACCTGCCAGGGCGGCAACCCGGTGCGCTGCACGCTGCCGGCCGGCACGCCCGCTGGCGCCTATCCGGTGAGTTACCGGGTCATGGTCAACGACGCGGCGACCACCTCGGTGCGCAATACCGTGGTGCCGAACGAAGGCAGCTGCGTGGACTGCACGACCGAGAACCCGCTGGTCGGCATCAGCACCCGCAAGGACAACGTCACGCCTGGCAACAACGTGCAGGTATCGGCCGGGTCTGTCGTCGTCTACCGGATCACCACCACCGTGACCGGCGGCCCGCTCACGCGCGCGTTCACCGCCACCGACACGCTCGGCACCGGCCTGACCTTCACCGCGGTCGACGCCACCACCGGCTTCACCTGCAATGCGGCCAACCCGCTGGTGTGCACGCTGGCGGCGGGCACGCCCGCGGGCACCTACACCGCCACCTATCGCGCCACGGTCGCCGCCACCGCCACGGTGGCGGTGCAGAACTCGGTCGTGCCCAGCGACGGCGACTGCGTGGACTGCAACACGATCAACCCGCTGGTCGACGTGGTCACCCGCAAGAGCTCGAACGTCGGCAACGGCACCGGCGTGCAGGCGGGCGAGACCATCGTCTACACGCTGACCACGTTGATCACCGGTGGCGCGCCGCTGGCCACGCCGCTGGTGCTGACCGATACCCTGAGCGCGGGCCTGGCGTTCGGCGCCATCACCAGCGCCGGCAGCTTCAGCTGCACCGGCGGCAACCCGGTGGTATGCACGCTGCCGGCCGGTACCGTCCCGGGCAGCTACCAGGTCAGCTACAGCGCGGTGGTGCAGGCGGCGGCCACCACCTCGGTGAGCAATACCGTGGTGCCCAACCAGGGCGGCTGCACCGACTGCACGACCGACAACCCGCTGCTGGCGATCGCCACCAGCAAGACCTCCAACGTCGGCAACGGCACCGCGGTGGAGCGCGGCGACCTGATCACCTACACCGTCACCAGCGTGATCAGCGGCGGCGGCGAGCTGAGCAGGGCGTTCACCCTCACCGACACCCTCGGTCCGGGCCTGGAGTTCAACGCGATCACCAGCGCCGGTGCATACAGCTGCAATACCGCCAATCCGATCGTCTGCACCTTGCCCGTCGGCACGGTCGCCGGCAGCTACCCGGTCAGCTACAGCGCCCGCGTCAGCGCGGCGGCGACCACCTCGGTCAGCAATACCGTGGTGCCCAGCGACGGCACCTGCACGACCTGCACGACCACCAATCCGCTGGTCGAGATCGCCACCCGCAAGACCCTGGACGTGGGCAGTGGCACGCCGGTGTCCAAGGGGCAGACGCTCACCTACACGGTGACTTCGGTGATCACCGGCGGTGCGCTGACCCATCCGCTGGTCCTGACCGACACGCTCGGCGCCGGGCTGGTGTTCGGCGCGGTCACCGCCGCCGGTGGCTTCACCTGCAACGCCGCCAATCCGGTGGTCTGCACGCTGCCGACCGGCACGGCCGCGGGCAGCCATTCGGTGACCTACACGGTCACCGTCGGACCGACCGCCGGCGCGACGGTAAACAATTCCGTGGTGCCCAGCGACGGCACCTGCACCGATTGCCGCATCGTCAATCCGCTGACCGATCCGGTGGTGACCTACGGAAAATCGGTCACGCTCCCGGCGGGCAAGACGGCGGTGGCCGTCGGCGACACGTTGACCTACACGCTCACCGCCACCGTCACTGTTGCGCCGACCAGTGCGATCACCACGCTGACCGACACCCTGGGCCCGGGCCTGCAGTTCATCGCCCTCACCAGCCCGGGGCCGTTCACCTGCACCGGCAGCGGTCCGCTGGTGTGCACGCTGCCGGCGGGCACCGCGGTGGGGGCGTATTCGCTCAGCTACACCGCACAGGTCACCGCGGCCGCCGACGGCTCGGTGCGCAACACGGTGCTGGGCAGCGGCGACGACAATCCCGGCTGCAGCAGTTCGTGCACGACCGACACCCCGGTGCTCACCCCGGTGGTGGACGTGAGCAAATCCGCCGATCCCAGCAGCGGCACCCAGGTCGAGCGCGGACAGGTGCTGCGCTACACGCTGACCGCGGTGGTGTCGAACGCGCCGCTGACCTCGCCGCTGGTGCTGACCGACACGCCCGACGCCGGTCTGACCGTCGCCGCGCTGCCGGCTGGCTGCAACAGCAGCGGCACGCAGGTCGTCTGCACGCTGCCAGCGGGTACGCCGATCGGCGTGCACGCCGTGAGCTATGACGCCACGGTCAACGCCCAGGCCGGCAGCATCGTGAACAACACCGTCGCCGCCGCTGGCGGCGGCCCCGACACGCCCGGGTGCCAGTCGTGTTCGACCTCGCACAAGGTCGAGGATCCGGAACTGCGAATCACCAAGACCGCTGGCGCGCGCGAGGTCAAGGTTGGCGACCTGGTGTTGTACACGCTGCAGATCGAGAACCTCAGCAATGCCGCCCTGGTCAACGGCAGCATCGTCGACACCACGCCGGCCGGCTTCTCGTTCGCGTCCGGTTCGCTGAAGCAGAGCAACGGCAACCCGCTCACCGTCACCGGCGCCGGGCCGGTGCGCCTGGGCAACCTCAATCTGCCCGGAAACTCGGCGATCACGGTGTCCTACCTGATGCGGGTCGGCGCCGGCGTGCGCCAGGGCACGCATGTCAACCAGGCGCAGGCGCTGTCGCCAGCGGGCACGCCGATCTCCAACGTGGCCACCGCGCAGGTGGTGCTGACCAGCGATCCGCTCACCGATGAAAGCCTGATCCACGGAACCGTGTTCGACGACCGCGACGGCGACGGCTGGCAGGATCGCGCCGACCTGTCCGACGTGCGCGTGCAGGGCGGCTTCGCTGCCGGCGACTACGTGCCGGGCTCGACCACCGTCGATCGCGGCGATGGCCCGCAACCGCAGGCCGACGCCAGCGCACCGCTGCTGCACGGCCTGGCGCTGGGCGCGATCAGCGCGCGCGGCTCCGACGCCGATCCGCCCGAGCACCACCAGGTGATCGTCAGCCAGCGGCTGCGTGAGGCGCGCTTCAGCGACGACTTCGTCCTGACCGATGCCCAGGGCGTGACCGTGCGCATGGATGCGCAGGGCAACACGACGCTCGAGCGCGGTGGCGAAGCTGCCAAGGGCCTGAATGCCGCCGCGCCGAGGGTGGAACGCCGGGTCAGCGCTGACGCCGATGGAACCCGGGTGGATTACATCATCCGCAACCAGGGCGTGGACGAGCGCGGCATCCCCGGCGTACGCATCGCCACGGTCGAGGGCCTGCTGGTGGAGACCGATCAGTTCGGCCGCTACCACCTGGTCGGCATCGACGGTGGTGAATGGGAGCATGGCCGCAACTTCGTCATGAAGATCGACCCGGTGACGCTGCCGCCCGGCGCGGAGATGACCACCGACAACCCGCTGTTGCGGCGGATCACGCCCGGCGTGCCGGTGCGCTTCGACTTCGGCGTGCGCATGCCGGTGGGCAACATCGGCGGTGGCAGCGAGGACGTGCAGGCGGTGCTGGGCAAGGTGCTGTTCGCCCCCGGCAGCGCGGTGATCGCCGAGCGTTATCTGCCGGCGGTGGACCGCATGGCCGAACAGCTGCACGGGCGCCGCGGCGAAGTGACCCTCAGTGCCAGCGGTGATCCGCCGTCGCTGTCGTTCGCCCGCGCCACCGCGCTGCGACAGGCGCTGGAGCAGCGCCTGTCGGCCGACGACCTGGCGGCGCTGCAGATCAGCGTGCGCGACGGCGAGACGGCCGAGGCCCCGCTGGTCGTCGGCTGGAGCGAAGGCGGCGTGGTGCTCGGCTCGCTGCTGTTCGATTATGGCAAGGCCGCCATCCGCCCCGGGTACGACGACCTGCTCGACGGCATCGCCAGCGAGTTGGAACGTGGTGGTGGTGGCCGGGTAGCGATCATCGGCTACACCGACGTCCACGGTAGCTACGAGTACAACACCCGCCTGGGCCTGCAGCGCGCCCGTGCCGTGTTCGACGCGCTGGTCAAGCGGCTGAGCCCGGCGGTACGAGCCAGGGTCAAGGTCGAAGCCAGCGCCGATCCACGCAAGCCGGTCGCCAGCGAGGGGGGGGCGCGGCCATGAAGCGCAAGCTGCTGGACTGCACGCTGATCGGCCTGCTTGCCGGAGCGACGCCGCTGGCCCAGGGCCAGCAGGCCGTCTCCCCGACGGGCGCGGACCCCGCGCTGGACTGCGATGGCACCGGCTGCAGCAGCAACGAAGGCTTGCTGTTCCAGCTGCGCACCCGCAGCTACGACCAGCCGGTGACCGAGGGTACCGACAAGAAGTCCAGCATCACCGAACTGCAACCCGATCGGCGCGCGGTGATCGCGCGTGAACAACCCGGCCAGGCCACGGCTTACGGCCGCTTCTCGATCCAGCTGCCCGATGGCGGCGTGGTCTGGGCGACCGAGGATCCGAACCTGGGCCAGCCGGAACTGGCGGTGTCGGCGCCTTCGTTCGTGCCCTTCGATGGTCGCCAGATCACCCGGCCGGTGCAGTTCGCCGTGCGCAGCAACTATCCGGACTTCATCGAACGCCTGGAAGTGAGCGTCTTCCGCGGCAGCGATACCGACCTGATCGAACCGATCGCGCGCGTCGCCCTGCCCGTGACCAGCGTCGGCCAGGCCGAATGGGATGGCCAGCTGCCGGATACCTATCGCTTCCGCGCCGGTGACGACCTGATCTACGTACTGCGGGCCTACGACGCCAGCGGCAGTTTCGACGAGACCTGGCCGGCGCAGATCCAGCTGGTCACCCCCGAGGAAGCCGAGCGCGGCAACCGCACGTTGCGCGAGAGCACCGAGAAGGCGATGGGCACCGCGCTCAGTGCCGACGAGGCGCAGACCCAGATGCTGGTGGACGACGTGTTCTCCCGCAACGGTCTGCGCCAGCAGAACATCCCGGTCTACGGCTCGCGGATCCGCCTGCAGGGGCGCGACCTGCCGGCCGGGCACTCGCTGAACATCAACGGCCAGCCGTACCCGGTCGACCTGGAGCGCAAGTTCGCCGCCGAGTTCCTGGTGCCGGTGGGCCATCACCGTTTCGACATCGACGTGCAGGGCCCCGGTGGCGCCGCGCCGGCCACGGCGACGGGTGCGAACGCGCCGGCGGCCGCCTCGACGCAGCAGTCGATCGACATGGACGTGACCGGCCGCTACTTCTTTGCCGTCGGCATGGCCGACGTCACCATCTGGCGCAACGACGTCAGCAAGTCCACGGCCACTTCCGACCAGGACAGCCGCTACAAGGACGACATCATCAGCGACGGCCGCCTGGCCTTCTACCTCAAGGCCAAGGCGCGGGCGAAGTACCTGATCACCGCCCAGGCCGACACCACCGAGCAGGACCTGGGCCACCTGTTCGACGGCTTCACCAGCGCCACGCCGCAGGACATCTTCCGTCGCCTCGACCCGGATCTGTACTACCCGACCTACGGCGACGACTCGAGTACCTATCGCGACATCGATACCCAGGGCCGCTTCTACCTGCGCGTGGACTGGGACCAGAACCAGGCGTTGTGGGGCAACTACGCCACCGGCCTGACCGGTACCGAGTACGCGCAGTACGTGCGCTCGCTGTACGGCGCGGCGGCCAGCTGGCGCTCGCGCGCGATCAATCCGTGGGGCGACCCGCGCACCGAACTGCGCGCGTTCGGCTCCCAGGCCGAGACCGCGCCCGGGCACAACGAGTTCCGCGGCACCGGCGGCAGCCTGTACTACCTGCGCAACACCGACATCCTGCCGGGTTCGGACCAGGTGGTGCTGGAAATCCGCGACCCGGCCACCGGCAGGGTCGAGAACCGGGTCACCCTGCTGCGCGGCACCGATTACGAGATCGACGAGATGCAGGGCCGCATCCTGTTGACCCGCCCGCTGTCGCGCATCACCCGCGAGAACGTGCCCACCTTGACCCGCGATGTGCCGCTGGACGGCTTCGAGCAGCGCCTGGTGGTCGATTACGAATGGGTGCCGAACGACTTCAACGACAACAACGTCACCGCCGGCTTCCGCGGCAAGCAGTGGCTGGGCGACCACGTCGGTGTCGGCGCGACCTATGTCGACGAGAACCGCGACGGCGAGGACTACACCCTGGCCGGCGGCGACCTCACCCTGCAGGCCGGCAAGGGCACTTACCTGAAGGCCGAGTACGCGCATACCGAGTCCTACGGCACACCGGTGTTCTATTCGGAGAATGGCGGCCTGAGCTTCCTGCGCACCAACAGCCTCAACACCCATCGCGAAGGCGACGCGCGCTCGGTGGAGGGACGCGCGAACCTGAAGGAGCTGGGCTGGACGCAGCTGGACTGGAGCACCGGCGCCTGGTGGCGCGATACCGATGCCGGCTATTCGACCGCGCGCTACGACCAGCTCGTGCCCGTCACCGAATACGGCGCCGAGGTGCTCGGGCAGATCACCCCCGACATCAGCCTGTACGCGCGCTACAGCAAGGCCGAGGCGGGAACGCAGTCGCTGATCCAGGCGCAGGTCAGCGCCGAATGGCGGCTGGACGATTACAACACCCTCAGTGGCGAGATCCGCCGCGTCGAGCAGGACACCCTGCTCACCGACAAGTCCGCCGGCCTGCTCGGCGCGGTGAAGTACGCCCACCAGTTCAACAGCAGCCTGAGCGTGTACGGCTTGGCCCAGGGCACGCTGGACAACGATGGCGGCAAGTACGAGGACAACAATGCGCTGGTCGCCGGCGGCAAGTACCTGTTCGGCGACCAGTCCTCGGTCAGTGCCGAAGGCAGCGTCGGCGACCGCGGCAATGCCGCCCTGGTCAGCGGCGAGTACAGGCTCACCCCGGCACATTCGCTGTACGCCGGCTACAGCTATTCGACCGACCTCACCGCCGACCAGTCGTTGTTCGAGCCCAATCGCCAGAACGGCTGGACCATGGGCCAGCGCTGGCGGATCTCCGAACGGGTCAACATGTTCAACGAGAGCCAGTTCCTGAAGGAGCCACAGCAGGCTGGGCTGGCACATACCTATGGCATGGACTTCTATCCCGCGCAGGGCTGGAACCTCGGCTTCACCCTGGAATCGGGCGACCTGGACAAGGTGCTCGGCGGTACCGTGGACCGGCGCGCGGTCAGCGTCAGCGGCGGCCACACCTCGCCGGTCGCCGACTGGCAGAGCAAGATCGAATGGCGCCGGGACCAGGGCGCCGAGAGCCGCACGCAGTGGGTCACCACCAACCGGCTGACCTGGAAGATCAACGAGAGCTGGCGCATCGCCGTGCGGGTGAACTATTCCGACACCGACGACAAGTTCAACCGACTCGACGACGCCCGCTTCCTCGAGAGCAACCTCGGCTTCGCCTGGCGGCCCTGGAACAGCACGCGCTGGTCGATGTTCGGCCGCTACACCTACCTGTACGACCTGGCTTCGCCCGGGCAGGTGGGCGGTGCCGACTACGACCAGCGCACCCAGGTGCTGTCGCTGGAAGGCGTCTACAAGCATGACCAGCACTGGGAGTACGCGCTCAAGCTGGCGCGCCGCGATGGCGACGTGCGCATGCAGCGCGGCTACGGGCCCTGGTTCGATTCCGGCACCAATTTCACCGCCGCCCAGATGCGCTACGAGCTGCGCAGGCAGTGGCATGCGCTGGCCGAGTACCGCTGGCTGGATGTGGACGACGGTGGCAGCAAGCAGGGTTTCCTGGTCGGGCTGGACCGCGACGTGGGAAAGAACTTCCGGGTCGGCGTCGGCTACAACTTCACCGAATTCAGCGACGACCTGACCAATTTCGACTACGACCAGCGTGGCTGGTTCCTCAACATGACCGGCACCTACTGAGTTGCGCGACGCATGAACAATCCCCAAGCCATGCTGCATCCGACCGCCTCGCCGGGCCGCCGCGCGATCCGTCGCAGCGGGCAGGCGGTCCTTGGCCTGCTCCTGCTGTCGGCGCTGGCGCCGGCAGCCTGGGCGCAGGCCACGCAGGCCGGGATCACGATCACCAACACGCCGGCCCAGGGCCCCGGCGACCGCGCCGACGACCACTACGTGCCCGGCACTCCGGTGGCGTACACGCTGGTGGTCGACAATCCAGGCACCGACGAACTGCGCGGTGCGCAGGTCAGCGCCGCGCTGCCTGCCGATATCGCCGCCAGCAGCTGGACCTGCCGCGCCGAAGGCGGCGCGCGTTGCGGCCGCGACCAGGGACGCGGCGGCGTGGACGATGCACCGCTGCTGCCGGCGCACGGGCGGGTGACCTACGTGTGGACGCTGACCGTGCCGGCCGGCTACCCACGCGCGCACGACTCGCTGGATGCGGTGGCGACGTTGCGGCTGCCGCCCGGCGTGCGGGCGGTCGATCCCGGGCGGCTGAGCGCGCGCGATTCCGATTCCGCCCAGGCCCCCGGCGCTTTGCCGGCGCCGACCAGCAGCGGCGCGCCCGCGCCGACGCCGACGCCGGTGCCGGCCTCCGTACCGACCCTGGCCAGTTCGCAGTCGCTGCTCGGCGCGGCCAAGGGCGGCCTGGCCGATGCCCACCGGCCCGGTGCGGTCCCGCTCGCCGCCGGCCCGTTCCCCAGCTGCGGCCCGCAGATGTACATCTCGCAGGCACCGGACGGCAGCACCAACACCACGCTGTCGGAGGTGGACGTCAGCAGCATCCCGTTCACGCTAGACCCGCTCGGGACGGGCTCGGTACCGTACAACGCGATCGGCTTCCGCCCGGCGGACAACTTCATCTACGGGATCCGGATCGGCAACAACCGCCTGGTGCGGATCTACTCGGATGGTTCGACCGAACTGATGGGCTACGTCAGCGGCCTGCCCGCCACCTTCCCCTCGCCGCCGCAGGACAACTCCTACAACGCCGGTGAGATCGGCACCGATGGCTATCTGTACGTGAAGTCGCAGAACGTGGTCAGCCGCATCTACAAGATCGACATCAGCAACCCGGCGGCGCCGACCGCGACCGTCATCAACCTGACCGGCGGCACGGTCAGCGGTGCCGACTTCGCCTGGATCAACAACCGGCTGTACACGGTCAACCAGGACGGATCCGTCGCCTGGATCAATCCCTCCACGGGCGCGGTTACCACCTTGCCTTACGTCAACGGGGCACTGGGCAACGTCGGCGCGCTGTTCGGCACGCCGAACGGGCTGTACGGTTCGCGCAATAATCCGGGCGGGTTCTACCAGTTCGACCTAGCCACCGGCCGCGCCACGCGGCTGTCCGGCTCGCCCGTGGTGGGCAGCAACGACGGCGCGCACTGCGCCAGCGCGGCGGTCCTGCTGAGCGTGGATGTCGGTGTCACCAAGACCAACACGCCCGACCAGGGGCCCAACGACCTGCCTGACGACTTCTTCCGCCCCGGCACCAACGTCACCTACCAGATCGTGGTCAGCAACCGGGGGCCGGTCGGCGTGGCGGGCCTGCGTGTGGCCGATCCGCTGCCGCCAGGGATCACCACCGCCAGCTGGACCTGCGCGATCGGCCAGGGCCAGGGGCAATGCGGCGCGGCCTCCGGCAGCGGGCCCATCGACACCACGGTGAACCTGGAGTTCGACGAAAGCACGCGGGTGGTATCGCAGGCGGTGTTCACCCTGACCATCGCGGTACCTGCGGATTACGCCGAGCACTTCCCGGCGCTGACCAACACCACCACGATCACGCTGCCGCCGGACTACACCGATCCGACCCCGAACGATCACACCGCCACGGATACCGATCCCCCGGAGGCAGCCGACCTGCGCGTGGTGAAGTCGACCACGGCCGGCGCGTTGGCACCCGGCCAGACGATCAACTACACCATCGTGGCCGACAACCTCGGGCCGGTTGCGGTAGCCGATGCGATCCTGCGCGACACGCCGAACAGCCACCTGGACTGTGCGACCCCGGCGACGTCGCCGACCTGCAGCGCTACCGGCACGGCGCAATGTCCGGCTGCCGCCGCGCTCACGCGCAGCGCCCTGCTGGGCGCAGGCGTGGCGATTCCGTTCCTGCCGGTCAATGCGGGCAGCGTGACGGTGACGATGAGCTGCCTGGTCACCCAGTAGCGGTCCCTGCCGGCCCGCCCGGGTCGGCCGCTGCGCGGCAGTTTGATGCCGCGCTAGTGCCGGCGTTCGATCGCCAGCCGCGCCAGCGCGGCCAGCGGCGCGGCGGCGTCGCCATACCCTTCGAGCAGATGCTGCATGCGCTCGCCGAGTTCGGCCAGGCGCTGCCTGGCGCCGTCCAGGCCGAGCAGGGCCGGGAAGGTGGACTTGTTCTGCGCCACGTCCTTGCCGGCGGTCTTGCCAAGGGTGCTCGAATCGGCCTCGATGTCGAGGATGTCGTCGCGGATCTGGAAAGCCAGGCCGAGCGCGGCGGCGAATTCGTCCAGCCTCGCCAGCGTGGTGGCGTCTGCGTTACCAGCCAGCGCGCCCATCCGCACCGCCGCGCGGATCAGCGCACCGGTCTTCAGCGCATGCATGGTCTGCAGCTGCTGCAGGTCCTGCCGGCGGCCGGTGGCATCGATGTCCAGCGCCTGGCCGCCGCACATGCCGGCCGCGCCGGAGGCCTGGGCCAGGGCGGCAAGCCACGCCACGCGCAGCTCGGCGGGTGCGTCGGCGGCGGCGATCACCTCGAAGGCGCGCGTCTGCAGCGCATCGCCGGCGAGGATGGCAGTGGCCTCGTCGAAGGCGATGTGCACGGTGGGCTGGCCGCGGCGCAGGTCGTCGTCGTCCATCGCCGGCAGGTCGTCATGGACCAGCGAATAGGCGTGGACCAGCTCGACCGCCACGGCAGGGGCATCGAGCAGCGCTTCGTCGGCGCCGAGCAGGTGCCCGGCGGCGTAGGCCAGCAGCGGGCGCATGCGCTTGCCGCCGCCGGTTGCGGCGTGGCGCATGGCCGCGTGCAGGCGCTGCGGTGCCACGGACGGGTCCGGCAGACAGGCATCGAGGGAGGTTTCGGTGCGCGCGCGCCAGCGCTCGAACAGCTCAGCCGCCATGGAGCGGGGCGTCGAAGGGTTCGGCGTTGTCGGGCTGGGCCGGATCGGTGAGCAGCTTCACGCGCAGTTCGGCCTGTTCGAGCGCCTGCTGGCATTCGCGATACAGGCCGACGCCGCGCTCGTAGGCGGCCAGCGACTGTTCCAGGCTGAGGTCGCCGGCTTCCATTTTGGCGACCAGCTGCTCGAGTTCTTCCAGCGACTGCTCGAAGCGGGCGACCGGCGAGGTCTCGTTGGGGGACTTCTTGGGCATGGCTGAAGTGTGCGCGGCGATGCCGGGGCGGTCAATTCGCCGGGCCGGGCGGCGTCCATCGCAGGCGCGCGCCGCGTGCGTGCAGCCATTGCGACAGGGCGGCGCCAACCAGCTGGTCGCCGGCGGCCAGCAGTGCATCGTCCTGCCACAGCAGCGGCATCGCGCCGCGCCGCCACGGCGGCACCGCGGCCGCCTGCAGCAGGTGCTTGAGTTCGTGCGACTGCTCGCGTCCGGGTAGCCGCAGGCGTTCGCCGCCACGCCGCGCGGTCACCCGCAGCGGCGCATCGAACTGGTCGGCACCGAGCAGCGCCAGCTCGCCGCCATCGGGCAGCGCCAGCGGCGCGCGACCGTCCCAGTGCGCCTGCCAGGCGGCCGGCCAGTCCAGCGGCGGTCGCAGCAGGTGCAACCCGGTGCGCCAGCGCCGGACCTGCACGCCGGCCCAGACGAAGCGCGCGCCGTCATCGGCGGCGGCCAGCTCGTGTTCGATTGCCGCGATCCCGCTGGCCGGCAACGGCGGCGCGCCGTGCCGTGCCACCCAGGCGCGCAGCAGGCGGGCGCGCCGTGCCGGTGGCTGCGTGCGCAGCGCGGGTAGATCCAGGCGCGCGGCGCCCGCATCGGCATGGGCGTCGAGCCAGGCTTGGTCGTCGGTAGCCAGCAGCGCGCTGGCCTCGCCGCTGAGCGCGGCGCTGCGCGCCAGTGCCGCCCCGGCGTGGGGCCAGCGCTCGCGCAGCAGCGGCAGCACGTGGTGGCGCACGAAGTTGCGGTCATGGTGCGGATCGGCGTTGGCCGGATCCTCGATCCAGCGCAGGCCGTGGCGATGGGCATGGTCGGCCAGCGCCTCGCGCGGCAGTTCCAGCAGCGGCCGCCACAGCTGGCCGGCCCCGAACGCGCGCTGGACATGCATCGCGGCCAGTCCGTCCGGACCGGAGCCGCGCAGGGCGCGCAGCAGGAAGGTTTCGGCCTGGTCGTCGCGGTGGTGGGCCAGGGCCAGCCATTCGCCGGGCCGCAGGGCGGTGGCGAAGGCGGCGCGGCGCGCGGCTCGGGCGGCGCCTTCCAGGCCCAGGCCGCTGTCGCGCGCAACCACGACGTGGGAAACCTCCAGCGGGATGCCCAGCTGCGCACAAAGCGCCTGGCAGTGGACCGCCCAGGCGTCGGCCTCGGCGTGCAGCCCATGGTGGACGTGGATCGCGCGCAGGCCGCGCGCGCGCTGGTCGGCACGGGCGGCCAGGGCATGCAGCAGCACGCTCGAATCCAGGCCGCCACTGAGGGCGACCAGGACCGGGCCGGGCGCTTCGGCGGGCAGCGCATCGTCGACGGCGGTCATCGCGACGCTGCCGCGCGGACGCGGCCGGAAGGGAGAGGGGCGTGGACGGGGATCACCCCGTCATTGTGCCCCGTCGCGCTCGAAGCGGGCCGGCTGCGGCAGTTCCACCGGCACGCCGTCGGCGTTGCAGGTGCCCTGCGCGCACAGCCGCTGGCGCAGCTTCGGCGTGGCCTGGACGATGACGTGGTAGATCACGTTCTCCTCCAGCGTGCCGCGGAAGGCGCTGCTGCCCGGGCCGGTGGCCCAGATGCCGACGTCCTCGCCGCCGTGGGTCTCGGCCTTGAGCGGAACCAGGCTTTCCTGCATGTAGTCCGGTGCCTGCGTATCGACCTGGCTCAGGTCCGGCCGGCCCTGGCTGGACTCGAAGCTGCTCGGCTCGTGGTTGAACCGCTTCGGCCCGGCCGGCTGGGCATTGCTGGCGCCGGCGTAGCCGGGGCCGTTGGCGTAGCTGAGCGTGGTGTAGGGCAGGCCGGTGAGGTCGCGGGCGTACTGGCTGCGGTCTCCCTCCTCGCCGCCCAGCCCGCGGACCTTGCCGAGGATCGGATTGCCGCGCACCGGGTAGCCGACGAAGTTCAGCGTATGCGAGTGGTCGGCGGTGACGATGATCAGCGTGTCGGCCGGCGCGGTTTCCACCGCCGCACGCACCGCATCCGACAGCGAGACCGTCTCGTCCAGCGCGCGGAAGGCATTGCCGGCGTGGTTGGCGTGGTCGATGCGGCCGCCTTCGACCATCAGCACGAAACCGTTGGGATCGCGCGAGAGGGTCCGGATCGCGGCGCGGGTCATCTCGGTCAGGCTGGGCTCGCCGTCCGGGCCGCGCTTGCGGTCGTGGTCGTACTGCATGTGGTCCGGCTCGAACAGGCCGAGCAGGGCGGGGGCGTCGGCGGCGGCCTGGAACTGCGCCTCGTTCCACACGTAGCTGCCCTGCGGATGCTGCTGCTTCCACTCGGCGACCAGGTCGCGGCCATCCAGGCGCAGGCCGACCTTGTCGTCGTACTCCGGATCGCGCTCGCCGGCCGGCATCAGTTCGCCGCGTCCGCCGCCCATCACCACCAGCGGGCCACGGCCGAAGCGCTTGGCGGCGATCAGCTGCTGGGCGATGTCGCGACACCCGGCGGCCTGGGCCGCGGCGGGGACATCGGCATCGCTTTCCCAGTTGCGCTCGGGAGAGTGGGCGTAGGTCGCCGCCGGGGTGGCGTGGGTGATGCGGGTGGTGGTGACCACGCCGGTCGCCATGCCGGCGCTGTCGGCAAGGGTCAGCCAGCTGAGCAGGCCCTTGCCGAGGCTGTCGGCGCAGGCGTCGCGGCTGCCGGCGCTGACGCCGATGGCGCCCATGTGGGTCTTCACCCCGGTGGTGATCGCGGTCATGGTGCCGGCGGAGTCGGGCGTCTGCGAATCGGTGTTGTATGTCTTGCTGAACGCCGTGGCCGGGAACTGCTCCCAGGACAGCAGGTTCTCCTCGCCTGGGCCGCCCCTGCGCTGGCCGTCGAGGATGCGCGCGGCGGCCACGGTGGTCAGGCTCATGCCATCGCCGAGGAACAGGATGACGTTGCGGGCCTTGCCGGCCATGGCGCCGTTGGCCGCGGCGCGGGCGGCGCCGCTGCGGTACCACCACTGCGGGGTTTCGCCACCGGGGTGGTCGACGGTGGGTACCGGCACGGCAGTCGCGGTGGTCGCGGCACGGGGCGTGCCGGGGGTGCTGGCGCAGGCGGCCAGCAGCAGGGTGGAGCACAGGCTCAGGGCAACAGCGGAACGCGACATGGCGGGCAGGGCACTCGGGAGGACCAGCGGGCATTATGAACGGGCGGTGGCTTCACGCCCGTGACACGCGACGGCAGTGGCATGCCGGTGTTCCAGTTCTGGCCTCGTCCGGGCCTCTTACATGGGCTAAGGTGCGGGATTGACTTCAATCGCTCCTGGATCAACCCGATGAAGCTGGTCTCCGCCTGGTTCCGCATTCCGTTCTGGCAGCGCGTGGTCGCCGGCTTCGTGCTCGGCGCGCTCGCCGGCTGGGCCTTCGGGCCGGCCGCCAAGACCTGGTTCGAGCCGCTCGGCGACCTCTACGTCACCCTGATCAAGATGATCGCCGTGCCGCTGGTGTTCTTCGCGGTGATCAATGCCATTTCCGCGCTGCACGGGCAGAAGTCGGTGGCCGCGCTCGGCGGACGCACCTTCCTGTGGTTCATCGTCACCGCGGCCATGGCGGTCTGCGTGGGCCTGGCGGTGGGCACCCTGATGCAGCCGGGCGCCGGCCAGTTCGGCCTGAGCGTGGATTCGAGCTGGACCCCGCGCGACGTGCCCAGCCCGGTCAAGGTGCTGCTCGACGTGGTCCCGTCCAACCCGTTCTACGCCCTGACCGGCATCGGCACGAAGACCAACGCCGCCGGAGAGACCGTGCTGGCCGCCGGGCGCGGTTCGATCCTGCCGGTGATCTTCTTCGCCGCGCTGCTGGGTTTTGCGATGGTCAAGCTCGGCGAGCGCGTGACCGAGGCCCGCAAGCTGGTCGGGCAGATGAGCGAGATCATGATCCAGGTGACGCGCTTCGTGCTCGAGGTCACCCCGATCGGCACCTTCGGCCTGATCGCCGGCCTGGTCGGCGGCTACGGTTTCGAGAAGCTGCTGCCGTTCGCCAACTTCGTGCTGGCGCTGTACATCGCCTGCGCCATCCACATCGTCTTCGTCTACGGCAGCCTGCTGCTCGCGCATGGCCTGAACCCGCTGAAGTTCTTCCGCGGCGCCGCGCCGGGCATGCAGGTGGCCTTCGTCAGCTCGTCCAGCTTCGCGGCGATGCCGGTGGCGATGCGCTCGATCACCCACAACCTCGGCGTCAACAAGGACTACGCTTCGTTCGCGGTGCCGCTGGGCGCGAGCATCAAGATGGACGGCTGCGGGGCGATCTACCCGGCGCTGTGCGCGGTGTTCATCGCCCAGTACACCGGCGTGCCGCTGAGCGCGGACCAGTACTTCATCGTGCTGATCGCCTCGGTGCTGGGCAGCTTCGGCACCGCCGGCGTGCCGGGTACCGCCGTGGTGATGGCCACCGTGGTGCTGAGCGCGGCCAACCTGCCGCTGGAGGTGATCGGCTACCTGTATGCGATCGACCGCGTGCTGGACATGATGCGCACGATGACCAACGTCACCGGCCAGATGCTGGTGCCGGTGCTGGTCGCCAAGGAAACCGGCCTGCTCGACCGCCAGGTCTACGAGCTGGCTTCCAGCAACGTCGGCCTGGAGGATCCGCCGGCCGACGGCCGCGCCTCGTGAGCCTCCCCCTGCCGTACCGGGTCACCGCCGCCACGCCTTCGGTGGCCGACTACCTGCGACTGCGCCAGGCCGCCGGGCTGTCGCCGAAATCGTCCGAGGGAGCGGCCATCGGCCTGGAAAACAGCTGCTTCGCGGTCAGCGTGCTGCACGGCGAGCGGGCGGTCGGCATGGGCCGGGTGATCGGCGACGGCGGCTGCTTCTTCCAGATCGTGGACATAGCCATCGACCCGGCGCATCAGCGGCGCGGCCTGGGCAAGGCGGTCATGGCGGCGTTGGTGGACTGGCTGCAGGCGCATGCGCCTGATCGCGCCTATGTGTCGCTGATCGCCGATGGCGATGCCCGTCATCTCTATGCCGGCTTCGGTTTCGCGGAGACCGCGCCGCGCTCGGTGGGCATGGCGCGGTTGCTGCGCCGCGAGCCGGTGTAACTCTGTAACCGACCCTGTATCACGCCTGTTACGCCTCGGCGCAGGCCAGGCGCGACAAGGGCCTCGGCCGCCTGAACGCGCCTGCGGGCGCGTCCGCATCGCTGCAGCCTGTAACAGCCGGTCCTGCGGCTGCGCCCCTGCGATCCCTGCAAAGTGCTGAAAATCCTGGATTTTCCTGCTTGGCACGATTGCTGCTCTGACTCCCCTGCTCGAACAGTGGGGGAGATCCCATGGAAAGCCCGACCCGGCGGCGGAGGCCGCAGCTGCTGATCCTCGCGATCCTGTTTGCGAGTGCGCCCTGCATTGCCGAAGATTTTCCGCAGATCCCGCAGGCCCAGGACCAGGGCAAGCCGGTCGGCGCCGGTGCCCGCCAGGGCGTGTACGCCGCGCCGGGCGAGATGACGCTGATCCGCGATGTGTCTACCCGCGTGGCGTATCGGCCGGCCCCCCCGGGCGTGGCCACCATCGCCAACCCGTCCCCGCAGCGCGACCTGGCGCGCACCCTGGGCACCGACGATGGTTTCGCCGAACTGTCCGATGACGACTACGCCTCGATGGGCTCCAGTGCCGGCGTGGCGGGCGGCCCGATCGCCCATGGCGGTTCGGGCACCACCGTCGAACGCATGACCGGCACGGCGGTCACCGGCACGCTGGGCCGGGTGGTCGGCGGCGACGGCATCCTCAACGGCAACAACCTCAGCCGGAGCATCAACGGTCCGGTAGGCGCGGTCGGCAATGCCACGCGCGGCATCGGCAACACGGTGATGGGGGCGCTGTCGCAGTTCCCGCTGGGCGCGCCGGCTTCCAACGGCGGCGGACCGGGGAACTGAGCCATGCACCTGCGATCCCTGCTGGCCTGCCTCGCCCTTGCCTGCCCCGGCGCCGTCGCGGCGCAGGCGCACGACGACTACGCGCAGATGCTCGGCTATCTCTCCGACCACACCCGCATCGATGGCCAGGCGCTGTCCGATGCCTCCGGCGCTATCGCGGTGAACCAGGCGGCCGGCGACCTCAACCTGCAGGCCAACCTGCGCGCCCTGGCCAACGGCGGGCACGCCCAGGCCACGGTGCAGTCGATCCAGATCCACGCGGGCGACCGCCATGACACCCCGCTGCACGCCTCGGCCACGCTGGCCGGCGACGCGCTGTCCGGTGCCAGCGGCATCGCCTCCATCAACCAGGCCAGCGGCAGCGGCAACAGCGAACTGAACGTCGTCGCCGCGACGCTGGCCGACCAGGGCATACGCGAAACGAACGACGACGCGCTCGCTTCGTTCGCGTCGGCAGGGGGGCAGGGCGAGGTCAAGAAGGACCTCCCCGGCGGTACCCGCAGCGTCGCCGTCGAGTCGACGGCGCTGAGGGGATTCGGCGGTGTCCTGCAACTCAATCAGATCGCGGGTTCCGGCAATGCGACAGGCAACCAGTTGGGCCTGTCCGTGCAGGGCGGCCCGTGAGTCGCAATACCACCCGATAGTCAGCACACACGAAGAGGGCACCATGAACGCGAATCACAAATGGACGGTACTCGCCATGGCGGTTTCCGCGCTGGTTTTCAGCACGGCGGCCAGTGCGGCGGATGATCAGAACTCCAGCGCCAACATCAACCACCTGCACAACGTGGTCGAGTCGCGCACCTGGAACAACACGACCAACGACACCACCAACACCAACGAAACGACCAATACGGTCAAGAACACCTACAAGAACAACACCAACATCGATACCGACGTCGACAACGACGTGTACACCAAGCTGGACGCGCAGGCCAAGCTGCGTCTGGATGCGTCCGCCAAGCTGCGCTATGACGGCAGCCGCACCGACGACGACACCAACATCAGCTACGACGAGACCCGCAACGTAGACGTCAACGAGAACTACAACGTTGCCGGCGACGAGAAGAAGGAAAAGAACAACCATGGCCAGGACGCCAACGTCGAGCGTGATTCCCGTCTGAAGACCGACATCACCCTGACCGGCGATCCGACCGTCAGCGGTGACCTGGAAATCGATTCCGCGGCGACCGCGCTGATCGACAACCGCCAGGCCGTCAGCGAGAACAAGGCGATCAACGACAAGGTCGCCAACGACTCGTCGATCGCCGATGACGTCGCCTCCGACGCCTCCGGCAACCTCGGCTTCAACGTGGCCACCGGCGACAACAACGCCCAGGACAACGCCGCCGCGCTGTCGGCCGCCGACTCCAGCTTCGCCTTCGGCATGGCCGATGCGGCCGTGTTCGTCAACCAGGGCGGCATGGACAACACCACCATCAACAAGGGCGTGACCAACAGCGCCTCGATCGGCGACAACGCCTTCAGCGGCGCCACCGGCAACATCGGCGTCAACGTGACCTCGGGCAACAACAACGAGCAGAAGAACGCGCTGTCGGCCTCGGTGGCCACCAGCCGCGTCGCCACCTCGGCGATCTCGTCCAACCAGGTCTCCAGCGGCAACTTCACCAAGAACGAAGGCACCGTGGAGAAGCTGACCGACTCGGTCGACGTGACCCTGCGCGGCAAGGTCCAGGGCTACACCGCGGGCGTGGGCTACGGCGGCTACGAGGGCGAGTCCTCCGGCACCACCGCCAGCACCGGCAGCTCCTACCAGAAGGGCAACTTCTACCTGGATACCTGGTCGGGCAACACGCACACCGGCGGCAACCAGACCGGTCACATCGATGTCGACAACGAAATCCAGGGCGCGATCGCCAACCCGAACAAGCCCGGCGTGGGCGGCATCGCCTTCGACAACGACAGCGACGGCACCTACGAGGGCACCGAGAGCGGTGACCTGGGCTTCGTGGAGCTCGGCGTGGCCGACCTCTATGCCCAGCTGAGCGGCACCGTGAAGACCACCCAGTGGCTCGTGCATGACGCCACCAACACCGCGTCGCTGTCCGGCCAGGCCTTCCAGAGCGCCTCGGGCAACATCGGGGTGAACGTGTCCGCCGGCACCGGCAACCTGCAGGCCAACAGCCTGGCGCTGGCCGTGGCGCAGCCGTCCACCGGCGGCCCGACCCAGGGCGGCGGCGAGTAAGCGTGTCCGCATACGCCGTGAACCGGCGTTAGAGGAGCAACAAACCCGGTCATCCGCCAATGGCCGGGCCACCCCGGAAGCCCCCGTTCCAAGTCCCCCTGGGACGGGGGCTTCCAACCTGGATGACCGTGCGATGACCCGATTCCTGTTCTCCTGCCTGCTGGCCTGCCTGCTCAGCCTCACCGGCGCCAACGCCCGGGCCGGCGACGTGCAGTTCGCCGGCGTGCTGCCCAACGGCGCGCTGTACACCAAGCAGGTCGAGAGCATGCACGAGAACCGCTACCGCTACCTGGTGCGGCAGCAGACCGATTACAGCTGCGGCGCGGCGGCGCTGGCCACCATCCTCAAGTACGCCTACCACCTCGACGTCGACGAGCACAGCGTGATCGAAGGCATGATGGGCGTGTCCGATCCGCAGATCGTCCAGGAACGCGGCTTCTCGCTGCTGGACATCAAGCGCTATGTCGAATCGCTGGGCATGCGCGGGCGCGGCTACCGCATCAACGAGGACCGCCTGCGCAGCCTGCGCGTGCCGGGGCTGGTGTTGATGGACGTGCGCGGCTTCCGCCACTTCGTCGTGCTCAAGCAGGTCATCGGCGACCGCGTCGAGCTGGCCGATCCGATCCTGGGCAACCGCAACATTCCCCTTTCCGATTTCATCCAGGGCTGGCCCTCGCGCGCGGTGTTCGTGGTCATCGGCAGCGACTTCGACCGCAACACCGTGCTGCTGCAGCCCAGCAGCAGGCCCAGCGCCCGCGCACTGTACGCGCGGCAGGGTCCGATCACCGATGCGGAGCTGGTCGACTTCGGCTTCACGCACGCCGACCTGTTCTGAAGGAGTTCCATCATGAGCAAGCCCAATCCCATGCTGCTGGCGCTCGGAGCGGCCCTGCTGCAGCCTTTCTGCCACGCCCGTGCCGCGCAGCCGGAAGAGGCCGCCGCCACGCCCGGCAACGGCATCACCGAGATCTCCGACGAGGAAATGGCGGGGATGCGCGGCCGCTATACCGTCGGCGACAACACCGTGGCCTGGTTCGGCGTGTCGATGGTCTCGACCTGGCAGACCGCCACCGGCCAGGTGCTGGAAAGCACCATGAAGGTGGCGATGGATTTCAGCCATGGCGGCAGCACGCCGAAGGTGACCTTCACCCCGACCGTCAACATCACCGCGGCCAATGCCCCGGATCCGCAGCCGGCCGCGGCGGCCACCGCCGTGGCCGCGACCACGCCCGTGCCAGCGCCCGTGCCAGCGCCCGCGCCGGCCGCCGAGCCGCAGCGCAGCAGCGACGCCAGCGGCCTGCAGAACGTGTCCGGCCTGGTGCAGGCCGTGCAGGTCGCCGGTGATGCCAATGCGGCGACCAACAACACCCAGCTGAGCGTGCGCGACGGCGCGGTGCCGGACCCGGCGCCGACCGCGGCGAGCCTGTCCGGCAGCGGCGGTGCCAGCGTGACCAGCGGCGCGGCCACAGCCTCCTCGACCTATGCCAACGGCACCGCCGGCGTGCTGCTGATGATCGCCGGGCAGGGCGAGGTGCAGCAGTGGATCCGCAGCGGCAGCGTTGGCCAGAGCATCCAGATCACCGGCGACGCGCAGCAGATCAGCAACCGCCTGCAGCTCGACCTGGTGCGGCAGTCCGTGGCCGACAACGCACCGCTGAACCAGAACGTGGCCCAGGCCATCACCCTGGCGCGCGGCATCGGCCCAGGGCCGGGCCATTAGCCCTTCATCACTGAAACCGCGCCGTGGCGGCGACGGGGGAGAACGTGCAATGCAACGGATGATGCGTTATGGAGCGGCGGCCGGGGCGACCCTGGCGGCCATGTGGGTCGGCAGCGCGTCGGCGCAGGTGCAGGCCGGTGGCAGTGCCGCAGCCGCGACGCCGGCAATGAGCGCCAGGGATGCCAGCGATGTCCAGCAGCTGATGGCCGAGCTTGAAGCGCTCAAGGCCAACTATGCGCAGGAAGTGCGCCGGCTGCGCGAACTGGACGTGCAGGTGCAGGCGATGCAGGCGCGCATCGCCGGCAAGACCGGCGGTGCCTCCGCGCCGATCGCCGGGGCGGCGTCGGTGCCGGCGGCTGCGGCGGCCGTGGCCGCCACCGAGGCCGCCGCCGACAGTGGCGCGGCCGGACCGGCAGCGCCGCCAGCGCCAGGCTACGCGAGCAGCGCCGCCGAGGGCCAGCAGGCCAAGCAGGAATCGCGGCGCAGCGTCGACGACGTCAAGCAGCAGGCACGCGTGCTGTTCAACCAGCGGTTCACGATCGAGAACAGCCTCACCTACCAGCGCTATGACCGCAAGCTGCTCACCCTCAACGGCTTCCTGGCGCTGGACGCGATCTTCCTCGGCAACATCGCCATCGAGAACGTCGAGTCCGACTCGCTGACCTACAACCTGGCCGGACGCTGGGGCGTGAGCCCCAACTTCACCCTCAACCTGGACGTACCGTTCCTGGAGCGCAAGACGGTCTACCAGAAGGGCGGCGCCGGCGGCTCGGCGGCGGCCATCGCGCAGGAGGAGACCACCGGCGGTGGCCTGGGCGATGCCACCCTCAGCGGCAACTATCGCCTGTTCGCCGAGAACGGCGGCGTGCCGGAAACCGTGCTCAACGTCGGCGTCACCGCGCCGACCGGACGCGAACCTTACGGCGTGGACTGGAAGGTGCTCGAGCGCGACGACGACCAGTTCATCCGCTTCGCGGTGCCGAGCAAGCAGCCCACCGGCAACGGCGTGTGGCAGGCCAATGTCGGCCTGTCGGCGGTGAAGACCACCGATCCGGCGATCCTGTTCGCCAACATCGGCTACATCTATTCGTTCAAGCGCAGCTTCGACGACATCGACAGCAACCCGGACACGGTCAACCCGGGCCAGGTTTCGCTGGGCGATTCCTATTACTTCGGCGCCGGCGTGGCGTTCGCCTTCAACGAACGCGCCAGCCTGAGCATCTCCTTCACCGACAAGCTGAGCGCGCGTGCCTCCACCCGCTACCGCGGCGGCCAGTGGGTCAAGGTGATCGGCAGCGACGCCAACGCCGGCACGCTCAACCTTGGCGTGACCTACGCGCTGAACCAGCACACCACGCTGGTGACCCAGCTCGGCGTGGGGCTGACCCCGGACGCGCCGGACTTCAGCCTGGCGTTCCGGGTGCCATACATGCTGTAACGATCTCCAGGGGCGCCGGCCGGGGGAGGGCGGCGGCATCCTAGGGCCGTCCCTCCAGTTCCACTCCGTGCTTGCGGCACAGGCGGTATACCGTGACCCGCGATACCTGCATCCGGCGCGCGCAGGCGCTGACGTTGTACTGGCTCGAGCGCAGGTTCGCCAGCAGCGCCTCGCGCTCGGCCTGGCAGCGTGCCTCGTCCAGCCCGCCGTGCGCGGCGGTTGCCACCAGTTCCAGGTCGGCGGCGCTGATCAGTTCCTGTTCGGCGATCACCGCCGCACGCTGCACGCGGTTGAGCAGCTCGCGCACGTTGCCGGGCCATTCGAAGTCGGCCATGGCGCGCAGTGCGTGCGCGGAGAAGCCGCGCGCGCGGCTGGCGTGATGCTGGCGGAACTGCTCGAGGAAGTGGCGGGCCAGCAGTTCGATGTCGGTCCCGCGCTCGCGCAGCGACGGCATCGGCAGGCGCAGCACGTTGAGCCGGTAATAGAGGTCGCGGCGGAAGCGGCCGGCCTCGACCGCCTGCTCCAGGTCGACGTGGGTGGCGGCGATCACCCGCACGTCCACCTTCACCGGCTGGTTGCTGCCGACGCGCTCGATGGTGCCTTCCTGCAGCACACGCAGCAGGTTGGTCTGCACGTCCAGCGGCAGGTCGCCGATTTCGTCGAGGAACACGGTGCCCCCGCTGGCCGACTCGAACAGGCCCAGGCGTCGCGCCGCCGCACCGGTGAAGGCGCCGCGCTCGTGGCCAAACAGTTCGGACTGCACCAGGCTGGCCGGCAGCGCCCCGCAGTTCACCGCCACGAAACCGCGGCGTGCGCGGCTGGAGAGTTCATGGATGGCGCGGGCGGCGACCTCCTTGCCGGTGCCGGTCTCGCCGGTCACCAATACCGGCAGGTCGACCGGAGCGAACTTGCGCAGCCGCGCCTGGGTGGCGCGCATGATCGAACTGTCGCCGATCAGTGCCTCCACGCCATGGCGCTGGGTTTCCCCGCCGGGTTCCTCGAGCATGCGCAGCGCCTGCACCATGCGGCGCGGATCCAGTGGGCTGCTGAAGGTCTCGATGCATTGCTCCAGCAGCTGGCCGACCGGCGCATCGTCCTGGATGCCGGGCGGCGTCACCGCCATCAGCGACAGGTGGCGGTGCTCGGCGAGCAGCCGCTGGACGCGGTCCAGGTCGGCGCCGGCCCCGCCGCGCAGGTCGACCAGGCCCACGACCAGGTCGTCGCTGCGCAGGCCCACGCCGGCCTGGTCGTGCGGGCCGACGATGCGCAGCCGCCAGCCGGCCGCGGCGAGGACCTCGCGCTCCTGGGGTTGCGGTTCTCCGAACCAGATGATGCAACGCCGGTTGAAATCGGGAATGGCTGCCATGCACGTCCTGCCACGCGAAATCCTGCGCTGGCGGTGCGCTTGAACCAGCCACGGCGATGCCGGCCATGCCGCCTCATGGCCGGTCGACGCCGCCGGCGCCCGGGGTGGGGCGCGAACGGTCGTCGCCTGGGTCCTGCACCACCGGACGATCCGGGGCTGGACACTCCTGCCAACGCCGGATCCGGCCCGAACCGGACAGGCCGGCGGCCTGCCGGCCATGGCACACTGCCGGTCCTTTCCTGGGAGCAGCCCGAGTGAGCGGTGAACAGCGCCAATTGAACTTCCGCTTCCTGGCCGAGCCGAACGACGTGAATTTCGGCGGCAAGGTCCACGGTGGGGTGGTGATGAAGTGGATCGACCAGGTCGGCTTCGCCGCCGCCAGCGGCTGGAGCAGCCGCTACTGCGTGACCGTGGCGGTAGGCGGGATCCGCTTCGTGGCGCCGATCCTGATCGGCGACGTGGTGACCGTTTCGGCCAAGCTGGTCTATACCGGCCGCACCAGCATGCACTTCGCGATCGACGTGCGGGCCCGCAGCCCGCTCGGCGGGGACTCGCGCCTGTGCACCCACTGCATCATCGTGTTCGTGGCCATGGACGACGACCACGCCACCCCGGTCGAGGTGCCCTGCTGGCGGCCGACCGAGGCCAGCGACCAGCGCCTGGCCGAGTACGCGCTCAAGGTGATGGAGCTCAGCCGCGGCATCGAGGACACCATCGCGCAGTACCAGGGCGACAGCCAGGCCTGACCGGCTCGTGCACGGGCCGCGCCCGGTCGCCTCGGGCCATCGGCCGCGACCGGAGCGGATCGCCGCTTCAGCCGCTCCTGCACGATGGTTCCCCTGCAAACAAAAAGGCCGCGCGATGCGCGGCCTTTGCGTATCCGGTCGGGCAGGGCTTACAGCACCCGGCGCGCCTGGACGAACTTCTGGCTCCAGTAGCCGCTGGCCAGGGTGTCGATCTGGACGTCCTTGCCACGGCTCGGCGCGTGCAGGAAACGGCCTTCGCCGACATAGATGCCGACATGGTCGACCCGGCCGCGACGGCCGAAGAACACCAGGTCGCCGGCGGTGAGCGAGTTGCGGTCCTTTATCAGCTCGGCTTCCTGGTCATGGGCCATCTCGCGCGAGACGCGCGGCAGGTCGATGCCCAGCGCGGTCTTGAACACGTAGCCGACCAGGCCGCTGCAGTCGAAGCCGTCCGGCGAGGTGCCGCCCCAGCGGTACGGGGTGCCCAGCATGGACATCGCGCGCTGCAGGATGCTCTGCACCTTGCTGTCGTTGACCGCGACTTCGGCGCGGTCGGCGGCGCTCTGCGATACGTCGTAATTGGCGAGCAGGCGGCTGAGGTCGCCGGCGAACATCGCCGAGCGGTCCATCAGCGGGATGGTGTCGTTGCTGGCCAGGTGCGGCAGCAGGGCGGCCAGGGTGGCCGTGGCTGCGGCGTCGGCACGGCTGCGCTGCGCCGGCTGGGCCGGGGCGGCGGTCTTGCCGGAGGCATCGGCCGGGAGGGCGATGTCCTGGGACGGGGTTACGGCCTTGTCAGCAGTCTGGGCCAGCACCGGGGCGGCGGCCAGGCAGAGCGCGGAGGCGCAGAGCAGGCGGAGCGGTTTCCGGAGAAAGCGCGGGGTGAAGAAAAGGTCGTCGGTCGTCACGCGGGAATCACATTGCGGCAGGCGATGCGCGATGATGCCCCCGTGAAGCTTTCGTGAGGTTCAAATTACGTTAAAGATTTGTTTACGTTCATGTGATACGGATCACATTTCAGTGCAATACCCGTTTCGCGCCCGTGTAATGGTCCCGCCAATAAGGGCCATCCAGGGTGTCCAGGCGGACGGTGCCGCCGGTGCTGGGCGCGTGCACGAAGCGGCCCTCGCCGACATAGATGCCGACGTGCGACACGCTCCCGCGGCTGCCGAAGAACACCAGGTCGCCGGCGGCCAGCCGCTCCGGGGCGATCTTCGGTCCCTGCACGGCGGCCAGCTCGCCCGAGCTGCGCGGCAGGCGCAGGTCCAGCATGTCCCGGTAGACATAGGTCACCAGGCCGCTGCAGTCGAAGCCGCTGTCGGGGGTATTGCCGCCGTAGCGGTAGGGCGTGCCGACCAGGCCCAGCGCCCGCATCAGCACGGCATTGGCCGCGGCCGGGTCTTCCGGTGGCACCTGTGGCCAGTCGCGCGCCGCCGGGGCGGGAGCCTTGCGGGGCGCGGGGTGGCTGGCGCAGCCGGCCAGCGCGATCGCCAGCAGCGACAGCGCGACCAGCGCGCCCCGGCGCAGGGCCGCGGCCGCCGGGGGCAGGGGGACGGAGGCAGGGGATGCGGCTGGCTTGTTCGGCATCGAGCCTTGATAATGCATGGTTTGAATGGCCGCCATCATGGCGGCGCACCCGTCGGCCGACAAGCCGTCCCCTTGCCTGCCACCGTGCAGTACAGCCAGAGCCATCCATGAAGATCGAAAAAGACCGCGTCGTCCGCTTCCACTACACCGTTTCCGAAGTCGGCCAGGAGCCGATCGAGAGCTCCAGGGACCGCGAGCCGCTGGCGATCCTGGTCGGCCACGGCAACATCATCCCGGGCCTGGAGAAGGCGATGATGGACAAGGAAGCCGGCGAGAACATCAGCGTCGACGTCCCGGCCGCCGAAGCCTATGGCGAGCGCCGCGCCGGCCTGAGCCAGCGCGTGCCGAAGAAGCACTTCGGCAACACCAAGCTGGTGCCGGGCATGCAGGTCGTGCTGCAGACCAACTTCGGCCCGCGCGCGGTCACCGTCGAGAAGGTCGGCATGAGCGTGGTCGACGTCGACCTCAACCACCCGATGGCCGGCAAGGACCTGCACTTCGACGTGGAGATCGTCGAAGTGCGAGAGGCCAGCGCCGAGGAAGTCGAGCACGGCCACGTGCATGGCGACGGCGGCCACGCCCACTAAGCCTGACGCTCCCCGCGCGGCCCGCTTCGGCGGGCCGCGTGCTTTCCGGCTCCCGGCGCGCGCCCGCGCCGCTATCGTGCCGCCATGACCCAGCTTCCCCTGCAACCTGTGGCGCCGACCGAGCGCATCGTCCTGCTCGATGTCCTGCGCGGCTTCGCGCTGCTCGGCATCCTGCTGATGAACATCGAGGGTTTCGCCGGGCCGCTCAATGCCGCGCTCACCGGCGTGGACCCGGCGCTGTCCGGCGCCGACCGGATCGCCGACGCGCTGGTCTACTTCTTCGTGCAGGGCAAGTTCTACACCCTGTTCTCGCTGCTGTTCGGCATGGGTTTCGCGGTGATGTCCAGCCGCGCCGAACAGGCCGGGCGCGCGTTCGTGCCGATGTACCTGCGTCGCAGCGGCGGCCTGCTGGTGATCGGCCTGGCGCACGCGCTGCTGCTGTGGTCCGGCGACATCCTGGTCAGCTACGCGCTGCTGTCGCTGCTGCTGCTGGCCTTCGCAGAGGCGCCGACCCGCTGGCTGCCCGGCATCGCGGTGGTGGTGTACCTGGTGGCCTCGGCCTGGGTGCTGCTGTTCGGGCTGATGGGTTCGCTGGCGCAGCACGATCCGGCCTGGCAGCAGGAGATGGCGCGCATCGGCGCCGAGTGGCAGCAGTCGGTCGAGGCGCAGCGGCAGGCCTACGGCCACGGCAGCTACGCCCAGGCCACCGCGCAGCGGCTGGTCGACCTGGGCGAATCACTGCGCGGGCTGCTGGTCAACGGTCCGACCATGCTCGGCATGTTCCTGCTCGGCGCGTGGTTCCTGCGCAGTGGCGTGATCGCCGCGCCGCACCGGCATGCGCGCCTGTTCGCGGCGCTGCGCTGGGGCGCGCTGCCGCTGGGACTGGCCCTGATGGCGACCAGTTACGCGATGTCGCCGTGGATGGATCCGGCGCGCCTGGACCTGTACTCCTCGTTGGCCTGGGCGCTGGGCTCGCTGGCCAACCTGCTGATGTGCCTGGGCTACCTGGGCTGGGTCACCCGCCTGGCGCCGGCGCTGGGCTGGCTGGCGCCGGCCGGCCGGATGGCGCTGAGCAACTACCTGCTGCAGTCGCTGCTGTGCACGCTGCTGTTCTATGGCTACGGCCTGGGCGCGTTCGAACAGCTGCCGCGCGCCTGGCAGATCCCGTTCGCGCTGGTGCTGTTCGGCCTGCAGGTGCTTGCCAGCCGCGCCTGGCTGCGGGTGTTCCGTTTCGGTCCGCTGGAATGGCTGTGGCGTGGCTTCACCTACCTGCGGCTGCCGCCGCTACGTCGCGGCGATTTACACTGAACAGGTGAACATCCCCCAAGACGACGTACTGGTGGTCGGCGGCGGCGCGATCGGCCTGGCCTGCGCACTGGCGCTGGCCGAGGCAGGGCGCGGGGTCCGCCTGGTCGAGGCCGGCCGCATCGGCGCGGCGACCTCGCACGGCAACTGCGGCACCATCACCCCCAGCCACGCCCCGCCGCTGGCCGCGCCGGGCATGCCCTGGCAGGCCCTGCGCTGGATGTTCACCCCGGATGCCCCCCTGTACGTGCCGCCGCGACTGGATCCGGCACTGTGGCGCTGGTTCGCGCGTTTCGTCGGCCGCTGCAACACGCGTGACTGGCAGGCCAGCACGCGGGCGCGCGCGGCGCTGCTCAACGACTCCTCGCAACGGCTGCGCGAGTGGATCGAGCGCTACGCCCTGGACTGCGAATACCGCCAGGACGGCCTGGACTACGTGTTCCGCGACGAGCGCAACTTCCGCCATTACGTGCGCGAATGCGCCGCGCTCGAAGCGCTGGGCGTGCGCACCGAGGTGATCGACGGCAGCGCCTACGTGGCCGACGACCCGGCCTTCCGCGACGGCCTTGCCGGGGCGATCCGCTTCCCCGGCGATGCCCACCTGCGCCCGGACCGCTACACCGCTGGGCTCGCGCAGGCGCTGCGCGCGCGCGGCGGGGCGATCGAGGAGCAGCTGCGCGTGGATGGCCTGGATGCCGGCCGCGACGGCGTGCGCGTGGCCACCTCGCGCGGTCCGCGCCAGGCCCGCGACGTCGTGGTCGCCACCGGTCCTTGGTCGCCGCAGCTGGCTGCCCAGCTCGGCCTGCGCCTGCCGGTGCAGGCCGGCAAGGGTTACTCGATCACCTACAGCCGGCCGGCCCTGGCGCCGAAGCGGCCGGTGGTGCTGAAGGACCGCTGGGTCTTCGTGACGCCCTGGGACAGCGGCCTGCGCGTCGGCAGCACGATGGAATTCTCCGGCTATGACAGTCGCCTCAACGCCACCCGCCTGGCCGCGCTGGAGCGCGCAGCCGGCGAGTACCTGCACGAGCCGGCCGGTGCGCAGCTGCAGGAACGCTGGTACGGCTGGCGGCCGATGACCTGGGACGACCTGCCCGCGCTCGGCCGCGTGCCGGGCCATGATCACGTCTGGATGGCGGCCGGGCATGGCATGCTCGGCATCAGCATGAGCAGCGCGAGCGGACAACTGATGGCAGACCTGGTGACCGGGCGTGAACCGGCGATGGATCCACGACCCTATGCACCGGCGAGGTTCGCGTGAGCGGCAACCGCGACTACGACGTCATCGTCCTGGGCGGCGGCTCCGGTGGCCTGGCCGCGGCATTCCGTGCGGCCCACCACGGCAGGCGCGTGGCGCTGCTGGAGCCGGGCGCGCTGGGCGGCACCTGCGTCAACGTCGGCTGCGTGCCGAAGAAGGCGATGTGGCTGGCGGCCGACCTGGCCGGCAAGATCGAGCTGGCTGCCGCGCTGGGCTTCGATGTCGCCCCGCCGAAGCTGTCGTGGAAGGAACTGGTCACCCACCGCCAGCGTTACATCGCCAACATCCATGCCAGCTACCGGCGGCGCCTGGACCAGGACGGCATCGTCGTGCTGCCGCAGCGCGGCCATCTGGTCGACGCCCACACCGTGGCCTGCGCCGATGGCGTGCGCACCAGCGCCGAGCACATCGTCATCGCCACCGGCGCGCATCCGTTGCGCCCGCAGATCGAAGGCGCCGAGCTGGGCAGCGTGTCGGATGACTTCTTCAACCTGTGCGCGGCCCCTGCGCAGGTGGCGATCGTCGGCGCCGGCTACATCGCCGTCGAGCTGGCCGGCCTGCTGCAGGCGCTGGGCAGCCGGGTCCACCTGTTCGCCTACGGCAGGCAGCTGCTGGGTCGCTTCGATGCCGAGGTGACCGCGCAGCTGGCCGAGGACATGCGCCAGCAGGGCGTGCGCCTGCACTTCGAATATCGTGCCAACCGCCTGTGGCGCGACGAGGACGGCGCACTGCGCCTGGGCGGCACCGGCGACCTGTGCGCCGACCAGGCCTTCGACCAGGTGTTCTTCGCCATCGGCCGCCGCGGCAATACCGCCGGGCTGGGGCTGGAAGCGGTCGGCGTCCAGGTCGACGAGCAGGGCGCGATCGTGGTCGACGACTACCAGGACACCGCGGTGCCCAATATCCACGCGGTCGGCGATGTCGCCGGCAAGGTCGGGCTGACGCCGGTGGCGATCGCGGCCGCGCGCCGGCTGATGGACCGCCTGTTCGGCGGCCGCCCCGATGCGCGGATGGACTACGAGAATGTACCCAGCGTGGTGTTCTCGCACCCGCCGCTGGGAGCGGTGGGCCTGGGCGAGGAAGAGGCGCGCGCGCGCTACGGCGACCAGGTGCGGGTGTTCACCAGCAACTTCCGCCCGATGCTGCATGCGCTGGCCGATTCGCCGCAGCGCAGCCTGTTCAAGCTGGTCTGCGTCGGCGAGGAGGAGCGCGTGGTCGGCATCCACCTGCTCGGCGAGGGCGCCGACGAGATCCTGCAGGGCTTCGCCGTCGCGCTGAAGATGGGCGCGACGCGACGCGACTTCGAGGACACGGTGGCGATCCACCCCACGTCCTCCGAAGAAATCGTGCTGATGCGCTGAGCCCCTGGCGACCCCGATGGCGACCGTTCCGCGCAAACCCCGGCACGGCGGCATCGCGCCGAAGCCCGAGCCCATGCCTGCCGATGAAGCGCGCGCGCGGATCCTGCGCGCGATCCGCGCGATCCCGGCCGGGCAGGTCGCCGGATATGGCGAGGTCGCCGCGCGGGCCGGTTTGCCCGGTCGCGCACGGCTGGTCGCCCGCGTCCTGGGCACCCACGCCGAGCCGGACCTGCCGTGGCACCGGGTACTGCGTTCGGACGGGCGCATCGCCATGCCCGAGGGCTCGCGTGGCTGGCGCGAACAGAGCCAGCGCCTGCGCGCCGAAGGCGTGCAGGTCGAGCGCGGGCGGGTGAAGCGGGCCGCGCCGCGAGCGGGCGAGGAAGCCGGGCTGGACGCCGCCTTGTGGGGACCGCGCAAGGGCTGAGTGCCGCCTTGCCGCCCGATGCCGGCCGCTGCTGGGCGATGGCGGCAGCCGCTATGATGGGCACGACTTCGACGGATATCCCCATGTTCCCGCGACTGCCTACTGTCACCAAGGCCCTGCTGATCGCCAATGGCCTGATGTTCCTGCTGCAGCAGCTGCTCGGCGACGCGTTGTCGCCGCTGTACCTGTGGCCGCTCAGCCCCAGTGGATTCGATCCGTTCTCGCCGGGTGCGAACTTCCAGATCTGGCAGCTGCTGACCTATGGCTTCCTGCATGGGGGGTTCACCCACCTGCTGTTCAACATGTTCGCGTTGTTCATGTTCGGTGCGCCGCTGGAGCAGACCTGGGGCGAGAAGCGCTTTCTCATCTATTACCTGGTCTGCGTGATCGGTGCCGGGCTGTGCCAGATGCTGGTGGGCTGGTGGACGGTATCCAACGGTGGCGAGGTCTATCCGACGGTCGGTGCCTCCGGCGGCATCTACGGCCTGCTGCTGGCCTACGGCCTGCTGTTCCCGAACCAGCAGGTGATGCTGCTGTTCCCGCCGATCCCGATGAAGGCGCGGACCTTCGTGATCCTGTTCGGCGTGATCGAGCTGCTCAGCGGGCTCAACGGCTGGCAGCCGGGCGTGGCGCACTTCGCCCATCTCGGCGGCATGCTGTTCGGCTGGCTGCTGATCCGCTACTGGCGTGGCCAGCCGCCCTTTGGCGGCCGCGGAGGACGCAAGCCACCACACCTGCGCCGGGTGAAATGAAGCGGCGCAGCCGCTTCCCTGTAGGAGCGGCTTCAGCCGCGAAGCCGACAGCGTGTCCGCGCACGGATACGTTGGCCGGCATGACCTCAAACTGAAGTCGGGCTCGTTCCCAACGCGCTCGCGCCTGAAGCCGCTCCGACCGCAAGACCACAAACGACAAGGGCGCGGATCTCTCCGCGCCCTTTTCTGTCCCGCACTCGGCTAGGCCGCGTCGGCCCCGCTTATCGCCAGATGCGCAACTGGTCCGCCTCGGCGCGCTGCATCGGCTGGCCGGCCTTGCAGCTGAAGGTTGCGCCGAACTCCGGCAGGTTCGACAGCGGGCCGTTGGTGCGCCACATGCCCGGCGCGCGCACGTCGGTGGCCGCGCGCTGCACCGCTTCGTTGGGCGACAGCTGCTGCGCCCACAGGCCGGCCCAGGCATTGAAGAAGGCCTGCCTGTTGGCCTCGGTCGCCGCCGGCTGCGCCGCGCTGAAAGCCTGCCAGGCCAGTTCGATACCGGCCTGGTCGGCCAGGTTGCTCTCGGCGGTCAGCTGGCCGTTGACCTTGGCGTTCGGCACGCCGGGGAACGGATAGGCGCTGTACTGCGCGGCAACGCGGTTGGTCAGCAGCGTCCAGGCGGTCTTCTCGGCCGGGCTCCACCAGCTGCGCAGCTGGCCCTGGGCATCGACCAGCGCGCCCTTGGCGTCGATGGCGCGGGTGATCTCGCGTGCCACCAGGGCGCCGTACGCGCCGTACTGGACGGCCGTGTCGGCAGTGCTGAACACCGGCGCCTGCAGCACCGCGGCGGTGACCACCAGGCGGTTCTGGGCGATGTCGTAGGCCAGCGCCGGCTGCTGCGGCAGCACGTCCCAGCGGCGGTCGGCGTTGCCCTTGCCGATGCGCTTCATTTCCTCGCGGTGGCGCCAGGTCGAGGCGATCAGCATGTTGCCGCCGAAGCTGCCGCGGCCCATCGGCTGCACGCTGTAGTCCAGGTCGCGGCGCGGTGCGCCGATCTCGATCTTCAGCGCCTGCAGCTTGGCCTTGGCCTCCTCGACGACCGGGCCGTTGCCCCAGCCGGTGCGCGCCAGCGCGGCGACCTGGGCCTCGCGGATCTGGTCGGCGATGACGCCGGCCTGGCGGCGGGTATCGGCATTGAGGTAACGCTCCACGTACTCGTGGCCGAGCATCGGGCCGGCGGCGACGTTGATCGCGTCCAGCACCTGCTGCCAGCGCGGCGGCGGCACGGTCTCGCCGCGCAGCAGCCGGCCACGGAAGCCGGACTCGGCGTCGCGGAAGCTCTTGGACAGGTACGGCGCCATCGAGTCGCCCACGCGCCAGCGCAGGTAGGCGCGCCACTGTTCCGGCTTGAGGCTGGCGACCATCGCGTCGAGCTGCTTGAAGTAGCCCGGGTCGGACATCGACACCAGATCGTCGTTGACCGCCTGGGCCTTGAGGAAATCACCCAGCTGCAGGTTGCGGAACTGCTTGGTGACGTCCTTGACCGTGACCGGGGCGTAGTTGTTGAACGGGTTGTTGACGTCGGCGACCGGCTTGGCGGCCTTGGCCAGCAGGGTCTCGATCTGGATGACCGAGGCCGAGTCGGCGTCCAGGCTGGCTGCCGGGGTGCCGGTCAGCGCCAGGATCTGCTTGACGTAGGCGCGGTAGCGGCCCTGCAGGGTCACCGCGTCGGCGTCGGTCCGGGTGTAGAAGGCCGGGTCGGGCAGGCCCATGCCGCCCTGCATGAAGTAGCCGATGTGGCGGTCCAGGGCCTTCAGGTCGACGTCGGGGCTGAAGTTGAAGGCGACCGGGATGCCGACCTGGTGCAGGGCGGCGAACGAGGCCGGCACGTCCTTGGCCTTCTTGATGGCGTCGATGCGCGAGAGCAGGGGGGCGATCGGCTGCGAGCCGTCCTTCTCCACCGCCGCCTCGTCCAGGCCGCTGGCCCAGAAATCACCCAGGGCCTTCTGCACGCTGTTCTGCGGCGCCTTCATCGAGGCGTCGAGCAGGTCGCGCTGCTGCTGCAGCGCGCGGTCGGCGAGCTGGCCCAGGCTGGTGGTGGCGCCGCTCTGCGGCACCGGGTTGGCCTTGAGCCAGGCCGCGTTCGAATAGCTGTAGAAGTCGCTGCAGGCCGGGGCCACGGCGGGCGCCTTGCCGGAGCTCTTCTTCTTGGTCGCCGCGTCGGCATGCGGGGCGGCGATCAGGGAGGCCAGGGCCAGGGACAGGGCAAGCGGGCGGAGTAGGGGCATTCGATGGATCCAGCCAGGGAAATTTGCCGGAGTGTAGCGGAGAGCGGCCGTCGATGGCGTGGCGGAGGTCGCAGGGTCGCGATCAGGGCTGGCTTCGCCTGGGGGGCGTTTATCTCGATCTGGCGGGGACAGAGGAGGGAGTGTTGTTGCGGCCTGGCGGCCGCTTGGCTTTTGGGTTTTTTGTCGGTTGTGGCCGGGTTGGCCTTCGATGTGGGTCGGCTGGCTGGGGCTGTGCGTGCGCGCCTTGGGAATACCGGCGTGTCCCGACAAGCCGGTAGCCCAAGGACCACGCCAAGAACCCAATAAGCCGACCCACATCGAAGGCCAACCCAGCTACGAAAGACAAGGAACAACAAACAACGCGGCCGCCAGGCCGCAACAACCCCCCGCTTCCTCTTCCCCGCGGATCGACGAAGAAGCTTCACAAAGGGGGCCCCTCCAGTGGGCCTTGGCAATGCGATCGTGTTCGAAGTCGCGAGGTCGGAGGTCGCTTGACCGGCACACGCGGGTGTCCCGTTGTTCTGCGGAACAAGGAAAAGAAAAGGCCCGGGACTCGCATCCCGGGCCTTCCAGATTTCATGCAGCGGTCAAGCCGTTACCAGATGACCACCTGCTTGTCGCCGCCGCGCACCATCGCATCGCCGGTCTTGCACTCGAACGCCTGCGCGAAGGCGGGCATGTTCGACGGCGCGCCGATCGCACGGAAGTTCGCCGGGGCATGCGGGTCGGTCTTCAGGCGCACCTTCAGCTCGGCCGGGTTGAAGTTGCGGCGCCACACCGTGGCCCAGTTCAGGAAGAAGCGCTGGTCGCGGGTCAGGCCGTCGGTCTTCGGGTCGTCCTGGCCGGCGGTGGCCGCCTTCATGGCGTCGTAGGCGGTGTTCAGGCCGCCCAGGTCGGCGATGTTCTCGCCCAGGGTGAGCTCGCCGCTGACCGGGCCCTGGTCGGTCTTGTAGCTGCTGAACTGCTTGACCAGGCGGTCGGTGCGCGAGGCGAAGCCCTTCGCATCGGCGTCGGTCCACCAGTTCTCGAAGTTGCCGGTCGGCCCGAAGCGGCTGCCCTGGTCGTCGTAACCGTGGGTCATCTCATGGCCGATCACCGCACCGATGCCGCCGTAGTTCATTTCCGCCGGGGCGTTCGGGTCGAAGAACGGCGGCTGCAGGATCGCGGCCGGGAACACGATCTCGTTCTGCAGCGGGTTGTAGTAGGCGTTGATCGTCTGCGGGCTCATGCCCCACTCGGTCTTGTCGACCGGCTTGCCGATCTTGGACAGGTTCCACTTGTAGTTGAACTCGTTGGCCGCCTCGATGTTGCCCAGGTAGCTGTCACGGCTGGTGGCCAGGCCTTCCCAGGAACGCCACTTGTCCGGGTAGCCGATCTTCGGGGTGAAGCTGTTCCACTTGGCGATGGCCTTTTCCTTGGTCTCCGGGCTCATCCAGTCCAGCTTCTCGATGCGCGCCTTCAGCGAGGTGCGCAGGTTGCCGACCAGTTCTTCCATCTTGGCCTTGGACTCGGCCGGGAACGCGACCTGCACGTACATCTGGCCCAGCGCTTCGCCGGCCTGGTTGTTGATCGAGGCCAGCACGCGCTTCCAGCGCGGCTTGATTTCCTTCTGGCCGCGCATGGTCTGGTTGTAGAACGCGAAGTTCTCGTCCACGAACGGCTGGCTCAGGTACGGCGAGGCGCTGTCCACGGCGTGGAAGCGCAGGTAGGCGCGCCACACCGCCGGATCGGTGTCGGCGATCATCTTGCTGACTTCCTGGTGGAAGGCCGGGATCGCCAGCGAGAACATCTGCGGCACTTCCACGCCCTGCGACTTGAAGAACTCGGTCCACGACCAGTTCGGGGTCAGCTTGTCGGCGTCGGCCGGGGTGACCGGGTTGTAGAACAGCGAGGCGTCGCGCGAGAGTTCGGTGCTGGTCTTGGAGACCTTGGCCAGGCGGGTTTCGAAGTCGATGACCTGCTTGGCCTGGGCGGCGGCATCGGCCGCGCTCACGCCCGACAGCTCCAGCACCTTGGCGATGTGGGCCTGGTAGGCCTCGAGCTTGTCCTTGTTGTCGGCCTTGGTGTAGTACTCCGGATCCGGCAGGCCCAGGCCGCCCTGCGCGGCGTAGGCGATGTTCATGCTGGAATTCTTGAAGTCGGCCTCGGCGCCGAACGAGAACAGCTCGTTCTGGCCCTTGGCCGCACTGCTGCGGAGATAGTCGACCAGCTTGGCCTGGTCGGTCACGCCGTCGATGGCGGCCAGTTCCGGCTTCAGCGGCTCGATGCCCTGGGCGTTGATCTTGGCCTCGTCCATGCCGGTGGCCCACAGGTCGCCGACCAGCTTCTCCACGCCCTTGGCGTCCTTGGCGGCGGCGGCCTGTTCGACCAGCTGGTGCTGCACGGCGTTGGAACGCTCGTCGAGCATCTCGAACGCACCCCAGCTGGTGCGGTCGGCCGGCACCGGGTTGGCGGCCAGGAACTTGGCGTTGGCGTAGGCGTTCAGGTCGGTGCAGGCGTTGCCGTTGGGATCCAGGTCGGCGACCTGGAACTGGTTGAACGGCGGCAGCTTGGATTCGTCCAGGGTCAGCTTCGGCGCGGCGGCTTCGGCGGCGGCGGGCGCCGGGGCGGCAGCCTCTTCGGGCTTCTTGCAGCCGGCCAGGGCGGCGGCCACGGCCAGGGACAGGGTCAACAGATGCGGTTTACGGAAGGTCACGGTCAGGCTCCGGGCGCGACATGGACGGACGCCCCGGCGACGCCAGGGCAGGAACCGCCACTCTAAACCGGGTCGCCGATCGCAGTCAGCGGGCCGAAGGTCATGGGTCGGCGGTCCAGCCGGGCGCCAGTCAGGCGCCGGTGCCGGGCGGCGCGGCCCGCTGCCACAGCTGCTGCAGCGGGGTCCCGGCCGCCTCCTCGGTGGCCAGGCCGATGCTGCAGTGGAGGTCATGGCGGGCCAGGATCGGCGCCAGGTCGGCGCGCAGTTCCCGGGCCCAGCCGGCCGCGGCCTCCGCATCGGTATGCGCCAGCCACAGCACGAAACCGTGGCTGCCGGCGCGGGCCAGGCGGTCGCCGCCGCGCCGGGCCCGGGCCTTCAGCGGGGGCATCAGGTCGACCAGCGGCAGGCGGCGCCCATCGGGGCCGCGCAGCTGCAGGCGCACCAGCGTGCAGGGCAGGGCGTCGCCATCTCGCAGCGCGCTGTCGGCGGCGCTCTGCAGCGCGGAAATCGGTTCCAGCTCGGGAAACCGCCGGCGCCGCCAGCGCCGCAGCAGCGCGACCAGCAGCATCGCCAGCGTCGTCGGCAGCGGTGGCCACCAATAAGAAAGAGTGGACTGCAGCGCCCAGGCCAGCAGCAGCGGCGACATGGCCCACAGCGCGCCGATCGCCCGGCCGCGCCGTGCCGTGCGCGGACGCAGCAGCCAGGCGGCCGCGGCGGCGAGCGCCGACAGCCAGGGCAGGTCCAACACGCCGGAGGGCGAGCCGCCAGCGGGCAGCAGCCCGAGCAGCCAGCGATCGGCCGGGATGGTGAAGCCATTGGCGGCGAACAGCCAGGCCAGCGCGCCGGCCAGCAGCGTGCCGATCAGCAACAGCCCGGCCTCCCGCCGCGGGATCATGCGGGGTGCGGGGATGACCACAACCGATCCCGAGCCATGCCGGTGTCCTTGCCGGTTCGACGCGCCGCAGTATAGGCCCGGGCCCGTGCTATACCAGCGGCATGGACCCTGCCTGCGACGTGCTGATCATCGGGGCCGGCCACAACGGCCTGGTCTGTGCCGCCTATCTCGCTGCAGCCGGCCGGCGGGTGACGGTGCTGGAACGCCGCCCGGTGGTCGGCGGCGCGGCGGTGACCGAGGAGTTCCACCCCGGCTTCCGCAATTCGGTGGCGTCCTACACGGTGTCGCTGCTGCAGCCGAATGTGATCGCCGACCTCGAGCTGGCCCGCCACGGCCTGCGGGTGGTCCCGCGCCGGCTCAACAACTTCCTGCCGCTGGGCGAAGCAGGTTACCTGCTGGCCGGCGGCGGTCGCACCGCTGCGGAAGTGGCGAAGTTCTCCGCCCGCGATGCAGAACGCCTGCCGGCCTACGAGGCCCGGCTCGAACAGCTGGCCGACGTGCTCCGCGCGCTGGCCCTGCAACCGCCGCCGAACGTGACCGACGGCGGCTGGTGGACCGCCCTCCCGGAGCTGCTGCGCGCCGGCCGCCTCGGCCGCCGCCTGCATGCGCTGGCGCCGGGCCTGCGCCAGGAGCTGCTGGACCTGTTCAGCATTTCCGCCGCCGAGTACCTCGGGCGCTGGTTCGAGAGCGCGCCGATCCAGGCGCTGTTCGGTTTCGACGGCATCGTCGGCAACTATGCCAGTCCGTACGCGCCGGGCACGGCCTACGTGCTGCTGCACCACGTGTTCGGCGAGAGCAACGGGGTCAAGGGCGCGTGGGGCCACGCGATCGGCGGGATGGGCGCGATCACCCAGGCGATGGCCGCCTGTTGCCGCGAGCGCGGGGTGCAGATCCGCACCGGCTGCGGCGTGCGCGAGGTGATCGTCGAACAGGGCCGGGCGACGGGCGTGGTCACCGAGGCCGGCGAGCGCATCGGTGCGCGCGCGGTCGTGGCCAACGTCAATCCCAAGCTGCTGTACGAGCGGCTCATCGACCCGGCGCACGTACCGGCGGCCACGCGCGAACGCATGGCCAACTGGCGCTGCGGCTCGGGCACGTTCCGGATGAACGTTGCGCTGTCGCGGCTGCCGGATTTCAGCGTGCTGCCGGGGCAGGGCGACCATCTCACCGCCGGCATCATCATCGCGCCCAGCCTGGACTACATGGACCGCGCCTGGCGCGACGCGCGCGAGCATGGCTGGTCGCGCGAGCCGATCGTGGAGATGCTGATCCCCAGCACGCTGGACGACACGCTGGCGCCGCCGCGGCAGCATGTCGCCAGCCTGTTCTGCCAGCACGTCGCCCCGCAGCTGCCGGGCGGCCGCAGCTGGGACGAGCATCGCGAGGAAGTCGCCGACCTGATGATCGCCACCGTCGAGCAGCACGCGCCGGGCTTCGCCGCCTCGGTACTGGGCCGGCAGGTGCTCAGCCCGCTGGACCTGGAACGTGAATTCGGCCTGGTCGGCGGCGACATCTTCCACGGCGCGCTCAGCCTCAACCAGCTGTTCAGCGCCCGCCCGATGCTGGGGCAGGCGGGCTATCGCGGCGCGATCGACGGCCTGTACCTGTGCGGCTCGGGCACCCACCCCGGCGGCGGGGTGACCGGTGCGCCGGGACATAACGCGGCGCGGGTGGTGCTGGCCGGCTGAGGCGCGGTCATGACGCCAGCGACATTCGCCCATGTCAGGTACCAGGCCGCCATCGGGCATGGGGCGCGGGCAAAAAAAAGCCCGCCGCCCCTCGAGGGCGGCGGGCCTGGAGCATCGGATCAGAACTGCTTGTTGACGTTCACGAAGTACGTGCGGCCGAGGTAGTCATAGCCGCTGTACAGCGGCGCATTGCCGACGCGGTTGTACACGCCCGAGGAGATCGCCGGCGGTTCCTTGTCGGTGATGTTGCGCACGCCACCGGTGATCGACCAGTCCTTGCCGCTGTACTGCAGCGAGGCGTTGGACAGGATGTAGTTCGGCACCGACAGCTTGTACTTCGAGGTCTTGGGATCCTCCTCGTAGTAGTCGTAGCTGCTCATGTCGCCGACCCAGTCCAGGCCGTAATGCACGCGCCAGTTGTTGATCGTGTAGTCCAGGCTGAACGTACCCGAGTACTTCGGGTTGTTGATCATGCCGTTGTAGTCTTCCAGCGGATCGGTGCTGAACAGCTTGCTGGCCTGCTCGAGGAAGCGCGTGACCTGGGCGTTGGCGCGCAGCACGCCTTCGCCGATGCCGTGCGAGTAGCGCAGGTTGAAGTCGTAGCCGCGGACCTTGTCGGTCGCCAGGTTGATGTAGCTGTCATGCACGGTCAGCTGGTTGCTGCCGGGGGCGCGCGGATCGACCAGGTTGCAGAAGCCGCCGCCAGCGCGGAAGTCCTTGTCGTCGTAGCACAGGTCGAGGATTTCGGCGCCGCCGGCACGGGAGACGCCGTTGTCGACCTGGATATCGAAATAATCGGCGGCAAACGACAGCTTGCCGAACGCGTCGCCGAACTCCGGCTGCAGGACGATGCCAGCGGTGAAGTTCTTGGAAGTTTCAGCCTTGAGCCCGGCCTCGGCACCGCCGGCCTGGATCACCGCCACCGAGGTGGTCGACTGGAAGTTGGGCGGCAGGCCCTCGGAGGCGCAGTTGGCGGCGCGGATGGAGCCCGGGTCGGCCTCGTTGCAGGGGTCGACCGAAGCGCTCAGGAAGCCGCTGGTGGCGCCGAGATACTGCTCGAACAGCGCCGGAGCGCGGTACGAAGTGCCGTACGAAGCGCGCACCGACAGCCAGTTGATCGGCGTCCACAGGCCACCGAACTTGTAGGTGTTGTCGCCGCCGTAGGACTTGTAGTGCGTGTAGCGGCCCGACACGTTGAAGGTCAGCTCTTCCGCACCGGCCACGCCGTTGATCACCGGGATTTCCAGCTCGCCGTAGGCTTCCCACACCGAGTCCGAACCGCGGGTGATCGCCGAGGAGGTCAGGTTGTAAAGGTTGCCATTCTGCGAATCCAGCGCCGGCGTATCGTCGATCTTCGCGTGGCGGTATTCCACGCCCCAAGCGCTGCGCAGGTCGCCGTAGGGCATCTCGAACAGCGGGCCGTCGACGTTGAAGTTGGCGGTGCTTTCCTCATACAGCGTGTTGCCGGTGACCGGGCGGAACACGTAGTTCTTCCAGGCTTCCGGCAGGTCGCCGGCGATGGTGGCGGTATTGAGGGCGGGGGCCGCGACGCAGCCATTGCTGGCATCACGGCAGACGAAGCCGCCGGCGCCGTTGGAGACCACGTTCAGGCTCTGGGCCAGGCGGTCGGTCAGGAACGACTGCTGCGTGTAGTCCGAATCCGAGCGCGCATGGCTCAGCATGAAGTCGTAATTCCAGGTGTCGCTGAGGTGCCCGCGCAGGCCGGCGGTGGCCTTCCAGAAGTCGACCGTCTGCTTGCTCTTGTCATTGCCGTAGCCGATGAAGCCGCGCACGCCGACGTTCTTGCCGTTGGTGATGGCGGTCGGGCTCGAGAACACGCTGTTGGCGAGGTTGGCCGGAATCAGCGGGCTGCCGACGGCGTAGTCCAGGCTCAGCTGGCGGTAGCCGGTCTGCTCGGACTTGCGCTGGTTGGCCAGCAGCTCGAAATACAGCTCGGCACCGCCGAGGGCGTCCAGGTTGTATGCGCCCTGCAGGAAGCCGGTCTTGATGGTGGCGCCGGAGATCAGCGACTTGTTCAGCATGTCCTCGCTGAAGGTGTCGCGGATGTTGGTGTTGGTGGTGGTGCCGCCGCCGACGCCTTCGAAGCCGACCAGGCCGGTCGTCACGGCCGAATTGGGACGCCAGCGGTTGAAGCTGGTGCCCTTCGCGCCGGGCGCGGCCACGCCGGCGCGGGTGTTGGTGCCGATCGTGTTGATGGTGACGCCGTTGGAGCCGGTGCCGGTGATCGGATAGCACTTCGGCTGGCCGGTCAGCGGGTCGATGGTGTCGCCGCTGCCCCAGTAATCGCCGATGGTGAGGTCGCGGCGGTAGTCGGTATTGCAGCGGGTCCAGTCGCGATCACGCAGGGCCAGGCCGCCACGGTCGTAATACTCGATCGAACCGGAAATCCAGCCGTTCTGCCCGGTCTTGCCAAAGGTCAGCGCGTAGCGGCTCTCGTCGCCGCCACCGCCGTCGGTCACGTTCTGCTGCATCTCGAACTCACCGCCGTCCTGCTTCTGCCGGGTGATGATGTTCACCACGCCGGCGACCGCGTCCGAGCCGTAGATCGACGAAGCGCCGTCCTTCAGGATTTCGATGTGGTCGACCATGATGCTGGGCAGCACGTTGAGGTCCGCCGAGCCGACCGAACCGCGCGAGCCCGCCGGCGAAACGCGCCGGCCGTTGAGCAGCACCAGGGTGCGGCTCGGGCCCATGCCGCGCAGCGACAGGGTGTTGGCGCCCGGACCGCCATTGGTCACGTAGCCGCCGTAAGCGTTGTTGATCTGGGACGTGCCCCCGGTCACCGCGGTGCCCTGCAATACGCCCGTCGTGGACGCAAAACCCGCCAGCGTGGATTCTTCGCGCGTGATCACCTGGACCGGCGAGACGGAATTGAATGCGTCGCGGCCGATGCGCGAGCCGGTGACGGTCACGGTGTCGAGATCGGTAGCGGCAGCCTTCGGCTTGCTGGCAGGCTGGGCGTCGTCAGCGGCCGGTGCCTGCTGGGCGAAGGCCGGGGTAGCGGCCAGGAACAGCGCCGAGGCCAGCGCGGCGCTCAGCGGATTACGGAGGTGGCGGGTGCCAAGGGACATTGAGTTTTCCTGTGTCGGTTGGATTCGTCCTGCCCCCGTCGCGTGGGCCCGGCGCTGGCCGGCGATCTTCACGTGGCGTTCAACAAGACTTAACTTTTATTTCACGATTGTGAAACTAATGCAACAGAAACTAAACAAAGGCTGTCCGAATGCTGTGCGCAGTCTGGCCGTTCGTCACGCCGAAACCGGATTTTGTTCATGAAAATCAATCAGGTACTATTTGATCGAGCAACCAGGGTGCGCAAAAGTGGCACGATGCTTGCCTGGCGCTGCGAGGCGTCACCCAGCGCGTGAACGCAAGCCGGCCGGCGACGCCACGTAGGGCTGCATGCTTTGGACCCTCGCGTCAGGGATGATCGGACAGCGCGGATGTCTGGCACCCAGTCGGTCAGGCCGCACGTTCGTGGACACGGGAGGTGGGATGGAAGCGCAGGCGTTGCACTGGTACAGATCGGCGGTGACGGCGCTCAACGAGCGACGCTGGGCAGTCGCGGCGGGGATTGCGCAGGACATGCTTGGACACTTCCCGGCGCATGCCGGCCTGCATTTCGTGGCGGCCGTGGCCGCTTACGAAGGCGATGAGATCGAGCTTGCGCTGGGGCACATGCAGCGCGCCTGCAGGCTTGCGCCGGACAGCGCGGACTACGCGGCGCAGATGGCGCGGATGCTCGCTGGCGCGCACCTCATGGGAGACGCCGTGGGTCATGCGCGGCGCGCCGAGGCGCTGGGCAGCGAGTCGCCGGTGACCTTGGGCATGCTCGGCATGGTCCATTCGCGTGCCAACGACCATGGCAGGGCGCTGCACGCCTTCGAGCGCGCCGTTGCGCTGGCGCCGGACCGGCCGGGGCTGCGTTACAACCTGGGCAGCTGCCTGGCCATGTTCGGGCGCATGGACGAAGCCGAGCAGGCGTACCGCACCGCGCTTTCGCTGGATCCGCGCTGCTGGCGCGCCTACCTGTCGCTGGCCCACCTCCGCAGGCGCGACGCCCAGGACAACGACCTTGCCGCGCTGAACGCCGCCCTGGCGTCGGCAGGTGGCGACCCGGAGGCGACGCTTTACCTGAACCTGGCCATGGCCAAGCAACTCGAGGACCTGGGGGATTATCCGGGCGCATTCCGGCGACTTGTGGCCGGCAAGGCGGGGTTGAAGCGTGCGCGCGGCCATGCCGGCGCGCGCGACCGGGAGATGTTCGCGGCCATCGAACGTGCCTTCCGTGAAGACGACCTGCCGGTGGCGGGTCACGCCGATGATGCGCCGATCTTCGTGGTCGGCATGCCGAGGTCGGGCACGACGCTGGTCGATCGCATCCTTTCGAGCCACGCCGGGGTGCATTCGGCCGGAGAACTGGACATTCTGCCGCTGGCGGTCAAACGCATGGCGCGGACTTCCACGCGCGACGTCGTTGACGCGGCGACCCTCGGGGCGATCGCGGACATGGACTGGGCTGCGCTGGGCCACGACTACGTCGCATCGGTAAGGGCCCTCGTCGGCGAGGTGCCGCGCTTCGTCGACAAGCTGCCGCACAACTTCCTGTATGTCGGGCACATCGCGCGAGCCTTGCCGCAGGCCAGGATCGTATGCCTGCGCCGCGACCCCATGGATACGTGCCTGGCGAACTTCCGGCAGCTGTTCGAGCTTTCCACGCCGAACTACGATTATTCCTTCGACCTGCTCGACACGGGGCGCTACTACCAGCGGTTCGACCGGCTCATGGCGCATTGGCGGAAGGTATTGCCCGGTCGCGTCCACGAGCTGCACTACGAAGACCTGCTGCGCGACCAGGAGGGCCAGACGCGACGACTGCTTGCGTTCTGCGGGCTCGACTGGGATCCGGCCTGCCTTTCCTTCGAGCACAATGCGGCGGCGGTAGCCACGGCGAGCGTGGCGCAGGTGCGCGAGCCGCTGACGACCCGCTATGTCGGACGCTGGCGTCGCTATGGTGCGGACATGGCCCCGCTGGCCGCACTGCTGGGCGTGCCGATGCCGGCCTGATCCGGGCCCGGCACGCTGTGCGATCATCCTCCGGAACAGTTCCTCTCCGCGTATCCCCATGAATGTTCCCGCCGCTGGCTCGCCCGTCGAGCGCATGTATGCCGATGCGATCGCCGCGCTCAACCGCGCAGACTGGGCCACGGCCGGGCGGATCGCGCTTGGCATGCTGCGGCGATTCGGCGAGCACCCCGGCGTGCACTTCGTGGCCGGCGTGGCGGCGCTGGAACTGCGCCAGCTCGGTGCGGCCAATCGGCACCTGGCGCGTGCGGTGGAGATGAATGGCGCGCGCGCCGACTACCTCGTCCAGCACGCCAAGGCGCTCGCCCTGGCAGGCGATTTCCGTGCCGCCGGGGGCGCCGCCGATCGCGCCATGGCACTGCATCCATCCGATCCACTGCTGCTCGATACCCTGGGCGTGGTCTACACCCAGGCCGGCCGCCACGGCGCCGCCGCGGATGCCTTCGCCAAGGTCGTGGCACTGGCACCCCAGCGGGCAGGGAGCCGCTTCAATCACGCCACCGCGCTGCTCTACGGCGGCGAGATCGAACGGGCCGAGCAGGAGTACGAGGCCTGCCTGGCCGCGGACGAGCGGCAATGGAAAGCCTATGCGGCCCTGTCGAGCCTGCGCAGGCAGACACCGGCCCACAACCACCTCGCCAGGTTCGAGGCGGTACTGGCGCGGCATGCCGGCGACGAGCTTGCCCGGACCTACCTGCACATGGCGCTGGCCAAGGAGCACGAGGATCTGGGCGACTACGCCCGTGCCTTCGAGCACTACACCCATGGCAAGGCTGCGGCGGGCAGCGGGCGGCCCTATTCGCGACTGGACGAGGCGCGTCTGTTCGATGGCCTGGTGGAGGCATTCCCGGGACCGCTGGCCACGCGAGGCCACGACAGCGACGAGCCCATCTTCGTGGTTGGCATGCCGCGTTCGGGTACCACGCTGGTCGACCGGATCCTCGGGTCGCATCCGCAAGTCACCTCCGCGGGCGAGCTCCATCAGTTCTCGATAGCGGTCAAGCAGGCCTCCGGCAGCCGCACACCCGCACCGCTGGACCTGGATACGCTCGCCCGAACCGCCGACATCGACTGGGGCACGCTGGGGCGCCGCTACATCGAATCCACGCGCCCGCTCACCGGCGCGCGGCCGCACTTCGTCGACAAGCTTCCGCACAACTTCCTCTACATCGGCCACATCCTGCACGCACTGCCGGGGGCCCGGATCGTACTGATGCGGCGGCATCCGCTGGACAGCTGCCTGAGCAATTTCCGGCAGCTGTTTGCTCCGGGGTCGCCCTTCACGCGCTATGCCTTCGACCTGTTGGATACCGGGCATTACTACGCGCAGTTCGACCGCCTGATGCGTCATTGGCAGGCAGCTTTCCCCGGGAGGATCCTGTCGCTGGACTATGGCGACCTGGTGCTCGAACAGGAGCGCACGACGCGCGGACTGCTCGAGTACTGCGGCTTGCCCTGGGACGAGGCCTGCCTCCATTTCGAAGCGAACCCGGCGCCGACGTCGACTGCAAGCGTGGTCCAGGTGCGTGAGCCGATGCAGCGGCGTTACCTGGATCGCTGGCGGCGATACGAGCCGCAACTGGCCGGATTGCGGGCCTACCTGCAGGAGCAGGGCGTCGCCGTCGATTGAGCGCGTGGGACGATCGCCGCCGCGCCAGCGTGTCGCCGACGTAACTTTGCCGGCCAGTCCAGCGGGCGGGCCATCGCGCCGTGCAGCGCGTTGGTGCGGGCGCGGTAAGGGGCAGAAAAAAAAGAACCCCGCCGGAGCGGGGTTCCTGGTGCTGCGACCCGGGGTTACCGGGCGCCGAAGTCGTACTTGATCTCGGCGTAGATCGCGCGCCCGTACGCGCTGTAGATGTAGTTCTGGTACGGGGTGGTTTCGGTGCCCGGGAAGTTGTGGGCCTGGTCATCGGGCAACTTGTTGCCGATGTTGGTCGCCTGCAGCGAAAGCCGCAGGTTGTCCAGCGCCTGGTAGTCCACGCCCAGGTTGAACGTGGTCCAGGTGCCCCACTTGCCGGCCTTCACGCCGTACTGCGGCAGTTCGTAGTCGAACGAATCACCCAGGTAGGCCAGGTAGTTCGGCGTCGGCCCGATCAGGTTCGCATACAGGGTGGTGGTCCAGCGACCAACCGCCCAGCCGATGGCGCCGTCTGCCTTCCACTTCGGGCCAGCGTCATAGACCCAGTTCGCCTGCGGCGAATTGATCAGGTCGATGTAGGGCTGGGTCGGGTCGGTCTGCAACTCGTGCTTGAGCGTGGTGGTGTAGTTGGCGGAGAAGTCCAGCTTGCCCCAGGCGCCGATATCCCAGCCGTAGCGGCCCGAGACGGTCAGCACTTCGAGCTTCTGCCGGGCGATGTTGACCTTCGGCGTGAACACGCTCTTGAGCTGCTCGGTGGTGGGGTCGCGGACGATCCAGGCAGCCACGTTGTCGCAGGAGGTGAATCCGGGGCCGGTCTGGCCCAGGCGGCAATAGTATTCCTGCAGCAGCAGCTGGTCGCCCGAGAGCTGGTCGACCTCGTCCTTGATGTCCCAGGCGAAGTAGTCGACGCTCAGCGAGGCGTTGGCCACCGGCGCCCACACCACGCCGGCATTCCAGGTATTGGCGCGGATCGGGTCCAGGTCGGTGTTGCCGGCCTGCGTACCGAAGTACTGCACGCTGTCGTAACGGCAGTCCTTGGTGTTGGCCGGGTCGAAGCCCGCCTGGCCGCAGCGGTAGTAGTCGGTATCGAAGGTGTAGAAGCCGCTTTCGCCCTGGAACAGGTCCGACAGCGTCGGGGCCTTGAAGGCGGTGCCGTACTTGCCGCGGAACAGCAGGCTTTCGATCGGGCGGAACTCCAGGCCGGCGCTCCAGGTCGGCTTGTCGACCTTGTTGCCCTGGGCGTCGAAGGAGTCGTAGCGACCGGACAGCGTTGCGGTCAGCATCGACACCACCGGCAGGCGGAGTTCGGTCATCGCCGCATAGCGCGTGCGGTGGCCCGCGCCGCCTACGTCGGTCTGGCCCCAGATCTCGCCATCCATGATTCCGGGGATCGGGGTGTAGTTCCAGCCTTCGTTGCCGGCTTCGACGGCCACCGCCAGGCCGGCCGAGCCGCCGGGCAGGGTGAACAGGTCGGCATTGGTCAGCTGGACGCGGCCGATGTTGTCCCAGGTCTTGGCGTGCGCGGTGCCGTAGCCGGTAAAGCTGGCGAAGTCCTGCGGCGACATGACCGAGTAGAACGCGTCGTAGTTCGGGTGGAAGACCGGATACGTATCGAAGTACGGGTCCACGCCGTCCTGCGGTCCGAGCACGTGCTGTTCGAAGTAGCTGTTGATCGCGTCGTTCCAGCGGACGAAGTTGCGCTTGTCCAGCTTGCTTTCGTTGCGGGTGAAGCTGACGTCGTAGTCCCACGACTGGCCGAAGTGGCCGCTGCCGCCGAGCGTCACGGTGTAGGACTTGTTGGTGTCCTTGTCCATGATGTCGCGATAGCCGCCACCACCGATGTCCTCGGGGCTGAAGGCGCGCTGCAGGTTGAGCAGCGCGTCGTAGTCGGGATCGTAGAAGTAGCCGTACTTGGCGCCGGTGCCCCACCACATGTAGCTGCTGCCGGAGGAGTATTCGGCCTGGTCGTGGTTGTAGAGCACCTCGCCGTACAGCTCGAGGTTGTCGTTCACCGCGAACGTGGTGTGGTTGTAGATCTGGAAGCTTTCCTTGCCGTTGCGGATGGTGCGGTTGCCAGGGGCGTAGTACGAGCCGCAGTACTGGCCCGAGCCGGGGCGATAGCGCAGCCCTTCGGTGCCGCCGAACTGCGAGGTGATGGCCGAGCAGTCCTGGCCGGTGGGCAGCACGTAGCCGAAGTCGTCCAGACCTTCGGTGCCGATGTTCCGGTAGCCGAAGACGAGGTAGTCGCGCGAAGCCACCGGGGGGGTGTAGCCGTGCTGGTTGACCGAGTCGGTGACGTCGCGCTGGTAGCCCCAGATCGGATTGCGCTTCTCGTACTGCACCGAGGTGACGGTGTTCAGGCGGTTATCGAGGGCGCTGAAGCCGTTGGTCAGGCTGAAGCGGAAGGTCGAACCACCCCCTTCGCTGTAGGCGCCGCCGCGGATGCGGGCGGTGGTGCCCTGGTAGTCCTTCTTCAGGATGAAGTTGACCACGCCGGCCAGCGCGTCGGAGCCGTACAGGGAGGAGGCGCCGCCGGGCAGGATTTCAATGCGGTCGATCGCGTCGATCGGAATGCCGCTGATGTTGTTGAACGTATCGCTGCCGTTGTACAGCGCCGGATAGTTCGACATCGGGCGGCCGTTGATCAGGTACTTGGTGTACCCGGGGTCCAGGCCGAACATGCTGACCGCCTCGGCACCCTGGGTGAACGAGGCAGCGGTTTCACCGCCCTGCACGCCGCCGCTGGCGAAGCTCGACGCCTTCAGGACGTCGGCCACGCTGGTGAAGCCGCGGGTGTGGATGTCTTCGGCGGTGATCACGGTGACCGGAGTGACGGTCTCCAGTTCTGTCTGCGGAATCAGGGAGCCGGTGACCGTGACGCGATCGAGTTCCTTGGGCTGGTCCTGGGCCAGCGCCGCAGTGGCGGCGGGCAGGGCGATGGCGGCGAAAACGGCGGCCGTCAGGCGGCTGCGCTTCAGGCGGGAGGTCTTGATGGACGACATGCGGCAAATCCCCTTTGCAGTGAAAACTTTGTTGTCAGTCATTCTTCGGGCCCACAGATGTGTGTCATGGCTGTGTCAATTCCACTGGCCCTGAACGGACGTTAACACGAGTTTCAGTAGGAACAAACGGAATCTTACGTTTAAAGTGTGATGAATATCACAGAAATATCGGTTACAAATGGTTGCATCTGTAAGCGAAATGCCGATGGTTGCGCGCTGCACCATGTCCTCGCCGACAATAAGCCGATGAATATCCCAGCCCATCGGCCGCAGGCCGGCCTGTCTCCCCACCCCCGCGTCCGCAATGTGATCGCCATCGCATCCGGAAAGGGCGGGGTGGGAAAATCCACCACTGCGGTCAACCTCGCCCTGGCCCTGCAGCGCCAGGGCGCCCGGGTCGGCCTGCTGGACGCCGACATCTACGGCCCCAGCGTCCCGGCCATGCTCGGCCTCAGCGGCCGGCCCGACAGCCCGGACAACAAGTCGATCGAGCCGCTGCGCGCCTTCGGCGTGGAGGCGATGTCGATCGGCCTGCTGATCGATACCGACACCCCGATGATCTGGCGCGGCCCGATGGCGACCTCGGCGCTGACCCAGCTGTTCACCGACACCCTGTGGGGCGACCTGGACTACCTGCTGGTCGACCTGCCGCCGGGTACCGGCGACATCCAGCTCACCCTGTCGCAGAAGATCCCGGTGGCCGGTGCGGTGATCGTGACCACGCCGCAGGAAATCGCCACGCTGGATGCGCGCAAGGCGCTGAAGATGTTCGAGAAGGTCGAGGTGCCGGTGCTGGGGATCGTCGAGAACATGGCCGTGCACGTGTGCTCGAACTGCGGCCACGCCGAGCACCTGTTCGGCGAAGGCGGCGGCCAGCGGATGGCGGCGCAGTACGGCGTGCCGCTGCTTGGCTCGCTGCCGCTGGAGATCGCCATCCGCGAGCAGGGCGACGCGGGCACGCCGATCGTGGCCGCCGCGCCCGATTCGCCGGCCGGCCAGGCCTATGCCGCGGCTGCCACGCGCCTGGCCGAGGAACTGGCCAGGCGCCCGCGAGCCAGCATCCCCATCGCCTTCGGCTGAGCGCTGCCGGCGCACCCGCGGCTGACCGCGGCAATGCCTATAGAATCTGCCGGCGGCGCGCGTCGCCGACCCTCCCGTTCCCAGGAAAGACCGAATGAGCATCAAGAGCGACCGCTGGATCAAGCGCATGGCCGAACAGCACGGGATGATCGAACCGTTCGAGCCGGGGCAGGTCAAGCAGGACGCCGGTGGCCAGCGCATCGTCAGCTACGGCACTTCCAGCTATGGCTACGACGTGCGCTGCTCGCGCGAGTTCAAGGTGTTCACCAACATCAACTCGACGATCGTCGATCCCAAGCATTTCGACAGCGGCAGCTTCGTCGACATCGAATCGGACGTGTGCATCATCCCGCCGAACAGCTTTGCGCTCGCTCGCACTGTGGAGTACTTCCGCATCCCGCGCGACACGCTGGTGGTGTGCCTGGGCAAGAGCACCTACGCGCGCTGCGGGATCATCGTCAACGTGACGCCGCTGGAGCCGGAGTGGGAGGGTCACGTGACCCTGGAGTTCAGCAATACCACGCCGCTGCCGGCGCGCATCTACGCCAACGAGGGCGTGGCGCAGATGCTGTTCTTCCAGTCCGACGAAGTCTGCGAGACGAGCTACCGCGATCGCGGTGGCAAGTACCAGGGGCAGACCGGGGTGACCTTGCCGCGTACCTGAAGTCGGCTTTGCCGACTTCAGGTACGCGGCGTGGCCGGACCCGCTGCGCGGACCCGGCCCCCGCAGTTTGCTGCGCAAACCGCGGGTCCCACTTTCTTGCATGCCTATCCCCCGCGCCGTCGGCGCGTCCCCCTTAACAAAGGGGGACTCTCCTCCAGATGGCGCGATGCCTGTAATCGCGATGTAGGAGCGGCTTCAGCCGCGAACGCCATCAGGTCGCGACCCTTTTGTGGGAGGGGCTTCAGCCCCGACGAGGGTTTCGGGAACCGAAACGAAAAACGGCGCCGTGAGGCGCCGTTTGTCCGTTGGTTGCGCAGCTTACTTGCCGCGGCCGAACAGCATGCCGATGCCGCAGGCGACCAGCAGGGCCGGCCACCAGGTCGCGATCAGCCGGCCCAGGCTCAGGTTGGTCCAGCCCAGGTTGTTGGCCAGGAACAGCAGGCCGACGAGGATCAGGATCAGTGCGGCGACGACGTGCGATTTCATGGGCTCGGGAACGGTGAGTTGGGTGGGCGCCTATCGTAGCCGCTGCGCCCAGGCTTCGACACGCCGGCGCAGTTCGCCCGGTTCCAGGCGCTGCGCCGGGCCGCTGCCCCAGACCGGTCCCGGCCAGGCGGCATCGCCTTCGTGCCGGCCGACCAGGTGCACGTGCAGCTGGCGGACGATGTTGCCGAGCGCGCCGATGTTGAGCTTGTGCACGCCGGGTTCGGCCTGCAGCAGGCGCGAGAGCTGGTTGATCTCCGCCAGCAGCAGGCGCTGCTGGCCGCCATCGAGGTCGATCCATTCGCTGGCGCCGGCCACGCGCGGCACCAGCACCAGCCAGGGGAAGCGGCCATCGTCCATCAGCCGAACCTGCGACAGCGGGCCGTCGGCGACGAAGGCGCTGTCGGCCGCGAGCCGCGGATCGGTCTCGAAGCCGCTCACAGCTGGTCCGCCAGGAAGGCCAGGGTGCGCTCGCGGGCCAGCTGCGCGCTGTCAGGATCCCAGTGCGGGCCGACGTCGCGGTTGAAGGCGTGGTCGGCCGGGTATACGTAGACCGGCATCTGCGGCAGTTTCTCGCGGTGCGCCTGCACGGCCTCCGGTGGAATGCTGCGGTCCAGCGTCCCGAAGTGGAACATCACCGGCGCCCGTGGCGGCTGGTCGAGATACTGGGTGTTGCGCGCGCCGTAGTAGCTCACCGAGGGCAGGCCCAGGCGGATCGCCGCCAGCAGCGCCACGGTGCCGCCCCAGCAGTAGCCGACCGTGCCAACCTTGCCCGCCGGCGCCAGCACGGCGGCCGCGGCCTGGACCACGTCCACCGCCTTGTCCATGCCCAGCGTGGCGACCATCTGCTTGCCGCGCGCGCTGCCATCCCCGTCGTAGGGCAGTTCGGCATCCTTCTCGACCAGGTCGAAGAACGCCGGCACCAGCACCTCGTAGCCGGCGCTGGCGAAGTCGTCGCCGACCTGGCGCATGTGTTCGTTGACGCCGAATATCTCCTGGATCACCACCAGCCCGCCGCGCGGTTGGCCGACTGGTACGGCATGCCAGGCCGCGACCTGGCCGTGGGGAGTATCGAGCGTGGTCCAGTGGCCCATGGGACACCTCTGCGTGAATGGGAGACGCGCATTATGGAAGGCGCGGCGCCGGGCCGGGGTGACGGATCCTGGCCCGGCGAGCCGGAAGGCATTCAGGGCGCCGGCGCCAGGCCCGCTATAATCCGCCGGCTCAGGCCCCAGGCCGTTCCTTGCCCAGGCCCCCCAGGACTCCCCAGACCCGCATGTCCCAGTCGAACCCCAAAGTCGGCTTCGTCAGCCTTGGCTGCCCGAAGGCCCTCGTCGATTCCGAACGCATCCTCACCCAGCTGCGGGTGGAGGGCTATGACATCGTGCCCAGCTACGATGCCGCCGACGTGGTGGTGGTCAACACCTGTGGCTTCATCGACTCGGCCGTGGCCGAGTCGCTCGATGCGATCGGCGAGGCGATGAACGAGAACGGCAAGGTGATCGTCACCGGCTGCCTGGGCAAGAAGTCCGAGCTGATCCGCGAGCAGTATCCCGACGTGCTGTCGGTGTCCGGCCCGCAGGACTACGCCACGGTGATGGAGGCCGTGCACGCGGCGCTGCCGCCGCGGCACAACCCGTTCGTGGACCTGGTGCCGGACTACGGGGTAAAGCTGACGCCGCGGCACTACGCGTACCTGAAGATTTCCGAAGGGTGCAACCACCGCTGCAGCTTCTGCATCATTCCCTCGATGCGCGGCGACCTGGCCTCGCGTCCGGTCGACGACGTGCTGCGCGAGGCCGAACGGCTGGTGCGCGGCGGGGTCAAGGAACTGCTGGTGGTCTCGCAGGACACCTCGGCCTACGGCGTGGACCTGAAGTACGCCGAGAAGACCTGGCAGGGCCGCCAGTACCAGACCCGGATGAAGGCGCTGTGCGAAGGCCTGTCCGAGCTGGGCGTGTGGACGCGCCTGCACTACGTCTACCCGTACCCGCACGTGGACGACGTCGTGCCGCTGATGGCCGAGGGCAGGATCCTGCCGTACCTGGACATCCCGTTCCAGCACGCCAGCCCGCGCATCCTCAAGCTGATGAAGCGCCCCGGCGCGGTCGACAAGACCCTGGAGCGGGTGCTGCGCTGGCGGCAGATCTGCCCGGACATCACCCTGCGCTCAACCTTCATCGTCGGCTTCCCGGGCGAGACCGAGGCCGAGTTCGAGGCGCTGCTGGATTTCCTCGACCAGGCCCAGCTCGACCGCGTCGGCGCGTTCGCCTACTCGCCGGTGGAAGGCGCCAGCGCCAATGCGCTGCCGGACCCGGTGCCGGAGGAAGTGAAGCAGGAGCGTCTGGCCCGCTTCATGGAACGCCAGGCGGCGATCTCCGCCGCGCGCCTGGAAGCCAAGGTCGGCACGGTGCAGCAGTGCCTGGTCGACCTGGTCGAGGATGGCATCGCGGTGGCGCGTTCGCGCGCCGATGCGCCGGAAATCGATGGCCTGGTGCACATCCAGAACGGCGAGGAGGCCGGCCTGCGCCCGGGCGATTTCGTCCAGGTGCAGATCACCGAGAGCGACGAGCACGACCTGTTCGGTGATGCACTGGAAACCGCGCGCAAGCCGCTGCCGCTGGCGATGGTCTGATCCTCGCAGCCTCGCTTCGGCGAGGCCGCTTCGGGGCTGAAGTCCCTCCCACAGCGCAGTCGCCGGCTCCCCTGTAGGAGCGGCTTCAGCCGCGACTGTGGTCCATCCGGCCGCGACAACCCACGGTTCTCCGCCCGCCCTCAGTCGTAAGCCACGTCCACGATCACGAAGCGGGTCGGGCCGCCCGGCAACACCACCTCGAACTCGTCGTCGACGCGCTTCTTCAGCAGCGCCCGCGCCAGCGGCGAATCGATGCTGATCCAGCCGGCCGCCGCGTCGGTTTCGTCCGGGCCGACGATCCGGTAGCGCACCGTCTGGCCATCGTCCACGCGCTCCAGTTCGACCCGGGCGCCGAAGAACACCGCTTCCGGGTCACTGGGCCGGGTATCCACCACCCGCAGGGCTTCCAGGCGCTTGCTCAGGTAGCGCACGCGGCGGTCGATCTCGCCCAGCTGCTTCTTGCGGTAGGTGTACTCGGCGTTCTCCGAGCGGTCGCCTTCGGCGGCGGCAGCCGCCAGCGCCTTGACCACTTCCGGGCGCCGCACCCGCCACAGGTCCTCCAGCTCCGCCTTCAGGCGCGCATGGCCGGCGGCGGTGATCAGGGCGGTGCTCTTTTCTGCGGGAGGACGCCAGCGGGTCATGCGGTGGTTCGGCTCGTTCGGGGCGTGACGCGGCAGGATGCTAGCGTGGCATGGCTTGCATGTCGCCCCGCTGATCGCCGAAGCTGCGCGCTTCGCCGACAGGATGTTGCCGATGTTGATCGTGCCGCTGCACAAGCCGCTGACCTGGGCCACCTGGCCGTGGATGACCACGTTGCTGCTGCTGGCCAACGTGGCGGTGTTCTTCGGCCTGCAGTCGGGCGACGTGGCGGCGATGCGGCAGGCGCAGGCGTATTACCTCGCCTCCGGCCTGGCCGAACAGGAGATGCCGGCCTATCGCCGCTACCTGGTCGAAAGCGGCCGCGGCGACGAAGCCAGGGCGCTGGACGCAGCCGACCGTCGCGAGCAGGGCGGGCAGCTGGTCGAGGCCTCGGTGAACGACCTGGGCTTCCGCCGCTGGCTGGCGCAGTCCGGCCCCGGTGCCGACGATCCGGCGCTGCGCGCGCGCTGGCAGTCGCTGCGCGGCGAGTACGACCGCCGGCTGGACGCGATCTTCACCCTGCGGCACATGTCGCGCAGTTCCGAGTGGTCGCCGCGGCGCATGCTGTCCTCGGCCTTCCTGCATGCCGATGCGATGCACCTGTTCGGCAACATGCTGTTCCTGCTGGCGCTGGGCCTGCTGCTGGAAGGCGCGATCGGTCCGTGGCGGCTGCTGGCGGTGTACCTGGTCGGCGCGTTGGGCTCCTCGGCCGCCAGCGTGCTGTGGCGCTGGGGAGAACACGGCGGCGGGCTGGGCGCCTCCGGCGCGATCGCGGCGATGATGGGCGCCTTCTGCGCGGTGTGGGGCCGGCAGCGGGTGCGCTTCTTCTACTGGTTCGGCGTGGTGTTCGACTACGTGCGGGCACCGGCCATCGCGCTGCTGCCGCTGTGGCTGGGCTGGGAACTGCTCAGCCTGGCGATCGAGCGCGACTCGCGCGTGGCCTTCGAGGCGCATGCCGGTGGCCTGGTCACCGGGGCGCTGCTCGGCGCGCTGCTGGTGTGGCTCAAGCAGACCCGCCCGGATTTCATGCGCGACGCGCCAGCGGTCGCGCGCGACGACCGCTGGGAGCGCGCCGAGCGCCATCTGGGCCGGATGGAGAACCGTGAGGCGGAGGCGCTGCTGTCCGAACTGGCGGCCGAGCGCCCGCGTGATTTCCAGGTGGCGCTGGCGCGATGCCGGATGGCCCGCAACGCCGGACAGCGCAGCACGCTCCGCCAACACACCCTGGCCCTGCTGCAGCTGGTCGCGGCCGACGCTGCGCAGGTGCAGGCGCAGGCGGGCGCGCTGCAGGCACTGGAGGAAGACGGCGGCGATGTGCCCGACGCGCTGCGCCTGGCGCTGGCGGACCACTGGATCGCCCTCGGTCACCTGCAGGAGGTTGAACGCCTGCTGGAGCGTGCCGGCGACGGCGACGCGCGCGAGCCGCTGGCGCAGTCGTGGCTGAAGCTGGCGCTGGCGCACGGCGCGCGCCAGGCCGGTGAACAGCAGCGGCGGGTCCTGTCGCTGCTGATGGCGGGTTTTCCCGAGCAGCCGCAGGCGGCGAAGGCGCGGTTCCTGCTCGACAACGGCTGAGTCATCCCGGCGGGACGGGCAGCCTCAGCCGGCCGGCAGCACCGGCGCGGCGCTTCCCAGCGCCGCCAGGGCGGCTTCCAGGCGACGACGCGGTTCGCCCTCCTCGCAGGTCGCCAATGCTTCGTGCAGCACGGCACGGGCGTCGTCATCGCGGCCGAAGCGTTCGGCCAGCAGCAGGGCGGCTTCCAGCGACCACTGCGCGGCCTGCTCGCGCCGCGGCCATGCGCGGCGCATCGCCTGCAGCGTGTCCAGGGTCAGCTGGTACTGGCCGCCCAGGCGGGCGCGCTCGACCAGCTGCTGGGCCTGTTCGGGCTGTGCCGGGACGAACGCGGGATCGATGTCGAGCATCTCGCGCAGCACCGCCAGCGCGCGCCGATCCTGGCGCTCGGCGATGAGCAGGGCGAGGTACTGCTGGCCGTGGTCGTGCAGTTCCGGTGACGCGCCCTGCTGGCGCAGCAGCCGCTGGTACAGCTCGTGCACCTGCAGCGAGACCGCGCGCCCGCGCAACGCCGCGCGCAGGCTCTGCCGCGCTTCGTGCGGATGGCCCGCGCGCACGTGCGCTTCGGCCTCGTCGAGCAGGCGCTGGTCGGGGTCATCGCGCAGCGAGTCGGACAGCGCCGCGGGCTCGAAGCCCAGCACCTCGTGGTACTGGAACACCAGGTAGCCGAGCAGGTGGAAGATCGAGAACAGGCCCCAGGTGGTCATGAAGTTCACCGCCAGCTGGCTGAGCAGTGGCGGCATGAAGCGGTTGAGCCAGACCGCAGCCGTGGTCGAGCTGGCGAGGATCACGAACAGCACGCCGACCGCCGCCAGGTAGGGCCAGCCGATGCGCGCCACCATGCCCAGCGGCACGGCGGGATTCAGCGCGCGGCGCAGGCTGCCGTCCATCGCCAGCGAGATCACCGAGGCCGGCGCCAGCAGCACGGCCGCGCCCAGCGCCAGCAGGAACAGGGTCGCGCTACGGGTCAGCGCGCCGACCAGCATGACCCCGATCGTTGCCAGCACGACCAGCACGAACAGGCGCCAGATCGCCCCGTCGCCGAGTTCCAGCCCGTAGTCGGGCGCATCCGGATGGCCGTTGGCGGTGTGCCGCAGCACTTCGAAGGCGTAGCGGTAGGTCGCCAGCGAGACGACGATGCCGATGATCCAGCCCACGCCCGGCAGCAGCGACAGCAGGCCGCACAGGGTCAGGGCGATCATCGACCACAGCGCGGCCCCGCGCAGCGGGAACAGCGCGATCGCCCGCAGGCGTGACCAGAACGGTTCCGGCGCGCCGCTGCTGCGGTCGTTGCGGGTATGACGACGACGGTCTTCCATGACGCTCCCCCTGAGCGATCGATTTGACCCGATTGTGGTGTCTGCGACCTTGCCGGCGCAATCGCGCCGGCCGGGGCGCGCCGGACCTCAGCGCTTGCCGCCGCCGAAGATGCCGCCGAGGATGCCGCGCACGATCTGCTGGCCGAGCTTGCTGCCCACCGTGCGGGTGGTCTGCTTGGCCATGGTTTCCAGCAGGCCCTGGCGGCGCTTGGTGCCGAATACCGCGTCCTTGACCGCCTGGCCCCAGTCGTTGCCCTGTGCGGCATCCTGCTCGGCGGTGCGCGCGGGTGGGGCGTCGCTGCGCGCGGCCTGCTCGCCGGCGCGGCGGGCCAGCATTTCCGCGGCCGAGTCGCGGTTGACCGCGGTGTCGTAGCGACCGCCGACCGGGCTGCCGGCGCGTACCTGGGCACGCTCGGCATCGCTGATCGCGCCCATGCGGCAGCGTGGCGGGGCGATCAGGGTCTGCTCGACCGGCATCGGCACGCCCTTGTCCTGCAGCGTGGACACCAGCGCCTCGCCGGTGCCGAGGCTGGAGATGGCCTTGGCGACGTCGAGCTTGGGATTGGCGACGAAGGTTTCCGCGGCGGTCCTGACCGCCTTCTGGTCGCGCGGGGTGTAGGCGCGCAGCGCGTGCTGCACGCGGTTGCCGAGCTGGCCGAGGATGTTTGCGGGGATGTCGTCGGGGAACTGCGAGCAGAAGTACACGCCCACGCCCTTGGAGCGGATCAGCCGCACCACCTGTTCGATCCGCTGCACCAGCGCCGGCGGCGCGTCGTCGAACAGCAGGTGGGCCTCGTCGAACACGAATACCAGCTTCGGCTTGTCCAGGTCGCCGACCTCGGGCAGGCGCTCGAACAGCTCCGACAGCAGCCACAGCAGGAAGGTCGAATACAGCCGCGGCTTGAGCACCAGCTGGGCGGCGGCGAGGATGCCGATCACGCCGCGGCCGTCGGTGGTGGTGCGCATGAGCTCATCCAGCTCCAGCGCCGGCTCGCCGAAGAAGCCCTCGCCGCCGTCCTGCGACAGCCGCAGCAGCGCGCGCTGGATCGCCGCCACCGAGGGCGCGCTGACCAGGCCGTACTCGGTGGAGATCTCCTTGCGGTCGGCCACCACCAGGTTGAGCAGGGCGCGCAGGTCCTCCAGGTCGAGCAGCAGCAGGCCGCGGTCGTCGGCCAGCTTGAAGATGATGTCCAGCACCCCGGCCTGGGTGTCGTTGAGCTCGAGGATGCGCGCCAGCAGGGTAGGGCCCATCTCGCTGACCGTGGTGCGCACCGGGTGGCCGAGCTGGCCGTACAGGTCCCAGAACACCACCGGGTTGGCCGCCGGCGCGTAGTCCTGCACACCGATCCCGGCGGCGCGCTGGCGCAGCTTGTCGCTGCCGTCGCCGGGCACTGCCAGGCCGGCGACGTCACCCTTCACGTCGGCCAGGAACACCGGCACCCCGATCCGCGAGAAGCCCTCGGCCAGGGTCATCAGCGTCACCGTCTTGCCCGTGCCGGTGGCGCCGGCCACCAGGCCGTGGCGGTTGCCCAGCCGGGGCTGCAGGACGACGGCGATGTCGTCGGTGACACCTTTGCCGAGCAGGATCGGAACCATGGCCTACCTCGTATTCAAGTTGGGGCGATTCTACGGCGCTTCCTGACACCGCACTGTACCCGTGCTGCAGCTCGCCTTGCCGCGGCGCGCGGGCGGCGGCTACCCTGCCGGATCGTCCCGTCGCCGTTGCCGAAAATGCCGCTTCCGTTCCCTGTTCCACGCCCCTGGTCCGTGCTGGCCGCGGTGGCCCTGCTGTCGATCGTGCCCTCCGCCATGGCGCTGTCCAAGCGCGACGAAGCCCGGGTCCAGGCCCTGCAGGCGCGGATGGAGACGGCCGAGAAGCGCTATCGCGCCGCCCTGGTGCTCACCGCCAACGCCGACCCCAAGGGGCAGGCCGAGAGCGACGCGGCACTGGAGGACATGGAGGACGTGATCGCCGCCTGCACCCAGCAGAAGGGCTGCGAGATGGGCACCATGCTGGCGAGCTACAAGCGCCTGCTCAAGGCCAAGGCCGATGCCCAGCAGGACGACGGCGACGACGGCGCCGACGACGGCCTGCTCGAAGCCGACCCGGACCACGTCGGCCCGCTGGCCGCCGACGTGCCCGAAGCCGCGCGCGCGGCGGCCCTGCTCAACGACCGCCGCCACGACTTCGACAGCATGGTCGAGTTCAACCCGGCGGTGCAGGCCGGCATCCGCCGCTGGCTGACCGACCTGCGCCCGCAGCTGCTCACCAGCTATGAGAACTACGAGAACCTGCGCGCCATCATGTGGCCGGAATGGCAGCGTCGCGGCCTGCCCGAGGCGCTGCTGTTCGGCATCATGGCCAAGGAATCCAATGGTCGCGTGCATGCCAGTTCGCGCGTGGGTGCCGCCGGCCTGATGCAGTTCATGCCGGCCACCGGCCGCCGCTTCGGCCTGGGCGTGGACGAGACCGGCTTCGACAGCCGCTTCGACCCGCGCAGCGCGGCGATGGCCAGCGCCGCCTACCTCAACGAGCGCATGGGCGAACTCAACCGCAACATCGAGCTGGCGCTGGCCGCCTACAACGGCGGCGAAGGCCGCGCCGCGCGCATCTACGGCGCCACCGGCGGGCGCAGCTTCTGGGAGCAGGGCGTGTACGACCAGTTCCCGGCCGAGACCAAGGACTACGTGCCGATGGTGATCGCCGCGGCGTGGCTGTTCCTGCACCCGCAGCAGTACGGCGTGGAGTTCCCCAAGGTCAACGCGGTGCCGGCGACCCTGACCCTGTCGCGCTCGACCACCATCTACGAGCTGACCATCTGCCTGGGCAGCGCCGGCACCCGCGACGGCTACATGCGCGCACTGCGCAACCTCAACCCGCGCTACGAGCCGGACGGCTGGATCCCCGGCGGCACCACGATCAACGCCACCACGCGCATCGTCGGCCTGTACAACCGCTACTGCGTGAAGGGCCCGCGCGCGGACCTGGCGCGCACGCTGATCAGTGCCGACCTCAACCAGGCCATCGTGCGGCCGGCGGGGCAGTCGTACACCGGCAGCGTCGCGGTCGGCAGCGCCAGCCCGATGGCAGGGGTGGCGACCACCGTGGCCACCGGCCAGCCGGCGCCGGCCAAACCCAAGGCCAGGCAGGTGCGCAGCTACAAGGTCGCCAAGGGCGACACGCTCGGCCGCATCGCCGACAAGCACCAGTGCGAGATCAAGGAGCTGGCCAAGGCCAACGGCCTGCGTGCGCCGGCCTATGCGATCAAGCCGGGGCAGACCATCAAGCTGGCCGGCTGTGACAGATAGGCGGGGCGGCCGATGCCGCCTGCGATCGCACTGTAGGAGCGGCTTCAGCCGCGATTCCCTCAGCCGACGGAATTCCCGCCGGGACCGATGATGTCCGGTCGCGGCTGAAGCCGCTCCTACACGGGACGCCTCAGCCCCGCAGCCGCGCCAGCGCCTGGCCCAGCTGCACCGCCGACTCGTCGCGCAGCCCCGGGGCGAACTCGGCCACGCCCGGCGGCAGCAGCAGCACCACGGTCGAGCCGTAGTTGAAGCGGGCCATCTCCTCGAAGCGCTTCAGCTCGATACCCTTGCCGCGATAGTCCTTGCGGGTGATCCGGTCGCCGTAGGCGGGGATCTCCTCGCCGCTCCATACCGTCTCCACGCCCGATACCAGCAGCGCGCCGACCATCACCGAGGCCATCGGGCCGAAGTCGGTGTCGAACAGGCAGACCAGGCGCTCGTTGCGGGCGAACAGCCCCGGCACCTTCGCAACCGCCGCCGGGCCAACGCTGAACAGGCGCCCGGGGACGTGGATGGTCTCGCGCAGCGTGCCGGTCCATGGCATGTGGACCCGGTGGTAGTCCTTGGGCGAAAGGTAGATCGTCGCGAACAGGCCCTCGCGGAACGGCTGCGCGGCGGCCTCGTCGCCCAGCAGCTCGGCGGCGGTGAAGGAATGGCCCTTGGCCTGGAAGATCCGCCCGTCGGCGATCGCGCCGAGCTGGCTGATCCGGCCGTCGGCCGGCATCACCAGCGTGCGCGGGTCCGGATCGGGCTGGCGTGCGCCGGGCTTCAGCGCGCGGGTGAAGAAGGCATTGAACGAGGGATAGGCGGTCGGGTCCGGCTCGGCGGCTTCGGCCAGGTTGACCCCGAACCTGCGCACGACGGTGTCGATCAGCCACTGCTTGGTGCGCGGATCGGTCGAATAGGCCAGCCGCCGCGCCAGCGCGGACAGGCTGCGGTGGGGCAGGGCGTAGGTCAGGGTGGTGAGCAGACTCATGGAGCGGTGGCCTGGGTGAGCTTGGCGAAGTCGGAGGCGATGGCGTCGGGCTGGAACGGCGGGCGGATCAGCCCGGCCAGGCGGCCCTGCGGGTCGAGCACGGCGATGCCGGCCGAGTGGTCCATGCTGTAGTCGTTGGGATTCTCATCGAAATGCTTGCCCGGCACCTTCTGGAACACGAAGCCCAGGGCGGTGGCGAAGCGCTCCAGCGCGGGCACGTCGGCGGTCGCGGCCAGGGTGTCCTTGTGGAAGGCATGGGCGTATTCGCCAACCCGGGCCGGGGTGTCGCGGTCCGGGTCCACCGAGACGAACAGCACGCGCGGGCGCAGGCCCTCGGGAATCGATTCCCACTGCTTCTGGGCGCGGGCCAGCTCGCCCAGGGTGGTCGGGCAGACGTCGGGGCAGGACAGGAAACCGATGAACACCAGGGTCCAGTGGCCCTTGAGCTCGCCCGGGACCAGCGCGGTGCCGTCGGACTGGCGCAGGTTGAACTCGGGCAGCGGGCGCGGATGCGGGTACATCGTCGCCGTGGCGGTCTCCGGCCAGGGCGAGCTGGACGGGGCGGTGAACAGCTTCTGCGCGGCGACCAGGCCCAGCCCGGCGGCCAGGGCCACGGCGAACACGATGCTGATTGTGCGTTTGGTCATGCGGCCAGCCACCTCGTTCAGGGGCGCCGGGCGAACGGCGCGGGTCGGCGGACAGGCCGCCGGCGGGCGTCGCCGGGAGCGGTCGCGCGCATTGGTGCGCCGAAGTTTCCCTTGCAACGGACGCTCATGATAGCGGCCACGCCCCTATAATCGACGATCTTCCCCTACCAGCTGTTGCCATGACTGCCGCCGCGGCCGACGAACTGCACACGATCATCGACCTGATCCGCTACGGCACCAGCCGTTTCAACGAGGCCGGACTGACCTTCGGCCACAGCTACGACAACGCGCTGGACGAAGCGACCCAGCTGGTCCTGCACACGCTGCACCTGCCGCACGACCTGGGCCCGGCCTATGGCGCGGCCCGGCTCACCCGTGCCGAGAAGGAGCAGGTGCTGGCGCTGTTCCAGCGCCGCATCGACGAGCGCGTGCCGGCCGCCTACCTGACCGGCGAGGCCTGGTTCGCCGGGCTGAGCTTCAAGTCCGACGCGCGCGCGCTGGTGCCGCGCTCGCCGATCGCCGAGTTGATCGAGGCCGGCTTCGAGCCCTGGCTGGGCGGCCGCGAGGTCACCCGCGCGCTGGACCTGTGCACCGGTTCGGGCTGCATCGCCATCGCCATGGGCCATTACAACCCGGACTGGCAGGTCGATGGCGTGGACATCAGTGACGACGCACTGGCGCTGGCGGCCGAGAACAAGGCCCGCCTGCACGCCGACAACGTCACCCTGCTGAAGTCTGACCTGTTCAACGGCCTGACCGGTCGCCATTACGACCTGATCGTCACCAATCCGCCCTACGTCACCAACGAGGAGACCGACGCCCTGCCGCGCGAGTACTCCTACGAGCCGGAGCTGGGCCTGCGCGCCGGCGACGACGGCCTGGACCTGGTGCTGAAGATCCTGCGCGACGCGCCGATCCACCTGTCCGAGGACGGTCTGCTGATCTGCGAGGTCGGTGAATCCGAGCGCCACCTGGTCAAGCTGCTGCCGGAAGTGGATTTCGCCTGGATCGAGTTCAAGGTCGGGCAGATGGGCATCTTCGCCGTGGAGTGCCGCGAGCTGATCGCGCACAACGCGCGCATCGCCGAGCTGGCCGCCACCCGTCCATGAGCGTCGCGCGATGAGTTCCAATTCCTTCGGCAAGCTGCTGACGGTCACCACCTTCGGCGAGTCCCACGGGCCGGCGATCGGCTGCGTGGTCGATGGCTGCCCGCCGGGGCTGGCGCTGGCGCCGGAGGAGTTCGCCCATGACCTGCAGCGGCGGGCCACCGGCAAGAGCCGGCACACCTCCGCGCGCCGCGAGGCCGACGAGGTCGAGATCCTGTCCGGCGTCTACGAGGGCCTGACCACCGGCACCCCGATCGCGCTGCTGATCCGCAACACCGACCAGCGCAGCAAGGACTACGCGAACATCGCCGCGCAGTTCCGCCCCGGCCACGCCGACTACAGCTACTGGCAGAAGTACGGCATCCGCGACCCGCGCGGCGGCGGGCGTTCGTCGGCGCGCGAGACCACGATGCGCGTGGCCGCCGGCGTGATCGCCAAGAAGTGGCTGGCGCAGCGCCATGGCGTGACGGTGCGCGGTTATCTCGCCCAGCTGGGGCCGATCGTGCCGCAGGGCTTCGACTGGGCCGCGGTGGAGGAAAACCCGTTCTTCTGGCCGCACGCCGCGCAGGTGGACGAGCTGGAAGGCTACATGGACGCGCTGCGCAAGTCCGGCGACTCGGTCGGCGCGCGCGTGGACGTGGTCGCCGACGGCGTGCCGCCAGGCTGGGGTGAGCCGATCTACGGCAAGCTCGACGGCGAACTGGCCGCCGCGCTGATGAGCATCAACGCGGTCAAGGGCGTGGAGATCGGCGACGGCTTCGAATCCGTCGTGCAGAAGGGCACCCAGCACCGCGACCTCATGACCCCGCAGGGCTTCGCCAGCAACCACGCCGGCGGCATCCTCGGCGGCATCTCCACCGGCCAGCAGGTCGTGGCCTCGATCGCGCTCAAGCCCACCTCCAGCCTGCGCCTGCCCGGCGAAAGCGTGGACGTGGACGGGCAGGTGATCGAAGTGGTCACCACCGGCCGCCATGATCCCTGCGTGGGCATCCGCGCCACCCCGATCGCCGAGGCGATGATGGCGCTGGTGCTGATGGACCAGGCGCTGCGCCATCGCGCCCAATGCGGCGACGTCGGGCCGGTGTTCCCGCGCATCCCCGGGAGCGTGGATGGCTGAGGCGCGGCCACGCGTGTGGGTCAGCCAGCCGCTGTTCGACGAGGAGATCGGGCGGCTCGGGCAGTATTTCGATGTGCGCGCGACCGCTGGGGTCACCCGCTATTCGCCGGCGCAGGTCGCCGCAAACCTGGCCGGCGTGGACGGCGCGCTGATCACCCTCAACGAGCGCGTCGGCGCGGCCGAACTGGCCACGGCCGGCACGCTGCGCGCGATCGCCAACGTCGGCGTCGGCTACAACAACCTCGACCTGCCGGCGCTGAGTGCGGCCGGCGTCATCGCCAGCAACACGCCGGACGTGCTCACCGAGACCACGGCCGACTTCGGCTTCGCCCTGCTGATGGCCGCCGCGCGGCGCATCACCGAGTCCGAACGCTGGCTGCGCGAGGGCCAGTGGCGGCAGTGGTCGTTCACCAGCATGCTCGGTCGCGATGTCCACGGCAGCACGCTGGGCATCCTCGGCATGGGCCGGATCGGCCAGGCAATCGCCCGTCGCGGTGCGCTCGGCTTCGGCATGAAGGTGCTGTACCACAACCGCAGCCGGCTGCCGGCCGGGGTCGAGGCGCAGGCCGGCGCACGCTACGTGGCCTTCGACGACCTGCTCGCCCAGGCCGACCACCTGGTGCTGGTGCTGCCGTACACGCCGCAGTCGCACCACCTCATCGATGCCGCCGCGCTGGCGAAGATGAAGCCCTCGGCCACCCTGGTGAACATCGCCCGGGGCGGGCTGGTCGACGAGATCGCGCTTGCCGATGCCCTGGCCAATGGCCGCCTGGCCGCCGCCGGGCTGGACGTCTACGAAGGCGAGCCTGCCGTGCGCCCGGAACTGCTGGCGCTGCGCAACGTGGTGCTGACCCCGCACATCGGCAGCGCCAGCCTGGACACCCGCCGCGCCATGGTGGCGCTGGCGGTGGACAACCTGATCGCCGCGCTCGGCCATGGTCCGGATGCCGGTCGTCCGTCGTGCGCGCTGAACCTGACCGAGGTCGAGGCCGGCAAAACCGGCGGCCAGATCGTGCGCGCTGGCAAAATCGGCGACGAAAAACGATAGGGAACCTCCGCGCGCGCTGTCCCCGGAGGTTCCCCGAACCCAGCGATGTGCCTGCGCTATCCCCCTTTTCACTTTCGAAGCATTGAACAACCCATGAGCCAGAACAACCGTCTTTTCAACGTCGCCGTCGTCGGTGCCACCGGCGCGGTCGGCGAGACCATGCTGAACATCCTCGCCGAGCGCGATTTCCCGGTCGGCAAGCTGTATGCGCTGGCCTCCGAGCGTTCCGCCGGCGGCACCGTCGAATACAAGGGCGAGAAGGTGCCGGTCCAGGACCTGGCCACCTTCGACCCGGCCGGCGTCGACATCGCGCTGTTCTCCGCCGGCGGCAGCGTGTCGAAGGAATACGCGCCGAAGTTCGCCGCCGCCGGGGCGGTGGTGATCGACAACTCCTCGGCCTTCCGCTACGACGATGACGTGCCGCTGGTGGTCTCGGAGGTCAACCCGGACGCGATGAAGGACCGCCCGCGCGGCATCGTCGCCAACCCGAACTGCTCGACCATGCAGATGCTGGTCGCGCTCGGCCCGATCCACCGCCGCTACGGCATCGAGCGCATCAACGTGGCGACCTACCAGTCGGTCTCCGGCGGCGGCCGCTCGGCGCTGGAGGAACTGGGCCGGCAGACCGGCCAGCTGCTGAATTTCCAGGAGATCGATCCGCAGCGCTTCCCGGTGCAGATCGCCTTCAACCTGATCCCGCACATCGACGACTTCCAGGACAACGGCTTCACCAAGGAAGAAATGAAGCTGGTCTGGGAGACCCGCAAGATCCTCGGCGACGACAGCATCCTGGTGAATCCCACCGCGGTGCGCGTGCCGGTGTTCTACGGCCATTCCGAGGCGGTGGCGATCGAGACCCGCGAGAAGATCAGCGTCGAGGCCGCGCGCGAACTGCTGGCCGCCTCGCCGGGCGTGGAAGTGGTCGACGAACGCAAGGCCGGCGGTTATCCCACGCCGGTGACGCATGCTTCCGGCAATGACGCGGTGTATGTCGGCCGCATCCGCGAGGACCTGTCGCATCCGCGTGGCCTGAACCTGTGGATCGTCTCGGACAACATCCGCAAGGGCGCCGCGCTCAACGCGGTGCAGCTGGCCGAACTGGTCGCCGCCGAGCGCAGCTGACCACGGGGCCTTCCCCGCGTGCGGGAGATGGCGCGCGAAGGCATGGACGGGGGCGCGCATTGCCGCGCCCCCGTATCCAGTGACAGGGCGCGACGTTATATTGGCGCCCATGAAACGCAGGGGTAGGGGCGCACGGCGCCCGAAGCAAGCAATCCAGGGCCTGGGCGCGCTCGTCCTGACGCTGTGCAGCGGTGCTGCCATGGCGCTGGGACTGGGCGACATCCGCGTGCTGTCCCGTCCCGGGCAGCCGCTGGTGGCCGAGATCCCGGTCATCTCCAACGAACCCGGCGAACTCGAGCAGGCGCGTGTCGCCCTGGCGTCGCCGGCCACCTTTGCCCGCGTCGGCCTGGAGCCGCCGCAGGGGCTGGTGAACGAGCTGCAGTTCCAGCTTGCCCAGGATGCGCATGGTCGTGCGGTGATCCGGGTGACCAGCAGCTCGCCGGTATCGCAGAAGGCGGTCGCCTTCCTGATCGAGGTCGACTGGGGCCAGGGCCGGCTGGTGCGCGAATATTCCGCGCTGGTCGATGCGCCCAACACCGCGGCGGCGATCGCCGAGCCGGTGATCGAGGCGCCGGCGGCGAGCGCGGAGAACCGCATCCTGCGCGAGACCCAGGCTGCGATGGCGGCGCCCGAGCCTGTGGCCGAGGCTCCGGCCGCAGCGCCGGCGCCTGCCCCCGCGGCCGAATCCGAGCCCCCGGCTCCGCGTCGCGCACCGACTCCGGTCGCCGCGCCGGTCGCCGGTGATTCGCTCACCGTGCGCAGCGGCCAGACCCTGTCGGGGATCGCCGCACAGCTTGCCCGCCAGGGCGGCGGCACGCTGGACCAGACCATGGTCGCGCTGCTGCGGGCCAACCCGGACGCCTTCATCGGGGGCAACATCAACCGGCTGAAGGCCGGCGCGGTGCTGCGCACGCCCGAGCAGGACGAACTGGGCCGCGTGGGCGCGGCCGAGGCCCGCGCCATGGTGCGCGAACAGGCCGCGCAGTGGCGGCAGGCGCGCGCGCCGGTGCCGCAGCCGGCCGAAGCCGGCGCCGCGGCGACCCCGGTCGCCAGCGCCGCCAACCACTCCGGCGGCGATGCGGCCGCCAGCGGCCAGCGGCTGGAGATCGCGCCGGCCGTTTCCACTGATGCGAAGAACGCCGGTACAACCACCGGCACCGGCACCGGTGCCGGAGGCGAGGGCGACATGGCGGCGAACGAACAACTGCAGCAGGCGCGCGAGGACATCGCCACGCGCGACGCCGAGATCCAGGAGCTGCGCACCCGCGTGGGCGAGCTGGAGAAGCTCAAGCAGGACCAGCAGAAGCTGATCGCGATGAAGGACAGCGACCTGGCCGCGGCGCAGCAGCGCCTGGCCAAGGCCGGCACCGGCACGCCCGCCGAGGGCGGCATGCCCATGTGGGGCTGGGGCGGGCTGGTGCTGATCGTGGCGGGCATCGCGGCCTGGCTGGCCTCGCGCCGGCGCAAGCCCTCGCCGCTGCCGCCGCTGCCGCGCCATGGCTTCGATGCCGCCGCGCTGGCCGCCGCGGTCCCGGGCGGCGAGGCCCCCAGCGTCGGCGAGCGCGAGATCGACCGCGAGGTCGAGCTGGAGGAAGTAGACCTGCGCGAGGACGAGCATCCGAGCTGGGAGGCGCCCGCCGAGCCGATCATGCCGGTGCGCGAACCCGAGCCGGCCACGCCGGCCTGGCACGGTGCCGCGGTAGCGCCGCTGAACCCGGCCCCGGCCGGGCGCGACCGCCTCGAGCTGGCGGTGGCCTACCTCGACCTGGGCGACACCGAGACCGCGCGCAGCCTGCTGCAGGAAGTCGCCGCCGGCGCCGACCCGGACGCGCGCGCCGAAGCCGTCGCGCTGCTCGGCCAGTTGCGCTGAGCAGCGTTCGCCGCCGCCTAGCGCCCGCCGCGCTCGTTCCCACCCAGGCAGGCGCGGCGGCGATCCCGTAGAACCCGGCGGCCGCACGGCCGTCGCAACCGGACAGCAGCATGCGTTACGCCCTCGGCGTCGAATACGACGGCAGCGAATTCCAGGGCTGGCAGCAGCTCGGCGAAACCGGCGGGCCGAGCGTCCAGGCCACCCTGCAGCAGGCGCTGTCCTCGGTCGCCGATGCGCCGGTGGCGGTGGTCTGCGCCGGCCGCACCGATGCCGGCGTCCATGGCGAATGCCAGGTCGTGCACTTCGACAGCGATGCGCGTCGTGATCCGCGCGCCTGGATGCTCGGCACCACCACGCGCCTGCCGCCCTCGGTCGCCGTGCGCTGGTGCGTGCCGGTCGCCGATGACTTCCATGCCCGTTTCTCGGCGCGGGCGCGACGCTATCGTTACCGCCTGCTGAACCGCAGCGTGCGCCCGGCGCTGTACCGGCAGACGCTGAGCTGGGAACGCCGGCCGCTGGATGCCGGGCTGATGCATGCCGCCGCGCAGTCCCTGCTGGGCGAGAACGACTTCAACGCCTTCCGCAGCGTGCAGTGCCAGGCCCTGCACGCCCGCCGCGAGCTGCAGGCGATCTCGGTGCGCCGCGATGGGGAAGTGGTGACGGTGGAGGTGCAGGCCAATGCATTCCTTCATCACATGGTGCGCAATATCGTGGGCTCGCTGGTGCTGGTCGGCGCTGGTGAGCAGCCGGTGGGGTGGATCGCCGAACTGCTGGCCGGACGCGACCGCACCGTGGCCGGGCCGACGGCACCCCCGCAGGGGCTGGTGTTCGTCGGGCCGCTGTATCCCCCGCAATGGCAGTTGCCCGCTGAGGTCACGCAATGAATCGAACGCTCTACCGCACCCGCATCAAGTTCTGTGGCATGACCCGGGCCGGCGATATCCGCCTGGCCGGCGAACTCGGCGTGGACGCAGTGGGCTTCATCTTCGCGCACGGCAGCCCGCGCCGGGTCGCGCCGGCCGAGGCGCGCGCGATGCGCCAGGCGACCGCGCCGATGGTCGACGTGGTGGCGCTGTTCCGCAACAACAGCAAGGACGAGGTGCGCGAGGTCATCCGCACGGTTCGCCCGAGCCTGCTGCAGTTCCATGGCGAGGAAGAGGACAGCTTCTGCCGCAGTTTCAGCATGCCGTACATGAAGGCGATCCCGATGGGCGACGGCGCTACGCACAACGCCCGCGCGCTGCAGATGGCCTATCCGAACGCGGCCGCCTTCCTGTTCGACAGCCACTCACCCGGTGGCAGCGGCGGCAGCGGCCAGGCCTTCGACTGGGCGCGCGTGCCCACCGGCCTGCACCGGCCGTTTCTGCTCGCCGGCGGCCTGACCCCGGACAACGTGTTCGACGCGATCGTGGCGACCCTGCCCTGGGGCGTGGACGTGTCCAGTGCCATCGAGAGTGCGCCGGGCATCAAGGACGGCGACAAGATGCGGCGTTTCGTCGAGGAAGTGCGCCGCGCCGACTGCCATGAGATGAATACCTGATCGCTTCGCGCTCCTCCTGCAGGAGCGGCTGGGGTAACAGCCTGTAGGAGGGGCTTCAGCCCCGACCGGCGAAGCGACGCTGTTCGAGCTTCATTGCAGCTCCCGCGCCAGCCACTGCGCCAACGCCTCGATGCGCCGGTCGGTACTGCGAGCGTCGGCGCACAGGACCCAGCTAGCTGTGGTTTCCACGAACCCCCACGGCGCGATCAACCGTCCGCTGGCCAGGTCGTCGGCCACCAGCGGCTCCGGCGCGATGGCGATGCCCAGGCCGGCCACGGCCGCTTCGAGCAGGTAAAGCAGGTGTTCGAAGTCGCGGCCCGGCTGCAGCGCGGTGGCCGCCAGCCCGTGGGCGCTGGCCCACTGTGGCCATGCCTGCGGTCGCGAGCGCGTACCGAGCAGGGGCAGCCCGGCCAGGCCTGCCGCCGGCAGCCGCGACCAACTGGCGGCCTCGACCAGCTGCGGGCTCAGCACCGGTCCGATCCGCTCGGCCCCCAGCTCGAACACCCGCCAGCCGGGCGGCCACGGCGGGGCCGCCAGCAGCAGCGCCGCGTCCAGACCGGCCAGGTCTGGGCCGGGCGGTTGCTCGGTCGCCGACAGGTGCAGGGTCAGCGTCGGCAGGTCTTTGGCCAGCCGGGCCAGGCGCGGGATCACCCAGCGCGCCAGCAGGCTGCCGCTGCAGCCCAGCACCAGCGGTGTGCCGGCCGCTCCACGGCGTAGTTCGCGCCAGGCCAGGCGCAGACGCGTGAAGGCCTCGCCGCTGGCCTCGCGCAACCGTTCGCCGCTGGCGGTGAGCACCAGGCCGCGCCCCTGGCGGGTGAACAGCGCGGTGCCGAGCGCTTCCTCCAGCGTGCGCACGTGGCGGCTGACCGCGCCGTGGGTGACGTGCAGTTCCTCGGCGGCGCGGCTGACGCTGCCCAGCCGGGCGGCGGCCTCGAAGGCGCGCAGGGCGGGGAGGGGCGGGAGATCGCTGCTCATGTGAGTAAAACTCACCATTGATGGAGGAGGCTTCGATTATCTCCGGCGACGGCCTGCGGTAAAGTGCCGGGCATTGCGGGGATTGCCCCGCGCGTACGGGCAGGACCGAAGATGTCGGACAAGATGATCAGTGAGTTTCAGGGTGACTACCATGCGTTTCCGGATGCCGCCGGGCACTTCGGCCGCTACGGTGGCCGTTTCGTCGCCGAGACCCTGATCGGTCCGCTGCAGGAACTGGCCGCCGCCTACGACGAGGCGCGCCGGGATCCGGCCTTCATCGCCGCCTACGACAAGGACCTCAAGCACTACGTCGGCCGGCCCAGCCCGATCTACCACGCCGAGCGCCTGAGCCGCGAGGTGGGCGGGGCGCAGATCCTGCTCAAGCGCGAGGACCTGAACCACACCGGCGCGCACAAGATCAACAACACCATCGGCCAGGCGCTGCTCGCCAGCCGCATGGGCAAGACCCGCATCATCGCCGAGACCGGCGCCGGCCAGCACGGCGTCGCCAGCGCCACTGTCGCCGCGCGGCTGGGCCTGGAATGCGTGGTCTACATGGGCGCCACCGACATCGAGCGGCAGAAGATCAACGTCTACCGCATGAAGCTGCTGGGCGCCACGGTGGTGCCGGTCACCTCCGGCTCGGCGACGCTCAAGGACGCGCTCAACGAGGCGATGCGCGACTGGGTGACCAACGTGCGCGACACCTTTTACATCATCGGCACCGTCGCCGGTCCGGACCCGTATCCGCGCATGGTGCGCGACTTCAACGCCATCGTCGGCCGCGAGGCGCGCGCGCAGATGCTCGAGGACTACGGCCGGCTGCCCGACGCCATCACCGCCTGCGTGGGCGGTGGCAGCAACGCGATCGGCCTGTTCCATGCCTTCCTCAACGACCGCGACGTGTCCATCTACGGCGCCGAGGCGGCCGGCGACGGCATCGCCAGCGGCCGCCATGCCGCCTCCATCGCCGCCGGCCGGCCGGGCGTGCTGCACGGCAACCGCACCTACGTGATCTGCGACGACGACGGCCAGATCATCGAAACCCATTCGGTCTCCGCCGGCCTGGACTACCCCGGCGTCGGCCCGGAGCACGCCTTCCTGGCCGATACCGGCCGGGCGACCTATCTCGGCATCACCGACGACGAGGCGCTGGCCGCCTTCCACCTGCTGGCGCATACCGAGGGCATCCTCGCCGCGCTGGAATCCAGCCACGCGGTCGCCCAGGCGATCAAGCTGGCGCGCGACCTGCCCAAGGACAAGCTGGTGCTGTGCAACCTGTCCGGGCGGGGCGACAAGGACGTGCATACGATCGCCGCGAGGGAAGGGGTGACGGTGCACGCATAGCGGCCACTGGCCGCTGTGCACCGTTGCCGCCCGGCCAGGGATGGCCGCGCAGGAGTATCCGAAGCCGATATGCGTCGCCATGGATGGCAGCGTCGATCTTGGAGACCACTTGAATGACCCGCATCGCAAAAAAGTTTGCCGACCTCAAGGCGCGCGGCCGCAAGGCCCTGATTCCCTTCATCACCGCAGGCGACCCCTCGCTGGAGGCCACCGTGCCGGTCATGCACGCGCTGGTGCGCGCCGGTGCCGATGTGATCGAGCTCGGCGTGCCGTTCTCCGACCCGATGGCCGACGGCCCGACCATCCAGCGCAGCTCCGAGCGCTCGCTGGCCCGTGGCGCCGGCCTGGCCTACGTGCTGGAGGCCGTGCACGAGTTCCGCCGCGAGGACGCGACCACGCCGGTGGTGCTGATGGGCTATCTCAATCCGGTGGAGATCCACGGCACCGGGCGTTTCGCCGAGGCCGCGGTCGCTGCCGGCGTCGATGGCGTGCTGCTGGTCGACCTGCCGCCGGAGGAGTCGGCCGAGACGCGCGAGGTGTTCGACCGCGTCGGCCTGGCACTGGTGGCGCTGGCCGCCCCGACCACCGACGACGCCCGCCTGCCGCAGGTCTGCCAGAGCGCGCGTGGCTATCTGTATTACGTCAGTTTCGCTGGCGTCACCGGCGCCGACCGGCTTGATGTCGGTGCCGCCGGCCAGCGCCTGCAGGCGATCCGCCGGCAAAGCCCGGTGCCGGTCGTGGCCGGGTTCGGGATCAAGGATGCCGCCAGCGCCGCGGCCATGGCCGTGGATGCGGACGGCGTGGTGGTCGGCAGCGCGCTGGTCCAGGCCCTGGACGGGGCGGGCGACAGCGGCCAGGCGCGCCAGCGCGCCGAGGCCTTCCTGGCGCCCCTGCGGGCGGCGCTGGACGCCATTTGAGGGGTACCGGTTCGCTGCGAACGGCGGCGGTAGGAGCGGCTTCAGCCGCGAACACCATCGGCGCGCGGCATTGCCACCGGGGTCGATGGTTTCCGGTCGCGGCTGAAGCCGCTCCTACAGATGGCTCTGGTGCCTGCATTGGCGGGCAAGCCGCAGGCGTCGCGGCAGTCGGCAAGGGGCGCGCCGCGCCAGCTCCGTACGCCTGCGTGCTGCACCGTATCGGGGCGGCTGGGATAGACTGACGCCCCTCTGCGGCCCTCCGGGGCCGCCCTGCAAGGATCGTCATCACCGCATGAGCTGGCTCAGCAAACTGATGCCTTCGGGCATCCGCACCGACAACACTCCGGCCAAGAAGCGCAGCGTCCCCGAGGGCCTGTGGGAGAAGTGCAGCAACTGCGGCACCGTGCTGTACCGCCCCGAGCTCGAGGAGAACCTCGAGGTCTGCCCGAAGTGCGGCCACCACATGGCCATCCGCGCCCGCGCGCGCCTGGCTTCGCTGTTCGACGAGGGCAGCGCCAGCGAGATCGCCGCCCACCTCGGCCCGGTCGACGTGCTGAAGTTCCGCGACCAGAAGAAGTACGCCGACCGCATCAAGTCGACCCAGAAGGCCACCGGCGAGTACGACGCCCTGGTCGCCATGCGCGGCACGCTGAAGGGCAACCCGCTGGTCGCCTCCTCGTTCGACTTCGCCTTCATGGGCGGCTCGATGGGTTCGGTGGTCGGCGAGCGCTTCGCCCGCGCGGCGGAAGTCGCGCTGGAGCTGGGCTGCCCCTACGTGTGCTTCTCCGCCAGCGGCGGCGCGCGCATGCAGGAAGGCCTGTTCTCGCTGATGCAGATGGCCAAGACCTCCGCGGCCCTGGGCCGCCTGCGCGAAGCCGGCCTGCCTTACATCTCGGTGCTGACCCACCCGACCACCGGTGGCGTCTCGGCCTCGTTCGCGATGCTGGGCGACATCAACATCGCCGAGCCGCAGGCGCTGATCGGCTTCGCCGGCCCGCGCGTGATCGAGCAGACCGTGCGCGAAAAGCTGCCCGAAGGCTTCCAGCGCTCGGAGTTCCTGCTCGACCACGGCGCGATCGACCAGATCTGCGATCGCCGCGAGATGCGCGACCGCCTGGCCGACCTCACCGCGATGATGATGCGCCAGGCGCGTCCGGCCGCCGACGACAAGCCGGCGGCGGCATGAGCGCGCGCAGGTATTTCGGCACCGACGGCATTCGCGGCCGGGTCGGCGTAGGTCCGATCTCGGCGGATTTCGTCCTGCGCCTGGGCAATGCCCTGGGCCGGGTGCTGGGGGAGGGCGGCAACGGTCGCCCGACCGTGCTGATCGGCAAGGACACGCGGATTTCCGGCTACATGTTCGAGGCCGCGCTGGAGGCCGGGCTGGTCGCCGCCGGCGCCGACGTGCAGCTGATCGGGCCGATGCCGACCCCGGCGATCGCGTTCCTGACCCGCACGCTGCGCGCCGATGCCGGCATCGTCATCAGTGCCTCGCACAACCCACACCACGACAACGGCATCAAGTTCTTCTCGGCCGAGGGCGAGAAACTCGACGACGCCACCGAGCTGGCGATCGAAGCCGCGCTCGACGCGCCGTTCCTGACCGTGGACTCGGCGCGCCTGGGCAAGGCCGCGCGCGCCCGCGATGCGATCGGCCGCTACATCGAGTTCTGCAAGTCCAGCGTGCCGCGCGATTTCAACCTGCGCGGGCTGAAGATCGTGCTCGACTGCGCGCACGGCGCGACCTACCACATCGCTCCGCTGCTGTTCCGCGAGCTGGGCGCGGAGGTGGTGGTGATCGGGGCCGCGCCGGACGGCCTGAACATCAACGACGGCGTGGGCTCGACCCACATCGACAACCTCGCCGCCAAGGTGCGCGAGGCCGGCGCCGACCTGGGCATCGCCTTCGACGGCGACGGCGACCGCGTGCTGATGGCCGACGACCAGGGCAACCCGGTCGACGGCGACGACCTGCTCTATGTGCTGGCGCGTTCCTGGCAGGCCAGCGGCCGGCTCAAGGGCACGGTCGTCGGCACGCTGATGACCAACTACGGGCTGGAACAGGCGCTGGCCCGGCTGCAGATCCCGTTCCTGCGGGTCAAGGTGGGCGATCGCTACGTGCACCAGGCATTGGTCGAGGGCGGTGGCGTGCTGGGCGGGGAGACCTCCGGCCACATGCTGTGCCTGGACCGGGCGACCACCGGCGACGGCATCGTCAGTGCCTTGCAGGTGCTGGAGGCGCTCAAGCGCGAGGGCGTGGGCCTGCGCCAGGCGCTGTCGGGGCTGCGCAAGGTGCCGCAGAAGACCGTCAACGTGAAGCTGCAGGGCAACGCCAGGGACACCGTGGGCGCGGCTGCCGTGCAGCAGGCGCTGCTGCACGCGCAGGCGGCGGTGGAGGGGCACGGTCGCGCCTTCCTGCGGCCGTCCGGCACCGAGCCGGTGGTGCGGGTCACGGTGGAGGCCGATGACGCGGCGCTGATGCAGTCGACCCTGGATGCGCTGGCCGAGGCGGTGCGCGCGGCGGCGTGAGCGTTCCAGGTTCGTTGTTCCATGGAAGCGCCGGCCTCGTGCCGGCGTTTTCGTTTCCGGGCTACGGGGGGCTTCACGGTAAAGCGGGGCGCCCGCTGGCGCGGGCTGTATTGGGGGGTTATGAGGGCGCGCCTCGGGGTGCGGAGGGTTGGCGCTGACTTACGTTTTGGGCCCCATCCCACCGGGGGTGGGGTCGTCGGGGCAACGGACGTCCTGTCCGACACCCCGAGCGCAGCACATCCCTGTGCTGCTCGACCCCACCCCCGACGGGACGGGGCTTGGCGCTTTTGTTGGTCCCATTCTTCAAAAGCGCGCCGGGGAGGGGGAAGAGAAGAGCAAGAGCAAAAGCGGCGTCCCGGTTCTTGTCGTGACCTGATGCATCTCCACATCGTCGGGGCTCTCCTTGTAGGAGCGGCTTCAGCCGCGACCGCCGGATAAAGCAGGTCGCGGCTGAAGCCGCTCCTACAGTGCAATTGCATCGCCATCTGCGAGCCTACAGATGGCGTTGCCAATCGGGAGCGCATGCTTCTGCTCTTCTCTTCTCACCCCCCCGGCGCGCCCCCGAAGAATGGGAAAACAAAAGCGCCGGGTGACGTCCCGGCGGGTATGTGCGCGAGTGGCACATGGATGTGCCACGTTCGGTTTCGTCACGACACGGACGTCTGCCGAAACCGACGCGCACATGCCCGTCGGGGCGGCGCTCCCAAACGCAAGTCAGAGCCAAACTATCCGCCCACCAATGCGCGCCCTCAACAACCCCCAATACAGCCCGCGAAGGCGGGCGCCCCGCTTTGCGCAGTGGCCGACAGCGCGTCTCGCCGGAGGAGGGAGGAGGGCCAGGCCGAGCAGGAGCAGCCCCGGGCCGGCCCACGTACAATGTGCCCATCCAGCGGCAGCGCCGCCCAACAGACTTCGCAGGACCCCCGTGAGCCAGATCCCCACCCTCGACATCACCCGTTTCGACAGCGACCGCGAGGCCTTCGTGGCCGAGCTGGGCGCGGCTTATCGCGAATGGGGCTTTGCCGGCATCCGCAACCACGGCATCCCGCAGGCCGAGATCGACGCCGCCTACCGCGTGTTCCAGGAATTCTTCGCCCTGCCCGAGGCGACCAAGCGCCAGTACCTGGTGCCGGGCAGCGGCGGTGCGCGCGGCTACACCGCCTTCGGCGTGGAGACCGCCAAGGATTCCAAGCACTTCGACCTGAAGGAGTTCTGGCACATCGGGCGCGAAATCCCCGATGCCTCGAAGTACCGCGAAGTGATGCCGCCGAACCTGTGGCCGAGCGAGGTCGCCGGTTTCCGCGAGCACGGCTACAACCTCTACACCAAGCTCGACCAGCTCGGCGCGCGCGTGCTGTCGGCACTGGCGCTGCACATCGGCCTGCCGGAGGACTACTTCGTCGACAAGACCGACTCCGGCAACTCGATCCTGCGCCCGATCCACTACCCGCCGATCACCGCCGACGACATCCCGAACGTGCGTGCCGGCGCCCACGAGGACATCAACCTGATCACCCTGCTGGTCGGTGCCAGCGCCGCCGGCCTGGAGGTCAAGTCCAAGCAGGGCGAGTGGGTGCCGTTCACCTCCGATGCCGACACCATCGTGGTCAACATCGGCGACATGCTGCAGCGCCTGACCAACCACGTGTATCCCTCGACCACCCACCGCGTGGTCAATCCCCCGGGCGAGCTGGCGCGCAAGCCGCGCTATTCGGTGCCGTTCTTCCTGCACCCCAACCCCGATTTCCTGATCGACGTGCTGCCGTCCACGGTCAGCCCGGACAATCCCAGCCGCTATCCGGAACCGATTACCGCCCAGGGCTACCTGGAAGAGCGCCTTCGCGAGATCAAGCTCAAGTAAGGTAGGGCGGGGCGGTCGCCCCCCGTGCCGATGTCCGGGCCGGTCCATCGACCGGCCCTTCCTGTTTCCGTTGGGTAGTCGCGATGTCCGTCATGTGCCCGGATTTGTCCGGCCGTTGTCCTGCGATAACGGTTCGGCATGGCGCGATGGATTATTCTTATATCCTTTTGTTGGGAGGGACGAAGCGATGCGTCGGAAAATCGTGGCCGGCAACTGGAAACTGCATGGCACCCGCCATTTCGCCACCGACCTGGTGGGACAGGTAGCCGCGGAGATGCCGCTGGACGGCGTGGAAGTCGTCATCCTGCCGCCGCTGCCCTACCTGGGCGACCTGATCGAGGATTTCGAGGGCGGCCACCTGCGCTTCGGTGCCCAGGACGTGAGCAGCAACGAGAAGGGCGCCTATACCGGCGAGGTCTCGGCCACGATGCTGGTGGACGTGGGGGCGGACTACGGCCTGGTCGGCCATTCCGAACGCCGCCAGTACCATTTCGAGAGCAGCGAGCTGGTCGCGCGCAAGTTCGCCGCCGCCCTTCACGCCGGCTTGACGCCGATCCTGTGCGTGGGCGAGTCCCTGCAGGACCGCGAGGCCGGCCTGACCGAAACCGTGATCACCAGCCAGCTGGCGCCGGTGCTGGAGCGGGTCGGGGTGGCCGGTTTCGCCCGCGCGGTGGTGTCCTACGAGCCGATCTGGGCGATCGGGACCGGCCGCAGCGCCACCCCGGCCCAGGCCCAGGCGGTCCACGCCTTCATTCGTGGTCAAATCCGCGGGCTCGATGCTAGAATCGCCGATTCGTTGCCGATCCTGTACGGCGGCAGCGTCAAGCCCGATAACGCCGCGGAACTGTTCTCGCAGCCCGATGTCGATGGCGGGCTGGTCGGCGGCGCCTCGCTGGTCGCCGGGGATTTCCTGGCGATCGCCCGCGCGGCGGTCGGTTGCTAAACCATAAAGTCATTATCCGGGGACGGATTCGAAAATGCTGATGTTGATCCTCAATGTGATCTATGTGCTCGTCGCGGTGGCGATGATCGCGCTGATCCTGATGCAGCGCGGCGCTGGCGCGGCTGCCGGTTCCGGCTTCGGCGCCGGTGCCTCGGGTACCGTGTTCGGTTCGCGCGGCGCTTCGAATTTCCTCTCCAAGTCGACCAAGTGGCTGGCCGTGGCGTTCTTCGCCATCAGCCTCTTCATGGCCTGGTACGCCACCCACGGCGCGCGCCCTACCGAGCAGGGCCTGGGCGTGATGTCGGCGCAGCCGTCCGTGCCGGCCGCCCCGGCCGGCGAGCTGGCCCAGCCCGTGCCGCAGGCGCCGGCCGCCGCCACCGTGCCCGCAGCCCCGGCTCCGCAGGCGCCGGTCGAGCAGGTGCCTGCCGCGCCGCAAGAAAATGGCGCGGAGCCCTCACAAAAACACTGAAGCCGGTTACAATACGCTGCGCACTGGCGAGCCGGTGCGCAACGTAAGCCCAGGTGGCGGAATTGGTAGACGCACTACCTTGAGGTGGTAGCGACTTAGGTCGTAGGGGTTCGAGTCCCCTCTTGGGCACCATTGTTTGGCTGCGGTTCCTGCGGGTTGTGGCAACGCCTGCCGCGGGTTCCGCCTATACCCCATGCCTGCGCCCCACGCGCACGGCAGAGGCAAGAGAGAATCGCTGTGCTGGCCGAATATTTGCCGAGTCTGCTGTTCCTGGTCGTCGCTACGGGTATCGGCATCGCGCTGATGCTGATTGGCCGGTTCCTCGGCCCGCGTCGCCCGGACGCCCAGAAACTCTCGCCGTACGAATGCGGCTTCGAAGCCTTCGAAGACGCGCGCATGAAATTCGACGTGCGCTATTACCTGATCGCGATCCAGTTCATCGTCTTCGATCTGGAAATCATCTTCATCGTGCCCTGGACGCAGGTGTTCATGGATATCGGCGCGCGTTCGCTGGTCACCATGGGCCTGTTCGTCGGCATGCTGTTCCTCGGTTTCATTTACGTCTGGAAGAAGGGAGCCCTGGAATGGGAGTGATTCAGACCCTCGACCGTCTGATGACCAATCCGATCCCGGAAGGTCGCATCGACGACATCCTCCGCCCCGAAGGCGAGAACCCGCTGCTCGAGAAGGGCTACGTGACGACCAGCGTCGACGCGCTGCTCAACTGGGCGCGCACCGGCTCGATGTGGCCGATGACCTTCGGCCTGGCCTGCTGCGCGGTCGAGATGATGCACGCCGGCGCCGCGCGCCTGGACCTGGACCGCTACGGCGTGGTGTTCCGCCCGTCGCCGCGCCAGTCCGACGTGATGATCGTCGCCGGCACCCTGGTCAACAAGATGGCCCCGGCGCTGCGCAAGGTCTACGACCAGATGCCCGACCCGAAGTGGGTCATCTCGATGGGCAGCTGCGCCAACGGCGGCGGCTACTACCACTACTCGTATTCGGTGGTGCGCGGCTGCGACCGCATCGTGCCGGTGGACGTCTACGTCCCGGGCTGCCCGCCGACGGCCGAGGCGCTGGTGTACGGCATCCTGCAGCTGCAGAAGAAGATCTGGCGTACCCAGACCATCGCGCGCTGATCCGTCCCGCCGTCCCGCCTTCCCTTACCTAGCAGCCAGGCCCCCCATGGCAGAGCAAGCAACCTCCTTCACCGACCGACTCAGCGCGCGTTTCGCCGGCGCGCGGGTCTTCGTGGTCGAACCGCGCGGCGAAGTGACCCTGGAAGTGCCGGCCGCTGACTGGCACGCCACCTGCCTGGCGCTGCGCGACGAGTTCGGTTTCGAACAGCTGTCGGACCTGTGCGGCGTTGACTACCTCGGCTACGGCAGCGACGAGTGGGACACCGATGACGTCTCCTCGCAGGGCTTCAGCCGCGGCGTCGAGGGCAAGGCCGTCGGTCGTTTCGCCTGGGGCGAGTTCCCGAGCGCCGAAAGCAGCCAGGGCACCCAGGCGGTGCCGGTGCCGCAGCAGCGCTACGCGGTCGTCGCCCAGCTGATCTCCTACCAGCACAACCAGCGCCTGCGCGTGCGCTGCTACGCGCCCAGCGACGAGCTGCCGGTGGTGGCATCGGTGTGCGACATCTGGCCGGGCGTGAACTGGTTCGAGCGCGAGGCGTTCGACCTGTTCGGCATCGTCTTCGCCGGCCACCCGGACCTGCGCCGCATCCTGACCGACTACGGATTCGTCGGTCATCCGTTCCGCAAGGACTTCCCGCTGATCGGCAACGTCGAAGTGCGTTACGACGAGGAAAAGAAGCGCGTCGTATACGAACCGGTCACCTCGGTCGAGCCGCGCGTCGGCGTGCCGCGCGTGATCCGCGACGACGCGCGTTACCAGACCGCGGCCGGTGAGTCGCGCACGGAGGCCGCCAAGTGAGCGAGTTCCACCAGGCCGGCCAGGCCTTCGCGAGCAATCCTGCCGAAAGCAAGCAGGAGATCCGCAACTACACGATGAACTTCGGCCCGCAGCATCCTGCGGCGCACGGCGTGCTGCGCCTGATCCTGGAAATGGACGGCGAAACCGTGGTGCGTGCCGACCCGCACATCGGCCTGCTGCACCGTGGCACCGAGAAGCTGGCCGAGTCCAAGCCGTTCAACCAGTCGATCGGCTACATGGATCGCCTGGATTACGTGTCGATGATGTGCAACGAGCACGCCTACGTGCGCGCGATCGAGACCCTGATGGGGATCGAGGCGCCGGAGCGCGCGCAGTACATCCGCACGATGTTCGACGAGATCACCCGCATCCTGAACCACCTGATGTGGGTCGGCTCCAACGCGCTCGACCTGGGCGCGATGGCGGTCATGCTGTACGCGTTCCGCGAGCGCGAAGAGCTGATGGACGTGTACGAGGCGGTCAGCGGCGCACGCATGCACGCGACCTACTACCGTCCGGGCGGCGTCTACCGCGACCTGCCGGACCACATGCCCAAGTACAAGGAATCCCGCTGGCACAAGGGCAGCGCGCTGAAGAAGCTCAACGCTTCGCGCGAAGGCACCATGCTGGACTTCCTGGAGAACTTCACCAACGAGTTCCCCAAGCGCGTCGACGAGTATGAAACCCTGCTCACCGACAACCGCATCTGGAAGCAGCGCACCGTCGGCGTGGGCGTGGTTTCGCCCGAGCTGGCCAAGGCCTGGGGCATGACCGGCGTGATGCTGCGCGGCTCGGGCATCGCCTGGGACCTGCGCAAGAAGCAGCCGTACGCCAAGTACGACGCGGTCGATTTCGACATCCCGCTCGGTACCGAAGGCGATTGCTACGACCGCTATCTCTGCCGCGTGGCCGAGATGCGCGAGTCCAACCGCATCATCAAGCAGTGCATCCAGTGGCTGAAGGCCAACCCCGGCCCGGTCATGGTCAAGAACTTCAAGGTCGCTCCGCCCGCGCGCGAGGACATGAAGGACGACATGGAAGCGCTGATCCATCACTTCAAGCTGTTCAGCGAAGGCTACTGCGTGCCGGCCGGCGAGACCTACAGCGCCGTCGAAGCCCCGAAGGGCGAGTTCGGCTGCTACCTGGTTTCCGACGGGGCCAACAAGCCGTTCCGCGTGCACCTGCGCGCGCCGGGCTTCGTGCACCTGTCGTCGATGGACGCAGTGATCCGCGGTCACATGCTGCCCGACGTGGTGGCAATGATCGGTACATACGATTTGGTTTTCGGTGAGGTCGACCGATGAAGGCGACGGGTAATTTCGAAGCGGCGCGCGACGTCGATCCGCTGGTGGTGCTGAGCGACAAGACGCGCGCTCACATCGATCACTGGCTGACCAAGTTCCCGCCGGACCGCAAGCGGTCGGCGGTGCTGCAGGGTCTGCATGCCGCGCAGGAGCAGAACCAGGGCTGGCTGACCGACGAGCTGATCGTCGGCGTGGCCAAGTACCTGGAACTGCCGCCGGTGTGGGCCTACGAGGTGGCGAGCTTCTATTCGATGTTCGAGACCGAGAAGGTCGGCCGCAACAACGTCGCCTTCTGCACCAACATCAGCTGCTGGCTCAACGGCGCCGAGGACCTGGTCGCGCACGCCGAGAAGAAGCTCGGCTGCAAGCTCGGCCAGTCCACCGCCGACGGCCGCGTCTACCTCAAGCGCGAGGAAGAGTGCCTGGCCGGCTGCGCGGGCGCGCCGATGATGGTCATCAACGGCCACTACCACGAGCGTCTGACCAAGCAGAAGGTCGACGAGCTGCTGGACGGTCTGGAGTAAGGCGCATGGCACATCATTCCCCCGCATCCACCGGTCCGGTCGGCCCTGCGCCGCTGCCGCACCAGGTTTGCCTGACGACCCTGCATTACGACACCCCGTGGTCGTACGAGAACTACCTCAAGACCGGTGGCTACGCCGCGCTGCGCAAGATCCTCGAAGAGAAGATCGCGCCGGCCGACGTCATCGAGATGGTCAAGCAGTCCGGCCTGCGCGGTCGCGGCGGCGCCGGCTTCCCGACCGGCCTGAAGTGGTCCTTCATGCCCAAGGGCGACATGCAGAAGTACATCCTCTGCAACTCGGACGAGTCCGAGCCGGGCACCTGCAAGGACCGCGACATCCTGCGATACAACCCGCATTCGGTGGTGGAGGGCATGGCGATCGCCTGCTACGCCACCGGATCGACCGCCGGCTACAACTACCTGCGCGGCGAGTTCCACCACGAGCCCTTCGAGCATTTCGAGGAAGCGCTTGCCGACGCCTACAAGCACGGCTGGCTGGGCAAGAACGTGCTGGGCTCGGGCGTTGACATCGACATCTACGGCGCGCTCGGCGCCGGTGCCTACATCTGCGGCGAAGAAACCGCGCTGATGGAGTCGCTGGAAGGCAAGAAGGGCCAGCCGCGCTACAAGCCGCCGTTCCCGGCCAATTTCGGCCTGTACGGCAAGCCGTCGACGATCAACAACACCGAGACCTACGCCTCGGTGCCGGCGATCATCCGCAATGGCCCGGAGTGGTTCAAGGGCCTGAGCCTGACCCAGAACGGCGGTCCGAAGATCTTCTCGGTCTCCGGCTGCGTGCAGAAGGGCGGCAACTTCGAGGTGCCGCTGGGCACCACCTTCGACGACCTGCTGGAGATGGCCGGTGGCCTGCGTCCGGGTCGCAAGCTCAAGGCCGCGGTGCCGGGTGGCGTCTCGATGCCGGTGCTGAAGGCCGAGCAGCTCAAGGGCCTGCAGATGGACTACGACACCCTGCGTGCCCTGGGCACCGGCCTGGGTTCGGGTGCCATCGTGGTGCTGGACGACAGCGTGTGCTGCGTGAAGTTCGCCTGCCGCATCTCGCAGTTCTTCCACAAGGAATCCTGCGGCCAGTGCACCCCGTGCCGCGAGGGCACCGGCTGGATGCACCGCGTGCTGGAGCGCATCGTCGCCGGCAAGGCCACGATGGAAGACCTGCACCAGCTGAAGGCGGTGGCCGGCCAGATCGAGGGCCACACCATCTGCGCGTTCGGCGAGGCCGCGGCCTGGCCGATCCAGGGTTTCCTGCGCCAGTTCTGGGATGAATTCGAGTACTACATCGTCAACGGCCGTTCGATCGTCGACGAGCAAATGGGAGTGGCTGCGTGAGCGCACAGCCTGTGAATCCGAACGTTCCGCCGGACCATGTGACCATCGAGATCGATGGTCAGAGCCTGGTCGTGCCCAAGGGCTCGATGATCATCCAGGCCGCCGACAAGGCCGGCATTCCGATCCCGCGCTTCTGCTACCACGAGAAGCTGCCGATCGCCGCCAACTGCCGCATGTGCCTGGTGGACGTCGAGAAGTCGCCCAAGCCGGCGCCTGCCTGCGCCACCCCGGTGATGGATGGCATGAAGGTCGCCACGCGCAGCGAGAAGGCGCTGAAGTTCCAGCGCAGCGTGATGGAATTCCTGCTGATCAACCACCCGCTGGACTGCCCGATCTGCGACCAGGGCGGCGAGTGCGAGCTGCAGGACGTCTCGCTGGGCTACGGCCGTTCGGTCAGCCGCTTCAACGAGCGCAAGCGCGTGGTGCCGGACGAGGACATCGGTCCGCTGGTCGCCACCGAGATGACCCGCTGCATCCAGTGCACGCGCTGCGTGCGCTTCACCGCTGACGTCGCCGGCACCTATGAGCTGGGCGGCATGTACCGCGGCGAGAACCTGCAGATCGGTACCTACGACGGCAAGCCGCTGACCACCGAGATCTCCGGCAACGTCATCGACGTGTGCCCGGTCGGCGCGCTGACCAACAAGGTGTTCCAGTTCCGCGCCCGCCCGTGGGAACTGACCGCGCGCGAGTCGCTCGGCTACCACGACGCGATGGGCTCGAACCTGTTCCTGCACGTGCGCCGCGGCGAAGTGCTGCGCGTGGTGCCGCGCGACAACGAGCTGGTCAACGAGTGCTGGCTGTCGGACCGCGACCGCTATTCGCACCAGGGCCTGTACAGCGCCGACCGCGCGGTCAAGCCGCTGAAGAAGGTCAACGGCGAATGGCAGGAAGTGAGCTGGGCCGAAGGCCTGGCCGCGGCCGCCGAGATCCTCAAGGCGCAGTCCGGCGACGCGCTGGGCGTGCTGGTGCATCCGTCGACCTCCAACGAGGAGGGCGAGCTGCTGGCGCGCCTGGCCTCGGGCCTGGGCAGCGGCAACCTGGACCACCGCATCTTCAACCGCGACTTCTCCGACGCCGCCGTCGCCGAGCCGTTCGCCACGCCGCTGGCCGAGATCGAGCAGGCCGACGTGGTCGTGGTCATCGGCAGCAACGTGCGCCATGAGCTGCCGCTGCTGCATGCCCGCCTGCGCAAGGCGCAGGTGAGCAACCGCGCGAAGATCCACGTGGTCAACCCGGTCGACTTCGACTTCGCCTTCGCGGTGGCCGGCAAGCAGATCGTCGCGCCGTCGCAGATCGCCGCCGCGCTGTCCGATGCCAAGCTGGTCGACGCGGTCAAGGGCGCCTCGCGCGCCGTGGTGATCGTCGGTGGGCTGGTCGAGAACCACCCGCAGGCCGCCTCGCTGCGTGCCGCGGTGCGTGACTTCGCCGCCGCGAACAATGCCGCGCTGTGCCGTATTCCGCAGGGCGCCAACGCCGTCGGCCTCACCGCGCAGGGCGTGCTGCCCACCGCGCTCGATGCCGCCGCGATGCTGGCCCAGCCGCGTTCGGCCTATGTGATCTACGGCATCGAGCCGGGCCTGGACTTCGCCGATACCGCCGCCGCGCGCGCCGCGCTGCACGGCGCCAAGGTGGTGGCGTTCAGCCAGTTCGCCTGCGCTTCGACCCGCGACGTCGCCGACGTCATCCTGCCGATCGGCGCGCTGCCGGAAATCGACGCCTCGCTGACCAACCTGGACGGCCGCGTGCAGGTCGCCAAGGCCGGCGGGAAGCTGCCAGTCGAGGCCCGCGAGGGCTGGCGCGTGCTGCGTGCGCTCGGTGGCGACCTCGGTCTGGCCGGGTTCGAGTTCACCGATCTGGCCGGCCTGCGCGCCGGCCTACAGGCCCGCAACGTCAAGCCGAGCGCCTCGGCGCAGCCGGCAGTGGCGGGCGAGGGCCTGGAAGTGGCCGCGAGCGCCGCGATCTACCGCACCGATGCGGTGGTGCGCCGCGCCGCCGCGCTGCAGGCGCATCCGCTCAACGTGGCGCCGTCGGTCACGATGAGCCCGGAGCAGGCCGCCCAGCTGCAGGTCACCGAAGGTCAGATGGTCAAGGTCGGTACGTCCGCCGGTAAGGCGACGCTGCCGGTGGTTCTGGACAAGCGGGTCGCCGCGGGCACGGTCTGGATCGAATCCGGCCATGGCGCTACCGCGCCGCTCGGCGCCGGCCGCGTAACGGTGGTGGCTGCATGAACGAGATGCTGTTGAACCTGGTCGATCCACTGCACCAGTGGTTCGTGGGCCTGGGCGATATCGGCGTGGTCCTGTGGATCATCGCCAAGATCCTGGTGATCGCCGTGCCGGTGATCGTCGCCGTGGCCTTCTACGTGGTGTGGGAGCGCAAGCTGATCGGCTGGATGCACGTGCGCCACGGGCCGATGTACGTCGGCATGGGCATCTTCCAGGCCTTCGCGGACGTGTTCAAGCTCCTGTTCAAGGAGATCGTGCAGCCGACCGCCACCCACAAGGCGCTGTTCGTGATCGCCCCGTTGATCACCCTGGCGCCGGCCTTCGCGGCCTGGTCGGTGGTGCCGTTCGACGCCAAGCTGGTGCTGTCCAACGCCAACGTCGGCCTGCTGTACCTGCTGGCGATGACCTCGCTGGGCGTGTACGGCATCATCCTGGCCGGCTGGGCCTCCAACTCGAAGTACGCCTTCCTCGGCGCGATGCGCTCGGCCGCGCAGGTGGTCAGCTACGAAATCGCGATGGGCTTTGCCCTGGTCGGCGTGATGATCGCCGCGCAGAGCGTCAACCTGACCGCGATCGTGCAGGCGCAGGCCGGCAACTCCGGCTTCTTCGACTGGTTCCTGGTGCCGCTGTTCCCGCTGTTCATCGTCTACTGGGTGTCCGGCGTGGCCGAGACCAACCGCGCGCCGTTCGACGTGGTGGAAGGCGAGTCGGAGATCGTGGCCGGCCACATGGTCGAGTACTCCGGCGGCGCGTTCGCGCTGTTCTTCCTGGCCGAGTACGCCAACATGATCCTGGTCAGCTTCCTGATCTCGATCTTCTTCCTCGGCGGCTGGCTGAGCCCGATCCAGGGCTGGGTCACCGCGGACGTCTCGCCGTGGATCAACTGGATCTGGACCGGCGGCTGGCCGTGGCTGCTGCTGAAGGTGCTGTTCTTCGCCAGCGCCTACATCTGGTTCCGTGCCTCGTTCCCGCGCTACCGCTACGACCAGATCATGCGGCTGGGCTGGAAGATCTTCATTCCGCTGACGATCGTGTGGATCGCAGTGACCGCGTTGATGGTGTTCTACGGCGTGATCCAGAAGGGCGTTTGATTCGATGAACAAGATCACCCATTACTTCAAGAGCCTGCTGCTCCTCGAGCTGCTCGGCGGCCTGTGGCTGACGCTGAAGTACACCTTCAAGCCGAAGTACACCGTCCTGTACCCGATGGAGAAGTTCCCGCAGTCGCCGCGCTTCCGCGGCCTGCACGCGCTGCGTCGCTACCCGAACGGGGAAGAGCGCTGCATCGCCTGCAAGCTGTGCGAGGCGGTGTGCCCGGCGCTGGCGATCACCATCGACTCGACCAAGCGCGAGGACGGCACCCGCCGCACCACGCGCTACGACATCGACCTGTTCAAGTGCATCTTCTGCGGTTTCTGCGAAGAGAGCTGCCCGGTCGACTCGATCGTGGAAACCCACATCCTCGAGTACCACTTCGAGAACCGTGGCGAGAACATCGTCACCAAGCCGCAGCTGCTGGCGATCGGCGACCGTCTCGAATCCGAGATCGCCGAGCGCCGCGCCGCCGATGCCGCCTTCCGCTGAGGTCATGATGGACTGGGTCAATATCGCTTTCTGGGCCTTCTCCGCCGTCGCGGTCGTCGCCGCCGGCGCGGTGATCAGCGTGCGCAATCCGGTGTACGCCGTGCTGTGCCTGATCCTGACGTTCTTCTCCGTGGCCTGCGTCTGGCTGCTGGTGGGCGCCGAGTTCCTCGGCGTCACCCTGGTGCTGGTCTACGTCGGCGCGGTGATGGTGCTGTTCCTGTTCGTGGTGATGATGCTGGACATCGATACCAGCCGGATGCGCGAGGGCTGGGTGAGGTACCTGCCGATCGGCCTGATCGTGGCCGTGGTCATGCTGGTGCAGATGGTCACCCTGATCGGCGTGAAGGCCCGCTCGGCCGCGCCGCTGCCGGCCGACAACGCCGCCGCCGTGGCCGCCGACAGCTCCAACCTGACCTGGCTGGCGCACACGCTGTTCACCGAGTTCCTGCTGCCGTTCGAGTTCGCCGCCGTGATCCTGACCGTGGCGGTCATCGCCGCGGTGATGCTGACCCTGCGCAAGCGCACCGGCATCAAGACCCAGGACCCGTCGGCGCAGACCCGCGTCAAGTCGCGTGACCGCCTGCGCGTGGTCAAGATGGCCGTCGAGAAGCCGGTCGCGCCGGCACCGGCGGCGGGCGAGAGCGGCAACACCCAGGAGGCAAATTCGTGATCACCCTCGGCCACCTGCTGGGACTGGGCGCGGTGCTGTTCTGCATCAGCCTCGCCGGCATCTTCCTCAACCGCAAGAACGTCATCGTGCTGCTGATGTCGATCGAGCTGCTGCTGCTCTCGGTCAACATCAACTTCGTCGCCTTCTCCCGCCAGATGGGCGATCCGGCGGGGCAGCTGTTCGTGTTCTTCATCCTCACCGTCGCCGCCGCCGAGGCCGCCATCGGCCTGGCCATCCTGGTGACCCTGTTCCGTACCCGCCGCACGATCAATGTGGCCGAAGTCGATTCGCTGAAGGGCTGACCCGAAGATGGAAATCACACTCTCCAAGGGAATGCTCATCGCGGTGGTGCTGGCGCCGCTGCTGGGCAGCATCATCGCCGGCCTGTTCGGCCGCCAGGTCGGCCGCAAGGGCGCCCAGACGGTCACCATCCTGGGCGTGGCGATCAGCTGCGCGCTGTCGTGCTACGTGCTGTACCAGCTGGTCGGGCAGGGCGCTTCGCCGTTCAACCAGAACATCTACACGTTCTTCGAGGTCGGCAACTATTCGGCGCACGTCGGCTTCATGATCGACAAGCTGACCGCGATGATGATGGTCGTGGTGACCTTCGTCTCGCTGCTGGTCCACGTCTATACCATCGGCTACATGGCCGATGACCCGGGCTACCAGCGCTTCTTCAGCTACATCTCGCTGTTTACCTTCTCGATGCTCACCCTGGTGATGAGCAACAACTTCCTGCAGCTGTTCTTCGGCTGGGAAGCGGTGGGCCTGGTGTCGTACCTGCTGATCGGCTTCTGGTTCAAGCGCCCGACCGCGGTGTTCGCCAACATGAAGGCGTTCCTGGTCAACCGCGTCGGCGACTTCGGCTTCATCCTCGGCATCGCCGGCGTGCTGCTGTGGTTCGGCTCGCTCGACTACAGCATCGTGTTCGCGCATGCGCCGATGCTGGCCAATGCGCAGGTGCAGCTGTTCGAAGGCCACACCTGGCAGGTGATGACCCTGATCTGCATCTGCCTGTTCATCGGCGCCATGGGCAAGTCGGCCCAGGTCCCGCTGCACGTGTGGCTGCCGGACTCGATGGAAGGCCCGACCCCGATCTCGGCGCTGATCCATGCCGCGACGATGGTCACCGCCGGCATCTTCATGGTGGCGCGCATGTCGCCGCTGTTCGAGCTGTCGGAGACCGCGCTGAACTTCGTGCTGTTCATCGGCGCCACCACCGCGTTCTTCACCGGCCTGATCGGCATCGTGCAGAACGACATCAAGCGCGTGGTCGCGTACTCGACCCTGTCGCAGCTGGGCTACATGACCGTCGCGCTGGGCGTGTCGGCGTACTCGGCGGCGGTGTTCCACCTGATGACCCACGCCTTCTTCAAGGCGCTGCTGTTCCTGGCCGCCGGCTCGGTCATCATCGGCATGCACCACGAGCAGGACATGCGCAAGATGGGCGGCCTGCGCAAGTACATGCCGATCACCTACTGGACCAGCGTCGTCGGTACCCTGGCCCTGATCGGCACGCCGTTCTTCTCCGGCTTCTACTCGAAGGACACCATCATCGAGGCGGCCGAGATCCACGCGCACCACGCCAACAGCTGGGTGGCGACCTACGGCTACTGGGCGGTGCTCGGCGGCGTGCTGGTGACCAGCTTCTACAGCTTCCGCCTGCTGTTCCTGACCTTCCATGGCAAGGAACGCTTCCGCGACGCCCACGCCGACCATGGCCATGGCGCCCATGCGCACGACGACCATGCGCATGACGGCCACGACGACCACGGCCATGGCCATGGCGCGCACGAGCCGCACGAGTCGCCGTGGGTGGTGACCCTGCCGCTGGTGCTGCTGGCGATCCCTTCGGTGGCGATCGGCTTCATCACCTCCGGCCCGATGCTGTTCGGCACCGACTGGATGGGCAAGCCAATGGCCGAGGGCGTGCCGGGGCAGGAAACCTCCTTCTTCAGCGGCGCCATCGACTTCTACGACCAGACCCACAACACCGTGGCCGAGGTCGGCGAGGAGTTCTGGCACGGTTCGGTCGAGTACGCCGTGCACGGCATGAGCGCCTGGCCGTTCTGGCTGACCCTGGCGGGCTTCCTGCTGGCGGCGGTGCTGTACCTGTGGAAGCCGGATCTGGCGACCCGGGCCCGCAACAGCTGGCTGGGCTCGCGCCTGACCTGGATCCTCGACAACAAGTTCGGTTTCGACAAGCTGTGGATCAACGGTTTCGCCGGTGGTGGCGTGCAGTTGGGCAAGGTTTCCCGCGCGATCGACACCCATGTCGTCGACGGCGCGGTGGTCAATGGTTCGGCCCGCGTGGTCGAGCTGGCGGCCAACCTGCTGCGCCGCACGCAATCCGGTTTCCTCTATCACTACGCCTTCGCGATGATCATCGGTCTGATCGCCTTGCTGGCGGTACTGATGCACTCCTGGCGTTGACCTGTACGGAATAAGAAAACGTGTCGAACTGGCCTCTACTCAGTGTCCTCATCTGGCTGCCGATCATCGGCGGCGCCCTCATCCTCGCGCTGCGCAATGCACAGGCGGCCCGATGGGCGTCGCTGCTGGTCGCGGTGGTGTCCTTCGCGCTCAGCCTGCCGCTGCTGACCGGGTACGACACCGGCACTGACGCACTGCAGTTCGTCGAGCAGCACGCCTGGATCCCCGCGTACGACATCGGCTACAACCTCGGCGTGGACGGCATCGCCATCGCGCTGATCGTGCTGACCACGCTGATGACGGTCCTGGCCCTGATCGGCGCCTGGGGCGTGATCGAAAAGCGCGTCAACCAGTACGTGGCCGCCTTCCTGATCCTGTCCGGCGTGACCGTGGGCATCTTCGCCGCCACCGACGCGATGCTGTTCTACGTGTTCTTCGAGGCGATGCTGATCCCGATGTTCCTGATCATCGGCGTGTGGGGCGGCCCGCGCCGCATCTACGCCGCGATCAAGTTCTTCCTGTACACCTTCCTCGGCTCGGTGCTGATGCTGGTGGCGCTGATCTACCTGTACCTGAAGGGCGGCAGCTTCCAGCTGGCCGACCTGTACGCGCTGCAGCTCACCGCCAAGGAGCAGACCTGGATCTTCTTCGCCTTCATGATCGCCTTCGCGGTCAAGGTGCCGATGTTCCCGGTCCACACCTGGCTGCCGGACGCCCACGTGGAGGCGCCGACCGCCGGTTCGGTGATCCTGGCCGCGATCGCGCTGAAGATCGGTGGCTACGGTTTCCTGCGCTTCAACCTGCCGATCGTGCCCGATGCCAGCAACCATTTCGCCTGGGTGGTGATCGCGCTGTCGCTGATCGCGGTGATCTACGTCGGCCTGGTCGCCCTGGTCCAGGACGACATGAAGAAGCTGGTCGCCTATTCCTCGATCGCGCACATGGGCTTCGTCACCCTGGGCACCTTCATCGCCTTCACCCTTGTGCGTGACTACGGCAGCGTCGATGCCGCCCGCCTGGGCCTGCAGGGCGCGATGGTGCAGATGGTCTCGCACGGCTTCGTGTCGGGCGCGATGTTCACCTGCATCGGCGTGCTGTACGACCGCATGCATACCCGCCGGATCGCCGATTACGGCGGCGTGGCCAACGTAATGCCGTGGTTCGCCACCTTCGCCATGCTGTTCTACATGGCCAATGCCGGCCTGCCGGGCACCAGCGGCTTCGTCGGCGAGTTCATGATCATCCTCGCCAGCTTCCAGAAGCATCCGTTCATCGCCTTCGGCGCGGCGACCACCCTGGTGATCACCGCCGCCTACACGCTGTGGCTTTACAAGCGCGTGTTCTTCGGCGAGGTGGCCAATACCCACGTGGCCGAGCTGAAGGACATCAACGGCCGCGAGGCGTTCGTGCTGGGCGTCTTCGCCGCCGGCGTGCTGGCCCTGGGCCTGTACCCGAAGCCGCTGACCGACCTGATGGAACCGTCGATCGCGAAGCTGGCGACCCAGATCGCCGTGAGCAAGCTTTGATGCCTGTACCGGGCCGCCGCAAGAATTGAATCAGGATTTGATGATGACCACGCCGACGTCCCTGTCGTTGACCACCGCCGACCTGGCGCCGATCGCACCGGAACTGGTGCTGATCGGCGGCGCCTTCGCCCTGCTGATGATCGACCTGTTCGTCAGCCAGAAGCACAAGGTCTGGACCCACCTGATCTCGCTGGCGATCCTCGCCGTCGTGTTCGGCATGCTCGCCACCGGTACCGGCGGCCAGGGCGAGATCTTCAACGGCATGTTCGTGCGCGACACCGCCGCGGACGTGATGAAGACCGTGATCGTGCTGGTCAGCGGCCTGACCCTGGTCTATGGCTGGAGCTACCTGCGCGAGCGCAACCTGTTCCAGGGCGAGATACCGGTGCTGGTGCTGTTCGCCACCGCCGGCATGATGATCCTGGTCTCGGCCGGCAGCCTGCTGATGGTCTACCTGGGCCTGGAACTGCTGGCGCTGTGCTCGTACGCCCTGGTCGCTTCCAACCGCGACAACGGGCTGGCCACCGAGGCGGCGATGAAGTACATCGTGCTCGGTTCGCTGGCCTCGGGCCTGCTGCTGTACGGCATGTCGCTGATCTACGGCGCGACCGGCACGCTGAGCCTGGCCGGCATCCACGATGCCATCCCGGGTTCGCAGGAGAAGGTGCTGCTGTTGACCGGCACGATCTTCATGATCGCCGGCGTCGCCTTCAAGCTGGGCGCCGCGCCGTTCCACATGTGGCTGCCGGACGTCTACCAGGGCGCCCCGGCGCCGATCGCGCTGTTCATCAGCTCGGCGCCCAAGCTGGCCGCCTTCGGCATGGCCTACCGCCTGCTGGAAGTGGGCGTGGGTCCGCTGTCGCAGGAGTGGAGCCTGCTGATCGGCGCGCTGTCGGCGCTGTCGCTGGTGATCGGCAACCTGATGGCGATCGCGCAGAGCAACCTCAAGCGCATGCTGGCCTACTCGACGGTCTCGCACATCGGCTTCCTGCTGATGGGCATCGCCGGCGGCGACGAGCGCGGCTATGCGGCGGCGCTGTTCTATGCGGTGAGCTACGCGATCATGTCGACCGCGGCCTTCGGCGCCATCATCGCGCTGTCGCGCAGCGGCTTCGAGGCCGAGAACATCGACGACTTCAAGGGCCTGAACGCACGCAACCCGTGGATGGCCGGCCTGGTCCTGTGCATCATGGCCTCGCTTGCCGGCATCCCGCCGTTCCTCGGCTTCTGGACCAAGCTGGCCGTGCTCGGCGCGGCGGTGCAGGGCGGCATGCTGTGGCTGGCGATCCTCGGCGTGATCTGCGCCGTCATCGGTGCGTACTACTACCTGCGCGTGATCAAGGTGATGTACTTCGACGAGCCGGTCGGCGAGGCGCTGCCGGCCAACCACGATCGCGTGCTGGGCGTGGTGCTCGGCGTGAACGCGCTGGCACTGCTCGCGCTGGGCCTGGCGTGGAATCCGATCATGGTCTGGTGCCAGCGTGCGTTCGCGCACCTGGCCTGATTCCAAGGGTTTTTCACTGATTTAGCGAAAAGACGAAAACAGGGCTTGCAATAGGACACCTGTATCGTCATAATCTCTTTCTCTGCTGCGGGGTGGAGCAGTCTGGCAGCTCGTCGGGCTCATAACCCGAAGGTCGCAGGTTCAAATCCTGCCCCCGCTACCACATAGGCATCCCGGCGTTCGCGACGGGTTCGCAGTAGAAAAAACGAAGCGGCGGATCCGGAAACGGATCCGCCGTTTTCGTATGCGCCGCCTGCTCAGCTGGCTGAAAAACTTCAACGATGTGCAGGGCGCACTCACGCGAACCTCATCGCCCGGCAACTGACGGGTGCCGATGCTGCTGCTTCCATCCACGGAGGCGCGGCAATGATCATCGAAAGCATCATGAGCCGGGACGTGCACACCGTTCGTCCCGAGCAATCCCTGCGCGAGGCGGCAGACGCCATGCGCAAGCTGAATGTCGGCAGCCTGCCGGTGCGCGACCATGACCGCCTGGTCGGCATGCTGACCGACCGCGACATCGTCGTGCGCGCGGTGGCCGAGGGCGATGTCGACGGGCGCACGGTGCGCGAGGTGATGTCCCCGGCGATCAAATACTGCTATGCCGACGATGACGTGCAGGCGATCGCCCGCAACATGGCGAGCCTGGAAGTCCGGCGGCTGCCGGTGGTCGATTCGGACAAGCGGCTGGTCGGCATCGTCTCGCTGGCCAACATGGTGCACTCGGAGACCTCGGCGGGCGCGGTGATGGCGCAGGGCGTGGCGACCCCGCACTGAGTGGGGCTCATGGGGTCGGCCAGTCGGCGATGGCGGGATGCGCGCGAGCGGATGCTCGGGCGCGTCGTCGCGCACCCGGCATCCGCGACGACCGCCCCGCGGAAATACGGAACGGGCGGGTCTTCTTGCCGCCGATCGGAGAGCGGGGCGGCCCGAGTCCAATCGCAGGTCGGCCTGGCGCGTGAGTGGCAGTGCCGGCGGCGCCTGCCGCCGCCGGCGCTTTTGCCGCGACCGGGTCATGACGATGTCGCCGCTGCGCGTTCGGCCGCTTCGACGAGGGGCGGTCGGGCTGCTCGGTGCGCATGCATCCGTGACGCCGATGCCGGCGAATCCGTGGCCTCCCCGGCGGGCCGGCGCGCAGGTCCGGACGCAGCTGCCCGGGCGCTCCCGACGGCTTCTGGGCGCCCCCGGAGCGACGCCGCTGGGCGCCGGTGGGGCGCCGGGTTGCCACGGGAGGGGGTAGGCCGTACCATAGCGGGCTCCTGCGGACGGTATTCCCGCGTCGACGCCCCGGCATCGACCGGAGCCGGCTTCCGCTGGCGGAACCCCGATCGGCCCCAGGGCAGGATCGGCCGGCTCCGGATCGTGGCAGCCACGTTCCCGCCGCCACGCCGGCCCGAGAGGCCGGGCATACTCGCAAGGGGCCCGTCGGGCCCCTTGTTGTTTCCCGGGGCTGGATTTTTGACTGGCCCGTACCCATTTCAACCGAGGGCAGCTGTGAGCGACAAGGCTACTGAAATCGCCAATCTGCTGGCACCCACCGTCGAGGCGCTGGGGCTGGAGCTGCTCGGCGTCGAGTACCTGCCCGCGCCGGGCAGTGCGACGTTGCGCCTGTACATCGACGTGCCGCTGGCCGAACAGCCGGAGCGGATCGTCAACATCGACGACTGCGAGCGGGTCAGCCGCGAGGTCTCCGCGCAGCTCGACGTCGAGGATCCGATCAGCGGCAACTACACCCTGGAAGTGTCCTCGCCGGGCGTGGACCGGCCGCTGTTCACGCTGGCGCAGTTCGCGCGCCACGTCGGCGAGTCGGCCAAGGTCGGCCTGAAGCTGGCGCAGAACAACCGCCGCCGCCTGCAGGGCGTGATCGTGCGGGTGGACGAGGCCGCCGGCGAGGTGGTGTTCGAGGTGGAGGGCGTCGAGATCGCCACCGCATTCGACAACATCGACAAGGCGCGGATCTTGCCGGACTGGGTCGCGCTGGGGCTGGCCCCGCAGAAACCGAACAAGCCGGGCCCGAAGAAGGCGGGCCAGGGCAAGCAGAAACCATCCAACGAGTCCGCGGCCAAGAAGCCGCGCGCGGAGTAAGCAAATGAGCAAGGAATTGTTGCTGGTAGTGGACGCGGTCGCCAACGAGAAGGGCGTGCCGCGTGAAGTGATCTTCGATGCGATCGAGGCCGCGCTGGCCTCGGCGGCGAAGAAGCGCTACCCCGATCAGGACGTGCTGACGCGCGTGTCGATCGACCACAAGGACGGCAGCTACGAAACCTTCCGCCGCTGGGAAGTGGTGGCCGATGACGTGGTGATGGATTCGCCGGACCGCCAGGTCCGCATGATGGATGCGATCGAGGAGGCCGACGGCGTCGAGATCGGCGACTACATCGAGGAGCAGATCGAGAACCCGGACTTCGGCCGCATCGCCGCCCAGGCCGCCAAGCAGGTCATCGTCCAGCGCGTGCGCGAAGCCGAGCGCCAGCAGGTCGTGGACGCGTGGAAGGATCGCGTCGGCGAGCTGATCACCGGCGTGGTCAAGCGCGCCGAGCGCGGCAACATCTATGTCGACCTGGGCGGAAACGCCGAGGGCTTCATTCCCAAGGACAAGGGCATTCCGCGCGACGTGCTGCGTGCCGGCGACCGCGTCCGCGGCTACCTGGCCGAAGTGCGCTCGGAGCCGCGCGGCCCGCAGCTGTTCATCAGCCGCGCCGCCCCGGAATTCATGATCGAGCTGTTCAAGCTCGAGGTGCCGGAAGTCGGCCAGGGCCTGGTCGAGATCAAGGGCTGCGCCCGTGATCCGGGCGACCGCGCCAAGATCGCCGTAATCGCCCATGACGCCCGCACCGATCCGATCGGCGCCTGCATCGGCATGCGCGGTTCGCGCGTGCAGGCGGTGTCCAACGAGCTCAACGGCGAGCGCGTGGACATCGTGCTGTGGAACGAGAACCCGGCCAACTTCGTCATCAACGCGATGGCGCCGGCCGAGGTGCAGTCGATCATCGTCGACGAAGAGAAGCATTCGATGGACCTGGCCGTGGCCGAGGACCGCCTGGCCCAGGCGATCGGCAAGGGCGGCCAGAACGTGCGCCTGGCCAGCCGCCTCACCGGCTGGCAGCTCAACGTGATGACCGCCGACCAGGTCCAGGCCAAGAGCGAGGCTGAACAGGCCTCGGCCCGCCAGCTGTTCATGGACAAGCTGGAAGTGGACGAGGAAATCGCCGGCATCCTGGTCGCCGAGGGTTTCAGCACGGTCGAGGAAATCGCCTACGTGCCGGTCGGCGAGCTGCTGGCGGTGGAGGGCTTCGACGAGGACATCGTCGAGGAACTGCGCGCCCGCGCCCGCGACGCCCTGCTCAACGCCGCCCTGGCCGAGGAGGAGGTGCTGGACGAGCACCAGCCCGCCGAGGACCTGCTGGCCGTGGAAGGCATGGACGAGGCGACCGCCTACGCCCTGGCCGCCAACGGCGTGCGCACCGGCGAGGACCTGTCCGACCTGGCTGCCGACGAGGTCATGGATTTTGGCATCGAGGGGATGACCAGCGAGCGCGCCGCGGCGCTGATCCTGGCCGCCCGCGCCGAGGAGATCGCCCGCCTGGAGCGCGGCGAATGAGCCGGCGATGAAACCCGCCCTGAGCCGCTCAGGGCTTAGAATCTGCGCTTCCCTTGCTCTGGGCGAGGGGGCGCCAACCAGATCATAGGATCCGAATGTCGCAGCAAACCACCATCCGCAAGCTTGCCGAACTGGTCAACACACCGGTCGAGAAACTGCTGGAACAGCTGGCCGAGGCCGGCATGAAGTTCAGCGGTCCGGACCAGGTCGTGACCAGCACCGAGAAGATGAAGCTGCTCGGCTTCCTGCGCCGCACCCACGGCAAGTCGGAAACCCCGGCCGAGTCGGCGGGCGATGCGCCGAAGAAGATCACCCTCAATCGCCGCAAGCTGCAGGAAGTGACGGTCAGCGCCGGTCGCAGCAAGACCACGGTGAACGTCGAGGTCCGGCAGAAGCGCACCTACGTGAAGGCCCCCGAGGTCGACACGCCGGCGCCGGCCCCGGCGCCCGCGCCGGCGGTCGAGGTTGCCGCCGCACCGGCGCCGGCCGCCGCGCCTGCCCGTCCCGCGGTGAAGCTGTCGCCGGCCGAGGCCGAGCGCGCCGAGATCCTGCGCAAGCTGGAAGAGTCGCGCGCCCGCAACCTGGCCGAGCAGCAGCACCTGGCCGAGGTCGATCGCCTGCGCGCCGAGGAACTGGATCGCAAGCGCAAGGAAGAGCAGGCCGAGCGTGACCGCGTCGAAGCCGAGCGCAAGGCGGCCGCGGCCGCTCCGGCGCCTGCCGCCGGCGAGGCGCGCGCGGCCACCCCGGCCCGCACCGTGCGTCCGGCCACCCCGGCGCCGGCGCGTCCGGCTGCCCCGCCGCGTGCCGACGACCGCAACGCCCCGCGTCACAAGACCCGTGGTTCGCACGCGATGGTCGCCGGCGTCGAGGACGACGACGCGACCAAGCGCTTCGCCGGCCAGCTGCACCTGTCGGCCGCCGATCGCGCGCGCCGCACCAACGTGCGCGGCAAGCCCAAGCCCGGCAGCCACGGCAGCAACCGTCGCGGTGGTGATTTCCAGCGTGGCGGCGGCAGCAGTGGTCCGCACGGTTTCGAGCGTCCCACCGCCCCGGTCGTGCGCGAAGTCTCCATCGGCGAAACCATCACCGTGGCCGACCTGGCGCAGAAGCTCGCGCTCAAGGGCGGCGACGTGGTGAAGGCGCTGTTCAAGATGGGCGTGATGGCCACCATCACCCAGAGCATCGACCACGACACCGCCGCGCTGGTGACCGAGGAACTCGGCCACAAGGTCGTGCGTGCCAGCAGCAGCGACTTCGAGGACGCGCTGCTCGCGCACGCCGAGGAGCAGCAGGGCGAGGCAAGGCCGCGTCCGCCGGTGGTCACCATCATGGGCCACGTCGACCACGGCAAGACCTCGCTGCTGGACTACATCCGCCGCACCAAGATCGCCTCGGGCGAAGCCGGCGGCATCACCCAGCACATCGGCGCGTACCACGTCGAGACCGACAAGGGCGTCATCAGCTTCCTGGATACCCCGGGCCATGCCGCGTTCACCTCGATGCGCGCGCGCGGCGCCAAGATCACCGACATCGTGGTCCTGGTGGTGGCCGCCGACGACGGCGTGATGCCGCAGACCAAGGAAGCGGTGCAGCATGCCAAGGCGGCGGGCGTTCCGCTGATCGTGGCGGTCAACAAGATCGACAAGTCCGATGCCGACCCGCAGCGGGTGAAGAACGAGCTGCTCAGCGAGGACGTGGTCGCCGAGGAATTCGGTGGCGACACCCAGTTCATCGAAGTCTCGGCCAAGACCGGCCAGGGCGTCGATGCGCTGCTCGACGCGATCTCGATCCAGGCCGAACTGCTGGAGCTGAAGGCCGTGGCCGATGGCCGCGCCAGCGGCACGGTCATCGAGTCCTCGCTGGACAAGGGCCGTGGCCCGGTCGCCACCGTGCTGGTCCAGCAGGGCCAGCTGAAGAAGGGCGACTACCTGGTCTGCGGCGTGCAGTACGGCCGCGTGCGTGCGCTGTTCGACGAGACCGGCAAGCAGCCTGATTCGGCGGGTCCGTCGATCCCGGTGCAGGTCCTGGGCCTGTCGGGCGTGCCCGATGCCGGCGACGACTTCGTCGTGGTCGAGGACGAGCGCCTGGCCAAGGACGTCGCCCAGCAGCGCGAGGCCAAGCGCCGCGAATCGCGCCTGGTCGCCTCGGCGGGCAACCGCATGGAGGACATCCTGGCGCAGATGGGCAAGGGCGAGGGCCAGCAGGTACTCAACCTGGTCATCAAGGCCGACGTGCAGGGCTCCGTGCAGGCCCTCAGCCAGGCGCTGGTGGCGTTGTCCAACGACGAGATCCGCATCAACGTGATCCACGCCGGCGTGGGCGGCATTACCGAGTCCGACGCCAATTCGGCGGTCGCCTCCAAGGCCACGGTCATCGGCTTCAACGTCCGTGCCGATGCCTCGGCGCGCAAGATCATCGAGTCCAACGGCGTGGACCTGCGTTACTTCTCGATCATCTATGACGTGATCGACCAGGTGAAGCAGGTGGCGTCCGGTCTGCTGGGCGTTGAGATCCGCGAGGAGATCATCGGTATCGCCCAGGTCCGCGATGTGTTCCGCAGCTCGAAGTTCGGCGCCGTCGCCGGCTGCATGGTCATCGAGGGCGTGGTCAAGCGGAACAAGCCGATCCGCGTGCTGCGCGACAACACCGTGGTCTTCGAGGGCGAGCTGGAATCGCTGCGCCGCTTCAAGGAGAACGTGGAAGAGGTTCGCAACGGTACCGAGTGCGGTATCGGCGTGAAGGCCTACAACGACGTCAAGGCGGGCGACCAGATCGAGTGCTTCGAGCGCATCGAAGTGGCGCGCACGCTGTAAAGGCGGGCAGGGGGCCGGGCAACCGGTCCCCGCAGCGTCCGCTTCAACGACCAGAACCACGGAATACGAATGCCGCAGAAGTCCTTCCATCGCACCGACCGCGTCTCCGCCCAGCTCCGCCGCGAACTGGGCACGCTGGTGCACGTTGCCGTGCGCGAGCACGGCCTGCCGTCGGTCAGCGTTTCCGACGTCGAGATCACCCGCGACCTGGCGCATGCCAAGGTGTTCGTCACCGCGTTGCAGTCCGAGCGCGCGGCCGAGGCGATGAAGGGGCTCAAGGAAATCGCCTACGAGCTGCGCATGCAGCTGGCGCGCGCCATGAAGCTGCGGCACGTGCCGGAGCTGCACTTTCATTACGACGACTCGGTCGACCGCGGCGAGCGCATCGACAACCTGCTGCGCGACCTGCCGCAGGCGCCCGAAGAACCCGAATCCTGATCTGGCCGCTGCCTGTGGCAGCGGTTGTGGGAGCGGCTTCAGCCGCGAATCCCCCCTCCGCGTTCGGGATTGCCGCTGGGGTGGATGATCTGCCTTCGCGGCTGAAGCCGCTCCTACAATGAGCGCCGCGGCGCTGCTGATGCCATGTCCCGAATTCCCTTTCGCCGCCTCGACGGCATCCTGCTGCTGGACAAGCCCCCGGGCCTGAGTTCCAACCAGGCCCTGCAGGCGGCCCGCCGCCTGCTGCGCGCCGAGAAGGGCGGCCATACCGGCGCACTCGATCCGCTGGCCACCGGCCTGCTGCCGCTGTGCTTCGGCGAGGCGACCAAGATCGCCGGCCTGCTGCTGGGCTCGGCCAAGGCCTATGACGCCGACATCGTGCTCGGAGTCACCACCGATACCGACGACGCCGACGGCGTGCCACTGCGCGAGCGCCCGGTGCCGGCGCTGGACGAGGCCGCCATCGCCGCCGCGCTGGTGCCCTTCACCGGCAGCATCCGCCAGCGGGCGCCGATCTACTCGGCGCTCAAGCAGGGTGGCGAGCCGCTGTACGCCAAGGCGCGGCGAGGGGAGGCGATCGAAGCCCCCGAACGCGAGGTCCAGGTCCATGCCATCGAGATCCTCGGCCTGGAAGGCAGCCGGCTCTCGCTGCGGGTGACCTGCGGCTCGGGCACCTACATCCGCAGCCTGGCCCGCGACCTCGGCGAGGCGCTGGGCTGCGGGGCGCACATCGCCGGCCTGCGCCGGCTCTGGGTCGAGCCGTTCCGCGCCCCGGCCATGCTGACCCTGGCGCAGCTGCAGGCCCGGCTGGAAGGCGGGGAGGCGGCCGAAGCCCTGCTGCTGCCCCTGGCCGCCGGCCTGGCCGACTTCCCCCGCGTCGACCTGGACCAGGACGCCGCCCGGCGCTTCCGCATGGGCCAGCGCCTGCGCGATCCGGTCTTCCCGGCCGGGGAGGTGGTGGTGTTCGGGCCCGACGGCCAGCCCTCCGGCCTGGGCCGGGTGGACGCCGACGGGCTGCTGGCGCCGCAGCGCCTGTTCAACTGAACAGGGCGGCTGAACCGGGGCGCGGCACGCGCAACTTGTCCGCGGGCGCCCCGCCCGGTACAATTTCGCCGCCTTTTCAGGCATCTCGCGCATCCTGCGCAATCCTTACCAGCAAACGGCGAGTCAGGCGGTGCGCCCCGCGCGTTCCTGCCGACCCCGCATCACAGAGAAAACATCATGTCGATCGACACCCAGAAGGTCATTGAAGACAACAAGCGCAGCGCCGCCGACACCGGTTCGCCGGAAGTCCAGGTCGCCCTGCTGACCGCCCGCATCGAGCAGCTGACCGGTCACTTCAAGACCCACAAGAAGGACCACCACAGCCGTCGTGGCCTGCTGCAGATGGTCAACCGCCGTCGCAGCCTGCTTGACTACCTCAAGAAGAAGGACGGCGAGCGCTACAAGGCCCTGATCGAGAAACTCGGCCTGCGCCGCTAAACCGAACACGCCGCGGCGCAGTGATGCGCCGCGGTTTCGTTTTGGTCGTACCAGATTCAAGGCCGGATCGCCCCGGCCGCCCGACATCGGCAAGGGTCGAGGTCGGTCCCGAAGACAGCATCGTCCCCAAGGAAACCCCCGTGGCAAAAATCACCAAAACCTTCCAGTACGGCAAGCACACCGTCACGCTTGAGACGGGCGAGATCGCCCGCCAGGCCGGTGGCGCCGTCATCGTCAAGATGGACGACACCGTACTGCTGGTCACCGCCGTCGCCGCCAAGAGCGCGCGCGAAGGCCAGGACTTCTTCCCGCTGACGGTCGACTACCAGGAGAAGTTCTACGCCGGCGGCCGCATCCCGGGTGGCTTCTTCAAGCGCGAAGGCCGTGCGACCGAGAAGGAGACGCTGATCTCCCGCCTGATCGACCGTCCGATCCGCCCGCTGTTCCCGGAGGACTACAAGAACGAAGTCCAGATCATCGCCACCCTGATGTCGCTGAACCCGGAAGTGGACGGTGACATCCCGGCCATGATCGGTGCCTCGGCGGCGCTGGCGCTGGCCGGCACCCCGTTCAAGGGTCCGATCGGCGCGGCCAAGGTCGGCTACAAGAACGGCGAGTACATCCTCAACCCGACCGCCACCGAGCTGAAGGATTCGCAGCTGGAGCTGGTCGTCGCCGGTACCGCCAACGCAGTGCTGATGGTCGAGTCCGAGGCCGAGCTGCTGTCCGAGGACGTGATGCTGGGCGCCGTGACCTTCGGTCACCGCGAACTGCAGAAGGTCATCAACGCGATCAACGAGCTGACCGTGGAAGCCGGCACCAAGCCGTCGACCTGGGAAGCCCCGGCCAAGAACGAAGCGCTGATCTCCGCGCTGAAGGAAGCCATCGGCCCGCGCCTTGGCGAGGCCTTCCAGGTGCGCGACAAGCTGCAGCGCCGCGACGCCATCTCGGCGATCAAGAAGGACGTGTTCGAACAGCTCGCCGGCCGCGTGGCCGCCGAAGGCTGGAACACGGCCGAGCTGTCGAAGGAATTCGGCGAGCTGGAATACCGCACCATGCGTGACTCGGTGCTCGACACCAAGGTCCGCATCGACGGCCGCGCCCTGGACACCGTCCGCCCGATCGCGGTCAAGACCAGCGTGCTGCCGCGTACCCACGGCTCGGCGCTGTTCACCCGCGGCGAGACCCAGGCGATCGTCACCATCACCCTGGGCACCGCCCGCGATGGCCAGGTGATCGACGCGGTTTCCGGCGAGTACAAGGAAAACTTCCTGTTCCACTACAACTTCCCGCCCTACTCGGTCGGTGAGTGCGGCCGCTTCGGCGCGCCGAAGCGCCGCGAGATCGGCCACGGCCGCCTGGCCAAGCGCGGCGTGCTGGCCGTGATGCCGACCATCGAGGCCTTCCCGTACACCATCCGCGTGGTCTCGGAGATCACCGAATCCAACGGCTCCTCGTCGATGGCCTCGGTCTGCGGCTCCTCGCTGGCCCTGATGGACGCCGGCGTGCCGGTCAAGGCGCCGGTCGCGGGCATCGCCATGGGCCTGGTCAAGGAAGGCGACCGCTTCGTCGTCCTGTCCGACATCCTGGGTGACGAAGACCACCTGGGCGACATGGACTTCAAGGTCGCCGGCACCGCCGAGGGCATCTCCGCCCTGCAGATGGACATCAAGATCGAAGGCATCACCGAGGAGATCATGAAGCAGGCCCTCGCCCAGGCGAAGGGCGGCCGACTGCACATCCTCGGCGAAATGGCCAAGGGCCTGACCACGCCGCGTTCGGAGCTGTCGGACTACGCGCCGCGCCTGCTGACCATCAAGATCCACCCGGACAAGATCCGCGAAGTGATCGGCAAGGGTGGCTCGACCATCCAGGCCATCACCAAGGAGACCGGCACCCAGATCGACATCCAGGACGACGGCACCATCGTCATCGCCTCGGTCAACGCGATCGCCGCGCAGGCCGCCAAGGCCCGCATCGAGCAGATCACCTCGGACGTCGAGCCGGGCCGCATCTACGAAGGCAAGGTCGCCAAGATCATGGACTTCGGCGCGTTCGTGACCATCCTGCCGGGCAAGGACGGCCTGGTGCATGTCTCGCAGATCTCCAGCGAGCGCGTGGAGAAGGTCGGCGACAAGCTGAAGGAAGGCGACCTGGTCAAGGTCAAGGTGCTGGAAGTCGACAAGCAGGGCCGCATCCGCCTGTCGATCAAGGCCGTCGAGGAGGAAGGCGGCGAGTAATCGCCGGCTTCATCGTTCGAAGAAAAAAGCGGGCTTCGGCCCGCTTTTTTTGTGTCCTCTCCAATCGTGGCAGCGCGGCGTGCGCCTAGCCGGGATTGCCCGGCGGCCTGTCCTGCACCGGTTGCGGCGGCTGCTGCGGTTGCGGCTGCACGGGTTGGCCCGGGATCGGGTACTGCACCGGCCGCGGCGGCACCACGCGGGGGAAGCCCGGCGGCATCGGGGTGGTCGTCGGGGTGGCGGGTGTGACCGTGGTCGGCACCGACTGCGGCGGCGGGACAACCAGCAGCGCCATCGGGCGCAGCTTCAGCAGCGCGACCCAGTCGCGACGGTTGAGGTCGCATTGGGACTCATTGGCGGGCGAGCAGTTCAGCGCCACGCCGATGCCGTCCTCGCTGCCGTCGCCGGTCGCCAGCGGCCTGGGCAGCACCAGGCGACCGGTACGGTCCAGCGGCAGCTTGCGCATCATCACCGTGTTGAAGACGTTGCCGCCGATCAGGTACAGCGTGCGGTCGCCGCCGACGTTGGCGGCGATGACGATGTCGCAGTGCGACGGCCAGCCGGTGGTGCCGTTGCGCGCCAGCGCCGCGCTCAGGCCGGCGTAGCCGAGCACGTCGTCGCGCCCGCGCAGCAGGCACAGCAGGTCGCCCGGTTCGGGCTTGGAGTTCTCCGGATCGGTGAAGGTGTACGGGTCGCCTTCCTGGGCGAGGAACGCGGCGCGGATGTAGTCCATATGGCGCGCCGAGCTGCGGAAGCGGGCCAGGCCGGCGCGCGTCATCACCCAGGACACGAAGGCCGCCGACCACGGGGTGTCGATCAGGAACGCGCGGCAGTCCACCTCGCTCCAGCGCGAGCCGTCCGGGAACTGGCAGCTGCGGGCGCCGGGGCGGTCGCCCACCGAGGACAGCAGGCCGCTCTCGCGCCAGTACCCGGCCACGCGTGACCAGGCCGGCTGCTCGCCGTAGCCGAGCGGGCTGCGTTCGGCCTCGGTGATGCTCAGGCTGGCGACGCGGCCCTGGGTGTCGATGAAGGGCTGGTTCCAGGCGCGGTGCTCGGCGCAGGCGGTGCGCACGATGGCGATCGCCGCCGCGCTGGTGCCGTAGCGCGGCGGCAGGTTGCAGATCTCCGCGGCGCCGGCGCGGCCGGCGGCGAGCAGGGCGAGCAGGGCGCAGCAGCGGATCAGTAGGTAGGGCTTCATGCCAGTGTTGCGGTCGGGGGTGACCGCACACTGCCACGGCCTTGTTCAGGCCGCGTGATGGCCCGGTGGCGTGCCCAGCTTGAGCGACAGGTCCACCGCCTGGACGTGCTTGGTCAGCCCGCCGATGGAGATGTAGTCCACGCCATCCTCGGCGATCGCGCGCAGGCCGGCGAGGTCGACGCTGCCGGACACCTCCAGCGGTATCCGCTGCGACGGCGGTGACTCTGCGGCGATGCGCACCGCTTCGCGGCGCATTTCCGGGCTGAAGTCGTCGATCAGGATCCGCTCGCAGCCGGCGGCGATGGCCTGGCGCAGTTCATCCAGGTCCTCGACCTCCACGATCAGCGGCAGTGCCGGCTGCTGGCGGCGCGCGGCCTGCACCGCGGCGGTCAGCGAGCCGGCCGCGCGGATGTGGTTCTCCTTCAGCATCACCGCGTCGAACAGGCCGATGCGGTGGTTCTGCCCGCCGCCGCACAGCACTGCGTACTTCTGCGCCAGCCGCAGCCCGGGCAGGGTCTTGCGGGTATCGAGGATGCGCGTGCCGGTACCGGCGACCGCGTCCACGTAACGTGCGGTGGTCGTGGCGGTGCCGGACAGCGTCTGCAGGAAGTTCAGCGAGGTGCGCTCGGCGCTGACCAGGCTGCGCGTACGTCCTGCCAGCGTGGCCAGCACGGTATGGGCGGCCACGCGCTGGCCTTCGGCCACGCGCCAGTCGATGCGCACGTGCGGATCGAGGGCGCGATGGCAGGCGTCGAACCAGGGCCGGCCGGCGATGACCGCGTCCTGCTTGCACAGCAGGTAGGCGGTGTCGGCGGTGTCGGCCAGCAGGGCAGCGGTGACATCGCCGCTGCCGATATCCTCGGCGAGCGCGCGGGCGACGTCGGCCTCGATCAGCGCCTGCGGCGGCGGCGCGGGAGTTGCGACGGACAAGGGCTTACCTGCCCGGGAAATCCGCGACCTGGGCCGGATCGATCGCCTCTTCGGCCAGCAGCACCGGGATGCCGTCCTCGACCCGGAACACCTGCTTGCGGTCGCGGCTCACCAGCGCCTCGCGCAGCGGCTGCGCCTGCGCGCTGCCATCGGCCTTGACCAGCGTACCGGCGGCGACGGCCCGGTTCAGTGCATCCAGCCCGGCGGCGTCCAGCAGCGACAGCGGCTGGCGGGTGTCGGGGGAGCAGAGCAGGTCGAGCAGTTTGCGGTCCATGGCTTCGTCGGGTCTTGGTCTTGCGTGGAAGGCGGCTAGAATACGTCTTTAAGGCAGGGTAGGGCCATGACCTCCAACCAATCCGCGCCGCTGGTCGGCATCGTGATGGGCTCCCGTTCGGACTGGGAGACCATGCAGCACGCGGCCCAGAAGCTTGATGCGCTGGGCGTTCCGTATGAAGTGAAGGTGGTATCGGCGCATCGCACGCCGGACGTGCTGTTCCAGTACGCCGAGCAGGCCGGCGGCCGCGGGCTGCGGGCGATCATCGCCGGCGCCGGTGGCGCGGCGCACCTGCCGGGCATGCTGGCGGCCAAGACCGCGGTGCCGGTGCTGGGCGTGCCGGTGCAGTCCAAGGCCCTGAACGGCATGGATTCGCTGCTGTCGATCGTGCAGATGCCGGCCGGCATCCCGGTCGCGACCTTCGCCATCGGCAACGCCGGGGCCTCGAACGCGGCGCTGTTCGCCGCCGCCATGCTGGCGCGCGAGGTGCCGGCGGTCGGCGCTGCGCTGGAGGCTTTCCGCCAGCGCCAGACCGACGACGTCATGGCCAGCGACGATCCGCGCCGATGACCACGGTCGGCATCCTCGGCGGCGGGCAGCTGGCCCGCATGATGATCCTGGCCGGCGCCCCGCTGGGCCTGCGCTTCAAGCTGCTCGATCCGGTCGCCGAATCGTGCGCCGGCCAGCTCGCGCCGCTGCAGGTCGGTGCCTTCGATGACCTGCAGGCGCTGGCGGGCTTCGTCGACGACGGCGTCGACGCGGTCACCTTCGACTTCGAGAACGTGCCGGCCGAAAGCACGCAGTGGCTGCTCGACCACGTGCCGGTGCATCCCGGCCCGCGCGCGCTGGCCGTGGCGCAGGATCGGCTGAGCGAGAAGACCCTGTTCCGCGAGCTGGGCATCCCGGTGCCGGATTTCCACGCCGTCGCCTCGCGTGCGGACCTGGACGAGGCGCTGGCGCGCATCGGCACCCCGTGCATCCTCAAGACCCGCCGGCTGGGCTACGACGGCAAGGGCCAGTTCCGCATCAAGTCGCCGGCCGACGCGGACGCGGCGTGGGCCGCGCTGGGTGCGCAGGCCGACACGGTGGGGTTGATCGTCGAGGCCTTCGTGGCGTTCCAGCGCGAGGTCAGCGTGGTTGCCGTGCGCGGCCGCGACGGTGAGTTCCGCACGTGGCCGCTGACCGAGAACTGGCATGTCGACGGCGTGCTGTCGGCGAGCCTGGCGCCGGCGCAGGCCGATGCGGCGATGCAGGAAGCCGCCGCGACGCATGCGCGCCGCCTGGCCGAGCACCTGGACTACGTCGGCGTGTTCGCGCTGGAGCTGTTCTGCCGCGATGGCGAGCTGCTGGCCAACGAGATGGCGCCGCGCGTGCACAATTCCGGCCACTGGACGCTGGAAGGCGCCGAGACCTCGCAGTTCGAGAACCACCTGCGCGCGGTGCTCGGCCTGCCTTTGGGCGCGACCACCATGCGCGGCCACGCCTGCATGCTCAACTGGCTGGGCGAGATGCCCGATGCCGCGGCCTTCCTGGCCGTACCCGGCGGGCACTGGCACGATTACGGCAAGACCGCCCGGGCCGGGCGCAAGGTGGGGCATGCGACGCTGCGTGCGGATTCGGTCGCGGAGCTGGCGCGGTCGTTGCAGCGCGCCGGTGAGGCGCTGGGACGACAGGCGCAGGTGGCGCCGGTGCTGGCGCGGCTGCAGGAGCGCTGAGCCTTCCGGAGCCCCGGGCCCGACGAGCGGAGCCGTGATCAGCCAGTTGGCGGTCGCGTCTGAAGCCGCTCCTACAGCCATCTTGTAGGAGGGGCTTCAGCCCCGACGAGCGGAGCCGTGATCAGCCAGATGGCGGTCGCGGCTGAAGCCGCGCCTACAGCTGCCCTCTGTAGGAGGGGCTTCAGCCCCGACGAGCGGAGCGCCGGATCAACGCAGCCGCGAGGCGGCGAACTCCCAGTTGACCAGCTTCCAGAACGCTTCCAGGTACTGCGCGCGGCCGTTGCGATAGTCGATGTAGTAGGCGTGCTCCCACACGTCGCAGGCGAGCAGCGGGGTGTCCTCGCCGGTCAGCGGCGTGGACGCATTGCTGGTGGTCACTACCGCCAACGCGCCATCGGCGCGCTGCACCAGCCAGGTCCAGCCCGAGCCGAATGTCGCCAGCGCGACGCGATCGAACTCGGCGCGGAAGCGGGCGAAGTCGCCAAAGGCCTGCGCGATCTTCTCCGCCAGCCGGCCCACGGGCTCGCCGCCGCCGCGCGGGCGCAGGCATTGCCAGTAGAACTCGTGGTTCCATACCTGCGCGGCCTGGTTGAACAGGCTGCCCTGCGCGCGGCGCACGATGTCCTCCAGCGCCAGGTCGGAGAACTCGGTGCCGGCGATCAGCTCGTTGAGCCGTTCGACGTAGGCGCGCTGGTGCTTGCCATGGTGGTAATCCAGCGTTTCCGCCGACAGGTGCGGCGCCAGCGCGGCGCGGTCGTAGGGCAGGGGAGACAGTTCGATCGGCATGGGGTCGGAGGGCGCCACGGGAATCGCGGCGTGTGCTTACAATGGCGGGCCAGGCGGCAGTCTATCCGACCACGCGGTCGCCAACTGCCACCCTTACAGGAGAATCGCCATGCCGGTGATGGAACGGATCCAGGCCGAAGTCGAAGGGCACCCGATCGTGCTGTTCATGAAGGGCACGCCGCAGTACCCGATGTGCGGCTTCTCCAGCCGTGCCGTGCAGGCCCTGCTGGCCGCCGGCGCCGAACGCCTGCACACGATCAACGTGCTCGAGGAGCCGGAGATCCGCGCCAACCTGCCGCGCTACTCGAACTGGCCGACCTTCCCGCAGCTGTTCATCCACGGCGAGCTGATCGGCGGCTGCGACATCACCCTGGAACTGTTCGAATCCGGCGAGCTCAAGCGCATCGTCGCCGAGGCCTACACCCCGTGAGCGGGGAAGTGTCCGCCAGCGTGGCCGGTTCGCTCGCCGGCCGCGTCATCCTGGTCACCGGCGCGGCCGGCGGCCTGGGCGCCGCCGCCGCGCAGGCCATCGCCCAGGCCGGCGCCACGGCCATCCTGCTCGGCCGCAAGCCGGCCAAGCTGGAGCGCCTGTACGACCGCATCGCCGCGGTCGGCCCGGAGCCGGTGATCTATCCGATGGACCTGGCCGGCGCCACCGCCGAGGACCACGCCATGCTGGCCCAGCGCATCGACGAGCAGCTCGGCCGCCTTGACGGCGTGCTGCACTGCGCGGCGGACTTTCCCGGCCTGACCCCGTTCGAGCACGTCGATCCGGGCGTGCTGGCGCGCGTGCTGCACGTCAACCTCACCGCACGGGCCTGGCTGTCGCAGGCCTGCCTGCCGCTGCTGCGCCGCCAGCCCGACGCCGCGCTGGTGTTCGTGCTCGACGACCCGGCCCGGGTCGGCCACGCCTACTGGGGCGCGTACGGCGCCGCGCAGCACGCCCAGCAGGGCCTGCTCGCCAGCCTGCATGGCGAGACCGCGTCCGGCCCGGTGCGGGTGTCCGGTCTGCAGCCCGGTCCGATGCGCACCGCCCTGCGGGCGCGCGCCTACACGCACGAGGAAGACCGCGAGGCGATCGATGCGCAGCACTACGCCGGTGCCTGCGTCAGCCTGCTCGGCAGCGATGGCGCCTCCCGGCGCGGCACGATCTGGCAGGCGGCGTTCGTTCCGGCCTAGCGGAACCGGCGCCAGAACGGGGACAATGGCGCCCGCTCGCGCCGGCCCCCTGCGCCATGTCCCGTCCGCCACGCCGCCGACGGCCTTGTTCCGCGCCATGGGCGCCCCGTTCTCCAGGCTCCCGCCATGACGATCCTCTCCGCCGCCCTGCTGCTGTTCCTGATCCTGGACCCGCTGGGCAACATCCCGGTCTTCCTCAGCGTGCTCAAGCCGCTGCCGCCGCGTCGCCAGCGCGTCGTGCTGGCGCGCGAGCTGCTGATTGCCCTGGCAGTGCTGATGGGCTTCCTGTGGGGCGGCAAGTACGCTTTGGAACTGATGCACCTGCGGCAGGAATCGGTCTCCATCGCCGGCGGCATCGTGCTGTTCCTGATCGGCATCCGGATGATCTTCCCGCGCCCGGAGGGCCTGATGGGCGAGATCCCCGACGGCGAGCCCTTCATCGTCCCGCTGGCGATCCCGCTGGTTGCCGGCCCCTCGGGCATGGCGGCGGTGATGCTGATGGGCAGCGGCGAGCCGCACCGGCTGCCGGACTTCAGCCTGGCGCTGATGATGGCCTGGGGCGCGACCGCGGCAATCCTGTTCTGCTCGCCGCTGCTGTACAAGCTGCTCGGCCACCGCGCGCTGTCCGCGCTGGAGCGGCTGATGGGCATGCTGCTGGTGGCCATTTCCGTGCAGATGTTCCTCGACGGCATCGGCACCTATCTCAAGCTGCCGGCCACCATCTGACCGGCTCCCGCCGGTGTGTGCAGGGCGCGTGAGGCTGCCTTGACGAACAGCTTGCAGGCCGGCCGATGCTGCGCCTGCACATAAGTTGCTGTTTCAGCGCAAGTCTTTGTTGCTGCAAGCGATTTCATCCGGGCCGCGCAACGTGGTTCCGGTCATGAGCCGGTCACAATTCGGCACTAACGTGTTAACCTGTTGTTAACCGTTACGGCCGCAACCAGCCGCCGGTAGGGACCCCCAGATCAATTCAGCGCATTGCCGGAGGCGGCAGTGGCTGAGCCGTTTTTTTCGCATCCGTCAACGCATCGAGGCTACCGCCCATGACCCACCCCCGTCAGTTCCGCATGTCCAAGCTCACGCTTGGCCTCGTGGCCGCACTCGCCGCCGCCCCCGTCTTCGCCCAGAGCACCTCCGCCGGCGTCGGCGGCGTGGTCACCACCACCAGCGGTTCGCCGGTCGCGGGCGCCGAAGTGACCATCACCCATGCGGAATCGGGCACCGTCAGCCGCGCCACCACCGACGACACCGGCCGTTACACCGCGCGCGGCCTGCGCGTCGGCGGTCCGTACACCATCACCGTGACCAAGCCGGGCGAGGGCACCAAGACCGAGGACAACGTCTACCTGACGCTGAACCAGGTCAACACCGTCAATGCCCAGCTGACCGGCGACCTGGCTACCCTGGAAACCGTCAACGCGGTGGCGATCGCCGGCGGCTCGGAAGTGTTCAGCGCGACCAAGATGGGCGCCGGCACCTCGATCGACCAGCAGAAGATCGAGGCCATGCCGTCGATCAACGGCAACATCCAGGACTACATGCGCCTGGATCCGCGCGTGGCCTTCGTCGACCGCGCCTCGGGCACCATCTCGGCCGGCGGCCAGAACCCGCGCTTCAACTCGATCAGCATCGACGGCGTGTCCGCTTCGGATACCTTCGGCCTGGAAGGCAACAACATGCCGACCCGCCGCCAGCCGGTGTCGATGGAAGCCATCGAGGCGATCGACATCAACCTGTCGAACTACGACGTCTCCATCGCCGCCGCTTCGGGCGCCACCGTCAACGCGGTGACCAAGTCCGGTACCAACGAGTTCCACGGTTCGGTCTACGGCTCCTACCGTGACGGCAGCTGGTTCGGCGACAACCCGGACGGCACCAAGTTCAACGGCTTCGACAGCGAAAAGACCTACGGCATGACCCTGGGCGGCCCGATCGTCAAGGACAAGCTGTTCTTCTTCGCCAACTACGAGAAGTTCGAGCAGAAGGCGCCGGGCGCCGACCTGTCCGGCAGCGCGCTGGGCAAGGCCAACGCGACCATCGACATGGACGACATCGCGCGCGCGCAGCAGATCGCCCAGAACACCTGGGGCTTCGACGCCGGCGGCCTGGCCAGCAACGGCAACACCGACCTGGAAGAGTACGCGCTGAAGCTGGACTGGAACATCTCCGATGCCCACCGCGCCAGCGTCCGCTACAGCAAGCTGGACCAGAGCAAGCTGCGCCTCAACGGCTTCAGCTCCAGCCAGGTCTCGCTGAGCTCGTACTGGTACCAGCACGAGAAGAGCAACGAGAGCTACGTCGGCCAGCTGTTCAGTGACTGGACCGACACCTTCTCGACCGAAGTCAAGGTTTCCTACCGCGACTACTCGGCCGTGCGCGTGGTCCCGACCACCGCCCCGAGCGTGGCGATTTACTTCGGCGGCACCCAGGCCAAGCCGGATGGCGACATCCTGTTCCTGGGCACCGAGACCAACTCGCAGAACAACGTCCTGCAGACCAAGACCTGGAACTACTATGCCGCCGGCATCTGGAACCTGGGCGACCACGAGCTGAAGTTCGGCGTCGACTACAGCGACAACGAGATCTACAACTACTACGGCGCCAACTCCTGGGGCGTGTACCGCTTCTACGGCCTGGACAACTTCGCTTCGGGCAACTGGGCCCAGTACGACCTGAGCTCGGAGACCTCGCCGGGCTCGATCGCCGCCGACTTCGACCTGAAGAACCTCGGCCTGTTCGTGCAGGACACCTGGTACGTCAACAGCAACCTGACCCTGACCCTGGGCCTGCGCGCCGACCGCGCCGACAGCACCCCGAGCCCAGCCTACAACGCCAAGGCCTCGAACTACTTCGGCTACAACAACAGCAAGATCTTCTCGAAGGACTTCCTGTTCCAGCCGCGCGTGGGCTTCAACTACACCTTCGACAGCGAGCGCCCGACCCAGCTGCGTGGCGGCGTGGGCCTGTTCCAGGGTGATGCGCCGAGCGTGTGGGTCAGCAACAGCTACTCGACCACCGGCTTCAACTACAACTCCTACCAGCTGTTCAACCCCGGTACCACGCCGGCGGTGCCGTTCAGCCCGGATGGCCTGAACCAGAACGTGCCGTCCACCCCGGGTTCGCGTACCCAGAACGTCAACTTCGTCGGCAACGACTTCAAGCTGCCGTCGACCTGGAAGGCCAACCTTGCGTTCGACCACGAGCTGCCGTGGTATGGCATCGTCGGTTCGGCCGAGCTGCTGGTCACCAAGGTCAAGAACGCGCTGTACTACCAGAGCCTGAACATTGGCCCGGTGGTGGATGGCCAGACCCAGCCGATGTTCATCGGCCCGGACGGCCGCGACCTGTACTGGAACCCGGCCAAGACCGGCCTGGCCTGGGCTTCGGGCGACGCGCGCGGAGGCCGAAACACTGACTACAACAACGTCTTCCTGATCGACAACACCGACAAGGGCCGCACCTCGCAGTTCACCCTGTCGCTGACCAAGCCGTTCACCAACGACAGCGACTGGTCCTGGACCCTGGGCTACACCTACACCGACGCCACCGAAGTCGGCAGCCTGACCAGCTCCACCGCCTCCTCGGGCTGGGGCTACCAGTACGCCTTCAACGCCAACTCGGAAACCGAGAACACCTCGCGCTACGAGATCAAGGACCGCGTCAGCGGCCAGCTGAACTGGAAGCACAAGTTCTTCGGCGACTACCAGACCCAGATCGGCCTGGTCTACGAAGGCCGCAGCGGCCGTCCGTACAGCTACGTCTACAACGGCGACGCCAACGGCGACAGCCGCACCACCAACGACCTGTTCTACGTGCCGTCGGGCCCGGGCGACGTGCTGTTCGGCAAGATCAACGCCAACGGCAGTTTCACCGCCGATCCGGCGCTGGAGAAGCAGTTCTTCGACTGGCTGGCCGCCAACCCGCAGCTGGCCAAGTACGCCGGCTCGTACGCGCCGGCCAACGGCTTCCGCACCGGCTGGATCAACACCTTCGACGTGCGCATCAGCCAGGAACTGCCGGGCTTCATGAAGGGCCACAAGTCGGAAATCTGGCTGGACATCCAGAACGTCGGCAACCTGCTGAACAAGGACTGGGGCAACATCTACGACTACGGCTTCTACGCCGACGCCCGCGTTGCCAACCTGCAGGGCATCCACGACGGCAAGTACGTGTACAACCAGCTGTACCTGGACAAGCCGACCGTGGCCAACGCCGATGCCGACGGCTTCAACGTCGGTGTCTCGCAGTGGTCGCTGCAGCTGGGCTTCCGCTACCAGTTCTGATCCGTCGGAACCGCAGCAAAACAGGAAACGGCCGGGGCAACCCGGCCGTTTCTCTATTTGGGGGACTGGGTTACAGTCCGGCGGCTGATAGAAGGAGCAAGGCATGGAACAAGTTGAGACGGCAGGCCGCGCGCTGCCGGTGGTGGACGCGCGGATCTACCCGCGCGGCGGGCTGGACGTGCTGTCCCGGGCGGAAGTGGCGCGCCTGCGCGACGCCTCCAGCGGCGGCATGCACGAGTTGCTGCGGCGCTGCGCGCTGGCGGTGCTGACCAGCGGCAGCGCCTCGGACGACCCGCGCGCGGCGCGCGACCTGTATCCGGATTTCGACATCCAGGTGACCCAGCAGGATCGCGGCGTGCGCATCGACCTGGACAAGGCGCCGGCGATGGCCTTCGTTGACGGCGAGATCATCCGCGGCGTGGCCGAGCTGCTGTTCGCGGTGGTCCGCGACCTGGCCTACATGGCCATCGAGCTGGGGCCGCAGTACGCCGCCGACCTGGAATCCAGCGACGGCATCACCAATGCGGTATTCGGCCTGCTGCGCAACGCGCGCATCCTGCAGCCGAGCGATCCGAACCTGGTGGTGTGCTGGGGCGGCCACTCGATCTCGCGCGACGAATACCTGTTCACCAAGCAGGTCGGCTATGAACTGGGTCTGCGCGGACTGGATATCTGCACCGGCTGCGGCCCGGGTGCGATGAAGGGGCCGATGAAGGGCGCCACCATCGCCCACGCCAAGCAGCGGCGCCACAACACCCGCTACATCGGCGTGACCGAGCCGGGCATCATCGCCGCCGAGTCGCCGAACCCGATCGTCAACCACCTGGTGATCATGCCGGACATCGAGAAGCGCCTGGAGGCCTTCGTCCGCATCGGCCACGGCATCATCGTGTTCCCCGGCGGCGTCGGTACCGCCGAGGAAATCCTCTACCTGCTCGGCATCCTGCTGCGCGAGGAGAACGCCCACCTGCCGCTGCCGCTGATCCTGGCCGGGCCGACCATCGCCGCGCCGTATTTCGAGCAGATCGACCGTTTCATCCGCCTGACCCTGGGCGAGGCGGCCGCCTCGCGCTACGAGATCATCATCGGCGACCCGGTCGAGGTCGCCCGGCGCATGACCCGCGGCATCAAGCAGGTGCGCGAATACCGCATTGCCCAGCGTGACTCGTTCTACTTCAACTGGTCGGTGAACATCCCGCTGGAGTACCAGCAGCCGTTCGTCCCGACCCACGAGGCCATGGCCGCGCTCGACCTGCACCACGGCCGCCAGGCCTCGGCGCTGGCGGCCGACCTGCGCCGCGCGTTCTCCGGCATCGTCGCCGGCAACGTGAAGGAGGAAAGCATGCAGCGGATCGAGCAGCACGGCCCGTTCGAGATCCACGGCGAGCCGGAGATGATGCAGGCGCTGGACGGCCTGCTGCGGGCCTTCGTCGAGCAGCGCCGGATGAAGATTTCCGGCGAGTACCGGCCCTGCTACCGGGTGGTTACCTGAGCTGCAGCACCGCCTGGAACCGGTCCGCGGACGCGGTCGTCGACAGCGACGCATGTTCCGAGCCGGCCAGGCGGGCACGCAGCCCGGACAGCCCCAGGTGGTGGCCGTTGTGGCGGGGCAGCGCCTCGCCCTCGGCCGGAAGGCTGTTCTCCACCGCCAGCAGCCAGTGATCGCCCTGCGGGCGCAGTGATATCCCGATATGTCCCGGCGTGGCGGAGTTGCCGATGCCGTGGTGCACGGCGTTCTCGACCAGCGGCTGCAGGCTGAGCCGCGGCAGCCGTAGGGGGGGCAGGGGAGAGGGCAGCTCCCAGTCCACCTGCATCCGCGCGCCGAAGCGGATCGATTCGATCTCGATGTAGCGGCGCGCCAGCTCGATCTCGTCCTCGATCGGCACCTCCGCCGGCCCGGCGAGGGCGGCGCGGAACAGGTCCGACAGGTCGAGCAGGATGCGTTCGACCCGGTCCGGTTCCCGGTGCACCAGGGTGGCCGCGGCGTTGAGCGCGTTGAACAGGAAATGCGGCTGCACGCGGGCGACGAGGGCGTCGAACTCGGCCTGCTTGGCGCGGACGGCGAGCTGGCGCACGCGGATGTGGTTGTTGAGCGCGGCCATGCCCATCAAGCCGATCAGCAGGGCAATACCCGACAATTGCAGCGAAAGTGCCATCCAATCGCGGGTGCTCAGTTGCCAGTAGCGGCCGAACAAGCCCAGGATGACGCCACTGGTCAGCCAGGTCAGTGCCTGCAGGGCCAGCAGGGTGGCCACCGATATCACCAGGGCGCTGTGGCCGGCCAGCAGGCGGCGCAGGGCCAGCAGGGTCGCCAGGGTCAGCAGCCCCACCCACTGGATGCCCAGCGAGGCGAGACCGAAATATACCCAGCGGTTGGTGGTCGGGCCGGGTGCCAGGGCCAGGATAGCGGCGATGCATTCGCCCGCCATCACGATCCATATGAGCGTGGTCGGCTGTTTCAGTACTTCCAGCTGGTTGTTGCTGTAGGCGGTGGACATCGGGCTGGCATGCCGGAGACCGGGCCGTGAATGATGCCGGGAATCGGCCAGCCGCGCAGCCGTTCGGGACAGGGTTGCGCCCGTTCGTCGGCACGGGCTGGCGCGGTCCGCAGCCAGGCGTTAGTTTTTTGACGGGGACAATTGGGGGTGGAAATGAACAGGCAGCGGCAACCGCTTTCCGCGCGCGTCAAGGGTTTCACCTTGGTGGAACTGGCCGTGACCGTGGCCGTGCTGGCAATCCTGTGTGCGATCGCGATCCCGAGTTTCACCGGCCTGATCCGCGGCAACCGGCTTTCCGGAGCGGCCAACGAACTGGTGGTGGCCTTCCAGATGGCACGCTCGGAGGCGATCAAGCTCAACGGCAGCGTCAAGATGTGCCGTTCCGACAATGGCACCAGCTGCGCCGCGGGGAACACCTGGAACACGCTGCTGGTCGTGGATCGCGGTGGCGCGGTGCTGCGCAGCGTGGCGCTGCGGCCCGGGCTGCAGATCCAGGGCGATTCGGCCCTGGATGCGATGAGCGACGTGATCACCTTCAGCGCCGACGGAATTGCCCGGACCAGTGCCGGCGTGCCTGTCGCGGCCACGATCGGCGTCTGCATGCCGGTCAGCAATCCCTCCGACAACCTGCGCCAGGTGGTGATCACCGGTGGCAGCCGCATTTCCGTCAACCGCGCGTCGGGCGGTGGCGCCTGCCCGGATTCCTGAGCATGAGCATGAATCGAACTTACTCCCAGCCGCGCCGGATGGCGGGTGTCAGCCTGATCGAGGTCATGATCTCGGTCCTCATCCTGGGCATCGGCATGCTCGGGATCGCGGCCATGCAGACCACGGCGCTGAGGAACAACCAGAGCGCCATGCAGCGCAGCCAGGCAGTGATGGAGACTTACACGATTCTCGACGCCATGCGCGCGAACCGCGACGTGGCGCTCTCCGGGGGCTACGACACAGGCGGGATGATGTGCAGCGCGCCGACCGGCAGCGGTCGGGTCGTCAGTGACCAGGCGATGTGGATTACCGGGCTGAAGCAGGCGATGGCGGATGTCGATACCACCTGCGGGTCCATCGCATGCAATGGCGGGAGCTGCACCATCACCGTGCAATGGGATGACTCCCGCGGCACGTCGGTGGATTCAACGATCGACGCAACGGCCATGAACATCCAGACGGTGACCCAACTGTGAGCGCCTCTTTTCGAACCGCGCCGCGTGCCAGGCAGGGCGGCTTCAACCTCATCGAGTTGATGATTGCGATGCTGCTGGGGCTGCTGGTCCTGGGGGCTGCGATCGGCATCTTCCTGTCGAACCGGGTCGCCTACCAGACCACCGAGGGCATGAGCCGCATCCAGGAGTCCGCGCGCACCTCCTTCGAAATGATCGCCCGCAACGTCCGCGAGGCCGGAGGCAATGCCTGTGACGTCGGCCTGCCCGTGGTCAACGTGCTGAGCAATCCCACGGCAAACTGGTGGAGCGACTGGGCCGTGCCGGTCAAAGGCTACGACGATGGAAGTCTCACTGGCAGCAAGGCCGGTACCGATGCGATCCAGTTGATGTCGGCCAGTGCCGGGGGCGCCACGGTCAGCGCGCACACCCCCGCCAGCCAGGCCCTCACCTTGGCCGCGGCCGCGCCGGACCTGCACCCCAACGCCATCATGCTGCTGTGTGACCGACAGCAGGTGGCGGTCCTGCAGGTCGACAGTGTCTCCGGCACGGACGTCAGCTACGGCAGCGCCTCGCTCAATGCATGCACGCGCCTGGGTCGCCTGCCGGGCGTATGCGTGCCCGGTTCAGACAACTACGGTTACGAAGTCAACTCCCTGCTCACCGAGCTGCGTGCGGTTCGCTGGTATGTCGCCGACAACGGTCGCGGCGGTACCTCGCTGTACCAGACCACGCTCGGGCCGGGCGGGACGACGACGACGAGCGAGATCAGCGAGGGGGTGAGCAACCTGCAGCTGCAGTACCTGCTTGCCGGCACTGACAGTTATGTCGATGGGTCGGCTGGCCTCAGCTGGGCGAACGTCGTCGCGGTCAAGATGGACATGGCAGTTACTTCGCTGGAGAAGATCGGTACCGACAAGCAGCCGATCACCCGGCACATCAGCACCATCATCAGCATCAGGAACCGCAACACATGAAGACGCCCTCGCATGTCCGTCAATCGGGCATTTCCCTGATCGTCGTTCTGCTGCTTCTGCTGGTGATGACGCTGCTGGGCCTGGTGGTGCTGCGCGGCACGCTGCTCCAGGAACGGATGTCGTCCAACATGTATGACCGCAGCCTGGCCTTCCAGGCAGCCGAAGGCGCGCTGCGTGACGCCGAGAAGATCATCCAGACGGCCGCCGGGGCCGGAAACGTCGCCGGCTACAACTGTTCCACCCCGGGTACGGTGTGCGCCGCGATTCCCTCCAACACCTATACCGGCAATGTTTCTGCCTGCGCTGCCGGGTCGGCGGAGTGCTGGGTGGATGCCACCGTTGACCAGAAGCACAAGGCCAGCGCCGCCCAGTACTACATCGAATACCTGGGCCAGCGCACCAGCGAGGACCAGTATGGGCTGGGCTCAAGTCTCAACCAGAACCAGTACGGCGGCAGCGGCGGAACGACGCTGGAGCACTACTACCGGGTAATCGCGCGCAGCGCGGACCCGTCAAAGAGCGGCGGTCGCGCGATCGTCGTCCTGCAAACCAACGTCACCGTCAAGTAAGGGGCCGAGCATGAACATCCCCAAGAAGAATCGCGTTCGAAACTCCCGTTGGTTGAGCGCGATCGCCGGCCTGCTGGTGGCGGTCGCCGGTGGTGCCGGCGCCGACGTCGACGTTTCCCAGTCTCCGCTCTACGTCGGTAGCAACGTGCCGGGCAACCTGGCACTGGTGCCTTCGGTGGAATATCCCACCGCCATCAGCGTGGCAAACCTGGGCAACTTCGTCGTCGGCACCAAGTACGTAGGCTATTTCGACTCGTCGAAATGCTACAAGTACCAGTACAGTGATGACGAGACCCAGCGCTACTTCTATCCGGTGCCCGCCGCGACGGCCGCGCCGGACAGCAACTACCAGTGCAGCGCCGTTGGCTACTGGTCCGGCAATTTCCTGAACTGGGCGGCGACGCAGACGATCGATCCCTTCCGCTCGGCGCTTACCGGCGGCTATCGCGTGATCGACACCCCGACGACCACGGTGGTGGAGAAGGCGATCGCCGATCGCGTGCAAACGGGCAACTTTCCGCGCCGCACGGTGAGCGGCGGCGGTACCGTGCAGGGCGGGGTGGCCTCCAAGTGGTCCAAGATCCAGATTCGCATCGATGGCCTGGGCAACAAGATGTGGATCACCCAGGACCTCGATCTGGGAAGCGTCTCCACGCCTTTCTATGTCTATGATCCGAGCAAGCACAAGCTCGACGGTTCGTGCCTGGAAACCAACAACAAGGGCAATTGCACGCTGAAGGATAATGCGGCGATCTTCGAGCTCAGTGTCCGGGTCAAGGTATGTGACTCGGCCGCCGGGCTGGAGGCCAACTGCGTGCGCTACTCGCAGGGCTACAAGCCCGAGGGCCTGATCCAGGAGTACTCGCAGCGGATCAAGTACAGCATTTTCGGCTACCTGAACATTGACGGCAATGGCGTGGACACCGGCGTCATGCGCGCGCGGCAGAAGTTCGTGGGGCCCAAGTCGTATGCGCCCGAACAGGGGCCGCTGGACAATCCCAACAAGGAGTGGGATGCCACGACCGGCGTGCTGTACACCAATCCGGACAAGACCGATGCCGATGCAACGACGGTACTGGTGGGGGCATCCAAGCCCATCGTCAACAGCGGCGTGATCAACTACCTCAACAAGTTCGGCCAGATGAACACTGGCAAGAACATCAAGAGCAATGACGACGTAAGCGAGCTCTACTATGCCGCGCTTCGTTACTTCAAGAACCAGGGTGACGTGCCTGCGTATTCGGCGTTCACCGGCACCGATGCCAATACCCGTTACCAGCAGGCCGACGCCTTTCCGGTCATCAACAACTGGAAGACCAAGAACCTCGATCCGGTCGCCTACTGGTGCCAGACGAACGTGATCCTGGGCATCGGTGACACCAATACGCACAACGACAAGAACCTGCCGGGCAACCAGGGCTATGGCGGGACCAGTCGCGACAACGAGCCGGCGATGCCGGCCGAAGTCAAGGCCGACACAACGGTCGACGTCGTCAAGTTGCTGACCAACATCCTGAAGATGGAGGGCGACACGAACGCGGTAAGTCGCGCGACATCCGCCAGCTTCAATGGCAACGGCAATTCCGGTTACATCGCGGCACTTGCCTATCATGCCCATACGACCGACATCCGTCCCGACCTCAAGGGCACCCAGACGCTGTCAACGCATTGGGTCGACGTGGTGGAAAACGGCGATTACAAGAGCAAGCTGAAGAACCAGTACTGGCTCGCCGGCAAGTACGGCGGGTTCAGCGTGCCGGCTGGCTATGACCCCACCACCAATGTCACGCCGCTCGCCAGTGCGCTGTGGTGGAACAATGGTCAGTACGTCAACAACAACACCAGTTTCGAGCGCGCCGACAACTTCTACGTCGCCAACGAGGCGACCAAGATGGTGGAGTCCCTCAAGAAGGCCTTCGAACGCATCATCGACGAGATGAAGGGCTCGGCGAGCTCCCTGGCCAGCAATACCACCAAGCTCGAAGCCGGTGCGATGACGTTCCAGTCGGTGTTCTACGCCGGCACGTGGCGCGGCGACATGGTGGGTTACCAGGTCAATACGAGCAATGGCGCCTTGTCCCAGGTGTGGAGCGCCAGTGCGCAGATGCCGAACTGGAGCGACCGCAAGATCAAGTTCGCCAGCGGCACGACCCTCGCCAACTTCGCTACCGGCAACCTCGGCAGCACGCCGCTGTCCACCGCCACGCAGGCCCAGATCGACTACCTGCGCGGTGACCGTAGCAACGAGGGCTCGACGAGCGGCAAGCTGCGCGTGCGCACGGGCATCCTGGGTGACATCGTCAACTCGCAGCCGGTGTACGTCGGTGCACCCAACGCCGGCCTGTATGTAGGCGCGTCGTTCGCCGGCGCCACGGGCTACGCCGCGTTCGCCACTGCACGCGCCGGGCGGACCCCGATGCTCTACGTGGGTGGCAACGACGGCATGCTGCACGCCTTCAACGCCCAGACTGGCGCGGAAGCCTTCGCATTCGTGCCCAAGGGCGCGATGACCAATCTGCTGGCCTATACCAGGCAGGATTACGAGCATCGCTACTACGTCGATGGCGAGCTGACCGTTTCGGACGTCTACGACACCTCGACCAGCAGCTGGCGCTCGGTACTGGTGGGAACGATGGGGCGGGGCGGCAAGGGTGCGTTCGCGCTGGATGTAACCGACCCGGCCAACATCTCGCTGCTGTGGGACAAGAGCGACGGCATCGCCGGCATGGGCAACAACCTGGGCAAGCCGATCATCGGCCAGCTCGCCGATGGCGCGTGGTACGCCATGGTCGGCAATGGTCCCAACAGCAGCAGCGATGGCGCCGAACTGCTGGTGATCAACGCATTGACCGGTGATTCCGTCCGCGTAGACACCGGCGCGACGGGTGCCAATGGCCTGTCCGCGGTGCTCGCGTGGTCTTCCGGTAACAACTACATCGCTGATCGCATCTACGCGGGTGACCTGCAGGGCAACATGTGGCGGTTCGACATGACCGGCACCAGCGCCACGGTGACGCGCCTGTTCAGCGCAGTGCATGGCTCGACGGCACAGCCGATCACCGCGGCGCCGGCGGCGGCACGCGACCCTGCCACCGGCTTGACCTGGATCTTCTTCGGTACCGGCAAGTACCTGTCGGACGGCGATCTGTCCAACAAGGACGTGCAGACCTGGTACGGGTTGATTGACCGGGGTACGACCATTCCCTCCGATCACTCCACGCTGGGTGCGGTGGACATCACCGACCAGGGTGAGGTGAGCGGTACGACGGCGCGCGTGATCGAAAGCGTCAGCTCCCCGGGCGCCGACGGCTGGTACATCGACCTCCTGCCGCCTTCGGACGTGCCGCAGGGCGAGCGGATGATCGTATCGAACTTCTTCCAGGGCACCGCCCTGATCGGCACCTCGCGCATCCCCGATGCTGGCGATGTCTGCAGTCCGTCCGGCAAGGGTTTCGTGATGGCGATCAGCCCCTTCAATGGCGGCCGACTGTCGCAGTCGTTCTTTGATTTCGACGGCAGTGGCGGTTCCAATGCCGGCGACAATCTGAATGGCAAGCCTGCCTCCGGCATCGGCCTGGACAGCAGTCCAAACAATCCCATCTTCGTCGGCAGCATCATGCAGGTAGGCCTGGATGACGCGAGCACGAAGAGCATCGGTACCAATGGCGGCGCACTGAGTATGCGGCGCGTGTCCTGGCGTGAACTCATGAGGAATGATTGATGAGCCGTACTTACGATCGGAAGAAGCAGGGCGGCTTTACCCTCCTGGAGATCATGATTGTGGTGGTGATCGTCGGCGTGCTTGCCGCGATCGCGCTTGCCGCGTATCAGCGGCACGTGGTCAAGGCCCGCCGTTCGACCGCCGCAGTCTGCCTGCAGGAACGCGCGCAGTTCATGGAGCGCTTCTACACCACGAACATGACTTACGCCGGCGCGCCGAATCCTGCTCAGTGCGGGAATGGGCTGGATGCGTTCTATACGATCGCCTTCAGCGGCACGCCGAGCGCGTCGGCCTTTACCCTGACTGCAACACCCAAGGGGATCCAGGCGTCCAAGGACACTGAGTGCGCGACCTTGAGCCTGAATGAGAAGGGCGTGCGTGGCGTGACCGGTACCAGTGCCGCGACGCAGTGCTGGTAGCCCAGGCCGCAACGCAAATGCAAAGGGCCGCGCCAGTCGCGGCCCTTTGCTTTTCATCAAGTCAAGCGAAGTCCGGCGTGACGTGCGATTGATGCATCACAGCGCCCAGAAGCACAAAGGCCACGATCGCTCGTGGCCTTTGTGCTTTATCTGGCGCCCGAAGTTGGACTCGAACCAACGACCCCCTGATTAACAGTCAAGTGCTCTAACCGGCTGAGCTATTCGGGCGGGGGAGCGCATTGTAGCCGGGGTTTTTTCGGTGGGCAACCCCATCGGTGAAAAATCCTCATCCCTCGCATGGCGCGGTGCCATCCCGCATTTCCGTGCGCGGCCGGCCGGTATTGTTGACGATGACGCGGGCACGCAGGCGGTCGCCTTCGCAGATCCGCAACGTGAGATTGCTGCCGCCCGAGAATCCCAACGCGTTGTAGCGCAGCGCCCGGCGGCCGGCGCTGGCGAGGATCCGCGTGGCAGGCGCGTCGCCGCGCGCGACATGCTGGGCGATCCGGCTGCTCGCGGTGGGTTGACCCTTGGCGTCGGGCGCGTCGAACACGATCCAGCCCTGGGTCCAGTCGATCTGGCCGCTGCATCGCCGACCCTCCTGCGAAGGGCACAGGACCGCGGTCGAGCGCCGGGTCACGGCGAGGCTGCGCGCCAGCTGCGCGGAAGCGACCAGTTCATTGACCGTGGCGAGGGTGCGGTGGCGGACCAGAAGCGCGCGCATCGCCGGCAGGGCCATGGCCAGCAGGATCGCCAGCACCGCCAGTGCAGCCAGGGCTTCCGGCAAGGTGAAACCGCGGGGACGCGGCGGGCGGCGGTGCATCGGGGCAGGCCTTGTCGAAACGGGGATTCAGGTTCCTGCGTTCGCTGGGCCCGCGGGATCGGGATGCCGCACGCCCGGGTATGGGATTGCCGCCCTCTGGTGCGTCAGGTTCGCAGGGAGGAAGTCGTTGAATTTCAACGGCTTGCAATGGTGTGTGCAGGCATCCGGCGGCTGCTGGCGCCTGGTTCAGCGGCCCTGGTCGCCCACGGCCGATGTCCCGCCGTAGCCAGTGTTCGCACTGGCTTGTGGGCAGAGGTCCCGGCATCTGCTGGCAGCGCCCTGACTCCAACCTCACGTGGCAGCGCGCAGCGTGGCATCGAAGGGGGAGGGCGCCCCGTCATCGGAGGAGCGGCCATGTTGGAACAAGTCCCCACGCCCGAAGGGGGCGCTACGCCGAGTCCCGCGGGCAAGTCCCTTCCTCCCGACCTTCACGGGCCAGCGACCTGCGCGAATTGTGTCGCCGTGTGCTGCCGGCTGACCGTCGTGCTCGAGACCGGCGACGTGGTCCCGCCTCATCTGACGAGCCAACTGCCAGGCGGCCTGCGGGTGATGGCGAAGGATGCCTCTGGCTGGTGCAAGGCGTTGGCGGCGGACGGTGTGTCCTGCGGAATCTACGCGGCGCGGCCGCAGACCTGCAGGCGCTTCGCGGTCAACGGCCCCTATTGCCGGGCAATGCGGCGTGACCACGCATCGATGGCCGGGCAGGCCGCGCCCGTCTAACACAGCAGCGAGCGCGACTGGGCCTGTACGCGGCCGGCCCGGGGGTGGGAATCCCGCTCGCCCGGCCGTCATCCACGGCTGGCTATACTGCTCGATCGTTCCCGAGGTGCCGTTCCATGAGTGACCGCTTCCAGCTCGTCTCTCCCTATTCGCCGTCCGGCGACCAGCCGCAGGCGATCGAGAAACTCACCGCGAATTTCGAGGCCGGCCTGGCCAAGCAGACCCTGCTCGGCGTGACCGGCTCGGGCAAGACCTACACGATCGCCAACGTCGTCCAGCAGATCCAGAAGCCGACCCTGGTGATGGCGCCGAACAAGACCCTGGCTGCCCAGCTCTACGGCGAATTCAAGGCGTTCTTCCCGCACAACGCGGTGGAATATTTCGTCAGTTACTACGACTACTACCAGCCGGAAGCCTACGTGCCGGCGTCGGACACCTTCATCGAGAAGGACAGTTCGATCAACGAGCACATCGAGCAGATGCGCCTGGCCGCGACCAAGACGTTGCTGTCGCGGCGCGATGCGCTGGTGGTGGCGACGGTGTCGGCGATCTACGGCCTGGGCGCGCCGGAGGATTACCTTTCGCTGCGGCTGATCCTGTCGATCGGCGAGCATATCGACCAGCGCCAGCTAATCCGCCACCTCACCGACCTGCAATACACGCGCAACGAGTTCGAGCTGACCCGTGGCGCCTTCCGCGTGCGTGGCGAGGTGGTCGACGTGTTTCCGGCCGAATCCGATACCGAGGCGCTGCGCATCGAGCTGTTCGACGGCGACATCGAGAAGCTGACCCTGTTCGACCCGCTCACCGGCGAGACGATGCGGGTGCTGCAGCGCTATACCGTGTATCCCAAGACCCACTATGCGACCACCCGCGAGCGCACCCTCAGCGCGATCGACACCATCAAGGAGGAGCTCAAGGAGCGCCTGGAGGTGCTGTATGCGCAGAACAAGCTGGTCGAGGCGCAGCGGCTGGCGCAGCGCACCCAGTTCGACCTGGAGATGATGGCCGAGGTCGGCTACTGCAACGGCATCGAGAACTACTCCCGGCACCTGACCGGCAAGGGTCCGGGCGAGCCGCCGCCGACGCTGTTCGACTACCTGCCGGCCGACGCGCTGCTGGTGATCGACGAATCGCACGTGACCATTCCGCAGATCGGCGCGATGTACAAGGGCGACCGCTCGCGCAAGGAAACCCTGGTGGAGTTCGGCTTCCGCCTGCCGTCGGCGCTGGACAACCGCCCGCTGCGCTTCGAGGAATGGGAGGCGCGCTCGCCGCGCAGCATCTATGTATCGGCCACGCCGGGCCCGTACGAGCTGCGCGAGTCGGGCGACGAGATCACCGAACTGGTGGTGCGCCCGACCGGCCTGGTCGATCCGGAAGTGGAGATCCGCCCGGTCGGCACCCAGGTCGACGACCTGATGAGCGAATGCAACGAGCGCATCAAGATGGGCGATCGCGTGCTGGTCACCACCCTGACCAAGCGCATGGCCGAGAACCTCACCGAGTACCTCGGCGAACACGGCATCAAGGTGCGCTACCTGCATTCGGACATCGACACCGTCGAGCGCGTGGAGATCATCCGCGACCTGCGCCTGGGCAAGTTCGACGTGCTGGTCGGCATCAACCTGCTGCGCGAGGGCCTGGACATGCCGGAAGTGTCGCTGGTGGCGATCCTGGATGCCGACAAGGAGGGCTTCCTGCGCTCGACCGGCTCGCTGATCCAGACCATCGGCCGCGCCGCGCGCAACCTGCGCGGCAAGGCGATCCTCTACGCGGACCGGATGACCAAGTCGATGAAGGCGGCGATCGAGGAGACCGACCGCCGCCGCGCCAAGCAGGTCGAGTACAACGAGGCGCACGGCATCGTGCCCAAGTCGGTCGCGCGGCCGATCGCCGACATCCTCGAAGGCGCGCGCGATGATGTGCCCGGGCGCGGCAAGGGCAAGGGACGTCGCGGCCAGGTGGCCGAGGAGCCAGCCGACTACCGGACGCTCGGCCCGGCCGAAATCGCCGGCAAGCTCAAGGCCCTGGAGCAGCAGATGTACCAGCATGCCCGCGACCTGGAGTTCGAGGAGGCCGCGCGCCTGCGCGACCAGATCCAGAAACTCAAGGCCGCCAGCCTGGCCTGAACGGCCGGTCTGAACAAAAACGTGGCGCAGGCTATTGCCCTGTGCCGCGCGACCGGGCTAGAATGCGCGCCCCGCAACGCACAAACGTTGCCGGGCTTACCGGGCGGTTAGCTCAGCGGTAGAGCACTACCTTGACATGGTAGGGGTCACAGGTTCGAACCCTGTACCGCCCACCACGCTGACTCCAGGCAGGCAGCGTGAGACCCGACCAAAACCCGGCCCGCAAGCCGGGTTTTTCGTTTTGGGACTGTCGGCCTCCGGCGCGTCAGCGTGCCTTTGCGGCTTCCACCACATCCAGCCTGGCGCGCAGCGGGTCGGGCCCCAACACCGGTCCGGCGCGGGTGAAGTCGTTGAAGTCTTCGTTGTCCGCAGTGACGGGCGGCCAACCCGGATCGCCCGTCGTGATGAAGCGCACCCAGGTTCCGTGCACCGCCTCGACCGCCTGGCGATCCTCCGCCGTGAGCGGCCACCGCGCGGTGTCGAAGACGTAGGGCAGTTCCGCGGCGTGCCGGGCACCGGGCTGTTCGGCGCGATTCTTCGTGGCCACGTACGAGAAGCGATACAGCCAGGCCGGATGGTGCTGCCGTGCGTAGTAGCGCGCCGGCTCGACATTGCCGGCGTCGGAGAGGATCCGCAGCAAGGATTCGACCGGCCCGGTGCGGTCCACCTCGTATACCCGGCGGGCGGCATCGGCCTGGGCGGGATAGGCGGCGAACAACGCGTCGAGCCGTTGCCGCGCCACCGCAGGCGCCAGCTCGCCTATCGCGGCCTCCTCCCGGTCGTTGGCGCCCACGAGGAAAGGCACCGGCGCCGAGCGTCCGTGGGCAAATGCGGCCGAGGGTTGTTCGACGACCGTCGTGCCATCGAGCATCGGGCCGGCAAAGGTGTGCTCGCGGGGAATGGCGATGATCGCGCTGGCAGGCAGCGCCCTCAGTGCGGACAGGTCCGCCGCGCCCGCAGCGGTGCCTAGGCGGCTGCCCGCCGCGACCGCATCCGCCAGCGGCACCACACTGGATTCGCCCGCCGACTGGCTGATGGCGCCGGCGAACAGTCCACGTGCCTGCGGCGAGGCCATCAGCGCGGTGACCGCCATGCCGCCGGAGGATTCGCCCATGACGGTGACGCGCGCCGGATCGCCACCAAACGCGGCGATGTTGTCCTGCACCCAGTGCAGCGCGGCGATCATGTCCATGAAGCCGAAGTTGCCGCCGCCCGGCAGTTCCGGATGCGCGAAGAAGCCGAGCTGGCCGAGGCGGTAGTTCAAGGTGACCAGCACCACGCCATCGCGCGCGAAGCGCGTGCCGTCGAACGTGGGTTGGGCGCCGCTGCCATTGACGCTGGCGCCCCCATGCAGCCACACCGCGACCGGCAGCCGGCTGCCGTGCGCAGGCGCCCAGATATTCAAGGTGAGGCAATCTTCGGACTGCGGCAGGTCTTCCATCCACGGCACTGGCGCCTGCGGGCAGGTCGGACCGAAGCGCGTCGCATCCATGGGCGCCTTCCACCGCGCAGCGGCGCGTGGCGGCTGCCAACGCAGTGGACCCACCGGAGGCGCGGCGTAGGCGATGCCCTTGAAGATGACGATGCCGTCCTGCAACGTTCCCGCCACCGGCCCCGAGCGGGTCATGCGTTGGGGGGCTGCCTCGGCAGGGCCGGCGCACAGTGCTGCCAGCAGCAGGAGCGCAAGCAGCGTGATCGGCAAGGGCTTGGCGGCGGGGCGGGCGGAATGCCGGTGGGGCCTCATCATGGACGCTCCGTGGAAGGGAAGCGCGATCGTGGGCGATCGGCGCTGGCATCGGCAACGGCATGCGACCAAGCCGGCTCTGCCGGGAACGAAGCGCGCATTGGTGGCGGTGAAGCCGGGTCGAGCGGTGCGGCATGCCGATTGCGCTCTGTTCACGGCCGCGAGCGTCGGCACGCGCGGTACCTCGCCGGCCCGCGATGCGGCCGGTGCCGCGTTCACTCGCCACGTGCCGCCAGCGTGCTATTGCTCAGCTACCGTCGCCATGGGAGCAAGCTCATGCACATCCTCCGCTGGTCCATGTTCCCGGCGCTGTCGATGCTGTCCTGCGTCGGCCTGGCCGGATGCGAGCGCCAGGCTGCGCCGGAGGTCGCCGCGCCCGCTGCCGATACCGCACCTGCCAGGGCCGCGCCCGCGCCGGCGGCCGCCTTCACCTGGCCCGCCTCCCTCAAGCCGTTCGGCGAGGGCTATCCCGATCCCGGCAATCCGTGCCGCCGCGTCGGCGAGTCGGCCGCGGTCGCCGACCTGCTCGACCACACGCGGGTGCTGGTCGGTTGCCCCGGTCGCGCCGACGAGCCTGCCGCCGCCGCGGTGCTTGCCGACGGGCAGGGCAAGGCGCTGGCCTACATCGATGGCGTGACCCTGATCGCGGTGCCGCCGAACGCGTCGATGTGATGCCTGGCCGCCTGCAACACCGCGTTGCGGCTTGAATACGTATGCAGCCAGCCCCCGCTGCCGGAGCCCGACGCTAAGCTAGCCGGGTTCGTCTGGGCCCCGTTTCAAGGCGCCCGCAAAGCCCGGAGGGGGGCTCGATGTCGAAGACTCCATGGTGGCGGGGAGCCGTCATCTATCAGATCTATCCGCGCAGCTTCCTGGATGCGAGCGGCGATGGCGTGGGCGACCTGCCCGGCATCATCGAACGCCTGGACTACATCGCCGCGCTGGGCGTGGATGCCATCTGGATCTCGCCGTTCTTCAAGTCGCCGATGGCCGATTTCGGTTACGACATCGCCGATTACCGCGACGTCGATCCGCTGTTCGGCACGCTCGACGACTTCGATCGCCTGCTGGCCAGGGCACATGCGCTGGGCCTGAAGGTGATGATCGACCAGGTGCTCAGCCATACCTCGGTCGAGCACGCCTGGTTTCGCGAAAGCCGCCAGAGCCGCGACAACGCCAAGGCCGACTGGTACGTGTGGGCCGACCCGCGCGAGGACGGCACCGCGCCGAACAACTGGATGTCGTTGTTCGGCGGCGTGGCCTGGCAGTGGGAGCCGCGGCGCGAGCAGTACTTCCTGCACAACTTCCTGGCCAGCCAGCCGGACCTGAACTTCCACAACCCGGAAGTGCAGCAGGCCACGCTGGACAACGTGCGCTTCTGGCTGGACCGCGGCGTGGACGGCTTCCGCCTGGACGCGATCAATTTCTGCTTCCACGACCCGCTGCTGCGCGACAACCCGCCCAAGCCGGCGGACAAGCGCGTCGGCCGCGGCTTCAGCCCGGACAATCCGTACGCCTACCAGTACCACTACTACAACAACACGCAGCCGGAAAACCTGGGCTTCCTGGAGCGCCTGCGCGCGCTGCTGGACCAGTACCCCGGCGCAGTGAGCCTGGGCGAGATCTCCTCGGAGGACTCGCTGGCGACCACCGCCGAGTACACCACCGCCGGCCGCCTGCACATGGGCTACAGCTTCGAGCTGCTGGTGGACGATTTCAGCGCCGCCTACATCCGTGGCACCGTTTCGCGACTGGAAGCGGTGATGACCGAAGGCTGGCCGTGCTGGGCGATCTCCAACCACGACGTCGAACGCGCGGTCACGCGCTGGGGCGGCCATCCGGCCAACCCGCGCCTGGCGCGCCTGCTGGTGGCGATGCTGTGCTCGTTGCGCGGCTCGATCTGCCTGTACCAGGGCGAGGAGCTCGGACTGGGCGAGGTAGAGGTGGCCTACGAGGATCTGCAGGATCCCTACGGCATCACCTTCTGGCCGAACTTCAAGGGCCGCGACGGCTGCCGCACGCCGATGCCCTGGAACGATGGCCCGCAGGCAGGCTTCAGCGCCGCGCGGCCATGGCTGCCGATTCCGCCCGAGCACATCGAACGCTCGGTCGCCGCGCAGACCCATGACCCGCATTCGGTGCTCAGCGCGTTCCGCGATTTCCTCGCCTGGCGCCGCGCCGAGCCGGTACTGCAGCACGGCGACATCGAGTTCCTCGACAGCGGGGAGCCTGTGCTGATGTTCGAGCGCCGGTTGCACGGCGAGACCCTGCTGCTGGCGTTCAACCTCTCTGCCGAGCCGGCCCAGGTCGCGCTGCCCGCCGGCCAATGGCAGGCGCTGCAGGTGCCGGGCCCCGATGCGGGTGAAGCACGGGACGGCGCGATCCAGTTGCCGGGCCATGCGATGTTCTGCGCCCGTCGCAGCTAGTCCGCGCGCGCCAGTTCCGCGCGCCACCACGGCGACCAGTGCGCGCCGCCGTCGGTGGATACCGCCTGCTCGGCGCGCACGGAGGCCGGTCCGGTGCGGGTCCAGGTCATCCGCGTGGCAGCCGGAACGCTGCCGCTTTCGGTGAACGTGATGCTGTCGCCGGCGAAGCTGCCGCGAGCGGGCGGGGCGATGCGGGTGGGCTCGCGCCGGTCGAGTCGCCAGGCCAGCCACTCCCCAGCTGCAGTGTCGTGGGTATGCATCCATAGCCGGTGTTCCTCGCCGTGCGGCGTACGCAGGGCGAGGTCGGCGACGTTGCCGTGGCCACCGAGCAGCGGCCAGTGCGCCAGCGTGCCATCGAACGGCTCCCAGCCACTGGCGCCGGCCAGCCGGTCGCGTTTCTGCTGGCCACGCAGCCGCCAGCGTCCCAGCAGGAAGTCCCAGTCGTGCGGTGCATCGCGCAGCAGGGGGAGCGGCGAAGCGGCATCGGCGATGCGGGTGAACCAGTTCTGCCAGTTCACCTCCCAGGTGCGGCCGTCGTCGCCGGAGAAGGACTGCTCCCACCAGGGCCGCGGACCGTGGATGTCGCGCCAGGCGAAACGCATCACGATCGGCTGGCCGCGCAGCGTGTCGCGACCGGTGAAGATCCCGCTGTCGCCGTCGAAGCGGCCGTGGACGGGCGGATCGATCCGCGCCGGGTCGCGTCCGTCCAGCCACCAGATGGCCCAGCGGGCGGACACCGGGTCATAGGCGCGCAGGCTGACGCCGCGATAGGCACCGGCGGGCAGGTCGACGAGGTTGTCGTCGAGGTTGCCCCAGCCGCCGAGGGTCGGCCAGACCGCGCTGGCGCCGTCGAAGGTTTCCCAGTCGTGGCTGCCGGCCAGACGCTCGCGCAGGCGGCGATGGCCAACCTTCCATTGGCCGGTCAGCCAGGCCCAGTCAGCGGTCGGGGCGGCCGGCGGGGTCGCGCGGGCGGGCTGCGTCCAGGCCAGGGCCGGCGCCAGACCGGCCAATCCGCCGGCCATGGCCGAACAGCGCAGGAAATCACGTCTTTGCATGGCAGCGCTCCGTGACGGGACGCGCCATGTTGGCCTCGATGCGGCCGGCGTTACCATCCAGATTCCCGCAGCCAGGCCAAGCCAGATTGAGGGTCGACGCTCCTCCCATGCCATCGCTGATCGCGATCCGGGCCTTCGAGGCGGCGGCCCGGCTGGGCAGCTTCGCGCGCGCGGCGGAGGAGCTGGACATCAGCGCCGCCAACGTGAGCTACCACGTGCAGCGTCTGGAGTCCGAGCTCGGGGTGCGCCTGTTCATCCGCCATCCGCAGCACGTCGAGCTGACCGCGCCGGGCAGGATCATGGCCGAGGAGGCCACGCGCGCGTTCTCCGCGCTGCGCGCGGCATTCATCCGCGCCGCCGACGTCGAGCTCACCCGGCTCAGCCTGACCACGCTGCCGAGCCTGGGCACCAGCTGGCTGACACCGCGCCTGGGTCGCTTCCGCACGCTGCATCCGCACCTGTCGCTGGAACTGGATCTGTCGCCGGAAGCGCAGGACCTGGGGGCCGGCCGCTACGACGCGGCGATCCGCAACGGGCACGGCCGCTGGCCAGGGCTGCATGCGGTCGAACTGTTTCCCAGCATCTTCCTGCCGCTGTGCGCGCCGGCGCTCAGACGCGCGGCGATGGCGATCGAGGATCCGACGATGCCGCTCGGTGTGCCATTGCTCGGACGGCCGGATTGGTGGCGGCTGTGGTACCGCGCCCGCGGCTATCCGCTGGCGGACCTGACGGGCCGCTTCGGCACGCGCCTGTCGGCGGAGTACCTGGACATCGCCGCGGCGGTGGCCGGCCATGGCATCGCGATCGGCTCGCCGCTGCTGTTCGAGCATGAGCTGCGCAGCGGGGCGTTGGTGCCGGCGCATAGCTTCGTGGCCTCGGACGGGCGGTCGTTCTGGTTCGCCGCGCCGGTGGGCAAATGCCACCAGGACAAGATCGTGCGCTTCCGTGACTGGGTGCGTGCGGAGGCGGTGCTGAGCTGCCAGGCGGCGCGGCCCTTCCTGTCGCGGGTGGTGTGCTGTCCGCCGGCGCCGGGGGATTAGTTGGGGGGGTGTGTTTGCGGCCTGGCGGCCGCGTTGGCTTTTGGTTCTTTGTCTTTTTGGGCTGGGTTGGCCTTCGATGTGCGCCGGCTCGCTTGGGTTGTGCGGGGTCATTGGGCTACCGGCTTGTCGGGACACGCCGTAAACCCATCCATGGGGGCTCGGTGGCGCCATCCATGGCGCCCCACGGTCCCGACAAGCCGGTAGCCCAATGACCCGACAGAGGACGGGGCACGGACGGGAAAAGCACAAGCGAAAAGCAGAAGCGAAAGCGAGTGGTGGGGTAGAGGAAGAAAAAGCGGGTCGCCCGCTGCGCGGCTCCCAGCGCCCCGCTACCCGTCCAGCACATCAATGCAGCTGCCAATCCCAAGCCGCGCAGCGGGCGCCCCGCTTCTCCCTCATCCCCCCACTTTAATTCGCTCTTGCGCTTGCTCCTGCTTTCGCCCTTGCTTCTTCCAACCGCCCTCAGGAACCTTTCGGCGCCTTGGGGAGACCGGCGGATCGGAACCGTGTGGCGCCACGGATGGCGCCACCGAGCCTCCATGGACGGATTCACGGCGTGTCCCGATCCGCCGGTCTCCCCGAGGCGCATGCACAACCCAAGCGAGCCGACCCACATCGAAGGCCGATCCAGCCAGAAAAGACAAAGAACCGCAAAAAAAAAGCGGCCGCCAGGCCGCAACAACAACACCCCTCCCTATTCCCCGTAAGTCGGCGAACAAAAAAAAGCCCGCTGCCGAAGCAGCGGGCTTCCAGACCCTGGGGGGATCAGAACTTGTACGTCACGCCCATCAGGTAGGTGCGGCCCCACTCGATGTACTCCAGCGGGCGATCCTTCGTCTGCGCGTAGGTGCGGTAGGGCGCGTTGGTGAGGTTGCTGACCTGCAGCAGGATGCTCAGGCCTTCCAGCGAGTCGCCGAAGCTGTAGCTGACCTGCGCGTCGGTGACACTTTCGCCGACCACGTAGCGCAGCGTGCGGTTGCCGTTGAAGTTGCCGATCTCGCCGATGAAGTCCGAGCGGCGACGCTGGCTCACGCGCGCCTCGAAGCCGTGGTTCTCGTAGTAGGCGGTGAAGTTGTAGACACGGTCCGACAACCCCGGCAGCGAGATCGGGGCGCTACCCACGCTGGAGGCGCTTTCCGGATCGAGGATCTTGATGCTGCTGTCGTTGAACGTGGCGCTGGCCTGCACGCCGAAGCCCTGCAGTGGCGACCACAGCATGTCCAGCGGCAGCGAGGCGGTCAGCTCCAGGCCCTTCAGGTTGCCGCCCTTGTTGTTCTCCGGACCGGTGAAGGTGCCGGTGGTCTGCGCCGGCGGCTGGCCCGGCTGCGGCACGTAACCGGCCACCAGGTCGGTGAAGTCGTAGTCGTCGCGGGTCTGGGTGTAGATGTAGCTCTTCAGGTCCTTGTAGAACACCGCGGCCGCCACGTAGGCCTTCTCGCCGAAGTACTTCTCGTACGACAGGTCCAGCGCATTGGCACGCCACGGGTCGAGTTCGGGATTGCCGCCGCTGGCGCCGGGCTTGCCGGTGCTGGCGTCCACGCCGAAGTCGATGCCGGCGCGCAGCTGGTCCACGCGGGCGCGGGCGAGCTGCTTGGCGGCGGCGAAGCGCAGGGTCTGGTCGTGCGGGAACAGGAACACCAGGTTCATGCTCGGCAGCCAGTCGGTGTACTTCTTGCCGCCCTCGATGGGCTGCACTTCCTGGCCGGGCGGGCGGGTGGAATCCCAGTAGTTCGAGTTGGAGGACTGGTCGGTGCGCTGCATCTGCACGCCGAAGTTGCCGCGCAGGCTCACCGAGTCGCTCAGCTCGCTGTCCAGGTTGGCGCGCAGCCAGGCGGTGGTGATCTTCTCCTCGACCGTCCAGGCCTTGGGAATCAGGTAGGACAGGTCGTCCACCGGATTGAAGGTCATGTAGCGGTTGACCGCGGCCGGCACGTTCCAGGACGGGATGAAACCGACGCCGGCGAAGCCCAGGTTGACCGGCGCGTACTGCAGGTCGGGAGCGATGGTGGTGTCGCCCTGGGCGCCGAGGTTGATGTTGCCTTCCGGCTGGGTCTTGTCCTTGCTGCGGTCGGCGTAGTTGGCACCGACATCGAGGTCGGAAATCCAGCCGACTACGTCGGACATCGGGAAGCTGGCCTGCAGGCGCGCGCCCTTGAGCTCGTCCTTCACCGAAGGCACCTTGCCGTAGCCGGAGCCGTAGATGGTGTTGGTCAGGAACAGCGCGTCGGGGTTGGAATAGTCGCGGCCCGGAACCAGCTGCGAGAAGTCGTTGCTGTGGAAGGTCAGGGCGACATCGTCCAGCTGCGGCATCGGCGCCAGCTGGGTGTTGTTCTCCAGGTTCAGTTCCTTGCGGGTGGCCTTGGAGTAGTTCAGGTCGGCGTTGACGCGGATGCCGGAAGCGAAGGTGAATTCGTTGTTCCAGCCGTAGACGTCGATCTTGTCCTCGCGCTTGTTGTACATGCCGCGCACGAGCGGATAGACATTGTTGGCCAGGCCGCCGGTCCAGGTGTGGTTGTCGTTGACCTGCGGATTGGTGACCACGAAGGTCGGGTCGTAGCCGCCGTTCCAGCCGCTGAGGTTGACCTCGAACTGGTTGGCGGTGTCGATCTGCTCGGCCTCGGTATGGAAGGCGTCGATCGTGCTGGTCCAGGCATTGGTCGGACGGAACTGTACGGTGGCCATCACCGCGTCGCGCTTGGCGTTGCCGGTGCGGCGAAGGGCCTTGATGCCGTCGGAGTAGTAGGTGCCGGCCGGCACATCAGGGCGGAAGCCCTGGTCGGTGTTCTCGGTCGACCACGGCTCATACAGGCCGACCTGGTTCTCCTGGATCGGCACGTCGGTGTGCGCGTAGCCGATCGACAGGCCGAGCTTGCCGTCGGCGTACTGGTCGATGTAGCTGGCGTTGAAGCGGTTGCCGTTGGGGTCGACGTTGGCCGCCTTGCCCAAGGAGTTGTTCTGGAAGTGGCCGCCGACGGTGATCACCCGGTTGCTGAAGCTCAGCGGGCGCACGGTCTGCATGTCGATGGTGCCCGACAGGCCCTGGCCGACCAGCGCCGCGTCCGGCGTCTTGTACACGGTCACGCCGTTCATCAGCTCGGCCGGGTACTGGTCGAACTCGACGCTGCGGTTGTCGCCGGTGCTGACGACCTCGCGGCCGTTCAGCAGGGTGGTGGCGAAGTCAGGGGACAGGCCGCGGATGCTGATCACCTGGGCACGGCCGGCCACGCGCTGGGCTGACAGGCCGGGCAGGCGCGCCAGCGATTCGGCGATGGAAATGTCCGGCAGCTTGCCGATGTCCTCGGCCGAGATCGCCTCGACCACCGAGGTGGCGTCGCGCTTGGTCGCGATGGCGCTCTCGATGCCGCGACGGATGCCGGTGACCTCGACGGTGTCGAGGTTGGTGACCTCGTCGCTGCTCTGCGGCTTGGTGGTATCGGCGGTGGCCGGATCGGCGGACTGAGCCGAGGCCAGCATGGGCATCATGGCGGCGGCCAGCGCGATGCTCAGCGCGCTGTGCTTGTGGTTCAACATTTTCCCCTCCCAGGCAATGTTGTCATTCGAATTGTGTCGCCCCGCGTGCGGGACGCGTCGCAACCGGGACGGTGCGCGACTGTCGGTAATGGTAGGCAGTGTCTTGAATCTGTGAATCGTCCTGCATACGTATTCAATGCAGCTCATGCGGGTGGAATCGATTCCAAGGGGCGTTTTCCCGGCAGGTCCGGCCCGCCGTGCATCACTTGATCGGCGTGAAGCGCACCGCCTCTCCGCCGCCCGGTGCCAGCTTCAGTTCCAGCATGTCGCTGCTGGTGACCTCGCGGGTCTCGCGGGCGAAGGCGAACGGGTTGTCGCGGAAGTCCGCGCCATCGCCATCGCGGTATATCTGCGCGCGATAGCGCACGCCCGGTTCCAGGAAGGAAAGGGATACCGGCAGGAGCCGGCCGTGCTCGTCGGTGATGCTGCCCAGGAACCAGTCGCGGCTGTTGCGGTCCTTGCGCGCGATGGTCACGTAATCGCCGACCTCACCATCGAGCACGCGGGTCTCGTCCCAGTCCACGGCTACGTCCTCGATGAACTGGAAGGCATCGCGATGCTGTTCGTAATGTTCGGGCAGGTCGGCGGCCATCTGCAGCGGGCTGTACAGGACCACGTACAGGGCCAGCTGGCGGGCGAGGGTGCTGGGGATCTTCTGCCCGTTGCGGCCGACCAGGCTGACGATGCCGGGGGTGTAGTCCATCGGTCCGGACAGCAGCCGGGTGAACACCAGGTTGACCTCGTGCTCGGGCGGGTTTGGCGGCTGGCCCCAGGCGTTGTACTCCATGCCGCGGGCGCCTTCGCGCGACATCCAGTTCGGATAGGTGCGGCGCAGGCCGGTGTCCTTGATCGGCTCGTGCGAGTTGACCGCGATGTGCCGCGCCGCCGCCTCGGTGACCACCTTCATGTGGTGGTCGGCCATGAACTGCCCGTCGTGCCATTCGCGCCACGGCGGGCCGCCGGCCGGATTGCGGCGCTGCACCTGGCCGTCGTCGCAGACGTAGCCGGTCTTGACCACGTCGATGCCCAGCCGCGCGTACAGGTCCAGCGCGGCGCCGAGCTGGTCTTGGTAATGGTCGATCGCGCAGCCGGTCTCGTGGTGGCCGATCAGGTGCACGCCCTTGCGCGTGGCATAGGCCGACAGCGCCTCGATATCGAAATCCGGAGCGGCCCGGGTGAAGTCGAAGACCTCGCCCTTGCCGACCCAGTCGCCGTCCCAGCCGCGGTTCCAGCCTTCGACCAGCACGCCGCGGAAGCCGTGCGCGGCGGCGAAGTCGATGTAGCGTCTGGTATTGGCGGTAGTGGCGGCGTGCTTCGGCCCGGTGCCCCAGGTTTCCTCGTTCAGGTGCATCGACCACCAGACGCCGATGTACTTGGCCGGATGCACCCAGCTGACGTTGCCGAGCTTGTTGGGCTCGTTGAGGTTGAGGATCAGGCTCGATTCGACCAGGCCGCCGGCGCTGTCGCTGATCTGCAGCGTGCGCCAGGGCGTGTCGAAGGGCAGGCTGCGACGGACCTTCCAGCCTTCGGCGGCGGGCGAAAGCTGCGCGCGCAGGCGCTGGCCGTCGGTGCGGCGCAGCCACATCCCGGCGTAGTCGACCAGCGCCGCCTCGTGGATGCTCACGTGCAGGCCGTCGCGGGCGCGCAGGGTGATCGGCGTATGCGCCAGCGGCACCTGGTCCAGCGGGGTGCGGCGGTACAGGTATTCGTAGTGGATCGGCTCGCCGGCGGGAATCCACCAGGCAGTCGATTCGGGGACGATGTCGAACTCGGTCAGTTCGTCGTCGATGATCGCCTCGCGAAAGCCCGGCTGCTCGGGGAAGCGGTAGCGGAAGCCCAGTCCGTCGTCGTAGACCCGGAACACCAGGTCGAAGCGGCGCCGCGCACCGGCCTTCTCGCCGAGGCTGACGGTCAGTTCGTTGTAGTGGTTGCGGATGAAGCGGCGCTCGCCCCAGGGCTGTTCCCAGGTTTCATCGAAACCGCGGCTGGACTGCGCGAGCACCACCAGGTCCCGATCCAGCCGGCCGTCGCGCAGGTTGAAGCCCAGGCGCGAGCTGCCGACCACCGGCTCGCCGAAGCGCTCGACCCGGTAGCTCGGCTGGCCGCCTTCCAGCTGGACCTCCACGCGCAGCACCTTGCCGGGCGAGTCGACGCTGGCGACGGTGGACGGGGCGGCATGCAGGGGGGCGATGCCGGCCAGCAGCAGCATGGCCAGCGCGGAGGCCGGGCGCGGGCGGCGTGCCCGTGCCCGCAGGTGCGACAACAACGACGACAACGGCATTTCCCCTCCCAAGGCGGCCGTGCAGGTGCCCGGACTATAGGCGTCGCCACCGCCTGCCACCGCCGGGCCGGCCATGAATACGTATGCAGCTGGACGCAGCTTGCCGGCACATGCCTACCATGGGCGTAGGGCCGCCTGGGAGGGGGCCGCGACCCCCGTGCCGGGCGACCGGGACGGGACCGACAACGCGGGCTGAGGGAGGAAGGCGACCGGTGCGAATCGGTACGCCGCTTCGATGCTGAAGAAGATATTGCTGGCCGTTGCCCTCGGGGCAGCGGCGGGATCGGCCATGGCGGCCGATCTGGAATTCCAGGGCCGCAGGGCCAGCGCCGAGCGCGACGCCGCCGGAGGCTTCGTGCTGCAGGCGCAGGACCAGGTGGTGCGCATCGCCGCCCAGCCGGTCCGCAGCCAGACCGGCAGCGTACTGTTCGACGCGATGCTGGCGCTGGCGCAGCAGGAACTGGATGCCAACCGCGTCGAGGCGATCCGCGATCCGGCCTTCGACGAAGGTCGCCCGGTGCCGTGCGGGTGCTTCCAGACCGGCGCGCGCTGGCCCTACGTGTGGACGCGCGACATGAGCTTCGCCGCCGACCTGGCGCTGGCGCGGGTCGATCCGGCGCGCACCCGGCAGTCGCTGCGCTTCAAACTCTCGCCGGCACGCGATGGCCGCACGCCGGGGCTGTTCGTCGCCCAGGACACCGGTTCGGGCGGCAGCTGGCCAATCAGCAGCGACCGGGTGGTGTGGTTCCTGGGCGCGCGCCACCTGCTCGATGATGCGGCCTTCGCCGAGGAGACCTGGCAGGCCCTGCAGGGCACGCTGGCGCAGGATCGCGACTACGTATTCGACGCCGCGGTGGGCCTGTACCGGGGCGAGACCTCATTCCTGGACTGGCGCGAGCAGACCTATCCGGGCTGGACCGCGCAGGATGTGCGCTTCATCGGCGAGTCCTATGCGCTGTCGACCAACGTGCTGCATTACCAGGCACTGCGCCTGGGCGAACAGCTGGCCCGCCGCCATGGCGACGCCCGTGCCGCGCGGTACGCGGCCTGGGCCGATGCGCTGCGCACGCAGATCGACCTGCGCTTCTGGCGCGAGGACCTGGGCCAGTACATGAGCTACCTCGGTCCGGCCGGCGGGCGCGATGCGGCCGGGACCGCGACGGCGCTGCTGCCGGTGGCCAAGCTCGACCTGCTCGGTCTGTCGCTCGGTGTGCTGGCCGACGTGTTCCCGCCCGAACGGGCCCGGCGCGCGCTGTCCGCCTATCCGGTCACCGCCGCCGGCAGCCCGGTGGTGTGGCCGCAGGAAGCCGACCAGCCGATCTACCACAACCGCGCGATCTGGCCGTTTGTCAGCGCCTATTCGCTGCGCGCGGCGCGGCGGCTGGACGATGCCCCGCGCATCGCGGTCGAGATCCAGTCGATCCTGCGCGGCGCCGCGCTGGCGGGTTCGAACATGGAAAATTACGAGATGCTGACCCAGTCCGTGCACGTCGAGGACGGCGCGCTCAGCGGCCCGGTGGTCAACTCGCAGCGCCAGCTGTGGTCGGTGGCCGGCTACCTGGCGATGGTGCGCGAGGGCGTGTTCGGCATCGAGGCCGACGGCAGCGTCGCGCCGAAGCTGCCGGTCGCGCTGGTGCCGATGCTGTTCGGCCAGCGCGATCGCATCGTGCTGGCGGAGGGCGGGCATCGCTACGTGCTGGTAAGGCCGAAGCAGATCGATGGCGACCTGCTGGTGGCCGGGCAGACCCGCGTGGACGGGCAGGAGACCGTCGTGCAGCTGGTTGGCAGGCGCGGTAGGGCGACCTCGCCGCCGCAACCGGCCGTGCATGTCGCGCCAGCCACGCCGGCGGCGCCGGACCTGGTCGCCGCGCGCGGCGGCTGGCGCGTCAGCGTGCCCGCCGGTGACGTGCTCTGGCGCGATGGCGTGGCGCAGCCTGCCAATGCCGACTACGTAACGGTGGCGGACGGCCAGGCGACCTGCCTGCGCCTGAGCCGACGCGGGCAGGGGCTGGAGTCGCTGCCGGGGCCCGAACGCTGCGTCGGCGCGACGGCGCGCATCGCCGGCGCCGATGACTGGCGCTGGGCGCCGCCGGCGGCAGGCGTCTGGCGCCTGCGCCTGCAGTACGACAATCCGCACGGCCCGATCAATACCGGCGTCACTGCCGCGGTGAAGCAGCTGCGCATCCGCTGCGAGGGGCTGCCCGAACAGCACCGGCCGGTGGTGATGCCGCACAGCGTCGGCGTGCAGGACTCGACGCTGGTGGACTTCCGTGCCGGCACCGGTCCGTGCCGCTTCAACCTGGAGGAAGGCTTCAACATGAGCGCACTGGCGCATTTCGCCCATTACACGGGCGGGCAGGGTGGTCGCGACGGTGTCGTCAACAATGCCCGCGTGATCGGGCTGCAGCTGATGCCGGTGCCGACCGTAGCGGAGGTCGCGCGATGAGTCCCAAGCCACGCCTGTCGTTCTGGCAGATCTGGAACATGTGCTTCGGCTTCCTCGGCATCCAGTTCGGCTTCGCGCTGCAGAACGCCAACGCCAGCCGCATCTTCGAGACCCTGGGCGCACCGATGGACGCCGTGCCCGGCCTGTGGATCGCCGCGCCGCTGACCGGGCTGCTGGTACAGCCGGTGATCGGCTACCTGTCCGATCGCACCTGGACCCGCTGGGGCCGGCGCCGTCCGTACTTCATGCTCGGCGCGCTGTTCACCACGCTGGCGCTGCTGGTGATGCCGAACTCGCCGACGCTGTGGATCGCCGCCGGCACGCTGTGGGTGCTGGATGCCTCGATCAACGTATCGATGGAGCCTTTCCGCGCTTTCGTCGGCGACAACCTGTCGCCGCGCCAGCGCCCGACCGGCTATGCCATGCAGAGCTTCTTCATCGGCGTGGGCGCGATCGTCGCCAGTTTCCTTCCCTACGTGCTGGCGCACTACGGCGTGGCCAATACCGCCGGGCCGGGCGAGGTGCCCGACACGGTCCGCTATGCCTTCTACGCAGGCGCCGGCGTACTGCTGCTGGCGATGGGCTGGACGGTACTGAGCACGAAGGAGTATTCGCCGCAGCAGCTGGCCGCTTTCGACGATGCCGAGCCGGCCGCGGTCCATCCGCGGGATCTCGCCGCCGGCGCGCCCGCCCCGTTGCGGCAGGCCGGGATCTGGCTGCTGCTCGGCGTCGGCCTGGCCGCGGCGATCGCCTGGCGCGACGGCGACCGCATGCTGTACGTGCTGGCCGGCCTGTGCGCGGCCTACGGCCTGCTGCTGTGGATTGCACGGATGTTGCCACCCAGCCACATGGTCGCGGCGATTGTTTCCGATCTGCGCGCGATGCCGCAGGCGATGCGACGGCTGGCCTGGGTGCAGTTCTTCTCCTGGTTCGCGCTGTTCGCGATGTGGATCTACACCACCGCCGCGGTGGCCGGCAGCCACTTCGGCGCGACCGATCCGGCCTCGGCGGCCTACAACGAGGGCGCCAACTGGGTCGGCGTGCTGTTCGGCGCCTACAACGGCTTCGCCGCGCTGGCGGCGCTGCTGATCCCGCCGATGGTGCGTGCGATCGGCCTGCGCTGGAGCCACCTGGTCAACCTGTGGCTGGGCGGCGCCGGGCTGATTTCGCTGATGCTGATCCGCGACCCGCACTGGTTGCTGCTGTCGATGGTCGGTATCGGCTTCGCCTGGGCATCGATCCTGTCGCTGCCGTACGCGCTGCTGTCCGACAGCGTGCCGGCGGCGAAGATGGGCGTTTACATGGGCATCTTCAATTTCTTCATCGTGATCCCGCAGCTGGTCGCGGCCAGCGCGCTCGGCTTCGTGCTGCGCACGCTGTTCGGCGGCCAGCCGATGCTGGTGCTGGTGCTCGGCGGCTGCAGCCTGCTGGTGGCCGGACTGTGCGCGCTGCGGGTTCCCACCGTTCCGGAGGTAGTGTGATGTTGCAGCGTTCTTCCGTGTTTCTCGCATTGGCGCTGGCCCTGGGCAGCAACCCGGCCGGCGCCGCGCAACGGCCCGACTACTACGGCACGCTGGAGCCGTTTGCCGCCGACGCGGTGTACTTCGTGGTCACCGACCGCTTCGTCAATGGCGACCCGGGCAACGACCATCGCGACCAGGGCGGCGCGCACCCGACCTTCGACATCCCGGTGCATTGCCCCGATGGCATCGACGGCAACATCGGCTACCTCGGCGGCGACTTCAAGGGCGTGGTCGACAACGCTGGCTACATCCGCGACCTGGGCTTCGGCGCGGTGTGGATCACGCCCATCGTCGACAACCCCGACGAGCCCTTCAGCGGCGGCAAGCCGGTCAGCTGCGACAGCAACCTCAGCGACAACGGCAAGACCGGCTACCACGGTTACTGGGGCGACAACTTCTACCAGCTTGACGAACACCTGCCGAGCCCGGGGCTGGATTTCGCAGGTTTCACCCGCGCGCTGCACGCGCAGGACCTGAAGGTGGTGCTGGACATCGTCGGCAACCACGGCTCGCCGGCGTTCACGATGACCCGCAAGCAGGCCAAGTTCGGCCAGATCTTCGACAAGGACGGCAAGCTGCTGGCCGACCACCAGAACCTGCCGCCGCAGCAGCTGGACCCGAAGCACAACCGGCTGCATGCGTTCTACAACAACATCGGCGCGGTCGATGCCAAGGACGGGTCGATCTTCGACGGCAACCTGGCCGAGCTGTCGGACTTCAACCAGGACAACCCCGCGGTCCTGGATTATCTTGCCGGCGCCTACCTGCAGTGGCTGGGGCAGGGTGCCGACGCCTTCCGCATCGACACCATCGCCTGGGTGCCGGATCGCTTCTGGCATGCCTTCAGTGCCCGGATCCGCGCGCAGAAGCCGGGCTTCTTCATGTTCGGCGAGGCCTTCGACTACGAGCCGGCCTCGATCGCCCGGCATACCTGGAGCCGCAATGCCGGGGTCAGCGTGCTTGATTTTCCGCTGCGTGGTGCGCTGGCCGAGGTCTTCGGCCATGCCGGCGGCGGCTTCGAGAAGCTCGACGGGCCGCTGTTCCTGGGCGAGGGTCCGTACCGCAATCCGTACGAGCTGATGACCTTCTACGACAACCACGACATGGCGCGGCTGGACGCCACCGACGCCGGCTTCATCGACGCGCACAACTGGCTGTTCACCGCGCGCGGCATCCCGGTGGTCTATTACGGCTCGGAAACCGGCTTCATGCGCGGCCGCGCCGAGCACGCCGGCAATCGTGCCTATTACGGCCAGGAGCGGGTCGACGCCGGTCCGCGCAGCCCGATCTTCGCCCCGCTCAAGCGCATCGCCCACCTGCGCGAGTCCACCCCGGCGCTGCAGCGTGGCCTGCAGGTCAACCTGCGCCTGCAGGGCGACCAGGCGGTGTTCTACCGGGTCTACCAGCACGAAGGCACGGCGCAGACGGCGCTGGTCATGCTCAACAAGGGCGCTGCCCCGGCGCAGCTGCGCGCGGATCGTTACCTGCAGCCCGGCGCTTGGCGGGATGCCTTCGACGGCAGCGCGGCCGCGGCGCGCAAGGGCGTGCTGGAAGCCGAGGTGCCGGCGCACGGGGTGCGGGTGTTCCTGCTCGACGGCCCGGTCACCGAGCCCGCCCTGCGCCGGCAGCTGGACGCGGCGATGTCGCGGCAGGCTGCGCGGGACGCGCGCGATGCTGGGGGTGGGTGAAACTTCGCGAAAGCGGGGCGCCCGCTGATGCGGGCTGTATTGGGGTGTATTGAGGGCGCGCCTTGGTGGGCGGAAGGTTGGCTCTGACTTACGTCGGGGAGCGCCGACCTGCCGCCGATGGGCGTCACCGTTCGGCAGACGTCCCTATCTGACTCGCGGCCGCGGCACATCCATGTGCCGCTGACGCCCATCACCGCCAGGACGTCGCAAGGCGCCTTTGTTGTCCCCATTCTTCAGAAGCGCGCCGCGGAGGGGGAGGGGAAGGCAGGAGTGCATCCCGACTCTCCGCGTGCTCCAGATCTTGCGCGTTCGCCCGCACCCGCGCTGTAGGAGCGGCTTCAGCCGCGACCGAGAGATTGCGCAGTCGCGGCTGAAGCCGCTCCTACAATGCAATTGCCAGCATCGCGCCATCTGGTGGAGAGTCCCCCTTTGTTAAGGGGGACGCGCCAACGGCGCGGGGGATAGGCAAGGCGGGAGCTGGGGCCCGAAGTTTGCGCAGCAAACTTTGGGGGCACAGCCCGCGCAGCGGGATGTGTCACGCGCAGATAGCCGCTTCGCGGCTATCTGCGCGACGAATCCCGCAGCACCAGCTGGGTCGGGATTGCCCGGCTCTCCGCGCCCTCGCCGCGGATCAGCGCGATCAGGCTGTCCACCAGCAGGCTGCCGGCGAGCTTGGTGTCCTGCTGCACGGTGGTCAGCGAGGGCGACACCGAGCCTGCCAGCGGGATGTCGTCGAATCCGGCCACGACCACGTCCTCCGGCACGCGCCGGCCATGTTCACGCAGGGCGCGCATCGCGCCGATGGCGATGAGGTCGCTGGCCGCGCAGACCGCGTCGAAGGGCTCGCCGCGCGCCAGCAGCGCCGCACAGGCGTCGTAGCCGGACTGCTCGGTGGTGATCGCGTCGTGCTGCAGGGCCGGGTCGGCCTCCACGCCGGCCAGGCGCATGGCCTCGACGTGGCCGCGGTAGCGCTCCTCGAACTCGGGGTAATGGCTCGACGCGTGGCCCAGGAAGGCGATCCGCCGCGCGCCCTGGGCCAGCAGGTGGGCGGTGATGTCGAAGCCGCCGAGGAAGTTGTCGCTGCCGATCGACACGCCGGGCTGGTCGGGCAGGGCGGCACCCCAGCGCACGAAATGCGTGCCCTGTTCGACCAGCCGCTGCAGCCGCGCACGCGATTCGTGGTAGTCGCCGTAGCCGAGCAGGATGATCCCGTCGGCCTTGTTGCTGTCCTCGTAGTCGGCCTGCCAGTCCGTGGACAGCTGCTGGAAGGACACCAGCAGGTCGTAGCCGCGGACCGCGCAGGCACGGGTGATCGAACCCAGCATCGAGTGGAAGAACGGGTTGATCAGCGAATCGTCCGGGGTCGGGTCCTCGAAGAACAGCAGGGCCAGGGTGCCGGCATTGCGCAGGCGCAGGCTGGAGGCGTTCTTGTCGACCTTGTAGTTCAGCTCGCGGGCGATGTTGAGGATGCGCCGGCGGGTCTCCTCGTTGACCATCGGGCTGCCGCGCAGGGCGCGCGAGACCGTGGGCTGGGACACGCCCGCCAGGTAGGCGATGTCCAGGGAGGTGGCCTTGCCTTTGATCGTCATCGTCTGCGCGGCATCAGCATCTTGGCGCCATCATGCCACGGCGGGCGCTGGGCCAGGCGGCCCGGTCGCGAGGGACCCCGGATGCACCCGGCGCGCGCAAGCCCGGCGCGATTGGTTTACCATGCGGGCCTGACTCCACAGCCCAGGTGGCCCGCGCAAAACGCCGGCCGAGCGTGCGACATGAGCACTACCACCGCCCAGCGCTGATCCCGACCGAGGCCCGCCCAAGGCGCCCTCGTGGCGTTTTTTTTTGCCTGCCCGGTCCTGTCCCGTCTTCCCCGTTCCCCGCCCGCGGCCCTGGTCGCCGGCCCACCGCACAGCCATTCACATGATCACCATCACGCTCCCCGACGGCAGCCGCCGCGAGTTCGAACAGCCCGTTTCCGTCATGCAGGTCGCCCAGTCGATCGGCGCCGGCCTGGCCAAGGCCACCATCGCCGGGTCAGTCGATGGCGTGCTGGTCGATGCCAGCGACGTCATCGACCACGACGCCAGCCTGCGCATCATCACCGCCAAGGACGAGGAGGGCGTGGAGATCATCCGCCACTCCAGCGCGCACCTGGTCGGCCACGCGGTCAAGCAGCTGTACCCGGACGTGAAGATGGTGATCGGCCCGGTGATCGCCGAGGGCTTCTACTACGACATCTACTCCGAGCGCCCGTTCACGCCCGAGGACATGGCTGCCATCGAGCAGCGCATGGGCGAGCTGATCGCCCAGGACTACGACGTCATCAAGAAGATGACCCCGCGCGCGGAGGTCGTCGAGATCTTCAAGTCCCGCGGCGAGGACTACAAGCTGCGCCTGATCGAGGACATGCCCGAGGACATCCAGGCCATGGGCATGTACTACCACCAGGAATACGTGGACATGTGCCGCGGCCCGCACGTGCCGAACACGCGCTTCCTGAAGGCGTTCAAGCTGACCCGCATCTCCGGCGCCTACTGGCGCGGCGATGCGAAGAACGAGCAGCTGCAGCGCATCTACGGCACCGCCTGGGCCGACAAGAAGCAGCTCGATGCCTACATCAAGCGCATCGAGGAAGCCGAAATGCGCGACCACCGCCGCATCGGCAAGCAGCAGGACCTGTTCCACCTGCAGGAAGAGGCTCCCGGCCTGGTGTTCTGGCACCCGAAGGGCTGGTCGATCTGGCAGGTCGTCGAGCAGTACATGCGCCGCGTGTACCGCGACAGCGGCTACGGCGAGGTGCGCTGCCCGCAGATCCTGGACGTGTCGCTTTGGCAGAAGTCCGGCCATTGGGACAACTACAAGGAGAACATGTTCTTCACCGAGTCGGAGAAGCGCACCTACGCGGTCAAGCCGATGAACTGCCCGGGCCACGTGCAGGTGTTCAACCAGGGCCTGCACAGCTACCGCGACCTGCCGATCCGCTACGGCGAGTTCGGCTCGTGCCACCGCAACGAGCCTTCCGGCGCGCTGCACGGCATCCTGCGCGTGCGCGGCTTCACCCAGGACGATGGCCATATCTTCTGCACCGAGGGCCAGATCGAGGCCGAGGTCACCGCCTTCCACCAGCAGGCGCTGGCGGTCTATGCGGCGTTCGGCTTCGAGGACATCCAGATCAAGATCGCCCTGCGCCCGGAAAAGCGCCTGGGCGACGACGCCACCTGGGACAAGGCCGAAGGCGCGCTGCGCGCGGCCCTGTCGCACTGCGGGGTGGAGTGGCAGGAGCTGCCGGGCGAGGGTGCCTTCTACGGCCCGAAGATCGAATACCACCTCAAGGACGCCATCGGCCGCACCTGGCAGCTGGGCACCATGCAGGTCGATTTCATGATGCCCGGGCGCCTGGGCGCCGAGTATGTCGATGAAAACAGTCAGAAAAAGCACCCGGTCATGCTGCACCGGGCCATCGTCGGCTCGATGGAGCGCTTCATCGGTATCCTGATCGAGCACCATGCCGGTTCCTTCCCGGCCTGGCTGGCCCCGGTCCAGGTGGTGGTGGCCAATATCACCGATGCCCAGGCTGAATACGTCGAATCCGTTCGGAAAAGCCTTGCAAATCAAGGCTTCCGGGTGGAGGCCGATTTGCGGAACGAGAAGATCGGCTATAAGATTCGCGAGCATACGCTGCAGCGCGTCCCCTACCTGCTGGTGGTCGGCGATCGCGAGAAGGAAAATGGCGCCGTTGCGGTACGCACCCGTTCGGGCGAGGATCTGGGCACGATGTCCGTGGAAGCCTTCGCCGAGCGCCTGCGTGCCGAGCACGCCGCGTAAGCCAACCCCGGCCATCTGGATGATCCGGAAGTGCCGGTTCGATTCCCCTGGGAGATTGCAAAATCAGTACACCTGACAACAAACAGAACCGCAAGAACCAAGAAATCCGGGTGCCGCGCGTACGCGTGATCGGCAGCGACGGAGAGATGGTCGGCGTGTTGTCGCGCGACGAAGCGCTGGCGATGGCGGAAGAGGAAGGGCTCGACTTGGTCGAGATCCAGCCCCAGGCCGACCCGCCGGTCTGCAAGATCATGGACTTCGGCAAGTTCAAGTTCGAGATGCAGAAGAAGGCCAACGAGGCCAAGAAGAAGACCAAGCAGGTCGAGATCAAGGAGCTGAAGTTCCGTCCGGTCACGGACGAGGGCGACTACCAGATCAAGCTGCGCAACATGCGCCGCTTCCTGGAGGAAGGCGACAAGGTCAAGGTCAACATCCGCTTCCGTGGCCGTGAAATGAGCCACCAGGAGCTCGGCCGCGAGATGGCGGCCCGGATCGAGGCCGACCTGGGCGAGGACATCGTCATCGAGTCGCGGCCGCGCCTGGAAGGCCGGCAGATGGTGATGATGATCGCGCCGAAGAAGAAGAGCTGAGGCACCCCGGCCGGCGCCCGTCGCCGGCCCCGCAGGGCCTCCGGGCCCTGCCGAAGCCCATGATTTGCAAGACATTCCCCGGGCTGGCATAATGGGCGGCCCGATTCGTCGGGGATGCCGTGCAAGCGGCACAGGACCGGCTGTTATTCCCCAGGAATCAAGAGCTTACAAGCAGGCAAGGGCACGGACGGAAAGTGTGGCGCAGCCACCGCCCTGGTCAGTGACATAAAACCATCAAGGACATAGCAATGCCCAAGATCAAGACCAACCGGGCGGCGGCCAAGCGTTTCCGCAAGACCGCCTCCGGCAAGTACAAGGCTGGCCACGCCAACCGTAGCCACATCCTCACCAAGAAGGCGACCAAGCGGAAGCGCAACCTGCGGCAGACGAACCATGTTCGTGCCGAGGACGCGGGCCGTCTGGACCGCATGCTTCCCTACCTCTGAGGACCTGAACAATGGCACGAGTTAAGCGTGGTGTGCAGGCGCGTCGCCGGCACAAGAAAATCCTGACCCTGGCGAAGGGCTACTACAACGCCCGTCGCAAGGTCTTCCGCGTCGCCAAGCAGGCGGTCATCAAGGCGCAGCAGTACGCCTACATCGGCCGCAAGCAGAAGAAGCGCAACTTCCGTTCGCTGTGGATCACCCGCATCAACGCGGCTGCCCGCATCAACGGCCTGAGCTACAGCCGTTTCATGAACGGCCTGCTGAAGGCCGGCATCACCCTGGACCGCAAGGTGCTGGCGGACATCGCCGTGCACGACGCGGCGGGTTTTGCGGCGCTGGCTGAAAAGGCAAAGGGCGCGCTGGCGGCATAAGTCGTCCCGGACGCCCGCGTTCGCCGCGGGCGCCAGGAAAGACCAATGCATGGGGAAGGGCGCGAGTCCTTCCCCATTCTTTTTTGTGCCGGGCCAAAGCCCGGGGATCGAAAGCAGGCAGGACCAGGACATCGCGATGAGTGACATCGAAACCCTGACCGGACAGGCGCTGGCGGATGTCGCCGCGGCGCAGGATCCGGAACGACTGGAAGCGCTGCGGGTCGCGCTGCTCGGCAAGAGCGGCAGCATCACCGCCCAGCTCAAGCAGCTCGGCAGCCTGCCGGCCGACCAGCGCAAGCAGGCCGGCGAGGCGATCAACATCGCCCGCGACGCGGTGTCCACCGCGCTGGCGCAGCGCCGCCAGGTGCTGGAGCAGGCCGCGCTGGACGCCCGCCTGGCCGGCGAACGCATCGACATCACCCTGCCGGGCCGCCAGGCCGAGCGCGGCGGGCTGCATCCGGTCAGCCGCACCCTGGAGCGCATCACCGGCATCTTCGCCCGGCTGGGCTACGAGCTGGCCGACGGCCCGGAGATCGAGGACGACTGGCACAACTTCGAGGCGCTGAACTTCCCGCCGCACCATCCGGCGCGCGCCATGCATGACACCTTCTACTTCGGCGACGGCCGCCTGCTGCGCACGCATACCTCCGGCGTGCAGGTGCGCTACATGGGCGAGCACGCGCCGCCGCTGCGAATGATCGCCGCCGGCAAGGTCTACCGTTCCGATTCGGACCAGACCCACTCGCCGATGTTCCACCAGGTCGAAGGCCTGCTGGTCGACGAACACGCGAACTTCGCCGACCTCAAGGGCACGCTGTCCGAGTTCGTGCGCGCCTTCTTCGAGCGCGACTTCGAGATGCGTTTCCGCCCGAGCTATTTCCCGTTCGTCGAGCCGGGCGCGGAAGTCGATATCGCCTGGCAGCAGCCCGACGGCAGCACGCGCTGGCTGGAAGTGCTCGGCTGCGGCATGGTGCACCCGAACGTGCTGCGCAACGTCGGCATCGACCCGGAGCGCTACACCGGCTTCGCCTTCGGCCTGGGCGTGGAGCGCTTCGCCATGCTGCGCTATGGCGTCAACGACCTGCGCGCCTTCTTCGAGAACGACGTGCGCTTCCTGCGCCAGTTCGCCTGAGCCCGTCGCCGCGGCATCCCTTCCACGAATTCCGATCCGGTTACCGATGAAATTCTCCGAGAACTGGCTGCGCAGCCACGTACCCACCGACGCCGACCGCGACGCGCTCGCCGCCACCCTGACCGCCATCGGCCTGGAGGTCGAGGAAGTCACGCCGCTGGGCGGGTCGCTGGGCCAGGTGGTGGTGGCGCGCATCGTCGAGGCCGTGCGCCATCCCGAAGCCGACCGCCTGCAGGTCTGCCAGGTCGACGCCGGCGCCGGCGAACTGCTGCAGATCGTCTGCGGCGCGCCGAACGCGCGGGCCGGCCTGGTCGCGCCGCTGGCGATGGTCGGCGCGCAGATCGGCGAGCTGAAGATCAAGGCGGCCAAGCTGCGTGGCGTGGAATCCAACGGCATGCTGTGCTCGGCGAAGGAGCTGGGGCTGGATACCGACGCCTCCGGCCTGTTCGAGCTGCCCGACGACGCCCCGGTCGGCACGCCGCTGGCCGACTATCTCGGCTTGCCGGACGCCAGCATCGAGATCAAGCTGACCCCCAACCGCGCCGACTGCTTCAGCGTGCGCGGCATCGCCTATGACGTCGCCGCCGCCTGCGGCAGCGAAGTGGTGGCGATGGACATCGCGCCGGTGCCGGCGGCTTCCAGCCGGGCGGTCGAGGTCGAACTCAACGCCGGCGCCGAAGCTCCGCGCTTCTGCGGCCGCGTGATCGAGGGCATCGATCCGGCCGCGCGCACGCCGGTATGGATGGCCGAGCGCCTGCGCCGCAGCGGTGTGCGCCCGGTCTCGCTGCTCGTGGACATCACCCAGTACGTGATGCTTGAACTCGGCCAGCCGATGCATGCCTACGACCTGGATACCCTCAAGGGCCCGGTCGCCGCGCGCCGTTCGCGCCAGGGCGAAACCCTGAAGCTGCTCGACGGCCGCGACGTGACCCTGGACGATGGTTTCCTGGTGATCACCGACGCCGACCGGCCGGTCGGCCTGGCCGGCCTGATGGGCGGTTTCGATACCCGGGTCACCGAGGCCACCGCCAATGTCTTCCTGGAAGCCGCGCACTTCCAGCCGGCGGCGATCATGGGCCGCGGCCGCAAGCTCGGCCTGCATACCGATGCCGGCCACCGGTTCGAGCGCGGCGTGGACCCGCAGCTGCCCCCGCAGGCCATCGAACTGGCCACGCGCCTGGTGCTGGATCTGGCCGGCGGCACGCCGGGCCCGGTGATCCAGGTCGAGCTGCCGCAGCACCTGCCGCAGGCCGCGCGGATCACCCTGCGCCGCGCCCGCATCGCCCGCGTGCTGGGCATTTCGATCCACGATGCCGAGGTCGAGCGCATCCTGCGCGCGCTGGGCATGCAGGTCGAGGCTGCCGCCGGGGGCTGGCAGGTCGTTGCCCCGACCCGGCGCTTCGATATCGCCATCGAGGAAGACCTGATCGAGGAACTGGCCCGCATCCACGGCTACGACCGCGTACCGACCACGCTGCCGGCCGGCGCCAGCCGCATCGCGATGCCGAGCGAGACTGTGCTGGAAGAAATCGCCGTGCGCGCCCAGCTGGTCGCCCGCGACCTGCAGGAAACCATCAACTACGCCTTCGTCGAGGCCGACCTGCTGTCCCGCTGGCAGCTGGACCGCGACCTGGTGCCGTTGGCCAATCCGCTCAGCGCCGAGCTGGCGGTCATGCGCCCGGCGCTGCTGCCAGGCCTGGTCGCCACCTTGGGCCGCAATGCCGCCCGCCAGGTCGGGCGGGTCCGCCTGTTCGAGCTGGGCAAGGTCTTCGCCGCGGCCGGGCAGGGCGCCGCCCCGGTCGAAGCCCAGCACGTGGCCGCGGCGGTCTGCGGCGATGCCGCCGCCCTGCAGTGGGGCCTGCCTGCGCGCAAGGTCGACTTCCACGATCTCAAGGGCGACCTGGAATCCCTGGCCGCCGCCAGTGGCGCGGTGCTGGAGTTCCGCCCCTCGACCCGTCCGCATGGCCATCCGGGCCGTTCAGCCGAGGTCTTCCGCGACGGCCTGCCGGTCGGCTGGATCGGCCAGCTGCACCCGGCCCTGACCAAGGCGCTGGACATCGACGTGGACGTGTTCGCCTTCGAGCTGGCGCTGGCGCCGCTGGCCGGCCGGGCCCTGCCGCGTGCCGGGGAGCTGTCGCGCTTCCCGTCGGTGCGCCGCGATCTGGCCTTCCTGGTTCCCGAGCAGGTCGGCTGGGCGGAGCTGGCCGCCACCGTGCGCACCGCCGCCGGTGCCCTGCTGCGCGATGTCCTGCTGTTCGACCGCTACGTCGGGCCTGGCGTCGAAGCCGGGTTCAAGAGTCTGGCTATGGGCTTGATTTTGCAGGATAACTCGCGCACGCTCACGGATCGGGACGTGGATGCCGTGGTGACCGAGGTGGTGACCGCCATCGAGCGCGAACATCGCGCCCGGATCCGGAGTTGAGGCGGCGGTTACCAGGGGGAATGGCATGGCACTGACGAAAGCGGAAATGGCCGAGCGCCTGTTCGACGAAGTCGGTTTGAACAAGCGCGAAGCCAAGGAGTTCGTCGATGCGTTCTTCGACGTGCTGCGTGATGCGCTGGAGCAGGGACGCCAGGTCAAGCTGTCGGGTTTCGGCAACTTCGACCTGCGGCGCAAGAACCAGAGGCCCGGTCGCAATCCCAAGACCGGTGAGGAAATTCCGATTTCCGCCCGGACGGTCGTGACCTTCCGCCCGGGCCAGAAGCTCAAGGAACGGGTGGAGACCTATGCTGGATCCGGGCAGTAACCGCGAACTTCCGCCGATACCGGCCAAGCGCTACTTCACCATCGGCGAAGTCAGCGAGCTGTGCGACGTCAAGCCGCACGTGCTGCGCTACTGGGAGACGGAGTTTCCCAGCCTGGAGCCGGTGAAGCGTCGCGGCAACCGCCGTTACTACCAGCGCCACGACGTGCTGATGGTCCGGCAGATCCGCAGCCTGCTGTACGAACAGGGCTACACCATCGGCGGCGCGCGCCTGCGCCTGGACAGCGCCGGCGCACGCGAGGAATCGGCACTGAGCAACCAGATCATCAAGCAGGTGCGGATGGAGCTGGAAGAAGTCCTGCAGCTGCTGCGACGCTGAGCGAGCGACAAGCCCGCGCAAAGTCGTTATAATCGCGGGCCGCCGCAAGGCGGAGTACTTACCGGGGTATAGCGCAGCCTGGTAGCGCACCAGTCTGGGGGACTGGTGGTCGTCGGTTCGAATCCGGCTACCCCGACCAAATCAGCAAGACGAACGAACGGCCCGCATCCCGATGCGGGCCGTTTTTCGTTGGCGGTGCCGTTACCGGGCGTGCCGATGAACGCGGCCGGCACGATGGCTTACCATCGCCGGGCACCCTGGTTCGGAGCTGGCCCATGCGCAAGTGGTTCCAATGGACGTCCTCGCCGTGGGGACGGCGCACGCTGGTCGTGCTGTCCTGCCTGGTCGTACTCACCGTGGCGACCAATCCCGATCTGCTGCCGATCCTCTCGCTGATCGATGCGGTCGGGCTGGATGTGCTGCTGTGGCTGTTGGGCGCGCAGCTGGTGGCGTTCCTGGCGCCGACGCGGGCGCTGATGATGCCGGCTCTGCGGCGCGTCGCTGCGGCGATGGCGTTGCCGGCATGGAGCGTCTTCATGGCCTGGGGCAGCTGGCTGCAGCTGCGGGGCGCGATCGGTCGGCGCATGCCGCGCCCGATACGCGCCTGACGGCCCGCGGCAATGCGCAACATGCTCGACTTCAGCTCCTTGAGCACCCTGCTGAGCACGCTGCTCGGCCTGGTCCTGGTGTCGCTGGTGGCCGTGGGCATCCGCCTAGTCTTCATGCAGACCCTGCAGCGGCGGCGCGAGCGCGAGAACCGGCAGATCAACGAACGCTTGCGCACCCTGATCGCCGCCTACAAGACGCTGGGTGGTTCGTTCACCGGTGAACTGGCGGTCGATCCCTCGCACCTGCGGCAGCTGCGCCAGCACGTCGGTGGGGCGGCCGAAGGCGCGCCGATCGCCAATGGTTCCGACCGCCGCCGGCGCATCCGCGATGCGGTCGAGGCCGCACTCTCGGACGTGATCCTGCTCGGCACCGAGGCCCAGGTCGAACTGGCCGCGCGCGCCGCCGAGGACATGGTGGCCGGGCGCGCGGTGCATACCGCCGAGCTGGTGGTGTCGCTGCGCGACTTCATCCGCCAGGCGCTGGATCTGGCGCCGATTCCCGCCCAGCTGCGCATTCCCGTGCAGGGTCCGGCCCGGGCCACCCCTGGCAAGCGCGAAGGCGGGGAGGGAAAGGCTGGAGGTGGCGGTGGCGGCATGGGCGGGATGGGCGCCGGCGGTGGCATGGGCGGCCTGCGCCATGGCGCGGACGACGACAGCCACGGGCACGGTGCCGGCTGAGGTCGCGGCGCCGGGCCATCGCACTCATCGCGTGTGACGGGCGTCGGGGTTCGCGCGTTTGCCGCAGGATCTTCGCGCTACCTTGCCGCGGCCGCCGGCATGGTTCCTTGATCCTCTCGCCGAAACTGCACATGCCTTCCAACGCCGAACTCGATCGCTGGCTGGACACCTTGCGCGAGGGACTGCCGCAGCTGAAAGTCGACGAGGAGGCCGACTTCGATTACCTGGCCTTCCAGCAGCAGGTCGAACGCATGCGCGAAACACTCGAGCCCGAACAGGGCGAGTACCTGCGCGCACGCGTGCAGGCCATGCTCGAACAGGCCGGGCTGATTCCCACCGACCACGAAGCCGAATCGCGTCGCTGAAAGATTCATCGCAGATCGCGGACAGGCGCGTTACGTGCTGCATTTCATGCCGTGGAATTCACGCCGCGACAACATTTCGCGCCATCAATGCCTGGCGCAAACATGCGCGTGCATGTCATACGCGAGCAGCGTGCGGTTGCCCTTCGTGGCGTTGCATCAACGCATCTTGTGATTACGATCACTCATGAACCTGCGACGGATGCGCGATTCGTGGCGATTGCGTGGAATCTGCGTGAACGAAGCGAAGACGAACTTTAACGTTGCCCCGCATGCGCGTCGGAAAATTGGCGCTTGGGGATTGTCGAAAGCGTTTTTCATGCCATAGTGCGTCGCAACACGCCCACGCATCTCGTGCCGACGGATCGCGCACTTCGCAGTCGAAGGATCGGGTACACCTCAAGCCGCATCGAGTCGCTTCGCTGCCTGGTAGCCAGGCGGAGTGGTCTCGTGCTCCCGAAACAAACCCAACAGGCGGTGACAGCGACGCATGAGCCCCTCACGATCCCGATGGATGATTCTGCTCCTGGCCCTGAGCATGGTGCTGGCGGGTTGCCACAACACCTCGCACATGGCACGCGAGCTTCCGCAGCCTGATCCGCTGGCACTGTCCACGGTGCAGCCGGAGTATCGACTGGCTCCGGGGGACGTGCTGCTGGTCAAGGTGTTCCAGGTCGACGACCTCGAGCGGCAGGTCCGCGTCGACAATGACGGCAAGCTCTCGCTGCCGTTGATCGGCTCGATCCCCGCGGCGGGCCTCGGGGTCGCCGAGCTGGAGCGCCAGGTGGCTGATCGCTATCGCAACGGCTTCCTGCAGGATCCGCAAGTCTCCATCTTCGTCCAGGAGGCGAATGGCCGCCGCGTCACCGTGACCGGTGCGGTCGACGAGCCGGGTATCTATCCGTTGGTGGGTGCCAATCTCACCCTGCAGCAGGCGATCGCCCAGGCCAAGGGCGTGAGCAATATCGCCAGCCGCGGCAACATCATCGTCTTCCGCACCGTGCAGGGCCAGAAGATGATCGCCCGCTTCGACCTTGGCGCGATCGAGCACGGCAAGGATCCCGATCCGGAGATCTACGGTGGCGATGTGATCGTGGTGTACCGCTCCGATGCCCGCCTGCTGCTGCGCACCGCGCTGGAGCTGACTCCCTTCGTGATGGTATGGCGGGCCTATCGATGAATACCGTCAACCAGACCCATGCCGTGCACCACGGCCACCACCACGACAGCGCCGAACTGACCCTGCGCGACTACTGGCATGCCCTGTGGGCGCAGCGCTGGCTGGTGATCATCGTTGCCGCCGCCATCGTGCTGGTGGTACTGCTGGCCACGCTGCTGATGCCGACGCGCTACCGCGCGACAAGCACGTTGCAGATCGAGCGCGAAGCGCTGAACGTGGTCAATGTCGAGAACCTGATGCCGGCCGAATCGCCGCAGGATCGCGACTTCTACGAAACCCAGTACGAGCTGCTGCAGAGCCGTTCGCTGGCGCGGGCGGTGATCCGCGAGGCCAATCTTGCCCGCGAGCCGTATTTCCGTTCGCTGGTTGAAGAGGCCACCGCCAAGTACGACGCGGCGCACCCGGAGGCGGGCAAGGCGCAGTCGGCCGAGCGCCAGGACCGCATCGAGCGCGCGCTGATCGCTGCGCTGCTCGATGGCCTGGAGATCGAGCCGATCCGCAACTCCCGCCTGGTCCGCATCAACTTCGATTCGCCCGATCCGGCGCTGGCGGCACGCGTGGCCAACGCCTATGCGCGCGTGTTCATCGAAAGCAGCCAGCAGCGCCGACTCCAGGCCTCCTCGTTCGCCTCCAAGTACCTGTCCGACCGGCTGGTGCAGCTGCAGGCCAAGGTGGAGGACTCCGAGCGCAAGCTGGTGGCCTATTCCAGCCAGGAGCAGATCGTTTCGGTGGGCGACGACAAGCCCTCGCTGCCGGCGCAGAACCTGACCGAGCTCAATGCGCTGCTGGCCAGCGCCCAGGACGCGCGCATCAAGGCCGAGGCCGCCTGGCGGCAGGCCGAGCGCGGCGACGGCATGGGCCTGCCGCAGGTGGTCGGCAACCCGCTGGTGCAGCAGCTGCGGTCCGAGCAGGTGCGCATCAACGCCGAATACCAGCAGAAGCTGGCGACCTTCAAGCCCGGCTACCCGGAGATGGAGCGGCTGAAGTCGCAGGCCGGCGAGCTGCAGCGCCAGATCAACCGCGAGGTGCTGAACGTGCGCCAGTCGCTCAAGGCGCAGTACGAGTCCGCGGTGCAGCAGGAGCAGTTGATGAATGAGCGCATCGCCCAGCTCAAGGGCGACGAGCTCGACCTGCAGTCGCGCAGCATCCAGTACAACCTGCTCAAGCGCGAAGCCGACACCAACCGCCAGCTCTACGACGCGTTGCTGCAGCGTTACAAGGAGATCGGCGTGGCCGGCAACGTCGGCAGCAACAACGTGTCCATCGTCGACACCGCCGACGTGCCGGGCAGCCCGAGTTCGCCGAAGTTCCTGCTGAACATGGCCCTGGGCATCGTGTTTGGCGTGTTCATCGCGATCGCGATCGCGCTGCTGCGTTTCCTGCTGCGCGACCCGACCGCGTGATGCCATCGCGCGGTCATCAAGGTGACAGGTGGTTCAGAGTAGATGGCTGCGATTGCAGTAGTTTCCACCACGGAGGCGAGATGCGAGGGAAGGAAATGACGTTGGTTGGGTGATGGTGCGTGACGGCGACGAAGAGCTGTCGTGAGGCCCGGGGCCGGCGTAGGAGGGCGCCGCAGCGGCACATGACAGGCGATCGAGGCCCGGAGGCAGGGTGCGTTCCCCACGCGCGCCCGGCACGAGGGTTTGGAGGACACATCCCATGCTGTTGGCAGACCTGAGCAGTGCGACCTATTCGGCAACTTCGCCGAGGTTGCTTACCAAGTATTCGGCGGCGGCCGACCTGATCCTGCGCGTGTTCGACCTGGCGGTGGTCGTGGGCAGCGCCCTGGTGGCCTATCGCATCCTCTATGGCACCTGGTTGCCGGCGGCGGCCTATCGCGTCGCCATCGGCACGACGCTGCTGTACGCGGTGATCTGCTTCGCGCTGTTCCCGTTGTATCGCAGCTGGCGCGGGCGCGGCCTGCGCCAGGAGCTGCTGGTCCTGGGCGGCGCGTTCGGCGGGGTATTCGCCCTGTTCGCGGTGCATGCGCTGGTGGTCCAGTTCGGCCAGGGCGTGTCGCGCCTGTGGATCGGCCTGTGGTTCCTCGGCGGGTTGGCCATCCTCGTGCTGGCGCGCACCGGCCTGCGGATGCTCCTCAACCACCTGCGCAGCCGCGGCATGGACGTGCAACGCGTGGTCGTGGTCGGCCTGCGCCACCCGGTCATCAAGATCCACAACTACCTCAACCGCAATACCTGGGTCGGCGTACAGGTCGTCGGCTACTTCCGCAGCCGCTACGACCTCGGCCTGGCCGAGCACCGCCACGAGGACCTGCCCTGCCTGGGGGACCCGGACCAACTCGTCGATTACCTGGAGCGCAACCAGGTCGACCAGGTGTGGATCTCGCTGCCGCTGGGCGAGCGCGATCGCATCAAGCAGCTGCTGGAACGGCTCGACCGCTATCCGATCAACGTCAAGCTGGTGCCGGACCTGTTCGACTTCGGCATGCTCAACCAGTCCGGCGAGGAAATCGGCAACGTGCCGGTGATCAACCTGCGCCAGGGTGGCGTGGATCGCAACAGCTACTTCATCGTCGCCAAGTCGCTGCAAGACAAGGTCGTTGCCGCCGGCGCCTTGCTGGTGCTGTGGCCGCTGCTGTTGCTGATCGCCATCGGCGTCAAGCTCAGCTCGCCGGGTCCGGTGCTGTTCCGCCAGCGTCGCCATGGCCTGGGCGGGCGCGAGTTCTACATGTACAAGTTCCGCTCGATGCGCGTGCACGATGACAGCCAGCACGTGGCCCAGGCGACCCGCAACGACAGCCGGATCACGCCGTTCGGCGCCTTCCTGCGCCGCACGAGCATGGACGAGCTGCCGCAGATCTTCAACGTGCTCGGCGGCAGCATGTCCATCGTCGGTCCGCGCCCGCACGCGGCACAGCACAACACCCACTACGAGAAGCTCATCCACCACTACATGCAGCGCCACTACGTGAAGCCGGGTATCACCGGCTGGGCGCAGGTGAACGGCTTCCGCGGCGAGACGCCGGAACTGCGCACGATGAAGAAGCGCATCCAGTACGACCTGGACTACATCCGCCGGTGGTCGCTGTGGCTGGACTTCCGCATCATCGCGCTGACCGCCGTGCGCGTGCTGGGACAGAAGAACGCCTACTGATGGCAGCGACCGGGATCCCGCACGGGTCGGTGGCCGCGCCGAGCCCGATGACAGCGCCGTCGGCGCGGCCGGCGGCGCGCGAGCGATGGCGCAACCGGCTGATCGAGGCGGTGCTGCTGTTCGGCATCGGCTACAACTTCGTGCTGGCGGTGGTCAACGCGAAGGTTTTCACGGTCAGGCCGGCGATGACCTACGCCGCGGAATTCGCCGTTTACGGCGCCTGCTTCCTGATCGGCCTGTGGTCGCTGGACCGTCGCCGCGCCGCTTTGGTAGTCGGCGGGCTGGGTTTCGTCGTGGCGCTGATGTGGCTGCGCTTCCTGCTGACCTGGCAGTTCGACCCAAAGTTCCTTCGTGATGCGCTGATCGCCTTCGCCTTCCTGGTGCTCGGCGCGGCCTACCGCGGCTCGATCCCGAAGCTGTTCCTGCGCATGGCGATCGTCGTGTCGCTGGTCGCCGCCTTCGAACTGGCCGCCCCCACGGCCTATGGCGACTGGGTCAACCCCAAGAGCTATTTCGTCAACGCGCGCGGCGCCAGTGCTTCGGGCTTCTGGAACGAGGACAGCAACCTCTACGTCAGCGCCACGCGCCCGGGCGCGCGCAACTTCCTGCCGTCCAGCAACCTGCCGCGTGCGTCCTCGGTGTTCGTCGAACCGGTGACGATGGGCAACTTCATCATCTTCTTCGCCGCCATCGTGCTGGCGTTCCGGCGCCGGTTGAGCCTGATGGCGCAGTTGCTGTCGGTTGGACTGGTGGGCTTTCTGATCGTCGCTTCGGACGGACGCCTGGCGGCCGGTACCTGCGTGCTGATGCTGCTGGTCGCGCCATTGCTGCGCCGGCTCGACCAGCGACTGGCCTTCGCGGTGTTCGGACTGGTGCTGGCGGCCGGCTGGCTGCTGGTCTGGGCGGCGGGCATCCGCGAGTACGAGGACACGATGCTGGGGCGGATCTTCTTTACCGTCGATTCGATCTCCAACCTGTCGCTGCAGGGCTGGATGGGCCTGGATTTCGACGCCGCCTACCGCTATTTCGACAGCGGCATCGCTTACTTCATCACCTCGCAGTCCGTGCTGGGGGTGCTGGCCTTCCTGCTGGCCTATTCGTTCCTGCTGGTGTTACCCGGGCGCGAGGGCAGGGTGTTCAAGCACCTGGCGGTGTTTGCCTTCGCGCTGAGCCTGCTGGTTTCAAATGGCTATTTCTCGATCAAGACCGCGGCGCTGTGGTGGTTTGTCTGCGGCTGCCTGTGGCAGGTTGCGCCCGCTCCGGCTCGACTGCCGGCAGTGGACCGCGGCGGCGCCGGGCCGCTGGAGGAACGGCAATGAACGCGGCCGCGATGCCGGCGCCGCGCGACGGGCGCATCGACGCCACCCGGGCGATCGCGATCGTGCTGGTCGTGCTCGGTCATGCACGTGGCATTCCCCATGCCTACACGCTGCTGGCTTTCAGCTTCCACGTACCGCTTTTCTTCCTGGTATCCGGCTGGGTGGCGACGGCCTATGGCCGGCCGCGTAGCGACGCCGACACCTGGCGGCAGCTGGGACGCACACTGCTGGTGCCGTACGTGTTCTTCTTCTTCGTGGCCTACGCGTATTGGCTGCTGACCCGCGACATGGGCGCCAAGGCGCTGCGTTGGGGCGAGCGTCCGTGGTGGGAGCCGCTGGTGGGCCTGCTCATGGGCAATGGACCGGGCCTGTATGTGCAGCCGGCACTGTGGTTCCTGCCAGCGCTGTTCACCACCGCGATCGCCTTCCACTACCTGCGCAAGCGCCTGCATCCGGGTCTGCTGGTGGTGGCGTGCGCGCTGCTGGCCTGGGCCTGGATCGCATGGTTTCCGCCGCTGGGCGTGCGCCTGCCATGGGGGCTGGACGTGCTGCCGGTGTCGCTGTTCTTCTTCGCCTGCGGCGCAGCGCTGGCACCGCGGGTACGCGCCATGCACGGCAGCCGCGTCGCGGTCATCGCGCTGACGCTGCTGGTCGCGGCGATCTGGCTGCCCCTGGCCTGGCACAACGGCAAGGTCGACATGAACAAGATGCAGTTCGGCGACTCCACGCCGCTGTTCCTGCTGACCGCGCTGCTGGGCACGGCGATGACGATGGGGATCGCCGGCTGGATCGCGCGGTGGCCCGGCGTGCAGTGGATTGGCCGCAACACGCTGCTGATCCTGTGTACCCACTTCCTGGTGTTCTTCGTCCTTTCCGGGCTGCGGTCGCTGGCCGGCATCCACGCCGAACCCTCGGCCGGCTGGGCGCTGTTCGTCTCGGCGTTCGCGCTGGCCGCGGCGGTGCCGATGCGCTGGCTGCTGATGCGCTTCGCCCCCTGGACCCTGGGCGCCCGGCGCACGCCGGCGCCGGTCGCCCCCACGCCCCTGCCGGAGACCCGCCCGCAATGAAAGTCGTGCACGTCGTGCGCCAGTTCCATCCTTCCGTCGGCGGCCTGGAGGACGTCGTGCTCAATCTCGCGCGCCATCACGTGCGGCTGGGCGGAGAAGTGGAGGTGCTGACCCTGGACCGCCTGTTCACCGCCCGCGACGAGCGGCTGGCCGCACGCGACGAACACCTGGGCCTGCCGATCCGGCGCATCGGCTACCGCGGGTCCACGCGCTATCCGCTGGCGCCGGCGGTGCTGGCCGGACTGGGATCGGCCGACCTGGTGCATGTGCATGGCATCGACTTCTTCTACGACTTCCTCGCCGCCACGCGCCTGCTGCACCGCAAGCCGATGGTGGTCTCCACGCATGGCGGCTTCTTCCACACGACCTATGCCTCGCGGCTCAAGCGCCTGTGGTTCGGTTCGATCACGCGGGCATCGGCATTGGCGTACGCGAAGGTGATCGCCACCAGCGAGAACGACGGCCAGGTCTTCGCCCGGGTGGTGTCGCCGGCGCGGCTGCAGGTGATCGAGAACGGCGTGGACGTCGAGAAGTTCGCCGGGCGGGCGAATCCGCAGCCGGGACGGACGCTGATCTACTTCGGTCGCTGGTCGGTCAACAAGGGGCTGCTGGAGACGCTGGACCTGCTGGCCGCGCTGCAGCGGCTGGATCCGCAATGGCGGCTGGTCCTCGCCGGCCGCGAGTATGACTTCGACCGGCAGGCGCTGCGCGAACAGGCGCGGGCACGCGGCGTGGAGGCGCAGGTCGAGCTGGTCGTGGCGCCGGACCAGCGCGAGCTGGGCGAACTGATCGCGCGTGCGCAGTTCTTCGTCTGCCTGTCCCGCCACGAGGGTTTCGGCCTGGCTGCGGTGGAGGCGATGAGCGCCGGCCTGCTGCCGGTGCTGAGCGACATCCCGCCCTTCGTGCGCCTGCAGCGCGAATCGGGGCAGGGCGTGCTGGTGACGCCGGACCGCATCGAGCAGGGCGCGGCGCGGGTGCAGGCGCTGGCCGAAGCCAGCGATACGCTGCTGGCCGGAATGCAACGCGCCTGCATGGCCTTCGCCGGCCGCTACGACTGGCGCCAGGTCGGCGACCGCTACGAGCGCGAATACCAGGCCGTGCTGCAGTCGCGGCCATCGGTGGAGGCGGCCTGACCGAATGCCCATGGACTTCCGCAAAGCCGACACCTCGCCGCTGGTGGTGCTGTTCTCCACCGAGGCCCCGGGTGAGAAGACCAACCCCTACCTGACCCAGCTCTATGCCGCGCTGCCCCACCGCGTCGTGGTCCGGCATTTCTCGATGCGCGCGGCCCTGCTTTCGCGCTACGACGTGCTGCACCTGCACTGGCCCGAATACCTGATGCGCCATCCGAGCGCGGCCGGCACCTGGGCCAAGCGCCTGTGCACCGGGCTGCTGCTGATGCGCCTGCGGCTCCAGCGCACGCCCGTGGTGCGCACGCTGCACAACCTGCAGCCGCACGAGAGCCGGGGCGCGAGCGAGCGCTGGCTGCTGGGCCAGCTCGACCGCCTGACCCGGCGCTGGATCCGCATCAACGACGCCACGCCGGTGCGCCCCCCGTTCACCGACACCATCCTGCACGGCCATTACCGGGACTGGTACGCGCAGGCCGAGCGACCGCCGGCAGAACCCGGGCGCCTGCTGCACTTCGGCCTGCTGCGTCCGTACAAGGGCGTGGAAGCCCTGCTGGAGGCGATGCAGGGCTGCGCAGATGCGCAGCTGCGCCTGCGCATCTGCGGCAACCCGGAAACCACCGGCATCGGCGACACCGTCTCGGCCGCCTGCGCGCGCGATGCGCGCATCAGCGCCCTGCTGGCCTATGTGGACGACGCTACCCTGGCGCGCGAGGTCAGCCTGGCCGAACTGGTGGTGCTGCCGTACCGGCAGATGCACAACTCCGGAACCTTGCTGCTGGCGTTGTCGCTGTCGCGTCCGGTGCTGGCGCCATGGAGCGAGTCCAATGCGGCGATCGCCGCCGAAGTCGGACCGGGCTGGGTGTTCCTGTACGACGGCGAGATGGACACCGCACTGCTGGAGCGTTCGATCGCCACGCTGCGGGCAACCCCGCGCAGCGAACACCCCGATCTTTCCCGTCGCGATTGGCCCGCGATCGGCCACCAGCACCTGCGCAGTTACCTGGAAGCGCTCGGCCGCGATGGGGACGCCGCATGAGCCGGGAGGCCACGAGCATGCCGACACCACCGTTGCGCCTGGGCGCCCGGGCCGCCGGCGGCGCGGCAGTGACCATGGCCGGGCAAGGGCTGCGCATGCTGGTGCAGTTCGGCGGGATCATCCTGCTGGCAAGGCTGCTGACCCCACACGACTACGGCCTGATGGCGATGGTCACCGCGATCGTCGGCGTGGCGGAAATCCTGCGCGACTTCGGCCTGTCCTCGGCTGCCGTGCAGGCCAGGCAGGTCAGCCGCGAGCAGCGCGACAACCTGTTCTGGATCAACAGCGGCATCGGCCTGCTGCTGGCGGTGGCGGTATTCGCCAGCGCCCATGCCATCGCCGCGTTCTACCGCGAACCGGCGCTGGTGGTGATCTCGCAGGCGCTGGCGGTGACCTTCCTGCTCAACGGCATGACCACGCAGTACCGCGCGCACCTGAGCCGCGGACTGCGCTTCGGCCAGCTCGCGCTGGGCGACGTCGGCGGGCAGGTGGCCGGGCTGGCGGCGGCGGTGGCCGCCGCGCTGGCCGGGCTGGGCTTCTGGGCCCTGGTGGTGCAGCAGCTGGTGCAGTCGCTGGTATCGCTGCTGCTGGTGATGCTGTGCGCACGCTGGCTGCCGCGCGGCTACTGCGGACGTGCGCCGATGCGCGAGTTCCTCGGCTTCGGCTGGAACCTGATGCTGGCGCAGCTGCTCGGCTATGCCAGCCGCAACGTCGGCCAGGTGCTGATCGGCGCGCGCGTCGGCGCTGACGCGCTGGGCCTGTACAACCGCGCGTTCCAGCTGCTGATGATGCCGCTCAACCAGATCAACGCGCCGGCGACCACGGTGGCGCTGCCGGTGCTGTCGCAGCTGCAGGACGACCCGGCCCGCTTCAGCGCCTTCCTGCTGCGCGGGCAGACGGTGATGGTGCACCTGATCGTGGCCCTGTTCTCCTTTGCCTGCGCGCTGGCGCTGCCGCTGATGGTGCTGGTGCTTGGCGAACAGTGGCGGCCGGCGGTGCCGCTGTTCCAGTGGCTGGCGATCGGCGGCATCTTCCAGACCGTGGCCTACGCCAGTTACTGGGTGTTCCTCGCCAAGGGCCTGATGGGCTCGCAGCTGCGCTACTCGGTGGTGACCCGGCTGCTGCTGGTCGGCGGAATCTTCGCCGGCTCGTGGTGGGGCGTGCAGGGCGTGGCGATCGGTTACTCGATCGGCCTGCTGTTGATGTGGCCGCTGTCGCTGTACTGGGTGTGGCGCGCCAGCGGCGTGCCGATGTGGCCGGTGTTCGCCAACGGGGCGCGGGCGGTCACCGCCTACGGCCTGGCCGGGTTGGCGTCGTGGCTGGCCGCGCAGTGGACCGGCGGTCCGCTGTGGCAGCAGCTGGCCGTCGGCACGCTGGCAATGGCCGTGGCCACCGCGGCGCTGGCCGTGCTGTGGCCGGCGTTCCGGCGCGACATCGCTTCCATCCTGCAGACCCGCCACCTGATCGCCGAAGCCCGGAGCCATCGATGAACGCCGTTCCCCGCTACCTGGTGCTGTCCGCGCACGACTACCGCACGCCGCGCCGGGCCAACATCCACTTCATCACCGAGCAGCTGGCGCAGCGCGGGCCGACGCGGTTCTTCTCGCTGCGCTACAGCCACCTCTCGCGCTGGAAGGGCGATGCCCGCCTGCCGCTGGACGCCACCGCCAACCAGGTCGTCGAGCATCGCGGCGTGGAGTGCTACCTGTGGCGAACCCTGGTGCATCCGTTCAATACCCGGCGCGGCTGGGCGCGTCCGGTCGAGGACCTGATGTACGACTGGTACGCGCGGCATCCGCCGGCGGTGCTGCGGCAGTGGATCGCCGAGTCCGACGTGATCGTGTTCGAGAGCGGCACGGCGATCGCCTTCATCGAGCTGGCGCGCCGGCTCAACCCGCATGCGCGGCTGGTCTACCGCGCCTCCGACGCGCTGTCGGCGATCGATGTCTCCCCTTGGGTGGCGCGCACTTTCGACCGCGTGGCGCCTGACCTGGACGTCATCGCGCTGGTGTCGCCGGCGATGGCCGCCGAGGTGCGCAGCGAAGGCAATGTCTTCCACGTCGGCCACGGCATCGACCACGAGCTGGAGCAGCTCGGCGACCCGTCCCCGTACGGCGAGGGCATCCACGCCGTCGCGGTGGGGTCGATGCTGTTCGATCCGCGCTTCTTCGTCGCCGCCAGCCGCGCGTTCCCTGATGTCACCTTCCATGTCATCGGCTCGGGCATGGGGAGGCACCCGGACTACGGCGACAACGTCGTCGTTTACGGGGAGATGAAGCATGCCGAGACCATCCGGTACATCAAGCACGCCCGCGTCGGCATCGCGCCGTACGCTTCGGCGCAGGTGCCGGCCTACCTGGCCGACAGCTCGATGAAGCTGCTGCAGTACGATTTCTTCGGCCTGCCGGCGGTGTGCCCGCACGCGGTGGTCGGCGCCTATGGATCGCGCTTCGGCTACACGCCGGGCGACGAGGCCTCGCTGGTCGCGGCCATGCGTGCCGCGCTGGCGGCACCGCGGCAGCGCCTGCGCCAGTGCCTGGACTGGGCACAGACCACCGACCGCGTGCTCGAACCCGAGCGCTATCCCGATACCCGGCTGGCTCCCGCCGCCTGATTCCCTTTCGACAGGAACTTCTCACGATGCCTCACGCCCTGCTGCACCGCTGGACCGACCACGCCGAGCGCCGCGCCCTGTTCTGGTGGCGGCCGAAGGATGGCCGCACCAACATGGGCGACCAGCTCTCGCAGGTGATCGTCTCGCGCGTGCTTGGCCTGCGCGACCTGGCGCTGATGGACAAGCGCGCCGACGGCCAGCGCCTGTTCGCGATCGGCTCGGTGCTGCATTTCGCCCGCACCGGCGACACCGTCTGGGGCAGCGGCATCAACGGCAAGATCGCCGATGCCCAGCACCAGTTCGGCATGCTCGACGTGCGCGCGGTGCGCGGCCCGAAGACCCGCGAGTACCTGCTGGCGCGCGGCATCGCCGTGCCCGAGGTCTACGGCGATCCCGGGCTGCTGATGCCATTGTTCTTTCCCGGCCAGCACCTGCAGGAAGGCCCGGCACGCGACGTCGTGGTGGTGCCGCACTTCAACGAGCCGCTGGACAAGTACCGCGATTTCGCCGACCTGCTGGTCACCCCGGATTGCCCGCCGGTCACCTTCATGCGGCGGCTGCTCGGCGCGCGACTGGTGGTGAGCAGCTCGCTGCACGGCCTGATCCTGGCCGAGGCATACGGCATCCCCGCGGTCTACCTGGACTGGGGCAATGGCGAGGACCTCTTCAAGTACGACGACTACTACGCCGGCACCGGCCGCACACAGTGGCACAGCGGTCGGACCGTTGCCGAATGCGTGGCCCTGGGCGGCAATGCCGGCTTCGACCTGGCTGCCGTGCAGTCCGGGCTGCTGGATGCCTTCCCCTACGACCTGTGGTGAACCCATGGCCGCCGAGCCGACTCAGCTGATGGAAAGCACGCGAGGCGCCGCCGAGCCGGAGGTGATCCGGCTGGGCGGAATGGACGTGGTGTCGACCACCCAGGAGGCGTTCGTGGACGAACTGCTGGCCGCGCTGGCCCGCCGCGAGCCTCGCCGCGTGCTGTTCGCCAACACCAATTTCATCGTGCAGTGCCAGCCGCTGCGCGATCGGCTGGATGATCCTTCGCTGCGCATCGTCAACGACGGCATCGGCATGGACCTGGGAGCGCGCCTGGTCCACGGTCGCGGCTTCGCCGGCAACCTCAACGGCACCGACCTGTTGCCGGCCCTGTGCGCGCGCGCGCCGCGGCCGTTGCGCCTCTACCTGCTCGGCGGCAAGCCGGGCGTGGCCGAGGCTGCCGCGCGCGCGCTTGGCGACAAGCACGGCCAGCATGTGGTGGGACTCACCGATGGCTACGAAGGCCGCGCCGCCGCCGGAGCCGCGCTGCCGGCGATGATCCGCGATGCCCAGCCCGACGTCCTCCTGGTGGCGTTCGGAAATCCCGTGCAGGAGCAATGGATCCTGGAGCACGCTGCGGCTACCGGCGTACCGCTGGTGTTCGGCGTCGGCGCGCTGCTGGACTTCCTGGCCGGCAACGCCAGGCGCGCCCCGGCCTGGGTGCGGCGCTGCCGGATGGAATGGCTGTACCGCCTCTCGCGCGAGCCACGTCGCCTGCTCAAGCGATACAGCTGGGACCTGCTGGTGTTCTTCCGGCTGTGCTGGAAACACCGCGCCGGCTGAAGGTTCACGCCGCCCCGCCAGCGCCGCTAGGATGGCGGCATGGACGCCGAACCGCTTGCGCTGATCACCCGCCTGGGCCTGGCCCCGCACCCGGAGGGCGGCCATTACCGCCGCTGCTACGAGTCCGCGCTGCGGCCGGAGGGCAGGCCGGCGCTCACCGCCATCCATTTCCTGCTGGCGCGTGGAGAGCGCAGCCGCTGGCATCGCGTCGACGCCGACGAGTGCTGGCACTGGCAGCAGGGCGGGGTGCTGGAGCTGCGCATGCTAGATCCGGCCACCGGCAACGTGCACGCCTGCCGCCTCGGCGCCAGCGCGCAGGGCGAGCCGGCGATGCAGGTGGTGCCTGCGGGGTGGTGGCAATCGGCACGGCCGCTGGGCGCGTACACCCTGGTCGCGTGCACGGTTTCGCCCGGCTTTGCCTGGGAAGGCTTCGAGCTGCTGGACGACGACGCGCCGCTGGCGCGGCAGCTGCGCGCGGCGGGTCATTGGCCCTGACTTCCCGGCAACGAATGGCTAACGCGTCCGCCCCGGCATTCGGTTAGCGTGCCGGCATCCAATCGATGGAAGCGACCATGCAGGATGCGATTCGCGGGAGAGCAGAGGCGGCGCGCAAGCGCTGCCAGGCCGGGCTGGTGCTGATACTGCTGGGCGCGCTGCCCGTTGCTGCCGCCACACCGCCGTCCGCGGCAGCGCCGCCCGCCGGCGGCATCGTCGACCTGGACGCCATGGTGGTACGCGGCGAGCAGCCCGGTCCGGGGCTGTGGAAGGTGTCGCGCAACGGCCACGTGCTGTGGATCCTCGGCACCATCGCGCCGCTGCCGCGTGACCTGCAGTGGAGCGCCGACGAGGTGGAGCAGGCGATCGCGCAGTCGCAGCAGGTGCTGGAGCCGCCGTACGTGACGCTCGACGCCCACTTCGGCTTCTTTGCCGGTCTCGCGATGCTGCCGTCCGCTTTGAAGGCGATGAAGAACCCGGATGGCGCGCGGCTGGACGATGTGCTGCCGCCAGACCTTTATGCGCGCTGGCTGCCGCTGAAACAGCGCTACCTCGGCCGCGATGGCGGCATTGAGAAGAAGCGACCGATGTTCGCTGCCGGGGAGCTTTACGAGGCGGCGGTCAGGAAGAGCGGGCTGTCGCCAAAGCCGGTGGTATGGCCGGTGGTGGTTGCTGCGGCGAAGCGCCACGGACTCAAGCCCGTCCCGACTAAGCTGGCGATCACGATCAGCGACCCGAAGCAGGCGCTGGCCGATTACCGCGCCTCAGGCATAGATGACCGCGATTGCTTCCGCAGCGTGCTCGACGCGGTGCAGAACGACCTGCCAGGCATGGTCGAACGTGCTAATGCCTGGTCGATGGGCGACGTTGAGGCGCTGCAGGCAATGCCGCTCGAGAATCCGGTGGCTACCTGCGGCGATGCGTTGTCCAACACCGAGTTCGCCCGGCGCTGGGGCGCAGACCACGTCGGTGAGCGGCTGCGCGCGCACTGGCTGGAAATCGCGCGCAGGTCGATCGCCGAGCACTCCGGCACCTTCGCCGTGCTGCCGCTGAGCAACCTGCTCGGCGAGCAGGGTTACCTGGCCGCGCTGCGCGCCGAAGGCTACGAGATCGAGGCGCCGGAATAGGGCGCTTCGCCCGGGGATCAGCCCGCCGCGCTCAAGGGCGCGGCACCGGCCAGCTCGGGCCAGCGCTTGAGGATCGCCGCGCGGATGCCGGCCGCATCGATGCCGGCCTCGGCCAGCAGGTCCTCGCGGCTGGCATGGTGCTGGAAGCTGTCGGGCAGGCCCAGGTGCAGCATCGGCACGGTCACGCCCTCGGCGTTGAGCAGTTCCGAAACACCCGAGCCTGCGCCGCCGGCGACGACGTTGTCCTCGACGGTCACGAAGCCATCGTGGCGCGAAGCCAGCTGCAGGATCAGCTCGCGGTCCAGCGGCTTGATGAAGCGCATGTTGACCACGGTCAGGCCAAGCTCGCGACCGACCTGTTCGGCGGCCGCCAGCGGTGCGCCGAATGCGAGCAGGGCGATCCGCGAGCCTTCGTGGCGCACCTGCGCCTTGCCGACCGGCAGGGTCGAAAGATCCTGGCCCACGGCCGTCCCCGGGCCGGTGCCGCGCGGATAGCGCACCGCGAACGGGCCGACGTGGCGATGGCCGGTGCTCAGCAGCTGGCGCGCCTCGGCCTCGTCGCCGGGGGCGGCGATGACCATGTTGGGCACGCAGCGCAGGAAGCTCAGGTCGAGGTTGCCGGCGTGGGTGGCGCCGTCCGGGCCGACCACGCCGCCGCGGTCGATCGCGAACAGCACGTCCAGGTCCTGCACGGCCACATCGTGCACCAGCTGGTCGTAGCCGCGCTGCAGGAAGGTCGAATAGATCGCCACCACCGGCTTGGCGCCGTGGATGGCCATGCCCGCGGCCAAGGTGACCGCATGCTGCTCGGCGATCGCGGTATCGAAATAGCGCTGCGGATGCTCCTTGCTGAAGCGCACCAGGCCCGAGCCCTCGCGCATGGCTGGAGTGATCGCCAGCAGCTTGGGGTCGGCGGCGGCCATGTCGCAGACCCAGTCGCTGAAGATGTCGGTGTAGGTCGGCTTCTTCACCGCGCCGGGCTTGGCCACCAGGCCCTTCTCCGGATCGAACGGACCGACCGCGTGGTAGCCGATCTGGTCGCCTTCGGCCAACTCGTAGCCCTTGCCCTTGGTGGTGATCACGTGCAGCAGCTGCGGGCCCTTGAGGGTCTTGAGGGTCTTCAATGCGCTGACCAGGGCGGGCAGGTCGTGGCCGTCGATCGGGCCGGTGTAGTGGAAGCCCATCTCCTCGAACAGCGTGGACGGCACGAACATGCCCTTCCAGTGCTCTTCCCAGCGCCGCACGAATCGCGCGGTGGGATTGGTCTTCTTGTCGCCGAGGATCTTCTTGCCGCCCTCGCGGATCGCGTTGAGGGTGCGGCTGCCGGTGGCACGGCCCAGCATCTTGGTCAGGCCGCCGACCGCCTCGGAAATCGACATCCGGTTGTCGTTGAGGATCACCAGCAGGTTCGGCTCTTCCTCCATGCCGCCGGCATGGTTGAGCGCCTCGTAGGCCATGCCCGCGGTCATCGCGCCATCGCCGATCACCGCCACCACCTTGCGCTCGTCGCCGGCCTGCTGCAGGGCAATGGCCATGCCCAGCGCGGCGGAGATCGAGGTCGAGGAATGGCCGACCCCGAAGGTGTCGTACTCGCTTTCCTCACGCTTGGGGAACGGCGCCACGCCGTCCTTCTGCTTGACCGTGTGGATCTGGTCGCGGCGGCCGGTGAGGATCTTGTGCGGGTAGGTCTGGTGGCCGACGTCCCAGACCAGCTGGTCCACCGGGGTCTGGTACAGGTAATGCAGCGCGACGGTCAGCTCGATCACGCCCAGGCCGGCGGCGAAATGCCCGCCGCTACGGCCGACCGATTCGATCAGGTAGGCGCGCAGTTCCTCGGCGATCGCCGGCAATTCATCCTCGCCGAAGCGACGCAGGTCAGCTGGGGTCTGCACCTTGGAAAGACGGGGATATCGGACGGAATCGATCATCACGGTGGCAATTTCAGATTGGGGGCTATTGTCCCGCCAGCCCGCCCCCGGGGGCAAGGACCGGGCCCGGCTGTTCAGGAAGCGGGCTACGAAAAACTACGTAGGTCGCTCACGGCCGCTCGACCAGGGCCGGCGTATCCCGGGTCCCTCGCAAATGTGGGCCGGGTGGCGTCGGGCCTGACGGAGCTGCAGGGGGCAGCTGCGTCATCGCGGTTCCGCATTGCCATCGCCCACGTGAAGCGGGACTCCTTCACAACCTGGGTGGCGTGATGAACAGGATCTATCGACTGGTATGGAGCCGCAGCCGCCGGGCTGTGGTGGTGGCTTCGGAACTGGCGCGGCGTAATGGCGCGCGTGATGGAGCCACGCTGTCGCGGCGTACGTCGGCGCTCCTGTCGGCGCTTTGCATCGCCCTGGCCTCGGTGCTGCCGCCGCTTGGCGGTGCGACGAACTACGGGCCGGGAGGCATCACCAGCACGCCGGGCGGCAACTGCGTCAGTTCAGGCGTCGGTCCGGACGGACTCACCTATGGCGTCGCTGCCGATCCCATCGCCGGCAGCGGCACCTATGCCAACGTCATCGGCTGCGGTGCCTCTGCCGCTGGTCAGACCGGAGTGCAGGTAATGGGGGCCTATGCCACGGGCAACGGCGCCGCGGCCGTGGCCATCGGCTTCGCCGCCGTGAGCAGCACACGCGGCACGGCGCTGGGCATGGATGCGTTCGCCAACGGCCTCAACGCCACCGCGGTGGGTGCATGGAGTTCGGCGGCTGGCGATGGCAGCGTGGCGATCGGCGGCTCCAGCAGCACCAATACGCGAGCGGCAGGCGCCAGCGCGGTCGGCGCCAACAGCGTGGCGGTGGGCCCCACTGCGGCGGCCCTGCAGTCCGGCGGCGTGGCGCTGGGTAGTGCAGCGGCCGCCAATGCCGCCAACGCGCTTGCGCTCGGCGCCAGTGCCACCGCCGGCGAAGCGAACGCGGTCGCGCTGGGCAACGCATCGGTCACGGCAGCCCCGGTGGCCACCGCCACAGCGACGGTTGCCGGCACCTCCTACAATTTCGCCGGCACCTCGCCGGGCAGCACGGTCAGCATCGGCGCCGCGGGTTCGGAGCGCACGCTGACGAATCTGGCCGCCGGCCGGCTGACCACGAGCAGCACCGACGCAGTCAACGGCAGCCAGCTCAACGCCACCAACCAGGCTGTCACCGACCTGGACACGCGCACCGATACCCTCGGCGCCAATGTCGCCAGCAACTTCGGCGGCGGTTCGACCTACGATCCGGCCACCGGCGCGGTGAGCGCGCCGAGCTACAGCGTGGGCGGCACGACGGTCAACAATGTCGGTGATGCGCTGACCAACCTCGACGGCCGCACCACGCAGAACACCACGGCCATCGCGAACATCACCAACGGCGGCGGCATCAAGTATTTCCGTGCCAACTCGACCCTGGCCGATGCCACCGCCGGCGGTACCAATGCCGTCGCGGCAGGCCCGCTGGCCAATGCCGCCGGCGCCTCGGCGGTCGCGGTCGGAAACGACGCCGATGCGCTGTCCAGCGATTCGGTGGCGATCGGTCGCGCGGCCGTCGCCGGCGTGGCCGGCGGCACGTCCGGCGAAACCGCGGTGGGCACCACGGCGACGGCCACGGCGAACCAGTCTTCGGCCTTCGGCTCGGCCAGCCAGGCGACCGGCGTCGGCGCCACCGCGCTGGGCAATGCCGCCAACGCCGCCCAGGCCGGCGCGGTCGCGCTGGGCAACAACTCTGTGACCGCCGCCGCGGTGGCTACTGCCAGCGGCACGATTGCCGGCACGAGCTACAACTACGCCGGTACCGCGCCAACCAGCACGGTCAGCATCGGCACGGTGGGCGGCGAACGCACGCTCACCAACGTCGCCGCGGGCCGCGTCAGCACCACCAGCACCGACGCCATCAACGGCAGCCAGCTCAATGCGACCAACCAGGCGGTGACCGATCTGGATACCCGCACCGACACGCTGGGCAGCAACGTCGCCAGCAGTCTCGGCGGCGGTTCGGCCTACGATCCGGCGACGGGTGCGGTGAGCGCGCCCAGCTACAGCGTCGGTGGCACGACCTACAACAACGTCGGCGGCGCCATTGATGGCACCAACAGCCGCATCGATGCCCTTAACAACGGCGCCGGGATCAAGTATTTCCACGCCACCTCGACCTTGGCCGACTCGACCGCCATCGGCACCAACAGCATCGCCGTCGGCCCGCAGGCAAATGCCGCCAGCGATGACTCGGTGGCGATGGGTCGCGGCGCGGTCGCCGGCACCGCGGCGGATGCCAGCACCGATCCGGCCACGCCGGCCAGGACCGGCGCCACCGCGATCGGTACGCTCGCTTCAGCCACCGGCAGCAACTCGACCGCTATCGGCAATGGCGCGACTGCCGCCCAGGACGGCGCGGTCGCGCTGGGCAATGGTTCGGTGACCGCCGCCGCGGTGGCGACCGCCAGCGGCACGATTGCCGGCACGAGCTACAACTACGCCGGCACCGCGCCGGCCAGCACGGTCAGCATCGGCACGGTGGGCGGCGAACGCACGCTTACCAACGTCGCCGCGGGGCGGGTGAGTGCCACCAGCACCGATGCGATCAACGGCAGCCAGCTCAATGCGACCAACCAGGCGGTGACCGATCTGGATACCCGCACCGATACGCTGGGCAGCAATGTCGCCAGCAGCCTGGGCGGCGGTTCGGCCTACGATCCGGCGACCGGCGCGGTCAGTGCTCCCAGCTACAGCGTCGGCGGCACGACCTACAACAACGTCGGCGGCGCCATTGATGGCACCAACAGTCGCATCGACGCGCTCAACAACGGTGCCGGCATCAAGTACTTCCACGCCACCTCGACGCTGGCCGACTCGACGGCGATCGGGACCAACAGCATCGCGGTCGGCCCGCAGGCCAATGCCGCCAGCGATGACTCGGTAGCGATGGGTCGCGGCGCGGTCGCCGGCACTGCGGCGGATGCCAGCACCGATCCGGCCACGCCGGCCAGGACCGGCGCCACCGCGATCGGCACGCTCGCTTCGGCTACCGGCAGCAACTCGACCGCTATCGGCAATGGCGCGACTGCCGCCCAGGACGGCGCGGTCGCGCTGGGCAATGGTTCGACCACCGCCGCCGTGGTCGCCACCGCCAGCGGTACGATTGCAGGCACGAGCTACAACTACGCCGGCACCGCGCCGACCAGCACGGTGAGCATCGGCACGGTGGGCGGCGAACGCACGCTTACCAACGTCGCCGCGGGGCGGGTGAGTGCCACCAGCACCGACGCGATCAACGGCAGCCAGCTCAATGCGACCAATACCGAGTTGACCGCACTGGACACCCGCACCGACACGCTGGGCAGCAACGTCGCCAGCAGTCTGGGCGGCGGTTCGGCCTACGATCCGGCGAGCGGTACGGTCAGTGCACCCAGCTACAGCGTCGGCGGCACCACGGTGAGCAACGTCGGCGATGCATTGACCAACCTGGATGGCCGCACCACCCAGAACAGCACCGACATCGACAACCTGGAAAGCGCCATCGGCAATGGCACCGTCGGCCTGGTCCAGCAGCAGTCCACGAGTCGCAACATCACTGTCGGCGTGGATACCGACGGCACGGTGGTGGACTTCACCGGCACGGCCGGTAGCCGACGCCTCACCGGCGTCAGCGCCGGCACGGTAGGCGCGACGTCGACGGACGCCATCAACGGCTCGCAGCTGTACGCCACCAGCCAGAGCATCGGCAACGCCTTGGGCGGCGGCAGCACGGTGAACGCCGATGGCACCGTCAGCGCACCGGCGTACAGCGTCGGCGGCACCACCTACAACACCGTCGGTGGCGCCATCGATGGCACCAACAGCCGCATTGATGCCCTCAACAACGGCGCCGGGATCAAGTATTTCCACGCCACCTCGACGCTGGCCGACTCGACGGCGATCGGGACCAACAGCATCGCCGTCGGTCCGCAGGCCAATGCCGCCAGCGATGACTCGGTGGCGATGGGCCGCGGCGCGGTCGCCGGGACCGCGGCGGATGCCACCACCACGCCTGCTACCCCGGCCAGGACCGGCGCCACCGCGATCGGTACGCTGGCTTCGGCCACCGGCAGTAACGCCACCGCTATCGGCAACGGCGCCACTGCCACGCAGGACGGCGCGGTCGCGCTGGGCAATGGCTCGGTGACCGCCGCCGCGGTGGCGACCGCCAGCGGCACGATTGCCGGCACGAGCTACAACTACGCCGGCACCGCGCCGACCAGCACGGTCAGCATCGGCACGGTGGGCGGCGAGCGTACGCTCACCAACGTCGCCGCGGGGCGGGTGAGTGCCACCAGCACCGACGCGATCAACGGCAGCCAGCTCAATGCGACCAACACCGAGTTGACCGCACTGGACACCCGCACCGACACCTTGGGCAGCAACGTGGCCAGCAGCCTCGGGGGTGGATCCACCTACAACCCGGCGACCGGTGCGGTCAGTGCGCCCAGCTACAACGTGGGCGGGACCACCTACAATAACGTCGGCGATGCCATCAACGTGCTCGGTGCAGGCGGTGCGGCCAGCAAGTATTTCCATGCCAACTCGACACTGGCTGATTCCACTGCGGTCGGGACCGACAGCATCGCCGTCGGGCCGCAGGCCAATGCGCTGTCGCACGACTCGATCGCCATCGGCCGCGGCGCGGTCGCCGGCGTGGCCGGCGGCGCGTCCGGCGAAACCGCGGTTGGCACTACCGCATCGGCGACGGCGGACCAGGCCTCGGCGTTCGGTTACGCCAGCCAGGCCAGTGCGGTCGGCGCCACCGCGCTGGGCAATGCCGCCAATGCCGCGCAGGCCGGCGCGGTCGCGCTGGGGACCAACTCGGTCACCGCTGCCGCCGTGGCCACCGTCAGCGGCATGGTCGCCGGCACGACGTACAACTACGCCGGCACGGCGCCAGCGAGCACGGTGAGCATCGGTGCGGCCGGTGCCGAGCGGACGCTGACCAACGTCGCCGCTGGCCGGGTCAGCGCCACCAGCACCGACGCGATCAACGGCAGCCAGCTCAACGCCACCAACCTGGCCGTGACCGACCTCGACACCCGCACCGACACCCTGGGTGCCAATGTCGCCAGCAACCTCGGCGGCGGCGCCACCTACGATCCGGCCACCGGCACCGTCAGTGCGCCCAGCTACAGCGTCGGCGGCACCACCTACAACAATGTAGGCGGCGCAATGACAAACCTGGACGGCCGCGTTACCGGCAACACCGCGGCGATCAGCGCGCTTGGCGACCAGGTCAACAACGGCAGCATCGGGCTGGTGCGGCAGGACGCGACGACGCGCGAGATCACCGTGGCAGCGGCCAGCGACGGCAACCGCGTGAACCTGGCCGGCACCGCCGGCGATCGCACGCTGGCGGGGGTGGCCGATGGCGCCCTCAGCGACACTTCGAACGAGGCGGTGAACGGCTCGCAGCTCTACGCCACCAACCAGAACCTGCTTGGCCTCGCCAATACGGTCAACGCGATCAATGGCGGTGGCGGCATCAAGTACTTCCGCGCCACCTCCAGCGGTCCGGACGCCACCGCCAGTGGCGCCGACAGCGTGGCGGTCGGGCCGGCCGCCACCGCCAGCCAGGCCAACGCGGTCGCCATCGGCAACGGCGCCACCGCCACGCACGCCGACAGCGTCGCGCTTGGCGCAGGCTCGCAGACCACTACCGGCGCCCAGGCCGGATACCAGGCCGCTTACGTCGGCAGCCGCGATTCCAGCGGCGAGGTCAACGTCGGCAACCGCACGATCAGCGGGGTCTCCGCCGGCAGCCTCGGCACCGACGCGGTCAACGTCGAGCAGCTGCAGGCCGGCGTGGCTTCGGCCAACGCCTATACCGACAACCGCATCGCCCAGATCGGCAACGCCCCGGTCAACGTCGAGCGGCTGCAGCAGGGTCATGACGGCATGTTCCAGGTCAACCAGGCGAATGGCGTCGATCCCGCGGCCAGGGGCACCAACTCGGTTGCCGCCGGCTCCGGTGCCGTCGCTGCCGGCGCCGGCAGCATGGCGGTGGGAACCAATGCCAGCACCCCGGGCAGCGACGCGGTCGCGATCGGCACCCAGGCCGTCGCCAGCGGCAGCAACAGCGTGGCCCTGGGCGCCGGCTCGGTGGCCGACGGCGACAACACTGTGGCGGTGGGCAGCAGCGGCAGCGAGCGCAGCATCACCCACGTCGCCGCGGGCACAGCCGATACCGACGCGGTCAACGTCAGCCAGCTGCGCGAAGTCCAGGCCGGCAGCATCAGCTACGACCGCCGTCCGGATGGCGGCGTCGACCCGCAGAGCCTGACCCTCAATCCCGGTGGCGCGCCGACCACGATCCACAATGTCGGCCCCGGCGTGGCGCCGACCGACGCGGTCAACCTCGGGCAGCTGCAGCAGGTCGCCAACGGCCTGCACGACGACATGTGGGAAATGCGCCGGGACCTGCGCGGCGGCACCGCCTCGGCGATGGCGATGGCCGGCATGCCGCAGGCCAACGGGGCAGGGCGGCACATGCTCGCGGTCGGCATGGGCGGCTACCAGGGGGAAGTGGGCATGGCGGTCGGCATGTCCGGTGTCTCGGATAACGGGCGCTACATCTACAAGGCCCAGGTCAGCAGCAATACCACCAGCGACTTCGGCTTCGCCGTCGGCGCCGGCCTGCAGTGGTGAGCGCCATGGAGAACCGCATGAAGAGATCCGCCCTGGGCGCCATGTGCCTGGTCGTGCTGGCTGGCGGTTGCACCCGCCAGCTCAGCCGCGGGCTGGCCGACGATGGCAGCGTCCAGTCACCGGTCTTCGCCAATCCGCGCTTCCTGCGTGCCGACGGCGGCAGCTACCCCGATCCGGCCACGCTGACCCGGCTGGGGCCTGGCCTCAACAAGACCCAGCTGCTGGATCTGATCGGCCCGCCGCACTTCCGCGAAGGCTTCGCCGCGCGTGAATGGGACTACCTGTTCCTGTTCCGTACGCCCGATGGCGATCGCAGCTGCCAGTACAAGGTGGTATTCGATCGCCAGTACCGGGCGCGAAGCCTGCACTGGCAGCCGGCGACCTGCGAAGGTTGGGTGGCCGCACGCGGACGCGGGCACGATGCGGGCGCGGCGGGCCAGGCCGCGCCCGATGTCAGCGGAACGGGCGAGAAAAAGCGCATGCGCCCCAGTTCGGCGAGGACGGAGTCGCCCTGACAAATCTGACCGCTGGATGAAGCCGTCCCTCGAAAGGGCGATCGCTCCCCGAGGGGGCGGCTTCATCGGTCTCATGGGCCTCGTCGCGGCCGCAGACGCATTTCCCGTAGCGTCAAGGGTTTGCGGGCATAAAGAGGTGTCTGGATAGACGGTGCTGCGAGAGCGCAAGCGAGGTCATGACGCCAATCGCCAAGTCGTTAGAAAAATCCAATATTCCGCCATTCGCGTGACACCGATCATGCGCGCCTCTTCTCTGCCCCGGGGGCGCGCGCAATGAACAAGATCTATCGACTGGTTTGGAGCCGCAAGGAGCAGGCTCTGGTGGTGGCTTCGGAATTTGCCAGGAGTGATTCTGCGGGCCGGACTGCCACTGGAAAGGCCGCGGCGCACGCGTCGCTGACCCTGATGGGAACCTTCGCGTTGCTGGTGTCGATGCCGGTGTTTGGCGGTTCGCTGGATGGTGGCAGCGCGACAGCGGGCAATGCGGTGGCCATCGGCATAAAGGCTGTCGCGAGTGGGGGTGATGCCACCGCAGTTGGCTACAGCACTGTCGCCAGCGCCGGTAATGCCATTTCTGTGGGCAATCAGCTCACCGCCGCCTCGTTCAACTCAGTCGTTGTCGGCAGTGCCAGTGCTCAGGTTACTGCCGTCGATGACAGCTCCGAGGGTGCGATCTACATCGGCGGTGTCAAGGGCGGGGTCACTACAGACCGGATTTCGAAGTCCGCGGGAGCTGTCGCGCTCGGCTATACCAGTTCGGTGACGACCTCCGCCGGTGGCATTGCGCTGGGCCAGGAAGCAGCCGTGTCCAATGCCGACAGCGGGATCGCAATTGGCAAGAACTCCAGCGTCAGCACCAGCCAGGGCATGGCCATCGGCGCGGCGGCGACGGCCTCCGGCACCAGTGCGATCGCGATCGGCACCAGTAGCTCCTCCACTCAGATCGGCACGATCGCCATCGGCAGGCAGGCAGCTGCCACCAACACCGGCGCAGTGGCAATCGGTGATGGTGCTTCAGGCGCGGAATTCGCCGTGGCGGCCGGTTCCGGAGCCAAGGCAGTCACCTCGCAATCGATCGCGATCGGTCGCGATGCCACTGCGGGTACGGGTGCCGCGAACGTCGCTACCGCGATCGGCAACCGGAGCGCGGCAACAGGTGCCTGGTCGGTGGCACTTGGCTCTGCCGCCACGTCTGGCGGGATTTCCAGCACGGCACTCGGCAACGCTGCCGACGCCTCCGGTGCGCGCAGCGTCGCCATCGGTCTCCGTGCCGCGGCGACCCACGACGGCTCCGTGGCCCTCGGCAACGGAGCCAAGAGTTCGGCCACGGTCGCGACCGCGTCCGGCAGCATCGCCGGCAAGACCTATACCTATGCGGGCAGCGCGCCGACCGGCAACGTCAGCGTGGGCTCGGAAGCCGTGCCCGCCTCGGGTACGACGGCAGCCGTGGCCGCGACGTCCCGCACCATCACCAACGTCGCCGCCGGCCGTGTGTCGACCACCAGCACCGATGCCATCAACGGCAGCCAGCTCAACGCCACCAACACCGAGCTGACCGCGGTCGACGACCGTGTGGATGCCCAGGGTGCCGACACTGCCAAGCATCTAGGTGGCGGGGCGAGCTACGACGCGTCCACCGGCAGGGTTTCCGCGCCCAGCTACAGCGTGGGCGGCAGCAAGGTCGCCAATGTCGGCGACGCGATCAGCAACCTCGATGGCCGCACGACGGCCAATACCGCCGTGCTCGACGATATCGCCAACGGTGGTGGCATCAAGTACTTCCACGCCAACTCGACCAGGGTCGACTCCCGCGCCACCGGTACCGACAGCATTGCCGTCGGCCCGGCGGCGGCTGCTTCGGCCACCAATGCGGTTGCCGTCGGCAACGGTGCCACTGCTTCGCACGCCAACTCGATCGCCCTGGGTAATGGCGCCAACACCGCTGCTTCCGTGGGCACTGCGTCCGGCACCATTGCGGGAACGAGCTACGACTACGCCGGTACCGCACCGACGGGCACGGTCAGCTTCGGCAGCGACGCCGTGGCCGCGACTGCCGACACCCCGGCGGTGGCAGCTACCAATCGCACCCTGACCAACGTCGCCGCCGGCCGCGTCAGCGCGACCAGCACGGATGCGATCAATGGCAGCCAGCTGTTTGCCACGAATCAGGCCGTCACCGACCTGGATACCCGCACCGACAACCTCGGCAGCAACGTCGCCAGCAACCTCGGCGGCGGCTCGACCTATGACCAGGCCACCGGCAAGGTCTCGGCCCCGAGCTACGACGTGGGCGGCACGAGGGTGAACAACGTCGGCGATGCGGTGAAGAACCTCGACGACCGCACCACCAGCAACACCACGGCCATCACCCAGCTGGGTGATCAGCTCAACAGCGGCGAGGCCGGCCTGGTGAAGGCCACCAAGGACGACGAAGGCAAGGTCACCGGGATCACCGTGGCGAAGGACCTGGGCGGCAGCTCGGTGGACTTCACCGGCACCGATGGCGCGCGCAAGCTCACCGGCGTGGCGGACGGCAGCGTGGCTGCCGGGTCGAAGGACGCGGTGAATGGCAGCCAGCTGCAGGCCGTGTCCAAGAGCGTGGCCGACAACCTGGGCGGTGGTTCGAAGGTCAACCCGGACGGCACCGTTTCTGCGCCGAGCTACAGCGTCGGCGGCACGACCGTCAGCAACGTCGGCGACGCGGTGAAGAACCTCGACGACCGTACCACCAGCAATACCGATGCGATCGCAGGCAACACCACGGCGATCAACAACATCGCCAATGGCGGCGGCATCAAGTACTTCCACGCCAATTCGACCCTGGCCGACTCGACTGCCACCGGTACCGACAGCATCGCCGTCGGCCCGGCGGCGGCTGCTTCGGCCACCAATGCGGTTGCCGTCGGCAACGGTGCCACCGCTTCGCACGCGAACTCGATCGCCTTGGGCAACGGGGCCAAGACGGCTGCGGCTGTCGGTACGGCTTCGGGCAGCATTGCAGGCACCAGCTACGACTACGCCGGTACCAGCCCGACGGGTACCGTGAGCTTCGGCAGCGATGCCGTGGCCGCGACCGCCGACACCCCGGCAGTGGCAGCAACCAACCGCACCCTGACCAACGTCGCCGCAGGCCGCGTCAGTGCGACCAGCACCGATGCCATCAATGGCTCGCAGCTCAACGCCACCAACACCGAACTGACGGCGCTGGACGGCCGCGTCGATAGCTTGGGCAACAACGTCGCCAGCAACCTCGGCGGCGGCTCGACCTATGACCAGGCCACCGGCAAGGTCTCGGCCCCGAGCTACGACGTGGGTGGCACCAAGGTCAACAATGTTGGCGACGCGGTGAAGAACCTGGACGACCGCACCACCAGCAACACCACCGCGATCACCCAGCTGGGCGATCAGCTCAACAGCGGTGAGGCCGGCCTGGTTAAGGCGGTCAAGGACGACGAGGGCAAGGTCACCGGCATCACGGTGGCCAAGGATCTCGGCGGCAGCTCGGTGGACTTCACCGGCACGGACGGCGCGCGCAAGCTTGCAGGCGTGGCCGCTGGCGCGGTCAGCACCACCAGCACTGAAGCCATTAATGGCAGCCAGCTGCAGGCCGTTTCCAAGAGCGTGGCCGACAACCTGGGCGGTGGCTCGAAGGTCAACCCGGACGGCACCGTGTCGGCACCTAGCTACGACGTGGGCGGCACCACCGTCAGCAACGTCGGCGACGCGGTGAAGAACCTGGACGACCGCACCACCAGCAATACCGATGCGATCGCCGGCAACACCACGGCGATCAACAACATCACCAATGGCGGCGGCATCAAGTACTTCCACGCCAACTCGACCCTGGCCGACTCTGCCGCCACCGGCACCGACAGCATCGCCGTCGGCCCGGCGGCGACCGCCTCGGCCACCAATGCGGTTGCCGTCGGCAATGGCGCCACTGCCTCGCATGCGGAGTCCATCGCCCTGGGCGCCGGCTCGCAGACCAGCGTGGGCGCGCAGGAAGGCTACGACGCGGCTTTCGTCGGCAGCAGCAGCTCTCGCGGCGAAGTCGCCATCGGCGGTCGCAAGATCACCGGCGTGGCTGCCGGCAGCGCCGATACGGACGCGGTCAACGTCAGCCAGCTCAAGGCCGGCGTCGTCTCGGCGGTGGACCAGGCCAAGGGCTACACCGATGCGCGGATCACCGAGGTGGTCGGCACCGTGGGCAATGTGACCGGTGCGATCGATGACCTGAAGAAGGGCGCCGACGGCATGTTCCAGGTTGGCCAGGACGGCGGCGCCAAGCCGACCGCCAGCGGCCAGAACGCGGTTGCCGGCGGCAGCAACGCACAGGCCACCGGCGCCAACAGCACCGCGCTGGGCGCCAACAGCCAGGCCTCGGGCAGCAACAGCGTGGCCCTGGGCGCCGGCTCGGTCGCCGACCGCGACAACACCGTGGCGGTCGGCAGTACCGGCAACGAGCGCCAGGTCACCCACGTGGCCGCCGGCACGGCCGATACCGATGCGGTTAACGTCGGCCAGCTGCGCCAGTCCGCCGCCGGCACCGTGCGCTACGACAGCAACGCCGACGGCAGCGTCAACCCGCAGAGCGTGACGCTCAATGCCGGCGGCGCGCCGGCCGGCCTGCACAACGTCGCCGACGGCGTGCGCCCGAACGATGCGGTGAACATGGGCCAGCTCAATCGCGCGGTGGGCCAGCTGCGTGCCGACCAGTGGGACATCCGGCGTGAATCGCGTGGCGGCACCGCCTCGGCGATGGCGATGGCCGGCATGCCGCAGGCCACCGGCGCCGGTCGCCACATGCTGGCGGTGGGCATGGGTGGCTACGAAGGCGAGGTCGGCATGGCGGTGGGCCTGTCCGGCGTCACCGACAACGGCCGCTATGTCTACAAGGCCCAGGTCAGCGGCAACACCAGCCGCGACTTCGGGTTCTCGGTGGGCGCCGGCATCCAGTGGTGATGCATCGGGCGGGGGAGCGCATCGCGCTTCCCCGCCACTTCTTTCAGAAAAGAGGACTCCTATGAAGATCCCAACCCGACTGCTGCTTGTCCTGGCCGCCGCCCTGGTGGCCAGCGGCTGCACCCGCCACCTCAGCCGCGGCCTGGCCGACGATGGCAGCGTGGACCAGGTGGTGTTTCCCACCGCCGACACGCTCACTGCCCGCGGTGGCACCTTCCCGAACCTGGAGAACCTGCGCCAGCTCGGACTGGGCATCAACCGGGCGCAGCTGCGCGACCTGCTCGGCCCGCCGCATTATCGCGAAGGCGTTGCCGCGCGCGAATGGGACTACCTGTTCAATTTCCGCGATGAGGCTGGTGAAACCACGCAGTGCCAGTTCAAGGTCGTGTTCGACCACAAGGGGCGCGGCCAGACCTTCGCCTGGCTGCCGGCCTCCTGCGCCCAGCGCCTGGCCCGCGCCGAGGACAACGCGCACCTGGCCAGGCGCTTCAGCCTGGCCGCCGACGTGCTGTTCGCGTTCGGCCGCGCCGGCGTGGACGACATCCTGCCCGAAGGCCGCTCGCGCCTGCGCCTGATCGGCACCGAACTGGCGCAGGCGCGTCCGGCCTGGGTGGAGGTGTCCGGCTATGCCGACCGCCTCGGCGAGGCGGGCGCCAACCAGGTGCTTTCGCGCGCGCGCGCCGACAGCGTGCGCGCGGTGCTGGTGGAGCAGGGCGTGGCTGCCGGCGTGGTGCGTGTGGTCGGCATGGGCGAAACGCGACGCGCCGGCGCGTGCGATGACACGCTCGGTCGCGATGCGCTGGTCGCCTGCCTGCAGCCTGACCGCCGGGTAGAGATCGTCGCCGCTGCCGCGCCCTGAGCGGAGCGCGGGGAACTCAGGCCAGCAGCTTGCTGCGTTTTGGCAGCTGGTTGCGCAGGAAGGCCATCTGGTCGGCGAGGATGTTGCGGTTGGAGAGGATCATGTGCTCGATCCAGCTCGGCCGGTAGGGCACTGCCAGCAGCGGCATCCCGGCCTGCTGCGGGGTGCGGTTGCTCTTGCGCGAATTGCAGTGGAAACACGCGGTGACCACGTTCTCCCAGGTGTCCTTGCCGCCCTTGGAAATCGGCATGACGTGGTCGCGGGTCAGGTGCGGGCGGCTGAACTGCTGGCCGCAGTAAAGACATAGCTGCGCATCGCGGGCAAACAGCGCGGTGTTGCTCAGGGTGGGGGTCGGGTCGAGCGCGCGCGAATGGGCATGGCCGCGCGCGGCGATGATCGGATGCAGGTCGAGCACGCTGCGCTCGCCGGTGATCCGGCAGATGCCGCCATGGATCTGCAGGCAGGGATCGCCCAGGGTCCAGGACACCGCATCGCGGGCATACAGGCAGGCTGCATCCTGCCAGTTGATCCAGTCCAGGACCCGGCCGTGGGCATCGAGCGAGAGGAGTCTGGGTACGCTGCGCGGGAAAGGCAGCAGTGTCGCGCCCGTGACCGGCGCCTCGAGGGCTCCGGCGTCGATCAGATCACGCGTGTGAGTGTCTGTCTCCATCGGGAAGACAGCTTATACCCGATTGTTGACAATTTGTGTAACCCGTTGGCGCACCGGCCTCGGCCGCCCCCTGTAGGAGCGGCTTCAGCCGCGACCGCGGGCAGGGTGCGGTCGCGGCTGAAGCCGCTCCTACAAGGGGGTAGCAGGCGCCGCCCGGCCTCAGCCGAACAGCGCCTCGTCCAGCGCCATCAGCGCCCCCGCGCCGCTGCGCAGGTTGGCCGCATGGCCCAGCGTGCGCGGCAGGATCCGTGCGAAGTAGAAGCGCGCCGTCTCCCGCTTGGCGGTGGCGAAGCCCGCGTCCTTGCCGCGCGCGGCAGCGACGCTGCGTGCCCACCAGTAGGCCAGCACCACGTAGCCCGAATAGAACAGGTAGTCGTAGCTGGCCGCGCCCAGTTCTTCCGGGTCACGCCCCGCGCGCTCGAGCACTTCGCGGGTCAGCATCGCCCACTCGCTGGCCTTGTCGCGCAGCGGCTTGATGAACTCCGCCAGTTCGGCGTCGCCCTCGTGCTCGCGGGCGAAGGCTTCCACTTCGGCAAGGAACAGCTTCAGGCCCGCGGCCTGGCTGGCGGCGGTCTTGCGGCCGATCAGGTCCAGCGCCTGGATGCCGGTCGTGCCTTCGTACAGCGTGGTGATGCGCGCATCGCGGGCCAGCTGTTCCATCCCGTGCTCATGGATGTAGCCGTGGCCGCCGAAGCACTGCAGCGCGTGGTAGGTGTTCTCGATGCCCCATTCGGTCTGGCAGCCCTTGGAGATCGGGGTGAGGAAGCTCACCAGGGTCTCGGCGCGCTCGCGCTCGGCCGGGTCGGTGGCGTGGTGGGCGACGTCGATGAGCGTGGCCGCGTGCAGCGCCAGCAGGCGGCTGCCCTCGGTGAGCGACTTGATCGTCAGCAGCATGCGGCGCACGTCCGGCTGCACGATGATCGGGTCGGCCGGCTTGTCCGGGAACTTCGCCCCCGACAGCGAGCGCGACTGCAGGCGCTCGCGCGAATACCGCAGCGCATTCTGGTAGGCGCGCTCGGACAGGCCGATGCCCTGCAGGCCCACGCCCAGGCGCGCGGTGTTCATCATGGTGAACATCGCCTGCAGGCCCTTGTGCGGCTGGCCGACCAGATAGCCCTGCGCGCCGTCGAAATTCATCACGCAGGTGACCGAGGCCTTGATGCCCATCTTGTGCTCGATCGAGCCGCAGGCCAGCGCGTTGCGCTCGCCTACCGTGCCGTCGCGCGCGACCTTGAACTTCGGCGTTACGAACAGCGAGATGCCCTTGGCCCCGGGCGGGGCGTCCGGCAGCTTGGCCAGCACCAGGTGGACGATGTTGTCGGTCAGGTCGTGCTCGCCGGCGGTGATGAAGATCTTGGTGCCGGTGATCGAATAGCTGCCGTCGGCATTGGGTTCGGCGCGGGTCTTCAGCAGGCCCAGGTCGGTGCCGCAGTGCGGTTCGGTCAGGCACATCGTGCCGGTCCAGCGGCCCTCGATCAGCGGCTTGAGGAACACCTCCTGCTGCCAGGCCTGCCCGTGGTGCTTGAGCGCCTCCACCGCGCCATGCGACAGCAGCGGGAAGTTGCCCCAGGCCAGGTTGGCGGCGTTGACCATTTCATTGAGCGGCACGCCCAGCGTATGCGGCAGCCCCTGGCCGCCGAACTCCGGCGCCGCGGTCAGCCCGGTCCAGCCACCTTCGACGAACTGCTCGTAGGCCTGCCTGAAACCCGGCGGGGTGGTCACCGACTGGGTGGACTTGTCGAACACCGAGCCGATCTCGTCGCCCACGCTGTTCAGCGGTGCCAGCACCGTGCCGGCGAAGCGCGCGGCCTCCTCGAGCACCGCGTCGATGATGTCGGGGGTCGCTTCGGCCAGGCCGAGGCGCTCGAACAGGGCCGGCGCGCCAAGCACGTCGTGCAGCGCGAAACGGATATCGGCCAGCGGGGCGGTATAGCTGCTCATGGGAACCTTTCAGGTAAAACGGGGAGTGGGGAGGCGCCGGGGCGTGCGCTCAGCGCAGCACGCCGTCCAGGCCGGGCGCCGGGTTCAGCGTGCTGCGGCCGCTGACTTCGAATTCGCGCGACTTCTTCTTTTCCGGAATCGCGCTGACCGTGCCCTTGAGTTCGTAGGGCAGCGAGCGGCCGCCGGCGAGCGCATCGGCCACGGCGAGCTTGGCCGCCGAAGCCGGCTGCATCGTCGCGGTCACCACGTCGGCGGTTTCCGGGCCGATGGAGTAGTTCACCGCCTGCTGCAGGCGGCCGGCCGATTGCCCGCCCACGGTGACGTCCAGCGCCACCTGCTCGAACTGCATCGGGATGCTGCTGTAGTTCTGCAGGCGCAGCTCCAGCGACCAGCTGCCGTCGGCCCGCACGGTCAACTGCTGGATGCTGACCGCCGGCTCGGATACGCGCCGCACGTTGCTGCTGCACGACGCCAGCAGCAGCGTGCCGGCCAGCAACAGCAGGCCCAGACGGATACGTCCCTGCATGCCTCACCTCGATCTGTGGAAACCGGCAAAAGCATACTACGGCGTATGGCCTGTGCGCTGCGGCTCAGTCCAGCGGCGCGGCGACCACCAGCGGCGCCAGGTCGTAGCCCATTGCCTCGGCCCCCGCCTTCAGCTGTTCCAGCTGCGCCCGCGGCATCGACGGCCGCCGCGACAGCACCCACAGGTAGCGCCGGTCCGGCTCGCCGACCACCGCCCACTGGTAATCCGGATCCAGCGCGATCACCCAGTAATCGGCCCATACCAGCGGCAGCCAGCCCAGCCAGGACGGCGCAAAGCGCACCTCCAGCCGGCCGGGCTGTCCCTTGACCCCGCGCGCCACCCCATCGGCCACCACGAAGCCGCCATCGGCCACCCGGCAGCGGTTGCGCACCCCGACCAGGCCATCGTCGCGCAGCGTGTACTGGGCGGTGATCTCGCCGGTGCACTTCTTCTGGAAGGACACCGGCAGGTGGGCGATCTCGTGCCAGGTGCCGGCATAGCGCGACAGGTCCAGCGCCGGCACCGAGGTGACCGGGGCCGGCGGCGCGGCCAGGGCAGGGGCGGTGGCCAGCAGGGCGGTCAGCAGGAGAAGCAGGCGGCGGGCGAGGGGCATGGGCATGAACCGGCAGGGCAATCGGCGCAGGCTAGGGAGGGAGGCGGTTCAGCCGGCGTGAAACCGCCGCCGCAGCGTGCCGGCGGCATAAGCGGGAAGCCTTGCACGGGAGGGCATGCAACGGATCTGAAGCAAAATCTTCACCAAGGCTTGCCCAAATCCGCTGCGGTCGTTATGATGCGCGTCCTCGCAACGCAGCACTGCCTTGCGATTGTTGGCCGAGTAGCTCAGTTGGTAGAGCAGGGGATTGAAAATCCCCGTGTCGGCGGTTCGATTCCGTCCTCGGCCACCATTGAATTTTGAAAAGGGTCTGCAGAGATGCAGGCCCTTTTTTTCTGGCAGGGGGTTGCGTATCGCTGCGGGCTTCCCTGTTAGTGTTCAGCCTTGGGGAAGGTGGGTAGGAGATGCCGAAGCATGGCGCGACTACCGTGGGTGCCGATCGTACTTTCTGTTGCTGCTTGTGGTGTCGCCTTGGGAGAGTCGCGGCCTGGGCATTCGTGCAGTCCGTCGGAGGTATCGCAGTGGGTCAGCCCATTCGCAATGCGGGCCAATGGATTCTCCCGGTCCGCGCCAATGTGAGTGGTGTCGAGGCGATCACGACGCAACCTGCTCAATTCGGCCTTGGGGTGCGAGATGCGGACAGCGGTCGAGGGTAATGTCATATATATCACCGTTGCCACCCGGCTCAGCGGCCCTCAGGCGAGGTGTCCGGCTGTGGGACTGGGGCTGCTGGTGCCAGGTCCTTATTCGGCGATGTATCGCAATCCCGATGGAAGTACGATGGCTTGGGGGAGTTGGGGTTGCGGTAGAGAGTGGTGACACCGTGGTGCTGTTCGGGAAAAGCTGGAGACTCAGCCGCTTCCTCCCAAGCTATTGTTCCCATTCCCAATGGATATTGCGAGGGAACCTGCAGTGGATAGTTTCAGTAACTTCCTTTTCCAACATGGTGACTTGCACGACTGCAGGGTTGCCGGTGTGTCCTGGGATATGAAGTCCGGGCGCATGGAAGTAATGATTCTGGACGCAAATGCAAACTTTCTCGGCTTGCCAGAGTACGAAGGTCCGCTTCCGGGGCGACTACTGCTTGACGGTGTGACGGCGTTGCAGGGCGAGGTGGTGGTCTCCGAGAGTGGCAAGATCTATGAGACCTCCGTTTCTACGGAGCACGGGGTGTATAGGGTCGAAATTCGGTTCTCTCCGGCGGGAAATCTGGTGGTCGACTGCGGGTTCGCGGCTTTCCTGGTAGACGAGAGGAGGCCGGATTGAGGCGGCGTGGATTCGGCGCCAAGTCAGTGCTGGATTCAGATCGCTAATTCCTGCGCCGCAGAGCTTATCCGTCTGCATCTGACGGTGATGTGTGCGATCCGCTTCGTTTAAGTAGGGGGTGTTCCATGATTGGCGTATGTTGCCGGCGTATGCTTGCTAATGCCGCGCTTCTGGGCTTTCTGACGCTCATGTCTGCCTGTGGGAACGTGAATCGTATCGAGCTGTCGAATGGCGACAGATTTTGTGTTCCGAAAAGGTTGGCTCCTCCGCGCGATTTGAATGCTCCTGTCGACACTGATGAAGTCCTCGGGTTTACGTTCCTCGCTTGCGAAAGACATGATGGGCCGGGAGGAAGGGTTTGCGTGCTTCCGGAAGGCGTCATAAGTGCCAATTTCAACATTGGTGACGCAGTTGGCCGCACGAGGTGGGGTGATATTCGTGGGTCCGCGGCGATGCAGTCGCTAGTGAATGGCGCGGGGACGGTGGTATGGTCTGACGAGGGGCGTCGCGTTACTTACGTTGAACAGCCGGCCGTAGGCGTTGACGAAGTGTTTGTTTTCTACGGGGCGGCTGTTGGCTCGCTTGAGAAGATGCCAGATGAGGCCGAATTGGCGCTGGTTTGTGATCGAGGCCCTGTTGAAGGTGGCCAGCTTCCGCGTGCAAGTGAATGCAGACGTTTCATGAGACATGGTCAGTTTGGCATTGACTACGGATTCGAGCCAAAAGGGGATGTTGTCTCACAACTTGAAACCCTCGACGGCGCGGTGGTTCGACGCGTTGAATCGTTTAAGTGTCAATAGGTGCTGAGAAGCCCCTGAGCGCCGCTCTAATTCATTCCCCAAGGTTTGTCGCGAAGGTGCGTGGTAGAAGGTTTCGATATCCTGATGGGTGCCCTCAGGGCGTGGTGGCAACAGCGACACTCCTCCCGCTTTCGAGCGGGGAGGCGAGGACGAGATCGAGATATCCAGCGACGTGAATGCATTGGCAGCTATCAGTGGCGGTATTGGCGCCCAGGTATCCGGCGGCTTTCAGGGGCGCAAAACGAGGACGGTCTGGTGCACAAAATGGACGGGAAAAAGCTAAGGTCCGATAGGCGAATCTGGTTCGGCTGGCTGATATTTCTGATTGCGTACGCCGGTCTTATCACCTGTTGGGCTCTCGAATACTGGCTGGGGATGACGGTGCCGAAGGTCGTTGTTGGCTTGCTCTTCTCGATGATTTTCGTGGATGTGCTTGCCTTGGCCTCGTACTCCTATGGGGCGTACGTCGCAAAGAAGTGACCGACTGTCTGTCTCTTGAGGAGATGTGCCATATCTACTGGCGTACTTCTCCGATAGATTCAAGTTCTCGGTTCCCTTGCTGTTAGCGCTGGAGCCCGATTGCTTCTCAAGAACCGGATTCCCGTCCCTAGTGGCGGGTCCAATGCCCAGCTAATGGGCGACCAGCACGTGTGCTCGTCGGGAGTGCGAGGAATACAAGACCCTTTTGGGAATAACTCGCGCCGACTGTTGCGACTTTCGGCCTTCCGATACCGGTCGCCATCCCGGCGACGGGTTCCGGTGCCAAGGTGGCCGCCGACAGCAAGCAGGACCTCAAGCTCGGCTTCGGCTACGACCCGGTCGGTGACCTGGTGGACCTGGCCTCGGGCGATACGCAGGTCAAGCTGCAGTACGACGCCCTCGGCCGGCTGACCCAGTTCAAGGATGCCCCCAGCGGCGCGACCATCGACCAGTACACCTACGATGCCACCGGCAACCGCACCAGCTTCAGCAATGCCGCCGGCACGGTGCCCTACGGCTATCCGGCCGACAGCCACCGCCTGACGTCGGTGGGCGGCGAGCTGCGCACCTACGATGCGATGGGCAATACCACCAGCATCGGCGGCACGGACCGGGAGTTCGTGTACGACGAGCGCGGGCGGATGGCGCAGGTCAAGCGCAGCGGCGCCGTGGCGCAGGACTATCTGTACAACGCCCGGGGCGAGCAAGTGGCGCGGCTGGGAGGCGCCGACGCGGGGCTGCTGTTGTATGACGAGGCTGGGCACAGCCTGGGCGATTACGATGCCGCTGGCCTGTCAGGGCAGCAGGTCATCTGGATGGATGATGCGCCGGTGGGGCTGCTGGGCGATGGCGCGCTGAGCTATGTCGAGCCGGATCATCTGGGCACGCCGCGGGTGGTGGCCGATCCGGTGCGGGATGTGGCGGTTTGGGGGTGGGATTTGAAGGGGGAGGCGTTTGGTAGTGATGCTCCTAAAGAGGATGTAGATAGCGATGGTCATTCTGTTGGCATTGATCTGCGCTTTCCCGGGCAAATCTATAGTGCCCAAACCTTCCTCTACCAGAACTACTTTCGAGACCTCGATCCTGCGACCGGGCGATACATTCAGGCCGACCCGTTGGGCTTGGGGGGCGGTGTAAGTGCATTCGGTTATGTCGGGGGAGATACGCTGTCGTCCATAGATCGCTTTGGACTGGTTGATCAATCATCGCCATGGTCGGTTGGCTGGGAATGGCTAACCGGCACGGGGCCACGTCATCACAACTTCAATGATGGTGATCCTTTTGCAGAAATGCTAAGGCAACACTCAAACATTCAGCGATTGAGGGCCAGGGCGTGTGACGGGGCACTTCCGCCGAGCGGAAAATGGGACTATTCGGTGAGTGGGTGGAGAGGGGTGCCTCTTTACCTGCACGATTACTCAAACGTCCTAACGGGAGGTCGCACTGGAAACCTTGCAGTCACATTCATGGGTAGTTACAAGGTTCGCTACCGCGTGGATGGCGATTCCCTCATTCTGCAGGCGACAAACTCCTCTTCAATTCAGTCCGCTACCCATCCGCCGGTGATCGGCTATACAAAGTGGTGGTCTGACAACATCGGGGATCCGCTGAATAGGTGGAGAGCCACTGGGCCGATGTCTGAGGTAACCCAGACGTTCAACTTGACTTTCGATCTCTCTAAGTGTGGGTGCGGCGAATGAAGGTTTCAACCTGGGCGGCGATGCTGGTATTGGCGGTTCTCTCGGGATGCGGGCGCAGCATTGGACAAAGTGATCTTGTGGGTGAGTGGCGGAGTGCAGATGCTTTAACGGTTAGGCGGATTTCGCTTGGCGAGGACGGGCGATTTCAAGTTCGCCGGTTCCCGTCCGCGCTGGCATGTCCGGATTCTGATGTGGCTGGCGACGTCGATGGCGAGGGGGTCTGGGAGTATGAGGTGGAAGGTGGCCGCGTGCTGCTGAACTTTTCTAAGATCGAAGACCCAGGGTGTGACACCCCATTCGGCAGTTTGGTGTTTGTGGAATCCTCGGAACGCTTGGCAGCGATCGTTGACGTCGATAGTCCCACAACGCGGATTGACTACACCAAGGCCAGAGTGCATTGATCGCGCCGCTTCCTGACTGAAGTCGAGCGCTTTTCCGGTTGAGGTCGCTCCAGTCTCTAGGCAAGCTCTGATCTCGGAGTTCAAAGACTCCTCACACAGCGGCACCCATGGCTCCGGTCATGGGCGCTGCCCTTGCGGTTGCATTGCCGGCGCTGCGCCTGCGTCGGGAGGGTGGCTAATACAAGACCCTCTGGGAAATACGCCCACCGTCTGTGTGCGGATCTTTGACCTCCCGACACCCGTCGCCATCCCGGCGACGGGGTTCCGTTGCCAAGGAGGCTCCCGCATGCGTCATTCCGATCCCCCGTCCCGTTCCGGCCGCCCGTCCGGGCGCCGTGTCCAGTGGGTCTATGTGGAACCTGAACTCACCCCAGCGCTGACGCCTGAGCAGATGCTCGCGCTCATTGCCGCCGACAAGGCCAAGGCGCTGGCGCGCCGCAATCGCGTGCGCCGCTCGCGCCGGCCGCAGACCTGCCGCGTCAGCAGGAGCTACTACCCGTACGACAACCGCTCGGTGCCCTACCTGCGCCTGCGTGGCGGCTGGCTGGCAGAGTTGGGACTGGTCGCCGGCACGCAGTTGCGGGTGGAGTGCCGTGAGGATGGGTCCATCCTGCTTTCGCCCCTGGACGACGAAATTTGAACGTATGCACAGTCGCAACAGTCGCGCCTTGGCACGCCAATTCGACCAGGACTACCGGTCCATCGGCATCGCCGACAGCAAGCAGGACCTCAAGCTCGGCTTCGGCTACGACCCGGTCGGTGATCTGGTGGACCTGGCCTCGGGCGATACGCAGATCAAGCTGCAGTACGACGCCCTCGGCCGGCTGACGCACTTCAAGGACGCCCCCAGCGGCGCGACCATCGACCAGTACACCTACGACGCCACCGGCAACCGCACCAGCTTCAGCAACGCCGCCGGCACGGTGCCCTACGGCTATCCGGCCGACAGCCACCGCCTGACGTCGGTGGGTGGCGAGCTGCGTACCTACGATGCGATGGGCAATACCACCAGCATCGGCGGCACGGACCGGGAGTTCGTCTACGACGAGCGCGGGCGGATGGCGCAGGTCAAGCGCAGCGGCGCCGTGGCGCCGGGCTATCTGTACAACGCCAAGGGCGAGCAGGTGGCGCGGCTGGGCGGCGCCGGCGCGGGGCTGCTGCTCTATGACGAGGTCGGGCACAGCCTGGGCGGTTACGATGCCGCTGGCCTGTCAGGGCAGCAGGTCATCTGGATGGATGATGCGCCGGTGGGGCTGCTGGAAGGTGGTGCACTGAGCTATGTCGAGCCGGATCACCTGGGTACACCGCGGCTGGTGGCTGATCCGGTGCGGGATGTGGCGGTTTGGGGGTGGGATTTGAAGGGGGAGGCGTTTGGTTCAAACTTGCCAAACGAAGACTTGGATCAGAACGGAGCAACCCAGAGTTTTGACGTTCGATTCCCCGGACAGCGGATAGTTCTGGCTGCTGGCGTGAACTACAACCTGTTCCGTGACTTTGATCCATCCGCAGGAAGGTACATTGAGAGTGACCCAGTTGGATTGGCAGCCGGACCCAGTACCTACGGGTATGCAATGGCCAGTCCGTTCTCGCATCTCGATCGCGATGGACTCGCCAGTTGTTATTACGCGATTTCTGCACAGCGACTCGTCTGTTACCCGGATTCCGGCGCGCAGTCGTTGAGTATTCCCGTCGCGTCGGGAAACAACGGAGGAGGGCTGAGGTGCAAAGACAATCCCGACTGCACAAACATTTCGAGCCGAGGACCGATTCCGACCGGATTGTGGGTGTGGACGGATGAGTACACCAGCAAGAAGAATGGCCGTGCGCTAGCTCCGTTGCCTGGGACGGAGACTTTTGGGCGCTCCCTGATCCGTTCCCATAGTTGTGCCAATCCGTTTGGGCCTTCTCTGGGGCTAAAGTTTTGCTCTGAAGGTTGCGTTACTGGGCGATCGCCCGACATTGAGGCGCTCAACGCGTTAATTGACTCAGAGCCAGGAAGCACTTTGAGGGTGATGGATCAATTTTATCCCCGTCCCCCAATCTCATTTTGGTGATGACATGATTCGAGGAATTGGCTCGCTTTCTTCCCTTTTTTTTGTGTTCCTGTTCCCCGGGATGGCCTTCTCGGCAGACAGGCTTTCCAGTGATCTGGAAGTCGCGGACAAGACGATACTTGCCTCGTTGGTTTCTCAGAAAAGTTCGGAAAGCAGATACCTGTGCGCAACTGACAAATACGCTTGTTTCGGCGCGGATCGGTCTGAACTCGCGCTATCCCTGATTGGGGGGAGCAAGAGTTTGGGGGCGGATGAGCATCTGATTGGTTTGGTTCGATTTAGGATGGAGGACTCGCTTTCGTCCGACCTGAAGTGCTATGTCAGTTTGCGCGGGAGGTCTATCAGGAAGGCTATTGATTCGGCAAACCCTGGCGTTATGGCGAAGCGCTGTGAGAGCGAACTCGTCGCGCATAAGCGGCGCTCCGCTGCTGATTACGATGCGCAGTTGAGTGCGGTTTGCCGAAACCCGGCCGAGATTCGCAACGCCTTGCGCCAGCTGGGGGACGTAGCTTCGATCGGTGATTCTGGTGGTTGTGATGGAGGTGGCTAGGCCTGAGCTCTGTTTGTATGGCTTACAAGCTCTTGCGCACGGTTCCGCTACGTAGGGGGAAGCCCTGTGTCGTATATCGACCCTCATGGCCTAGCGAGGTGGCGCGGTTACGTTCACGGCGGCGGATTCGGATTCTTCAAGAATTTTGGCTATCAGCGGATAAACCTTCATTTGACATCAGACTGCGCTATCGGGCAGATGGTCACTATTGACATTGCTGTGGACTTCTTTACGGGCGGCGTAGGGGCGCCCGCTTCCTACACGATCTCCAATGTCGAACTGGAAGATGGGCATCTCGGGGCATATCCGGAATCACTGATTGGCCCGGCGTACTTTGGACGCTTTAGCTGGGCAGCAGGGGGTGGGGTTGCATATCAGACGTTGATTGTCGGGGATGGCTTCTCGGATTTTGCTTGGGGTGCCCAGGGAGGCTGGGACTTGGGCTTATCGGCCGGTGTTGGGCGCAGCTCCATTGATGGCGTGCCCAAGGTCACTAGGTGTGGGTGCAATTGAGATATGACTTCCGTGCTCTTTAATGTCGCGGCTGTGGCGGCGGCTGTCTGCTATGTCTCCAGAGTCAGCGTTGTGTTGATTGCCAGGCGACTTGATCGAGATGACCCAGTCGCTGAGTTGAGCATTCTTCCTTTGCGTTCGTTCTCCGACCACGATGACTACGGCGTAATGCTCAGTCGCGCGGGCGTGAAGGGTACTGTGCCGATCCTCTGTTGTGTTTGCCTGCTATCACTGGCTGTATTCGTGGTTTCATTGCTTTCATCTGGGATTGCTTCCCTGTTGGGATGATTGGCCGGAATCGCCTAGTGCATACGGGGCGGTCCAGGCATCGGATTCCTGATGCGTGGCTCCCTATCGGCCGAGTGGGTTGCGTACTTTATGCGTGCGAGGAATGGCAACAGGCTCTTTCGGGTGATCCTTGGCGCCGCGGGAATGGCGCTGGTTTTGTTCTTTCTGGCGACCTGGCATTACTCTTCCTTGTGGGGCCAGATGCTGCAACTTGGGATTGGGACATTGTCTTGTTCTGGATCTTCTTCGTGCTTGCTCTGCGTGTTTGCGGGAAGTTCATGAAATAGATGGGGCGCACAATGGTTGCCGGGGAGGCATGCGACAAACACTTCTGATTGGCGTCGTCGGCTGAGTAACCTAAAAGCAGAGCATCAAAGGAAATGTGTAAACCAATGCCTATAGACATCGATCTTCGGCAAGTAATTGATAGCTACAGGAATCATCCTGAGTTTCTTGGGGTGGATATTTTGGATGTGAACCAGAAGGGGGCGATGGATGACACTTTGCTGCATATGGCCGCGAGAATGGGTCGGGTTCAGCATTTAGAGGTTCTTGTCAGAAGTGGCGCTGACGTCAACGTTGCTGGGGATCTAGGGAATACTGCTTTGCATCAGGCTGCGATGTCTGGGCAGATGGGGGCGGTCCGCTTTTTGTTGGATCACGGCGCTACTGCGTCCATCAAGAATGAATTTTTGCAAACGCCTTCCGATGTTGCGATGATCGCCGGGCATTCAAATATTGGTGAGATGCTCTCAAAGGCAGCTATTTCTCGCTTCAGCCGGTAGAGATTCTTCGGGCTGGGCCACCAGACTGTGGAGCGGGCCCGGTCCTGGCGCAGTCAGTCGCCCTGGGTCGATGTCCCGGAATCGGTATCACCCTCGTCGTGTGCGATGGGGTCCGCGGGTGCCGCTGCGCCCCTGCGTTGGAACCGCTCGCCCATCGCGGCGCGGATGCCTTCCAGTCCCTGGCCGCGCCCGGCGACCTTCAACATCGCATAGCCTTCCAGCGACGCGCGCATGACCGAGCTTCCGATCTGGATCTCGGTGTCGCGCATCTGCTCGAACAGCCGCGTCGTCCGCACAACCAGCGTGCGCAGGATGTCCAGCTGGGAGAGCTGTCGTTCAAACTGGGCGACGTCGAAATTCCGCGCCATGACCTGCGGGTTCTGGCTAAATGCCAACACGGCCCGTCGGCAGAAGGCCTCGGATTTGGGGCCCATCTTCGGGAGGCTTTGCCGTTCGCGCGGGCGCAGTCCGGGTCGCCCGGCGAAGTGGCGTTCCAGTGTGGAAAGCGCGGATTGGACAGCGGCCAACTCCGCGTCGCTGAGGTCGAAGGTGATCGGGTTCTGGTTCATTGCGGTTCCATCACGGCGCCAGGCAATCCTGGCATGGGAAGATTCCCCTGCATTCAAGTGTCGCGTGATAGGAACGACTGTCCTCCTGTCGTAGGAAATCTGCGCTGCGTTTGGCGGGAAAACACCGGGTGTTCGCCCACGTCCACGGCCCTCCGGGGAGACAATGGTGGGCGCCAACGTCCGGATGTGTATCGATCCAGTTGGTTTCTCGACGGGCCGCGTCCGTTGCGCGGCACGCCGAGTTCGTGATCATGCAGGCCCGGATACGCGCGCCGGGCGCCGTGCCGGGGACTCCGCTGTCCGCGTGGCGGACTCGCCACGCCGAGTTCTGAACTCCGTCGGTCGAGTGAAATAGCCGCAGGGGCGGCCTTCGGGACCCGGCGAGTGGGGTGTCCAAGTCGGATCACCGCCTCGGCCACTCGAACCGCGCAGTGAGCAGCCCGGAAGGCCGGGTTGCCCGCAATCGGAAAAGACTGACGTGTGCCGGGGTCCTACGGCTCGATTGCGTAGACGTAGAAGTCATTGTCGCGTTTCCAGCCCAGTCCTTCGTACAGCGCCTGGGCAGGCAGGTTGTCGCGGTCTGCAGCTCGACTGCCTGCAACGCAGCGATGGCTTCGTTGACTGCGTACCAGCGCGTTCACTCTCCTTGGTACTGTGCTCCGGCACATCGGGGCTCCCGCCGTCTCCGTTCGGCATCTGTGCAAGGCTTGACCAGTGCGCCGGTCGCCGACAGCAATACCTTCGCCAATCGGGAGCGCGCCGCCCATGTCTGCTGGATCTCGCCCCCATCGGGAACCCAGTGCTTGTTGAATCGGGTTTCCTGGAATTCCACTGGAGGTTCTGAGCGATCGATCCCCGGTGGCACCGGCCCGGGCCGTGGGCGATGGGCGGTGGGCAGGCTCAAGTCAAGTTGGGCGGCTGGGTTGGAGATTGGGCCCGATGGGGCGGAATCAGGGGTGGGCTCGGCGGCCCGTGCCTGCCGGGGGGTTGAATTTGCGGGACGCGAGGGCTCGCTGCTGAGCACAATTGGCGCAGCCCGCGGGCCTGTCACGCTCGAAGCAGCTGGGTTCTTTGCTGCCAGTCGAAGCTCTATAGGGGTTTCGCGGCCGATGAACTCGATGGAGAGCACCTGTGCGTGGAATGCCGAATGCCGGTGCAGCGCCGGACTCCGGAATAGGAAATGCGCTGGAAGCATATGGATCAGGACCACGGTGAGCATGGTGAGAATGCATTCAGCTGCGGCCTGTCGACGACCTTTGGCGGCCGGTCGCGCGCATCGCCGGAAGCCGGTGATGATGACCGGCCGGGATTGTCTGCTTGCTTGCAATTATTTGTCCTGGCGGGACGTCGATGCCCGCGCGTGGGAATTTCAGTGAAGGCAGACAGTCTCCCCACCGTCGGAGGACCTGGGTAGTCGAATAGTCGAATTCGATAGGACTTTGTCAGCGGTTCTGACTTTGCGGATCCTCACGCAGATGGGTTGGGGCCGCGCCCCTCTGGCGTAGGTGGGGGTGGCGCTCGGCCTCACCGAGTAGCTTCAGCGTTCGCTGTCCGCCCCTGTCCGCCTGTCCACCACCCGGACACGACCTCCTGCACATACCCAGCCCGCCCCGCACCCGTTAGCTTTGCCTCCAACACACCGGGCAAGGGGCGGGGCGATGGGCAAGCGCTGGATGGTCGGGATGCTGCTGATGCTGTGCGGGCCGCTGCAGGCGGCCGAATCGTGCCCGGATACTTCGGGTTACGAGAAGTCACGGGCGATCGTGGCGGACCTGGACCGCATCGTGACGCCGAACGGCGTGCAGGAGGCCTGGGCGCAGGAGGCCGGCGGGATCAGGCAGTGGGTGACCGCGCGCGGCCAGGATCGCGACAATCCGGTGATCCTGTTCGTGCATGGTGGCCCGGCCTCGCCGCTGACGCCGACGCTGTGGCAGTTCCAGAAGCCGCTGGAGGAGTACTTCACGATGGTCACCTACGACCAGCGCGCCTCCGGCAAGACCTTCACCCTGAACCCCGAGTCGGCGATGGCCGATACGCTGCAGATCGAGCGCTATGTCGACGATGCCATCGCCATCGCCGAGGCGGTGCGGGCGCGCTACCACAAGCCCAAGCTGATCCTGATGGGGCACAGCTGGGGCACGATCGTGTCGATGCGCGCCGCGCTCAAGCGGCCTGACCTGTTCTACGCCTATGTCGGCGTGGGCCAGGCGATCAACGTGCGCGAGAACGAGCAGGTCAGCTACGACTACGCGGTGGCGCAGGCGAAGGCGCACGACAACATGGAAGCGGAAAAGGAACTGGCGACGATCGCGCCGTATCCGGGCAACCAGCCGATTACCCGCGAGCGGATCATCATCGCGCGCAAGTGGGCGCAGTACTACGGCGGCATGACGGCCTACCGCGATACCTCGCCGTACTTCTTCGATGCGCCGAAGCTGTCCTCCGAATACACCGATGCCGAGCGCTGCGCGATCGATGCGGGCAATGTCTTCACCCTGGGCCGGATACTGGATGAATTCCTCCAGGTGGACATGAAGGGCGTCACGCGCTTTCCGATCCCGGTGGTGATGTTCATGGGCCGGCACGACTACACCACGCCGTCGGAGCCGACCGCGCGCTGGCTGGCGCAGGTACGCGCGCCGATGAAGCAGGGGGTGTGGTTCGAGCATGCCTCGCACATGATTCCCTGGGAGGAGCCGGGCAAGGTGCTGGTGAGCCTGCTGACCTATGTGCGGCCGCTGGCGGTGGACGGCGAGGGCGGCAAGCCGCGGCGATGAGCGGCGGCCTTTCGCGGGCTGAACGGCTTGGCGGAGGCTTGCGCCGAGGCGGGGAGGAAGGCGCAAGATGGCGCCATTCCTCCCTTGGAGTGGCGGCCATGAAGCGCTTGATGACCCTGATCCCGCTGCTCGCCCTGCTGGCCGGCTGCAGCACCGGCCGGCTCAGCGACGACGAGCGGCTGGCCCTGTTCCGCGCGCATGCCGGTGCGCCGGTGAAGAGCTTCCAGTATTTCGGCAACCTCAACGGCTGGCAGAACCTGGGCGATACGGCGCTGGCGGTGTGGACCAAGCCGGGGACGGCCTACCTGCTGGAGCTGACCGGTCCGTGCAATGACCTCGACTACGCACCGGCGATCTCGATCACCAACATGACCGGCCAGGTGTCGGCGCGCTTTGACCGGGTGATCGTGCTGGGCGGGCCGCGCTCGATCCGCATGCCGTGCCGGATCGAGACGATCCGCCCGCTGGATCTTAAGGCGCTGAAGGTGTCCGAGCAGCAGCTGCGCGAGGCGAAGACGCAGGCGCGGGAGGAGGGTGCGGAGGCGTCGAAGCCTTAGGCGGGACGGTGGGGCGCTTCGGCCGCGACGGTGTTGGCTTGCGGATCTGCCGATGGGGTCGATGATTTCTGGTCGCGGCTGAAGCCGCTCCTACAGGGGGGGCTGTCGGCTTGCGGGGTTGCCGATGGGGCCGATGATTCCCGGTCGCGGCTGAAGCCGCTCCTACAAGGGGGCTGTCGGCTTGCGGTGTTGCCGATGGAGCGGATGATTTCCGGTCGCGGCTGAAGCCGCTCCTACAAGGGGGCTGTCGGCTTGCGGTGTTGCCGATGGAGCGGATGATTTCCGGTCGCGGCTGAAGCCGCTCCTACAGGGGGGCGGGGCCACCGGATCCGCTCCTACACGCCTTCCGGTGCGACGTAACCGGCTGGCTTCTCGGCATCGCCGGAGAACAGGAATTTCTGCAGCTCCGCTTCCAGGAAGGCGCGGTGCGCCGGGTCGCGCGGGGACAGGCGGTTCTCGTTGATCAGCATGGTCTGGTGGGCCAGCCAGGCGGCCCAGGCCTCCTTGCTGATCTCGGCGAACACGCGCTGGCCGATCGGGCCGGGATAGGGCACGAAATCCAGGCCGGGGGCCTCGCGCTTGAGGTAGGTGCAGACGATGGTGCGGGACATGGCGGAACTCACGGGCTGAGGAGTTTGCGGATCGGCGCGGGCAGGCCCAGGGCGGGCAGCTCGGCGGGGGCGATCCAGCGCAGGTCGGCATTGTCGCCCAGCGCGTGGCCGGGGGCGACCGGGGCGATCGCCAGCGGCTGCATGTGCAGGCGGTAGTGGGTGAACACATGGATGAGATCGGGCAGGGCCTCGGCGGCATCGAAGTCGCCGTGCAGGTGGCGCTCGAACCAGTCGCGCGCCTGGGCCAGGTCGTCGGCCTGCGGCAGCGACCACAGCGAGGCCCAGATGCCGACTGGCGGGCGCTTGTGCAGCAGCAGCTCGCCCCGCGCATTGCGCAGCAGCAGGAACACCGCCGAGCGCTCCGGGATCACCTTGGACGGCTTGGGCGTGGGCAGGACATCGGTGCGGCCCTCGCGCAGGGCCACGCAGTCGCCGCTGACCGGGCAGAGCACGCAGGCGGGCTTGCCGCGCGTGCACAGGGTGGCGCCGAAATCCATCTGCGCCTGGGTGTAGTCGGCCAGGCGGTCGGCGGGCACGGTCTGCACATGCGCCTGCGCGAGCTGCCACAGCTGCTTCTCGACCGCCGGCAGGCCGGGGAAACCCTCGACGCCGTGGAAGCGCGCGAGCACGCGCTTGACGTTGCCGTCGAGGATCGGGAAGCGGTCGTTCCAGGCCTGGGCGAGGATGGCGCCGGCCGTGCTGCGGCCGATGCCGGGCAACGCGTGCAGGGCATCGAAGTCGCGCGGCAGCTCGCCGCCATGCAGTTCCACGCAGCGCCTGGCGGCGGCATGCAGGTTGCGGGCGCGGGCGTAGTAGCCCAGGCCGGCCCACTGCGCCATCACCGCGTCCTCGTCGGCCGCGGCCAGGTCCGGCAGGGTCGGGAAGTGCTGCAGGAAGCGCTCGAAATACGGGATGACCGTGGCGACCTGGGTCTGCTGCAGCATGATCTCCGACAGCCACACCCGGTACGGCGTGCGCGGATGCTGCCAGGGCAGGTCGTGGCGGCCGTGGCGGTCGAACCAGGCCAGCAGGCGGTGGGCGTAGGTGTCTGCCATGCGATGGCCCCGCCGGGTGGCGGGGCTGTTGCGATCAGCCGCCCAGCGCCTCGGGCAGCAGGGCGTCGACGAAGGCTTCCGGGTCGAACACGCGCAGATCCTCGGGGCGCTCGCCGATGCCGGCGTAGCGGATCGGGATGCCGAATTCGCGGGCCAGCGCGAACACCACGCCGCCCTTGGCGGTGCCGTCGAGCTTGGTCACCACCAGCCCGGTCACGCCGACCGCGGCGTGGAACTGGCGCAGCTGCGAGAGCGCGTTCTGGCCGGTGGTGCCGTCGATGACCATCAGCACCTCGTGCGGGGCGCTGGCGTCGATCTTGCCGAGCACGCGGCGGATCTTGCCGAGCTCGTTCATCAGGCCGACCTGGGTATGCAGGCGGCCGGCGGTGTCGGCGATCAGCACGTCGGTGCCGCGGGCCTTGGCGGCCTGCAGGGCGTCGAAGGCGACCGAGGCGGCGTCGGCGTTCTGGCCCTGGGCGATGACGGTGACGCCGTTGCGCTGGCCCCAGGCCTGCAGCTGGGCGACCGCGGCGGCGCGGAAGGTGTCGCCGGCGGCGAGCATCAGGCCATGGCCTTCATCCTTGAAGCGCTTGGCGAGCTTGCCGATGGTGGTGGTCTTGCCGACGCCGTTGACGCCGACGGTGAGCACGACGAAAGGCTGCTTGCCGGCGTCGATCACCAGCGGCACGGCGACTGGACGCAGGATGGCGATCAGTTCGTTGCGCAGCGCGGCCAGCAGCGCCGGGGCGTCGGCGAACTCGCGCGCCTTCATGCGCTTGCGCAGGCCTTCGATCAGCGCGGTGGTGGCCGGCACGCCGACGTCGGCGGTGATCAGCGCGGTCTCGATTTCGTCGAGCAGGTCGTCGTCCAGGCGCGGGTTGCGCGAGAACAGGCCGCCGAAGCTGCGGGCGAAACCGCTGTTGCGCAGGCGGTCGCGCCAACCGGGCTTGCCCGCGGGCGCCGGCACGGCGGCGTGCGCGCCCAGGTCGACCAGGTCGTCGTCGCTGCTGGCTGTTGCGGGCGCCGGTGCCGGTGCGATCACCACTGCGGGCGGCGGCATGACGGGCTGCGCGGGTGCGACCGGTGCCGTGGCGGTCTCGACAGGCGCGGGCACCGGAGCGGGCGCAGGTTCGGGCGCGGCCACCGGGGCGTCGACCGGGATCTGGCTGGCGGCGATCTCGTTGGCTTCGGCAACGGCGGGCGCCTCGGGCAGGGCCTGCGCCAGTTCGGCCGCGCTGGCCGATTCGCTGGCCTGGGAGGGCGCCTGCGGGAACGCGGCAGCCATCTCCTCGGCCGAATAATGGGTGGTCTTGGGCGCGTCCTGCGCGGTGTCCTGGGGCTTCTTGCGGCGGAAAATATTGAGCATTGGCGGGGGCTTCAAGGCAGGCGGCTATGCTAACACCCGGGGCCGTGAGGCCCGCGGGACGGTGCTCAAGTGTGGTCGATGGCGGCCGCTATCCATCGGGTGGGGCTGTCATCGTTCAGCCCGGGAGGATCGGATGGACAGCCTGGGAATCTCGGCTTCGGGCATGCGGATAGCCGCGCTGCGGCTGGATGCGGCGGCGTCCAACGTGGCGCGGTTGCCGGTCGAGGGCGCGCAGCGGATCGGCGTGAGCGCTGCCGCCACGCCCGGCGGTGGCGTGGCCGGCACGCGCGTGGTGGCAGCGCCGGACGCCAGTGCGCCGGTGGGCGACCTGCTCGAGGGCAGGCAGGCCGCGCTGACCTTCGACGCCAACGCGCGCATGCTCAAGGCCGGCGACGACAGCCTTGGGTTCCTGCTGGACGTGCTGGCCTGAGGGGGTGGGGGTGCGCATCGCTGGCCTTCGACGGCCGTGTGATGCCTTTGACCGCAAATGCAATGTAGGAATGGTTCCAGGCCGCCCCGGGCCATCAGCCCGGCCTGCATAGGCCTGCGGTGTTGCCGCTGGGGCCGACGATCTCCGGTCGCGGCTGAAGCCGCTCCTACACACGGGGGGCTCAGCGCCGACCGGACCGGCCTGCGGTGTTGCCGCTGGGGCCGATGATTTTTGGTCGCGGCTGAAGCCGCTCCTACATATATGGGGGGCTTCGGCCGCGACCTGGGTCGGCCTGCGGTGTTGGCGCAGGTCCGACGATTTCCGGTCGCGGCTGAAGCCGCTCCTATAAGTGCTTCATCAGCTGCCGGACAGCTCCAGCAGCAGCTTGTTGAGCCGGCGCACGTAGCCGGCCGGATCCTTCAGCGTGTCGCCGGCGGCCAGTGCGGCCTGGTCGAACAGCACGTGCGCCAGGTCGCCGAAGCGTTCCTGGTCGGCCTCGGCTTCGAGCTTGCCGATCAGCGGGTGGGCCGGGTTGAACTCGAACACCGGCTTGGCTTCGGGCAGCTTCTGGCCGCTGGCTTCAAGGATCTGCCGCATCTGCAGGCCCAGGTCGTCACGGCCGATCGCCAGGATCGCCGGTGAGTCGGTCAGGCGCTGCGAGACGCGCACTTCGGCCACCTCATCGCCCAGTGCCGTGGCGATGCGCTCCACCAGGCCCTGCTTTTCCTGGGCAGCCTGTTCCTGGGCCTGCTTGTCCTCGGCGCTGTCCAGCGCGCCCAGGTCCAGATCGCCACGGGCGATGTCCACGAACGACTTGCCGTCGAACTCGGTCAGGTAGCCCATCAGCCACTCGTCGATGCGGTCGGTCAGCAGCAGCACCTCGATGCCCTTCTTGCGGAACACCTCCAGGTGCGGGCTGTCCTTGATCTGCGCGTGGCTCTCGCCGGTGAGGAAGTACAGCTTGTCCTGGCCTTCCTTCATGCGCGCGACATAGTCGGCCAGCGACACCTTCTGCTCGCCGCTGCCGTCGTGGGTGGAGGCGAAGCGCAGCAGGCCGGCGACCTTCTCGCGGTTGCCATAGTCCTCGGCGGGGCCTTCCTTCAGCACCTGGCCGAACTGCTTCCAGAACGTGGCGTAGTCCTCGGGCTTGTCGCGGGCGAGCTTGTCGAGCATGTCCAGCGAGCGCTTGGTCAGGGCCGACTTCATCGAGTCGATCACCGGACCGGACTGCAGGATCTCGCGCGACACGTTCAGCGACAGGTCGGCCGAATCCACCACGCCCTTGATGAAACGCAGGTACAGCGGCAGGAACTGCTCGGCCTGGTCCATGATGAAGACGCGCTGCACGTACAGCTTCAGGCCCTTGGCGGCGTCGCGGTGGTACAGGTCGTAGGGCGCGCGGCCGGGCACGAACAGCAGCGAGGTGTACTCGAGCTTGCCCTCGACCTTGTTGTGGGTCCAGGCCAGCGGGTCGGCGTGGTCGTGGGCGATGTGCTTGTAGAACTCGCGGTACTCGGCATCGGAAACCTCGCCGCGCGGCCGCGTCCACAGCGCGCTGGCGCGGTTGACCGCCTCCCATTCGGGCTCGGCCGGGGCATCCTCGCCGGCCTGCTCCTTGCGCATCTCGATCGGCAGGGCGATGTGGTCCGAATACTTCTTGACGATGCTGCGCAGGCGCCAGCCATCGGCATAGCCTTCCTCGCCGTCCTTCAGGTGCAGGACGATGCGCGTGCCGCGCTCGGGCTTGTCGATCGTGGCGACGCTGAACTCGCCCTCGCCGCGCGATGACCAGTGCACGCCCTCGGCGGCGGGCAGGCCGGCGCGGCGGCTGTAGACGTCGACCTGGTCGGCCACGATGAAGGCGCTGTAGAAGCCAACGCCGAACTGGCCGATCAGGTGGGCGTCCTTCTTCTGGTCGCCGCTGAGGTGGGCCAGGAAGTCGGCGGTGCCGGATTTGGCGATGGTGCCGAGGTGGGCGATGGCCTCCTCGCGGCTCATGCCGATGCCGTTGTCCTCGATGGTGACGGTGCGCGCGGCCGCGTCATGGTCCACGCGGATGCGCAGCTCGCCGCCGCCCTCGAGCAGGGCCGGCCGCACGAGCGACTCGAAGCGCAGCTTGTCGGCCGCGTCGGCGGCGTTGGAGACCAGCTCGCGCAGGAAGATCTCCTTGTTCGAGTACAGCGAGTGGATCATCAGCTGCAGCAGCTGGCGGACCTCGGTCTGGAAGCCCAGGGTCTGCGTTTGCGATTCGACGGTCATGGTCGGAGTGCTCCTTGGGGACTGGCCGCAGGCGCGGCGATGGATTCCGGGTATGGGCCGGAGCGCGATTTTCAAGGCCATTGCCGGTTTTGGGGAGGGGGTGTTGCGGCCTGGCGGCCGCTTTGTTTTCGGTTCTTTGTCTTTTGTAGCTGGGTTGGCCTTCGATGTCGGCCGGCTTATCGGGCCGTGCGTGCGCCTTGGGGATACCGGCGGATCGGGACACGCCGTGAATCCCTCCATGGAGGCTCGGTGGCGCCATGGATGGCGCCACCGAGCCCCCAGGGATGGGTTTACGGCGTGTCCCGACAAGCCGGTAGCCCAAGGACCACACGAAGGGTCCCGATTGGCCGGCCAACATCGAAGGCCAACCCAGCCACACAGACAAAGAACCAAAGAGCAGCGGCCGCCAGGCCGCAACAACACTCCTCCCCCCAGCAAATCCTCGATGAGCCCTTTTAGAGCCGGTGGCGGGCTGGTCTATCATGCGCGGCCGATGCGTGAATCCCCGATGCCCATGTCACCTGCCTGCCGTCGTTTCCCGTTGATCCCGGGAGAGGGCGCATGAGCGCGCGCGGGCGCGGCGAAGGCCAGGTGCGGATCATCGGCGGGCGCTGGCGCAATACCCGCCTGTCGGTCCCCGACCTGCCTGGCCTGCGCCCGACCAGCGACCGGGTGCGCGAAACCCTGTTCAACTGGCTGGCGCCGAAGCTGCCGGGCGCGCGGGTGCTGGACCTGTTCGCCGGCAGCGGTGCGCTGGGCCTGGAAGCGGTCTCGCGCGGCGCGGCGACCGCCTGCCTGGTCGAGCGCGAGCCGGCGCTGGCCACGCGCCTGCACGAGCAGGTCGGCCGGCTGGGCGCGCAGGGCGAGGTGGCGGTGGTGCAGGAGGACGCGCTGCGCTGGCTGGCGCGTCCGGCCACGACCCGCCACGACATCGCCTTCGTCGATCCGCCGTTCGCCGATGGCCTTTGGAATCAGGTGCTTGCGGCACTGCCGGCGCACCTGGCGGCCGACGCCTGGCTGTACGTGGAATCCCCGCCCGACGCGGCGCCGCAGCCGGGCCCGGAATGGGGGCTGCACCGCGAGGGGGCGACCCGCGAAGTGCGCTATGCGCTGTACCGGCGGGCCGCTGCTACACTGACGCCACCTTAACGCGGTACTCCAGCATGACCGTGGCCAATCGCCGCATTGCCGTCTACCCGGGCACCTTCGATCCGATCACCAACGGCCATATCGACCTGGTCGCGCGGGCCGCGCCGCTGTTCGAGAAGGTCGTGGTCGGCGTGGCGCAGAGCCCCTCCAAGGGCCCGGCGCTGCCGCTGGCGCGGCGCGTGGACCTGGCCCGCGAGGCGCTGGGCGGCCACGGCAACATCGAGGTCATCGGTTTCGACACCCTGCTGGCGCACTTCGTCCGCGAGATCGGTGCCGGCGTGCTGCTGCGCGGGCTGCGCGCGGTGTCGGACTTCGAATACGAATTCCAGATGGCGAGCATGAACCGCCACCTGATCCCGGAGGTCGAGACGCTGTTCCTGACCCCGGCCGAGCAGTACAGCTTCATCTCGTCCTCGCTGGTGCGCGAGATCGCCCGCCTGGGCGGGGACGTTTCCGGCTTCGTGCCGGCCTCGGTGGTCGAGGCGCTGCGCCAGGTGCGCGAATCGCGCGCCCAGGCCTGAGCGCCAGCCATACCCCTTTACCCGTCACACCCATAACCAAAACAGCAAGTAGGGAGGAATATTCGATGAAGAATTTCATGCGTGCGCTGCTCGTGGCCTCGTTCGCGCTGGCGTTCACCGCCTGCAAGAAGGAAGAAGCGCCGAAGACCGACAACGCCGCGGTCGCGCTGGTCGCGCCGGCCAAGGATGACGACGCGGGCTGGAAGAAGTACCTGCAGCAGGTCGCCGTGCAGAACATGGGCAACGTCAGCAACAGCCCGTTCCTGTACTACCTCCCGCCGGAATCGGACCCGGAGTTCCAGGCCAAGTACGACCGCCAGGTCGAAAGCGCCACCACCGCCATCAGCCGCGGCGTCTCGCCGGGCAACATGCTGGCCTTCGGCTCCTCGGCTTCGGCCAAGATGGCCGACATGATCGGCGTGGTGTTCAAGGACGTGCAGGCCGACTCGATGAAGGGCGTGCGCATCGTGTTCATCGGCGACGCCGCCGACAACGCGCGCGTGCAGACCGTCATCCAGCCGACCGGCGCCGAGTACATCTTCGTCGAGGCCAAGTAAGCCTCGCCGGGCCGGGCGCCGCGTGCGCCCGGCTTCCGGATACTGGTAGAGATCGTGTCACCCAAGTCTTCCCGCACCCGCACCCGCAGCCAGCGGCCCTCGCAGGCCCATTGCGCGCCCGCCGCGATGCCGCCGCCATGTCGCTGAAGATCAACGAGCTGTGCGTCAACTGCGACGTCTGCGAGCCAGCCTGCCCGAACAAGGCCATCTCGATGGGCGAGACGATCTACGTCATCGACCCGGCGCGCTGCACCGAGTGCGTGGGCCATTACGACGAGCCGCAGTGCGTCGTCGTCTGTCCGGTCGAGTGCATCGACCCGGATCCAGATATCCCCGAATCCCATGATCAGCTGCTGGCCAAGCTGCGCCAGCTCCAGCGCGATCACCCCGAACTGTACGAAGAGGAGCCGCCGAGCCCATGAAGCCGTTCGCCCGCAGCCGACTGGTCCTGCTGCTCGCCCTGGTCGCCGCGCCGCTTGCCGGCCTGGCCCAGCCCCCCGCGCAGCCGAAGCCCACGCATCCGCCGGGCGCGGCGGTCGCCAGCGGCCACCACCTGGCCACCGAGGCCGGCCTGCAGATCCTGCGCGAGGGCGGCAATGCGTTCGACGCCGCGGTCGCGGTGTCTTCCACGCTGGCGGTGGTCGAGCCGATCAGCTCGGGCCTGGGCGGTGGCGGCTTCTTCCTGCTGCACGATGCGAAGACCGGCAAGGACGTGATGCTCGATGCGCGCGAGTACGCGCCCGAGTCGGCCACGCCGGAGCAGTTCCTCGACAAGCACGGCGAGCTGGACCGTGATCGTTCGGTCAATGGGCCGTGGTCGGCCGGCATTCCCGGCCTGCCGGCGGCGCTGGTCGAGCTGGCCGGCAAGCATGGCCGACTGCCGCTGAAGCAGTCGCTGGCGCCGGCGATCCGCATTGCCACCGAGGGTTTCCCGGTCTACGAGCGCATGGCAAGGGGCTATGCCTCGCGCCGCGAGGTGATGGAACGCTATCCCGGCACGCGCGAGGTCTACCTGCGCGGCGGCCGGCCGATCGCCGAGGGCGACATCTTCAGGCAGCCGGAGCTGGCGCACACGCTGGCGCTGCTGGGCGAGAAGGGCTTCGACGGCTTCTACCGCGGCGAAACCGCCAGCAAGCTGCTGGCCGGGGTGAAGCAGGCCGGCGGGCGCTGGACCGCGAAGGAGCTGGCGGCCTACCAGGTCAAGGAACGCACCCCGATCAGCTTCCAGTACCGCGACTGGAAGATCACCACCGCGCCGCCGCCGTCTTCCGGCGGCATCGCGCTGGCGGAGATGCTGCAGGTGCTGGAGGGCTGGGACCTGGCCAAGCTCGACGAGGTGCAGCGCACCCACCTGGTGGTCGAGGCCATGCGCCGCGCCTACCGTGACCGCACGTTCTTCCTGGGCGATCCGGACTTCGTGACGATCCCGCAGCGCGTACTGACCAGCAAGGACTACGCGATGGGGCTGCGCGCCACCATCAACCCGGCCAAGGCCACGCCGAGCGACCTGCTGTCGGGCAACCCGACGCCGCTGGAAGACGACGAGACCACCCACTTCTCGATCATCGACGCCGAGGGCAACCGCGTCGGCGCGACCCAGACCGTCAACCTGCTGTACGGCTCGGGGCTGATCCCACCGGGCACCGGCGTGCTGCTCAACGACGAGATGGATGATTTCGCGCTCAAGCCCGGCACCCCGAACGCGTTCGGCGTGATGGGCTACGAGGCCAACGCGCCCAAGCCGGGCAAGCGCATGCTCAGCTCGATGACCCCGACCTTCATGGAATCGGCCGACCGCGTCACGGTGCTCGGCACCCCGGGTGGCAGCCGCATCATCACCATGGTCCTGCTCGGCGTGCTCGGTTACGACGCCGGCCTGGACGCGCAGCAGGTCGCCGCGCTGCCGCGCTTCCACCACCAGTGGCTGCCGGACGTGATCGAGGCCGAGAGCGGCGCGTTCACGCCCGAGGTCGTCGCCGGGCTGCGCAAGCTCGGCCACACCGTCGATGTGCCCGGCGACAGCGCCGCCGGCGGGCGCGGCTCCAGCCACGTCTGGGGCAACCTGCAGACGGTGGAATGGGACCTGCGCGGCAACGTGCTGCGCGGCGGCAGCGACCCGCGCAACCCGGTCGGCAGCGCCAGGGTCGAAGCCAGCACGAAGCCCTGAAGGGCCGGGAGCCTGCGATGAAACTGTGGTCGATCCGCGGCAACAGCCAGAAGCTCGATGGCGGGGCGATGTTCGGCAACGCGCCGCGCGCGATGTGGGAGCGCTGGGCCGCGCCCGATGACCACAACCGCATCGAGCTGGCCTGCCGGGCGCTGCTGGCCAGCCCGCTGGCCGGCAAGACTGTGCTGTTCGAGACCGGCATCGGCGCGTTCTTCGAGCCCAAGCTGCGCGAGCGCTACGGCGTGCAGGAGGATCGCCACGTGCTGCTGGATTCGCTGCGCGGGGCCGGCTTCGAGCACACGGATATCGATGTGGTGGTGCTCAGCCACCTGCACTTCGATCATGCCGGCGGGCTGCTCGCGCCATGGGCCGAGGGCAGGGCGCCGGAGCTGCTGTTCCCGAACGCCACCTACGTGGTCGGCGCGGTGCACTGGGAGCGCGCGCTGCATCCGCATCCGCGCGACCGCGCCAGCTTCATTCCCGAACTGCCGGGACTGCTGCAGGCCAGCGGTCGGCTGGAGATCGTCGACGGGCCGCATTCGCAGGCGCTGGGCGAGGCAGTGCGCTTCGAATTCAGCGATGGACATACACCGGGGCTGATGCTGGCCGAGATCGTCGGCCCGGAGCAGGTCGATGGGGTCGCGCATGGCGGCGTGGTGTTCTGCGCCGACCTGATTCCCGGCCGCCACTGGGTGCACGTGCCGATCACCATGGGCTACGACCGCAATGCCGAGCTGCTGATCGACGAAAAGCGCGCCTTCCTCGAGGACAAGCTCGCCCGCAACGTGCACCTGTTCTTTACCCATGACCCGGACTGCGCGCTGGCCCAGGTCACGCGCGATGAGCGCGGTCGCTTCGGCACCGTCCACGAAGTGGCGGAACTGAGCGCGCGCAGCCTGTTCACGCCGCTGCTGGCGTAGGTCCAGACGCACGGCCGCGGACGGCCGTGCGTGCGCTGGCTCAGGACGCCTTGAGGCAGCTGCTCATGAACGTCTTGCGGGCATCGCCACTGAGCTGTTTGGCGCTGGCGTCGGCATTGCACTTCTTCATGCGTTGCTGCTGCGCGTTGCCGGTGCTGTCGTCCTTGGCGCTGAGGCAGGCCTTCTGCGCGGCCTTGTAGGCGTCGCCGGTCAAGCCCTTGTTCTTGTGCGAGCAGTCGGCCATGCGCTGCTGCTGGGCGGTGTTGTCGGCCCAGGCGGGCAGCGCGGCGAAGCAAAGGCCGGCCAGCAGGGCGAGGAAGATGGTTTTCATGGCGGGAGTTCCGGGTTGGCCGGGAGCGGCGCGCGGATCATTCGCCTGCCGGCGCTTTGCCGGTGTGAAGGGCGCAGGCGTGGTGCCAGAGGAGTTTGACCCTGACGGGTGAGGGTTTCGCGATGGGTTGGATGGCAGTCGCGGCTCAAGCCGTTCGCACAATCTCTCCGGCAGCGCGACCGCCTCCGGGCGAAAGGCTTGCATCGGCCAACTGCTGCCGGGCAGGATCGACCCTCCCTGCCGTCCGATCCGAGCCCGATGCGCCCACGCCTGCTTTATGCCGCCACGTCCCTCCTGCTGTTCGCGCTGCCGGCGCTGGCGGCGCCGCCGGCGATCCGCCTGGACCAGCTCGGCTATGCGCCGGGCGCGCGCAAGCTGGCGATAGTCGAGGGGCTTGATGCGCCGCGGCCGTTCAAGCTGGTGCGCGCCAAGGACGGTCGCGTCGTGCTGCGCGGCGAGCTGACCGCGCCTGCGACCTGGGAGCCGGCCCAGCGGCAGGCCGCCATTGCCGATTTCAGCACGGTGGCCGCGCCCGGCCGCTATCGCCTGGAGGTGCCCGGCGTGCCCGCGTCGGATGTGTTCGCGATCGATGCCGGGGCCTACGCCGGGCTGGCCGACGCCGCGCTCAAGGCGTTCTACTTCAACCGCGCCGGCATCGCCCTGGACACAGCGCACGCTGGTGCCTACGCGCGCGCTGCGGGCCATCCGGACACCGAGGTGGAGATCCACCCCTCGGCCGCCTCGCCAGGGCGGCCGGCCGGCACGGTCGTCTCCGCGCCGAAGGGCTGGTACGACGCCGGCGACTACAACAAGTACGTGGTCAATTCCGGGATTTCCACCTGGACGCTGCTGTCGGCCTGGTCGGACTACCCTGCGTTCTTTGGCGGCCGCGATCTCGGCATCCCGGAAAGCGGCGATGCGGTCCCGGACATCCTCGACGAGGCGAAGTGGAACCTCGACTGGATGCTGGCCATGCAGGATCCGGCCGACGGCGGGGTGTACCACAAGCTCACCAATCTCAGCTTCGACGGCGTGGTGATGCCCGACCAGGCCAACACGCGCCGTTACATGGTCGGCAAGGGCACCGCCGCGGCACTGGATTTCGCTGCCGTCATGGCCAGGGCCAGCCGCGTCTACGCCGCCTACGACAGGCAGTTCCCGGGTCTTTCGGCACGCATGCACGATGCCGCCGTGGCGGCGTGGGGCTGGGCGCGGCAACATCCGGATGTCGCCTACGTGCAGCCGGCCGACGTGCACACCGGTGGCTACAACGATGCCAAGCTGGACGACGAGTTCGCCTGGGCCGCGGCCGAGCTGTTCGTGCTGACCGGCGACGCGGACTACTACCGCGCGTTCGAGCAGCATGCCGCGACGCCGGACGTGCCGTCATGGTCGGACGTCGGCACGCTCGGCTGGATGGCGCTGGCCGGTGCGCTGGAGCGGTTGCCAGACGATGCCGCCCGCCAGCGCGTGCGCGGCGAGCTGGAGGGCGCGGCGAACCGGCTGGCCACGGCATGGCAGCGCTCGCCCTGGCGGGTGGCGATGCAGGCCGGGGACTTCCGCTGGGGCAGCAATGCCGAGGCGCTGAACCAGGCGATGGTGCTGCTGCAGGGCTACCGCCTGTCCGGCGATCGCACGCAGCTGGACGCGGCCCAGTCGCAGCTCGATTACGTGCTGGGCCGCAATCCGCTGGGGGTATCGTTCGTGACCGGGCAGGGCATCCGCACGCCGCTGCACATCCATCATCGTCCCTCGCAGGCCGACGGCATCGCCGCGCCGGTGCCCGGCTGGCTGTCGGGCGGGCCGAATCCGGGACAGCAGGACCTCAAGGACTGCCATGGGGTGCAGTACGACAGCAAGCTGCCGGCGCTGTCGTGGCTGGACAACGACTGCAGCTACGCCAGCAACGAGGTGGCGATCAACTGGAACGCCCCGCTGGTGTACGTCAGCGCGGGCCTGCAGGCGCTGACGCCGAAGCCGTGATGGGCGCTCGCCTACCGTGCAATGGGATTGCCCGGTGCAGGCTGCAGATTGTGGGAGGGGCTTGAGCCCCGACAAGCGGAGCCGGAGTCTGTCAGATGGCAGTCGCGGCTGATGGCCCGAGGCCACCCGGAGCCGCTCCCACAGTGCAGTTGTATTGCATGAAGCCGGCTGGAGGAATGTGGGAGGGGCTTGAGCCCCGACGAGTGGAGCCGGAGTCTGTCAGATGGCAGTCGCGGCTGATGGCCCGAGGCCACCCGGAGCCGCTCCCGCAGTGCAGTTGCATTGCATGAAGCCGGCTGGAGGCATTGTGGGAGGGGCTTCAGCCCCGACGAGCGGAGCCGGAGTCTGTCAGCTGGCAGTCGCGGCTGATGGCCCGAGGCCACCCGGAGCCGCTCCCACAGTGCAGTTGCATTGCATGAAGCCGCTCCCACAGTGCAGTTGCATTGCATGAAGCCGGCTGGAGGAATGTCGGAGGGGCTTCAGCCCCGACGAGCGGAGCCGGAGTCTGTCAGCTGGCAGTCGCGGCTGATGGCCCGAGGCCACCCGGAGCCGCTCCCACAGTGCAGTTGCATTGCATGAAGCCGCTCCCACAGTGCAGTTGCATTGCATGAAGCCGCTCCCACAGCGCAGTTGCACTGCATGAAGCCGCTCCCACAGCGCAGTTGCATTGCATGAAGCCGGCTGGAGGCATTGTGGGAGGGGCTTCAGCCCCGACGAGCGGAGCCGGAGTCTGTCAGATGGCAGTCGCGGCTGAAGCCGCTCCCACAGTGCAGTTGCATTGCATGAAGCCGGCTGGAGGCATTGTGGGAGGGGCTTCAGCCCCGACGAGCGGAGCCGGAGTCTGTCAGATGGCAGTCGCGGCTGAAGCCGCTCCCACAGTGCAATTGCATTGCATGAAGCCGGCTGGAGGCATTGTGGGAGGGGCTTCAGCCCCGACGAGCGGAGCCGGAGTCTGTCAGATGGCAGTCGCGGCTGAAGCCGCTCCCACAGTGCAGTTGCATTGCATGAAGCCGCTCCCACAGTGCAATCGCCCCCACCAACCCGCCTGGAGGAGAGCCCCCTTTGTTAAGGGGGCGCGGCGGCAGCCGCGGGGATAGGCAAGTTGGGGATGGGGCCCGCTTTTTCGCGCAGCGCAAAGGCGGGGTTGCATGCCAACGGCATGCAACGTCCCCACGCGGCTCGTCAGAGCCGCGTCCCGAAGATGCGGTCGCCCGCATCGCCCAGGCCGGGCAGGATGTAGCCTTTCTCGTTGAGGTGGTCGTCGATCGCGGCGGTGTAGACCTCCACGTCCGGATGCGCCGCTTCCAGCGCCTTCAGGCCTTCGGGCGCTGCGACCAGGAAGATGCCCTTGATCCGCCGCGCGCCGGCGCGCTTGAGCATGTCGATGGTGGCGATCAGGGTGCCGCCGGTGGCCAGCATCGGGTCCAGGATCAGCGCGTCGCGCTCGGTCAGGCGACCGGTCAGGCGCTCGAAATACGGCACCGGCTGCAGGGTTTCCTCGTCGCGCTGCAGGCCGACCACGCTCACGCGGGCAGCCGGGATCAAGGCCAGCACGCCGGGCAGCATGCCCAGGCCGGCGCGCAGGATCGGCACCAGGGTGATCTTGGCCCCGGCGATGCGCTGCACGGTCACCGGGCCGGCCCAGCCGTCCATGACGTGCGACTCGGTCTCCAGGTTCGCGGTGGCCTCGTAGGCCAGCAGGGTCCCCAGCTCGGTGACCAGCTCGCGGAAGCCCTTGGTGCTGAGCGAGGCGTCGCGCAGCAGGCCGATCTTGTGCCGGACGAGCGGGTGTTGGACTTCGACGATCTTCATGGCGGCAGGATGACGGAAATGGCGACAGTGTAGCCGCTGGAAGGCGCTACGGCCGGTCCGGACACCTGGTCGGAAGAATGTCGTCGTAGCGGTGTCATCGGCATGCAACCTCGCGGAAATACCTTGCGCACCCATTCTTGACACGAATAGGGATGCGCAGTGACTCCTTTCCCCCGCAAGCCGTTGTTCCTTGCTGTCTCGCTGACCCTGTCGGCAGTCGCCGTACCGGGCCTGGCGGCCGAAGGCGCGCCGTCGCCGTCGGCGGCCACCGACCTGGACCGCATCGAAGTCCGCCCGCAGGCCGAATCGCAGGCGCGCGCGGTCGAGCTCAAGCGTGATGCACAGGCCATCCTGGATGCCGTCGCCTCCGATTCGATGGGTGACTACCCCGACAAGAACGTCGCCGAATCGCTGCAGCGCCTGCCCGGCGTGAGCGTCACCCGCGACCAGGGCGAGGGCCGCTACGTGGTCATCCGCGGCCTGGATGCCAACCTCAACAGCGTCACCATCGACGGCATCGCCATGGGCACGCCGGAAGATTCCAGCCGTTCGGCGCCGCTGGACGTGATCCCCTCCGATTCGACCGAGCGCCTGAAGGTCATCAAGTCGCCGACCCCGGACATGCCGGGCGATTCGATCGGCGGCGCCATCCAGGTCGAGTCGGTTTCGGCGTTCGACCGCGACGGCCGCAGCCTGCGCGGCAGCGTCGAGGCCAGCCACCAGGAACTGAGCGGCAAGACCAGCCCGAAGGCGGCGATCAACTACAGCGACATCTTCAACGGTACCTTCGGCATTGCCGCCGGGATCAACTACCAGGACCGCGAGTTCCAGTCCGACAACACCGAGGTCGAGTACGACGAGTTCGATGGTGCGAACCCGGACGACCTGGCCGCCACCGAGATCCAGCGCCGCAAGTACTACATCGAGCGCACCCGCACCGGCGCGAACCTCAACCTGGACTGGCACCCGGACGCGGACAACCGCTATTACTTCCGCTCGCTGTACTCGAAGTTCGAGGATGCCGAGACCCGCCAGAACACCGTGTTCGGACTCGGCGACGGCGACATCAGCGCCAATGGCGACGGCACCTACACCGTCAGCGACCTGCCGGCCGATGCGATCAGCAAGCGCGTGCGCTACCGCACCAAGACCGAGGACACCCTGGCCGCCAGCCTGGGCGGCGAGAACCGCCTGTCGGCGGCGACCGTGGATTACAAGGTCGGCTACACCAAGACCCGCGAGCGCGTGAACGACGAGAAGGAGGCGCGTTTCGAGTACGCCGGCGACGACATCGATACGGTGCGCGTGGGCCAGGACCACCGCATCCCGACCCTGGACTTCTCCGACAACGGCTGGGAGTCGAACGACGACTTCGAGTTCAACCGCTTCGTGGTCTCGCCCAAGCAGGTCGACGACAAGGAGCACAGCGCGCAGGTGAACCTGCGCTTCGACGCCGACAACGCCAGCTACAAGTTCGGCGTGCTCGGGCGCTGGCGCGACCGCACGGTCAACTCGGACGAACAGGAACTGCGCAGGGGCCCGGACGTGGACATCGGCCCGTGGACGGTGCCGGCGCCGGAGCATCGCGGCGGCACATTGGGTGAGTCGCTGAGCTCGGCGGCGATGCGCAGCTACTGGGCGCAGCACGGCGGCGAGTTCAGTGCGCGCCCGCAGGACGTCGGCGCCAATGGCGTGAGCCTGTACTCGGAGGACTACCAGGCCAGCGAGGACGTGTTCGCCGCCTACGCAATGGGGACGTGGGACATCGACGCGCTGCGCATCATCGCCGGCGTGCGCCTGGAGAACACCCAGTTCCGCGCCACCGGCAACGACGTCGACGTGGCTGGCGACGGCCGCAGTTTCACCGTCTCGCCGACCCGTGCCAGCAGCAGCTACACCAGCGTGCTGCCGGGCCTGCACCTGCGCTATGACGCCGGTGACGACTGGGTGCTGCGCCTGGCCGGCACCAAGACGATCTCGCGCCCGTCCTTCGGCGACATCGCCCCGCGCGTGATGGTCAACCGCGGCGACGAGGAAGTCGACCTGGGCAACCCGGAGCTGGATCCGTACAAGTCGACCAACATCGACTTCTCGGCCGAGAAGTACATCGGTGACGGCGGCATCGTCTCGCTCGGGCTGTTCCACAAATCGATCGACGACTACATCGTGCAGACCTTCAGCAACGACGACCCGGCGTATCCCGGCTTCGACGTGACCCGGGTGATCAACGGCGACAAGGCCAGGGTCTACGGCGCCGAGTTCAACTGGCAGCAGCAGCTGGACTTCCTGCCCGAAGGCTGGAACGGCCTGCTGGTCGGCGTGAGCGCGACCTGGCTGGACACCGACTTCGACCCGGGCCTGGAAGACCGTGCCGGCGACGACTTCACCCTGCCGCGTGCCTCGAAGAACCTGTACAGCGCGCACCTGGGCTATGAGAAGTTCGGCTTCAGCGCCCGCGTGGCCGCGGTGTACCGCAGTGCTTACCTGGACACCATCGGCGACAGCAAGGCGTTCGACATCTACGTGGCGCCGAACACCCAGCTGGACTTCAGCATGGAGTACCAGATCAGCGACGCGTTCAGCGTCTACTTCGAGGCGCAGAACCTGCTCGACGAGCCGCTGGAGCTGTACCAGGGCGTGCGCTCGCGCACCCTGCAGAACGAGGAGTACGGCCGTACCTACGCGCTGGGCCTGAAGGTGGCGCTGTGATGGCGCAGCGTCTGGAGAAGATGGCGATGCGGGGCGTGATGCTGCTGGCGATGGCCGGCCTGCTGTCGGCGTGCGCCTCGGCGCCGCGCACCACCGCCGATCGCGAGCCCGACGAGAAGGGTGGGGAACCCCTGCTCGCCGAGGCGAAGCTGCCGCATGCGGTGATCAGCGAGACCTTCCTGACCCCGTCGATGCCGGAGGCCAACCTCGACTCGCCGGCCGCCTGGCGCGCGCCGGACGGGCGGCACTGGGTGATTGCCACGGCCAAGGGCACGCACCAGCTGGTCGTGTTCGACGGCGACAGCGGCATCCGCCTGCGCGAGGTGGGCGGCAAGGGGGCTGCGCCCGGCGAGTTGAACCGGCCCAACGGCGTGGCGGTGATCGATGACCTGCTGTTCGTGGTCGAGCGCGACAACCGCCGCGTGCAGCTGTTCGCGCTGCCGACCTTCGAGCCGCTGGCGGTGTTCGGCGACGATGTGCTGCGCGAACCCTACGGCCTGTGGGTGCATCGGGACGGCGCGGGCTACGAGGTGATCGTCAGCGACAACTACATGTCGCCCGGCGACAAGGACGCGCCGCCGCCGCTGGCCGAACTGGGCCAGCGCTTCAAGCGCTTCCGGGTCGGCCAGCGCGATGGCCGCTGGCAGGGGCAGGCCGGCGGCAGCTTCGGCGATACCACCGCGGCCGGCGCGATCCGCATCGCCGAGTCGCTGTACGGCGATGTCGCCAACCAGCGCCTGCTGATCGCCGAGGAAGACACCGCCGTCGGCACCCGGCTGCGCGAGTACGGGCTGGATGGGCGCTATCGCGCGCGCGACGTCGGTGCCGGCCTGTTCCGCGCCCAGGCCGAGGGCCTGGCGCTGCTGCAGTGCGCCGATGGCAGCGGCTACTGGATCGCCACCGACCAGTTCAAGGATCGCAGCCTGTTCCATGTCTTCGACCGGCGCACGCTCGAGCATGTGGGTGCCTTCAGCGGCCGCATCACCGCCAACACCGACGGCGTGTGGCTGGACCCGCGTGGCGACGCGCGCTTCCCGAAGGGCGTGTTCTACGCGCTGCACGACGACCAGGCCGTGGCCGCGTTCGACTGGCGCGACGTGTCCAAGGCGCTGCGCCTGAAGGACTGCGCGCAGTGAGGGCGGTGGCGATCGCGCTGTGCCTGCTTGCCGTCCAGGCCGCGCCGGCCCGGGCAGCGGCGGAGCCGAATACCCAGGTGCCGGCCGGCAGCCGGCATTACGCCGCGACCGGCTTCCCCGACCGCATCGTGGCCTCGCCCGCGCAGGACGCCGCGCGCGGCTTCGCGGTGGCGTGGCGGACCGATGCCGGGGTCAGCGCGCCGCGGCTGCAGGTGGTGGTGGCCGGCGATTCGCCGGACCTGGGCACGCCACGCGTGATCCAGGCCGCGACCCGCGAGCTGCGCAGCGAGAACGGCGTGTCGCACCATCACCGCGCCGAAGTCGACGGCCTGCAGCCGGACACCCTGTATGCCTATCGCGTGCAGGGCCAGGACACCTGGAGCGCCTGGAACCACTTCCGCACGGCTGCCGCGCCGGGCCAGCCGCTGACGCTGCTGTACTTCGGCGACACCCAGAACAAGAACCTCAGCCTGGTCTCGCGGGTGATCCGCCAGGCCTGGCGCAGCGCGCCGGATGCGCGCCTGGCGCTGTTCGCCGGCGACCTGGTCAGCGGCGGCGACGGGATGGACGACAGCGAGTGGGCCGAATGGTTCCAGGCCGGTCGCTGGCTGCTCGAGGGCACGGCGGTCGCGCCGGCGCCAGGCAACCATGAGTACCACGAGGAATTCGAGGACACGCCGCGCGAGCGCCGCGTGCTCGGCGGCCACTGGCCGGTCACCTTCGCGCTGCCGCGCAACGGCCCGGCCGAGGCGGCGGACACCACGTACTGGTTCGATTACCAGGACGTGCGCGTGGCGGTGATCGACGGCACCTCGGCATTGGACCTGGGCACCGGCCAGGCGCAGGCACGATGGTTGGACAAGGTGCTCGGCGGCAATCCGCACCCGTGGTCGATCGTGCTGGTCCACCAGCCGTTCTACTCGCCGCGCGCCGATCGCGACAACCAACGGCTGGTCGAGCAGCTGCTGCCGGTGATCCGCCGGCATCGGGTCGACCTGGTGCTGCAGGGCCACGACCATACCTACGGACGGCGTGGCGACGAGGGCGCAACGGTGACGCCGGTGTTCGTGGTCTCGGTGGCCGGGCCCAAGCAGTACCGCCTCTCGGACATGGCGCGCCGCACGATGCGCCCGGTTGGCGAGGACACCCAGCTGTACCAGGTGCTGCGGATCGATCCGCAGCGCATCGCCTACGAATCGCGCACCGCTACCGGTCGCCTGTACGACGCCTTCGAGCTGCGCCGCGATGCCGATGGCGGCAAGCAGCTGGTGGAGATCGAGCAGGGCCGCATCGCACCGCGCGACTGCCCGCGCGCGGTCAGCCCGAAGGGCCGCGACGACCGCTGCTGGGAATGACCAGGAGGCTTTCGATGAAGGCAAGACTTTCCGCGCTTCCGCTGCTGGCCCTGCTCGCCGCCTTCGCCGTGGCCCGGGCCGATCCGTCGATCCGCCACCCGTTCTACGCCGCGCAGCCGGAGCAGGCTCCGGACGAAGTGAACCTGGCGGTGGAGATTCCCGCCGGCAGCTTGACCAAGTACGAGATCAACGCCGAGGGGCTGGTCTACGTCGACCGCTTCCAGTCGATGCCGGTGGCCTATCCGGCCAACTACGGCTCGCTGCCGCGCACGCTGGCCGGCGACGGCGATCCGCTCGATGCGCTGGTGCTTACCCGCGAGCCCCTGCACCCGGGCACGCTGATCCGGTTCCGGCCGATCGGCTACCTGAAGATGCTCGATGGCGGCGCGCATGACGAGAAGGTCATCGGGGTGCCGACCGACAAGGTCGACCCCACCTACGCCGGCATCCGCGACCTGGACGACCTGCCGGCGATCGAGCGGCAGCGGATCGAAGCGTTCTTCCGGGTCTACAAGGACCTGCCGGGCGCCAGGAACCCGGTGCAGTTGAACGGCTGGGGCAATGCCGCCGAAGCGCGCAGGCTGATTGCCGAGTCGCTGCAGCGCTTCAAGGACAAGCCCTTGTAGGAGCGGCTTCAGCCGCGACCGGAAACATCGGCCTTCGATGACAATGCCGCGAGCCGGTGGTGTTCGCGGCTGAAGCCGCTCCTACAAGGGCATTGCCACCGATACAGGCGCCGCGGCCCCTGTGGGAGCGGCTTCAGCCGCGACCGGGAATCATCGGCCTTCGATGACAGTGCCGCGAGCCGCTGGTGTTCGCGGCTGAAGCCGCTCCTACAAGGGCATTGCCACCGATACAGGCGCCGTAGCCCCCTGTGGGAGCGGCTTCAGCCGCGACCGGGAATCATCGGCCTCCGATGACAATGCCGCGAGCCGGTGGTGTTCGCGGCTGATGGCCCAAGGCCACCCAGAGCCGCTCCTACAAGGGCATTGCCACCGATACAGGCGCCGTAGCCCCCTGTGGGAGCGGCTTCAGCCGCGACCGGAAACCACCAGCCCGGATGACAATGCCGCCAGCCGATGACGTTCCCGCCGCGCCTACGCCGCCGCCGACTGCGCCAGCCGCGGACCTTCGCGCAACGCGCGGCCGACCATGGAAACCAGCAGGTCGAGTTCCTCGGCATCCATGGCGAAATGCGGGGTGAAGCGCAGCGAGTTCTCGCCCCCGTGGATGACATTGATGCCGTGGCGGCGCAGCCACTCCTCGGTGGAGCCGGCCCCATAGCACTTGAACTGCGGCGCCAGCTCGCAGGAGAACAGCAGGCCGGTGCCCTGGACCTTGGTGATCAGCCCGCCCAGTTCGCCCTTGAGCTTCTCCAGCGACTGCAGCGCCTGCCGTCCGCGCTCGGCGATGTTGGCGCGCACCTGCGGGGTGAGCATCGCCAGGGTGGCGCAGGCCACGTCGAGCGCGCGCGGGTTGCTGGTCATCGTGTTGCCGTAGCAGCCCTTGCGGTAGATCTGCGCGGCGTGCGCGGTCAGCGCCAGCACCGACAGCGGGTACTGCGCGGCGTTGAGTGCCTTGGAATAGGTCTCCAGGTCCGGCGGATCGAGCTGCTCGAACCCGGGGTAGTCGACCACCGAGAGCACGCCATGGGCGCGCAGGCCGGCCTGGATCGAGTCCACCAGCAGCAGGCTGCCGTGGGCGCGGGTCAGTTCGCGCGCGGCGGCGTAGAACGGCGCCGGCAGGGCACGGCCGGGATCGCCTTCGCCCATTACCGGTTCCAGGAACACGGCTTCGATGAAGGCGCCCTCGCGCTCGGCATCGGCGAAGGCCTGGCGCAGCGCCTGTTCGTCGTAGGGGGCGATCGCGATCACCGTGTCCTCGCCGCGATAGCTGGCCAGGTGCGCCAGGTAGGTGCGACGGCTGGAATCGGAATACAGGCCCGGGCGGTCGGTGCGGCCGTGGAAGCTGCCCTTGACCACCAGGCGCTTGATCCTGCGCCCGGCGTGGCGGGCACCCGGGTCGGTCTGCAGCTTGGCGTTGATGTCGACGATGCGCGCGGCCAGGCCCACGGCTTCGGAACCGGAGTTCAGGCACATGAAGTCGGCGTACGGGCAGCCGCCGCGGCGCTGGCCGATCTCCGCGCGCAGGGCGCGGTCGAAGCGGCGCTGGGCCAGGCTCGGGGTCATGATGTTGGCCATCACCTGCGGGCGCGCCATGGCCTCGAGCACCGGGCCCGGGGTATGGCCGAAGCCGAGCATGCCGTAGCCGCCGGCGTCGTACAGCACCGCGCCCTTCAGGGTGATCACCCAGGGGCCACGCGCGGCCAGGGCGATGTACGGGGTGACGCAGTCGTCGGCATAGAAGTTGACGAAACCGCCTTGGACCGCGTCGATCTGGGCGCGCTCGTCCAGGTCCAGCAGGTCGGCGAACTCGCCGCGGACGCGGGCGTACTCGTCGGCAGCGGCGGAGATCGCCTCGGCCAGGGCCGGGTGGGAGGCGGACAGGCGCTCGACGCTGGCGTCGTCCAGGCCGTCGGTCAGGCGCGCGCCGGCGTGGGCGCGCAGCGGGGCGAGGGGGGCGGTCCGGGACATGGCGTCTCTCCGTCTGGTGGTCGTATCCCGGTAACGTAACCGGAGACGATCGTCGGATGGCAGCTGTGGATCGTGCATAATCACGGCATAAGCTGTCGATATGACGAGGAGTTTCGGCGATATGAAACTTACCGAGGCCGACGAGGCCCTGCTGGCGACCCTGCGCGAGGACGCGCGCGCCTCCACCGCGCAGATCGCCCGGCGCCTGGGCGTATCGCGCACCACGGTGCAGAGCCGGATCGAGAAGCTGGAGCGGCAGGGGGTGATCGCCGGCTACACGGTGCGCGTGCACGACGAGGTCGAACGCGCCCACATCCGCGCCCACATCATGATCACCGTGCTGCCCAAGCAGATGCCGCAGGTGGTCAAGGCCCTGCAGGCGATTCCCGAGGTGCGCGAGCTGCACTCGGTGAGCGGCCATTTCGACCTGGTGGCACTGGGCGTGGCCGCCAGTGTCGGCGAGATGGACGTGCTGACCGACCGGATCGGCGCGCTGGACGGGGTCGAGCGCACCACCTCGTCCATCGTGCTGGCGACGAAGTTCGAGCGCTGAAACGGATGCAGTTTTTCGATTGCAGGCGACTGGTTAGCAACGCTAACTAGGCGTGCGTTGTGCGGCGAGCCAACGCGTCGAGCCTCATCACAATCGAAAGGAGACGTATCCAATGCACGAATTGAACCCGGGTGAAGTGGCGCAGGTCAGCGGCGGGAACTGGCTGATCCGCGAAGTAGGAAAGGGCGTCGTCGTGGACCTCATCGTGGACGGCATCCGCGCGGGTGGGCGTGGGGTCTGGGACTACGTGAAGAAGGCGCCGCCGGAGGTGTTCCAGCGCGAGCGCCGCGTCCTTTGAGCATGGGAGTCCACCAGCCGGCAGGGATGCCGGCTGATTCGCGGCGCAAAAGGTCGCCCGCAGGTCGGGGCCTGGTGCGGATCGGCGGGCTCGGTGTCCTGAGCTTCCTGAGTGCCGTGGGTGTGGCGCTGGCCATCCACGGACTCGGCCTGTGGCCTGCCGCCGGGCTGCCGTCGCGGCAGTACGGCGACTTGTGGACGGCGGTCTGGCAAGCCGTGCTCGTCGCGCCGGTGCTGGAAACCCTGGTGCTGGGCCTGCTGTATGGAATGTTTGCCACCGCGTTTCCGGTCCGGCTGTCCGCCTGCCTGGCCGGGCTGGTCGTAGCGGCTTGGCATGCGGTGCTGGGCTGGCCGGCTGCCGTCTGTGCCGTGATTCCCTTCCAGATCCTCGCCGCGCCGTTTGCCGCGCCGGGACTGTCCTTGCGGCGTGCGGCCGTGCATTCGATGGCAATGCACGCCGTCCACAATGCCTGCGCGGTGGGGATGCTGGCCTGGGCCGGCGGCCCGTGAACAGCGGTCGGCAGGTACCGGCGACCAGTAGTTTTGCCGATGCCGGCCGGTTGCCATCCGCGCATGATCGCGCCGACATCCAACCGGAGCGAAGACCATGCAGGGCAGGGGACGGCAGTGGTTCGTGGGAGCGGCGGCGGTGCTGCTGGTGGGCTGGCTGGCGAGCGCCCAGGCCGATCCTTCCAACAAGTGGCGGATCGAGGTCGATGGCGAGGCCGATACGGCCGGGAGCATCCAGCTCACCCTGACCCCGGTGGGCGGCACCGCCCAGGTGGTCGACGTGCCGGTGCCGCGGGGCAAGCATGAGAACCATGTCGCCAAGCTGATCCGCGACGCGCTCAAGCAGGCGGTCGGCAAGGACTACCACGTCGAGATCGACGACGGCGAGGACGTGCTGGTCAAGCGCCGCCTGGGCAAGCCGGAGGTGGACCTGCAGATCACCGGCAACTCGGTCCAGGGCATCAAGCTCAAGCCGCACAAGGAATAGCCGGTCGGGCAAGCGGGGCGGGGCGCGGACGCCTGGCCCGCTACAATGGACGGTCCCGATCCCCGCTGCCGCCTGCCTTGAAGAAGTCCGATTTCCAGTACCACCTGCCCGAGGAGCTGATCGCCCAGGCCCCGCTGGCCGAGCGTTCGGCCAGCCGGCTGCTGGTCGTGCCGCCAGCCCCGGCCGCCCTGCAGGACCTGCAGGTGCGCGATCTGCCCGACCTGCTGCAGCCCGGCGACCTGCTGGTGTTCAACGACACCCGGGTGATCCCGGCGCGGCTGTTCGGCCAGAAGGCCAGCGGTGGGCGGGTCGAGATCCTGATCGAGCGCCTGCTCGGCGGCCAGCAGGCCCGCGCCCAGATCGGCGCCAGCAAGTCGCCCAAGGCCGGTGGCCGCATCGCCCTGGACGCCGGCGGGCAGGCCGAGGTGCTGGGCCGCGACGGCGAGTTCTACGTGCTGCGCTTCGAGGTGCCCGAGCCGCTGGAGCAGTGGCTGCTGCATGCCGGGCGCCTGCCGCTGCCGCCGTACATCCGCCGCGAGCCGGGGCTGGACGATCGCGAGCGCTACCAGACCGTGTTCGCCCGCGAGACCGGCGCGGTCGCCGCGCCGACCGCCGGCCTGCATTTCGACGAACCCCTGCTGGCACGCCTGCGCGAGAAGGGCATCGAATTCGGCCACGTGACCCTGCACGTGGGCGCCGGCACCTTCCAGCCGGTGCGGGTGGAGTCGCTGGAAGACCACGTCATGCACCGCGAATGGCTCAATGTCGGCGCCGGGCTGGTCGAGCAGGTGCGCCGCACCCGTGCCCGCGGCGGCCGGGTGATCGCCGTCGGCACCACGGTCGTGCGTTCGCTGGAAAGCGCCATGCGCGATGGCGAGCTGCAGCCGTTCGCCGGCGAGACCCAGATATTCATCATCCCCGGCTACCGCATCCGCAGCGTGGACGCGATGGTCACCAACTTCCATCTGCCCGAGAGCACGCTGCTGATGATGGTCTCGGCCTTCGCCGGGCGCGAACGCATCTTCGAGGCGTACCGGCACGCCATCGAACAGCGCTACCGCTTCTTCAGCTACGGCGATGCGATGCTGCTGTGGTCGGCCGACGCCGCCCAATCCTGAGCAGCCTTGCCTGGCGCCAGCGGCGCCTCCACTGACTTACTCCAAGAATCCTGATCCGCCTGCCCATGTCCCGACTCCAGTTCCAGCTCCAGAGCACCGACGGCCACGCGCGCCGTGGCCGCCTGACCTTCCCGCGCGGCACGGTCGAGACCCCGGCCTTCATGCCGGTCGGCACCTACGGCTCGGTCAAGGGCGTGCTGCCGCACCAGATCCGCGAGCTGGGCGCGGAGATCATCCTGGGCAATACCTTCCACCTGTACCTGCGGCCGGGCCTGGACGTCATCTCCGACCACGGCGGCCTGCACGGCTTCACCCGCTGGAACGGGCCGATCCTGACCGATTCCGGCGGCTTCCAGGTGTTCTCGCTGGCGCACCGGCGCAAGATCACCGAGCAGGGAGTGACCTTCGCCTCGCCGACCGACGGCGCCCGGGTGTTCCTGGGGCCGGAGGAGAGCATGAAGATCCAGAAGGTGCTCGATTCGGACGTGGTGATGATCTTCGACGAATGCACCCCGTACCCGGCCACCGAGGAGGTCGCACGGCGCTCGATGGAGCTGAGCCTGCGCTGGGCGCGGCGCTCGCGCGACGCCCATGACGCGCTGGGCAATGACGCGGCGCTGTTCGGCATCGTCCAGGGCGGCGTCCACCCGGAGCTGCGCAGCCGCTCGCTCGACGGCCTGCAGGCGATCGGTTTCGACGGCTACGCGATCGGCGGCCTGGCGGTGGGCGAGCCCGAGCACGAGCGCAACGCCATGCTCGAGCACCTGCACCCGCTGCTGCCGGCCGAGCGCCCGCGCTACCTGATGGGCGTGGGCCGCCCCGAGGACCTGGTCGAGGGCGTGGCCCGCGGCGTGGACATGTTCGACTGCGTCATGCCGACCCGCAACGCCCGCAACGGCCACTATTTCACCGCCTTCGGCACCGTGCGCATCCGCAACGCCAGGTACGAGCGCGACCTGGACCCGATCGAGCCCGGCTGCGGCTGCCCGGCCTGCAGCGGCGGCTTCACCCGGTCCTACCTGCGCCACCTGGACCGCTGCAACGAGATGCTGGCGCCGATGCTCGGCACCCTGCACAACCTGTGGTACTACGAAAAGCTGATGGCCGACATGCGCGCGGCGATCGCGACGGGAACCTTTGCCGCATTCAGGCAGTCCTTCTATGCGGCACGCGGGGCCCAGGCCCCGGCGCTGCCGGGCCGGGACGGCTGAGCGTCCGGCCGGACGTGCGGCGTGGCGGCCCCGTGGCATAATCGGGGGCTCTGCGCCCACAAGGGCGTCTCCGTTTGATTGAACGCGGCACCGGTTCCCGGTCGCCGCGCCCAACCCTAGGAAGAACTGATGAACCTGCTCGATTTCCTCATCCCCGCCGCCCAGGCCCAGAGCGCCGGTGGCGCGCCGGCCGCCGGTGGCAGCTCGCTGCTGACCTTCCTGCCGATGATCGGCCTGCTGGTGGTCATGTACTTCCTGATGATCCGCCCGCAGATGAAGCGCCAGAAGGAACACCGCGCCATGCTGGACAAGCTGAACCGCGGCGACGAAGTCATCACCACCGGCGGCGTCGCCGGCGTGGTCGCCGAAGTCGGCGAGAACTTCATCACCCTGGAAGTGGCCGACAACGTCCGCATCCGCGTGCAGAAGGGTGCCGTCGGCAACGTGCTGCCCAAGGGCACGCTGAAGTCCGCCTGATCCCATTCCTTTCCTGATGCGTGGCGCCGGGGAGGCGCCACGCGGGGTTCCGCAATGCTCGAATTTCCTCGCTGGAAATATTTCCTGATCCTCGTCGTGCTGGCGCTGGGCGTGCTTTACGCGCTGCCCAATGCCTACCAGAAGGATCCTTCGGTACAGATCACCTCCAACCGCGGCGCCGCCGCGCTCGACGACGCCCTGGTCAGCCGGGTCAAGTCCGAGCTGGCCACGGCCGGCGTGACCGCCCGCTCGGTGGCCGTGGAGGGCAACAACCTGATGGTGCGCCTCAACAGCCTGGAGGCGCAGAGCAAGGCCAACAACGCCCTGCGCACCAGCCTGGGCGAGAACTACACCGTGGCCCTGAACCTGGCCTCGACCGTGCCGAACTGGTTGGCGCGCATCGGCGGCAAGCCGATGGTGCTGGGCCTGGACCTGCAGGGCGGCGTGCACTTCGTGCTCCAGGTCGACCAGAAGGCCGCGCTGGAAAAGCGCATCGACGCCTACGCCGAAGACATCCGCGTGACCCTGCGTGACGCGCGCATCGCCTACCAGTCGGTCGAGCGCCGGCCGGACAACAGCATCGTCGCCACGCTCAGCCCCTCCGGCGGCGCCGACGTCGCCGACCGCGCCCGCGTGGCGCTGGCCAAGTCGCAGCCGACGCTGAGCTACGACGTCAGCGGCAACCGCATCACCGTCAGCATCCCGCAGGCCGAGCTGGCGCAGATTGCCGGCAGCGCGCTGGAGCAGAACATCACCACGCTGCGCAACCGCGTCAACGAACTGGGCGTGGCCGAGCCGATCATCCAGCGCCAGGGCGAGGACCGCATCGTGGTCCAGCTGCCGGGCGTGCAGGACACCGCCGAGGCCAAGCGCCTGATCGGCGCGACTGCCACCCTGGAGTTCCGTGCCGTGGTCGATGGCGATGCCGCCGACGCGGCGCGTACCGGCCGCGTGCCGGCCGACGCCCGCCTGTACACCGTGCGCGGCACCGGCCAGCCGGTCCTGCTGAGCAAGCGCGTGCTGGCCTCGGGCGACCAGATGGTCAACGCGACCGTCGGCACCGACCAGAACGGCATGCCGGCGGTGAGCATCACCCTCAACAACGCCGCCGGCCAGCGCATGTTCGATTTCACCAGCGCCAACGTCGGCAAGCTGATGTCGGTGGTCTACATCGAGCGCATCCCGACCGTGACCATGGTCGACGGCCAGGAAGTGCGCAGCGTCAAGGTCCGCGAGGAGGCGCTGGCGCCGACCCGCATCGCCGGCGTGTTCGGCAAGAACTTCCAGACCACCGGCCTGGAGAAGACCGAGGCCGAGAACCTGGCCAAGCTGCTGCGCGCCGGCTCGCTGGCCGCGCCGATGGACTTCGTCGAGGAACGCATCATCGGCCCGAGCCTGGGCGCGGAGAACGTCGAGCGCGGCATCACCGCCGTGCTGTACGCCTTCGTGTTCACCCTGGCGTTCTTCACCGTCTACTACCGCATGTTCGGCGTGATCACCTCGGTGGCGCTGCTGATGAACCTGCTGATCGTGGTGGCGGTGATGTCGATGTTCGGCGCCACGATGACGCTGCCCGGCTTCGCCGGCCTGGCGCTGTCGGTGGGCCTGTCGGTCGACGCCAACGTGCTGATCAACGAGCGCATCCGCGAGGAACTGCGCCACGGCGTGCCGGCCAAGGCCGCGATCGCGGCCGGTTACGAGAAGGCCGGCGGCACCATCCTGGACGCCAACCTGACCGGCCTGATCGTGGGCGTTGCGCTGTATGCCTTCGGCACCGGCCCGCTGAAGGGCTTCGCCCTGACCATGATCATCGGCATCTTCGCCTCGATGTTCACCGCGATCACCGTGTCGCGCGCGCTGGCCCAGTTGATCTACGGCTACCGCAAGAAGCTCAAGTCCGTGGCCATCTGACCGGGTGAGAACGAATCGATGAAAATTTTCCCGCTCCATCTCATCCCGAACGACACCAAGATCGACTTCATGCGCTGGCGCCACGCGGTGCTGTGGCTGATGCTGGCGGTGTTCGTCGCCTCGCTGGTCGTGATCGGCGTCAAGGGCTTCCACAAGGAGGCCTACGCGCTGGAGTTCACCGGCGGTACCGTGGTCGAAACCCGCTTCGACAAGCCCGCCAACGTCGACCAGGTACGCGAGAAGCTGGCCGTGGCCGGTTTCGAGAATGCCCAGGTGCAGGGCTTCGGCGGCGGCAACGAGCTGATGATCCGCCTGCAGCCGCACGGCGAGAACAGCAATGCCGAGGGCGACAAGACCGTGTCGGCGCAGGTGCTCAAGGCGATCAACAGCGCCGAGAACCCGGCCACCGTGCTGCGCACCGAGTTCGTCGGCCCGCAGGTCGGCGCCGACCTGGTCCGCGACGGCATCTACGCCACGGTGTTCATGCTGATCGGCTTCCTGATCTACATCGCTTTCCGCTTCGAGTGGAAGTTCGCGGTGGTGGCCAGCCTGACCGCGTTCTTCGACCTGATCGTCACCGCCGCGTACATGTACGGCACCGGCCGCGAGTTCGACCTGACCGTGCTGGCCGGCCTGCTGTCGGTGATGGGCTTTGCGATCAACGACATCATCGTGATCTTCGACCGCGTCCGCGAGAACTTCCGCAGCCTGCGCGTGGAGCCGCTGGAAGTGCTGAACCGCTCGATCAACCAGACGCTGTCGCGTACGGTGATCACCGCGGTGATGTTCTTCCTGTCGGCACTGGCGCTGTTCCTGTACGGCGGCTCGTCGATGGAAGGCCTGGCGCTGACCCACATGGTCGGTGCGGTGATCGTGGTGGTGTCCTCGATCGTGGTGGCGGTGCCGCTGCTGTCGATCGGCCCGTTCAAGGTCACCAAGCAGGACCTGCTGCCCAAGGCCAAGGACGTGGAGGCGCTGGCGCGTCGCCCGTAAGCGGTCGCAGCGTCTTCGCCCCTGGAAGGCCGCGCGCAAGCGCGGCCTTTCCTTTTGCGCACCTGCGCCGCTCAGCCCGCCAACCGACGCAGCAGGCTGGCTGCCAGCACGCACCACGCCAGCGCCCACAGCGGATGCCTGCGCAGCGGTCCGATCATGCACAGCCCGACCAGGACGATGGCGATGTCGGCCACGCCGGCGATCGCCTGGGTCCAGACCGGTCGATACAGTGCCGCCGCCAGCAGGCCCACCGCCGCGGCGTTGATGCCCGCGATCATGCCCGCGCGGCGCGGATGGGCGATCCAGTGCTGCCAGGCCGGCAAAGCCGCCCCGAGCAGCAGGAAGCCCGGCGCGAACAGCCCCAGCAGGCACACCACCGCGCCGGCCACCGGATCCACGCCGGGAACGCTTGCGCCGAGATACGCCGCCACCGAGAACATCGGGCCGGGCATCGCCTGCGCGGCGCCATAACCGGCCAGGAAGCGTTCGCCGGTCATCCATCCATTGCCGACGAAGGGGGCTTCCAGCAGCGGCAACACAACGTGCCCGCCACCAAATACCAGCGATCCGGCGCGCCACGCCGCCGCGCCCAGGTGTGGCGCGGAGGTCGCCGCGCCGCCGGTGGCCAACGCCAGCGCCAGGCCAAGCGCGAACAGCAGTGCGCAGGGCAGGGCGATCGCCCGCGGCCAGCGCAGCGATGCCGTCGACGCCGGGACTGCGGGCGCGCCAGGCAGGTAGAGGCCGATCACCGCGCCACAGGCGATCGCCATCAGCTGCCAGCCGGGCGTCGCGCCGACCAGCACGATGGCGGTGGCGGCTGCGGCAACCAGCCAGCGGAGGCGGTCGGTCAACAGCTGACGACCCAGCGTCCACACGGCCTGCGCGACGACCACGACCGCAAGCAGTTTCAGCCCATGCAGCACCGCGCCGCCGGCGGACGACTGCAGCAGCAGCGGCCATTGCAGGGCAAGTACGAACATCAGCACGGCCGAGGGCAGGGTGAAGGCGACGAAGGCGGCGATCGCCCCACGCCAGCCGGCGCGTTGCCATCCCAGCGCCAGCCCGAGCTGGCTGCTGGCGGGGCCGGGCAAGCTCTGGCAGACCGCGAGCAGCTGCGCGAAGGCGGCCTCGTCCAGCCACCGACGCCGCAGGACGAGTTCGCGCTGGAAATAGCCCACGTGCGCCAGCGGACCGCCGAAGGAGGTCAGGCCCAGGCGCAGGAACACGCCGAATACTTCGCCGGCGCTGCCCGGTGGCGCAGCGGGTTCGGGACTGTCCACGATAGCCTCCGGCACGAACGGGCCGATGCAGTGTCCGCGCGCGCCGGTGGGGATGCAAGCGTGACGCCCGGTTGCGATGCCGTCATCCACAGCTGATGTGGATGGCTGCCCGGCAAACCTGTGGACAACTTCCCGTGACCAAGCTGGCGCAAGGGCCTACGACGCCCTGGCGAATATTTCACCACCAGAAGTCCGGCCGGACCGGACCGGTGGCGGCGAACGTGCCAAAAAAAACCCCGGCCGGAGCCGGGGTTTCGGGTCTGCCCGCGCGCGGCCGGATCAGCGATCCGGGCGCGACGCCTGCGCGGCCTCCTGCTGCGCCTCGATGAACTCGCGCGACTGCTCGTCCAGCTTGTCGCCGAGCATGCGCCGCACCACCACGAAGAACAGCGGGATGAAGACCACGCCCAGCACGGTGGCGAACATCATGCCGCCGATCACGCCGGTGCCGATCGAGTGGCGGGCGTTGGCGCCGGCGCCGGTCGAGATCGCCATCGGCAGCACGCCGAGGATGAAGGCGAACGAGGTCATCAGGATCGGCCGGAAGCGCAGGTGCGCCGCCTCGATCGCCGCTTCGCGCAGGGTCTTGCCCGCCGCACGCTGCTCGACCGCGAACTCCACGATCAGGATCGCGTTCTTGGCCGCCAGGCCAATCACCGTGATCATGCCGATCTTGAAGTAGATGTCGTTCGGCAGGCCGCGCAGCAGCGAGAAGGCGATCGCGCCCAGCACGCCGATCGGCACCACCAGCAGCACCGCCACCGGGATCGACCAGCTCTCGTACAGAGCCGCCAGGCAGAGGAAGACCACCACCACCGACAGCACCAGCAGCAGCGTGGCCGCGTTGCCGGCGATGATTTCCTGGTACGACATGCCCGACCAGTCATAGCCGAAACCGGCCGGCAGGTCGTTGGTGACGATCTCCTCCATCGCCTGCATCGCCTGGCCGGAGCTGCCGCCCGGCGCGGCGTTGCCGACGATTTCCACCGCCGAATAGCCGTTGTAGCGGTTCAGCGCCGGCGAGGCGTAGATCCACTCGGACTTCACCACGGTGCTGAGCGGGATCATCGCCGCCTGGCCGGTGGCGTCGGTGGCCAGGCTGCTGGGCGTGTAGAAGCTGCGCAGCGACTCCGGCCCGGTACGGAAGGCATCGTCGGCGCGCACGTTCACGCGCTTGATGCGGCCCTCGTAGAAGAAGTCGTTGACATAGGTCGGCGCCAGCATCAGCTGGATGGCGCTGTAGATGTCGCTGACCGACAGGCCCATCGAAGTCGCCTGCACGCGGTCCACGTGCAGCTGCAGCTGCGGAGCGTTCTCCAGGCCGTTCGGGCGCACGCCCGCCAGCGCGTCGGTGCGCTGTGCGGCCTTGCCCAGCAGGGTATTGCGCGCCTGCAGCAGGGCCTCCTCGCCGGCACCGGCGCGGTCCTGCAGCCACATGTCGAAGCCGCCGAACTGGCCCAGGCCGTTCACCGTGGGCAGGTTGACCACGAAGATCTGCGCACCCTTGATGCCGAAGAAGGCGCCGTTCAACTGCCCGATCAGGTCGGTGGCGGTGACCTTGCGCTCATCCCAGGGCTTGAGCCGGATGAAGCCCATGCCCACGTTCTCACCCGAACCCAGGAAGCTGAAGCCGGCGACCTGCAGCATGCCCTCGACCGCGTCCTGCTTCTCCAGCACGGCGCGCATCTGGGTGAAGACCTCGTTGGTGCGGGTCTTGGTCGCGCCCGGCGGCAGCTGCACGATCGCCAGCGCGAAGCCCTGGTCCTCTTCCGGCAGGAAGCTGCCCGGCATGCGCGTGAACAGGAAGCCGCACAGGGCCACCAGGACCACGAACAGCATCATCCAGCGCGGGGCGCGGTTGAGCGTGTTGCCGACCACTGCCACGTAGCGGTGCGCGACCTTGTCGTAGTACTTGTCGAAGGTGCGGAACACCCAGTTCTTCTTGTCGGCGTGGGTCGACTTGAGGAACGCCGCGCACAGCGCCGGGGTGAAGCTCAGCGCCAGGAACGCCGAGAAGCCCATCGCCATGGCGATGGTGATGGCGAACTGCTTGTAGATCGCGCCGGCCGCGCCCGGCTGCATCGCCGAGGGGATGAACACCGCCGCCAGCACCACGGTGATCGCCACCACCGCGCCGGTGATCTGGGTCATCGCCTTGGTGGTGGCCGCCTTCGGCGCCAGGTGCTCCTCGGTCATGATGCGCTCGACGTTCTCGATCACCACGATCGCGTCATCGACCACGATGCCGATCGCCAGCACCATCGCGAACAGGGTCAGCTGGTTGATCGTGAAGCCGATGATCCACATGCCCAGGAAGGTGCCGAGCAGGGCCACCGGGATGACCAGGGTCGGGATCACCGTGGCGCGGAAGTTCTGCAGGAAGATCAGCATCACCAGGAAGACCAGGATGATGGCCTCCACCAGGGTGTGCACTACTTCCTCGATGGAAATCTTCACGAACGAGGTGCTGTCGTACGGCGAGAACCAGGTCACGCCCTGCGGGAAGCTGGGCGCCAGCTCGTTCATCTTGGCGGTGACCGCCTCGGCCACGCTCAGCGCATTGGCGCCGGGCAGCAGCTGGATCGCGAACGCGCCGGTCGGCTTGCCGTTGTACTGGGTATCGAAGCCGTAGTTCGACGGGCCGAAGGCGACCCGGCCGACATCCTTCAGGCGCACGGTGGCGCCGTTGGCGTCGGTGCGCAGGGTGATGTTCTCGAACTCCTCCGGCGAGCTGAAGCGGCCCTCGGCCGAGACCGTGGCGGTGAAGCCCACGCCTTCGGGCGAGGGGTCCGCACCGATCGCGCCGGCGGCGAACTGCACGTTCTGGTTGGCGATCGCCTGGTACACCTGGGTGGCCGACAGGTGATAGCCCTGCAGCTTCTCCGGGTTGAGCCAGATGTTCATCGCGTACTCGGCACCGAACTGCTGGGTGCTGCCGACGCCTGGCACGCGCGAGATCTGCTCGAGCACGCGCGCGCCGACGATGTCGTTGAGCGCGTCGCGGTCGATCGACGGGTTGTCCGAGTTCAGCGCCACCACCATCAGGAAGCCGGCGTTGGCCTTGGCCACCACCACGCCCTGCTGGGTCACCTCGGTGGGCAGGCGCGGGGTCGCCAGCGAGACCTTGTTCTGCACCTGCACCTGGGCGATGTCCGGGTTGGTGCCGGTTTCGAAGGTGAGGGTGATGGAGACACGGCCGCTCGAGGACGAGGACGAGTTGAAGTACAGCAGGTGGTCGATGCCGGTCAGCTGCTGCTCGATGACCTGGGTGACCGCCTTCTCGGTGGTGTCGGCGCTGGCGCCGGGGTAGGTCGCGCTGACCGTGACCTGCGGCGGGGCGATCGAGGGGTAGGACTCGACGCCGAGGTTGAGGATCGCGATCACGCCGCTGAGCGAGATCAGGATCGCCACCACCCAGGCGAATACCGGGTGTTCAATGAAAAATTTTGGCATGGCCTGGTCCCGTTACTTCTTCTCGGACGGAGCGGGCGCGGCCGCCGGCTTGGCGCCGGGCTGCTGCGCCGCGTTGGCGTCGGGGTTGAACGGCACGGCCTTGGCCGGCGCGCCTTCCTTGGCCTTCTGCTGGCCGCTGACGATGATCTGGTCGCCGGCCGCCAGGCCGCCGGTGATCACCCAGTTGCCACCCTGCTGGCTGTCGACGGTGACGTCCTTGCGCACCACCTTGCCGTCCTTGCCGACGACCAGGGCGTACGCGCCGTGGGCGTCGCGCTGGATGCCGGCCTGGGGAACCAGGAAGGCATTGCTGCGCTGGCCGAGCGTGGCGTTGAAGGAAACGAACGAGCCCGGCAGCAGGACATGCTCCGGATTGGGCAGCAGGGCGCGCAGAGAGACGCTGCCGGTGCTCGGGTCGACGGTCACCGAGGTGAAGTCCAGGGTGCCGGCGTGCGGGTACACGCTGCCGTCGCCGAGGACGACGTTGACCGTCGCCTTGCCGTCGCCGCTCAGGGCCACGTTGCCCTGGGACTGGGCCTGGCGCAGGCGGGCCAGCTCGTCGCTGCTCATCGAGAAGTTCACGTACAGCGGGTCGAGCTGGTCGATGGTGGTGAGCAGGGTGACGTCACCCTGGCCGACCAGCGCGCCCTCGGTCACCTGCTGCTTGCCGGCGCGGCCGCTGATCGGCGCGGTCACCGTGGCGTAGCCGAGGTTGATGCGCGCGCTTTCCACTGCAGCGCGGGCCTGCTGCACGGCGGCCGCGGAAGTGCGCTCGGTGGCCTCGGCCTGGTCCAGGTCGGACTTGGACACATACTTCTGCGGCGCCAGGCTGCGTGCGCGCTGGGCTGCGACGCGCGCGTTGGCATAGGTCGCTTCAGCCGAGGCAAGCTCGCCCTGGGCGGAGGCCAGGCTGGCCTTCAGCGGCGCCGGGTCGATCTGGAACAGCGGCTGGCCTTCCTTCACGTCGGTGCCTTCGGTGTACAGGCGCCGCTGCAGGATGCCGGCCACGCGCGCGCGGACGTCGGCGGTGCGGAAGCCGGACAGGCGGCCGACCAGTTCGCGTTGCAGCGGCAGGGTCTGCGGCTTGGCGTCGACCACGGCGACTTCGGGCGGCGGCATCTGCGGCTGTTCCTGCTTCTTGCAGGCGGCCAGCGCAACCGTGACGGCGCAGGCCAGGACGAGGGTGCGGAGCGGGGCGGTCATCGGGGAAAACTCCATTTTCTGTTGTTTTTTTGAGCCGGGGGATGCGGGGCTGCTCATGGAGCGAAGGCGCGCAGGAATGCGTCGGTCGAGAATTCCGCCCATCGTTGCCGCGCCTGGGCATCGGAGCGGTGCGGGACGTGGAATCGCTGCCTTTCGAAATCCAGCCCGACGATCATGCCCAGCAGCCACTCGGCCATCGAGTGCGGATCGTCATGCCTGAGCTGGCCGCGTGCGATGGCCCGCTGCAGCCATTGTGCCAGCCGATCCTGCAGGGCGGCGATACCGTCGGCGAAGATCTGCCTGGCTTGTTCCGGGAAGTGCTGCGACTCGGCGTCGATCAGCCGGCAGGTCTGGATCACGTGCGGGCGGTTCAACTGCTCGAGGTGGTGGACGGCGAAGTCGAGCAGGCTGGCGCGAAGGTCATCGCTGTCCTCCGCGAGGTGGCCTGCGGTTAGCGCTACCTGGTCGTGCATCACCGCCCTCAGGAGGTTCTGCTTGCAGCCGTAGTGGGCGTAAAGCGTCTGCTTGGAGCAGCCGGCGCGGGCGGCGACCGCTTCCATGCTCAGGCGCATGCCCTGTTCGGCCAGCAGAGCATGCACGGCTTCGTGGACGGCGTCGTGCACGCGCCTTTCACGCGGCTGCCGCGGCCGGGAGCGGGTGGGGGTCAGGCTCATGGGGGTGGACTATACCGTCCAGTTCAGTTTTAAAGTAGCCTTGACGACCAGCCATCGAGCGTGCGCAACGCAGCGGGTTCTTGCCGTCCCTGGCGGTTCGGCTTTCGCGTTGATGACATGGATGCGATCAACTCCCGCGACGGAAAGCCGACGCGCCGCGCCTCCATCCGCATCCGCACTGCTTGAATGGAATGGAAATCGCCTGCGCGGTTTCCGCTATGCAGCAAGGCACTGTCACGACGCATCGTTACAATTTGCAACTTTCCAGTCGGGCAACCAGCGCTCTGTCATGAAACCCAAGAAAGCTGCTTCGAAATCGACCAAGGCCACTGCAACAAGGAAGAGCGGCCAACGCGTAGTTTCCCCGGTCGGCACCCAGGTGCAGGCCTTCAGCCTCGAACCGGTGTTCGCAGCTTTGCGCAAGCGTTACCCCGCCGCCCGCCAGGCCGAGGCCCAGGCGTTCGCCGGCGATTTCTACCGCCGGATGGAGGCCGACGAGTTCCCGCACCACACCGCCGAGGAATGGGCGGCGATCGCCGGCGACACGCTGGAGTTCGCGCGCGTGCGCAAGCCCGGCACCGCCAGCGTGCGGGTGTTCAACCCGACCCTGAAGGCCAATGGCTGGGAAACGCCGCACACGGTGCTGCAGATCGTCAATGACGACATGCCGTTCCTGGTCGATTCGGTCAGCATGGCGCTGGCCGACATGGGCGTGGGCGTGCACGTGCTCGGCCACCCGGTGCTGCACTTCAGCCGCGACCGCGCCGGCAAGCTGGGCGCGGTGGGCGAGGGCAGGGCCGAATCGCTGATGGTGCTGGAGATCGACCGCCAGCCGGCCGAGGAGATGCAGAAGATCGAGGCCGCGATCCGCAAGGTGCTCGGCGAGGTGCGCGCCATCGTCGGCGACTGGTCGGCGATGCGCGAGAAGATGGTCGCGCTGGCCGACGAGCTGTCGAGCCGCCGCCTACCGGTCGATGACGAAAGCCGCCACGAGGCGCAGGAGTTCCTGCGCTGGGCCGCCGCCGACCACTTCACCTTCTTCGGCTACCGCGAGTACCGCGTCGAGAAGCAGGGTGGCGAGGAGGTTCTGGCGCCGGTGGAGGCCAGTGGCATGGGCCTGATGCGCGGCAAGGACAAGTCGCCGGCGCGCCCGGTCAAGAGCCTGGCTGCCCACGGCCTGAGTGCCGCCGGCGCGCAGAAGGATGCGCTGATCCTGACCAAGACCAACGCCCGTTCGCGCGTGCACCGCGCCGGCTACATGGACTACATCGGCGTGCTGGAGTACGACGCCAAGGGCCGCATCGTCGCCGAGCAGCGCTTCCTGGGCCTGTTCACCTCCAGCGCCTACAACCGCCGCCCGTGGGAGATCCCGCTGGTGCGCCGCCGCCACGACTACGTGATGGAAAAGTCCGGCCTGGCGCCGAGCAGCCACAGCGGCAAGGCGCTGCGGCACATCCTGGAGACCCTGCCGCGCGAGGAGCTGTTCCAGTCCAACGAGGAAGAACTGTTCCGCACCGCGATGGGCATCCTCGGCCTGCAGGAGCGCGTGCGCAGCCGCCTGTTCCTGCGCCGCGACAAGTACAGCCGCTTCATCTCCGCGCTGGTCTACCTGCCGCGCGACCGCTTCAACACCGACGTTCGCCTGCGCATCGAGGCGCTGCTCAAGGACGCCCTGCACGGCGAATACATCGATTCCACCGTCGTGCTCGGCGAGTCGCCGCTGGCCCAGCTGCACCTGATCGTGCGGCCGAAGGCCGGCGAAGCGCTCGAGTTCGACACCAGCGAACTGGAACAGCGCCTGGCCCACCTGCTGCGCAACTGGCAGGACGACCTGCGCGAGGCCCTGGTCGCCCGCCACGGCGAAGCCGATGGCCTGCGCATGGCCTCGGCCTATGGCCGCGCGCTGCCGGCCGGCTACATCGAGGAATCCACCACCGAGGCCGCGGCCAGCGACGTCGAGCACCTGGCCGCGCTGCAGGGCCCGGACGACCTGCACCTGAGCCTGCAGGCGGTGCGCCGCGAGGGCCGTGATGGCCTGCGCCTGAAGCTCTACCGCCAGCTCGACGACATCCCGCTGTCCGACGCGCTGCCGATGATGGAGAACCTCGGCCTGCGGGTGATCTCCGAACGTCCGTACCGGCTGCAGGTCGGCGACGCGCCGGTCTACATCCAGGATTTCGAGGTCGAATCGACCGCCGGCCAGATCGATGCCGCAGCCGCCGACACCGCCTTTGGCGAGGCTTTCGCGCGCATCTGGCACGGTGATGCCGAGAACGACGGCTTCAACCGCCTGATCCTCTCGGCCGGCCTGCACTGGCGCCAGGTCGCGATGCTGCGCGGCTACTGCAAGTACCTGCTGCAGACCGGCGTGCCGTTCTCGCAGAGCTATGTCGAGCAGACGTTCCAGCACTACCCGCTGCTGGCGCGCCTGCTGGTGGAACTGTTCGAAGCGCGCTTCGACCCGAGCACCGGCAGCGAGAGCAAGGCCGAGATCGCCGAGGGCCAGGCCCGCCTGAAGGCGGCGCTGGAAGTGCTGGCCGCCGGCGACGAGGCCACGATCAAGGCGCTGCAGGTCGTCGTGGGTGCGCGCAAGGCCGACCGCGCCGCGCAGCAGGAGGCCACCCGCGCCACCCTGCTCAAGCTGATGGACCGGGTTTCCAGCCTGGACGAGGACCGCATCCTGCGCAGCTTCATGGGCGTGATCGACGCTACCCTGCGCACCAGCTACTACCAGACCGATGCGGCCGGCGAACACGGCCACTGCATCAGCTTCAAGTTCGATTCGTCCAAGGTGCCGGACCTGCCCAAGCCGCGCCCGTACCGCGAGATCTTCGTCTACGGCCCGCGCGTGGAAGGCGTGCACCTGCGCTTCGGCGCGGTGGCCCGCGGCGGCCTGCGCTGGTCCGACCGGCGCGAGGACTTCCGCACCGAGGTGCTGGGCCTGGTCAAGGCGCAGATGGTGAAGAACACCGTGATCGTGCCGGTCGGCGCCAAGGGCGGCTTCTTCTGCAAGCGTCCGCCGGCCGGTGGCGACCGCGATGCGGTCCAGGCCGAGGGCATCGCCTGCTACAAGCTGTTCATCCAGGGCCTGCTGGACATTACCGACAACATCGTCGGCGGCAAGATCGTCGCCCCGCTGCAGGTGGTGCGCCACGACCAGGACGATCCGTACCTGGTGGTCGCCGCCGACAAGGGCACGGCGACCTTCTCCGACATCGCCAACGGCCTGGCCATCGCGCACGGGTTCTGGCTGGGCGATGCCTTCGCCTCCGGCGGCTCGGTGGGCTATGACCACAAGGGCATGGGCATCACCGCGCGCGGCGCCTGGGAGTCGGTCAAGCGCCACTTCCGCGCGATGGGCCGCGATTCGCAGTCCGAGGACTTCACCTGCGTCGGCATCGGCGACATGTCCGGCGACGTGTTCGGCAACGGCATGCTGCTGTCCAGGCACATCCGCCTGGTCGCCGCGTTCGACCACCGCCATATCTTCCTGGATCCGAACCCGGATGCGGCCAGTTCCTTCGCCGAGCGCGACCGCCTGTTCAAGCTGCCGCGTTCCAGCTGGGCCGACTACGACGCCAAGCTGATCAGCAAGGGCGGCGGCATCTATCCGCGCACGCTGAAGTCGATCGAGATCACCCCGCAGGTGCGCGAGGCGATCGGCCTGGACGCCTCGGTGAAGGCGCTGTCGCCGACGGAACTGATGAGCGCCATCCTCAAGGCGCCGGTGGACCTGTTCTGGAACGGCGGCATCGGCACCTATGTCAAGGCGGCCAGCGAAACCCACGCCGATGTCGGCGACCGCGCCAACAACGGCCTGCGCGTCAACGGTGGCGATCTGCGCTGCAAGGTGATGGGCGAGGGCGGCAACCTGGGCATGACCCAGCTCGGCCGCATCGAGGCCGCGCAGAACGGCGTGCTGCTCAACACCGACTTCATCGACAACTCGGCCGGCGTTGACACCTCCGACCACGAGGTGAACATCAAGATCCTGCTCAATGCGGTCGTGCAGGACAAAAAGCTCACCGTCGATGCGCGCAACAAGCTGCTGGCGTCGATGACCGACGAGGTCGCCGAGCTGGTGCTGTGGGACAACTACCGCCAGAACCAGGCGATCAGCCTGATGGAGCGGATGAGCGTCAAGCGCCTGGGTTCCAAGCAGCACTTCATCCGCACGCTGGAACAGCAGGGCCTGCTTGACCGGCAGATCGAGTTCCTGCCCTCGGACGCCGAGCTGTCGGCGCGCAAGTCACGCGGCCAGGGCCTGACCCGTCCGGAGCTGGCGGTGCTGCTGTCCTACTCCAAGCTGGTGGCCTTCCAGCAGCTGCTGGAGTCGGACATCCCCGAGGACCCGTACCTGTCCAAGGAGCTGCAGCGCTACTTCCCGCAGCCGCTGCAGAAGAAGTACGCCGAGGCGATGGAGAAGCACCGCCTGAAGCGCGAGATCATCGCCACGGCGGTCACCAACACCACCATCAACCGGATGGGCGCGACCTTCCTGATGCGCATGCAGGAAGACACCGGCCGCAGCATCGCCGAGGTCGCCAAGGCCTATACGATCAGCCGCGAGACCCTGGATGCGCGTTCGCTGTGGACGCAGATCGACGCGCTCGACGGCAAGGTGCCCGAGCAGGTGCAGATCGATGCGCTGGAAGTGATCTGGCAGCTGCAGCGTTCGTTCGTGCGCTGGCTGCTGCTGCGCCCGGGCGCGATGCCGGGGATCACCGCCGCGGTGGACCGCTACCACGATCCGTTCAACGACATCCGCGTCGCCTCCGGCGTGCTGGGCGATTCGCAGCGTCCGGCCTACCTGGCCAGCGTGCAGGAATGGAAGGACAAGGGCATGCCGCCGGCGCTGGCGCAGCAGCTGTCGGAACTGCGTTACCTGGAACCGGCGTTCGACATCATCGAGCTGGCGCGCACCCGCAAGCTGAAGCCGGTCGAGGTGTCGAAGGTGCACTTCCGCCTGGGCGAGGCGCTGCAGCTGCCATGGCTGTTCGAGCAGATCGACGCGCTGGAGGTCAACGGCCGCTGGCATGCGGTGGCCCGCGGCGTGCTGCGCGATGAGCTGGCCGCGCACCAGCGCAACCTGGCCGGGCAGGTGCTGTCCACGCCCGGCGCGACCGCCGAGGCGAAGGTCGCCCGCTGGATCGGCCGCGACGACACCAGCCTGCGCTTCACCCTGTCGATGCTGCAGGAGCTGGCCGCGCAGAAGACGCTGGACTACCCGACCGTGTCGGTGGCGGTGCAGCGGCTGGGTCAGCTGGCGATGCACGGGATGTAGCCCCGTGGTCGGGCCCTTCGGGACCCGACCCTGAAGTTCTGCGTAGCAGAACTTCAGGCACCGCCGTTCGGCCTTGCCTATCCCCCGCGCCGTTGGCGCGCCCCCCTTAACAGAAGGGGGGCTCCTCACCTGATGGTTCCTGGAGGGCCGACGCTTTGCGTCGGCCTTCTTGTCTTTCTCAGCAAGGTGCGATGGGTTGCGGGCGGTAGCCAGGAAGGACTCCTGTGGGAGGGGCTTCAGCCCCGACAGGCCGGGGCGGGGTGCGTGGCCCGGTTCCCGGCGGCCACCTGGTCGCCTGCGGGAACGCCGACTCCGGTTATGCTGGGCGCCGATCCACGGAGCCGACGATGACCGATTCCCCCCGCATCGCCTTCCTTGCCAGCAATACCGAGGCGGCGCAGCGAGCGCGCGCCGAGTTCGTCGCGCGCCATGGCGACCATGCGATCGACCAGGCCGAGGTGCTGTGCGCGCTGGGGGGCGATGGCTTCATGCTGCAGACGCTGCATCGACATGGCAACGCGGGCAAGCCGGTGTTCGGGATGAAGCTGGGCTCGATCGGCTTCCTGATGAACCAGTTCCGCGACGATGACCTGGTGGCCCGTATCGCCGCGGCCGAGCCGGCGCACCTGCGGCCGCTGGAAATGCTTGCCCAGACCGAGTCGGGCACCACCACCGGCTCGCTGGCCTACAACGAGGTCTCGCTGCTGCGCCAGACCCGCCAGGCCGCGCACCTGCGCATCGACCTCAACGGCCAGACCCGCATCGAGGAGCTGATCGGCGATGGCGTGCTGGTGTCCACCCCGGCCGGCAGCACCGCCTACAACTACTCCGCGCACGGGCCGATCCTGCCGCTGGGCTCGCATACCCTGGCCCTGACCCCGATCGCGCCGTACCGGCCGCGGCGCTGGCGCGGGGCGATCCTCAAGGCCGATACCGAAGTGCGGCTGCAGGTGCTTGACCCGTACAAGCGCCCGGTCAGCGTCACCGCCGATTCGCACGAGACCCGCGACGTGGTGGAGGTCACCATCCGCGAATCGCGCGAGCATCGCGTCACCCTGCTGTTCGATCCTGAACACAACCTGGAAGAACGCATCCTCAGCGAGCAGTTCGTGGTCTGAACACGGCCTGCGGCACAATGTCACCCCGTAGCGCTCATCCTGGTTCCCCTCCATGGCCGACAACACGCCCCGCCTGCTGACCGTCGCGGTGACCTCGCGCGCCCTGTTCGACCTGGAGGAAGGGCATGGGCTGTTCGAGCGCGAGGGGGTGGAGGCGTATGCCGCCTACCAGCGCGAGCACGAGGACGACATCCTGCGTCCCGGCGTGGCCTTCCCGGTGGTGCGCAAGCTGCTGGCGCTCAACGAGGGCGCGCCGCCGGACACCCCGCGCGTGGAGGTGATCCTGCTCTCGCGCAATTCGGCCGACACCGGCCTGCGCATCTTCAACTCGATCCAGCACTACGGCCTGGGCATCGTCCGTGCCACCTTCACTTCGGGCGAGGCCACCTGGCCCTACGTGAAGCCGTTCGGCACCGACCTGTTCCTGTCGGCCAACCCCGACTCGGTGCGCCGCGCGCTGGCCCATGGCGTAGCCGCGGCGACGATCCTGCCACGGGCCCCGGACGAAGTATCCGAAGCGGCGATCGCCCCGGAAGCCGATCGCCATGCGCGCCAGCTGCGCATCGCCTTCGACGGCGACGCGGTGATCTTCGGCGACGAAAGCGAACGCATCTCGCGCGAACAGGGCGTGGAGGCCTTCGGCCGGCATGAGCGCGAGAACGCGCGCGAGCCGCTGACCGGCGGCCCGTTCCGCAATTTCCTCTCGGCGCTGCACGCGCTGCAGGCGGCGTTCCCGGTCGGCGAGGCCTCGCCGATCCGCACCGCGCTGGTCACCGCGCGCTCGGCGCCGGCGCACGAGCGGGTGATCCGCACCCTGCGCGAGTGGGGCGTGCGCCTGGACGAGGCGCTGTTCCTCGGCGGCCGCCACAAGGGGCCGTTCCTGGCTGCCTTCGGCGCGGATATCTTCTTCGACGACTCGCAGCACAACATCGACAGCGCCCGCCAGCACCAGCACGTCGCCGCCGGCCACGTGCCGCACGGCGTGGCGAACGACCCCAGGCCGCAATGAACCGGCTCGCCAGCGGCGGTGCGCACCTGCGCCGCGACTGGCGCCACGTGGAGCTGCGCTTCGAAGGCGCGGTGACCCAGACGCGGATGCTGCGCTGGGCACCGGACGTGCTGTGCGTTCCCTATACCCGCACGATGCTCGCGGCCCTGTGGCTGCAGCCCGCGCCCGCGACGATCGGCATCCTGGGCCTGGGCGGCGGTGCGCAGGCGAAGTTCTGCCATCGCCACCTGCGCCAGGCCAGGATCGAGGCGGTCGAGTGCGATGCCGGCGTGCTCGCGCTGCGCGGGGCCTTCCGCATCCCGGCCGACGACGCGCGCCTGCACGTGGTGCACGCCGATGGGGGCGACTGGCTGGCCGCGCATCGCAATGCCTTCGACCTGCTGCTGGTCGATGCCTACGATCCGGGCGGCATCCCGGCGCACCTGTCGGGCCAGGCCTTTTACGACCGCTGCCAGGCGGCGCTGACGAGCACCGGGGTCATGGCCACGAATTACTACCAGGTCGATGCCGCCGCCCACCATGCGCGGATGCGGCAGGCCTTCGCCGGCCGTTGCCTGCTGCTGCCCGAGCCGGCGATGAGCAACCAGGTCGGGTTCGCCTGGAACGGGACACCGCGCCCGTTGCCACCGGCGCAGGTGCTGCGCGGCTTGCCCTGGCGGGCACGCTGGCAGCTGCGCGCCGGCTTCGAACGGCTGGCGAAGGCGCTATCGGGGTTGTAGGTTTCTCCACAGGCGGTGTGGATTCGCGCTGGGTCAACATGTGGATAACCGCGCGCAACCCCCGCCACGCCTGGCTCGCGCCCGGTGTGGCGAAAAAATCACCGCTGCGTGGCGAGCGGCAGGCGGATGTCGGTGAGCCGCCAGCGCAGACCCTGGCGGTCGAGCACGAATACCACCGGGTCGCCTTCCGGCGTGTCGACGGTGGCGGTGAAGCGGGAGGTGGATGCGAAATGGCCGCGGGCGTCCTTGAGCGGGCGCGCGGGCATCGGGCGCGACCAGGTATCGCCGTCCACGGTCTGGCCGCTGGCCCGCTTCCACAGCTGGTGGCCCTGCAGCACCGCGCCGATCCCGGCCGGGGTGGCGAGCACGTCCACGCCGGCACCGGTAAGCCCGCCGGCCAGCTGCAGGGCGACGCCGCCGAGCAGGCTGGAAGAGGCCTCGGCACCCAGCTGGCGTACCACGTAGTCATCGAGCTGCGCCTTGAGGTTGGCACGCAGCATCGGGAAGTCCACGTAGCGCTCCAGCGCGGCGGTGTCCTGCCGCTCTATCGCCTGGCTGAGGCCGCGGATGGCCAGGTAAGGCCCGGCGACGACGTAGGCGCCGAGTGACAGCACGAGCAGGAGCGGAACCAGCCACCACAGCTTCTTCATCGCGATTCTCCGTGGGCGGGTGGACAGGACGACATGCCTGCCGCCGATTATGCAGAACACGCCGACCGGGGCGCACGCCGGCCCGGACTCGGCCGGGTTAAACCTTTTTCCCGTCCGGCGCATCTGACCTGCAGTGGCCCATGGTGGGCCGCCGGGCCGGGCACGGCGGCCCCTGTGGCAACCGTGGAAGGGGAAAGCAGGGATGTCGATCGGATCTCCAGGTGCCCGTGCGTTGTTGGCCGTCCTCGTGCTGGCATGGCCTTTCGCACCGGCCAGCGCGCATTCGCTGGAGGAGGCCAACGCGCAGGCCAACCGTTTTGTCGAACGCACGATGCGCGAGCAGCGCATTCCGGGGTTGCAGGTCGCGGTGGTCAAGGACGGACGCATCGTGCTCTCGCGCGCCTACGGCATGGCCAACGTGGAGGACGCCGTGCCCGCCACCGCCAGCACGCGTTTCCCGCTGAACTCCGCGACCAAGGCGTTCACCGGCGTGGCGATCATGCAGCTCGCCCACGCCGGGCGCGTCGATCTCCAGGCTTCGGTCTGCGATTACGTGGACGGACTGCCACAGGCCTGGTGCAAGGTCCGCGTGCGCCAGCTGCTGGCGCACACCTCGGGCCTGCCGGACATCCTCGACGAGCAGGGATTGATCGGCGGCGGAACGGAGCAGGCGGCGTGGACGGCGGTGACGCGATTGCCGGTGCAGGCCGGGCCGGGCGAGCGCTTCGTCTACAACCAGACCAACTATGTCCTGCTGGGCAGGATCATCGCCCAGCTGGCTGGCATTCCCTACGAGGAGTACCTGGCGCGCCAGCAGTTCGCGCCGGCCGGGATGCGTTCGGCCGCCTTTGCCGACAGTTACGACCTGCTGGCGAACTCGGCGACGATGTACAGCTATCTTCCCCGCAGGACCGACGACCCGGACCGGCCGGCGCGTCTGTCGCGCTGGTTCTATGACGTGCCGGAAAACCTCAGGGCGGGGTCGGGCCTGCAGGCCACGGCCGGGGACGTGGCACGCTGGCTGGTCGCCCTGCACGACGGGCGGCTGCTGCCGGCCGACGAGCTCCGGGCGATGGGCGTGCCGGAGAAGCTCAACAGTGGTGCGGACGGAAGCTGGGCAGCTGGCTGGCCGATCCTTGGCGATGCGCCGGGCAAGCCGCTGGCCGCGACCGGCGGCGCACGTGCCGCCTTCTTCGTCTATCCGGACGATGGCCTGGCGATCGTCGTGCTCACCAACCTGGTGGGCGCCAACCCGCAGGAATTCATCCCGCAGATCGCGGCGTTCTACCGCGACTGAGGCGATCGCGTTCCCGGCAGCCTCAGAACTCCAGGTCCAGCGCCGCGCACAGGTAGTCCACGAATGGACCGAGCGCGGCGAGATCGGCCGCGACGGTCTGGCGCAGGCGTGGCCCGGTCATGTCCTCGTCGGCGAGCGATCGCCACATCACCCAGTTGCGGTGCTTGAGATCGTCGAGGAATTCGAAGTCGGCCGGGAACCCGCGCGGGGCGCGCACCAGCTTCTCCGATTCCTCGAAGTCGAAGCGGCGTCGCAGCTTGGGCGCGTGCGCTGCCGCCTTCCAGCTGCCGGGGTTGTCGAAGATGAACTGCCGCACCTTGCGCTGGGTGTCCGGTTCCGGATGCCACAGGCCCGCGCCGACGAAGCTTTCGCCGGGCTGCAGGTGCAGGTAGAACGAGGGCGCGGGAACTTCGCGGCGGCGCTCATGGAAGAAGCGCGCGCCCTGCCAGGTCTTGTACGGCGACTTGTCGTTGGAGAAGCGCGCATCGCGGTAGATCCGGAACAGCGAGCCGCCATTGCCGCGCGGATCGGCGCGGAAGTGCGTGCTGACTTCGGCCAGCGCCGGCTGCAGGTCGGTGATGAGCTGCAGGAAGGGCTGGCGCACATGGGTGTCGTAATCCGCGCGATGGTCCTCGAACCAGGCTTTTTCATTGTGACGGGCCAGCCCGCGCAGGAACTTGAAGCTGGCCGGGGTGAAGTAGGTGGTCATAGCGTCCTCTGCAGGTCGGCGCCCCAGCCGGCGAGCTGGTCGAGCAGGGCCAGGCGCCCGGGGTCTTCGGCATTGGCCAGGCGTAGTTCGGCGATCTGGCCGTGGAACTGCCCGAACGTCACTTCCGACAGGCCGCTGTCCTCGACCAGGCGGTGGCGGCGGTAAGCATCCCAGCGCGGCTGTTCGGCCAGTGTCAGCGACTGCGGCCAGTTGCGCGCGCGGTAGCGGAACAGCAGCTCGGGCAGGCGCGGGTCGGTGAAACGGCTTTCCAACGGCGCCAGCGCCTCGGGCGTGCTGGCGCGTACTGCCGGAAACAGGCGGCGGTCGCCGTCGCCGAGGAAGCCGTCATACAGCGAGGCATCGACATCGACCGGCCCGCCGCCGCGCTCGCCGGCAAACACGCGGCGGACCTTCTCGGCCAGCGCCGGACCGTGCTGGCGCAGCAGCGCGGCATTCGCCTCGATGCGCTCGCGATCGATGCCCAGGCGCTCGAAATCAGCCGCGCGCAGGTGCGCCCAGGCCACCAGCGCCGGCGACTTGTTGAGATGGACTTCCTTCAGGCCGATCCGTTGTTCGCCTTCCGGCAGCGCCGACTGCGGCACATACAGGCGATCGGCGATGTCCTCGGGCGGCAGGCGCAGCAGGGGTTCGATGTCGCCGTCCAGGTCGAAGACGATGACCCGGCTGTCGACCTTCGGGTGCCGGGCCAGTGGCAGCACCGGGGCCGCGCACAGTCGCGAGGCGGGATAGCGCTGCGACACGTGCAGCACCGGCGGCATCGCGATGGTGTCCAGCAGGGTGGCGGCGAAGCGCTTGTCGCGCAGCTTCAGCGCATAGTCCCACAGGCGCGGCTGGTGGCGGTGGAACAGCCGCGCCAGGCCGATCGTGGCGAAAACGTCCGAGAGCGCCTCGTGGGCATCGCCCTGGCGTACGTGGTTGGCCAGCGCGAGGTGCTCGAGCTTGAAGGAAGTCGCGCCGTCCTCGCGGCTGGGCCAGCTGATGCCGTCCGGGCGCAGCGCGTGCACCAGGCGCATCACGTCCAGCAGGTCCCAGCGCGAGTTGCCGCCACGCCATTCGCGCTCGTAGGGGTCGTGGAAGTTGCGGAACAGCCCGTGGCGCACGAACTCGTCGTCGAAGCGCAGCGAGTTGTAGCCCAGCGTGCAGGTCTGCGGCCGCCCCATCTGTTCGGCGATGCGCGAGAACGCTTCAGCTTCGTTGACGCCCTGGCTGTGTGCAAGCTGCGGGGTGATGCCGGTGACCAGGGTCGCGTAGGGCGAGGGCAGCAGGTCGTCGGCGGGCTGGACGAAGAAGCTGGTCGGCTCGTCAACGACGTTCAGTTCGGCGTCGGTGCGCACCGCGGCGAACTGGGCGATGCGGGTACGGCGCGGATCCTGGCCGTAGGTCTCCAGGTCGTAGAAAAGGAAGCTGTCGGGCATGTCGGGTCGGGGCACGGCGGTGAGCCCATTCTAGGGCAGCGGAATGTTCGCGCCGATCCTGCGGGGGCCAGGGCTTCAATGCGCGCCGGGCAGCGGCGCCAGCCGCTCGTGCACGATGCGCTCCAGGGCCTGGCAGTCGATACCGTCGAGCGTGCTGCGCCCGCGCGTGGCCTCGATGAGGATCTCGCGCTGGATCTCGCTGCGCGCCAGCGCCACCGCGTAAGGCGTGCGCAGGAACGTGACCATCGTGTAATGCGGCACGAAGACCGTCGGCCAGCGCGCCTGCAGCGCCTGCTCGAGCTGGCGCTGCAGCAGGAAGTCCGGATCGTCGACCCGGTCGCGCATCTCCAGGTAGTTCTCCAGCGCCATCTGCTGGATCGCCGCGGCGTTGGCATGGCGACGGGTCTGGAACAGGGCGTAGGCACAGGACAGGTCATCATGCGCGTCGAGCGCATCGGCCAGCGCCACGCAGTCCTCGAAGGCGCAGTTCATGCCCTGGCCGTGGAACGGCACCATGGCGTGGGCGGCGTCGCCCAGCAGCACGGCGCGGCCGTCCAGGTGCCAGCGATCCAGGTAGAGCGTGCCCAGCAGTCCGGGCGGATGCGCATCCCAGTCCTCGCGCAGGCGCGGGATCAGCGGCAGCGCGTCGGGGAAGTCGCGGGCGAACAGGGCCTGCGCCTCGGCGCCGCTGTTGATGCAGGCAAAGCTCGGGCGGCCCTCGTTGGGCAGGAACAGGGTGACCGTGAAGGTGCCCTCGGCGTTGGGCAGGGCGATGCACATATAGCGTCCGCGCGGCCAGATGTGCAGCGCGTTGCGCTCGATGCGGAAGCCGCCGTCGGCGGCCGGCGGGATCTCCAGCTCCTTGTAGGAGTGGTCGAGGAATTCGGTGCGCTCGCCCAGCGGCGATTTGCGGTTCATTGCCGCGCGCAGCGCAGAGCCGGCGCCATCGGTGCCGACCAGGCTGTCGAAGCGGATGTCGTGCGGCTGGTCGTCGCGGTCGTCGATGAAGCGGGCGTAGCTGGCCTCGAAGTCGACCGTGTGCAGGCGGCGGTGGAAGTGGAAGCTCGCGCCAGCTTGCTCGGCCAGTTCGAGCAGGGCGATGTTGAGGTCGGCGCGGTGGATCGACCAGATCACCTCATCGTCGTTGCGGCCATACCGCTGCAGTTGCGGCGCCTCGCCCAGCGGATGGACCATGCGCCCGCGCATCATCACCGCCTTGGCCATCACCGCTTCCTCGGCACCGGCTTCGCGCAGGGCGTGGCGGCCGCGCTCGGCCAGGGCCAGATTGATCGAGCGACCCGATTCGTAGCCCTTGATCCGTGGATCGCCACGGCGTTCGTACACCGTGATGCGCCAGCCGCGGCGCGAGAGCAGGATGGCCAGCAGGCTGCCGGCCAGGCCGGCGCCGATCAGGGTGAGGGAGCGCGTGGTCTTGTCGTTCAATGCGGTGTCCGCTGGGGGGAGGGCGTCGGGGGTAGGGGCCTACGGGCCGGCCCAGCGTTCCACGGCGTCGATGAAGTCGTGCAGGTCGCAGTAGCGGTTGTACAGCGGGGTCGGGGCGATGCGGATCACGTCCGGCTCGCGCCAGTCGCCGAGCACGCCGACCGACTGCAGGTATTCGAACAGGGCGCGACCCCGGGCGCGGCCGCCGGCCACGCGCAGCGACAGCTGGCTGCCGCGTTGCCGTGGATCCGATGGGGTGAGCACCTGCAGCACCTGCGACACGCGGGCATGGATCAGCGCCTCCAGCAGGCCGGTGAGCTGCTCGGACTTGCGGCGCAGCGCCGGCATGCCGGCCTGCTCGAACAACGCCAGCGACGCGCGCAGCGGCGCCAGCGCCAGCACTGGCGGATTGCTCAGCTGCCAACCTTCGGCGCCCGGGGTGGGCACGAACTCCGGCGCCATGCGGAACCGGCTCTGCCTTTCGTGGCCCCACCAGCCGGCGAAGCGCGGCAGGTCGGCCTGCGCGTGGCGCTCGTGGACGAAACAGCCGGCGACCGCGCCTGGGCCGGCATTGACGTACTTGTAGTGGCACCACACGGCGAAGTCGGCGCCATCCTCGTGCAGCGACAGCGGCAGGTTGCCGACCGCATGGGCAAGATCGAAGCCCACGTTGGCGCCCTGCGCGCGCGCCAGCGCGGCGATGCGGCCCAGGTCGAAGGCCTGCCCGGTGCGGTACTGGATGCCCGGCCACAGCACCAGCGCCAGGCGCGGGCCATGGGCCTCAATGGCCTGTTCGATCGCCGCCATCGACACGGTGCCGTCTTCCGCATCGGGCTGGACCTCGACCAGGTCGGTGGCCGGATCGAAGCCGTGGAAACGGATCTGCGATTCCACCGCGTGGCGGTCGGTGGGGAAGGCGCCGGCCTCGATCAGGATTGCCGGTCGTGCTGGCGTGGGGCGGTAGAAGCTGACCATCATCAGGTGCAGGTTCACGCTCAGCGTGTTCATCGCCACGACTTCGGCCGGTTTGGCGCCGACCAGCCGGGCCAATGGTTCGCGCACCAGTTCGTGGTAGGTCAGCCACTGCTCCGGGCCGGTGAAGTGGCCTTCCACCGCCATCGACGCCCATTGATCGAGCACCTGTTCGACCATCGCGCGCGCGCCGCGCGGCTGCAGCCCGAGCGAGTTGCCGACGAAATACGACTGGTCGCGGCCATCATGCTGCGGGAACAGGAACTCATCGCGCAGCCCGCGCAGTGGATCGGCGGCATCGAGGGCGGCGGCATGGGAGCGGCTGAGCGTGGAGTCGGTCATGGCGAACGCGTGCTGTCAGGATGCGCCCATTGTAGGTTCGCGCGGGGCGGGGAGGGGCGTGGAGTGCGGGAAGGGTCCGACGCCCCAAGCCACTTGTAGGAGCGGCTTCAGCCGCGACGGGGAGATGGCGTGGTCGCGGCTGAAGCCGCTCCTACAGGTAGCCTTGCCGCGGGGATATGGGGAAAGCTGCCCATCCCACGCCCCGCGACAGCGTCAGTCCGCGGCCGTGGCGCTGTTCCCGGGTACCGGATGCACCGTCCCGCACCGCGGACAGGTGCGCCGCTGGATCGAGCCGTAGAAACGCTCGAACACCGGCGGCAGGTCGACCTCGATGTTGTCCAGCGCGAAGAATTCCTCATACAGCAGGTGGTTGCACTGCGGGCAGTACCACATCAGGCCATCGCGCTCATGGGGCAGCCGGCGGCGTTCCACCACCAGTCCCACCGAACCGGCCATGCGCCGCGGCGAATGCCGCACCTTGCCCGGCAGCAGGAAGATCTCCCCGGCGCGGATGGGAATGTCGCGCACCTGGCCGTCTTCCTGCACCTTGAGCACCATCTCGCCCTCGAGCTGGTAGAACCACTCCGGTCCCTCGTCGTAGTGGAAGTCGGTGCGCGCGTTCGGCCCGCCGACGACCATCACGATGAAGTCACCGTCGTAGATGCACTTGTTGCCCACCGGCGGCTTGAGCAGGTCCCGGTGTTCCTCGATCCAGGCCTGCAGGTTCAGCGCGGCGGGCAGCATGGGCTCAGCGTTCCTCGCGGTCGGCCTGGATCTTCGCCAGCGCCGAGGCATAGCGCGAATCGAGCTGGTCGCTGGCGCTGATGTCCATCCCCAGGTCGTGCACCAGGCCATCGCGCAGGCTGTAGACCCAGCCATGCACGGTCAGGTCCTGGCCGCGGCTCCAGGCATCCTGCACGACGGTGGTGCGCGCCACGTGCACGACCTGCTCCAGTACGTTGAGCTCGCACAGGCGCGCATGCTGCAGCGGCAGCGTGTGCACGTCATGCAGGCATTGCCCGTGCTTGTCGGCCACGTCGGTGACGTGGCGGATCCAGTTGTCCACCAGCCCCAGGCGGGCCTGGGTCAGGCTGGCCAGCACGCCGCCGCAGCCGTAGTGGCCGACCACCAGGATGTGCCGCACCTTGAGCACGTCGACCGCGAACTGGATCGTGGACAGGCAGTTGAGGTCGGTGTGCACCACCACGTTGGCGACGTTGCGGTGGACGAACACCTCGCCCGGCGCCATGTCGATGATCTGGTTGGCCGGCACGCGCGAATCGGAGCAGCCGATCCACAGGAAGTCCGGGTTCTGCTGCTTGGACAGGCGGGCGAAGAACTCGGGGTCTTCCTGGTTGATGCGGTCGGACCAGGCGCGGTTTTTCTCAAGCAGTTCGGTGAGCGAATTCATGTCGGTCATTATCCTTCATGCCCCGGAACAGTCGCAGCGGTACGGTCCGGGCTCACGCGCGGCCGCCGAGGTGCTGGGTCATGCGCCCGGCCAGCTCCTCGTCACTGCCCAGCGGTGGCTCGATTTCCGCCAGCGAGAAGCCTCGCGCCAGCGCATCCTCCTCGTCGAGGCCGTCGAAGGCCACGAACTCGGCATCGAACAGGGCAGCGCGGGCGCTGTCCTCGCTGTCGTAGGTCAGGGTATTGCCGTCGCTGTCGAGGACTTCGGCGGTGCCGGCATCGCGGATGCGCAGGCGGGCCCAGACCAGCAGGCGGCCGAGGCTGGCCAGCCACCACTGGTCGTGGTTGTGGGGTTCGTCGTTCATTTGATCACCGTGGATAGCAGTCCGAGCAGGGCGGCCATGGCCAGCCCGCTGAGCAGGGTCAGCAGCGCCAGCCAGGCGGGCGTGGCCAGCCCGGACAGGGCGCGGTCGCCGCTGGCGCGGTAGCGGCGGCTGAGCAGCCAGTGCAGCGCGAGGGGTTTGAGGAAGGCGCCGGGCCCGAACGCCTGCGCGGTGGCCGGATGGCGATCGCGCAGGTGCACCAGGGTCAGCGGCCAGAAGATCACGAAGGCACAGAAGCCGGCGACCGCGATGCCGACGAAGCACAGGGCGAAGAACAGGGTCATCCGTGCAGGGCTCCGAGCAGGCGCGGCGCGATGGCGCCGCAGAGGACCGCGATGGCCGCCAGCCACAATGGCCGTACCGCGTGCGAGGTCGCCGCGCGGGCCTGCGGCGACTGCCACCAGTCCGTGTTGCCGCGCTGGATCGAGGCCAGCTTCTGCAGGCGCGCGAAGCGGACAACGCTGAATACCGCCGCGACGATCGCCACGACGTAAAGCAGCAGCTGCACGGTCAGCGCCAGCCGCAGCAGCGCCACGTCAGAATTCCGCGCTGCCCGGCGCGCGCGGGTAGGGGATCGCGTCGCGGATGTTGGACAGGCCGCAGACGTAGACCACCAGGCGCTCGAAGCCCAGGCCGAAACCGGCGTGCGGCACCGTGCCGTAGCGGCGGAAGTCGCGGTACCAGCCGTAATGCTCGCGGTCCAGGCCGAACTGCGCCATGCGCGCGTCGAGCACGTCCAGGCGCTCCTCGCGCTGGCTGCCGCCGATGATCTCGCCGATGCCCGGGGCCAGCACGTCCATCGCCGCGACGGTCTTGCCGTCATCGTTCAGGCGCATGTAGAAGGCCTTGATGTGCTCGGGGTAGTTGGTCACCACCACCGGGCGGCCGACGTGTTCCTCGGTCAGCCAGCGCTCGTGCTCGGTCTGCAGGTCCAGGCCCCATTCGACCGGGAAGTCGAACTTCCTGCCGGAAGCCTGCAGCAGGCGGATCGCGTCGGTGTACTCGATGCGTTCGAACGGCGCGTTGATGAACGCCTCCAGCTTGGCGATCGCGTTCTTGTCCACGCGCTCGGCGATGAAGGCCATGTCGTCGCCGCGCTCGGCCAGCACCGCGCGGAACAGGTACTTGAGGAATTCCTCGGCCAGGCGCGCGTCCTCGGCCAGGTCGGCGAAGGCGATTTCCGGCTCGATCATCCAGAACTCGGCCAGGTGGCGCGTGGTGTTGGAGTTCTCGGCGCGGAAGGTCGGGCCGAAGGTGTAAACCTTGCTCAGCGCCAGGCAGTAGGCCTCGACGTTGAGCTGGCCGGACACGGTCAGGAAGGTTTCCTTGCCGAAGAAGTCGCGGCCGAAGTCCACCTCGCCGGCGGCGTTGCGCGGCAGGTTGGCCATGTCCAGGGTGGAGACACGGAACATCTGCCCGGCGCCCTCGGCGTCGGAGGTGGTGATGATCGGCGTGCTGATCCAGTTGAAGCCGTTCTCGTGGAAGAAGCGGTGCACCGCCTGGGCCAGGCAGTTGCGGATGCGGGTGACCGCACCGAACAGGTTGGTGCGCGGGCGCAGGTGGGCGACTTCGCGCAGGAACTCCGGCGTCATCGGCTTGGGCTGGATCGGGTAGGTCAGCGGGTCCTCGACCCAGCCGACGATCTCCACCGCGCTGGCCTGGATCTCGAACGACTGGCCCTTGCCCTGCGACTTGACCAGGGTGCCGGTGGCCACGACCGAGCAGCCCGGGGTCAGGCGCTTGATGTCCTCGAAATTGGCCAGCGACTCGGTGGCCACGACCTGGATCGGGGCGAAGCAGGAACCATCGGTCACGTTCACGAAGGCCAGGTTCGCCGAGCCGCGCACCGTGCGCACCCAGCCCCGTACCGTCGCCTCGCCGCCTTCCGGGAGCTTCCCGGCAAGCGCATGTTCCACGCTGACCACCGTCATGATGCTTCTTCCTCGCCGCAGCGAACTGTCCATTGGACCGGGAAGTGTAAATGCGGGGCGCCCCACTTGCGAGGCGATCGCGCAGGCGGCGGCGCTTGCGGCGCGGCCCGCGCACCCCCATCTGCAGGGGCAGGGCCGCTGTCGCGGACACAGTGTCGCGCCCACGGCGGCCCGGCCGGTCGGAGCCGGCCCTATAATTTGCCCGTTCCCCCGGAGTTTCCCCCATGGCAGTCAGCCTCACCCCCGTCGCCCATGAGCGCGTGCAGCGGTTCGTCCAGCAGACCCCGGGCGCGCTCGGCCTGCGTTTTGGTGTCACCCGCACCGGCTGTTCGGGCTGGGGCCACGTGACCGAGCTGGCCCGCGAGGAGCGCGAGGGCGATGCGGTGTTCGAGCAGGACGGCGTGCGCATCTACGTCGATGCCGAAAGCCTGGCGCTGGTCGACGGCACCCGGATCGACTTCGGCAAGCACGGCCTGAGCGAGACCTTCACCTTCACGAACCCGAACGCCACGGCTGAATGCGGCTGCGGGGAGAGCTTCACCACCGACGCCGACAAGGGCTGATGGAGCCGGGCGCCGGGGCGCCCCTTGTAGGAGCGGCTTCAGCCGCGACCTGCGCCGGCAGGACCGGCCGCGACCCTCCCGCGCACGCGGCACAAGCCGCTCCCGCCTCCCGACGGACGGCCCACGCGGGCCTGGTTGCAGCTAAGTGGCTGAACTGCCATAATTTCCTGCTTCCTGCCCGCAATCCGGGCAGGGATTCCTTGCCCCACCGGCGTCCGCCGGGGGGCTGTCCGGCCCCCTCGGGGCCACATCCGAAAGGCAAAAACAACATGAGTCGTCATTACGAAGTCGTGTTCCTGGTCCATCCGGACCAGAGCGAACAGGTCCCCGCCATGATCGAGCGCTACAAGGCGCTGGTCGAGAACGGCAACGGCAAGATCCACCGTCTGGAAGACTGGGGCCGCCGCCAGCTGGCCTACCCGATCCAGAACCTGGTGAAGGCCCACTACGTGCTGCTGAACATCGAGGCCGACCAGGCCGTGCTGAACGAACTGGTCGAGAGCTTCCGCTTCAACGATGCCGTGCTGCGCAACCTGGTCATCAAGCGCGATGGCCCGGACACCGAGCAGTCGCTGATCATGAAGAGCAAGGACGAGAAGGGCGACAAGCCCGAGCGTGGCGAGCGTCGTCGCCGTGACGACGAAGAAGGCGAGAGCAGCAGCAACGCCTCGACCGACAACGACGGCGACAACGCCGAAGCCGCCTAAGGAGCACTGACATGTCCAAGTTCTTCCGTCGTCGCAAGTTCTGCAAGTTCACCGCCGAGGGCGTCAAGGAGATCGATTACAAGGATCTCAACACCCTGCGCCAGTACCTGACCGAGAACGGCAAGATCGTGCCGAGCCGCGTCACCGGCACCAAGTCGAAGTACCAGCGCCAGCTGGCCACGGCCGTCAAGCGCGCCCGTTTCCTGGCCCTGATCCCGTACACCGACAACCACGACGTCTGATCCGAGTCCCTCGGAAGAGCACCGCACATCCGTGTGCGGGGGTTCAACAGGAAGGCCTCCTCCGGGAGGTCTTCCTGGCGTCGAATTTCCCGTCCTATTCGGACAGCCACCGTTGCGGAGGCCCATGCCTTCGCTAACGAATAACGGAGCAACACCATGGATCTGATCCTTCTGCAGAAAGTGACCAACCTCGGCGGCCTGGGTGACAAGGTCACCGTCAAGCCGGGCTATGGCCGCAACTTCCTGGTCCCGCAGGGCAAGGCCGTGCCGGCGACCGAGGCCAACCTGGCCGCGTTCGAGGCCAAGCGCGCCGAGTACGAAGCCAAGGCCAATGGCCTGCTGGCCGATGCCCAGGCCCGCGCCGCCAAGTTCGAAGGCGCCAGCGTCAACGTTTCCGCCCACGCTTCGACCGAAGGCAAGCTGTACGGCTCGGTCGGCCCGCGCGACATCGCCGAGGCCTTCACCGCCGCCGGCCTGCCGCTGGAAAAGAGCGAAGTCATCCTTGGCGAAGGCGCGTTCCGCCAGATCGGCGAGTACGACGTCCTGCTGCACCTGCATGCCGACGTGGAAGTCACCGTCAAGGTCGTCATCGAAGCCGACGCCGCCTGATCCGGTCCACGCCGTGATACCGCGACGGGCGCCCCTAGGGGCGCCCGTCGTCTTTTGGGCTTCCCGCCCGCTTCGGCGGGGCCGCTATACTCATAGCCCATTGCCGCGTCCACCTGCCGGGATTCCCGTCGAATCAATGGCTTGGGCGCATTCCCCGTACACCCTGCTGGCGACGCACTCGCGGCGCCCGGAACCCGACGCCACATGCGCCTTTCCACCATCAAGCTGTCCGGCTTCAAGTCCTTCGTCGATCCGACCACGCTGCACCTGCCTACCAACATGACCGGCGTGGTGGGTCCGAACGGCTGCGGCAAGTCGAACATCATCGACGCGGTGCGCTGGGTGATGGGCGAAAGCTCGGCCAGCCGCCTGCGCGGTGACTCGCTGACCGACGTGATCTTCTCCGGCTCCTCGGCGCGCAAGCCGGTGGCCCAGGCCACGGTCGAGCTGATCTTCGACAACTCCGACCACGCCATCAGCGGCGAATATGCCGCCTTCAACGAGATCTCGGTCAAGCGCACGGTCAGCCGCGATGGCTCCAGCGCCTATTACCTCAACGGCACCAAGTGCCGCCGCCGCGACATCACCGACCTGTTCCTCGGCACCGGCCTGGGCCCGCGCAGCTACTCGATCATCGAGCAGGGCATGATCAGCCAGATCATCGAGGCGCGCCCGGAAGACCTGCGCGTCTACCTGGAAGAGGCCGCCGGCATCTCCAAGTACAAGGAGCGCCGCAAGGAGACCGAGACCCGCATCCGCCACACCCGCGAGAACCTCGACCGCCTGAACGACCTGCGCGAGGAGATCACCAAGCAACTCGAGCACCTCAAGCGCCAGGCCCGCCAGGCCGAGCAGTACCAGGCGCTGCAGGAAGAGCGCCGGGTCAAGGACGCGGAGTGGAAGGCGCTGGAGTACCGCGGCCTGGACGGCCGCCTGCAGGGCCTGCGCGAGGCGCTGTCGCGCGAGGAGACCAAGCTGCAGCAGCTGATCTCCGAACAGCGCGAGGCCGAGTCGCGGATCGAGACCGGCCGCGTTGGCCGCGAGGAAGCGGCCGAACTGCTGGCCAGGGCCCAGGCCGAGGTCTACCAGGTCGGCGGCACGCTGGCCCGCATCGAACAGCAGATCCACCACCAGCGCGAGCTGTCCCAGCGCCTGCACAAGGCGCGCGACGAGGCGCAGAGCCAGCTGCAGGAGCTGACCCAGCACATCACCGGCGATGCCGCCCGGCTGGCGGTGCTCAGGGAGGCGGTCGAGGCCGCCGAGCCGCAGCTGGAGCAGCTGCGCGAGGAGAACGAATTCAAGCAGGAAGCCCTGCGCGAGGCCGAGGCCCGCCTGGCCGACTGGCAGCAGCGCTGGGAACACCACACCCGCGATACCGGCGAAGCCTCGCGGGCCGGTGAGGTCGAGCGTACCCGCGTCGATTACCTCGACCGCCAGGCGCTCGAAGCCGAACGCCGCCGCGAAGCGCTGGTGGCCGAACGCGCCGGCCTGGACCTGGACAGCCTGGCCGAGGCGTTCGAGCAGGTGCAGATCCAGCACGAGACCCAGAAGGGCGCGCTTGATGGCCTGAACGACCAGGTCGAGGCACGCAGGCAGGCTGCCGTCGCCGTGCAGGAGCAGCAGCGCGGCAGCCAGGCCGAGCTGGCCGAGGTGCGCAAGCAGGCCCAGGCCGCGCGCGGCCGCCTGTCGTCGCTGGAAACCCTGCAGCAGGCCGCGCTGGGCCAGGAGCAGGGTGCGGCGGTGGCCTGGCTGAAGGCACGCGGGCTGGATTCTGCCGCCCGCGTGGGCGAGCGCATCAGCGTGGAAAGCGGCTGGGAGAACGCGGTGGAAAGCGCGCTCGGCCAGCTGATCGAAGGCGTGCTGGTCGACGACCCGGGCGCGCTGGTCGATGCCCTGGGCGAACTCGGCGAGGGCCGCATCGCGCTGGTTGCCGACGAAGCCGGCGACGCCGAATTCGCGCCGACCTCGCTGGCCGCCAAGGTCCGCGGCCCGCTGGCGATCCGCCGGCTGCTGGCACGCCTGCATGGTGCCGATGACCTGGCCGCCGCGCGTGCGCTGCAGGCCCAGCTCGGCGAGCAGGATTCGGTCATCACCCGTGGCGGCGAACGCCTGGGCGCGGGCTGGGTGCGGGTGTCGCGCTCCGGCGCGGCCAAGCAGGGCGCGCTGCTGCGCGAGCGCGAGATCCAGGAACTGCGCGCGCAGATCGACACGCTGCAGGATCGCGAGGCCGAACTCGAACACCGCCTGGCCAGCCTGCGCGACCAGCTGCTGGCTGCCGAGCAGCAGCGCGAGGACGCGCAGCGCCAGCTCTACATCGCCCATCGCAGCGTCTCCGAACTGGCCGGCCAGCTGCAGAGCCAGCAGGGCAAGGTCGACAACGCGCGCCTTCGCATCGATCGCATCGAGAGCGAACTGGCGCAGCTGGTCGAAACGCTGGACAGCAGTCGCGAGCAGGCACGCGAGGCGCGGGCCAAGCTGGAGGACGCGGTCGGGCGGATGGGCGACCTGGAGGCGACCCGGCAGGCACTGGAAACCGAACGGCGGCAGTTGACCGAAGCGCGCGACCTCGCCCGCGACGCCGCGCGCAGCGTGCGCGAGGCCTCGCATGCGCTGGCGCTGACGCTGGAATCGCAGCGCACCCAGATGACTTCGCTCAGCCAGACGCTGGAGCGCATGGACAGCCAGCGCGGCCAGCTCGATACGCGGCTGGAGGACATCGTCGCCCAGCTCAGCGAAGGCGATTCGCCGGTCGAAACGCTTGAGCAGGAACACCAGGCCGCGCTCAGCGAGCGCGTGCGCACCGAGCGCGCGCTGGCCGAGGCGCGCGCGCACCTGGACGGCATCGACCACGAGCTGCGCGCGCTCGAGCAGACCCGCCACCAGCGCGACGAGCAGGCCCTGGCCCAGCGCGAGCGCATCTCCCAGCGCAAGCTGGACCAGCAGGCGCTGGTGATGAGCGCCGAGCAGCTGTCGGCGGCGGTGGTGAAGGCCGGCTTCGTGCTCGAGGACGTGATCAACACGCTGCCCGAAGACGCCCGCGTCGCCGACTGGGAGCAGGCCGTCAACCAGATCGACGGCCGCATGCGCCGGCTGGAACCGGTCAACCTGGCGGCGATCCACGAGTACGGCGAGGCCGCCCAGCGCGCCGAGTACCTGGAGGCGCAGAACGTGGACCTGACCACCGCGCTGGAAACCCTGGAGGACGCGATCCGCAAGATCGACCGCGAAACCCGCGGCCGCTTCAAGGACACCTTCGATCGGGTCAATGCCGGCGTGCAGGCGCTGTATCCGCGCCTGTTCGGCGGTGGCCATGCCTACCTGGAGCTGACCGGCGAGGACCTGCTCGATACCGGCGTGACGATCATGGCGCGCCCGCCGGGCAAGCGCGTGTCGAGCATCTCGCTGCTGTCCGGCGGCGAGAAGGCGATGACCGCGGTGGCGCTGGTGTTCGCGATCTTCCAGCTCAATCCGGCGCCGTTCTGCCTGCTCGACGAGGTCGACGCACCGCTGGACGAGGCCAACGTCGGTCGCCTGGCCAACATGGTCAAGGAGATGAGCGAGAAGGTGCAGTTCCTGTTCGTCAGCCACAACAAGGCGACGATGGAGGCCGCGCACCAGCTCTCGGGCGTGACCATGCGCGAGCCTGGCGTCAGCCGCCTGGTCAGCGTGGACCTGGAAGAGGCCGCGCGCCTGGCCGGCGCCGCCTGAGCGGCGGGGCAGGGCGGTGCGGTCGAGGGTTTCATTTTTGCCGCTTAGCTGACAGGCTTATGGATATTCCCTTTCTGTCCCGTTGCCGGAGAGCCTGCTGATGTCCGACATGGCCATGATCCGAATCGGCATCCTGATCGTAGGCGTGCTGTTGCTGGGCGCCATCTTCCTGTTCGGTCGCCCGAAGAAGCCGCCGCAGGGGCGGCGCGTGGAGAACGAGCCGGGCAACGCGCCGGCGCGCGAACGCCGCGAGCCGGTGATCGGCGAGGGCCAGCCGGCCGATGCCGACTACAGCGGCGATGCCGTCTCCCAGCCCGAGCTGGGCCTGGAGTCCGCCGGCGCCGAGTCCAGCGAGCTGGGCAAGCGCCCCAGCCAGGACTTCGACAAGATCGTCTCGCTGTTCGTCGCCGCCAAGGCCGGCGAGATGCTGCGTGGCGAGGACATCGTGGTGGCGGCCGAGAAGACCGGCCTGACCTTCGGCCACATGAACGTCTTCCATCGCCTGGTGGAAGGCCATCCGGAACGCGGCCCGGTTTTCAGCATGGCCAGCATCCTCAAGCCGGGCAGCTTCGACATGGCCAGCATCCGCGAGATGCAGACGCCGGCGATCGCCTTCTTCCTGACCCTGCCGGCGCCGCTGACCGCGCTCGATGCCTGGGAAAAGATGCTGCCGACCGTGCAGCGCATGGCCGAACTGCTGGAGGGCGTGGTGCTGGACGACAGCCGCAACGCGCTGGGCCGGCAGCGCATCGCGCATATCCGCGACGAGCTGCGGGCCTATGACCGGCAGCATCAGGCGCCGCCGTTGACTAAAGCCCCGCGCTGGTAGCGCGGAGCTTTAGTCACGGCGGCGCCTGCATGACCTGCTGCGCAGGTCATGCCCCACGTCCGCTGCGCGGACGCGGGGCCCCAGGCACTGCCTGCCTATCCCCGCGGCTGTCGCCGCGCCCGCTGCGCGGGCCGGCCGCTCTGCGGCCAGAACCCTTGGCTTGCCTATCCCCGCGCCTTCGGCGCGCCCCCTTAACAAAGGGGGCTCTACTGCGGTTGGCGTTGCATGCCGGAGCCGGTGTAGGAGCGGCTTCAGCCGCGACCACGCGGCGCTGACCAGGCCATTGTGGGAGGGGCTTCAGCCCCGACTGCCATCCCGTCGGCCTCAGCTTGCCTTCACCACCTCGGCAAACGCCTGCCGGAAACGCTGCATCTCCGCCTCGGTGCCGACGGTGACGCGCACGCGTTGGGGCCAGATCGGCCAGCTGCGACCGATCACCACGCCCTGCGCGGCCATGGCCGTGGTGAAGGTGCGGCCGTCGGTGCGGACGTCGACCATGAAGCAGTTCGATTCGCTGGGGATCGTGGCGTAGCCCTGCGCCTGCAGCCAGTCCAGGGTCTGCTGGCGGATCTTCGCATTCGCGGCGCGGCGGGTCGGGACCAGCGCGCTGTCGCGCAGGCTGGTGTCGGCGGCGAGCAGGGCCGGCACCGGCAGGGGGTTGTCCCCAAGCCGTTGCAGGCGCGCCAGCAGCGAAGGCGCGCCGATCGCCGCGCCCAGGCGCAGGCCGGCCATGCCGTAGAGCTTGGAGAAGGTGCGCAGGACCAGCAGGTCGTCGCGCTGCGCCGCCAGGTCGATGACCGAAGGCTGCTCGCTGTAGTGGATATAGGCTTCGTCCACCAGCAGCACCGCGCCGCCGGGCTTGTGCGCCAGCAGCCATTCGATGCGTGCGCGCGGGGTCACCGAGCCGGTCGGGTTGTTCGGATTGCAGACGTAGAGCAGACCCGCGCGCGGATCGGCCGCCGCCATCGCTTCCACGTCATGGCTGAAGTCCGCCGCCAGCGGCACCCGGTGCACCGCGGCGCCAAGTCCGGCGGCGACATCGGCCACGGCTTCGAACGTCGGGTCGGGCACCACGACGCCCGCGCTGGCCGAGGTGAACAGGTGCGCGGCGCGGTTGAGCGGCTCGCTCGAACCCGGATACAGCGCCACATGGTCCTCGAGCACGCCCAGCTGCGAGGCCAGCAGCGTACGCAGCTGGGCGGCCAGTTCGAACTGGTAGCGTCCGCTGCCGGGCAGTCCGCGCGAGATCGCCTGCAGCGCGGCCGGCGAGGGGCCGAGCGGGCACTCGTTGAAGTTGAGCAGGACCTTGCGCGCAGCGGCCCCCGTGGCGACCGGCTCGGCCCGCGCGAGCGGCGCGGCCTCCAGCGCGGTGGCGGCCAGGCCGGCACCGGCCAGCTGCAGGAACGAACGGCGCGAAACGGGCAGGGACATGGCGGGCTCCGGGCAGGGCGATAGCGCACGCTAGCGATGAGGCCGGGTCCGGGCAAGAGGGCGCGCGCGAGTGTGCGGGCTCATCCCGCCTTCCCGCGCCATCGGTAGAATTCCGGTTCCGAACACAGGCTGTACCCACGTCATGACCGCTCGCCCGGATCCCGCTAAGCGCGCCAACGAACTTCGCCAGCAGATCGAGGATGCCAACTACCGGTACCACGTTCTCGACGAGCCGCAGATCCCGGACGCCGACTATGACCGCCTGATGCGCGAGCTGGAGGCCCTGGAGGCCGCGCACCCGGCACTGGCCAGCGCCGATTCGCCGACCCGCCGGGTCGGCCATGCGCCGGCGCCGGGGAGCGGGTTCGCCGAAGTGCGCCACGCCGTGCCGATGCTGTCGCTGGGCAACGCCTTCAGCGACGAGGAAGTGCGCGAGTTCGTGCGCCGCATCGACGAACGCCTGGACACGCGCTCGCCCGAGTTCTCCGCCGAGCCCAAGCTCGACGGCCTGGCGATCAACCTGCGCTACGAGGACGGTCTGTTCGTGCAGGGCGCCACCCGCGGCGACGGCAGTACCGGCGAGGACGTGAGCGCCAACCTGCGCACGGTCGATGCGATTCCGCTGCGCCTGCGTGGCGAAGGCTGGCCGGCGGTGCTGGAGGTGCGCGGCGAGGTCTACATGTCGCGCGCCGATTTCGAGGCCTACAACGAACACGCCCGCCTGCATGGCGGCAAGGTGCTGGCCAATCCGCGCAACGGCGCGGCCGGTTCGCTGCGCCAGCTCGATCCGCGGATCACCCGCCAGCGGCGGCTGAGCTTCTACGCCTACGGCGTGGGCGAGGTCGAAGGCGGCGTATTGCCGGATCGGCACTCGGCGGTGCTGGCGCAGCTGCGCGAGTGGGGCTTTCCGGTCAGCGACCTGGTCGAGGTGGTGAGCGGCGCCGACGGACTGCTGGACTACTACCGCCGTATGGGCGATCGCCGCGATCGCCTTGCCTTCGACATCGATGGCGTGGTCTACAAGCTCGACGACCTGGCCGGCCAGCGCGAGATGGGCTTCGTCGCGCGCGCGCCGCGCTGGGCGATCGCGCACAAGTTCCCTGCCCAGGAACAGTCGACGACGGTGGAGGCCATCGAGATCCAGATCGGCCGCACCGGCGCGGCCACCCCGGTGGCGCGCCTGAAGCCGGTGCACGTGGCCGGCGTGGTGGTCACCAATGCCACGCTGCACAACGCCGACCAGATCGAGCGGCTGGACGTGCGGGTAGGAGACACGGTGATCGTGCGGCGCGCCGGTGACGTGATCCCGGAAGTTGTCAGCGTGGTCGCCGACCAGCGCCCGGAGGGCACGGTGCAGTGGCAGATGCCACGGCAATGCCCGGTCTGCGGCTCGGAGATCGTCCGCGAGGAGGGCGCCGCGGTCTGGCGCTGCTCGGGTGAACTGAGCTGCCCGGCGCAGCGCAAGGAGGCCATCCGCCATTTCGTTTCGCGGCGCGCCATGGACGTGGACGGGCTGGGCGAGAAATTCATCGAGGTGCTGGTAGACAGCGGTGTCGTGCAGGGCGTGGCCGATTTGTTCCAGCTCGACCTCGACCAGCTGCTGCAGCTGCGGCTGGTGACCGGCGCCGAGTCACCCGAGGCGTTCCTGCGCGAGGCGCGCGAGCACCTGGCCGAGGCCGGCTACCGCCAGCTCGAACAGCAGCTGCGCGCGCTGGATGCGGGCGGGGAGCAGGACTGGCAGGCGGCGCTGCTGCGTGCAGGCTTGCCGGCATTCGACTGGAACCGCAGGAAGATCGCCACCAAGTGGGCCGAAAACCTGGTCGAGGCGCTGGACCGCAGCCGCGCCACCACGCTGGAGCGCTTCCTCTATGCGCTGGGCATCGAGCACGTGGGCGAGAGCACGGCCAAGGCGTTGTCGACCTGGCTGGGCGACCTGGAGCTGGTCCGGCGCCTGCCGTGGCCGATGTTCAAGCGGCTGCCCGACATCGGCGGCGAAGTGGCGCGCGCGATCGGCCACTTCTTCGACCAGGATGGCAACCAGCAGGCGATCGACGCGCTGCTGGCGCGCGGGGTGGCGATCACCGATGGACATGCGCCGAGCGCCCGCCTGCGTGGCGACCTGTCGTTCGCGCGCCTGCTGGAGGACCTGGAGATCCCGAAGGTGACCGCCGTGCGCGCCGCGCAGGTGGCCGAGGCGTTCGGCAGCTTCGATGCGCTGCGCGTGGCCGACGCCGAGGCGCTGGCGGCGGCGGGCGTGCCGGCGGCGGTGGCGGCCTCGCTGCTGGAGTGGCTGCAGGCGCACGAGGCCTTCGCCCAGCGTGCCCAGGAAGGCCTGGCGCGCCTGTTGGCGCTGTTGCCGGAAGCCGCCGAATCGGCCGCCGGCCCGCTCGAGGGCCAGACCGCCGTGCTCACCGGCACGCTGGTCGAACTGACCCGCGACCAGGCCAGGGAACGCCTGGAGGCGCTGGGCGCGAAGGTCGCCGGCAGCGTGTCGAAGAAGACCTCGTTCGTGGTCGCCGGCGCCGAAGCCGGCTCCAAGCTGGACAAGGCACAGGCGCTCGGCGTGCCGGTCTGGGACGAGGCGCAGCTGCTGGCACTGCTGCGGAAGCACGGCGCATGAGCGGGGCCGTCGACATGGCGGCGCTGCGGCAGCGTGCCGGGCTCAATGCCGCGATCCGCGCCTTCTTCGCCGAACGCGGCGTGCTCGAAGTTGAGACCCCGGTGCTTTCGGCGGCCGGCAACACCGAGCCCAACATCGAGAGCTTCCAGGCGCGTTTCAGCGGTCACGTCGATGCCGGTTCGCCGCTGCGCTGGCTGCGGACCTCGCCGGAATACCCGCTCAAGCGCCTGCTCGCCGCCGGCGTCGGCGACTGCTACGAGCTCGGGCGGGTATTCCGCAACGGCGAGGCCGGCGGTCGCCACAATCCCGAGTTCACCATGCTGGAGTGGTACCGGGTCGGTTGGGACGACCGGCGCCTGGCCGGCGAGACCATCGAGCTGGTGCAGCGCGCGCTGGCCGCTGTCGGGCGCTGCGCAGAAGTGCAGGTCACGACCTATCGTGAGTTGTTCATCGACGGCCTGGGCATCGACCCCTTCAGCGCCTCGCTGGCGCAGCTGCAGGCGCCGCTGGCGTCGATCCGCATCGATGGCGAGGGCCTGGGGCGCGACGACTGGCTGGACCTGCTGATGACCCACCACCTGCAGCCGGCCTTTCCCGTCGACCGCATCACCGTGGTCCACGACTGGCCGGCCAGCCAGTGCGCGCTGGCGCGGATCCGCGCCGGCGAGCCGCCGGTTGCCGAGCGTTTCGAGCTGTACCTGGGCGCGTTCGAGCTGGCCAACGGCTACCACGAGCTCAACGACGCCGCCGAGCAGCGCGCCCGCTTCGAGCGTGACAACCGCACGCGTGCGGCGCGCGGGCTGCCGCAGCCACCGCTGGACGAAAACCTGCTGCGGGCGCTGCCCTCGCTGCCGGACTGCGCCGGCGTCGCGGTGGGAATCGATCGCCTGCTGATGGCGCTGCGCGGCACGCCGCGGATCGCCGACGTGCTGGCCTTCGATTTCGCCCGCGCCTGAGCCATCGCGCAGCTGCCCTGTTGCTTTCTTCACGCCGGGAATGCTCTGATCGCGCCGTCGGCAGGCAACGCCCGCCGGCGTCCAGCCAACGGGGTGCGTGTGCGATGAAGTGGGTCATCGGCCTGTGTGGCCTGTGGTGGTTGCCGATCGCGATGCCGGTGGCAGCGCAGGAGGTGGCGGCCGCCGGCGTGGTCCGATGCGAATCGCGCGACATGGATCGCGTGCACTGCCCGATGGACACCAGCGAGGGTGTCGAGCTGGTGCGGCAGCTGTCCGAGCGCAGCTGCATCCGCGGCAGCGAATGGGACCTCGAGCGCGGCGGGATCTGGGTCAGCCTGGGCTGCCGTGGCGAATTCCGCCCGCGCCGCGCGCCGACGGCCGAATTGCCGATGCGTCGGGTCATCCGCTGCGAATCGGACGGTCGCCAGAACAGCTGCCCGGTCATGCTGCGCGGCGCGCCGGTGCGGCTGCTCCGGCAGCTGTCGGTGTGGCCGTGCAAGGAGGGTCGCAGCTGGGGCGTGCGGCGCAACGAGATCTGGGTGTCGCGTGGCTGCGACGGCGAGTTCGAACTCGGCGCCACCGACGGTTCGGGCTTCGTCGACGTGCCGCGCCAGATCGTCTGCGAATCCAAGGGGCGGACGCGGCGCATGTGCGGGATCACCGTCGAGCGCGGGGTGCGCCTGCAGCGGCAGATCTCCGGTGCCGCCTGCGTGGAAGGCGAGAGCTGGGGCTGGAGCCGCGACGGCATCTGGGTGGATGGCGGCTGCCGGGGAGAATTCGTCGTCGACTGAGTGCGGCATGCCGGGCGCTACAATGCGCGCATGAACGACGCCGCCATCGACTACGCCCGCTACGACCATATCCGCCCGATCCTGTGGACCGGCGACACCCTTGAGCTGCTTGACCAGCGCCGGCTGCCGTTCGCGGTCGAGCACGTGCACTGCCACGACAGCGACGAGGTGGCCCACGCCATCCACGCGCTGGCGGTGCGCGGCGCGCCGGCGATCGGCATCGCCGCGGCCTGGGGCGTGGTGCTGGCGTCGCGGCAGGTCGAGGCCGTCGATGGCGCGGAGGCGGCGCTGAAGCTCGAGCCGGCGCTGCAGCGGCTCAACGCCGCCCGCCCGACCGCGGTCAACCTGGCCTGGGCGCTGGCGCGGATGCGCCGCGCGCTGGCCGGCGCCGGCGCCGACTGGCGCCAGGTGCTGGAACGCGAGGCCGCCGCCATTGCCGATGAAGACCTGGCCGCCAACCGCCACATGGGCGCGCTGGGCGCCGGCCTGATCGCCCCCGGCAGCGGCGTGCTGACCCACTGCAACACCGGCTCGCTGGCCACCGCCGGCTTCGGCACCGCGCTGGGCGTGATCCGCGCCGGCATGGCCCAGGGCCGGATCGGCCGGGTGTTTGCCGGCGAGACCCGGCCCTGGCTGCAGGGCGCCCGCCTCACCGTGTGGGAGCTGCAGCAGGACGGCATCGAGGCCACCCTGATCGCCGATTCGGCCGCCGCCCACCTGATGAAGACCGGTGCGGTGCAGTGGGTGGTCGTCGGTGCCGACCGCATCTGCGCCAACGGCGACACCGCCAACAAGATCGGTACCTACCAGCTGGCCATTGCCGCGCGCCATCACGGGGTCAGGTTCATGGTGGTGGCGCCGTCCTCGACGGTGGACATGGACACCGCCGACGGCGCCCAGATCGAGATCGAACAGCGCGACCCGGGCGAGCTGCTCGGCATCGCCGGCACCCGCACCGTGGCCGAGGGCATCGGCGCCTGGAACCCGGTGTTCGACGTCACCCCCGGCGAGCTGATCGATGCCATCGTCACCGAGCGGGGGGTGATCGAGCAGCCGACCACCGAAAAGATGCGGGCAGCCTTCGGCTGAGCCGGCGAGGCAGGGTGGCGCACCCCCTGCAGGAGCGGCTTCGGCGGCGGCGAGGCAGTCCCGCCATGCCTGGGGGCGATCGGGGCTGAAGCCCCTCCCGCAGCGGGCTTCCGGCATTCTCAAGTGCTTGTCCAGACAGGGGCAAACCGCCCCTTCGTGGTACAATCCGTCAGTTGAAGGATCGCCTCCCGCGCCAGTGGCGCGGACGGGCTTTCCGGCCTACAAACTGAACAAGAATCGGGCAGCGAATGGCAGAAACCGCCAAGGAAATCATCCAGGTCAACCTGGAAGACGAAATGCGCAAGAGCTACCTCGATTACGCCATGAGCGTGATCGTGGGACGCGCGCTCCCGGATGCCCGCGACGGCCTCAAGCCGGTGCATCGCCGCGTGCTCTTCGCCATGAACGAACTTGGCGCGCACAGCAACAAGCCGTACTACAAGTCCGCGCGCATCGTCGGCGACGTCATCGGTAAGTACCACCCGCACGGCGACCAGTCGGTCTACGACACGCTGGTGCGCATGGCGCAGCCGTTCTCGCTGCGCTACCTGCTGGTCGATGGCCAGGGCAACTTCGGCTCGGTCGATGGCGACTCCGCCGCGGCGATGCGTTACACCGAAGCGCGCATGTCGCGGCTCACGCACGAACTGATCGCCGACATCGACAAGGAAACCGTCGACTTCCAGCCCAACTACGACGAGAAGGAACTGGAGCCGACGGTCATGCCGACCCGGTTCCCGAACCTGCTGGTCAACGGCTCGGCCGGCATCGCGGTCGGCATGGCGACCAACATCCCGCCGCACAACCTGGGCGAATCGATCAACGCGTGCATCGCGCTGATCGACAACCCGGAGATCGACGTCGACGGGCTGATGGAATACATCCCGGGCCCGGATTTCCCGACCGCCGGCATCATCAACGGCACCGCCGGCATCATCGCCGGCTACCGCACCGGCCGCGGCCGCGTGCGCATCCGCGCCAAGGCGGAGGTCGAAGTGGCCGACAACGGCCGCGAGTCGATCATCGTCACCGAGATTCCCTACCAGGTGAACAAGGCGCGGCTGATCGAGAAGATCGCCGAGCTGGTCAAGGAAAAGAAGATCGAGGGCATCAGCGAGCTGCGCGACGAGTCCGACAAGGACGGCATGCGCATCTTCATCGAGGTCAAGCGCGGGGAATCGGCCGAGGTCGTGCTGAACAACCTGTACCAGCAGACCCAGATGGAGTCGGTGTTCGGCATCAACATGGTGGCGCTGGTCGATGGCCGCCCGCAGCTGATGAACCTCAAGCAGATGCTGGAGGCGTTCATCCGCCACCGCCGCGAGGTCGTCACCCGCCGCACCATCTTCGAACTGCGCAAGGCGCGTGCCCGCGCCCACATCCTGGAAGGCCTGACGGTCGCGCTCGCCAACATCGACGAGATGATCGAGCTGATCAAGACCTCGGCCAATCCGCAGGAGGCCAAGGAGCGCATGCTGGCCAAGACCTGGGAGCCGGGCCTGGTGGCCGCGCTGCTGGGGGCCGCCGGCGCCGAAGCGTCCAAGCCGGAGGACCTGCCCAAGGGCGTGGGCCTGCTGGGCGGCTATTACCAGCTGACCGAAGTCCAGGCGCAGCAGATCCTGGAGATGCGCCTGCACCGCCTGACCGGCCTGGAGCAGGACAAGCTCACCGACGAGTACAAGCAGCTGCTGGAAACCATCGCCGGGCTGATCCGCATCCTGGAAAATCCCGACGTGCTGCTGCAGGTCATCCGCGACGAGCTCAACAACGTCCGCGAGGAGTTCGGCGACGAACGTCGCACCGAGATCCGCCACAGCGAGGAAGACCTCGACATCCTCGACCTGATCGCCCCGGAAGACGTGGTGGTCACCCTGTCGCATGCCGGCTACGCCAAGCGCCAGCCGGTCAGCGCCTATCGCGCGCAGCGCCGTGGCGGCCGCGGCCGCAGCGCGGCGGCGACCAAGGAAGAGGATTTCATCGACCAGCTGTGGCTGGTGAACACGCATGACACGTTGCTGACCTTCACCAGCGCCGGCAAGGTGTTCTGGCTGCCGGTGCACCAGCTGCCGGAGGCCGGCTCGAATGCGCGCGGCCGCCCGATCATCAACTGGATCCCGCTGGAAGCCGGCGAACGCGTGCAGGCCGTGCTGCCGGTGCGCGAGTACGCCGAAGGCCAGTACGTGTTCTTTGCCACCCGCAACGGCACGGTCAAGAAGACCCCGCTGAGCGAGTTCGCCTTCCGCCTGGCGCGCGGCAAGATCGCCATCAACCTCGACGAGGGCGATGCGCTGGTCGGCGTGGCGCTGACTGACGGCGAGCGCGACGTGCTGCTGTTCGCCTCCAACGGCAAGACCGTGCGCTTCGGCGAGGACCGCGTGCGCTCGATGGGCCGTACCGCTACCGGCGTGCGCGGCATCCGCCTGGCCAAGGGCGAGGAAGTGGTCAGCCTGATCGTGGCCGAACCGGCCGCTGGCGTCGAGGATGAGAACGAGGACGACGGTGCCGACGAGGCGGTCGAGCAGAACGGCGAGGCCGAGGTGGTGATTGACGGCAGCGCCGACGAGGGCGTGGCCTACATCCTCACCGCGACCGAGAACGGCTACGGCAAGCGCACCCCGCTGGCCGAGTATCCGCGCAAGGGCCGTGGCACCCAGGGCGTGATCGGCATCCAGACCACCGAGCGCAACGGCAGGCTGGTCGGCGCGGTGCTGCTGGGCGGGCGCGACGAGGTGCTGCTGATCTCCGATGGCGGCACCCTGGTCCGCACCCGCGGCTCGGAAATCTCGCGCGTGGGTCGCAATACCCAGGGCGTGACCCTGATCCGCCTGTCCAAGGGCGAGAAGCTGCAGGCGGTCGAACGCCTGGATGCCTCGCTGGACGAGGGCGAGGAGGGCGATGATGCCGTCGTCGCGGCGGCCGACGTCGCCGCCACGCCGCCGCAGGAGTAAGCGCGAGACGCGCTGGGTGAACGAAGAACGCCGGCGAAAGCCGGCGTTCTTCGTTGTGGCGCGGTGACGCAGTGTCAGGCCTGCTGGAGCGCGGAGTCGGCTTCGACCGGCTCGTCGGCGTGCGCCGCCTGCAGCGTGGCGATCTTGCCCAGGATCGCGCGCAGTGCCTCCCCGGCCGGTGCCAGCGGCACGCTGTCGCGCAGGCGCTGGAACGCCGCGCGGCTGTCGTAGCCGGAACCGTCGGCCGGATACAGTTCGTACATGGTCAGCAGTTCGCGGCAGGCCGCCGCCAGTGCATCGAGGCTGCCGCGCGCCAGCGCGTTGCCGAACTGGTCGAAGCTGTGCAGGCAGTCCGACAGCCAGTGCAGGTCGTAGCGGCCATTGCGCGGCTCCGGGCCGAGGTGGCCACGGTTGAACGCGCTGTAGGGGCGGATCGCCCTGGCCACGCGTGCCACGTGCTCGAACAGGGCGCAGACCTCGGTGGAGATATCCAGGCCGGCCGGCAGGACCATCGGTAACGCGGCTTCGGCCTGGCGCGATTCGGCCGCGCGCAGCAGCGTCTCGTGGCGCTGTCGCAATGCTTCCAGTTCGGCGCCGACCGTGGCCGCGTGCGTCTTCAGGCGCGACAGTGCCGCCCGGTGCCGCTGCAGCAGTTCCTGCGCGTCGGCATGGCCCTGGCGCTCGCGCATGCGGCCATGGCGATGGCGCGCGGCCAGGATCGTCGCGACCACGGCCCAGGCAGAGATGATGGCGATGACGTAGGGGGCGGCGCCCATGCGGTTCCCTCGGGACTCCATCCGTTGTCGGCCGGGGGCGCGCGATCTTGAGCGGGGCAGGACTTTCGTCCCATGTTTTTGATCGATCCAAATGCCATCATCGAAGGCTCCGCGCCTTGGGCGCGCCTTCGGAATCGCCATGCGCCGCCTGCCGCTGTCCGTCCTGTGCCTGTTGTCCGGGGTGCTTGCCGCTCCCGTCCACGCCGCTTCCGGCGCCGACGACCTGGCTGCCGAGGTGAACCCCTTCATCGGCACCACCAACGGCGGCAATGTCTATCCCGGCGTGACGCGGCCGTTCGGCATGGTGGCCTTCAGCCCGGAACAGACGCCGCTGCCGGGCAAGCGCTTCGCCATGGCCGTGCCGGGCGGCTACGAATGGCGCGGCAACGGCGTGCGCGGCTTCAGCCTGACCCATGTCTCGGGCACCGGCTGCACCGGCGCCGGCGGTGATATCCCGATCATGCCGGTGACCGTGCCGATCGGCGTCTCGCCCGCATCCGCCGATGCCGGACTGGCCTATGCCAGCCTGCTCGACCATGCCCGCGAACACGCCAGTCCCGGCCGCTACACGCTGACACTCGACAACGGCGTGGCGGTTGCGCTGGGCGCCGGCGAGCGGACCGCGCTCGGGCGCTTCGTGTTTCCGGCCGACAAGCCGGCCAACCTGCTGTTCCGCACCTCCGACAGCGAGGTCGGCAGCAGCGCCTCGACCCTGCGCATCGACCCGGCCACGCGCACGGTCAGCGGCTCGGTGACCAGCGGCAACTTCTGCGGCTACCTCGCCGAGGATCGTCGCGAGAGCTACTACACGCTGCACTTCGTGGCCCAGTTCGACCAGCCGTTCGAAGCCGGCGGCACCTGGAAGGACGCGGTCGTGCAGCCGGGCGCCACCCAGGGCGAGGGCGGCACCAGCTACGGCGACCGCGGCCACCCGCCGGTCGGGCGCGGTGCCGGCGGCTGGATCAGCTTCGATCCGGCCAAGGCCGCCACGGTGAACGTGCGCATCGGCATCTCCTATGTGGACGAGGCCGGCGCACGCGCCAACCTCGAGCGCGAGAGCCCGGCCGGCACCACGCTCGAATCGGTGCAGGCCGCCACGCGTGCGGCGTGGAACCACCTGCTCGGGCAGGTCCGCGTCGACGGCGGCACGCCCGACGAGCGCACCGTGTTCTACACCGCGCTGTACCACGCGATGCTCGCGCCCAACCTCTACAGTGACGCCGACGGGCGCTACCGTGGCTTCGACGGCAAGGTGCACCGCCTGGCGCGTGGGCAGCAGGCCCAGTACGCCAACTATTCCGGCTGGGACGTCTACCGTTCGCAGCTGCAGCTGGTGACCCTGCTGGATCCGCGCGTGGGCTCGGACATCGCCCAGTCGCTGTACAACCAGGCCGCGCAGAACGGCGGCGTGTGGGACCGCTGGACCCACCTCACCGGCGCGACCGGGGTCATGAACGGCGACCCATCACCCCCCTCGCTGGCCGCCATCCACGCCTTCGGCGGTCGCGGTTTCGACCTCAAGGGCGCCTATGCCTCGCTGAAGCAGGCCGCCACCGTGCCGACCGCCAAGGACCTGGCGCGCACCGGCTGCCCGGTGCTGTGCGTGGGCCAGCGTCCGGGCCTGGATGCCTGGCTGCGGCTGCACTACATGCCGGTTGGCGCGCCGGGCTGGGGTTCGGCCTCCGACACGCTGGAAATGGTCGCCGCGGACTTCGGGCTCTCCGAACTTGCCGCCGCGGCCGGCGATGCCGCCGGCGCCAGGGCCTTCCGCGCGCGCTCGGGCTGGTGGCGCAACCTGTTCAATCCCGAGGCCACGGCCGCAGGCGGCTACATCCAGCCACGCCATGCCGATGGCAGCTGGGCGGCGTTCGACCCGGCCTCGGACGAGGAGTTCGTCGAAGGCAGCGGTGCGCAGTACCTGTGGATGGTGCCGTTCGATCCGGCCGGGCTGGTCCAGGCCCTGGGCGGTCGCGATGCGGCCATCGCACGCCTGGATGCGTTCTTCCGCAATCCCGATGGCAGCTGGGCGGTCACCAAGTCCGGCCCGCTGCATGCCGAGCTCGACAACGAACCCTCGATCGCCTCGCCGTGGCTGTACAACTTCGTCGGCCAGCCGTGGAAGACCCAGGCGACCGTGCGCGCGGCGATGCGGCAGATCTGGACCAATACCCCGGAAGGGATCTCGGGCAACGACGACCTCGGGCAGATGTCGTCCTGGTACGTGTGGTCGGCATTGGGCCTGTACCCGCTGTACCCGGGGCGCGCGGAGCTGGTGGTCGGCAGCCCGCTGTTCCCGCGCGCGGTGGTGCAGCGCCCGGATGGCACGCGCATCGAGATCCGCGCCCGCGGCGCGGCGATGGACGCGCCATACGTGCAGGCGCTGGCCGTGAATGGCAAGCCGGCCGACCGCAGCTGGCTGCCGGCGGATTTCATCCGTCGCGGCGGCACGCTGGACTTCACCCTGGGCAGTACGCCGAACGAGCACTGGGGCGTGGGCGAGGCGCCGCCGTCGTTTGGTCCGGAGCGGTAGGAACGGTTCCGGGTGGAAAGCCGCCTGCTGTTGAGGGGCGGCGACAGCTGCGGAGGGGAAGCGGGGGGCTGTGGGAGTGCTCCAGCTCCGAGGCATCGCTGGCGCAGGCGATGCAAAGGCGCTTTTGCCCAAGCTCGCGGCTGAAGCCGCTCCCACAACGGCCGCTCCCACAAGTAGCCCCTCGGCACCTGTCCGCCACCCCTAGCGCGGCACCCGCACCATCCGGTCCATGAGGTGTTCGACGATGCGCTCGGGTTGCGTCGTGCGACCGACGTGGGCCGGCGAGATCTGCACGATCGAGCTGCGCTTGGCGGTCAGCCAGTGGAAGCGCGCGCGCGGCGGGAGCGCGGCGATCGGACCGGCGCCGGGCTCGCCGCGGCAGATCGCCACGATCGCGTCCAGGTAGGGACGCAGCGCCTCGACGTCCAGCGCCGGCGCAAACGCGCGCAGGCGCGGCTCGTCGATCTCGATGCGCGCCTCCAGGTGGCGCGCGGTCGGGCAGGAGACGATCACCCCGACGTTGATGAATTCCTCGCGTTCCACCCGCGGCACCACGCGGATGACCGCGTAGTCATACGTGTGCGGCGTGGGCACGCAGGGCCTCCTGGACGAAGACCTGGCGCTGGGCCAGGCGTTGCAGCAGGTGGTCGACATAGGCCTGGCGCTGCGCCTGCACGTCGGCGAACGCCGGGTCCGGCAGCAGCCAGGATTCCGGGATGAGCTCGACGATCGCGCGGATCGTCCGCGCATCCAGCTTCGGCGCCAGTTCCGCGTCGGCGCCGGCGATGTCGCTCGCGAACGGCAGCAGCACGTGGTCGCGGATCATCGCGAACGGCTTGGCGGCAGCGTCGCCGGCACTGGCCCAATCGTGGTGGAAATACAGCGAGGCGCCGTGGTCGATCAGATACAGTTTGCCGTGCCACACCATCAGGTTGGTGTTGCGGGTGGTGCGGTCGACATTGGAAATGCAGGCATCGAACCAGACGATGCGCGAGGCCAGCGCCGGGTCAGGCCGCATCGCCGCCGGGTCGTAGTTGATCGCCCCGGGCAGGTAGTCGATGGCCAGGTTCAGGCCCTCGCTGGCGCGGATCAGGTCCTGGATCTCCGGGTCCGGCTCGGTCCGCGCGAATTCGCGGTCGAGCTCGGCGAACACCAGTTCGGGCATCGGCAGGCCGAGCACGCGGGCGATCTCGCCGGAGATCAGTTCGGCCACCAGCGCCTTCGGCCCCTGGCCCGCGCCGCGGAATTTCATCACGTACAGGCCGTCGTCGTCGGCCTCGATCACCGCCGGCAGCGAGCCGCCCTCACGCAGCGGCGTGACGTAGCGGGTCGCATGGACGGTGCGCAGGGAAGGGGGTGTGCTCATCGTCGGCAAGGGTACGCGATTGCGGCGCGGTCCCGCAGCCTTCGCGCCTGGACGCAGCGTTGCGTACGGCCGTGACTGCCGGCCCGGAGGCGGAGGCATGGCATCCGCTCGGACCGACACCGACGGTCATCTGCAGGCCGGAAACCGGCTGCACCCCGCATTGGTCATTTGGTTTTGCCGGCGATCAGCCCAGAATCCCCGGCAGGTCCAGGCCCTTCTCCTTCGCGCACTCGATGGCGATCTCATACCCGGCATCGGCGTGCCGCATCACGCCGCTCGCCGGGTCGTTCCACAGCACGCGGGCGATGCGCCTGGCCGCAGCCTCGGTGCCGTCGCAGACGATGACCATGCCGGCGTGCTGGGAAAAGCCCATGCCGACGCCGCCCCCGTGGTGCAGCGAGACCCATGTCGCGCCGCTGGCGGTGTTGAGCAGCGCGTTGAGCAGCGGCCAGTCCGAGACCGCGTCCGAGCCGTCGCGCATGGCCTCGGTCTCGCGGTTCGGCGAGGCGACGCTGCCGCTGTCCAGGTGGTCGCGGCCGATGACGACCGGTGCCTTGAGTTCACCCTTGGCGACCATCTCGTTGAAGGCCAGGCCAAGCCGGTCGCGGTCACCCAGGCCGACCCAGCAGATGCGCGCCGGCAGGCCCTGGAACCTGATCTTCTCGGCGGCCATGTCCAGCCAGCGGTGCAGGTGCGGGTTGTCCGGGATCAGTTCCTTGACCTTGGCATCGGTCCTGGCGATGTCCTCCGGATCGCCGCTCAGCGCCGCCCAGCGGAACGGACCGACGCCGCGGCAGAACAGCGGGCGGATGTAGGCAGGCACGAAACCCGGGAAGTCGAAGGCATTGGCGACGCCTTCCTCCAGCGCCATCTGCCGCAGGTTGTTGCCGTAATCCACGGTCGGCACGCCCAGCGCGTGGAAACCAAGCATGGCGCGGATGTGGTTGGCCATCGACGCGCGCGCGGCCTTCTCCACTTCCTTCGGCGCGCTCGCGCGCTTTTCGTCCCACTGTTCGACGGTCCAGCCCTGCGGCAGGTAGCCGTTGACCGGATCGTGCGCGGAGGTCTGGTCGGTCAGCAGGTCCGGCTTGATGCCGCGCGCGAGCAGTTCGGCGAGCACGTCGGCGACATTGCCGAGCAGGCCCACCGACAGCGGTTTCTTCGCCCTGCAGGATTCATCGATCAGGCGCAGCGCTTCGTCCAGCGAATCGGTCCAGGTATCCAGGTAGCCGGTGCGCAGGCGCATGTCGATGCTGGACCTGCGGCATTCCACCGCCAGGCACGAGGCGCCGGCCATCACCGCGGCCAGCGGCTGCGCGCCCCCCATGCCGCCGAGGCCGCCGGTAAACAGCCAGCGCCCGGACAGGTCGCCGCCGTAGTGCTGGCGACCCATCTCCACGAAGGTCTCGTAGGTACCCTGGACGATGCCCTGCGCGCCGATGTAGATCCAGCTGCCGGCGGTCATCTGGCCGTACATGGCCAGGCCCTTCCTGTCCAGCTCGTTGAAATGGTCCCAGTTGGCCCAGCGCGGCACCAGGTTGGAGTTGGCGATCAGCACGCGCGGGGCATCGGCATGGGTACGGAACACGCCGACCGGCTTGCCCGACTGCACCAGCAGGGTCTGGTCCTCGTCCAGCCGCTTGAGCGTGTCGACGATCGCGTCGAAGCTTTCCCAGTCGCGCGCGGCGCGGCCGATGCCGCCGTAGACCACCAGTTCCTCGGGTCGCTCGGCCACGTCCGGGTCGAGGTTGTTCTGCAGCATGCGCAGCGGCGCTTCGGTCAGCCAGCTCTTCGCGCTGAGGGTGGTGCCGGTCGGCGCGTGGATGACGCGGCTCGGGTCGCGACGGGTCATGCGGAATTCCTCGAGGTGGAAGACGGATCGGAAGGTGCGTCAGCGGCGAACGCCAGGCAGGCGCGCAGCACCTGGCACAGCACGGCGCGCAGCGACACCGCGCGCTCGGGCAGCCAGGGCGAAGGCCAGTTGCCGGCGGTGACGCTGGCCGGCTCCTGCATGTAGCCGCGGCAGGCCAGCTCCATCTGGAGGGCGTGAACGCCATCGGCTGGCGCGCCGTAGTGGCGGGTGATCCAGCCGCCCTTGAAGCGGCCGTTGCGTACGTGGCTGAGCGCGCTGTCGGCGCAGATCCGCTCGACCGCGTCGGCCAGCGCCGGATCGCAGCTGGTGTCCATGTTGGTGCCGATGTTGAACTGCGGCAGTTCGCCCTCGAACAGGTGCGGGATGCGCGAGCGGATCGAGTGCGCGTCGTACAGCACCACGCGCGGGTGGATCGCGCGCAGGCGGGCGATCTCGCCGGCCAGGGCGGCATGGTAGGGGTCGAACCACTGCGCGCGGCGCACGGCAATTTCCGCCTCGTCGGGGGCCAGGCCGTCGCGGTACAGCGGCTCGTTGTCGAAGGTGGTCAGCGGACACAGGCCGGTGGTGTTCTGGCCCGGATACAACGACACGCCGCTGGGGTCGCGATTGACGTCGATCACCGAGCGCGAGACCGAAGTGCGCACGGTCGTCGCCCCCAGCACCTCGTGGGCGAAGTCGTACAGGTGGTGGACCCACCAGTCGGTGTCGCGCTGGGCCAGCCAGGGCGAGGCGTAGCGTTCGGCCAGCGGGGGCGGGAAGTCGCTGCCGGTGTGCGGGAAGCTGACGATCAGCGGCGCATCGCCGCGGTGGACGGTCAACCAGTCGGGCAGGGTGTTCATCGCGGGAACCCCGGGCATCATTCGTCGCCGACGCCTGGCAGGGCGAGGCCGGCCGCGGTGGCCAGCGCGCCGCTGCGCACCAGCGCGGTGGCGGCGAGCATGTCCGGATGGAAATGGCGGTCTTCCTGCAGCATCGGCACCTGCGCGCGCAGCGCCGCGCGGGCGGATTCGAGCGCGTCGCTGGAGCGCAGCGGAGCGTGGAAATCGCAGCCCTGGGCGGCAGCGAGCAGTTCGATGCCGACCACATGTGCCGCGTTGGCGGCCATCTCCAGCAGCCGGCGCGCGCCGTGCGCGGCCATCGAGACATGGTCTTCCTGGTTGGCCGAGGTCGGGATCGAATCGACGCTGGCCGGGTAGGCGCGTTGCTTGTTCTCCGAGACCAGTGCGGCGGCGGTGACCTGCGGGATCATGAAGCCGGAATTCAGGCCGGGCTTCGGGGTCAGGAAGGCGGGCAGGCCCGACAGCGCCGGATCGACCAGCATGGCCGTGCGGCGCTCGCTGATCGAGCCGATCTCGCAGATCGCCAGCGCCAGCATGTCGGCGGCGAAGGCCACCGGCTCGGCGTGGAAGTTGCCGCCGCTCAAGGCCTCGCCGGTATCGGTGAACACCAGCGGATTGTCCGAGACGCCATTGGCTTCGGTTTCCAGGGTGGCCGCGGCCTGGCGCATCACGTCCAGTGCCGCGCCCATCACCTGCGGCTGGCAGCGCAGGCAATACGGATCCTGCACGCGGACATCGCCGAGCCGGTGCGACTCGCGGATCGCTGATCCGGCCATCAGCGTGCGCAGCGCGGTGGCGGTGGTGATCTGGCCCGGCTGCCGGCGCAGCGCGTGGATGCGCGGATCGAACGGGGTATCCGAGCCCTTGGCGGCTTCGACCGAAAGCGCGCCGGCCACCAGCGCGGCCTGGAACACGGTCTCGATCTCGAAAAGTCCGGCCAGGGCGTAGGCGGTCGAGTACTGGGTGCCGTTGAGCAGCGCCAGGCCTTCCTTCGCGCCCAGGGTGATCGGCTGCAGGCCGGCACGTGCCAGCGCTTCGACGGCCGGCAGGCGCTCGCCACCGACGAATGCCTCGCCAACGCCGATCATCACCGCCGCCATGTGCGACAGCGGCGCCAGGTCGCCGGAAGCGCCCACCGAACCCTGGCAGGGGACAACCGGGATCACGTCATGCACCAGCATCGCCTCGAGCAGGGCGAGCGTGGCCGGGCGGATGCCCGAGGCGCCCTGGGCCAGGCTGGCGAGCTTGAGCGCCAGCATCAGCCGCACCACCGCGCGCGGCATCGGCTCGCCGACGCCGGCAGCGTGCGAGAGCACGATATTGCGCTGGAGTTGCTCCAGGTCCTCGCGCTCGATGCGCACGCTGGCCAGCTTGCCGAAGCCGGTGTTGATGCCGTAGACCGGCTCGCCGCGGGCGACGATCGCCGCCACCGTGTCGGCGCTGCGCTCGACCGCGGCCAGTGCGGCCGGGTCCAGGCGCACGGGGGCGCCTCGGTAGAGCTGGCGCCACTGCGCGAGGGTGGCCGCGCCGGGGCGCAGCACGATGGCAGAACTCATGCGTTTCTCCGAGGATCAGTAGTGCGCCCGCGCCAGACGCGCGCGTGCAGCGGATTGAAGCCCATGCGGTAGACCAGGTCGGCCGGGGCATCGATGTCCCAGACCGCCAGGTCGCAATCGAAGCCGGCCGCGAGCTGGCCGAGGCGCTCGCCACGGCCGAGTGCGCGCGCCGCCTCGCGGGTGAAGCCGGCGATGCACTCGTCCACGGTCATGCGGAACAACGTGGCGGCCATGTTCATCGCCAGCAGCGGGCTGGTCAGTGGCGAGGTGCCGGGATTGCAGTCGGTGGCCAGCGCCAGCGGCACGCCGGCCTGGCGCAGCGCATCGATCGGCGGCACCAGGGTGTCGCGGGTGAAGTAGAAGGCCCCCGGCAGCAGCACCGCCACGGTGCCGGCGGCGGCCATGGCGGCGACGCCGGCCTCGTCCAGATGCTCGATGTGGTCGGCCGACAGGGCGCCGTGGCGCGCGGCCAGTTCGGCGCCATGCTGGTTGCTCAGCTGCTCGGCGTGGATCTTGATCGCCAGTCCATGCGCCTGCGCCACGGCGAACACCTGGGCGGCCTGCGCCGGCGAGAAGGCGATGTTCTCGCAGAACACGTCCACGGCCTCGGCCAGTTTTCCGGCGGCGATCGCCGGAATCATCGTGTTGCAGACCTCCTCGATATAGGCCTGCGCCTCCCTGCCCGGCGGTACCGCATGCGCGCCGAGGAACGTGGGAACCACTTCCACCGCGCGAAGTTCGCCGAGCCGGCGCACCACGCGCAGCTGGCGGCTTTCGTCCTCCAGGGTGAGGCCGTAGCCGGACTTGATCTCGATGGTGGTCACGCCCTCGGCCAGCATCGCGTCCAGCCGCGGCAGCGACTGTGCGATGAGGGTCTGCTCGTCCGCCGCGCGGGTGGCGCGCACGGTCGAAACGATGCCGCCGCCGGCGCGGGCGATCTCGGCATAGCTCACGCCGCGCAGGCGCTGCTCGAACTCGTTGGCGCGGTTGCCGGCGTAGACCAGGTGGGTGTGGCAGTCGACCAGTCCGGGGCTGATCCAGCGGCCTGCACAGTCCACCCGCTCGGTCGCCTCGAATGCCGGCGCCGAGGCGGCCGGGCCGGCGTGGACGATCCGGCCGTCGCGACAGGCAAGCACGCCGTCGCGGATGATCCCCAGGCCGAGGTCGCCGGCCAGCGTCATCAGGTGGGCGTCGTGCCAGAGCGTGTCGCAGTGCATGTCGGGTTCGCCTGACCTAATATGTCTATACAATAAAAGCCGGCAAAGGAGGGTGTCCAGTGGCGCTGCAACATGCATCGAGCGGGGAAACCACGGGGCCCAGCTTCTGGGCGGCGCAGGCCCTGCTGCCGGGCGGCTGGGCGCAGTCGGTACGGCTGGCCAGCAGTAACGGTCGCTGGACGCAGGTGGCGGCCGGCGTGCCGGCGCAACCGGGCGACCAGGTCGTGGACGCCGCCGTGCCCGGCCTGTGCAACCTGCACAGCCACGCCTTCCAGCGCGGCATGGCCGGCCTGACCGAGATCGGCGGGCGCAGCGGCGACAGCTTCTGGAGCTGGCGCGAACTGATGTACCGCTTCCTGGCCCACCTGGATCCGGACAGTTTCCAGGCCATTGCCGAGCAGGCGTACGTCGAGATGCTCGAATCCGGCTTCACCCGGGTCGGCGAATTCCACTACCTGCACCACGCCGCCGATGGCCGGCCCCACGACGATCCGGCCGAGATGTCCATGCGCGTGGCCGCCGCGGCCCAGTCCACCGGCATGGGCCTGACCCTGCTGCCGGTGTTCTACGCCCACGCCGATTTCGGCGGGACGCCGCCGAACCCGGCGCAGCGCCGGCTCATCCATGACGTGGATGGCTTCGCGCGCCTGCTCGAAGGCTGCCGGCACGGCCTGTCCGCGCTGCCCGATGCGGTGCTCGGCATCGCCCCCCACAGCCTGCGCGCGGCCACGCCTGGCGAACTGTCCGCGCTGCTGCCGCTCAACCACGGCCCGGTGCATATCCACATCGCCGAGCAGACCCGCGAGGTCGAGGCCTGCCTGGCGTGGTCGGGCCAGCGCCCGGTCGAGTGGCTGCTGGCACACCAGCCGGTGGACGCGCGCTGGTGCCTGGTGCACGCGACCCATGTCACCGAGGCGGAGTGGCGCGGGATCATCGAACGCGATGCCGTCGTCGGCCTGTGCCCGATCACCGAGGCCAATCTCGGCGACGGCCTGTTTCCGATGCGCGACTTCGCCGGCGCCGGTGGGCGTTTCGGTGTCGGCTCCGATTCCAACGTGCTGATCGATGCGGCCGAGGAGCTGCGCCTGCTCGAGTACGGGCAGCGGCTGCACTGGCGCGGCCGCAACGTGCTGGCGCGCGACGGCCTGTCGAGCGGACGCTGGCTGTTCGGCGCAGCCGCCGAGGGCGGTGCCCGCGCGCTGGGCGTGGCACAGGGGCTGCGCATCGGTGCCCCGGCCGACCTGGTCGAGCTGGAAACCTCGCATCCGGCGCTGCTCGGTCGCGCGGGCGATGCGCTGCTGGACAGCTGGGTATTCGCCGCACGCGGCGGCGCGGTGCGGTCGGTCTGGCGTGCCGGCCGGCCCTGCGTTCGCGCGGGACGGCATGTCGACCGCGAACGCATCGCCAGCCGCTACGCGCGCGTCCTGGCGACGTTGCTGGATGCGTCGGCGTGAGCACGGTGGCCTCCTTGCACCAGCGCATCCGCGACGATATCCAGGCGCGGATCCTCAGCGGCGAATGGCCGCCGGGACATCGCATTCCCAGCGAGCACGACCTGATGGCCGAGTACGGATGCTCGCGGATGACGGTCAACAAGGCGCTGACACGCCTGGCTGCGGCCGGGCTGATCGAGCGCCGTCGCCGCGCCGGCTCCTTCGTCGCGCGCCCGCACCCGCACCTGGAGCAGGTCGCGCTGCAGATCCCCGACATCGAGGCCGAGGTGCTCGCGCGCGGCCTTGCGTATCGTTTCGAGCTGCTGCAGCGCGAACTTCGCGCGCCGCGCGCGGCGGCCGCCGAGGAGCAGGCACTGGCCGAAGGCGGGCGCGTGCTGGCGCTGGACAGCCGGCACCTGGCCGATGGCCGGCCGTTCGCGCTGGAGAGCCGGTTGATCGATCCGGAGGCGGTGCCGGCCGCGGCCGAGCAGGATTTCGCCATGCAGGCGCCGGGCAGCTGGCTGCTGCGACACGTGCCGTGGACGCGCGCCGAGCACCGTATCAGCGCGATCAATGCCGACGCCGCGCAGGCACGCTGGCTGGACGTACCGCCGGGCACCGCCTGCCTGGTGATCGAGCGCCGGACCTGGCGCGGCGAGCAGCCGGTGACCTGGGTGCGGCAGGTTTTCCTGGGCAGTTTCTATGACCTGGTCGCGCGCTTCGCGCCGGGCGCGGGCTGAGCTGCGGGCTGCGGCTGCGGCTGCGGGTGGCCTTGGGCCATCTGATCGCTCACGAATCAGCTCGTCGGGGCTGATGGCCCGAGGCCACCCGGAGCCCCTCCTGCAGAAGCGGTTTGGGGGGGCTTTTACGCGAATCCGTCCGCCGCCGCGCTCAGATCGTGCTGCATTGGCGCCAGCGCACCGGCTCGGTCACGCCCGGGCGCGGATTGAGCTGGACGCGCACGGTGCGCAGCACCGGGTAGCGTTCGACTTCGCGGCAGATGAGCGGCCAGGCCACGGTGTCTTCCACTTCGCGGTCGACTGCCAGCGTCATGCGGGTCAGCCAGATGCCACGGGTGATGCCCGGCGTCTTCGCCAGCGCGCGCGAGACCGCGGCCTGGTAACGGTCCAGCGTGGCCGGATCGGGATCATCCAGCGTGGCCGGTTCGGCGTGCGGGACGACGGTGGCTGCCGTCGAGGCCGGTACCGCCGGAGGCGTGGCCTTCCCGGCCGCGGGCGCGGCGGCTGGCGCGGGCGCCGGCTTGTCCGCCAGCACCGGCGGCGCGTCGGCGGTGGGTGGATGCGACGACAGGTAGCCCAGTCCGACCAGCAGGCCCAGGGTCAGCGACGCCAGCGCGGCGATGCCGGTGTGGCGCTGCGCGCGCCGCTTGGCATGGCGGAGGATGCGGTTTTCCTGCTCCGGATCCAGGTACGGCTTGAGTACCGGCCAGATGCGCCGGCCATCGAGGATCTCGATCGACTGCCGCTCGGCCTGCGCGTCGCCCTCGCGCTCGACCTTGCCTTCGGTGATCAGCACGCCGCCCTGGGCCCCCGCCAGGCGCAGCGCCGCGCCCAGTTCGTTCACCGCCGCCGCGCCGATGCGGTAGGCACGACCGTGCTTGCACGAGACCATCCACGCCTGGCCGCTGTCGTCGCGCATCAGGAATTCGCTGCGCGGAGCGCCGTCTTCGTCGGGCTGGGCCGCCATCTGCCAGCCGCGCTGGTCCTGCAGGGCGCGGCGGACGATCCCGGAGAAATCGCGCCAGTGCAGGTTGGCCAGTGCGGCCAGGCCGGCGCGGGTCTCGTCGCGGCGGCGGCGCACCAGCCACAGGTAGGCGGTGGCGGCGGTCCAGGCGGCGAGGGCCAGCACGAGGGCGAGAATCCAGGAAAACATTTGGTACCCGATGGGGAGCGATTGCTCAGCGCGGCAGTCTATATCGGCACGCGACCGGGTTTCATGAGGGTCATCGCGCATCGCACCGCGTGGCGAACCGCGGCTGGCTCCGGCGTGCCCGTGAGGCGCACTTTGACCGTGCGAACCCCCTCGGAGTCAGCCCGGCCTGGGTCGCGGACATGAAAAGCCCGCCAGTCCGAAGCCGTGAGGGGAGGGAGGCAAACGACTCGGGGACTGGCGGGCCAGCTGATTTTCGGCAAACTGTTGCTGCTTTGCAACAATTCCTTCCGGTCACTCGCCCAGATCGCTGACCGTGCCCTCGTCGGCCGGCGGGTTGGGGCCGCGCGCGACCCGTTCGGCCGTGGCCAGGCGGCTGACCTGGCTGCGCAGCTGCTGGACCTGCCGACGCAGCGCGTCGACCTCCTCGCGCTCCGGGACGTCGAGCCGGCGCAGGGCGCTGCGCAGCTTGTCATCGAAGGCGCGTTCGATCCGCCCCCAGCCCATGGCGGCATTCTCGCGGGCCTGGTCGAAGCGGCTTTCCACTTCCTCGCGCACCGTCTCGGCGCGCTCCTCGGCGCGGCGCCGGCCATCGCGCTCGACCTCGGCGCCTTCCTGCACCAGGGTGTCGAACAGCCGGCTGCCCTCGGCCTGTGCCCGTTGCAGCGCGCCAAGGCCGGCCCACCACACGTGCTGGGCGGATTCTCCCAGTCGCCGCGACCACTGCTCTGCCTGGGCCTGGAAACCTTCGCCGGCAGGATTCTCCGTGTCGATATCCGGACCGGGATCACTGCTGCGGCGACGGCTGCGAGGGTTGTTGGGTTGTGCGCTGGCCATGGACGGCTCCTTTCGGATGGCGGACACGAGCAGGTTAGCGAGGCGATTGCATCGGGCAGGTGAAGCTCTGCGCGGGGCAGGCTCAGCCGAGTTTTTCGTCCAGCACGCGGCGGATTTCCGCTTCGACCATACCCTTCATTGCCGACAGCAGGAAGCCGAGCTGGGCAGTGACGCGTACCGCCCCCGGCAGCAGTTCGATCGCCCCGTCCACGCCGCTGCCGCTGAACTGCAGCTGGTCGCCCTGCCAGTGCGAGCGCAGCCCGAAGCGATCGTCGAGCTTGCGGGCGGCTTCCTCGATGGCGCTGCGTGCCTGCTCCGGCGACTTGCCGTGAGGGTGGCGGATATCGATCTGGGACATGCGGGCTCCGGGGCTGGCGGGAAGGCGCGCATTGTGAGGCGCTGGCGGCGAGGCTCCAAGTCCTGCGCATCCGCGGCTCCGCTCGTGATTGCACTGTGGGAGCGGCTTCCGCCGCGGCTGCCTGACCGAGCGTCGCGGCGGAAGCCGCTCCCATAGCAGCCGCGAACAATTGGAAGGCACCGCGTCCGCTTCTTGAGCGAGGGCCAAACCTGCTAGGCTGCGCCGCGTGCGCGAACTGCAAGTCCACTTCACCCACCGGCAGCAGCCGGACCACCCGCTCAGGCCCGGCGTCCACCGGATCGTGCGTCATGCCTCCGGCAACGTGCGGCTGGTCGACGATACCCAGGGCGCGCTGCTGCTGGCGCAGTTCTGCCTGGACCAGCGCGGCCTGTGGCTGCAGGTGGCCAACGGCATCCGCGGCATCCACGTCAACGGCCGCCCGGTGCAGCGCATGGCGCTGCTGCGCGCCGGCGATGCGGTCTATGCCGACGGCGTGGAGATGGTCGTGCGCGCGGCGCTGGCGCCGCAGGCGCGGGTGCCGGCCGAGCCGGACGATGCCGGCGGCGACCCGATGGTGCTGCTGCGCGGGGTGGGCGGGCGCCATCATGGTCGCTGCTTCACCCTGGAACAGGCGCGCGTGGTCGGCAGCGATGCCGGCGCCGACGTGCTCATCGACGATCCCGCCTTCGCCGCGCGCCATGCCCGCCTGGAGCCGCACGACGGCCGCCTGCTGCTGCGCGACCTCGGTTCGCACGAGGGCAGCCTGGTCAACGGAATGCCGGTGCGCGACTGCTGGCTGCAGCCGGGCGACCAGGTGGTGTTCGACGCCCAGCACCGCTTCGTGGTCGAAGTCCCGGTGCAGCCGGGCTTGGTCGCGCCCGAGCCGCAGGACGACGCCCCGCTGCGCAGCCGCGCGCCGGTGGACGAGGACAAGGCGGTCAGCCGTACCCGCGCCGGGCGCTGGCCGTGGCTGCTGCTCAGTGCGGCGCTGCTGGGCGGCCTGCTGAGCGCGCTGCTGTGGTTCGGCGCGCGCTGAGCGCCTTCCAGGCCCGCCAGCCCAGCAGCAGCGCGAGGATGCCGGCATACAGCGCAGGCTCGCGGATGTCGGATTTCACCAGCCACCAGAAGTGCAGCACGGCCAGCACGCCGACCGCGTAGACCAGCTTGTGCAAGCGCCCCCACTGGCGCTTGAGCCGGCGGATCCAGCCCTGGGTCGAGGTGATCGCCAGCGGCACCAGCAGCAGCCAGGCGGTGAAACCCACCGTGATGTAGGGGCGCTTGACGATCTCCTCGAACAACTGGGTCCAGTAGCCGCGCAGGTCCAGCGCCAGGTAGGCGGCCAGGTGCAGCGTGGCGTAGAAGAACGCATACAGGCCGAGCATGCGCCGGAACCGGATCAGCACCGGCTGGCCGGTCAGCTGGCGCAGCGGCGTCAGTGCCAGCGTGACCATCAGCAGGCGCAGCGCCCACAGCCCGGTGCGGTGCTCGATCTCGGCGACCGGATCGGCGCCGAGTGCGTCGCTGCCGGTCTGCCAGACCTGCCAGAACTGCCAGCCCAGCAGCGCCAGCGGCGCCAGTGCGGCGAGATGGACCAGGGTCTTGGCGACGATGATCCCGGCGCCGGCCCGGCGTGCGGCCGGCGGGGCGCGGCGCGGCGCGGCGGCCGCGCTCAGAACCATTTCCTCAGGTCCATGCCCGCATACAGCGATGCCACCTGCGGGCCGTAGCCGTTGAAGGCCAGGGTCGGGATGCGTTCGGCGAACAGCTTGCTGGCGGTGCCGGAAATGCGCCGCTCGGTCTTCTGGCTCCAGCGCGGGTGGTCCACCGCCGGGTTGACGTTGGAGAAGAAGCCGTACTCGTTGGGCTGCAGTTCGTGCCAGGCAGTCTCGGGCATGCGCTCGACGAAGCGGATGGCGACGATCGACTTGATGCTCTTGAAGCCGTACTTCCACGGCACCACCAGGCGCAGCGGGGCACCGTTCTGCTGCGGCAGCGGCTTGCCGTACAGCCCAGTGGCGAGGAAGGCCAGCGGGTGCATGGCCTCGTCGATGCGCAGGCCCTCCTTGTAGGGCCATTCGATCGACTGGTACGCGATGCCGGGCATCTGCACCGGATCGGCCAGGGTGGTGAAGGCAACGTACTTCGCCTTGGCGCTGGGCTCGAAGCGCTTGAGCACCGCGGCCAGCGGCACGCCGGTCCAGGGGATCACCATCGACCAGCCTTCCACGCAGCGCAGCCGGTAGATGCGTTCCTCGGGCGTGAGGCCCTTGAGCAGGTCGTCCAGGTCCACGGTGCCTGGCCTGGCGCACTCACCGGAGACCGCCACCGCCCAGGGCCGGGTCTTGAGCGTTTTCGCCGCCTTTGACGGGTCGGTCTTGCCGGTGCCGAACTCGTAGAAGTTGTTGTAGCTGGTGACGTCCTCGTAGCGGGTCAGGGTCTCGTCGGTGCGCAGGCCCTGGCGGGCCTGTTCGGGCGTGATCGTGACCTTGGGCGGAGGCGGCGGATCGGCCTCGGCGCAGCCGGCCAGGCCCAGGGCAGGGCCGGCGGCCAGCAGCTGCAGCAGGCGCCGGCGGTCGCGGTAGACCGCTTCGTCGGTGACGTCGCGGCTGGGGATACGGAGGACATCGCGCAGTGACATGGGGGCGGCCTGGCCGGTGGGGTCGTTACGACAGACTGCGCCGGGGCGGCGGAAGTTTCCAGCACGGGCCGGGCAGGGCGGTGATCGATGCAGTTGCAACTGTTGCGCTGCGGCATACTAGGCAACTGGCCCTACTAGGTGTGTCATGACTCGCGCGTTCAATTTCAGTGCCGGCCCCGCGACCCTGCCGGAATCGGTCCTGCGCCAGGCGCAGGAGGAAATGTTGGAATGGAACGGCGTCGGCGCCTCGGTGGTGGAGATCAGCCACCGCAGCGCCGAGTTCGTCGCCCTGGCGCAGCGGATCGAGTCCGACTTCCGCCGCCTGCTGTCGATTCCCGATGACTACGTGGTGTTGTTCGAGGCCGGCGGGGCGACCACCGCCCAGGCCCTGCAGCCGCTGAACTTCGCCGCCCCGGGGCAGACCGTCGATTTCGTCGTCACCGGCCACTGGGGCAGGACCGCGATCAAGCAGGCCACGCCCTACGTGAAGGTCAACGTCGCCGCCGACAGCGAGGCCGACGGCTACCGCGAGATTCCCGCACGCCAGACCTGGCGCCTGTCGCCTGATGCGGCCTATGTCCACATCACCGCCAACGAGACCATCCACGGGGTGGAATTCCGCGACACGCCCGACGTGGGCGACGTGCCGCTGTTCGCCGACTTCAGCTCCTCGATCGCCTCCGAGCCGATCGACGTCTCGCGCTACGGGCTGATCTACGCCGGCGCGCAGAAGAATCTCGGCCCGGTCGGCATCTCGGTGGTGATCATTCGCCGCGACCTGCTCGCGCGCAGCGGCCAGCCGCGCGCGGACATCTTCGACTACCGCTCGCATGCCGCGCGCGACTCGATGCTCAACACCCCGCCGACCTGGAACTGGTACCTGCTCGGACTCACCGTGAAGTGGATGCTCGAGGAGGGTGGCGTGGCCGAGTTCGCCCGCCGCAACGCCGAGAAGGCGCGGCTGGTGTATGCGGCGATCGACGGCTCGGACGGCTATTACCGCAATCCGATCGCGGCCTCTGCGCGCTCGCGGATGAACATTCCGTTCTTCCTGGCCGACGAACGCCTGGACGCGCTGTTCGTCAGCGAATCCAAGGCTGCCGGGCTGCTCGCGTTGAAGGGGCACAAGGCGGTCGGCGGCATCCGCGCCTCGCTGTACAACGCCATGCCGGTGGCCGGCGCGCGCGCGCTGGCCAGCTTCATGGACGATTTCCGCCAACGCCACGGCTGATCTTCGCGGCACAGGCCGCATCGCCGGCGGCGCGCCCGCCGGCCCCGCAACAGGAACCCCATCAATGGCCGCAAAGCCCAAGAAACCCGCTGCCAAGCACGCAAAGCCCGACCAGCCAGGCAAGGCCGCCCGCAAGCCGGTCGAGTCCTCGCCGCCGCCGGCGCTGGCCGACGTGCGCGCCAAGATCGACGAGATCGACCGCGGCATCCAGGCGCTGATTGCCGAGCGCGCCAACTTCGCCCACCAGGTCGGCAAGGCCAAGGGCAAGCTCGCCGCGGCGGTGGACTACTACCGCCCCGAGCGCGAGGCCCAGGTGCTGCGCATGGTGGTCGACCGCAACGAAGGCCCGCTCAGCGACGAAGTGCTGGTGCATGTGTTCCGCGAGATCATGTCCGCCTGCCTGGCCCAGCAGGAACCGCTGAAGATCGGCTACCTCGGCCCGGAAGGCACCTTCAGCCAGCAGGCCGTGCTCAAGCACTTCGGCCGTTCGGCCGTGGGCCTGCCGATGGCCAGCATCGAGGAGGTGTTCCAGGAGGTCGAGGCCGGCAACGCCGACTTCGGCGTGGTACCGGTGGAGAACTCCGGCCAGGGCACCATCCAGGTCACCCTGGACATGTTCCTCACCTCCAACCTGAAGATCTGCGGCGAAGTCGAGCTGCGCGTGCACCAGTACCTGCTCTCGCGCAGCGGACGCCTGGACGACATCGAGCGCATCTACGCCCACCCTCAGTCCTTCGCCCAGACCGCCGGCTGGCTGCGTTCCAACCTGCCCAAGGCCGAGAAGATCCCGGTGTCCTCCAATGCCGAGGGCGCGCGCCGCGCCCGCAACGCCGAGGATGCCGCGGCGATCGGCGGCGAGAGCGCCGCACACGTGTATGGCCTGAAGAAGGTCATCATGAAGTCGATCGAGGACGACGACGACAACACCACGCGCTTCCTGGTCATCGGCCGCAAGATCTTCCCGCCCTCCGGCCACGACCGCACCTCGATCCTGGTGTTCATCCATGACAAGCCCGGCGCGCTGTTCGACGTGCTCAGCCCGTTCGCCCGCCACGGCATCAGCATGAACCGCATCGAGTCGCGCCCCTCGCACCAGGCCAAGTGGGAATACGGCTTCTTCATCGACCTGGCCGGCCACGTCGAGGACGAAGCGATGAAGCAGGCCCTGGCCGAGCTGGAATCGCACTCGGCCCAGGTCAAGGTGCTGGGTTCCTATCCGGTGGCGATCCCCTGATCGGCCCCGCAGACATTCGAGCAACTGGAAAGACATGACCGCAAAGCAGAACTGGATCGCCAGCCGCGGCAGCGCGCTGCAGGGCACCCTGGCCATTCCCGGCGACAAGTCGGTATCGCACCGCGCGGTGATGTTCGCCGCGCTCGCCGACGGCGTCTGCCGCATCGACGGCTTCCTTGAAGGCGAGGACACCCGCGCCACCGCGGCGATCTTCGCCCGCCTCGGCGTGCGCATCGAGACCCCCTCGGCCTCGCAGCGCGTCGTCCATGGCGTCGGCGTCGATGGCCTGAAGGGCGCCGAGGGCGAACTGGACTGCGGCAACGCCGGTACCGGCATGCGCCTGCTCGCCGGCCTGCTCGCCGCACAGTCGTTCGACAGCGTGCTCATCGGCGATGAATCGCTGTCCAGGCGCCCGATGCGCCGCGTGACCGGCCCGCTGGCGCAGATGGGCGCGCGCATCGACACCGAGGACGACGGCACCCCGCCGCTGCGCATCCACGGCGGCCAGCGCCTGCACGGCATCGATTTCGTCTCCCCGGTTGCCAGCGCGCAGGTCAAATCCGCGGTGCTGCTGGCCGGGCTGTATGCCGAGGGCGAGACCTCGGTGATCGAGCCGCATCCCACGCGCGACTACACCGAGCGCATGCTCGCCGCCTTCGGCGTGGAGATCGAATTCTCTCCCGGCAAGGCCCGCCTGCGTGGCGGCCAGCGCCTGCGCGCCACCGACATCGCGGTGCCGGCGGACTTCTCCTCGGCGGCGTTCTTCCTGGTCGCCGCCAGCATCATTCCCGGCTCGGAAGTCGTGCTGCGCCAGGTCGGCCTGAATCCGCGCCGCACCGGGCTGCTCGCCGCGCTGCGGCTGATGGGCGCCGACATCGTCGAGGAAAACCACGGCGAGCACGGCGGCGAACCGGTCGCCGACCTGCGCGTGCGTTACGCAAAACTGCGCGGTGCCCGCATTCCCGAAGCACTCGTGCCCGACATGATCGACGAGTTCCCGGCGCTGTTCGTCGCCGCCGCCGCAGCCGAAGGGCAGACGATCGTCACCGGCGCCGCCGAGCTGCGGGTCAAGGAATCCGACCGCCTCGGCGCCATGTCGCACGGCCTGCGCACGCTTGGCATCCAGGTCGACGAAACCGAAGACGGCGCCACCATCCACGGCGGCACCCTCGGCAGCGGCCGCATCGACAGCCACGGCGACCACCGCATCGCGATGGCCTTCAGCATCGCCGGCCAGCTGTGCACCGGCGAGGTCATCGTCGAGGACATCGCCAACGTCGCCACCTCGTTCCCCGCCTACGACACCCTGGCCCGCAACGCCGGCTTCGCCCTGCGCGCCCTGTAGGCCATGTCGGTCCTGCAGGACATGTAGGAGCGGCTTCAGCCGCGACCGCCGGATCCATGAGGTCGCGGCTGAAGCCGCTCCTACAGCGCAATCAAACATTGCACCCACTGGAGAAAAGCCCCCTTTGTTAAGGGGGCGCGGCGAAGCCGCAGGGGATAGGCAGGCCAGGGTCTGGTCGCGGAGCGACCCGCCCGCGCAGCGGGCGCACCGAAGCCGCGGGGGATAGGCCAGGCAGGAAGCGCAGGGTCCCAAGTTGCATAGCAACTTTGGAGACATGGTCGGCAAACCCAACTATGTCTCTGCGCCCGGAAATCCCCGGGGCCGCTGAGCGCCATGTAGGAGCGGCTTCAGCCGCGACCGCATGATCCCGAGGTCGCGGCTGAAGCCGCTCCTACAGCGCAATCAAACATTGCACCCACTGGAGAAAAGCCCCCCTTTGTTAAGGGGGGCGCGGCGAAGCCGCGGGGGATAGGCAAGGCAGGAAGCGCAGGGTCCAAGGTCGCCACGCGACCTTGGAGACATAGTCGGCGAAGCCGACTATGTCACTGCGCCCGGAAATCCACAGGCAGCTGCACGCTGCTGGCAACCGCGCGGCCATGACGCATCGCCGGCTCGAAGCGCCAGCTGCGCACCGTGTTGAGCACCGCGCGGTCCAGGTCGCGGTTGCGCGCGCCGGTGCGATCAACGATCTCCGCGTCGCTGACGCGACCGTTGGCGTCCACCTGCAGGCGCGCGGTCACGCTGCCTTCGATGCCCGAGCGCAGCGCGCTGGCCGGATAGGTCGGCACCGGGTTGGAGGCCAGCGGACGCGCGTCGCGGTCACGTACCGTCGCCGCGGCAGTCTTCGGCGTGGCGTGGCGGACCATGGCTGCCGGGCGCTGGTTGGCCGCCTCGGGCAGCGGTCGGCTGGTATCGGCCTCGATCAGCGTCGCGCTCGGCGCAGGCGCGGTCGGTTGCTGGCTGTTGCGGATCCACCACCAGGCCGGTACGGCGACCAGCGCCAGGATCAGCAACGCCCACAACCATGCCGAGGCGCCGGTGCGCTCGCCGTCGTCCGCGACGGCCGGTTCGCGATAGTCGTGCGTATGCGGATGGATACTGGACATGTCGAGCTCCTTCGTCTGTGGGACGGAGCCAGTCTCGACGCAAATCCACCCCCGGCGTGTCAGCTGCAGGTGAACGCGACCGCCGCGGGGCGGTCGAGGTTCAGCTTACTGAGCCGGTTTGAAATCGAACGGAATCTCAAGCGAGCCCGCCACCGGATGACCATCGCGCTGCGCCGGCTGGAAGCGCCATTCGCGCACCGCCTCCATCGCCGCGCGGTCGAGATCGCGCGAACCGCTGCGCCGCACCAGTGCCACGCCGGCCGGCTTGCCGCCGGCATCCACTTCCACGCGAACCACCACGGTGCCCCGGTCGCCACGGCGCAGCGCCGAGGGCGGGTAACGCGGCGGCGGCATCTGCCCGCTGAGCGGTACCGGGCGGTCGCCGGCGGCGATTGCCGTGGGCGCGGCTTCGGTCGGCGTTGCCGGGGCGGCCGGAGCCGGTGCGGCGGGCGGCGGCGCGGGACGGGTTTCGACCAGCTTGGCCTCGGCATCCTCGGCCGGCGGTGCCTTGGCCTCGGGCATGTCGCTGGCGCCATCGCCGGCGGCCAGTGGCTCGGGCAGCGGCGCGATCGGTGCATCGGCCTGCGCGCTCGGCGCGGTAGCCGGGTCGGGGCGATAGAAGTCGTTGCGGCGGCCGGTCGCCCAGACCAGCAGGAACAGCAGCACGCCGGCGCCAAAGGCGATCCCGGCGATCTTCAGCGTGTTGCGGGGCAGGCGCAGGACGATGTGCGAGGCGGCGGATTCTGGCGTTGCGGAAGCGCCGGACGAGCGGGTCGGGGACACGGCAGGACTCGTGGGGAATCGCCCCGATTCTGGCACAGCGAGGCGTGACGGGCGACGCAGTGGCCCGGGACAGGCGATAATCCCTGCCTGTCCCTTCAGATTCCGCCTTCCATGCTCGATCCGGCCCTGCTCCGCCAACAGCCCGCTGAACTCGCCGAACGCCTGCGCACCGCGCGCGGCTTCGTGCTCGACACCGCCGCGCTGGAGTCGCTGGAAGGCGAGCGCAAGCGTATCCAGGTCCGCACCCAGGAGCTGCAGAGCCTGCGCAATTCCAGGTCCAAGGCGATCGGCCAGGCCAAGGCCAAGGGCGAGGACGTCTCGGCGCTGATGGCCGAAGTGGCCGGCTTCGGCGATGAGCTCAAGGCCTCGGAGATCGAACTGGAGCGCATCCGCGGCGAACTCGAAGCCATCGCCATGGTCATCCCGAACCTGCCGCAGGCCGACGTGCCCGCCGGCGCGGACGAGAACGACAATGTCGAGCAGTCGCGCTGGGGTAGCCCGCGCCGCTTCGATTTCGCGGTCAAGGACCACGTCGAACTCGGCGCGCCGCATGGCTGGCTGGACGGCGAGACCGCCGCCAAGCTCTCCGGCGCGCGTTTCACCGTGCTGCGTGGGCCGATCGCCCGCCTGCACCGCGCGCTGGCCCAGTTCATGGTCGACCTGCACGCCGGCGAGCACGGCTACGAGGAAACCAACGTGCCGCTGCTGGTCAATGCCGACTCGCTGCGCGGCACCGGCCAGCTGCCCAAGTTCGAGGAGGACCTGTTCCAGACCGCCGTGGGCGATTCCCCGCGCTACCTGATCCCGACCTCGGAAGTGCCGCTGACCAACATCGTCCGCGACGAGATCATCGATGCCGACCGCCTGCCGTTGCGCATGACTGCCCACTCGCTGTGCTTCCGCGCCGAAGCCGGCAGCGGTGGGCGCGATACCCGCGGCATGATCCGCCAGCACCAGTTCGAGAAGGTCGAGCTGGTCAGCGTGACCCGCCCGGAGGACAGCAATGCCGAGCACGAGCGCATGACCCGCTGCGCCGAAGTCGTGCTGGAAAGGCTCGGCCTGCCGTACCGCAAGGTGCTGCTGTGCACCGGCGACATGGGCTTCTCGGCCACCCGCACCTACGATCTGGAAGTGTGGCTGCCCTCGCAGGACACCTACCGCGAGATCTCCTCGTGCTCGAACTGCGGCGACTTCCAGGCCCGCCGCATGCAGGCGCGCTGGCGCAACCCGCTTACCGGCAAGCCCGAGCTGGTGCATACGCTGAACGGATCGGGCGTGGCCGTGGGCCGGGCGATGATCGCGGTGATGGAGAACTACCAGAACGCCGACGGCTCGATCGATGTGCCGCAGGCCCTGCAGCCGTACATGGGCGGGATCACGAAGATCGGTTGACCTGCCTGGGTGCGGGATCGTGCAACAAAAACGGGCCCGCGAGAGATCGCGGGCCCGTCCGTTTCCAGCATCGACGAGGAGGGGAATGCCGGAAACCCTTGCGCATGGAGCTCCTTGCAGGAGCGGCTCCGGGTGGCCTCGGGCCATCAGCCGCGACCGCCGGGTCCCGAAAAAAAGACGGGCCCGGCGAGGAGAGAGGATCGCGGGGCCCGTCGTGTTTCCAGCGCCAACAAAGGGGAGGGCAGGCGCTGGAAACCTTTGGAGCATGAGAACCAAGGTTTGGTTCCCCCTTCCCGCGGCTACGACGAGGTTTTGCCGGCCGCGGGTAGGGGATCGTTCAGGCCGCCTTGGCCACCGGAGCGATGTCCTGGATCGACGCATGGGCCGAAGCCAGCGCATCGCTGCGGTGCTGCGGCGAATACGCCACGCCCTCGGCGCGGACGAATTCCACGTCGTTCACGCCCAGGAAGCCGAACACCTGGCGCAGGTAGGGCTCCTGGAAGTCGCTCGGCGCACCCGTGTGCAAGCCACCGCGGCCGCTGGCGACGATGATCCGCTTGCCGCCGGCCAGGCCTTCGGGCCCGTTCTCGGTGTAGCGGAAGGTCCGGCCGGCCACCGCGACGCGGTCGATCCACGCCTTCAGGGTCGAGGGCACCGAGAAGTTGTACATCGGCGCGCCGATCACCACGATGTCGGCATCGAGGAACTGCTGCAGGGTCCGCTCGCCGGCCTCGGCCTCGGCCGGATCCGCCTTGGCCAGGCTCTGCCCGGTCAGGTGCGGCAGGGGCTCGCGGTCCAGGTCGCGGTATTCGACCTGCAGGCCGGGATGCAGGGCCTTCCAGCGGGCCACCACGGCCGCGCTGAGCTCGCGGGTGACCGAGTTGTCGCCCAGGGCGCTGGAATCGAGATGGAGCAGTTTCATGACAGTGAACCTTTGTTCGGGCGGCGGGGGTGCCGCGTCGGGAGCAAAGGTTAGATTGTTGCCTTTTTGGGATAAAGGTAGTTAAATGTCACGTATCGTTCCAATCATGGAAATGTCGCCATGCACGACCTGAATGACCTCTACTACTTCGCGATGGTGGTCGACCACGGCGGCTTTGCCGCGGCCGAACGTGCCCTGGGCATCCCCAAGTCGCGCCTGAGCCGGCGCATCAGCCAGCTGGAAACCGACCTGGGCGTGCGCCTGCTGCAGCGTTCCACGCGCCGCTTCGCCGTCACCGACGTCGGCATGAGCGTGCACCGCCACGCCCAGACCATGCTCGCCGAGGCCCAGGCCGCGCGCGAGGTGGTCGATCGCCTCAGCGCCGAGCCGCGTGGCCTGGTGCGGGTCAGCGTGCCGGTCTCGCTGGCGCAGATCCAGCTGCCCAAGCTGCTGCCCGAATTCCTCGAGAAGTACCCCAAGGTGCGGCTGCAGCTGAACATCAGCAACCGCCGCGTCGACGTCATCAACGAAGGCTACGACGTCGCCCTGCGCGTGCGCTCGCGGCTGGACGACGACGGCAGCCTGGTGATGCGCAGCTTCGGCCAGGTGCAGGAACTGCTGGTCGCCAGCCCCAAGTACCTGGACCGCGTCGGCCGCCCCAAGACCCCGGAAGACCTCGCCACCCACACCACCATGAGCATCAGCGAGGACGAGGTCCACCAGCGCTGGGAGCTGCACGGCCCCAACGGCGAGGTGCGCCGCGTGGACCTGCAGCCGCGCCTGGCCGGCTTCGACTTCCCGCTGCTCAAGTCCATGGCCCGCGACGGCTTCGGCATCACCATGCTGCCGGAAACCGTCTGCGCCGAGGCCGTGCGCAGCGGCGAGCTGGAAGTGGTGCTGCCGGACTGGACCCTGCCGCAGGGCATCTGCCACGCCGTATTCGCCTCGCGCCGCGGCCTGCTGCCGGCCGTGCGGGTGTTCATCGACTTCCTGGCCGAGCGCCTGCCGCGCGAGATCGAGCGCAGCCGCCTGGACTGCGGCGGCGACTGCGGCAAGCTGGCCGAGAAGATGAAGCGGGTGCAGCTGGAAAAGGGCGCCACCCCGGCCGTGGCCGTCGCCGAAGCCGGCTGAGCCCGGCGGCCCGCGCCGCGACGGCGCGGGCTATGCGAGAATGCGCGCCGGCCCGCGACACGCGGCGCCGGCGGCGGCCTCCCCGTGCAAGGCGGGGAGGGCAGTCAACGGAGAGATGGCCGAGCGGTTTAAGGCACCGGTCTTGAAAACCGGCGAAGGGTCAAACCTTCCGTGGGTTCGAATCCCACTCTCTCCGCCACTATCGATTTATTTGGCAAGACGTGTTCCCCGAGCTTCTCCGTACTGATCCGATGCGGGCGAAAAGGAGTTCCGATGCGTTCGATGGGAATCGTCATCTCACTGCTGCTGGTCTGCGCGGGCTTGGCGCTCGGCCTGCCTTCATGGGCGAATGGGCATCGCGGCATGGCAGTGGGCATCGCGACGCTGTGCGTGCTGTGTCTGGCATTGACCGTTGCAGCTTATGGTCCCCGGAGCGCGCGTTTCCACGCGAGATGGCAGCCGCTGAAGGGCGGGCTCAAGCGCCTCGTGATCCTGGGGTTGCCGATATTCGGCATGGCGAATGCATTGGGTGAGGCGTACTTCGCACTCTCCAACCACGCCTGCACCGTGATCGATGGAAAGCGGCATGCGCTGATCCGCTGGCTGTTCCGGGAGATCTGCGATCAATATGGATACCAGGCGTTCGCATTCGCCAACCTGGCTCTGGTACCGCTGTTCGCATGGCTATGGCTTTTGCTTCGGCGCGCGCGTGCCGATCAACCCGAGTAGCCGAGCCCTTGCATGCCAAAACGGATCAACGAGGTAGTGCCTCCAGCGAAGCTTGGTACGCTTACCCAAGCGTCGCGTTCGCCACACGCGCTCGTGGCGATCTACGGCTTGAGTGTCAGCGTCCTGCTCTTTGTGGCCTGCCTCGCATTACCCGCATACACCGTAGAAGGGCCGGAAAAACCTGATGTTGTTCACAGCCTTTGGGAGCTGGTCATCGGATGGCTGGGCGTCTTCTATGGGATTCAGGAGTGGTTGGCGAATCCGCTGCTGGTGATCGCATGGGGACTCATGCTCACCAGACGCTACAAGGCGGCGACGATTGTCGCATTGGCTGCAGCACTCATATCGGCGAGCTTTCTGCTGCGCGACACCGTGGTCATCAGCGAGGCGCCCACTTATGGGCGCGTCGTCGCATATCACGGCGGCTACTGGTTGTGGCTTGGCAGCGCTGCCGCGGCTTGCGCGGCAAGCGCGATGGCGATGCGCAGGAGCTCACATGGGGCAGGCGCTTAGGAATCTTCAGGACTTCACCTCGGGACGCATCACCACCAGCTTTCCGTCCTCCACACAAACCTCCAGCTTGCAGCCAATCGGAAAGCCCATCTGCGTCAGCCAGTGGCCGCGCAGGCGGAGCATCGGGACGGGGTGATAGGCGCCGGGGTAGTGGCAGGTATTGATGGTGCAGCCCTTGGGGCGGCGACCACGTGGGGGCTCGCGCCGTCGCGCGAGCTCGCGCTGCCTGTCGGCCTCGATGGAGGCCAAGGCTTCTTCGGGCGACATCATCGGGGGCAGGGTGGGTTCGACGAAGACCCAGGTCGTGTCGCGGGCTTCCTTGCGCTTGCGTGGCATGCATTGCCTCCTTGGCGAACTGCGCCCGTCGCGGGATGCGACGGGATGTCGGGAGGCTGAAACCGCACGTAGCGACGGTGGGCGTATTTCCCCGAAGGGTTTTGTATTAGCCACCCTCCCGACGCAGCTTCGCGTCGGTCCGCGCCCGGAAGCGAACGCGGAGGCCCGCCGATGCAATCGAGCGGGCGTTGCTACGTGAGTTTCAGACTCCGTGGCATCGAGACTCGCACGCACCCATCCCTCTGAACCATTCGATTCGTCGCAGAACTCGCGTGCTTGTCGCTATGCGAATTCCCTCGCATTGCGGCCAATGTCTATTCCGATAACCCATATCGGAAGCCTGCCTCACAATTGATAGCGCTATCAATTGTTGCCCTCGGTCCTATATGGAAGTCCCCAAGCCTGCCGAAAGTCATGGTCACGATGACGGATCCTGCGGTTTTTGACCGGGATTTCCACGCCAGAATCCGCTCGTTAAAAATCCATGTTGCTCCGCAGCGTGCGTCGCGTGAAATGGTAGCGCTACCATCCGCCGCGTCGTCCGCGGACCCGGTTTAGGGCTTTCCTGCCCAGCTGGATCCCGCACCCAGGGACGCATCGTCGCCCCAGGTCAGCGGGGAACCATCAGAAATCGGGAGGGGTTTCACAGTGCAGCATCTGAACAAGAACACGTTGTCGCGCGCGTTGAGCGTGGCGATCCTCGGCATGGCCACCTCGGTGGCGGTTGCCCAGGAAGCGCCGGCCGCGCAGCCGGCCGGCCAGGAACAGGCGCCGGCGCAGGCCGCGCAGGGTGGCGATGCCGTCACCCAGCTGGACAGCATCACCGTGCGCGGCTTCCGCAAGAGCCTTGAGTTCTCCACCCAGGCCAAGCGCGACGCGACCGGCTTCGTCGATGCGATCTTCGCCGAGGACATCGGCAAGTTCCCGGATACCAACATCTCCGAATCGCTCTCGCGCATTCCGGGCGTGCAGCTCAACCGCGACGTCAACGGCGAAGGCCTGAACATCGCCATCCGCGGCCTGGGCAGCAGCTTCACCAAGACCACCATCAACGGCAACTCGGTCGCCACCGCCTCGATCGGCCTGGACGCGACCAACCAGAACCGCGAAGTCGACCTGAACCTGTTCCCGACCGAGTTCTTCAACAAGCTCACGGTCTACAAGTCGCCCAAACCGAGCCTGCCGGAAGGCGGCGCCGCCGGCGTGGTCGACATGAGCAACGCGCATGCCTTCGACAACCCGGGCAAGCACGTGACCTACTCGCTGCAGGCTTCGGACAACACCATCGCCGACGGCCTCGCGCCGCAGGGCTCGGTGATCGGCAGCTGGACCAACGATGCCGGCACCTTCGGCATCCTCGGCGGCATCTCCTCGGTGCGCGGCAAGATGGCCGTGCGTGGCTGGGAAGACGGCAACGGCGGCTGGGTCGATCCGAACCTGACCGCGGTGCAGTGCGGCACCGACTGCGGTCGCAATCCGTCCTCCAACCGCTGGCGCATCCCCGACGTGGTGCCGAGCAACAGCGCCACCATCGGTGCCGGCCTGACCCCGGGCCAGACCATCGACGCGGCCTGGCTGCAGGCGCACAACCCGGGCCTGAGCACCGGCCAGATCGGCGACGCGCTGGTGCCGTACCTGCCGCGCCCGGTCAACATGTCCGGCGATCGCGACCGCGACGCGGCGCTGCTGTCGCTGGAATGGCGCCCGACCGACAACGCGCATATCTGGCTGGATGGCCTTTATACCCAGGCCGAGCGCACCAACCAGCGCATCGACATGAACCTGATCGCGCGCAACAACAACGCCAACGGCATGATTCCGATCGACATGAAGGTCGACGAGAACGGCGTGGTCACCGACGCGACGCTGACCAACGCGCAGTTCTTCCTCGAAGCACGTCCGTACCACGAGACCGTGGACTACTGGCAGCTGAATCCGGGCGGCACCTTCTGGTTCGGTGACGAGGGCAACGTCAAGCTGGACGTGCAGGGCGGCATCAGCCGCAGCTGGATGCGCCGCGACTCGCCGACCATCCTGGTCAACTCGCCGTTCACCACCGTGCAGTACAGCAACCACAACGGCCGCCCGGTCATCACCCCGACCGACGCCCTGGACCTGAACGATCCGGACGCCGGCTGGTTCTTCACCGACCCGACCGGCAACGGCCGCGTCAACGTGCAGAACGAGAAGCGCCTGACCAAGACCGAGAACCTGCGCGCCGACCTGCAGCTGGGCGACGACAGGAACAACGTCAAGGTCGGCGTGGCCTATGACAGCAACTACCGCCGCATCCAGGGCTTCGACAACAGCGCCGCCTGGCAGACCTACGTGTTCTCGCAGGTGCCCAACAGCGAGCTGTCGCAGTACCTGGTGCCGGGCCCGGATGGCTTCATCGGCGTGGACTTCGGCAAGTTCATGAGCGCCACCGACTACGCCACCTACCGCGACAACGCGCCGGAAGGCGGCTCGACCAACAACACGGCGCAGACCGGCAGCTTCGACGAGAAGAACAAGGCGGCCTACATCGAGTTCAACCTGGCCAACGACGTGTGGGGCCGTGAGCTGCGCATCAACGGCGGCATGCGCTATGCCACCACCGACCAGACCGTCAGCGGCCCGGTCACCCTGGGCGGCGTGCGCCAGTGGCAGAACCTGGACAGCTCGTACAACCAGTGGCTGCCTTCGTTCAGCGCGGCCTGGGACGTGGCGCAGAACGTGGTGCTGCGCATGTCCGGTTCCAAGACGATGACCCGCCCGAACCCCAGCGCGATGCTGCCGGCGACGACCTTCACCGGCATCGGCGCAGACGCGGCCAGGCAGGGCAACCCGAACCTGTCGCCGTACATCTCCACCAACTTCGACTTCGGTGGCGAGTGGTACACCGGCGGCGAGGGCTTCGTCGGCCTGACCTTCTTCAACAAGCGCGTGGAGGGTTACACCTTCAACGGCACCACGATCATGTCGCTGGCGCAGCTGGGCGTGCCGTATGCCTCGCTGACCCCCCTGCAGCAGGAGCAGGTCGACGCCAACGGCGGCTACGACGCCTTCAAGGTGAACGTGTCGCAGCAGGTGAACGCGAATGCGGCGCTGAACGTGCGCGGCTGGGAAGCGATCTGGGTGCAGCCGCTGGACTTCGTGTGGCAGGGCCTGGGCTTCATGGCCAACTACACCAAGATCGATCTGTCCACGGTCGGGCATGATTCCTCGGCGCTGGCGGGCAACATCTACGGCGTGTCGCCGAAGATGTGGAACACCACCGCGTACTGGGAAAACGACGTCGCCTCGGTGCGCCTGTCCTACAACTGGCAGCAGGGTGCGGCCGGTTCGTCGACCAACCAGAACGGCATCCCGTTCGCGTACTACTACGGCGATGACCGCGGCCAGCTCGACCTGTCGGCTTCGTACACGCTGGAGAACCTGCCCAGCAAGCCGCAGATCACGCTCAACGTGCTGAACCTGACCAAGGAGCCGATCACCTCGTTCTTCGGCTACAACAGCATGGTCGACAAGTACTACCTGTCCGGCCGCACGGTCACGCTGGGCATCCGCGGTACGTTCTAAGGGGCAGGGCGGGCAACCGCCCCTCCACGTCCGCCCGGTGCCCCACGCGCCGGGCGGGCATCTCGATCTCTCCAGGGGGCGGCGGACTTCGGTCCGCCGTTCTTTTTTGTACAGGGGATCGCGCTGCTATGCTCAAGCCTTCATCCAGGAGGGGGAGTGGCATGGAAGTCGGAATGCTGTTGGTCTACTTGGGCGGCGCCCTGGTATTTGGCGGCCTGTGGCTGGTGGTGCCGTTCGCGATCTTCGGCATCAAGCCGCTGCTGCAGCAGCTGATCGCCGAGCAGCGCGCCACCCGTGCGCTGCTGCACGCGATGGCGACGCCGGCGCAACGCGATCTGGCCGAGGAGTACATCAACCCGCCGGCCACGCCGGGCGTGCTGGAACGGCTGCGCGGGGTGGGGCGCTAGCGGGCTGGCGGATCGCAGGGACGGCTTAGGGATGCGAAGTTCCCCGGGGCGCGGCTGAAGGCGCGCCTGCAGTGCGGGCATGCCGGAGGTTTATCGTTGCAGCAGGAACATTGCGGCGGCACCGCTCAGGATGACCACATACAGGATGCACATGCCGATCTTGATCGGTCGTTCGTAGTGCCGGATGAGTTCCACGGTCGTGTCCCCTTCCCCTTCCCCGACTGTGATCCTAAGCACATTTTTTTCGCCGCGCCAGTCGGGAAGTCCCTGATCGGCCCGTGAGTGGCGCGGCTGCCGTCAACCGGGCCGGTGGAATGCTGAAACCTGCCGCGAGGCACCAATCCGGTGCTGGAAGCTGGGCGCCGGCGCCCCCATGCTGAATGCACCCCACCGCGCAGGACCGCCGCATGATTCCGCTTTCCGTCCTCGACCTGGCGCCCGTCTGCGAAGGCAGCACGCCGACCGCCGCGTTCGCCAACATGCTCGACCTGGCCCGCCATGCCGAAGGCTGGGGCTATCACCGCTACTGGCTGGCCGAGCACCACAACATGCCGGGTATCGCCAGCGCCGCCACCGCGGTGCTGATCGGCCACGTGGCCGGTGGCACGCGCAGCATCCGTGTCGGTGCCGGCGGGGTGATGCTGCCCAACCACGCGCCGCTGCAGGTGGCCGAGCAGTTCGGCACGCTGGCCTCGCTGTATCCGGACCGCATCGACCTGGGCCTGGGCCGCGCGCCCGGCACCGACCAGGCGACCGCCCGGGCGCTGCGCCGGTATTTCGATGGCGCCGACACGTTCCCGCAGGACGTGGCCGAACTGCTGCGCTACTTCCAGCCGGCGGTGCCGGGCCAGCTGGTGCAGGCCGTGCCCGGGGCCGGGATCAACGTGCCGGTGTGGCTGCTGGGCTCGAGCCTGTTCAGCGCCCGCTTGTCGGCGGCGATGGGCCTGCCGTTCGCCTTCGCCTCGCATTTCGCGCCCGACGCCATGGATGAGGCGCTGGCGATCTACCGCCGCGACTTCATGCCCTCCGAACGCCTCAAGCAGCCGTACGCGATGCTGGCGCTGAACGTGGTGGCGGCCGGGTCCGAGGCCGAGGCGCGGCGCCTGTTCACCAGCCAGCAGCAGAGTTTCGTCAACCTGCGTCGCGGCCGGCCGGGGCGGATCCCGCCGCCGATCGACGACATCGAGTCGTTCTGGGAACCCCACGAGAAGCTGGGCGTGGAACGGGCACTGGCGTGCACGGTGCTGGGCGATGCGCAGGCGGTCGGGCAGGGCATCGCCGACTTCGTCGAGCGCCATCGTCCGGACGAACTGCTGCTGACGGCGAACATCCACGACCACGCCGCGCGCCTGCGTTCGTTCGAGCTGGCGGCCAGTGCCTGGGCGGCGAGACAGGGATAAGGCGGAGCGCGGTTCACGCATCCTTGCGCGGCGATGGGCTCAGATTGTGGCGACCGAAACAGGAGCATCGCCGCATGAGCCAACGATCCGAAGACATCCAATTGCTGGCCGCACTGTTGCGCGGCATCGAGGTGGCGATGTTCACCACCATCGCCGCCGACGGGCGCCTGATCAGCCGGCCGCTGGGCACCCAGCAGGCCGATTTCGACGGCGACCTGTGGTTCTCCACCGCGGCCGACAGCCCGAAGGTGGCCGAGATTCTCGCCAACCCGCGCGTCAACGTGGCCTACGCGGCGCCGGAGCGCAATGTCTACGTATCGGTGGCCGGGCGCGCGCGCGTGGTCGATGACCGGGCGAAGATCGAGCAGGTGTGGTCGCCTGCGATGCAGCTGTTCTTCCACGGCGGCCGCGACGATCCGAACCTGCGCCTGATCCACGTGCGCGCCGAATCGGCCGAGTACTGGAACAGCCCGGCCGGGTTGTTCGGCAAGGCGCTGGAATTCGTGCTGGCGGCGGTCGAGGAGGAGGATGGCGTCCTCTCGGACAACCGCCTGGTCGACCTGCGCCGCGGCTGAAGCGGCCGCGGCGCCTGGCTCAGGCGAACTTCGCCCAGGTACGCTGGGCCAGTTCGACCAGCTGGTCGGAAGTGATGCCGAAGGCGGTCATGGCGGCGATCGCGGCGATCCAGCACACCAGCATCAGCCCGCCATCGCGTTCGAGCAGGGCGAGCGCGAACAGCAGCAGGATCACCCCGAACAGGTAGTTGGTGAACGGGATCGGCAGTGACAGCAGCACGCCGGTCAGGGCCAGCAGCAGGCCGGTGAAGGCGTGCGCGGGCAGGGGGTCGAGCAGCCAGCCCAGGCGCGGCCGCAGCAGGCGGTCGAGCCAGCGCAGCAGCGGGGCGATCTTGCCGATGAAGCGCTGGCCGGTGGCGCGCCGCGGGCCGCGGTTGGCGATGAAGCCCGGCAGCCAGGGCCGGCGCAGTCCACACAGCATCTGCAGGCCGATCAGGATCGTCAGCGGGCCGCTGACCGCGCCGCCGATGCCCGGGATCGGGATGAAGGCCGGCAGGATTGCCACGAACAGGAACACCCCGAAGGCGCTCTGCTGCAGGTCGCCGAGGATGTCGCGCAGCCGCAGCAGTTCGTCGGGCGCGCCGTGCTCGAATGTCGACAGCAGGGTGCGGATGCCTTCGTTGCGGTAGCGGCCGGGCTCGACCGCCGCGCCGGGTTCATCCGATGGTGTCATCGCTGTCCCCGTTGGCGATCCGGCTCAGCAGCAGCTTGTCGATCCGCGCGCCGTCCAGGTCGATCACCTCGATCCGCCAGCCGGCCCAGTCGAAGTACTCGCCGACATTGGGAATCCGGCCAAAGTAGTAGATGCACAGGCCGGCCAGCGTGTGGTAGTCGCCTTCCTGGGCATCGGGCAGTTCGGCGCCGCCGAGCACGTCGCGCAGTTCCTCGACCGGCAGCGAGCCGTCGATCAGCAGCGAGCCGTCCTCGCGGGTGACCACCAGCGCGTCCTCGTCGGCGTTCTCCACCGCCTGCAGGCGGCCGACCACCGCGCCCATGAGGTCGGAGATGGTAACCAGGCCCTGGATCTCGCCGTATTCGTCGACCACCAGCGCCATCGACTGCTGTTCCTCGCGGAAGATCTCCAGCAGTTTCATCGCATGGGTGGAATCGGAGACGAACAGGGTCTCGCGCAGCTGCTGGAACAGCTGCGGCGCCTGCGGGTCGAAGTGGGTGACCAGCGACTTGACCTCGAGGATGCCGGCGATGTCCTGGTCGTTGCCGCGGTACACCGGGTAGCGCGAGAACTCGTGCTCGCGCATGGTTTCCAGGTTGCGCTCGGCGCTGGCGGTGGCATCCAGCCAGGCGATGCGGTTGCGCGGGGTCATCAGGCTGTCGGCGGTGCGGTCGCCCAGGCGCATGACGCGGTTCATCATGTCGCGCTCGTGCTGGTCGATCACGCCCTGCTCGTGGCTTTCGGCCACCAGCATGCGGATCTCCTCTTCGGTGACCGCCGCCGATTCGTCCTTGCCCAGGCCGATCAGGCGCAGCACCAGGCGGGTGGTGTGGGTGAGCAGCCAGACGAAGGGGGCGGCGGCGGTGGCCAGCCAGGACATCGGCACGGCGACCAGGGTGGCGATCTGCTCCGAACGGGTCAGCGCCAGGCGCTTGGGCACCAACTCGCCGAAGATCAGCGTGACGAAGGTGATCAGCGCCACGGCCAGGACCTTGCCGATGGTGGCCGCGTAGGGCAGCCAGGGCAGGGTGGCGGCCAGCTCGTTGCCGATGATCTCGCCCAGCGCATCGCCGCCCAGCAGGCCGGTGATGATGCCCATCGAGGTGATGCCGATCTGCACCGCCGACAGGAAGTGGTCGGGGTTCTCGGCCAGCTGCAGCGCGGTTCCGGCGCGTTTGCTGGTGACGGCCATCTGCTTGAGCCGGCTCTTCCGGGACGTCATCAGCGACATCTCGGACATGGCGAAGAAGCCGTTGAGCAGGGTCAGCGCGGCGACAATCAGGATCAGTTCAAGCACGGGCATCCTCCCCGGTGGTTGAAGGGGAGGAGGGGGTCATGCTGCGGGGGGCGGGGCGCCAGGGGGCCGCCGCTGGGGGGGGATTAGGGTCGTCGTCCATAAGGTGCGCCCCGGGGGCGCGGCCCGATCTTAACAAAGCCCGCGAAGAAACCGTGAATGGCCCGGTCAGGAATCCGCTCCGGCGCGCCGGCTGCCGGCCGGATTACCCGGTTGGGTCATCAAGCGGTCATAATTCCGCAGGTTGCCGTCCCTCCCGCGATGGCTGGATGTCCCTTCTCCATGTTCTCCCTTCAGACGATCTTCGGCTCGGGCAAGCAGTTCTACACGCTCTTGAACGAGGCCGCCGAGGCCGCCTACGACAGCACCAAGGCCCTGCACGCGATGATGCGCGAGGCCGACCGCCAGCCCGCGCTGGACGCCTTCAAGCTTGCCCGCCTGCGCGAGCGCACCGCCTCGGACAAGATCAGCCAGGCCCTGGTCGACAGCTTCATGACCCCGATCGAGCGCGAGGACATCGAGGCGCTGGGCTCGGCGCTGTACAAGATCCCCAAGCAGGTCGAGAAGTTCGCCGACCGCTACTCGCTGGCGACCCAGCACCTGGCCCACATCGACTTCGCCCCGCGCGCGGCGATGCTCGAGCAGGCCGCCAGCGTCGTGGTGGAGATGGTCAAGGACCTGCCGCACATGAACATCGACCGCATGACCGCGCTCAACGACAAGCTGCGCATGCTGGAGAACGAAGCCGACCGGCTGATGCTGGAGCTGTACCGCGACATCTATTCCGGTCGCCTGGACAACCTGCAGATGTTCCTGCTCAAGGAGTTCTTCGAGATCCTGGAGAAGGCGATCGACCGCTGCCGCGAGGCCGGCGTGGTCGTCTACCAGATCGTGCTGAAGAACTCCTGAGACCGCGCGCGTGCTTACCCTTGTCATCGTGGTGGTGCTCGCCGCGCTCGTCTTCGAGTTCATCAACGGCTTCCACGACACCGCCAACTCCATCGCCACCGTGGTGGCGACCAAGGTGCTCTCGCCCGGCTGGGCGGTGATGCTCGCCGCCGGCATGAACCTGCTCGGCGCGCTCACCGGCACCGCCGTGGCGCTGACCATCGCCTCGGGCCTGCTCAACACCGGCGTGGTCGACGTCACCCCGCAGGTCGTGCTGTGCGCGCTGCTGGGCGGCATCATCTGGAACCTGATCACCTGGTGGAAGGGCCTGCCGTCCTCGTCCTCGCACGCGCTGATCGGCGGCCTGTGCGGCGCCGGCCTGGCGGCCGCCAACAACAACTGGGACGCGCTGATCTGGTCGCAGAACGTCGGCGACTGGGCCAAGAACAAGGGCCTGCTGTGGAAGGTCTTCGTGCCGATGGTGACCTCGCCGATCGCCGGTTTCCTGCTCGGCATCGTGGTGATGATGCTGCTGTGGGCGATCATCGCCGGCATCGCGAAGATCCCCGGTCCGCTCGGCCGCCTGGCCCGGCCGCGCTGGGTGAACGCGTTCTTCGGCAAGGCGCAGATCGCCTCGGCGGCCTACATGGGCTATGCCCACGGCCACAACGACGCGCAGAAGACCATGGGCATCATCGCCATGACGCTGATCGGCGCCGAGCAGGTCGGGGCGCTGGACGACCTGCCGGGCTGGCTGTCGTTCCTGCATCCGGGCGCGGCGGGCGATGGCCCGATCGCGCTGTGGATCGTGCTGACCTGCGCGGTGGTGATGGCCGCCGGTACCGCCTCCGGCGGCTGGAAGATCATCAAGACCCTCGGCCACAAGATGGTCAAGCTGCACCCGATCCACGGCTTCGCCGCGGAGACCAGCTCGGCGACCATCCTCACCCTGGCGGCGCACTTCGGCATGCCGGTGTCGACCACGCACAGCATCTCCACGGCGATCATGGGCGTGGGCTTCGCCAAGAATCCGCGTTCGCTGCGGATCGGGGTGATCGAGCGGATCATCTGGGCCTGGATCCTGACCATCCCGGCGGCGGCCGCGGTGTCGTACCTGATCCTGGAGCTGTTCCGGATGTTCGGCTGGGCCTGAGGGCCGGCGCCATGGCTGCTGCGAAAGGCCCGCCCTCGGCGGGCCTCTCCATTTGTGGCCACGGGCCGGACCTGGCTGCACTTGAACGAGCTACCGCGATCTAGCGGGGAGGGGGGAGGGTGTTGCGGCCTGGCGGCCGCTGTTTTCTGGTTCCTTGTCATTGGTGGCTGGGTTGGCCTTCGATGTGGACCGGCTCGCTTGGACCGTGCATGCGCCTCGGGGATACCGGCGGATCGGGACACGCCGTGAATCCATCCATGGAGGCTCGGTGGCGCCATCCATGGCGCCCCACGGTCCCGATCCGCCGGTATCCCCAAGGCGCCGACAGGTTCCTGAGGACGGCGGGGAGAGCCAGGGCGAAAGCAGGAGCAAGAGCAAGAGCAAGAGCAAGAGCGAATGAAAGTGGGTGGAGGGGTGATGAGAAGCGGGGCGCCTGCTGCGCGGCTTGGGGCGGCAGTGCGCGGTGCGCTGGGAGGGGGGTCGAGATGCTTGGAGCCGCGCAGCGGGCGACCCGCTTTTCTTCTCTACCCCCACTCGCTTTTCGCTTCTGCTTTTCGCTTCTGCTTTTTCGCTTCCGCCTTTCCCGTCCGCCCCCGCCATCTGTCGGGTCCTTGGGCTACCGGCTTGTCGGGACCGTGGGGCGCCATGGATGGCGCCACCGAGCCCCACGGACGGGTTTACGGCGTGTCCCGACAAGCCGGTAGCCCAAGGACCCCGCACAACCCAAGCGAGCCCGCCCACATCGAAGGCCAACCCAGCCAAAGAAGACAAAGAACCAAAACCAAAGCGGCCGCCAGGCCGCAAAAACACCCCCCACGCCTCGGCAGATCGGCCAAGAACCGCCAGGTTTCCGCTCCAGCGCGCCAGGGGTATCCATTGGTATCGTGACTTCAGGCAGATGCCGCTGCAGGTCCGGCGTGATGCCATCGCAGTCGATGGATCCCCTTCGAAGGACACGAAACATGAAAGCAACCCGCACCCTCCTGTGGCTGGCCCTGGCGGTCGCCTCGCCGGCTTTCGCCGAGCAGGGCATCAGCAAGATCTCCGACGACGTGCAGACCACCGCCGGCCAGCGCTACGGCTCGCTGTCCACGGTGAGCGGCAATATCCATGTCGTGCGCGACGTGCAGGCCGGCGGCGTGCATACCGTCAGCGGCGACATCACCATCGATGCCGGCGCCAGCGTCGGCGAGGTGGCCAATACCAGCGGCGAGGTGACCCTGGGCGACAAGGCCACCGCGCACGCCCTGAAGACGGTCAGCGGCAACCTCAGGCTGGGTCGCGGGGTGCAGGTCGACGGCGATGCCACCACGGTCAGTGGCGAGATCTTCGCCGACCACGGCAGCCGGATCAGCGGCGACGTCACCGCGGTGAGCGGCGCGATCGGCCTGGTGCAGACCGAGGTCGGCGGGCGGATCAACTTCGTCAGCGCCAACGTGACCGTGGGTGTCGGCTCGCACGTGAAGGGCGGCATCCGCCTGGCCAAGCCGACCTTCGGCAAGCAGAACCACCCGCCGCGCGTGGTGATCGGTCCGGATGCGGTGGTCGACGGCCCGCTGGACTTCGAACTGCCGGTGAAGCTCTACGTCCACAGCTCGGCCAAGGTCGGCCCGATCACCGGCGCCACCCCGATCGCGTTCTCCACGCCGACGCCGCCGAAGGACTGAACCCGCCGCGGCGCAAACGAAAAGCCCGCCGGAAGGCGGGCTTCTTGATGGTGCCGGCAGCGGCAGCTCAGACTTCCAGCGAAGCCAGGTCGCCCTTGGACTCCAGCCACTGCTTGCGGTCGCTGGCGCGCTTCTTGGCCAGCAGCATGTCCATCAGCGAGCGGGTCTGCTCGCCATCGTCCACGGTCAGCTGGACCAGTCGGCGCGTGTCGGGGTGGATGGTCGACTCGCGCAGCTGCTGCGGGTTCATCTCGCCCAGGCCCTTGAAGCGGGTCACGCTGACCTGGCCCTTGATCTTGTCGCGGGCGATCTTGTCCAGCAGCGTGGTCTTTTCCTCTTCGTCCAGCGCATAGAACACCTGCTTGCCCACGTCCACGCGGAACAGCGGCGGCATCGCCACGAACACGTGGCCGGCGGCGACCAGGGCCGGGAAGTGCTTGAGGAACAGCGCCGTCAGCAGGGTGGCGATGTGCAGGCCGTCGGAGTCGGCGTCGGCCAGGATCACCACCTTGCCGTAGCGCAGTCCGTCGATCTCGTCCTTGCCCGGATCGCAGCCGATGGCGATGGCCAGGTTGTGGACTTCCTCGGAAGCCAGCACGCTGTTGGAGGAGACTTCCCAGGTGTTGAGGATCTTGCCGCGCAGCGGCAGGATCGCCTGGAAGTCCTTGTCGCGGGCCTGCTTGGCCGAGCCGCCGGCCGAGTCGCCCTCGACCAGGAACAGCTCGGTGCGCGACAGGTCCTGGCTGATGCAGTCGGCCAGCTTGCCGGGCAGGGCGGGGCCCTGGGTGACCTTCTTGCGGACGATCTGCTTCTCGGTCTTCAGTCGCGCGCTGGCGCGGTCAATGGCGATCTGCGCGATCTTCTCGCCGATCTCCACGTTCTGGTTGAGCCACAGGCTGAAGGCGTCGTGCGCGGCGCCCTCGATGAAGCCGGCGGCCTGGCGCGAGGACAGGCGTTCCTTGGTCTGGCCGGAGAACTGCGGGTCGGTCATCTTCAGCGAGAGCACGAAGGTGACCCGGTCCCAGACGTCTTCCGGCGCCAGCTTGACGCCGCGCGGCAGCAGGTTGCGGAAGTCGCAGAACTCGCGCAGCGCGTCGGTCAGGCCCGAGCGCAGGCCGTTGACGTGGGTGCCGTGCTGGGCGGTGGGGATCAGGTTGACGTAGCTTTCCTGCACCAGCTCGCCTTCCGGTACCCAGGCCGCGGCCCAGTCCACGGTCTCGGTGTCCTTCTTCAGGCTGCCGACGAACAGCTCGACCGGCAGCAGCTCGCGCCCGGCCATCTCGCCCTTGAGGTAATCGCGCAGGCCGTCCTCGTAGTACCAGCTGTCCTGCTCGCCGGTGGCCTCGTCGAACAGCTTCACGGTCAGGCCCGGGCACAGCACGGCCTTGGCCCGCAGCAGGTGGCGCAGGGCGCGCGCGTTGATCTTGGGAGTGTCGAAGTACTTCGGGTCCGGCCAGAAGCGCACGCGGGTGCCGGTGTTCTTCTTGCCGACCGTGCCGACCACTTCCAGCGGGCTGGCGCGGTCGCCGTCGCGGAAGGTGATGCGGTGTTCGCTGCCGTCGCGGCGGATGTGCACCTCGACCAGCTTGGACAGCGCGTTCACCACGCTGACGCCGACGCCGTGCAGGCCGCCGGAGAAGGTGTAGTTGCGGTTGTTGAACTTGCCGCCGGCGTGCAGGCGGGTAAGGATCAGTTCCACGCCGGGGATCTTCTCCTCCGGATGGATGTCCACCGGCATGCCGCGGCCGTCATCGGACACCTCGCAGCTGCCGTCCTTGTACAGGGTGACCTCGATGGTGCGGGCGTGGCCGGCGAGGGCTTCGTCGACCGAGTTGTCGATGACTTCCTGCGCCAGGTGGTTCGGGCGCGCGGTGTCGGTGTACATGCCGGGCCGGCGCTTGACCGGGTCCAGGCCGGAGAGGACTTCGATGTCGGCGGCGTTGTAACGGGTGTTCATGCAGCTCGCGGTGGCGTGAGACGACGGGCAAGTGTGCGGTCTGGGGCGCGTTTTTGCACGCGGATGCCGCGCGTTCAGTGCACGGCGGGGGGCGGCTGGCTAACCTTGGGCCTTGCAGAACGTGCCATCGGCCCTCATCCAGGGGGCCAAGGGCAAGACCGAGAGGAGGTTCGCGCATGAAGACCCGACATATCCTGATGCTGGCCACCGGCGCCGTGGTGGCGCTGGCGGCCGTACCGCTGGCCATGGCCCAGAACGGCCGGGCCGGCCAGACCGAAGCGACGGCAAGCGCTGCCGGCAAGCAGGGCGCCGACGCCCAGCAGGCCGCCGACGCCCAGGCCCAGGCCGACGCCGACGCGCGCGCCCAGCGCCGCGCCGCGGCCGCTGCCCAGAAGGACCAGGCGCGCAAGGCCGGCAAGACCGGCGGCGCCGAGGAAGAGGAAGAAGGCAAGCCGCTGCGCTGAGCCCTTCACGCTTCGCCATCCGACGCCCCGGCGCAGGCCGGGGCGTTTGTTTTTGCGATCCGCGCCGGCGCCGGCCCTTGGGGAAAGCGCCGGCAACCTGTAAACTATGGCTTTCCGGGAGGCCTTGAGCCATGACCCCCCTGATCTTCGTTACCGGCGGCGTAGTGTCCTCGCTTGGCAAGGGCATCGCCGCCGCTTCGCTTGCGTCCATCCTCGAAGCGCGTGGCCTGAAGGTCACGATGATGAAGCTGGACCCCTACATCAACGTCGACCCGGGCACGATGAGCCCGTTCCAGCACGGCGAGGTGTACGTCACCGACGACGGCGCCGAGACCGACCTGGACCTGGGCCACTACGAGCGCTTCGTCCGCACCCGCCTGTCGCGCAAGAATTCGGTCACCACCGGCCGGATCTACGAGAACGTCATCCGCAAGGAGCGCCGCGGCGACTACCTGGGCGCGACCGTGCAGGTCATCCCGCACATCACCGACGAGATCCGCCGTTGCATCGACGAGGCCACCGCCGGCTTCGACGTGGCGCTGGTGGAGATCGGCGGCACCGTGGGCGACATCGAGTCGCTGCCGTTCCTGGAGGCGATCCGCCAGGTCCGCACCGAGCGTGGCGCCGAGAAGGCCATGTTCATGCACCTGACCCTGGTGCCGTACATCGCCGCCGCCGGCGAGCTGAAGACCAAGCCGACCCAGCACTCGGTCAAGGAACTGCGTTCGATCGGCATCCAGCCGGACGTGCTGCTGTGCCGCTCCGAGCAGGCCATTCCGGATTCGGAGCGCCGCAAGATCGCGCTGTTCACCAACGTCTCCGAGCGCGCGGTGATCAGCGCCGCCGACATCGACGTGCTGTACGGCATGCCGCTGGAGCTGCACCGCCAGGGCCTGGACGAGATCGTCATCGACCAGTTCAAGCTGCGCGACAAGGCCGGCCCGGCCGACCTGTCCGAATGGGCTTCGGTGGTCGATGCGGTCAAGCACCCGCTGGACGAGGTCACCATCGCCGTGGTCGGCAAGTACGTCGACCACCAGGACGCCTACAAGTCGGTCGGCGAGGCGCTCAAGCACGGCGGCCTGCGCCAGCGCACCAAGGTCAACCTGAAGTGGCTGGAAGCGCAGGAGCTGGAAGGCACCGACATGGCGGCGCTGGCCGACGTCGACGGCATCCTGGTGCCCGGCGGCTTCGGCGACCGCGGCTTCGAGGGCAAGGTGCTGACCTCGCGCTACGCCCGCGACACCGGCGTGCCGTACTTCGGCATCTGCTACGGCATGCAGGCGGCGGTGGTGGATTTCGCCCGTCACGTGGCCGGCCTGGAAGGTGCCAACAGCACCGAGAACGACCGCCAGTCGCCGCATCCGGTGATCGGCCTGATCACCGAGTGGCGCACCGCCACCGGCGATGTCGAGAAGCGCGACGAGAAGTCCGACCTCGGCGGCACCATGCGCCTGGGCCTGCAGGAGCAGCGGCTCAAGCCGGGCACGCTGGCGCGCGAGCTGTACGGCAGGGACGTGGTCGCCGAGCGCCATCGCCATCGCTATGAGTTCAACAACCGCTACCGCACCCAGCTCGAGGACGCCGGCCTGGTGATCTCGGCCAAGTCGATGGACGACACCCTGGTGGAGATGATCGAGCTGCCGCGCGACCGGCACCCGTGGTTCCTGGCCTGCCAGGCGCATCCGGAGTTCCTGTCCACGCCGCGCGATGGCCATGCGCTGTTCATCGGCTTCATCCGTGCCGCGCGCGAGCGCAAGGCCGGCGGGCAGCTGCTGAAGGAAGCGCGGGCCTGACCCGGGCCGGACGCGGCGCCTGGCGGCCCGCGCCGCGATGCAACGGCCGCCTCCGGGCGGCCGTTTTCGTTTCCGCACTGCCCGGCGCCGGCCGGCGATGGTTGCGAGTGCATGCATCGTGTCCCATCGCCGCCGACATTCACTACAATGCGGGAGCTGTTCCGGCGCCCGTGGCCTTCCGCCCGGGTGGACCCCCTCAATCGCCGCGCGTGCGCGGCGCTGCGCAAACGCCAGGACCCCATGACCCAGATTGCCAAGATCCACGCCCGCGAAATCCTCGACTCCCGTGGCAACCCCACGCTGGAAGCGGAAGTCACCCTCGAGGACGGTTCCTTCGGCCGTGCCGCCGTGCCCTCGGGCGCCTCGACCGGCACCAAGGAAGCGGTGGAACTGCGCGACGGCGACAAGACCCGCTACCTGGGCAAGGGCGTGCGCAAGGCGGTCGAGAACGTCAACGGCACCATCGCCGCCTCGCTGAAGGGCTATGACGCCGCCGACCAGGAAGGCCTGGACCGCCGCCTGATCGACCTCGACGGCACCGAGAACAAGGGCCGCCTGGGCGCCAACGCGCTGCTCGGCGTCTCGCTGGCCGCCGCCCACGCCGTGGCCGCCTCGCGCAAGCAGGCGCTGTGGCAGTACCTGGCGACCGTCACCGAATCGGACGTCTCGCTGCCGGTGCCGATGATGAACATCATCAACGGCGGCGCGCATGCCGACAACAACGTCGACTTCCAGGAGTTCATGGTCCTGCCGGTCGGCTTCGGCTCGTTCTCCGAGGCGCTGCGCGCCGGCACCGAGATCTTCCATTCGCTGAAGTCGGTGCTGAAGGGCCACGGCCTGAGCACGGCGGTCGGCGACGAGGGCGGCTTCGCCCCGGATTTCCGCAGCAATGTCGAAGCCCTGGACACCATCCTGGAAGCCATCGGCAAGGCCGGCTACAAGGCCGGCGAAGACGTGCTGCTGGGCCTGGACGTGGCCTCCAGCGAGTTCTACGAGAACGGCAAGTACAACCTGGTCGGCGAGAACAAGCGCCTGACCTCCGAGCAGTTCGTCGACTTCCTGGCCGACTGGACCGCGCAGTACCCGATCATCTCGATCGAGGACGGCCTGGCCGAGGATGACTGGGCCGGCTGGAAGCTGCTGACCGACCGCGTCGGCAAGAAGGTGCAGCTGGTGGGCGACGACCTGTTCGTCACCAACCCGAAGATCTTCAAGCAGGGCATCGAATCCGGCACCGCCAACGCGATCCTGATCAAGGTCAACCAGATCGGCACCCTGACCGAGACCCTCGAGGCGATCGCCATGGCGCACCACGCCAACTACGCGGCCATCGTCTCGCACCGTTCGGGCGAGACCGAGGACACCACCATCGCCGATATCGCCGTGGCCACCACCGCCACCCAGATCAAGACCGGCTCGCTGTGCCGCAGCGATCGCGTGGCCAAGTACAACCAGCTGCTGCGCATCGAGGAAGCCCTCGGCGCGGGCGCGCGTTACGCCGGTCGTAACGCGTTCGTGTCGATCAAGCAGTAAGCCATGCGCAACTGGCGCTGGCTGCTGCTGGTGCTGGCGGTACTGCTGGCCTGGCTGCAGTACCGCTTCTGGTTTGGCCCGGGCAATTCCGGCGAGGTGCTCGTGCTGGAGGCGCAGGTGGCCAGGCAGAAGCACGACAACGAGGGCCTGCGCCAGCGCAACGAGGCGCTGGCCGCCGAGGTGAAGGACCTCAAGGATGGCGAGGCGGCGGTGGAAGAACGCGCGCGCAGCGAGCTGGGCATGATCAAGCCGGGCGAGAAGTTCTATCGCGTGGTGGAGGATGCGCCGCCCGCGGCGCCGGCTTCCGCGCCGGCCCCCGGTCAGGCGCCGGCCGACGGCGCCACGCCGGGCGAGCAGCCCTGATGGCCACCGTCTGGGCGGTGGTACCGGCCGCCGGGCGGGGCACCCGCTTCGGCGCGCCGATCCCCAAGCAATACCTGCCCGCCGCAGGGCGACCTCTGATCGCCTACACCCTGGACGCGCTGGCCGCCCACCCGGCCGTGGCCGGCGTGATGGTGGTGCTGTCGGCGAACGATCCGGACTGGCCGGGCTGGCGCGCCGTCGCCGGCAAGCCGATCCTCACCACCGAAGGCGGGGCGACCCGCGCCGCCTCGGTGCTGGCCGGGCTGCAGGCCTTGCCCGAATCGGTGCGCAGCGACGACTTCGTCCTGGTGCATGACGCCGCGCGGCCCAACCTGGGGCCGGGCGACCTCGACCGCCTGCTGGAAATCGGCCGCAACGACCTGGTCGGCGCGATCCTCGCCGCGCCGGTGCGCGACACCCTCAAGCGGGCCGGCGACGATGGCGGCATCGACGCCACTGAGCCGCGCGAGCGCCTGTGGCGTGCGCTGACCCCGCAGCTGTTCCGCCGCCACCAGCTGATGCGCGGACTGGAAGCCGCCGCCGCCGCCGGGGTCGACGTCACCGACGAGGCGATGGCGATGGAGCGGCTGGGCGCGCGCCCGCTGCTGGTCGAGGGCGCCGAGGACAACTTCAAGATCACCACGCCGGCCGACCTGGCCCGCTTCGAATACGAACTTTCCCGGCGCGGCGCCTGAGCGCGCAGCCGGTAGCAGGAAACCAAGACATGAGCGGTTTGAACTTCCGCATCGGCCAGGGCTATGACGTGCATGCCTTCGGCGAGGGCGACCACGTGATGCTGGGCGGCGTGCGCGTCCCCCATGGACAGGGCGTGCTGGCGCACAGCGACGGCGACGTGATCCTGCATGCGCTGTGCGACGCCATGCTCGGCGCGCTGGCGCTGGGCGACATCGGCCAGCATTTCCCGCCCTCGGACGAGCGCTGGCGCGGCGCCGACAGCAGCTGCTTCGTCGAACACTGCAATGGTCTGCTGCGCGAGCGCGGCTGGCAGGTCGGCAACGCCGACGTCACCGTGGTCTGCGAGCGGCCCAAGGTCGGCCCGCATGCGCCGGCCATGCGCGAGCGCATCGCCGCGCTGCTGGGCATCGCGCTGGACCGGGTCAGCGTCAAGGCGACCACCAGCGAGAAGCTGGGCTTCACCGGTCGTGGCGAAGGCATCGCCGCGCAGGCCGTCGTGCTGCTGGTGGCGCTGTGAGCGAGCTGCCGCGTGCGTTTGGCGAGCCGGTGCTGCGCGCGCGCATGCGCTCGGTGCCGGAAGACTTCCAGGTCGACGAGATCCCCGCCTTCGAGCCGAGCGGAGAGGGCGAGCACCTGCTGCTGACGATCCGCAAGCGCGGGCAGAACACCACGCACCTCGCCACGCGCCTGGCGCGCTGGGCCGGCGTGCCTGAAATGGGCGTGAGCTACGCCGGGCAGAAGGACCGCCATGCGGTCACCACCCAGCGCTTCAGCGTGCACCTGCCCAAGCGCATCGCGCCGGACCTGGCGCAGCTGGACGACGAGGACGTCCAGGTCGTCGAATCGACCTGGCACAACCGCAAGCTGCAGCGCGGCGCGCTGGCCGGCAACCGCTTCGGCCTGGTGCTGCGCGAGGTCGAGGGTGTGCGCGCCGACATCGATGCGCGGCTGGCGCAGATCGCCGCGCGCGGCCTGCCGAACTGGTTCGGCGAGCAGCGCTTCGGCCGCGAGGGCGGCAACGTCGGCGCGGCATTGTCGATGTTCGCCGGGCGCCGGGTGCGCAAGGACCAACGCTCGATGCTGCTGTCGGCGGCGCGTTCGCAGCTGTTCAACCAGGTGCTGTCCGCGCGCGTGGCGCAGGGCAGCTGGGACGCGCCGCTGGACGGCGAGGTCTGGATGCTGGACGGCTCGCGCAGCGTGTTCGGCCCGGAGCCGTGGAGCGATGCGCTGGCGCAGCGGCTGGCCGCCTTCGACATCCATCCGAGCGGACCGCTCTGGGGCGCCGGCGAACTGCGCAGCCAGGGCGAGGCGGCCGCGATCGAGCAGGCGGCAATCGCCGACGAGACCGCGCTGGCCCTGCGTGCCGGGCTGGAGCAGGCGGGCCTGAAGCAGGAACGCCGCGCGCTGCGTCTGCGACCCACCGGCCTGCGCCATGAATGGCGCGACGACGATATGCTGTGGCTGGGGTTCGAGCTGCCGCCGGGCTGCTACGCCACCGCGGTGCTGCAGGAGCTGGGCGAGGTCACCGGCTGAGCCTCCGGCTGCGTCGGTTTCCTTGTAGGAGTGGCTTCAGCCGCGACCTCATCCTCCAGCCGGTCGCGGCTGAAGCCGCTCCTACAAAGGCTGGTCCCAGGGCGATGCCGCGCTATCTGCGCGCCAGCAGCACCAGCAACGCGCCGGTGCCGCCCTGGGCCGGCGGTGCAGAGTGGAAGGCGAGCACGTCGTTGCGCTGGCGCAGCAGCCGGTCGACCAGGTTCTTGAGCACCGGGGCGCCGCCATCGGACTGCAGCCCCTTGCCATGGATGATCCGCACGCAGCCGTATTCATGCGCGTGCGCCTCCAGCAGGAACTGCCGCAGCAGCGCTTCGGCCTGCGCGGCGGTGGCGCCATGCAGGTCGAGTTCGTCCTGGACCGAGAACTGGCCGCGCCGCAGGCGCTGGAAGATCCGTGCCGGCAGCTGCTCGCGACGGTAGCTGGCGGTGTCGCCGGCCTCCAGTGGGGTGCTGTCGCGCAGCAGCCGGGCGAATTCACCCTGGGCCTCAGCTTCGTCCCGCTCGGCCATGCGCGCGCGCGGCTTGGGACGCGGCCGCTGCGGGGCGGTCGGCTGCGGCTGGCGGATCGGCTTGACCTCGCCGATGGCGGCGCGGAACAGCGCCGCGTCGTCGGCGTCTTCGTCTTCTGGATGCGACATCGGTACAGCGTAGCCTGCGCGCGCCGTCGCGCAAATGGCGGCCGGCAGGGGCAGGCGCATGGACGCATCCGGTATCATGGGGACGCTTCCCGAGGAGTCCCATGCGCGTACTTGTTAGCAATGACGATGGTGTCGACGCCCCCGGCATCAGGATGCTCGCCGAACACCTGCGCGCCGCCGGCCATGAGGTCATGGTGGTGGCGCCGGACCGCGATCGTTCCGGTGCCAGCAATTCGCTGACGCTGGACCTGCCGATCCGCACCAAGCGCATCGATCACTACACCTGCTCGGTCGCCGGCACGCCGACCGACTGCGTCCACCTGGCCCTGACCGGCATGCTGGATTACGAGCCGGACATCGTCGTGTCCGGGATCAACAACGCCGCCAACCTGGGCGACGACGTGATCTACTCGGGCACGGTGTCGGCGGCGATGGAAGGGCGCGACCTTGGCCTGCCCGCGGTCGCCGTGTCGCTGGTGACCCGCAACCACGAGGCGCACCACTACGAGACTGCCGCGCGCGCGGCGGTGATGATCGTCGCGCGGCTGATCGCCGATCCGCTGCCGGCCGATACCATCCTCAACGTCAACGTGCCCGACCTGCCCTGGGACCAGGTGCGCGGCTTCGAAACCACCCGCCTGGGCAACCGCCACCGTTCCGAATCCTGCCTGCCGCAGGTCGATCCGCGCGGCAACACGGTCTACTGGATCGGCCCGGCCGGCCCGGAGCAGGACGCCGGCCCCGGCACCGATTTCCACGCCGTGCGCACCGGCCATGTCTCGATCACGCCGATCCAGGTCGACCTGACCCGCTACCAGGCGCTGGAAAAGGTCGCTGGCTGGGTGGGCGGCCTGACCGCCGCCATGGACGACGACGAGGGCGTGCTGGCATGACCCCGCGCCTGCGCCTGCAGCCCGAGGCGGTCGGCATCGGGATGACCTCCCAGCGCGTGCGCGACCGCCTGGTCGACCGCCTGCGCGAAGCGGGCATCGGCGACGAACGCGTGCTCAATGCGGTGCGCACCGTGCCGCGCCATCTGTTCATCGACGAGGCGCTGGCTTCGCGCGCCTATGAGGACACCGCGCTGCCGATCGGCCACGGCCAGACCATTTCCCAGCCCTGGGTGGTGGCGCGGATGACCGAGGCGGTGCTGCAGGTCGGGCCGAAGAAGGTGCTGGAAGTCGGCACCGGTTCCGGCTACCAGGGCGCGATCCTCGCCGCGCTGGGGCTGGAGGTGCATACCGTCGAGCGCATCGGCGACCTGCTGCGGCAGGCGCGCAAGCGCTTCCGCCAGCTCGGCATGAACGTGCGCAGCAAGCACGACGACGGCCGCATCGGCTGGCCCGAGCACGGCCCGTACGACGCCATCGTGGTCACCGCCGCTGCTCCGGCGCTGGTGGACGCGCTGATCGAGCAGCTTGCCCCCGGTGGCCGCCTGGTGGCGCCGGTGGGCGGCCCGTCGGCGCAGTCGCTGGTGCAGGTCGACCGCGCCGCCGATGGCAGCGTCGAGCAGCAGGTTCTGGCGCCGGTCACTTTCGTGCCGCTGCTCTCGGGCATGCTGGACTGAATCCAGGGACGAGACTTCATGAAGATATTCGGGCCGTTGTACGACCTGGCGATCCGCTGGTCGCGCCATCGCCGGGCGCCGGCCCTGCTGACCGGGCTGAGTTTCCTGGAAGGCTTCATCTTCCCGGTGCCGCCGGAAGTGATGCTCGCGCCGATGTCGCTGGCGCAGCCGCGCCGGGCGCTGTGGTTCGCCACGTTGAGCCTGATGGGCTCGCTGGGTGGGGCGCTGGTCGGTTACCTGCTCGGCCATTTCGCCTTCGCCGCGGCCCAGCCGCTGATCGAATGGCTGGGCTGGAGCGCGAAGATCGACGAGCAGGTCGCGCACCTGCGCGAGGTGGTCGCACACTCGCCGTGGCGCGCGTTCTGGCTGCTGGTGCTGGCCGGTTTCACCCCGATCCCGCTGAAGATCTTCACCTGGGCCTCGGGCGTGGTCGGCGTACCGTTCCTGCCGTTCCTCGCCAGCATGGCCGTGGGCCGGGGCAAGCGGGTGTACCTGGTGGCCGGCGCGATCCGCCTGGGCGGTGCGCGCGCCGAGGCGGCATTGCATCGCTGGATCGAACCGGTAGGCTGGCTGGCCAGTCTGGTCCTGGTCGGCCTGGTGGGCTGGGTGATATGGAGAGCGAAATTCGGATGAGCATGAAGCGGATGGGGAAGGGCGCGCGTCTGGCGCTGGTCGTACTGGCGACGACGGCGCTGGCCGCCTGCGGTACGGCGACGGTGGTCAAGAAGAACGGCGGCACCTCGGGTACTGCGTCCGGGTCGGTGCCGAAGACCTCGGTGGCGCGTCCCGGCGCCACGGTCACGGTGCGACAGGGCGACACGCTGTACGCGATCGCGCGGCGGACCAACGTCAGCCCGCTCGACCTGGCCGCCTGGAACAACCTGTCGTCGCCGAACACCATCTATCCGGGCCAGCAGCTGAAGCTGTATCCGGCCGGCGCGGTGGCCTCGCGTCCGGCGACCACCACCGGCGGTAGCCCCGCGGGCGGCGCGCGGCCGGCGGCGGCACCGGCGCCGGTCGCCGCCAGCCCGGTCAACAGCGGTTTCAGCTGGCGCTGGCCGGCCGATGGCGTGGTGGTCGGCAACTACGTGGCCGGCGAAGCCACCAAGCAGGGCGTGGACATCGCCGGCAGCAACGGCCAGGCGGTCAAGGCCGCGGCCGACGGCGTGGTGGTCTATTCGGGCAATGGCCTGATGGGCTACGGCGAACTGATCATCATCAAGCACAACGAGCAGTGGCTGTCGGCCTACGGCCACAACCGCAAGCGGCTGGTCAACGAAGGCCAGAACGTGAAGGCCGGCCAGCAGATCGCCGAGATGGGCCGCAGCGGCGCCACCCGCGACATGCTGCACTTCGAGATCCGCTACAACGGCAAGCCGGTCGACCCGCTGCTGTATCTGCCGAAGAAGTAGCGCCTCCCCTGTGGGAGGGGCTTCAGCCCCGACGGGCGAGGTCGGGGGCTGTCAGATGGCAGTCGCGGCTGATGCCGCTCCCACAATGCTCCTGTCACGCGCCGATGGCGCGCGGGTGCCGATGCGATTGCATTGTGGGAGGGGCTTCAGCCCCGACGGGCGGAGTCAGGGACGGTCAGATGGCAGTCGCGGCTGATGGCCCGAGGCCACCCGGAGCCACTCCTACAGTGAGCCTGTCAGGCGCCGGTAGCGCGCGGGTGCCGATGCGATTGCATTGTGGAGGGGCTTCAGCCCCGAGGGGCTAGCCTGGGACTGTCAGATGGCAGTCGCGGCTGCTGGCCCGAGGCCACCCGGAGCAGCTCCTCCAAAAGCCGCTCCTACGCGGCCGGCTCCAGGATCATCGCCAGCACGACCTTGCGGCCTTCGGCGGCGAGCACGTTGTAGGTGCGGGCGGCGGCGTCGTTGCTCATCGCTTCCAGGCCGATCCCGCGGGTCAGGCAGGCGGCCAGTACGGCCGGCTCCGGAAAGCCCTGGCGGGCGCCGGTGCCCAGCAGCACCAGGGCCGGCGACAGCGCCAGCACCGGCTGCAGATCCGCCGGGGCGAGGGCGGCCAAGCTCGCCACCCCCCAGTCCTCGACCAGCCGGTCCGGCGCCAGCAGGAAGCTGCGCGCCAGCACGCGCTCATTCACCTTGGCGTGGTGGCCATCGGCCGCCCGCAGGGCGAATTCATAATCGGGGCGGTCCTCGGACAGCTGCATGCTTGCCTCAGCCGCGCGGCAGGACGATCTGCCGCTTTTCCTTGCTCGGGCGGTAGAGCACCGCGGTATGGCCGATCCGCTGCACCAGCGCCGCACCGGTCTGGGCGGTGATCTCGCCGATCATGGCGTCGCGGGCATCGCGGTCCTCGGCGGCGACCTTCACCTTGACCAGCTCGTGGCGCTCCAGCACCTCGTCCAGTTCCGCCAGGAAGGCCGGCGTGACCCCCTTGCCTCCGGTCTGCAGCAGGGCCTTGAGGTCGTGGGCCTGGCCGCGCAGGAAGCGGGTCTGGGCGGAGGTGAGGGTGGTAGACATGCAGTTCGAACGGGGAGCAAAGGGGGTTCAGGGTATCATGCCGGCCCCTCTCGACCCCTCAGACCATGGCAACCCGCAGCAAGAGCAGCCAGCGTTGGCTCAAGGAGCACTTCTCCGATCCGTTCGTGAAGAAGGCCCAGTCCGAGGGCATGCGTTCGCGGGCGGCCTACAAGCTGGAGGAGTTGCTGGCGCGCGACCGCCTGCTGCGCCCGGACATGGTGGTGGTCGACCTGGGCGCCGCGCCGGGGGGCTGGTCCCAGCAGGTCCGCAAGCAGATGGGCGACCGCGGCCGGGTCCTGGCCCTGGACATCCTGGACATGCCGCCGCTGGCCGGGGTCGAGTTCCTTCATGGTGACTTCAGGGAAGAAGCCGTTCTATCTGAATTTGAAGCCATGTTGGGCGGTCAGCCGGTAGACCTTGTGCTGTCGGATATGGCCCCCAATAAAAGCGGCATGGATGCGGTGGACCAGCCGCGGATGATGCACCTGGCCGAGCTGGCGATGGATTTCGCCGACAACCACCTCAAGACCGGTGGGGCGTTCCTGATCAAGCTGTTCCAGGGCGTTGGCTTCGATGACTACATCCGCGAACTGCGCCGCCGCTATGACAAGGTGTCCATCCGCAAGCCCGAGGCCTCGCGCAAGCGATCGCCGGAGGTGTATGCGCTCGGACAGGGCAAGCGTGCCCAGATCAAGTAAGCTGCCGCCAGACAACCGCGTACCGCCGCAAGAGCCTAGAGAGGGACACCGGAGCCAATGAGGATGAACGACTTGACCAAGAATCTGCTGTTGTGGGTGGTCGTCGCCGTCGTGCTGATGGTGGTGTTCCAGAGCTTTTCGCCGCGCGCGGCCGGTGGCGCCGGTGGCGAGTCGGTGACCTACAGCCAGTTCCTGCAGGACATCGACAGCGGCCGGATCAAGTCGGTGGACTTCACCGATGACAGCTCGTACTCGGTGAATGCGATCCGCTTCAAGCGCACCGACGGCTCGGAAGGCACGGTCTACGGCCCGCGCGACGAGAAGCTGGTCGACGTGCTGTACGCCAAGAAGGTCGAGATGACCCGCGACAAGCCCAGCAGCGGGCCGAGCCCGTGGGCGCTGATCCTGAACTTCCTCCCGGTGATCCTGATCATCGGTTTCTGGCTGTTCATCATGCGCCAGATGCAGGGCGGTGGCGGCGGTGCCAAGGGTGCGATGAGCTTCGGCAAGTCGCGCGCCAAGCTGCAGGGCGAGGACCAGATCAAGATCACCTTCGCCGACGTCGCCGGCTGCGACGAGGCCAAGGAAGAGGTCGGCGAGCTGGTCGACTTCCTGCGCGACCCCTCCAAGTTCACCAAGCTCGGCGGCAAGATCCCGCGCGGCGTGCTGATGGTCGGGCCCCCGGGTACCGGCAAGACGCTGCTGGCCAAGGCGATCGCCGGCGAGGCCAAGGTGCCGTTCTTCTCGATCTCCGGCTCGGACTTCGTCGAGATGTTCGTCGGCGTCGGCGCCAGCCGCGTGCGCGACATGTTCGAGCAGGCCAAGAAGCACGCCCCGTGCATCATCTTCATCGACGAGATCGACGCGGTCGGCCGCCATCGCGGCGCCGGCCTGGGCGGTGGCCATGACGAGCGCGAGCAGACCCTGAACCAGCTGCTGGTCGAGATGGACGGCTTCGAGGGCGGTGAGGGCGTGATCGTGATCGCCGCCACCAACCGTCCCGACGTGCTCGACCCGGCGCTGCTGCGCCCGGGCCGCTTCGACCGCCAGGTCGTGGTCGGCCTGCCGGACGTCAAGGGCCGCGAGCAGATCCTGCGCGTGCACATGCGCAAGCTGCCGCTGGCCGACGACGTCGAGCCGATGGTCATCGCACGCGGCACCCCGGGTTTCTCCGGCGCCGACCTTGCCAACCTCGCCAACGAGGCGGCGCTGTTCGCCGCGCGCGAGAACGCCAAGGAAGTGCGCATGGACCACTTCGACCGTGCGCGCGACAAGATCCTGATGGGTGCCGAGCGCCGCTCGATGGCGATGAGCGAGGACGAGAAGACCCTGACCGCCTACCACGAGGCCGGCCATGCCATCGTCGGCCGCCTGGTGCCCGAGCACGACCCGGTCTACAAGGTCACCATCATTCCGCGCGGCCGTGCGCTGGGCGTCACCATGTACCTGCCGGAAGGCGACAAGTACTCGATGAACCGCGTGGCGATCGAGTCCCAGCTGTGCTCGCTGTACGGCGGGCGCGTGGCCGAGGAGCTGATCTTCGGCGAGGACAAGGTCACCACCGGTGCCTCCAACGACATCGAGCGCGCCACCAAGATGGCCCGCAACATGGTCACCAAGTGGGGCCTGAGCGACGAGCTCGGCCCGGTGGCCTATGGCGAGGAGGAGGACGAGGTGTTCCTGGGTCGTTCGGTGACCCAGCACAAGAACGTCTCCGACGAGACCGCGCGCAAGATCGACGAGGTCGTGCGTTCGATCCTGGACAAGGCCTACGCCAAGACCAAGCAGATCCTGACCGACAACCTCGACAAGCTGCACTCGATGTCCCAGCTGCTGCTGCAGTACGAGACCATCGACGCGCCGCAGATCGACGCCATCATGGAAGGTCGCGATCCGCCGCCGCCGGCCGGCTGGGGCAAGTCGGGCAAGGACGGCAACGACAAGAACCCGACGCGGCCGCTGCCGCCGATCGCCGGACCCGCCGAGCAGGTCTGAGATCGACTGCCGCCGAGCACCACCAGAGCGCGCCCTACGGGGCGCGTTCTGTTTTGGCCGCCAGGCGATCGCGCCATAGGCACGGGCGCGTACGCTGCGCGACAATGGCGGCCTGTTGCACGGAGACCGCCGCATGCCATCGCCCCCGCCGCCCGGCCCCGAAGGCCGTAAGCCGCCGCCTTCCACCATCCTGGAGGTCATCATCGGCACCTGTGTCGGTGCCACGGTCGGCCTGCTGGCGGACAACATCGTGCTCGGCACCGCGATCGGCATCGCGCTGGGCGTGCTGCTGATCGTGCTGAAACTGCGTCGCGAGGCGAGGAAGCCCTGATGTTCGATACCACGCCGGTGCTGGACTGCAATGGCCGCGAACTGCGGCTGGACCGCCCGCGGGTGATGGGCATCGTCAACGTCACCCCGGACTCGTTCTCCGACGGCGGCGCCCACGACAGCGTCGAGGCTGCCGTCGCCCATGGCCTGCTGCTGGTGGAGCAGGGCGCCGACGTGCTCGACATCGGCGGCGAATCGACCCGACCCGGTGCCGATCCGGTGCCGCTGGAGGAAGAGCTGCGGCGCGTGGTGCCGGTGATCGAGCAACTGGCAGCGCGCACCGCGGTGCCGATCAGCGTCGACACCTTCAAGCCGGAAGTGATGCGCGCGGCGGTCGCCGGCGGCGCCGGGGTCATCAACGACATCCAGGGACTGCGCGCGCCCGGCGCGCTGGAAGCGGCCGCCGAACTGCGGGTGCCGGTGGTGCTGATGCACATGCTGGGCGAGCCGCGCTCGATGCAGGAAGACCCGGTCTACGACGACGTCGTCGCCGAGGTCCACCGCTTCCTCGCCGAGCGCATCTTCGCCGCCGAGATGGCCGGCATCGAGAAGCGGCGGCTGATCCTCGATCCCGGCTTCGGCTTCGGCAAGACCACCGCGCACAACCTGCAGCTGCTGGCCGGGCTGGCGCGGTTCGGCGAATTCGGCCTGCCGCTGCTGGCCGGTCTGTCGCGCAAGCGCACGATCGGCGAGTTGACCGGACGCGACGTCCCGGCCGAACGCGCCGCCGGTTCCGTGGCCGCGCACCTGGTCGCCGCGCAGCGCGGCGCGATGCTGCTGCGCGTGCACGATGTCGCGCCGACCGTGGATGCGTTGAAGGTCTGGGCGGCGATCGACGCGGTGCCGGTGCCGCGCCGCGACGCGCCGGCTGCCGCGCCGACGATCCGCTGGCCGGACGAAGACTGATGCCCGCCGATCGCCGACCGCTGGCGATCGCGCTGATGGGCCCGACCGCCAGCGGCAAGACCGCGCTGGCGATCGACTGGGCCCGGCGCCTGGGCGGGGAGATCGTCAGCGTCGATTCGGCCCTGGTCTATCGCGGCCTGGACATCGGTGCGGCCAAGCCCGACGCTGCCGAGCGCGCGGCCGTGCCGCACCACCTGCTCGACCTGCGCGATCCCTGGCAGGCTTACTCGGCCGCCGAATTCGCCGCCGACGCGCGCGCGGCGATCGACGACATCCTCGCCCGCGGCCGCCTGCCGATCCTGGCCGGCGGCACCGGGCTGTACTTCCAGGCGCTGCTGGAGGGGCTGGCGGACATGCCGGCCGCCGATCCGGCGATCCGCGCGCAGATCAGCGCCGAGGCCGAACGCGACGGCTGGCCCGCGCTGCACGCCCAGCTGGCGGCAATCGACCCGGTGGCGGCCGCGCGCATCCACGCCACCGACCCGCAGCGGATCCAGCGCGCGCTGGAGGTGTACCGGATCAGCGGCAAGACGATCAGCCACTGGCAATCGCGCCCGTCCGCCCCCAGATTGCCGGTGCGGGTGCTCAAGCTCGTGCTAGCCCCGGCCGACCGCGCCGTGCTGCACGAGCGGATCGCCCGGCGCTTCGACGCGATGCTCGCCGGCGGCTTCCTGGACGAAGTGCGGCAGCTGCGCGCGCTGCCGGCCATGAAGGCGGTGGCCGCGCCGCTGGACCTGCCGGCGGTGCGCGCGGTGGGTTACCGCCAGGCCTGGGAGTTCCTCGACGGTGCTACCGACGCGCAGACCTTCCGCGAGCGCGCCATCCAGGCCACCCGTCAGCTGGCCAAGCGCCAGCTCACCTGGCTGCGCGGCGAGCTGGACGCGCGCTGGTTCGACCCGGCCAGCGAGGGCGGGCGCCTGGAGGCGGCACTGGCGGCCTTCCTGGCGGCGCCGGCGCCCGCCGGCACCGGACGGGCGCAGGGCCCGGCCGGCGTGTAACATCTACCGACCGGGGGCGGGCAGGGGATGGCCGCGCACCGACCGGGACCATAAGAACAATAACGAATGGAGAGTGTGCGATGTCCAAGGGGCAATCCTTGCAGGATCCTTTCCTGAACGCGCTGCGGCGCGAGCGGGTGCCGGTGTCGGTGTATCTGGTCAACGGCATCAAGTTGCAGGGGACCATCGAGTCCTTCGACCAGTTCGTGGTGCTGCTGCGTAACACCGTCAGCCAGATGGTGTACAAGCACGCCATTTCCACCGTGGTGCCGGCGCGCAACGTGCGCGTGGGGCCGGGCGGTGGCTACGTGCAGTCCAATGATGGCCAACAGGCGGATGATGAAGTCGAGTAATACCGGAGTAATGCGTGTTTGACCGCTCGAAAAAGGGCGAACACGCGCTGTTGATCCAGACCCACGCCGGTGGGCCTGCCGAGGAGGATGTGCTCGAGGAATTCGTGGACCTGGCCCGCTCGGCCGGCGCCACCGTGGCCGCGACCCTGACCGCCAGGATCGACAAGCCCAGTCCTTCGACCCTGATCGGCAGCGGCAAGCTGGAAGAGGTCAAGGCCGCCGCCGATGCCACCGGCGCCGACCTGGTGCTGGTCAACCATTCGCTCTCGCCGGTGCAGGAGCGCAACCTGGAGCGCCACCTGCAGCGCCGGGTGATCGACCGTACCGGCCTGATCCTGGACATCTTCGCCCAGCGTGCGCACAGCCACGAGGGCAAGCTGCAGGTCGAGCTGGCGCAGCTGCGCCACCTGGCCACGCGCCTGGTGCGCGGCTGGACCCACCTGGAGCGCCAGCGCGGCGGTTCGATCGGCCTGCGCGGCCCGGGTGAAACCCAGCTGGAAACCGACCGCCGCCTGCTGCAGAAGCGGGTGGAACAGCTGCAGAAGCGGCTGGAGAAGGTCGAGGTGCAGCGCACCCAGATGCGCCGCGCCCGCGTGCGCAGCGAGCTGCCGCGCATCGCCCTGGTCGGCTACACCAACGCCGGCAAGTCGACGCTGTTCAACGCGCTGACCGGCGCGGAGGCCTACGCTGCCGACCAGTTGTTCGCCACCCTGGATCCCACCGTGCGCCGCATCGCGCTGCCGGGCGGCAACGTGATCCTGGCCGACACCGTCGGCTTCGTGCGCGACCTGCCGCACGAGCTGGTCGCCGCGTTCCGTTCGACGCTGTCGGAGGCGCGCGAGGCCGACCTGCTGCTGCATGTCGTCGACGCCGCCGACCCGCTGCGCGAGGACCGCATCCGCCAGGTCGACGAGGTGCTCCAGGCCGTCGGCGCCGGCGACCTGCCGCAGATGCTGGTGTTCAACAAGATCGACCGCATCGAGGGCGCCGAAGTGCGCCACGACGCCCAGGACGGGGTGCCCGACCAGGCACGCCGCGAGCGGGTGTGGATCTCCGCGCGCGACGGCCGCGGGCTGGACCTGCTGCAGCGCGTGCTTGGCCAGCGGCTGGGCCTGCAGCACGTCACCGGCACGCTGCGGCTGCCGCCCTCGGCCGGGCGCCTGCGTTCGCGCCTGCATGAGCTGGAGGTGGTGCAGGGCGAGCGCGCCGACGAGGACGGCTGGCTGCTGGAGGTGGATATCCCGATCGCCGAGGCCGAGCGCCTGGCTGCGGCCGGCGACGGTGCGCCGATCCGCGCGTTGCTGCCGGCCGCGCCGGCGCAGGAGTGGTAGGCGGGGCGACAGGGCGGGCGGATTCGGCTAAAAAGAACGCCATCCCCCGAATCGATCGACCATGAGCCCCACCGACCTGGAACTGCGGCAGCTCGCCGAACTGCTTGGCAACCAACTGCTGGCCGCGCGCGAGCGCCTGGTCACCGCCGAAAGCTGCACGGGCGGCTGGATCGCCAAGGCGGTGACCGACGTCGCCGGCTCGTCGGCCTGGTTCGACTGCGGCATGGCCGCCTACAGCTACGAGGCCAAGCAGGCCCTGCTGGGAGTGCGCCCGCAGACGCTGGAAGTGCATGGCGCGGTCAGCCGCGAGACGGTGATCGAGATGGTCTCCGGCGCGCTGGTCAATTCCGGCGCCAGCATTGCCGTGGCGGTAACCGGCATCGCCGGGCCGGGCGGCGGCAGCGAGGACAAGCCGGTCGGCACCGTGTGGATCGGCTGGAAGCGCCGCGGCGGCTACGCCAAGGCCGAGGTGTTCCACTTCGACGGCGACCGCGACAGCGTGCGCCGGCAGACCGTGGCCTCCGCGCTGCGCGGCCTGGGCGCGCTGCTGTGAGCGCGGCGCGCCGGCCGGTCGTGATCGGGAGGGCGCGCTGATGTGGGAAGCCCTGGGCACGGTGCGCGACCTCGGGCGGATGCAGGAGATCGCCTCGGTCCTGATCCGCTACGGCTTCGGCGACATGGTGCGTCGGATCGGCCTGGCCGAATGGCTCGAGCGCGCCGGCCGCCTGCTGCACTGGAACAACGCCGACGAGATGCTGCGCATGTCCGCGGCCACGCGCGTGCGGCGGGCGCTGGAGGACCTGGGGCCGACCTTCGTCAAGCTCGGCCAGGTCATGGCCACCCGCGTGGACCTGCTGCCGCCGGACTGGATCGCCGAGCTGGGCGAGCTGCAGAACGCCGTGCCGGCGCTGCCGTTCGCGCAGGTGCGCCCGCAGCTGGTGGCCGATCTCGGCGCTGACCCTGAGGACGTCTTCGCGCGCCTGGATGAGCAGCCGCTGGCGGCGGCCTCGCTCGCGCAGACCCATCGCGCCTGGCTGGCCGATGGCCACCCGGTGGTGCTGAAGATCCGCCGGCCCGGCATCGGCGAGGTCATCGAGGCGGACCTGCGCCTGCTGGCACGGCTGGCCGAGGTGATCGAGGCGCAGCTACCGGACCTGCGTCGCTACCATCCGGCCGACGTGGTGCGGCAGTTCACCGTGTCGCTGCGGCGCGAACTGGATTTCGCCGCCGAATGCCGCCATGCCGAGAAGATCGCCGGCAACTTCGCCGGGCATCCGGAAATCCTGATTCCCGGCGTCTACTGGGAATGGACCTGCGCCTCGCTCAACGTGCAGGACTTCGTCGACGGCATCCCCGGACGCGACCTGACGGCGGTCGATGCGGCCGGGCTGGACCGCGCCGAACTGGCGCGACGGGGCGCCGGGATCGTGCTGAAGATGGTGCTGGAGGACGGCTTCTTCCACGCCGATCCGCACCCGGGCAACATCTTCTACCTGCGCGACGGGCGCATCGGGGTGATCGATTTCGGCATGGTCGGGCGGCTTACCCAGGAGCGGCGCTTCCAGATCGCGCGGCTGCTGCACGGGGCGGTCGAACACGAGGCCGAGGCGGTGACCGACGTGCTGCTGGCCTGGGCCGACGGCGGCGTGGAAGTGGACGAGGCGCGCCTGCAGAACGACATCGCGCTGTTCGTCGACCAGTACCGCGGGGTGCCGCTGAAAGAGCTGCGGATCGGCCAGATGCTGGCCGACATCACCTCGATCCTGCGCGACCACGCGCTGGTGCTGCCGGCGGACCTGGCGCTGATGATCAAGGCCTTCCTGACCCTGGAGGGGATGGGGCGGCAGCTGGATCCGGATTTCGACATGGCCAGCGAGGCGCGGCCGTTCCTGCAGCGGGTGATGCTGCAGCGCTTCGCGCCGGCGCAGCTGTACCAGCGCGGCCGGCGCGGTGTGGCCGAGCTGCTGGAACTGGCCGGGGACCTGCCGCGCGACCTGCGTCGGCTGCTGCAGGCGGCGCGGCGGGGGCGATTGCAGATCCGGGTGGAAACCCAGGCGCTGAAGGGCTTCGGCGACCAGGTGAACCGGGCGGCGAACCGGCTGACGATGGGGGTGGTGACGGCGGCGCTGATCATCGGCTCGTCGATCGTGATGAACAGCGTGGGGGGGATTTCCAGCCGCTGGTTGCTGGCGATCGGGGTGACGGGGTTCGTGGGGGCGGCTTTGTGCGGGTTGTGGATCCTGTTTGCGATCTGGCGGAGTCGGTAGTTTGGGTTTGGGGTGTGGGGGTGGGTTTGGTTGGGCGGCCGGTGGCCGCCCTTTCTGTTTGCGGTGGCGGGTGGTTGGATGGCCTGCGATGTGGGTCGGCTGCCTGGGGTTCGTGGCGGCTGCCGGGGGGGCGGGATGGGCGGCCGGAGGCCGCCTTTTCTGTTCGTGACGGCGGATGGTTGGATGGCCTGCGATGTGGATCGGCTGCCTGGGGTTCACGGCGCCTGCCGGACGGGGGGGATGGGCGGCCGGGGGCCGCCTTTCGTCCATGGGGGCTCGGTGGCGCCATCCATGGCGCCACACGGTCCCGGAAGCGCGCCGGCCCCGACAGCCCGAGGGTCCCTTGGGGCGGTCGGCAAAAGCCAAAGCCAGAGCCGAAGCCAGAGCCAAAGCCAACGCCAACGCCAAAGCCAAAGCCAAAGCCAAAGCGGGGTGGGGTGTGGAGGTGGAAGCTTGGTGGGTGTTGCAAGGTGGGGTAGTTAGTAGTAATACTACTAACCATGGACCTGACCGATACCCAGCAAGCCATCCTGGCGATGATCGCCGAGCGCATCGAGCGCGAGGGGGTGCCGCCTTCGCAGACCGAGATTGCCCGGGCCTTCGGGTTCAAGGGGGTGCGGGCGGCGCAGTATCACCTGGAGGCGCTGGAGCAGGCCGGGGCGATCCGCCGGGTGCCGGGGCAGGCGCGGGGCATCCGCCTGGTGGCGCCGGTGGCCGGGGCCGGTCAGGTCGAGGCGGCGGCGAATGAGGAGCCGGCGATCCGGACCGACGACGTGCTGCGGCTGCCGGTGCTGGGGCGGGTCGCGGCCGGGCTGCCGATCGGCGCCGATATCGGTTCGGAAGACTTCGTGGTGCTGGACCGGGTGTTCTTCTCGCCGGCGCCGGACTACCTGCTGAAGGTGCAGGGCGATTCGATGATCGACGAGGGCATCTTCGACGGCGACCTGATCGGCGTGCACCGTACCCGCGATGCCCGATCCGGGCAGATCGTGGTGGCGCGGATCGACGAGGAGATCACCGTCAAGCTGCTCAAGCTCGGCAAGGACCGCATCCGCCTGCTGCCGCGCAATCCGGACTATGCGCCCATCGAAGTGCTGCCGGACCAGGACTTCGCCATCGAGGGCCTGTACTGCGGGCTGCTGAGGCCCAATCGCTGAGTCCGAACCCCAGGCCGTCGTTTCCCGACGGCCAGCCGCGGCCCGGGCTGCTGTCACGGGCCAGCCGATAAAAATAAATTGAACGCGACGCCGGCAGTCTCAGCCTGTGCGATACGCGAGCCTTACATTGACGCCATGCCGAAATCACTGACGAGGACCACCCAGATGGACGAGAACAAGAAGCGCGCCCTTTCCGCCGCCCTGAGCCAGATCGAGAAGCAGTTCGGCAAGGGTTCGGTGATGCGCATGGGCGACCGGGTCATCGAGGCCGTCGAGGCCATCCCGACCGGTTCGTTGATGCTGGACATCGCCCTGGGCATCGGCGGCCTGCCGAAGGGACGCGTGGTCGAGATCTACGGGCCGGAGTCCTCGGGCAAGACCACCCTGACCCTGCAGGCCATCGCCGAGTGCCAGAAGAAGGGCGGCACCGCGGCCTTCATCGACGCCGAGCACGCGCTGGACCCGATCTACGCCGCCAAGCTGGGCGTGAACGTCGACGACCTGCTGCTCTCCCAGCCGGATACCGGCGAGCAGGCGCTGGAAATCGCCGACATGCTGGTGCGCTCGGGTTCGGTCGACATCGTGGTCATCGACTCGGTCGCCGCGCTGACCCCCAAGGCGGAAATCGAAGGCGAGATGGGCGACCAGCTGCCGGGCCTGCAGGCCCGCCTGATGAGCCAGGCGCTGCGCAAGCTGACCGGCAACATCAAGCGTTCCAACACCCTGGTGATCTTCATCAACCAGCTGCGCATGAAGATCGGCGTGATGATGCCGGGCCAGAGCCCGGAAACCACCACCGGCGGCAACGCGCTGAAGTTCTACGCCTCGGTACGCCTGGACATCCGCCGCATCGGCGCGATCAAGAAGGGCGACGAGATCATCGGCAACCAGACCAAGATCAAGGTGGTCAAGAACAAGCTGGCGCCCCCCTTCAAGCAGGTGATCACCGAGATCCTCTACGGCGAGGGCATCAGCCGCGAAGGCGAGCTGATCGACATGGGCGTGGAAGCCAAGCTCGTCGACAAGGCCGGCGCCTGGTACAGCTACGGCGATGAGCGCATCGGCCAAGGCAAGGACAACGCCCGTGGCTACCTGCGCGACAACCCCCAGGTGGCCGCCAAGCTGGAAGCCGAACTGCGCGAGAAGTTCCAGCCGGCCGAGGCCTCGCGTGAGGAAGGCGACGGCGACGGCGAGTGAGTTTTGATCTATCGCGGGGCGGCGGAGTCAGTGCCGCCGTTCCCGCGGTAGCTTTTATGCACGCCAGGAGGGCAGGCGCCAGGGAGGGCGCAACGTGATTCCACCGCGGGAGCCATCATGAACGACGAGGCCGACGGCCGCCGCCGGACCCGCCGGCCGCGACCGGAACCCACCCCGGTCCAGCGTGCGCTGGGCCTGCTGGTGCGTCGCGAGCATTCGCGCAAGGAACTGGTCCGCAAGCTGCGCGGGCGCGGGGTCGAACCTGAAGCCGCCGACGCGGCGGTGGCCCGCCTGGCCGGCGAGGGCTGGCAGGACGACGACCGCTTTGCCGAATTCCTGGTCCGGTCCCGGGCCGGCAGCGGCTATGGACCGCTGCATATCCGCGCCGAGCTGGGAACCCACGGCCTGGATCGCGACGCGGTGGCCGCCGTCCTTGATGCCTACGAAGGCGACTGGCGGGAAAATGCCCGCGACCTGGTGCGCCGCCGCTTCGGTGAGGCCGGGCCGCAGGACCTGGCGCAGCGCCGCAAGGCCGCCGACCTGCTGGCGCGGCGGGGCTTCGATGCCGACACGATCCGCGCCGCGAGCCGGTTCGATCCTGACGACTGAGCGCCCAAGGGCTGGTAACCTTGGTGGTTTAGGTTGTGCCGCCGCTCCGCGTGCCCCATATCGGGCAGGTGGAACCCGGTCCACCGCCGCCCGCCCGACTGCCAGCCCGATGAACGCACCCACCAAATTCACGACCTCCCAGATCCGCAGCGACTTCCTTGAATTCTTCAAGGGCAAGGGCCACACCATCGTGCCGTCGGCGCCGCTGGTTCCGGGCAATGATCCGACCCTGCTGTTCACCAATTCCGGCATGGTCCAGTTCAAGGACGTGTTCCTGGGCGCGGAGAAGCGCAGCTACGTGCGCGCGGCCGACGTCCAGCGCTGCCTGCGCGCCGGCGGCAAGCACAACGACCTCGATTCGGTCGGCTACACCGCCCGCCACCACACCTTCTTCGAGATGCTGGGCAACTGGTCGTTCGGCGACTACTTCAAGAAGGACGCCATCGCCTGGGCCTGGGAGCTGCTGACCGGCGTCTTCAAGCTGCCGGCCGAGCGCCTGCTGGTTACCGTGTACCACACCGACGACGAAGCCTTCGCGCTGTGGCGCGACATGGTCGGCGTGCCGGAAGAGCGCATCGTCCGCATCGGCGACAACAAGGGTGCGCCGTACGCCTCGGACAACTTCTGGCAGATGGCCGACACCGGCCCGTGCGGCCCGTGCACCGAGATCTTCTATGACCATGGCGCCCACATCGCCGGCGGCCCCCCGGGTTCGCCGGACGAGGACGGCGACCGTTTCATCGAGATCTGGAACCTGGTGTTCATGCAGTTCGACCGCCAGCCCGACGGCACCCTGGTGCCGCTGCCGGCACCGTGCGTGGATACCGGCATGGGCCTGGAGCGCCTGGCGGCGATCCTGCAACACGTACACAGCAACTACGAGATCGACCTGTTCCAGACGCTGATCCGCAAGGCCTCCGAGCTGACCGGCACCGCGGACCTGGAAAACAAGTCGCTGCGCGTGATCGCCGACCACATCCGCGCCTGTTCCTTCCTCATCGTCGATGGCGTGCTGCCGTCCAATGAAGGCCGCGGCTATGTCCTGCGCCGGATCATCCGCCGCGCCCTGCGCCATGGCTGGATGCTGGGCGTGCGCCAGCCGTTCTTCCACAAGATGGTCGCGACCTTGTCCGAGCTGATGGGCGAGGCCTATCCGGAGTTGCCGGCCGCGCGCGACACCGTCGAGCGGGCGCTGAAGGCCGAGGAGGAGCGCTTCGCCGAAACGCTGGATGCCGGCATGAAGATCTTCGACGAGATCGCCTCGCGCTCGGGCATCACCATTGCCGGTGTCGATGCGTTCCGCCTGTACGACACCTACGGCTTCCCGGTCGACCTGACCGCCGACATCGCGCGCGAGCGCGGCCTGGAAGTGGACATGGCCGGCTTCGAGGCGGCCATGGAGCAGCAGCGCGAAACCGCGCGTGCAGCCGGCAAGTTCGGCGGCGGCACTGCGCTGCCGGCCGAACTCGTTGCCCAGCTCAGCCCGACCCGCTTCCTGGGTTACGACGAACTGCAGGCCGACGGCCTGAAGGTCGTGGCCCTGCTCAAGGACGGTCGCCCGGTCGAGGCGATTGCCGCCGGCGACGAGGCCATCGTGCTGACCGATGCGACTCCGTTCTACGCCGAGTCCGGCGGCCAGGTCGGCGACACGGGCCAGCTGGCTGCCGCCGGCGTGGATTTCCAGGTCGCCGACACGCACAAGTTCGCCGGCCAGTTCCATGGCCATGTCGGTCGCCTGGCGAGCGGCGCCCTGCGCGTGGGCGACATCCTGTCGGCCAGCGTGGACGCGGCCCGTCGTGGCGCGACGATCCTCAACCATTCGGCCACCCACCTGCTGCACGCCGCGCTGCGCGAGGTGCTGGGCACCCACGTGCAGCAGAAGGGCTCGCTGGTCGCGCCGGACCGCCTGCGCTTCGACTTCTCGCACTTCCAGCCGATGACGGCCGAGGAGCTGGCAATCGTCGAGCGCAAGGTCAATGCGCAGGTGCGCGCCAACAACGCCGCCGAAGTGCACCACATGGGCATGCAGGAAGCGCTGGACTTCGGCGCGATGGCGCTGTTCGGCGAGAAGTACGGCGAGAACGTGCGCGTGCTGAAGATGGGCGAGTACTCCACCGAGCTGTGCGGCGGCACCCACGTCGGCCGCACCGGCGACATCGGCCTGTTCAAGATCACCAGCGAAGGCGGCGTGTCCGCCGGCGTGCGCCGCATCGAGGCGGTGACCGGGCAGGGTGCGCTGGATTACGTCGGTGACGAGGAACGGCGCCTGCACGAGGCGGCCGGCCTGCTCGGCGGCAGCGCGCAGGACGTGGTCGAGAAGATCCGCCAGCTCGGCGACCGTCAGAAGAAGCTGGAACGCGAGCTGGAATCGCTGAAGGCCAAGCTGGCTTCCGGTGCCACCGCCGACCTGGGCAGCGCCGCGGTCGAGGTGGCCGGCATCAAGGTCCTGGCCGCGCGCCTGGACGGCTTCGATGCCAAGGCGCTGCGCGAGGCCATGGACCGCCTCAAGCAGCAGCTGGTCGATGCGGTGATCATCCTGGCCGGCGTGCAGGACGGAAAGGTCGCGCTGGTAGCCGGCGTCAACGGTGCGGCGACCGGCAAGGTCAAGGCCGGGGAACTTCTCGCCCACGTCGCCGGTCAGATCGGTGGCAAGGGCGGTGGCCGCCCGGATCTCGCCCAGGGTGGTGGCGAGGACGGGCCCGCCCTTGCGCCGGCATTGCAGGGCGTCGTTGCCTGGGTCAATCCTCACTTGTCCTGAACGCAGCGACCGCGAACCTTGATGGGGGGGCAGGGCATCGTTAACATCCCTGTCCTTATTCCCTTTTTCCGCGACGTTCCCTGATGAAGGGGCGCCGCGCTGACGGGAAAGCCGTCAGCCCCTGGAGATTTCCAACATGTTGATCCTTACTCGCCGCGTCGGCGAAACCCTGATGATCGGTGACTCGGTCACCGTCACGGTGCTCGGCGTGAAGGGCAATCAGGTCCGTATCGGCATCACGGCGCCGAAGGACGTGGCCGTGCATCGCGAAGAAATCTACCAGCGCATCCAGCGCGGCGACGAGCCGGTTGCCTCGGGCGCGGCTGGGAACGAAGATTCGGCCGAATAAAGGGTTTACGTTGACCCCCTGTTGCCGGTATTCTTCGCGGCCTGTCGCGGAAGTCTTCCGGTCGGACAGGTGACAAGACCCGGAGTGATGCCCGAGAGGCCGAAGGGGTTCCCCTGCTAAGGGAATATAGGGTCAAAAGCTCTATCGAGGGTTCGAATCCCTCTCACTCCGCCAGTTCCAGAAAAGCCGCTTCCGAGCGGCTTTTTTGTTTTCCGCGGGGTGGGTTCGCGTCACGGGCCGGTGCCGTTCCGGCGCCCCCCGCGTCCAGTGGCCGGCCAGTCAGCCGCGCATACGGAAAAGCCGCCCTGCGGCGGCTTTCCTGCAACGCATGGGCGGAAGCGGGATGCGGTTCAGCCCTCGGCGTCCTCGCTGTCGTCGTCTTCCTGCAGCTCGCCATTGGCGGCGATCGTGGTGACGCTCTCGTCCTCGGACGGATCCCGCAGCAGGGTGAAGGAATTTTCCGAGTGATGGACCTTCAGCTCCGGGGCGCCTTCGTAGCCGTAGTAAGCCCACATGGCGTGGAAGCGCTTGTAGACGTCGGCCCAGACCTGGTTGTCGAGCTCGCTCACCTTGTACCAGGCATAGAGCTCATCCCAGGAGCAGGTGGCAGCGCCGTACTGGATGACGCGGTCGATCAGGCCGGAGAGGGCGACATCGTGATGCGGAAGCATGGTCGTTCCTTGTTGACGGGAACGGCATGGAAGCAATCCGGCGCGACGAAGTAAAGCCCCGGGGGGGCTGTGTCGAAGCAAGCGCGACGCCTCCAACGTGCGCAGCCGCCCGGTGGGGCGGCTGCGCGGCGGTTACTGCCAGCCCTGCAGCGGCAGGTCGAACAGCAGGAACTCGGCGTCGCGGGCGTTGCCGAACACCAGCAGCGACTCGTCGCTGACCTGCACCGCGTCGCCGGCCGACAGGGCCACGCCGTTGACCTCCAGCTCGCCGCGGGCGACCTGCACGTAGGCGCCTCGGCCGGCCGCCAGCGCGTGCTCGACGCGGTCATCGCCATTGAGGATAGAGGCGTAGACGCGCGCATCCTGGTGGACCTTGAGCGAGCCGTCGGCGGCATCCGGGGAGACGATCAGGCGCAGCCGCCCGCGCTTGTCGGCGGTGGCGAAGTTGCGCTCCTCGTAGCTCGGCTCGATGCCGTTGCGCTCCGGGAACAGCCAGATCTGCAGGAAGTGCACCGGGTCGCTGGGCGAGCCGTTGAACTCGCTGTGGGTCACGCCGCTGCCGGCAGTCATGCGCTGGACGTCGCCGTAATGCAGGACCGAGCCGGTGCCCATGCTGTCCTTGTGCTCCAGTGCCCCGTCCAGCACGTAGGAAATGATCTCCATGTCGCGGTGGCCATGGGTGCCGAAACCTTCGCCCGGCTTCACGCGGTCCTCGTTGATCACCCGCAGCGGGCCGAAGCCCATGTGGCGGGGATCGTGGTAGTTCGCGAAGGAGAAGGTGTGGCGCGAGGACAGCCAGCCATGTTCGGCGCGGCCCCGGGCATCGCTCTTGCGGATCTGCAGCATGATGTTTTCTCCTTGATGTTCGATGGTGTCGATCGGAGGCGTTTCCTCCTTGGCGACAAGTCTCTGCCCTTCTTGCGGAAACAAAAAGCGAGTAGATTCGAGCGCCATCATCGATGGATTCGAACATGAAGCTGAGCCTGGAAGCCCTGCAGATCCTGGACGCCATCGACCGCCGGGGCTCCTTCGCCGGGGCGGCGAAGGTCCTTTACAAGGTGCCTTCGACGATTTCCTACACCGTTTCCAAGCTGGAGGAGGACCTGGGCGTCCAGCTGTTCGAGCGCGCCGGCCCCAAGGCCACCCCCACCGACGCCGGCCGCGAGCTGCTCAAGGAGGGGCGCCACCTGCTGCGGGCCGCCCAGGAACTGGAGGTCCGGGTGCGTCGGGTTGCCTCGGGCTGGGAGTCGGAATTCGCCCTGGGGCTGGACTCGCTGTTCCCCGCCTCGCTGCTGGCGGCGGATATCGCCGCCTTCTACGGCGATGCCGACAGCACCCGCCTGCGTCTGGTCAGCGAATCGCTCTCGGGTACCTGGGAGGCGTTGCTGGATCGCCGCGCCGACCTGCTGGTCGCCGCCGGCGAGGGACCCAGCGGCGGCGGCTACGTGGTCGAGGCGCTGGGGATCGTGCGCTTCGTGTTCGCGGTGGCGCCCACCCATCCGCTGGCCGGCCGCCGCCGCGTCGATGCCGCCGAACTGGCCCTGCATCGCGCAGTGGCCGTGGCCGATTCGGCGCGGCGCCTGCTGCCGCGCACGGTGGGCCTGCAATCGGCGCAGGACGTGCTCAGCGTGCCCGACATGCAGGGCAAGTTCGCCCTCCAGCGCGCGGGTCTGGGCTGCGGTTTCCTGCCCGAGCCCTGTGCCCGCGCGGCGATCGCCAGCGGCATGCTGGTCGCGGTCGATGTGGAGCAGCCCAAGCCCGACGAAACCTTCTACCTGGCCTGGCGCACCGGAGAGCAGGGCGAGGCGCTGGCCTGGTGGCAGCGACGCCTGCGCGCCCCCGGCCTGCTCGATGGCTGGCTGCAGCGGCTGGCGGAAACGGACTATTCCGTCGCCGCCGCTGGTTCGGGGCGATAATGCCCCCACGCTGCGGTACCCCTTCCTGGAATCCCCCATGCACGCCCTGGTAGAGCAGTTCGGTCTGGCGCTGGTCTTCGTCAACGTGCTGGCGCTGTCGCTTGGCCTGCCGGTGCCGGCGATGCCGACCCTGGTGCTGGTGGGCGCCGGCTACACGCTGCAGGGCGGGCCGTGGGCATGGGCAGGCGTGGCCGCCGCCTGGCTGCTGTCGGTGCTGGCCAGCCTGCTCGGCGACACGGCGTGGTTCCTGGCCGGGCGCCGCTACGGCAACCGCACGCTGCAGTCGCTGTGCCGGCTGTCGCTGTCGCGCGACACCTGCATGAAGAAGACCGAGCGCTTCTATGGCCGGCTCGGCATCCGCGTGCTGGCGTTCGCCAAGTTCGTTCCGGGCCTGTCGCTGGTGTCGGTGCCGCTGGCCGGCGCGATGCAGGTGCGGATGCGTCCGTTCCTCGGCTATGACGCGCTGGGCGCGGCGCTCTGGGCGGCGGTGGGCCTGGGCCTGGGCGTGGTGTTTGCCGGACAGGTCGAGCGCGTGCTGGACCTGCTGGCCAATCTGGGGACGCGCGCCTTCGGCGTTGTCGGTGTCGCGCTGGCGCTGTACGTGGGCTGGCGCTGGTGGCGCCGGCACCAGCTGCTGCGCTCGCTGGAAGCAGCGCGCATCAGCGTGGACGAGCTGTATGCGCTGATGCAGGACCCGCAGCGCGCTCCGGCGGTGCTGGACATCCGCGCGCCGGGTTATCGCGAGCTGGAGCCCTTCACGATACCGGGGGCGCGCTTCGCCGATGAGCGCCAGCTGGGCGAGATCCTTTCGACCGTGCCCCGCGACCGCAGCGTGGTGATCTACTGCGCGTGTCCGAACGAGGTGTCGGCCGCGTGGCTGGCGGCGCGCCTGCGTGAGCACCGTTATCACGATGTGCGGCCGCTGCTCGGTGGGTTGGATGCATGGCGCGCGGCCGGCTATGCGACCGACGCGTTGGTGCCCTTGCCCGGCACTGATGCGGGTGTGCCGCCGCCGGCTGTGATGGCCTGAGTTTTTTCACTATCGAGAAGCGGGGCACCCGCTGGCGCGACTCGTATTGAAGTGTGTTGCGTGCGCGCTTTTGTGTGCGCAGGCTCGGACCTGGCCTGCGGTGTGGAGCGCCGCCCCGACGGGCATGCGCGCGTCGCTTTGGGCAGGCATCCGCGTCGTCACGAAACCGAACGTTGCACATCCATGTGCACGCGCGCACATGCCCGCCGAGGCGGCGCCCGGACGCACGTTTCCCATTCTTCAAGTGCGCGCAGGGCGGGCGGGAAGAGTAGAGCGCAGCGCCCCAGCCCGCGGAGAATTCCCACTTCGCGTCTTCGTTGGATGTCGCGCCTGTAGGAGCGGCTTCAGCCGCGACCGGACGATGGCCCTGTCGCGGCCGAAGCCACTCACACAAAAACAAACAACAAGAACCTGTCAGCCAAACACAAAAAGCAAAAAAAAAGCCGACAAGGTAAACTTGTCGGCTTTCTTGACGAGTGGCGCGCCCGGAGAGATTCGAACTCCCGACCGCCTGGTTCGTAGCCAGGTACTCTATCCAACTGAGCTACGGGCGCGTCGTCAGGAGGAGAATTATGCGGGACTATGCAGGGGACGTCAACGGTTCGTAACAAAAAATTTTCACGAAAATGATCCGGCCAGCCGGCGCGCGGTTTCCGCCGGGTTTTTCATCCAGGAGAAGTGGTCCTCGCCGTGGCCGGCGGCATCGACCGGCAGCACCTCCAGCGTGCAGGGACCTGCCAGTTTCGCCAGCAGCGCCTGCATCGATCCGCGCGGAGCCATCCAGTCGCGCGGCATGACGATGCCTCGTGCCGGAATCGCCAGCGCGGCGATGCCCGCTTCCAGATCAACCTCCCAACCCTGCGCGGCATAGCGATTGCTCAGGCCCACCCGGGCCCAGTCGGCGATCAGCCCGCGCGCCTCGTTGCCGCCGAAGCCGACGCGGCGGCCGGGCAGGGTGCCGTTGCGGCGCGCCAGCCACGGCAGGAAGCGATAGACCAGCGCCAGCGCATAGCGCAGCGGCGCCGGAAAGCTGCGCCACCACGGCGTGCCGCTGGCGACCAGCCACAGCGCGGCGAAGCTGTCCGGTTGCTGTCCGGCGTGGCAGCAGGCGAGCTGGCCGCCGAGGCTGTGGCCGCCAAGCAGCAGCGGGACACCGGGCAGCGTGGCCTGTACTGCGGCCTGGCTTGCGGGCAGGTCGCGCGTGAGGATCTGGCGGTAGCCCCAGTCGATGGCCCGCGAGGCACGCAGGTTGCTGCTGCCGTTGCCGCGCCATTCGTGCAGCAGCACGGCGATGCCGTGCGCGGCGAGCGCGTCGGCAAAGGGTTCGTAGTGGCGTGCGGCCACGCCCAGCGCCGGCAGCCACAGCAGCGCTGCGCGAGGGTGCGCCGGCAGGCGGGCGATCAGCTGCCACTGGTGGTCGTCCTCGGTGCGGACGTCGATCGCCGTGGCGCGGATCGTCATCCGTGCCTTGCCGCGCCGAAGTGGTCGAGCACCAGAACCTCGCCGCGGCCAGGGCGATAACCGTCCTGCAGGGCGCGCGCGACATAGTCGATCGCCGCTTCGCAGGCATTGCCCAGCGACAGCCCGTTGCACAGCTGCGCGGTGATCGCCGAGGCCAGCGTGCAGCCGGTGCCGTGCGCGTCGACCGGCAGGCGGACATGGCGGTATTCGTGGCGCGACACGCCGTCGTCGAAGCGGTCGATGACGCGTGCGCCTTCGTGCAGGTGGCCGCCCTTCAGCAGCACGGCCGTGGCGCCGAGCTCCAGCAGCTCGCTGCAGGCGCGGTCAGCCGCGGCGGCATCGGGAATCGGATGGCCGAGCAGCAGTTCGGCTTCGGGGATGTTCGGGGTGAGCAGGGTGGCCAGCGGCAGCAGGCGGCGGCGCAGCGCGTCCAGCGCGTCGTCGGCCAGCAGCTTGGCGCCGCTGGTGGCGACCATCACCGGATCGAGCACGATGAACGGCGGGCGATGGCGTTCCAGCGATTCGGCGACCAGTTCGATCACCTCGGCGTTGGCGAGCATGCCGAGCTTGACCGCCTGGATCTCGAAGTCCTCGAAGCAGGCGTCGATCTGCGCGCGCAGGAAATCCAGCGGCGGCACGTGCACGGCGGTGACGCCGCGGGTGTGCTGGGCGGTGAGGGCGGCGATCGCCGACAGGCCGTGCACGCGGTGCGCGGCGAAGGCCTTCAGGTCGGCCTGGATGCCGGCGCCGCCGCCGGAGTCGGAGCCGGCGATGGTGAGGGCGGAAAGGGTCTGGTTGCTCATGGGCGAATTGTGCACGCCTGCACGCCGCGCTGCACCGCGCGGCGCCGTGGCCGGTTCAGTCGCGCCGGCGCGGGCGCGACAGCGTCCACTGGCGCCAGGCGATATAGCTGGCGCCGGCGCCGCCGGTGGCCAGCGCGGGCACGTAGAGCGCGCGGTAGCCGAGCAGGTCGAACAGCCAGGCGCCTACCAGGCTGCCGGCGAGGAAACCGCTGATGATCAGCCCGCACAGCCACATGCGCCGGGTCTGCAGCGGCAGGCCGCGCAGCAGGTGGCCCAGGCCGATGCCCAGGTCGGTGAACATGCCGGTCAGGTGGGTGGTGCGCACCGCCGCGCCGCTGTAGGTGGTGGCCAGCGCGTTCTGCAGGCCGCAGGCCATGGCCATCAGCCAGGTCGCCCACGCCAGGTGGCGTTCGAACAGCTGCGCGGCGAGCACCAGCAGTGCGGCTTCCAGCAGCAGCGCGATGCCATAGCGGCGACCGAGCTGCAGGTAGCTGTCCTGGATCAGCAGGCCGCTGATCGTCGCCCCCAGGCTGAAGGCGATCAGCAGCCCCCACAGGAATCCCACCTGGCGCCAGTCGCCATGCGCCAGCGCCGCGCCGAGCAGGCTGGTGGTGCCGGTGGCGTGGCTGACCACCTGGTGGGTGAAGCCGAGCCAGCCGACCACGTTGATCATGCCGGCCGCCGCCGACAAGGTGATCGCGCCGATCCAGACCCATCGCGGCAATGCCTTCATGCGCTCCGTCGCCCCGTTCTTTCCGGTATGCCTGCGGGTGGCCGGCTCAAGCCGGGCCGTTGGTCTCCACCTGCGAGAACTGCCCGGTCTGCGGGTCGAACACCGCGCCCCAGAACGCCGCGCCGCCGTCGCACACGCGGATCGCGGTGCGCGCCGGGTCCAGGTCGCTGTCGTCGGGCAGGGTGAAGGCGTTGATGTAGATCAGGCGGCGGCCGCCGACCACGATGCCGACGTACTGGCGGTCCGAATCGCCGGGCGCGGCGATCTTCGGCTGCAGCTGCGACAACCGCGCCTCGAGGTCGTCGACCTGCTGGCGGCTCGGCGCCCAGTAGTCGGTGACCTCGCCGGGACGGCGGCCGGGGCTGTCGCGCGAGCAGGTGTCCAGCACCTGCGCGGCGATGACCGGGCGGGTGATGACCCACGACTGCCCGGCCTTGAGCGTGGTCGGCACGGTGGTGCCGGGCTGGCCGCCGGTGGTGGCGCAGCCGGCCAGCACGAACAGCAGCGGAAGCAGGCGCAGCGGTTTCACAGGACCTCCGAGGCGTAGTCGGCCAGGCGCGAGCGTTCGCCGCGACGCAGGGTCACGTGGGCGCTGTGCGGCCAGTTCTTGAAGCGGTCCACCGCGTAGGTCAGGCCGGAGGTGGTTTCGGTCAGGTAGGGCGTGTCGATCTGCTCGACGTTGCCCAGGCAGACGATCTTGGTGCCGGGGCCGGCGCGGGTGATCAGGGTCTTCATCTGCTTGGGGGTGAGGTTCTGCGCCTCGTCCAGGATCAGGTAGCGCGACAGGAAGGTGCGCCCGCGCATGAAGTTCATCGAGCGGATCTTGATGCGCGAGGCAAGCAGGTCGTTGGTTGCCGCGCGGCCCCAGGCACCGCCCTCCTGGTTGTGGGTGAGTACTTCCAGGTTGTCGGTGAGCGCGCCCATCCACGGCGTCATCTTCTCCTCCTCGGTGCCCGGCAGGAAGCCGATGTCCTCGCCGACGCTGACCGTGGCGCGGGTCATGATGATCTCGCGGTAGCGCTGCTGGTCCATCGTCTGCGCCAGGCCGGCGGCGAGCGCGAGCAGCGTCTTGCCGGTGCCGGCGGTGCCGAGCAGGGTGACGAAGTCGATCTCCGGATCCATCAGCGCATTGAGCGCGAAGTTCTGCTCGCGGTTGCGCGCGGTGATGCCCCACACCGCGTGCTGGCCACCGCGGTAGTCGTCGACCAGCGAGAGGATCGCCTTGCCGTCGCCGCCCACGCGCGAGACGCGCAGCTCGACCTCGTCCTCGCCGGGCAGGTACAGGTACTGGTTCGGATGCCAGTCCTCGTCGTCGGCCAGCTTCACCTCGTAGTGGGTGCGGCCCTTGTCCGACCAGCTGCGCAGGTCCTGGTTGTGCTTCTGCCAGAAGTCGCCGGGCAGTTCGACCGCGCCGGTGAACAGCAGGCTGAAGTCGTCGAGCGCGCGGTCGTTCTCGTAGTCCTCGGCGACCAGGCCGCTGATCGCGGCCTTGATGCGCAGGTTGATGTCCTTGGACACCAGCACCACCGGCACTTCGGGGTGCTCCTCGCGCAGCTGCAGCACCGCGGCGAGGATCTTGTTGTCGGGCACGACCGCGCCGAAGCTGCGGCCTGGCTCGCTGGCACGGGTCTGGAAGTGCAGGCGGCCGACCTGGCCGCGGCCCTTGAGCTGGATGCCCTGCGGGTGCGCCAGCGTGATGCCGCCCTGGATCTGCTCGGCGCTGGCGCCGTCCAGCAGTTCGTCGAGGAAGCGGCTGACCTGGCGCGCGTTGCGGCTGACTTCGGACATGCCCTTCTTGGCATTGTCCAGTTCCTCGATCACCTGCATCGGCAGGAACACATCGTGTTCCTCGAACTTGAACAGCGCGGTGGGGTCGTGCATCAGCACGTTGGTGTCCAGCACGTAGATGCGCTTGCCTCGGGTCATCGTGTCTTCCTGGAAAAAGGACAGGGGCGAACCATCACGGCCTGCGGGGCAGGGTGATGGCTGGGCTGGTCGCGAGGGGTATCACTTCTGGTCGGGTTGCTGCTTGTGCGCCGTCAGGGCCTGGAGAACCGCTTCCGCGTGGCCGGCCACCTTGACCTTGCGCCACGCCTGCACGATACGACTATCGGGTGAAATGAGGAAGGTGCTGCGCTCGACGCCCAGTACCTGGCGCCCATACATGTTCTTCATGTGGATGACGTCGAACGCCCGGCACAGGGCTTCATCGCTGTCGCTGACCAGGGGGAACCCGAAGCCCTGCTTGGCGCAGAAGTTGTCGTGCGAGCGCACCGAGTCGCGGGAGACCCCCAGCACGCTGGCGGCCTGGGCGGCGAACGACGGCAGCAGCGCGTTGAATTCCAGCCCCTCGGTGGTGCAGCCGGGGGTGCTGTCCTTGGGATAGAAGTACAGCACCAGCCACTGGCCGGCGTAATCGCCCAGGGTGGCCTGGGCGCCGCCGGACAGGGCCAGCGGCAGGGACAGGGTCTTGCGGTCGAGCTTCTTGCTTGCGGTCATCCGGGGCGGGTCCTGCGGGTGGGGCGGTGGGGCGATGCCCCTCTACATATACCGCGAACCGTGTCCAAGGCCACCCCCACCCGGGTCAGAACTTCATCGGATCCATGATCGCGTCGAGGTTCAGGTGGTCGCAGAACTCGAGGAAGTCGTCGCGCAGCGCGGCGATGTGCATGTTCGCCGGCACGCCGATGGTGACCTGGGCCGAGAACATCTCCGCGCCGGTCTGCATGGCCCGGTAGCGGGTGCTCTGCAGGTTCTCGATGGTGATGCCCTGGCGGTCGAAGAAATCGGCCAGCTGGAACAGGATGCCCGGCTTGTCGGCGGCGATCACCTCGACAATGTACGGCAGCAGGTTGGACTGCGCCTGCTTGGGGCCGGTGCGGTACCAGACCAGCTTCAGGCCCTCGTCGCGCTCGAGCCGGGCCAGCATCGCTTCCAGCTTGGCCACCGAGTCCCAGGAGCCGGTGGCCAGCGCGGTCACCGAGACGTCGCGACCCACCGTCGACAGGCGCGCGTCCACCAGGTTGCAGCCGCTGTCGGCGATGCGGCGGGTGACCGGCAGCAGCGGGGACTCCGGATGCGTCGTGTAGGCGTTGATCAGGAGGTGGTTTTCGGTCGGCGAAGGCCGGGGAGTGGTGTCGGTCAAGAGGGGTTCCGGCGATGCGAACAGGCTGAATGGCGCCGGGACGGGCCGCAGCGCAGCACGCAGCATACTTGCCCGTGCTTTCACGCCGCAAGTAACATTCGGAAAGCCGTGCCCGCCGACAGGCGGGCCTTCCTCCCACCCAGCAGAGTCCCGACCGCCTTGTCCCTCTCCGGCATCATCACCGCACTGGCCACTCCCTTCGCCGCCAATGGCGAGCTCGACCTCGATGCCTGGCAGCGCCTGCTGGACAAACAGATCGAAGGCGGGGTGCAGGGCGTGGTCGTGGCCGGCTCGACCGGCGAGGCCTCGACCCTGGCCGACGAGGAATACGACGAGATCCTGCGCCGGGCCGTGGCCCGGCTGGCCGGGCGCATCCCGGTACTGGCCGGCACCGGCCTGTCCGGCACCGCACGCACGGTCGCCCAGACCCGCCGCGCAGCCGCCAATGGCGCCCAGTACGCGCTGGTGGTGACCCCGCCCTACGTGCGCCCGACCCAGGAAGGCCTGAAGGCGCATTTCCTGGCCGTGGCCGACAACGGCGGGTTGCCGGTGGTCCTGTACAACGTCCCCGGCCGCACCGGCTGCGACCTGCTGCCGGAGACCGTGGCCGCGCTGGCCGCGCACCCGAACATCGTCGGCATCAAGGAAGCGCGCAGCGAGCCCGAGCGCATCGCCGCGCTGCTGCCGCTGCGGGGCGAGGGCTTCGCCCTGCTCAGCGGCGATGACGGCACCGCCGCCCGTTCGATGCTCGCCGGCGCCGATGGCGTGATCTCGGTGGGTTCGAACCTGCTGCCGGCCGCCTATCGCCGCCTGTGCGACCTGGCCCGTGCCGGCCGCGCGGAAGCCGCGGCCGAGTGGGACGCGCGCCTGCGCAGCTACCACGACTTCTGCGGCGTTGAATCCAATCCGATCCCGGTCAAGGCGCTGCTGCAGCGCCAGGGCCTGGGACACGGCCTGCGCCTGCCCCTGACGACGCTGTCGGCAGCCCATCATGCCGAGGCCGACCGCCTTGCCGCCGACGCGACCGCGTTGGAAGCACTTTCCAGCCGCGAAGCCATCGCGGCCTGACCCAGGAGATTTACCGATGCGTCATCCCGTTTCTTCCGCCCGCGTGCTGCCGCTGGCCCTGCTGGTCGTGGCCGCAAGCGGTTGCAGCTGGTTCCACAAGGATGCCCGCGGCGACTACGCGCTGCCGGCCGAAAGCCGCCCGCTGGAAGTGCCGCCGGACCTGAACCTGCCCGACACCTCCGGCGCGATGAAGGTGCCGCAGCTGGCCTCGGCCTCGCAGCCGGCCAACGCGCCGAGCGCCGCCGCGCAGCAGGCCGCGACCAAGAGCGGCTTCACCATCAAGGGCGACCGCGACGCGGTGTTCGCCTCGGTGGGCGAGGCGCTGGCGGACATCCCGGGCCTGACCATCGCCAGCCGCGCGCAGCTGCTGGGCTCGTACGACGTCAGCTACGAAGGCAGCAACTTCCTGGTCCGCGTGGTCGCCACCGATGCCGGCAGCTATGTCTCGGCGGTCGATCCGCGCGGCCTGCCGGCCGTGGCCGAGGCGCCGGTCAAGCTGATCGCCGCGCTGAAGGCCAAGCTGGGCGGCTGATCGCCGCCGCTGGGCCGCACAAAGCGAAACGGGCGCCGAGGCGCCCGTTTTCGTTTCCAGCGGTGGACGGGGCCGCCGCGGCGGCCGCTCAGCGCTCCAGCAGCGGCAGCTTGTCCGGCTTGCCGTCCCACTCGGCGGCGTCGGCGGCCGGTTCCTTGCGCACGGTCAGCACCGGCCAGGCCTTGGACAGCTCGGCATTGAGGGCGACGAACTGCTCCTGGCCGGCGGGCACGTCATCCTCGGGGTAGATCGCGTTGGCCGGGCATTCCGGCTCGCACAGCGTGCAGTCGATGCACTCGTCCGGATCGATGACCAGGAAGTTCGGGCCCTCGTGGAAACAGTCCACCGGGCAGACTTCCACGCAGTCGGTGTATTTGCACTTGATGCAGTTTTCGGTGACGACGAAAGGCATGTTGGAATCCGGCAATTAGCCGGTCAATTCTAGAACAGTCGGGAACGCGGCGGGTGAGCGGCCGCCGCGTGGACGGCCGGACCTCTCAGCCGAGCGCGATGCCGCGGGCGCGGGCCATGGCGTGCAGGCCGGCGGCGGCCAGGTCCTCGCCGTGCGCGCGCGCACCGATGCCCAGCTGGGCCAGGGCTTGGGCATAGCGGGCGACCAGGCCGGCGCTGCCGACCAGGTGCACGTCGGCCGGCGCGGGCTGGCGGTGGCGGATCTCGTGGCCGATCAGCAGGCCGGACAGGTAGGAGCCCAGCGCTTCGCCGGGCAGGCGGTCGAACAGCGCCAGGGTGCGGGTGCCAAACAGCTGGTGGGTCAGTCCGCCGGCGGCGCCGCTGCGCTCGATGCCCTTGGCGAACGCGGTCGCATCGAAGGCATGGCCGTCGTCGCTCATCAGCCGGCCGAGCAGGCTGTGCTGGCGCAGCACGGCGTACAGCTCGCCGGTCATGACGGTGGCAAAGCCGGTGATCCGGCCGTCCTCCAGCCAGGCCCATTTGCTGTGGGTGCCGGGCAGGCAGACCAGGTGGCGGCCGGCGCCGAGCACGCCGGCCAGTCCGGCCAGCTGGGTTTCCTCGCCACGCATCACGTCCGGCACCCCGTCTTCGGCCTGATATTCCAGGCCGGGCACGAACCACAGCGTGCGCTCGGGCAGCAGCCGATCGGCATGGGCGTGCATCGCGCCCGCCAGCGCCGCGGCATCGGCCGGGCAGGGCAGGTAAGGCAGTTCGATCCAGCCGTTGCGGCTGCCGATCATGCCGCACAGTACGATCTCGCCCGGCCAGTCGCCGACCAGCTCGCGCAGCACTTCGGCGAAACGACCGTCGCAGGCGAGGATGCCGCGCGGGTCGCGACGCTGTTCCAGCACGCGGCCCTCGGCGTCGAGCCGGTAGGCGCGCAGGCTGCTGGTGCCCCAGTCGACCGCGATCATGCCGCCGACATCCGGCCTTCCGGCAGGCCGGTGACGCCCGCATCGCAGGCGAACAGGCCGCCGGCCTGCGGGGTGTGGCGCAGTTCGTCCTCGGCGTGGTCCAGGCGCGAGCTGATGATGTAAAGCCGGTCCAGCGCCGGTCCACCGAAGGCCACGCAGGTGGGATGCTTGACCGGCATTTCCACCGTGCGCTCTACGCTGCCGTCGGCGCCGAAGCGCTGCACCCGCCAGGCGCGCCACTGCGCGTTCCACAGCAGGCCGTCGGCGTCGATGGTCGCGCCGTCCGGCTCGGCATCGTAGCGGTCCAGGCGGGCGAACTCGCGCACGTTGGCGGTCTGCGCGCTGGCGGCGTCGTAGTCGCAGCAGTAGATGCGCGGGGTGACCGAATCGCACCAGTACATGGTGCGGCCGTCGCGGCTGAAGCAGATCGCGTTGGGGATCGACACCCCCGGCAGCGGCAGGCGGCGCAGGCCGTGGCGCAGCGAGAACTGGTAGAAGCTGCCGCGCGCGGCCTTCTCGTCGTGCTCGTCCATGGTGCCGAAGACCAGATGGCCATCGCGGTCGACGCGGCCGTCATTGCTGCGGGTATGCGGCTGGTCCGGCTCGACCCCGGCCAGGTGGGTGAACGCCAGCGCGTCCGATCCCAGGTCCGGCTCGACGATGCCGATCGACTTGGCCAGCACCACCACCAGCCGGCCGTCCTCGACCAGGCCCAGGCAGCCGGGGCGGTCGGGCAGGGCCCAATCACGGCTGCGGCCGCTGGCCGGCTCGTGCGCCCACAGGCGGCGGCCGCTGATGTCGACCCAGAACAGCGCCTGCCGGCGCTCGTCCCAGATCACCCCTTCGCCATGCTCGCAGCGGCTGTCCACCGCGAGCCTGGCCTTGAGTTCGGGCGCGCCCACCGGGCTCACCACTCCGCGACGCTGCCGTCGGCGTGGCGCCACACCGGGTTGCGCCAGTCCGGCGGATTCTCGTTTGCGCGCACCAGCATCTCCTCGTTGATCTCCACGCCCAGGCCCGGCTTGGGCAGTGCGGCGATGCTGCCATCGACGCAGCGGAAATCTTCCTTGTTGACGACGTAGTCGAGCAGGTCGGCGCCTTCGTTGTAGTGGATGCCGATGCTCTGTTCCTGCAGTACCGCGTTGTGCGAGACCAGGTCGACCTGCAGGCAGGCGGCCAGGGCGACCGGGCCCAGCGGGCAGTGCGGGGCCAGGGCCACATCGTAGGACTCGGCCATCGCGGCGATCTTCACGCACTCGGTGATGCCGCCGGCATGCGAGAGGTCAGGCTGCAGCATCGACAGGCCACCGGCGGCAAGCACGTTCTTGAACTCGAAGCGCGAGTACATGCGTTCGCCGGCGGCCAGCGGGATCGGCGAGGACGCGGCCAGGCGCGGGTAGTACTCGGCCAGCTCCGGCAGTACCGGTTCCTCGACGAACAGCGGCTTGAACGGCTCCAGCTCGCGCAGCAGCACCTTGGCCATCGGCGCGCCGACGCGGCCGTGGAAGTCGATGCCGAAGTCGATCTCGTTGCCGAACGCGGCGCGGATCTGCGCGACCTTGGCGACCGCCGCATCGACCGCGCGCGGGCTGTCGATCAGCTTCATTTCCTCGGTGCCGTTGAACTTGAAGGTGTCAAAGCCCAGCTCGCGGTAGCCGCGCATCTGCTCGATGATGTCCGAGGGACGGTCGCCACCGACCCAGCGATAGGTCTTCATGCTGTCGCGGACCAGGCCGCCGAGCAGCTGGTACACCGGCACGCCCAGCGCCTTGCCCTTGATATCCCACAGCGCCTGGTCGATGCCGGCGATGGCGCTCATCAGGATCGCGCCACCACGGTAGAAGCCGGCGCGGTACATCGTCTGCCACAGGTCGTTGATGCGCGTGGGGTCCTTGCCGACCACGTAGCCGGACAGCTCGTGCACGGCGGCCTCGACGCTGCGCGCGCGGCCTTCGATGACCGGCTCGCCCCAGCCGGTGATGCCCTCGTCGGTCTCGACCTTGAGGAACAGCCAGCGCGGCGCCGCGTGGTACGTGGTGAGGCGGGTGATCTTCATCCTTGGAATTCCTGGAGGGCGCGCACGAAGTCGCGCGCCTGGGTCTGGGTGGTTTCGAGGGACTGGCCGGGGCGGTACAGCTCGCCGCCAATGCCGGCGCCGGCGGCGCCATGAGAGAGGAACCCGCCCAGGCTGGACGGGCTGACGCCGCCGACGACGTACACCGGCACCTGGGGCGGCAGCACCGACCGCAATGCACGGACATGCCCGCTGCCGTAGGTGGCGGCGGGGAAAAGCTTGAGCACCCGGGCGCCGGCGTCGATCGCGTCGAACGCCTCGCTGGCGGTGGCGAAGCCGGCCACGACCAGCAGGCCGCGCTCGACCGCATGGCGGATCAGCGACGGGCGCGTGTTGGGGGTGACGATGAAGCGCGCGCCGAGGTCGGCCAGCGTGTCCACGTCCTCGTTGCGCAGCACGGTGCCGCCGCCGATCCAGGCGCGCTCGCCGTACTGGCGCTGGGCCAGGCCGATGCTTTCGGCCCAGCGCGGCGAGTTCAGCGGGATCTCGATCGCGTCGAAGCCGGCCTCGACCAGCGCGCCGACGTGGGCCGGGGTCTCTTCCGGGGTGATGCCGCGCAGGATGGCGACCAGGGGCAGCTTGAACGGACTGTCGTGGGAAGCGTTCGCGATGGCCATGGGTTTACTCGTGATAGAGCTGGGAACGACCGCCATCGACGAGGATGTCGGTGGCGTTGATGAAGCGCGCTTCGTCGCTGGCCAGGAACAGCGCCGTGTAGGCGACTTCCTCCGGCGTGCCGATGCGCTTGGGCGGCAGCAGGTCGGCCTGCTCGCGGCGCTTGGCCTCCGGATCCGGGCAGCTGGCGAACCAGGCCTCGATGCGCGGCACCAGGATCAGGCCGGGCGAAATCGAGTTCACGCGGATGCCTTGCGCGGCGTACTCGATGCCGAGCGCGCGGGTCAGGCCGATCAGGCCGTGCTTGGCGACCGGATAGGGGAAGGCGTGCGGAATGATCTTGTGGCCGTGCACAGAGGCGATGTTGACGATGCTGCCGGCCTGCTGGGCGAGCATCGCCGGCAGCACGGTCTTGCAGACGTTCCAGGCGCCCTTGAGGTTCAGGTCCAGGCAGCGCTGCCATTCGCTGTCGGCCAGTTCCAGCGGGTCGGAGAACACGTCGGCGCCGGCGTTGTTGACCAGCGCGTCGATGCGCCCGGTGCGTTCGCGCACGGCGGCGACGGCGGCCTGGATCGCGGCCACGTCGGTGATGTCGACCTGGTGGTTGGCGATGCGCGGATCGGCATCGGCCGGGGCGTTGCGGTCGAAACCGGCGACCTGCGCGCCCTGGTCGGCGAACAGCCGCGCGGTGGCCGCGCCGATGCCGCTGGCGGCGCCGGTGACGATGACGGACTTGCCCTGCAGGCGACCGGCGCTCACGCCAGGGCCTCCGGCGCGCGCGGATGACGGCCGCGGTGCGGCACGTAGCTGGAAACCATGTTGCTCCTCCTCACTTCTGGCATCGGCGCGTTGCCGTCCGGCCGCCGGGCGGCGGGGCGGGTCGCGCCTGTTATGGCCGCGGAACGGGAGGTGGGGGTCTCCTGTATCAGCGTTCGATAGCCTCGCGCGGGCGAGATATGTGCGGCAAATGAAATTTTCGGCATATCCTATTCCCTTGGCGAATACGGCTGTCCCAATAAAGAGTCCTTCCATGGCACCTTCCAGCACTCCCTGGTTCAACGCGTCCCGGCTCAAGACCCGCCAGTTGCTCCTGCTGCTGCACCTGTACGAACAGCGTTCGGTGCTGCGGGCGGCCGAGGCGGCCAGCATGACCCAACCGGCGGCCTCCAAGCTGCTGGCCGAGATGGAGGACCTGCTGGGGGTCAAGCTGTTCGAGCGCCATGCCCGCGGGGTCGAGCCGACCTGGTACGGCCAGGTCCTGGTGCGCCGGGCCCGCGCGGCGATGTCGGAGATCGGCCGCGCCCAGGAGGAGATCGCCGCCCTGCGCAGCGGCCGCATGGGCCAGGCCTCGATCGGCACCGTGGTCAACCCGGGCACCACCCTGGTCCCGGCGGCCATCGCCGAGGTGAAGCGGGAGTTCCCGGACATCCTGATCCGGGTCGAGATGGACTACAGCCGCCACCTGGTCGCCAAGCTGCTGGACGGCCAGCTGGACATCGTGATCGGCCGCATCATGGGCCCGGAGGGCGCCGGCGAGCTGGATTTCGAGCCGCTGGCCGACGAGCCGCACTCGGTCATCGCCCGCGCCGGCCATCCGCTGGCCAGCCGCGGCACCCTGCAGCACGCCGATCTGGTCCGCTACGGCTGGATCCTGCCGCCGGCCGACAGCGTGCTGCGTTCGCGCCTGGACTCGATGTTCCTCGAGCACGGCGTGCAGGCGCCGATGAACGCGATCGAGACCTCCTCGCTGCCGATCACCACCAACCTGCTGCGTGGCAGCGACCTGCTGACCGCGCTGCCGGTGGACTCGGTCGCGCCGTTGATCCAGGCCAAGCTGCTGACCGTGCTGCCGATCGACCTCGGCGTGCGGATGGAGTCGTTCGGCATCATCCTGCGCCGCGACTACGTCCTGCCGCCGGGCGCCGAGCGGATCCTGCAGGCCCTGCGCAGCACCGCGCGGCGGCTGTACCCGGCGCTGCGGTCCTGACCGGGTAACCGTTTTCCCCCGGCGCAAACGCCGAGCCATGCCGGAATCGGCATAGCGCGCATCATTTTTTTCATTGGTGCGCATGACAGCGCTCCCCTTATACGTGGCCCCGGGAGATGTGCCGATCGTCATGGTCGGCTCCCGGCCTGCCACAGGGGCCCGCCGCGCGTCCGCGTGGCGGTGTTGGCGACCGGAACACCCTCCCGCACACCTACAACTCATGTTTCATCGTTCGTCCTGGGAGGGAACTGCGATGTCGATTCACTGGAGCCGTACGCCGGCAGGTTCGCGCGTACGCGGTAGTCATTGGGTTATTTCTTCGCGCAGCCTGCTCGCCGCCGCCATCGCGCTGCAGCTGGCCGCGCCGGCCTGGGCGCAGGAAGCCACGCCCCAGGACACGGCCAGCAAGGCCGACAAGGCCAAGGCGGCCGACAAGACCGCCAGGAAGGACGACGCCATCGACCTGGGCGCGGTCGAGGTGCGCGGCGTCCGCGGCAGCCTGATCCAGTCGCAGACCATCAAGCGCGACGCGCCGCAGATCGTCGATTCGGTCAGCGCCGAGGACATCGGCGCGCTGCCCGACCGCAGCGTCACCGAGACCCTGCAGCGCGTGTCCGGCGTGACCATCGACCACTTCATGGCGCGCAACGACCCGGACCACTTCTCCGCGGAAGGTTCCGGCGTGATGATCCGTGGCCTCACCCAGGTGCGCGGCGAGCTCAACGGGCGTGACATCTTCAGCGCCGCCAGCGGCCGCGGCCTGAGTTTCGAGGACGTGCCGGCCGAGCTGATGGCCGGCGTGGACGTGTACAAGAATCCCTCCGCCGAGATCATCGAAGGCGGCCTGGGCGGCACGGTCAACCTGCGCACGCGCAAGCCCTTCGACCAGGAGGGCCAGCTGATCGGCGGCACCGCCGACGTCAACTACGGCGATTTCAGCAAGAAGTGGAAGCCCTCGGCCTCGTTCCTGTACTCCAACCGCTGGCAGACCGGCGTGGGCGAGATGGGCTTCCTGGTCGACGTGGCGCATTCGGAGCTGGCGACCCGTTCGGACGGCATCCAGGTCGAGCCGTTCGTGCGCCGCACCGACGACGCCGTGCGCGCCGGCACCAATTTCGACAAGGTCTACGTGCCCGGCGGCATCAACTGGCGCGAGCTGGACTTCAACCGCAAGCGCGACGGCATCGGCGCCGCGTTCCAGTGGAAGCCCAGCGATGCGACCGAGGTTTACGTGCAGTACCTGCGGTCGAAGTACGACATGAACTGGCAGGAGCGCGCGGCGTTCTTCAACGACAGCAACGACCAGATCAGCCCCGCGCCCGGCACCACGTTCCAGTACGACGACAACGGCGTGTTTGTCGGCGGCTCGCCGATCTCCAGTTCCTGGCGCGGCAACCTGACCGGCGACGGCGTGCGCTTCAACACCGACAACCGCTACGCCAGCCAGAAGACCACCACCTCGGACCTGTCGGCCGGCTTCACCCATTACCTCAACGACAACCTGCAGGTGAAGGGCGACATCCAGCTGGTCCAGTCCGAAAGCGACCAACTCGACTTCACCGTCTTCACCGCGACCTACCTGCCGGGCCTGAGCTACGACCTGTCCGGCAAGTATCCCTCGGTGGCGATCCAGGACGCGGCCTACGCGGCCGACCCGGCCAACTACTTCTGGGCCGCGGCGATGGACCACCTGGCCAAGAACCGCGGCCGCCAGCTGTCCACCCGCGTGGACCTGGAATACACCTTCCAGGACAGCAGCTGGCTGCAGTTCTTCCGCTTCGGCATGCGTGCCACCGACCGCACCCAGACCAACAAGAACTCCGGCTACAACTGGGGCGTGCTGACCGACAACTGGGCGGCGATCCCGGGCAGTTCCACCGGCCTGGCGATGCTGGATTCCTACCTGCCCGGTTCCTCGCACCTGTATACGTTCCCGAACTTCTTCCGCGGCAAGGTCAGCCTGCCGGGCAACCTGCAGTTCCCGGTCGATTCGCTGGCCAAGAACTACAAGCAGACTTCGGCACTGTTCCAGCAGTTCTACGACCTGCGCGGCTGGGGCTGGCAGCCTGACGAGTACAACCCGCAGGACACCAACCGCCAGTTCGAACGCACCAACGCCGCCTACGCGATGCTGTTCTTCGGCAACGAGGACGCGTGGGGCATCCCGGTGGATGGCAACGTCGGCGTGCGCGTGGTCCAGACCAAGACCCAGGCCGACGGCTATGTGATCTACCCGGACATGACCTCCGGCGCCGCCGCCCCGACCTACGGCGACATCTACTATGGCCAGGGCACGCCGCAGACCTGGCGCGGCAGCTACACCGACGTGCTGCCGAGCCTGAACGTGCGCTTCAAGCTGCGCGAGGACCTGCAGTGGCGCATCGCTGCTTCGCGGGCCATGGCGCGGCCGGACTTCACCCAGCTGCAGGCCTACGTGCAGCTCGCGGCCACCACCCAGGACGACGGCACGGTGACCGAGTGGACCGGCACCGCCGGCAATCCCACCCTCAAGCCGATGACCGCCAACCAGTTCGACACCGCGCTGGAGTGGTACTTCGACGACAGCGACATGCTGTACGGCACGCTGTTCTACAAGGACGTGAAGAACTACTTCTCGACCCAGACCCAGACCGAAGTGTTCGACAACCGCGACTGGCTGGTGACGCGCCCGTACAACATGGACAAGGGCGTCATCCAGGGCTTCGAGGTGGGTTATACCCAGTTCTTCGACTCGCTGCCGGGCTGGATGAGCGGCTTCGGCGTGACCGGCAACTTCACCTTCGTCGACAGCTCCGGCGGCGTGAACACCGCCACCGATCCGTACAGCAACACCACGGTGACCGGCGTCAAGCTGCCGCTGGAAGGCCTGTCGCGGCGCAGCTACAACCTGGCCGGCATCTACGAGAAGGGGCCGTGGTCGATCCGCCTGGCCTACAACTGGCGGTCGCGCTACCTGCTGACCACCAGCGACGCGGCCACCCACCTGCCGACCTGGGCCGACGACTACGGTCAGCTCGACGGCTCGGCGTTCTACCGCTTCGACGAGCACTGGCAGCTGGGCGTGCAGGCCAACAACCTGACCGACGCCACCACCAAGGTGCTGATGGGCCCGACCTCCTATGCCGATGGCGAGGTCGATACGCGCCTGTACACGCGCGGCTGGTTCCTCAACGACCGGCGCTACTCGCTGGTGGTGCGGGCGAGCTGGTAAGCAGGCATGGGGTGGGGCGGCTGCGCCGCCCTGGTGCAAAGGAAAGGGCCCGCTTGCGCGGGCCTTTTTCTTGCTCCTCTGGCAGGGGACTGCACCGCCACTCGCCTCTCCCGCGAGCGGGAAGCCCCGAATGGGCGGACGAGGGCGCTCCTGGCGGCCATGCGCGCCCGCGATCTGCAGCGGAAAGCGGGAGGGGGAGGGGATTGCGGCCTGGCGGCCGCTTTCTTTGGGTCTTTGTCGGTTGTGGGTTTGGTTGGCCTTCGATGTGGATCGGCTTGTTTGGGTTCTGTGCGCGGTCCTTGGGCTACCGGCTTGTCGGGACACGCCGTAAACCCGTCCCTGGGGGCTCGATGGCGGCATCCATGCCGCCAACGGTCCCGACAAGCCGGTAGCGCAAGGACCCGACAGATCACTGGCCGCGGTTCGAAAGAGCAGGCAAAAAGCGATGCAAGAGCGAAGGCGAAAAGCAGAAGCGGAAAAGCAGAAGCGGAAAGCAGAAGCGAGTGAAATGGGGGAGGGAGGAGAAAGCCGGTCGCCCGCTTCGCGGCTTCAAGCGCGGGGTCATGCCTGTCATAGCGTGAAAGCCCGAAACCAACGGGTTCCAGCCCACCGCGCACCTGCCGGCCAGCAAAGCCGCGCAGCAGGCGCCCCGCTTTCCATCCCCCATTTCCCCATCCATCTCATTCGCTCCTGCTTCTTGCCCTTGCCTTGGCTTCTCGCTCTTGCCTTGGCGTTTCCCCACCGCCTTCGGATCTGTCGGCCTTGGGGAGACCGGTGGATCGGGACCGTTGGCGGCATGGATGCCGCCATCGAGCCCCCATGGATGGGTTTACGGCGCGTCCCGATCCACCGGTCTCCCCAAGGCGCACGCACAACCCAAACAAGCCGATCCACATCGAAGGCCAACCAAGCCCCCAACCGACAAAGACCCAGATAAAGCGGCCGCCAGGCCGCAACAACACCTTTCCCCCCCCTTTGCCCCGCAGCTCGCGGTAACGCTGCTTCCCAAGGCAAGGCCGGTTCACACCCCCGCATGAGGCAAGCAACCGGCAGAAGTCTCGCCGTTGACTCAAGACCTGAATAGGCAGGACAGGCGCCGGACACCGAGTGGGACAAGGGTTCAGGGGGCGTATATGAAATTTTGATAGCCAAGCGTCAATATTTCATTGGTATGGCATGACAGCGCGGGCCTATCCTGCCGCCGCAGCTGAAGATGGGTGGAGTTTCCCGCTCCTCCCGCGCCCACCGGGCAATTCGGTCGCCAAGAAAAATCGAGGGTGGGGCGGCCATCACGGCATGACCACCGCCCATAAAACTAAGCAGCATGCGTCCTGGGAGGGAGCACCATGTCAGTGCATTACCGCCACGTGCCGGCAGGTTCGGCCGTGGGTTCGCGTTCGATCCGTCAGTTCCGTCGTTCCGTCATGGCCGCCAGCGTTGCCGCGCTGCTGAGCGCGCACGCCTACGCCCAGGACGCCACCCCGGCCGCCCAGCCGGCCGATGGCACCACCACCCAGCTTGATACCGTCCAGGTCACCGGCACCCGCAGCTCGGTCACCAAGGCGCAGCTGGTCAAGCAGAACTCCGAGCAGATCGTCGACTCGATCGTCGCCGAGGACATCGGCAAGCTCCCGGACAACAACGTCGCCGAGGCGCTGCAGCGCATTTCCGGCATCCAGGTGACCCGCGCCTTCGGCGAGGGCAGCTCGATCGCCATCCGCGGCCTGACCCAGGTCCGCACCGAGCTCAACGGCCGCGACATCTTCACCGCCAACGACGGCCGCGGCCTGAGCCTGGAAGACGTGTCGGCCGAGCTGCTGGCCGGTGTCAACGTCTACAAGAATCCCTCCGCCGACATGATCGAAGGCGGCCTGGGCGGCACCGTCGACCTGCGCACCCGCCTGCCGTTCGACTACGACGGCATGAAGATCGCCGGCAGCGCCCAGTACAACTACTACGACCTGGCCGACAAGGGCGAGACCGCCTTCTCGGGCCTGTTCTCCAACCGCTGGCAGACCGGCATCGGCGAGATCGGCCTGCTGGTGAACCTGTCGCAGCAGGATGGCTCGTTCCGCCAGGACACCATCTCCATCGAGCCGTGGTACGCGCAGACCAACATCCCCGGCCACGAGGGTGAGACCGTCTACGTGCCGCACGGTGCCGGCATCAACACCACCGAAGGCGACCGCAAGCGCAAGACCGGCGCGGTAGCGTTCCAGTGGCGCCCGAACGACGACGTCGATGTCCAGGCGCAGGTGCTGCGCTCGGATTACGACTTCCAGTGGCATGACTACTCGATCTTCGCCTACAGCAGCGATGCGCTGATGCTGCCGGCCGACGGTGCCGACGATTTCGTCGTCAACGACCGCAACGAGTTCGTCAAGGGCACCTTCAAGAACACCCCGGTCGACTCGAACACCAGCCTGACCACCCGCCACTCGATCACCACCGACTACTCGGCCGGTGCGACCTGGCGCGTCAACGACCGCCTGAACCTGAGCACCGACTTCCAGTACGTCGATGCCACCACCAAGGGCACGCGCTACATCCTGGCTACCGGCCTGGATGCCAACGCCGCCGCCAACGCGCTGTACACGATGGATCTGAGCGGCGACCTGCCGCGCCTGACCGTCAATGGCGTCGACGGCAGCAGCAACTACCTGGGCAACCCGGCCAACTACGCGGGCTGGAAGTGGCACCTGGACAACAAGGACGACAACAAGGCGACCCAGTTCGCCTGGCGTTCGGACATGGACCTGGCGTTTGACGACGGTTTCGCCCGCAGCCTGAAGGCTGGCGTGCGCTACACCGACCGCAAGGCCACCAACAAGGGCAACGTGTGGCGCTGGATGGGCCTGACCGACGCCGACGGCAACGCCTCGCCGTTCGCCAACTACCCGGGCGTGCAGCTGGTGCAGAACCCGGTCACCGACTTCTTCCGCGGTGACAGCTACCTGTTCGGGCCGACCTACACCGCGGCCGACTCGGCGGTGGAGAACTACAACCAGACCCTGGCCGCGTTCGGTGCCGATCCGCTGACCTACGGCCCGACCAACATCAACAACCAGAGCGAGAAGACCTACACCGCGTATGGCCTGCTGCGCTTCGGCGTGGATGATGCGGGCATTCCGTTCGACGGCAACATCGGCATCCGCGTCGTGCGTACCGAGGTGACCTCCGATGGCGTGCGCACCGCGACCGACGCCGAAGGCGGTGGCCTGCTGCCGATCTCGGTCAGCCAGACCTACACCGACGTGCTGCCCAGCCTGAACCTGCGCTGGTTCCTGAAGGACAACCTGCAGTGGCGCTTCGCGGCTTCGCGCGGCATCTCGCGGCCGACCTTCGACAAGATGAACCCGAACCTGAGCCTGAGTACGAACAGCGCCAATGGCGTGACGACGCACACCGGCTCGGCGGGCAACCCGAACCTGCAGCCGATGACGGCCGACCAGTTCGACACCGCGCTGGAGTGGTACTTCGGCAAGGGCTCGATGATGTACGGCACCTTGTTCTACAAGAAGGTCAAGGGCTTCATCGCCAATGCCGTGTTCAACGAGGTCTATGACGGCCAGGTGTGGGAAATCACCCGTCCGGTCAACGGCGACGAAGGCACGATCAAGGGCGCCGAAGTGGGTTACACCCAGTTCTTCGACTTCCTGCCGGGTTGGCTGAGCGGCTTCGGCCTGCAGACCAACTACACCTACGTCGATTCGAAGGCCCCGAGCCCGAGCGCCACCGACACCAACGGCAATCCGCTGATCGTGCCGCTGGAAGGGCTGTCCAAGAACAGCTACAACCTGATCCTCAGCTACGAGCTGTCCAAGTTCCAGGCCCGCGTGGCCTACAACTGGCGCAGCGACTGGCTGGTGACCACCGCCGGCAACGGCACCGGCAACCTGCCGGTCTACAACAAGGGTTTCGGCCAGCTCGACGCTTCGATCCGCTACAACATCAACGATGTGTGGTCGGTCTCGCTGGACGGCACCAACCTGCTGGATACCCGCCTGGAAAGCTACACGGGCTTCGACACCCGTTACCGCGACTTCGTGATCAACGACCGTCGCTACGGCTTCACCGTGCGGGCCAGCTACTGAACGCGCCGTAGGAAGTGCGTCTCCGCTCCGGTGTGCCTCGCGCCACCGGAGCGGTGTTTTACCCTCCGGTGTGCCCCCACGCCACCGGGAACGGTGTTTGTACTGCCGGTGGCCCAGCGCCACCGGTACAGCTAGGGGAGACTGACGACCGATGGGCAAATTCATGCCCCGTGCCTGCCAGCCTGCCGCCGACGCGTGCCGTTTCATCGCGTGGGCGTGCATCTTGCTGCTGTCGATCGCGCCCGCATGGGCGACCGAACCCGTGCCGTACCAGTGGCTCAGCGTCGCCATCGGCGGCGGTGGCTTCGTCAGCGGCCTGGTATTCCATCCTTCCGAACGCGGGCTGCTCTACGCGCGCACCGACGTCGGCGGTGCCTACCGCTGGGACGCGGCGCAGCAGCGCTGGATCGCGCTGACCGACTGGCTCGGCGCCGAGGACGAGAACCTCATGGGCATCGACGGCATGGCCGTTGATCCGAACGACCCGGAGGCGTTGTACCTGGCCGCCGGTACCTACATGCACGAACGTGCCGGCAACGCGGCGATCCTGCGCTCGCATGATCGCGGCCGCACGTTCGCGCGCACGGACCTGCCGTTCAAGCTCGGCGGCAATGAGCTGGGCCGCGGCAACGGCGAGCGCATCGCGGTCGACCCACACGATGGCCGCGTGCTGTTCCTGGGCTCGCGCGATTCGGGCCTGTGGCGCAGTGCCGACCGTGGCGCGAGCTGGCAGCGCGTGGCCGGTTTCCCCGATGCGGCGACCGCGCCGGGTTCGCGTGCGCGCAACCACGCCGGCCGCGAGCAGAAGGTCGGCATCGTCTTCATCGCCTTCGACCCGGACAGCGGCAAGCCGGGCAGGCCGACGCCGCGCCTGTATGCCGGCGTGTCGACGCTCGGGCAGAGCGTGTTCGTCTCCGACGATGCCGGCCTCCACTGGCGTGCCGTGCCCGGCCAGCCGACCACCTTCCGCCCCAGCCACATGGTGCGCGGTGGCGATGGCAGCTGGTACCTGACCTACGGCGACGAGCCCGGCCCGGACCTGATGGCCAACGGCGCGTTGTGGAAGTACCAGCCGCGCAGCGGGCGCTGGACCGACATCAGCCCCGAGCCGCAGCCGGCGACCGGGCCGGGCTTCGGCTGGGGCGCGATCGCGGTGGATCCGCACGATCCCAAAATCCTGCTCGCAAGCAGCTTCCGCCGCTACCAGCCGCACGACGACCTGTTCCGCAGCATCGACGGCGGCAGCACGTGGCGTCCCTTGTTCGATCGCTCCGAGTTCGACCATTCCAACGCCCCGTGGACCGTGCAGGCAACGCCGCACTGGATGGCCTCGGTGGTGATCGACCCCTTCGACAGCGACCACGCGCTGTTCGTCACCGGATACGGCATCTGGGCCTCGCGCAACCTGCGCGCCGCCGCCGACGACCACACGCCACTGCAATGGTGGTTCCAGGACACCGGCCTGGAGGAAACGGTTCCCCTGGACCTGCTCAGCCCGATGGCCGGCGCGCCGCTGCTGTCCGCGCTGGGCGACATCGACGGCTTCCGTCACGACGACCTCGACCACGCGCAGATGCAGTACGCAGGCCCGCGCCTGACCAACGGCGAGAGCATCGATGCCGCCGGCCAGCGGCCGCAGGTCGTGGTGCGCAGCGGCACCGTGCGCAACCGCCGCAACAACGAGATCCGCGCGCAGTTCTCCCGCGATGGCGGCGCCCACTGGCAGAGCTACGCCAGCGAGCCGCCGGGCGGCGAGGGCGCCGGCCACCTGGCCATCGCGGCCGATGGTGGTCGCGTGATCTGGACGCCGGACAGGACCGACGCCGCCTGGGCGACCGACGACTTCGGCGCGCACTGGCAGCCGGTGCGCGGCGTGCCGGCGACCATCCTGATCGAGGCCGACCGGGTGGACCCGAAGCGCTGGTACGGCGTCGATGCGGCCAGCGGCCGTTTCTACACCAGCAGCGACGGGGGGCTGTCGTTCAGCGACACGGGACTGGACGTCGGCCTGCCGGGCCGGGTCGAACGCACCCGGCCGCAGATCCGCCCCGACCCCTGGCGCGCCGGCGTGGTCTACCTGGCCAGCCCGTCCGCGGGCGTGCAGCGCTGGCAGGACGGGCGCCTGCAGACCCTGTCCCGGGTCGAGGAAGCGCGTTCGCTGGGCCTGGGCGCGCCGCTGGTCCAGGGCGGGGAACCGGCGCTGTACCTGTCCGGTCGAATCGAGGGCCTGAGCGGCGTGTTCCGCTCCGGTGACGGCGGGGCGCACTGGCAGCGGATCGACGACGATGCCCATCGCTTCGGCCGTCCCTATGCCATCACCGGCGACCCGCGGATTCCCGGGCGGGTGTATTTCGCCACCGGTGGTCGTGGCATTTTTTATGGAGATCCCCGATGAAGTTTCCGCTGTCCCGCCTGTTCCTGGCTGCGGCTGCCTGCACGGCGCTGCCTGCCATTGCCGCGCCGAAGCTGCCACTGCTGTTTGCCGACGGCGCGGTGCTGCAGCGCGACGCGCCGATCCCGGTCTGGGGCTGGGCCGGCCCGGGCGCGAAGATCACCGTCGGCCTGGACGGTCACAAGGCGGGCGCCACTGCCGATGCCAAGGGCCTGTGGCAGGCGCAGCTGCCGGCGCACGCCGCCGGCGGTCCCTACGTGTTGCAGGTGCAGGGCGAAGGCGTCACGCTCAGGGTCGCCGATGTGCTGGTCGGCGATGTCTGGCTGGCCAGCGGCCAGTCGAACATGGAATTCCCGCTGCTGAATTCCGAGGGCGGCCCGGCCGCGGTCGCGGCGGCGAGTGACGCGAAGATCCGCCACTTCAAGGTGCCCAAGTCTTGGTCGGCGCAGCCGGAGGCCGACCTGGCCGGGGGCAGCTGGAAGCTAGCCAATCCCGCCAACGCCGGCGAGTTCTCCGCGGTGGCGTATTACTTTGCCCAGGACCTGCGTGCCAGCACCGGCGTGCCGATCGGCATCATCGACAGCACCTGGGGCGGCAGCGCGATCGAAGCCTGGATGGACGCCGCCTCGCAGGGCGTGGACGCGGCCGCGCTGGCCCGCCAGGGCGACGAGATCCGCCGCCGCGACGAGGCCGCGCTCGCCGGTACCAGGGAGAAGCTGGCGCGCTACCGCCTGCGCGAAGGCGAGGGCAGCGACGACTGGCGCAAGCCCGACTACGACGACAGCGGCTGGGACAGCATCGCGGTGCCGGCCAACTGGGAAAGCGCCGGCTATGCCGGCATGGACGGCGTGGCCTGGTACCGAACCAGTTTCACCCTGACCGCGGCCGAAGCCAGCCGTGGCGTCACCCTGGGCGTGGCGCGCGTGGACGACACCGACACCACCTACGTCAACGGCGTGCAGGTCGGTCATATCGAGAACAGCTACGACACGCTGCGCGCCTATCCGGTACCGGCCAGCGCTCTGCATGCCGGTCGCAACGTCATCGCGGTGAAGGTGGTCGATACCGGTGGTGGCGGCGGCATCCACGGCGAGGCGGAGAACCTCTACGTGCAGCCGGCCGGCGGTGCCCGGCGGCGGCTGGACGGCAGCTGGAAGTTCCGCCCGGAAAGCGGCACGGTCTCGGCGATCGACGACAAGAACCTGCAGCCGACGCTGCTCTACAACGCGATGATCCACCCGCTGCAGCGCTATCCGGTGCGCGGGGTGATCTGGTACCAGGGCGAGACCAACGCCAAGCTGGCCAACAACGCCGCGGTGAAATACCGCCAGCAGTTCCCGACCATGATCCGCAGCTGGCGCGCCGACCGCGGCCAGCCGACCCTGCCGTTCCTGTGGGTGCAGCTGGCCAACTTCGACGACCACTCCGACCAGGGCGACGTGAGCCCGTGGGCGCTGCTGCGCGAATCGCAGTCCAGGACGCTGTCGCTGCCGGCAACGGGGCAGGCGGTGATCATCGACATCGGCAACGCCGGCGATATCCATCCGACCAACAAGCACGACGTCGGCCATCGCCTGGCCCTGGCCGCGCGCCACGTCGCCTACGGCCAGTCGCTGGTGTACAGCGGCCCGGTGTTCACTGGCGCGCGCCTGGCCAACGGCAAGGCGACGCTGGGCTTCGACCTGCATGGCAGCGCGCTGGCGGTACGCGGTGGCGGCGAACTGGGCGGCTTCGCGCTGGCTGGCGCCGACCGCGTTTTCCACCCGGCGCAGGCGCGCATTGTCGGCGAGCAGGTGGTTGTCCGCAGCGATGCGGTGCCGCAGCCGGTCGCCGTGCGCTACGGCTGGCATGGCAATCCCGCCGATGCCAATCTCGTCAACCGCGAGCAACTGCCTGCCTCGCCCTTCCGATCCGACAGCTGGTAAACGGAGACTTCCCGCATGACGCCATCCTCTTCCCGCCACCCCGGCGCCCTGCGCCTGCTCGCCCTGCCGGCGATGCTCGCCCTGGCCCTGTCCGCCTGCCAGCAGGCCGACCAGGCCGCGCCGGACGGCGACGCGCCGGCCAAGGCCGCCGCGACCACGACGCCGGCGCCGACGCCAGCGAAGGAAGCGCCGATTCCGCAGCTGCTCAGCAAGGACGGCAAGCACACGCTGCTCGTCGACGGCAAGCCGTTCCTGGTGCTCGGCGCGCAGGTCAACAATTCCAGCAACTATCCGGCCGCCCTGGAGCAGGTCTGGCCGGCGATCGCCGACATCGGCCCGAACACCGTGCAGGTGCCGATCGCCTGGGAGCAGGTCGAAGCCGAGGAGGGCAAGTTCGATTTCTCCTTCGTCGATACCCTGCTGCAGCAGGCGCGCGAGCATGACGTGCGGCTGGTCCTGCTGTGGTTCGGCACCTGGAAGAACAACGGCCCGGCGTACACGCCGCACTGGGTCAAGACAGACAACCAGCGCTTCCCGCGCGTGGTCACCGCCGACGGTCGCGCGCTGGGCTCGCTGTCTCCGCTGGGCAAGCAGACCCTGGAGGCCGATCGCAAGGCTTTCGTCGCCTTCATGAAGCACCTCAAGCAGGTCGATCCGCAGCGCACCGTCATCATGGTGCAGCCGGAGAACGAGCCGGGCACCTACGGCAGCGTGCGCGACTTTTCGCCGATGGCGCAGGAGGCGTTCAACGGCCCGGTGCCGGATGAGCTGCTGAAGAAGCTCGGCAAGCAGCCCGGTACCTGGTCGCAGGTGTTCGGCGCCGATGCCGACGAGTTCTTCCACGCCTGGCATATCGGCCGCTTCATCGACCAGGTCGCCGAAGCCGGCAAGGCCGAATACAACCTGCCGATGTACGTCAACGCGGCGCTGCGCGGTCCGTTCAATCCGGGCCAGCCGGGCAAGTACGCCAGCGGCGGCCCGACCGACAACGTGCTCGACGTGTGGAAGGCCGCCGGCCCGCATATCGACCTGCTGGCGCCGGACATCTACATGCCGGACTACCTGATGTACACCACCGTGCTGGACCGCTACGCGCGGCCGGACAACCCGCTGTTCGTCGCCGAGACCGGCAACAAGCCCGAATATGCGCGCTACCTGTTCCCGGCGCTGGGCCACGACGGCATCGGCTGGTCGACGTTCGGCATCGACTACACGCGCTACACCAACTTCCCGCTCGGCGCCAAGAACGTCGACAAGGAGACCCTGGCGCCGTTCGCGCTCGGCTATCGGCTGGTCAAGCTGGGCCTGCCGGCCTTCGCCAAGGCCTCCAGCGAAGGCAAGCTGCATGGCGTGGCCGAGCAGGCCGGCCAGCCGGTGCAGGAGATCGCGCTCAACGACCGCTGGTCGGCGACGGTGACCTACGGCGTGCCGCAGTTCTGGTTCCAGGGCGAGCCGCCGGGGAACCCCGAGCCGGTCGGCGCGGCGCTGATCGCCGAGCTCGGTCCGGACGAGTTCCTGGTCACCGGCTACCACGCCCGGGTCACCCTGCACCCGGCCAGCGCAGCGACCGCGAACATGATCTACGACCGCGTCGAGGAAGGTCATTACGACGCCGACGGCAACTGGGTCTTCCAGCGCAACTGGAACGGCGACCAGACCGACTACGGGGTGAACTTCTCCAGCGCCGACACGCTGCTGAAGATCAAGCTCGATACCTGGAAGTAACCCCATCCAAACGGCGCGCCGGCAATGCATCGGCGCGCCATCCACGCATTACCCATAGGGAGAGAACATGTACGACGACAACACGATCCAGGCGCGCCGGCGCCCGCTCGCGCAGGGCCTGGCGATCTCGCTGGCCTGGCTGGCCATGGCCGGCGCCGCCGGCGCGCAGCAGGTCGACCGCAATGCCGAGGGCGTGGTGGTGCATCCGGCCCAGGCCGGCGCCGCCGCGGTGCGCCTGCAGGTGGTCGACGACGGCATCATCCGCGTCAGTGCCGATCCGGATGGCGACTTCAAGCGCTCGCCGAGCCTGATGCGCGCCGACACCGGCAAGCCGGTGCCGGCCTTCCAGGTCGCCGAGCAGGGCGGGGAAGTGCAGCTGAAGACCGCCAAGGTCACTGCCCACGTGTCCACCGCCGACGGCCACGTCAGCTTCACCGATGCGGCGGGCAGGGAAATCCTTTCCGAAGTGGCCGGCGGCCGCAGCTTCACCCCGATCAAGGTCGACGGCAAGGACGGCCTGGTCAGCACGCGCCAGCGTTTCGTCTCACCGGACGGCGAGGGCATCTACGGCTTCGGCCAGCACCAGCAGGGCTGGATGAACCAGAAGGGCCGCAACGTCGAGCTGCTCCAGGGCAACATCGACCTGGCCGTGCCGTTCCTGGTCTCCAGTCGCAACTACGGCCTGCTGTGGGACAACAACTCGATCACCCGCATGGGCGATCCGCGCGGCCTGCAGCCGCTGGACAAGTCGCTGAAGCTGTATGACGCCAAGGGCAAGCCCGGCGCGCTGACCGCACGCTACACCGTCAACGGCAAGACCACGGTCGAGCGCCGCGAGAGCGAGATCAACTACCAGTACATCAAGGACCTGCTGAAGTTCCCGGCCAAGGGCAAGCCGGCCAAGGAAGCGCGCGGCCAGGTCAGCTGGGAAGGCGACATCGAGGCGACCACCGGCGGCGAGCATACCTTCTCGCTGTACTCCAGCGAGTACGCCAAGCTGTGGGTGGACGGCAAGCTGGTGCTCGACCGCTGGCGCCAGAACTGGAACCCGTGGCACCACGAGTTCTCGCTGCAGCTGGAGCCGGGCAAGCGCCACCACGTCAAGGTCGAGTGGGACCTGATCGACCCGAGCTACATCGCGCTGCTGCACCGCGACCCGCTGCCGGCGGCCGAAGCGAAGGACCTGTCGCTGTGGTCCGAGGCCGGCCAGATCATCGACTACTACTTCGTCGCCGGCGCCAACGCCGACCAGGTCATCGGCGGCTACCGCGAACTGACCGGCAAGGCCGTGCTGCTGCCGAAGTGGTCCTACGGCTTCTGGCAGAGCCGCGAGCGCTACAAGAACCAGCAGGAAATGGAGGGCGTCGTCGCCGAGTACCGCAAGCGCCAGCTGCCGCTGGACAACATCGTGCTCGACTGGTCGTACTGGCCGGTGGACGCGTGGGGCTCGCATGACTTCGACCACAAGTTCTGGCCGGACCCGGATGCGATGGTCAAGTACTTCCACGACCACAACACCCACATGATGATCTCGATCTGGCCGAAGTTCTATCCGAACACGGAGAACTACAAGGAGCTGGCGGCCAAGGGCTACATGTTCACCAAGAACGTGGAGGCCGGCGAGCTGGACTGGATCGGCAACGGCTACCTCAACGCCTTCTACGATCCGTTCTCGGCCGAGGCGCAGCAGATCTACTGGCGCCAGATCAACGAGAAGCTCAACAGCAAGGGCATCGATGCGTGGTGGATGGATGCCGACGAGCCGGACATCCACTCCAACCTGGACATCGGCACCCGCAAGGAGCGCCTGACCCCCAACACCCTGGGCAGCTCGACCGAGTACTTCAACGCCTATCCGCTGCCGCATACCCACGGCGTCTATGAAGGCGACCGCGCGGCCGACGACAAGCGCGTGTTCATCCTCTCGCGCAAGGGCTATGCCGGCACGCAGCGCAACGCCGTGGCGGTGTGGAGCGGCGACATCGTCTCGCGCTGGGACAACATGAAGGAGCAGATCAGCGCCGGCGTGAACCTGTCGATGTCGGGCCTGCCGAACTGGACCTTCGACATCGGCGGCTTCTCGGTCGAGAAGCGCTACGAAAACCAGGACCCGGCGCACCTGCCGGAGTGGCGCGAGCTCAACACGCGCTGGTTCCAGTTCGGTGCCTTCGTGCCGCTGTTCCGTTCGCACGGCCAGTTCCCGTACCGCGAGATCTGGAACATTGCCCCGGAAGGCACGCCGTACTACGCCAGCATGGCCTACTACGACCGCCTGCGTTACACGCTGATGCCGTACATCTACACGCTCGCCGGTGACACCTATCACCGCGACGGCGTGATGATGCGCGGCCTGGTGATGGACTTCCCGAACGATCCCAAGGTCGCCGACCTCAACGACCAGTACCTGTTCGGCCCGGCCTTCCTGGTCGCCCCGGTGACCGAGTTCGGTGCGACCTCGCGCCAGGTCTACCTGCCGGCCGGCACCTCGTGGCTGGACTTCTACACCGGCAAGCGCTACGAGGGCGGCCAGTCCATCACTGCCGCCGCGCCGATCGAGCGCATGCCGCTGTTCGTGCGTGCCGGCGCGATCGTGCCGACCGGTCCGGTGCAGCAGTATGTCGACGAGAAGGCCGACGCCCCGGTGACGATCGTGGTCTACACCGGCGCCGACGGCAGCTTCTCGCTGTACGAGGACGACGGCCTGGGCTACGGCTACGAGAAGGGCGAGTTCAGCCGCATCCCGCTGGCATGGGACGAGGCCAAGGGCGAGCTGCGGATCGGCGCGCGCGAAGGCCAGTGGCCGGGCATGCAGGCCAAGCGGACCTTCAAGGTGCGCTTCGTCAGCGGTCCGCGCGAGGACGCCGGCCAGCTCGAGCCCAAAGCCGACACCCAGGTGCAGTACGCCGGCAAAGCCGTTGTCGTGAAGCGCAAGTAAGCGGAGCGATTCCATGGCCCTGGAACTGAGTCGTCGCGAACTGTGCAAGGCCGTGGGACTGGGCGCCGCCGCGATGGTGGCGGCGCCTGGCGCGATCGCGGCACGCCGCCCCGCACCGGCGGCGCTGCCACCGGTCGCGCCGGAAGGCGAGCTGGTGCTGTGGTACCGGCGCCCGGCCACCGAGTGGGTGGAAGCCCTGCCGGTCGGCAACGGGCGGCTCGGCGCCATGGTCTGGGGCGGGCTGGCGCACGAGCGCCTGCAGCTCAATGAGGACACGTTGTATGCCGGCGGTCCGTACGACGCCACCAATCCCAATGCGCTGGCCACCCTGCCCAAGGTGCGCCAGCTGGTGTTCGACGGCCGCTATGCCGAGGCCGAGGCACTGGCCGACGAGGGCATGCTGTCGCGTCCGCTCAAGCAGATGCCATACCAGCCGCTGGCCGACCTGCTGATCGATTTCGATCGCGCCGACGGCGCGGCCGATTACCGGCGCGAGCTGGACCTGGACACCGCCACCGCGGTCACGCGTTTCCATTCGGAAGGGCGCAACCACCTGCGCGAGGTCTTCGTCTCGCCGGATGCGCAATGCATCGTGGTACGGCTGAGCACCGACAAGCCGGGCGGCATCTCGCTGCGCGTGGGCATCGACACCCCGCAGGACGGTGAGGTCACCAGCGATGGCGATGGACTGCTGTTCAGTGGCCGCAACCAAGCCTGGGCCGGGATCGAGGGCAGGCTCAGCTTTGCGCTGCGCGTGCTGCCGCTGGCGACTGGTGGAAGGCTCGCCGTGCGCGGCGACCGCATCCGCGTGGAAGGCGCTGACGAACTGGTGCTGCTGCTGGCCGCGGCCACCAGCTACAAGCGCTTCGACGACGTCAGCGGCGACCCGCTGGCGATCACCGCCGCGCAGATTGCCACGGCACGGAAGATCCCGTACGCCAAGCTGCGCGAGGATCATCTCGCCGCGCACCGGGCGCTGTTTCGCCGCGTCGCCATCGACCTGGGACGCAGCGATGCCATGCAGCGCCCCACCGACGAGCGCGTGCGCGGCTTTGCCGCCGGCGGCGATCCGCAGCTGGCCGCGCTCTACCACCAGTACGGCCGCTACCTGCTGATCAGCAGTTCGCGTGCCGGCAGCCAGCCGGCCAACCTGCAGGGCATCTGGAACGAGCTGATGTCGCCGCCGTGGGAGAGCAAGTACACGGTCAACATCAACACCGAGATGAACTACTGGCCGGCCGAGGCCAACGCGCTGCACGAGTGCGTCGAGCCGCTGGAGCGCATGCTGTTCGAGCTGGCGCAGACCGGCGCGCACACCGCGCGCGCGATGTACGACGCGCCCGGCTGGGTGGTGCACAACAACACCGACCTGTGGCGCTCGGCCGGCCCGATCGACGGCGCCCAGTGGAGCCTGTGGCCGACCGGCGGCGCCTGGCTGCTGCAGCAGCTGTGGGACCGCTGGGACTACGGCCGCGACCGTGCCTGGCTGGAAAAGATCTACCCGCTGTTCAAGGGCGCGGCGGAGTTCTTCGCCGCGACCCTGCTGAAGGATCCGAACACCGGCGCGATGGTGACCAATCCGTCGATCTCGCCGGAGAACCAGCATCCCTACGGCGCGGCGTTGTGCGCCGGCCCGACCATGGACGCGCAGATCCTGCGCGACCTGTTCGCCCAGTGCATCGCGATGAGCAGCCTCCTCGGCACCGATGCGGATTTCGCCCGCGAGCTGGCGACGCTGCGCGGGCAGCTGCCGCCCAACCGCATCGGCAAGGCGGGACAGCTGCAGGAATGGCAGCAGGACTGGGACATGGAGGCGCCGGAAATCCACCATCGCCACGTCTCGCACCTGTACGCGCTGCATCCTTCCAGCCAGATCAACCTGCGCGACACCCCGGCGCTGGCCGCCGCGGCGCGGCGCTCGCTGGAGATCCGCGGAGACAATGCCACCGGCTGGGGCATCGGCTGGCGCCTGAACCTGTGGGCGCGCCTGCGCGATGGCGAGCACGCCTACCGGATCCTGCAGCTGCTGCTGGCACCGGAGCGCAGCTACCCGAACCTGTTCGACGCTCATCCGCCGTTCCAGATCGACGGCAACTTCGGCGGCACCGCCGGCATCACCGAGATGCTGCTGCAGAGCTGGGGCGGCAGCGTGTTCCTGCTCCCGGCCCTGCCCAAGGCCTGGCCGGACGGCGAGGTCAAGGGCCTGCGCGTCCGCGGCGCCGCCGCGGTCGACCTGCGCTGGCGGGGCGGGGCGCTGGAATCGGCGACCCTGCGCAGCGATCAGGGGGGGCGCTATGAGCTGGTGCATGGCGACCAGGTGCTGGCCCTCGAACTCAAGGCCGGGCGCAGCGCGGTGGTGAAGCTCGCCGCGGGGCAGCTGGTCCGCGCGTAGGCCGGGGCTGCCAGCGCGTCGGGGCGCAGCCCTCCTGCACGGTCGACCTCAAGCGCCGCTGTAGGAGCGGCTTCAGCCGCGACCCGGCGAATGCGGTCGCGGCTGAAGCCGCTCCTACAAAGAGAGAGGCAGCGCACTGCGTGGCGGAGCAAAGCCCCCTTTGTTAAGGGGGCGCGCCGAAGGCGCGGGGATAGGCAGGCCAGGGTTCTGGCCGCGTAGCGGCCGCCCGCGCAGCGGGCGCGGCGGCAGCCGCGGGAAGAGGCAAGTCGGTGCGCGGGGCCCCAAGGTGCCGTGCACCTTGGGGAGCGGAAGCCGCCGCAGGCGGCCTCCGCTGCGCCAGATACACAGCAAAAAGCCCGCTTTCGCGGGCTTTTTGCTGTGTATCTGGCGCTCCCTAGGGGACTCGAACCCCTGTTTTAGCCTTGAGAGGGCCACGTCCTAACCACTAGACGAAGGGAGCGTTTCTGGCCGTGTCTGGCCGAGCGCGCTAGTATAGAGACCCTAACGCCCCGCCGCAATCCTGTTTTGTTTCCGGGAACCGCCAACATCGAAACGCCAGTTACATTACCGTTCACCCTGCGCGTCATCCCGCGGGACCAGCACAACATCTCGCGCCGCGACATCAGTCCGAATGCGCTGCGCGTGCTCTATCGGCTGCGCGAAGCCGGCTTCGGCGCCTACCTGGTGGGCGGCGCGGTGCGCGACCTGCTGGTCGGCGGCCACCCGAAGGACTTCGACGTCGCCACCGATGCCACGCCCGAACAGGTCAAGCAGCTGTTCCGCAACTGCCGCCTGATCGGCCGACGCTTCCGCCTGGCCCACGTGGTGTTCGGTCGCGAGATCATCGAGGTCGCCACCTTCCGCGCGAACATCGACGACGGCAGCGGCGACCGCGAGCTCGACAACGGCCGCCTGGTCCGCGACAACGTCTACGGCAGCATCGAGGACGACGCGATCCGCCGCGACTTCACCTGCAACGCGCTGTACTACGCGATCGAGGACTTCTCGGTGCGCGACTACACCGGCGGTTTCGAGGACGTGCAGGCGCGCGTGATGAAGCTGATCGGCGATCCCGAGCAGCGCTACCGCGAAGACCCGGTGCGCATGCTGCGCGCGGTGCGCCTGGCGGCCAAGCTCGGCTTCAGCATCGACGAGGGCACCGCCAACCCGATCCCGCGCCTGGCCGGCCTGCTGGCCGAGGCGGCGCCGGCGCGGCTGTTCGAGGAAATCCTCAAGCTGTTCCTGTCCGGCCATGCCGTGGCCAGCTTCGAGGGCCTGGAGCATTACGGCCTGTTCTCGACCCTGTTCCCGGAGAGCGGGGCGGCCCTGCGCAGCAACCGCAGCGGCGCGCTGCGGCGGATGCTCATCGAGGGCCTGCGCAACACCGATGCCCGGGTTGCCGCCGACGAGCCGGTCTCGCCCGCCTTCCTGTTCGCGCTGCTGCTGTGGCCGGCGTTCTGCCGCACCCTGATCGGCCTGCAGGCGCAGGGCGTGCACGCCGAGGAAGCGCAGCGCCGCGCGGCTGACCGGGTCACCCTGCACCAGCTGGAGCGGGTCGCGCTGCCGCGCCGCTTCTCGCTGCCGATGCAGGAGATCTGGCTGCTGCAGTCGCGCTTCTCCTCGCGCCAGCGCAAGCGGGTCCACCGCACGCTCTCGCATCCGCGCTTCCGCGCCGCGTTCGACTTCCTGGTCCTGCGCCAGAGCGCCTCGGCCGACCACGCCGCCGACATCGCTTTCTGGCGCGCGACCCAGCAGGAGATGGGCGATGCCTTCGTGGCGGGCGAGGGCGCCGAAACCGAGGAACAGGGGGAGGAGGGCGGCGCACCGCGTCGTCGCCGTCGTCGTCGTCGCCGTCCTGGCGGAGCGGGCGACAGCGCCGAGTGAGCGTGACCGGGATCGCCCATATCGGGCTCGGCGGCAACCTCGGCGACGCCGAGGCCACGCTGCGGGCGGCGCTGGTCGAGCTGGACCGGCTGCCCGGCATCCGGGTGCGCGCCGCCTCGCGGCTGTACCGCACCCCCGCCTGGGGCCGGCTCGACCAGCCTGCCTTCGTCAACGCCGCCGCCGCCCTGGAGACCACGCTGGCACCGGAGGCCCTGCTGGACGCGCTGCTCGGCCTGGAGCGCCGCTTCGGCCGCGAACGGGTCGAGGGCGAGCGCTGGGGGCCGCGTACCCTGGACCTGGACGTGCTGCTGATCGGTGATCGCGTGGTCGACACCCCGCGCCTGCAGGTCCCGCACCCGCACCTGCACGAACGCGCCTTCGCCCTGCTGCCGTTGGCGGAGATCGCCGCCGGCACGCTCATTCCCGGCCATGGAACGGTAGGCGAGGCATTGGCGCGTGTGGAAACCGGCGGATTGGCGCCGATTGGGTAGATAATGCTGGGCTCATCACCCCACGTCATGAGCTTATGAGTACCCACGCCGACACCAAGCCCTGGACGGTGCCCGCACTGGCCGAGGCCAAGCGCGATGGCCGCAAGCTGGTCATGCTGACTGCCTACGACGCCGGCTTCGCCCGCGTGTTCGACGCCAACGGCGCCGACCTGATCCTGGTGGGCGATTCGCTCGGCATGGTCGTGCAGGGCCAGGACTCGACCCTGCCGGTCACCACCGAGGACATGGTCTACCACACCACCATCGTGGCCCGCGGGCTGTCGAAGGCGCTGCTGGTCAGCGACCTGTCGTTCCAGGCCGACGCCACCCCGGAGCGCGCGCTCGATGCGGCCACCCGGCTGCTGCAGGCCGGCGCTGAGATGGTCAAGCTGGAGGGCGCCGGCCACAAGCTGGAGGTCATCCGCTACCTGGTCGAGCGCGAGATCCCGGTCTGCTCGCACCTGGGCCTGACCCCGCAGTCGGTGCTGCGCTTCGGCGGCTACAAGGTGCAGGGCCGTGGCGAGGCGGGCGAGCAGCTGCGCGCGCAGGCCCGCGCCGTGGCCGAGGCCGGTGCCTCGCTGCTGGTGCTGGAATGCGTGCCGTCGCCGCTGGCGGCGCAGATCAGCGCCGAACTGTCGATTCCCACCATCGGCATCGGCGCCGGCCCCGGCTGCGACGGCCAAGTCCTGGTGCTGCACGACTTCCTCGGCCTGGACAGCGGCCACCGCCGGCCGAAGTTCGTCAAGGACTTCCTGGCCGAAGGCGGCTCGATCGCCGGCGCGGTGCGCGCCTATGCCGCCGCCGTGCGCGATGGCAGTTTCCCCGATGCCGAGCACGCCTACGCCTCATGATCGAAACCGTCACCGAACTTGCGCGCCTGCGCGAACTGGTCACCGGCTGGAAGCGCCAGGGGCTGAAGGTCGCCCTGGTACCGACCATGGGCAACCTGCACGCCGGCCACTTCTCGCTGGTGATGCTGGCCCGCCAGTACGCCGACCGCGTGGTCTCCAGCGTCTTCGTCAATCCGACCCAGTTCGGTCCCAACGAGGACTTCGCCCGCTATCCGCGCACGCCCGAAGCGGACATGCGCGGCCTGGAGGACGCCGGCTGCGACGTCCTGTGGCTGCCCAGCGTGGAGACGATGTACCCGCTGGGGACCGAGCTGGCGATGCGCATGCACGCGCCGGGAGTCAGCGACGTGCTCGAAGGCGCGATGCGCCCGGGCCATTTCGATGGCGTCTGCACCGTGGTCGCGCGCCTGTTCAACCAGGCCCAGCCCGATGTGGCCGCGTTCGGCAAGAAGGATTTCCAGCAGCTGGCGGTGATCCGGCAGATGGTCGCCGACCTGGCCTTCCCGATCGAGATCCTCGGCGGCGGCATCGTCCGCGAGCAGGACGGGCTGGCGATGAGTTCGCGCAACCAGTACCTGTCGGCCGGGGAGCGCCCGGTCGCGGCGGAAATCCGCCAGGCCCTGCTCGCGCTGCGTGACGCCTGCCTGGCCGGCACCCCGCGCGCGCAGGCCGAGGCCGCCGCCACCGCCCGCCTGGCCGCGGCCGGTTTCCAGGTCGACTACACGGTGATACGCACGCCGGCGCTCACCGAGCCCGACGACGCCTACGCCGGCCCCCGCGTGGCCCTGGTCGCCGCCAGGCTGGGTCGCACCCGGCTGATCGACAACCTCGAGTTCTGAATGGGCGGCCGGTTGATTCCGGCCGCTTCCCCATTGGCGGCCCGTGGCCGCTAAACTTGCCGTCTTTCCTACGTGCCGTACCGTCCGATGCAACTGTCCCTGCTGAAAGCCAAGATCCACCGCGCCACCGTCACCCACTCCGAGCTCAACTACGAAGGCTCGATCGCCATCGACGACCTGCTGCTGCAGGCCAGCGGCATCCGCGAGTTCGAGCAGGTGCACATCTGGGACGTGACCAACGGCAGCCGCTTCACGACCTATGCCATCCGCGCCGAGGCCGGCAGCGGCGTCATCTCGCTCAACGGCGGCGCCGCACGCCATGTCCAGGTCGGCGACCTGGTCATCATCGCCGCCTTCGTCGGCCTGAGCGCCGAGGAGGCCGAGTCGTTCCAGCCCGACCTGGTCTACGTGGACGGGCAGAACAAGATCACCCACACCAACCACAGCATCCCCACACAGGCCGCATGACACAGTCCAACGGATTCGACTCGCTGCATTCCCACGCCCAGCGCCTGCGCGGGGCGTCCATTCCCGACCTGCTCGCCGCCGATCCCGGCCGGCCGGCGCGGTATGCGAAACGGGTCGGTCCGTTGTACTTCAACTTCGCGCGGCAGAAATACGATGCCGCCGCGCTTGACGCGCTGCTGGCCCTGGCCGGCGAACGCGGCCTGGAGGCGGCGTTCCAGCGCCTGTTCCGCGGCGAGCAGGTCAACGTCACCGAAGGCCGCGCCGCCCTGCACACCGCGCTGCGCGGCGACCTGGCCGACGCCCCCGTCGCGCAGGACGCCTACCGCACCGCCGCGCAGGTGCGCGCGCACATGGGCGAACTGGTGGCGGCGCTGTCGCGCACCGGGGTGACCGACATCGTCAGCGTCGGCATCGGCGGCTCCGACCTGGGCCCGCGCCTGGTCGCCGACGCGCTGCGGCCGGTCGAGGGCGCGCGCTTCCGCGTGCACTTCGTCTCCAACGTCGATGGCGCGGCGATGCAGCGCACGCTGGCCACGCTGGATCCGGCCACCACCGCCGGCATCCTGATCTCCAAGACCTTCGGCACCCAGGAAACCCTGCTCAACGGCCGCATCCTGCATGACTGGCTGGGCGGCAGCGAGCGCCTGTACGCCGTCAGCGCGAATCCCGAGCGCGCGGCCAAGGCCTTCGACATCGCCGCCAGCCGCGTGCTGCCGATGTGGGACTGGGTGGGCGGGCGCTATTCGCTGTGGTCTGCGGTGGGCTTTCCGATCGCGCTGGCGATTGGCTTCGAGCGCTTCGAGCAGCTGCTGGAAGGCGCGGCCGAGTTCGACGCCCACGTGCTCAACACCCCGGCCGCCGACAACGTGGCGGTGCTGCATGGCCTGACCGCGGTATGGAACCGCAACCTGCTCGGCAGCGCGACCAACGCGGTGATGACCTACGACCAGCGCCTTGCGCTGCTGCCGGCCTACCTGCAGCAGCTGATCATGGAGAGCCTGGGCAAGCGGGTGAAGCTGGACGGCAGCCCGGTCGACAGCGACACCGTGGCGGTGTGGTGGGGCGGGGCGGGCACCGACGTGCAGCACAGCTTCTTCCAGGCCCTGCACCAGGGCACCAGCGTGGTGCCGGCCGATTTCATCGGCACGGTCGTCAACGACGATCCGTATACCGAGAACCACCAGGCGCTGCTGGCCAACCTGCTGGCGCAGACCGAGGCGCTGGCGAACGGGCAGGGCAGCGACGATCCGGCGCGCAGCTATCCGGGCGGCCGCCCGAGTACGCTGATCCTGTTCGACCGCCTCACCCCGCAGGCGCTCGGTGCGCTGATCTCGATGTACGAGCACAGCGTGTACGTGCAGTCGGTGATGTGGGGCATCAATGCCTTCGACCAGTTCGGCGTGGAGCTGGGCAAGCAGCTGGCCAGCCAGCTGCTGCCGGCGCTGCAGGGCGGCGGCGCGGAGGTCAGCGACCCGGTGACCCGGGCGGCGCTGGCGGAGATCGCCGCCAGGGCGAAGTAAGTTCGGGATCGAGGATGACGGGCGCCGCAGGCGCCCGTTTTCTTTTGGGTGTTCGTGTCTTGTTGCCACGTAAATCGGGGCGCCCGCTTTCGCGGGCTGTATTGGGGTTTATTGAGGGCGCGCCTTGGGGTGCGGAGGCTTGGCTCTGACTTACGCCTTGGAGCGCCGCCCCGACGGGTATGTGCGCGTCGGTTTCGGCAGACGTCCGTGTCGTGACGAAACCGAACGTTGCACATCCATGTGCAACTCGCGCACATACCCGTCGGGACGTCACCCGGCGCCTTGGTTTTCCCATTCTTCAGGGGCGCGCCGGGGAGGGGGGACGAGAAGAGCAAGAGCAAGAGCAAGAGCAAGAGCAAGAGCAAGAGCGTGCATCTGCCATTGGCAACGCCATCGGCGAGTTCGCGGCTGGCAATCGCACTGTAGGAGCGGCTTCAGCCGCGACCGCCTGATCCGCAGGTCGCGGCTGAAGCCGCTCCTACAACGGGAGCCCGGCGAAGCGCAGATGCATCAGGTCACGACAAGAATCGGGACGCCGCTTTTGCTCTTGCTCTTCTCTTCCCCCATCCCCGGCGCGCCCTTGAAGAATGGGACCAACAAAAGCGCCAAGCCCCGTCCCGGCGGGGGTGGGGTCGAGCAGCACATGGATGTGCTGCGCTCGGGGTGTCGGACAGGACGTCCGTTGCCCCGACGACCCCACCCCCGGTGGGGCGGGGCCCCCAACGCAAGTCAGAGCCAACCCTCCGCACGACCGAGGCGCGCCCTCACAAACCCCCAATACAGCCCGCGAACGCGGGCGCCCCGCTTCCCCCCACGACCCGCGCACACCGTAAAAAGTCCAGCTTCAACACCCACACAAGCAGCAAAGCCAAAAAGCGACGAAAAAAGGTTGCAGCGGCAATCGGCCCGCGCAGTTCCCGACCACGCCCTTGGTGCGATGCAGCAATAAGCCGCTCGCCGACGCCTTGCGGGAGGGCATCGACGGCGCCCCGGAAGCCTGACATTGCGGCTTTTTTCACGTCGAAACCCATATATCCCATTTCGATATATGGATGCTGGGGAGCTATATCGAATCGCAAGTTTGACAGCGCTATACAAATGCGGAAGCGTACCGGCGCCGCCGTCGGCGCATCGCCCGATGGCATTCCCGTATGGAGAACCGCATCTTGGAAAAGCTGCCTCATCGCGCGCGGGCGCCGATGTCCCGTCACCTGCTGGCCGCGGCCACCGCCGCCTCGCTGTTCCTGCTCGCCGCCTGTCATCGCGAAGACAACGCCGGCACCGCGAAGACCGCCGACGCCGGCACCGCCGACCAGGCCTTCAGCATCCACCCGGACCAGTGGCCGACGCCGAAGTGGCCCTTCGCCAACGATCCGGCGCTGGAAAAGCGCCTGGATGAAGTGATCGCCAAGATGAGCGTGGAGGAGAAGGTCGGCCAGACCATCCAGGGCGACATCGCCAGCACCACCCCGGACGATGTGCGCAAGTACCACCTGGGTTCGATCCTCGCCGGCGGCAGCTCCGACCCGGGCGGCAAGTACAACGCCGCGCCGGCCGAATGGCTCAAGCTCTCCGATGCCTACTACGAGGCCTCGATCGACACCTCGCAGGGCGGCAACGGCATCCCGGTGATCTTCGGCATCGACGCCGTGCACGGCCAGAGCAACATCGTCGGCGCGACCCTGTTCCCGCACAACATCGGCCTCGGCGCGATGCGCAACCCGGCGCTGATCCGCAAGATCGGCGAGGTCACCGCCGCCGAGACCCGCACCACCGGCATGGAATGGACCTTCGCGCCGACCGTGGCCGTCCCGCAGGACGACCGCTGGGGCCGCAGCTACGAAGGCTATTCCGAATCGCCGGAAGTCGTGGCCAGCTACGCCGGCGAGATGGTCAAGGGCCTGCAGGGCGAGCCCGGTTCGCCGACCTTCCTCGACGGCAGCCACGTGATTTCCTCGGTCAAGCACTTCCTTGGCGACGGCGGCACCACCGATGGCAAGGACCAGGGCGACAACGCCGCCACCGAGCAGGAGCTGCGCGAGATCCACAATGCCGGTTACCCGCCGGCGATCGCTGCCGGCGCGCAGAGCGTCATGGCCTCGTTCAACTCGGTCCATGGCGAGAAGATGCACGGCTACAAGGCCCTGCTGACCGATGTGCTGAAGGGCCAGATGGACTTCGGCGGCTTCGTCGTCGGCGACTGGAACGGCCACGGCCAGGTCAAGGGCTGCACCACCACCAACTGTCCGTCGGCGTTCCTGGCCGGCCTGGACATGGCGATGGCCTCCGACAGCTGGAAGGGCCTGTACGAGACCGAGCTGGCGGCGGTGAAGGCCGGCCAGATCCCGATGGAACGCCTGGACGACGCGGTGCGCCGCATCCTGCGGGTCAAGATGCGCCTGGGCCTGTTCGAGGCCGGCAAGCCTTCGCAGCGTCCGCTGGGTGGCAAGTTCGAACTGCTCGGCTCGCCCGAGCATCGCGCCATCGCCCGCCAGGCGGTACGCGAGTCGCTGGTGCTGCTGAAGAACAACGCCGGCACGCTGCCGCTGGATCCGCACAAGCGCATCCTGGTCGCCGGCGACGGCGCCAACGACATGGGCAAGCAGTCCGGTGGCTGGACCCTCAACTGGCAGGGCACCGGCACCACGCGCGCCGACTACCCGAACGGCAACACCATCTGGGAAGGCCTCAAGCAGCAGATCGATGCGGCTGGCGGCAAGGCCGAGCTGGCGATCGACGGCAAGTACCAGGCCAAGCCGGACGTGGCCGTGGTGGTGTTCGGCGAGAACCCGTACGCCGAGTTCCAGGGCGACATCGCCACGCTGGCCTACAGGCCGGGCGATGACAGCGACCTGGAGCTGCTGAAGAAGCTCAAGGCAGATGGCATCCCGGTGGTCGCCGTGTTCATCAGCGGCCGCCCGCTGTGGATGAACCGCGAGATCAACGTTGCCGACGCCTTCGTCGCCGCCTGGCTGCCGGGCTCGGAAGGCGGCGGCATCGCCGACGTCATCCTGCGCAAAAGCGATGGCAGCGTGCAGAACGATTTCAAGGGCAAGCTCAGCTTCTCCTGGCCGCGTACCGCCGTGCAGTTCCGCAACAACGTCGGCCAGAAGGACTATGACCCGCAGTTCGCCTTCGGCTACGGCCTGACCTACGCCGACAAGGGCGATCTGGCCAAGCTGCCGGAAGAATCGGGCATCAGCGGCGAGCTGTCGGCCAGCGGCGTGTACTTCGTGCGCGGCAAGCCGGCCATCGGCATCGCCATGCAGCTGTCCAATGCCTCGCAGAGCGACATGCCGGCCACCACGGTGCCGGTCGGCCTGGGCGATGGCAGCCTGAAGATGAGCGCGGTCGACCACAAGGCGCAGGAAGACGCGCGCCGCCTGCAGTGGAACGGCGCCACCGACGCGCGGGTGCAACTGGTATCCGCCAAGCCGATCGACGTGACCCGCGAGACCAACGGCGACGTGCAGCTGTACCTCACGCTGCGTCGCGACGCCGAGATCACCGGCCCGCTGTACGTGGGCGTGGGCTGTGGCCAGGGCTGCTCGGGCCAGGTCGACATCGCCAAGACGCTCGGTGCGATCAAGGCCGGCGAGTGGAAGGTGGTCGGCGTGCCGCTGAAGTGCTTCCAGGCCGCCGGCGCGGACATGTCCAAGCTGGTGCAGCTGCCGTACCTGGCCAGCGCCACCAAGGCCGACGTGTCGTTCTCGAAGATCGCGCTCGGCCCGGCCCAGGAGGCCGAGGTCACCGTGGACTGCGCGACCAAGTAAGCCATGCCGCGCGCGGCGGCCGGGGAGGCCGTCGCGCGCTTTCGATCAATCGTTGAACGCCGCCTGCCGGGCGGCGCAAGCAGACGGCCGCCGTGCGCGCGGCCAGCCGGGAGAAGCGTAGTGGGTCTGGCGACATTGGATATCGTGATCGTGCTGGCGTACCTGGCCGGCATCTTCGTGCTGGCGCAGTGGGTCTCGCGCGAGAAGGCAGGGCATGACAAGAGCGCCGAGGACTACTTCCTCGCTTCCAAGTCGCTGCCGTGGTGGGCGATCGGCGCCTCGCTGATCGCGGCGAACATCTCCGCCGAGCAGATCATCGGCATGGCCGGTTCCGGCTACGCCATCGGCCTGGCGATCGCCTCCTACGAGTGGATGGCCGCGCTGACCCTGCTGATCGTCGGCAAGTTCTTCCTGCCGATCTTCCTGCGCAACGGCATCTACACCATGCCGCAGTTCCTGGAGCAGCGTTACGGCAACCGCATCCGCACGCTGATGGCGGTGTTCTGGCTGGGCCTGTACGTCTTCGTCAACCTGACCTCGATCCTGTGGCTGGGATCGATCGCGGTGACCCAGGTCACCGGCATGGACCAGATGCTGGCGCTGGCGCTGATCGGCGTGTTCGCGCTGATGTACCAGCTCTATGGCGGCCTGAAGGCGGTGGCGCTGACCGATATCGTGCAGGTCTCTCTGCTGGTGCTGGGTGGCCTGCTGGTCGTGGGCCTGACGCTGTCGCGCATCGGCGACGGCGCCGGCGTGGTGGCCGGCTTCAAGCAGCTGTGGAATGCCCATCCGGAGCACTTCCACATGATCCTGTCCAAGGACAACCCGTTCTACAAGGACCTGCCGGGCCTGAGCGTGCTGCTGGGCGGGCTGTGGATCATGAACATCAGCTACTGGGGCTTCAACCAGTACATCATCCAGCGCGCACTGGCGGCCAAGAACATCGGCGAGGCGCAGAAGGGCATGGTGTTCGCCGCGTTCCTGAAGCTGCTGATGCCGGTGGTGATCGTGGTGCCGGGCATCGCCGCGGTGGTGCTGGCGCCGGACCTGGCCAAGCCGGACCAGGCCTATCCGACCATGATGCAGCTGCTGCCGACCGGCATCCTGGGCCTGGTGTTTGCCGCGCTGGTGGCGGCGATCGTGGCCTCGCTGGCTTCGAAGATCAATTCGGTGGCGACCATCTTCACCCTGGACTTCTACGCCAAGTCGCGCCCGCAGGCCGACCAGAAGCACCTGGTGCGGGTGGGCCGGATCGTGGCGGCGGTGGCGGTGGTGGTCGGCATCCTGGCGGCGCGCCCGCTGCTGGGTGGTTTCGACCAGGGCTTCCAGTACATCCAGGAGTTCACCGGCTTCTTCACCCCGGGCATCGTGGTGATCTTCATGCTCGGCCTGTTCTGGAAGCGTGCCAACGAGGCCGGCGCGCTGACCGCGGCGATCGGTTCGTTCGTGCTGTCGATCGTGTTCAAGCTGGGCTGGCCGTCGCTGCCGTTCATGGACCGCGTCGGCGTGGTGTTCCTGGCCGCGCTGGTGGCGGCGGTGGTGGTGTCGCTGCTGACGCCGGCACAGCCGGGTCGCGACATGATCCGTACCGATGATGTGCGCTACGGCACGCCGCCGAGCTTCAACATCGGCGCGGTGGGCGTGGTGGCGATCCTGATCGCGCTGTATGCGACGTTCTGGTGATCGGTTGATCGGCTGATGCCATGTGAAAGGCCGCCTTCGGGCGGCTTTTCTTTTTGGCTTTGCTCGCGCTGGCGGTCAAGCGGGGCGCCCGCGCTCGCGGGCTGTATTGGGGGTTGTTGAGGGCGCGCCGTGTTGGCGGAGGCTTGGCTCTGACTTGCGTTCTGGTGCGCCGCCCCGACGGGCATGTGCGCGTCGGTTCCGGCAGACGTCCGTGTCGTGACGAAACCGAACGCCCGTGACGCAACCCGCTGCGCGGGCTGCGCCCCCAAAGTTCGCTGCGCGAACTTCGGGCCCCGACTTCTGCCTTGCCTATCCCCGCGGCTGTCGCCGCGCCCCCTTAACAGAAGGGGGCTTTCCTCCAGCAACCAACGGGCTTTTGTAGGAGCGGCTTCAGCCGCGACGCATTCTGTGGGACGGGCTGTTGCTTTTTGTGGGAGGGGCTTCAGCCCCGACGCCTTTCCAGCACAGGCGACGCAAGGCATCCCGGACCCACAGTCGCGGCTTAAGCCGCTCCCACAGGTGCATTTGCTGGCGTTAAGCCGTCTGGTCACAGCACCTTTGCCGGGAAACGCGGCGGCGCCCGCGATCGCACTGTGGGAGGGGCTCTAGGTGGCCTCGGGCCATCAGCCCCGACGCTTTACCGGCGCAGGCGATGCAATGGCACCCTGACCCCCGGTCGCGGCTGAAGCCGCTCCTACAACTTGTGCAGTCGCCTGCATCAATCCCTCTGGAGGAGAGCCCCCTTTGTTAAGGGGGCGCGGCGACAGCCGCGGGGATAGGCAGGCCATGCTTCTGGCTGCGTAGCAGCCTGCCCGCGCCGAAGGCGCGGGGGATAGGCAAGGCAGAAGTCGGGGCCCGAAGTTTGCAAAGCAAACTTTGGGGGCACAGCCCGCGCAGCGGGATGTGTCACTACCGCCCCGGGCTCGGCCGCTTGGTCAGCTTGCGCTGCAGCGAGCGGCGGTGCATGCCGAGCAGGCGGGCGGCGGCGGAGATGTTGCCGCCGGTTTCGTGCAGCGCCTGCTGGATGTGTTCCCACTGCAGGCGGCTGAGCGGGGTCATCATGTCCTGGGCGTCGTCTTCGCCTTCGGGCTCGGGCAGTTCCTCGTCTTCCTCGCCGAGTGCGCGCAGGATGGTCGGGATGTTGGCCGGCTTGGGCAGGTAGTCGTCGGCGCCGAGCTTGATCGCCTCCACCGCGGTGGCGATGCTGGCGTAGCCGGTGACCAGCAGGATGCGCATGTCGGCGCGGATCTCGCGCAGCGGCTGGATCAGCGCCAGGCCGGAGTCATGGCCGAGCTTGAGGTCGACCAGGGCGAAATCCGGCGTGGTCTGTCGCGCCACTTCCAGCGCGGTGGCGGCGTCGCTGGCGGTCACGGTTTCCACGCCGTGGCGGGCCAGGCTGCGTTGCAGGGTGCGCAGGTACAGCGCGTCGTCGTCGATGAGCAGGCCGCGCAGGCTGGGCGGGTTCACCTCGCCGCTCCCGTCGTGGCGGGACAGCGGCATGGCAGCCATGGGGTGGGCGGTCGGATATCCATCGGTGCCTCCTCGCGGGTGCGGTGCGTTCATGGTACGTGCGTTTCCTCCTCGACCGGCAGCGGCAGGCGGAAGCCGACCCGGGTGCCGCTGCCCTGGGCTGGCTGCATCCACAGTTCACCGGCCAGGCGCTCGACCGTGGCATGCGACAGCGCCAGGCCCACGCCCATGCCATGCCGCTTGCCGCTGTCGAACAGCGTGCCGGGCAGGGTGGCCTTGGCGTTGTCGAAACCGGCGCCGTAATCGCGGACCTCGCCGAGCAGCTGGCTGCCGGCCACGCGCAGTTCCAGGTCCACACGCGGCCGGCCGGCGCGCTCGCCGGCATCGGCGGCATTGTTCAGCAACACCATCAGCAGGTGGCCGACGCCCGGTTCCAGGCGCAGCCGCATCGGCGCGTCGAGGTTGCGCTGCAGCTGCACGTTCGGCCGCACCAGCCGCCACTGCTCGAGCACTTCCTGCGCGGTGACCGCTTCCTGCACGTGGCTGCGGTCGGCCGGCGCGGCCAGCGCCAGCACGCGCTCGTGGCAGAGCACCAGCAGCTCGCGCAGGGTGTCCAGGTCCTCGCGCAGTTCGGGCTGGCTGGATTGCTCGGCGATGTCGTCGACCAGCAGCGTCATGGTCGCCAGCGGGGTGTTGAGTTCGTGCGCGACCGAAGCGGCATGGGTGGCCAGTGCGACGATGCCCTCGTTGCGGGCGAAGCGCTCGCGCAGGGTCGACAGCTCGCGCTCGCGTTCGCGCTGGGACAGCGCCAGCCGGGTCGAGAACACCAGCACCACCACCGAGGACAGCAGGAAATTGGCGGCCACGCCCCACAGGCGCAGTTCGGCCGGATCGAAAGTGCCGTGCGCCAGGGGAACGCCGAAGACCGCGCTGGCGGCATAGCCGAGCACGCAGGCGGCGGCGACCGCCAGCGCCCAGGCCAGCGGCAGGGCGAGCGCGGCCAGGGCAATCAGGATCAGGAACAGCGAGCCGAACGGATTGGCCAGGCCGCCGCTCCAGCCGACCATCCAGGTCAGCACCGCCACGTCGACCAGGACGTGGCCGAACGCGGTGGCATCGCCGATCGGCGTGTCGCGGCCCACCCGCCAGCGCGCGTAGAGGTTGAACAGCGCGAGCGCGGCGACGCCGGCCCATAGCTGGGGCTGCGGCAGGTCCAGCCCGAGCACCCAGGTCGCGACGACTATGGTGGCCGCCTGGCCGGCCGTGGCCAGCCAGCGCAGGCTGCACAGGGTGCGCAGGAACGAGGCGTTGTTGCTGTTGTCCATCGGGGCGTCATGCTATGCCGTGGCGGGAGGGATTGCATGCGACAGGGTGTCGCAGTGGCCCATCCCGCTGGGCGGGCTGGGCCTCCAAGGTTCGGCTGCGCGAACCTTGGACCCTGCGCTTCTGCCTTGCCTATCCCCGCGCCGTTGGCGCGCCCCCCTTAACAAAGGGGGGCTTTGCTCCAGAGGCGGCAATGGTTGTGATTGCACTGTAGGAGCGGCTTCAGCCGCGACTGCTGCGCAGCCAGATCCATTGCCTGCCTATTCCGGCGGCTTCGCCGCGCGCCCTTGGAAGGGAGGCTTTGCTCCAGCGGCAATGTCTGGGTCCTGTGGGAGGGGCTTCAGCCCCGAGTGCGGGATCTGGCGGTCGCGGCTGAAGCCGCTCCTACCAAGGGGGCAGGCAGGGGCCTGGGGCGGCGGCTGCATCCGGTAGGCGCGGATTGGGCCGGGTCGTTCTAAAATGTCCGCATGCATGACGCCGTGACCCGACCGACTCCGCCCGCCGATACCGGCGCCTGGCCCCGCCGCCTCACCCAGCCGGTGCAGATCGGCAATGTCGTCGTCGGCGGCGGCAGGCCGGTGGTCGTGCAGTCGATGACCAATACCGATACCGCCGATGTCGCCGCCAGCGTCAAGCAGGTGGCCGAGCTTTGGCGCGCGGGTTCGGAAATGGTCCGGCTCACCGTCAACAACCCCGAGTCGGCCGCGGCGATCCCGCGCATCGTCGACAAGCTGGCGATGATGGGCATCGAGGTGCCGCTGATCGGCGACTTCCACTACAACGGCCACCAGCTGCTGGCCGGGGAGCCGGCCTGCGCCGAGGCGCTGGCCAAGTACCGGATCAATCCGGGCAACGTCGGCTTCGGCAAGAAGAAGGACCTGCAGTTCGGCCAGCTGATCGAGTTCGCGATCCGCTACGGCAAGCCGGTGCGCATCGGCGCCAACTGGGGCTCGCTCGACCAGGGCCTGGCCGCGCAGCTGATGGACGAGAATTCGCGCCGCGAACAACCTTGGGACGCCAGCCGCGTGCTGCGCGAGGCGCTGATCCGCTCGGCGGTGGATTCGGCCGAGCGCGCGGTGGAACTGGGCCTGGGGCGCGAGCGCATCGTGCTGTCGGCCAAGGTCTCCGGCGTGCAGGAACTGATCGCGGTGTACCGCGACCTGTCGGCGCGCTGCGATTTCGCCCTGCACCTGGGCCTGACCGAGGCCGGCATCGGCAGCAAGGGCATCGTCGCCTCCTCGGCGGCGCTGGCGGTGCTGCTGCAGGAAGGCATCGGCGACACCATCCGGATCTCGCTCACGCCCGAGCCGGGGCAGTCGCGCACGCAGGAGGTCATCGTCGCCCAGGAGCTGCTGCAGACCACCGGCCAGCGCGCCTTCACCCCGCTGGTCACGGCCTGCCCGGGCTGCGGGCGCACGACCTCGGAGTTCTTCCAGGAACTGGCCAAGGTGGTGCAGAACCACGTGCGCGCGAAGATGCCGGAATGGAAAGTCAGCCACCCGGGCGCGGAGAGCATGACCCTGGCGGTGATGGGCTGCGTGGTGAACGGGCCGGGCGAGTCGCGGCACGCCAACATCGGCATCTCGCTGCCGGGCACGGGCGAGGCGCCGGCGGCACCGGTGTTCGTCGATGGCGAGAAGAAGATCACGCTGCGCGGCGAGAACATCGCCCAGGAGTTCGTCGCGCTGATCGACGAGTACGTCCAAACCCGCTATGCGCGTACGGCCGGCTGAGAGCCCGGCCGGTTTCCGCCACTGGCTGGGCAGCAATGCCTGGCGCATCGTGCTGCTGTTCGGCGGGGTGCTGCTGCCGCTTGGGCTGTTTGCCAGCCTGGCCGAGGAGGTCCATGAGCTGGAGGACCTGTTCTTCGACGACGCCGTGCTGCTGCGCCTGCATGGCTGGCACACGCCCTGGCTGGACGGCTTCTTCGTCCTGGTCTCGCGGCTGGGTTATCAGTGGGGCCTGATCCCCGCCGATACGCTGATCGTGCTCGCGCTGCTGGCGCTGCGGCGCTGGCGCGAAGCGACGTTCTGCCTGCTGGCCTTCGTCGGCTCGGCGCTGCTGAACATCGGCGCCAAGCATTTCTTCCAGCGCGACCGGCCATCGCTGTGGGAGTCGATCGCCCCGGAGAGCACCTTCAGCTTTCCCAGCGGACATGCCATGGGCTCGATGACGCTGGCCGCCGTACTGGTGGCGCTGGCCTGGCGCACGCGCTGGCGCTGGCCGGTGGCCGGGCTGGCGGGGGTGTTCGTGCTGCTGGTCGGAGTCTCGCGCATGTACCTCGGGGTGCATTACCCCTCCGATATCCTCGCCGGCTGGTGCGCGGCCCTGGCCTGGGTGACCGGCCTGTACCTGGTGTGCTTCCGCCGCCACTACCGGCCCTGGCGCCGACGCCTGCCGGACACGGACTGACGGCTGCCGGTGGAGGGCGATCCGGCCAGATTCGAGGGCGGTTTCGCCGCGCCGCCTCGCCGGTCCAAGTGCAACTGATTGAAACGAAAGGGAGTTTCAGAATTACCGCCCGGTCTGTGCGTCCTGCCGGGACTTGACGAACATGGCGGGATCGCCACGATTCATGCATTCCCTGCCGGAGCCCTGCGTTGCGCATCGCCATCCTCGCCTACGAAGGCTGCATGGGCGCCGAGGTGTTCGGCTTGTCCGATGTACTGTTGGTCGCCAATCGCCTGCAGGCCTACCGCGACCCGGCCCAGCCGCCGCCGTTCGACGTGTCGATCGTCGGCGCCCGTGCCGGCGCGGTGACCCTGGCCGGTGGTGCGCAGCTCACGGTGCCAACACCTGCGGCGTTCGACCTGCTGGTGGTGCCGGCGTTTGATTTCGGTCCGGACCGGCCGATGGAAGACACCCTGGCGCGCCTGCCGGCGGAGAAGGCGCTGATCGGCGACGCCGCGCACCTCGCGCTGGCCTCGGTCTGCACCGGCAGCCTGCTGCTGGCCGAGGCGGGCGTGCTCGATGGCCGGCGCGCGACCACCTCGTGGGCCTTCGCCGAGCAGATGGCCCAGCGCTATCCGCAGGTCGAGGTCGTGCGCGATGCGCTGATGGTGCGCGACGGCGGCATCGTCACCTCCGGTGCGTTCAGCGCCTATGGCGATCTGGCCCTGCAGCTGATCCGCGATCGCGCCGGTGCCAGCCTGGCGCGCGCGGTGGGCCGCTTCAGCCTGATCGACGGCGGTCGCGACAGCCAGGCGCCGTACCTGGATCGGCGCCTGTCGGCCAGGCGTCAGGAGTCGTTTTCGCGTGCGGTCGCCGGCTGGTTCCAGCCGCGGCTGGCGCAGCGCTACAACCTCGGCGAACTGGCGCGCGCCTTCCACCTCTCCAGCCGCACGCTGCTGCGCCGCTTCAGCGCCGAGACCGGGCGCACGCCGCTGGAACTGCTGCAGGACCTGCGGGTGGAGAAGGCGCGGCGCCTGCTCGAGTCGACCACGCTGAGCGTGGCGCAGGTCGCCGAGCAGGTCGGATACCTGGACGTGGCCACCTTCTCGCGCCTGTTCGCGCGCCGCACCCAGCTCACCCCGGCCGCGTTCCGGCGCAAGTTCCAGCCGCACGACGCCAAGCTGTTCTGAGCCGGGCGCCCGGGTGGCGGGATCGCCCCGACAACTGGCGATCGCGCCTGCTTACCTGCATCGCTGCGCTGCCTAGTCTGTCGCCCATGCCGCGATCGGCGGCCTGGCAGGGAGCAGGATGATGTCTACACAGGTGCAGGCCGAGCGCACGGGTGCGCGGTCAGCGTCACCGCGAACCGGCGTCGCGCCGGGCCTGGCCACGCTGCGGCTGGGTATGCGGGCGCTGGCGGCGGTGAGTCCGGCTGGAGCCGCGTGGGCATTGGACCGGCTGTGGTTCCGCGCCCCGCGCACCCGCCCGGATGCCGCGGCGCTTGCCTGCCTGGCGCAGGGCCGTCGCCGCGATTTCCGCCTGCACGGCCGGCAGGTGGCCAGCTGGGAGTGGGGCGAGCAGGGACCCTGGGTGCTGCTGGTGCACGGCTGGGGCGGCCACGCCGGACAGCTGCACGCCTTCGTGCCGGCACTGCTGGACGCTGGCTTCCGGGTGGCGGCCTTCGACGCGCCGGCGCATGGGGCGTCCGGCGGCAGCCGCCATGGCCGGCGCCGGGTCTCCTTCCTCGAGTTCGCCGATGCGCTGCGGGCGATGGAAACCCGGCTGGGCACACTGGCCGGGATCGTCGCCCATTCCGGCGGCTGCACTGCCGTCTCGCTGGCGATGCGGCAGGGATGGCCCGCGCCGCCGGCGCTGGTGTTCGTCGCGCCGTTCTGCGAAGCCGAACGGGCCGTGGCGGGGTTCGCCCGCCAGCTCGGCGTGAGCGGGGCGGCGGTGGCGCGCTTCCACGCCCGCGCGGTGCGCTGGCTGGGCATCGGCTGGGAGGACCTCGACATCGCCGGCATCCCGGCGCAACGCCGCGCTGGGCGGCAGCTGCTGGTCCTGCACGACAGCGCCGACCGCGAGGTGCCGCTGGCGCAGTCGCAGCGACTGGTGGCGGCGTGGCCCGATGCGCGCCTGCAGGTTACCCATGGGGCAGGGCATCGCCGGCTGCTGCGGCTGGCGGAGGTGACCACGGCGGCGGTGGAGTTCCTGCTCGCGCGGCCGCCGGCGAGGGTCACCGCGCCATCGCCGCGGCCGGCCGATTCGCGCGGCGAGCTGGATGCAGCCTACGAGGCCACCGCCCGCTTCTGGCGGCGGCCGTGAGAAGGTCCCAGCGGTGCGCGGCGCTCAATGGGTGTCGGTAGTCGCGGCAGGTGCCAGGTTGCGCGCGCGGACTTCACCTGCCGGCGCCGTTCGGGTCATTCGCCCGGCTTGGCGCCCTCGACCGGGGCGTGGGTCGCCGCGCGCCGCGCCAGCACGGTTTCGCGGTGGGCGATGTAGACGTTGGCGCCGACGATGATCAGCGCGCCGGCCACGGTGTGGCGCTCCAGCGATTCGCCGAACAGCCACACGCCCAGCCCGGCCACCAGCGGCAGCTGCATGAAGCTGATCGGCTGCAGCGCGGAGACTTCGCCGAGCTTGAGCGCGCGGGTCCAGAACAGCTGCCCGCCGGTGCCGAAGATGCCGGTGAGCACCAGCCAGATCCAGGTGCTGCCCTGCGGCCAGCCCCATTGCGGCAGGGCGGTCAGCAGCGACATCGGTACCCAGAAAACGTAGGTGTAGAACACCACGGTATCCGGCGGGTCGGTGCGCGAGAGCTGCTTGATCTGGATCGCCACCACCGCGCTGATCATCGCCGCGGCCAGCGCCACCAGCAGGCCCGGGCTGAAGTTCGACGAGCCCGGGCGCAGGATCATCAGCACGCCGATGAAACCTGCCGCCACCGCCAGCCAGCGCCGCAGCCGCACCTTCTCGCCCAGCCACAGCACCGCCAGCACGGTGACGAACAGCGGCGTGGAATAGGACAGCGAGATCGCCTGCGCCAGCGGCAGGTGGCCGATCGCCCAGAAGCCGCACAGCATCGAGGCCAGCCCGATCACGGTGCGCACCAGGTACAGGCGCACATGGCGGGTGCGCGGCAGCGGCGCGCGGCGCAGCAGCAGGAACGGCAGCAGGGTGAGCAGGCCGAAGAAGTTGCGGAAGAAGGCGATCTGGCTGGTCGCCACGTCCGCCGCGGCGTAGCGGATGGCGATGGCCATCAACCCGAAGCAGCAGGTGCTGACCAGCATCAGGCCCGCCGCGCGCAGCGGGGTGTTCGTGCCGCCCGGCTTCACCATTGCGCGCCGATCAGCAGCGGCTCCGGTTCGATCACCACGGCGAAGCGTTCGCGCACCGAGTCGGCGATGCGCCGGGCCAGCGCCAGCAGCTCGGCACCGCTGGCATTGCCGTGGTTCACCAGCACCAGCGCGTGGTGCGGCGAGACGCCGGCGTCGCCTTCGCGCGCGCCCTTCCAGCCGCACTGTTCGATCAGCCAGGCCGCCGACACCTTGCCCAGGCCCTCGCGCTCGCCGGGAAACACCGGCAGGGCGGGCCACTCGTGGCGCAGGGTGTCGATCTGCTCGACCGGCAGCTGCGGGTTCTTGAAGAAGCTGCCGGCATTGCCGAGCACGTCCGGGTCCGGCAGCTTGCGACGACGGATGGCGATCACCGCGTTGGCGACGTCGCGCGCCTCCGGCGTGGCCACGCCCATGGCCGCCAGTTCCTCGCGGATGCCGGCGTAGTCCAGGCGCAGCTCATGCAGCAGCGGCAGGCGCAGTTCCACCGCCACGATCAGCCAGCGCGACGGATCGCGCTTGAACACGCTGTCGCGGTAGCCGAACGCGCAGTCTTCCGGCGCCAGCCGCACGAAGGTGCCGGCAACGCGGTCCCAGGCCTCGACCGCATGGATGAACTCGCCGACCTGGGCGCCATAGGCGCCGATGTTCTGGATTGGCGCCGCGCCCACGGTGCCGGGGATCAGCGCCAGGTTCTCCAGCCCCGACAGGCCCTGTTCCAGCGACCACATCACCAGCCCGTGCCAGGGCGTGCCGGCACCGGCGCGCACGATTGCGTGGTCGGCATGGTGTTCGAGGATGTCGATGGCCGCATTGCCGAAGCTCAGCACGACGCCCTCCGGATCACCGGCCAACAGCACGTTGCTGCCGCTGCCCAGCACCAGCAGTGGCGCATCGGTCAGGGCGGGCAGGGCGAGCGCCCCGGGCAGGCTGGCCGGGTCGTCGACGCGCAGCAGCCAGGGCGCGGTGGCATCGACATGGAAGGTGTTGAGCGAGCGCAGCGGCGCGTTTTCGACCAGCGTCCAGGCAGTGCTCATAGGGCCGAGACCGCTCCGCGGCTCGGGGCCTCGCGGCGACGGCGGATCGCCTCGACGCACTCGCCGACCAGCGCCGGGCCGCGGAACACCAGGCCGCTGTAGCACTGCACCAGGCTGGCGCCGGCGGCCATCTTGGCCGCCGCGTCGGCGCCGCTGCAGATGCCGCCCACGCCGACCAGCGGGATCGATTCGGGCAGGCGCGCGCGCAGGCGTCGCAGCACCAGCGTCGACTGCCCCATCAGCGGCGCGCCGGACAACCCGCCGGCCTCGCTGGCGCGGCGGTCCTGCTCGACCAGCGGGCGGGCGATGGTGGTGTTGGTGGCGATGACGCCGTCCACCGACAGGTCGGTCAGAACGCGTGCGGCGGCGTCGATGTCGCGGTCGCTGAGGTCGGGCGCGACCTTGACCAGCATCGGTACGCGCCTGCCGTGTTTGGCGGCCAGCAGTTCCTGCGATTCACGCAGGTCGCCGACCAGCTGGCGCAGCGCCTGTTCTTCCTGCAGTTCGCGCAGGCCTGCGGTATTGGGCGAGGAGATGTTGACGACGATGTAGTCGGCCAGCGGGTAGACGCGCTCCAGGCAGTGGCGGTAGTCCTTCGCCGCGTCCTCGTTGGCGGTGTCCTTGTTCTTGCCGATGTTGATGCCGAGCAGGCCATCGCGCCGACGCGCGCGTTCGACATTGCGCACCAGCGCGTCGACGCCGAGGTTGTTGAAGCCCATGCGGTTGATGATCGCCTCGTGCGCCGGCAGGCGGAACAGCCGCGGCTTCGGGTTGCCGGCCTGCGGGCGCGGCGTCACCGTGCCGATCTCGACGAAGCCGAAACCCAGCGCGAGCAGGGCGTCGATGTGTTCGCCGTTCTTGTCCAGGCCGGCGGCCAGGCCGACCGGATTGGGGAAGTCCAGGCCGAATACGCGGGTCGGCAGCGGTGCCGGGCGGCGGCCGAGCAGCGGCGCGGTGCCGCTGCGGTAGGCGGCTTCGATCGCGCGCAGGCCGAGGCCGTGGGCGCGCTCGGCATCGAAGGCGAAGAGGAAGGGGCGGGCGAGGCTGTACATTCAGTTCAAGTTCCCGGCGAAGGCACGGGTCTGGTAGGCGAATTCGACGTGGCCCTCGACCGCATGGCGGTCGAACAGGGCCTGCAGCGCGAGCAGCATCGGCGCGTGCCGCGGATGTCCTTCGGCGGGCGCGTAGGACGATGACAGCAGCCGGCCGCGCAGGGCGTTGAAGTCCATGCGCTGCACGTTGGGGAAGCTGGCGGCATCGACGAACCCGGCGCCGAACCAGGCGCGCATGGTGTCATCGTCCTGGTAGCGCTCGGCCACCGCGCTGTAGTCGGTGCCGTACTCGCGCAGCAGTGCCTCGTAGCCGGCCAGGAACGGCGTGGCCTCGAGCAGGCGCGAGTTCCAGAACACGACGGCCAGCCCGCCGGGGCGCAGGATGCGCGCCCATTCGTGGCGCACGGCGCGGGTGTCGAACCAGTGGAAGGCCTGCGCGGCAGCGACGACATCGACGCTGGCCTCGGCCAGGCCGGTGGCTTCGGCGCTGCCGTCCACCGCGCGGAAGCCGGTCTCGCCGCCCAGCCATTGTTCGGCGGCCGCGCGCATCGCCGCGTTCGGCTCGACCGCGATCACCGGGTGGCCGGCCTGCAGGAACATCCGCGAGGAAATTCCGGTGCCGGCGCCGATGTCGGCAACGCGGGCGCTGGCGGGCACGCCGAGGCGGCCGTGGATCCATCGCATCAGCTGCGGCGGATAGCCGGGGCGGTAGCGGACGTAGTCGGCGACGCGGTTGCTGAAGCGCTGGCTGGAGGAAAGGTCCATCGGCCCGGGTCAGGAGTGGGCCATGCCGAGCCAGGCCAGGCCGCCGAAGAACACCAGCAGCACGGCGATGCCGATGATCCACAGGGCCACGCTGGTCCAGCCCAGGACCAGCCCGGCGATCGCCAGGCCGTCGCCGTCGAGGCGGGCTGGATCGCGGCGGATCTCCGCACGCGCCATGTGGCCGGTGACGATGGCCACCAGGCTGCCGATGAAGGGCAGGATGAACCAGCCGACGATGCCGAACACGAGGCTGACGATGGCCAGGGCGCTGGTCTGGCGGGCGCTGCTCATGGGCGGCTCCTTGCGTGAGATGGGCGGAAGGCGCGTGCCGGCGCGCGCCGGCGGCCTTGGGCGCCGATTATCCCCCAGGGCGATGCAAAAAGGGATGTCGACCGGTGCACCACCTTTTCGGCAGCGGCGCGTGACGGCCCGGGCGCATGGCGCCGGGGCCGTCCGGGCCAGCGGTCAGAGGTCGAACTTGATGCCCTGGGCCAGCGGCAGCGAGTCGGAGTAGTTGATCGTGTTGGTCTGCCGGCGCATGTAGACCTTCCAGGCATCCGAGCCGGACTCGCGGCCGCCGCCGGTGTCCTTCTCGCCACCGAAGGCGCCGCCGATCTCCGCACCCGAGGTGCCGATGTTGACGTTGGCGATGCCGCAGTCCGAGCCGGCGGCCGACAGGAAGCGCTCGGCGGCCTTGAGGTTCTGGGTGAAGATCGACGACGACAGGCCCTGCGGCACGCCGTTCTGCATCTCGATCGCCTCGTCCAGGCTCGAGTACTTCATCACGTACAGGATCGGCGCGAAGGTCTCGTGCTGGACGACCTCGTCGCTGTTCTTCAGGCCGGTGACGATCGCCGGCAGCACGAAATTGCCCGGGCGGTCGATCGCGGTGCCACCGGTTTCGACCTTGCCGCCGGCAGCCTTGGCCTTCTCGATCGAGGCCAGGAACTGCTCCACCGCGCCGCGGCTGTTGAGCGGGCCCATCAGGTTGGCCGGGTCGGTCGGATCGCCGATCTTGCCCTCGACCTGCTTGTAGGCCTTGACCAGCGTGGCCAGCACGTTGTCGTAGATCGACTCGTGCACGATCAGGCGGCGCGTGGTGGTGCAGCGCTGGCCGGCGGTACCGACCGCGCCGAACACGATGCCCGGCACCGCCAGCTTCAGGTCGGCGCTCTCGTCGAGGATGATCGCGTTGTTGCCGCCCAGCTCCAGCAGCGAGCGTCCCAGGCGTTGGGCGACCTTGCCGGCGACCACGCGGCCGACCTGGGTCGAGCCGGTGAAGCTGATCAGCGGCACGCGACGGTCATCGACCAGGCGCTCGGACAACTCGGTGCCGGCGTCGTTGATCAGGAAGAAGATGTCCGGGAAGCCGCCGGCCTTCAGCGCCTCGTTGCAGATCTTCATCGTGGCGATCGCGGTCAGCGGGGTCTTGTTGGACGGCTTCCAGATGCACACGTCGCCGCAGATCGCGGCCAGGAAGGCGTTCCAGCTCCACACCGCGACCGGGAAGTTGAAGGCACTGATGATGCCGACCAGGCCCAGCGGGTGGTACTGCTCGTACATGCGGTGGCCGGGGCGCTCGGAGTGCATGGTGTAGCCGTACAGCATGCGGCTCTGGCCGACGGCGAAATCGGCGATGTCGATCATTTCCTGCACTTCGCCGTCGCCTTCGGGCTTGCTCTTGCCCATCTCCAGCGCGACCAGCGAGCCGAGCGCGTCCTTGTGGCGGCGCAGCGCCTCGCCGCACAGGCGCACGGCTTCGCCGCGGCGCGGGGCCGGCACCACGCGCCAGGCCTTGTAGGCTTCCTGGGCACGGGCGATGACGCGTTCGTAGTCCTCGACCGTCGTGGCCTGGACCTCGGCGATCACCTCGTTGGTGGTCGGGTTCAGCGGCTTGAGCACGCCGGCGCCGGTGGCCTGGGACCATTCGCCGTCGCCGAGGTAGGTGCCGGCGTTGGAAGCGGCAAGATCGAGCGGCTTGAGCAGGGCTGCGGACATGCGGTCAAACTCCTGTATTCGGGGCATCTGGAAGCGCCGCGGCGGGGCTGTGGGGGAGCCGGGCGGGAACCGGCGATTTTAGCAGAGCTGCCTTGGCCGCCTTGCTGCACCGCAGCCGACGGGCTTGGCAAGCGGTGTCTTCATGCGACAATGCGCGCGATGGCCCCGTAGCTCAGCTGGATAGAGCGTTCCCCTCCTAAGGGAAAGGTCGCCCGTTCGAATCGGGCCGGGGTCGCCAGCCATGAGGGCATGCCTTGACCTGACATGGGTCGCGCGCCCCGGTTCAGGGAGGAAAGGGGAATGGGGGGATTGAGTCTCTGGCACTGGACGATCCTGCTGCTGGTGTCGCTGGTCTGGCTCGTGCCGTTCTGGCGCATCGTCGCAAAGGCGGGGTTTTCGCCGGCCTGGGTGCTGCTTGGCCTGGTGCCCGGCCTCAACGTGCTGATGCTGTGGGTGTTCGCGTTCTCGCGCTGGCCGTCGCAGCGCGATCGCGCCTGACGGCGTGGCTCAGGGCCGGCCGGATCGCTTGAGCGCGGTCGCGTAGGCGGCATTGATCTCCCGCGATCGCGCCTCCGCCAGGACGATCAGTTCGGGCCCCATCTGCTGGACCCGGTCGGGGTGGTATTGGCTGATCCGCCGCTTGTAGGCGGCGGTGATCTCGGCGCCACTGGCATGTTCGTCCACTTCCAGCACCTCGAACCAGCGTTGCGGGGCCGGGTCGCCGGGTGCCTCCGCTGCCGGCTCGGGCGCGTTGCGCGAGGTCATGCGCAGCAACAGGGACACGACCCAGAAGCCGAGGATGAAGGCGGCGCCCATCGAGAGGATTTCAGTCAGTTGCCTCGGTGATCTGGTCCATCAGGCGGGCCCGGGTGCGATGCAGCTGGGCGGCGCGCGCGCTGTCCTCCGGCTCGGCCAGCAGCAGTGCATCAAGGCGGCCGAGCAGGCGCGGGTGCAGCTGCCGCAGGCGCTTCAGCGGGCCATGGGTGCCGGGGAGCAGGCCGCGGCGCGGCCGAGCTGGCGGGCGAACTGCAGCAGCACTGCGATGATCTGCGCCTGCTGCTCAGGGTAGCCGGCCAGCAGGTCGCCGTGGGCGCGGGCGAAGGCGATGTCGAAGGTGGCCTGGTCGCTGGCGCCGGCTGCGCGCAGGAGGGCGTAGGCCCGGGCAAAAGCGAGGTCGATGGGCGTATCCATGCTCATCGCCCTACTGTAGCGTGCGGCGTCTCACCGGCTGAGACTGGCCGGACGTGGTGTGTGTCCGGATAGGATGGCGGTTTCGATCGGAAGGATCCGCCCATGCAACCGAGTTTTTCCCGTATCCGCCTGTGGCCGCTGCTGTTGACGCTCGCCGTGTCGCCGGCAATGGCCGCGGACCTGGCGCTGGTCGGGGTGCGCGTCTACCCCGCGCCTGATGCCGCACCGATCGACGATGCCACCGTGCTGGTCCAGGACGGACGGATCGCCAGGCTCGGCCGGCGCGAGGAGATCGCCGTGCCCGAGGGAGCACGCGTGATCCAGGCGCGCGGCCGGGTAGCGACCGCCGGTTTCTGGAACAGCCACGTGCACCTGATCGCGCCGCCGTACCACGCCTTCGATGGCGAGCCGGCCGACGCGGCAGCGCTGGGCGGCGCGCTGCGCGGGCAGTTCACCCGCTGGGGCTTCACCACGCTGTTCGATGTCGGCTCGCTGCCCGGTGACGTGCGTGCGCTGCGCGCACGGATCCAGGCTGGCGAGGTGGTCGGGCCGCGGCTGTTGACCGTGGACATGCCGTTCTATCCCGAGCACGGCACGCCGATCTACGTGCGCGAACTGTGGCAGCGCAGCGGGGCGCCGAGCGCCGAGGTCGCCAGTGCCGCGCAGGCGACCACCCGCGCGGCAGCGCAGCTGGACGCCGGTGCCGATGGCGTGAAGCTGTTCTCCGGGGCGATCGTCGGCGGCGCGCAGCGGGTGCTGCCGATGCCGGTGGAGGTGGGAACGGCGATCGTGGCCGCCGCGCACGCACGGCACAAGCCGGCGTTCGCCCATCCCACCAATGAAGCCGGCACTGCCTCGGCACTCGACAGCGGGGTGGACGTGCTGGCCCATAGCGCACCGGATGCCGGTCCCTGGTCGCCGGCCTTCGTCCAGCGCCTGCGCGACGCACACGTGGCCTTGGTCCCGACGCTGACCCTGTTCGAATCCGAGCCTCGTCGCGAAGGTGCCCCCGAAGCGGTGGTGCGGCGATTCGTCGGCGTGGCCCAGCAGCAGGTCAAGGCTGCCGCGGATGGCGGCGTGGACGTGCTGTTCGGCACCGACGCTGGCTATATCGAGATCTTCGACACCCGCCGCGAATACCAGCTGATGGCCGCGGCCGGGCTGGACTGGCGGCAGATCCTTGCCAGCCTCACCACCACGCCGGCCAGGCGCTTCGGCGATCCGGCGCGCGAAGGCCGGCTGGCCCCGGGCATGCAGGCGGACATCGTGCTGCTGGGCAGCGATCCGCGCGTTTCCGCGGACGCGTTTGCCGATGTGCGCATGACCATCCGTGGCGGCGAAGTGATCTACGACGCAGCGGCGAAATAACCCGGCGCGACGCCCGATGCGAACACTACCGGGCGTGCAGGCGGCGTGAGCAGGGGCGGGGCAAATTCGGATTTTCCTGACGCATTGTTCGGCATTCTCACTGGCGATCAGACCGGAATTGTGTGACATCGTTTTTCCACCGGACGCGGTGCCGAATCGGCAACTCACCCGCGGGCCCTTGAGTAAGGCGATACCGGCGCCGAAGGTCTGGAAGCACTTGTTCCCGCACTCCCCAATCGCGGGACTTCCCCTGGTGCTTGGCGCCCCGAGCGGCACGCCGCGACCAGTCCCTCGGATTTTCCTTCCCCGATGCAAGGATCAGCATGGACAGGCAGCGCTATGTAGTGGCGGTGGAAGCCTTCGAGGATGCGTGGCTGGTATCGCGCCCGCAGTGGAGTCCGCTGCGTTACCTCGCTCGTGATGGCGCGCTGCGCAACGCCGAACTGATGGCGCGCCTGCACGCCTGGACCACCGGCGAGCCGAGTGCGGTGGTGCTGCGCTCGGCGCAGGGCGAAGAGCTGGTGCGTCAGTTCGGCTGAGCCGCCTGGCGTGCGCCGCGCTCAGTGATGCGCAGGGCGCGAATGCGAATGCGCCAGGTAGTTCTGCAGCACGTGGGCGTGGTTGACCACCGGATCGTGCGCGCCGTAGAGCAGGGTGGTGGTCGGGTGTTCGGCGATGATGCCGCGCAGGCGCGCGATCGCCGCCTGGTGCTGCGGGTCGTGCAGTTCGGCCCGATAGCGCTCGGTGAACTCGACCATGCGGTCCGGATCGTGGTCCCACCACTGCCGCAGTTCCGGCGAGGGCGCCAGGTCCTTGAGCCAGTCATCAAGCTGCGCGCGGGTCCTGCTGACCCCGCGCGGCCATAGGCGGTCGACCAGCACGCGGGCGCCGTCACTGTCGCTGGCGGGGTCGTAGATGCGTTTGATCTTCAGGTGCATGGCGGTCTCCGGAGTCTTGGGGAGATGTCGCGAACGTGCAGGGAAAAGTTGCCATTGCAACTGTGACGGCGGCGTTTTCGACTGATGCGCCGCAACACTTGACAGCCCCCGGGTCGATGCTGAATTGTTGGTGCCCATGCACGCATACGCACCCCAGGCACTCGCTTCGACCCCGGCCATCGGCCCGGGCACGACGTGCATGGGCGGCACCGTCATTACCACCACTATTACCACCGTCACCATTAGCCCGGTGCGGCCCGTCGTCTTCGCGTAGTTTCCGAAAACCACGGCCCCGCACCCGGATCAGGATGCGGGGGAGCACTCCCGATCCGATGCAGGCGGGGCCTCACCACGAGGTCTGTCATGTCGTCCGTCCCATCGATTGCGTCGTCCAGTCAACCGTCGTCATCGGCCGCCACGCCGCGTACCGTCGTGCACAAGTTCGGTGGCACCTCGGTCGCCGACGCGGCGCGCTACCGCCATGTCGCCCAGCTGCTGCTGGCGCGTCCGGAAGCAGTGCAGGTCACCGTGGTCTCGGCGATGAAGGGCGTGACCGACGCGCTGATCGACCTGGCCGGGCTGGCCGCGCGCGGCGGCGAATGGCGCGAGCTCTGGCACGAGACCCGCGCCCGCCATCGCGGTGCGGCCGTGGCGCTGCTCGGCGAACACGCCGGTACGTTGCTGGAATGGCTGGACGCGCAGTTCGACCAGCTTGCCGAGATCCTCGGCGCGCTGGCGGTGATCGGCGAGCTGCCGCGCGAGGTGCTCGATCGCGTGCAGGGCCTGGGAGAGGTGTATTCGGCGCGGCTGCTCGGCGAGCACCTGCGCGCGCTGGGCCACGCCTGCGCGGTGCTGGATGCGCGCGAGGTGCTGGTGGTGAACCGCGGCGACCTGGGCGTGGACGTGGACTGGGCGACCAGCGCGCAGCGGCTGGAACAATGGCGGCAGGACCACCCCGAAGCGCGTGTGGTGGCCACCGGCTTCGTCGCCCGCGACCGCGCCGGCCGCATCACCACGCTGGGCCGCAACGGCAGCGACTACTCCGGGGCGATCTTCGCCGCGCTGTTCGAGGCCGACGAGCTGCACATCTGGACCGACGTCGACGGCGTGCTTTCTGCCGACCCGCGGGTGGTGCCCGAGGCCGTGCAGCTGGAGGCGCTGAGCTACGACGAAGCCTGCGAACTGGCCTATTTCGGCGCCAAGGTCGTGCATCCGCAGACCATGTCGCCGGCGATCGAGCGCGGGCTGCCGATCATCATCCGCAACACCTTCCAGCCCGAACACCCGGGCACGCGGATCAGCGCCAGCACCAGCACCAACGGCCCGATCAAGGGCCTGACGCTGAGCCCGCAGCTGGCCATCCTCAACCTGGAAGGCACCGGCCTGATCGGCGTGCCGGGCACCGCCGAGCGCGTCTTCGCCGCGCTGCGCAACGCGCGGGTGTCGGTGGTGATGATCTCGCAGGGCTCCTCGGAACACTCGATCTGCTGCGTCGTGCGCGAAGAAGAGTCCGCGCGTGCCCAAGAGGCATTGCTGCTGGCGTTCGCCCACGAGCTGGCAGTTGGCCAGGTGCAGCGCGTGCAGCTGACCACCGGGGTCAGCGTGCTGGCGGCAGTCGGCGACGGCATGGCCGGCCAGCCCGGCGTGGCGGCGCGGCTGTTCGAGTCGCTCGGTCGTGCCCAGGTCAACATCCTGGCGATCGCGCAGGGCTCCTCGGAGCGCAACATCTCGGTGGCGATCGACAGCCAGCACGCCACGCGCGCGCTGCGTGCCGCACATGCCGGCTTCTGGCTGTCGCCGCAGACCTTCGCGGTCGGGGTGATCGGCCCGGGCAATGTGGGTGCGGCGCTGCTCGAGCAGCTTGCCGCCGCGCAGCCGCAGCTGCTGGCCAAGGCCAACCTCGACCTGCGGGTGCGCGCGATCGCCTCGCGCACGCGCATGCTGCTGGGCGAGCGCCCGCTGGAAGCCGACTGGCGCGCGACCTTCGCCGCCTCCAGCCAGGCCAGCGACCTGGACCGCTTCACCGCCCATTTGCTCGACGCCAACCTGCCGCACGCGGTGATCATCGACTGCAGCGGCAGCGCCGAGGTCGCCGACCGTTACGCCGGCTGGCTGGCCGCAGGCATCCACGTGGTGACGCCGAACAAGCAGGCCGGCGCCGGCCCGCTGGCGCGTTATCGCGCGATCCGCGAGGCGGCCGCCGGCAGCGGCGCACGCTTCCGCTACGAGGCGACCGTCGGCGCCGGGCTGCCGGTGATCACCACGCTGCGCGACCTGGTCGATACCGGCGACCGCGTGACCTCGATCGAGGGCATCTTCTCCGGCACGCTGGCCTGGCTGTTCAACCGCTACGACGGCAGCCAGCCGTTCTCGCAGCTGGTCGCCGAGGCCAGGGCGATGGGGTACACCGAACCGGATCCGCGCGATGACCTGTCGGGCATGGATGTCGCCCGCAAGCTGGTGATCCTGGCCCGCGAAGCCGGTCGCGAGATCAGCCTGGAGGACGTGTCGGTGGAAAGCCTTGTGCCCGAATCGCTGCAGGCCGGCGGCATCGATGCCTTCATGGCCGGCCTGGCCGAGGGCGACGAGGCGTTCGCCCGGCGCCTGCACGGTGCCGGCGAGCGCGGCTGCGTGCTGCGCTACGTCGCCCAGCTGCCGCCGGACCGCGCGCCCAGCGTGGGCCTGGTCGAGGTGCCGGCCGACCATGCTTTCGCCAACCTGCACCTGACCGACAACATCGTCCAGTTCACCACCGGCCGCTACTGCCAGAACCCATTGGTGGTGCAGGGGCCGGGCGCGGGTCCGGAAGTCACCGCCGCCGGCGTGTTCGCCGACCTGCTGCGGGTCGCGGTGGGCGAGGGGACGCGGCTGTGAGGACTTCCGCCAGGGCTTTCTCGCCGGCCTCGGTCGGCAACGCGGCGGTGGGCTTCGACATCCTGGGCCACGCGATCGCCGGCGTTGGCGACGAGGTGACGGTGCGGCGGATCGACGCGCCGGAAGTACGCATCGCCGCGATCCGTGGCGCGGCGGTCGCGCTGCCGAAAATCGCCGAGGAGAACACCGCCGGCGTCGCGTTGATCACGTTGCGCCAGGCGCTGGGACTGTCGTTCGGCTTCGAGGTGGAGATCGACAAGGGCATCCCGCTGGGCTCGGGCATGGGCGGTTCGGCGGCCTCGTGCGTGGCCGCGCTGGTCGCGGCCAATGCCCTGCTGGATGTCCCGCTCAGCCGCCAGGCGCTGTATCCGTTCGCGCTGGCCGGCGAGGCGGTGGCCAGCGGCGGCCGGCATGGCGACAACCTCGGCCCGATGCTGCTCGGCGGCCTGGTGCTGGCCACCGCCGACCGCCTGGTCCCGATCCCGGTGCCGGCAACCTGGCACAGCCTGCTGGTCCATCCCGACGCCGTGCTGGAAACCCGGCGCGCCCGCGCCGCGCTGCAGGGCGACTACCAGCTGCGCGAATTCATCGCCCAAAGCGCCAACCTGGCGCTGGTGCTGGCCGGCTGCCATGCCGCGGACGCCGAGCTGGTCCGCGCCGGCCTGCGCGACGTGCTGGTCGAGCCGCGCCGGGCCTCGTTGATCGTCGGCTTCGAGGCGGCCAAGCAGGCCGCGCTCGGCGCCGGCGCGATGGGCGCGAGCATTTCCGGCGCCGGCCCCAGCGTGTTCGGCTGGTACGAGGACCGCGCCAGCGCCGAGGCCGCGCTGCCGGCGGTGCGCGCCGCCTTTGCCGCTGCCGGTTTCGACAGCCAGGGCTGGGTCTCGCCGCTGGCGAGCCCGGCCGCCCGCCTGCTTGATTGAGTCCCCTTCTTCCGGAGCTTCGATGAACTTCGTATCTACCCGCGGCGGCGCCCCCGCCGCCACGCTCAGCCAGGCGCTCGCCGCCGGGCTCGCTCCCGATGGCGGCCTGTATGTGCCGCAGGTGCTGCCGGCGCCGCGCCAGCTCGTCGCCGGCACCGACCTGGCCGCCAGCACCGCCAACCTGCTGGCGCCGTTCTTCGCCGATGACGCCCTGGCCGCCTCGCTGGATGACATCTGCGCGCAGGCCTACGCCTTCCCGGCGCCGCTGCGGCCGCTGAAAACCCCCGGCGACCACGTGCTGGAGCTGTTCCATGGGCCCACGGCCGCGTTCAAGGACTTCGGCGCGCGCTTCCTGGCCGCCTGCCTGCAGCGCCTGCCGCGCGCCGACCCGCGCCCGCTGACCATCCTCGTCGCCACCTCCGGCGATACCGGTGCGGCGGTGGCCGCGGCCTTCCACCGCCAACCGGGCGTGCGCGTGGTGATCCTGTATCCCGATGGGCGGGTCTCACCGCGCCAGGCGCACCAGCTCGGCTGCTTCGGCGACAACATCACCGCGCTGAGCGTGGCCGGCGCCTTCGACGACTGCCAGGCCATGGTCAAGCAGGCCCTGAACGATGAGGCACTGCAGGCGCAGGTGCCGCTGAGTTCGGCCAACAGCATCAGCCTGGGCCGCTGGCTGCCGCAGATGGGCTATTACGCCGATGCCGCGCTGCGCCACCACGCCGCGACCGGGCGCCCGCTCAACCTGGTGGTGCCGACCGGCAACCTGGGCAACGCGCTGGCGGCGATCCTGGCCCGGCAGCTCGGCATCCCGCTGGGGCGTATCGTGCTGGCGACCAACGCCAACCACGTGCTGCCGGACTTCTTCGATGGCGGGGAATACCAGCCGGCGCCGAGCGTGGCGACCCTGGCCAACGCCATGGACGTGGGCGCGCCGAGCAACTTCGAGCGCCTGCGCTGGCTGTACGGCAACGACGATGCCGCGCTGCGCCAGGCGTTCGAGGCGGTGTCGGTGGACGATGCGACCATCCGCGACACCATCGCCCGGCGCTGGCGCGAGCACGGCGAAGTGTTCTGCCCGCATACCGCCACGGCGGTGCACGTGCTCGAACAACTGCGCACGAGGGGCGAGGGCGGCGACTGGGCGGTGGCGGCGACCGCGCACCCGGCCAAGTTCGAAAGCGTGGTCGAGCCGCTGACCGGGCAGCCCGTTCCGGTACCTGAATCGCTGGCGGCGCTGCTGGCGCGCCCGGCCAGCGCGGAACCGCTGCCGGCGGCGTATGCTGCCCTGCGTGCGCGGCTGCTGGCGCAACCGGCAGCCTGATCTGCCGGCCCCGGGGCCTGACTGCCCGCCAAACGGTAGCGTACGGCGGGCTTGGATCCGGGGCTGGGCGGTGCAATATGTTGCGTTTCGTGGGGAGCTACAGGGATCGGGTTCTCCTGCCATTGTTCATGACAGGTCTGTATCCATGCGTGCTCCCCTGAAGCTGGTCGCGATCGCGGCCATGTGCGGGCTGGCCTCGGCCGCTACTGCCAAACTTGCCATTCCAGCCCCCGCGCCCCGCCTGCCAGCCCCGGCCGATGCCGCGCCGGCGGCCGCAGCGCCGGCAACCGTGGCCAGCGCCACGCCCGCGATTGCGGGTGGCGCGCTGGTCGCCGCGCTGGCCCGCCAGGCGCCGACGCTCGACCCGCAGGTGCTCAGCCTGGCCACCGAGGCCCTCCAATGCGCGCGTCGCCACCAGCAGGTGGGACCCGACGCGGTGCTGAGCGTGATCGATTATTCGCGCCCCTCCACCGAACGCCGGCTGTGGGTGTTCGACCTGGAGCGCCAGCGCCTGCTGTTCCAGGAGTGGGTGGCGCATGGCCGCAACAGCGGCGACAACCTCACCGCGCGCTTCTCCAACAACGACGGCAGCAACATGTCCAGCCTGGGCGCCTTCACCGCGCAGGAGACCTACACCGGCCACAACGGCTATTCGCTGCGCCTGCAGGGGCTGGAGCCGGGGTTCAACGACCACGCCCGTGGCCGCGCCATCGTCATCCACGGCGCGCCGTATGTCAGCGAGGCGATCATCCACAGCCAGGGCCGGCTCGGCCGCAGCCTGGGCTGCCCGGCGGTGCGTCCGGCGATCGCCAGGCAGCTGATCGACACCCTGCGCGGCGGCTCGTTCGTGTTCGCCTATTACCCGGACAAGCAGTGGCTGCAGCAGTCGCGGCTGCTCGCCGGCGATTGCGGCGGCAGCCAGCTGGCGCAGGCCTCCACGCCGTCGGTGGCGCAGCGCTGATCGCCCGCGCCGGGCGACGGCTCAGGCGATATCGCCAGCCAGCCGGCGCAGGCCGTCCATGTCCAGGACCTGCACGCGGTGCAGCTGGGGCAGGGCGATCAACTGCTGCTGGCGCAGCTTGGTGAAGGTCCGGCTCACGGTTTCCATGGTCAGGCCGAGATGGTCGGCGATGTCGCTGCGGCTCATCGGCAGCGCGACCACGTCCGCGGGTGCACCAGCCTGCGCGCCGCGCGCGCCCAGCCGCAGCAGGAAGTGCGCCAGCCGCTCGCTGGGCTGCAGCCGCGCCAGCAACAGGCCCGCATCCTGGGCGGCGGCCAGTTCCATGCTGGTCCGGCGCAGCAGCTTGTGTTCCAGTTGGGGGTAGGCGGTCCGCAGGCGCTGCATCTCCACCAGCGGGGTGCGGCAGGCGCGGCTCTCGCAGATCGCCTCGATGTCGTGGCGATGCTGCGGGGTCTCGGTCAGGCCGACGTAGTCGCCCGGCAGGACGAAGCCGGTGATCTGGCGCCGGCCGTCGGGCAGGGTGCGGACCAGCCGCAGCGCGCCGGCAGTCAGGGTGAAGACGTACTGGCGGGGCTCGCCGGTGCGCACCAGGGTCGCGCCGGCGGCCAGCCGCAGCGGCTGGGTGACCCGGTCAAGCGCGGCCATCTCCTCGCCGGACAGCGCCGAGCAGACCGATCGCGCGCGCACGCCACAGTGGCTGCATTCCAGGATCGGCGATCCATCGTCGGCGGAGGCGGGCGCACAGGGCGCGAAGGCGGCAAGCGGGGGCCGATACATGGCACCGGAAGCTACGGATGAGGCGACCATGATACGACATGCGGCCTGCGCGCCCGGCAACCGTTAGAATTGGCGACCGCTCTCCCCCTGTCGCCGTCCCAGGAGTTTCGCTCGTGATCAAGCCCCGTACGCCGCCCGGCATCATGGAACTGCTGCCGCGCGAGCAGATCGCGTTCCAGCGCATGCTGGACGTCATCCGCCGCAATTACGAGCGGTTCGGGTTCCTGCCGGTGGAGACCCCGGTGTTCGAGCTGTCCGACGTGCTGCTGACCAAGTCCGGCGGCGAGACCGAGCGGCAGGTGTATTTCGTGCAGTCCACCGGCGCGCTGGCCAATGCCGCCGAGGCCGGCGACCGCTCGCTGCCGGAGATGGCGCTGCGCTTCGACCTGACCGTGCCGCTGGCCCGCTACGTGGCCGAGCACGAGCACGAGCTGACCTTCCCGTTCCGCCGTTACCAGATGCAGCGCGTGTACCGCGGCGAGCGCGCCCAGCGCGGCCGCTTCCGCGAGTTCTACCAGTGCGACATCGACGTGATCGGCAAGGACGCGCTGCACATCCGCTACGACGCCGAGGTGCTGGCGGTGATCCACGCGGTGTTCTCCGAGCTGGGCATCGGCGACTTCAGCATCCAGCTCAACAACCGCAAGCTGATGCGCGGTTTCTTCGAAAGCCGCGGCGTGGCCGACGGCGAGCGCCAGCTGGCGGTGCTGCGCGAGGTCGACAAGCTCGACAAGCGTGGCGCGGACTACGTGCTGGAGACGCTGACCGGCGCCGAATTCGGCATGTCGGAGGCGGAAGTGCGCGACATCCTCAAGCTGGTCGAGGTGCGCTCCAGCGGTCACGCCGACGCGCTTGCGGTGCTGGACGGCTTCGCCGCCGATGCCCGCACCAACGACCTGATGCGCGAGGGCATCGCCGAACTGCGCGAGGTGCTGGCGCTGGTCAAGGCGCTGGGCGTGCCGGAGCAGGCGTACTGCCTGAACCTGTCGATCGCCCGCGGCCTGGACTACTACACCGGCACTGTCTACGAGACCCAGCTGACCCAGCACCCGCAGATCGGTTCGATCTGCTCGGGTGGCCGCTACGAGGACCTGGCCAGCCACTACACCAAGTCGCGCCTGCCCGGCGTGGGCATCTCGATCGGCCTGACCCGGCTGTTCTGGCAGCTGCGCGAGGCCGGCCTGATCGCCGGCATCGAGGACAGCAGCGTGCAGGCGATGGTGGCGCTGATGGACGAGGGCCAGCTGGGCGAGTCGCTGGACATCGCCCGGCGCCTGCGCGCTGCGGGGATCAACACCGAAGTGCAGATGGAGCCGAAGAAGATCGGCAAGCAGTTCCAGTATGCCTCCAAGGCGGGCATCCGCTTCGTGGTGCTGGCCGGCGACGACGAGCGCGCACGCGGGGTGGTGGCGGTGAAGGACCTGGTCCGCGAACAGCAGTTCGAGGTGGCGCGCGCCGAACTGGGCGAGACGCTGCGGGTGGAGCTGGAGCAGGCGAAGGTGTTCCGCGAGGGGTGAGGGGTGCTCTGGTTTTCGTCGTGATCCGGAAGGGCCGCCCGCTGGGCGGCCTTTTTCGTTTTTGCTGTTTGTTGCGTGAGCTGCTGGCGCGAATGTTGTTGCCTATGCGTATGCGCGGGAAGCGGGGCGCCCGCTTTCGCGGGCTGTATTGGGGTTTTATGAGGGCGCGCCTTGGTTGGCGGAGACGTGGTCCTGACTTGCGTAACGGTGCGCCGCCCCGACGGGCAGGGGCGCGTCGGTTTCGGCAGACGTCCATGTCGTGACGAAACCGAACGTGGCACATCCATGTGCCACTCGCGCCCCTACCCGCCGGGACGTCACCCGGCGCTTTGGTTTCCCCATTCTTCGTGGGCGCGCCGGGAGGGTGGGAAGAGAAGAGCAGTTCCCCGACCCTGCGAGCGCGCCGACCTCGCGACTTCGCCCCGCGACTGCACGATCTCTCTGTAGGAGCGGCTTCAGCCACGACCTGCCGGATCTTGCGGTCGCGGCTGAAGCCGCTCCTACAGTGCAATTGCAGCCGAAGCCGCGCGCTCGCCGATCGCAGCGACCGTTGGCAATGCACGCTGGCTCTTGCTCTTCTCTTCCCCCTCCCCGGCGCGCTCCAAAAGAATGGGAACAACAAAAGCGCCAAGCCCCGTCCCGGCGGGGGTGGGGTCGAGCGGGCCATGGATGGCCCGCGCTCGGGGTGTCGGACAGGACGTCCGTTGCCCCGACGACCCCACCCCGGCGGGTCGGGGCCCACAACGCAAGTCAGAGCCAACCCTCCGCACCACCGAGGCGCGCCCTCATAAACCCCCAATACAGCCCGCGAAAGCGGGCGCCCCGCTTTCCTCGCCCTCGCGGCAATCCAACGGCTCCCAAACCCCGGCAAGCCCAAGCTTGACCCGCACCCCCACTTGTCCTAATGTACTAACGCGCTATTACATTAATGCAATGAAACAAAGACCCGCTCCCGCCGCCGATCAGGAAGCCCAGGCCTCTCTCCAGGCCTTGGCCCACGCGTTCTCGCGCCTCGATGAGACGGCTGACGTGCTCGCCTTCCTGCGCGACCTGTGCACCCCCGCCGAGCTCGAGGCCATGGCCGACCGCTGGCGGGTCGTGCCGTTGCTGATCAAGGGCGTGCCTTACCGCGAAATCCATGACCTGACCCAGGTCAGCGTCACCACCATCGGCCGCGTTGCGCGGACGTTGGAATACGGCGCCGGCGGCTATGCCGGCGCCCTGCGCGCGCAGCGCGCAGAACCCCTCGAATCCCACTGAGATCCCCGCAATGAGTGCTTCCCAGGCGAGCCCGGCACGTGACCGGCTGCGAATCGCCATCCAGAAAAGCGGCCGCCTGGCCGAACCGGCCCGCAGCCTGCTCGCCGCCTGCGGCCTGAGCTGGCGGCAGAGCCGCGACAAGCTGTTCTGCTATGGCGAAACCCTGCCGGTCGACCTGCTGCTGGTGCGAGACGACGACATCCCCGGGCTGATCGCCGACGGCGTCTGCGACCTTGGCATCGTCGGCCGCAACGAGCTGGACGAGCAGGCCGCCGAGCGCCGCCGCAACGGCCTGCCGGATGCCTACCAGGCGCTGCGCGGGCTCAACTTCGGCCAGTGCCGGCTGATGCTGGCGGTGCCGGAGGAGTGGGAGTGGCGCGGCGTGGAGCAGCTGGCCGGTCTGCGCATCGCCACCAGCTACCCTGCCATCCTTGCCGACTGGCTGGAGCAGCAGGGCGTGGACGCCCAGGTGGTCGAGCTGTCCGGCTCGGTGGAGATCGCCCCGCGCCTGGGCACCGCCGACCTGATCTGCGACCTCGTGTCCAGTGGTGCCACCCTGGCCGCCAACCAGCTCAAGCCGGTGGAAACCCTGCTGGAGAGCGAGGCGGTGCTGGCAGGTTCCGTGCGCGAGCCCGACGACCTGCGCGCCGGCCTGCTGGCCATGCTGCTCAAGCGCATGGACGGCGTGCTGCACCAGCGCGACAGCAAGCTGCTGATGTTCCGCGCCGGCGAGCAGCAGGTCGAAGCGCTGCGCCAGCTGCTGCCCGATGCCGAACCGCTGGAGCGCCTGCCCGATGACGGCAGCGGCTCGCTGCGGCTGCAGACCATGTGCCACGGCGCGGTGACCTGGCAACGCCTGGAGGAGCTCGAGCGCGCCGGTGCGCGCGGGCTGACCGTGCTGACCGTGGAGACCTCGCTGGCATGAACGCCCAACCCGATTCCATTGCCGGTCCCGTGCTGGCCTGGTCGCAGCTCGACGCCGCCGCCCGCGACGCCGCGCTGCTGCGTCCGGTGCAGGTGGTCGCCGCCCAGACCCGCGCCGCGGTGGCCGCATTGATCGATGAGGTCCGCAACGGCGGCGACGCCGCGCTGCGTGCGATCACCGCGCGTTTCGACCACGTCGAGCTGGCCTGCCTGGAAGTACAGGCCGAAGAATTCGCCGCCGCCGAGGCCGCGATTGATCCGGCGCTGCGCCAGGCCATGGTCGAGGCCGCGCAGCGCATCGAGCGGTTCCACCGCGCCGGCATGGCGGCCGACTACGCGGTGGAGACCGCCCCGGGCGTGGTCTGCGAAAAGATCGTGCGGCCGATCGGCCGGGTCGGACTGTACGTGCCGGCCGGCAGCGCGCCGCTGCCCTCGACCGCACTGATGCTCGGCGTGCCGGCACGCCTGGCCGGTTGCCGCCAGGTCGTGCTGTGCACGCCGCCGCGCGCCGACGGCAGTGCCGATCCGGCCGTGCTGGTGGCCGCGCGGCTGACCGGCGTGGGCCGCGTGTTCAAGCTCGGCGGCGCGCAGGCGATCGCCGCGATGGCGTTCGGCAGCGAGAGCATCCCGGCCTGCGACAAGCTGTTCGGCCCCGGCAACAGCTACGTCACCGAAGCCAAGCAGCAGGTCGCCCAGTCCGGCGCGGCGGCGATCGACATGCCGGCCGGTCCATCGGAGGTGCTGGTGATCGCCGATGCCGGCGCCAATGCGGCCTTCGTCGCCGCCGACCTGCTCTCGCAGGCCGAGCATGGCCCGGATTCGCAGGTGCTGCTGCTGTCCGACAGCGCGGCGCTGATCGCGGCCGTCCAGGTCGAGCTGGTCGCGCAGCTGGCCCGGCTCGGTCGCGCGGAGATTGCCGCGCAGGCCCTGGCGCAGTCGCGCCTGATCCTGGTCGATGCGCTCGACGATGCCTTCGACATCAGCAACCGTTACGCCCCCGAGCACCTGATCCTGGCCCTGCGCGAACCGCGCGGCTGGCTGGCGCGGGTCGAGGCGGCCGGCTCGGTGTTCCTCGGCGACTACACGCCCGAGGCGCTGGGCGACTACTGCAGCGGCACCAACCACGTGCTGCCGACCAGCGGCGCGGCGCGCGCCTACAGCGGCGTGAGCGTGGCGAGCTTCCAGAACTTCGTCAGCGTGCAGAGCGCCAGCCGCGCCGGCATCGCCGCGATCGGCGACTGCGCGCTGCGCCTGGCCCGGGCCGAGGGCCTGGACGCACACGCCAACGCGGTCGCGCTGCGGATGGAGGTGGCGGCATGAGCGCCGGATCAGTACTGGACCTGGTCCGCGAGGACCTGCGCGGTTTCGCCGGCTATTCCTCCGCGCGCAGCGCCAAGGTGCAGGGCGACACCTGGCTCAACGCCAACGAACTGCCGTGGGCCAATCCGGCCGACCCGCAGGGCGGCTGCCGCCGCTATCCGCAACCGCAACCGCAGCCGCTGCGCGAGGCGCTGGCCGCGCTGTACGGCTGCGCGCCGGAGCAGCTGCTGATCGGTCGCGGCAGCGACGAGGCGATCGACCTGCTGGTGCGCGCGCTGTGCCGTCCGCGCCGCGATGCGGTGCTGGTGACGCCGCCGGTGTTCGGCATGTACGCGGTGAGCGCGCGCCTGCAGGAGGCGCCGCTGTGCGAAGTCCCGCTGCGCGACGGTGGCGACGGCCTGCAGGCCGATATCGACGCGATCATCGCCGCGGCGCTGGAGATGCAGGCGAAGGTGGTGTTCCTGTGCTCGCCTTCCAATCCGGCCGGTTCGACCATCGCGCCGGAGGACATCGAGCGCGTGGCCGTGGCGCTGCGCGGCCAGGCCCTGGTGGTGGTCGACGAAGCCTATGCCGAGTTCTCCGACCTGGCTTCGGCAACCGGCCTGCTGCGCCGGCACGACAACCTCGCCGTGCTGCGCACGCTGTCCAAGGCGCATGCACTGGCCGCGGCGCGGATCGGCTGCGTGATCGCCGCGCCGGAACTGATCGCGGTGCTGCGGGCGATCCAGGCGCCGTACCCGGTGCCGCAGCCGTGCGCGGACCTGGCCATGCAGGCCTTGTCGCCGGCGGCGCTGGCGCAGACCGCCGAGCGGGTGGCCGAGTTGCGTCGCGAACGCGCCCGGCTGCAGGCGGCGCTGGCCAGCGTGCCGGGCGTGCGCCGCGTCTATCCCTCGCAGGGCAACTTCCTGCTGGTGCGCTTCGACGACGCCGAGGCGGCGTGGCAGGCGCTGCTGGCCGCCGGGGTGGTAGTGCGCGACCAGCGCGGCGCCGCACAGCTGGATGACGCGTTGCGCATCAGCATCGGCACTCCGGATCAGAACGCCCGCGTGCTGGCCGCGCTCGGCGCGCGCCGGGAGCAGGCCGCATGAAGCCGATCCTGTTCGTCGACCGCGACGGCACCCTGATCGAGGAGCCGGCCGATTTCCAGATCGACAGCTACGAGAAACTGCGCTTCGTGCGCGGGGTGATCCCGGCCATGCTGAAGCTTCGCGATGCCGGCTATGAATTCGTCATCGTCACCAACCAGGACGGGCTGGGTAGCGAGGGCTACCCGCAGGCCGCCTTCGACGGCCCGAACGACCTCATGCTGCAGGTGTTCGAGAGCCAGGGCATCGTGTTCCGCGAGGTCATCGTCGACGCTACCTGGCCGCACGAGAACGCGCCGACCCGCAAGCCGGGCATCGGGCTGATGCTGCCCTACCTGCAGGACCGCAACATCGACTGGGCGCGCTCGGCGATGGTCGGCGACCGCCAGACCGATATCCAGTTCGCCGACAACCTGCGTATCCGCGGCTTCCAGCTGCGCACCGGGCAGTTCGGCGGCGAGTGGGACTGGGCCGGCATCGCCCACGAGCTGGCCGATGCGCCGCGCCGGGCGGTGGTCCAGCGCAATACCAAGGAGACCAGGATCCGCGTCGAACTCGACCTGGACCGCGTCGCCGAGCCGCACACCGCCACCGGGCTGCCGTTCTTCGACCACATGCTCGAGCAGATCGGCAAGCACGGCGGCTTCGCGCTGGACATCCGCGCCGATGGCGACCTGCACATCGACGAGCACCACACCATCGAGGATACCGGCCTGGCGCTGGGCCAGGCGCTGCGCGAGGCGCTGGGCGACAAGCGCGGCATCGGCCGTTATGGCTTCACCCTGCCGATGGACGAAACCCTGGCCAGCGCCGCGCTGGACTTCAGCGGCCGGCCGTACTTCGTGTTCGAGGGCGAGTTCAAGCGCGAGCGCGTGGGCGACATGCCGACCGAGCTGGTGCCGCATTTCTTCCGCTCGCTATGCGATGCGGCGGGGCTGAACCTGCACCTGACGGTGCGCGGTGACAACGACCACCATAAGGTCGAGGGCAGCTTCAAGGCGCTGGCCCGGGCCTTGCGCCAGGCGATCCGCCGCGAAGGCAACGCGCTGCCTTCGACCAAGGGGGCGCTGTGAGCGAAGTCGCGCTGATCGATGCCGGCGGTGCCAACCTGGGTTCGGTGCAGTACGCGCTGGAGCGGCTGGGCGCGCGCACGCGGCTGGTGCGCGACGCTGCCGGGCTGGACGGCGCGCGGCGGGTGATCCTGCCCGGCGTCGGCGCCGCGCCGGAGGCGATGCGGCGGCTGCACGCGCAGGGGTTGGTCGAACCGCTGCGCCAGCTCCAGGTGCCGCTGCTCGGCATCTGCCTGGGCATGCAGCTGCTGTACGAACGCTCGGAGGAGGGCGACGTCGAGTGCCTCGGCCTGCTGCCGGGCATCGTGCGCCGGCTGCACCCGGCGCTTGGCATCCGGGTGCCGCACATGGGCTGGAATCGCCTGCTGCCGCTGCGCGATTCGGCCTTGCTGGCCGGCCTGCCGGAGCGTCCCTACGCCTATTTCGTGCATGGCTACGCCGCGCCGGTCACCCATGACACCGTGGCCACCAGCGACCACGGCGGCCTGTTCACCGCCGTGGTGCAGCGCGGCCTGCATGCCGGCGCGCAGTTCCACCCGGAGCGTTCGGCCGACACGGGCGCGCGCATCCTGCGCAACTTCCTCGAGAGCACCGCATGAGCTTCACCGTCTATCCCGCGCTGGACATCCGCGGCGGCCGCGTGGTCCGCCTGCTGCAGGGCGACTACGATCGCGAGACCACCTATGGCGATGATCCGCTGCCGCGCGCGCGGGCCTTCGCCGACGCCGGTGCGCGCTGGATGCACCTGGTCGACCTGGATGCCGCCCGCGCCGGCGGCTACACGCTGGCGCCGCTGCTGCGCGAGATCGCCGATACCGGGCTGTCGGTGCAGACCGGCGGCGGCGTGCGTTCGCGCGATGATGTCGCCCGCCTGCTGGAGGCCGGCGCCACGCGCGTGGTGATCGGTTCGCTGGCGGTGCGCGAGAGCGCCTCGGTGATCGAATGGCTGTGGGAATTCGGTCCCGAACGCATCACCGTGGCGCTGGATACGCGCCAGGATGACGAGGGCCGCTGGCGCCTGCCCGTGCATGGCTGGACCCAGACCGCCGGCGAAAGCCTGGAAGTGCTGGCGCGGCGCTTCGCCGACGCTGGCCTGCGCCACCTGCTGTGCACGGACATCGCCCGCGACGGCATGCTGTCGGGCCCGAACATGGCGCTGTACGCCGAGCTGCAGCAGTGGGTGCCGCAGTTGCAGGTCCAGGTCTCCGGTGGCGTGCGCGACCTGGCCGATGTCGCCGCCGCGCACGCCGCGCGCTGCGCCGGCGTCGTGCTGGGCAAGGCGCTGCTGGAAGGCCGCCTGCAACTGGCGGAGGCCCTGGCATGCTGAGCCGCCGCATAATTCCCTGCCTGGACGTGCGCGACGGCCGCGTGGTCAAGGGCGTGCGTTTCCGCGACCACGTCGACATGGGCGACATCACCGAACTGGCCCTGCGCTATCGCGACGAGGGCGCCGACGAGCTGGTGTTCTACGACATCAGCGCCAGCCCGCAGGGCCGCTCGGTTGACCACGCCTGGGTGGAGCGGGTGGCGCGGCTGATCGACATCCCGTTCTGCGTGGCCGGTGGCATCGGCGACGTGGAGACCGCGCGCAGCGTGCTGCATGCCGGCGCCGACAAGATCTCGATCAACTCGCCGGCGCTGGGCCGCCCGCAGCTGATCAGCGAGCTGGCCGAGGCTTTCGGCGAGCAGTGCGTGGTGGTTGGCATCGATTCGATCCGCGAGGCCGACGGCCAATGGCGCGTGCGTCGCTACACCGGCGATCCGGACAGGACCCAGGCGATGGCCGTGCGCACCCTGGACTGGATCGACGAAGCCCAGCGCCTGGGCGCAGGTGAGATCGTGCTCAACTGCATGGACCAGGACGGCGTGCGCCGCGGCTACGACATCGCGCAGCTGCGCGCGGCGCGCGAGCGCTGCCGGGTGCCGCTGGTGGCATCGGGCGGCGCCGGCGAGATGGGCCACTTCGGCGATGTCTTCGAGCAGGCCGACGTCGATGGCGCGCTTGCCGCCAGCGTGTTTCACATCGGCTCGATTGCCATTCCCGAACTCAAGCGCTACCTGCGCGAACGCCAGATCGAGGTGCGTGATGTCCAGTGAGAACAACGCCGCCCTCGACTGGGCCAAGGGCGATGGCCTGCTGCCGGTCATCGTGCAGGACGCGGCCAACCTGCGCGTGCTGATGCTCGGCTACATGAATGCCGAAGCGCTCGCCGCCACCCGCGACAGCGGCAAGGTGACCTTCTACAGCCGCAGCAAGCAGCGGCTGTGGACCAAGGGCGAAAGCTCGGGGCATTACCTGGAAGTGGTTTCCATCGACCAGGACTGCGATGCCGATACGCTGCTGGTGCTGGCGCATCCGCGCGGACCGACCTGCCACCTCGGCCGCGCCAGCTGTTTTCCGCAGGCGCCGGCCGATTTCCTCGGCGACCTCGACGCGCTGGTAGCCCGGCGCGAGCGCGAGCGCCCGGCGGGCAGCTACACCACGGCGCTGTTCGAGAAGGGCACCCGGCGCATCGCCCAGAAGGTCGGCGAGGAAGGCGTGGAGACCGCGCTGGCCGGCGTTGCCCAGGGCGACGAGGAACTGCTCGGCGAATCGGCCGACCTGCTGTACCACCTGATCGTGCTGCTGCGCGCGCGCGGACTGTCGCTGGCCGATGCGGTGAAGGTGCTGGCGTCGCGCCACCGCTAGCGCGCCGGGCACAAGCCGCGGGCGACCGTGCGGCGGGCTGTCATCGAGCCGGCGCTACAATCGGCGCCTTGTCTGCTGCGTGGGGCCTAGGATGAAGCGAGGGATGATGGGCGCGGTGCTGGTCGCACTGCTGGTGGCAGGCGCTGCGCGGGCCGCCGACGGCGTCGCCAGCGGCACCGTCTACGAGGAGCGCGACGGCCACCAGGGCCGGGGCGCCGGCGAGCCGGGCATCGCCAACGTGCAGGTGTCCAACGGCGAGACCATCGTCATCACCGATGCGCAGGGCCGCTACCGGCTGCCGCTGCGCGAGGGCCAGACCGCCTTCGTGATCAAGCCCGACGACTACCGTTTCGTCGAGGCCGCCGACGGCTTGCCGGCGTTCTGGCGCACCCACGCGCCGAACGGGGCGCCGGCGCTGAAGTATCCGGGCATCGCCGCAACCGATGGCTCGCTGGAGGGCTGGGATTTCGGCCTGCGACGCGCGCCGCGCGCCGGCAGCAAGGGCTTCCAGATGCTGGTCTTCAGCGACTCGCAGACCGCCAGCATGACCGACGTGGACTACTACGCGCGCGACATCGTGTTGCCGCTGAAGGGCCATGTCCAGGCGCGGCTCGGCACCACGCTGGGCGATATCGCCAGCGACGACCTCAGCCTCTACCCGGCCTTGAACCGCGTCACCACCACGCTGGGGGTGCCGTGGTTCCACGTGCCCGGCAATCATGACCTGAACTTCGACGCTGCCGATGATGCTGCCTCGCTGACCAGCTGGCGCGCGGTCTATGGCCCGGACACCTATGCGGTGAACGAGTCCGGCGCCAGCTTCGTGTTCCTCGACGACGTGGTGTTCAGTCCCGGCGCCAAGCCCGGCTACATCGGTGGCCTGCGCGAGGACCAGTTCGCCTTCCTGGAGCAGTACCTGCGCGGGCTGCCGAAGTCGCGCCTGCTGGTGCTGGGCATGCACATCCCGCTTTTCGACGCCGCGCCAGGCCGCGAGACCTTCCGCCATGCCGATCGCGCGCGGCTGTTCGCGCTGCTGCGGGATTTCCCGCACGTGCTGGTGCTCAGCGGGCACAGCCACACCCAGCAGCACTATTTCCATGGCGCCGCGGACGGCTGGACCGGCGCCACCCCGCTGCACGAGTACAACGTCGGCGCGGCCTGCGGGGCGTTCTGGTCCGGGGTGAAGGACGCCGAGGGGATTCCCGTCGCCACCATGGCCGACGGTACCCCGAACGGCTACGCCGTGCTCAACGTGCACGCCGACGGCAGCTATGCGCTGGACTACCACGCCGCGCGCGAGCCTGAAGACGCACAGCTGCACCTGCATGCGCCCAAGGTGCTGCGCAGGGGCGCGTATCCGGCGTGGGGCGTGTACGCCAACGTCTACATGGGCCAGGACGACACCGCGGTCGAGTTCCGTGTCGACGGCGGTGACTGGAAGCCGATGAAGCGCGTGGTGCAGGCCGATCCGGCGCTGGTGGTGGAAAACGTGCGCGACGACCTGGCCGAAGCGCTGCGCGGCTACGACCGTTCGCCGGAGGCCACGCCTTCCACCCACCTGTGGCGCGGCGCGCTGCCGACCGACCTGGCCGAAGGCGGGCACCAGGTCGAAGTGCGGGCGAAGCTGCCGGGTCGCGAAGTGAGTGCGAAAACGAGCTACCGGCTGGCGACGGCCACGCCGTGATGCGCGCGCCACCCCGATGCGGCGCATTGCGGGGCTGAAACGAAAACGCCTCCGCGAGGGAGGCGATTCGGAATGATCCTGGCGGGCGAGCGTCGGCTGGCGGGCTGGATCAGGCCGCGGCTGGCGAGGGCTGGCGCGGCGCCGGCATTCTAGGGCCTGGCGCGCGGCCGTGCGGGAATGCGTATCCCTCTCATTTTTCGCGGACCGGCGCGGTATCGCCGGCGACCATCGCCGGGAATGGGTAGGGCACCGGTGGACCGGCCCGCAGGCCCTCGCGCCAGCGTGCGAGCACGGCACCGATGCGCTTGCCTTCGGAGATCTGCGGCAACGACGGCAGCTCGCCATCGCTGCGCTCCCGGTCGCCGATCTGCGTCCTGGCCAGCCGGTAGGCGGCGACGAAGTCGTCGGTCTGGTTCATCGCCTCGACCAGCCATGCCTGGCCGAAGTGGGTCGCGTTGGCGGTGTTGCCGCAGCCGAACGAGGGCCGGTCCGCGCGCGCGGCGGTGATCACCAGCGTATCGGGCGAGCGCAGTTCGGGGATGAAGCCGCCCGAGTAGCAGGCCGACAGCACGATCACCCGGTGGCGGATGCCGGCATCGTCGAGCGCCTGGCGCAGGTCCTGGGGGGTGATGTAGTCGTAGCCATCGACGCCGGCATCGACATACAGCGCGTGGTCCTCGGTGCCGTGGCTGGTGAGGAACAGCAGCAGCACGTCCTCGTCGCGATCCATCAGCTTGCCGATGCGCGCCAGGCCATCGTAGAGGTTGTCGTAGGTCGCCATCGGCGCGTAGCGGCGATCGCCCTGGTTGTCGTCGGCGTTGACCAGCGCCAGGGAGCGGCCGCTGGCGTCGAAGCGGCGGCTGAACAGCTGGCGCAGGTACAGCGCTTCGTTGCGGAACACCGGGTCGGTGGCGTCGCCGGCAAAGCCGAGCACGTACAGGTCGACCACGCCGGGCCGCTGCGGGCGCAGCGCGGCCAGGGCGCTGGACAGCTGCGCCTGGTCGAGCGGGTCGGGCGGGGCGATGGCCTCTTGGTCCGCGGGACTGGCAGCCGGAGCCGGCGCTGGCGGGGATGCCGCACCCGCCGGCATCACCGCGAGCAGCAGGGACAGACAGGCCGACAGCAGGTGGCGCGGAAAAAGGGAGCGCATCGTGGGGAGGCGGCATGGCCCGGCGCCGACGGGCGCCAGGCGCATCGCCTCAGGTAGCGAAGACGATTTCGTCGAACGCTTCCACGCGCTGGTGCTTGCCCACTTCCAGGCCGCTGCGCGGGGTCGGGTAGTCCTCGAGGCGGTCGAGCAGGGCGGTGTGCATGCCGGCGCGACCGGCGGCATCGAGTTCCTCGACCACGTCGGACAGGAACAGCACCTGCGGCGCTGGCAGGCCGATGCTCTCGGCGATCTTGCGATAACTGCCGCTCTCGCGCTTCGGGCCGACCTGGGTGTCGAACCAGCCGGAGATCAGCGGGGTCAGGTCCCCGGCGTCGCTGTGGGCGAAGAACAGTTTCTGCGCCGGTACCGAGCCGGAGGAATACACGTACAGCGGGATGCCGGCGGCGTGCCAGGCGCGCAGCAGACGCGCGGCATCCGGGTAGATGTGGGCGGTGAAGTCGGCATCGCGGTAGCCGGCCTCCCAGATCATCCCCTGCAGTGCCTTCAGCGCGGTGGTCTTGCGATCCTCGTCGATCCACTGCTGCAGCACCTGCACCAGCCGCGCGTCGTCGGCCTCCTCGCCGAGCTCGTCGGCGACCTGGTTCAGCCAGTGCCGCACTTGCGGATGCCCGCCATGCTCGCGCACGAACTTCGGCAGCTCCCTGCGCGCGTACGGGAACAGCACGTCCTTGACGAAGGAGATGCTGCTGGTGGTGCCTTCGATATCGGTGAGGATCGCCTGCGGTTGGGTCATCGTCAGCTCGCCTTTGTCTCGGGTTGGTAGCGGGGGAACTGCCTTGCGATGTCGGTGCCGGTGAAGTGGCCCACCCAGCCGTCCGGCTCGGTGAAGAAGCGGATGGCCACGAAGTGCGGCTCGGCGCCCATGTCGAACCAGTGCAGCGTGCCATCGGGCACGGCGATCAGGTCGTCCTTCACGCATTCGATCTCGTAGACCTTGCCGCCCACGTGCAGGGTGAACAGGCCCGAGCCGGCGACGAAGAAGCGCACCTCGTCTTCCTTGTGGAAGTGCTCGTCGAGGAACTTGGCGCGCATTTCCTCGCGCTTGGGGTTGTCCGGGGCGATCGAGACCACGTCCACGGTCTTGAAGCCGCGCTCTGCGACCAGGCGGTCGATGTCGGCGCGATAGGCCTGCATGACCTGCTCGGGCGGCGCGCCCGGGGCGATCGGCTGGCTGGCCTGCCAGCGCTCGAAGGCGACGCCGATCTTCTCCAGCTCGGTGGCGATGGCGGTGCCGTCGCGGCTGTCGAAGAGCGGCGCCTGCGGGGCGTTGTCGGCGAAGATGCGGAGTCTGCTCATGGCGGTGGCTGTCGCGGTGGCGGGGGTCAGAGGGAAACGCGCAGCTTGCGCAGTTCCAGTTCGCAGTGGAACAGGAACTCGAAGGCTTCCAGGTGGCGGCGCGCCTCGGCCATGTTGCGGCCCCAGGCGTAGAGCCCGTGTCCATCGATGAGATAGCCCCACAGGGTCTTCCTGTCCAGCAGGCAGTCGACCTGGGCGGCGAGCACGTGCATGTCCTGGGTGTTGGAGAACACCGGCACGTCGATTGCCATCTCGTGGGTGCTGTTGCCCTCGAAGGCCTTGAGCAGCTCGTAGCCTTCCAGGCGGATGTGGCCCTGGCCGGCGAACAGCCGCGAGGCAATCGTCTGCACCGGCGAGTGCGTATGCAGCACGCAGCCGATCTCCGGGAAGCGGCGGTACAGCTGGGTGTGCAGCAGGGTTTCGGCGGAAGGACGCAGCTGGCGACCGACCGGGCGGCCGTCGAAGTCCACGACCATGATGTCGTCCTCGACCAGCCGGCCCTTGTCGCGGCCGGACACGGTGATCGCCGCGTGCTGGTCGTCCAGGCGGTGGGAGAAGTTGCTGCTGGTCGCCGGGGTCCAGCCGGACTGCGCCAGTTCGCGCACGTTGCCGATCAGCAGCTGGGCCAGCTCGTGCAGGCGCGTGGTGCTGTAGGGGACGGAATTCTGGTTCATGCCGCCATTCTAGGACTTTCGCCGGGGAACGGGGGCGAGGACCCGCGACTTCCCCCGCCACCTATGTAGGCGCGGCTTCAGCCGCGACCCCGGGCCCCCTGGTCGCGGCTGAAGCCGCTCCTACAAAAAGGGGCGGCGTCGGCCCGGTTCGGAATTCAGCTCCCGTGGCCACCCCTCAGCCGGCTATGGCGGAAGCTGTAGCCGAAGTAGATCGCAAAGCCGGCCAGGGTCCACACGCCCATCAGCATCCAGTTGTGCGCGGTCATCGCCGACAGCAGCACCAGGCAGCTGATCACGCCGAGGCTGCAGATCAGCCACGCCGCCGGGATCTTGAACGGGCGCGGAAGGTCCGGCTGGGTGCGGCGCAGGATCATCACGCCGGCGCAGACCGCGGCGAAGGCGATCAGCGTGCCCATCGAGGTGAGCTCGCCGAGGATGTCCAGCGGGAACAGCGCCGCCAGCAGGGCGATGCCGACGCCGGTGATCACCGTATTGATGTGCGGGGTGCGGTATCTGGGGTGGATCCGGGTGAACACCTCCGGCAGCAGGCCATCGCGCGCCATGATCATGAAGATGCGCGGCTGGCCGATGATCATCACCAGCACCACCGAGGACAGGCCGATCAGCGCGCCGATCTCCACCACCACGCGCAGCCAGGCCAGTTCCGGGTGCGCGGCCACCGCGGTCACCACCGGCTCGTCGGTGCCCAGCTGGTAGAACGGCACCAGGCCGGTCATCACCGCGGCCATGGCGATGTAGAGTACGGTGCAGATCACCAGCGACAGCAGCATGCCGATCGGCATGTCGCGCTGCGGCCGGTGCGATTCCTGCGCCGCCACCGACACCGCCTCGAAGCCGATGTAGGCGAAGAACACCATCGAGGCGCCGCGCAGCACGCCTTCCCAGCCGTACTTGCCCGGGCCCTGGTTTTCGGGGATGAATGGATGCCAGTTGGCCGGGTCCACGTACTTCCAGCCGACCACGATCACCAGCACGATCAGGCCGCTCTTGAGCAGCACCATCGCCATGTTCATCGCCGAGGACTTGCGGATGCCGACGTAGCACAGCCAGGTCAGCAGCAGGGTGATGCCGGCCGCCGGCAGGTTGGCGATCGCACCGGTGGGGCGCAGCTGGGCGTCCAGCGGTGCGTTGACCAGGGCCGCTGGCAGGACGATGTCGAAGTGCTGCAGCAGGCTGAGGAAATAGCCGGTCCAGCTCACCGCCACCGCCGAGGCCGACACGCCGTACTCGAGCACCAGCATCCAGCCGATGAACCAGGCCGCCAGCTCGCCGAAGGTGGCGTAGGTATAGGTGTAGGCGCTGCCGGAGACCGGCACCATCGCCGCGAACTCGGCATAGGCCATCGCGCAGAAGGCGCAGCAGATCGCCGCCAGCAGGAACGACAGCATGATCGCCGGCCCGGCATGGTTGGCCGCCGCGGTGCCGGTGATCACGAAGATGCCGCCGCCGATCACCGCGCCGATACCCAGCGCGGTCAGGCCCCAGGGACCGAGCGCGCGGGTCAGGCCGAGGCCGCCGGCATCGGCATGGGCGGCGTGGGGATGCTTGGTGGCCCAGAGTTGCTTGAGCATGCAGGGAGTTCCGGTGGTCTGGCGGAGGGGGCGGGCGAAAGGAGAAGCCGGCGCGGGCGCCGGCTTCCGGGGGTCAGGCCTTCTGCGCCAGGCGGCTGTTGCGGATGCCGTAGAAGAAGTAGATGAACAGGCCGATCACGGTCCAGCCGACGAACACCTTCCAGTGCTCCTTGAACGCGAGAAGGAACAGGCCCAGGCAGAAGATCGCGCCAAGCACGCAGACGCCCCAGACGAAGGGCACGCGGAACGGGCGCGGCAGCTCGGGGCGGGTATAGCGCAGCACCAGCACGCCGACGCAGACGGTGGCGAAGGCCAGCAGGGTGCCCATCGAGACCAGCTCGCCGAGCACGTTCAGCGGGATCAGCCCGGCCAGCGCCGCGGCCACCACGCCGACCAGGATCGTGCCGACGTAGGGGGTGTGGAACTTCGGGTGCACGCGACCGAAGATCTTCGGCAGCAGGCCGTCGCGCGACATGGTGTAGAAGATGCGCGGCTGCGCCATCAGCATCACCAGCACCACCGAGGACAGGCCGGCGATGGCGCCGATCTCGACGATGGACTTGAGCCAGGTCAGCTGCGGGTAGTGCTCCAGCGCGGTGGCCACCGGCTTGGCGGTGCCCAGCTGCGTGTACGGCAGCAGGCCGGTCAGCACGGCGCTGACGATGATGTAGATGACGGTGCAGATCGCCAGCGAGCCGAGGATGCCGATCGGCATGTTCTTCTGCGGGTCCTTGGTTTCGCCGGCCGAGGTGGAGACCGCGTCGAAACCGATGTAGGCGAAGAACACGATCGAGGCGGCGCGGAACACGCCGCTCCAGCCGAACACGCCCGGGGCGGTGTTCTCCGGGATGAACGGGTGCCAGTTGTCCGGGCTGATATAGGAGATGCCGAAGCCGACGAACAGGCAGATCACCGCGATCTTGATGGCCACCACGATCGAGTTCACGAACGCGGACTGGGTGATGCCGACATAGCACAGGCCACTGACCGCGGCGACGATCAGCACCGCCGGCAGGTTGATGATCGCCCCCGACGGCACGAACGCGTGGCCGGTCCAGGCCAGCGGCGCGTTGGCGAACTCGGCCGGGAAGGGCAGGTTGAGCGTGGTGGTGATGAAGCTGACCAGGTAGGCCGACCAGCCGACCGCGACGCTGGCGCCGGCGAACAGGTACTCCAGCACCAGGCACCAGCCGATGAACCAGGCCATGCCCTCGCCGAGGGTGGCATAGGAATACGAATAGGCGCTGCCGGAGACCGGCATCATCGCCGCGAACTCGGCGTAGCACAGGCCGGCGAAGGCGCAGGCCAGGCCGGCGAAGACGAACGACAGCATGACCGCCGGGCCGGCATGGTTGGCGGCGGCCTGGCCGGTCATCACGAAGATGCCGGCGCCGATGACCGCGCCGATGCCCAGCATGACCAGGTGCTTGGCGGTGAGCGTGCGCTTGAGGGTGGCTTCGCCTTCCAGGCTGCCCTCGAAGGGTTCGCCGGCATCCACGTGGCCGGCGGGTTCGACGGGTTTGACCCTCAACAATGACTTCAGCATGCGCTTGCTTTCCCGGGAAATGGTAAAGGGGGCGCGGCCGGCGTGGCCGTGCCCGTCTGGGCCGTGGGGGTTCCGGCGGCGCCGGAAGGTGGCCCGTACCTTAGCCAAAGCTGAAGCCGGACCACAAGCGCGCTGCAACATCGGCCGGCGATAATGCCGAACCTTTTTTGCCTGAATCCCTACATGGCCACCAGTAGCAACCCTGTCCTGCGCCGCCAGTTCGAAGACTACGCCCGCCGCTGGCCGGCCGAGGCAGAGGTCGCCGCCGGGTTCCTGGCGCTGCTCGACGATGCGGCCGACCCCTTCGTGCGCGAGCGCCAGGCGGGCCACTTCACCGGTTCAGCCTGGCTGGTCAGCGCCGACGGGCGGCGGATCCTGCTGACCCACCACCGCAAGCTCGGCCGCTGGCTGCAGCTGGGCGGCCACGCCGACGGCGAGAGCGACCTGGCCCAGGTGGCGCTGAAGGAGGGTGAGGAGGAGTCCGGGCTGGCCGGGCTGTGGGTCGAGTCGTCCGAGGTGTTCGACCTGGACCGTCACTGGATCCCGGAACGCGGCGAGGTGCCGGGGCACTGGCATTACGACGCGCGTTACGTGGTGCATGCCGGGGCCAGCGAGTCCTTCGCGGTCAGCGAGGAATCGCTGGCGCTGGCGTGGCGGGAAATCGCCGGCCTGGTTGACGATTTGGAATCGGATGAGTCGATGCGGCGGATGGCGGGGAAGTGGCTGGCACGTGAGGCGGGCTGGCCCGAGGGCTAAGCGGGGACCCGCTCGGTGCGCTCGCTCGCAGCTCCACTGTGGGAGCGGCTTCAGCCGCGACTGCCGGATCGCGCGTCGCGGCTGAAGCCGCTCCCACATTGAGATCGCGTGCATTGACGCTTGGCGCCTTGGTTGGTGCCATTCTTCAGGAGCGCGCCAGCAAGGTGGGAAGGGAAAGAGCAGGAGCCTGCATTCCCCCGCGCGAGCACCGGATGGTGATTTCGCCCGCCGCTCCACTGTAGGAGCGGCTTCAGCCGCGACTGCCGGACCGCGCGTCGCGGCTGAAGCCGCTCCCACAGTGCGATCGCCTACATCGCTCCACCCGAAGCGAACGCTGTATTTCAGTACAGAATCCGCGTCCGCAAGGTGCCCGGGATCTTCGCCAGCTCGTCCTTCACCGCCGCGGCCTGCGCGGCGTCGGCGCTGATGTCGATCACCACGTAGCCGACCTTCGGGTCGGTACGCAGGAACTGGCCGTCGATGTTGACGTTGTGGCGCGAGAACAGCTCGTTGATCTGCGACAGGATGCCCGGGACGTTGCGGTGGATGTGCAGCAGGCGCAGGCTCTGGGCGTGTTCGGGCAGGGTGACCTCGGGGAAGTTCACCGCCGACAGCGTGCTGCCGTTGTCGCTGTAACGCACCAGCTTGGCCGCGACCTCGATGCCGATGTTGTCCTGCGCCTCGAGCGTGCTGCCACCGACGTGCGGAGTCAGGATCACGTTGTCGTGCGCGGTCAGCGGCGACAGGAAGGCATCGCCGTTGCCCTTGGGCTCGACCGGGAACACGTCCACCGCCGCGCCGCCGAGCTGGCCGTCGCGCAGCGCCGCGTCCAGCGCCTCGATGTCGACCACCGTGCCGCGCGAGGCGTTGATCAGGTGTGCGCCGCGCTTCATCTTCGCGATCTGCGCAGCGCCGAACATGTTCCTGGTCGAGGCCAGCTCCGGCACGTGCAGGGTGACCACGTCAGAGTGGGCCAGCAGGTCGTCCAGGTCGGTCGCCGGGCGCGCGTTGCCGAGCGAGAGCTTGGTTTCGATGTCGTGGAACAGCACCTGCATGCCCAGCGCCTCGGCCAGCACGCCGACCTGGGTGCCGATATGGCCGTAGCCGATGATGCCCAGGGTCTTGCCGCGGGTTTCGTGGCTGCCGGCGGCCGACTTCGACCAGCCGCCGCGGTGGCATTCGGCGTTCTTCTGCGGGATGCCGCGCAGCAGCAGGATCGCCTCGGCGATGACCAGCTCGGCGACGCTGCGGGTGTTGGAGTAGGGGGCGTTGAACACCGGGATGCCAGCCAGCTCGGCCGCTTCCAGGTCGACCTGGTTGGTGCCGATGCAGAAGCAGCCCACCGCGATCAACCGCTTGGCCTCGGCCAGCACCTCGGCGCTGAGGTGGGTGCGCGACCGGATGCCCACGATGTGCGCCTCGGCGATCCGCGCCTTCAGCTCGTCCTCGGGCAGCGACTTGGCATGCACCTCGATCTGCGAATAGCCGGCCGCGCGGAACGTGTCCACGGCGGTCTGGCTGACGCCTTCGAGCAACAGCACGCGGATGTCCTGCTTCGGGAACGAGGTCTTCTTGGGCGACATGGCGACGACGGAATGGCGATGGCGGGGCCCGACACTATGCCAGAGCGCGCGCCGTTTTGGTGCGCCGCCACATCGTGCAAGCCCTTGTCGCGCAATGGTTTCAGCTGAATCGATGGCGGTGCCGCGGCCGTGGCTGGACGTGGTCGCGCGGCGCTGGCAGGCTGTCACGCCTTCTTTCCTGCTGCCGCTTCCGATGACCGACCCCCGCATCGCCTCCCTGGAACGCGCCGTGCACGGCCTGCGCCTGAAGACCGACCCGGCCGACCTGGAGCATTACGGGCGCGACTGGACCCGCCGCTGGGTTCCGGCGCCGCTGGCGATCGCGCTGCCGGCCTCGGTCGAGGAGGTGCAGGCGATCGTGCGCTGGGCCAACGCCGAAGGCGTCGCGCTGGTGCCCTCCGGTGGCCGCACCGGGCTGTCCGGCGGTGCGGTGGCCGCCAATGGCGAGCTGGTGGTCAGCCTGGAGCGCATGAACAAGGCACTGGATTTCGACCCGGTTGACCGCACGCTTACCGTCCAGGCCGGCATGGCGCTGGAGGCGGTGCACAACGCCGCGCTGGAGCAGGGGCTGGTCTACCCGGTGGATTTCGCCGCGCGCGGCTCCTGCTCGATCGGCGGCAATATCGCCACCAATGCCGGTGGCATCCGGGTGATCCGCTACGGCAACACGCGCGAATGGATCGCCGGGCTGAAGGTGGTCGACGGCCGCGGCGAGGTCCTGGAGTTGAACCGGGCGCTGGTGAAGAACTCCAGCGGCTACGATTTCCGCCAGCTGATGATCGGCTCGGAGGGCACGCTTGGCATCGTGGTGGAGGCCACGCTGCGCCTGACCGACCCACCGCCGCCGGCCAACGTCATGCTGCTGGCGCTGCCGTCGTTCGAGGTGCTGATGCAGGTGTTCGCCGCCTTCCGCGAGCGCCTGCGGCTGGAGGCGTTCGAGTTCTTCACCGACAAGGCGCTGCACCACGTGCTGGCGCATGGCGCCCAGGCGCCGTTCGAGCAGGTCCACCCGTTCTACGTGGTGACCGAGTACGCCAGCGGCGACGAGTCCCAGGAAGCCGCCGCGCTGGCCGCGTTCGAGGACTGCATGGAGCGCGGCTGGGTGGTGGACGGGGTGATCAGCCAGAGCCAGGCCCAGGCCCAGCAGCTGTGGCGCCTGCGCGAGGGCATCACCGAGTCGGTGGCGCGGTACAAGCCCTACAAGAACGACATTTCCGTGCGCATCTCGGCGATGCCGGCGTTCCTGGCCGAAACCCAGGCGCTGCTCGGCGAGGCCTATCCGGATTTCGAGGTCGTGTGGTTCGGCCACATCGGCGACGGCAACCTGCACATCAACGTGCTCAAGCCCGATGGCTACGGCGATGCCGAATTCATCACCGCCTGCGAGCACGTCACCAAGCTGCTGGCGCAGGTGCTGGCGCGCTTCGGCGGCAGCATCTCGGCCGAGCACGGCATCGGCCTGGTCAAGAAGCCCTACCTGGAAGGCACCCGCGCGCCGGCGGAGATCGCGCTGATGCGTGGGGTCAAGCAGGTTTTCGATCCCAACAGCCTGCTCAACCCCGGCAAGCTGTTCGACGCGTGAAGGCCGGGCGGGTACTCTTGCCGGCATCGCCATCAACGCCCGCACCCGCACCATGAATCGTTCGCGCTCCCTGCTTGTCCTGTGTCTCCTGTCCTGCGTGCCGGTCGCCGCCCTGGCGAGCAGCTTCGCCGGCACCTCGGCCGGGGCGTCGTCGGCGGGCTCGTCCAATTCCACCGGAAGTTCGTCCGGTGACGACAAGGTGCTGCTGGCCGCGCGCGATGACGCCGCGGCGTTCGTCGCCAGCGACGGCCAGCTGCGCAGCGCGCGGCTGGAGGCGGCCCTGCGGCAGCTGCGTGCGACCCACGCAGCCGCGGACGACCTAGCCCTGGCGCGGCGCATCCTGGCGCTGTGACCGCAACGGGCAGGTTGCCGCGCGCGCGCGGCGGTGCCTGCCGACGCTGGGCCCTGCGCGGCCTGGGCCTGGCCTGGGCGGCCACGCCGGCAGTACTGGCCGCCGCGCCGGCGCAGCCATCGCTGCCGCCGTCCCACGTGCTGGAGTCCGGTTCGACCGCAGACGCTGACGACACCCTGCAGCGGCTGCGCGAGGATGTGTTCGCGCGCCTGCCGCCGGCATGGCGCGCGGCGCTGCCGGCCACGCTCGTGCTGGAGTGGCGCCAGGACCTGCCCGCGCAGGTCAGCGGCCGTGCGGTCGGCGACCGGGTGCGACTGGACCACCGCCTGCGCGCGGCCTGGGCGGACCCGCGCGTGGATGCCGACCTCGATCCGGCCACCCTGGCCGCGCGCCAGCTGGGGCGCGCGACGCTGCTCCACGAGCTGGCCCACGTGCTCGATCGCGGACCGCACGGCGGTCTGTCGACGGCGCCGCGACTGCTCGACCTGGCCGGCTGGCCACGCCGCCGCCTGTGGCCGGGCCGTGGTCGCAACGCCATGACCGACCGCAGTCCGGACCGCTACGAGCTGGCCGATCCGCACGAGTTCGTCGCGGTGAACCTGGAGCACTACGTGCTCGATCCCGACTACGCCTGTCGTCGCCCGGCACTGGCCGCGTGGTTCGATGCGCGCCTCGGCGCACCGGTAGGCAACCACGCGTCGGCGTGCGCCCCGGAATTGCCGCTGTTGCAGGCCGAGGGCGGCAACGGCGAAGTCAGCTGGCTGGCGCTGGACCCGGCGCGCGTCTACGCCATCGACTACCTGTTCGCCGAGGGCAACGAGGCGCCGATGAGCCGTTGGGGCCACGCCATGCTGCGGCTGGTGGTCTGCGCGCCAGGGCGCCCGCCGGGCCCCGACTGCCGCCTGGACCTGGCCTGGCACCGCGTGCTGTCGTTCCGTGCCTTCGTCGACGACGTGCAGATTTCCAGCTGGCGCGGCGTGACCGGTGGCTATCCGTCGCGGCTGTTCGTGCTGCCGCTGGAACAGGTGATCGACGACTACACCCATGTCGAACTGCGCGGGCTGGCCTCGGTGCCGCTACGGCTGGACCGCGCCGGGATCAACGCAGTGCTCGCCCAGGCGGCGCGCGTGCACTGGGGCTACGACGGGCGCTACACCTTCCTGGGCAACAACTGCGCGGTGGAAACCTGGAAGCTGCTGCGTGACGCCGACCCGCGCATCGAGGCGCAGGTCGATTGGCGCGGGATCGCGCCCGATGGCCTGCTGGCGGCCCTGGAGCGCCGGGGCCTGGCCGATGCCTCGGCGCTGCAGGATCGGGCGGCCGCCGAGCGCGGCGGCTACTACTTCGCCTCGGCGCAGGCGCGCTACGCGGCAATGTTCGAAGTCGTGCGCGCGGCGCTGGCGGTGCCGGTGGATTCGGTCCAGGCCTGGCTGGACCTGCCGCCCAGCAGCCGCGCGCCCTGGATCGACCGCGCCGACCTGCGTGCCACCGCCGCACTGCTGCTGCTCGAGCAGGCGGCCCAGCGGCGCCAGGAACTGCGCGCGCGCGACTGGCTGAAGCAGCGGCTGGCAAGCGGCGATGCCGAAGCCACCGGCGCGCGCGGCCAGATCCTGGCGCTGGTTGCCGACGCCGGCGTGCTGGCGCGCCCGGCCGCGCTGCTGGATGGGGTGCCGGGATATGGCCTGCCGCAGGCGGCCGAGCGGCAGGCGGTCGAGGCGAGGCTGCCCGCGCATAACCAGCGCCTGGCTACCGGCTGGCCAGCCCTGCGCGCCCAGGCGCGCGAAGCGTTGCCCGCCAGCCAGCGCGAGGAATGGGATGGCATCGATGCCAACCTGCAGCGAATCCAGGTCCGCCTCAAGGCATTGGCTGGGCAGGAGTAGGTTGGCTGGCGGATTCCGGCTGAAAGCGGGGCGCCCGCGTTCGCGAGATGTATTGGGGTTTGTTGAGGAGGCGCCTTGGTTTGCGGGGGCTTGGCTCTGACTTGCGTTTGGGAGCGCCGCCCCGCCGGGCGTCAGAACCACGCTATCGGCTGATCATTCAGTCCTGCCGTGGCGACGGCATCATTTCCAAGACGCGGATTGGTCATGGGCGCGCGGGCGCGTCGGTTTCGGCAGACGTCCGTGTCGTGACGAAACCGAACGTTGCACATCCATGTGCCACTCGCGCCCCTACCCGCCGGGACGTCACCGGGCGCTTTGGTTTCCCCATTCTTCGGTTGCGCGCAGGGGGAGGGGGACGAGAAGGGCGGAAGCGTGCATGCCCCCAGGGCATTGCCATCGGCCAGTTCGCGGCTTGGGTCGCGATTGCAGTGTAGGAGCGGCTTCAGCCGCGACCGCGCCATCCGGCAGTCGCGGCTGAAGCCGCTCCTACAGTGCAATCGCACGCATCGCGCCTGCTGGAGAAGAGCCCCCCTTTGTTAAGGGGGGCGCGCCGAAGGCGCGGGGGATAGGCAAGGCAGAAGTCGGGGCCCAAGGTTCTGCGCAGCAGAACCTTGGGGGCACAGCCCGCGCAGCGGGATGGGTCACGAAGGCAAGGCAGAAGTCGGGGCCCAAGGTTCTGCGCAGCAGAACCTTGGGGGCACAGCCCGCGCAGCGGGATGGGTCACGAAGGCAAGGCAGAAGTCGGGGCTCAAGGTTTTGCTGCGCAAAACTTTGGGGGCGCAGCCCGCGCAGCGGGCTGTGCCACGAGCGCGATTTAGTCCGCCCGCCCGCCGAACTCGCCAGTCGTGGTGTTGACCAGGATCCGCTCGCCGTTGGTGATGTACTCCGGAACCATGATCTCGATGCCGGTGTTGAGCTTGGCCGGCTTGGGACGCTTGGTCGCGGTGCCACCCTTCAGTTCCGGCGGGGTGTCGACTACTTCCAGGGTCACGTGCTGCGGCATCTGCACGGCCACCGGCTGCTCGTCGATCACCTGCACGTACAGGCCCGACAGGCCCTCGGTGATGTAGCCGGCGTCGTCGCCGACCACGTCGGCATCCAGCGTGTACGGGGTGTAGTCCTCGTCATCGAGGAACACGAAGGCATCGCCGTCCTTGTAGGAGAAGGTCGCCTGGCGGCGCAGCAGCTCCACTTCGGTCAGGTTGTCGTCGGCGTCGAAGCTGGAATCGAGCTTGGTGCCGCCGGGCACGCTGTACATGATGAAGCGGAAGCGCACGTTGCCGCCGCGGCCCTGCGGCGAGCTGCGCTCGATGTCGCGGATCTGGTAGACGCCGTTGTTGAACTCGACGACGTTGCCCTTCTTGATGTCACTGGCTTTCATGGCGGGAGATTCGTTGGGTGGATTTCAGGTGGCTTACTTCGGCGCCAGCCGCACCGCGCCGTCCAGGCGGATGGTCTCGCCGTTGAGGTAGCGGTTGCGCAGGATGAACGCCACGGTGTCGGCGAACTCGTCCGGCTGGCCGAGTCGCGACGGGAACGGGATCGACGCCGACAGCGACTTCTGCACCTCATCGGGCATGCCGTCCACCATCGGGGTCCAGAAGATGCCCGGTGCGACGGTCATCACGCGGATGCCGAAGCGCGCCAGTTCGCGCGCCATCGGCAGGGTCATGCCGACCACGCCGCCCTTGGAGGCGGAGTAGGCGGCCTGGCCGATCTGGCCGTCGAAGGCGGCGACCGAGGCGGTGTTGACGATGACGCCGCGCTCGCCGTCGTCGCCGGCGGCATTGTGCTGCATCACCTCGGCGGCGGCCTTGGCGACGTTGAAGCTGCCGACCAGGTTGACCATCACGGTGCCGCGGAAGGTCGCCAGCGGCATGCTGGCCTCGCGGCCGAGCACACGGCCGGCGCCGAGGATGCCGGCGCAGTTCACCAGGGTGTTCAGGCCGCCGAGGAAGCTGGCGGCTTCGGCCACGTTGGCGGCGACCTGCGCCTCGTCGGTGACGTCGGTGCGGAAGTAGCGCGCGTGGGCGGCGCCAAGCACCTCGATGGCCGCGGTCGACTTGTCGTCGTTGACGTCGAACAGGGCCACGCGGCCGCCATCGGCGACGATGCGGCGGGCCACGGCAAGGCCGAGGCCGGAGACGCCGCCGGTGACGATCGCGCGGACGGTTTCAGGCTGCATGCGGAAGATCCGGAAAACGAAGAACCGCGATTCTAGCCGAAAGCCCCCGCGCGACCGTCTCGCACTGCATCAGGCCGGCGCCCGCTCAGGCCATCGAGCGTGGCAGCTGCAGATCCTCCAGGCGCCGGGCGAACTCCTCCGGCGGCAGGCCGGGCGCGAACAGGAAGCCCTGGCCCACCGGCACCCCGAGCTTGAGCAGGAACTGGCGCTGCGCCTCCGATTCGATGCCCTCGGCGACCAGGCCCAGGCCGAGGCTGCGGGCGATGCCGCAGACCGCCTCGCAGACCGCCACGTCCGAGCGATTGCCGGGCACGCCCTCGACGAACAGCTGGCTCAGCTTGAGCCCGTGGATCGGCAATCGGCGCAGGTAGTTCAGCGCGCTGTAGCCCTCGCCGAAATCGTCGATGGTCAGCACCACGCCCATGTCGCGCAGGGCGGCGAAGGTCTGCAGGGTCGAGGGCGCGTCCTCGATCAGCACCCGCTCGGTGAACTCCAGCTCCAGCGCCGCGCCGGGCAGGGCGAACTCGTCCAGCGCCAGGCGCACCTGCTCGGCCAGGTCCTCGCCGGCGAACTGGCGGTAGGAGACGTTGATCGCCACCCGCACCACGCCCAGGCCCTGGTCCAGCCACTGGCGGACCTGGCGGCAGGCCTCGCGCAATACCCAGCGGCCGATCCGCACGATGTCGCCGGTGCTCTCGGCATGGCCGATGAACAGGTCCGGCCGCAGCTCGCCGAGCTGGTGGTTCTGCCAGCGGATCAGCGCCTCGGCGGCGACCACGCGGCCGTGGCGCAGGTCGACCTGGGGCTGGTAGACCAGGCGGAACTCGTGGTCGTCGGCGGCGCGGCGCAGCTGGGTCTCGATCTGCAGACGGTCCTGCTGCTCGCGCGCCAGTTCCGCGCTGAACACCTGCCAGCCGTTGCGGGTGCGGCGCTTGCAGTCGTACATGGCCACGTCGGCGTTCTGGATCAGCTGCTGCGGACGGGTGCCGTCCTCCGGCGCGCGGGCGATGCCGATGCTGGCGGTAACCGAGAACTCGTCCTTGCCGAAGCGGAACGGCGGCACGAACTCGCGGGTGATGGCCTGGGCCAGGCGCTCGGGCTGGTCGGGCAGGTCGCGGGTGTCGCACACGACCAGGAACTCGTCGCCGCCGAAACGCGCGATCAGGCCCTCGGTACCGACCGCGCGGGCGATCCGCTGGGCGGCCTCGATGAGCAGTTCGTCGCCGGCGTTGTGGCCGAGCACGTCGTTGATGGTCTTGAAGCGGTCCAGGTCGATGTACAGCACGGCCACCCGCGCATGGGTGGGGTTGGCCAGGCGCGCGCCGAGGTCGCCGAGCACGGCGTCGCGGTTCATGATCCCGGTCAGCGGGTCGGTACGCGCCTGGATGCGCAGCGTCTCCTCGGTCTGCTTGCGTTCGGTGATGTCCTGCAGCGTGCCGGCCACGCGGGTGGAGGCCAGGTCGCCGCTCTCGATCTCGCCGATCATCCGCACCCAGAACGAGTGGCCGTCGCCGCGCTGGCCCTGCAGTTCCAGCTCGAAGCCGCTCTGGTGGGCGACCGCGTCGATGAGCGCCGCTTCCAGCCGCACCTGGTCCTCGCCGCGCAGGCAGGCCAGCAGCTGGGTCATGGTCTGCGGCGGCTGCGGCTGGCCGATGATGCGCAGCGTCTCCTCGGTGAGGTACAGCCGTTGCTGGCTGCGGTTCCATTCCCAGCCGCCGATATGCGCCAGCGACTGCGCGCGGTCGAACAGCGCGTTGTCGCGCTTGAGCTCGGTGATGTCGCTGAACAGCGCGAAGACGTGGTCGGGCCGGTCGCGGCCGCTGGAAAACACCGGCACCGCGGTGACCGAGATCCAGATCATCCGGCCCTGCGGGCGGTTGTACAGCCCGGTGGTGGTGCTGGCGATGATGTGGCCCTCGGCCAGCGCGCGGTGGATTGCCCACTGCTCGCGCGGCAGGTGGCGGCCGTGCTGGTCGACGGTGACCCAGTCGTCCGGGTGCAGCAGGTCGGCCAGGTGGCCGCTGCCGGGGACGCCGAGGATGCGGTGTGCAGCCGGATTGGCCGAGACGATGCGGCCATCGCGGTCGTACAGCATCACGCCCTTGTCGATGGATTCCATCAGCAGGCGATAGCGCGATTCGGCCTGCCAGCGACCGCTCAGGTCGCGCGCCACCGCCACGATGCAGGGCTTGCCGTCGAGCTTGAAGCCGGCCGAATGCACCTCCACCGGGAAGCGGCTGCCGTCGCCGCGCATGTTGGTGACTTCGATGACATACGTTTCGCCGCGGTTGAGGGTTTCCCAGACCGGGTCGAGGTGGTCCGGCGGAAGGTCCGGGTTGAGCGTCTCGATCGGCTGGCCGACGATCGCCGAGCGCGGGCGGCCATAGGCAGCCACGCCGGCCTTGTTGAGGTCCAGCACGATGCCATCGGCGCTGAGGATGCTGACCGGGTCGGGCACCGCGTCGAACAGCGCCGCGTAGCGGTTGTGCGCTGAATGCAGCGAGGAGGCGCAGCGCGCCAGCAGCGGCGCGGCGGGGTCGTCGGGGTGCTCGGCGAGGAAGCGTTCGATGTCCTCGAGCGGATCGTCCGGCAGCGCGTCGTTGGCGGCGGTGTCGTCGGCCGCACCCGGCTGCGGGTCGTCGGCCGGCGGCGCGGCGTCCTCCAGCGGCGGACGCGGGCCGGGGCTCATGCCGCCGCCAGCGCCCGCCCGGCCTTGCTGCCGGTGTCGCGGCCGAGCAGGGCCGCCAGCCAGCGGCCGGTATCGGCCAGCGCCTCCAGGTCGATGCCGGTGTCGATGCCCATGCCGGCCAGCATGTAGACCACGTCCTCGCTGGCGACGTTGCCGCTGGCGCCGCGTGCATACGGACAGCCGCCGGCGCCGGAAACCGCGCTGTCGACCACCCGCACGCCTTCTTCCAGGCAGGCGGCGATGTTGGCCAGCGCCTGGCCGTAGGTATCGTGGAAATGCACCGCCAGCGCCGTCATCGGCACCTCGCCGGCGACCGCGGCGAGCATCGCCCGGGCCTTGCGCGGCGTGCCGACGCCGATGGTGTCGCCCAGCGAGATCTCGTAGCAGCCAAGCTGGTGCAGCCGGCGCGCGACATCGACCACCGTGGCCACCGGGACCTCGCCCTGGTACGGGCAGCCGAGCACGGTGGAGACGTAGCCGCGCACCTTCACCCCGTCGGCGGCGGCACGCGCCAGCACCGGGCGGAAACGCTCGATCGACTCGTCGATGCCGGCATTCGTGTTGGTGCGGTTGAAGGCTTCGGAGGCGGCGGTGAACACCGCCACCTCGCTGGTGCCAGCAGCGCGCGCACGTTCGTAGCCGCGCTCGTTGGGGACCAGCACGGGGTAGGCCACGCCCGCCCGGCGGTGGATGCCGGCCATCACCTCGGCGGCATCTGCCAGCTGCGGTACCCACTGCGGGCTGACGAAGCTGGTCGCCTCGATCGTGCGCAGACCGGTCGCCGACAGCCGGTCGACCAGCGCGATCTTGTCGGCGGTGGCGATCGGGGTCTTCTCGTTCTGCAGGCCATCGCGTGGGCCTACTTCGACCACGCGCACGAAATCGCTCATTCGCTCAGTCCTTACGCTGGCAGGCCGGCGCTGGTGCGGGGCACGCCCGCCGCCGCGCTTCAGGGATGGTGGCAGACCGCCTCGATGTTGTTCCCGTCCGGGTCCAGCACGAAGCCGCCATAGTAGTGGGGATGATAGTCCGGCCGCAGGCCGGGCGCCCCGTTGTCGCGCCCGCCGGCCGCCAGCGCGGCGCGGTGGAAGGCATCGACGGATTCCCGGCTGTCGGCGGTGAAGGCGACGTGACAGCCACCCCCGGCGGCGCCTTCGCCGATCCAGAACACCGGCCGGTCGGCACCGAAGCCGGCGTGCGCGCCGTTCCCGGTTTCCTCGGCGCTGACCTCCATGACCACGGTCATTCCCAGCGGGGCGAGGGCCGCGCGATAGAAGGCCAGGGCGACGCCGAAGTCGCGGCAACGGATTCCGACATGGTCGAGCATCAGTCCTCTCCCTGGTTGCGGGCCGGCACCCAGGCGGCCGGGCGTTTGTCGAGGAAGGCGGAAAGCCCTTCCTGGCCTTCGGCCGATACCCGCAGGCGGGAGATCAGCGCGGCATTGTCGCGGTCCAGGCGGTCGCGGTCGTGACAGCCGGCGACTTCGCGAACCAGCCCCTTCGCCGCTGCGGCTGCCTGCGGGCCGGCGGCGAGCAGCAGGCGCACCTGGCGGGCGATGGCGGCGTCCAGGTCATCGGCGGCGACCACTTCGTGCAGCAGGCCGATCGCCGCGGCGGTCGTGGCATCGAAGGACTCGGCGGTGGCGAACCAGCGCCGCGCCTGGCGCGGGCCGATCGCGGCGATCACGTAGGGCGATATCACCGCCGGCAGCAGGCCCAGGCGGCTTTCGGTCAGGCCGAATCGCGCTTCGCGCGTACCGATGGCGATGTCGCAGCAGGCGACCAGGCCGACCCCGCCGCCATAGGCGGCGCCCTGGACGCGGGCGATGGTCGGCCGCGGCAGCTCGTCGAGCGTGCGCATCAGGCGGGCGAGTGCTTCGGCGTCGCGGCGGTTGTCTTCCTCGCCGGCGGCGGCCATCCCGCGCATCCACTGCAGGTCGGCGCCGGCCGAAAACGACGCGCCGGCGCCAGCCAGGACCACCACCCGCACCTGCGGCGCGTCCGCGGCTGCTTCCAGCGCGGCGGTCAACGCGGCGATGAGGCCGGCATCGAAGGCGTTGTGCAGGGCGGGGCGCTGCAGGGTCAGCGTGCGTACGCCGGCACGGTCCTCGATCGACAACGCCGCCTGCTGCATGGAAGTCCGCTCCGTGAACCGATGCCGGCCATGATAACCAGCGCCGTCGCGGCCGCCATGACGCAGCGCGGCGCCGGCCGGGTGCAGGTGATACAATTGAGAACCATTCCTATCGCTACAGGGCGTTCCGTGAAGCTGTCCGACCTGCCGCTGCACCCGCCCGCCGTCGTCGATTCCCTGCTGGAACGCCACACCGTGACGCTGGCGGACATGCCGCTGCACCAGCCGACCCTCGTCGACGCGGTGGACGACCGGCACGCCAACGACCATATCTCGCGCCGTCTGCGCGAGCTGGGCTTCGTGGCCGGCGAGGAGGTCAAGGTGGTGGCGCTGGGGCCGTTCGGACGCGAACCGCTGCTGGTCCAGGTCGGCTTCACCCGCTTCGCCCTGCGCCGCACCGAGGCGGCGCGGGTCCGGGTGACCGGGGTGGCGGCGTGAACGCGGCGGCCGCGCCGCTGCGGCTGGCCCTGGTCGGCAACCCCAACTGCGGCAAGACCGCGCTGTTCAACCAGCTGACCGGCAGCCGGCAGAAGGTCGCCAACTACACCGGCGTGACCGTCGAACGCAAGGAAGGGCACCTGCGCGCGCCATCGGGCCGCGATTTCGCCATCCTCGACCTGCCCGGCGCCTACAGCCTGAACCCGGCCAGCCTGGACGAGGCGATCACCCGCGACCTGTGCCGCGGCTTCTACCCCGGCGAGCCGGCCCCGGACGTGCTGGTCTGCGTGATGGACGCCACCAACCTGCGCCTGCACCTGCGCTTTGCCCTGGAGCTGCGCGAGCTGGGCCGGCCGATGATCGTGGCCCTGAACATGGTCGACGCCGCCCGCCAGCGCGGCATCGCCATCGACCGCGAGGTGCTGGAGCGCGAGATCGGCGTGCCGGTGGTGGAAACGGTGGCGGTGCGCCGGCATGGCGCGCAGGCGCTGGTGGAGAAGATCGACGCGCTGGCCCCGCACCTGGCCGCGCCGGCGGTCACACCGCCGGCCGACGGCAACTACCACACCGAGGTGCGGCGCATCCTCGCCGCCGCGGTGCAGATGCCGGGGCGAACCAGCCGCATCGACGACGCGCTGGACCGCTGGCTGCTGCACCCGGTCTGGGGCCTGGTGACGTTCTTCGCGCTGATGTTCCTGGTGTTCCAGGCCGTGTACGCCTGGGCCACGCCGCTGATGGACCTGATCGACGCCGGCACCGCCGCCTTCGGCCAATGGCTGGGCGCGACACTGCCGGAAGGGCCGCTCAACAGCCTGCTGGTGGACGGCATCGTCGCCGGCGTCGGCGGGGTAATCGTGTTCCTGCCGCAGATCCTGATCCTGTTCTTCTTCATCCTGGCGCTGGAGGAATCCGGCTATCTGCCGCGCGCGGCCTTCCTGCTGGACCGCATCATGGCCGCGGCCGGATTGTCCGGGCGCTCGTTCATCCCGCTGCTGTCCAGCTTCGCCTGCGCGGTGCCGGGCATCATGTCCACGCGCAGCATCCAGGACCCGCGCGACCGCCTGGCGACCATCCTGGTCGCGCCGCTGATGACCTGTTCGGCGCGGCTGCCGGTGTATGCGCTGCTGATCGGCGCGTTCATCCCGCAGAAGACCGTGTGGGGCCTGTTCAACCAGCAGGGCCTGGTGCTGTTCGGCCTGTACGCGGCGGCGATCGCCAGCGCCCTGGTGGTGTCGTGGGTGATGAAGCGCTGGCGTCGCGACAAGAGCGAGCATCCGCTGCTGCTGGAACTGCCGTCCTACCGCATGCCCAACCCGCGCGACCTGGCGCTGGGCCTGTGGGAGCGCGGGGCGATCTTCCTCAAGCGGGTCGGCGGCATCATCCTGGCGCTGACCATCCTGCTGTGGTTCCTGCTGAATTTCCCCGGCGCGCCGGCCGATGCCACGATGCCGGCGATCGACTACAGCTTCGCCGGCCGCATCGGCCATGCGATGGCGGTGTTCTTCGCGCCGCTGGGCTTCAACTGGCAGATCTGCATCGCGCTGATCCCCGGCCTGGCCGCGCGCGAGGTGGCGGTATCCTCGCTGGCGACGGTGTACGCGCTGTCGGCGGCCGACGACGATGCCGCCGCGCAGGCACTGTCGCCGCTGATCCAGGATGGCTGGACGCTGGCCACCGCGCTGTCGCTGCTGGTCTGGTACATCTACGCGCCGATGTGCCTGTCGACCCTGGCCACGATCAAGCGCGAGACCAACTCCTGGAAGCAGATGGCCTGGGCGGCCGGCTACCTGTTCGCGCTGGCCTACGTGGCCTCGCTGGTCACCTACCAGCTGGCCCGGGCGATGGGGGCGGGCTGAGCCATGGACCTGTGGCTCCAATACCTGGTGATCGCGCTGGCCGTGCTGGTCAGCGCGGGCGTGGTCTGGAAGAAGCAGTTCCCCAACAGCTGGCGGCGCACCCGCACCGCGCTCGCCCTGCCGCTGCTGCGCCGCCCCTCGCCGCTGGCCCAGCGCCTGGGCCGCTGGCTCGCCCCGCCGGCCACCGGCAACAGCGGCGCCTGCGGCGGCTGCGACAGCTGCGGACCCACGCCGCCGAAGCGCTAGTCGCCAGCCGCCCAGCCATTCGATCGGCAGTGCATTTGCATTGCATGGTGCCGGTCGGAGGATCTGTAGGAGGGGCTTGAGCCCCGACGAGCGAAGCCGCGTTCTGCCAGATGGCTGTCGCGGCTGAAGCCGCTCCTACAGTGCATATGCATTGCACGGCGCCGGCTGGAGGATTGTAGGAGGGGCTTGAGCCCCGACGAGCGGAGTCGCGGTCTGTCAGATGGCTGTCGCGGCTGAAGCCGCTCCTACACTGCAGTCGCACGCATCGCCTCCATCTGGTGGAAAGCCCCCCTTTGTTAAGGGGGGCGCGCCAACGGCGTGGGGGATAGGCAAGGGAGAAGTCGGGGCCCAAGGTTTTGCGCAGCAAAATTTTGGGGGCACAGCCCGTGTAGCGGGATGGGTCACGCCCCCTTTGTTAAGGGGGCGGGCCGACAGGCCGGGGGATAGGCAAGGCAGAGGCCGGGGCCCAAAGTTTGCTTCGCAAACTTTGGGGGCTAAGCCTGCGCAGCAGACTTAGCCGCGCACCAGCCCGCCATCCACCACCAGGTTCTGCCCGGTGACCGCGCGCGACCACGGCGAGGCGAAGAACAGCACGGCATCGGCAAACTCGACCGGGGTGGTGACGCTGCGCAGCGGGGTGGCGGCGGCGATGTAGTCGAACACCGCTTCCGGGGTGGCGGCACTGGCGTCGGTGGTGCGCAGCAGGCCGCCGGAGACCATGTTGACGGTGATCCCGTCCGGGCCAAGGTCGCCGGCCAGGGTGCGCGTCAGCGAGAGCAGGGCGGCTTTGGCCGCCGTGTAGTCGTGGTAGGGCACGACCGGGTTCTGGAACAGGTTGGTGCCGACATTGACGATGCGGCCGAAGCGCTGCCCGCGCATGCCCGGCAGGGTGGCCTGCACGGTGTTCAGTGCCCCGCGCACGCTGCCCTCGAACTGGGCGGCGAAGTCGTCCCAGCCGATCGTGTCCGGGCGGGGGCGGGCATCGCCATTGAAGGAGAAATCGGCCAGCGCGTTGTTGACCACGGTGGTGATGGGGCGACCGAAGTGCGCCTGCGCCTGTTCGGCCAGCGCGGCGACCGCGGACGGGTCGGTGACGTCGGCCTGCACCGCGAGCGCGCGCGGGCCCAGCTCGGTGGCCAGGGCGAGGGCGGCGTCGCGGCTGCGGCGGAAATTGATGACGAGCTGCGCGCCTTCGCGGGCGAAGGCGCGGGCCAGCGCGAGGCCGAGGCCGCGGCCGGCGCCGGTGACGAGGACGAGCTGATCCTGGATCTGCATGGGCGGGTTCCTGAGGGAGGGCGACAGCTTAGGGCTTCGGCCGCCAGCCGTGGCGGCGGGCCGCCGCTTGGCGGCCGCAGAACGCCGACTTCGCTGCAGTGCACACGGTTCGGCCCGCCACTGCGGCTATGCTGGAGCCATGGACACTCCTTTCCGCATTTCCCGCCGCGCCCAGGCGCTGACCAGTTCGGCCATCCGCGAGATCCTCAAGGTCACCGAGCGTCCGGAGATCATCTCCTTCGCCGGTGGCCTGCCGTCGCCGCAGACCTTCCCGGTGGAACGCATCCGCGAGGCCAGCGATCGCGTGCTGCGCGATTCGCCGCAGGCGGCGCTGCAGTACGGGCCCACCGAAGGCCATGCGCCGCTGCGCGAGTGGATCGCCGCGCACCTGGGCAAGCGCGGCGCGCAGGTCGACCCGGCGCAGGTGCTGGTGACCACCGGCTCGCAGCAGGGCCTGGACCTGCTCGGCAAGGTGTTCATCGACGAAGGCAGCAAGGTGCTGGTGGAGACGCCGAGCTACCTCGGCGCACTGCAGGCGTTCTCGCTGTTCTCGCCGAGTTTCTCGCCGATGCGCTCGGACGAGCAGGGCATCGAGGTCGACGCGCTCGACGATGCGCAGCTGCATGGCGCGCGTTTCGCCTACGTGCTGCCGAACTTCCAGAATCCGACCGGCCGCCGGCTCCCGGTCGATCGCCGCCGGGCGCTGGTGGCCAAGGCCGACGCGGCCGGGGTGCCGCTGGTCGAGGACGACCCGTACGGCGAGCTGGCCTATGCCGGCGAGCCGCTGCCGAGCCTGCTGTCGATGAACCCCGGCGGCGTGGTCTACATGGGCTCGTTCTCCAAGGTGCTGGCGCCGGGCATGCGGCTGGGCTACGTGGTGGCGCCGCCGGCGGTGCACGCCAAGCTGGTCCAGGCCAAGCAGGCGGCGGACCTGCATACGCCCTCGCTGACCCAGCGCATCGTCCACGAGGTGGTCCGCGACGGCTTCCTCGATACCCACATCCCGGGCATCCGGGCGCTGTATGGCCACCAGTGCGAACTGATGCTCGAGGCGATGGCGCGGCATTTCCCGCCGCAGGTGCGCTGGAACCGCCCCGAAGGCGGGATGTTCATCTGGGTCACGCTGCCGGCGGGCATGGACAGCCAGGCCCTGCTGGCCGAGGCGATCGCCCGCAACGTGGCGTTCGTGCCGGGTGCGCCGTTCTTCGCCGCCGAGCCGCGCCACGACACGCTGCGGCTGTCTTTCGTCACGGTGCCGGCCGAGCGGATCGAACGTGGCATCGCCATCCTGGGTGAACTGCTGCACGAATCGATCACGGCGCGGGTGCCTGCCATCGCATAATCGCTGGCAGGCAGTGCAGGGAGCACGGGCATGGAAGTGAGGATCGAACAGGTGCGGACCGGCAGGGCGGTGGATTTCACCCGCCCCGGTTCGCGCAGCGCGATCGACAAGCGGCTGGTGTTCGGCCCGGTCGAGGTCGGCGAGCTGGGCCTGGTCGGCGACGAAGTCGGCGATCCGCGCGTGCATGGCGGCCGCGACAAGGCCATCCACCACTATCCGCATGACCACTACGCGGCATGGCGCGAGGCGCTGGGCGAGCATCCGCTGCTGGTCGCCGGCGGGGCGTTCGGCGAAAACCTCTCCAGCACCGGGATCACCGAGGCCGACGTCTGCCTGGGCGACCGTTTCAGCCTGGGTAGCGCGATCGTGGAGGTCTCGCAGTCGCGGCAGCCCTGCTGGAAGCTCTCTGACCGCTTCGGCGTGCCGGACATGGCGCGGCGGGTCCAGGACAGCGGGCGCACCGGCTGGTACTACCGGGTCCTGGTGCCCGGGCGCGTCGGTGCCGGCGACCTGCTGGTGCTGCAGGAGCGTCCGCATCCGCAATGGCCGCTGTCGCGGCTGGCCGAGGCGCTGTACCGGCGTGGCGCCGAGCCGTCGCTGCTGGCCGAGGTATTGCGGCTGCCGCTGGTGCCGTCCTGGCGCACGCTGTTCGAGCGTCGCCTGGCCCAGGGCCAGGTCGAGAGCTGGGACAAGCGCCTGCACGGCAGCTGAGTCGCGGCTGCCCCTTTTCAGCGGCGGCCGCAGCCGCTAGCCTGCGCGCATGAATACGCCTGCCAGCACGCCCGCCAAGCCAGCGCTCAAGCTGCTCATCCACGGCGCTTCGGGGCGCATGGGCCAGGCGCTGCTGCGGCTGGCCGCCGAAGACCCGGCGCTGGAAGTGGTTGCCGCGGTCGTCGGCCGGTCGCCGGCGCAGCGCGTGGTCGAGGGCGTGCCGCATTTCGCCGCCAGCGAACTGGCCGGCGCGCCGGCCTTCGACGTGGCCGTGGATTTCAGCCTGCCGCAGGGCTTTTCGCCGCTGCTGGCGTTGTGCGAGCAGCGGGGCGTGGCACTGGTGTCGGGTACTACCGGGCTGGCCCCGGAGCAGCGCGAGGCGCTGGCCGCGGCGGCGGCGCGGATCCCGCTGGTGTGGGCATCGAATTTCAGCCTCGGCGTGGCGGTGCTGACCGACCTGGTCGAGCGCGCCGCCGGCACGCTGCCGGGCTGGGACTGCGACATCGTCGAATCGCACCACATCCACAAGCAGGACGCCCCGTCCGGCACCGCGCTGACCCTGGGCGAGGCGGCCACCGGCAGCGGCGCGCAGCCGCGTTACGCCAGCCTGCGCGCCGGCGACATCGTCGGCGAGCACCTGGTGCAGTTCACCGGCCTGGGCGAGAGGATCGAACTGGTCCACCGCGCCACCAACCGCGACATCTTCGCCCGCGGCGCCCTGCATGCGGCCAAGCGCCTGCATGGCCGGGCGGCGGGGGCGTACCGCGTGCGCGATCTGCTCGGCTGAACGGAAGCCGACATGGCGTGCGGCCAGGTACCTTCAACAACGTGATGGCATAGCCCGATTCCGTATTCACACTGGCGGGACGGTGCGCATGTCGCTACAATTCCCGCTTGCCCGAACCTAGCGTCGGACCGGTCCCCAGCACCGCGTCCGCGCTTTGCTGCAACCGGATTTTGGCCGGTGCATCTCGGAGTCCCCCGCAGCCAGAGCGAGATTCCCGTGACCCAACCCGCAATCCTTGTCCTCGAAGACGGCACCGTGTTCGAGGGCGAATCCGTAGGCGCCCCCGGCCTGTCGGTCGGCGAAGTGGTGTTCAACACCGCCATGACCGGCTACCAGGAAGTGGTGACCGATCCGTCCTACGCCCGCCAGCTGGTCACCCTGACCTATCCGCATATCGGCAACACCGGCTGCACCGACAAGGATGACGAAGCGACCAAGGTGTGGTCGGCCGGCTTGATCGTGCGCGACGTCCCGCGCCGCCCCAGCAACTGGCGCAGCCAGACCCCGCTGCCGGAATGGCTGGCCGCGCGCGGCGTGGTCGCCATTTCCGGCATCGACACCCGCAAGCTGACCCGCCTGCTGCGCGAGCGCGGCGCCCAGAACGGCGCGCTGATGGCTGGCGAGATCAATGTCGAGAAGGCGCTGGAAGCGGCGCGCAAGTTCCCCGGCCTGAAGGGCATGGACCTGGCCAAGGTGGTCAGCACCGACAAGCCCTACAGCTGGCGCGAGGGCGAACTGGACCTGGACCGCGACGAGTTCGTCTCCGTGGCGCCGAAGTACAAGGTCGTGGCCTACGACTACGGCGTGAAGCTCAACATCCTGCGCATGCTGGCCGAGCGCGGCTGCGACGTCACCGTGGTGCCGGCGCAGACCCCGGCCGCCGAGGTGCTGGCGCTGAAGCCGGACGGCGTGTTCCTGAGCAATGGCCCGGGCGACCCGGAGCCGTGCGACTACGCGATCGCGGCGATCAAGGAATTCATCGACCGGAAGATCCCGACCTTCGGCATCTGCCTGGGTCACCAGCTGCTGGCGCTGGCCAGCGGCGCCAGGACCGTGAAGATGGGCCATGGCCACCATGGCGCCAACCATCCGGTGCAGGACCTGGACACCGGCCGGGTGATGATCACCTCGCAGAACCACGGTTTCGCGGTGGACGAAGCGAGCCTGCCGGCCAACCTGCGGGTGACCCACCGTTCGCTGTTCGACGGCACCAACCAGGGCATCGCGCGCACCGACGTGCCGGCCTTCAGCTTCCAAGGCCATCCGGAAGCCTCGCCGGGTCCGCACGACGTGTCGCCGCTGTTCGATCGTTTCGTGGCCATGCTTGAGCAGGCCAAGGCCTGATGACGGCCAGGCCGGCCCCGCTGCGCAGTCGACGCCCCTGGCGCCTGGCCGTGTTGGCGCTGCTGGTGCTGGCGGTCTATCCGGTCTTCGTGCTGGTGGCGGTCTACCGGCCCTGGTTCGCTGCGAACCTGCCGGGCGGCCGCAATGGACCGGCCGACGCTTACCGGCATTCACTGGCCAGCGCCACGGTCGCCTACACCCTGTCGCCGCGCTGCGTCGACTGGGTGACCGCGATCATGGAGCGTGATGGGCAGGGCAATGCCAGCCGGGCGATGGATGCCCACAACAACCGGATCGGCGCGCGCCTCGGCGCGGCCGCTCCCAGCTGGGCCGCGATGCAGCGAGATGTACGCGCCGCGGTCGACCACGGGGCGATCGATGCCGTATCGCCCGACCAGATTACCTGGCTCGCCCCAGAGGCGTGGCAGGACCGACTTTACTGAGGACCCCCATGCCCAAGCGCTCAGACCTGAAGACCATCCTCATCATCGGCGCCGGCCCGATCGTCATCGGCCAGGCCTGCGAGTTCGACTACTCCGGCGCGCAGGCGTGCAAGGCGCTGCGTGACGAGGGTTACCGCGTGGTGCTGGTCAACAGCAACCCGGCCACCATCATGACCGACCCGAACATGGCCGACGCCGTGTACATCGAGCCGATCAACTGGCAGACGGTCGAGAAGATCATCGCCAAGGAGCGCCCGGATGCGCTGCTGCCGACCATGGGCGGCCAGACCGCGCTGAACTGCGCGCTCGACCTGGCCGACCACGGCGTGCTGGAGAAGTACAACGTCGAGCTGATCGGCGCCAAGCGCGAAGCCATCCGCATGGCCGAGGACCGCGAGCTGTTCCGCGTGGCCATGGGCGAGATCGGCCTGGAATGCCCGAAGGCGGCCGTCGCCCACACGCTGGAAGAGGCGCTGGAGATCCAGACCCGCGTCGGCTACCCGACCATCATCCGTCCCAGCTTCACCCTCGGCGGCAGCGGCGGCGGCATCGCCTACAACCGCGAGGAGCTGATCGAGATCGTCAACCGCGGCCTGGAACTGTCGCCGACCACCGAGGTGCTGGTGGAGGAATCGGTGCTGGGCTGGAAGGAATTCGAGATGGAAGTGGTCCGCGACACCGCGGACAACTGCATCATCGTCTGCTCGATCGAGAATCTCGACCCGATGGGCGTGCACACCGGCGACTCGATCACCGTCGCCCCGGCGCAGACCCTGACCGACAAGGAATACCAGCGCCTGCGCGACGCCTCGATCGCGGTGCTGCGCAAGATCGGCGTGGACACCGGCGGTTCGAACGTGCAGTTCGGCATCAACCCGAACACCGGCCGCGTGGTCGTGATCGAGATGAACCCGCGCGTGTCGCGCTCCTCGGCGCTGGCCTCCAAGGCCACGGGCTTTCCGATCGCCAAGGTCGCCGCCAAGCTGGCCGTGGGCTATACCCTGGACGAGCTGAAGAACGAGATCACCGGCGGCCTGACCCCGGCCTCGTTCGAGCCGTCGATCGACTACGTCGTCACCAAGATCCCGCGCTTCGCCTTCGAGAAGTTCCCGCAGGCCGATGCCCGCCTGACCACCCAGATGAAGTCGGTGGGCGAGGTGATGGCGATGGGCCGCACCTTCCAGGAATCGCTGCAGAAGGCCCTGCGTGGCCTGGAGACCGGCAAGATCGGCCTGGATCCGACCGGCCTGAACCTGGCCGACGCCGACGATCTGGTCACCCTGCGCCGCGAGCTCAAGGCGCCGGGCCCGGAGCGCCTGTTCTACGTCGCCGATGCCTTCCGCGCCGGCATGAGCGTGGAAGAGGTCTACAACCTGTCCTACATCGACCCGTGGTTCCTCGACCAGATCGAGGAGATCATCGCCACCGAGCAGCAGGTCGCCGCCGAGGGCCTGGACGCGCTCGACGCCGCGCGCCTGCGCAAGCTCAAGCGCGCCGGTTTCTCCGACGCCCGCCTGGCCGAGCTGACCGGCACCAACGAAGCCGGCATCCGCGCCCTGCGCCGCGCGCTCAAGGTGCGCCCGGTGTACAAGCGCGTGGACTCGTGCGCCGCCGAGTTCGCCACCAGCACCGCCTACCTGTACTCGACCTACGAGGACGAGTGCGAGGCCGCGCCGAGCAACCGCGACAAGATCATGATCCTCGGCGGCGGTCCCAACCGCATCGGCCAGGGCATCGAATTCGACTACTGCTGCGTGCACGCGGCGCTGGCGCTGCGCGAGGATGGTTATGAAACCATCATGGTCAACTGCAACCCGGAAACCGTCTCCACCGACTACGACACCTCCGACCGCCTGTACTTCGAGCCGCTGACGCTGGAAGACGTGCTGGAGATCGTCGAGCTCGAGCAGCCCAAGGGCGTGATCGTGCAGTACGGTGGCCAGACCCCGCTGAAGCTGGCGCGCGCGCTGGAAGCCAACGGCGTGCCGGTGATCGGCACCTCGCCGGACTCGATCGACCTGGCCGAGGACCGCGAGCGCTTCCAGCAGCTGGTCGACAAGCTCGGCCTGAAGCAGCCGCCGAACCGCATCGCCCGCAACGCCGAGGAAGCGCTGCTGCTGGCGCGCGAGATCGGCTATCCGCTGGTGGTGCGCCCGAGCTACGTGCTGGGCGGCCGCGCGATGGAAATCGTCTACGGCGAATCCGACCTGGCGCGCTACGTGCGCGACGCGGTCAAGGTGTCGAATGATTCGCCGGTGCTGCTGGACCGCTTCCTCGACAACGCCGTCGAGGTGGACGTGGACATCATCGCCGACAAGGACGGCAACGTGCTGATCGGCGGCGTGATGGAGCACATCGAGGAAGCCGGCGTGCATTCGGGCGACTCGTCCTGCTCGCTGCCGCCGTACTCGCTGTCGGCCGCCACCCAGGACAAGCTGCGCCAGCAGGTGATCGAGCTGGCCAGGGCGCTGAACGTGGTCGGCCTGATGAACACCCAGTTCGCGATCCAGGCCAACGACGATGGCGACGACATCATCTACCTGCTGGAAGTGAACCCGCGTGCTTCGCGCACCGTGCCGTTCGTCTCCAAGGCCATCGGCGTGCCGCTGGCCAAGATCGCCGCCCGCTGCATGGCCGGCAAGACCCTGGCCGAGCAGGGCGCGACCAAGGAAGTCGTGCCGGACTACTACTCGGTCAAGGAAGCGATCTTCCCGTTCGCCAAGTTCCAGGGCGTGGACCCGATCCTCGGCCCGGAAATGCGCTCCACCGGCGAGGTGATGGGCGTGGGCCGCAGCTTCGGCGCGGCGCTGGCGCGCGCGCAGGAGGCCGGCGGCATCAAGGCCCCGCAGCCGGGCAAGGCGTTCGTGTCGGTGCGTGATCCGGACAAGAAGCGCGTGCTGCCGGTCGCCAAGGCGCTGGTCGAGCGCGGCTTCAGCCTGGTCGCCACCCGCGGCACCGGCGCCTGGCTGCAGGAGAACGGCTACGCCTGCGAGATCGTCAACAAGGTCGTCGAAGGCCGTCCGCACATCGTCGATGCGATCAAGAACGGCGAGATCGTGTATATCGTCAACACGACCGAGGGCCGCGCGGCGATCGCCGACTCGTTCTCGATCCGCCGGGAAGCGCTGCAGCAGCGCGTGACCTATTCGACGACCATCGCCGGCGCCCGCGCGCTGGTGAATTCACTCGAGTTCCGCGGTACCGGCCCGGTGTGGTCGCTGCAGGAACTGCACAAGGAGCTGGAAGCATGAGGGCACCGATCACCGCCAAGGGCGCACAGCGCCTGCGCGAGGAGCTGGACCACCTGAAGACCGTCAAGCGCCCCAAGGTGATCACCGCGATCGCCGAGGCCCGCGAGCATGGCGACCTGAAGGAGAACGCCGAATACCACGCCGCGCGCGAGGAGCAGGGCTTCATCGAGGGTCGCATCAAGCAGCTGGAGGGCGAGCTCTCGCACGCCGAGGTGATCGACATCACCAAGCTGGCCGCCGGCAGCAAGATCGTGTTCGGCGCGACGGTCACCCTGGCCGACGTCGAGACCGACGAGGAGAAGCGCTACCAGATCGTTGGCGACCTGGAAGCGGACATCAAGCAGGGCCTGATCGCGATCTCCTCGCCGCTGGCGCGGGCGCTGATCGGCAAGCTGGAAGGCGACAGCGTCACCATCGACGCACCGGCCGGCCAGCGCGAGTACGAAGTGGTCAGCGTCGCCTATATCGGCTGACCGGCATGGCGACGGCGACCCTGCTGTTGCCCGCGCGCGATCGCCTGGCGGGTACGCTGGCGGTCGACGCGGTCGCGCGGGCGCTGGCCCGGGCCGACCGCCTCGGCGGCGAGGCGGGCGAACAGGCGCAGCTGCGCCGCCACTTCTCGCTGCCGCAGTCGCACTGGCCGGTGGCCGCGCTGACCCGACAGCTCGATGCCAGCGACGCCGCTGGCGCGACCTGGCTGCGCGCCGATCCGGCCTATGTGGTGCCGGACATGCATGGCGCGCGGATGATGGGCCATGGCGACACCCTGGGCGTGGACGCCGAGGACGTCGCCGCGCTGCTGCCGGACCTGGCGCCGATGTTCGCCGACGCCGGCTTCGTGCTCGACGCCCCGGATCCGGCGCGCTGGTACCTGCGGCTGTCGCCGGAGGCGCAGCTGCCCGATTTCACCGACCCGGACGACGCGCTGGGCGATGACCTCTTCGCACACCTGCCGACCGGCGAGGCCGGACGCCGCTGGCGTGCGCTGCTGACCGAATCGCAGGTGCTGCTGCACCAGCATCCCTGGAACCGCCAGCGCATCGCCCGCGGCAGGCCGGCGATCAACTCGCTGTGGTTCTGGGGCGGCGGCCGCCTGCCCGGGGCCGTAGCTTCGCCCTACGGCCAGGTCCGCAGCCGCGACTCGCTGTTGCGCGCCCTGGCCGCGGCGGCCGGGGTGTCGGTCGATGCCGACGGCCAGGTCGACGCCCTGGTCGACCTGCGCCACCTGCGTTCGCTGCCGCAGTTCAGCGACGAGGTGGTGCAGCCGCTGCTGGCGGCCATGCGCCGCGGCGAGCTGGACCGGCTGGTGCTCGATTTCCAGGACGGTGCGGGCCTTGCCTTGAGGCCGTCGCAGCGCTGGCGCTTCTGGCGCCGGCCCTGGGCCGGCCTGCAGGGATGAGCGTCGTTCCGCGCATCGTCCGGCGTCCGCTGGCCGGGGAAGGCGAGTGGCCGCAGGAAGTGCTGCCGCTGCTGCGGCGGCTGTATGCCGCGCGCGGCGCTGCCGATGCCGTCGCCGCGCAGCCGCGCCTGGCCGACCTGCTGGCCCCGGTCGGCCTTTCCAACATCTCGCTCGCCGCGCGCCTGCTGGCCGATGCGATCGATGCGCAACGACGGATCCTGATCGTCGGCGATTTCGACTGCGACGGCGCCACCGCCTGCGCGGTGGGCGTGCGCGGCCTGCGCCTGCTCGGTGCCGGCGAAGTCCTGCACGCGGTGCCCAATCGCATGGTGCACGGCTACGGGCTGTCGCCGGCGCTGGTGGAAGATCTGGCGCCGCTGCAGCCCGAGCTCCTGGTCACCGTCGACCATGGCATCGCCTGCCATGCCGGCATCGCCGCGGCCAAGGCACTGGGCTGGACGGTGGTGGTCACCGACCACCACCTGCCGGGCGCGCAGCTGCCGCCGGCCGATGCGATCGTCGATCCCAACCTGGCCGGCGACGCGTTCGCCAGCAAGGCGCTGGCCGGGGTCGGGGTGATCTTCTACGTGCTGCTGGCGGTACGCGCGGAGCTGCGCGCCCGCGGGCGTTTCGTCGATGCCGGCCCGGACCTGTCGGCGCTGCTCGACCTGGTCGCGGTCGGCACCGTCGCCGACCTGGTGCCGCTGGACGTCAACAACCGGGCGCTGGTGCTGGCCGGCCTGCGGCGGCTGCGCCAGGGCAGGGGCTGTGTCGGCCTGCAGGCGCTCATCGAAGCCAGCGGCCGCGATGCGCGCCGGCTGACCGCCAGCGACATCGGCTTCGCGCTGGCGCCACGCCTCAACGCCGCCGGGCGGCTGGAGGACATGGCGCTGGGCATCGAGCTGCTGCTGTGCGAATCACCGACGCGCGCGAGAGAGATTGCCCAGCTGCTGGAGGAGATCAACAGCGAGCGCCGGGCGGTCCAGCAGATGATGACCGACGAGGCCGAGGCCGCCGTGGCCCGCGCCATGCTGCGCGCCGACGGCGAGCCGCCGCTGGCCGCGTGCCTGTTCGACGAACAGTGGCATCCCGGAGTGATCGGACTGGTCGCCTCGCGGATGAAGGACCGGCTGCACCGGCCCGTGATCGCCTTCGCACCGGCCGAACCCGGCAGCCAGCAGCTGCGCGGTTCGGCGCGCTCGATCGCCGGCCTGCATATCCGCGACGTGCTGGCCGCGGTCGATGCCCGCCATCCGGGCCTGATCGAGCGCTTCGGCGGCCATGCGATGGCGGCCGGGCTGAGCCTGCCGGCGGCGGCGCTGCCGGCGTTCGAGCAGGCGCTGCTGGCCCAGGTTGGCGCCCAGGTCGATCCGGCAATGCTGCAGGCCGAACTGCTCAGCGATGGCGAGCTGGCGCCGCACGAACTCGACCATCGCCACGCAGAGGCGCTGCGCCTGGCCGGGCCGTGGGGGCAGGGCTTCCCGGAGCCGCTGTTCGACGGCGAATTCGAGGTCCTGCAGTGGCGCCCGCTGAAGGAACGCCACCTGCGCTACACGCTGCGCCTGCCGGGCCTGGTCGCGCCGCTCAATGCGATCCATTTCAACGGCTGGCAGGGGCAGGCGCCGGCCGCGCGCCTGCGCCTGGCCTATCGACTGGCCAGCGACGACTACCGTGGCGGCGAGGCGATCCAGCTGATCGTCGAGCACTGCGAACCCGTGCACCGCTGAACCGGCGAACGCCGTTCCTGCGCGCGCACGGGCATGCGATTTCTCCAATATCGTTCGACGCCCGCGCTGCCTACATTGCCCGCTCTTTTGATTTCAGGGCAATCCGCATGCGTTATCGAGGCACTTCCTTCCTGCTGGTCATGGCGTCCGCCGTCAGCCTTCCCGCCATGGCCGCCGACCCGCAGTGGACCGGCAGCGGGGAGCTCGGCTTCAGTGCCGCCAGCGGCAACACCAAGTCGCAGAACATCAACGCGCAGCTCAAGGCCGGGCTGGACGACGGCCGCTGGCACCATGCCGCCAACGCGCTGTGGATGCGCAACCGCGGCCAGGTGCTGATCGATGCCGACGCCAATGGCGTGGCCGAACAGACGATGGAAGACACCGCCAACCGGTTCGGCCTGGGCTTCTCCTCGGCCTACGACCTGAGCCCGCGCAGCTACCTGATCGGCACGCTGCGCTACGACCATGACGATTTCGCCAGCTACCTGTGGCGCGGCACCGCCGCGGTCAGCTACGGCTACCGCTGGCACGACGACGACAAGTTCCGCCTGGTCACCGAGATCGGCCCGGGCTTCCGCCGTAGTCACGACGCTTCCAGCGGCACGATCGAGAACGAGGCGATCGGCCGTGGCCTGGCGGACTTCAGCTGGACGCTGACCGACAACACCACGCTGATGGACACGCTGCTGGTCGAATCCGGCCGCCTGAATACCTACGTGCAGAACGACCTCGGCCTGCAGGTGGCGATGAGCGAGCGCCTGGCGCTGAAGTTCGGCTACCAGGTGCGCTACAACAGCGACGTCGACCCGGGCTTCAAGAAGACCGACACCGTGACGATGCTCAATCTCGTCTATTCGGTGAAGTGATCGGCGCGGTCCGCCGTCGTCGAGGTCATCGGCGACGGCGGCCGGTCGCGGCTCAGGGCTCGGCGACGCCGTCGAGATCGTCCAGCCAGCGCGTCATTACCGCATGGCAGGCATGGCGCATCCGCTGCGCCGATTCCAGCCCCTGCATGCGCAGCATCACCGGATCCACCTGGGCCAGCCGCAGTTCGTGGCGGTCGCGGTTGAGCCGCGCACTGATGTGATCCATGTCCGCCTCCAGGTGGAACTGCAGGCCGAGCGTGCGCTCGCCATACCGGAAGGCCTGGGTCGCGCAACGCGGCGTGGACGCCAGCCGCTGGGCCTGGGCGGGCAGGATGATTTCATCGGCATGCCAGTGCAGGACCGGCAACGCGTTGTCGGCCAGCGGACGCAGGCAGGAATGGCGGCCTGACGGGGTCAGTTCGATCGGTGCCAGGCCGATCTCCGGCTGCGCCATGGGCTGCACCCGCCCGCCCAGCGCACAGGCCAGCAGCTGCGCGCCGAGGCTGATGCCGAGCGTCGGCAGGCCGTAGTGGCAGCGCACCCGGATCAGTTCCAGTTCCTCCTGCAGGAAGGCATGGCTGGAGGCATCGGCAATGCGCAGCGGACCGCCGAGGACGATCAGGATGTCGGATTCCAGCGGATCGATATTGCGAAGCCGGCCGGAGTCGGCATCGCGGTACTGGGTGCGGTAGCCGCGGCTTTCCAGCAGCGGGCGCAGGCTGCCCATGCCGTCGATCCGGGAATGGCGGATCGCGATGGCGGTGCGGGGTTCGGGCTGTTTCACATGGGGCTCCGGGCTTGCCCGCGCGGCGGGCTGTCGGCGGACAGGCGGGATCGGGCGCCCGCCGGCGGGAGGCTTCAGTCGGTGCGTCGGGCCGTCGCAGGGCGGCGACGCGCGCCGGCGCGCGGTTCGCGGCACGGCGTGCCATCGCGACCGGTCAGGGCGCGCGGCCCCGACTGCGCCTGCCAGCGTGCGTGCAGGCGCAGGTAGGCCGCCTGCACGACCTTGCGCGCTTCGTGCCATTCGACCTGCGAGTTGCGACGCACCCGCGCGTAACGCATGGCGAGCTGTTCATCGCCCATCGCGGCCAGGTCGTAGTCGTGGCACTGCAGGAACAGGCTGATGCCGAAGCGCAGCGCGGGAACGTAGTCGGGGAAGGGCAGCACGCCGCGATGGCAGGCCAGCGTGGCCTGGTAATGCCGTGACCAGAACGCGATCTCGCCCTCGACATCGATCACGTACGGCGACAGCCGCGTCGCGCCCCAGGCGTCTGAGGAACGTTCGACCAGTGCCGCCGACAGCCAGTGCTGCAGTGTCGGCCCATCGGCGCAATGACCGGGATGACGGGGGGCAGGGCGGGGATCGGGCTTGCCGTCGGAAGACGGCAGCTTGGCGGGGGACGAATGGGTCATCGGTATGGCTTCAGGCGGTGACGTCACCGCGTGCACACCAAACTAATGTTGGGCAGGGCAATCCGATATTAGATTTGTCCAATACCGAAGCGGCTTCCACGGCCGACGGCCAGCGCTGCTGCGCCTCGCGTCAGCGGGAGCTTGCCGGCGGCGGTGTGCTGGACAGGGCGATGCAGACCTGCCGCAGTCGGTCGAGCAGCCCGCGGACCTGCGCCGCCAGCGATGCGGGCAGATCGGACAGGCCGCGCAGCCCTTCGTCCAGGTCGCGCGCCTCGATCGCCAGGTCGCCGTGGCCGAAATGGCCCAGCGCCCCGGCCATGCGGTGCAGGCGCCGGCCGCATTCGGCGGCATCGCCACGCTGCAGTGCCACTTGGAGGGCGTCCAGGTCAACCTGCGTGGTCTCCAGGAAGCTGCGAAGCAGCGCCGCGTCAATCTGCGCGCCCGTGCTGGCCGCCGGTGCGGGCGCCACCGCGGCGACCGGCAGCCAGGTGGCGAGCGCAGCCTCCAGGGCCGGCAGGTCCACCGGCTTGTGCAGCCAGGCGTCGATGGCGGCATCGGCGTGGCTGTCGGCGAGGACGTTGGCGGTCATCGCGATGATCGGCAGCCGCTCGCCGGGCGCTTCGCCGGCCCGCACGCGCGCGGCCAGCGCGTGGCCGTCCATGCGCGGCATGCTGATGTCGGTCAGCAGCAGCGACACCGGCTGCCGCTGCAGTACCGCCAGCGCCTCGGCGCCATCGGCGGCGACCACGCAGGGATAGCCCAGGACTTCGAGCTGGCGCTCGACCAGCATCCGGTTGGTCGGATGGTCCTCGACCACCAGCAGCGGCGCCATGGCCCGTCGCGGTGGCGGGGCGGGCAGGGCAGCGGGCGCTTCGCCGGCGGGATCGAGCAGGGCCAGCAGCGCGGCCTGCAGGGCACCGGGCAGCAGCGGGTCATGGTGGACGACGTGGCTGCCGCCCGTGTCGACACCGCTGTCGTGCGCGCGCAGCAGCAGCGTTTCCGCCGGCGGACTGCGTGGCGGGTGGTCGCTGATCCAGGCGTCGGGCAGGGTTCCCGCGGGCGGCGGCGTATCGACGCCGAAGTTGGCCAGCATGCCGGTCACCTGTGCCTGCAGCACGGGATCGTCGATGTCCAGGGCGACCACCCGGCCCACCAGGCGCGGGTCCGGCGCCGATCGGCGCACCACCGGCAGGCGGAGATCGACCTCGACCCGGGTGCCGACGCCTTCCTCGCTCTCCAGCCGCAGGTCTCCGTGCATGAGTTCGACCAGCTGCTGGCAGATCGACAGGCCCAACCCGGTGCCGCCGTGATGGCGCGTGGTGGTGGCGTCGGCCTGCACGAAGGGGCGGAACAGCCCGGCCTGCTGCGAAAGCGCGATGCCCACGCCGGTATCGGTCACGCGCAGGCGGATCCGCTGGAGCGGCGGGCCGTCCTGCGCGGGCGCCTCGTCGTCGGCTTCGACCGCGACCTCGACATGGCCGGCGGGAGTGAACTTGATCGCATTGCCGACCAGGTTCAGCAGGACCTGGCGCAGCCGGAACGGATCGCCGAGATGGCGTGCCGCCAGCCTGGGAGCGAGCGACAGCCGCAGCGCCAGGCCCTGCTGGCGCGCCGCCGGGCCCAGCACGTCGAGCACGCCGCCGACGATCTGGCGCAGGTCCATCTCGATCGATTCCAGGCGCATCTCGCCGGCTTCGGCCTTGGAGAAATCCAGGATGTCGTCGAGGATCTGGCGCAGCGCGGCGGCCGATTCGATGCTGGTGGACAGCAGCTGGCGCTGCTCGCCGCCGAGCGGGGTCCGCGCCAGCAGCTCGAGCATGCCGGCCAGGCCGGCCATCGGCGTGCGGATCTCATGGCTCATGACCGCGAGGAAGTCGCTCTTGGCCTTCGCCGCGGCCACGGCCTGTTCGCGGGCACGCTCGAGCGCGGCGTTCTGCTCGTGGGCGGCGGTCGCATCGACCCAGTAACCGGACCAGTGCACCGCTCCGTCCTCGGCCAGGCGCGGCACCACGTTGAGCGAGGTCCAGCGCCAGCCCTGCGCGCCGTGGGAGCGGAAGTCGCGGGCCAGCGGCTGCAGCGTGCGCGCCGACTCCTCGAGCGCGGCGGTCAGCGCCAGGTGGTCGGCGGGAGCGACGCGGTCGAACAGGCAGCTGGGGTCCTGCATGATCTGCGCCGGGTCCAGCGCGAACAACGGTTGCGGGTTGCCGGTGACGTGGACGAAATGCAGTTCGCCATCCGGCGAACGCCGCAGCTTGAACACCACCGCCGGCAGGTTGCGCGATATGTCGCGCAGGCGCGCATCGGCTTCGCGGCGGCCGGCGATCTCTGCGCGCAGGCGGGTGTAGGCCGCCGCGAGCAGGGCGATGATCACCAGCGCGACCGCGCTGCTCCACAGCACCAGCGGCCGGGCGAAGCCGTACTGGTAGTCGACCTGCAGCCAGCGCTTGCGGATCGCCTGTCGTTCGCCCTCGCCGATCTCGCGGGCCGCGCGGTCGAACAGTTCGGCCAGCGGGGCGTAGGGATCGCGCACGGCCAGGCCGATGTCGTCGGAGAATCCGGCCGGCGCGGCGACCCGCAACTCGCTGGACTGCAGCTCGCGCAGCGTGTTGTCGACGGTGGCGAGGTTGCCGATGTAGGCGTCGGCGCGGCCCTGGTCGACCAGGCGCAGGCCATCGCCGTCGCTGGCCACCGGCACCTGCGGCGTGCCCGGCAGCAGCCGTGCCAGGCGCTGGCCGAGGTCGGGGTCGCTCACCGCGATATGCCTGCCGGCCAGGTCGTGCAGGTCGGCCACCACGGCCGCGCGGGTGCGGGTGACGATGACGCAGGGGAAGCTCACCAGCGGATGGGTCTGGTGCCAGGCCGGCCCATAGCCGGCCATGCCGACCGCCGGCGCGATGTCGGCCTGGCCGGCTTCGATCAGCGCCCGCGCCTGCCGCCAGTCACGCGCCGGCACCGGTTCGATGCGGATGCCCAGCTGGGTCTGCATGCGCTGCAGGTACTCGCCGAGCACGCCGGACATCCGGCCATCCTGGCCGCGCGGGGTGAGTGGTGCCCAGGTCGGGTCGAACGCCACCCGCAGCACCGGCAGCCCGCGTAGCCAGGCGCGTTCGCTCTCGCTGAGCTGCAGCACGTTCGAGGTCCAGGCGAAGCGCGGGTCCAGCCAGCGCGCGTCGATGGCCTGGCGCTCGGCCGGGGTGAGGGTGTCCAGCGCCACGTCGATGGCTTCGGCCAGCAGGCGGCGATCGTTCGGGGTGGCGAAGTGCAGGGCGTTGGGTGGCAGGCGCGCCGGGCCGACGATGCGCAGCCCGGCGTCGGGGGTCTCGCGCAGCAGCGCATCGACCGCATAGGCGTTGCCGAAGTAGGCATCCGCGCGGCCCGCGCGCAGTGCAGCCAGCGCTTCCCCGGTGTCGGCCACCTCGACCACCTGCGCGCCGGGATAGCTTTCCGGCAGCAGTTCGTCGGTGGCGTGACCGGCTTCCAGCGCGACCCGCAGCGGCGTCGTCGCCGACTCCAGCCGGGCGAGGTCGTCGGCACGTCCGACCATGACCACCCGGCTCACCTGGTAGGGACGGCTGAAGGCCAGGCAGCGCGTGCGCGAAACCGTGATCGCCGCGCTCATCACCACGTCGACCTCGCCGCGGCAGGCGGCCGCGAGCAGGTCGGGCCAGCTGTCGTAGGTGCGCACGCGCAGGCGGGCGCCCAGGCGCGAGGCGATCGCGGACAGGTAATCGAACGACAGCCCGGCCGGTCGCCCGTCGCGCGGGATTTCGTACGGCGGCCAGCCGGCGCGGGTGATACCCACCGTCCAGGCCGGATGCGCATCCAGCCAGCTGCGCTGCGCGCCATCGAGCCGCGGCGGTGGTCGCGATGCCGTGGACGCGGGGGCCGGGGCAGGGTCCGGCTCCGCGCAAGGCGCGGCGCAGGCCAGCCACAGCGCCAGCCAGGCAACGCCGGCCGCCAGCCAGGCCCGCCGCATCGGTCAGCCCAGCCAGCCCTGCGCGCGAACGTACTCGAACAGGGCCGCGTCGGTGGACAGGCCGAGCTTGCGCATGGCGTCCTTCTTCTGCTTGCTGATCGTCTTGGTGCCGCTGCCCAGGCGCTCGGCCACCTCGCTGGGGGTGACGCCCAGCGCCAGCATGCGCACGACCTCGGTTTCGCGCGGCGACAGCCGGGGCGGCGGGGCGGAATCGGTGATCCCGCCCTCGAGCATCGCCAGCTTGCTGCGGAAGCTGGCGCTGATGTAGCGGCGACGGCGCGCGGCCGACAGCACCGCGACCGGCAGCTCGTTCATCGACGAGCCCTTGTCCACCAGCGCCAGCACGCCGTGGCCGAGCAGGATCTGGATCATCCCGGGATTGGCCATCATCGTCAGCACCACGATCGGCAGCAGCGGATAGCGCCGGCGCACCTCGGCGATCAGCGACAGGCCATCGGCCTCGCCGGTGTCGGGCATGGAGTAATCGGTGACCAGGACGTCGCAGGCGGTATCGGCCAGGCGTGCATAGACCTCGTTGACCGACTGCGCCTCGGCTGCCACGTGCAGCTGTGGCGAGGCCCGCAGGACCGCGCGCACGCCGGCCAGCACCACCGGATGGTCATCGGCGACGATGACGTTGAGAGCCTGCGTTTCCATGTGGCGTCACCTTCCTTCTATTGCACAGCCGCGGCAGGGTCGAACCTTCCGGGCAGTCTTGTTAGGCCGGCGCCGATTCGACGTGAACGAGTTGTGACGACTTCGTTGCGTGGCAGCGGATGCCGCGATGTGTCGCACGTCCGGATTTTTGCGCGGGTTGCCTGAAAGCGGGGACGTAATCCTTCTCTCCATGCGATTTGTCCTATTGCGCGGACCAGCGGCCTGAAGTTCGCCTCCGCGACGCCTGCCCGTGGGCGGCAGCCACGTCGTTGCGTGAACTCCGGCGCCTGCCCGCGGCGAGGAAGGATCCACGTTGGATGCGATTCGTCGCATGGAGCTTACCCCCTTGCTTGGATCCAATACACCGGAGCCTGCGCGCTGCCCCGGCAACGCGGACGGGCCCTTTCATCCATGTGAGACGGTGATCTATGCAGAGCAGTTTGACTAAGAAGTGCGCGGCCGAATTCCTCGGCACGTTCTGGCTGGTGCTGGGCGGCTGTGGCAGCGCCGTGCTGGCGGCGAGCTTCGGCGGCGACTTCAATCCCCTGGGGCTGGGCTTCCTTGGTGTCTCCCTGGCGTTCGGCCTGGCGGTGGCGACCGCGGCGTTCGCCTTCGGTCCGGTATCCGGCGGCCACTTCAACCCGGCGGTGAGCGTCGGGCTGTGGATCGGCGGGCGCTTCGGCGGCGGCCACCTGGTCCCCTACGTGATCAGCCAGGTGCTCGGCGGCCTGATGGCCGGCGCCCTGCTGTGCACCATCGTCAGCAGCGCCCCGGGCGTCCCGCCTCCGGCCGGTGCCGGTGCGTTCGCGACCAACGGCTTCGGTGCGTTCTCGCCCGGCGGTTATCCGATGGTCGCCGCCTTCCTGATGGAAGTGGTCATGACCGCGGTGTTCCTGTACGTGATCATGGCGGTGACCCGGAGCGACGCGGCACCCGGCTGGGCCCCGCTGTCGATCGGCGCGACGCTGGCGCTGATCCACATGATCTCCATTCCGGTGACCAACACCTCGGTCAATCCCGCCCGTTCGACGGCCGTGGCCGCATTCGTGGGCGAGAGCGCCGGCTACATGCCGCTGCACCAGCTGTGGCTGTTCTGGCTGGCGCCGTGCATCGGCGCCGTGCTGGGCGCGCTGGCCTACCGTTTCGTCGCCGGCGGCCGGGAGCACTCGGCATGAACCCGGCACGCGGCCATGTGCGGGCCTGGGGCAGGGCAGCGCCATGGGCCTGACCCCGCCGCGCACCGGCACCTTCCTGCTCGCGCTGCTGCTGGGCGCGGGCGGGATCGCGGCCCGCCTGGGCTATCTGGAGTGGCTGGCGCCGGTCTCGTTCGGGCTGCTGGCCTGCGGCTTCCTGCTGCTCGCCGTGGGCGTGCTGCTGCCGCGCTTGTAGAAGGCAAGTCTGGATGTATTCGATATGCGAATCCTAGTCATCGAGTCACGCAGGGACGTCTCGGTTCCGCTGGTCGACCATCTCGAGGCGCTGCGCCACTGCGTCGACTTCGCTTCCGACGAGGCGCTGGCGGCGCACCTGCTGGCCAACAACCGCTTCGACATCATCGTGCTCGCCGAGCAGCTGTCGCGTTCCTGCGGCTTCACCGCCCTGGCCAACCTGCGCCGGCTGGTGCGCAAGCCGATCCCGGTGCTGATGCTGGGCACGCGCGCCGGCCACGTTCCTCCGGTGGGCGATGGCGTCGGTCCCGACGGTTACCTGGAGCCGCCGTACTCGCTGGACATGATCACCGGTCGCCTGGGCATCCTGCGGCGGCGCAAGGGCAAGGCGCGCAGCGTGCTGCAGGTCGGCGACCTGGTTTTCGATGTCGCCGCGCAGAAGGCACGGCGACAGGACCAGGCGCTGCGCATCGACGGCGCGCTGCTGCCGATGCTGCAGGCCCTGATGGAGGCCTCGCCCAAGCGGGTGTCGTTCCGCGAGCTGGGCAGCTGCCTGCTCGACGAGCCGGCGCCGGTGGCCGAAGCGAGGGTGCGGGTGCGGGTGCGTTCGCTGCGCGATTGCCTGGACCGCCCGTTCGCCGCGCCGATGATCCGCAACCGACGCGATGGCTTCTGCATCCTGCCGGCGGACCCGTCCGCCGAGGTGGGGACGGTCCGTGGCCGCGGCGCACCGCCGCGCGAACGGCGCGCGTCCGCCTTCGCGCCCTGAGGGCCTGGTCGCCAGGGAATCCTGACTGGGCGATCCGCAGCCGGCGGGGCGGAACCCGGGTGTTTGCCCCATGGCCGCGGCTTGTCGGTCTGGACCAGCATGGAACCGGGCGCAGGCATGCGCCCGGAGGTGGCGGGGCCGCCTCGACAGGGAGGTCACACGGCGCCTGCCGGTCCACGTTCCGCCGGCAGGCGCCGTTCTCTTCCCTCGCGCTCGCCTGGTCGGCGCCGGTACCGGCACCGTGTGAACGACCGGCAGGCGGGTCGGCGGCGCTGCAGGGGTCGGATTTGTTAGAATCCCGTTTTCCTTAGAATCAATCGCCACGGACATGATGGAACTCAATCCCGTCCGCCAGCGCATCGCCGACCTCAAGGGCCGGCTGGATGCGCTCAGGGGGTATCTTTGACTACGACAGCAAGGTCGAACGTCTCGAAGAAGTGAATCGGGAGCTGGAAAGCCCCGATGTATGGAACAACGCCGAACGCGCCCAGGCCCTGGGCCGTGAACGCTCGTCGCTGGAAAAGGTCGTGCTCGGCATCAGCACCCTCACCGAGGGCCTGACCGGTGGCGAGGAGCTGCTGGAACTGGCCGAGATGGAAGGCGACGAATCCACCGCCGAGGCCGTGGTCGCCGATGTCGAGCGGCATGCCCGCGATGTGGAGAAGCTGGAATTCCAGCGCATGTTCTCCGGGCAGATGGACGGCGCCAACGCCTTCGTCGACATCCAGGCCGGCGCCGGTGGCACCGAGGCCCAGGACTGGGCCGAGATCCTGCTGCGCATGTACCTGCGCTGGGCCGAATCGCGCGGCTGGAAGACCGAACTGCTGGAAGTGTCCGGCGGCGAAGTGGCCGGCATCAAGTCGGCGACCTTCCGCGTCGAGGGCGACTTCGCCTACGGCTGGCTGAAGACCGAAACCGGCGTGCACCGGCTGGTGCGCAAGTCGCCGTTCGACTCGGACAATCGCCGCCACACCAGCTTCACCTCGGTGTTCGTGTCGCCGGAAGTCGACGACAAGATCGACATCCAGATCAACCCGGCCGACCTGAAGACCGACGTCTACCGCTCCTCCGGCGCCGGTGGCCAGCACGTCAACAAGACCGAGTCGGCGGTGCGCATCACCCACGTGCCGAGCGGCATCGTGGTGGCCTGCCAGACCGAGCGCAGCCAGCACGCCAACCGCGACCGCGCGATGAAGATGCTGGCGGCCAAGCTGTACGAGCTGGAGATCATGAAGCGCAACGCCGAGAAGGACGCGGTCGAAGCGACCAAGTCGGACATCGGCTGGGGCAGCCAGATCCGCAACTACGTGCTGGACCAGAGCCGCATCAAGGACCTGCGCACCGGCATCGAGCGCAGCGATACCCAGAAGGTGCTCGACGGCGACCTGGACGAATTCGTCGAGGCCAGCCTCAAGTCCGGCCTGGAAGTCGGCTCCAAGCGCATCGACGCCTGACCGGCCGGGCCGTGTGCCCGGTCCCCGGCGCCGGTGGCCGACCCGCCGCCGGCACATTACCCTCACCCCCATCCCCCTTCGCCAAGCCAACGCCATGACCGAGCAGACCCCCGCGCCGCAGCCTCCCGTCGACGAGAACAGCCTCATCGCCGAGCGCCGGGCCAAACTCGGCGTGCTGCGCGGGCAGGGCATCGCCTATCCGAACGACTTCCGTCGCGAGCAGTACGCCGGCGACCTGCAGGCCGAATACGCCGACGCCGAACGCTGGACCGCCGAAGCGCTGGAAGCCGAGCCGCGGGTGGTGCGCATGGCCGGCCGGCTGATGGCCAAGCGGGTGATGGGGAAGGCCAGCTTCGGCCAGATCCAGGATGAATCCGGGCGCATCCAGCTGTTCCTGCAGGCCAATGCGCTGGGCGAGGCCTACGAGGCGTTCAAGGGCTGGGACGTGGGCGACATCATCGCCGTCGAGGGCGGCCTGACCCGCACCCGCACCGGCGAGCTGTCGATCAAGGCCACCGGCCTGCGCCTGCTGACCAAGTCGCTGCGCCCGCTGCCGGACAAGTGGCATGGCCTGTCCGACGTGGAGCAGCGCTACCGCCAGCGCTACGTCGACCTGATCGTCACCCCGGAAGCGCGCGAGGTCTTCATCAAGCGCTCCAAGATCATCCGCGCGATCCGCTCCTGGCTCGACAACAGGCGCTTCCTGGAAGTGGAGACGCCGATGATGCATTACATCCCCGGCGGCGCCGCGGCCAAGCCGTTCGTCACCCACCACAACGCGCTGGACCTGCAGCTGTACCTGCGCGTGGCGCCGGAGCTGTACCTGAAGCGGCTGGTGGTCGGTGGCCTGGAACGGGTCTACGAGATCAACCGCAATTTCCGCAACGAGGGCGTGTCCACCCGCCACAACCCGGAATTCACCATGCTGGAACTGTACGAGGCCTACGCCACGTACAACGAGATCATGGACCTGACCGAGAACGTCATCCGCGATACGGCGGTGAGCGTGCTGGGCACCACCGAAACCGAATGGGACGGCGCGAAGATCGACCTCGGCCCGCGCTTCCGCCGCTGGCGGATGGACGAGGCGGTGCGCCACCACAACCCGGAGATCAGCGTCGCCGACTGCACCGACCGCGAGGCGCTGCTGCGCCACTGCGAGCGGCTGAAGATCCGGGTCAAGCCTTCCTACGGCTGGGGCAAGCTGCTGCTGGAGATCTTCGAGGCGACCGTCGAGCACACACTGGTGCAGCCGACCTTCATCACCGACCACCCGGTCGAGGTCTCGCCGCTGGCCCGCGCCAGCGATACCGAGCCGGGCTATACCGACCGCTTCGAGCTGTTCATCAACGGCAAGGAACTGGCCAACGGCTTCTCCGAGCTCAACGACCCCGAGGACCAGGCGGCCCGCTTCAGCGCCCAGGTCGCGGCCAAGGAAGGCGGCGACGACGAGGCCATGCACTTCGACGCCGACTACATCCGTGCGCTGGAGTACGGCCTGGCCCCGACCGGCGGCCTGGGCATCGGCATCGACCGCCTGGTCATGCTGCTGACCGGCAGCGCCTCGATCCGTGACGTCCTGCTGTTCCCCTACATGCGGCCGGAGAACTGACCGACCCCATGCCGGGCGGCCCGCGAGAGGGCGCCTGGCATGTATCCTGCATATGCTTTCGGGGAGGCGCGGGACGTTCAACCCCACCCGCGCGGTCGGGCCGGATGCCGGTTCCGGGACCTTATTCCGTTCTCTGTAGTGGAGGAGGCGCGCGCATGCAGGAACTCGCGGGAAACCATCGTTCGGGCGTATCGTTGCCTGTCAGCCAGCCAGGCTGGACGGAAAGGACGGATACGGGCTTGAACATCGTCATCGTGGATGACCAGACCTCGGCGCGGACCATGCTGCGGCACGTGATCGAGGACATCGCCCCGGAACTGAAGGTCCACGATTTCGGTGATCCGCTCGCCGCCCTGGCCTGGTGTGAGGCCGGGCACGTCGACCTGCTGCTGCTCGATTACCGCATGCCGGGGATGGACGGGCTGGAATTCGCCCGCCGCCTGCGCCGCCTGCCGAGCCATCGCGACATCCCGATCATCCTGATCACCGTGGTCGGCGACGAGCCGATCCGCCAGGCCGCGCTCGAGGCCGGGGTGATCGACTTCCTGGTCAAGCCGATCCGCCCGCGCGAGCTGCGCGCCCGCTGCAGCAACCTGCTGCAGCTGCGCCAGCAGAGCGAGAACGTGAAGCAGCGCGCGCTGTCGCTGGAACAGCGCCTGCTGGCGACCATGCACGAGGTCGAGGAGCGCGAGCGCGAGACGCTGTCGCGGCTGGCCCGCGCCATCGAGTACCGCGACGCCGGCACCAGCGCCTACCTGGAGCGGATGGCGCACGTGGCCGGGCTGATCGCCGAACAGCTCGGCCTGTCGGAGGACGAGGTGCGGATCATCGAGGCGGCCGCGCCCCTGCACGACATGGGCAAGATCGCCATCCCCGACTCGGTGCTGCTGAAGGAAGGCAAGCTCGACGACGAGGAACTGGCGATCATGCGCCGGCACCCGCGCATCGGCTACGAGCTGCTCAGCGGCAGCCAGAACCGCTTCATCCAGGTCGGCGCGCTGATCGCCCTGCGTCATCACGAGCGCTTCGACGGTAGCGGCTACCCGGATGGGCTGATCGGCGAGGCCATTCCGCTGGAGGCCCGCATCGTCGCCGTGGCTGACGTCTTCGATGCCCTGGTGTCGCCGCGCCCCTACAAGGAGGCCTGGACCATGGACGCGACCCTGGCCTACCTGTATGCGCAGCGGGGCCGCCTGTTCGACCCGCGCTGCGTGGACGCGCTGATCCGTGGCCGCGAGGCCCTGCAGCAGATCTGCGAGCGCTTCTCCACCGCCTCGGTGCGGCCGGGCCTGTGAACACGTTGCCGCCCCTGGACTGGTTCAGGCAGCGGCTGGCGCGCCGGGGCGACAGCGAGCACGCGCAGAACCTGATCCGCATCGTCATCACCAGCCTGTTCATCGCCTACCTGGGCTGGCGCTGGGCGCACCAGGCGCATGCCGACACGCTGCCGGTCACCTGGCTGATCCTGGTGTTCGAACTGGCCGTGGCGGTCGGGCTGATGGTGGCGATCCTGGCGCGCCCGCAGGTCTCGCACGTGCGCCGCTGGATCGGCATGGTCACCGACTACGCCTGCATGGGCGCGATCATGGCCATCCAGGGCGAGGTCGCCGCGCCGCTGTACGCGGTGTGCATGTGGGTCACCATCGGCAACGGCATGCGCTACGGCAGCGGCTACCTGCGCGCGGCCACGGCCCTGGGCGGGCTGTGCTTCCTGGTGGTGATCGTGCTGTCGCCGTACTGGCAGGCCAATCCCTACCTGTCCTGGGGCCTGCTGCTGGGCCTGATCGCCATCCCGCTGTACTTCGATTCGCTGCTGCACGCGCTGACCCAGGCGGTCAGCGAGGCCCGCCATGCCAACGAGGCCAAGAGCCGCTTCCTGGCCAACATGAGCCATGAGTTCCGCACCCCGCTCAACGGGCTGTCGGGCATGACCGAGGTGCTGGCGACCACCGAGCTGGACGCCGAGCAGCGCGAGTGCCTGGGCACCATCCAGGCCTCGGCGCGCAGCCTGCTGTCGCTGGTGGAGGAGGTGCTGGACATCTCGGCCATCGAGGCCGGCAAGCTGCGCATCGACCGCGAGGATTTCGCGCTGGTCGAGCTGCTCGACGCGATCGGCCTGATCCTGCAGCCGCAGGCGCGTGCCAAGGGCCTGGACTACAGCGTGGAAATCGGCGCCGGCGTGCCCGAATGGCTGGCCGGCGACACCGGGCACCTGCGCCAGGTCCTGCTCAATATCGCCGGCAACGCGGTCAAGTTCACCGACGAGGGCTTCGTCCGCGTGCGCGTGCTGCGCCTGGGCGAAGCCGGCGACGGGCACCGGCTGCGCTTCGAGATCCTGGATTCGGGCATCGGCGTGGCGCCGGGCATGCGCGAGCGCCTGTTCGACGCCTTCGAACAGGCCGACGTCGGCCTGGCCCGTCGCTACGAGGGCACCGGCCTGGGCACCACCATCGCCAAGGGCCTGGTCGAGGCCATGGGCGGGGCGATCGGCCACCAGGACCGCGCACCGCGGGGCAGCCTGTTCTGGTTCGAACTGCCGTTCGCGCCGGCACAGCGCGGCGCGCCGGCGGCCAGCGACAATTCCGTCCCGGCGGCCGACGGCGATAGCGCGGCGTCCAACGTCATCGCCTTCAGCAATCCGTTCCTGCGCCATCGCGCACGCGTGCGCAGCATGCGCATCCTGGTCGCCGACGACCATGAGGCCAACCGCATGGTGCTGCAGCGCCTGCTCGAGAAGGCCGGCCATCGCGTGGTCTGCGTCAACGGCGCCGAGCAGGTGCTCGACCTGCTTTCAGATGCCGAGTTCGATGCGGTCGTCGTCGACCTGCACATGCCCGGCATGAGCGGCCTGGACATGCTCAAGCAGCTGCGGGTGATGCAGGCCAGCGGCCTGCCGTACACCCCGGTGATGGTGCTCAGCGCCGACGTCACGCCCGATTCGATCCGGCGTTGCCAGCAGGCCGGGGCCTATGCCTTCCTGGCCAAGCCGGTGATGGCGGTGAAGCTGCTCGACACGCTTGCCGAAATCGCCGCGAACGGGCGGGTCGCGCCGGCGGCCAACAACGTCGTGGTGCATACCCACGCGCCGCAGGACGGCGTGCTCGACCCGGGCGTGCTCGACGAACTGGCCGCGCTGGGCATGGGCGAGGGCTTCGAGCAGCAGTTCATCGCGCAGTGCCTGAGCGACGCGCTCGACTGCATGACGGCGATGTCCGCCGCCGGCGAAGCAGGGCAGTGGGAACGCCTGCGCGAGCACGCGCACGCGCTGCGTGGGGTGGCCAGCAACCTGGGGCTGGTGGCCGTGGCCACCGGCGGTGGCGAACTGATGCGCATGCCCGACTGGCAGGCCCAGGGCGAGTGGCGACAACTCACCGCCAGGCTGCGCGAGCAGATCGCCCAGGGGCGCGCCGCGCTCGACGCGCGGACCCAGGCCAACCGGGTCCGCAGCGAGGAGCGCACGCCCCGGCCGTAGCCGGTCAGGCCAGCGCGGGCTCGGCGCGGCGGCTCTGGGCGCGGACCAGGCGGTCCATGGTGCGCAGCGACTTCTCGCCCAGCGTCATCGCCGTGTCCACCCAGATCTCGGTGATCCGCATCATTTCCTCCAGCGGCACCGAGGTCGCCAGTTCGCGCACCTTGTGCATGGCCGCGCGCGCGTGCGGAATCCGCTTGCTGTCGCGGATCACCTGTTCGACCGCGGCCACGCCTTCGCCGCTCGGCACGACGATGTCCACCAGGCCCATCTCCTGCAGTTCGCGGGCGCTGTACAGATTCCCTTCCAGCATCAGCTTCTCGGCCAGGCGCGGACTGACCCGCTGGCACATGAAGGAATAGGCGCCCATGCCGGGGAACAGATCGAACAGCACCTCGGGCAGGCCCATCATCACGTGCTCCTCGGCGACGATGGTGTGGCAGCTCAGCGCCGCCTCGAAGCCGCCGCCCAGGGCGTTGCCCTGGACCAGGGCGATGCTGTGGGCATGCACGCCGAGGCCGTCGTGGAAGGCATGCACCCCGATCACGCAGCGGCGCGCGTAGTCGAGCAGGGTGGCACGATCCTGTTCGCGGATCAGCCGGCAGAACAGCTCCAGGTCTCCACCGAGGTTGAACACGTCGCTGTCCGAAGCCAGCACGACGTGCGGGGTGAGCGCGCCCTTGAGGGTCAGGCGCCGGCCGAGCTGCTGCTGGTAGTCGACGATGTCATCGACCAGGCGCGAGGAAAAGCAGGCCCGGCCAGGCTGCATCACCAGGTTGGCGTGCATGTTGATCCAGTACACGTCGCGCTCGGTTTCTTCGATGACGCGCAGGGTGCGGCTGGAGGCGTGCTGGGGGAACGGGTGGACGACAGACATGTGGATTCTCCGTGAAGACCGTCCGGCCGGCCGCCTTGCGGACGGAGAAAGAGGGGGGTGGAGCGAGGAGGGAGCGCGTGCCGACAAGCGATTCTATGCGCGCAAAGTGAAGCGCCCGCAAGCAGGGCTTGCGGGCGCTCGGAACGGCAGGGGCGGGGGGAGGGAATCCCCCTGGCGGGGCGGGTCAGGGGGCCGGGGCGTCGCGCAGCTCGCGGCGCAGGATCTTGCCGACATTGGTCTTGGGCAGGTCCTTGCGGAACTCGACGATGCGCGGGTGCTTGTAGCCGGTCAGGTTGGCACGGGCGTGCTCCTTGACCTGCTCGACCGTCAGGTTGGGGTCCTTCTTCACGATCACCACCTTGACCACCTCGCCGGATTTCTCGTCCGGCACCCCGACCGCGGCCACCTCGGCCACGCCCGGCATCATCGCGATCACGTCCTCGATCTCGTTGGGATACACGTTGAAGCCGGACACCAGGATCATGTCCTTCTTGCGGTCGACGATGTAGAAGAAGCCCTTCTCGTCCATCCGCGCGATATCGCCGGTATGCATCCAGCCCTCGGCGTCGATCGCCGCGGCGGTCTCCTCGGGTCGGTGCCAGTACCCCTTCATGACCTGCGGGCCGCGGATGCACAGCTCGCCGGTCTCGCCCTGCGCCAGCGTGTTGCCGGCGTCGTCCTTCACGCAGGCCTCGGTCGAGGGGATCGGCAGGCCGATCGCGCCGTTGTACTCGGCCAGGTCGAGCGGATTGATGCAGGCCGCCGGCGAGGTTTCGGTCAGGCCGTAGGCCTCCACCAAGGTGACCCCGGTGGCCTTCTTCCATCGATCGGCGACCGAGCGCTGCACGGCCATGCCGCCGCCGAGGGTCATCTTCAGCGAGGAGAAGTCCACCTGGTCGAAGCCGGGCGTGTTGAGCAGGCCGTTGAACAGGGTGTTGACGCCGGTGATCGCGGTGAAGCGCGTGCCCTTGAGCTCCTTGACGAAGCCCGGCATGTCACGCGGATTGCTGATCAGGTAATTGCAGCCGCCCAGCTTCATGAAGACCAGGCAGTTCGCCGTGAGCGCGAAGATGTGGTACAGCGGCAGCGCGGTGATGACCACCTCGTTGCCTTCCTCCAGCTTGCCGGTCGCGGCGATCCAGGCGTGCGCCTGCTGCATGTTGGCGACCAGGTTGCGGTGGGTCAGCATCGCGCCCTTGGCCACGCCGGTGGTGCCGCCGGTGTACTGCAGGAAGGCGATGTCCTGGCTGTCCAGGTCCAGCGCCGGCAGGCTGTGCCTGCGGCCCAGCGCCAGCGCTTCGCGGAAGCGGATCGCGCCCTTGACCCGGTACTCGGGCACCAGCTTCTTCACGTACTTGACGACGAAGTTGACGATCTGGCGCTTCGGGAAGGCGAGCATGTCGCCCAGGCCGGTGGTGATCACCTGGCGCACCGGGGTCTGCTCGATCACTTCCTCGACGGTATTGCCGAAGTTGTCGATCGCCACCAGCACGCTGGCGCCGGAATCGACCAGCTGGTGCTTGAGCTCGCGCCCGGTGTACAGCGGATTGACGTTCACCACGGTCAGGCCGGCGCGCAGGATGCCGAAGGTGGCGATCGGGTACTGCAGGCAGTTGGGCATCATCAGGGCGACGCGGTCGCCCTTCTTCAGCTGCAGCTCGCCGAGCAGGTAGGCGGCGAACTGCCGCGACAGCTCGTCGACCTCGCCATAGGTGAGGACCTTGCCGAAGCTGGAATAGGCCGGACGGTCACGGAACTTGGCCGCCGAGGTCTCGAACACGTCCGCGATGGTGTGGAACTCGTCCGCGTCGATCTCGGCGGGAACGCCGTGCGGATAACTTTGCAACCAAGGACGCGCCTGACTCATTCTGCCCCCTCCAGGGAATGTGGTGGTCGCCGCAGGAGTAACGCACCTGTGGCCCTGGGGTGAGGATACCGTCCCGAATGGAAAACGCGAAGCGGATGTGAAGGTCGCGGGGCGGTTGCCCCGTTTTTCCGTGCTGGTGCCGGCCAGATGGCGGCATTTCCTGAACTGCGGGTCTTCGAATGCTGCGATGCAGCAGGTGCCGTGACCCTCGGCCACGACACCTGCGCCGTCGCCGCTCAGGCCGCCTTGCGCGCGGCCAGCTGGCGCAGCACGTACTGCAGCAGACCACCGTGCTTGAAGTATTCGACTTCCTTCGGGGTCAGCAGCATCACCGCGACCTGGAACGGAACCGTGCTGCCGTCGGCCTTGCGGGCCACCACGGTGGCGCGCTTGCTGGCGCCGTCCTCCAGCCCGGTGATGTCGTAGACCTCCGAGCCGTCCAGGCCCAGCGACTGCGCGTTCTGCCCGTCGACGAACTGCAGCGGCAGCACGCCCATGCCGACCAGGTTGGAGCGGTGGATGCGCTCGAAGCTCTCGGCGATCACCGCCTTCACCCCGAGCAGCAGGGTGCCCTTGGCCGCCCAGTCGCGCGAGGAGCCGGTGCCGTATTCCTTGCCGGCGATCACCACCAGCGGCACGCCGTCGGCCTTGTACTTCATCGCCGCGTCGTAGATCGCCAGCTTCTCCGGCTGCCCGCCGCCCGCCGGCCGGTACAGCGTGTTGCCGCCTTCCTCGCCGCCGAACATGAGGTTCTTGATGCGGATGTTGGCGAAAGTGCCGCGCACCATGATGTCGTCGTTGCCGCGGCGGCTGCCGTAGCTGTTGAAGTCGGCCGGCTGCACGCCGCGTTCCTGCAGGAAGCGGCCGGCCGGCGAATCCTTCTTGATGTTGCCGGCCGGGGAGATGTGGTCGGTGGTGATCGAGTCGCCGAACAGGCCGAGCACGCGCGCGCCGTGCACGTCCTCGATGCGCCCGGTCTGCATCGTCATCCCGTCGAAGTAGGGCGGGTTCTTGATGTAGGTCGAGCTGGCGTCCCACACGTAGAGGTCGCCGTCGGGCGAGGCGATGGTGTTCCAGCGGTTGTCGCCCTTGAACACATCCGCGTAGTTCTGCTTAAACATCTCCGGCCCCAGGGTGGCGGCGATGACGTCGCCGATCTCCTTGTTGCTCGGCCAGATGTCGCGCAGGAACACCGGCTTGCCGTCGCTGCCCGTTCCCAGCGGCTCGGTGGTCAGGTCGATGTCGGTGGTGCCGGCGATGGCGTAGGCGACCACCAGCGGCGGCGAGGCCAGGTAGTTCATCTTGACCTCGGGGTGCACGCGGCCCTCGAAGTTGCGGTTGCCCGACAGCACCGAGGTCACGACCAGGTCGCCGGCGGCGATGCCGGCGCTGACTTCGGTCGGCAACGGGCCGGAGTTGCCGATGCAGGTGGTGCAGCCGTAGCCGACGACGTAGAAGCCGAGCTTCTCCAGCTCCTTCAGCACGCCGGCTTTGTCGAGATAGTCGGTGACCACGCGCGAGCCCGGGCCGAGCGAGGTCTTCACCCAGGGCTTGCGGTCCAGGCCGCGCGCGGCGGCGTTGCGGGCCAGCAGGCCGGCGCCGATCATCACCGCCGGGTTGGAGGTATTCGTGCAGGAGGTGATCGCGGCGATCACCACCGCGCCGTCCTTCAGGCGCGCGCGCTTGCCTTCGATCTCGATGTCGGCGTAGCCCTTGGCGAGCTGTTCGTTGCCCACCGCCGCGCCGCCGCCTTCGTTGACGAAGCTGGAGACGTCGTCGCTGCGCTTGTCGCGGTTGGCGGTGAGGCCGACCAGGTTGTCGCGGTAGTTCTGCTGCACGTCCTGCAGCAGCACGCGGTCCTGTGGGCGCTTGGGCCCGGCCAGCGAGGGCTTGACGTCGCCCATGTCCAGTTCGAGCGTGGCGCTGTAGGCGGCGTGCGCGCTGCCGGGTTCGTGCCACAGGCCCTGGGCGCGGGCATAGGCCTCGACCAGCGCGATCTGCTCCTCGCTGCGGCCGGACAGGCGCAGGTAGTTCAGCGATTCGGCATCGATCGGGAAGATGCCGCAGGTGGCGCCGTACTCCGGGGCCATGTTGCCGATGGTGGCGCGATCGGCCAGCGGCAGGTGCTGCAGGCCGTCGCCGTAGAACTCGACGAACTTGCCGACCACGCCGAGCTTGCGCAGCATCTGGGTGACGGTGAGCACCAGGTCGGTGGCGGTGGCGCCTTCGGGCAGCTTGCCGGTCAGCTTGAAGCCGACCACCTGGGGGATCAGCATCGAGGACGGCTGGCCGAGCATGGCCGCCTCGGCCTCGATGCCGCCCACGCCCCAGCCGAGCACGCCGATGCCGTTGATCATCGTGGTGTGGCTGTCGGTGCCGAACACGGTGTCCGGATAGGCGAAGGTCGCGCCTTCGCGCTCGGCGGTCATCACCACGCGGGCGAGGTTCTCCAGGTTCACCTGGTGGACGATTCCGGTGTTGGGCGGCACGACCTTGAAGTCGTTGAAGGCCTTCTGGCCCCAGCGCAGGAAGCCGTAACGCTCCTTGTTGCGCTGGAATTCGATCTGGCCGTTGAGGTCCAGCGCCTCGGGCCTGCCAAACACGTCGACCTGCACCGAGTGGTCGATGACCAGTTCGGAGGGGATCTGCGGGTTGATCTGTTCGGGGCGGCCGCCGAGCTTGACCACCGCGTCGCGCATGGCGGCCAGGTCGACCACGCAGGGGACGCCGGTGAAGTCCTGCAGCACCACGCGCGCGGGCATGAAGGCGATCTCGGTGTCCGGTTCGGAGGCCGGGTTCCAGCGCGCCACCGCCTCGATGTGTTCCTTGCCGACGGTGATGCCGCCGTCTTCGTGCCGGAGCAGGTTCTCCAGCAGGATCTTCATCGAATAGGGCAGGTGGGCGAGGTCGAAGTGCCTGCCCAGGGCCGGGAGGCTGAAATAGTCGTAGCGGCGGCCATTGACCTCGAGCGTGGCGCGGGTCGAGAACGAGTCATGCATGCGGGGGATCTCCTTGGAGCGATGCGGGCGACGCCACCCGGGCCGGTGGCGGCTGGCGGCGCGTTGGCGCCTGTTACCTGGCGAAGCTTACTCATGAATATGTATCGGAGGTGTCATCACGCCGGGTTGACGGGTGGGACGGTGGGTTCCGGTTGGTGGACGCGGTGTTGCCTCTTCCGGGGGTTGTCGTAGGTCTGGCTTTCTGTGGTCTGGTCGAGGGAAGCGGGGCGCCCGCGTTCGCGGGCTGTGTTGGGGTTTTATGAGGGCGCGCCTCGGGGTGCGGAGGGTTGGCTCTGACTTGCGTTGGGGGCCCCGCCCCGTCGGGGGTGGGCTGGTCGAGCGAAGCGGGGCGCCCGCGTTCGCGGGCTGTATTGGGGTTTTATGAGGGCGCGCCTCGGGGGTGCGGAGGGGCGGCTCTGACTTGCGTTGGGGGCCCCGCCCCGTCGGGGGTGGGGTCGTCGGGGCAACGGACGTCCTGTCCGACACCCCGAGCGCGGCACATCCATGTGCCGCTCGACCCCACCCCCGCCGGGACGGGGCTTGGCGCTTTTGTTGTTCCCATTCTTCAGGGGCGCGCCGGGGAGGGGGGACGAGAAGAGCAAGACAAGAAGAGCAAGACAAGAAGAGCAAGACAAGAAGAGCAAGACAAGAAGAGCAAGACAAGAGCGTGCATTGCCAACGGTCACTGCGATCGTCGGGCTCGCGGCTTCGATGGCAATTGCACTGTAGGAGCGGCTTCAGCCGCGACCGCAAGATTCGGCAGGTCGCGGCTGAAGCCGCTCCTACAAGGGGGATCGTGCGATCACGGGCGAAGTCGCGAAGTCGGCGCGCTCGCAGGGTCGGGGAGCTGCTCTTCTCTTCCCACCCTCCCGGCGCGCTCCCGAAGAATGGGGAAATCAAAACGCCGGGTGACGTCCCGGCGGGTATGTGCGCGAGTTGCACATGGATGTGCAACGTTCGGTTTCGTCACGACACGGACGTCTGCCGAAACCGACGCGCACATACCCGTCGGGGCGGCGCTCCCAAACGCAAGTCAGGGCCAACCGTCCGCAACCAAGGCGCGCCCTCAACCACCCCCAATACAGCCCGCGAAGGCGGGCGTCCCGCTTTTCCTGCTCCCCAAGGAATCAAAGGGGGGCGAACCTTAATGGGCGGACGCCAGAACTGAGTGCCCGGCCCGGAGCCCTGTCCCCGGCGCCCCCAGGTATGTATAATTCATGCATACTTTCTGGAGCCTACCCATGGAAGCGACCGTCGCCGAGCGTGGCCAGATCACCCTTCCCAAGACCGTGCGCGACGCGCTCGGCCTGACCAAGGGCAGCGTGCTGAAGGTCGAGCTGGAAGGCAGCCGCATCGTCCTGCGCAAGAGCGTGGACGATGCCATCTCCCGGGTCCGCGGCAAGTTCTCGCTCGACCCCTCCGCCGGTCCGGAGCAGGGCTGAGCCGGTGATCGCCATCGACGCCCCCGTGCTGGTGCAGCTGCTGACCGACGGTCCGCAGGCCGACGCCGCCGAGGCCTGCCTGCGGCAGTGCCTGGGCAATGGCCGCGTCGTCGTCTGCGATGCCGCCCTGGCCGAACTGTGCGCCGCCCTGCGCAATGGCGCCGAAGCGCTTGGCGCGCTCGAGGAGATGGGCATCCATTTCAATCCGGTCGAGGCCAAGTCGGCGCTGCGCGCCGGTGAGATGCTGCGGCGCTCGCGCCAGCGCGGCGGCGGCCCGACCCGGCCGATCACCGACTTCGTCGTCGGCGCGCACGCGCTGCTGCAGTGCGACGGCCTGATCACCCACGACACCACATTTCATCGCGACTACTTCAAGGGCCTGAAGCTGATCGTGCCGCAAGCCTGAGCCCCGTCCACCTAATTTTTCCGATCCCCGGAGTGTTGTCATGTTGGAAGCCTATCGCCACCACGTCGCCGAACGCGCCGCGCTCGGCATCCCGCCGCTGCCGCTGAGCGCGCAGCAGACGGCCGATGTCATCGAACTGCTGAAGAACCCGCCGGCCGGCGAAGAGGAATTCCTCGTCGACCTGATCACCAACCGCGTGCCAGCCGGCGTCGACGACGCCGCCAAGGTCAAGGCCTCCTACCTGGCCGCGGTGGCTTTCGGTACCGAGAAGAGCCCGCTGCTGAGCGCCAGGCGCGCCACCGAGCTGCTCGGCACCATGCTGGGCGGCTACAACATCCATCCGCTGATCGAGCTGCTCGACAACGCCGAACTGGGTCCGGTCGCCGCCGAAGGCCTGAAGCACACGCTGCTGGTGTTCGATGCCTTCCATGACGTGCAGGAGAAGGCCGAGAAGGGCAACGCCAACGCGCAGGCCGTGCTGCAGAGCTGGGCCGACGCGGAGTGGTTCACCAGCAAGCCGGAAGTGCCGCAGAGCCTGACCATCACCGTGTTCAAGGTGCCGGGCGAGACCAACACCGACGACCTGTCGCCGGCGCCGGACGCGACCACCCGCCCGGACATCCCGCTGCACGCGCTGGCGATGCTGAAGAACAAGCGCCCCGACGCGCCGTTCACCCCGGAAGAGGACGGCAAGCGCGGCCCGATCCAGCAGATCCTGGACCTGAAGAAGAAGGGCCACCTGGTCGCCTACGTTGGCGACGTGGTCGGCACCGGTTCCAGCCGCAAGTCCGCCACCAACTCGGTGCTGTGGTTCACCGGCCAGGACATCCCGTTCATCCCGAACAAGCGCTTCGGCGGCGTGTGCCTGGGTTCGAAGATCGCGCCGATCTTCTACAACACCATGGAAGACGCCGGCGCGCTGCCGATCGAGCTGGACGTGTCGAAGATGGAGCACGGCGACGTCGTCGAGCTGCGTCCGTATGAGGGCAAGGCGCTGAAGAACGGCGAAGTGATCGCCGAGTTCGAGCTCAAGTCCGACGTGCTGCTGGACGAAGTCCGCGCCGGCGGCCGCATCCCGCTGATCATCGGCCGCGGCCTGACCGCCAAGGCGCGCGAAGCGCTCAAGCTGCCGGCCACCGACCTGTTCCGCCTGCCGGTCAACCCGCCGGACACCGGCAAGGGCTTCTCGCTGGCGCAGAAGATGGTCGGCCGCGCCTGCGGTCTGCCCGAAGGCCAGGGCATGCGCCCGGGCACCTACTGCGAACCGAAGATGACCTCGGTCGGCTCGCAGGACACTACCGGCCCGATGACCCGCGACGAGCTGAAGGACCTGGCCTGCCTGGGCTTCTCGGCCGACCTGGTGATGCAGTCGTTCTGCCACACCGCCGCCTACCCGAAGCCGGTGGACGTGAAGACCCACCACACGCTGCCGGAGTTCATCTCCACCCGCGGTGGCGTCTCGCTGCGTCCGGGCGACGGCGTGATCCACAGCTGGCTCAACCGCATGCTGCTGCCCGACACCGTTGGCACCGGCGGTGACTCGCACACCCGCTTCCCGATCGGCATCTCGTTCCCGGCAGGTTCGGGCCTGGTCGCCTTCGCTGCCGCCACCGGCGTCATGCCGCTGGACATGCCCGAGTCGGTGCTGGTCCGCTTCAAGGGCCAGATGCAGCCGGGTGTGACCCTGCGTGACCTGGTCAACGCGATCCCGCTGTACGCGATCAAGCAGGGCCTGCTGACCGTCGCCAAGCAGGGCAAGAAGAACATCTTCTCCGGCCGCATCCTCGAGATCGAGGGCCTGCCGGACCTGAAGGTCGAGCAGGCGTTCGAGCTGTCCGACGCCTCGGCCGAACGTTCGGCCGCCGGCTGCACCGTGCACCTGAACAAGGAGCCGATCATCGAATACCTCAACAGCAACATCACGCTGCTGAAGTGGATGATCGCCGAGGGCTATGCCGATGCGCGCACCCTGGGTCGCCGCATCAAGAAGATGGAGGAGTGGCTGGCCAACCCGCAGCTGCTCGAGCCGGACGCCGACGCCGAGTACGCGGCGGTCATCGAGATCGACCTGGCCGATGTGCACGAGCCGATCGTGGCCTGCCCGAACGATCCGGACGACGTGAAGACCCTGTCCGAAGTGGCCGGTGCGCAGATCGACGAGGTCTTCATCGGTTCGTGCATGACCAACATCGGCCATTTCCGTGCCGCGGCCAAGCTGCTGGAAGGCAAGCGCGACATCCCGACCCGCCTGTGGGTCGCGCCGCCGACCAAGATGGACGCCTCCGAGCTGACCAAGGAAGGCCACTACGGCACCTTCGGTACCGCCGGCGCGCGCATGGAAATGCCGGGCTGCTCGCTGTGCATGGGCAACCAGGCGCAGGCGCGCGAAGGCGCGACCGTGTTCTCGACCTCGACCCGCAACTTCCCCAACCGCCTGGGCCGCAACACCAACGTGTACCTGGGCTCGGCGGAGCTGGCGGCGATCTGCTCGCGCCTGGGCCGGATCCCGTCCAAGGCCGAGTACATGGCCGACATCGGCGTGATCAACAGCAAGGGCGCGGAGATCTACCGCTACATGAACTTCGACCAGATCCAGGATTACCAGGAAGTGGCCGATACCGTCGCGGCGTAAGCGGGGCGGCATGTGGCAGGAAGAAGCCCGGCCAAAGCCGGGCTTTTTTCTTGTGGTCGCCGCCGGACAGAGCGGTGTGCTACCGCACCGGCTCCACATCCGGCAGCGTCCACTGCTTGTCGAAGAAGGACCTGTCCGGGCCATAGGCGCGGAACATCAGTTCGAAGCCACGCTGCGGGTCGGTCGGGATCCAGTTGGCGTCCTTGCCCGCGGGGGCCTTGGGGCCGATGTACAGGTCGACCGAGCCGTCCTCGTTCTTCACCAGGTCGGCGGCGTTGGAGGCACGGCTGGCGCGCGGCACCTGCTTGATCAGCGCATGGGTCTGGCGATCGTAGGCGGTGACCGACCAGTACTGGCTGATCGGCGGCTTGGCCGGCACGTGCAGGCGATAGGTCTGCGCGCCGTCGAACGGCTTTGCGTCCTTGTCCTTGATGGCAATCATGTAGAACTGCCCGGCGCCGAGGTTCTTGATCGCGATGTAGGCGTAGGTGTAGCCCAGCCCGCGGTAGTCGACCGGGTACTGGTCCGGGTCGGCGAAGTTGCCGGATGCGGCCTTCACCAACTCCGGGTGGGTGGGATACATCCAGTGCGTACCTTCATAGAAGGCCGGGAAGCCCTCGTCGTAGAGCTGGCCCAGGTAGGCCTGCGCGAGCTTCATGCCCTCGCGCTGGCGCTGCTTGAGTTCCGGGCTGGGGTCATACGGCTTGCCCTTCTCGATGCCGACCGACTTGAGCACGTCGATCATCGCGCGGTCGCGATCCAGCCACGGCTCTTCCTGCACGACGTGGTTGAGGTTGTCGAAGAAGGTCTCGTCGTAGCGGATGGTGGAATCGAAATCGGCCTGGCCGACGTCGGTGAATACCGTCGGCGGCGGTTTCGCCGCCTGCGAGAGCGGATACAGCTTCACCTGCCTGGCATAGTCGATCGAGCGCGCCACGTCCTTGTCGTCATGGCTGGCCATGTTCGAGCGGATCAGCGCGTAGCCGCCGTAGGTGGCCGGGCGCAGGACGGTGTAGCCGGACGGCGGCTTGCCCTGGTAGTCCGGCGGCAGGATCAGCAGCTTCATGCCCTTGCCCTGGTCCTCGCCCAGCCGGCCGGCATCCTGCAGCGGGACCTGCCAGGCATCGACGATGTTGGCGTTGAGCGAGCCGGCCTCGCTGGCGGCGGGAATCTCCAGCACCAGTGGCCCGGTCTTGCGGGTGTCGAAGAAGGTCATCAGGTAGATCGTGTCCGGGTTCGGGGTCAGGGTCTGGTTGTGCCAGTCCAGCGGATGGCCCCAGTAGATGACCTGGTTCGCCTTGCCGGAGGTCTTGGCGAGCATCTGCTGGCGCATCAGGTCGTAATTGACCACGGGCATGCCCCAGATCGCGGCCTGTGCGGCGCGCTGGGTCTGGATCGTGGCGCGGGGATCGGCTGCGTCAACCGACGCGGCGGCAGGCGTTGTCGCGGTTGCTGCCGGGGCGGGCGTGGCCGGCTCCGGGGCGGGGCGCTGACAGGCTGCCAGGGCGAGGGCAGTGGCGGCCACGATGGCCAGGCGCGGCAGGCGTTGCATCGGCGACTCCGGGGCACGGGGCGCGGCGTGGTGCCGGCCGTTTCGCCAGCGTGCGGTCGTCCTGGTCACGCCCGCTACGGAAATTGAACCGGCCGGGCTTAAGTAGTTCTACTGAGGCGGGCGCATCAGGACTGTGCGGAACCGACGACGTCGCGACCGGCCAGCCATTCCTCCAGCGCTGGCGCCGGCAGCGGCGGCGAGAACAGGAAGCCCTGCAGCACCTCGCAGCCGAGCCCGGCCAGCAGCCGCTGCTGGCGTTCGGTCTCCACGCCTTCGGCGACGACCAGCTTGTGCAGGCTCTCGCCGATGCGCAGCACCGAGTTGGTCAGCGCCCGCGCCGAGACGCTGTGCTCCAGGTCGCGCACGAAGCTCATGTCCAGCTTGAGTTCGTGGATCGGCAGCCGGTGCAGGTGGCTGAGGCTGGAGTAACCGGTGCCGAAATCATCCAGCGACAGCGCCACGCCGGCGGCCTGCATCGCGGTGATGTGCTCGAGCACGCGCGGCTGTGGCGAGAGCATCACGCTCTCGGTCATCTCCAGGGTGACATCGGCGGGGCTGAGCCCGAGCGAGGACAGCAGCCCCAGTAGCTCCTCGAGCAGCTGCGGGTCCTCGAAGTTGATCGCCGACAGGTTGACCGCCACCCGCGGCACGGCGACGCCGCGGCGACGCCAGTCGGCGAGCTGGTGCAGGGCGCCGCGCAGCACCCAGCGGCCAAGCTCGCCGATCAGCCCGCTTTCCTCGGCCAGCGGCACGAACCGTGCCGGCGAGATCGGCCCGAGCTGCGGGTGTTCCCAGCGCAGCAGGACCTCCACGCCATGCAGCCGGTGCGGCGGCTGGCTCAGTACCTGCGGCTGGTAGTGCAGCTGCAGCTGGTCGCGGTGCAGCGCCTCGCGCAGCGCGTTCTCCAGCGACACGCGCTCCTGCGCCAGGCGGTTCATGTCCGCGCTGAAGAATCGGAAGCTGCCGCCGCCCTCGACCTTGGCCCGGTGCATCGCCAGGTCGGCGTGGCGTAGCAGGGTGTTGATGTCGCGCCCGTCCTCGGGAAACATCGCCACGCCGATGCTGGCCGAGGGCTGCAAGGTCATGTGTCCGACCACCGAGGGTGCGGCGATCGCGCCGAGCAGGCGCTCGGCGATGCCGGCGGCCTGCTCGCCGGAGCACTGCGGCAGGGCCAGCACGAATTCGTCGCCGGCCTGGCGACCGGCCAGTTCACCGGCGCCCAGGTGCTCGCCGAGGCGCTGGGCGATGTCGCGCAGCAGGCCGTCGCCGGCGGCGTGGCCCTGGGTCTCGTTGACCCGCTTGAACCGGTCCACGTCGAGGAACAGGATCGCCACCGCGGAGCCGCCGGCCTCGGCATTGACCAGCAGCTGCTCGGCGCGGGCGTTGAACATCATCCGGTTCGGCAAGCCGGTCAACGCGTCGTAGAACGCCAGCTGGTGCACGCGGGCGCGGGTCTGCTCGCGCTCCAGCGCCAGCGCGCACAGGTGCAGGCAGATCTCGGCCAGCTTGATGTGCCAGGGATCGGGCTCGCGCGCCTGGCGGTAGTAGATCGCGAAGGTGCCCAGCACGCGACCACCGCTGGATTTGATCGGGCTCGACCAGCAGGCGAGCAGGCCATGGCGGTCGGCCACGAAGCGGAAAGCGGCGAACAGCGGATCGCTGCGCGTATCGGCGACGCTGACCGGACGCCCGCGCCAGGCGGCGGTGCCGCAGACGCCGACACCGGCGCCGATGCACAGGCCATCGACGGCATCGGTGTACTCCGGCGGCAGCGTCGGCGCGGCCAGTGCGCGCAGCCGGCCGTCGCTGTCCACCGCGAGCACCGAAGCCGACAGCCCGGGCGCGACGCGTTCGAGCTCGACGCAGATCATCCGCATCACCTCGGCCAGCGGCTGCTCGCGCACCAGCGCATCCAGCACCCGGTTGTGCAGCACCTCGTGCATCTTGCTGTGGGTGATGTCGGTGAGCACGGCGACCGAGTCGCAGGGCAGGCCGGGGGTATCGCCGACCGGGTTGGTGAGGATCGAGGTCCACAGCGGGCGACCGTCGCTGCGGTACATCAGCAGGTCGGCGCTGAACTTGCGCCAGGCGGCGGCCTGCTCGTAGATGTAGCGCATGGTGTCGGCGTCGCTGTGCGGCCCGGCCAGCATCTGGGTCGGGCGCTTGCCGCGCATCTGCTCGAGCGTGTAGCCGAACAGGCGGGTAAAGCCCGCATTGACGTAGGTGATGCCCAGTCCGGCGTCCAGGGTGATCAGCGCGGTGTCGCTGCGATCGATCGCATGGGCGAGCTGGCGCATGTGCGCCTCGAAGTCCGGGGCCGCGGCCGCGACGTCGTCGGTGCGGGAGAGGGCGGTGGTCCCGGGCAGCTCGGCCATGGCTTCAGATACCGCTGCGCGAGAGGGCGAGCAGGCGCTCGGCGATGCGTTCCAGCGGCACGGTCTCCTGCGCGGCGCCCAGCTTGAAGGCGGCACCGGGCATGCCCCAGACCACCGAACTGGACTCGTCCTGGACCAGGGTCGCGGCGCCGGCCTGCTGCATTTCCAGCAGCCCGCGCGCGCCGTCGTCGCCCATGCCGGTGAGGATCGCACCGATCGCGTTGGCGCCGGCGCTGGTGGCGACCGAACGGAACAGCACGTCCACCGCCGGCTTGTGGCGGTTCACCGCCGGGCCGTCGTCGATCCGGCAACGCCAACGCGCGCCGTCGCGGATCACCCGCAGGTGCTGGCCGCCGGGCGGCAGGTAGGCGTGCCCGGGCAGGATCGCCTCGCCGTCGCCGGCCTCGCGCACCGACATCGCCGAGTGGCGGTCCAGGCGCTCGGCGAAGGCGCTGCTGAAGCTGGCCGGCAGGTGCTGGGTGAGGACGATCGCCGGTGCGTCGGCGGGCATGCCTTCGAGCACCACGCGCAGCGCCTCGGTGCCGCCGGCGGAGGCGCCGATGGCGATCAGGCGGTCGGTGGTGCGGAACTGTGCCGGCCGCGGCTTCGGTGCCATCGGCGTGCTGTCGAGCTCGACCCGGGCCGCGGGTGCGCGGGCGATTGCGCGCACCCGGGCGCTGGCGGCGGCCTTGACCTTGCCGACGATCTCCTCGGCGTAGGCTTCCAGCCCCCGCGCGACGTCGAGCCTGGGCTTGGCGACGAAGTCCACCGCGCCCAGCGCCAGCGCCTGCAGCGTGGTGTCGGCGCCGCGCTCGGTGAGCGAGGAGATCATCACCACCGGGATCGGCCGCAGCCGCATCAGGTTCTCCAGGAAGGCCAGCCCGTCCATGCGCGGCATTTCCACGTCCAGGGTGATCACGTCCGGGTTCAGTCGCTTGATCTTCTCGCGCGCCAGCAGCGGGTCGGCGGCGCTGCCGACCACCTCGATGCCGAGGTCGCGCGAGAGGATCTCGGTGAGGATCTGGCGGACCACCGCCGAGTCGTCCACCACCAGTACGCGCACGGGGGGCTGCAGGTTCACTCGAACAGCTCCACGCCGCCGCTGACCGGAGTCCTGGAGATCCGCGCGCGCACCGCCGATTCGGTCGCGGCAACCTCGGCCTCGTGGGCGTGCGGCAGGCGCTGCACGACCACCCGCCCGGTGACCGGGAAGAACCAGATCTTGCGCGGATGGATGCCGCACAGGTCCTCGGCGATGATCGGGATGTGCTCGGCCTGCAGGTACTGGCGCACGAACTCGGCGTTGCGCGTGCCGACCGGGTTGGAGGTGAAGCCCTTGAGCACGTTGGCGCCGCCGAACACCTTGGCCTCCAGGCGCTTGCGGTGGGCGCCGCGCTTGAGCAGGTCGTTGATCAGCAGTTCCATGGCGTGGCTGCCGTAGCGCGCCGGCGCGCCGTCACCGACCTGGCCTTCCGGCAGCAGGAAGTGGTTCATGCCGCCGATCTTCAGCACCGGGTCGCGCACGCAGGCGGCCACGCACGAGCCCAGCGTGGTGGTCAGCGCGGTGTCATCGTCCACCACCAGGTACTGGGTGGGCAGCAGCTTGGCGGCGATGGTCTGGAACCGGGTGTCGCGGTAGCGCATCACCTCGTCGATCTTCAGCGCGACGGTCATGCGCGGGTCCCGCGGGCGGCGCGGTAGAGGGTCCGGCCGCAGGGCTGGATCAGGTCGGCGGCGTGCAGGTAGTTCTCCGAATGGCCGGTATACAGCAGGCCGTCCTCGCCCAGGTGCGGCACCAGGCGGGTGAGGATGCCGCGCTGGGTGGGCTTGTCGAAATAGATCATCACGTTGCGGCAGAACACCGCCGCGAACGGACCGCCGACGTCGTAGCGCGGCGCCAGCAGGTTGAGCGGACGGAACTCGATCAGCTGGCGCAGCGCCGGCAGCACCCGGCACTTGCCCTCGTTGGGCCCGCTGCCGCGCTGGAAGTACTTGCGGCGCAGCGCCGGGTCCAGCGCCGAGACGCGATCGACCGGATAGACGCCGCGCGCACCGGTCTCCAGCACCTGGGTGTCGACGTCGGTGGCCAGGATGCGCACCGGCGGCTGCAGGGTACCGAAGGCCTCGCAGGCGGTGATCGCCATCGAGTAGGGCTCCTCGCCGGTGGAGGCCGCGCATGACCACAGGCGCAGGGTCGGTTCGTCGCGCCGCTGCTGCAGTTCCTGGCGCAGGCGGTCGAAGTGGTGCGGCTCGCGGAAGAACGAGGTGAGGTTGGTGGTCAGTGCGTTGGTGAAGGCCTGCCACTCGGCCTCATCGCCGCCCTCTTCCAGCAGTTCGAGGTAGTCGCGGAACGAGCGCAGGCCGAGCGCGCGCAGGCGGCGCGACAGGCGACCGTAGACCATGTCGCGCTTGGCCGGGGCCAGGGCGATGCCGGCACGCTGGTGGATGAGTTCGCAGACGCGGCGGAAATCGCGGTCGGCGAATTCGAAGTCGCGGGAATCGACGGGACTGGGGGACAGCGTGGGCATGCGGACACCTCGGGCTCAGAGGAGTTATCGGCTGCGGCCGGAGGGACTGAAGGCGGGCGCGCGTGGCGCCGACGGGCGGGAAATCCGATTGACCGGGCGGCAGGCAACAAAAAGCCCCGGCCGGGGCCGGGGCTTGGGTTGCAGCAGGCGGGCTGGCTCAGAACTCCTGCCAGTCCCCTTCGGCGGCCAGCGCCTCGGCTTCCTGCCGCTGCGCGCGGGCCGGGCGCTGGGCGACCGGCGCGGCGGGCTGCGCCACGCGGGCAGGGCGACGCTCGGTGCTGCGCGCGGGCGGTGCGACGGGGGTTTCCTCCAGGCGGAAGATCGACACCGCTTCGGCCAGGTGGCCGGCCTGCTCCTCCATCGCGCGCGCGGCGGCGGTGGCTTCCTCGACCAGCGCGGCGTTCTGCTGGGTGGTCTCGTCCATCTGGGTGACGGTCTGGTTGACCTGCTCGATGCCGGCGGACTGCTCCTGCGAGGCGGCGGAGATCTCGGCCATGATGTCGGTGACGCGCTGCACGCTCGCCACGATCTCGCCCATGGTCGCACCGGCCTTTCGCACCAGCGCCGAACCGTCGGCGACGCGGCCGACCGAGTCGTCGATCAGCCCCTTGATCTCCTTGGCGGCATTGGCCGAGCGCTGGGCCAGGGTACGCACTTCCGAGGCGACCACGGCGAAGCCGCGGCCCTGCTCGCCGGCACGCGCGGCCTCGACCGCGGCATTGAGCGCCAGGATATTGGTCTGGAAGGCGATCCCATCGATGACCGAGATGATCTCGGCGATCTTCTTCGAGGACTTCTCGATGTCGCCCATGGTGGTGACGACCTGGCCGACCACCTCGCCACCTTGCGAAGCCACCGAGGCGGCGCCGATCGCCAGCTGGTTGGCCTGGCGGGCGTGCTCGGCGTTCTGACGCACGGTGGAGGTCAGTTCTTCCATCGATGCGGCGGTTTCTTCCAGGTTGGCCGCCTGCTGTTCGGTACGGCGCGACAGGTCGCTGTTGCCGGAAGCGATTTCCCCGGCGGCGGCATTGATCGCCACCGAAGACTGCTTGATGCGGCCGACGATCTCGGTCAGCTGCTCGGCGGTGGCATTGGCGTCGTCGCGCATGCGGGCGAATACGCCCTGGAAGTCGCCGTCCATGCGTGCGGTCAGGTCGCCCTGCGAGAGCGCGGCCAGCAGGCCGGACACCTGCGCGGTAGCCGCGCCATTGGCGTCGAGCAGGCTGTTGAGCTGCTGCGCCAGCTGCAGGAAGAAGCCTTCCTTGTCTTCCAGCGACACCCGGCCTTCCAGGTCACCGGCGGCGGCCGACTGCACGATGCGCGCCACCTCGTCCTCGACCTGGGCCTCGACGCTGCGGTCGCGCCATTCGCAGACGGTGCCGACCGAGCGGCCTTCGGCGTCGCGGATCACCGACACGATCTGGGCGATATGCGCGCTGCCGTAGCGCATTTCGCGCCGCGCCGAGCCGTGCTTCTCCAGCTGGGCAATGAACTTGGGATCGACCTGGCCACCATGCTCGAGCACGGTGACGCTCTGGCCGACCAGGCTCGCTTCGACCTCGAAGCCCGGCAGGGCCTCGCGGAAGCCGTCGGCATGCTCGGCCACCACCTTGCCCAGCGCCGGGTTGACGTAGACGATGCTCAGCGACGGGTCGGTGATGATCACGCCGGTGGAGGATGCGTCCAGCGCGGTGCGGATACGCAGGTTCTCGGCGGCCACGGCCTGGTCGCGCTCGATGCGTTCCTTGAGGTCGCGCTGCATGCGCAGCAGCGAACGCATCAGGTCACCGACCTCGTCGTGGCGCTGGGTATCGATGTGGCCGTCGAGCTTGCCACTGGCGACGTCGTTGGCCACGGCCACGGCGCCGCGCATGTTCGCTACCAGGCTGCGGGCGAACAGCCACGCCAGCACCAGGCCACCGGCGATGCCGGCCAGCACCATCACCACGGTCAGCGAGACCGAGGTGGCGTGGACGGTCTCGGCCTTTTCCTTGGCTTCCTGGGCCAGGCGGTTGTCCTCGTCGATCAACTTGGCCAGCGAAGCCTGCGCGGCGCGGTGCAGGTTGCGGGTCTCGCCGACGAAGGTATCGACGGCGTCGTCGGGCAGGTTCAGTTCCAGCATCTCCTCGACGCTGGCGTAAGAGGCGCTGGCCTTTTTCCAGTCGCTGACGAACTGGTCGTAGTTCTTCTTCTGCTCGGCGGTGTGGACCAGGCGCGGGTAGTCGGCGATCACCGCGTCGATCTGCTTCTTGAGCGCGATGGAATGCTCGCGCGCGTCCTTCTTCACCGTGTCGCTGGCACGCACCATGCTCTGGTAGGCGGCGTTGCGGTACTCGCCGATCAGCCCGCGCAGTTCACCGGCTTCGCGCACGCTGGTCATGGCGTCGCCGGCCAGCTCGCGGGTGACGTTGTTCAGGGCGGCGAGGCCGGCGTAGGCGATGATGCCCTGGATCAGCATGATGACCATGACGATGCCGAAGGTCAGCATCAGCTTGGGCTTGAGTTTCAGGGTGTTGATCCACTGCATGTACGCGTTTCCTTCTTCCAGTGACGATGCGCGGTGAAACGGCTGGCGGCCGCCCTCGCGCCGTCGCGAGGGCGGGGACGGACGCTTACTTGATGGTGGCCAGCTTCAGCGACGACGGAGAGCTGACTTCGATCTCCGCGCGCGAGGCGTCGCGCTGGATCTTGCCGATCACGCACACGTCCTTGCCTTCCAGCGTTTCCGGAGCGAAGGAGAACTTGCTGCGGTTGGCGCCGTCGATGCGGGCCGAGAAGGTGTGGCGCGGGAACATGCCACCCATGTACAGGAAGGTCGGCTCGCCTTCGGAGGACTGCGCGTACTTGGCCTTCTCGACCTTGCCGCAGACCATGCCGTCCTTGCCGACGAAGCGGGTGGCCATTTCCGGCGGGATCATTTCCGCCGACTGCGCCAGGGCGTCGGCCGACAGGGTGGCCAGGGCGATGGCCGGAATCAGGGTGAACAGCGACTTCATGGGGATCTCCAGATGGGAACGGTGGCCGGCCGGGAACGGGAATGCGCGGGCCTTGGGGGTGCTATCGGCTGGCGGTCGCGCAACTTGAATCCGCAAAGCGTGACGGCGGCCGCGATTCCGGCAGCGGCCGGCGCGGGCATCAGGCGGCTTCGTCGATCGACGGTTCCTGCGGGGACAGGTCGGCGCTGTCGAGCAGGGTTTCGATGTCGAGCAGGATCAGCATCCTGTCGTCCTGGGTGCCGATGCCGGAGATGAAGCGGGTATCGACCGCGGCGCCGAATTCCGGCGTCGGGCGGATCTGCTCCTCGCTCAGCGGGATCACGTCCGAGACGCTGTCCACGACGATGCCGACCACGCGATCCTCGACGTTGAGCACGATCATCACGGTGAAGGCGTCGTAGCGGGCTTCCTTCAGGCGCAGCTTCAGGCGCAGGTCGATCACAGGCACGATGGTGCCGCGCAGGTTGATCACGCCCTTGATGTAGTCCGGCGCGTCCGGCACCCGGGTCACCGCGTCGTAGCCGCGGATTTCCTGCACCTTGAGGATATCGACCCCGTACTGCTCTTCGCCGAGGGCAAAGCTGAGGAATTCACCGCCGTGGCCGGCGGCAGGCTTTTTGTCGTTCATCGGGGACTCCGGGCGGGACACAGCGGGATGGCGGGGTTGCCACGCCAAGATCGGCCGGGGTGGGGGAAACTTTAGGGGGCGCTGGGCAGTGGTGGTCCGTGTGAAAGCGGGGCGCCCGCGTTCGCGGGCTGTATTGGGGTTTATTGAGGGCGCGCCTCGGGGGTGCGGAGGCTTGGCTCTGACTTGCGTTTGGGAGCGCCGCCCCGACGGGCAGGTACGCGTCGGTTTCGGCAGACGTCCATGTCGTGACGAAACCGAACGCGGCACGTCCGTGTGCCGCTCGCGTACCTGCCCGCCGGGGCGTCCCCCGGCGCTTTGCTTTCCCCATTCTTTGGGGGGCGCGCCGGGAGGGGGGGGGGAGAAGAGCGGCTCCCCGGCCGCGCGGGAACTCCATTTTGTGGGAGGGGCTTCAGCCCCGACGCTTTTGGGGGCGCAGGCGATGCAAGAGCGCCCAGACCCACGGTCGCGGCTGAAGCCGCTCCCACAGTGCAATCGCGACCATCGTGCTGCCTGGAGAAAAGCCCCCCTTTGTTAAGGGAGGCGCAGCCCGCGTAGCGGGATGGGGCACGAGTCAAAAGACCCCGCTTTTTCGTGCATTGCGCTGCCGGTCGATGCGGAAGATGTAGCGCTGGATCGCTTCGTCCGCGCCGCGCGGCATGTCCTCGAAACGGACGCCGACCCGACAGGTCTCCACCCCGTTGGGCAGGGTCTGGCGGCTCTGGCTGCAGACCGTCAGGGCGACCGGGATCGGTGGCTGGTCGGGCAGGCGCAGCTCGCAGCGGCGGTAAACGCGACCGGACTCGAGCATCGGCGAGCCGGCGGGGAGGGCGACCGCCAGGCCGCCGCCGCTGATGTCGATCACGCGCATGACCAGGGCGTCGGCGCCGGCGGTACCGTCCTCGTCGGGGTCCAGGCCGATCGCGCAGGTCGGCGAGTCGGTGATCGGCGTCTCCAGCCGGTAGTGCTCGCGCCGCTGCAGGTGATGGATGCCCTGCGGGATCGCCGCGCGGAAGGCGACGTGGCCCTCGTGTTCGGTGCGTTCAACGGTGTCCAGGCGGAAACGGATCCGGACCCGCTCCAGCTGCGCGAAGCACAGCAGGTGGCTGGCCGCGGCGGCGGCGCGATTGGCGGCTTCGTTCGGGCTGCCGTCGAGCAGCAGCATGTCCTCGTCCTCGTCGACCTCCAGCACCGCGGTGGGAAACGACTGGTCGCGGCCGCCGACATGCGCGCTGACCAGCGAGCGCTGCTCGATGAGCGCGCGCAGCAGGCCCCGCACCTGGCGCGGGTTGCGGACGAGGTAGCGGTCGTCGGCCTCCTGCTCGGGGTGGATGGGCTGCGGGTCGCGGATATCGCCTGGAAGCATGGGGCCCTTCGTGTTGCGGGATCGCGGAACGTCACCCGGGTGACGCCGCCCTGGCCTTCATATCGGCCGCGGGGGCCGGAATTGTAGGGTAGGCGGCGGTTCGCGTGTGACCGCCTGCTCGTTCCGCGCGGCGTGCGCCGTGATCAGCCAGGCAGGACGGCCTGCCGCCCCAGCCGTTCGACGATCCGGCGGGTAGGGGCGTCGAGGGCCTGGACCTGGAACCGCGACACCGCCTCGCGCAGCTCGCCGGCCTGTTCCTCCAGGGCGCGCGCCGAGGCCGTGGCCTCCTCGACCAGCGCGGCATTCTGCTGTGTGGTTTCGTCCATCTGCACGACGGTCTGGTTGACCTGCTCGATGCCGGCGGACTGCTCCTGCGAGGCCGCGGAGATCTCGGCCATGATGTCGGTGACGCGCTGCACCGAGGCGACGATCTCGCCCATGGTGGCGCCGGCCTTGTGCACCAGCGCAGAACCGTCGGCGACGCGGCCGACCGAGTCGTCGATCAGGCCCTTGATCTCCCTGGCCGCGTTGGCCGAACGCTGCGCCAGCGTGCGCACCTCCGAGGCGACCACGGCGAAGCCGCGGCCCTGCTCGCCGGCACGCGCGGCTTCCACCGCGGCGTTCAAGGCGAGGATATTGGTCTGGAAGGCGATCCCATCGATGACCGAGATGATCTCGGCGATCCGCCGGGAGGACTTCTCGATGTCGTCCATGGTGGTGACGACCTGGCCGACCACCGCGCCGCCCTGAGAGGCCACCGAGGCCGCGCCGATCGCCAGCTGGTTGGCCTGGCGGGCGTGCTCGGCGTTCTGGCGCACGGTGGAGGTCAGTTCTTCCATGGACGCGGCGGTTTCTTCCAGGTTGGCGGCCTGCTGCTCGGTACGGCGCGACAGGTCGCCGTTGCCCTGGGCGATCTCGCCGGCAGCCAGGTTGATGCTGTCGCTGGCGGCCTGGATGCGGCCGACGATCCCGGTCAGCGCCTCGATCGTGGTGTCGGCATCGTCGCGCATCCGTGCGAACACGCCCTGGAACTCGCCCTCCATGCGATGGGTCAGGTCGCCGTCGGCGATGGCGCGCAGCAGCCGCGAGAGCTTGCCGAGATTGCGGTCGTTGACCGCCATCATCGAGTCCAGGTCGCCGACCATCTGGGCGAAGTCGTGCTGGAAGCGCGCCGCGTCTCCGCGCACGGAGAAGTCGCCGGCCGCCGCCGCCTGGGCCAGCCGCTTGATCTCGGTGTTGATCGCCAGCAGGCTGGCGCGCACGCCGTTGATGGCCGCGGTGATCACCGCCTTTTCGCCGGGCAGGTCCTCCATTTCCTGCGACAGGTCGCCGATGGCGTAGCGCTTGGTCAGCTCGACCACGCGCATCTTCACCGCGATGTGGCTGGCGACCAGCGTGTTGGTGCCCTCGACCATGCTGGCGAACTCGCCGGCGAACTCGTCGGCCGGGATGCGGTAGCTGATCGCGCCGGCCTCGTGCTGGCGGCCCATTTCGTGCTGGGCTTCGATCACCCGCCGCAACTGTCCCTGCATCTCGTCCATGGCCTGCAGCATCTGCCCGACCTCATCGCGGCCGCGCCGGCCGACATGCACATGGAGATTGCCGCTGGACACCCCCTTGATGACCGCCAGGGCCCGCCCGACCGGCACCAGTACCGAATTGCCGATCAGCCAGCCGACGCCGAGGTTGAGCAGGACCAGCACGCCGCCGGCCACGGTCATGAAGCCGGTGAAGACCAGCGCCTGCGAGCGGGTGTCGTCGAGGTAGACGCCGGTGCCGATCACCCAGCCCCAGGGCTTGTACAGCGTGTTGTAGGAAGTCTTGGCGACCGGGTCCGGCTTGCCGGGCTTGGCCCACTGGTAATCGACGAAGCCGCCGCCTGCCTGGGCGGCGCGGACGAAGGCCGGGAAGATCCGCTGGCCGTCCGGGCTGAGCACCTCGCTCACCGACTTGCCGACCAGGTCCGGGCGGCTGGGGTGCATCAGCAGCACCGGCTTCTCGTCGGTGACGTAGAAGTAGTCCACGCCCTTGTTTGCCTGCAGGGTGGAGAGCGTGGCCAGGGCAAGCCGCTGCGCCTGCGCCAGCGGCAGCTCGCCACGCCGGGCGCGCTCGGCGTAGGACTCGACCACGCCCATCGCCATGCGGGTCTGCGCCTTCAGGGCGTCCTTGCGGGTCTGGGTCAGGTCCAGGTACTGCATGCGCGCGGCGATCACCGCCAGGGCGACGATGCCGACGGCGACGAGGAAGGTCTGGGTGAGGAACTTGCGCTTCAGCGGCATGTCCGCCATCGCGTTGGCGAAGTAGCGTTGCAGGTTCATCGGCTTCGGGCTCGGCAGGGCGTGGTCCCTTCGATAGCGGCGCCAGCCGGGCGGGGTTGAGTCGCCTATGCCGAAAATTCATGACAACGCGATGTCGGTTTCGCTGCGGGAATGGCGGGGCTGAACGACGGCGCCCGCACGAGGCGGGCGCCGGGAAAGCGGGCAGCGAGCGCTATGGGAGCCGCCGCCGACGGTCGCGTGCGTCCAGGCTCAGGCGGCCGGCGCCATGCGCCACCAGCAGCAGGAAGCCGCCGGCGATGGCGAGGTTCTTGAGGAACATCACCTGCTGGTTGGCGTCGGCGAAATCGTGGTGGAAGATCGCCGCGGCCAGCAGGGTGAAACCGGCCATCAGCAGCGCGAACAGGCGCGTCTTCCAGCCGGCGATGATCGCGACCGCGCCGGCCAGCTCCAGCACGATGACCAGCGGCAGTGCCAGCGCCGGTACGCCCATCGCCTGCATGTAACCCACGGTGGCGCCGTAGGCGGTGATCTTGCCGAAGCCTGAAACCAGGTAGAGCACGCCCAGCAGGACGCGGCCGGCGAGTTCGGCGAGGCTGCCGAACAGACCGGCGGGACGGGTGGAGACGATCGTGCGCGACATCGGGACCTCCTCGACGGCGCCGGCCGGACTGCCGGCGCGGCCAGCATAGGGCAAGCCGCCCGCGAGGAGGCAATCCGGCGGGCCCGATCGGACCCGCCGGGGGGCGGCAGACGCCGGCCGAGCCGGCGCCGGACTCAGAACTCGGCCCAGTCCGCGTCGTTGGCCACCGCGACGGCCGACTTGGCAGCGGCACGGCGGACCGCCGGCACAGGCCGCGCGGCGGGCGCGGGACGCGGCGTCCTGGCGGCGGTCGACAGGTTCACCACCTCGGCGCCGGCGCCGCTGCGGACGGTCCGGAAGATCGATACCGCCTCGGTCAGCTGCCCGGCCTGCTCCTCCATCGCGCGGGCGGCGGCGGTGGCTTCCTCGACCAGCGCGGCGTTCTGCTGGGTGGTTTCGTCCATCTGCACGACGGTCTGGTTGACCTGCTCGATGCCGGCGGACTGCTCCTGCGAGGCCGCGGAGATCTCGGCCATGATGTCGGTGACGCGCTGCACCGAGGCGACGATCTCGCCCATGGTGGCGCCGGCCTTGTGCACCAGCGCAGAACCGTCGGCGACGCGGCCGACCGAGTCGTCGATCAGGCCCTTGATCTCCCTGGCCGCGTTGGCCGAACGCTGCGCCAGCGTGCGCACCTCAGAGGCGACCACGGCGAAGCCGCGGCCCTGCTCGCCGGCACGCGCGGCTTCCACCGCGGCGTTCAAGGCGAGGATATTGGTCTGGAAGGCGATGCCGTCGATGACCGAGATGATCTCGGCGATCTTCTTCGACGAGGCCTCGATGTCGCCCATGGTGGTGACCACCTGACCCACGACGTCGCCGCCCTGCGAGGCCACCGAGG